>Ga0209426_1000004_pt1 | contig 1115986 bp, 1131 predicted proteins | sample Deesub1362B_J571_FD_187697 | JGI IMG/M metagenome (GOLD analysis project Ga0209426, IMG submission 187697) | Deep oceanic, basalt-hosted subsurface ecosystem from Juan de Fuca Ridge flank, Pacific Ocean, CORK Borehole 1362B_J2.571 (SPAdes)... ...
TGGCAGAACACACATACCTGTACCGTGTCATACTGAAACTGGCTCGAACCGCTCAAGGAAAGGTCGTGCTTGGAGCCCAGCACCCCCGCATGCCCCGCCCCCACTAATAACATTAACAACACTATGGGCAGAAGTAGAAATCTCATCGCTCCTGCTCTTAACAAAAACCATGCCTGCTAAAGTTTCAATTTTAGGTTTATATTGCCTTTTTGATTGTAAGATATTGCTGTTTTATTGAACATCTTGATTAATGCTGTGGTAAAAGTCGCAGATGCGGTGTCATTTGCCACAGCAAATCGGCGGGCAAAAAAGGTGGGGGCCCCGGAGTGGGAAGGGCCCCCGTTCAGGGAAAGAGAGGAGGAGGGCATTCACTTGATCAACCTGGATATGGCCTTGAACTCCTCGGTGCCGGCCTCCTGAAGGAGCTCAAACAGCACCGCCTCGGTGCTACTGACCACCACCCCGGCCTGGCGCATGAGGGCCAGGCCGAGGCGATGGTCCAACCCCCTTCGGGAGCAGGCTGCATCTGCCACCAGATGCACCTGGTAGCCGGCCTGAAGAAGGCCCAAGGCAGTCTGCTGAACGCATATATGGGTCTCCATGCCTGAAAGGAGCACCTGGGGTCTGCCGTGCCGCCTGAGGGCTTGCATGAAGTCTTGCTGGGCGCAGCAGTCAAAGCTGAGCTTCTGCACGGGCTCATAGGCGGGCAGGGCCTCCCTGAGCTCTGCCACCGTGGGGCCCAGTCCCTTGGGATACTGCTCCGTAAGCAGTACGGGAAGGCCCAGCACCTTGGCCCCTTCTACGAGCTGAAGGCATCGCCTCAGCACCTCCTGGCGCTCGGACATCACTGCGGCCAGGCGCTCCTGGACATCCACTATGCACAGTATGGCCTGCTGCCGGTTGAGCCTGAAGCGCTCAAGCTGCACAGTCCCTATAGCCTTCCCTTAAGCAGCTCATCCACCACCGAGGGGTCGGCCAGGGTACTGGTGTCCCCCAGGTCCTCCACATCGCCCCGGGCAATCTTCCTGAGGATGCGGCGCATTATCTTGCCGCTACGGGTCTTGGGAAGCCCTGGGGTAAACTGCAGCTTGTCCGGCGTGGCTATGGGCCCGATAATGGAGCGCACATGGCCCACCAGCTTCTTCTTCAGGTCATCGGAGGGCTGGTAGCCTTCCTTGAGGGTCACATACACATATATGCCCTCGCCCTTGACCTCGTGGGGGAAGCCCACTACCGCGGCCTCGGCCACGGCCTCGTGGCTTACCAGGGCGCTCTCTATCTCGGCCGTGCCCAGCCTGTGGCCGGAGACATTGAGCACATCGTCAATCCTGCCCATGAGCCAGTAGTCGCCGTCGGCATCCACCCTGGCGCCGTCGCCCGTGAAGTAAAGACCCGGGAAGCGGCTGAAGTACACCTCCTTGACCCGCTTGTTCTCAGGGTCGCCATAGGTTCCCCTGAGCATGCCGGGCCAGGGCCGCTGTATCACCAGGTAGCCCCCCTCGTTGACTCCCGCAGGGGAGCCGTCCTCCTTGAGCACCTTGGGCACCACCCCGAAGAAAGGCTTGTTGGCCGAGCCGGGCTTAAGGGTCATGGCCCCAGGAAGGGGAGTGATGAGGATTCCGCCCGTCTCGGTCTGCCACCAGGTGTCCACGATAGGTAGCCTCCCTTTGCCCACATGGGTGTGGTACCACATCCAGGCCTCGGGGTTGATGGGCTCTCCCACGGTGCCCAGGAGCCTGAGGGTGCTCAGGTCGTGGCCCTCAAACCACTTCTCCCCCTCCCTCATCAGGGCCCTTATCACCGTGGGGGCGGTGTAGAGAATATTGACCTGGTGCTTGTCCACTATCTGCCAGAACCTGGCCGGGGTGGGATAGGTGGGCACCCCCTCAAACATCAGGCTGGTGGCCCCGGCACACAGGGGACCGTAAAGGATGTAGGTGTGGCCCGTAATCCAGCCTATGTCGGCGGTGCAGAAGTGGATGTCCTCCTCGTGGTAGTCAAATATCCACTCAAAGGTCAGCTTGGCGTAGAGCATGTAGCCCCCCGTGGTGTGCAGCACCCCCTTGGGCTTGCCCGTGGAGCCCGAGGTGTAGAGGATGAACAGGGGGTCCTCCGCGTCCATCTCCTCGGGGGGGCAGAAGTTGGCAATGTCAGGGGAGGCCATCTCCTCGTGCCACCACACATCCCTCTGGGGCTCGATGTCCACATCGCCGGCAGAGCGCTTGACCACTACCACCCGCTGCACCGAGGGGCACTCCTGCAAGGCCTCATCGGCATTGGCCTTCAGGGGAACCTTCCTCCCTCCCCTTATGCCCTCATCGGCGGTAATGAGCATCTTGGCCTGGCAGTCGTTTATCCTGTCCCGGAGGGAGCGGGCGGAAAAGCCCCCGAAGACCACGCTGTGGATGGCCCCTATCCTGGCGCAGGCCAGCATGGCTATGGGAAGCTCCGGTATCATGGGCAGATAGATGGCCACCCGGTCGCCCTTGCCTATGCCGTGCTTCTTGAGCACATTGGCAAAGCGGTTGACCTCCCTGAAGAGCTGCTGATAAGTGAAGGTCCTGTAAGAGCCGTCGTCGGCCTCCCAGATGATGGCCGCCTTGTTGCGCCTGGGACCCTCAAGATGCCTGTCCAGGCAGTTGTAGGAGGCGTTGAGCTTGCCCCCTATGAACCACTTCACCATGGGTTTGTGGAAGTCCCACTCCAGCACCTTCTGCCAGGGCTTATACCAGCTCAGGTGCTCCCTGGCCATCTCGGCCCAGAAGCCCTCGGGGTCCTCTACAGAGCGGCGATACATCTCTTCATACTGCTCCATGCTCTTCACATGGGCCCGCTCGGAAAACTCCTTGGGCGGTGGAAAGACCCTCCCCTCCTCCAGATGAACCTCAATCCCTTTCTCTGCCATCATTGACCTCCTCAGAAATGGTTTGGCTTAACTTTTAGTATTTTATTCCATCCCTCTCTAACAAACCCGATGCCAGAGCCCCCGGTGCCCCCTCTGCCCGTAATTAAGCCAAATTTCAAAGTTTATAAATTGTTATAAGCGTTACGATTCGTGCCATCAAGGCCCACCCCAGGTTCAAAAATGTAACGGCTGAGGTTGAAAATTCCTCCCCCAATGCTGAATAATTTCTTCATGGAAGGATGGCTCTTCCTTTTCTTCATGGGGCTGCTGTTGCTTAACTGGCCCTTCTTGAAGGTCTTCAAGGCGGTGCTGCCGTACTACCTCTTTGTGGTCTGGGTGCTCCTGGTCGTGGCAGTGGCCCTGATGAGCAGGGGCGCGGGAAAGGGGAGGTCCTAAGGGGATGTTCAACGCCTGGGGGCTGCTGTTCGTCATAGCCCTTTACCTGGGCCTCCTGTTCCTGGTGGCCTATTACGCCGAGCGCAGGCAGCAGGCAGGCCGAAGCGTGGTGGCCAACCCCTATGTGTACAGCCTCTCCCTGGCGGTGTACTGCACCTCCTGGACATTCTACGGCAGCGTGGGCAAGGCAGCCACCTCCGGCCTTTCCTTCCTCACCATATACTTGGGGCCTACCCTCATGGCTGCCCTGTGGCTGGTGGTGCTGAAGAAGATGGTCACCATAGCCAAGGAAAACCGCATCACCACCTTGTCGGACTTCATAGGCTCCAGGTATGGCAACTCCCTGACCCTGTCGGCCCTGGTGGCGGTGGTGGCCTTGGTGGGCATCACCCCTTATCTGGGTCTCCAGATGAAGGCCATCATGAGCACCTTTGCCATCCTGGCAGGGCAGAAGAGCAGCCAGGCCGCGGGATGGTTCATCGCCCTGGTGCTGGGGTTGTTCGCCGTGGTCTTTGGTGCCAGGAGGCTGGACATCTCCAGGGGCAACCAGGGGCTGGTGCTGGCCATCGCCCTGGAGTCGGTGGTCAAGCTGGTGGCCTTCCTGGCGGTGGGCTTCTATGTGACCTATGGGCTGTTCGGCGGCTTCGGAGACCTCGTCGAGAGGGTCAGGGAGGCGGAGCTTCAGCATCTGCTTGCCCTGGGGGAGGGCTCCCGGGTGGGCTATGCCGAATGGACCGCCCTGCTGGCCCTCTCCATGATGGCCATCCTGTTTCTGCCCAGGCAGTTCCACATGGCGGTGGTGGAGCTCACCGACCCCGAGCACCTCAAGAAGGCCATGTGGCTGTTTCCCCTCTACCTGGTGCTTATAAACATCTTCGTGCTGCCTGTGGCCTTCGGGGGACTCCTGCTTACGGGAAGCTCCCAGGGGGCGGACAGCTTCGTCCTGAGCATCCCCCTCAGTCAGGGGCAGAACCACCTGGCCCTCCTGGTCTTCATAGGGGGCTTTGCTGCGGCCACGGGGATGATCATCGTGGAGTCCCTGGCCATAAGCACCATGGTGATGAACAGCATTGTCATGCCGGCCATCTACAGGTTCCACCACACCAAGGGGTTTTTCGCCATGATAGCCACCATAAAGCGGCTACTTATTCTGGGCATTGTATTCCTGGGCTATGTGTTCGCCGTGAGCGTGGGGGAGTTCTACAGCCTGGTGGACATGGGCCTCAAGTCCTTCGAGGCCGTCAGCATCCTGGCCCCTGCGGTGCTCCTGGGCATGTACTGGCGCCGGGGGCATCGCAACGGGGCCATAGCAGGCATGCTGGCAGCCCTGGCGGTGTGGCTCTACACCCTGCTTCTTCCCGCCCTGCTGAGGGCCCGGGTGATAGAGCCCTCGGGGCTTTTGGGCTGGCTCATGGACTCCCGGTTCCTCCATCCCCATGCCCTCTTCGGCCTGACGGGGCTTGACAGATGGAGCCACTCCCTCCTGTGGGGCCTGATGTTCAATGTGGTGCTGTATGTGGGAGTGTCCCTCCTCAGCCGGCAGAGCGAGGTGGAGCGCCAACAGGCCCTGGTGTTCGTGGAGGCCTATCAGCCGGCCAGCCCGGAGGCGGGCTTCAGCCTTCAGCACATAGAGGAGACCCTGGCCCAGTACCTGGGCCCCTGGGAGGCCCGCCAGGTGCTGGAGGGCTTCCTGCGCTCCAAGGGCCTTAAGGCTCAAGAGATGGGCCCCAGGGAGCTTAGCCAGCTTAGGGAGGAGGCCCGGAGGGTGCTTTCCGGCTCCCTGGGCTCGCCCATAGCCACCCTCATCCTGGAGCACAGGCTCATGCCCCAGCAGAGGGGGGAACTCTTGAGCTCCATCAAGCAGATGACCGACACCCTGAGGCTTTCGCGCCAGGAGCTGGAGGAGGCCAACCGGCAGCTGGCCCTCCTGAAGGAATTCAGCGAGAACATCATAGAGAGCCTGCCCCTGGGGGTAGCCACCACCGACGAGCAACTGAAGGTAGGATACTGGAACAAGGCCATGGAGACCATCACGGGGGTGAGCAAGGAGGATGCCCTGGGGGAGGAGATAGAGCTCCTGCTCAAGTGCCTGGAGCCCGAAATCTTCGCCTCCCCGAACCCCCGGGAGGGAGAGCTCACCTGCCGCCGAAAGGAGGGCCCCTCCCTGGTGCTGAAGGGCCACCTGAGCAAGCTCCGAGGGGCCCAGAAGGGCTATGTGCTGGTGCTGGAGGACATCACCGAGAAGGAGCGCATCCAGGAGGAGCTGATGCGCACCAGCAAGCACGCCAGCCTGGGCAGGCTGGCCGCCGGGGTATCCCACGAGATAGGCAATCCCCTGGCCTCCATATCCTCGCTGCTACAGGAACTGATGGCCGAGCAGCAGCCCCCCCAGAACCAGGAGGTGCTCAGGACCCTCAGCCACCATGTGGAACGCATAGCCAGGATAGTGCGCTCCCTGGGTGATTTCGCCAGGCTCAGTCCCCGCCAGAGGGTGCCCACCAGGCTGGAGGAAACCCTGCAAAACACCCTCAACCTCATCCGCTACGACAAGCAGTTCAGGCGCATAAGCCTCCACACCCACATCCAGAAGGGCCTGCCCGCCCTGAGGCTTGACCCCGACCAGATGCAGCAAGTCTTCCTCAACCTCCTTCTCAATGCCAGGGATGCCATGCCCCAGGGAGGGGAGCTTTACATAGACATCCGCCAGGAGGACTCCTGGGTAGTGGCCTCCTTCCGGGACACCGGGGAGGGAATACCCCAGGAGCTGAGGGACAAGATCTTTGACCCCTTCTTCAGCACCAAGGGGCCCCACAGGGGCACCGGCCTGGGCCTCAGCATATGCTACAGTATCGTGAAGGACCACGGGGGGCACATAGAGGTGTCCTCCAACCAGGGCAGGGGCAGCTGCTTCGTGATAAAACTTCCCCTAGGAGGCTGATTTGGCCCAACTGCTCATAGTAGAGGACGAGGAGACCCTGAGGGAGTCCCTCCAAAGGCTCTTCCAGAAGGAGGGCCACACCGTGGATGTGGCCGAGAGCGCCGAGCAGGCCCTGCCCCTCCTCCAAGAGGGCATCTACGATGTGGTCATCTCCGACATCATCCTTCCGGGCCGGGACGGCATAGAGATGATGCAGGAGGCCAGGGACGCCAGCCCCGAGACCATGTTCATAATCATCACCGCCTACGCCTCCCTGGATACGGCGGTCAAGGCCCTCAGGGCCGGTGCCTACGACTACATCATGAAGCCCATTATCCATGAGGAGATAAAACAGGTGGTCAGGAACGCCCTCAGGCAGAAGGCCCTCCTGAGGGAGAACCTCCTGCTGAGGAAGGAGATAGACCGGAGTTACGACTTCTCCGCGGTCATCGGCCAGAGCGCCGCCATAAAGGCCCTGCTTCAGCAGGTAAAGGACATAGCCCAGGCCCCCAGCAATGTCCTCATCCAGGGCGAGACCGGCACCGGCAAGGAGCTCTTCGCCAGGGTGATTCACTACAACAGCCCCCGCAAGGACGCCCCCTTCGTGCCCATAAACTGCTCCGCCATACCCGAGAACCTCCTGGAGAGCGAGCTGTTTGGACATGTAAGGGGGGCCTTCACGGGAGCAGTTACCTCCAGGAAGGGCCTCCTGGAGGAGGCCGAAGGAGGCACCGTCTTCCTGGACGAGATAGGCGACATACCCCAGAGCTTCCAGATCAAGCTCCTCAGGGTGCTGGAGGAAAAGGAGCTTCGGCCCCTGGGAAGCTCCAAGAGCAAGCGGGCAGACCTGCGCTTCATCACCGCCACCAACAAGGACCTGAAGGAGATGGTCCAGAAGGGACTCTTCCGAGAGGACCTGTTTTACAGAATAAATGTCATCACCCTGCACCTTCCACCCCTGAGGGAGCGGCCCGAGGACATCCCCCTCCTGGTGGAGTACTACCTGAGGAAGTACTGCCAGGAGCTGGGCCGGCCCATGAAGAAGGTCTCCCCCGAGGCCATGAACATCCTGCTGAGCTACCCCTGGCCGGGCAATGTCCGGGAGCTGCAGAATGTCCTGGAGCGGGCAGCCCTCATCAGCAAGGACTCCGCCATAGGCCCCCAGGACCTGCCAGAGGACCTGAAGGCCAAGACCCCCCTGCCCCGGCAGGCCCTCCAGGAGGCCCTCTCCATAGAGGAGTACACCAAGGCCTTCATCACCCACTACCAGCACCTGTGGACAGAGCAGGAGCTGGCAGACAGACTGGGCATCACCCGAAAAACCCTGTGGGAAAAAAGGAAAAAATGGGGCCTGCCCCGCCCCCCCAGGGGTGGTAACGAAAAGTAAAGGCCGTTACTTTCAGTAACGCCTACCCCTCCCATCCTATTGCCCCTTTTACTCTAAGTGCCTGTTTTTAAACACAAAAAATCCTGGCACCAGGTTTGCAGTTATCCCCCAAGCGATGTTTAGGCAGGAGACCATAGAGTTCCTTCGGGGGGTGCCCCCGTTGGACCTCCTCTCTAAGGAGGCGCTGGAGGAGTTCATCGCCGACCTCAGCATGCAGTACTATCCCCGGGGCACCAAGATACTTACCCAGGACGGCCCTCCCAGCCAGTACCTGTATCTCATAAAGCAGGGGGCGGTGAAGGTGTACATCCTCTCGGAAGAGGGGCAGGAAATGGTGATTGACTACAGGGGGGAGGGGGAGTTCTTCGGGCTTCTGAGCCTTATGAGCCAGGACCGCTCCAGGACCACCATCCTGAGCGTGGAGGACACCATCTGCTACCAGTTTCAGAGGGACAAGGTGCTTAAGATGTTGAGGGAAAACCCCGAGGTGAACAATTACTTTCTTAAATCCTTCTTCATCCACTTCATAGACCGCACCTACGAGGAGACCCGGCGCAGGGCCGTGGCGGTGGCCGAGGGCGAAAGGTTGTTGTTCTCCTCCACGGTGGGGCAGATGCTCAGCCGGGAGCCCGTAGTGGTTCAGGAGGGCACCTCCATCCAGGAGGCCGCCAAGACCATGGCCAAGGAGAGGGTAAGCTCCCTGGTGATACTGGACCGTTCAGGGGTGCCGGTAGGCATCGTCACCGACAGGGACCTCAGAGAGAAGGTAGTGGCCAAGGGACGGAGCATCCAGGAGCCCATAAGGAACATCATGAGCTCCCCCCTGGTGAGGGTGGACGCCTCGGAGCCCTGTTTCGAGGCCCTCCTGAGGATGATCAAGTACAACATCCACCATCTGCTGGTGGTGGAGGAAGGGACCCTGAAGGGGGTGGTGACCAACCACGACTTCATGCTCATGCAGGGGGTCTCGCCCACAGGGCTCATGAAGGAGCTGGACAGGGCCTCCAGCCTCAAGGAGCTGGCCTTTACCACCCGGAGGCTGGTCAAGCCCCTGGGGCTCCTCCTCAGGGAGGGGGCCAAGGCCTCGGCCCTGTTGAGGCTTATCACCGAGTATGCCGACAAGGTGGTGCTGAGGGCCCTGCAACTGCTCTCCAAGCGCATAGAGGGGGAGCTCCCCCCCTACAGCCTCTTCGCCTATGACGACTCCGGAAGGAGGGAGCTCAGCCTCATGCCCACCCTCAGGCTGGGCATAGTGATGCTGAGCCCCGAGGGGCAGCATCGGGTGCTGGGGCTCCTGAAAGGGCTCAACCAGGTGCTCCTTCAGGCCGGGTTGGCCACAGAGGAGGCCCTGGCCCCGGAGCATGTGCTGAGCCCCCAGCAGTGGAAGGCCCTCTTTCAGCAGGGGGTGCAGAAGCCCTTCGTGCACCGCCTGGAGCCGGGGCTTCTGGACATGCGCCCCCTCAGGGGCGACCCCCAGGCAGTGGTAGAGCTGAAGGAATACCTCCTGGCCCTGGCCAGAGAGAGCGTGGACTTCACCGATTACCTCGCCGTGGAGACGGTGAAGAACCGTCCTCCCCTGGGCCTGTTCAAGCGCATGGTGGTGGAAAAGGACGGGGCGCATAAGGACGAGCTGAACCTCTACCTCAGGGGCATAAGGCCCATTGCCGATGCGGTGAGGCTGTTTTCGGTGGAAAAGGCCATCAGGGAGACATCCACCCTGGAGCGCCTCAGGGTACTAAGGAGCAGGCACGAGTTCGCCCAGGCCCAGGACCTGGAGCAGGCCCTGCAGTTTCTGCAGATGTTGCTCCTTCAGAAGCAGCTTAGCCTGGCCGAGCAGGACATTCCCCCGGAGGGCTTCATAAGGCCTCAGGAGCTTTCGGCCCTGGAGCGCCACACCCTCAAGGAGGCCTTCCAGCTCATTGCCAATGTATATGAAATCATAGAGAAGTCCTACAATGTGGAGAGAGTGGCATGAGGTTCCTGGGCCTGGGCGCCGAGCAGCCTCCCCAGGTGAAGGCCCACCTGGGGCTCCGCAGACGCCTCAAGCTCAACATTCCCGTAGAGGAGGCCCTCTTCGTGGCCCTGGACACAGAGCTTACGGGCACCGACCTCAAGAGGGACTCCCTGGTAAGCATCGGGGCCCTGAAGATGCGGGGCGGCAGCATCCACATCTGCCAGGACTTCTACCGCCTGGTGGAGCCCAGCACCGCCCTCAGGGCCCAGAGCGTGGTGGTGCATGGCATCACCCACACGGAGCTCAGCAAGGAGGCCCAGGACCTGAGGGAAACCCTCCTGGAGCTCCTGCAGTTCCTGGACGACGCCGTCCTGGTGGGCCACTTCGTCTTCATAGACCTGAACTTTCTCAACAAGGCCCTGAAGGAACACTTCGGCATCACCCTCAGGAGCCCGGCCATAGACACCCTGAGTCTGCACCGCTGGCTGGAGGAAAACGAGCCCTCCTTCAGGATGCACTGGGGCGGGCTCTACCAGGGTACGGACCTCTATGGCATGGCCAGGCGGTACGGCATACAGGTGCAGGGCACCCACAACGCCCTGTACGACGCCTACCTGACGGCGCAGCTTCTACAGCGCTTCCTGCCGGCCCTCAAGGAGGCCGGGGTGCTGAGCCTCAAGGAGCTGCTCAGTGTGGGCAGACCATGAAAAGGGGAGGTGATAGGAGAGGGAGGAAGGTGCAACTTTCCCAGGTGCTTAGGTCCCCCCTTAGGGGGCCTGAAAGAATTTCAAAGACAAGGAGGTAACAGCGGGTGAAACCAGTAGTGGTGTGGTTGTTTCTGTTCGTCATTGCCTACTGGGCCTACTGCATCTTCTGGGGTGTAAAGGGGGCCCGGACGGCAAAGACGGCCTCAGACTACTTCATCGCCGGCCGAAAGATACCCATCTGGGTGTTCGTGCTGGCGGCCACGGCTACCTCGTTCTCAGGCTGGACCTTCATAGGCCATCCGGGCCTCATCTACCGCGACGGCTTCCAGTACGGCTACGCCTCTTTCTACGCCATCACCATACCGTTTACGGGCATTATCTTCCTGAAGCGCCAGTGGATGCTGGGCAAGCGGTTCGGCTATGTGACCCCCGGGGAGATGTTCCACGACTACTTCCGCAGCGACCTCATGAGGCTCCTGACGGTCATCGTGGCCCTGTTCTTCTCCATCCCCTATCTGGGCATCCAGCTTAGGGCCTCGGGCTTCCTCTTCAATGTCCTTACCGATGGCCTGCTGGGCGTTGAGGTAGGCATGTGGCTCCTGTCCATCGTGGTGGTGCTGTACGTGGCCTCTGGAGGCCTGAGGGCCGTGGCCTATGTGGACACCGCCCAGGCCATCCTTCTGGCCTTGGGAATTGCGGCCATCGGGCTCATCACCCTCAGCGCCGTGGGCGGCTTTGACGAGCTGAGCAAGGGCATTGCGGCCCTGGCCCAGCTGGATGCCAAGCGCACCCCCGATGGCTACAGCCACTACGTGGCCATTCCGGGGGTAATACAGTTTGTCAAGGCAGGTCCCTCGGCAGTGGGCGGCGCCTGGACGGGCATAATGATACTGACCTACATGTTCGCCCTGATGGGGATACAGTCCTCCCCCGCCTTCTCCATGTGGGCCTTCTCCAACAAGAATCCCAGGCCGTTTGCCCCTCAGCAGGTGTGGGCCTCCTCGGCCGGCATCGGGTTCCTGCTCATCGTGTTCTCGGCCATTCAGGGGATAGGCGGGCACCTCATCGGCGCCGACCAGGCCATGCTCCAGGCAGGCGCTGCCAAGGATGTGCTTGCCCTGGGCAAGGACATCATGAAGATGCCCGGCAAGCAGGGCTTCCTGGTGCCCTCGCTCATTCACATCATGAGCGACACTGCGCCCTGGCTGGTGGGTCTCCTGGCGGTGTGCGCCCTGGCGGCCATGCAGTCCACAGGGGCGGCCTACATGTCCACCGCCGCGGGCATGCTCACCAGGGACCTGTACAAGCGCTTCCTCAACCCCGGAGCCACCCACAAGACCCAGAAGCTCTTCGGCCGTATCTGCGTTCTGATAGTCACCGGTGCCGCCCTCGTGGTGGCCACCACCAGCAAGGACGCCCTGGTGCTCCTGGGAGGCCTGGCCGTGGCCTACGGGTTCCAGATGTGGCCAGCCCTCATAGCGGTGTGCTGGTGGCCCTGGCTCACTCGGCAGGGCATAACCCTGGGGCTCATCGCCGGCATCATAGCCGTCACCCTCACGGAGACCATCGGGCAGAAGTGGTTCGGCATTGAGTCCTGGGGCAGATGGCCCCTTACCATCCACTCCGCTGGCTGGGGGATAATCTTCAACCTGGGCACAGCCATCATCGTCTCCCTGTTCACCCAGAAGAAGGAGGAGACCGAGCACAGGATGAAGTACCACCAGTTCCTGAAGGAGCATGCCGGCCTCAGCCCCCAGAAGCAGAGCCTCAAGCCCCTGGCCTGGGCCATAGTGCTCCTGTGGTTCTTCTTCGCCATAGGGCCTGGTGCGGTGATAGGCAACACCATCTTTGGCAACCCCAACGACGCCAGCACCTGGATGTTCGGCATCCCTTCCATATGGGCCTGGCAGATCATATGGTGGGCCCTGGGCGTGGGGATGATGTGGTTCCTGGCCTACAAGATGGAGATGTCCACCATGCCCGAGAAGGAGATTCAGGCCCTGGTGGAGGACATTGGCGACCTGAAGGTGGCCAGGCTGGATGTGGACAAGCCCTAAGGGGTCTGCCGAAGGCACAAAAGGCAGGGGGGCCTGCCCAGGGGGCAGGCCCCCCTGTTATAATTGTATATGGCTAAGCATTGGGTAGTCCTCTGGTACGGCCTCAGCTCCTTCCTCCTGGGACTGCTGCTGTTCTTCCCCGTAAGGAAGCTCATCCTGGCCCTCAGCGCCAACCGGCAGGCCAGGCGCCTGCAACGGGACCTTACCGAGGAGGAGCTCCAGGGCCTCAAGAGGCGGGCCAGCAAGATATCGGCGGTACTCAGCATGACCTTCGCCTTCCTCTACAACCGGGTGCTCATGGCCAAGTACTTCGTGCAATGAACCAGTGGCTCAGGCAGAACATCTCGGGCCTGGTGGCCCTCCTGGTCTTGGCGGTGGTGGTGGCCTGGGTGCTAAAGTGGCGCACCGCCGAGCAGGTGGCAGGCGACTACCAGGTCAAGAAGGGCAACTACAGGCTGGAGGACGGCCAGTACCAGAAGGCCCTGGAGGAGTTCTCCCTGGCCCTGGAGCGCAATCCCCGCCATCCTGGAGCCCACCTGGGCATGGGCATAGCCTATATGCAGATGGGCCGCCACGAGGAGGCCCTCCAGGCCTTCGGCAAGGCCATAGAGATTGACCCCCGCATGGCCGTGGCCTATGCCGACAGGGGCATACTCCTGGACCGCATGGGTCGCTACGAGGAGGCCCTCAGGGACTACGAGCGGGCCCTGGAGCTTGAGCCCCGCCTGGGCAAGGGCCCGGGCTGGCTGTGGCGCTTCCTGAGAAACATCCCTGAAAAGCCCCCCACCATAGCCGACCGGGCCAGGTACCTCAGGGCCGAGCTGGCCAAGCCCCCCCAGGAGAGACTCCTCAGGGTGCCCGAGAAGGACGCCGAGCAGCTCATGTACAAGTTCAAATAACCAGCCGGCCGAACTCCCCTGCCACCGCCTTCTGAAGCGCCGCCACGGCCCTCAGGGCCTGCCTGAGCATCTGCCGCTCGGGGCCGCTAAGGGCCGAGGGCCTAAGGAGGGCCTGGGGCCTTAGGCCCTCCAGGGCCCGCTGCGCCTGGGCCCTCAGGGCAAAGTAAAGCAATATCTCGTAGGCCCCCTGGTAGTACTGGGCATCGTCGGGATGCAGATGGCCCGCCTCCCTCAGGGCCTTGAGCCTGCCCGCGGTGGAGGTCTCCCTCACCCCCTTCAGGAGGGCCAGGAGCCTTACGGCCTCCACCACGAACAGGAGGCCACTGCGCTTTATGTCCAGGTACCCTCTGCTGGGGCCCTTCCGCTCGGTGATAAACCTGCCCCAGAGGCCCAGGGGCACCCGATGGCCCTCCTCCTCTTCCCACAGCACCCTCAGAAGCTCATGGTGTTCCCCAAGAAGCCTGTGGGCATAGTCGTGAAGCTCTGCAAAGAGCTCCATTTCGCCCCATATGCCCCGGGCGTCATACATCAGGGTGAGGTAGCGGTGCACGGCGGGCACCTGCCGCTCGTACCAGTACCTGAGCTGGGCCTTCCATTCTCCCAGGCCCTTGCGCCAGCCCGGATTCATGGACATTATGTAGCCTGGGCAGAAGTCAAACCCCGCCGCCTCCAGGTTGCCGGAAAACACCTTCCCCAGAGCCATGAAGTACCGAAGCTCCTGGGCCACCTCATCGGCCAGCACCATGCCGTGGTCCTGGTCGGGGCTGAGGAGGTTCTCCATCCTGCCGTGGCTGCCCGTAACAAACAGGCAGAAGGGCCCCGGGGGCTCCCCCACCTCCTGTATGGCAAGCTCCAGGGCCTTGCGGTGCACATCGTGGTTTACGAGGCTGAGCATGGCCACCACATCGGTGGCCCCGATGCCCTGGGTGAGTTTTGAGGCCACCAGGGCTGGAAGCTCCGCCCTCACCTGGGCCAGCTCCTGGGCGGCCCCGGCCTCCTGGATACGGCTGATGAGCATCATAGGCTCGGGATGCCTGAGCTTAAGGAGCTGCCTCAGGGTCACTATGCCCACCACCCGGCCCTGCTCATCGGTCAGGGGCAGATGCTTTATCCCCTTGGCCGATAGCACCGACAGGGCCCTGTAGATGCTGTCCTCGGGGCTCAGGAGCACCGGCTCGGGGGTCATCACCTCCTGGGCGGTGCTTTCCTGGGGCTTAACCCCCCTGGCCAGCACTCTGCGCATCACATCCCGCTCGGTGATGATACCCAGGGGCCTCTGCCCGGCATCCACCACCACCACGGAGGACACCTCTTTGCGGGCCATCTCCCCGAGCACCTGCTCCAGGGTGTCTGCGGGGCCGCAGGTAAACACGGGGCTCACCATGACGCTTCGGAGGGTCTCTGCATAGGGGAAGGCCTGGGCCTTTCTGAGGACCTGGTGGTAGCGCTGAAGCTCAGCCTGCTGGGTCTCAGGTGGCCTTTTGAGCATGGCCTTAGTTTAGCAGAAAGGGCGGGGCGCCACAGGGGGCGCCCCGCAACCTTTAGGCTACATTAGGAACTTCTCAGGCGAACGGTACTCATGACAGCCCACGCAGAGCTTCTTGGCCCCGGCCTCGCTGACCCGCCACAGATGGGGCTTGTGGCAGTCCTTGCAGCTGAGGCCCATCATCTGCACATGCAGGCTGTGCTGCCCCACCTGTGGGGCCTTGGGATGGCACTTAAGGCAGTGGCCCTTGCCAGGCCTTATCTGGGCCTCGTGGGGCTTGTGGCACTCGTAGCAGTAAAACTGCATGGGGGAGTCCTGCCTGTAGCTGATCTTGGTGGCCCGCCTGATGAGCTCGGGCTCGGGCTGATAGTGCGTCACATCCAAGGTGCCCTCCTCTATGAGCCTCTTGCGCACCTGGGCGGTACCGTGGCAGTACAGGCACTTGAAGCGGTCGGGCCTCAGGTCCACTGTCCTGTCGGTGTGGCAGTTCAGGCAGGCCAGGGCCTCCATGCCTGCGCCGTGCACCTCCTTGCCCTGGTGGCAGCGCACGCAGAAGCGGGCCTCGGGGGTGAACTGGTGCACTACATAACCGTGGCACTGGGAACACTCTATCTGCTCCATGAAGTAGTGCTTGGCATGCATGGGGGAGTCGTTTATCATATCGGCCTGGGGATACCGCTCGTCCTTCTCCCAGTGGCACTTTATGCAGTACTTCCAGGGCACGATTATCTTGCCGTGCCTGGGGGGTACCTTGGTGGGACGGTGAAGGACGAAGTTGATAAGCAGCTTGTTCTGCTCCACTATGGAGAGGTGATGGCAGTCGTGGCAGTTTATGCCCGCATGCTCGCTCTGGGCCCAGGCCTCGTAGGCGGGCTCCATGAGGTGGCAGGTGACGCAGAACTTGGGATTGTTCTGGGTGAAGTCATAGAACTTGAAGGCTACAACGCCGCCGCCTGCGATTATCACCAGCAGTAGCACCAGTATTATGAGCTTGGCTGCTCTGGAAGTGCCCAACAGTCTGTTTAGCATCTCCTCCCACAACCTCCTTCATGCGCGTATTCCCTCCCTCAGAGCGTCCTAAGCACATCGTAGGCAGCCGAGACCGTCTTCTGAATGTCCCACTTGGTGTGGGCCAAACTCAGAAACCCCGCTTCAAACTGGCTCGGAGCCAGGTTCACTCCCCTCTGAAGCATCCCGTGGAAGAAACGGGCAAACCTCTTGGCGTCGGCCCTCTTGGCGGTGGCAAAGTCCACCACCTCCTCCTCGGTGAAGTACATGCAGAACATCGTGCCTGCCCTGTAGAGCCTGACCGGCACCCTGGCCCTTCGGGCCGCATCCCTGAGGCCCTCCTCCAGGGCCCGGGCCCGCTCCTGCAGGGCCTCGTAGGTGCCCTTGCGCCTGAGCTGCCGAAGGGTCTCTATCCCCGCGGTCATGGCCAGAGGGTTTCCCGAGAGGGTGCCGGCCTGGTACACCGGCCCCTCAGGGGCCACCAGACTCATCAGCTCGGCCCTCCCCCCATAGGCGCCCACGGGCAGTCCCCCGCCTATCACCTTGCCCAGGCAGGTAAGGTCAGGCCTTATCCCGTAGCGCTCCTGGGCCCCTCCATAGGCCACCCTGAAGCCCGTCATGACCTCGTCAAATATGAGCACCACGCCGTAGCGCTTGGTGAGGCTTCGCAGCGTCTTGAGGAACCCTCCTCGGGGAAGCACGCAGCCCATGTTGCCGGCCACGGGCTCCACTATCACGCAGGCAATCTGGCGCCACTGCTTCTTGAGCACCCTCTTCAGGGCCTCCTGGTCGTTGAAGGGCAAGGTGATGGTGTCCCTGGCCACGGAGCGGGGCACCCCGGGACTGTCGGGCACGCCGAAGGTGGCCGCCCCTGAGCCGGCCCTTACCAGCATGCTGTCGGCATGGCCGTGGTAGCAGCCCTCGAACTTCACCACCCTGTCCCGGCCAGTGAAGGCCCTGGCCAGCCGAATGGCGCTCATGGTGGCCTCCGTGCCGGAATTGACCATGCGCACCTTGGCCATGGAGGGATAGGCCTCCAGCACCAGGCGGGCCAGCCTCACCTCCAGGGCGGTGGGGGCCCCGTAGCTGGTGCCCCTCTGCACGGCCTCCTGGAGGGCCCTAACCACCCGGGGATGGGCATGGCCCAGTATCAGGGGGCCCCAGGAAAGCACATAGTCAATGTAGGCGTTGCCGTCCACATCGTAGAGCTTTGAGCCCCTGGCCTCCTTGATGAATATGGGCCTGCCGCCCACCGCCTTGAAAGCCCTTACAGGGCTGTTGACACCCCCGGGCATGAGCCCCAAGGCCTGCCGGTAAAGGAGCCTGGAGAAGGTGAATTTTCTTCCCAAAGGTTTCCTTGCCATGGCAAAAAAATCTTAGTAATTTAACATATTTTCATTCCGGTGTAAAGGGACCTTAGCGCCTCCTGCTTTCAAGCAGCCTTCTGGCAGCTCTGAGGGCTTCCTCCCTGCCCTGGAGCCGGCCCAGTAGCCATCTTATCTGAAGCTCCCTAAGGAGCATTCCCACCAGAGAGGAGGGCTCAAGGCCCAGGGACTTGACCAGGTCGGCACCACCAAGGGGCATGGGGCTCCTGAGCCTTGAGGCGGCGGCCTCCTGAAAGGCCCTGAATTTCTTGAGAAATTCTCCCCACCTCCCTCCTTCTCCGGTCCACGCCTGGGCCAGGGCCAGGGCGGGCTCAAGAAGCTCCCCTGCGTCAATGAGGAAGGCCGCCATGGCCCTGGGGCCGGCCCCCTGATGCGCCAGGCGAAGGGCCCTCCCCCGGAGCTCCCTAAGCCTCCTGAGCATCCTGTCCTGTCTCCTTGGGAGCACCAGCCTCCTGGGGCTTGCACCCAGGGCGGCAAGCTCAAAGACGAAGGACACATCCGGGGCCCCCGAAAAATCGGAGATTTTTCGGGGGCATCTTCTCAGCCTTTCAAGCCCCGCCCTGCCGGTCCCGGGAAGCACCACCCTGAGCAGCCCGTGGGCATACATGAGCCTCAGCGCCCTGAAGGCCCCAGGGGCCTCCAAGAGCCTCTTCAGCTCCTCGGTGATGCGCTCCCTGGCAGACCTCCTAAGCGCCTCCCCGTGGTGGCGGATGGCCTCTCTGGTGCGGGCCTCTATCCTGAAGCCCAGCTCGGCGGCCAGCCTGTAAGCCCTGAGGAGCCTCAGGGGGTCCTGCAGGAGATTCTCCTCTGAGACCATCCTCACCAGCCCTGCCCGGAGGTCCCCCAGCCCGCCCAAGGGGTCTATGAGGGCCTTTGAGAAATCAGCAGGAGCCCTCAGAAACCTCCTGGCCCTCAAGGCCATGGCGTTTATGGTAAAGTCCCTGCCCCTCAGGTCCCCCTCCAGGTCCCCGCCCTTCAGGCTGCCTATGTCCAGGTGTTGCCCGTCCTTTACCACCCTGGCCAGCAGGTTCTTCTCATCCAGGAGTACGAAGGAGCCCCCCACATGCCGGGCAAATCGTCTGGCCACCTCCAGGGCATCGCCCCCAACGACGATGTCCACATCCTGGGGCTCCTGGCCCATGACAAGGGCCCTCACGGCGCCACCTACCACATAGGCCTCAAGGCCGGGGGCCCATCCCAGGAAGGCCCTAAGAAGCCTCTTCATGCCTATATCAGAGCCCAAAGCATGTGAAAAATCAAGACCCCTGTAATATAATAGGTTAATTTTCCCGCTTAAGGAGGAACGCGAAAATGATAAAGATATTCTACGACAAGGATGTGGACAAGACCGCCCTGAAGGGCAAGAAGGTAGCCGTGATAGGCTACGGCAGCCAGGGCCATGCCCATGCCCAGAACCTCAGGGAAAGCGGTGTGGACGTGGTGGTGGGCCTGAGGAGGGGCGCCAGCTGGCAGAAGGCCCAGCGGGCGGGCTTCAAGGTCATGAGCCCCGGCGAGGCTGCCAAGGCCTCCCAGGTGCTGATGCTGCTGCTTCCCGACGAGGTGATGCCCCAGGTTTACGAGGCCGAGATAGGGCCTAACCTCCGAAAGGGCGCCTACCTGGGCTTCGCCCACGGCTTCAACATCCATTTTGGCCAGATAGCGCCTCCCGAGGAGGTGAATGTCTTCATGGTGGCCCCCAAGGGCCCCGGCCACCTGGTGCGTTCCGAGTATGAGCGAGGAAGCGGCGTGCCCTGCCTGGTGGCAGTCCACCAGGACCCCGGCGGAGATACCCTCCAGGTGGCCCTGGCCTACGCAGCGGCCATCGGCGGCGGAAGGGCTGCAATACTGGAGACCACCTTCAGGGAGGAGACCGAGACGGACCTCTTCGGCGAGCAGGTAGTGCTCTGCGGCGGCCTTACCGCCCTCATTCAGGCCGGCTTTGAGACCCTGGTGGAGGCAGGCTACAGCCCCGAGATGGCCTACTTCGAGTGCCTGCACGAGGTAAAGCTCATTGTGGACCTCATCTACGAGGGCGGCATCTCCAATATGCGCTACAGCATTTCCAACACTGCCCAGTACGGCGACCTCACCCGGGGCCCCAGGATAATCAACGAGCAGACCAGGCAGGAGATGCGCAGGATTCTCAGGGAAATCCAGTCCGGGCAGTTCGCCCGGGAGTGGCTCCTGGAGTGCCGGGCCGGCAAGCCCGTGTTCAATGCCCTCACCAGGCAGGGCGAGGCCCATCCCATCGAGGAGGTGGGCCGGAGGCTCAGGGCCATGATGCCCTGGCTCAAGAAGAAAAAGCTCCTGGACAGGTCCAAGGCCTGATGTTTGCCCCCGAGGGCTACCCCTTCATGGCCTTCTTTGCCGCCCTGGCCGTGGCAGCGGCACTCCTTCTGGGCGGCTGGCCCGTGCTCATCCCCCTCCTGGGCCTGGGCTTCATGATGTTCTTCTTCCGGGACCCCGAAAGGACCCCCCCTGAGGAGCCCGGCTACCTGGCCCCTGCCGACGGAAAGGTAATAAGGGCAGAAAGGGTCAGGGCCCCCGAGCCCCTCCAGGGCCCCGAGGCCTTGCTTATAAGCATCTTCATGTCCCCTCTGGATGTGCACGTCAACCGCAGTCCCTGCGCAGGGGTAGTCCAGGAGGTAAGGAGAATTCCCGGGGGGCACCACTCCGCCTTCACCGAGGAGGCCTTCAGGGGCAACGAGTGCGTGCTGATGCTCCTGGGATGCTCCGGGGCCCAGGTGCTACTGAGGCAGGTGGCCGGCTCGGTAGCCCGAAGGGCGGTCTGCCGGGCCAGGCCCGGGGAAGTCCTGGCCCGGGGACAGCGCTTCGGGATAATAAAGTTCAGCTCCAGGGTGGATGTGTTCCTCCCCCCTGAGGCCCAGGCCCTGGTACAAGTGGGCCAGCGGGTGCTGGCAGGCCGAAGCCTCATAGCCCGATGAGGCGGGGCATCTACATACTGCCCAATGCCCTTACGCTCCTGGGCATGTTCAGCGGGTTCTACGCCATGGTGGCAGCGGTGAAGGGGGCCTACCCCCTGGCCGCCTGGGCGGTGCTGGTGGCCATCATGTTTGACGGCCTGGACGGCTTCGTGGCCCGCCTGACCCGCAGCACCTCCCGCTTCGGCATAGAGCTGGACAGCCTCTCCGACCTGGTGGCCTTCGGGGTGGCCCCGGCGCTTCTCCTTTACCTCAGCAGCCTGAAGGAGTTCGGCCGGGTGGGCTGGGCGGGGGCCTTCCTGTTTGTGGCCTGCGGGGCCCTCAGGCTGGCCCGCTACAATGTGCAGATGCACTCCACGGAGAGGCGCTACTTCACCGGGCTGCCCATCCCAGGGGCCGCCTTCACCGTGGCCACCATGGTGATATTCCTCCACAAGGCCGACATCCATTATCAGGGAAGCCCCCTGGTGCTCGGCCTAACCTATGCGCTGGCCCTGCTGATGGTAAGCACCTTGAGGTTTCACGGAATAAAGGAGATTGACTTCTCCAGGCGCAGGCCCTTCATAGTGCTGGTGGCCCTGGTGATGGTCTTCGTGGTGGTGGTGGTGGAGCCAGAGGTGGCTCTGTTCGGCTTTGCACTCCTTTACCTGGCAGCCAGTATAATAGAAAATATATACTTGTTTAAAAGGAGAAGGACACGGACATGAGAATCGTAAGGATATTTGACACCACCCTCAGGGATGGCGAGCAGTCCCCCGGGGCCAGCATGAACATGGCGGAGAAGCTGCAGGTGGCCAGGCAGCTGGAGCGCCTGGGGGTGGACATAATAGAGGCCGGCTTCCCCATAGCCAGCCCGGGGGACTTCGAGGCCGTCAGGGCCGTGGCCCAGGAGGTGCGGGGCCCGGTAATTGCCGCCCTGGCCAGGAGCAGGGAGGCCGACATCCGCAGGGCCGCCGAGGCCCTCCAGCCCGCCCAGCGGGCAAGGATCCACACCTTTATTGCCACCAGCGACATCCACCTCAAACACAAGCTCAGGATGAGCCGCCAGGAGGTGCTGGAGGCCGCCGTGGCCGCGGTGCGCCTGGCCAGGCAGTTCACCGACGATGTGGAGTTCTCCGCTGAGGACGCCACCCGCTCCCACTGGGACTTCCTCTGCCAGGTGTGCGAGGCGGTCATCAAGGCGGGCGCCAGCACCGTCAACATCCCCGACACCGTGGGCTACACCGTGCCAGAGGAGTACTACGAGCTCATCAGGCACCTCCTGGAAAAGGTGCCCAACATGGACAAGGCGGTGGTGTCGGTGCACTGCCACAACGACCTGGGCCTGGCCGTGGCCAACTCACTGGCCGCCATAAGGGCCGGGGCCGGTCAGGTGGAGTGCACCATAAACGGCATAGGCGAGCGGGCCGGAAACGCCGCCCTGGAGGAGGTGGTCATGGCCCTTAAGACCCGGCCCCACCTGTTTGAGGCCGACACCCACATCCGCACCCAGGAGATCTACAAGACCAGTCGGCTGGTCTCAAAAATAACCGGCATGGTGGTTCAGCCTAACAAGGCCGTGGTGGGCGACAACGCCTTTGCCCACGAGGCAGGTATCCACCAGGACGGAGTGCTGAAGGAGCGTTCCACCTACGAGATAATGAGGCCCCAGGACATCGGCATTCCCCAGAGCCGCCTGGTGCTGGGCAAGCACTCGGGCCGGCACGCCTTCAGGGCCAGGCTCAGGGAGCTGGGCTACGAGCTCACCGACGAGGAGCTTCAGCGCGCCTTTGAGAGGTTCAAACACCTGGCCGACCAGAAGAAGTACATCTTCGACGAGGACCTGGAGGCCCTGGTGGCCGAGGAGCTGGGCCAGGTGCCGGAGTACTACCAGCTGCTGGACTTGTCCATCACCTCGGGGCTCAAGCAGCAGCCCACTGCCAGCGTAAAGCTCAAGGCCGGGGACAAGGAGCTGAACTACCTCAGCCACGGCGACGGCCCCGTGGACGCCACCTACAAGGCCATTCAGGCCCTCACGGGCACCAGGAGCGCCCTGAAGAAGTTTGAAGTAAAGGGCATCACCGGCGGCACCGACGCCTTAGGAGAGGTCTCCGTGGTGCTGGAGGAGGACGGCCGCACCGTCCGGGGCCACGGCGCCGACACCGACATCATCGTGGCCGCCGCCAAGGCCTACATAAGCGCCCTGAACAAGCTGAAGCTGAGGAAGGGCTAAAATATGCTGGTGTGAAGTCCCGAGATGTAGCCAATCCCGAAGAAGGTAAACACCACCCCGAAGAGCGACCCTATGGCCAGCCAGGCGGCCCTCCGACCCCTCCAGCCCAGGGTGACCCTCAGGTGCAGGTTCAGCCCGTAGGTGAGCCAGGAAATAAGCGACCAGGTCTCCACGGGGTCCCACCCCCAGTATCGGCCCCACAGGCCGTGGGCCCATATGGCCCCTGAGCCTATCATCACGCTGTGGGAGAAGAAGCCGAAGAGTATCAGTCGGAAGGAAAGCTCATCCAGTATCTTGAGCTCGGGGAGACGGCTGAGCACCCCCTTTCGGCCCCGCTCCTTCAGGAGATACATCAGCCCTGCCGCAAAGGCCAGCACGAAGGAGCCAAAGGCGAACCAGGCAAAAAGCACATGGACATACAGCCAGTTGGAACGATAGGGGGGCTCCAGGGGCTGAAGCTCGGCCCCGGCCTGCACCCCATTTCCCAGCACCAGGAGCACCAGGGGCACCACCGCCACCCCGAAGGGCCTGGAGGGCGGAAACACCCTCCGGAGGCCAAAGTATATGAGCATCACAAACCATGTGCCCGCCAGGGAGTTCTCATAGGTGGCCATCACTGGCAGGTGCCCCGTGGCCGCCCACCGGGCCAGTATGGCCCCTGTGTGAAGGGCAAACCCTGCCACCGCCAGGGCAAACCCCCAGCCACTCCAGCGCCCCCTTCTGAAGACCAGCCCGCCCAGGTAAAGCAAAAACGACAGGCTGTAAAGCCCTATGGCCGCCCACAAGAGCGCTGCCTCAAGGGTGCTCACCTAGCACCTCCTCAGCCAGGGCCTGCACCTCCCGCTCCAGGAAGGCCGGATAGTAGCGGCTATAGCCCCTGAGCTCAAGAAGGCTTCCGCCTTCAGGGGCGGGCTCCACCCTGAACTCCATTCTCCGCTCGTTGGAGGCAAACCTCAAAAACAGCCCCCCTACCCCCACCAGAAAGCCTGCCCAGAGCACCGGCACACCCCACTCCTTCACCACCACGAAGCCGGCCCACTGCCTGAGCTCCGGAAAGCCCACCTGGTAAGGGCCCACCTCCTCCGCCCCGCCAAGCCTTATCAGCCCCTTGTAAAGCTCCTCCCCGTCCTTGAGGAACTTCACCATGAGCACGGGGTTTCGCAGGTCGGCGCTTCGTGTGCCCACGATGTTTCCCTGCCGGTAGAAATCGGGGAAGAACATCACGAAGAGCCTAAGGCCCTCGGAGGCCACATCGAAGTAGTCCCCCTCCCCGGGGTTGCGGATGTTGAGGAAGTAGTCAAACACCACCTGGCCATCCCTCCTTATGACCACCTGGGGGGAGTGGCCGAACTCGTGGAGGCTTAGCTGATAGCCCTGGTACCTCACCGGCCGGTTGACCTCGAAGGGGTGCTCCTGCCCCCCTATCCAGAGCTTGCCGCCAAAGTAGTACTCAAACCTCCCCTGGGCATACTGCCCCTGCAGCTCGCTCACCAGCACCACCGTATCGGGCAGGGTCTCCAAAGGCCTGCCCTCGTGGTGGACAAACCCCTGCTTCAGCGCAAGGGGTATGCCCTCGGTGATGAGGAACTTGCCCCTGAATGTGCTCTTGGCACTTATGGGCGCTGCCAGGAAGCACAACAGTATGCCCACATGAAACACCACCGAGCCCCAGAAGCCCGCATCCACCCCCTTCTGGCCCTCCCCCCCCTGGCTGCCGGCAGAGCACCGCCAGCCCTTCCTGGAAAGCACGGCCAGGAAGCGCCCCTTGAGTGCCTCGGGGGCCTCGGGGACATGCCTCCTTAGGCTAAAGGAGAAGGCCCGCTCCTTGTCAAACTCCGCCCTCCTGAGCCTGAGCCTCCTGGAGAGCCTCTGCACAGTGCAAAGGAGCGTGGAGAAGAAAAGGAAGGCCGAGACAAACAGGAACACCGGATGCCTCACCAGGGCCGGGGTGGAGAGCCGCTCCGAGAGCCAGAACACCGCAGGCCTTTCCGCCCGCAGCCTGGCCCACTCCTGCGGGCCCATGGTCATCTGGCTGGGAAGCAGGCTGGAGAGCACCAGGGCAGCCACCACAAGGGCCAGCAGCCACACCGCCGTCTTCCTGGATGTAAGGAACCTCCAGAAGCCCACTTTACTATTATAGCTCCCCTTTGCTACCTGCTGGTTGCCAGCACCAGGGCGGCAGCTGCCAGGTTCAGCCCCCCTGCCACCCAGGCGGAGCCCATGAGGCCCAGCAGGGGCACCAGGAGAAATCCCCCTGCCAGGGCCCCTGCCACCGTGCCCAGGGTGTTGGCAGAAAAGGCCGCCCCCACCCTAAAGCCGCTCTCCTGAAGGCTCCCCGTAATGTGCCGGCTGAGCACGGGAAAGGTCATGCCCATCAAGACAGTGGGGGCCAGCAGCAGGCCTGCCCCCAGGGCAAACTGAAGACCCATAAACACCCCATGGGGAAGCGCCCCGTGAAGGGCCCGAAAGAGATAAAGGAGCCCTCCCATCACCGCCACGCTGCCCACGGCCAAGGCCCCGATAAGCACCTGAAGAAGCACAAACACCCTGGCCAGGTTTCCACCCCTGTCGGCCACCTTGCCCCCAAGCCAGCCCCCCAGGGCAAGCCCCCCCATCACTGCTGCCAGCATGGCAGAGAAGGCCTCCACCGTGGAGCCCATGAGGAGCGCAAGTTTCCGACTCCACAGCACCTCCAGCACCAGGGCCGAGGCCCCCGAGAGGGCAAATCCCACCAGCACTGCCGCACCCCGAAGGCTCATCGCAGCAGATTCCTCAGCACCGAAAACTCCAGGAGGGGCCTGTCATCGGTATTAAGGGGAAGTCCCCTGCTTCGGAGCAACGCCTTCACCCTGAGCTCGCCCATGAAGAGGGAAAACTCCAGGGGAAAGCCCCAGTGCTCCATGGCCTTCACAGCCTTTACAACCTCCTCGGGGCTTCTCAAGGGGCCCGCTGAGCCAATCATTATGAGGTCGCGGGAGATAGGTACCTGGTAGACCTGCACATGCTCAAACACCGAGGCAAAGGTCTTTACCATCATGTAGGCCTCTGCCCTCCTGAGGGCCCATGCAGGAAGCCACTGGCTGAACACCCCGCCTTCGTTAAGTCTTTCCAGGGCTATCCGGTAAAACTCTCGGGTAAACAGGCTGGTCACCTCGGAGCTGGCCGGGTAGGAAGGCTCGGAGGTTATGATGTCGTAGCGCCCCCGGGCATAGGTAAGGAATCGCCTGCCGTCATCCAGAATTACCCTTGCCTGCCCCAGCACCTCCCTGTTGTGGCCGAACCTTCGGGCGGCCTCCACCACCCCGGGATTGATCTCCACCACATCCACCTGGGGCACATACCTCCTGGCGGCCCTGAGCGTCCAGCCGGCGCCCAGCCCTATCACCAGGGCCTTCTGAGGCCTGCCCCGATGCGCCGCCACAGGGATGTAGGAGGCCAGCATGGCATTGGGCACATCATCAAAGGGAGTGCCCTCCATCTTGCCCCCGGTCTGGATTATCAGGAACCCCATCCCGTCTATATAGGCCCTCACCGAGCCCTGGGGATACTCCCCGTAGAACACCTCCCTCTCCCTCTGCTGGGCAGCCCTGAGCTCCTCGTAGCTCCTGAACCTGCCGGCCAGGTAGAAGTTTGCCAGGTGGTCCTCAAACCGCCAACCCCCCGCCATGCTCAGGAGCGCCAGTGCCAGAAACCCCGCTGCCGGAAGCCACACCCTCCTTTCGGCGCCCGCCAGGGCCAGAAACCCCGCCGAGGCCAAGAAGTTCCCCCCCGCAGCCACCAGCGAGGCCAGCCTCAGGCCCAGGGCAGGAAGCAGCAGTACTCCCCCCAGCACCGCTCCCAGCAGTCCCCCCAGGGTGTTTACTGCATAGGCCTGCCCGGTCCTTCTGCCCAGGCTGCCAAGCTCCTCGGCCAGGAGGCGCACCATCACCGGAAGCGTGGCTCCCATAAGGGCCGTAGGCACCAGAAGGAGGGCAAAGCACAGGGCAAACTGCCCGCCGTAGAAGGCCCAGGGCTCCCTGTGAAGCCCCTGAAAGAGCCAGAAGTAAACTGGCGGAAGCCTGTATATCCAAAACAGTGTAAGGCCTCCCGCAAACCCGATGCCCAGCTCCAGGAGGGCCAGGGCCCTGAGGGGGCTCTGGAGCCGGTCGGCCAGCCTTCCGCCCAGCAGGGCCCCCAGGGCCAGCCCCGCCATGAAGGCCCCCAGCATGGTGGAGGCGCTGTAGAGCGTGGAGCCCAGCATGAAGGAGAGGGCCCTGAACCACAGCACCTCGTAAAGCAGGGCCGAAAACCCCGAAAGCCCAAACAGGGCCAGGGCAGCCGTTCTGACGGAGGGTCTCTTCAATGTGGTTTAATTATAAACGAAAAAGGGGCGGGCCTTCCTCAAGGAAGGCCCGCCCCTCCTTCAGCCCTCAGCCCTCAGTATATCCCCGTGTAGTCGTAGGTGGCTTTGGTTTTGCCGCCTTCTCCTCCGTCGTGTTTGGTACAGGAAGAAACGCTGGTGGCAGAGCCAATGGTGTAGCAGGTAATGGTGCTGCCCGTCGTGGGGGCATCGTAGGCATCCCAGGTGGCGCCGTTGAGGAACCTCCTGCCCTGCTCCCCCAGCTCGCTGCTGTTGCCGTCGCCCGGGTCAGGGTCTACCAGCCAGGTGCCGTGAGAGCCTCCTAATCTATAGCCCAGGTGGCAGTGCCGGCATATCTCAGGCCACACGGTGGCATACTTAGGGTCTACTATGTTGAAATCATCCACGAACATTCCCTCCATGCCCGTGCCGTCCTGATGGTTGGTGGTGCCTGAATGCGGCACCCTGGAGTAAATCCTGTAAAGCACCTCCGAGTCCACATTGTAGTTGTTGCCATCGCCGTAGACATCCCTTCGGTGGCAGTTGAAGCACCAGATGGCCGTGTCCGCCCCAGAGTTGGGCACAGGCTCCACTACGGAGGAGCCGTCCCAGAATTCAAACTTCAGGGCCGTGTCCAGGCTCTTGAGAAGCCACTTGTTTACCGAGGCATGGGGCCCCAGGGGGTCCTGCAAGGTGGAGCCGTGGCAGTCGGTGCACCTTATGATGCTCCAGGGCCCGTAAGGAGGCACGAAGGTGTTGCCCAGCCCGGCGGTGATGTCCACATTGCTGCCTATGCTGGCCGGGTAGGTGGCATTGGCATCCCAGGGGTTGCCGTTGGTGGCAGCTATCCTTATCTGGGTTGTGCTCAGTATCTCCACTATCTGGTAGGCCACATTGGCCCCCGTGTCTATCACATACCAGCCAGGAAGGGCCGTATCCGGCAGGCTGCTCCCCAGTGTGGCCACACCCGTGCCGGAGTCGTAGCTGGAGATGGTGTTGGACTGCACAGGCCAGTACTGGCTCACCACCGGCGCGGTGGAGCCGTCAGGCACGATGGGCTGGTTCCTGCCCACCGCATAGATGGCGTGGTGGGCGTAATTCTGGGGGTTTATCTCCTTGGCTATGTCGGTCTCCGCCGCCGCCGAGCCGTCGGGCCCACCGCTGGGCGTGCTGGGTATGGCGTTGAGGTAGCTGTAGTAGCTGTGGCACCTCAGGCACTGCTCGTACTGCTTGCCTCCGGCATCGCCGCCGGCATCGTACTTCTTGGTGTAGGTAAGGGTGCTGGGGTCCTGCCCGGCAGAGCTGTAGCCGGTTATCTCCACGCCCCAGACACCCTTTCCGCCCGAGCCGGTGGCCCCGTCATGCCTGAGCACCTCGTAGTGATCTCCTGCCGCAGGCGCAGCAGGAAGCGGTATGGCCAGGGTATAGGTGGTGCCCGTGCTGTCGGTGCTGCTCCCCGCTATGGGACGCACCCTCCTTACGCCGTTTGAGTCCGTAAACACCATGAGGTAGCCCTTCCACCTGTCGTTGGCCCAGCCGGTCTTCTCAAAGGTCTTGGTGCCGTCCTGTACGGTGGTAGTGGTGCCGCCGCTTACCGTGCCCATGGGGTTGACCTGCGCCGCATGGGTGTTGTGGCAGTCGGAGCAGCTCACATGCCTGGTGCCTATGTAGTAGCTATCGCCCACCGCAGGGGTGCAGGCCCCGCCGGTGTCAAAGCTGACCGTGTCGGTACTGCTGGCAGTGATGCTGAAGCTCTGCCCCGAGCAGTCGCCCGTGTAGAAGGTGATGCTCAGGCCCACGAACTGGTCGGTGTTGGGCCAGGCCTTGGTGGAATCCTGGCAGGTGGTCTGGTCGGCAGCGGCATCGCAGGTGCCCATGTCGCCCGCATTCCAGGCCTCCGAGAGGCTTGCCGGGGCCGAGGAAGGCGCCGTGAGCACCTCGTCAGGCTTGTGCCTGCCCAGGGTATCCAGGGGATGCACCGCAGGCTTCAGTATCTGGTAGTTGTCCCCGTTGCTGAGCTGGGTGGCCAGCTTGCTCTCCAGCGTCAGGGTGGCCAGGTTGGGATAGCCGCTGAAGCTGGAGCACTCCGCAGCCCCGTCGGTAGTGGTAGTATTGGCAGTGATGGTCTTCTTCTGCACCCCGCTCTTGAATACATAGCCCACAAACTCGTCGCCTGCCAAGGTCTTGGCGGTGCAGATGTCCACAGTCTGCGTTGCAGCCGCCTGGCTGCTTTCCACCTTTCCGTTGTCGCCGATGAACAGGTCGTACATGCCCTCCAGCTTGTCGCTCATGGCCACGGCGTTGTAGAAGTCCACGCCGTCGTAGGGCTTGAACCCGTTGGCAGGCTGGCTGTGGCAGTTGAAGCACACCTCCTCAATGGGGGTGATGTTCTTCACTATCTCAAAGATGTCGTTCACATTGGGGGTGTAAAGCGGCCAGGACTCCACCGACACCGTGTCGTTGGCTATGTCGGTGGCGGTGACGATGGCCCTCTGGCTGGGCTCGTAGCCGGTGGCGTTGGTCACCACTATGGCATAGCCGGTGTAGTCCTTGGTGAGGTCCTGGTCCACCGTCACGGTGGTGCCGCTTACCGCCGTAAGGGTGCCGTAGACAAAGTCCTTGAAGTTGCCCGTGCCCATCACCGCAAAGAAGCTGTTCTTGGAGCTCTGGTGAAGCCCGAACTTGGGGTCAGAGCCCTGCCCACCCACACTGCTCTTGTTGCCACCGTCGCCGCCGATGGTGTCGTTGTGGCACTTGGTGCAGACGGCCTGGAAGCTGCTGCCGTCGCCGAAGACGCCGGACTGGACCGCATAGTTGTGGGTGGAGTTCTTCACCCTCTGCACCGCATCGCTGGGCGCATAGTTGGGGGTGGAGTTGTCAGGATACGGTATGGGCGGCACCTCGTTCACCGCATTGTTGGTGCTTACCGCCTTCTGCTGCTTGGCCCTGTGGCAGCTCAGGCACACGCCACCGTCGCCAGAGCCTATATAGTCGGAGTTGGTAAAGCCGGTATCTGCCGCATTGTCGGGTATCTCGGCCACCGTGGTCCTCAGGTTGGCCGCCCTTTCGCCCTCGGCGTTGACGCTGGGATTGAACATGTCGTGGTCGGCGTGGCACATGAGGCAGTTGCGGTCGGTGTCGCTCTGGCCGCCCAGTACATGGGGCGTGGAGGTGTTCTGCAGGTAGGTGGCCGAGTCGTTGTTCAGGTAGTGCTTGTACACCATGTTGGCCACATTGTTGTGCATCCGGTTGTACAGGTCGCCGTGGCAGCCGGCGCAGGCAGTGCCGCCCGAGGACTCCCCGGCCTCGGCGGTCACATTGCCGTCTACGTGGCTGGCCGGGTCGGAGAAGCTCACGTTGTCGGCAGCCACATTGGTGTGGCAGGAGCTGCAGGAGGTGTTGTCCGGATGCCCATCGGCCGGCGAGGGCGGATACCCGTGGCACTGGTCGCAGTCCTCCGCATCAAGCAGCCCGTCGCCATCGGGGTCAAGATAAGTAGCGTTGCTCCACACAGGGGCCCGGTCGTCCCCGCCCGACCAGGCGTTCTTGAAGTACTGCGAGTCATGGCAGTAGACATTGCTACAGGTGCCCGTGCCGGGGTCGTAGGTGGGGTTGGCCCCGCCCGTCTTGGCCAGGCTGCCGAAGGTTATCTCGGCAGGAAGGGCCGTGTCTATGTGCCCTGAGGCATTCATGCTGGCCGGCACCGCATGGCACTCCGTGCAGTCTGTGGCATTGGAGATTGCCGAGAGGGCCTCCATGTGCACCCTGTGGGCCCCCACCTGGGGGTCGGTGTCAGCAGTATCGCCAGCGGTGTCCACACCGCTGCCTCCAGCCCCAGGGGCGGCGGCGTTGGTAAAGCCGTCGGCCCCCGTGGTGAGCTGCCCGTGGCAGATGGTGCAGTTGTTGTAGGAAGACAGGTCAAGCCCCCAGCCGTCGGAAACGCTGCCGTGGCAGCGGGTGCTGGAGCATGTGGCCGAGGCCTCGCTCCAGCTGCCCCCTACATTGCCGATAAAGTCCACATTCTCGGCACTGTTGAGATGAAGCCCGCTGGTGGCGTTCACGAATGTGGGTGGTATGGCCGTATCGTGGGTGGTCTGTACATGGCAGAGGTCGCAGCTGTAGCCCTGCCACTCCACATGGGCCACATGGCTGTTGGCCGTGGCGGTGGCCTCGCCACCAGTGGCGTAAACGGGATGGGCCTTGCCTGCGCCGTCGCCGTGGCAGGCATCGCAGGTAAGGGTGCCGGCATTCCAGTCCACGTTGTTGTAGGTAGGGGTGGCGCTGCGGGCAGTATTTCCGCTGGAGTGGCAGTAGATGCCCGCACAGGTGTAGCCCGCATCCCCGGGCACCTTCTCGGCCCCGTTCGCCGTGGTGGCGTCCACGCCGTTGTAGGTGGGACTGGAGTCCAGGGAATTGGTGAACTTCACATTTATGAGCTGGTTCACATGAAGCGCCTTGCTGGCGATGGTGGTGTTGTCAGAGACGGTGGCCGCATGGCACTCTATGCAGGCGATATTTCGGCCTATCTCGTTGTCGGCATCGTCTATGTGGCCCGGGTGGGCCATGGTGCCCATCTGGCTTACGGAGGCGGCATCACCGCCGTGGCAGCCGGTGCAGTCGGCAGGCATGGTGCCCGACCAGCTCACCGCCGCATGCGTGGGAGCCGTGGCCGAGGTGCCCGCGCTATGGCAGTAGGTATTGGAGCACTGGTGGTTGCCCAGGTCATAGGGGTTGGCCCCGCCGTCGGGGCTTACCCAGGTGTTGAACACCACATCCTTTTCACCGTCCACATGGTTGGCCACCGCGGCCAGCCCGCTGATGGTGGTGTTGTCCGAGGCGGTGTCGGCATGGCAGGCGTTGCAGTCAAACTCGGCATTGGCCGAGTAGTCGTCCACATGCTTGGTGTGAGGAGGACTCCAGGTGGGCGAGCCCTCTCCCGCCTGGCTGTGGCAGCCACCGCAGTCCAGCGTGCCGGACCAGGTGGGGCTCTGGTAGGCATTGCTCCCACCATAGGGGTCGGCGTTGGAGTGGCACCACACGCTGGAGCATGTGCCCGCCGTCCAGGTGATGGCCGAGTTCACACTGTCGGTGCCCGCCGCCACGCTGTCGGCAGTGTAGCCAGGGCTTACCCCCGTGCCCAGGAACGGGTTGGTATAGAGGTCCACATACCTGTAGCTCTCTGTGCCGTCGCCATAGGTGCGGCTGCCCGCAGAGTTGGCAAACAGCACCTCCGTGGTCTGAGGGTCGGCATAGGGGCCGCCCGAGTGCTCCGTGGCCGTGGCCCCCTGAAGCCTGTGGCAGTTCTCGCAGGCCAGGGCATAGGGCTTGCCCCCTGTAGCGTTGGTGTGCCCAGCGTGCACCCCCGTGAAGGTCCCCGAGTCAGGCCCCTGGCTCTGATGGCAGCTCTCGCAGTTCAGCACCCCCGTGGCACCCCACGCAGGGCTTGAGCCACCATGGCAGTAGGTGCTGGAGCACACCTTCGTGCCACCGTCGTAGGTGCCCGTGGCCCCGCCCACCACCTTGAAACTCACATCCTCGGCCCTGTTCAGATGCAGCCCGCTGGTGGTGTTAAGGAATGTAGGCGGTATGGCCGCATCGTGCGTGGTGTCCAGGTGGCAGTAGTCGCAGCCATAGGCGCTTGACTCCACATGCTCCACATGGCTGTTGGCCGTGTCGGTGCCCCCGCCGCCCGTGGCGTACACAGGATGGGCCTTGCCCGCAGCATCGCCGTGGCAGCCGTCGCAGCCTATGCCAGCGGCATCCCACGCTATGGCCTTGAAGGTGATGCTCTCCGTGGCCCCTCCTGTGTTGACATTGCCGTCAGAGTGGCAGTACACATTGGCGCAGTCGCCCACGGCGCTTCCAGGGGCCTTGGTGGCACCAGAGGCACCCGTAGTGGAGGAGCCCGCATAGGTAGGGCTGTCGGAGTCGTTGGAGACCCCCGAGAACTTCACATTCACCAGCCTGTTCACATGCTCGGCGTAGGTGGAAATGGTGGTGTTGTCACTTGTGGTGGCGGAGTGGCACTCCTGGCAGCCGATCTTGTAGCCCACCACCGAGGCGTTGTTTATATGAGTGCCGTGCGCATAGGTGCCCATCTCGGCCGTCGCTCCCGCTGCGCCGGCGTGGCAGCCGGTGCAGTCAGCAGGCAGGGTGCCGTTCCAGGCGGCGGTGCTAAGAGAGGCGTTTCCGCCGCCGAAGTCGGTGTCGGACTGCCCCTGGCTGTGGCAGTAGAGGCTGGAGCAGTTGGGCCTGCTGTAGGTGCCGCTGTCGGCAATGCTTCCGCCAAAGCGCACATCCTTGGCGTTGTTTACATGGTTGCCGATGAGATTGTCGGAGGCATCCACCGTGTCGGCATGGCACTCCACGCAGTCGTAGTCGTACTTGGTGCTGTCGGCATGGATGGGATGCACATTGGTGCTTACCCACTCGCCGCCGGCCTGGCCGTGGCAGCGGTTGCAGTCGGCAGGGTAGCTGAAGGTGTCGTCCCAGTTGGCATACCTGTAGGTGATGGTGCCCGAGTAGTCGCCGCCGTCGGAGTGGCAGTAGATGTTGGAGCACACCCGCTCCGCACCGCTGGGCACATTCACGACGGTGGCATTGCCGTTGAAGATTCCAGGGTCGGTGTAGTCGTTGCCGGGCTCCGACAGGGCCGGGGCCTGATACAGCCCTCCCTCCACGCCGAAGACCACAAACCCTATGTGGAGCTTGGCATCGGGGCTGGCCTCGTTGTGCTGAGCACTGTTGGTGGGCTGCCCCCCGGTGTGGCAGACGGAGCAGGCATAGCCCTTGGTCACGGCATGGAGACCGTGGGCCCCCGCACCGTTGGCGAAGTCCGCGTCGCGCCCCGTGGGATAGGTGCTTATGAGCTCGGCCTCGGTGTCCGGCGGTATGCCGTGGCAGCCGCCGCAGGCCAGGCCGCCCCACTTGGTCTGCCCCAGGTTGTGGGTATAGTCGTGGCAGGTAAGGCCGCAGGACTTGTCCGAGGGGTCGTAGCTCCATCCGCCGGTGTTGAACACCACATCTATGGCCCCGTCCACATGAAGGCTCAGGGGAGTGTTGTTTATGTCCACCGTGCTGGCGTGGCAGGTGTTGCAGGCCTCGGCCGCATGGGTGGGGAAGTCGCTCCCGTCGGCGGCCTTCACATGGCTGTTGGCATCGGCGCTGCCGCCCACGCCGCTGTCGGTGTAATCAGGCCTGCCGTCGGCCCTGGAGCGGCCGTGGCAGGAGTTGCAGACAGTGGTATCGGTGGCCCAGTTGGCTATGGCGTAGTGCGAGCCGTTGTATGCCGCCGGCAGGTTGGCCACGGGTACTGCCAGCTTCCCTGTACTGTGGCAGTAGATGTTGTCGCACTCACCGGCACCGTGCGTCGCCCCCGAGCCCACCAGGGAGTCGGCGGTGTTGAGAATCACATTGGCAATCTTGTCCACATGGAGCACCTTGTTGGTCACGGCAGGCTCTATGGTGGAGTTGGCCACGGAGCTTACCACATCCTTGTGGCACTTGTAGCACTCGTAAAGATACGGATAGCTTGAGCCCACATGCTTGTCGTGGGCCGCCGAGGCAGGAGGATTGCTGGCCGTGGAGCCGTGGCAGGTGCCGCAGGCCCCACTGGCAGCGTTGTCCCAGGTAGGGGTGTCGTAGGTGCCCGTGCCGGTGCTGTGGCAGTAGACATTGCTGCAGGTATAGGTGCCGGCGCTGTAGGAGCCGCCCCAGAGGGAGTCGAAGCTCACATCCTTGGCCCCGTCCACATGGAGCGAGTAGTCCGCTATCGTGCTTCCGTCCGTAGTAGTAGTGTTGTGGCAGCTCTGGCAGCCTATCTCCTGGGAGCCCCTGGCCGTGGTGCCGTACTCGTCGTCGGCCACATGGATGATGTGCACGTTGCTGAGGCCCGTGGAGCCTGCCGCCTCCATGTTGGCCCTGGTGTCGGAGTACTCGTGGCAGTCGGCACAGCTTACCGTGCCGCTCCACGAGGGGGTGGCATAGGCGTTGGTGCCTCCCACAGGGCTGGCATTGCTGTGGCAGTAGAGGCTGGAGCAACTGTGCGTGCCCAGGTCGAAGCCTCCAGAGGGGTTGACGCCGTTGAAGACCACCTGCTTGGTGCCGTCCACATGGAGGGCCCGGTTGGAGATGGCCGTGTCGGCCGTGGCATCGTCAATCACCGTGTTGTGGCAGGCAGAGCAACGGTAGTCATACCCTGTGTCGGAGACATGCACCGTGTGGGTGGGGCTTGAGCCCTGGGCATCGTGGCAGCTTGCGCAGTCCATGGCCGCCCCGCCCCAGGTGACCGTCTGGTACTGGTTGGTACCCCCGTAGGGGTTGGCGTTGGAGTGGCAGTACAGATTAGTGCAATCCGAGTATGTGCTTGAGGGCACAGGTCCCCTGCCACCGCTGGAAAGACCGTTGTAAAGGGCCCCGCTGGTCCGGCTGTCCGCGGTGGAGAAGGCCCAGGAGGCATCTCCGTCCACATGCTTGGAGCCCGAGCCGCTGTGGCCGTGGCAGAGGTCGCAGCTTAGGGGGGCCATGAGGGTGGCATCGGCATCACCCACATGCACCAGGTGGCTTCCCAGCCCTGGGGGGTTGGAGGAGGTAGCCCTGTGGCAGTTGCCACAGCTGGCCTCCGAGGCCCCGCCGCTCCAGACGGGCACCGTCTTTGCCCCCTCGTTGGCCGTGCCCACCATGGTGGAGCCGTGGCAGTAGAGGTTGGTGCAGGTGTAGGAGTCGTCAGGGGCGTTGGGTCCTGTACCCACGGCGGTGCCGTTGTACACAAACCCGTTCTGAAGGGTGGTGTGGCCCTTGTAGTAGCCAGCGGTGTAGAGGTTGTCCGTGGGGGAGTTCAGCCAGAAGGACATCTCTATGTAGTAGTCGCCAATGTCGGTGTCCGTCTCCGCCGGCACCATACCGCCGTAGTGGCACACATCGCAGCTTTGATACTTGTTGTAGTGCACCACATGGGCGCCCACGGCGTTGCCCGTAACGCCCGTGTAGACCGTCTCCAGGCTCCCGCTCTCCTTGATGGCCTTGACCAGGTTCCAGGGGTCCGTGGTTGAAGGCGGGGCGCCATGGCAGTCGCCGCAGGCAGCCCCGGCCTGGTCAAACCCCTGCTTGTGGGGCTTGTGGCAGTTGGAGGTGTCGGCAAAGCAGTAGGAGCCCTCGTTGTGGGCCTGGTCGGTGCCGTTTAGTACCTTTACATAGTTGTTAACCGTTACTCCGGGCTCGGTGTGGCAGACCACGCAGACCGCCCTGTATTTCTCCGTAGCGCTGGAGAGGTTGTAGTCCCCCGAGGCGTTGTAGAGCTTTACCAGCCTCCAGCTGGTGGGATTACCGTCGCTGTCGGTGTTGTAGGTATCACCCTCCACCACCTTGCCGGAGTTTATTTCGTCCCTTACGAACATGCCGTAAAACAGCTTTACATTCTGGCCCACCAGGTAGCGGTCAAAATAGTAGTTGATCTTGTAGCAGTCGGGGTAGTTGGCGTAGTCGTTTCGGGGCTCGTTGTCCTGGCAGAGCTTCACCGTAAGGGTGTTGGAGCCGTTGTCCTGGATGTCCAGGTAGAACTGGTAGCGGCTGAAGGGTTTTATGATGTAGCCGGTCCACTGCCCCGCGCTCCAGCCGGGGTCGCCGTTAAGGGTAATTACCCTGGTGCCGGTGGCCTGGTCGTAGGGGCCCACACTGGCTACCTGTCCAGAGAAAAGCACGGCCTCGGAGCCCCAGCGCCTGGGCTGACGCTGATAGTGGGGCTCATGGCAGGTACGGCACTCCACCGTCCAGGCTCCGAACTCGCTTTCGCTGCCCGTGGTCCTGGAGGAATGCACCGCCGCCTCCGTGGCGGTGCCGGAGGCCCTGTGGCATTCCCGGCAGACGATGTTCGTAACGGTATTGTCTATATGGGTGCCTATCTGGTCGTTTAGGGCCAGCGAGCTTATGGGGGTGTGGCAACTGGAACAGCTCACATTGTTTATGGGTGTGTGGGGAGCATCCAGGGCATAGGCTGCCCCCGAAAGCACAAGAAGCAGTGCCAGCGCAAGCACTTTGGTCTTACTCATGCCAGCTAATCCCCCCTTCATTTAAACCGCCCCAGGGTAATCATTGTGCCGTATCTGCCAAAGGCCCGCACCTTCCCCAGGAAGGTGCCGTCGGCCTCGTAGAGCCTGAAGCTTCCCGTATTGCGGGGCGAAGGCCCGTCGCCCAGCAGCACCTCGGCCTGCCCGTCGTAGTCCACATCTGCTGCCGCCAGGCTCACCCTGCCCTGGGCCGAGAAGGCAAAGCCCCCTACCTTGCGGCCCTCGGGGCCGTAGAGCTCCACCACGGGGGCAGACCTCCGCTGAGGCCGGTAGGCCAGGAGTATCTCGGCCAGCCCATCGGCGTCCGCATCGGCCACCGCCAGGGCCAGGGCCAGGTAGGCAGAGGCCCCTCGGGCCAGGGGCAGCTCAAACCCTCCGGCCCTCTGAAGCCCCCCCTCGGTGAGCTGCCAAATGGAGACCTCAAGGGCCTTCCCCCTCTGGGCAACCACTACCAGCTCCTCGGGGCCCTCACCGTCCAGCTGCCCTGCGGCCACCTGGGCCCCCCGGGGGCCGGTCTTCACGGAGAGGCTGTGAAGCCTCGCCACAGAGGCCCCGTCATAGGCATAAATGCTTATTACCGCCCCCTCCCCCTGCCTGCTGGCCAGGATGAGCTCCTCGGGCCCCTGGCCGTCCAGCTCGCCCAGGGCCAGGGAGGATACCCTGCCGGAGGCCCTGAAGCTCAGCCCCTCCAGGGCCGTCCCGTCGGTCCTGAAGCCCACCACCAGGTATCCTTCCTCCCTGCCCTTCTTCAGGGCCAGGACGAGCTCCTCGGGCCCCTGGCCGTCCAGCTCGCCAGAGGCCAGGTGCCTGGGGCTGTAGCCCCTGCCAAGAAGCCTCAGATGCTCAAACTCCTCCCCCTGGGAGTCGTAGAGCCTTATCTCCGCCTTGGCCAGAGGACCCCAAGGGGCTGCGGCTATGTCGTTGAGCTCCCTCAGGTCCTCGTACAGGCCGTAAAGCTCCACCGTCTCGCCCAGGCCCACATAGAAGCTCTCGGAGGCCGGGCTCTTGAAGCCCTGCACCCGGCCGTACTGGATGGTGTAGGTGCCCTCGGGCACCCCTTCAAAGACCGCCTCGGTGCCCGAGCCGCCGAGGCTCTCAGGGCCCTGGATGCTGAAGGTGGCCTCCTGCAGGTTGGTCCTCACCCTTATGGTGCCACCCTTTATGTAATCCAGGGCCACGGCCACGGACTTGGGCTCGGTATGGGTACAGTCGGCCGAAACGGTAAGGGAGGCCTCGTAGTGCCCGCTTTCCAGGCCCTCCACATGGGCGGCCACCTCCACCAGGGCCAAGGTGGCATCGCCCCGAGAAGGAGAGGCCTCCAGCCATTCGGCATCGTCCTGAACACTCCAGGAAAGGGAGCCGGAAAGGAGCCCCTCCACCTTTAGACTCAGCTCCTGGGGCTCGGGGTCCTCCGCCCCCTTGGCGGAAAACTCCATGGAGGTGGGGCTGACCTCCAGCTGGGGGGCCGGGCCCACCTGCAGGGAGGCCCCCACGGTCTCGGCCCCTCCCTCGTAGGAGACCCTCAGGGAGCCCTCATAGCTGCCCTCGGAGAGACCCTCCAGCAGGGCAGTGATGTTCACCGTGGTGGACTCCCCTCCGCCCAGCTGGCCACTGCTGAGCTCGGGGCTCAGCCACGAGGTGGCGCTCTCAAGGCTCCACTGAAGGGTGCCCTTGCCAGTGTTGGTAAGGGTGAGGCCCTCCGTGGGGTCTTGGCCACAGAGCTGCCCCTCGTAGCTCATGGAGGTGGGGCTTACCACCAAGAAGGTATACGCATCCAGGCCCAGCACCCTCACCCCCCCGGGGCTTGCCACCAGGAGCCTGCCGTCGGGCACATACTCCAGCCCCCTGGGCAGGGCCAGCCCTGCCTCCAGAAGGCACAGGGGATTGCCCTCGGGGTCAAACACATGTAGCACACTCTTGGCATGGTCTGCCACCAGGAGCCGCCCCCCGGCCCAGACCGCCCCCGAGGGGCTGAGCATAACTCCGGGCTCGTGCTCGGTGCCCCAGGTGCCAAAGCTCTTGAGAAGCTCTCCCTGGGAGTTGAACTTGTGCACCCCGGCCCCGTAGACCTTCCTCTTGACCTCGGGGTCATACCTGAGAGCATGGTCCGCCACATATATATCGCCGCTCAGGGGCTCTATGGCTATGCCACTGGGGGCTGCCAGCTGCCCCCCCTGGCCAAAGCTGAAGAGCCACTGCCCACTGGCCCGGTCGTAGACCTTTACCAGGTCTTCATCCCTGTCAACTACATACACCCTTTCGCCATGGACCTCCACGGCCACGGGCCAGCGGAACTCCCCCAGCCCCTGGCCCAGCACGCCCACCTGGCGCAAGGAGGAGTCATAGATGCCTACCTCGGCCTTCGCCTCCAGGCCGAAGCCCTCCACCCGGCCTATATAGACTTTGCCCTCCGGGCCCACCCCCACCCCCAGGGGCGACTTCATGGGCCTGGCCCGAAGGAACCGGCCATGGCGGTCAAACACCTTCACTATGTCGTTGGTGTAGTCGCTTACATAAACCCTGCCGGCCCCATCCACGGCCACCGAAAGCCCCTGAAGCCCCTTCTCGTGTATCCCCTTGAGAATGTCCACTTCAGGACAGGAGGCCCCAAAGCCCACTGTACAGAAGACAAAAACGGCCAACAGGGAAAGCAGTATGGGTATTCCCCACACCCCTGGCCTACGGCTGCGCCATTTCACCCAGCCAGGTAGTCTCCTTCTCTTCATAACTCCTTCATATTTGGGCATATTTCAAAATTCCTATCAAGGGAAATGCAATAGCTGTGCCAGATTTTTATGAAGGGAAATTCACAATTTCAGGGGAGGACTCTACCGTCGTGCTAAGACTACGCTTTATCTTATTTCAGGTGGCAGGCCAGGCAGAGCTCGCTGTCCTTTACGCTGACCCGGAGGAAGGGGCTGGTGCCATCGGCGTTGGAGCCCCAGTTGTGGGGGTCGTGGCAGGAGGAGCATTCTATGTAGTTATTGCTGTTAGGGCCGGGGAAGAACCTTATCCCCTTTGCCTGGGCATTGGCCAGGGTATCAAAGCCCGGGTCTGCTGTGGGGTACTCTATGCTTATGGGGTGGTCGTTGGAGAGGTTCAGGGGGTCTGTGGCCTCGTCCCTTTCGGTTATGTTGGGCCCCCAGCCCAGGGAGGAGCCCTCGTAGAAGACATCTGCCAGCTTGGTGCCGGCGCTGAACAGCCCTGGGGCCAGCCCTCCGTCGGGCTCCAGGGGGAACTCCCTGTCCTCGGGCGGATTGCTCAATACATTCAGGGCCATGAGGCCGTCGTGGCAGCTCAGACAAAGAAGGGAGTACACCCCTACGCGGCTCGTAGTGGCATTCATGGTGGCGGAGCTGTAAAGGTCGAAGTCCGTGGCGTTGGAGAGGGCCCTGTTCCACAGGAGGAAGGCCTCGGTGCCCCCTCCAGGGTCCTCGTAGGCACTGGTGGTAGTATTGAAAAAGATGGTGGACGTAACCGTCTCGTTGGCACTGTGGGGGGTATGACAGAACACGCAGACCTGGGCAGTGTCAAAATAGAACCTGCTTTTGGTGCCGGAGCTGGAGCGCTCGGCCATGTCATGGGGAGAGTTATAGACACTGGCGAGTGAAATCCCCCAGCCCAGGGCCAAAACACACACCAGTACCATCCACCCTATCCAGGTTTTCCCTTTCAGCATAACCACTTAGCCTCTTCCTGAGGACAAATCGTTGCAACTATTGTGCCTGCTTTATTCATATACCTCCTCCCAGCTCCTGCCCTCCACCCCCGAGAGGGTGTGCTCGGCCCCATGGCAACTGAGGTAGCAACGGGGCTTGCCAGGGGCGGCCTCCTGGAACTCTGGCCCACCGTCCGGACCGGGCTCCACCACCGAGGGGTTGAACCTTATGAGATAGGGATATTCCCTGCTTCCGTGGGCAGTATGGCAGGTGGCGCAGGAGGTGTTCTGGTACACCACATGCAGCTTGTGCTTCTTGAAGCTCTCGTCGCCCAGGATGCTGCGGCGGTCGTGGCAGCCGTAGCAGAGCTCATAGGCGGAGGGGCTTTCGGGGCCGTCCTCCTGGATGTAGCGTCTAAGCAGTATGGGGGGGTAGTCCGAGCCATGGGGTCCCCTGGGGCCGTAGGGGTCGTCGTTCCCGTGGCAGTGGGTGCAGCGGATGCGGTCATTCACGGTCCAGTCCCTGGTAAGGCTGGGCACATTCTTGTTCCTTCCGGGCCGCTCTATGGGATGGTAGGAGGGGTTCAGGGGGTCGAAGAGCTCCAGGAGGTTTTCGCTCTCGGCGGGACGGTTCTCGCTGTCGGAGTGGCAGAGGTAGCAGAGCTCGTACTCCTGTGTAGCCCTCTTCAGCCTTCGGGCTGGGGAGTAGCCCCTGGCCCCCTTCCAGGGCCAGTCGGGCCTGCTGGTATGCACCACATGGCAGTCCTGGCAGCTCACATGCCTGGGCGCAGAGGAGTCCTTCTCGGGAAGCACCTCGCCCCTCCTGTGGTAATGGGCCGTGGTAAGCACAGGATGCACCGAGGCCTTGGCAAAGACCGCCTCTATGTCGGTGCTGGCCTCCCCTGGGACACCCCTCTTGAGGGAGCCGTGGCAGAGGAAGCACAGCTCATAGCCGCTCCTTATGAGCATGGGGGTGCCCGGTGCCCCGGTGCCTGCGTGGCAGGCCCCGCAACCCCGGGGGTTAGTGCGCCTGTCCATGTGGGAAGGGGGGGCGGCCTGGGCCCAGGCCAGCAGCCCCAGCACCAGGGCAAAGACGCTTATTCTCAGGGCCATCAGTTGCACGGTATGTGGCACTTGGCGCATAGGGTGTCTATGTAATTGCAGTCCGTACCGCTGCCCTTTATGTCGGCGCAGCCCTCCACCAGGAAGTTGCAGGTGTTGCAGAAGGCATATCCCGAGGGGTCCACCCAGGTATGGGGGTCGTGGCAGGTGGAGCACTGTACGCCCCAGTTGTAGTTGCCCTCCTCGTAGCCCGAGCCGTACTGGGCCCCCGTGGGCCTGAGGGCCACCACGGGGTCCTGCAGCACCGTGGCCTTGGCCTCCAGCTTCAGGGTGGAGGTGCCGCTACCCTCGGGCGGCTCGCACTCGGCGGAGGAGTTGCTCACCAGCTGCGTGGTGTAGGGCACCGAGACCACGTGGTGAGTGGTAAGGTCGGTGCCAATGTAGGCATGGGAGCCCGAGGGGATGTAGCCCTCGGCCGTGACCCCGGTCATCTCCACCACGGCGGTGCGGCTGAAGAGGGCACCCACGGCCACGGTGCCGTCGTGGCAGCTGAGGCAGAGCTTGGAGGCACCGTCAGGGGGATTAAGGGGCTGGCTCAGGAGCTTGTAGGTGCCGGCAAGCTCGGGGGAGTTGTATATCTTGTTGGCCGTGCCGGTGGTGACGGTGCCGGCCGTCTTCACGGTGTACAGGGCCTCGGAGAGATGGTGATTCCACAGGGGCGCGTTGATGTTGGCCCCGTTTACCAGGGTCTGTACATAGGCATGATGGGGCGTGTGGCAGAAGATGCATATCTGGGTCTCGCTTACTGCGTGGATGGGGTGGCCGGTGCCGCTGGCCGAAAGGTTGTGGGGATGGTTGGCCAGCAGGGCCGTGCCCAGCAGGGCGCTGAAGCTGCCCGGCTCACCTCCCCGGCCTATCCAGCCAGGGCCGGCCTCGGCCCTGAGCAGCAACCCCCCTGCCAGAAGGGCTCCCAAAAGCACCAGGAGGCCCAGCACCGCCCCGGTCGCTACCATGCCCCTTTCATGCCTCATGCTCAATCACCCCCCAGGAACTTGAAGGCCTGAACCCTCATGTTCAAGGTATCCGCTACGTATATGTTATCATTGCCGTCTATGAAAATTCCCGTGGGGCCGTAGAACTGCCCGTAGAAATGCCCCCTTTCACCGAAAAACAAAAGGAGCCTGCCCTGCCGGTCAAAGATCTTCACCATGTCCTGGGCGGTGTCCACCACATAGATGTGCCCCTGGGTGTCCACCGCTATGCCCTTGACCTTGTCAAAGTACATAAACTCATCCCCCGGAAGGCCGAAGGCATGGTGGTAGAGCCCATCGGGGCGGAAGACCTGCACCCTGAAGTTGGCCGTGTCCGAGACATAGATGAACCCGTCAGGGCCCACGGCCACATGGGTGGGATAGTTGAACTGCCCGGGTCCTTCCCCCCTCTGGCCTATGCTCCTGAGCCTCCTGCCCTGGTAGTCGTGGACATAGAGCTTATGCGCCCAGGTGTCCACTACATACACCAGCCTCTTGTTCTCATCCAGGGCCAGCCCCGTGGGCCTCTTGAAGGGCCCCTGGAAGGAAAACAGGTACCGGCCCTTTTCGTTGAAGGCGAAGACACCCTTGAGCTCCGGGTCCGAGACATACACCAGCCCCTCTGGGCTTGCCGCCACATCCAGGGGGTAGCGAAGGCTGCCCTCCCCGAGCTCATAGAAGTAGGAGGACTTTCCCGTCTGCAGCTCCACCACATTGACCCTCCTGGCCCCCGGGTCGGCCACATAGAGGCGGCCCCGGGCATCCACGCACAGGCCGTGGGGGCTGAGAAAGGTCTCGGCCTCCCGGGGCTCCAGGGGCTGGGGCTCCTGGAGCCCCAAAAGCCCGCCCGAGCCTGAGGCCACCTTGTGAAGGGCCCAGAGGTACTTTATCCGGGGCTTCTCAGGCGGCCCGGGCCAGATGATGCTGTCCCTCATGGTGGTGTCCAGGAGGGCCATCTGGGCACCACAGCCCGAAAGCAAAAGGAGCATCGTCATTGCCAGGGCCTTACTCCTCATAGACCTCTATCTGGGCCCCCTCCTTGAGCCTGCTGAGGAGGGCCTCCCTCAGGGCCTTCTCCTTCTTCTGCCTGAGCCTTCGTTTTATGGCCTCCTTGACCGCCTCGAAGGGAAGCTGCTCCGGAGGGGTCCTGCCCTCCACTTTCACGATGTGGTAGCCGTAGATGCTCTGGATGACGCCGCTTATCTGGCCCACCTCCAGCCGAAAGGCGGCCTCCTCCAGCTCTGGCTCCAGCCTTCCCTTGTGCACCAGGCCCAGGTCCCCCCCCTTGACCCTGTAGGGGTCGTCGGAGTAGTTCCAGGCAAGCTCTGCAAAATCGGCCCCCTCCCGGGCCTTCTTGAGCACCTCCTCGGCCAGGGCCCGCCTCTGGGCCCGCTCCTCCGCGGTAGCATTGGGGGACACGGAGATGAGGATGTGCCTGAGCCTCCTGGCCTCGGGCCTGAAGTAGCTCCCCCTGTTGGCCTCGTAGTGCTGCAGGGCCTCCTGGTCGCTTACTGTAGCCTTCTCCTTTACCTCCAGGCGCAGAAGCTCCTTGACCAGGTACTTCTTCTCCAGGTACCTTCGGTAGGCCCTCTCCGTGAGGCCCCACTGCTTGAGGGCCCGCTTGAAAATGCCCACCCCGCCCAGCCTTTCTATGGTCTTCTGCCTCTGCTTCTTGAGCCACTTCTTGGGGACCTCCAGGCCCCGTCTCTTGGCCTCCTGGTACAAGAGCTCCCACTCTATCATCCTCTGGATGATCTTGGGCCTGTAGTAGGCCATCCTCTCGGGGCTGAGGCTGTGGAAGGCGGCCACGGGAACCACCTCGTTCCTCACCTGGTCAAAGTCCACCTGGGTAAGCTCCACCCCGTTGACCCTGGCCAGCACCTTGGGGCCGGCCCATGCAGGGGCAGCCAGAACAAGCAAAAGCACCGCTATGGATACTCTCAAGGACATTGAGCCTCCTTTATTTTCCATTAATTCTACCACAGCCTCCTGAAGCTCCTGGCCCAGCGCCTGGTGGCCCTCACCACGATAGAATGTTCGGTTGTGCCCACCTCTTCATGAACCCTCAAGGTGTAGCCCAGGCTCAGGCTCACCCTACGCATGCTCCACACATACAGGACTTGGGCCTCGGAATAGGGGGCAATGGTGTCACCCCAACGCCTCAAGGCCCGGACGACCAGCCTGCTCCGCCTGTTGATGCCCTTCCTGAGCACTCCGCTTACATAGTAAGTGGTGCCGAGGTCGTTTATGTCCGTCCTGCCCCTTAGGCTGAGGGAAGTCCTGACGGCCGGGCGCCAGAACACAATGGCCTCAAAGGAGGTGCTCTCGGAGCGTCTGCCCAGCCCGTTGCGCACATCGGTGATGGTGTGCCTGGCCGAGCCTTGAAGCCTAAGGTTGGGCCTAAGCCTGTAGTTGACCCTCAGGAAGAAGCTGTGGCTCATGCTGAGGCCCCTGTGCTCCAGGGGGAAGGTAGTGGTAAAGGTGTAATGAGCCGTAAGGGTGAGCTTTCGCAGCCCCCGGCTTCGAGCCAAGGCCTTGAACGAGAAAGGAATGCCCGACTCCGAATACCCCGAGGTGACGGAGCCCTGCAGGAACACCCACCTGAAGCGAGTGGAAGTGACCACGACCCTGCCCCTCACGGAATAGCTCCTGCGGCCCGGCACCCGCTGCCCTCCGAACTGCCCGCTCTGAAGCTCCCTGTAATTGCTCATCAGGTAGTACCGAAGACGCTCTGTGCGACTGAGCCTTACCGTGCGCTCCCGTTTGAGGAACCCCCTGCCACCCACCTGCCACCTGGTTATGCCCTGGCTCTTTTGTACCAAGGCATCCAGCGCTAGGTGGTAGTCAAACCAGTTCTTGTAGGTGCTACTGTAGCCCAGCACTGCCAATGCCAGCATGTCCGTGATGGAGTCAAAGGTCTTGTAGTACATCCGGGTGTCCAGCCGGAGGCGGCGCCACATGTGGCGGCTCCGCAGGTCGGCCTCGTGCCTGGTGCGCACCGTGCCGTTGGAGTCAGTCCGCATGAACCTGTAGTAGAACCTGTATATGGCAGAATAGAATCTCCTGGCGCTGCGCTCCCGGGCGTTGCTCATGTAGGCCCTGAAGACCGCAGAGGTGGAGTTGTACTTCGTCCCTATCTCGGCCCTGTAGAAGTACTGGTCAAAATCAAAGGAGAGGATGGGATAGTTGAACCTCCAGCCCTTCCGCACATAGAGGTTCCAGTTGACATTGTTGAGGTTTAGGTTCCTGAGGTTGAGGTTCTTGTTCAGGTTCCAGTTGCCGTTGCCATTGCCGTTCCTGTTTCCGTTTCCATTGCCGTTGCTGTTGCCGTTGCCGTTGCCGTTTCCGTTTCCAGGGCGGTTGTAGTTGAGGTTGTTGTAGTTGTTGTACTTGAGCCTGTAGCGGTTCAGGTTCTGATTGTAGTTGTAAAGCCTCCGGCGCCACTGAAGCTCATCCACATAGGAGACCACCCCTCCCTCCGGAGGGAAGAACCACAGGAACCCAGGCCTCAGATACACCAGGCTGAGGCCGTAGCCAAAGGAGCTGTAAGTACTGCCCTTGTGGTAGCTGAACCTTATCACCGCGGGCCTGGGCACATACTTCCACAGCTTGAGCCCCCTGCGAGGGTCCACATATTCAAACAACCTGAGCTGGCCCCTCAGGCTGCCCAGGTATCTCGTGTCCCCTCTGCGAAAGGTCTGGGAAAATCCCAAATCCAGCCTGTAGTGGGCCAGCCTGGGGTCAAAGATGTAGCCCCTGTGCCCCAGGGTGTATGCATGGGTGAAGGCGGAGCGCTCCCCCGCATCCCCCCACCGCCTGGCATAAGTGAGTGCCACACCCAGGGTGAAGGAATAGCGCTTAAGGAGCCTCCAGTCCCTTATCCGCCGCCTCTGGGCCTGGGCCTCCTCGGGCAGCACGCACAGGGCCGCCATCAGCAGGGCCAGAAGGAGCGCCAATGCCCTCAGAGCAAGCCTCACCTTCGGCCCCCGTTTCGGAGCCTCAGGGGCACATCCTGCCCCCGGGCCCTGAGCTCCGCTATGTCCCTCTTCAGCGTGGCCAGGGAGCACAGCAGCAGCCCGCAGAGGTCCTCATAGCCCAGGAGCACCCCCTGGGAGCGGGCCTCCTGGGTAAGCCTCAGGATGCGCCTGAGCCTCAGCTCCCTCAGGCCGTGGCGCCTCAGCACCTCGTCGTCGCTCTGGCCCACCAGGGTGAGGCGGAGCTTCACCGGCTCGGCCCCGTTGGGCCTGAGCACATATTCCACCCTGCCAAATTCCAAGAAGCTACTGCCTCCTCAGCGGTAGCTCGTGGCCCATGCGCCTGAGGTAGCTCATGTCCCTCTTGAGCGTGGCCTTGGAGGTGAGCATGATCACACTGAGGTCCCTGTAGCTGAGCCTCCCTCCCTGGTGCGCCGCCTCCCTGAGGAGCCTCAGGAGCCTGCGGCGCCGCACCGCCGGCACGCCCCCCCGGTCCTCCTCGGCACACACCGTGAGCCTCAGGCTGCGGAGCCTTCCGCCACCTTCCGCTACCCAGTAGGTAAGCCTTCCACTCATCTCTAAGCACCTCCCTTTTGGGTTATTTCACACACCATGGGGGTATATCCCCTCAAAACCCTCCATGTCCCAACGCCCCGGTGCGCCCTGAAAACGGCTCATTTGAGCCCATCCTCAAGAGGGCACACTCCTGGGCATAAAAATCCTGCCCTGGTGGCATACAAGAGTCGTGCCAAGAAAATTGGCTTTCCTACAACCAGAATTTGCCCATCGGGGCATGGGAGGGGTAAAGCCTGCAAGGACAGAGGCGTCTTAAAAGCAAAGTCCGTCGGCTCATATGAACCCGGTAGGATGCCGCAGGGGGGCCGTGAGACCTGCCCTAAGGGGATACAAGAACCATGCCCGGTGTTAAACTAAGGGGCATGAAGGGGAAAAAGAGGGCAGAGAGGCTCCTGGCCTGGCTGTTCTGGGCGGGGGTGTTTTTGTGGTTTCTCAATCCCCTGAAGCTGGGCGATGTGTTCTGGCATCTCAGGGCGGGGGAGTGGATACTTCAGCACCGGGCCCTGCCCCAGGAGGACCCCTTCGGGCTTTCCAGCCGGGATGGGCAGTTCGTGCTTAAGGCCAACTGGGCCGCCCAGGTGCTCCTTTATCTTTCCTACAAGCTCGGGGGACTCCGGGCGGTAGTGTTTTTCAAGGCCCTGGTCTTTACGGGGATGTTCCTGCTTCTTGAGCGCCTCCTGAGGGCCCAGGGTCTTCAGCGGCCCCTGAGCCTCCTGGCGCTTCTGCCCAGCCTCCTGGTGCTTCACTTCTACGACGAGGCCAGGCCCCAGGCCTTTTCCTTCCTGGGCTTCGTGCTGCTCCTTCATGCCCTGCAGCTCAGGAGGCCCTGGCTGCTTCCGCCCCTCCTGCTCGTATGGGCCAACATGCACGGCGGGTATGTGCTGGGGGTGGCCTTCCTGCTGGCCTATGTACTCAGGGAGGCCCTGCCCGGGGGAGCCAGGCTTCTGCTGGGGGGTGGGCAGGCCAGGCACAAGGGGCTCCTTCTTCTGGGCCCCCTGGCAGCACTCCTTAGCGGGGCAAACCCCCTGGGGTGGGAGGCCTTCAGGGCCACCTGGGGGCTCTTTGCTGCTTCGGTGGCAGGCCGGGCCGGTATTCACGAGCACCTGGGCCTGCGGGAGTTTGCCGCCTTCACCGGGCAGTGGCAGCCCCTCTGGCTCGTCCTGGCCCTGGGGGGCCTGGCCCTGGGAAGCTTTCTTCTGGGACGGAAGGGGCCCTTGCTGGCAGTACTCACCCTGGGCCTTCTGTGGGCCTCCCTTGAGAGCTTTCGGGCAGGGGCCTTCCTGGCCCTCCTGGCACCGGTGCTTCTTGCCAAGAACCTTGCCCGCCTGAGGGTCCCCAGGCCGGCCTGGGCGGCCCTGGCCCTGGTGCTGGCCCTCTCTGCCTGGCCGGTGCTCAGGCAGAGCCTGCTCAGGGCCCCCCTGGTGCCCGAGATAGTCCCTGCCAAGGCGGCAGAGTTCATCCTCAGGGCCCAGGCACCTCCCAACATCTTTCACCCCTACGAGTGGGGCGGGTACTTCATCTGGCGCCTCTGGCCCCGCTACAAGGTGTTCATATCCGGCAGGGCATTGGGCCCTACAGGAGACTACCAGCACATCCTGCAGGCCAGGCCGGGCTACACCCTCCTCCTGGACAAATACGACATCAACACCGTGGCCTCCTGGAGCCTGCTGCCCTATAAGGGCCGGGTGCCACCCTTGGTGTATGCCCTTCTCAAGGATGAGGACTGGGCCCTGGTGCACTGGGACCTCCGCAGCCTGGTGTTCATCAGGGCCCCCCTGGCCAAGAAGGCCCTGAAAAAGGGCACCGGCTGGATGCTCCTGGAAAGCTCCCTCAGGCAGAACGCCCTCGGGGAGCCCCGCAGCCCCCACCGGTGGGCCGCCCTGGCAGAGCTTTACATCCACATGGGAAAGCCCTCCCTGGCCCTGGAGGCCCTCCGAAAGACCCTCGCCCTGGCACCCTCCCACCCCCTGGGCCTCAGGCTCCTTCAGGAAATAAAATTAAAAAAATCAGCAACTTCACCATGACTGGGGGATTACCACCACCCCCTGTGAGCTTTCACTCAATTTCCTCCAGCCATAGACTTATAAGAAAAACTTATCCCATTCAATTTTTCTTCAAAAATCGGCCCTTGTTTTCCAGCAAGACAAGGTGGCATAGGGTTTGCAGGAGACAGCCACGAACAGGTTTGAAATCCCGATAAGGAAAGGAGGTGAACGGAGGCTATGAGGAAGGTATTGCTTTTGGCTCTGGCTCTGGTAGCCGCCATGGCTGTCGTGGCCGGCGCCACGGTGATCAACTCCCTCCATGACATGACTTCGGCAGACGGTGTTGGTGTCACCAGCGACCAGGTCTGTGAGTTCTGTCACCACCCTCACCGTGGCCCAGCACTGAATGTGGACGGCTCCACCCTAACCACCTATCTCCTGTGGAACATCAATGACTTCGACGTGGCCAATTACGATGTCTACACTTCCGGCACCATGCAGGGCACCGGAGCCGCTCAGGTCAACGCCACCGATGCCAATGCCGGCACCAGCTACCTGTGCCTGAGCTGCCACGACGGCTCCATCAGCTCGGTGGCCAAGCTGCCCAGGACCGGGCCTGCGTCCTGGACGGCGTACACCATGCAGGACTACGCCAACCTGGGCACCACCCTGGAGGACGACCATCCCGTGAACTTCACCTATCCCAGCACCGACCCCAACATTCAGCTTGAGGGCGGCGACGGCGACATTGACGGCGTCGTTACCGCTGTGGAGTATCCTCTCTACGGCGGTGAAATGCAGTGCGCTACTTGCCACGATGTGCACAACGGCCAGTCTCCCAAGGTGCAGTTCATGAGGGGCGGCACCAACGATGTGATCACCGACAGCGCAATCTGCCGCGACTGCCACCTGAACAAGTAAACCAGGGTGCCAACGGCAAAAAAGGGGGCCATTTCGGCCCCCTTTTTTGTTTCCCTCCGCCTGGGGGATTAGGCGCAGCCCCTGGGGGATTTGCACCAGCGGCAGGGCCTCGGGAGTTCCATGTCAAGTCAATAACGCTGGTTTTACGCAAATATCCTCCCATTAATCTATGGCATAAGTTTTGCAGGTTTGCCTGTCCCAGATATGAAGCCCAAGGGTGCAATTGTCCTTGTAGTCCTTCTGCTTTTAGCCGCCGGGGCGGGGGCCACGGTAGTCAATTCCCTGCACGACATGACCTGGCAGGACGGCGTGAATGTCTCCAGTGCGCAGGTCTGTGAGTTCTGCCATCATCCTCATCGGGGCCAGGCGGTAAACCAGGACGGCGCACAGCTGACCACTTATCTCCTGTGGAACATCAACGATTTTGACCGCGCCAACTACGATGTCTATACCTCCAGCACCATGCAGCCCGAGACCAACCCCCAGGTGGTAAACGCCACCGATGCGTACGCCCTGTACAGCTATCTGTGCATGAGCTGCCATGACGGCACCATCAGCTCGGTAGCCAAGCTGCCCCGGACTGGGCCTTCCACCTGGAGCGAGGCCTTTGCGCCCAGCCTGGGAGACACCCTGGAGGACGACCACCCCGTGAACTTCACCTATCCCTGGACCGACCCCAACATTCAGCTTGAAGGCGGCGACGGCGACATAGACGGAGCCGTCACAGGGGTGGAATACCCCCTCTTCGGCGGCGAGATGCACTGCAGCACCTGCCACGATGTGCACAACGGCAGCTCCCCCCAGGTGCAGTTCATGAGGGGTGGAAGCACCGATGTGATCACCGACAGCAAGATCTGCCAGGACTGCCATCTGAACAAGTAGGGCCTGGCATCAGGCCTTGCGGAAAAAGGAGGGGGCTTCCGGGCCCCTCTTGACTTCCTGCACGGCAGAAAGCCATGTACACTGAGAGGGCTACCCTGCTTGCAGCCTTTGTAGCGGTCCTCCTGCTGGGGGCCACGAAGGTGGCGGAGTTTGACATCTTCTTTCACCTCCGCCTGGGGGCGGACTTCCTGGCGCAGGGGAGCTTCCTGCTTCAGGACACCCACAGCTACACCTTCGGCCAGCCCTATCCTGCCAGGGGCTGGCTGGCCGATGTGCTCCTTTACGGGGTGCACGCCCTGGGGGGCTTCAAGGCCCTGGGACTGCTGAAGCTCCTTTTGCTTCTTCTGCTTTCGGCCCTGGTGCTCAAGAGGACGTTCCTCAGGGAGGCGGGACTCCTGGAGGCCTCGGCCCTGGTGCTCCTGATGGTGCTTGCCCTGAGGATGAGGCTTCATCTGAGGCCCCAGTGGGCCACCTACCTAGGGGCGGCCCTGTTTGCGTGGATGCTTCAGCGGCCCCGGCAGGGAGCCCCCTGGGGGCTCCTCCCTGCCCAGGTGCTCTGGGCCCAGTGCCACGGGGGCTTCGTGCTGGGCCCCCTGCTGGCGGCCCTTTATGCCCTGGGCGAGAGCATCAAGGCGCTCCTTTCCAGGAGGCCGAGGGGACGCAGTCCCGTAGGCCTCTGGGCTCTGGCCTTGACCCTCTTTGCCCTTTCAGGGCTCAACCCGGACGGGTTCTCACCCTACAGGTGGCTCCTGGGGATGCTTCCCGACGGCGGAGGGGGCGGGGGCCTGCAGATTGCCGAATGGCAGGGGATGAGTCCCCAGCACCTCTGGGGCTTCGGCCTCAGGTACACCTGGGCCTGGCAGGTGCTGGTTCTCCTGGGAGGCCTTCACATCCTGAGGAGCGCCTTCAGAAGAAGCCTTGAGCCCTTTGAACTGCTCCTGTTCCTGGGGGCCGTGGTGTTTCCCCTCAGGTATGTGCGGTTCGTGGCCGTCTCGGCGGTGCTCCTGGCCCCCCTGGGGGTGTGGGCCCTGCAGGGGCTCGTAAGGCCCGTCAGGCTGAGGACGGTGCTCTGCGGCCTGCTCCTTTTGAGCATGCCCCTGATGCTCTGGCAGTGGGGGCTAAAGAGCCCCGTTTATGCCTTCGGCCTGGGCCTTAAGGAGGGGGTGTTTCCAGCCCGGGCAGTGCAGTTCCTGAAGCAGCGGCAGGCAGAAGGCCGGCTGTTCAACACCATACCCGCTGGCTCCTACCTCCTGTGGGCCTGGCCCCAGAAGAAGGTGTTCATAGACGGCAGGCTGCTTCAGGCCCCCCGCCTTCAGCAGGCCTACGAGCAGGCCCTCCGGGAGCCCGAGGCCTTCAGGCGCCTGCAGGAGCAATGGGGCTTTAAGTTCGTGCTCAGCGAGTACAACCATCGCAGCCCCTGGCGCTTCCCCCTGCACCTGAGCACGAACCCCCGCTGGGCCCTGGTGTACTTCGGCCCTGCCGGCGTGGTATGGGCAATAAGGAGCCCCGAGAACGAGGCCCTGATAAGGCGGTTCGGCTACCGGAGGCTCGTGCCCAGCTTCTACGACTTCAGCTACCTGGAGCATTACCTCCGGGAGGGCCCCCAGCTCCTTCAGGACTTGAGGCACGACGTAGCCCTGGAGCCCCTGAACCAGGAGGCCCACCTGGCCCTGGCCTATGCCGCCTACTACCTGGGACAGAAGGCCCTGGCCCTGGAGGCCACCCTCAAGGCCCTGGAGCTTGCCCCTGAGACCGCCTTTGAGCACAATGCGGCCGCGGTGCTTTACCTGGAGCTGGGCCAAAGGGCTCTGGCCCGAAGACACGCCCGGAGGGCCCTGAGGCTACAGCCCCAGAGCAGGCAGGCCCGGGAGATACTCAGGGCACTTAGGTAGTAGGATTTGACTACGGGAGCTCTGAAAGGTTATAGTTAAAGGGTTTTGCCGTGAGATTGGTCACTACTGCCATAGCAGTCCTTGCCCTTCTGGGCTGTGCGGTGCCGGAGTACAGGCCGCCGGACTACAGCCGTTATGTCTGGCCTTCGCCTCCGCAGAAGCCCCGGGTGCAACTGCTCCACATCATCGCCACCGACCTGGATGTAAGGGGGCGCACCGCCGCCGAGGCCCTCTTCGGCGAGGAGGTAAGCTTTGCCTTTTACCATCCTAAAGGGATAGCGGCCGACAAGGTGGGCAACATATTTGTCTCCGATGTGGGCCTGCGAAGGGTGTTCATCATTAACCTTCAGCAGAAGTCCATAAAGGAGCTGTTCAACCCTTATGGATGGACCCTCCCCGGCGCCATAGCCATGGACACCCAGAACAATGTAATGGCCATAACCAACGGCGGCAGGGTGCACCTTTTCCGGGGCACAAAGCTCTATGCCACCGTGGGGCAGAGGGGAGAGTTCAGGCGGGCCGGAGGGGTAGCCCTGGATGCTCAGAGGAAAATCCTCTATGTGTCCGATGTAAGAGGCCACACTGTGAAGGCCTTCTCTTACGACGGCAAATTTCTGCGGACCATAACCACCAGTGGGGCTGAGCCCGGCAAGGTGTTTGCCCCCACGGGGTTGGCAGTGGACAGGCAAGGCAGGGTCTATGTGGTGGACAGCCTGAACTTCAGGCTTCAGGTCTTCAACCCCGACGGCACCCTCGTCACCACCATAGGAGGACACGGCACTGCCCCGGGTTCCTTTGCCAGGCCCAAGTTTGTGGCCGTCAATCAGGACGGCATGATACTGGTCACCGATGCGGCCTTCGGCAACTTCCAGATATTTGACCTGCAGGGCAGGCTCTACCTGTTCGTGGGAAGCCCCGGTAGGGGCCCAGGAATGTTCAACATTCCCGAGCAGATATCCGTAGACGACGAGGACCGCATCTATGTGACTGACTATGTCAACCGCCGAGTGCAGATCTTCCAGCTCATGACAGACCGGTGGTACGCCCAGCAGGAGGCCAAGAGGAAGACCCAGGAGCAGGCAACCCCTCCTGCCCAAAAATAGCCCTTCCCGTGGCAGGGTCCTCCTGCCATAAGACCGCCCTGGCGCTCCTCGTGCTTCTGCTTGCAGGCTGCTCGGTGCCCCAGTACAAGAGGCCGGACTACAGCCGATACATCTGGCCCCCTGCGCCTGAGCGGCCCAGGGTGAAGCTCCTGAGAATCATCCAGACCGACCTGGACATAAGGGGCCGAAGCCACCTGGAGGCCATCTTCGGGGAGGAGCTCACCTGGGTGCTGGGCAAACCCCACGGGGTGGCCGTGGACAGGCAGGGTAATGTGTATGTGACCGACACCTGGAGGCAGGATGTCTCCATACTGAATCTCCAGGAGGGCACCGTCAGCCTGCTCTTTAATCCCCATGGATGGCACCTGCCCATGGGGGTGGCTGTGGACGACGAAAACGGACTGCTGGCGGTGGTGGACGGCCGGAGGCTCTACATTTTCGGCCTCGGGGACAGGAGGCTCAGGGCCGCCAGCCCCAGAGGGCTACTGAAGAACCCCTGCGGTGTGGCCTTTGACCCCAGGAGGAAGCTCATCTATGTGGCCGACTCCAAGGCCCATACCGTGGAGGCCTTCAACTACCAAGGCAGGCACCTAAGAAGGGTGGCAGGGCCGGGCAACCAGCCTGCCCAGGTGTCCTTCCCCATCGGGCTGGCTACCGACCAGCAGGGCCGGCTCTATGTAGTGGATAGCGCCAACTGGCGGGTGCAGGTATTCAACCCCGACGGCACCCTGCTGAGCATACTGGGCTCCCTGGGGGTCAGGCCGGGCTCCTTCGTCAGGCCCAAGTATGTGGCCGTAAGCCGGGAGGGCCTCATACTGGTCACCGATGCAGCCTTCGGCAACTTCCAGATACTCGACCTGCGGGGCCGGGTCTATCTGTTCGTGGGCACCCCGGGGGGCGAACCGGGGATGTTCAGAGTTCCCCAGGGAATATTCATAGACGGCTCAGACAGGATATATGTGGCCGACTCCCTCAACCGCCGGGTGCAGGTCTTTCAACTGATGACGGACAGGTGGTATGCCCAGCAGGGCCTGGCAAACTCACCCGCCCTGAAGGAGCCTTAGGTACCTGTCCCTGAGCCCTGAAGGAGGCAGGCGCTGAAGCAAGTCTTTGGCCTCCTGGTGCCGGCCCAGCCAGTACAGGGCCACCGCCCTGCTCAGGAGTGCATTGGCATGCCCTGGAAACACCCTCAGCATGTCCTCTACCTCTTGAAGGAGTGCAGCAGCCAGCACCTGCCCGGGCACAGACCGAGTATCGGCCAGGAGCTGGTTGGGTCCTTTGGCCCTTACAAACAGGGCTACATTGCCCCTCAGATAAAGGAGCTTCCAGTCCCTGAGGCCTTGCTCCAGAAGGCGCACCACCAATGGGGCCACTAGGCCGTTTTCCCTGGAAATGGTTTGGATGAGCAGGAAGTTTACTCCCAGGGCCCTAAGCAGCTCCTGCCAGCCGGGCCTGGCCCTGAGCACCCTCAGGTAGGCGTCCACCACGGCAGGCTCAATGAGCCTGCCGTCTATGAAGACCCTCTCCTGGGGCCAGAGACGCCATATGAGGTAGCCGCCCCATCTGAGCTCGTTGAACATGGGGCCTTCTATGCCCTCTTGAAGGATGAACTGCACCGCTGCTTCGGGATAAAGGGTGTTCACTCCCATGCTGGGCCTCTTTATCCGGAGGTCCCCGGGTGCCCTCTGCTGCCACAAGACGCCTATCCACACCAGGAGCACCACCAGGAGCCCAGCCCAGAAAGCTCTCATGAGCCTGTGCTGCCACCTTAGCGCCCTGAGGGCAAACAGAGGCAGGCCCAGGAGGGCAAAGCTCACCCCCCGGGCCATGGAAAACCCCAGGGCCAGGAAGGCCGCCACCATGAAGGCCTCGGGGGGCTCAGGCCTCCCCCGGTAGGCATACTTGGCCAGCACCAGGAGGGCCACCACCACCATGAAGGCCACCATGAAGGGCACCCAGAAGTAGCGAAACTCAGCCATGAAGGACAAGAGGGGACGATACTCCAAAACCTCCCCGATGTCATAAGGGGCCCCGGAGCCATCCCTTAGAGGAAGAAATCTCCCTCCCCACTGCCAGAGCACCCCCCAGGCCAGGGCAAACCCGTTGGGATTGAGCCCCGAGGCCAGAAGGCCCAGGGCTACCCCCAGAAGGGGCCTCCAGAGGGCACTGAAAGCCCCCCTAAGTATGCACTGAAGGGCCCAGCCCAGGGCAAAGGCCCCCAGCAACACCACCCCGAACACGTACCCCCCATGGAGGTTGCTCCACAGGGCCATCAAGGGAGGGATGAGAAAGACCCTCCTGCCCAAAGGACCGCCCTGGGAGCCCAGGAGCGCCACCAAGGCCAGGGCCAGAAGGAAGGACAAGGCCTGGGGGCGCTCAAAGGTATAAAAGGAGCTGCTTACCAGAAGGAAAAGGGGCAGGGCCAGCACCGCCAGCACCGCCAAGGGCCACCAGGGGTCTTCCCCAAGCTCCGGGGGGGCCCGCCTGGCGGCAAAGAGCACATAAAGCAGCAGGAAGGGGCCTACAAGAAGCAGAGTCCTCAGAAGGACCAGCCCCGGATACCCTCCTACGGCATAGGTGCCGTAAAGGAGCACCTGGCCCAGCCACTGGCTCCTGAGCCCCCTCTGCTGGGCCTCGCTGAGGGGCCGGGGCGAGGTGTAGGCAAAGGGGTCCTCCGTCATGAAGGCCCGATGCTGAAGCATCCACTGCCCCTGCTTGAGGTGCCAGAAGAGGTCGGGGTCCGAAAGGGGCCTGCCCAGACTCAGGAGGGCCAGATAGCCGAAAACCCCCAAGGCCAGCACATGGGCTAAAATCCTTCTATCCCCGGGCATTTTGCTATTATACCAGCTTCAGAGGGATTGAAATTTCCAAACCATTGGGTTTATAATTGCTGAACTTTTCAATGGAGGACTTTCCTGGAATGAGAAGGCTGGCAGTCCTTGTGCTTCTGCTTCTGGCGGCGACAGGCTGGGCCCAGTGGCCCTTTGAGGGCAAGCGCTGCCAGGTGTGCCAGAGGCCCATCCAGGAGCCCCGGCTGGCCGTCTGGGGGCAGGGCAAGTTCTTTGACGAGCCCGGCTGCATGCTGAAGTTCAGGGCCCAGGAGCTATGCGCCATGGAGCAGATGGAGTTTGACCAGGCGGCCTGGGCGGTGGACTATCTCACGGGCAGGCAGATACCCCTTTCGGAGGCCCTGCTGGTGAAGGCCCCCTCCGTGAAGACCCCCAACGGCTACGGGCTGGTCTTCGTGGGCACCTCTGCGGCCTCGGACAAGCTGGGCGGTAGGGCCCTGAGCTACTCCGACTGGAGCTACGCCGACTACCAGGAGCTCCTCGAGTAGGGACAGTTCCTTGCCCCCCAGGCCCCTGAGCCTGTAAAATAGGGCATGCAGAGGGCCCTGCAACCATGCGCACCGCCCTGAGCATTGCCGGCACCGACCCCACGGGGGGAGCAGGCCTCCTGGCCGATGTGGCGGTGTTCAGGGCCCTGGGAGTTCACGCCCTGGGGGTGCCGGCGGCCCTGACGGTGCAGAACACCCAGGGGGTGAAGGAGGTGCTGCCCCTGGAGCCCTCCTTCCTCAGGCGCCAGCTGCAGACCCTGCTTCAGGACCTCAGGCCCCATGCCCTGAAGACAGGGCTGCTTTACAGCACCCAGGCCGTCCAGGTGGTGGCCGAGGCGCTCAAGGGCCACGGGCTACAGAACCTGGTGGTAGACCCCGTGAGCCTTTCCTCCACCGGGGTGCCCCTCATTGAAGAGGGGGCCCTGGATGTCCTGAGGGAGGAGCTTCTGCCCCTGGCCAGGGTAGTGACGCCCAACATCTACGAGGCCGGGCTCCTTACGGGCCTCAGCATGGAGACCCAGGAGGAGCTTAGGGAGGCGGCCGCAAGGCTCAGGCAGATGGGGCCCCAGGTGGTGATAATCACGGGCTCTCACGAGGCAGAAAGCATCACGGACCTCTACTACGACGGGGCCTTCTTCGCCCTCCAGGGCCCCTTCCTGGAGAGCTCCGCAGGGCTTCACGGCACCGGCTGCGTGTTCTCCGCCGCCGTGGCTGCCCTGCTGGCCCTGGGCCACAGCCCCCTGGAGGCCGCCCGCAGGGCCAAGGACTTCACCCACCAGGCCATCAGGAGGGCCCACCATCCTGGCAGGGGAATGGGCCTCTTGGGCCTCTGAGGAAATGCCCAGGGAGCGAAGCACATACATCTGCCAGGGCTGCGGCTACCAGAGCCCCAAGTGGCTGGGCCGCTGCCCTGACTGCGGGGCCTGGGCCAGCCTGGTGGAGGAGGCCCCACCCGCAGCCCCTCAGGCCCAGGGGCCCAGGAGGGCCGAGCCCGTGGCCCTGGGAGCCGTCTGCGGTAGCGCCGTCCCCAGGGCAGGCACCGGCTCCGCAGAGCTTGACCGGGTGCTGGGGGGCGGCCTGGTAAGGGGCTCGGTGGTGCTCATTGCCGGGGAGCCGGGCATCGGCAAGTCCACCCTCCTTATGCAGCTTTCAGGGGCCCTGCAGGGCCCGGTGCTTTATGTGTGTGCCGAGGAGTCGCCCGAGCAGGTGGGCCTAAGGGCCCAGAGGCTGGGCATCAACGGCCCCTCGGTCCTGCTTTACGGCGAGAACCTCCTGGAGGCCGTCCTCCAGGAGGCCCAGAAGAGGGCCCCCCAGTGCCTGGTGGTGGACTCGGTGCAAAGCATCTACACCGCCCAGCTGAGCTCCGCCCCCGGCGCAGTAGGACAGGTAAGGGAATGCGCCGCCAGGCTCATGCAGTTTGCCAAGCTCACGGGAGTGGTGGTCCTCCTGGTGGGCCATGTGACCAAGGAGGGGCTGGTGGCCGGCCCCAGGGTACTGGAGCACATCGTGGATGTGGTGCTTTACTTTGAAGGGCCTAAGGCCCATCCCTACAGGGTCCTCAGGGCAGTGAAGAACCGCTTCGGCTCCACCAACGAGATAGGAGTGTTTGAGATGACCGAGCAGGGCCTCCTGGAGGTCCAGAACCCCTCGGAGCTGTTCCTCTCGGAGCGTCCCCAGGGGGCCTCGGGCTCGGTGGTGGCCGCCAGCCTGGAGGGCACCAGGCCGCTCCTGGTGGAGCTTCAGGCCCTGGTGTCGCAGAGCCCCTTCAGCACCCCCAGGCGCAGCGCCCTGGGGCTGGAGCTTCAGCGGGTGAACCTCCTTCTGGCCGTGCTGGAGAAGGCCGAGGGGCTTCACCTCCTGGGCATGGATGTGTTCCTGAATGTGGTAGGGGGGCTGAGGCTCCAGGAGCCTGCCATAGACCTGGCAGTGCTGGCCGCGGTGGTGTCCTCCTTCAGGGACAGGCCGGTGGAGCCTGACTGGGTGGTCTTCGGCGAGGTGGGCCTTTCGGGCGAGGTAAGGGCCGTGGGCCAGGCGGAGGCCAGGCTCAGGGAGGCGGCCAAGGTGGGCTTCCGGCGGGCCCTCCTTCCCTGGGGCAATCACCAGAGGCTCAAGGGCAGGACGCCAGAGGCAATAGAGCTTCATCCTGTCAAGGGCCTCAGAGAGGCCCTCCAGGTGCTGGCCCTCTCATGAGGGCCGCCCCGCTGCTGCTTCTGCTCCTGGCTGCCTCCTGTGCCCCCAGGGCGGCACTAAAGCCCCTGCCCGAGGAGCCCCTGGCACTGCTTGAGGCCCTCAGGGGGCAGGGCCTCAGGGCCAGCTTCGCCCTCAGGGGCAGGGACGCCCAAGGCAGGCTCTATGAGCTCACCGTGGCGGCCCGGGCCTCGGAGGCCCAGGGCCTGAGCCTCAGGCTCTACCGCACGGGGCTCCTGGTGGCCTCCCTGAGCCCCCAGGACTGCTCCTCGGCACATCCCTTGTTCAGCCCCTGCGGGGAGCTCCTGGAGGCCCTGGACAGGGCCCTCCGATGGTGGGCGGTAAAGGAACCCCGCCCCCCCACCCAAAGGGCCGGACTATGGCTCATAAGGGACGCCCTGGGGGTGCTGCGCCTTCAGGGACAAAGGCCCGTAGGCAGGCTGATAAGACTGCGGGAAGGGCCCCTGAGGGTGCGCTACGAGGGCCTGAGGCCCGGGCCCCTGCCGTATCCGGAGAAAATCACCCTGAGCTACAGGGGGGCCCTGGTGGAGCTTCGGCTCAAGAGGTTCCGTCCAGACCCAGGTCCACGGCCACGGAGCGAATGATGTCCTCGCCTATCTCTTCCTTCTTGAAGAGGAAGCCCTCCAGGAGGGCGTTATCGCATATGGTGTTTATGAGCCTGGGCAGGCCCTTGGAGTACTGGTAGATGGCCCTGAGGGCCTGGGGGCTGAAAAGCTCCCTGGGGCTCTGGGCCACCCTCAGGCGGTGGCGCACATAGTCCATGGTCTCCTCCTCCGACAGGGCCTTGAGCTTCACCCTCACGGCCACCCTCTGCCTCAGGGGCACATCCATGCTGAGGACATCCTCCAGCTCCTGGAGCCCGAAGAATATCAGGTTGATCATCTTGCCCTCCGGGGCCTCCATGTTCAAGAGCCCTCGGAACTCCTCCATGATTTCCCTGGACTTCAGCATCTGCACCTCGTCCATGAGCACCACGGCGGTGCGCCCCTCCTCCCCTATCTGCTGGAGCCTCCTGTAAAGCTGCCCCAGCATCTCCACCTTGGAGTCCTTTACATCGTTTATCCCTAACTGGAGGGCGAACTTCTTCAGCAGCCACTCGGAGCTCACGGAGGAGTGGATGATTACCAGCAGGGCCGCCTCGTAGCGCTCCTCGTCCAGCTCCTCCAGGAGCCTTCGGGCCAGGGTGGTCTTGCCCGAGCCCACCTCCCCGATAACCACCGCCAGCCCCTTGCGGGTGTCTATGGCGTACTTGAGCTTCACCAGGGCGTCGGCATGCTGCTTGGAGTTGTAGTAGAACCGATTGTCCACTACATTGGAGAAGGGATGCTCCCTCAGGCCGTAAAACTCCAGATAATCCATCTACCTGGCTCCTTCTGCCGCTTTCAGATATAAGAAACCCTGCTCTTGCGGGCCCTCTCCGAGGCCTGCACCTGGGGCCTCAGGGCGTTTATCTTCTCGGCCACTGCCCTGAACTTGGCGTTGTAGCCGTAGACCTCGGTATAAAGGTCAAAGGCCTCCCTCAGCTGTCCTGCCCGCTCGTAGGCCTCCGCCAGGTCGTACTTCACTCCCCAGTAGGCCTCGTCCCGCTCCTTCATCTTCATGAGGGCGCTCTGCAGGGCCTCTATGGCCAGGCTGTACAGCCCCTTGGCGCTGTAGCACACCCCCAGCATAGTGGCCGACTGCACGAACAGCTTGGGGTCGTGCTGGGCCGCCTGGAACTCCCTTATGGCATCGTCCAGCAGGCCCATCTCCTTGTAGGCGATTCCCAGGTTGTAGCGGGTCTCGGTGTCCTCCTCCTCCAGCTCCTTCTCCAGCCCCTTCTTGAACTCCTCAAAGATTTCCATCACATCGCTCTCCAGGGGGGGCTCGGCCCCGGCAGGCACCTCCTCGGGGCTCAGCACCTCCTGCAGGGAGATGCTCTCCAGGGGCTCCTCCTCGGCCGGGGCAGGCTCCTTTCGGGCGGCCTCCTCCTCGGCGGCCTTCTGGGCCTGCACCTCCTTCAGGCGTTCCTGAAGGAGCGCCTCCTGGGGCATGAGGCCTGCCAGGCGCCGGTAGATGGCCTCCGCCTCCTGCAGGAGCCCCTGCTTGAGGTAGAAGTCGGCCTCCGAGAGCTCCTCCTCGTAGTCGGCCAGGCTGGCGGGGGCCTCCTCGGCGGCCTCCCCCTTCAGCCCCTCAGGCGGTGGGCCGAAGCGCTCCAGCAGCCTGGCGTCCCGGGGGTTCAGCCCGTAGGCCTCCCGAAGCACCTCCTGGGCCTCCTCCTGCCTGCCCGCCCGCTGGTAAAGCTCCCTCAGCACTATGCACTCCGTTACGGCCTGCTCCACATCGGAGGTGGCACTGTAAAGTTCCTTGAGCTTAAGATGCACATCGATGTTTTCGGGCTCCCTGACCTTCAGGGTCTCCAGGAGCTCTCGGGCGTCATCGTACAGGCCGTAGCGCAGGAATATTTCCGCCTCGTTGAGGGCCTCCTCGGTGCTTTTTTCCTCCTCTCGCTTGAGCCCCAGGGCCTCCTCCACCTGGGCGATGTGCTCCTTGATGGTCTCATCCTCAGGGGCCAGCCCCTTGGCCTCGGTATAGCAGCTAAGGGCCTCCTGCATGAGGCCCTGCTCTCTGAGCACCTCTGCCAGCTCCAGCAGTTCCCTCAGGGCCTCCTGGGGCTCTTGCTTCTGCTTGTAGAGGGCCACCAGCTTCCTTCGGGCCTCCACGGGCTCGGCCTCCTTGAAGGCCTCCAGCACCGCCACCGCCTCGTCGTACCGCTCCTTGAAGATGAGCTCCTCCAGCACCTCGGAGTACTCCTGCCAGGCCTCCTGGGTCCGGCCCAGGCGGTAGTAAGCCTCCGCCTTCAGGCGCCTGGCCTCCAGGTCCTCGGGTTCGGCCTCCAGGAGCTCCTGCACCAGGCCCAAGGCCTCCTGGTAGCGCTCGGTCCTCATGAGAAGCCCTATGAGGGGAAGCAGCACCTGCCGGTCCCTGCCCAGGCGCTCCAGGGCGGTCTGGAGGCACCTGATGGCCTCCTCCGTGTCCCCCTGGGCCTCGCACAGTCGGCTCAGGCTCAGGAGGGCCTCCCGGCTGGAGGGCTTTATCTCCAGAGCCCGCTCCAGGTAGCTCCTGGCCTCCTGGTGGTTGCCCTCGGCCTCGTAAAGGCCCGCTATCTCCACATACTCCCGGGCCGTCTCCTCCACGAATCCCTCCCGGCTGAAAAGCTCCGCTATCTTCAGCCTCAGGGAGAGGTTCTTGGGCGCCAGGGAGACGATGCGCTCGTAGGTCCTCACCGCCTCGGTCTTCTGGTTGGCCTTCACGAACTGGTCTGCAGCGGCCAGGTAGTACTTTATGGCGTCGGTATAGATGTTCTTCTCCTCGTTAAGCTCCCCCAGGGCATAAAGGGCCGGGGCATCTGCGGGTGCGGCGTTGAGAATCTTCTTGTAAATTGCCAGGGCCTTCAGGGTGAAGCCCTCGTCCCTGAACATCTTGGCCGCCTTGTGGAAGTGCTCCACCGCCTTGGCCTTCTCGCCCTTCTTCAGGTACAGGTCGCCCACCACATTATGGGTGTTGGCCTCGGGGGATGCCTGAAGGAGCTTTTCCCACTCCGCTATGGCCCGCTCCAGCTGGCCCTTGGCCAGGTACTTCTGGGCCTCCCTTATGATTGCGGCCTTGTCCACCATGTAAAACATGGTATCAGAGGAGTGCAAACCCTGTCAAATCGCCCACTTGCGCTTGAAAACCCCTCCCCGGATGAGTTAATCTATCTGACCTCATAAATTCTTCGGTTGCGGAGGGAGCGCTGCGATGGCAAAGACAAGGAAGAAGGCTCAGAAGGCGAAGAAATACGTCTACTTCTTCGGTCAGGGCAAGGCCGACGGCACAGGCGCCATGAAGGAACTGCTGGGCGGAAAGGGGGCAGGCCTGGCGGAGATGAGCAGGCTGGGCGTGCCCGTGCCCGCGGGCTTCACCATAACCACCGAGGCCTGCAACGAGTACTTCCGGAGGGGCAAGAAGTTCCCCCCAGGGCTGTGGGAGCAGGTGCTTCAGGGCCTCAGGAAGGTGGAGCGGGCCATGGGCATGCGCTTCGGCGACCCCAAAAACCCCCTGCTGGTGTCCGTCCGCTCGGGGGCCAAGTTCTCCATGCCAGGGATGATGGACACCGTGCTGAACCTGGGCCTCAACGAGGAGACCCTCCAGGGCCTCATCAGAAAGACCAACAACGAGCGGTTCGCCTACGACGCCTACAGGCGCTTCATCACCATGTTCGGCTCCATAGTGATGGGCATAGACAGGAGGAAGTTCGAGGACACCCTGGAGCAGGTGAAGAAGCGTCGGGGGGCCAAGCTGGATACCGAGCTTTCTGCCCAGGACCTCCAGGAGCTGGTTCAGGAGTACAAGCGCATCTACCGGGCCGAGACGGGGCAGGACTTCCCCCAGGAGCCCCTGAAGCAGCTACAGCTGGCCATAGAGGCGGTCTTCGGCTCCTGGTTCGGCGAGCGGGCCGTGAAGTACCGGGAGCTTCACGACATACCCCACGACCTGGGCACCGCCTGCAATGTCCAGGCCATGGTGTTCGGCAACATGGGGGAAAACTCCGGCACCGGGGTGGGCTTCACCCGCGACCCCTCCACAGGGCAGAAGAGGTTCTTTGCCGAATGCCTCATCAACGCCCAGGGCGAGGATGTGGTGGCAGGCATAAGGACGCCGCTTCACATAGAGGAACTCAGGAGGCGCCTGCCCCAGGCCTACAAGGAACTCAACAGGATATACAAGAAGCTGGAGCGCCACTACCGGGACATGCTGGACATAGAGTTTACCGTCCAGGAGGGAAAGCTCTACATGCTGCAGACCCGGGTGGGCAAGCGCACCGCCAGGGCAGCCCTCCGAATAGCCATAGACATGGTCAAGGAGGGGCTCATCGACAAGAAGACCGCCCTGCTGAGGATAGACCCCCAGCAGCTTGACCAGCTGCTTCACCCCATGATAGACCCCCAGGCCCAGGTGCAGGTGCTGGCCAAGGGCCTGCCGGCCTCCCCAGGGGCCGCCGTGGGAAAAGCGGTCTTTACCGCCAAGGAGGCCGAGGAGTGGGCCTCCAGGGGCGAGAAGGTCATCCTGGTAAGGCCCGAGACCTCCCCCGAGGACATCGGGGGCATGCACGCCGCCCAGGGGATTCTCACGGCCCGGGGCGGCATGACCAGCCACGCCGCCGTGGTGGCCAGGGGCATGGGCAAGCCCTGTGTGGCAGGCTGCGGGGCCCTGCAGATTGACGAGGAGGCCAAGCTCTTCAGGGTAAACGGCACCGTGGTCAGGGAGGGCGAGGCCATCGCCATAAACGGCACCACCGGGGAGGTGATACTGGGCGAGGTACCCCTGGTGCAGCCCCAGATGACCAAGGACTTCGCCACCATCATGAAATGGGCCGACGAGTTCAAGCGCCTGGGCGTGTGGGCCAACGCCGACACCCCCAAGGACGCCCAGGTGGCCCTGGACTTCGGCGCCGAGGGCATCGGCCTGTGCCGCACCGAGCACATGTTCTTTGAGCCCGAAAGGATAAAGGCCGTGAGGGAGATGATCCTGGCCGAGGACACCCAGGGCCGCCGCAGGGCCCTGGAGAAACTCCTTCCCATGCAGAAGGGCGACTTCATGGAGATATTCAGGGTGATGAAGGGCCGGCCCGTGACCATAAGACTTCTGGACCCCCCGCTTCATGAGTTCCTGCCCCATACGGAGGAGGAGCTCAGGGAGCTGGCCCAGGAAATGGGGGTGCCCCTGGAGCGCCTGCAGGCCAGGAACCGACAGCTGCAGGAGTTCAACCCCATGCTGGGCCACAGGGGCTGCCGCCTGGGCATCACCTACCCGGAGATATACGAGATGCAGGTGAGGGCCATCATGGAGGCCGCCTGCGAGCTCAAGAAGAAGCGCATAAAGGTGAGGCCGGAAATCATGATTCCCCTGGTGGCCCATGTAAAGGAGCTCCAGGTGCTGAGGCAGATGACCCAGCGGGTGGCCCAGGAGGTGCAGAAGCACTACGGGGTGAAGGTGCCCTACACCGTGGGCACCATGATAGAGGTGGCCCGGGCCGCCGTCACGGCCCAGGAGATTGCCCAGGAGGCCGACTTCTTCAGCTTCGGCACCAACGACCTCACCCAGACGGCCTTCGGCCTCTCCCGGGACGATGCCGGAAAGTTCCTCCCCCTGTATGTGGAACAGGCAATACTGGAGGACGACCCCTTCGTCACCCTGGACACCCAGGGCGTGGGCCAGCTCATGCGCCTGGCAGTGCAGGGCGGCCGGGCCAGCAAGAAGGCCCTGAAGATGGGCATCTGCGGTGAGCACGGGGGTGAGCCCCGGAGCGTGGAGTTCTGCCACCAGGTGGGGCTGGACTATGTAAGCTGCTCGCCCTACCGCATCCCCCTGGCCAAGCTGGCTGCCGCCCAGGCCGCCATAAAGGAGCGCACCAAGGCCAAGGACCTCACCAAGGCCACCGTCTGAACCCTCCTGGGGGGGCGGGGCCCCAAGGGGCCCCGCCCCCCTATAAACGGAAATTCCATAAGGCCTTATAACCGCAACTTCATATTGACAATCCCCCTCCCTTCTGGTTTTCTTTTTATTACCATGGGGCTGAAGGAGGCCAAGCGCTACATCAACCAGCTCCACCGCCTTCAGGCAGACCCCTTGAGCTGGCCGGACTACCTTACGGGGCTGCCGGGCAGAAAGGCCTCCCTGCAGATGCTCAGGGAGACCTTGCCCAAGCTGGGCGCCTGGGCAGTGGCCTATGTGAGGGTGGCCAACATCTATCCCTACCTGTTCAAGTACGGCCCGGAGCGCCATGTGGAGCTCATAGAGTGGGCCGCCGCCATACTGAAGACCGAGGCCCAGCGCTACAGGGGCTCCTTCGTGGGCACCATGGGGACTCACGACTTCCTCCTCCTGGCCAAAAGCCGCCACATAGGACAGCTGCTGAGCTCCGCAGCAGAGCTCTTCGGCCGCAGGACCAAGAGCTTCTACAGCCCCCAGGACCGCAGGGCAGGGGTGCTCCTGAGCTTCCAGTACCAGGGGGCCCCCATGCGGGTAGGCCTCATGCAGCTCATATGGGCCCTCAGGGCAGAGCGCACAGGGCTCAACGAGGTGGAGCTCCTGGAGCAGCTGCGCTCAAGCCTGGCGGCCACCGAGCGAAGCCTCTTCGTGCTAAAATAATTGCATGAAGTTCATCCCCCTGGCCTCAGAGGCCGAGATTCGCCGGGAAAGGCAGCGGGCCAGACAGCTCAGGAACTCCTCCTGGTGGAGGCGCAAGTGCTCCCGAGGCCTGTGCTACTTCTGCGGAAGGAGGTTCCCTCCCCAGGAGCTCACCATGGAGCACCTGGTGCCACTGGTAAGGGGCGGCAGGTCCACCAAGTCCAACCTGGTGCCGGCCTGCAAGGACTGCAACAGCAGGAAGAAGTACCTCCTGCCCACGGAGTGGCAGCAATACCTGGAGGGCCTGAGAAGGAGCTGAGCCCCTACTCCGTCCTCACCACTATGTCCCCGGGCAGAAGCTCCAGGAGCCTCTGGAGGGCCTCCTCAAGCACCTGTTCATCCTGGCCCTCCAGCACCACCACCACCTTGTGCCCCGGGGCATCCACCTGGGGGTAGGAGCCCACCTGCACCTGGGGGAACTCCTCGTCCAGCCTCCTTAGCTCCGTGGCAATGTGGCACTCCTCCTGGGCCACATACACCCTGCGGGTGAAGAAGGGCCTCTCCCTGAAGCGCTCCCTCAGGGCCTGAAACTTCTCCCTCAGGTACTGGGGAATGCCCGGAAAGATGTACACATTGCCCATCCTCACCGGGGGAAAGCTGACTCCCGGAAGCTCCAGCACCTCGGCCCCCTGGGGCACCCTGGCCATGCTGAGCACCTCCTCCGAGGGCTGGGGACAGCGCCTGAGGATGCTGCGCTTTATCTCGGGGCTTTCCCTGAGGCCCACCCCGAAGGCCCTGGCCACCGCCCTGAAGGTCACATCATCGTGGGTGGGGCCTACCCCGCCGGTGGTGAAGACATAGTCAAACCTCCGAGAGCACTCCCTCAGCACCCTGGCTATCTCCTCCTCCTCGTCGGGCACCACCAGGATGAGCCTCAGGGCCACCCCCAGGGCCCTGAGCTCGGCGGCCAGATAGGGGGAGTTGTCGTCCCTCACCTTGCCCGACAGAATCTCGTTGCCTATGACCACCACCGCCGCAGTCCTGGGCATGGGGAATTTTAAAGGTTTTCAGGGGCCAGTTCAAGCCCAAGGCATGGGGATGTTAGGGCCAGGAGGGCCGGACCGCGGGTGCCCCTTTTCACCTGTCATGTTTTCTACCACCCCTCAAATCCCCTCCTGCTGGAGCGCACCGTGCCCGTGGCGGGGTCGTAGATGTAGGGGGCCCCGAAGGGGTCCAGCAGTCTGCCCTGCTCGTCCACGGCCTGGTGCTCCAGGTAGCGGGGGCTGAGCAGTATGCCCGCCTCGTAGGGGGCCAGGGCCCGGCGCTCCAGGAGCTCCCTCAGGGAGGCGGGATAGCGGCCATTGAGGGCCTTGTACAGGGCCAGGGCCTGGCGGATGTTCACCAGCTCGGCCTTAAGGGCCGTCTTCTGGGCCTCATACAGGGTCCTCTGGTAGCGCTCCATGACCACCACCGCCAAGAGCCCCATGAGGATTACCACCAGGGCGGTCTCCACCACCCCGTAGCCCCTACTGCCCCTGAGCAGCCTTCCTCTGGTAGTCCTCAATGGCCTTTCTAAGGGCGTCGGCACCCAGGTTGGAGCAGTGCATCTTCTGCGGCGGCAGGCCCCCCAGGGCCTGGGCCACCTGCTCCTTGGAGATCTCCAGGGCCTCCTGCAGGGTCTTGCCCTTGACCATCTCGGTGATCATGCTGCTTACGGCTATGGCCGCTCCGCAGCCGAAGGTGCGGAACTTGGCGTCCACTATCCTGCCCTCCCGCACCTTGATGTAGATGCGCATCACATCACCGCAGACGGGGTTGCCCTCCTCGCCCACTCCGTCGGCGTCGGGGATTTCCCCCACATTCCGCGGGTTGCTGAAGTGTTCCATCAGGATCTCGGAATACATGGTCCCTCATCCTCCCTCTTCCCCCAGCCCTGGGCATAGGGGGATATTTCTCTCAGTCGGGCCACCACCTGGGGAAACTCCCTCAGGAGCACCTCCACGTCCTCCTCGGTGTTGTCGTCCCCCAGGGAGAAGACCACCGAGCCCTGCGCCAGCTCGGCGGCAATGCCCATGCTCAGGAGCACCGGTGAGGCCTTAAGGGCCTTGGAGGAGCAGGCCGAGCCGGTGGCCGCGTAGATTCCCTTCTGCGCCAGCATGAGCAGCATGGCCTCGCCCTCGATGAACTCCACGCAGAAGCTGGCATGCCCGGGCAGGCGGTGCTGGGGATGCCCCGTGTAGTGAAGGTGCTCAATCCTCTCCCTCAGGCCCTGAACCAGCCTGTCCCTCAGGGCCCTGAGCCTCTGGGCCCTCTGGGCAAGCTCGGCCTGGGCCAGCTCTGCCGCCACGCCCATGCCCACGATGGCGGGGACATTCTCGGTGCCGGCCCTTCTGCCGGACTCCTGGATGCCCCCGTAGATGAGGGGCACTATTCTGGTGCCCCTCTTGAGGTACAGGGCCCCTGCCCCCTTGGGGCCGTAGAATATGTGGGCAGAAATGCTCAGGGCATCCACCCCCAGGGCCTGCACATCCAGGCGTAGCTGCCCTGCGCTGGCCACGCAGTCGGTGTGCATGAGGGCCCCCCGGGCCTTCACCACCTGGGCAATCTCGGCGATGGGTTCAATGGTGCCCACCTCGGGGCTGGCATGGATGATGCTCACCAGCACGGTCTCAGGGGTCATGGCCGCCTCCACGGCCTGGGGGCTGATGAGGCCGTGCCTGTCCGGGCTCAGGAAGGTGACGGCGAAGCCCATGCGCTCCAGCACCCTGGCGGAGTTCAGCACCGAGTGGTGCTCCATCCTGGAGACTATCACATGCTGGCCCTTCTTCTGGGCGGCCTGGGCCAGGCCCCTCAGGGCCAGGTTGTTGGCCTCGGCCCCGCTGCTGGTGAAGATGATCTCCTCCGGCCTGGCCCCCAGGAAGGCCGCCACCTGCTCCCTGGCCCGCTCCACCGCCTGGCGGGCCCTGGAGCCCAGGGGATAGATGCTCTGGGGATTGCCGAACTCCTCCCTGAGGTAGGGAAGCATGGCCTCCAGGGCCTCAGGCCTCAGGGCGGTGGTGGCCATATGGTCAAAGTAGTGCATCCTTACCGTCCTGCCTTCCTTATGTAGAATTTGTAGAAGTCCTCGGTCTCCTCCACGCCAATGAACTCGTGCCCATGCCTCTGGCACCAGGCGGGGATGTCCTCCAGGGCGCCGTCGTAGTCCGTAAGGATTTCCAGGACCTGCCCGGGCTCAATGCGCTCAATAAGCTCCTGGAGCTTCAGAAGATGCATGGGGCACATCATGTACACGATGTCGGCCGTCACATCGGCCTTGACATTCTCCACGAACTTGAGGCTCATGCGCTCTGGGCCTCCTTCCGCACCTGGCGCCTCAGGGCATTGGTGTTGAGCAGGTCCGCCAGGGTTATGGTGTCCAGGAACTGCTCTATCCTCTGGCCCAGGGCCCTCCACAGCAGGGAGGTCACGCACCCTTCCACCCTCACACAACCCTTTCTGGGGTCCTGCACACAGGCAGTAAGGGCCACGGGGCCCTCCAGCTCCTTGAGGATGCTGCCTATGCTGATGCGCTCCGGGGGACGGCTGAGGAGATAACCTCCCCCCGGGCCCTTCACGCTCACCACCAGGCCGGCCCTCCTGAGCTTGCCCAGCAGCTGCTCCAGGTAGGCCACCGAGACATCCTGCCTCCTGGAGACCTCCTTGAGGCTCACCGGCCTGTGGGGCCAGCCCCGGGCTATCTCGAACATGGCCCTTACCCCGTACTGCCCTCTGGTGGAAAGCCTGAGCATGTTATATATTTAAAATACCTGAGCAAATTTGTCAAGTATTTTCTTGCCAGGGAAACGCCTCAAGCTCCGGGGCCCTTAGGAGCTTCCTCCGGGCTTCTCCGACGGTAGCACCAGGCCGCACCTCAGGGCGGTGAAGGCGGCCTCCAGGCGGTTGGAACAGCCCAGCTTCCGATATATGCTGTCCAGGTGGGAGTTGATGGTCCCGGGACTTACGCCCATCTCCTCGGCTATCTCCTTGTTGGAAAGCCCCCTCAGCAGCAGCCTCAGGACCTGCCGCTCCCTGTGGGTTATGCGCCGCTCGGGGGCCTCGGGGGGGCAACCTTCCCGCAGCAGCACCACCACCTCCTGCCCGGGAAGCCTCAGCATGTGCAGGGCCAGGTCCTGATAGCTGAGCCTCTGAAGATGCACCGCTCCCAGCCTCACCCACTCCAGGAACTCCTCCTCCCTTATGCCCCTTCTCTGAAGGAGCTTCTTGGCCTCGGAATTCATCCAGTGCCTGCCCCGGGCATCAATGAGCACCACGGGCTCGGTGTGAAGCATCCGCTCCACAGCCCTCAGGGACTCCCTGACCCGGCCAAGAATCTCCCGACTGATGCTACCCATAGTTGCACTCCCCCTGCCCGTTTTTGCCCACTATTAAAGCATGTCCCTGTCCTGTATTTCCTCTCCCATTTGGGGCATTGCCCTGTTCCTGCTTACATACTAAAATAACAAAAACAAAGCGCTTGTCAATTCTAAAGAGGCAACTTTAGGTTGTGGGGGAGCTTTTTCGTGAAGAAGGTCTTGGTGGTAGATGACGACGATGTGGTAAGGACCTTCCTCAGGGATGTACTCCAGAGGCTGGGGCTACGGGTGCTGGAGGCCGACGACGGCGAGGCGGCCCTCCAGGTGCTGGCCCGGGAGCCGGACATCAGGCTGGTCATACTGGATTTGAGGATGCGGCGAATGCACGGGGAGGAGACCCTACGGGGGATAAGGGCCATGAGGCCGGACCTCAAGGTCATCATCTCCTCGGCCTACCTGGATGCCGAGACCGAGCGGACCCTCGCCGGCCTGGGGGTGAAGGCCTTCCTCCGAAAGCCCTACCCCCTCATGCATCTACAGGAGACCGTAAGGCACCTGGTGGAGGAGATATAACCCCTCCGCAGGGAACCTGGCAGGGCTCCGGGCATAATTTCACCCGGGAGAATCCCTTTAAGGAGGCGTCCTCGTGGAAATCAAGATCACCTTCCCAGGGGGCATGAAGGTGGATGCCCGTCTGGGCCGCCATGTAGTGCACACCGACCAGAGCAGGCTTCAGGGAGGGGAGGACTCGGCCCCCAGCCCCTTTGCCCTCTTTCTGGCCTCCCTAGGCAGCTGTGCCGGGGTATATGCCCTGGCCTTCTGCCAGAAGAGGGGGATAAGCCCCGAGGGCCTGGGCATCATCCAGGAGGTGGACTTCGGCACCGAGGGCAGGGAAAAGGGCCGGCTCAAGAGGGTGCGCCTCAGGGTGAAGCTCCCCCGGGGCTTTCCTGAAAAGTACATCCCTGCCATCAAGAAGGCCATCGAGGGCTGCGCCGTCAAGCGGGCCCTGCAGGAGCCGCCGGAATTTGAGGTCTCCTTCGATTGACAGGGAGGAATGGCCCACGGGGCCACAGTGCCGAGGCCCCACAGGGTCCTTCTCAAACAGCACGGATGTTTAGCACCTCTTCACATCCAAATACATCACAGCCGTCCTGAAAAACCTGCCCCCCTTTGAGGGACACGCATCCACTGCCTCGTGTCCCGTAGACCCCTTCATGGGGCCCGTTTTATCCTGCTTACATGAAGCAGGAGAGCTTCAGCATATGGGCCCTAAGGAGGCTGAGGCGGGGGCTGCGCTGCAGCCTTGAGCCCTCCATGCGGTGCCTGCCCCTGGAGGGCGACGGGCTCTGCACTGCCTGCTACCGGAGGGCCCTGAAGGAGGAGCGGAATGCCCCTGAGCAGGGACCCCCAAAGGCTTGAGCCTTCGGTAAGGGCAAGGCTTCAGGCCCTGAGGCGCCTGGCCTCCCAGCGGGGCCTGAGCTTCATCCTCACCTCAACCCTGCGGACTGCCCCCGAGCAGGAGGCCCTCTATGCCCAGGGCCGAAGGCCCCTGCAGGAGGTCAACGCCCTGAGGGCCAGGGCCGGCCTGGAGCCCATCACCGAGGCCGAAAACCGCATAGTCACCTGGACCAAGGTGAGCATGCACCAGTTCGGCCTGGCCTTCGATGTGGCCCTGCTGGATGAAGGCGGGAGGCCCCACTGGGAGCTCGCCAAGGATACCAACGGAAACGGCCGGCCCGACTACCTGGAGCTGGGCGAGCTGGGCGAGGCGGCGGGGCTTCAGTGGGGAGGGCGCTTCAGCAGCCCGGACTACTGCCACTTCCAGTACACCGGGGGGCTCAGCCTCCAGGAGCTCCTTCAGGGCAGGCGGCCTGGGGAGCCCTCCCCGGCCGAAGGGCCTCCCCAGGGAGCTGCGCCTGAGCCCAGGGCCCGGACAATCACCCACTTCATAAGGAGGTTTCTGGCATGTTTCCCCTTGAGGCCGTGACCACCATTGGGGGGCTGGTGCTTCCCCCCCTGTTTGACCTGCTGAAGAAGGTCTTCGTAAAGCCCGGGGCCGACACCCCCGAGGCCACCCTGAGCGCCCTGGCCACCACCAAGCCGGAGGTACTTCCGCAGTTCGTGGAGGCGCAACAGAGGCTGCTTCAGGCCCGCACCCTGTGGTTTAACCGCGATGTGGTGGGGCAGGTCTCCCCCTGGGTGGCGGACCTCAGGGCCTGCATCAGGCCCCTGACGGTCATCCTCTGCATGGTGCTGCTGGGCCTGGGGGCCCTGGGAGGGCTGGAGCTTGCCCCCTCGGTGAGGGCCAGCCTGCTGTTCATGGTCTCCAGCTGGTTCGGGGGCCGGCTGGGCACGGGGAGGTAGCCGTGGAGGCGGCGCTCCTTAAGGCCCTGGCCAATGCGGGCGTAGGGGCGGTGATGGCCCTGGTGATGCTGGTGGGCCTTTACAGGATAGCCCATCGCCTGGGAGTGGAGTTCATTCGGGCCCAGCAGGCCCAGGCCGAGGCCCTGGCCCGCCAGGCCCAGAGCATGGAGGGCCTGAGGGAGTCGGTGCAGAGCATGCTCCTTAGGGACAACTCCGAGCATCGGGAGATGCTGGTCTTGCTTAAGTACATAGCCCAGAAGGGCCTGTGCGCCAAGACTTCTGAAGGAGGCACGGATGAGAAGAAGGAGCCTGCAGGCTGAGGCCAATCGGCGCCTCAGAGTGGCCATACTGGAGCTTCTGAGAACGGAGTACCCCGGGGCCCTGGATGTGAAGGTCCTGCGCTTCAGCCTGGACAGCCTGGGCTGGCCCCTCACGGCAGAGGCCCTGAGGGCCCACCTCCGCTACCTGGAGGAAAAGGGCCTCCTGAAGGTCCAGCACCGCCGGGGCTACGGCTTCAGCCTGAGCTTCGTGAGCCTTACCGCCAGGGGCTGGGACCTCCTGGACGGGCACATCACCGAGGAGGGGGTGGACCAGGCCCTATGAGCAGGCTGCCCAAGAACCTGGAGCTCAGGCTCATCAGGGACCTCCTGAGGCAGAAGAGCCGCTATGAGCTCTACTTCAGCTCCTCCGAGGCCCTGGACCACCAGGCCCTGAACGCCTATGTGGGCATCATCAAGGCCACCATGGAGCTGCTGAGGAAGGCCGAGCCCCAGAGGCTCAGCCCCCAGGAAGGCAAGAAGCTCCTGGCGGAAATTCTCAGAACGGAGTACGGCCTTGACGGAGCGCTCTGAGCCCATCCTGCTTCCCTACCAGAGGCGGTGGCTAAAGGACCACTCGCCCATGAAGATATGGCTGGCTGCCCGACAGGTGGGAAAGAGCTTCACCCTGGCCCTGGAGGCGGTGCTGGAGGCCCTCCGGCACCCCTCGGACAACCTCCTGCTGGCAGCCTCGGAAAGGCAGTCCAGAGAGTGTATGCAGAAGGTCTGCACCCACCTGAGGTACCTCAGGGTGCGCTCCCAGGGGTTCCTGAAGGCCCGGGAGAGCACCCACGAGGTGCGCCTTCCCAACGGCTCCCGCATCATCTGCCTGCCTGCCAGCCCGGACACGGTGAGGGGCTTTTCGGGAAACATCTTCCTGGACGAGTTCGCCTTTCACCGCGACGCCCACCAGATTTGGCGGGCCATGTACCCTTCCACTACCAGGGGCTACAAGGTCCGCCTCAGTTCCAGCCCCAACGGAAAGGCAAACCTCTTCTACACTCTCTGGAGCCAGGCGGGGGGGTTCTCCCGACACAGGACCACCATCCACGACGCTGTGCGGGAGGGCCTCTCCGTCAACATAGAGAAACTCAGGAAAGGCATCCTGGAGCCCGAGGCCTGGGCCCAGGAGTACGAGTGCGCCTTCCTGGAGGATGCCTGGGCCTTCATCGGCCCGGAGATGCTGGGGCAGTGCCTCAGCGAGGAGGCCAGCAGGGAGCCTCCCCTGGGCCTTCAAGGCCCCCTGTACCTGGGCATGGATGTGGGAAGGAGCCACGACCTCACGGTGCTCTGGCTGTGGCAGCAGGCAGGACAGCGCTACATCACCAGGGGAGTCTGGAGCCTCAGGAACAGGCCCTTCTGGCAGCAGAGGGAGCTCCTCTATGCCCTCCTGGAAGGTTCCCTAGGAATACCCGTTCAGACTGCCGCCCTGGATGCCACCGGCCTGGGGGTCCAGCTGGCCGAGGAGGCCGCCCAGAGGTTCGGCCCCCAGAGGGTGCTTCAGGTGCGCTTCAGCCTGAGCGTGAAGGAGGTCCTGGCCCTCACCCTCAGGGGGCTGCTTCAGCAGGGCCTCCTGGCCATCCCCAGGGACAGGGCCATCCAGGAGGACTTCCTGGGCATCCGGCACAGCCAGGGCCCCACCGGCCTGGCCCATTACGGCGTGGCCCCGGGGGAGACCCACGGCGACTACTTCTGGGCCGCCGCCCTGGGCCTTCATGCCGCCAAGAGGCATGCCCAGGTGAGCTTTGAGCACCAGGCCCTGGGGCCCAGGGCCTTCCAGGAGCTGGAAAACTTCCTGTAAAGGAGGCACACCACTATGGGCAGGGAAAAACCCATAACGGACGAGATAGCCGGGGCAGAAAAAGACATCTTCGGCGACTACCTGGGAAGCACCCTTCGGAACCCCGACAAGACCCTCCGCTCCCAGGGCAAGGGGCTGCAGCTCTACGAGGACCTCCTCAGGGACCCCCAGGTGAGGGCCTGCCTGCAGAGCCGCCGCCTGGCCGTGGTGGGCAGACAGTGGGAGGTGCTTCCGGCCTCCGACAGGGCCGAGGATGTGCGGGTGGCGGAGTTCGTGAGGCAGGCCCTGCGGAGCTTCGACTTCGACGAGGCCAGGTATGTGCTGCTGGGCGGCATCGTGCTGGGCTTCAAGGTCTCGGAGGTGATGTGGGAGTACTCCGAGGGCTCCGTCTGGGTAAGGGAGATGATAGGCCGCTCCTCCAGGCGGTTCGCCTTTGACAGGAGGCGGCGCCTCAGGCTCCTTACCCCAAAGGACATGCTCCGGGGCGAGCTCCTTCCCGAGCGCAAGTTCGTCATCTTCCGCTACGGGGCCGAAAGCGGCTCCCCCTACGGCGAGGGCCTGGGGACCAGCCTCTACTGGCCGGTGTGGTTCAAGAAGAACGCCATAAAGTTCTGGCTCATCTTTGCCGAAAAGTTCGGCTCCCCCACGGTGCTGGGCAAGTACCCGCCAGGCACTCCCAGGGAGCAGCAGGAGGCCCTGCTACAGGCCCTTCAGGCCATTCAGCAGGAGACGGCCATAAAGATACCCGAGACCATGAAGGTGGAGCTCCTGGAGGCCCAGCGCCGGGGGGCCACCGACACCTACCAGGCCCTCTGCGCCTTCATGAACGCCGAGATAGCCAAGTGCATCCTGGGCCAGACCCTCACCACCGAGGTGCCGGAGCGGGGCTCCTACGCCGCCGCCAGGACCCACGATGTGGTAAGAAGGGAGTATGTAAAGGCCGATGCCGAGCTGCTGTGCAACCAGCTGAACCGCCAGCTCATCCGCTGGCTGGTGGAGTTCAACTTCCCCGAGGCCAAGCGCTTTCCCAAGCTGCGGATAAAGACAGAGCAGCCCAACCTCCTGGAGCTTGCCCACAGGGACGAGCGGCTCCTCAGGATGGGCCTTCCCATCCCCAGGAGATACTTCTACGAGACCTACGGGGTGCCCAGACCCCAGGAGGACGAGGGGGTGCTGGGGGGCTGACATCCCCATAGTGTCGGCCGTCCCATAGACCCCTTCATCCAAAACCCCTTATCGTCATAACAGAGAAAGGGCGCCCCGGCGCCCCAAGGAAAGGAGGTCATGCGCTCCTATGTGGATACCGGTCTTTAGGACAGGCACCTGGACGGACTCCCAGGGTCGCACCAGGGTGTGGACAGAGCAGGACCTGGATGAGATAGTGCGCAGGTACAACCCCGCCGAGCACGAGGCCCCGGTGGTCATAGGCCACCCCAAGGACAACGCCCCGGCCTGGGGCTGGGTGGAGGCCCTGAAGAGGCAGGGCCGGGTGCTTTACGCCAAGCTCCGCGACCTGGCGCCGGAGTTCGTGCAGATGCTCAAGAAGAAGATGTTCAAGAAGCGCTCCATAAGCCTGTACCCGGACCTCACCCTCAGGCATGTGGGCTTCCTGGGCGCTCAGCCCCCGGCAGTAAAGGGCCTGCCCGATGTGGCCTTTTCGGAGGCCTCGGTGGAGCTTGAACTTGCCGAGGGGGAGCTTTCCGGCCGCGGGGGCATCCTTCGGGCCCTCAGGAGCCTCCTCAGGGACGAGGTGCTTCAGGCCCTGGAGCCCTCGGCCGAGGCCGAGGCGGAGCTCAGCCAGCAGGCCCTGAGGGACAGGGAGCTGGCCCTCAGAAGGAGGGAGCTGGAGGACTTCTGCCAGGGCCTCCTCAGAGAGGGCAGGCTCACCCCTGGACAGCTCAAGGCCGGGCTGGTGCAGTTCATGGAGCACCTGGCCGAAAGCTCCCAGGTGGCGGAGTTCGCCCAGGGGAGGAAGGAGACCCCCCTGGAGTTCTTCCAGCGGTTCCTGAAGACGCTGCCCCAGGTGCTTTACTTCCAGGAGCTGCTTACCCAGGAGGAACCTTCGGACAGAAGGGAGGCCCTGCTGAGGGACTACCTCAGGGCCCATCCAGGGGCCAGCTACAAGGAGGCCCTGGTGCAGGTGGCAGCCCGGCACCCGGAACTCTTTGAAGCCCCGTAGCACAAGGACAGGGCCCGGAGTTTTGGCAACGCAAGCAAGGAGGTGATTCAGCATGATAGGGCAGACCAGTGCAATAGAGAAGGCCGTAAGGTGCGCCTCGGCCATCTCAGAGGCCTACACCATCGCCAAGTTCGGCACCGACGACGACACCATGGAGGTGGCCACCTCGGCCTCGGACGAGCTGGTGGGGGTGTTTCAGCACACCACCTCCGGGGCCGGCGAGATAGTGAGGGTGATGCTTACCGGCATCAGCCGCCTGGTGCTTGGCGGTACAGTTCAAAGGGGCCAGCTTATAACCGCCGATGCCTCAGGCCGGGGGGTGGCCGCAGTGCAGCACACCCACACGGAAAACCAGGAGGATACCTACACCCAGAACACCACCACCTCCGAGGCCAGCCCGGTAAGGGTTATAGGCAAGGCCCTGGCCAGCGGGGTGGCAGGTGATGTAATCCCCGTGCTCCTGGTGCAAGGTGCAGCTTAGGGGAGGAGAAGAAAACCGGCCCGAGAGGTCCCGGACCTTTCGGGCGCCCCAAGGAGGTGAACCCAATTGCCAGAGACCAAGGATGTCCATGTAGACTCCGTGCTTACGGAGCTCAGCATACGCTACCGCAACGAGGCCATGATATGGCCCCAGGTGCTGCCCGTGGTGAAGGTCTCCAAGCGCTCGGACAAGTTCTACATCTACCGCAAGGAGGACAGCTACCGGCTCACCGACGACACCGTGGCCCCCAGGGCCATGCCCAACGAGCTCAGCTGGGGGGTGCTGGAGGACTCCTACTCGGTGAAGGACCACGCCCTGGGCGACTGGCTACCCCAGGAGGTCATCGACGCCGCCGACAATCCCCTCAGGCCCGAGGCCGACACCGTGGAGTTCCTGAACCTGCTGCTGGACATAGCCCAGGAGCAGAGGGTGGCCCAGCTGGTGTTTGGCCCCAGCACCTATCCTGCGGAAAACAGGCTGCAGCTGAGCGGCACCAGCCAGTGGGGCCAGGCGGACGACGACCCCATCGGCGATGTCATGGCCGCGGTGGAGGGCTGCTTCCTCAGGGCCAACACCCTGGTGTTCGGCGCCGAGGCCTGGGCCGTCTTCAGGCAGTTGCCCGAGGTGATTGAGGCAGTAAAGCCCACCGGCCAGGCCGGCCTGGCCACTGCCGCCGAGGTGGCCGCCCTGTTTGAGGTCCAGCGGGTGCTCATCGGCAGGGCCCGGTACATCAGCACCCCCGAGGGCCAGCCCCCTCAGTACACCCGACTGTGGGGCAAGCACATGGCCGCCCTGTATGTGGAGCCCTCGCCAGGGGCCAGGAGCATCACCTTCGGGGTGACCTTCTCGGAGACCCTGAGGACCGTCTTCAGGGACTTCGACCCCAAGCGGGGCGTCAAGGGCGCCCACTACCTGAAGGTGGCCTGGAACTCCGACGAGAAGGTCATCGCGCCCGAGCTGGGCTACCTCATCCAGGACGCCGTGGCGTAAACAAGCGCGGGGGCCCTTCCAGGGCCCCCGAAAAAAACCCCTTTAGAAGGAACACCGAAAGATGCCCTATAGCACAGTGGAGGACCTGAGAAAACTGCTTCCAGAGGAGGTGCTCATCCAGCTTACCGACGACGAGGCCCTGGAGGCAGTAAACACCGGCAGGGCCCAGGAGGCCATCCAGCAGGCCGATGCCGTGATAGACGCCTACTTAGGGGCCCGCTACCAGGTGCCCCTGGCCGAGCCGGTACCGGAGCTCATCAAGAAGCTCTCCGTGGACATGGCCATCTACCACCTCTACAGCCGACGCACCGAGGAGATGCCCGAGCTCCGAAGGCAGCGCTACCGGGACGCCCTGAAGACTCTCAAGGACATCTCCCAGGGGCTCATCAGCCTGGGTGCCCAGGAGCCCAACCCGTCCCGGGAGGATGGCCCCCAGGTCAGCACCTCGGAACAAGACAGGACATTTACCAAAGACACCTTGGAGGGATACTGACATGGGTCTCAAGGAAATAGTCCAGGCGGGAGACAGCGCCAGGATGCTCGCCGACGCAGCCCTGGCCATGAACAGCATCTACAACCAGTACGGCCCGGACTACCAGGAGCTTCTCAAGAGGCTGAGGGAGTACTTCGGCGATAGCTCCAAGACCCTGAGCAACCTCTCGGACCAGGAGGTCAACGAGTTCTTCCTGGCCAACCTGGGCGACGCCCAGGCCGTCGCGGACGCCCAGGTGATACTCCGGGAGTGGGAGAAAAACATCCAGGGCCTGGAGGCATCGGTGGCGGTGCTTCCGGCAAACAACCTGTGATGCTTGGACATTTCGGGAGGTCCTAAGTGCCCACGACAGCCCTTCCCGCACCATCGGCCTGGTCGCTGGCCTCGGGGCTTGAGGCCCGGGGCGACAGAATCCAGCTTAAGCGGTTCGGCCTCAGGGACGACTTCAGCGGTGGTTTTGACGCCTCCGTCTGGGGCACAACAGATAGTGGGGATGGAATAGTGGGGGCTCCCCGAAACGGCGAAATCAAGATAGCCACGCCAGCGTCGGCCGACGCCGCCGTCTTGTATTACAAGGGCACTCTTTCCCGCTCCCAGGACTGGCGACTGAAGTGGCGGTTCAGGGTCAGCGCCGTCGGAAGCAGCAGGAACCACGTAGTAGGACTCTGGCAGGATACTGCCCCGCCCCAGCCTATAGGTGGCACCGTAGAGAACCAGATATTCTTCGTGGAGCAGTTTAATACCGGAGAGTTCAGAGTGCAATACTGGGATACCGGCGGCACCCGCTACTACTGGGACCCTGCCAACGACGTCTGGACGACCACGAGCACCAGCTTCAGCGGCACCCTGGGAGCCTACTATCGGGTGGTGCTGGCCTCGGACGGCTCCAACTTCTGGCTGGAGCTTTACGACGCCAACGATGCCTTGATAACCGCCACCACCAAGGTGCCCTGGTCGGACGTTCGCTCCCCAGCAGGCGACACGTATGCCTACTTCCACGAGCCCTATAAAAACGCCTACGCTGCTACCATGCACGGCGACGAGTTCACCTACGGCCTGCCCGACGACGGCTACAACGGTGGCTGCCTCAGCACCGCCCCGGTGGCCGAAAGCCAGTGGGTTGCCATTGCTCACGACCAGGTAGACGACGTCGTCCTGGTGGAAAACCCCGAGGGCCAGGCAGGCACCCTGAAATACCAGTACGCACTGAACGGCGGGGCCTACAACGGCACCTGGCTCACCCTGGCAGAGCTCCGGTCGGCCCTTCAGGGGGCCAGCATCACCGACCACGCCCAGAGCCTGAGGCTCAAGGCACAGTTCAACTCCGACGGCACCCAGCAGGCGGTGCTGGCAGGGCTGGGGACTTACGTGGACGTCAGCGGGCTTAGTAGCCCAGAGGGTGCGGTGTATCAGCTTCCGCTACAGGCACTGAGGCTCAGGACAGGCTACGAGGTGATACAGATATGAGGCCCTTTTTCCACACAGGAGGCGAAAGATGACCAAGCCTTTGCATATAGCCCGTGCCGACACGGTAAAGCTCCGCTACCAGGTGGTAAGCGCCGAAAGCGGCGAGCCCCAGGACATCACGGGCATGAGCTTTTCCTTCGCGGTGAAGGAGCGCCTGGAGGACACCACCTACAGGATAGGCCCTGTCTCAGGCGTGGTGGAGGACGCTGCCAACGGGGTGTTCTCCTTCACCCTCACGGCGGCAGAGACCGACCAGGCGCCCTTTTCAGGCCTTTACGAGATCGTGATGACCGACGGTGCGGGGGCCCGCACCACCCTCACCCCTCCGGGGGGGCAGAGGTTCGTGCTCAGGGAAAACGTAATTGACTAAGCCTCGGCGGAAACTTGCAGATGCTTAAGTTCCAGGACATAGAGGATGCGGTGATAGCCAGGCTCAGGGAGGAGCTCCCCTATCTGGGCCACGTGGGGCCCTACCAGGGGGAGCTGGAGGGCGAGCTTCAGAGCCTGCCCGTAAGGTTTCCCGCCGCGTTCGTCATCTGGCGGGGCTCCCGCTACGAGTGGGCAGGCGGCTCCAACCACTACGAGACCGCCAGATTTTCCGTAATGCTCTGTAGCAGGGACCTGCGGGGCCGGGAGCATGCCGCCAGGGGAAGCGGGGGCCGCCCAGGAGCCTACCAGATGCTGGAGGATGTCCTTAGTGCCCTCAGCAACCAAGCCCTGGGCCTTAGGATGGAGCGCCTCAGGCCCCTGAGGGCCAGCCTGAGGCATCTGGGAAAGGATGCGGTCCTTTACGAGCTGGAGTTTGAAACCGGCTTCATCAAAACCTTTGAGTTTCCCAAGGAGGCTTCATGAAGCACTGCCGGGTAAACGTCCTGGAGCACTCCTCGGTGGGCCTTACCGCAGGGGCCGAGGATGCCAGCCATCCCCTGTGGAGGCTTTACGACAGGGACGTGCAGCGCCTCTTCAGGGCCTCCCAGGCGGAGACCCTGGAGGTAAGGATAGACCAGGGCTCCCAGGTGGAGGCCGTGCAGGCGCTGTTCATTCCCTCGGGGCACAACCTGGAGGGCCAGGCCCTTTCCCTGAGCTACAGCAGCGATGACGCCACCTACACGGTGGCCGATACGTGGACGGGCTCCTCGGGGCTCATGGCAAGGGAGCTCTCGGAGCCCATTACCGCCAGGTACTGGCGCTTCAAGGTGGATGCCCCCACCGTGGTGCCCGAGCTGGCGGAGCTCTTCCTGGGCCCCCTCTATGCCTGGGCCAGGCTGCCCGCAAGGCCAGGGGGGCCCTTCGAGCAGCTCCTCAACGTGGAGGTGCTCCAGTCGGCTTCGGGCAGGGAGAGGTTCCTCGTTCACGGGCCCGCCAGGGCGCAGAGGCGCTACAGCCTCCAGTTCATGGAGCAGGCCCAGAAGGAGGAGCTCCTTTTGCTGTGGCAGCAGGGCCTGCCCTTCTGGCTGAAGGAGCATGCGGGCACCTGGCTTTGGGGCAGGCTCCGCAGCGCCCTGGAGCTCCAGGAGGTGGCGGCAGGACGCTGGACCGCGGAGTTTGACTTCATAGAGGTACTTTAGAGCCCCATTCAGGGGCGTAAAAACCAAAGGAGGTGCAGGCCATGAAGGACGAGAAGGTTTACCAGGGGCCCCGGGGAAGCGGTGCCTCCCTGGGGCTTACGGGCCGGTGGAGGCTGGAGAAGTTCGCCTCCCGGGCCGACTACCGGAGGGGTCGCCCCTACCAGGTCCTGGAGGGCAAGAACCTGTTTCTCAACGCCGGAAAGACCGAGATGTGGAACCTGCTTATCGGCGCCAGCACCAACCACTACGACGCCTCCAACGCCCAGATAGGCATAGGGGACGACAAGACCACCTCGCCCGATGCCTCGCAGACGGACCTGCAGGGCTCGCAGAAGACCTACAAGGGGATGGACAGCGGCTATCCGGCCGTCTCGGGCGCCAGCGTGGAGTTCCGGGCCACCTTCGGCTCCGACGAGGCCAACTACGAGTGGGGCGAGTTCGTGGTAAGGCATGCGGCAAGCGGCATATGCCTTAACCGCTCCACCAACGGGGGGGCCGGCTGGGGCACCAAGAGCTCCGGCAGCGTGTGGACCTTCACCGTGACCCTGACCATCAGCTAAGCTCCCCTCGTGCCCCTTTCCCAGACCCGAAGAGGCTCGGTGTTTGTCAACGGCTCCGGCTGGGGAGACCAGCCCTGGCAGGAGCCTGCCCAGGCCCAGGAGCCCGACGGCCTTTACGCCTGGGTAGAGCTCGATGCCCTGCTGGCCCCGGACTCCTACCCCCTGGAGTGCACCGGCTTCGGCTTTGACATTCCTGCCGAGGCCCACGTGCTGGGCGTGGAGGCAAGGCTCCTGGCCCGGGGCTCGCAGGTGGACGGCATCAAGGACAGCCTGAGGCTCGTCGTGGGAGGCACCAGGAGCGGCGACACCAAGGCCCATGTCCACACCTGGCCGACGGTGGATACCTGGATGCAGGCCGGGGGCGAAGACGACCTCTGGGGCCACTACCAGGGCCTCAGCCCCTCGGAGGTAAACGCCTCGGACTTCGGCGTGGCCGTCTTTGCCCACGGCCAGGCCGACATGGTCACCGCCTACCTGGATGCGGTGGAGCTGACGGTCTACTACGCCATACCCGAGCACCTCTACGGCCAGGACGAGGCCGCAGGGGCAGAGCAGGCCCAGGTGCTCCTGGGAGGCTCCGACAGTGCCCAGGGCACCGACGGCACGACCTTCCAGGACAAGGAGTTTTCGGCCCAGGACGAGGCCCAGGGCAGCGAGCGGGGGGAGCTGCCGGCAAGCACGGGGGCAGCCCTGCCGGGGACGGCAACCAACTACGTCATCTCCACGGCAGATTGCCGCTGGTGCGACACCGAGAGGGTGCTGGAGAAAAGCAGCGATACCTCCTCGGCCTCGCAACCGCTTAATAAAACCGCCGATTGCGCAGACATCGTCAGAAATCTACCGATACAGACGCACACCGATTACCTTTACGCCTCAGGGTTCGGGTTCAACGTGCCGCCAGGGGCCGAGATACTGGGCATAGAAGCAAGGGCCTTGGTGGCCTGCGACAATGCCAGGGCCAAGGACTACTCGGTAAAGCTCTTCGTGGGAGGCAGCCCCCAGGGGCAGGACAAGGCTACCGACGACGTCTGGCCCTCGGACAGGAATAATCCCGGAGAGAAGACCTGGGGCGGTACCACGGACACCTGGGGGCTTAATCTAAAGGGCGAGGACGTCAGGGCCTCGGACTTCGGCTTCGGCATATCGGTGCAGAACTTCACCGACAGCGGCGCAGAGGATGCCTATCTATTCTGGATGGAGCTCACCGTCTATTACCGCAGCACCGCAGAGGGCTCCGACGGTGCAGTCCTTTCGGAGACCGCCAGCCTGAGCGCCCAGGTGCCGGCCTCCGATGCCACCCACGCCTCCGATGCCAGCACCAGGCTGCAGGACGACACGGGGGCGGAGCTCCTGTTTGCCGGCCAGGCCCTCAGGGCCCAGGAGGCTGCCGGGCTTTCGGCTACGGACTCGGCCTCCGAGGTGCTAAACCTCCAGGAGACGGGCCGGGCCTTCAGGTACGGCCAGCCCCTTCAGCGCCTCAGGGCCCTGCCCAGGTACGAGCCCCTCTACCTGGTGAAGATAAGCCTCTCGGGGGGCGCCCACGTGCTTTACCTTTCGGACCGCAACATCAGGGTGGGCGATGAGCTCTACGAGGACTACCTGGACGACCTGGAGGGAGTGGCCGAGGAGCTCAGGAGGGCCGCCCTGGAGAGCCGAAACGCCGAGGTCACCCTGCGCTTCAGGAACGACCGCTACAGGGGCCACCAGCACCTCGTGGAGCTCTCGGAGCAGTACCCCTTTGAGGGCGCCCAGGTGGAGATATACGAGACCGCCCTGGATGCCCGGGGCCGGCCTGCACCGCCGGAGCTGCTCTTCAGGGGCACCCTGGAGGAGCCCACGGGCATAGACCGGCTGAGGTTTTCCTGTCGCGTAAGCTCGGCGGAGTTTGCTGCCTCGCTGCGCTGGAGCATGCCCGTGGTGAGCTCCGACGACTACCCCGATGCCCACGAGGACACGGGCAGGGTAGTGCCCATCGTTTACGGCAGCGACCTCCTGGTGCCGGCCCTCAAGGTGGACTGGGGGGCAAGGAGCACCCTGGCGGCCGACCTCCCGGAGGGGGCGGCAGAGCTGGAACTCACGGATGCCGAGAGGTTTCCCCCCTCGGGCCACGTGTGGATAGACGAGGAAAAGCTCTACTACTCCGCCAGGGAGGGCAGCCGGCTCAAGGGGCTCAAGAGGGGCCGGGACGGCACCCGGGCAGCACCCCACAAGGCGGGCGCCGAGGTGCTGGAGCACCAGGAGGAGCGCATCAGCCTCCTGGCCGCCCACCCCCTGGAGGTAAAGCAGATATACGGGCTCTACCAGGGCAGGCTGGTTAGAGTCCAGGAGGGCGTGGAGCCCTACGTGGGCCCGGACGGCAGGCAGTACCTTCGCAGCAGCCGCCACCTGAGGCTCCAGGAGGTGGAGGACCAGGTGGAGGTGGAGGACACCATAGGGGTCAGGCACACCGACGACGGCCTGGTGAAAGGCACCGAGACCGTCTACCAGATGGCCAAGGAGACCTACGACGTCCGGCTGGAAAACGACAACGGCTTCAAGGCGGTGGTGGCCTCCTTCAACCCCGTGGAGGGCTTCCAGCGGGCCGAATACAGCATAAAGTTCAATACCTATATCCTCTGGGGCAGCGGCAGCCTCTCGGACAGCTACGTGGAGATAAGGGCCAGGGCCAAGGGCGCCCCCCTGGCCGATGCCGAGATGGTCTTCAGGGCAGACGGAAACGGAATCCAGGCTTACGACCCCAAGTTCACCCAACGGTACAACTCCAACCAGGTGGAGTTCCTCGTCTACGAGGCCTACAACCTGTGGTTCGTGGACGTAGAAATCACCTCGGCCAGCCGTAGTGTCCACCGGGAGGCCACCTTCCAGGGCAAGGGCGCTGCGGAAAAGACCGGCCAGGCCAAGAAGCTGGGCCAGGTGGTGGCCACCTCAAGGCCGGTGGAAAGGCTCTATGCCCTGGTCTCGGGCGCAAAGGACGAGCAGGGACAGGTGCTTGCCAGGCCCGACGAGGTCGTCAGGCACTTCCTTCTTAACTGGGCAGGGTTTTCGGAGGCCGAGATTGACCAGGAAAGCTTCTCGGAGGCAGGGGCCTTCTACGCCCAGGAGGGCTATAGCTTCGGCTTCGCCCTGGCAGAGGGCAAGGGGCTCCTGGAGATACTTCGGGGCCTGGCCCTTCAGTGCCGCTCCAGCCTGAGGTATGAGCGGGGCAGGTGGGTGCTCAGGGTGCTGCCGTCGCAGGCCCCCGAGCCGGTAAAAACCATCTCCCACGAGGAGCTGGCCGGCCAGGGCGCCCAGTTCGTGTTTCACCGAAGCCCCTGGACGGAGGTAAAGAACTCCCTTACCGCCCGCTTCAGGCAGAACTATGCGCCCCTTCAGGGCGCCTCGGAGTGGGACGGCACGGTGAAGGCGGAAGACAGCCTCTCCATAAGCAAGTACGGCAGGCTCCCTGAGGAGCTTACCTTCTGGGCCATAAGGGACGAGGCCATGGCCAGGGAGGTGCTCGCCCACCTGCTTCAGGAGCGCAGCAGGGCCCGTCTGAGGGTGGAGTTCTCCGTCCTGTGGGAGCACCTGGACCTCCAGGTGGGCGATACCCTACAGATAGACAACCCCCTGTTCGGCGGTAAGAGGTTCTTCGTGGAAGCCATCAGGCGGGGCAAGGGGATGGCCCTGGTGAGGGCCTCGGAGTGGTGGCAGTAAAACCATCAAAACAAAAGGGCTGGCGCCCCGCAGGGGCGCCAGCCCTTCCAATGCCCTCAGTAAAGATAGGCTGCCCCTGAGCCCGAAGCATCGTTATTGCTCTGGTCGCCGTCTATGCCGGTGGCGCTGCTGTCCTCCCCGTATGCCCCCACGGCCAGGGTGCTTCCGTCACCAGAGATGGAAAGGGCATAGCCGAAGTAGTCGTCAGTCTCGGTATTGCTTGCCTTGACGTATGCCTGCTGTGCCCAGGCACCGCCCTCATCACGGACGAACACATAGACTGCACCGGAATCCGGTGTATCGTTATTGCCCTGGTCGCCATCCACGCCGGTGGCATTGCTGTTCTCCCCGTATGCCCCCACGGCCAGGGTGCTTCCGTCACCAGAGATGGAAAGGGCATAGCCGAACTCATCGCCTCCATCGGTGTTGCTTGCCTTGACGTATGCCTGCTGCGCCCAGGCACCGCCATCACGGGCAAACACATAGACCGCACCGGCGTGTGAAGCATCGTCATTGTTCTGGTCGCCGTCTATGCCGGTGGCATTGCTGTCCTCCTTATGTGCCCCCACGGCCAGGGTGCTTCCGTCACCAGAGATGGAAAGGGCATGGCCGAAGTAGTCGTGAGCATCGGTGTTGCTTGCCTTGATGTACGCCTCCTGTGCCCAGGCGCCGCCATCACGGACGAACACATAGACTGCACCGGAGTTTTCAGCATCGTCATTGCTCTGGTCGCCGTCTATGCCGGTGGCACTGCTGTCCTCCCACAATGCCCCCACGGCTATGATGCTGCCATCCATAGAGACGGAAAGGGCCCAGCCAAATAAGTCTTCTCCACCGGTGTTGCTTGCCTTGATGTATGCCTCCTGCGCCCAGGCACCGTCCTCATCACGGACGAACACATAGACTGCACCGGAATCCGTGGCATCGTCATTGCTCTGGTCGCCGTCTATGCCGGTGGCACTGCTGTCCTCCAGATATGCCCCCACGGCCAGGGTGCTTCCGTCACCAGAGATGGAAAGGGCATAGCCGAACATGTCGCCTCCACCGGTGTTGCTTGCCTTGATGTATGCCTCCTGCACCCAGGCACCGTCCTCATCACGGACGAACACATAGACTGCACCGGAATACGGTGTATCGTTATTGCCCTGGTCGCCATCCACGCCGGTGGCATTGCTGTCCTCCCCGTATGCCCCCACGGCCAGGGTGCTTCCGTCACCAGAGATGGAAAGGGCATAGCCGAAGTAGTCGTAAGCATCGGTATTGCTTGCCTTGATGTATGCCTGCTGCGCCCAGGCACCGTCCTCATCACGGATGAACACATAGACCGCACCGGCGTTTGAAGCATCGTCATTGCTCTGGTCGCCGTTTATGCCGGTGGCACTGCTGTCCTCCCCGTATGCCCCCACGGCCAGGGTGCTTCCGTCACCAGAGATGGAAAGGGCATAGCCGAAATCATCGCCATCGGTGTTGCTTGCCTTGAAGTAGCCCACGGCATTGGCCAGGTTGCCGCTTACGGCAAGCTCAGGGGAGTTCACGCAGCCGGCGTCATTGCAGGCCTGCAGGATGTAGAGGGCGTTGAGGCGAAAGTAGAGGGGCACCTGGTGGTCTGCCTGCTGAGTGCCCTGGGGGATATTGGTAATCACCGCAGTAAAGCCTGACGCCCCGTCAGGGTCCTCCAAGAGGTTGTAGTAGGTGGCGTCATCTACATCTGTCCAGCTGAAGTGGAAGGTCTTGACGGCCTGGGGCTCCCACTGGAGGGTGGGTGCGGCCTCTGGAGCCTCCTCCTGAACGGCAACTCCGTCGCCATCGCCGCATGCGGCAAGCAGAAGCACCGCCAGGAGCAGGAGAGGTAGAAAAACTACCCTTCCCAGACTCCCCGCTCTATGAAACACCTCTTCCTTCATCTTCATCTCCCTTCCCCACTGCCCCCGCCGCAGCAGCTTTCCGTCCACAGAAGCTTGCGCCCCTTGTCCCTGATTTCAGGCTATCACCAAAGGGGAAGGCTGTCTATGACAAGGCTTGGCATTTTAGTGGCGATTGTTGCTGTGAGGAGGCGGCCCGGAAAGGTCCTAAGGCCTGAAGGGCGCATTGGCCTCCTGCCGATCTGCCGGGCCCGAGCCCTGCATCCTCCACTTGAAGCAGACCGTCTGTACCACGGCAAGAAGCAACAGCGCCAGGAACAGAAGCCCCAGGGCAAGCAGTACCCTCCGCATCGGGGCAATAATATCACATCCAGGGGTGGGGAGAAAACGGCTGTAGATCGGACTGCTCCCTCCGAGGGGCGGAGACCCTAAAGCCTTACCCCCAGGCGGCGTAGGTCCTGGGGCTCAAGGCCCATTTCCTGAAGGAGCCTCATGGCCCGATGCCGAGGAGGAATGTTAAGGACAAACAGCAGCCCTGCGGCCAGAAGCAGGAGGAGCCTCAGCTCTGCCGAGGCGCCTGCGGCCCAGGCGGCTCCCAGGGCCAGGAACACCAGGCCCAGGTACAGGGTGCGTTCAAAGGCAGTGCCCAGAAGGCTTCTGAGCTTCAGCACCAGGGCCTTGTCGGCCTGGGGCAGGGCCTCGGGGCTCAGGTGCCTGAGGCTCTGCCTGCGCCCTAGCCCCAAGCCCGTTATCACCCCTCCTGCCAGCAGAAATACAAGGGCCTCCAAGGCCGCCTACAGGCCCTCCTGCCTCCTCAGGGCCTCCTCCACATTTTCGTAGCAACGCTTCTTCTCCTCCTCGGTGAGCTGGGAGGGGTCCCTAAGGTCGCTTATACGGCAAACATACTGCTTGCCCGAGGCGTCCTTGAGCAGCACGAAGGCCGTGGCGGTGGACTCGGTTATCTCGGGCTTCTCCTGCCTTTCCTCGGCCATGGAGCACCTCCTTGCGGTAGTAATCCAATTATAGGATGGGGCGGGGGCCTCCGCAAGGAGGCCCCCGCCCCAAAGGCCTTTACCCCCTTGCTAGCCTCCTGCCTCCATGCCGGCTATGTTGGGTATCTGCATGCCGTGGTGGAAGATGTAGGCTATCAGAATGGCCACGGGAATGATGAACAGAAACAGGGCCACGAAGTACACCCACACCATCTTGCCGAACTGGGCCTCCCGAAGCTTCTTGAAGTCGGTGATGATGCCCAGGGAAAGGAAGGTGAGCATGAAGAACAGCTTTCTGAGGCCCTTCTCCACGGGCACGGCGCCCGCCTTGGCCGCCTTCAGCACCCCCATGCCCTCGGCCGCACCGCCCTGGCCAGGGCCGAAGAAGATGACGAGGTAGATGATCCAGGCGGCAAAGTAGCCCAGGATGAACTTGGGGAAGCGGAACCACACCTCTATGAAGGGCACCCTCTCGCCTTCTCGTCGCTCTATCCGGTAGACCCACACCATGGCCAGAATGAAGGCCCACAGACCAATGAACATGTCTATCCATATCTTGGTCATCACCGCGCTGACGGTTATGACCCCGGCAGGCCAGACCACCCGGCCGTCGGTGTCCTTCTCTATCTTGGCCCTCATGAACTCGTCCATGAGCTCCCCTGCGGCGGCGTCGGCCCCGTCGGTCTTCACGCTCATGCCCATGGCCGCCCCGGCCACCAGGGGGTCATCCGTCCGGGGCCACACATGGGTGAAGAACCCGGGCAGGATTATCAGCTCAATCACCGCCCAGATGACCACCAGGGCGCTGACCATGATGGACACCACCGGCTTGGCCCTCACTGCCGCGCCCGTGGCCACCGCGGCCGAGACCCCGCAGATGGAGATGCCCGAGCCCAGCACCGCCGCCGTCTTCCGAGGCAGCTTGAATATCCTGCGGGAGATGAGGTAGACCCCGGGCCAGAATATCAGGTAGGCCACTATGGTGGCCGCAGCCCCCGCAAAGAACAGCTCGCCGGTAAGGCCGGCCATCTCCTGGCCCAGCTTCTGGGAGAAGCTGGCCATCTTTATGGGCAGGTAGCCGATCTTGACCCCCAGGAACACGATGGCCGTCTTGATGTACCACTCCGGCTTGGCCGCCTCGGAGAGGAAGGAAGCAAAGCCCTTGAAGAAGTTCCCTATCAGCAGACCCACTATGAGGGCCAGAATATAGCTGGCCCCACCGCCCAGGGAGAGGGTGAACATGTCGGGGAACTTGCTCTTCTTCAGGTCCACCGCCGTGGCGGCAAAGAAGGCATGGTGGGCCAGGAACCAGCACAGATAGGTGAGGCCAAAGATTATGGTGAAGCCCGCCAGGAACTTCTTCACATTCCAGCGCATGAAGGCCGCCCCTATGGTGGTCACCGTGGCCACTACCAGGTAGCTCACGATGATGCTGCCCCACACGCCCAGGCCCTTGTAGCCCTTGCCCAAGGGGGCGAAGGCCGAGCCCACCTCCTTTATCTTCTTGGGCACCGCGCCCTCCGGAAGGCTCAGGACCCACTTCTTGGGATAGGCAATCCAGCCCACCAGGTCCAGGCCTGCTAGGCTCAGAAGCCCCAGGAACATGAACAACAGGCCCATCCACAGGGCCCACCAGTCTTCGGTGGAAAGCATTCCCCAGTACCATCTTCTCTGTGGCGTTGCCATACAATCCCCCCTTTATCCTTTCAGTTTTACCACCCGGTCAAAGTAGTGCTGGGCATAGGGCCTGACCCAGGCAGGAATGGTGCCGTTGTCATAGGCCATGTAGAAGCTGACACCCCCGCCGGGCCTCAGCAGCCCCCTGAGGCGAAGCTCCCGCCTGAGGGCCTCATCCAGACCCCGCAGGGTGGGGGCCCTCAGCTCAAACCCCTCCGCCCTCAGCACCCAGCAAGCCCCGTCATGCCACAGTGTTCCGGAAAGCATCAGTGAAGAATGCTGGTGGGTACCACCAGGAGCCCCAGGACCAGGAACACCACCGCCGCCACCAACGACCAGACCACCAGCTTGGTCTCCACGGGCGCCCACTCCTCCGCCCCGGCCAGCACATCCTCGGCCTCCAGGGCCATGCCTGTAAGACGGCCGGCCTCGGCACCTTGCTCCTTCTTCTCCTGCATCGCCCTTTCTACCTCCTTTCCCTGTAGATTTCCCCCCCTCGCCCTGCAATCTCCATACCACGGACCAGAAGGCAGCATCAGCCCAGCCCCTGGCCCAAGAGGGCCAGGAACCCCTCCCCCCCCTGGCCCAAAAGGGCCATAAATGACACCCCCGAAGAACAAGAAAAGCCAAATACAACCGGCAGTTTCATTCCCACAAGCAGCCCATCGCCACACCCTTAACTGAATACACACACCTGGGGAAGCTGTCAAATTAGAACTTTTAATAGATTTGATAAATTGCCTAAATTGTAAACTTATGTCTTTATGACAGGGCGGTGTCCAGGAACATCATGAGGGCGAAGCCCAGCATACAGCTGGTAGTTGTGAGGTCTAGGCGTCCTCCCCTCTGGGCCTCTGGAAGGACGTCCTCCAGGACCACGAATATCATGGCCCCTGCGGCAAAGGCCAGGGCGTAAGGAAGCAGGGGCCTGGCCAGCAGCACCGCTGCTGCCCCTGCGGTGGCGGCCAGGGGTTCCACGGCGGCGCTCAGGTGGCCCACCAGGAAGCTCTTCGCCCTGGAGACCCCCGCCGCCCTCAGGGGCAGGGCCACGGCCATGCCCTCGGGGAAGTTCTGAAGCCCGATGCCCAGGGTGAGGGCCACCGCAGCGGCCAGGCTGGCCCCTTCAAGCCCATAGGGCAGGGCGCCGAAGGCCACCCCCACGGCCAGCCCCTCGGGCACATTATGCAGGGTCATGGCCAGCACCAGCAGGGTGGTGCGCTGCCAGGCAGTCCTGGGCCCCTCGGCCCTCTCGGGGGGAAGGCCTAGGTGAAGATGCGGAAGCACCTTGTCCAGCACCCACAGGAAGGCCCCTCCCAGGAGGAAGCCACCCAGGGCCGCCCCCCAGCCCGAGCCCCCTTGGGCCTTGTGCATCTGAATGGCCGGGGCCAGGAGGCTGAAATAGCTGGCGGCTATCATCACCCCTGCGGCGAAGCCCAGGGAGGCCTCCAGGCTGTGCCGGGGCAGCCGCCGGCCCCAGAGCACCGCCGAGGCCCCCAGGGCCGTAAGGGCCCAGGTGAAGAGCCCTGCCAAGAGGGCCAGAAGGACGGGATGGAGCTCAGTAGGCACTGAGCCTGAGGCCGGTGACCAGGCTGTAGGAGCCCCGCTGAATGTCCGCCTCGGGGGTGCCGGTGGTTATCACCAGGCGCTTCTTGAGCCTGCCCAGGCTCAGGGGCTCGGCCTGCACCGTGGCCCAGAGCCTGCCGTCCAGGAATATCCTCACCACCTGGCCCTGCTTCTGGATGGCCAAGTGATGCTCCTGCCCCTGCAGGGCGGGCGGCTGGGGAAGCTCCCTGCCGGCCCAGCTGAGGTGCCAGGCAATGGTGTCGGAGTAAATTCTGAGCCTGTAGGGAGAGGAGGGGTTTCCCAGGGCTACCTCCAGGGCCGAGCCACTGGAGCTACCGCCCTCCTTGTCCGAAAGATAGAAGGAAAGCTCCAGGGCCCAGTCCCCCGTGGGCTTCCACCTGGGGATGTGCCTCTCGAAACGGAGCCTGCCCTTCAGTCCGGCAAGCCACTTCTTTCCGCCCAGTTGCACGCACTCGGGCACGCCCTGCAGGATGCGCACCTCGGCCCGGGGGGCCACGGCACAACCGGAGAAGTCCTCGGCCCAAAGGAGCACGGGCCCGGGGCTAAAGGAGGCGGCGGGCCTGTGGAGGGCCGCCTCCTGCTGGGGCCGCTGCAGCTCAGGGGCCTCTCCCCTGTCCTCACCGTATCGGAAGTACTCCTGGGGCATCTGGGTGGAGATGTACCTGACGGCCTCATCCAGCATTACCCTCACGGCCCGCTCCATAGGGGTGTTCTGGTAAACCTCCAGTCCTGCGCCCAGCAGCACCGAGCCGAAGCCCACCCCCAGACCCCCTACGCGGAAGCTGGAGGCCTTGCCCTGCACCCTGGCGGTCTTTATGATGCGCCGGGTGCGGACATCCACCAGCTTGAGGTCCATGGCAATGTAGGCATCGTCCTTTTCAAATCTGATTCCTCCCAGAAAGCCCGGCAGCAGGGCGCCCCCCAGCCCCCCCAGGCCGCCCGCCTGGGGCTCAAACGCCGTAATGGAGCCCACGATGACCACATCGGCGGCCTCCCAGGTGCCCACCTGGGGGGCCCCCTCGGGCCTCACATAGCCGCTCTCGGCAAGCTCCAGCTCCTGCCTTATCTCCTGAAGCTCCTCCTTGGAGCCCAGCACCACGAACCTGCCCGAGGTAAACAGGGCGCTTATGAGCATGTCCCTGAGGCCCTCGCCTATCCGCCCGCTGCACTTGGCTGCCTTGCACTTTATGGGCCCCACCGCCACCCTGGCCTTGGGCCCCTCGTAGGTGAGGGCCTCCTGGATGGTGGGCTCCGTGGGGGAAGTCTCCACCTGGGCCACCGGCACGGTGGCGCAGGAAAACAACAGGGCCGAAGCTGCCAGCAGGGCTAAAAGGCGCATCTTCAGAATACCTCCTGGGAAGTTATCACCCTAAGGAGCACGGGCCTGCGCTTAAGGGGCCTGCGGGGGCGCTCCAGAAGGAGGGCGGAAAAGTCCCTAACAAGCAGTACCCTCTTGAGCCCCTGGAGGGAGTAGCGGAGCACCAGAGCGGTGAGCCTTCCCCGGGAGTCCACCACCAGGTCCAGCCCCTGGAGGTCCCGGAGCCTTCCCCTTCCTACATCGGTAAAGACCAGCTGGGGCTCCTTGAACCCCTCGGGGGCACGGGCGCCAGGGGCGAGGCTCACCACTACCCTCTTGAGCACCACCTCCTGGGCCTTAAGCACCTCGGCCCGGGCAGGCCAGACCCCAAGGAGCAGAAGCACAAGGACGACCGCCACCTTCATACATAAAACATAGCCCTGCCCCAGGGGCTTGTCAAGGGAGTGTACAAGTCCACACACATGAGACACCGAGGGGTTTCCGGCCTCGGGGCCCTCTCCACGGCGCCGTTGAGCTTGGGGCTCCGCTGCGCTCTGTCCTTAAGAGGGGTGGGGCCTCAGGAACCGTCGGCCTCAGAGGGGCAGTCTTTCGGCCATCTTTATGTGGCCGTGCCTTATCCTGGGATGGCAACGCAGGCAGTCCAGCTGGCCCTGCTCCACGTGGCGCTGGTGCACGAAGACCACATCGTCGTACATCTCCGCCCTCTGGACATGGCAGAAGTAGCACATGTGTCTGGGCACCACCCCTGAGCCCTCGGTGACCTGGAGGTGGCAGCGCTGGCACTTCAGGCCCGCCCTGAGGGCCTTCCGGTGGGAAAAGGGCCTGCCCCTGAACATTATGTCGTCCCTGGGGGCTGTGTGGCAGGAGGGGCAGCCAGTGTAGGCCTGTCCGTCGGGCATGCCCTTGAAGTGGCAGAGGAAGCAGGGGTCCTTGCTGACCTTTACATGCTCGCCCTGGGCAATGTCGGAGTGGCAGCTTCGGCAGTGAAGCCTCAGGCCCCTCCTTAGCTCCTGGAAGTGCCCCCTGTGGTCAAACTGCACCCTCCAGCGGGTGAAGACCTCCCGGGCCTCCAGGAGCCTCTGCTCGTGGCAGCCCTGCTGGAGGCACTTATCGTCCGGCACCCTGGTGAAGGGCCTGGGATTGTAGGTGCCCACCAGGAACCTCAGCTGCCCCGAGACGGCGTTCAGGGGCCTGTAGTCATGGCACTCAAGGCAGGGCACCTCGCCGTGGGCCGAGGCGGCCCACCTCTCGTAGAAAGGCACGATGAAGTGGCAGACCTTGCAATTCTCTGGCGAGGCAAACACGTGGACCTTGAAGTAGGCATAAACACCCAGCACCAGGAGCACAAAGGCCAGGGCACCCACCAGGACGGCCCTTCTTAAGCCCGTCATTGCTGCTTCCCCCTTTCCGAGGCGGCCCCCCTGGGGGCCACCAGGTAGCCTAGGGCGCTGCCCAGGAGCGCCCCCCCAATGATGCACACCGAAAGGGCGCAGAACACACCCAAGGCCATTCCCACTACCACCACAATGCGGGAGGCCAGGCCGGGCTCCACCGGGCCGCCGTAGAGCTTGCTCAGGAGCATCAGGGCGGCATAGCTGCCGAAGTAAAAGCCCGGCACCAGACCTGCAAAGAGGAAAACCACGAAGCCCAGCACCGCCCCAATCCTTCCGCCTACCGAGACGGCCCTCCTCCTGAGTTCCTCCACTTCCCCTCCATAAAACGATTATTAGGTTATCTGATAATTCTGATTAAAGATTAGCAGCTTCAGGGAGGATGTCAAGGGGTGTAGTCTTCTGAAGGGCATTGAACTCTCTGGAACCTGTTAAGGTCCTGTGCGTGGTGGTCAGGGTAGGGCTTTGAGCACCATCATTATCTGCCCCTTGGTGGGGGCGTCGAAGTCCCCGCCAGACTCCTCGAGGGCCAGCCTCGCGGCCATGGCAACGCTGTGCTGAAGTTCCTGCTCCGCGGGTTCCTTGCCTATCGGCCTGCCTTCTTGGCGCTGAGGAGCTTCTTGGCCGCTGCCCTGAGGGCCTCGGCCACATTCTTGTTCTTCTCCAGGAGCTGCAGGTCCTTCTGCTTCAGCCTGCTTATGAATCCCATGGAGACCCCTGCGGGGGTCTTGGGGTTGGTCACCAGGGCCAGGAGGATGGAGTAGCTTCTCATCCACTCCCGGTTCTTGGCCACGGTCCTGAGGGCCTCCTCGGGCACATGCCTGGAGCGGGCCACGGCCTCCACCTCCGATTCGGTAATCTTGGGGTTTTCCAGCACCGCCAGGATGACCTGCTTGTTGGGGTCCTTAAGGAGCACGGTGCGCACCTCCTTGCCTCCCCTGAGGGCCAGCCTGATGCGCTCGGCCACCCCCAGGCGCTGAATGCGCTGCTGGAGGCTCAGGGCCCGGGCCTCGGCCTTGACCTCGGCCCTCCTGGCCAGCTCGCGCTGTTTTACGGCCTCCAGCTCTGTGGCGCTCTTTACGGGGAGCTTGAGGGCCTGGGCGGCCTGCTCCTTCACCTCGGCGGGACAGAAGGGATGCTCGTAAAGGAGCCTGAGGACCTCTACCCTGCCCTGGCAGGCGGCGAATATCTCCTGGAAGGTCCTGGGCTGGTCGGTCTCGTCCATGAGGAGGCGGAGGGCCTCCAGGGAGGCCACCGCATAGTCCACCGCCAGATACCTTATGGGCTCCTGCATCATTCCTCCTTCCTTAAGTATACAAAATACTCCACGTTGCCCTTCTTCTGCCCTGCCACAGGGCAGGGCATTGTCCCCAGCACCCTTAAGCCCAGCCCCTGGGCGGCCTCCTTCACCAGCTCCACCGCCTGGAGCCTCTTGTGCTCATCCTTCACCACCCCGCCCTTTTGCACCTCCCTGGGGCTCAGCTCAAACTGGGGCTTTACCAGGGCCAGCACCTCGGCCCCCGGGGCAAGGAACTGCACCACCGGGGGGAGCACCTTCCTGAGGCTTATGAAGGACACATCCACGGTGGCCATCTCCACGGCCTCGGGCACCTCGGAGCGCCGCAGGTGGCGGATGTTTCGCCGCTCAAGCACCACCACCCTGGGGTCCCGGCGGAGGCGCTGATGAAGCTGCCCCCAGCCCACATCCACGGCGTAGACCCTCTTGGCCCCCCTCTTGAGCATGAAGTCGGTAAAGCCCCCGGTGGAGGCCCCCACATCCATGGCCACCTTGCCCTGAAAGCTCACCCCGAAGCGCTCTGCCGCTGCCTTGAGCTTCAGGGCGCCCCGGCCCACATACTGCGGGGGTCTCTTAAGTTGCACCTGGGCATCGGGGGCCACCAGGGAGCCGGGCTTTTCGGCCCTCCTTCCATCCACGAAGACCAGCCCTGCCAGCACGAGGGCCTGGGCCTTCTGCCGGCTCTCCGCCAGGCCCCTTTCGGCAAGGAGCACATCCAGGCGCTTCTTCATTCGTTAAAAAGGCTGCCGCCCTGCGCCTCCGAGCCCTTACGATACCGCCCTACGAACTCTCTCCGCTCCTTGCGCTCCTTGAAGGTCTTTGCCACCCTGTGCCTTGAAAGCTCCTCCTGCAGCCGGGGGCGCTCGGCCTCGCAACGGGCAAGCCTTCCCTGGGCATAGCGGACATATTCCTCCGAGATGTCTATTCCAATCCAACGGTGTCCCAGCAGTTTAGCCGCCACCAGAGTGGTACCGCTTCCGCAGTAGGGGTCTATTACCACCTTGTCCTTGGCCTCATCCAGCACCGAGTAAATAGCCCTCACTGGCAAGGCCAAGGGGAAAGGCGCAGGATGGGATATATCATTTTCAGGGGCAAACCTCCATATGGAAGTCAAAAGAGCATGTCTGGGCTTAAGCTCCTGGCCAATTAGGTGGCCACCTACGGGTTTGTACAGCCAGTAGATGCGCTCGTCCACCTGCCAGAAGCGCCAGCCTCGGATGTTGGCAGCAATCATCCTGTCCCATATGATTTCCTGTCGAATGGTCCACCTGGTCCTTCTCAGCCAGTCCATGGGATGGAGTAGCCGACCCCTCTGCCACCTGAGTTTATGGTTGTAAAAGAAGGAACCACCGGGCTTTACAACTCTGTAAAGCTCATTTAGCACCCGAACCTGCATCTGTTGATACTGCTGCTCTGGCAGATTGTCCGTGGCCCCTGCGTAAACCACCCTATCCACCAGCCAGCCCTTTTGCTTCTCTTGCTTATTGTAGGGAGGAGAGGTCACCCCTACATCCACAGAGTCATCAGGTAGCTCCTTCAAGGCCTCCAAGGCATCGGCACAGATTACCTTATCCAGGAACCTTCCAAGCCCCTTCATTCCGGCGCGTTTGCCTGAAGATACTTGTAGAAATCCTTGGCAATGCATTCCCTAAACCTTGACAACTCGGCCTTCTTTAGCACAAAGACCACCCTCAATCCTTCACAGTCAACATAATCTTTGAAGTTAAAATTCGCGCTTCGGAGAAAACGGCTTGGCTCATCACCTCGGGGAAATTGGCTTTTCAGCTGCCTCTCTAAGTTCTCAACAAAGCCCTTGCATCTAAAAGGGAACTCCAATATGTATATCAGTTTGCCGTCCACAAAGCCACTAACAAGCATTTGAAGATTTTCCCCTAGGTCCTTCTTTAGTCTGTTCCAGGTATAATCGGAAAAATTACCTCCGCCGTTGAGTTTTTGTGGAAATGTGCTTCTTTGGCCCTGTTTAAAGCGTTCTATTTCTCGGGTGGAGAAATTTTTCGGCTTTGCTTCGCACCACAAGGGTTTGTCGGGAGCAATATGCTTGTAGCCGTTGTAGCCTATCTTTTCCTCGGTGTGGTTGTAGCCAGCCATAGACACGGTAAGGAATTCCCTCAGGCGGGAGGAGTTCTTGTCATTTATATACATGGTAATTAAGTCCGTCAAGAGGGAAATGAGGGTAGGCTGCGATTTTCCAAGCAAATACTCGCTGAATTTGATTTTACTCTGGCTATAAAGTTTTATGGCTTCTGCAAGCTCTTTGTTCAGTCTCGGCCTCCTGTAAGGGGCTGAAGATAGTATTTCACACCCAAGAGGCGGGGGTCAAGCAAGGGAGGGCAGGCAAAAAGCGTGGGGGGCGGGGGCCTGGGCCCCCGCCCCCCCACGCTTAATTCATAAAAATCCTACTTGACCTCCAGCACCTGGACCTCGAACTCCAGGGTCTTTCCGGCCATGGGGTGGTTGAAGTCTATGAGGGCCACATCCTTCTTGACCTCCAGGACCTTCACCGCCAGGGTGCGGCCGCTCTGCATTTGGGCATAGAGGGTGTCGCCCGCCTTTACCCCCTCGGGAAGGTCCTTCAAGGGTATCTCCTGCACCTTTCCGGGGTCGCGGGGGCCGTAGCCCTCCTCGGGGGAGACCCGGAAGGACTTCCTCTGGCCCTCCTTCATGCCCAGGAGGGCCCGCTCAAAGCCCTTGATTACCTGGTTCCTGCCCATCTGGAACTGGAAGGGCTTCCTGCCCTCGGAGCTGTCCACCACCTGGCCGTCCACCCTGAGGGTGTAATGCACCTTTACCACGCTGTCCTTTCCTACGGTCTTTCCGCCGGCCCAGGCAGGCAGCGTCAGCACCGCCAGGGCCAGGGCCACCGTTGCCAAAGTCTTGAACATCTGATGCCTCCTTAGTTGTCTTAAAAGGTTCTCCCCAGGGAGGGCTGCCACGGAGGGCCCCGCACACTCTAAGAGAAAAACCCTTTCAAAGGATACCACACCGGGCAGGGAGGGCTCAACTCTTCCCCAGTAGCTCTTCCGCCTTGCGGGCCAGCCCCTCTGCATCCAGGCCATAGGCCCTTCTTAGCTCCTCCTGGGCCCCGTGCTCTATGAAGGCATCGGGCCAGCCCAGGCGCCTGAGCCTCACCGCCCCCAGGCCCTCCTCGGCCAGGGCCTCGGCCACGGCCGAGCCGAAGCCCCCTACTACCGAGCCGTCCTCCAGGGTAAGAATGCGCCCTGTTTCGGAGGCATGCCTTACGGCCTCGGCATCCAGGGGCTTGAGGAACCGCATGTTGTAAAGCCCGGCGCTTATGCCCCTGTCCTTGAGCAGCTCTACCGCCTTGAGGGCCTCGGCCACCGGGGCGCCCAGGGCCAGGATGAAGAGGTCCCCACCTTCCTGAAGGAGCTCGGCCCGGCCAAGCTGAAGGGGGCTGCCCTGGCAGGAGAGCTCCAGGGCCTTTCCCCGGCCGTAGCGCACCGCCACGGGCCCCTGCAGGGTAAGGGCCAGCCGAAGCATCTCCTTCAGCTCAGGGGCATCCTTGGGGGCCATGACGGTGAAGCCGGGGATGTGCCTCAGGTAGCAGAGGTCAAACATCCCGTGATGCGTAGGGCCGTCCTCGCCCACCAGTCCGGCCCTGTCTAGGGCGAAGACCACCGGCAGGGCCTGAAGGGCCACATCGTGGATGAGCATGTCGTAGGCCCTCTGGAGGAAGGTGCTGTAGATGGCCACCACGGGCCTGAGGCCCGCCTTGGCCAAGGCGGCGGCAAAGACCACTGCATGGGGCTCGGCTATGCCCACATCGTAGAGGCGCCCGGGGTGGGCCTCCTCAAAGGCCCTGAGCCCGGTGCCCTCTTTCATGGCAGCGGTGATGGCCACCAGTCGGGGCTCCCCGAGGGCAAGCTCCGTAAGGGCCTGGCCGAAGGCATCGCTCATGCTGGGGGCACTCTTAAGGGACCTGCCTGAGGCCACATCAAAGGGCCCGGTGCCGTGAAAGCAGGAGGGGTCGGCCTCTGCAGGTGCATAGCCCTTACCCTTGCGGGTGACCACATGCACCAGGACGGGCTCCTGGGCCTTCTTGAGCCTCTGGAAGGTCTCTATGAGGAGCTCCAGGTTGTGCCCGTCAATGGGCCCTATGTAGCGGAAGCCCAGCTCCTCAAACAGGAGGCCGGGAAGCACCACTCCCTTGAGGGCCTCCTCCAGGCGCTCGGCCAGCCGGCTGAAAGAGGGGCCCAGGCGGGGAATGCTCCTCAGGGCCTCCCTGGCCATGCCCCTCAGACGCTGGTAGAACTCCCCGGTAAGAAGCCTGTTGAGATATGCCGAGAGGGCCCCCACATTCCTGGAGATGGACATCTCGTTGTCGTTAAGCACCACGATGAGGTCCCTCTTGAGCTGCCCTGCGTGGTTCAGCCCCTCGAAGGCCAGCCCTGCCGTCATGGCCCCGTCGCCAATTATGGCCACCACCTTGTAGTGCTCCCCCAGCCTGTGGCGGGCCTCCAGGAAGCCCAGGGCGGCCGAGATGCTGGTGGAGCTGTGCCCCGTGCCGAAGGCATCGTGGGGGCTTTCGGAAGGCTTGGGAAAGCCCGAGATGCCGCCCCGCTGCCTCAGGGTATGGAACCTTCCCCTTCGGCCCGTGAGGAGCTTGTGGGCATAGCTCTGATGGCCCACATCCCAGATGAGCTTATCCCGGGGGGAGTCAAACACTACATGAAGGGCCACGGTGAGCTCCACCACCCCCAGGCTGGGGGCCAGGTGGCCGCCGGTCTTTGCCACCTGCCGGATGATGCTCTCCCTGAGGGCCTGGCAGAGCTCCCGGAGCTCCTCTATGCTCAGGCCCTTGAGGTCCTCTGGGGAGTTGACCCGCTCCAGCACTTCAGCTTCTTCTTTCCACAATGTATGAGGCTATGGCCCTGAGGGGCTCGGCCCCGCGGCCCAAGGGCTCAAGGGCCTTGAGGGCCTCCTGAAGAAGCTCCCTGGCCCTGCGCCTGGAGGCCTCCAGGCCGTAAAGGGCGGGCCAGGTGAGCTTTCCCCTCTGCTCATCGGCCCCGGCAGTCTTTCCCAGCTCCTGGGTGTCGCCCTCCACATCCAGCAGGTCGTCCACGATCTGGAAGGCCAGCCCTATGCACCGCCCGTAGCGAGTAAGGGGCCTCAGGGCCCGGCCGGCCAGTATGGCCGGCATCCTCACCGAGGCCGTTATGAGCTCCGCCGTCTTGTGCCGATGAATGAAGGAAAGCTCCTCGGAAGGCCTCCTGGGGCTGCCCTCCGAGAGGATGTCCTGGGCCTGCCCTGCCACCATGCCCTTGAGGCCGGCCCTTTCGGCCACATCGGCCACGGCCCTGAGGAGTCTGCCCTTGGGGATGCCCCTGGCAGGGGTTGAAAGCAGTCGGAAGGCCTCGCTCAAGAGGCCGTCGCCGGCCAGGATGGCCATGGCCTCGCCGTAGACCCTGTGGCAGGTGGGCCTGCCCCTCCTGAGGTCGTCGTCGTCCATGGCCGGCAGGTCGTCATGGATGAGGCTGTAGGTGTGAATGAGCTCCAGGGCGGAGGCCTGGGGGAGGATCTCCCGGGGCTCTCCACCCAGGGCCTCCCAGGCAGAAAGGGCCAGGATGGGCCTTAGACGCTTGCCCCCGGCAAAGAGGCTCCAGAGCATGGCCTCCTTGAGCCTGGGGGGCTTGATGCGCCGCCTCTGGAAGTGCTCCCTGAGGAAGCCCTCCACCAGGGCCCGCTGCTTCTTCAGGTAGGGCCTGAGGACAAGGCCCATGCCCTCACTCCCACTCGATGGTGCTGGGGGGCTTGGAGGAGATGTCGTAGACCACCCGGTTGACCCCCTGGACCTCGTTTATGATGCGGTTGGATATCCTGGCCAGGACCTCCGGAGGAAGGGCGGCCCAGTCGGCCGTCATGCCGTCCAGGCTCTGGACGGCCCTTACGGCCACTACATGCTCGTAGGTGCGCTCATCCCCCATGACCCCCACACTGCGCACAGGCAGAAGCACCGCAAAGGCCTGCCACAGCTGCCGGTAAAGCCCCGCCCGCTTTATCTCCTCCAGCACGATGGCATCGGCCTCCCTGAGGATGGAAAGCCTCTGCCTGTTTACCTCCCCCAGGCACCTTATGGCCAGCCCGGGCCCCGGGAAGGGATGGCGCCAGCATATCTCCTCCGGAAGGCCCAGCTCCTCGGCCAGCACCCGGACCTCGTCCTTGAAGAGCTCCCTCAGGGGCTCTATCAGCTTGAGGTTCATCACCTCCGGCAGTCCCCCCACATTGTGGTGGCTCTTTATGACCGCCGAGGGCCCCTTGAAGGACACGCTCTCTATGACATCGGGATAAAGGGTCCCCTGGGCCAGGAACTCCACCCCCTGGAGCTTCCGGGCCTCGGCCTCAAACACGGCGATGAACTCCCGGCCGATCCTCTTGCGCTTCTGCTCGGGCTCCACCACCCCCTGGAGGATGCTGAGGAACCTCTCGGAGGCATCCACATGCACCAGGGGGATGTGGAAGTGTCGGCCAAAGGTGTCCACAACCTTCTCCGCCTCCCCTTTCCTCAGGAGGCCGTTGTCCACGAATATGCAGGTAAGGGCATCGCCCACCGCCCGGTGGGTCAGGAGGGCCACCACGGAGGAGTCCACCCCGCCCGAGAGGGCGCATATCACCTTGGAGGAGCCCACCTTCTGCCTGATGTCCTCCGTGGCCCACTGGATGAAGGAGCTCATCCTCCAGGTGGGCTTAAGGGTGCATATTTCAAACAGGAAGTTCCTGAGGATGCGCTCCCCCTCCTGGGTGTGGGCCACCTCGGGGTGAAACTGGAGGGCATAGAGCCTCCTTACCGGGTCGGCCATGGCGGCGCAGGGGGAGTTGTCTGTCCTGGCAATGGCCTTGAAGCCCTGGGGCAGGCGCTCGATCCTGTCGGCATGGCTCATCCACACAATGGAGCCCTGGGAAAGGCCCCAGAGGAGGTCCCCGTCGTCCAGCACCCTCAGCTCCGCCCTTCCGTACTCCCTGGCCTGGGCCCTGGCCACCAGGCCGCCCAGCATGTGGGCCATCACCTGCATGCCGTAGCATATGCCCAGGACCGGTACCCCCAGGGAGAATACCTCCGGGTGGGGAAGGGGCGCCCCCTCCTCGTAGACGCTCCTGGGGCCGCCGGAAAGTATTATCCCGCCCGGGGCGAAGGCCCGGAGGCGCTCCACCGGGGTGTTAAAGGGCATGATCTCCGAGTACACCTGCGCCTCCCTTACCCTGCGGGCAATGAGCTGGGTGTACTGGGAGCCGAAGTCCAGCACCAATACCTTGTCCTGGTTCATGTTTAATTATATCAGAGAAGGGGGGTGCTCAGCGCCGCCTGAGGTGCTCTCTTAAGTCGGCGATACCGGTGCCGGTTCTTACAACCCTTCCGCCTTCTTTCCTCAATCCTTCCCAAGACATCCTCCTGCCCAAACCGTCAGGGTAGTTGCAATCCTCCTGGCCCCATATCCATTTATACGCCTTAAGTAGCACCTCTGGAGGTTCCCCAGAAGGATTTTTCAGCTCCACTTCGTTGAGTATATCCTCTGGCTCCTCGCCCTTGTAAACCCTTTCCAGGGCATCTATTATTGCCACGGCAGCCTCGGGGTCTGCCTCTGCTTTGCCCTTCAAGTCCGTGTAAATATCCTTGTGAGATATCAACCAAAGGGTGGCGTCCCGGGGATTGTATATCCAAACCATAAAGTCTTCACGCTTGACTTGGCCAAATACAAACTTGCCTCCGGGCTTGGTAATAACGATCTTTCTTCCATCCTTAAGTGTCTCTACCTCATAGCCGCGGTACTCTATTCTTTCCAATTGCTTTCTGAACTCATCGGGAGGGCAGTTTTTAATCCTAAGGGGCACCACCTCTATGCTATGGGTATAAAGGTTTCTCCTGGTAGGCCTTCTCATCTTTTCTTATACACGAGCAAATACCGATGCGTGATCCTGAGGGTCTCTTCGCTCTTGGGAGGCCCCAGGGCCTCCGAGGCAACCACCACTATCTCCTTGAGGCGCAGTTCCTTCGTCGTCTTCAGCATGTCAACGGTTCTTTTCGCCAAGGGCTCCAGGCTGCCTTCCTTTGTCCTCACATCTCTGCACTGGATTACGCAATATCCCTTTTCCTTCAAAACAGGCATCTGCTCTTTTACTATCTCCCGGAGCTTTTCAAGATACGGGGAGACATCCGAGGAAGAAAATCCTTCCCTTTCAAGGCAGGAGGACTTTATAAACAGGAGGTCCTTTTGCTTTCCTCGGGATTGTGGCTCCCGGGCAGCCTTCCCGGCCAAGTCAATCACCCTGTAGCTGGCCCCGTCATAGCGCTGAAGGACATTTTTATCCACTAGACGCTCGGTCTTGTTTTCCGGAAAAATCCACACCGTGGTAGTCTCAAGTTCCTTCAGCTTCTCCTTGAACTTGGGCCTCTTGGCAAGTGCAGCTATGCTGCCATAAGGGGCCTGCCTTTCCTTGATACTGCTTGGCGCCCTCTTCAGAGGCTTCTCAAAAACGGGCAGGTACTCGTGGGCCAGGAGAAGGAAATTATACTTGATGCTGTTGTGATACCAGAAGCCCGTGGTCTTGCAGTTATGCTGTCTTTTTATTACAAGCTCCCTTAGTCTGAACCCGGCCCGCAAATACACATTTATAAGCTCAAAGCCCAGGGGCACCACATACCTGTGCCTCCTCAGATCACCTATGAGGATGGCGCACTGCCTTCCCGGCTTGAGCACCCGGTAGCTCTCCCGGGCCACTTGGCGCATCTGCCGAAGGAACTGCTCTATGTCAAGCCAGGAGAGGTCTCCCTCCTTGCGCTCGGTGTAGTGGATGATGTTGGCATAAGGGGGGTGGGAACAGATCAAGTCCACGGAGTCATCCTCCAGGAATGCCAGGTCCCTGGCATCGCCTACGAAAAGCTCTGGTTCGTAGAATTGCTCAAAGAGTCTCTGCTGTCTGGGAAGCTCAAAGGCCACATGGGCCCTGGCAAGCTCTATGGCCTTGTCGTTTATGTCCAAGGCTATGCACCTTCTGCCCAGGAGCTTGGCCTCCACGGCAGTGGTGCCAGCGCCACAGAAATAGTCCAGCACCAGCTCTCCAGGCTGCGAATATTTCAAGATCACATTCCTGGGGATATAGGGAGACCAGTTGCCCCTGTACTGGCCACTGTGGGTGGCCCAGCTACCCCGACTCTTGAAGCTCCAGACCGTGGTGGTTTCTTCCCTGAAATCCTTGGGATGGTAGGTCCTTATAGGCCTTACAGTTCCCAGGGTGCTCACACTCACCCCGAAGGCCTTTCTTATGAGCCGCTCCAGTTGCCTGAAGCTCATGCGGTATTTACGCCCAATCTCTGCGTCCGAAAGGCCCCTGGCCTTGTCAGCCAAAACGGCAGCCTCCAGTGCCTTCTTGCCATGGCTCCTGAGATGGGACCCCAGGTGTGGGGCCGGCCTCATGCATATGGGACACCGGGAAGGGACGGTAGACACCCTGCTCATAGCAGGGAGATTTTACCACAACCCCTTGCCCTCACTCTGTGTTAAAATCTAACCCCTTGGAGCTTTTCTAAAAGGAGGTTTTGTGTCCTTGCAGTCTCACGAGCCCCTGGGCGCAGGGCTTCCCCTCTGGAGCGTGCTTCCCTTTGTGGGGATGCTCCTGAGCATTGCCCTCTTTCCCCTGCTGGCGCCCAGGTTCTGGCACAACCATTTCGGAAAGGTATCGCTCTTCTGGGCCCTCCTGCTGGCCGGGCCCTTCCTCTGGGCCTACCAGGGAGTGGCGGCCCACGAGCTTGCCCATGTAATGCTCACCGACTATGTGCCCTTCATTATCCTGCTGGGGGCCCTGTACACCATCTCCGGGGGCATTCTCATAAAGGGCTCCCTGGGCGGAAGCCCTGGCCTCAACACCCTGCTTCTGGCCCTGGGCACGGCCCTGGCCTCCTGGATGGGCACCACGGGGGCGGCCATGCTCCTGATAAGGCCCTTCCTCAGGGCCAATGCCTGGAGGAGCAGGCGCACCTTCATGGTGGTGTTCTTCATCTTCCTGGTGGCCAACATAGGGGGCTCCCTTACCCCCCTGGGCGACCCCCCGCTGTTTCTGGGCTTTCTCCGAGGGGTGCCGTTTTTCTGGACCATGAACCTCCTGCCCCACATGCTCCTGGTGGTGGGAGTCCTGCTGGCCCTCTACTATGTGCTGGACAGGCACTTCTACAAAAAGGAGTCAGGCCGCCCCCCCGAGAGCGCCAAGGGGCTCTCCCTTCAGGGCTGGCACAACCTGTTGTTTCTGGCCGGGGTGGTGGCCGCGGTGCTGGCCAGTGGCATCCTGAGGCTTCCGGAGCTTCGCCTTCCCCTGGGGGTTCACCGTCCCTGGCAGGATGTCCTGAGGGACCTGGCCCTCCTGGCCCTGGCGGCCCTCAGCCTCTTGAGCACTCCCAGGCGACTGAGGGACGAGAACGAGTTCACCTGGTTTCCCATCCGGGAGGTGGCGGTGCTGTTTTTTGGAATATTCGTCACCATGACCCCTTGCCTGAAGATACTCCAGGCCGGCTCGGCCGGGGCCCTGGCCCCCCTGATGGAGCTCCTTAAGGCACCGGGACAGTACTTCTGGCTTACCGGGGTTCTCTCCAGCTTCCTGGACAACGCCCCTACCTACCTGACCTTCTTGAACTCTGCCCTGGGGGCCTTCTACCCGGGCGTGCAGGCCCGGGAGGCGGTGCTCAGGCTCATAGGGGAGCAGCCCCTTTATCTTGAGGCCATAAGCGCAGGGGCGGTGTTCTTCGGGGCCATGACTTACATAGGCAATGCCCCCAACTTCATGGTGCGCACCATTGCCGAGGAGGCCGGCACCGCCATGCCCAGCTTCTTCGGGTATATGATAAAATACTCCCTGCCGGTGCTGGGGCCCCTGTTTGTGCTCACAACCCTGGTGTTCTTCTGAAGCCCATGAGGAGCATAAGGAAGATACTGTTTGCCACCAAGTTCAGGGAGCTGGCCCTTCCGTCCCTCAGAAGCCTCATGGCCCTCAGGGGAGCGGGACTTGAGGAGATAATCCTCTGCCATGTGATACCCCTGGAGGAGGTGGGTTTCGTGCCCTTCGGCGGCTACCTGAAGGACAGGGAGAAGGAGCTGAGGCAGGAGGCCCTCATGAGGTTTGAGGACTGGCAGGCCTCCCTGAGGCAGGAAGGACTGAGCTTCAGGGCGGTCATAGAGGTGGGAAAGCCCGTGCCCAAGATCCTGGAGGTAGCCAGGGCCCACGGGGCGGACCTCATCGTGGCCGGCAAGAAGCGCAAGGTGATGCCCGAAAGCTTCGTGGGCTCGGACATGCTGCATCTGCTGAGGGAAAGCCCCCTGCCGGTGATGGTCAACAAGTTCATGGTGGAGTTCAAGTGGAAGGGGGAGCGGGCCAGTCGGACCAACGAGGCCCCCTTCCGCCGCCCCCTCCTGGCCGTGGACTGGACGGAGGCATCCTTGAAGGCACTGCGGTTCCTGAAGGCCCTCCGAGGGGCGGTAAAAGAGGAAGTGCTCCTGGCCCATGTGCTGCAGGAGCCCCTCCTGAGGAAGCTCACCCCCCAGGAGCTCAAGGCCCACAAGGAGGCGGTAGGGGCAAAGCTCCAGGCCCTGAGGCAGGAGCTGGAGGCCTGGGGTCTCAAGGCCCAGGCCCACCTGCTGGTGGGCCAGCCCCTCAAGGAGCTCCTGGAGGCCCAAAGGGCCCTGGGGGCCAGCATGGTCATAATGGGCACCACCAGAAAGGGCACGGTGAAGGAGCTCTTCGTAGGAAGCCTTTCTCACCGCATGGCCGAGGACTCGGAGCTCCCCGTCCTGCTGGTGCCCTGAAAATGCTGCCCCGCAAGGCATCTACCCGAGGAGGAAGGCCCTGAGCCTCTTTGAGGCCCTAATGCTCTTGTGCTTCGGGGCGGCCTGGCCCTTCTCCCTCTGGCGTTCCTGGCGCTCCAGGAGCGTCAGAGGAAAGAGCCTCCTCTTCCTGCTGGTTATCCTCCTGGGCTACCTGGCCGGCATAGCCCACAAGCTCCTTCAGGGCCCGGACTGGGTGCTCAGCCTCTATGTGCTCAACGCCCTCGTGGTCTCGGCCGACATAGGTCTTTATGTGCGAAACCGGGCCTACGAGAGGCCGCCCAACCCGGGGCAACTGAAAGGGCCCTCCAAGGTGAGGGTATAATACCCTATGCACAGCCCTGGCATAGAGGCCGCCTGGCAGGCCCTGGAGGCCCTCAGGCCCCAGCAGGTGGCCGCCCTCTCAGGCGCAGAGCTAAAGGACGGCGCCTGGCTGATAAAGAGCTTCTGCTGGCAGTATCTGATACAGCCCCGGAGGCGGAGCATCCAGGCCCTTCAGCCCCAGGGCCGAGTGCTTACCGAGCGCCTGGGCTACTTCTTCCACCACCTCCTGCTGTGGTGGCTCGTGGGTGCCAAGGGCCTTCCCGCCGAGGGCCGATGGGTCAAGCCCCAGGGGCTTCAGGGCGGGGAGTTCTTCTTCCAGGGCAGCCATGCCCTGCCCCTGGGGCCCCTGGGGCAGAGGTTCGGCTCCGACAAGGAGGGGTTCCTGAGGCGGGCCCTGCAGCTTGATGCCCAGGTGCTGCCCCAGGGAAGCCTTGCAGGGGATGCGGCGGTGAAGCTCCAGGTGCTTCCAGGCTTTCCAGTGCTCCTTCTGCTGTGGCTTGAGGAGCCGTCAGCGCCCGGACGCCTGCAACTGCTGCTGGAGCGGAAGCTCCAGTACGAGCTCAACCTGGACCTCATCTGGTGCGGCCTCATGCTTGCCTGCCTGCTGATGCTTTCATGAGCTTCCGGGCGATAAGGAGGCACCTCAGGGCCCTGCTCGGAAAGGAGCAGGGGACGGTACTGAAGGAGCCCGGCGGCAGGCTCAATGTCTGCCTGGCCTACCCCAATACCTACGGGGTGGGCATGTCCAACCTGGCAGTGCAGGGCATCTACGGCCTGCTGAACGAACATCCCAGGGTGCTGTGCGAAAGGGTCTTCCTCCCGGAGCCGCAGCTCCTGAGGGAGTACGAGCGGAGCGGCACCCCCCTGTTGAGCCTGGAAAGCCAGCGTCCCGTGAGGGACTTCCACGTGCTGGCCTTCAGCGTCTCCTTTGAGGGCGACTACCCCCATGTGGCCCAGATGCTTGCCCTGGCCGGCATACCCGCCCTGGCCTCGGAGCGCACCGGGGCCCACCCCCTGCTGGCCCTGGGAGGAACGGTAGCCATGTCAAACCCCGAGCCCCTGGCACCCTTCTTTGACCTGGTCTTTGTGGGCGAGGCCGAGGCCCTCCTTCCCCCCTTCCTGGAGGCGATGCTCGCCTACAAGGACAAGGAACAGGTGCTCCTGGCCCTGGCCAAGGAGGAGGGCTTCTATGTGCCGGCCCTCTATGCAGTAAGCTACGGCCCTGACGGGCTCATTGCCCGGAGGCGCCCCCTTTCAGGGGCGCCCGAGACCATACCCAGGGTGCATGTGAATGAGCCGGCAGGGTTTTCCATGTACCACAGGGTCCTGAGCCCCCTGGCGGAGTTTTCCCAAATGCACCTGGTGGAGCTCATGAGGGGCTGCCCCTGGAGCTGCTCCTTCTGCCTGGTAGCAGGCCTGTACAGGCCCCTCAGGGCCAAATCCCCTGAGCAGGCCAGGGCCGAGGTGCTGGAGGCCCTCAGGAAGGGCCGCAGGGTGGGCCTCATCGGCCCGTCCCTTAGCGACTATCAGGGCATCCAGGAGCTACTGAGCCTAGGGGCCCAAGAGGGCCCAAGGTGCCTTTCCGGAGCCCTCTCCCTTACCTCCCTGAGGGCCGGGCCCAGGAGCGTAGCCCTCCTTCCGCTCCTTAGGCGCCTGGGGCAGCAGAGCGTCTCCATCGCCCCGGAGGCAGGCACGGAGAGGCTCCGCCAAGTGCTCAATAAGCGCCTGAGCCAGGAGGACATCCTCCGCACCGCCCAGGAGGTCTTCCGCCTGGGCTTTCCGAACCTGCGCTGCTACTTCATGGTGGGCTGCCCCACCGAGACGGAGGAGGACATCCAGGGCCTCATTGAGCTTGCCTCAGAGATGGCCGGGATGAGAAGAAGGACCAGACTGGTGCTGAGCCTCAGCACCTTCGTGCCCAAGCCCCACAGTCCCCTGCAGTTTCACCCCATGTGTGCCCAAGAGGTGCTGAAGGCCAGGCTCAAGAAGATAAGGAAGGCCCTGGAGCCCAGGGGAGTGCTGGTGCACCACGATGTGCCCAAGTATGCCTACCAGCAGGGGGTCTTCAGCCTGGCCGACAGGCGCCTGGGCAAGGTGCTGACGGAAATGGCCCGGGCAAGCCCCTGGAAGGAGGCCCTCAGGGCCCAGGGCCTTGGCGAGGAACTCTATGTGCTGAGGCAGAGGGCTCCGGAGGAGCACCTGCCCTGGGAATTCCTCGGCACTGCCAGAGGCAAGGAAGAGCTGTGGAGGATTTACAGGAAACTCCTCCAGGGAGCCCCTTAGGGGCCTTCAGGGGCCCACAGCCCGGTGGACAGATACCTCTCCCCCCTGTCGGGCAGTACCACCACCACCCGCCTTGCAGGGCCCAGCTCCTCAGCCACCTGAAGCGCCGCCCACAGGGCCGCCCCCGAGGATATGCCGCAGAGCAGGCCCTCCTTTCTGCTCAGGATGCGGCTCATCTGGGCGGCATCCTCGTCCCTTACGGGCACCACCCGGTCGTATATCTTGGTGTTAAGTACCCCTGGGAAGAACCCCGCCCCGATGCCCGCTATCCTGTGGGGCCCGGGCTCACCCCCCGAAAGCACCGCCGAATACGCCGGCTCCACCGCTACCACCAAGCAGTCAGGCCTCCGGGCCTTCAGCACCTCCCCCACCCCGGTAATGGTCCCGCCCGTGCCCACCCCCGCCACGAAGGCATCGGGGGCAGCCCCCAGGGCCTGGAGTATCTCCACCGCGGTGGTGCGCCTGTGCACCTGGGGGTTGGCAGGGTTTTCAAACTGCTGGGGCATGAACCAGGAAGGATTCTCCTTCAGGAGCTCCTCGGCCCTTTCCACCGCCCCCATCATGCCCCGCTCCGCAGGGGTAAGTACCAGCTCAGCCCCATAGGCCTGAAGCAACTGACGGCGCTCCAGGCTCATGCTTTCAGGCATGGTGAGCACCACCCTGTAGCCCTTCACCGCCCCGACCAGGGCCAGCCCTATGCCGGTGTTGCCGCTGGTGGGCTCCAGGATGGTGCCACCGGGCCTAAGGAACCCCCTCCTTTCGGCATCCTCAATCATGCTCAGGGCTATCCTGTCCTTTACCGAGCCTCCTGGATTAAACCCCTCCAGCTTGGCCCACACCTCCGCTGCCCCGGGAGGCGGCACCTTCTCCAGCTTCACCAAGGGGGTGTTGCCTATGAGAGAAAGGACATCCCTGTAAAGCATGAGGAATTATATCACAGAGGCCCCTCAGTCCTTCAGCATCCTCAGAAGCCCCTCGGGGAGACCCACCGAAGCCCCCGAGAGGATACGCCTGATGTGCCTCTCCGTAAGCCCATACCTCAGGGCCAGGGCCTTGACCTTCACCCCCTGGTCATAGGCCCGCCTGATTTCCTCGTCCCTCACCAGCCGCCTCAGATTGCTCAGGCCATGTACATAAAGATAGGTGCCCCTGAAGGCCTTGCTGAGCTTCACCGCCGCCTCCAGCCCCAGCACCTCGGCCACCCTCCTTAAGTCCCCCGGAAGCTGCCTCAGAACCTCCGCCACCGCTTCTTCCTTCTCTGTGTGCACTCCCCATCCCCCCTTGCAAAATGTGATAAACTTATGTAAACTAACCTTATGAAATCACAAAATGAAATGAATGTCAAGGGCCCTGGAATGAAGACCCTCAAAGAGGTGATAGGCTACATAAAGAGGCTGAAGGGGGTAGAGACCGACGCCGAGGTAGCGGCCCTCCTGGGCCTCAAGCCCCAGACCCTGGCCACGGCCAAGATGAGGGGTTCCATGCCCTACGAGGCCCTCATTTCATTTTGTGAACGAGAGGGGCTCTCCCTGGACCTCCTCCTGAGGGGGCTTCAGCTCAGGGCAGAGCCGCCCCTGAGGGTGAGGGAGGCCTCCGCCCCCATGGCCTCTGTCGAGTATGTGCTGGTGCCCCTGGTGGAGGCCGAGGTGGCCGCGGGCATCACCGGCAGGGTGCCGGACGACTCGGTGAAGGACCGCTATCCCTTCAAGCGCTCCTGGCTCAGGAAGGTGGCAGGGGGCCTCAGCAGGGAGCGCCTGGAGCGCCTGGTGCTCATAAGGGCCAGGGGGGCCAGCATGCAGCCCACCATAAACGACGGGGAGCTGGTGCTGGTCAATCTGGCCGACCGGCATGAGATCAAGAACGACTCCATATACATCATAAGGGCCCCGGATGGAGGGATAATGGTGAAGCGCCTGGTGGTGGTGCCGGGAGGGCTCTTGTGCCTCAGCGACAACAAGGCCTTCAAGGCCTTTGAGATAAAGCTTTCCCCTGGTGAGGCCATCTCGGAGCATGTCCTGGGCAGGGCCTGCTGGGTGGGCAAGGAGCTGTAGCGGCTCAAGAAGGTCTAAGGGCCCTCGGTTTCCCCCTCGGGCTCCACATGGATGAGCACATCGCCCAGGGCCGGGAAGGCCTCCTTGAGCTTCGCCTCCAGGCGCTCCGCTATCTCGTGGGCCTCCTGGGCGGTGATGTGGGGCTGCACCAGGATGCTCATGTCCAGGTAAACATGCTCCTGGGTGCCCCTGGTGCGGATGCTGTGGCAGCCCCTGACGCCGGGCACCGCCAGGGCCACCCTCTCAATGGCGGTGGTCTCTATGCACATGGTGTCTACCAGCACGGCAGAGGCCTGCCTGAGCACCTGCAGTCCTATCTTTACGATAAGCACCGTTATGAGGAGCCCGGCCAGGGCATCGCCCAGGGGCAAGCCCAGGCGCACCGAGGCCAGCCCCAGGAGCACCGCCGCGGAGGCCAGCACATCGCTCTTGGTGTGAAGGGCGTCGGCCACCAGGAAGTCGCTCTTAAGGGCCCGTCCCTTCCTGAGCTCATAGCGCATCACCCAGAGGTTTACCCCTATGGTGGCGGCCATTACCAGGAAGCTCAGGGGCTCCACCCGGGGCTGTACCCCCTGGGTGAAGCTCAAGTACACCCGCTTGAGGATTTGCCAGCAGGTACCGAATATCATGATGGCCACCGCTATGGTGAACAGGGTCTCGTACTTGCGGTGCCCGTAGGGGTGGTCCCTGTCCGGCGGGTGCGAGGCTATCCATATGCCCAGCAGTCCCACCACATTGCTCATGCCGTCAAAGAAGGAGTGAAAGCCGTCGGAGACCATTCCCACCGAGGCGATGGCATACCCGTAGAGAATCTTTACCAGGGCCACCGCCTCGTTGAGCACCAGGGTGACGAGGAGCACCCGGCGAATCTCCCTGGTGCGCTCTACCAAGGCAGGGCCTCCCAGTGGCGCTTGAAGGACTGAAACCTTCCCTCCTTGATGGCCTGGCGCATCTGGGAAAAGAACCACATGTAGAAGTGCAGGTTGTGCAGGGTGTTGAGCCTCAGGCCCAGCAGCTCGCCGCTCAGGTACAGGTGCCTCAGGTAGGCCCTGGAGAAGTTCTGACAGCTGTAGCAGCCGCACTGCTCATCCAGGGCCCTGGGGTCGTCCTTGAAACGGGCCTGCTTGATGCTCACCCTCCCCTGGGTGGTAAAGAGGGTGCCGTTTCGGGCGTCCCGGGTGGGTATGACGCAGTCAAACATGTCAAAGCCCGCCTCCACTGCCCTGAGCAGGCTGGGAATGTCGCCCACCCCCATGAGGTACCGGGGCCTGTCCCGGGGGAGGCGCTCCCCCGTGAAGGCTATCATCTCGTGCATCAGCCCCTTGGGCTCCCCCACGCTCAGGCCCCCCACGGCAAGGCCATCGGGCGAAAGGGCCAGGAGTTCCTCCAGGCTCTGGGCCCTGAGGTCCTGGAACATTCCTCCCTGCACGATGGCAAAGAGGGGTTTTCCTGGGCTCAGGCGGTCCCTGGCCCTGAGGCTTCGCTGGGCCCAGACGGTAGTGCGCCGAAGGGCCTGGAGGGCATAGGAACGCTCCGCAGGATAGGGGGTACACTCGTCCAGGGCCGTGAAGATGTCTGCCCCCAGGGAGGCCTGAATCTGCACCGAAAGCTCGGGGCTCAGGAAGTGGGTGGAGCCGTCCAGGTGGCTGCGGAACTCCACTCCCTCGGGGGTGATTTTCCTCAGGGGCGAAAGGCTCCAGACCTGAAAGCCCCCGCTGTCGGTGATTATCAGCCCTTGAAACCCCATGAAGGCATGAAGACCTCCCAGGCTCCTTAGCACCTTGTGGCCCGGGCGGAGGTAGAGGTGGTAGGTGTTGGCCAGGATGGCCTGCACTCCCAGGGTCTGAAGCTCCTGGGGGCTCAGGGCCTTCACCGTGGCGTTGGTGCCCACGGGCATGAAGGCAGGGGTATGCAAGGCCCCGGGAAACCCGTGGGTCTTCTGGGGGCCCCTGGAGGAAAGCTCCAGCAGCGCAGCCCTGGCCGAGCCGTCCTGGGCAAGGACTCTTAGGTGCATCAGCTCTTGAGGGAGGCGAGGCCCTCCCTGGCCCGCTGGTTGTCGGGGTCCTCCTTGAGGGCCCGCTGGAAGTTCCCCCTGGCCCTGGTGGGAAAGCCCAGGGCCAGGTACACATGGCCCAGCTCGGCCAGTACATCCGGGTTCAGGGGTTGAAGCTTCAGGGCCCGCTGCAGGGCCCGCTCGGCCGCCCTGTACTTCTGCTGCCTCAGCAACGCCACGCCGTAGTAGTACTGGTACTGGGGCTGGGTGGCATCCAGGTAGGAGGCCTCGGCGAAGGCCTGCTCGGCCCGCTCAAACTCCTGGAGCCTCAGCCGCTTTATTCCCTCCCGGAACTTCCTCTGGGCCAGCTCGGTGTTGGAGCCCAGGCGGGCGGGGGCCACCTGCAGGGACTGGTCGTAGCGCCTCCGGGCCTCGGGGTCCCGAAGGGTGCTGTAGGCCTGGCTGATGGTGGCGAATATCTCGCTGAGCTTGGCCTTCACATCGTCGGTCAGGTAGAAGTGCCTGTCAGGGTGAAACTCCTTAGCCCTGCGATAGTAGGCCTGCTTGAGCTCCTCGGGGCCGGCCCAGTGCTTCAGGCCCAGCACCTCGTAGTAGGTCTCCTCTTGGCAGAGCCGATGCATCTGCTCTATCTTCTGGAGCAGTTCCTCCTGGGCACTTGGGGCCTCGGGCACCTCGGCCTCAAACACCTCCTGGGCCTGTACTGCGGGGGCCTCCTCTACCTCCGAGGCGGGCACCACCACCCTGGTGCCCATGAGGGCACAGAGGCAGCGGAGGGTCTCCTCCTCCGGCAGGGGCGAAAGCCTGAGGATGTCCTGGACAGAGGTCTTGCCGTCTATGAGGCTCAGGACCTGCTTGTCCCTGTCCTCGGGACGGAGGTCCTGGAAGAGGTCCAGTGGATTGGGGGAGAAGCACAGCACCTCCTTCAGGCTGGGGCAGTAGCGCCGAAGCACCCGGGGGTTCTGGATGCGCCTGAGGCCCCTGTAGATGAGATGGGCCACGGGGAGCCTCAGGGCGATGATATCCTTGGGCAGGGGGCCTTCCCGGAAGCAGAAGGCGCCCTCCTGGATGTCAAAGAGGCTCGTCAGCAGCTCCTGCACCTGGGCCTTTACTGCCTCGGCCAGCTCCCGGGCACTGAGCAGCCCGGCCTTCACCAGGGCCGCCCCCACCTGCCTGTCGTCCCGGCCCCTGAGGGCCTCAAGCTCCTGGGGCTTGAGCCTGCCGCTGCTCTGTAGATAGGCCCATAGGCTGTCGGCCTCGGTGTCGCCGGAGGCAAACACCAGGTCGCCCTGCCTGAAGTAAAGTTTCCTCCTGAGCCCCTGGGCCTGAAGCTCCAGCACCCCTGTCCTGAGACTTCGCTGAAGCCCCATAAGCACATCGGAAAGCAGGAAGTACCCGAGCTGCCCCTCAAAGGGGCCCAAGAGCATAAGACCCACCCTGGTGGCATCACCCTGGCGGGCAAACCACATCACCCTGCCCTGGCGCCGAAGTGGCGGGCTCTGAAGATTTACCTCCAGGGTGTGGCCGTTCTGAAGGGGCGGGGTGTCCTGCACCTGCATGCCCAAGCCCTCCAGGGAGTAGTCCAGCACCTTGGCCCTGTAGGACCTGCCCCCGATGTGGAGAGTAAAGTTCCCCCCTGCCCTGTAGCGCCTGAAGCGCCTCCTGTCTTTTCCCTTGTCAGCCATTTTTTAATCATTTATTATACTTAAACGGCCTCAGGGGCGAAAGGAGGGGCCGCTTTGTTGAAAAAGACTTGAATTTTCCTTTAAAATGAGTTAGTTCATTCCCTACATACAAAAGGAGGCATATATGGATACGGTGGAAATCAGGTGGCATGGCCGGGGCGGGCAGGGCACCGTCACGGCCGCCAAGGTGTTGGCTGATGCCTGCCTGAGCGGTGGCCGGCATGTGCAGGCCTTTCCCGAGTACGGTCCCGAGCGGGCCGGTGCCCCCCTGAGGGCCTACAACCGTATAAGCTCCCGACAGCTCAGGATGCACTGCCCGGTGACCCACCCCCGGGTGGTGAGCGTGGTGGATGCCACCTTGCTGGATTCCGTCAATGTGGCCGAGGGGACCACCGAGGACGCCATCTTCGTGGTCAACACCACCAAGGACCCCCAGGAGATAAGGCAGAAGCTTGGGGCCAAGCCCACCCAGAAGGTCTTCACCGTGGATGCCACGGGCATATCGGTGCAGGAGATTGGCCGGGCCTTGCCCAACTCCCCCATGCTGGGGGCGGTGGTGAGGGCCACCGCCCTGGTGAGCCTGGAGCACCTGCTGGAGGAGGTGCGAAAGAGCTTCGGGAAGAAGTTTTCGGAGAAGATAATAACCGGCAACCTCAAAGCCGTGGAAAGAGGATACAAGGAGGTTCAAGAGGGATGAAGAGCTGGAAGGAGCTGGAGCCCGGTTGCGTCATCCTTGAGCCGGGAAGCTCGGAGAAGTTCAAGACCGGTGGCTGGAGGGCCTTCAGGCCCCAGTGGATTGAGGAACACTGCATCCAGTGCCTTTTCTGCTGGCTCTACTGCCCCGACATGGCCGTGCTGGTTCAGGACGGCAAGATGGTGGGCTTTGACTACGACTTTTGCAAGGGCTGTGGAGTGTGCGCCCTGGAGTGCCCGGGCAAGAAGGGCCAGAAGGCCATCGTGATGCAACCGGAGGGCAAGTGATATGGCAAAGGCAACTTCTCAGATGGTAGCAGTCACAGGCAACGAGGCGGTGGCCAATGCCCTCAGGCAGGCCAACCCCCACGTGTGTGCCATGTATCCCATTACCCCCCAGACGGATATAGTGCAGCGCTTCAGTGCCTTTGTGGCCGACGGCGTGGTGGATACCGAGCTCATCCCTGCCGAGAGCGAGCACTCGGCCATGTCGGCGGCCATAGGGGCCAGCGTGGGCGGCGCCAGGGTGATAACGGCCACCAGCTCCCAGGGCCTGGCCCTCATGTGGGAGATGCTGTTTATTGCCTCGGGGATGAACGCCCCGGTGGTGATGCCCGTGGTCAACCGGGCCCTCTCGGCCCCCATAAACATCCACGGCGACCACTCCGACGCTATGGGGGCCAGGGACTCGGGCTGGGTACAGCTCTGGAGCGAAAACGCCCAGGAGGCCTACGACAACACCATCCAGGCCTTCAGGGTGGCCGAGCACCCGGCCCTCAGGCTGCCCGTAATGGTCTGTCTGGATGGGTTCATCATCAGCCACTCCATTGAGAATGTGCAGTACCTGCAGGATGAAGAGGTCAGGGACTTCATAGGGGAGTTCAAGGCCGTAAACCCCCTGCTGGATGTGAAGCATCCCAAGAGCGTGGGGCCCCTGATACTGCCCGACCTCTACATGGAGTACAAGAGGCTGCAGCACGAGATCATGGGTAGGGCCAAGGCGGTGGTGCTTCAGGTGGCCGAGGAGTTCTACCGCCTCAGCGGCCGCCGCTACGGCCTGTTTGAGGCCTACCGCCTCCAGGACGCCGAGGTGGCCCTGGTGATACTGAACTCCGCTGCAGGCACCAGCAAGGATGTGGTGGACGCCCTGAGGGACAGGGGAGTAAAGGCCGGGCTGCTTAAGCCCAGGCTGTTCAGGCCCTTCCCCTACGAGGAGGTGGGCCGGGCCCTGGGGCACCTGAAGGCCGTGGCGGTCATGGACAGGGCCGACTCCTTCGGCGGCCTGGGGCCCATGTTCATGGAGGTGGCCTCGGCCCTGTATACCGCCCCGGGGACGCAAAAGCCCAAGCTCGTCAACAAGATATACGGCCTGGGCGGCAGGGACTTCATGCCCGAGCATGCCGAGGCGGTGTTCCAGGAGCTCCAGGAGCTGGCCCAGGGCGCCGAAGTGAAAACCGTCAAGGAATACATAGGAGTGAGGGAATAAGGATGGCAACACCGCTTAAGCTGAAGGAACTTTCCAAGAAGGAGGTGCTCTTCAACCACGGCCACCGGTTGTGCGCCGGCTGTGGCGCCCCCATAGTGGTGAAGATGGTGCTCCTGGCCATAGAGCAGCCCGTGGTGGCCGTAAGCTCCACGGGGTGCCTGGAGGTCTCCAGCTGCATATCCACCTTCACCTCCTGGAAGATCCCCTGGATGCACAGCGCCTTTGAAAATGCCGCCGCCACCCTCAGCGGTCTGGAGACCGCCTACAGGGCCCTGCGCAAAAGGGGCCAGCTGGAGGGGGACATCAAGTTCGTCACCTTCTGCGGCGACGGCGGCACCTACGACATAGGCTTCCAGAGCCTTTCCGGGGCCATGGAGAGGGGCCACGACATGCTGTACATCTGCTACGACAACGGTGCCTACATGAATACCGGTATCCAGCGCTCCAGCGCCACCCCCCTGGGGGCCAACACCACCACCAGCCCCGCGGGCAAGGTCATCCCTGGCAAGCTTCAGCCCCGGAAGGACCTCACCAGGATAATGGCGGCCCATGGGCTGCCCTATGTGGCCCAGGCCAGCCCCAGCCACTGGATGGACCTCATGAAGAAGGTCCGCAAGGCCATGGAGATTAAGGGGCCAAAGTTCATGAACATCCTCAGCCCCTGTAATCGGGGCTGGCGCTCCCGGCTAGACGACGCCATCATGCTGAGCCGCCTGGCGGTTCAGACCTGCTACTGGCCCCTCTACGAGGTAGAGGACGGCAAGGTGAGGCTCACCTTCAAGCCCAAGGAGAAGAAGCCCGTAACGGAGTTCCTGAAGCCCCAGGGCAGGTTCAAGCACCTGTTCGCACCTGGCAACGAGGGGCTCCTGGAGGCCCTCCAGAGGCGGGTGGATGAGGAGTGGCAGAGGCTCCTGGAGGAAAGCGCCAGGGCCCAGGAGGTCAAAGAGGAGGAACATGCCTGACTTTGACCTCATAATGTATGAGAACGAGTTCAGGCGCATTGACGAGGAGCTCAGGAAGCTCCACCAGCAGGCCAACGCCAAGGTGGTCTTCCTGGTGGACAAGAACGGGCAGCTCATCGCCTCGGCAGGGGACACCTCGGGGCTGGACACCACCAGCCTGGCCTCCCTCACCGCGGGCAACATTGCCGCCACCGGAGGCATAGCCCGCCTGCTGGGGGAGAAAGAGTTCACCATACTGTTTCACGAGGGGGAGAAGGACAACATCCACATCTCCCTGGTGGGCCAGAGGGTCATCCTGGTGGTGATATTTGACCAGCGCTCCTCCATAGGGCTGGTGAGGCTCAGGGTGAAGAAGGCCACCGACAACCTCCTGAGAATCTTCCAGGAGATGACCAGCAAGGCACAGCAGAAGCGCCAGGCCGGGGAGGCCGAGGAGTCGCCCTTTGCAGAAATCACCGACGAGGACATAGACAACCTCTTCAGATAAAGGAGAACACAGGGCGTGTCGTTCATCAACTACTCCTCCAGGGAGATAAACTGCAAGATCGTCTACTATGGTCCTGGCCTCTGCGGCAAGACCACCAACCTGCAGTACATCTACCGGCGCACCAACCCCGAGCAGAAGGGCAAGCTCATCAGCCTGGCCACCGAGACGGAGCGCACCCTGTTCTTTGACTTCCTTCCCCTGGCCCTGGGCGACATCAGGGGCTTCAGGATAAGGTTTCACCTCTATACCGTACCCGGGCAGGTCTTCTACGCTGCCAGCCGGAAGCTCATCTTGAAGGGTGTAGACGGCGTGGTCTTCGTGGCCGACAGCCAGATAGAGCGCATGGACGCCAACATGGAGAGCCTGGAGGACCTGAAGATAAACCTGGCCGAGCAGGGCTACGAGCTGGAGCGCCTGCCCTTCACCATTCAGTACAACAAGCGGGACCTACCCAATGTGGCCCCCCTTCAGGAGATGAACCGGGCGCTGAACCCCAACGGGGTGCCCTGGCACGAGGCCGTGGCCATAAAAGGCACGGGGGTGTTTGAGACCCTCAAGAGCGTGGCCAAGCAGGTGCTGCTGGAGCTGAAGAAGAACTATTAGCGCCACCGAGGTGCCGGGGATGACGAAGGGGCCTGCCTGGCGGACAGGGGGGAGGGGATGAACCAGGGCAGGGAGTTTCTGCAGGCGGCGGAGGAGGCCGTGCTCAGGGCGGCCCAGGTGCTCCTGGAGCACCTGGGCCGCCTCAGAAAAGAGGAGGTCTCCTCAAAGGCCGCCGCGGACTTCGTCACCGTGGCCGACACCGAAAGCCAGAAGGCCATCCTGGAAGTACTCAGGCAGCGCTTCCCAGAGCACCATGTCCTTTCCGAGGAAGGAGTCAGCGAAACCCCCAAGGGCTACCGCTGGGTCGTGGACCCCCTGGACGGCACCACCAACTTCATCCACGGCTTCCCCATGTTCTGCGTCTCGGTGGCCCTGGAGCTGGACGGCCAGGCCGTGGTGGGAGTGGTCTACGACCCCGTGAGGGATGAGCTCTTCAGTGCCCTGCGGGGCCAGGGGGCCTGGCTCAACGGCAGGCCCATAAGGGTCTCCAGCCTGGGGGCGGGACAGAGGGCCCTGCTGGCCACGGGCTTCCCCTTCAGGATGAAGGAGCTGATAGGGCCCTACCTGGAGGTCTTCAGGGAGGTGTTCCTGCAGGTGGGAGACCTCCGCAGGGCCGGCTCGGCCGCCCTGGATTTGGCCTATGTGGCCGCAGGCAGGCTGGAGGGCTTCTTTGAGCTGGGCCTTAAGGCCTGGGATGTGGCCGCAGGGGGCCTGCTGGTCAAGGAGGCAGGAGGACTGTGCACCGACCTTTCAGGAGGGCCACGCTACACAGAGACAGGCAACATTATCGCCGCCAACGGCCAGGACCTGCATGCGCTGCTTCTAAGGCACCTCAAGCGCCACTTCCCAGAATACAGTTAGGGTTGCCCGAAGGCTGGGGAGGAAATGTCAAGGCCGGCCTTTCCTGAGCCATTCCTCGGCCTCCCTGAGGTAGCGGCCGAAGGCGGCCCAGTCCTCGGCCTTGAGGGCCTGGCGGGCCTTCTGCAGGCTCTGAAGGGCCCTCCTTACGAGCTCCCTGGGGCTGAGGGCCTCTGGGGGTTGAGCCCGGGGCTCCTTGCCCACCTGGGGCAGACGGCCCTCAAAGAGGCCCTGGAGGGCCTCCTCCAGGGTGGGGGCCATCACCACCTCCTGGCCGTAGGCCACGATGACCCTGCGGAGCTCCGGCAGGCCTGCCCGCTCGGTGGCCACCAGGTAGAGGGGCTGCACATAAAGCAGGGAGCGCTCTATGGGGATGATGAGGAGGCTTCCCCTTATCACCTCTGAGCCCCGCTGGCCCCACAGGGTAAGCTGCTGCGATATGTAGGCGTCCTGGTCTATGCGGGCGTCCACCTGCTTGGGGCCAAAGACCAGCTTCTGCCTGCCAAAGGTGTAGACCACCACCTGGCCATAGTGCTCCCCGTCGGAGCGGGCCGCCATCCAGGCGGCCAGATTGTCCCTCTTGGCAGGGGTGAAGGGAAGAAGCAGCACGAACTCCTCCCTCTCCCCCTCGGGCAGGCGCATGATGATGTAGTAGGGCTCCATGCTGCGGCCCCTGTAGCGGGGGATTTCCCAGAGGTCTTCCTTGTTGTAAAACACCGTGGGGTCGGTCATGTGAAACAGGGCATACATCCGGGCCTGAACCCTCAGGAGATTGCGGGGGTAGCGCACATGGCTCCTGAGGGCAGGTGGCATCTCCGATACAGGTCTAAAGAGCCCCGGGAAGATGCGGCCGTAGGCGGCAGCGACGGGCTCCTGGGGCTCTATGAGGTAGAACTCTACGGAACCGTTGTAGGCATCCACTACCACCTTCACCGGGTTCCTCAGGTAGTTCACCCCCTTCTGGATGGGCTTGGAGTAAGGGAAGAGGCCCGTGTGGGTGTAGGCATCCAAGAGCCAGTAGAGCCTCCCCTCGGGGGAGACCACCAGGTAGGGGTCGGTGTCGTAAAGCAGGAAGGGGGCTATCTGCTGAACCCGTTGCAGTACATTGCGGTAGTAAAGGATGCGGCTTTTGGGGGTGATGTCGGTGGAAAGCAGGAGCTTGGCGCTTCCGAAATGCAGGGCGAAGAAGGCCCTCCTGAGGAGCCCGCCCAGCCTCACCCCTCCTGAGCCCTCATACACGGTGTAGACATTTCCCTCGGCGGTAGGGTAGCTGAACTCCTTGAGCTTTGTGCCCACCACCACATACTCGTTGGACTTCTCACCGTAGTAGATTTCCGGCCTGTTGATCTGGAAGTGCTCCGAGGCAGGGGGGATGTCCTTCACATAGAACTCCGGCAGGCCCTCCCTGGTAATGCCACTTACAGGGCCCATGGCCAGCCCGATGCCGTGGGTAAAGACCAGGTGCTCGTTTATCCAGGAGCGGGAGGGAAGGTCCTCGTAGGAAAGCTCCCTGGCCGAGAGCATCACCTGCCTGTAGCGGCCGGCCACATGGTAGCGGTCGTTGTCCACATCGGCGAAGCGGTAGTAGGTGCGTATCTGCTGAAGCTGTCCATAGGTTCTAAGCAGTGGCCCCTCGTCCCAGAGCCGAATGTTCTGGATGGTGGAGAGGTTGTCCCTCAGGGCCTTCATGCCCAGGGACTCCTGGACCTGGAAGGGGCGCTGGCTGATACGCTCCAGGTCGTAGGCCAGGCGAGTCATCCGGATGTGGCGCTCAATGAAGGGGGCCTCCAGCACCAGCTCGTTGGGCGAGACCTTGAAGCTCTGAAGCGCTCCCGGATAAAGCCCCAGGCCCACCAGGTGGGCCAGCAACAGGAGGGCTACAGGCAGGGCAGCGGCCCTGGCCCTGGCCCCGAAGGCCCAGGCCATGAGCCCGGCGGCAGAAAGCAGGGCCACCCCCACAAGCACCCAGAGGGCCGGCAGCCGGGCATGCACATCCACATAGCTGGCTCCATAAAGCACTCCCCGCTCCTGAAGGAGCAAGCCGTAGCGCTTGAGCCAGAAGCTCCAGGCCAGAAGCACGAACCACAGGGCGGCCAGGAGCCCCAGGTGCCTCTTGGCGCGCTGATGAAGGCTGGGCCGGCCCTGCTTTAGACCGATACCCCCGCGGAAGCCGTAGTTGACCCCTACCAGGAGCATGCTAAGCAGTAGGACCGCCGAGGCCCCTGAGTAGAGGGCCTCAAGCATGGGGAGCTCAAAGAGGTAGAAGGCCAGGTCGGCGCCCAGCAGGGGGTCCTGAAGCCCCACGGGACTGCTGTGCCGATAAAGCAGGGCCTTCTGCCACCATCCCTTGGCCACCAGGCCCACCAGCACAGCCAGCAGGACTGCGGCAGGCCAGCTGAGGGCCTTCACCAGCCGGTTGGGGTCAAACTGCCTCAGCTCATATACATTGCCGCCCACCCTAAAGAGGTGGCGCCAGGGGAAATCCACCCGGTTGGCCACCCAGACATTCACCAGGAGGAAGGCCAGGGCCAGGGCTCCAAAGCCCGCTCCTGTAAGGAGCTTGGCCCAGAGGCCCTTGAGGAACACCTCCTGGTAGCCCACCTCCTGGAAGAACAACCAGTCAGCATACAGGCCCGTGGAATTCAAGGCGGCGATCAGGAGCACCACGACCAGGGAGGCCAGGATGATGAGAAGGGTGTCTCTTTTCATAAAGGTTATTATACCCTTTTATCTGCTATCCTGCAGGCAGGAGGTCTTTTCTCCTTACCGGGCCCCTAAGGAGGAGGGAGAGGCTCAAAGGTGGAATAAAGGTAGTGAGGAAGGCTATGACCACCAGGACGGAAAAGAGGGTGTCATCTATGATGCCTGCGCTCAGGCCTATGGCGGCTATCACCAGCTCCACTGCACCCCTGCCGTTCATGGCCCAGGCCACAATGGCGGACTCCTGGGTGTTCATCCCCCCTGCCCTGGCCCCCAGCAAGGCGCCCAGGAGCTTGCCCAGCACGGCCACGGCCAGGAGCAGAAGCACCAGGGCCAGGTGGGTGCGGAATATGCCGAAGGTTATGTGAAAGGCCAGGCTCACAAAGAATATAGGGCCCAGGAAGCCATAGGTGATGGAGACAAAGCGGTCCTGTATCTTTCTGAAAAGCTCCTTGTGCATGATTTCCTCCCTGACGAACAGCCCTGCCATGTAGGCGCCCAGTATGAGGTGAAGCCCCGCCAGCTCTGCCAGAAGGCCAAACAGAAGGGCCATGATGAGGGAGAAAGTAAAGCCCTTGGCCTCGCGGCTGCTGAGGTAGGGCGAAAGCAGGGGATAAAGCCTCATGCCCACGAACATGCAGAACCCGAAGAAAAGGAACACCTTAAGGAGCACTCCCAGGAGGCTCAGCAGCCCCGGCTGGGCGGTCTTCATAGCCAGGATGACGCTTAATACGGCCAGGGAGGCCACATCATCCACCACGGCGGCCCCCAGCACCACGGGCATCACCCTGTAGCGCTGAAGCCCCAGGTCCAGAAGCACCCTGGCGCTTACGGCAATGGCCGTGATGCTAAGGGCCAGTCCCATGAACAGGGCCTGAAGGTGCCCAAGCCCCAGGAGCACCGAGACCCCGTAGCCCAGGGCAAAGGGGAAGAAGAAGCCCCCTGCCCCTGTGCACAGGGCAGCCCTGCCACTTCTGAGAAGATGCCTGGGAGTGGTCTCAAGCCCGGCGTAGAACATGAGGAAGAATATTCCCAGCTCTGAAAGCACCTGGAGGGTCTCGTCAGGCCTGATTATGCCCAGCAGCGTAGGGCCGAAGATTACCCCTGCCAGCAGCTCCCCCAGCACCGGAGGCTGCCGGAGCCGACGAAAAAGCACCCCTGTGCTCCAAATAAGCACCATCACCATGAGGAGATTCAGGGTGGGGCTTATGGGCAACTGGCTCACAGTCATATGATACTATGGTTTGAGCCCTTCGTAGCCAAGGAGGGGGGTGGGGGCCCCCCTGGGGGGAAAGGGGGCCCCGCTGGGTTGGGTAGGAAGGCTCTCTATGCTCCCTTGCGCATGAATGTGGGTATGTCGTAGGAGCCCTCCAGGGTCTTTGACAGCACCCTGGCGGAGGCCCTCAGAGTAGGCTCCTTGGGCGGGGGGGGGCTGTAAGGCCTAAGCTCCGCCAGGCTGTCCTGGGCCTGCCTCCTCTGTTCCTGGCCCTTCTTGGGCCGGCCGAAGCCCGTGGCCACCACGGTGACCCGCACCTCGTCCTTCAGGTCGGCATCCACCACGGCACCAAAGATGATGTTGGCCTCCTGGTGGGCGCACTCGTGCACCAGGCCGGCCGCCTCCTCGGCATCCTGCAGAGAAAGGCCCAGCCCGCCGGTGATGTTGACCAGTATGCCCCTGGCCCCCTCGATGGAGGAGTCCTCCAGGAGGGGGTTGGTGATGGCCCGCTTGGCCGCCTCCCTGGCCTTGGCGCTTGAGCCCATGCCCATCACGGCCCTGCCTGCGCCGGCCATGATGGTCCGGACATCGGCGAAGTCCAGGTTGATGAGTCCCGGCACCACCACCAGGTCGCTTATGCCCTGCACTGCCTGCCTGAGGACATCGTTGGCCACCCTGAAGGACTCCACGAGGGGGGTCTCCTTGGCCACCACATAGCTGATGCGGTCATTAGGTATGACGATGAGGGTGTCCACCCAGCGCTGAAGCTCCTTGATGCCCTCCTGGGCGTTGAGCCTCCTGGTGGAGCCCTCGTAGAAGAACGGCTTGGTGACCACCCCCACGGTAAGGGCGCCCAGCTCCCTGGCGGCCTGGGCCAGCACGGGGCTGGCCCCGGTGCCGGTGCCGCCGCCCATGCCGGCGGTGATGAAGACCATGTCGGCACCCTCCAGGGCCTCCACGATTTCCTGGCGGCTCTCCAGGGCGGCCTGGCGGCCCACCTCGGGCTTTGAGCCGGCACCCAGCCCCTTGGTGAGGCTGGCTCCAATCTGCACCTTCCTGGGCGCCAGGCAGACCTCCAGGGCCTGCTGGTCGGTGTTAACAGCGATGAACTCCACATGCTCAAGACCGGCCGCTATCATGGCGTTAAGCATGTTGCCCCCCGCACCGCCTACGCCCAGCACCTTGATTCTGGCCCCCGTGGGGCCCAGCTCCTGAAGTTCAAACATACCCACACCTCCTTGGTTGCGCAATTGCCCTTTTCATGCTTGGCTCTTCCCCCATCTGGTAAAAATCCTCTTAAGAGACAACCATCCCTGGGCCATGTCCTGCAGCAGTCCCTGCCAGAGGCTGCGCCCAGGGGGACCTTCTGCCTGAAGGCCGTAAAGCAGCAGGCCTGCCGAGGCGGCATACTGGGGTCTCCTGAGGCCTTCGCCCAGGAGGGCACTGCCCAGCCCCTGGGGAAGGCCCAGCCTGGCAGGCAGGGAGAGCTCGGCCTCGGCCATCTCCAGGATGCCCTGAAGCGCCGCCCCCCCGCCGGTAAGCACCACGGAGCAGGGCCTGTGCCTCAGCAGGTGCTCCGAAAGCTCCACCTTGAGGAGCTCAAAGAGCTCCTGGCACCTGGGCCTGAGGATGCGGACAAGCTCCTGAGGGTGCACCTGCAGGGGCCTGCCGCTGAGGGTGGTGCACCTGAGAGCCGTTGCGCCCCCCTGGCCGTTGAGCAGTCCCCCGTGCTTCAGCTTCAGGGCCTCCGCCTGGCTCTGGGAAAGCTTAAGACCCACGGCCAGGTCGTTGGTCAGATGGGCCCCACCCACAGGAAGCACCGCCGCATGCCTGAGGGTGCCGGCCTTAAAGAGGGCCAGGTGGGTGGTGCCGCCCCCCAGGTCTACCAGCAGCACTCCCTGCCTCCTTTCCTCTTCGCTCAGCACCGCCTGGGCAGTAGCCAGGGGCTGAAACACCATCTCGGCCACCCTCAGGCCTACCGACTGGAGCACCCTCTGCAGGTTCTGAAGCACGGCCACCGAGGCCGTTATCACCTGCACCCTCACCTCAAGCCTCACCCCGCTCATGCCCAGGGGCCTGAGCACCGGCTCCTGGGAGTCAATGATGTACTCCGAGGGCAGCACATGCAGCACCTCCCTGTCCAGGGGCACATAAAGGGCCGAGGCCGACTCCAGCACCCGCTGCACATCGCCCTGGGCCACCACCTTGCCCTTTATGCCCGTGGCCCCGTAGCTCTGAAGACACTGGACATGGGCTCCGCTGAGGCCCACATACACCGTCTTGATGCTCAGGCCTGAAAGTTCCTCGGCCTCGGCCACCGCCTCCCTTATGCACTCCGCCGCCTCCTTCATGTCCACCACCATGCCCTTTTGCACACCCCTGGAGGGGGCCTCCCCCAGGGCCAGCACCTCAAGGCCATCGGGGCTGGCCTTGCCCACCAGGGTGCACACCTTGGTGCTACCTACATCCAGGGCCACTATGTAGGGGCCACTCATCGCTTCAGCTCCGCCACAGGTCTTACCACCATCTGGTTGGCAAACCTCAGGTCCACGCTCTCGGCCCTGAGGCGCCTGACCTCGGCCTCCAGGGCCAGAAACCTTTCTATCTTCAGGGGATACTCCCCTTGGCCTACCCTTACCAGCACGGGGCCGTAAAGGAAGGCCAGGTCCTTCGGCCGCCCCTGGGCCAGCACCCTGATGGGCTCCTTCTGGTGCAGCCCCCGGGCCTTCAGGGCCTCCACCAGGGCCAGGGCCTCCAGGAAGACCGGGCCGTCGCTGTCCTGGGCCTCAATCACGGGCAGAAGGGGCGGGGCCTGGCCCCTGATGCGCTCAAGCCTCCTGCCCTTCCTGTCTATGAGCCACAGGGCTCCTCCGTCGGAGTAAAGGGCAAAGGGGCTCCGCTCCCGAAGCCTCACCACGAGTCTGCCCTGAAGGGTCTTGCGAATGCTTGCCTCCCTTATCCAGGGGGAGGCCAGGAGCCTCCTTCGGAGCTCCGAGGAACTTATCCTCCAGAGGGGCTCCCCGGGCTTCAGGGCCAGGAGCTCCAGGAGCTCCTCTCTCTCCAGGTGGCGGTTCCCCTGAAACTGCACCTCCCTGAGAGCCAGCATACCCTGCAGGGCCCTGGGAGGGCCGGCCATAAGCAGGTAGCCCAGGAGCATCCCGAACAGGGCCATCACCAGGACGAAGGCCACCCATCCGCAGGGCAGACGGAGGCGCCTCCTGGGACGGTTGTGCCGGCTGGGACGCCTCCTCTTGTGCCTCTTAGGGGCCATGGCTTAGTGCCTCCTTCAGGATGGCCTCCACCAGGCTGGGAAAGCTCAGCCCTGCCCGCTGGGCTATCTTCGGCAGCAGGCTGGTCTCGGTCATCCCGGGTATGGTGTTGACCTCAAGTACATAGGGCTGTCCCTGGGTGCTCACGATGAGGTCCACCCTGGTGGCCCCCCGGCAGCCCAGGGCCAGGTGGGCCCTGAGGGCGGCCTCCTCGGTGCGCTCAAGCACGGAGGGGGAAAGCTCAGGGGGAAGGATGTACTCCGTGAGGCCTCCCCGGTACTTGGCCTCGTAGGAGTAAAACTCCACCCTTGGCCTTACCTCCACGGAACCCAGCACCCTGTCCTTCAGTATTCCCACATGGACCTCTCGGCCCCGAAGCCTCTCCTCCAGCAGCACCCTGGGACCGAACCTGAGGGCCTCCCTGAGGGCCTCCCTGAGGGCCCCTGGCTCCTCCACCATGCTTACCCCTATGCTGGAGCCCTCCTTGGCGGGCTTCACCACCCAGGGGGGTGGGAGGGTGGGGCTCTGGGCCTCTGCCGTAAGCACCTCGTACCTGGGCACCTTCAGGCCCGCGTGGGCGAACATCACCCTGGAGGCCACCTTGTCCATGGCCAGGGCCGAGGCCAACACCCCCGAGCCCGTATAGGGGATGCCCATCACCTCCAGGAGGCCCTGCACCGAGCCGTCCTCGCCCCATCCGCCATGAAGCACCAGGAAGGCCACCTGGATGCCCTCCTGCCGAAGCCTTACGGGCAGGTCCGGCCCGGCATCCACTGCCACGGCGCCCTCATAGCCCAGGGCCCTGAGGGCGCCAAGCACCGCCTGCCCGCTGCGAAGGGAGACCTCCCGCTCGGCCGAGCGGCCCCCCATGAGCACACCTATCCTGAGGGCCTTCAGCTCCACAGCCTTATCTCCAGCTGAAGCTCCAGGGCAAAGCTCTTAAGCACCCTCTGCTTGGCCTCCTCAATGAGACGGAGGAAGTCCTCCGCCCTTCCCTTGCCCAGGTTTATGAAGAAATTGGCGTGCCGGGGGCTCACCTGTATGTCCCCAATCCTGTAGCCCTTAAGACCCACTGCCTCAAGAAGCTCCCCCGCCGAGGCCCCAGGGGGGTTCTTGAATACACATCCGGCGCTTCTTTCACCCAGGGGTTGGGTGCGCTCCTTTTGAGAAAAGTACCGAAGGAAGCGCTCTTTAAGCTCCCTCTGGGGCATCCTTTTCAGTGAAAACTCGGCGCAAAGCACCACCTGCTCATCGGAGATACCCGAGCGCCTGTAGCCGAAGCCCACTGCCTGGGCCTGTAGGTGCCTGAGCCCTTCCCCGGCATCCAGCAGACAGACCTTCCTCAGGCACTGGGAGACCTCCACCCCGAAGGCCCCGGCATTTCCCTTCACTGCGCCCCCCACGGTGCCCGGTATGCCCGCCAGAGCCTCAAGGCCGCTTAAGCCTCGTCTGAGGCACCAGGAGAGAAAGCTTTTCAGGGAATGGCCCCCCGCCACCCTGAGGAGCACCTCCTCAGAGTCCTCCTGGAGGGTCTCCGTCCCCCTCAGGGCCTCGGTGCTCAGCACCAGGGCATCCAGCGGTGAGTCGGCCACCAGGAGGTTGGTGCCTCCACCCAGCACCAGGACTCGGAGGTCCTTGTCCCGGGCAAACTGGAGCAGGGCCTGGACCTCCCTTTCATTGCGGGGCAGGGCGAACATTCTGGCAGGACCCCCTATCCCCAAGGAGGTATGGGCCCTGAGGGGCTCGTCCTGCCTGAGCTCTATACCCATGCCTTGAAGGGCTATCGGCATCACCGTAGCTTCTCCGCCAAGGCCTCTGCCACCTTCCACACATCCCCTGCGCCCAGAGTGAGCACCATGTCGTCAGGGCGCAGATGCTTCCTGAGCCACTGGAGGGCCCCCCGATGGTCCCTCACATACAGGGCCTGAGTGGTCTTTACGGCCTGCTGAAGGGCCTGAGAGCTTACCCCTTTCACAGGGGGCTCCCCCGCCGGGTAGATGTCCATAAGGAGCAGTACATCGGCCTCGGGAAAGCAGCGGGTGAAGTCCTCAAACAGCGCCTGGGTGCGGCTGAAGCGATGGGGCTGAAACACCACCAGGAGCCTTCGGGCCTCAGGGAAGGCCGTCCTCAGGGCCCTGAGGGTGGCCCTTATCTCCGTGGGATGATGGCCGTAGTCGTCATAGACCCTTATGCCTCCTGCCACGGCCCTGAGCTCCAGCCTCCGGTGAATGCCGGAAAAGCCCTCCAGGGCCTCCTTCACCACCTTGGAAGGGATGGAAAGCTCCAGGGCCACCCCCACTGCGGCCAGGGCGTTGAGGACATTGTGAGGCCCCGCCAGGGGAAGCCTGAGAGAAAAGAGCCTCCGGGCCTTGTGCCGGACTTCAAACTCTGTGGCAAGTGCACCCCGCAGGGGCTTCACCTTCGCGGCCCTCAAGGAGGCCTCCTCCGAGAAGCCATAGGGCAGGGCCCTGCGCTTAAGGGCCGGGAGCATACCCCTGAGGGCCTCGTCCTCCAGGCACAGGACATTTACACCGTAGAAGGGCACCTTGTTCATGAAACTCAGGAAGGCATCCTTCAGGGCCTGGAGGGTCTTGAAGTACTCCAGGTGCTCCCTGTCTATGTTGGTGCAGACGGCGATGGTGGGGTTCAGGGCCAGGAAGGAGCCGTCGGACTCGTCGGCCTCGGCCACCAAGAACTCGCCCATGCCCAACTGGGCGTTTGAGCCCAGGTCGTTGAGCCTTCCGCCTATTATTACCGTGGGGTCAAGCCCGGCATGGGCAAGCACGGTGGCTATGAGGCTGGTGGTGGTGGTCTTGCCGTGGGAGCCTGCCACCAGCACGCCGTGCTTGAGCCTTCCCAGCTCCGCCAGCATCTCGGCCCGGGCAATGACGGGGATGCCCCGGCGATGGGCCTCCCTGAGCTCGGGGTTGTCTCCTCTTATGGCCGAGGAGACCACCACCACCTGGGCATCTCCCAGGTTGTCGGCCCTGTGGCCTATGAGCACCTCTATGCCCATCTGCCGGAGGGAGCGGGTGGTGTCGGTCTCCTTGATGTCGGAGCCCCTCACCCGGTAGCCCATGCTCCTTAGGACCCTGGCGATGCCGCTCATGCCCGAGCCGCCAATGCCCACGAAGTGGATACTCTGGTAGGGCCGGTAGAGCATCAGCGCCTCCCTCCCCGCTGCTTGAGGAGGCTCAGGGCCAGCTCGGCCACCTTTTTGGCGGCATCGGGTCGGCCCATGGCCAGGCTCCTGAGGGCCATCTGTCGGCGCTGCTGCTGGGAGGAAAGCAGCTGGCTAAGTACCTGGGCCAGGCGCTCGCCGCTTAGCTCCTCCTGCCTAAGGAGCACCGCTGCGCCCATCTGGGCCATCTTCCGGGCGTTGTCCAGCTGATGGGCACCCGCATGGGGATAGGGCACCAGTACAGCGGGCTTGCCCAGGGCGGTAAGCTCGGCCAGGGTAGTGGCCCCGGCCCTGGAGAGCACCAGGTCGGCCACGGCATAGGCCTGGGCCATCTCGTAGATGAAGGGGCTCACCACCGCATGGAAGCCCAGCCCCCTGTAGGCCTCCCTCAGGGCCTGGTAGTCCCCCTGGCCCGACTGGTGCAGGAACTGCACCGCCTGCCTCAGCGAGAGCAGATAGTTGAGGGCATCCACCATGGCCTGGTTGAGGGCCCTGGCCCCCGAGGAGCCGCCCAGCACCAGCACCGTAAGCCTCTGGGGCTTAAGACCGAAGAGCTCATGGGCCCCGTCCCTTGAGGCCGAAAGCATCTGGGGCCTTACCGGGTTTCCCGTAAGATGTACCTTGGCCTTGGGCAGGTAGGCCACGCTGTCCATGTAGGTCACTGCCACGGCATCGGCCAGCCTGGCCAGCAGGCGGTTGGCCAACCCGGGCTGGACATTCTGCTCCAGCACCAGGGCGGGGATGCCCAGGAGCTTGGCCGCCGCCACTGGGCCCACGGAGGTGTAGCCCCCTGTGCCCACCACCAGCTGGGGAGAAAGCTCCCTGAGGAGCCTCCTGGAGCCCAGCACTGCCCCCACCTGGGCCCCCAACCCCTTGAGCCTGCCCAGCACGGAGGCCACCCGCACAGCCCTGGCAGGGATGAACCTTATGGGGTAGCCGGCCTGGGGCACCACCTTGGCCTCAAGCCCCTGCTCGGTGCCCAGGAAGACCACCTCGGCCTGGCCCCTCAGCTCCTCGGCCAGGGCCAGCCCTGGAAAGATGTGCCCCCCCGAGCCCCCTGCGGCTATCACCACCCTCATGGAAGCCCCCCGTAGATGGCCCTCTTGGCCCGCTTGCGCCTGAGGGCCTCGGCCCAGCGGTCCTGCCTGCGGGGCTCCGCCTGGTAGGTGGAAAGCCTCAGCAGGAGCCCCACGGCAAGGAGATTCACCAGGAGGGCCGAGCCCCCGTGGCTCAGAAACGGCAGGGGCAGCCCCTTGGTAGGGGCAAGCCCCGTGACTACCATGAAGTTTATGAGGGCCTGGAAGGCCAGCATGAAGCCCAGCCCGTGCCCCAGGAGGTAAAGAAACCGCTCCTGCTGGTGCCGATGCGCCAGGAGCACCGCCCTTACAAACAGCACCGCAAAGGTCAGCACTACCGCCAGGGCTGCGAAGAAGCCCAGCTCCTCGCCCACTACGGAGAATATGAAGTCGGTGTGCACCTCGGGCAGATAGCTCAGCTTCTGCCGACTGCCCCCTATCCCCACGCCGAAGAGCCCCCCTCGGCCAAGGGCTATGAAGGACTGCACCAGTTGAAACCCAGCCCCCTGGGGGTCTGCCCAGGGGTCCAGAAAGCCCGTGAGCCTGCGAAGCCTGTAGGGCTCCTTCAGCAGGGCCAGCAGGGCCGGCGCCGCCAGCACCAGGAGGGCCAGGAGGTAGCGCATCCTTACTCCGGCCACAAACAAGAGGGCCATGGTTATGAGCCCCAGGGTCACGGCCCCACCGAAGTCCGGCTGCTTGAGAAGCAGCACCTGGAACCCTCCCATCAGGCCTACCGGCATCAGGAAGGCCGCAAGCCCCCGGGGCTGTATGTAGGGCCTGGAGAGGAACCAGGCGCAAAACAGCACCATGGCAAGCTTTACCAGCTCCGCCGGCTGAAACCGCATGGGCCCCAGCCTGAGCCACCTGTTGGCCCCGTGGCTCTGCTGGCCCACATCCTGGACAAAGACCAGAAGCAGAAGAAGGAGTGCCAGGGCCAGAAGAAAGGGCGAAAGCCTGCCCCAGTGCTGGGGCCTCAGTCCATAGCCTGCGGCCATGGCCACCAGGCCCACCGCCAGGGCCAGTAGATGGCGCCTCAGGAAGTGATAGGGGTCCCCGTGGGTGGCCACCACGCTGGTACTGGAGTAAATCATCAACACCCCCAGGGCCACCAGCCCCAGGGTGCCAAACAGTATCACCCTGTCGGCAGGACGCCTCACAGCCTGAGCACCTCCTGGCTGAACACCCGGCCCCGGTGCTCGTAGCCCTGAAACATGTCAAAGCTGGCGCAGGCCGGAGAAAGCAGCACCACGTCGCCCTCCTGGGCCAGGGCCCTGGCGGCGTGCACCGCCTGGGCCATGTCGGCCACCACATGCACGGGGCAGAGGGGCCTGAGGGCCTGGGCAAGCCCCTCTGCCGCCTCGCCCAAGAGTACCGCGGCCCTGAGCCTGCCCTGAAGGGCCTGCCCGAGGCAGGAGAAATCGGCCCCCTTGGCCTGCCCCCCGGCTATGAGCACCACGGGCCGCCTGAGCCCCCTTACGGCACTGGCGGTGGCATGGGGGTTGGTGGCCTTGGAGTCGTTTATGTAAAGCACTCCTTGAAGCTCCCTCACGGGCTCCATCCTGTGCCGAAGGGGGCGGAAGCTCCTGAGGCCCTGGGCGACCTGCTGGGGCCTGAGGCCGCCTAGGAGGGCCAGCACCGAGGCGGCCAGGGCATTGGCCACATTGTGAAGCCCCTCGAGGGGAAGCTCCTCAGTGGAAAGTAGCGCCAGATGCTGCCCGGGAAGGCTCACCCACAGCTCCTGGGCCCTGAGGTAGGCCCCCGCAGGGGGCTCCCCCTGGAGGCTGAAGAAGACAACCCGGGGAGGCCCTTTCGTTTCAGCCAGGGCCCTGCCGGCATGCTCCATGAGCAAGGGGTCGTCCCGGTTAAGGAGGAGGAAGTCCCCCTCCAGCTGGTTTTCAAATATGCGCATCTTGGCCCGGGCGTACTCCTGGAGGCTGCCGTGGCGGTCCAGGTGGTCGGGGGCCAGGTTCAGGATGGCGGCCCCGTGGGGGGCAAACTCCCTGACGCCCTGAAGCTGAAAGCTTGAGACCTCAAGCACCACTGCCTGGGCCTCCTGGAAGGAGGGCTCCAGCAGGAGGGCCGAAAGGGGGGTGCCGATGTTTCCTCCCAGGAGGCACCTCAGACCCCCGGCCCGAAAGAGATGGGCCAGGAGGGCCGATGTGGTGCTCTTCCCGTTGGTGCCAGTGATGGCATAAACGGGAAGCTCCGGGGCCCTGGCCCTGAGAATTCTCCAGGCAAGCTCCAGCTCACCCAGCACCTCGATGCCCTTCTTTCGGGCCTCCCTGAGCAGGGGAAGCTCCCAGGGCACCCCTGGGCTCAGCACCAGCAGGTCCATGCCGTTAAGTCCCTGGGGATGGCCCCCCAGGTGGAGCCTCAGCCCCTGGGGCAGGGGCCCCAGTTCCTCAGGCCCCTTCAGGTCCGTGGCCTCCACCTGGGCGCCCTCCTCCAGGAGGAGCCTTGCTGCGGCCTGCCCGCTTTGGCCCAGCCCAAACACCATGGCCCTTATGCCCTGGTAAAGGCTCATCAGCGCACCTTGAAGGTAGCCAGGCTCAGAAGAGCCAGCATGATGCCCACTATCCAGAACCGCACTATCACCTTGGGCTCAGCCCAGCCCTTGAGTTCAAAGTGGTGATGAATGGGGGCCATGCGGAAGAGCCTGCGGCCGGTGAGCTTGAAGCTCAGCACCTGAAGCACCACCGAGAGGGTCTCCGCCACGAAGATGCCGCCCACTACCGCCAGGATGATTTCCTGCTTGGAAGCCACGGCCAGGGCCCCCAGGGCCCCGCCCAGGCCCAGGGAGCCCACATCGCCCATGAACACATCGGCCGGGTAGGCGTTGTACCATAGAAACCCCAGCGAGGCCCCCAGCAGGGCCCCGCAGAAGACCGTAAGCTCCCCTATGCGGGGCAGATAGAGCACATGGAGGTAGCCGGCCAGCCCCTTGTGCCCCGCTATGTATATCATCACGCCGTTGGCCAGGGCCGCTATGGCCACCAGCCCGATGGCCAGCCCATCTATGCCATCGGTGAGGTTTACGGCGTTGGAGGCACCGGCCATGACCACCACGGCGAAGGGCAGGTAGAACCAGCTCAGGTGAAACAGCCACTTCTTGAAAAACGGCACGCTGAGGACATCGGTGTAGGGGTCGTAGGGATTCAGGTAAAGCACCACCGCCACGGCGGCCCCCACCGCCACCTGGAGGGTGAACTTTACACAGGCCCTGAGGCCCTGGGGATTGTGGCGCACCACCTTCAGATAGTCGTCCAGGAACCCTATGGCCGAGAAACCGGCCAGGGCCCCCAGGAGCACCAGCACATAGGGATTCCTCAGGTCGCCCCAGAAGAGCATGCTGACAAATATGGCCACCACCATCACCAGGCCGCCCATGGTAGGGGTGCCGGCCTTGTCCCTGTGGTTGGCAGGGCCGTTGTGCCTTATCTGCTGGACCAGCCCCCTCTGGCGCATCCACCGGGCCAGGGGGGGCACCAGGAGATAGGTAATGGCGGCCGCCGTTAGCACGGCCAAGGCGGTGCGGAAGGTGATGTAGCGGAACACATTGAAGGGGGAGTAGAACTCATGAAGCTCAAACAACAGCTTATACAGCATGGCCGCCCTCCAGGATGCGCTCCATGTGCATGCCCCTGGAGCCCTTTACCAGGATGGTGTCGCCGGCCCGGAAGTGCTCCATGAGCACCTTCTTGGCCTCAAGGGCATCTTTCACGCATATGGCCCTCCTGCCATCCCGGGCAAACTCCTGGGCCGCCTGGGCCATGAGGGGCCCCACGGCTATGAACAGCTCCACCGGCAGGGTGCGCATCCAGGCCCCCAGGCGCTGATGGGCCGAGGGGGCGTAGCTGCCCAGCTCCAGCATGTCGCCCAGCACTGCCACTGCCCTTGAGCGTCTGAGCCTCACCAGCTCCTTCAGGGCCTCCTCCATGCTGCCGGGATTGGCATTGTAGACATCACTCAGGAGGGTGGCCCCCTGGAACTCCCTCACCTCATACCTCAGGGGCACCCCCTGGAAGTCCTCCAGGGCCCGGGCCATCTCCTCGGGGGCAAGGCCGAAGCACAGCCCCGTCGCCACGGCGGCCAGGGCGTTAAGGACATTGAACCTGCCGGGCACCTGGAGCCTCACCTGGGCCGCCTCCCTGCCCTCAAGCAGGAGTACAAAGCGGCTGCCCCAGGGCTCCAGCACCAGGTGGCGGGCCCGGACATCTGCCTCGGCGCCGTTGAGGCCGTAGCTCAGAAGGTGCTTGCCCCTGAGGCCCTTGACGGCCTCCCTGAGCATGGGGTCGTCGGCGTTGTAGATGAGGGTGTGCACAAAGGCCGAAAGCTCCATCTTGGTGCGAAGGATGGCCCCTATGGAGCCGAAGCCCTCCAGGTGGCTCTGGGCTATGCAGGTCAGCACCCCGTGGGTGGGCCGGGCTATCTGGCAGAGCTCCTGGATGTCCCCAGGGGCACTGGCGCCCATCTCCAGCACCGCCACCTGGTGCTCCTGGGTAAGGGCGGTGAGGTTCAGGGGAAGGCCGATATGGTTGTTCAGATTGCCCGAGCTCTTCAGCACCCTGAAGCGGGCAGAAAGCACCAGGGCGGCCATCTCCTTGGTGGTGGTCTTGCCGTTTGAGCCCGTGATGCCTACTACGGGCATCTCGGGATACTGGAGCCTCAGGTACCTGGCCAGGGCCTGAAGGGCCCTGAGGGTGTTGCCCACATGGATGATGCTCTTGCCCCTGAGGGGCTCCAGGGGTGGAATGCTCACCACCGCCCCCAGGCCCCTCTGAAGGGCCTCGGAGAGGAAGTCGTGCCCGTCGAACCTGGCCCCCCGAAGGGCGAAGAACAGCTCGCCGTCCCTGATGCTTCGGGAGTCTATGCTCACGCCGCTGAAGGCCTCGGCCCCCTTGAACAGGAGCCTACCGCCGGTGGCCTGAAGCACATCCTGGAGGCTCAGCATGGGCTCCTGTCCTTTAAGGCCTCGGCGGCCAGCTGGTAGTCGCTCATCCTGTAGCGCACCCCTTTTACCTCCTGGTAATCCTCGTGGCCCTTGCCGGCTATGAGCACCACGTCGCCGGCCCTGGCCATGGCTATGGCCTTCCTTATGGCGGCGGGCCTTTCGGGCTCCACCAGGAGCTTCTCCGAGGGCCGGCTCATTCCCCTGAGGATATCCCTTATGATGGCCTCGGGCTCCTCGCCCCTGGGGTTGTCGGAGGTCAGCACCACTGCATCGCTGAGCTGCTCGGCCAGGGCACCCATGAGGGGGCGCTTGCCCTTGTCCCGCTCGCCTCCGCAGCCGAACAGGGTGATGACCCTGCCTGAGGGGGCAATTTCCCGGGCCGTAAGGATGAGCTGTCTGAGGGCATCGGGGCTGTGGGCATAGTCTATGAGCACCAGGAAGTCCTGCCCGTTCCGGAGGCTCTGAAGCCTGCCCTTCACCCCTTGGAAACCCTGAAGGGGCGGTATTGCGGCCTCTGGCTCAAGCCCCAGGGCCAGGGAGGCCCCCAGGGCGGCCAGGAGGTTGTAGGCATTGGGTCTTCCCAGAAGGGGGCTTTCCAGGTGCCACCTGCGGCCCTGGTAAAGGACCTCCATGCTCAGGCCCTGAGGGCCCAGGCTCAAGGCCTGGGCCCTCAGGGCCGCAGACGAGGAGAAACCAAAGCTCAGCACCTCGGTGCCCTGAAGCTCCTTCATGAGCCTCTGCCCGTAAGGGTCGTCGGCGTTTATCACCGCCGGGCCCTTCAGGAGCTCCCTAAACAGCCGGGCCTTGGCCTGGTAGTAGGCCTCCATGCCGGGGTGGAAGTCCAGGTGGTCGCGGCTGAGATTGGTAAACACCGCCGCCCTGAACTCCGTGGCATCCACCCTTCTTAAGGCCAGGGCATGGGAGGAGACCTCGACCACCGCATGGGTGCTTCCGCCCCGAAGCATCTCTGCAAGGAGGCCCTGGAAGTCCTGGGCCAGAGGGGTAGTTAAGGCAGCGGGCCGCTTCCTGCCGTTGACCAGGTAGCCCACGGTGCCTATGAGCCCGGTGCGCAGGCCCTGGGCCCTGAGGACCGCCTCCAGGAGGCATGTGGTGGTGGTCTTGCCGTTGGTGCCCGTCACACCCACCAGGGTGAGCCTCTCCGAGGGATTGCCGTTGAGGTTGGCCGCCATCCTGGCCAGGGCCGCCCGGGTGTCGGCCACCTCAACACAGGGAAGCCCCCTGAGGGGCCTTTCCACCACCACGGCCGGGGCCCCCAGCCTGAGGGCCTCCTGGGCGAAGCTGTGGCCATCCCGATGCTCTCCCCTCAGGGCCACGAACACCTCTCCCGGGGAGAGCCTCCTGGTGTCGGTGCTTATGCCCCGGACCTCCGCCTCAGGCGGGGCGGTAAGGCTCAGCACCGCCACCCTCTGCAGTAGCTCCCGGAGCCTCATGCCTCCGCCTCCTTGCCGAGCACCAGCAGGTGCCTCCTGACGGGGATGTTGAGATAGGAAAAGGTCTTCTCCGCCAGCTCCTTGAATATAGGCCCGGCCACCTGGCCGCCGAAGACCTGCCCCCGGGGCCTCACTACCACCACGATGGCGGCCAGCTTGGGCTCATGGGCAGGCACAAACCCCACGAAGGAACTCACATATTCCTGGCCGTAGCCGCCCAGCTCGGGCAGGTACAGCCTGGCAGTGCCGGTCTTTCCAGAGACCTGTTCATCCAGCAGGGAGACGCCCGGGGCCGTGCCCCCCTGCTGGGTCACCCCCAGGAGGATTTCCCTGAGCCGGCTGGCCACCTGGGGGCTGAGGACCCTCTGGCGCCTCGGCCTGTGCTGGCTTATGAGCTGCCCGTCGGCCGAAAGCACCTGGGCCACCACATAGGGCTGAACCAGGTAGCCCCCGTTGGCCACGGCGGCATAGGCCCTGAGGACCTGAAGGGCCGTGGCCGAGACCTCGTAGCCGATGGCCATGGCGGCCAAGGTGGTGCCGGAAAACTCCTCCGGAGGCCTGAGCACTCCCTTGGCCTCCCCGGGCAGGTCTATGCCGGTCCGCTGGCCGAAGCCCAGGCGCTTGGCCCAGCGGTACAGCCGCTGGGGGCCCAGCCGCTGAGCCAGCATGATGGCCCCTACATTGGAGGACTTCTGGATTATTTCCTCAAAGCTCAACTGCTCGTGCCTGTGGACATCCCAGAACTTTCTTCCCGCCACCTCTATGTATCCCTTGGAGACATCAAACACCTCGCCCTCCTGAAGGAGCCCCTCCTGGAGCACCGCGGCGGCCACCACCAGCTTGAAGGTGGAGCCAGGCTCGTACAGGTCCGCTATGGCCCTGTTGCGCCAGGCCCGGGGGCCGGCCTGGGCAGGGCGGTTGGGGTCGAAGGTGGGCCGGTTGGCCAAGGCCAGCACCGCCCCCGTGTGGGGCTCCATGATGATAACCATGCTGGCGGAGGCCTGCCAGCGCCTCAAGGCCTCCTCGGCAGCCTCCTCGGCTATCAACTGCAGGGCCGCATCCAGGGTAAGCACCAGGGTGTGCCCCCTCCGCTGGGGCACCGGGCCCTGCCTGAGCACCCTGCCCCGGGCGTCCTTTATGACCTGAAGCCTCAGCCCCCTGCTGGTGAGGGCCTCCTGATAGTAGGCCTCCACACCGCTTTGGCCCACATTGTCTATGTTGACAAAGCCCAGCACATGGGCCGCCAGCTCTCCCGCGGGGTAGAACCTCTGGGGCTCGGGCACCAGGCCCAGTCCCTGTAGCCCCTTTAGCTGCTGGGCCTGGGCCTCCGAGACCCTGCGCTTAAGCCACACGAAGCGCCTCTGGGCCCTGGTGAGCCTTCGGAGGGCCTCGGAGTACTCCAGGCCCAGCACCGCCGAGACCTTCCTGGCCAGCACCCCGGGGCTCCGAACCTGCTGGGGGTCGCAGTAAAGGCTCTGGGCCTGAAGGTTCATGGCCAGCTCCCTGCCCCGCCTGTCCAGGATGAGCCCCCTTTCAGGCTTTACCACCTCCTCGGCCAGGTACTGCCGGAGGGCCCGCTCCGAAAGCCTCTGGTGCTGAAGGAGCATGAGCTCTGCCAGCCTCAGGGCCACCAGGAGGAAGCCAAACAGCACTGCGGTCGTAAGCACCACAGACCTGTTCATTGCCGGCCTTAGTAGCCTTCCTTGAAGGACGCCTCTTGAGGCATGTTCCCCCCAACCGCCTTGACATAAAAGACCCTGCTCCTTTCAGGGAAGCCCAGCCCCAGGCCCTGGGCCCTGAGCCTTAGCCCCTTTACCGAAAGCAGCTGGGCCCTCTGGGCCAGAAGCCTCTGACGCTCCAGAAGCTCAGCCCGAAGCTCCTCCTGAAGCCCCCCGAGCTCGTACTGCAGGCTGTAGATGCTGGAGCGCAGCCAGGCTATGGCAAAAATGCCTGCTACGATGACGAGAATGAGGAAGATTTTTATTAAGTATGATAACACACCGGGCCTCATGCCACCAACCTCTCGGCAGCCCTCAGCCGGGCGCTCCTGGCCGAGGGGTTGCGGGCCACCTCCTCCTCTGAGGGCCGCAGGGGCTTGGGGGTAAGCACCTTGAGGACATCCCGCCGGGCCCTCAGGTAGTGCTTCACCTCCCTGTCCTCCAGGCTGTGGTAGCTGATGAACACCGCCCTGCCCCCAGGGGCCAGAAGCTCAGGAAGGCTCCTTAGGGCCGCCCTGAGCTGGCCCAGCTCGTCGTTGACCACGATCCTCAGGGCTTGAAACACCCTGGTGGCAGGATGCAGGCGCCGCCGCCCCGGGCCGTAAAGCCCTTGAAGAAGCTCCGCCAGCTGGCGACAGCTCCCTATGGGCCTTGAGCGCACAATCATCTGGGCGGCCTTCCTGGCCCTGGGCTCCTGCCCGTAGAGGCGGAAGAGCTCCTCCAGCCTCCTCTGGGGCCAGGTGTTGACTATCTCGTGGGCAGTGAGCGCCTGGGAGGCCTCCATGCGCATGTCCAGAGGGGCAGGGGAGCTCAGGCCGAAACCCCTGTGGGGGTCGGTAAGCTGCATCATGCTTGCCCCCAGGTCAAAGAGCATGCCCTGGGCAGCCCCCAGGGGCTCAAGGAGCTCGGCAAGCTGGGAAAACCTGGCCTTCCTGATAAGTAGCCTTACTCCCCCGGGCGCCTTAAGCCTCCTGGCCGCCATCCTCAAGGCCTCCTCGTCCCTGTCAGTGCAAAGGAGCACCGAGCCGGAGGGAAGCTCCCTGAGGAGCGCCTCCGCATGACCCCCTGCACCCACCGTGGCGTCCACATAAAGCCCTCCCCGCTGGGGCATCAACAGCTCCAGCACCTCCCTCAACATAACCGGCACGTGCAGCCTCATGCCTCATGCTTGAGGGCTTCCCTCTCATACTTGAGGATCTCCTCCTCCAGGGTCTCATCCTCGGCTATGGCCTGCATCTCCGCCACCCAGGCCTCCTTGCTCCAGAGCTCTATCTTGTTGACCTGGCCCACCAGGACCACCTCGCCCTTAAGGCCCAGCTCCTCCCTGTGGGCCTGGGGTATGAGCACCCTGCCCTGGCGGTCCAGCTCCACCTCCATGGCCGAGGCCACCACCTTGCGCTGGTATCGCCTGGCCCTCCTGTCGGCAGTGGGATAGCTGCGCACCTTCTTCTCAAACTCCTCCCACTCCTTCAGGGGATAGATGTCCAGACAGGGGTCAAAAGGGGCAGTGGCTATGTAGAGCCTTCCACAGCGGTAGGTGTTCACCAGCACCTCCCTGAAGGGCAGGGGCACCATCACCCTTCCCTTTTCATCCATACTGTGATAATATTTTCCCGTAAAGCCAGGCATTTACCACCCACTCCCACTTTTTACCACTAAAGGATACCCGAAGGCATTCCCCCTGTCAAGGGAAAAATTGCGGTTTTAGAAGAAAAAATCCGCCCCTTAGATATTGTGGTCTCTCCCCTCCTGGGGGCACAAGATGGTGGGGTTTTACATTATTCTGAAGGGTGTAGGGGTAAAGGTAAGGATGAAGATGGCCAGGGCGGCCAGGCCCACCAGGCGGTGCTGGCGGGGGAGGGGGATTTCCCATTGCAGCACGGGGGGGTGTCGGAGGCCCAGAAGCAGCAGCAGCAGGGCCCAGAGGCTCCAGCCCTGCCAGAAGGCCATACCCATGAGGGCCAAGGCCACCACCAGGGCCACCGAGACCGTCCTGTGCCTGGCGCCCAGGAGGCCGTAGGCTATGTGGCCGCCGTCCAGCTGGCCCACGGGAATCAAGTTGAGGCTGGTGATGAAAAGTCCTATCCAGCCGGCGAAGGCCACCGGATGAAGCAGCACATCGTAGCCCTCCGGCACGGGGCCCAGGACCATGAGGCTCAGGAGTTTAAACAGGAGGCTGTCGCCCAGCACCAGGGCGCCCTCGGTGGTGCCTGTGGGCACCACCTCTGAGCGGGCCAGGCCTACCACCGAGGCCAGCACCGAGACAATGAAGCCTGCTATGGGTCCCGAGGCCCCTATGTCTATGAGGGCCCGGCGGGTGATGATGGGGGAGCGCATCTTTATCACCGCCCCGAAGGTGCCTATGATGGTGGGGGCAGGGATGAAGTAGGGCAAGCTGGCCTTGGTGTGGTGCACCCTGGAGGCCACATAGTGGCTCAGCTCGTGGCTGAGGAGTATGAGCATGAGGCTGGCGGAAAAGGGCAGGCCCTCCAGGAGCCCCCAGGGTTGTCTGAGGGGGTTTACCCCCTGCTGCAGGGCCCCTGCCGTCAGGGTAGTAAGGCCCGTGAGGACAAAAAGCACTATGTGCACCCAGGGAAGACGCATTGCTCAGGACAGCTCGGCCTCAAGGTCGTGCTCCGAGGCATGGGTTATCCGCACCTTCACGAACTGGCCCGGCTCCAGGGGGGTGGAGATATAGACCTGGCCGTCCACCTCAGGGGCCTGCCCGTAGAACCTTGCCACGGAGCGGCCTTCGTCGGTCTCTTCCACCAGGACCTCCAGCTGTCTTCCCACCATGCCCTGGTGCTTAAGGAGGCTTATCTGGCTCTGTGCCTGAAGGAGCTCCTCCTGTCTCCTGCTCTTAAGCTCTTGTGGAAGCTGTCCCTGGAGCCTGGCCGCAGGGGTACCCTCCTCAGGCCAGAACTGGAAGACCCCCACATGCTCAATCTGGGCCTCCTCCAGGAACTGAAGGAGGGCCTGGAACTCCTCCTCCGTTTCCCCTGGAAAGCCCACCATGAAGGTGCTCCTGAGCCACAGGCCCGGAAGTGTCCGTCTCAGGCGCCGAAGGAGGCGCAGGAGCTCCTTCCTCTGCATGGGCCTTCCCATGAGCCTGAGGAGCCTCTCCTCTGAATGCTGAAGCGGCACATCCAGGTAGGGCACCAGGTGCCTCAGCGAAGGCAGGGTGGAAAGCAGCTCCTGGGTAATGCCCCGGGGATGCAGGTACATCAGCCTGAGCCAGAACTTCCCCTTGAGGCCGTCAAGCTCCCTGAGCAGGCCTGCCAGGGAAAGGCCCTTGTAGTAGTAGGCGGTTATGTCCTGCCCCACCAGGACCAGCTCCCTGGCCCCTGCCCGAAGGAGCCCCTGGGCCTCTCGGAGTATCTGCTCGGCAGGGAGGCTCCTGTGAGGCCCCCTTATAGAGGGTATGCAGCAGAAGCTACAGCGGCGCTTGCATCCCTCGGTGATCTTGAGATATGCGTAGGGAAAGGTGCCAAGGTGCCTGGCCAGCCCTACGGGGGCGCCGTCTCCGCTCAGGTAGCGGACGATGTCCTCGGTGGCCTCTACTCCCCAGAGGGCGTCAATCTCGGGTATGCCCTCCCTGAGCTCTTCCCTGTAGCGTTCTGCCAGGCAGCCGAAGACCAGGAGCCTCTGGTCCCGGCGCTTGGCCCTGGCCAGGGCGAGTATCTCCTGGATGGCCTCCCTCTTGGCAGGCTCTATGAAGCCGCAGGTGTTGACCAGCAAGGCCTGGGCCTCCTGGGGCTCCTGGGCGAGCTCTGCCCCTGCCCTCAGGAGGGCCCCCAGGAGGTGCTCGGAGTCCACCTGGTTCTTGGCGCAACCCAGGGTAAGGAGGTAGACCTTCACCGCCTGAGCCCCCTTAGAAGCCTGTACAGCAGCGGATACAGGGCAAGCCCCGCCGCTATGCTCACCGCCGTGGAGCCCACCACGAAGGGCACCACCAGGTAGCCCATGGTGCTCAGAAGGCCCGGAAGGCTGAGGTCCCCCAACTGCAGGGCCTCCGAGAGCTGCCGCCGGGTAAGCAGCAGGCCCACCCAGGTGGAGAAGGTGTAAATAGGCAGGGCCGTCCAGGGATTGGTCACATATACACCGCTGAGGGTGGCCAGCCAGTTGAGCCTCAGCAGGTATGCCGCCCCGATGCCCATGAGGGTATGAAGTCCCAGCAGGGGAGAAAGCCCGATGCTCACCCCTATGCTGAAGGAAATGGCCAGCTTCCTGGGGCTTTCCCTGATACTTAGAAGCAGCTGTATCCTTTCCTTAAGAGGCAAAGTGCTGATACCCCCTGGGGGCAAATCGCCTCTCGTGGCCCTGGGCATCCACCAGGTAAAGGCCCTCCTCTATGACCTCGCCGATGAGCACCGCTCCCTTGGGGGCCCTCCTGGCGGTAAACAGCAACTGGTAGTCCTCCCCTCCTGAGAGGGCCAGCTCCAGGGGCTCAAGCCCCAGGGCCGGGGCGGCCTCCCTGAGGGGTTCCGAAAGGGGCACCTTCTGGAGAAAAATCCTCAGGCCCACCCCGCTTGCGCGGGCCAGCCTGGCGGCATCCAGTAGCAGCCCGTCGCTCACGTCAATCATGGCGGTGGCCCCGCGGGGAGGGCGCTGGGGAAGACAGGGCAGTAGGTGCCTTCTCAACAGGGGCTCCATGAGCCTCCACGGCAGGGGTCCCTTGATGCTCTGGCCCTTCTCCAGGGCCACGGGCCGGCCCAGGCGCCTCAGCAGGGCCAGACCGCAGGCCGCCTCGCCCAGCGGCCCTGACACATACAGGCCCTCTCCAGGGCTTGCCCCTTCTCTGAGCACGGGGGCCTTGGCATAGCCCAGCACGGTGGCTGAAAGCACCAGGCGGGCCGAGGCGCTCAGGTCCCCGCCCACCAGCACGGCGCCGTGCTCCCTCAGGGCATCCAGGATGCCCCGGAGCAGATGCCCAAGAAACCCCATGGTGGTTTTCGGCGGGGCGGCCAGCTCAAAGAGCATGAAGGCGGCCCTTCCGCCCATGGCCAGTATGTCGCTGACATTTACTGCCACCAGCTTGTAGCCCAGCTGGTAGGGGCTGAAGTAGGAGAGGTCAAAGTGCACATCCTGGAGCATCATGTCGGAGCTAAGGAGGAGCCTTACCCCCTTAGGGGGCCTGAGCACAGCGGCGTCATCCCCTATGCCCCTGAGGAGGGCTCTGGGGCGCCCCTGCCCCCGGGCCTTCTGCAGGAGCCACTGAAGGAGGGCCTCCTCGCCCAGGTGAGCAAGGCTCCTCTGGGCCCTCATGCGGCCTTCTTTTTGGGGCCCTTTCTTAAAGCATATCGAAGGACATCATCCATGGTGTCGGCCAGGAGGAACTGGAGATCCTTCTTGATGTACCTGGGGATATCCTCCAGGTCCTTCTTGTTGCGCCTGGGTATGATGATTTTCCTTATGCCCATGCGCTTGGCGGCCAGGGCCTTCTCCTTAAGGCCGCCCACGGGCAGGACCCTGCCTCGGAGGGTGACCTCGCCGGTCATGGCCACATCCTTTCGGACCGGCCTTGCCGTGAGCACCGAGGCTATGGCCGTGGCCATGGTGATGCCTGCCGAGGGGCCGTCCTTGGGGATGGCCCCGGCGGGCACATGGATGTGGATGTCAATCTTGCCGAAGATGTCCTCCTTGATGCCCAGCTCCCTGGCCCTGGAGCGCACATAGCTCAGGGCCGCCTGGGCAGACTCCTTCATCACATCGCCCAGCTGTCCCGTGAGGGTGAGGCTGCCCCGTCCCTTCATGGCGGTGGCCTCCACATAGATTATCTCGCCGCCGGACTCCGTCCAGGCCAGGCCGGTGGCCACCCCGGGTTGTTCCCGCTCCATCTCCTCCTCGGGCAGGTACTTGGGCACCCCCAGGTACTTCTGGAGGTTCCGGGGGGTGATGAAGAACCTCTTTCGGCGCCCCTCGGCTATCTCCCTGGCCACCTTGCGGCACAGGTGGGCCAGCTCCCTCTCCAGGTTCCTCACGCCGGCCTCCCTGGTGTAGTGGGTGATTATCTGCCTGAGGGCGTTGTCCGAGACCCTCAGGTTGTCGGGCTTGAGGCCGTGGGCCTCCAGCTGCTTGGGCAGGAGGTAGCGCCTGGCTATGCCCAGCTTCTCCTGCTCGGTGTAGCCGCTGAGGTGGATGATCTCCATCCTGTCCCTGAGGGGCGTGGGAATGGTGTCCACCATGTTGCCCGTGGTGATGAACAGCACCCTGGAGAGGTCGAAGGGCACGCCCAGGTAGTGGTCCACGAAGGCGTTGTTCTGCTCCGGGTCCAGCACCTCCAGGAGGGCGCTGGAGGGGTCGCCCCTGAAGTCCATGCCTATCTTGTCTATCTCATCCAGCATGAACACGGGGTTGTTGGTGCCGGCCTGCTTGAGGCCCTGGATGATTCTTCCCGGCAGGGCCCCCACATAGGTGCGGCGGTGGCCCCGTATCTCGGCCTCGTCGCGCATGCCCCCCAGGGACATGCGCACGAACTCCCTGCCCAGGGCCCGGGCTATGGAGCGGCCCAGGGAGGTCTTGCCCACCCCGGGGGGACCGATGAAGCACAGGATGGGCCCCTTGGTGGTGGCCTTCAGCTTCCGGACGCTCAGGAACTCCAGGATGCGCTCCTTGACCTTCTCCAGGTCGTAGTGGTCCTCATCCAGCACCTTCTTGGCCGCCTTTATATCCAGCCTGTCCTTGGTGGCCTTTGACCAGGGTAGCTCCACCAGCCACTCCAGGTAGGTTCTCACCGTGGCGGCCTCGGCGCTGTCGGGATGCATCTTCTGGAGCCTTCTTAGCTGCTTTTCCGCCTCGGTGCGCACCTTCGGGGGCATCTTGGCCGCCTCTATCTTCTTCCTGAACTCCCTGGCCTCCTCGGCCCGCTCGTCTATCTCGCCCAGCTCCTTCTGGATGGCCTTCAGCTGCTCCCTGAGGAAGTACTCCCTCTGGGTGCGGTCAATCTCGCCCTTGGCCTCGGTCTGGATCTTCTGCTGGACGGCCAGGAGCTCCACCTCCCTGGAGAGCACCTCGCTGACCTTCTTCAGCCTTTCCACGGGGTCAAGTATCTCCAGCACCTCCTGGGCCTGCTCGGTCTTCAGCCCCAGGTTGGAGGCCACCAGGTCGGCCAGTCGGCCCGGGTCCTCCAGGTTCTCTATCACCACCATGATGTCGGGGATGATGGTCTTGCCCAGGTTCACCGCCCGGTCCAGCTGCTCCCGGACGGCCCGGATGAGGGCCTCCACCTCTATGGTGAGCTCCCCGGGGGGCTGTTCCGGTATCTTCTCAATGGCCACCCGGTAGAAGGGCTCCTGCTGGAGGAACTCCTTCACCCTGGCCTTGGAAAGCCCCTGCACCAGGATCTTCACCCGGCCGTCGGGCAGCTTCAGCATCCTCATGATCATCCCCACGGTGCCCACCTGGTAGAGGTCCTGGGGGGTGGGGCTCTCCACGCTCATGTCCTTCTGGGTAAGGAGCATCACCAGGCGGTCCTTGGCCAGGGCGCTCTCTATGGCGTTGATGGACATCTCCCTGCCCACAAACAGGGGGATGATCATGTAAGGGAACACCACGATGTCCCTTACGGGCAGTACGGGCAGCTCCTCGGGTATCTCCGGCTGCCGCTCCTTCTGCCTCTCTGGTGCCTGGGGTCTCTGGGCCATGGTCCTTCTACCTCTTCAGGGCTACCTGCTGAAGGAAGGCCCTGAAGCGTTCTCCCAGCTCGGGGCTCTCCAAGGCCATCTCCACGGTGGCCATGAGAAAGCCGAACTTGTCCCCTGCGTCATAGCGCCTGCCCCGATAGAGGAGGCCGTAAAGGGCCCCCTCAGCGGCCAGCACCCTGAGGGCATCGGTAAGCTGTATCTCCCCTGCGGCCCCAGGGGGGAGGTCCTTGAGCACCTCAAACACCCTGGGCAGCAGGATGTACCGCCCTATGACGGCCAGCCTGCTGGGGGCCTCCTGCTCCTGGGGCTTCTCCACCAGGTCCTCTATGCGGTAAAGGCCGGGGGCCACCTGGGAGCCCCTGATGACCCCGTACTTGTGCACCTCCTCCTGGGGCACCTCCTGGAGGGCCACCACGGCAACGCCCCTCTGCCTATGCAGGGCAATCATGTCCTTAAGGAGGCTTTCCCCAGGGGGGATGACATCGTCGCTGAGTAGCACTGCAAAGGCCTCATCCTTCACGAAGGGCCTGGCGCACAGCACCGCATGGCCCAGTCCCAGGGGAGCCCGCTGGCGAATGAAGGCAAAGCTCAGGTTGTTCAGGCGGTTGAGCTCCTGAAGGAGGGCCTCCTTGCCCTTCTGCTGAAGCACCTCCTCCAGCTCATGGAAGCTGTCGAAGTGGTCCTCTATGGCCCTCTTGTGTTTGCCCGTAATGATGATAAACTCCTCTATGCCAGAGGCCTGGGCCTCCTCCACGGCGTACTGGATGAGGGGCTTGTCCACCAGGGGAAGCATCTCCTTAGGCGAGGCCTTGGTAGCAGGCAGGAACCTGGTACCCAGCCCCGCCGCTGGAAAAACAGCCTTCCTTACGCTCAAGCCGGCATCCCCCTTTAGAGAGATTTTCAAGGGTATTTTACCACAAAAAGGCCGCCTCAAAGCCCGGCCAGGCGCTCCCTTTACTGCTAAGACAAGGGGGAGTATAATGCCTTGCAGAAACCTTTTCAACCGAAGGAGGCCTCGGTCATGATAAAGCGCACCGTGGTGTATTTTGAAAAGCCCGGCAAGGACAACACCGCCCAGTGCATAGAGGTAGTAAGGGAGGCGGCCAAGGCCCTGGGGGTGAGGCACCTGGTGGTGGCCACCACCACGGGGGCCACTGCCCTGGCCATGGCCCAGGCCCTGAAGGGACAGAGGCTGAAGATAGTGGCCGTGACGCACTCGGCAGGCTTCAAGGAGCCCAACACCCTGGAGATAGGCTCGGAGGAGCTCAACAGGCTCAGGGAGCTGGGCGTGGAAGTCTTCACCGGCCCCATGCTCACCCACTCGCTGGAGACCGCCCTGGCAGCCAAGTTCAGCGGCCTTTACCCCACCCTGATAATCGCCCAGAGCCTCAGGCGCTTTGGGGAGGGCACCAAGGTCTGCTGCGAGATAGTGATGATGGCTGTGGATGCAGGACTGCTGCCGGAGGGCGAGGAGGTGCTGGCCGTAGCTGGCACCGCCAGGGGGGCCGACACGGTGCTGCTTATGCGCTCGGCGGCCTCCAAGAGGTTCCTGGAGCTCAGGGTCCTGGAGGTGCTGGCCAAGCCCAGGGTCTAAGGGGCCAGGAAGGTCTCAAGGCCCAAGCGCTGTATTGTCTCGGCAAGCCGCTCCTTCTTCCTGCGGCTGCCTGGTCTCAGCGTCGCCAGGGCCCTGTAGCGGCTGAGCACCTTGTCAATGGCCTCCAGGACCTCAAACTCCTGGAGGAAGTCGGCATACTTCAGGCCCAGCCTCACCGTGGAGCCCTCCTTGCCTCCTATTAGCATCCTGAAGCCCGTCTCGGCGAGGCCGAGCACGCCCTCCCTGCAGGCCTCCACGCACTTGGCGCAGTGGATGCAGTTTTCCTCAACAAGCACCACGGAGCGGCCCTGCCTCCTGAGGGCATCGAACCTGCAGGCCCTGAGGCAGGCGGTGCAGTCCTGGGGGCAGGGGCGGTCGCCCACCTCTGCCCTGCCTATGGCTATGACGCCTATGTCGGAGTGCTGGGGGCGGCTACAGCCGTTGGCGCAGCCGGCAAAGGAGACGGTCACCTTGTTGGGCATGTCGGCATCGCCGAAGTTCCTGCTCACCATGAGGCCCAGCTCCTGCACCGGTCTCAGGGCCTGGCGGCACCAGTCCGGGCAGGTGAAGATGTTCCTCACCGAGGTGCCGGCCCCGCCGGGGAAGAGCCCCGCGGTGTAGAGCTCCTTCAGGGCCTCCTGGAGGCCCTTCTGCCCCACTTCGGGAATCTCCAGATTGTGCCTGGGGCTGAGGTGCACCTTGCCTGAGCCGTATCGGTCTATCACCCTCCTTATCGCCCTCAGCTGCGCCACGGTGTAGACATTCCTGTAGGGCCTGGCGCAGGTCCTGAGGTTCACGGTCTTTTCGCCCACCACCTCTATGTCCTTGGCCAGCACGCCCCTGATGACCCCCACGCGGGGCATCTGGAGGCTGAAGCCCTGCTCCTTGCCAGCCATGCTCAGACCTCAAACTCCCCCACACCCAGACGCTCCAGCACATCCCCAATCCTTTCGCCCTCCTTAGCCAGGGCAGAGTACCTCAGCAGCACCGCCCCTATGAGCTGCACAAGCTCCTCCTCCGTGGACACCCGCCTGTAGGGCACCGCCTCCCTGGGCCTCAGCCCTCCCCTTCCGCCCAGAAGGACATCGAAGCCCCTGGCCCGGACCCTGATGGTACCGGGCCGGCAGACATTACTGCAGAAGCCGCATCTGACGCACCTTTCCGCATCGATGGCCACGCCGTCGTCGGTAAGCTCTATGGCGTCCACCTGGCAACCCAGGGGCTCCTTTACGCAGAGGCTACAGAGCTTGCACCTCTTGTCCGTAAGCTCTATCTCGGCCCTGGCTATCACCCCGATGTCGGAAGTCCTGGAGCGCACGCAGGAGAAATCGCAGCCGGAAAGGGAGATGGTGGTCTTTGCCGGAAGCACCCTGCCGCCCAGCAGGCGGTTGAGCCTCTGGGCACAGTCGCTCATGGGCACGGCATTGTAGAGGCACCACCTGGAGCAGGCGATGACATTCCTCAGGTATCTTCCCGTGGAGCCCAGGGAAAGCCCGTGGCTTTCAAGCAGTGCCCTTATTTCCCCCAGGTAGGCCCTTTCCACATGGGGTATCTCCACCGTCTGCCTGGGACTGACATGCACCAGGCCTGCACCATACTTCTCGGCGATGTCGGCAATGAGACCTACCTGCTCTGAGGTGAGCTCCGAGCAGTAGGGCTCCCTCGCCCTGACCCTGAGGACGACCCTCTCCCTGAGCCTGCCCTCGATGACCCCCTCTTCGGCCATACCCTTATGCTATTAGGAAAGAGCCCGGCGGGTTATGATTTGAATCATAGGGGTCCTCTCAAGCCCCCCTGTTGAGTGCCCTCTTTATGCCCCGGCAGGCCTGGCGGATTCGGTGCTCGTTTTCCACCAGGGCGAAGCGCACAAAGCCGTCGCCCCCCTCGCCGAAGCCTATACCCGGGGAGACGGCCACCTTGGCCTCCTTAAGCAGGAACTTGGAAAACTCCAGGGAGCCCATCTTCCTGAAGGGCTCGGGTATGGGGGCCCAGAGGAACATGGTAGCCCTGGGGGGCTCCACGGTCCAGCCGGCCTGCCCGAGGCCCTTCAGCAGCACATCCCTCCTTGACTGGTATGTCCGCCTGAAGCCCTCCACGCAGTCCTGGGGCCCCCTGAGGGCCACTATGCTGGCTATCTGAATGGGCTGGAACATCCCGTAGTCCAGGTAGCTCTTTATCTTGGTGAGCGCCCCTACCAGGGCCCTGTTGCCCACGCAGAAGCCCACCCTCCAGCCGGCCATGGAGTAGCTCTTGGTCATGGAGAAGAACTCCACGGCCACCTCCTTGGCCCCCCGGGCCTGAAGGATGCTGGGGGCCTGGTAGCCGTCAAAGACCAGGTCGGCGTAGGCCAGGTCGTGAAGCACCATGAGCCTGTGCTCCCTGGCGAAGTCCACCACCTTCTGGAAGAACTCCAGGCCCTCCACCACCTGGGTGGTGGGGTTGTGGGGAAAGTTCAGGATGAGCATCTTGGGCCTGGGCCAGGTCTTCACGAAGGCCTTCTGAAGCTCCTGGAAGAAGTCCACCCCTGGGCCTATGGGGACGCTGGTGACCTCGCCGCCGGCAATGATGACGCTGTAGGGGTGGATGGGGTAGGCGGGGGTGGGCGTAAGCACCACATCGCCGGGCTGAACGGTGGCCAGCACCAGGTGGCTCAGGCCCTCCTTGGAGCCTATGGTCACCACGGCCTCCGTCTCGGGGTCCAGCTCCACCTGGTAGCGCCTCTGGTACCACTCGCATATGGCCATCCTCAGCTGGGTTATCCCCCTGGAGGCGGAGTAGCGGTGATTCCGGGGGTTCCGGGCCGCCTCGCAGAGCTTGTCTATCACATGCTGGGGCGCGGGCATGTCGGGGTTCCCCATGCCCAAGTCCACGATGTCCTCGCCCCTTCTTCTGGCCTGCATCTTCAGCTCGTTTACTATGGCGAACACATAGGGCGGAAGCCTCTTTATCCTTCCGAACTCAAACATGCCCGTAGACCTCCTCGGCATTCATGGAGCTTCTGACCAGGGGGCCTGCGGCCACGGCGGCAAAGCCCATGCTGAGGGCCTCCTGCCTCAGGGCCTCAAACTCTCCGGGCTGCAGGTACCTGGCCACCGGCAGCTGCCCCTTGGTGGGCCTGAGGTACTGCCCCAGGGTCAGGATATCACATCCCACGGCCCGAAGGTCCCGAAGCACTCCCAGCACCTCCTCCATGCTCTCGCCCAGGCCCAGCATGAGGCCTGACTTGGTGCAGAGCCCGGCGGCCTTGGCCCTTTGAAGGAGCTCCAGGGAGCGCCGGTAGCTGGCCCGGGGCCTGACGGTGCCGTAGAGCCTGGGCACCGTCTCCAGATTGTGGTTGAGCACATCGGGACGGGCACCGAGCACCATCCGGAGGGCCTCCCAGGAGCCGCCGAAATCGGGCACCAGCACCTCCACCTTGACCCCTGCAAGATGCTCCCTCAGGGCCTGGATGCAACGGGCAAAGTGCCCGGCTCCGCCGTCAGGGAGGTCGTCCCTGCAGACGGAGGTGATGACCACATACTTCAGGGCCATGCGCCCGGCCGTTCGGGCCAGCCTGAGGGGCTCCTGCTCGTCCGGGGGCCCAGGGGCCCCCTTCCTCACGGCGCAGAAGCCGCAGCCCCTGGTGCACACATCACCCAGGATGAGGAATGTAGCCCTGCCCCGACCGAAACACCCCCCCAGGTTGGGGCACCGGGCCTCCTCGCACACGGTGCTCAGGCGCCCCTGCCTGAGCAGGCCCTTCAGGGCACGCCCGGCCGACAGACTGCCGCCCGTCCTGAGCCACTGGGGAAGCCTCATAATCCCTAACCTTAATAGAAAATTCAGGGCATTGTCAAATATACCCGGGACAACTGAAAGTTGCATGCAACCAGGAGGATACATTGACAGGGCGTCGGAAACTCTTTGATAATTAAGGCAATGGTAGCGGTATATTTCGTCTACGGGTTGGTATTCTTTGTCCTGGCCCTGGTGGTGCTGGCGTATCCCAAGAGGCTGGGGGCCCCCAGGCTGAAGGAGGCCTTGTGGTACTTGGGGATGTTTGCCCTGGTGCATGCCCTTAACGAGTGGGCCGAGATGTTTCGGCTTCTGGGGCCTCCCTTTGGGTCCTGGAGGCTTCAGGCCGTAGGGAGCCTCCTGCTTCTTCCCCTTTCGTTTTACTTCCTTGTGGCCTTTGGGGCCACCGCCATGCCTGAAGGAGCCAGGTGGCTGAGGTATGTGCCCTTTGGCCTCCTGGCGGTCTGGGCCGTGGCGGTAGCGCCCTCGGGGGTTGAGCCCCTTCGGGCCAACATCCTGGCCCGCTACATGCTGGGGGCTCCAGGGGCGGTGCTGGGTGCCTGGGCCCTGTGGAGGCAGCAGCCCTATCTCAGGGAGGCCCCTAGGGGCATAAGGAGGTGTCTCAGGCTTTCCTCCGGGGCGCTTCTGGCCTACGGGCTCCTGGCAGGTCTGGTGGTGCCCCAGGACAGGGTGTTGGCCGCCTCGGTGCTGAACTACGAGCTCATCAGGGAGGCCCTGGGCGTGCCCATACAGGTGCTGAGGACGGGCTGCGCAGCAGTGCTGACCTTCGCCGTGGTGCGCACCATGGGATTGTTTGAGTGGGAGGCCCTCAGGAGCCTCCGGGAGGCCAACGAACGCCTGGAGGAGCGGGTCAGGGAGCGCACCAAGGCCTTGGAGGACTCCCTCCGCTTCATGGAAAGCATCTTTCAAAGCATCCAGGACCCCTTCATTATTGTGGACAGGGAGTTCAAAATCATAAAGGCCAACGAGGCCTACGCCCAGCTTAAGGGCATACCCACGAAGGAGCTTCTGGGAAGGCCCTGCTATGAGGCCACCAGGGGTCGAAGCTCCGTCTGCGCCGATTGCGTGGTGGAGAAGACCTTTCGCTCCAAGGACCCCTGTGCCAAGGAAAAGGCCGTGGAGGTAAACGGCCACGAGCACTGGGTGGAAATCTACACCTACCCGGTGCTGGATGCCCGGGGGCAGGTGAGCCATGTGGTGGAGTATGTGCGAAACGCCACGGAGCGCAAGAGGGGCGAAGAGGAGCGCAAGCGGCTCATAAAGGAGCTGGAGGAGCTTTCCCGGACCGATGCCCTTACCGGGCTGCTTAATCGCCGGGGGCTGATAGACAGGCTTCAGTACGAGCTCAGGAGGGCCGAGCGGTACGGCACCGTCACCTCCTTGGTCCTGGTGGACATGGACCACTTCAAGGATATAAACGACCGCTTCGGCCACAAGGGGGGCGACAGGGTGCTTCAGGAGGTGGCCAAGGGGCTCCTCCAGATGGTGCGCACCGCCGACATAGTGGGCCGATACGGGGGCGACGAGTTCATGCTCATCCTGCCGCAGACATCTCTGCAGGGCGCCCAGGAGCTGGCCGAGCGCATAAGGCTAAGCATCGCCCAGAGCCGCCTGCCTGTAGGAGAGGGCCTTTACGCCCAGAGCACCGTAAGCATCGGGGTGGCCTCCTTCGCAGGCCAGGTGGACGTAGACACCTTGCTGGAGCGCATAGACAGCGCCCTCTACGCCTCAAAGAAGCTGGGCCGAAACAGGCTCTATGTCCTGGGCTAAAACCTCCTGTACAGGGAGAGCCCCATGTAGGGGGCATCGGGGACATCCTGGTTAAATCCCCAGCCTGCCTGAAGGCCCAGGGAGGCCCCGGGGGCGATGGAAAGCTCCGCCAGGCCCCCTGTCCTGAAGAGGGCATACTCTGCCGAGGCGCCCAGCTCCACGGCCAGGCCCAGGGCCAGGAGCTGCCCCACTCGGCGCTTCAGGCTTGCCATGGCCCAGAAGCCCTGGCCCAGGCTCTGGTAGGAGGCCATGGCATCGGCCCAGTAGGGGCCCAGGGCGGTGCCCCCCTGAAGCTCCAGCACCAGTCCTGTCTGCCCCCCTTGGACCTCGGCCCCTGGCTCAGGGGGACTGAGGGAGGTACTCCTGAACTCCACCCCCGCAGAGACGGCATAGTAGCCCTCCCTGGGGGTCCCCTTCAGCCCGGCCAGGAGCTTGAGGGCCTGGGCCCGGGCCTGGATGCGCCGCCCTGTGCCCAGGTACTCGTACCGCTGGTGGCTCACCATGGCCTTTAGAAGTGGCCTTAGGCCCCCTGGGGCCTCAAGCTCCACCGAGCCGCCCAGGTAGCTGAAGCTCTGTCCCTGGGCATCGGCCCTGAGACCGGCATAAAGCTCCTGGGCCCGGGCCGGACCGGCAGCCAGGAGCAGCACTACACAGAAGGCCTGCAAAGCTCTTCCCATCGCTCACCTCCAGAGCAGATTTCCTTGACCCTCAGGTGCACCGTGGCGTCCTGTACGGCTACCACCTGGGCCTTGAGCTTGACCCCCTCCCGGGGAAGCTCCACCAGCACCTCCCGGGCGTCAGGCAGCCCATGGGGCATCTTCTCCAGCAGCACCGAAAGGCCTGAGTAGGAGACATCCCGGCTCATGCACTGAAGCATGGCACCGTCCCTAAGTCTCAGACTGCAAGGGCTCCTGAGCTCCACCCTGGGATAAAGCCTCTGCAGCGTCCTGCCGCCCCTGAAGGCCCTCAGCAGTCCCTTCAGGGGAAGCAGTATGTCCAGAAGCGGTGCAGAGGCCCCGGGAGGCTCATCCTGGGCCCAGCTCTCAGGGGGGCTGAACATCTGCCTAAGCAGGGCGTGCTTGGTCTGCGTCTCGTAGGGGGTGAACTTGAGGGCCAGGACCATGCCCTCCCTGGTGGGCTCCTGCCTCAGCAGCCTGGCCTTTACCGTGGTGCTTTCACCGTAGGAGGCCCTGAGGGTCAGCTCCACCTCCGGGTGCTTGAAGAAAAACCCCAGGGTCTGCAGGCACACCGAGGCCCCCTCCTCGCTTATGTCCAGGGTGTAGCCCTGGGCCAGCTCTGCCCGGCCCTTGAGGCTACAGGCAATGCGTCGCCTGAGCCTCAGGAGCCTCCGCCTCTGGGGCCTCTGCAGTGTCAGGGCCACTGCCACCAGGAGCAGCAGGGAGTTGAACACCGCCCAGACCGTGCTTATCAGGAGGGCCCCGCCGTCATGGGCATCCCAGAGATGGGCCTTGAGAAGCCCCGCCAGGAGGGCACACAGAAGAAGCACATGGGGCCACAGGAGCCTCAGCTGGAGCTCCAGCTGGCCCTGCCTGCGCCCCTTGGGGGTCACCTGAAAGACCGCCTCCCTGCGCCTGCCAAGGAGGCCTCCCAGGACTGCGTGGCTCAGGGGGAAGCTCATCACCGTCTCGTAGATGTCCGACCAGAAGGCCCTCCTCAGCCCCGGGGCCACCACATACATCATGAGCTGGGCCACCACATAGTAGGACAGGAAGTAGTGGGCAAGCTCCAGGGGCTGAGCCCTCAAGGGGGGCACGCCGAGGAGCAGAAAGGCCAGGGGTGCAGCCAGGTACACCACCCTGGGAAGCCCGTGAAAAAAGTAATATATGGAGGCGAAGTAGTTGAGCCTCTGGGCCCAGCTGAGGCCGCGCTTAAAGAGGGGATTGGCCACCTTCAGGGTCTGCACCGCCCCCTTGGCCCAGCGCTGTCTCTGCCTGAGATAGCCCTTGAGGTCCTCCGGGGCCAGCCCTGCCGAAAGCACCCTGTCCAGGTAGCAGGAGCGCCACCCCCTGGCGCAGAGCTCCAGGCTGGTGTGCAGGTCCTCCGTGAGGGTCTGGGCAGAGAATCCCCCCAGCTCCTGGAGGGCCGCCCGCCTGAGCAGCCCTCCGGAGCCCGCAAAGAAGGCGCTCCCGGTGGCGTCCCTGCCGGGCTGGATGGCCCTGAAGAACAGGTCCTGCTCGTTGCTTATCTCCCGCTGAAGGAGAAAGGTCTTCTGAAAGATGTCCGGGTTGTAGAAGTGATGAGGGCTCTGCACGAAGGCCACCCGGGGCTCCTGGAAGAAGCCCACCAGGTCCCTGAGGAATGTCCTTACGGGCACATGGTCTACATCCAGGACGGCCACCAGCTCACCCCGGGTCCTTTGCAGGGCATAGTTCAGGTTGCCGGCCTTTCCGTGGCGCCTCTGGGGCCTGTGGTGCCAGTGGCAGCCCAAGCTCTGGGCCAGGGCCCTGACCTCGGCCCTTCCGGCATCGTCCAGCACATGCACCTGGAAGCGCCCCCTGGGGTAGTCCTGCGCCAGGGCCCCCACCAGGGTGCGCTCCAGAATCTCCAGGGGCTCATCCACCACAGGGACGAAGATGTCCACCGTGGGGTAGTCCTTAAGGGGTGGGGGACTGCGCCTGAGGGGCCTCCAGGTCTGGAAGACGAAGAAGAAGTTCTGAAGCAGGCCGTAAAGCTCCGCCAAGAAGAGCCCCCCGGTAACGAGCACCCCCTGGAGGGTGCCCAGCTCCAGGGTCTGCACAGCCCTCCAGTGAAGATACCTCAGCTGAAGGAACACTGCCAGGAGCATCACCGGCCTTCTGGCCTTGAGGGCCCAGAGTAGAACGCCCCCGGCCACCAGGAGGCCCGATGCGAGGAGCCCCTCCTGCATATGTCCAAAATTATATAAAAAATTTAAAATAAAGCTATGCTCCTGGGTAGATACGACATCGTAGTGGTAGGCGGCGGCCATGCCGGGGCCGAGGCCGCCCTGGCCGCCTCAAGAATGGGGCTCAGGGTAGCCCTCCTGAGCATGAACCTGGACACCATTGGGCAGCTCAGCTGCAACCCCGCCATCGGCGGCCTGGCCAAGGGCCATCTGGTCAGGGAGATAGACGCCCTGGGGGGGGTGATGGGCAGGGTCTCGGACATGGCCTGCATCCAGAGCCGCCTGCTCAACCGCTCCAAGGGCCCGGCGGTCTGGAGCCTCAGGCACCAGGTGGACAGGGGGCTTTACAAGAGCCACCTGAGGCAGCTGCTGGAGGCCCAGGAGGGACTGGACATCCTGCAGGCCCAGGTGGAGGGCCTGCTCGTTGAGGGCCGGCAGGTCAAGGGAGTAAAGACCACCCTGGGGGGCGAGCTTCGGGCCAGGGCGGTGGTGCTCACCACGGGGACATTCCTCAGGGGGCTCATCCATGTAGGGCTTCAAAGCCAGGAGGCCGGCAGGGCGGGGGAGCCCCCGGCAGTGGCCCTCTCGGAGGCCTTAAGAAGGCTGGGCCTCAAGCTGGGAAGACTGAAGACCGGCACGCCCCCCAGGCTGGATGCCAGGAGCATAGACTTCTCGGCCTGCCAGGTGCAGGAGCCGGAGCTGCCGCCGGTGCCCTTTTCCTCCAGCACGGAGGCCATCAGCAATCCCCAGCTACCCTGCTACATCACCTATACCACCGCAGAGACCAGGGAGATAATCCTGAGGAACCTGGACCGCTCCCCCCTTTACAGCGGCCGCATCCAGGGGATAGGGCCCCGCTACTGTCCCTCCATAGAGGACAAGGTGGTGCGCTTTGCCCACCGGCAGCGCCACCAGGTGTTCCTGGAGCCCGAGGGCCTTCGCTGCCGGGAGTACTACGCCAACGGCGTCTCCACCAGCCTGCCCCTGGATGTGCAGGTGGCCCTCGTAAGGAGCATACCGGGACTTCAAGAGGCCCGGCTCATGCGCCCCGGCTATGCCGTGGAGTACGACTTCGTGCTTCCTACACAGCTTGAGCCCACCCTCGAGTGCAAGCTCCTCAAGGGGCTCTTCCTGGCCGGGCAGATAAACGGCACCTCGGGCTACGAGGAGGCCGCCGCCCAGGGCCTCGTGGCCGGGGCCAACGCCGCCCTCGTGGTGCTAGGAAGAAAGCCCCTCCTGCTCGGAAGGGACGAGGCCTACATAGGGGTGCTCATAGACGACCTGGTGAGCCGGGGCACTACCGAGCCCTACAGGATGTTCACCTCCAGGGCGGAGTTCCGTCTGCTCCTAAGGCACGACAACGCCGAGATGCGCCTTTCTGAGCGGGCCTACGAGGCAGGCCTCATCGGGCAGCACAGGTACGGGCAGTTCCTCAAAAAGAGGCGCTGGCTCCAGGAGGAGCTCCGCAGGCTCCGCAGGGTGAGGCTCAGGCCCGGGGAGGTAAACCCCCTGCTTCAGCGCCTGGGCTCCAGCCCTGTAAAGGAGGCCATAGCACTGGAGCAACTGCTCAGAAGGCCCGAGGTCAGCTACCAGCACATTATCACCCTAAGCGCCCCTGAGGAGCCGCCCCCCTCGGAGGAGCTCAAGGGCCTGGTGGAGACCGAGGTCAAATACGCCGGCTACATCCAGCGCCAGAGGGAGGCGGCCCGGCGCCTCCGGGCCGCCGAGGCCAGGCCCCTGCCCCAGGGGCTTGACTACATGGCCATACCTGGGCTTTCCAGGGAGCTGGCAGAGAAGCTCCAAGAGGTAAGGCCCTCTACCCTGGGGCAGGCCAGCCGCATCCAGGGCATGACCCCCGCAGCCCTGAGCCTCCTGGAGGTGGCGGCAAGGCGCCACAGCAAGGCCCCCCATGGGCCCTGAGGCGGAAAGGCTCCTGAGGGAGGGCCTCAGGCAGATGGGCCTGGCAGGGCCCTCCGAAGAGGTCCTGAAAAAGTTCTCCACCTACCTGGAGGAGCTCCTCAAGTGGCAGAAGGCCTACAGCCTTACCGGCCTGAGGAGCCAGCGGGAGGTAGTGATAAAAGGGTTTCTGGACTCCGCCCTCTACCTGCTGGCCCTTCCCGAGGGGCCCCTCGGGGTGCTGGATGTAGGCTCCGGGGCAGGGTTTCCGGCCCTGCCCATGAAGCTCCTGAGGCCTGAGCTCAGGCTGAGCCTGCTGGAGCCCTCCAGGAAGCGGGCCGCCTTCCTCAGGCACATCATCTTCACCCTCGGCCTTGGGGACATCCAGGTGCTTCAGCAGAGGCTCCAGGAGCTGGCCCCAGGGGAGGCCTTCGATGTGGCCACCACCAGGGCCCTGCTAAGCTGCGGGGACTTCCTGAGCCAGGCAGGCCCGCACCTAAGGCCCGGGGGCCTGCTCCTGCTGAGCAAGGGCCCCAGGTACAAGGACGAGCTGGAGGGCCTCCAGGCCCGGGTGATTCCCGTAAGGCTCCCCCTTGCGGACCTTAAGCGCTACCTGGTGGTGCTGAAGCGCCCTTAGAGTTTCATAACTTTTTCATAAATCCTTCAAAGCCCCTTCAAACTGCCCCTGTAAGCTAAGGGCATGCTCAAGGACGAAAAGAAAGGAGGTGAGCAGAGAGTGAGGAAGGTTGCAGTGGTGATAGCGGCACTGGTCCTTCTGGCTGGGGCCGGCCTGGCCTATGCCCACATGTGGGGCCCCGGCGGAGCCTGGATGATGGGCCCCGGCTACGGCTGGATGATGGGCCCCGGCTACTACGGCCCTGAGGGCCAGAAGTTCCTGAAGGAGACCAGGCAGTTGAGGCAGCAGCTGTGGCAGAAGCAGTTTGAGCTCCGGGAGGCCCTTGCCGAGGGCGACCAGGACAGGGCAGGGAAGCTCTACGAGGAGATTACCACCCTCCAGGAGAAGCTCTACGAGAAGACTCCCTTCAGGGGCCGGTTCAGGGGCGGCTACTATGCCGGGGGCTGGCACTGCTGGTAGGCTAATGAACAGGAGGGGGCCCCTCCCACCCCCTCCTGTTCACAACTTCTTCACACTCTACGGCTATGCTTACCTTAGGAATGAGGACCCTGGCAGCGATAGCAGTCCTCCTGCTGGCCCTTTCCGCCACGGCCTTTGCGCAGGGGCCCAGGCGCTCGGCCGTCTCCTACGGGGCCTACTGTGAAAGCCCCTACGGGTTCTGCAGAAAGGAACTCAACAGCAGGCAGGCCGTCCATGCCCTGAGGATGTTCTTCCACCACCGGGGGCTGAGGGTGGAGGTCCTGCAGCTGAAGGGACGGTTCATAAAGGCCAACATCTACAACGGCCCCAATCTGGTGGACACCATCCTGCTTGACCGAAAGACCGGCCGCATGCGCTCCATCTACTGAAGTTCCGAAAGCATCTGGGCCACGGTCTTCTTAAGCACCGGATGCACAAGCCCCGGCGCTATCTCTGCCAGGGGCTCCAGGACAAACCTTCGCTCCTGCACCAGGGGATGGGGAATCTGAAGCCCCGGCGTATCAAGCACCAGGGAGTCGTAGAAGATGATATCCAGGTCTACCACCCTGGGGCCCCAGCGGGGCCCGGGGCTACGGCCCATCCTCCTCTCTATGTCCTTCAGTGCGGCAAGAAGCTCCTGTGGTGAAAGGGAGGTCTCCGCCTCCACGGCCATGTTGGCAAAGGGGGGTTGCTCCGTAAGGCCCCAGGGCTCGGTCATGTAGATGCGGGAGGTCTTCAAGAGCCTCAGGCCTGCTCTCTCAAGGAGCTCCACCGCCCTGAGGCACTGGGCCTCCCTGTCACCCAGGTTTGAGCCTATACAGATGTAGACCACAGGCAGGGGCGCCTACCTCAGGGCTCTCTGGATTCTTTCTGCCGCCTCCTTTATGCGCTCCTTGGGGGCGCAGAGGGCGAAGCGCACATAGCCCTCGCCCTCGGGGCCGAAGCCCACCCCCGGGGTGGCCAGCACTGCGGCCTCCTTAAGGAGATGCTGCACCAGCCCGGTGGAGTCCCATCCCTCCGGGCAGCGGGCCCACACATAGAAGGTGGCCTTGGGCCTGAAGGCCCTGAGGGGGCTCTGGGCCAGGCCCTGAAGCAGGACATCGCGCCTCTCCTGGTAGGTGCGCCTGAGGGAGGCGAGGGACTCCTCAGGCGTTTCCAGGGCTGCAATGGCCGCCTCCTGGATGGCCTGGAACACTCCCGAGTCCAGGTTGGTCTTTATCCTCCCCAGGCCTGCCACCACCTGGGCGTTGCCTACGCAGAAGCCCACCCTCCAGCCGGTCATGTTGTAGGTCTTGGAAAGGCTGTGAAACTCCACCCCCACCCCCTTGCCCCCGGGGGTCTGAAGGAAGCTCAGGGGCCGCTGTTCGTCAAAGTACAGCTCCGAGTAGGCAGCATCGTGGCAGACTATCACATTGTGGCGCTCTGCAAAGGCCACCACCTGCTGGAAGAACTCCAGGGTGGCCGTCTGGGCGGTGGGGTTGTTGGGGTAGTTGAGGAAAAGGAGCTTGGCCCTCCGGGCCAGCTCCTGGGGCACGGCCTCCAGGTCGGGAAAGAAGTGGCGTTCCTGCCTCAGGGGGAGGGCCACGGGCCGGGCCCCGGCAAACAGGGCCCCTATGCTGTAGACCGGGTAGCCGGGGCTACAGTAAAGCACCACATCGCCCTCCTGGGCAAAGGCCAGGCTTATGTGTCCGATGCCCTCCTTTGAGCCTATGAGGCTTAGCACCTCGGTGGCCGCATCCAGGCTGACGCCGAAGCGCCTCTTGTACCACCGGGCCACCGCCTCCCTGAAGCGGGGCATTCCCTGGTAGGAGGGGTAGCGGTGGTTTTCGGGCCGCTCAACGGCCTGCTTCATGGCCTGCACGATGTGCCCAGGGGTGGGCAGGTCGGGGTCCCCTATGCTCAGGTCTATGAGGTCCGCACCCCTTGCCAGGGCCTCCTCCTTCATCCTGTCAATCTGGGCAAAGAGGTAGGGGGGCAGCTCCTTGAGCCTCCTGGCAAGCTCCACCTTTATCATGGAAAGCAGCCTCCTTGGGGAAGAATCTTTCGGAGGCTATTATAACCTACTCGTATCTCAGGGGCTCTATGGGGCTGGTGCTGGCCGCCTGCCAGGCGGGCCACAGGGTAGCCAGGAAGGCAATAAGGAGGGCCGAGGCGCTCACCAGCAAGAAGTCCCCCACATTTATCCTGGCGGGCAGGTGGCTCAGGTAGTACACATCAGGGGGGAGCTTTATCAGCTGGTAGGCATCCAGGAGATAGCTCAGGCCCAGCCCCCCTGCAAGCCCTATGGCCGTGCCCACCAGGCCGATGAGCAGGCCCTGGAGCATGAAGACCCCCATGATGCCCCTTCTGGAGGCCCCCATGGCCCTGAGAATGGCTATGTCGCGCTCCTTCTGCAGCACGGTCATCATCAAGGTGCTGACGATGTTGAAGGCCGCCACCAGGATGATAAGCACCAGGATGACGAACATGGCCAGTTTCTCCAGCTTCAGGGCGGCAAAGAGGCTGCGGTTCATCTGCACCCAGTCCCTTACCACCACGGTATAGCCCAGCTGCTCCTGCAGGGTGCGGGCCAGCTGGGGCGCCTGGTAGATGTCCCTGAGCCTCAGCTGAAGTCCCGTGACCCTGTCCCCCAGGCCGAAGAACTCCTGTGCTGCCTGGAGGGAGACCAGTGCCAGGTTGGAGTCATACTCAAACATCCCCACCTCAAACACCCCTGCCACCCTGAACTCCCTCACCTTGGGGAGCATTCCCAGGGGGCCCAGCTCCATTCTGGGACTGAGGAGCCTGAGGACATCGCCCTGGAAGGCGCCCAGCCTCAGGGCGAGTTCCCGGCCCAGGACGATGCCGGCAAGGCCCTCATGCCTTTGGGCAAGGGCGCTCAAGGAGCCCTCCTTCATGAACCTGCCCATCTCTGCCTGGGCCTCCGAGGGCAGCACCCCTCGGAGGTACACCCCCTGGGCGGCCCCGCCCCTGGCCAGCATCACCTGGCCCAGGACAAAGGGGCTTGCCGAAAGCACCTGGGGCCTCTGCCTCAGGGCCTGGGCCAGGGCCTGGTAGTTCTGCAGGGGGCCCTGGGCCCCCAGCACCACCACATGGGCATTTACTCCCAGGATTTTCTCCTGCAGGTCCTGGTGAAAGCCGCTCATCACGGCCAGCACTACCAGGAGGGTGCACACCCCCAAGGCCACCCCCCCAATGCTTACCAGGGTGTTGAAGCTCAGGCCCTTGCGCCGCCTGGAGCCCAGGTACCTCAGGGCTATGAACAGGCTGTAGCCGAGGCGCATCCTTCTACTCGGGTCTAAGCTGGGGGAAAAGTATCACTTCCCTTATGGAGGGTGCATTGGCCAGGAGCATCACCAGCCTGTCTACGCCGATGCCCTCCCCTGCCGCCGGGGGCATGCCATGCTCCAGGGCCCTGAGGAAGTCCTCGTCCATGGGGTGGGCCTCCAGGTCGCCCTGGGCCCTGGCCTGAAGCTGAAGCTCGAACCTGCGGCGCTGCTCCAGGGGGTCGTTGAGCTCGCTGAAGGCATTGACTATCTCCCTTCCGCCCACGAAGAGCTCAAACCGCTCCACCAGGTGGGGGGCATCGGGCCTCTGCTTGGCCAGGGGCGAAAGCTCCCAGGGATGCTCCGTAATAAAGGTGGGCTGAAGGAGGTGGGGCTCCACCGTCTCCTGGAATATCTCATCCAGCAGCTTGGCATGGGAGGCCCCCTGGGGCACCTCTATGCCCCTGTCCCTGGCGAAGGCCAGGGCCTGCTGGGGCGACTCCAGCACGCCCTGGGGCACCCCGTGCCTCAGCAGGGCCTGGCGCATGGTGAGCCTCGGCCACGGGGGAGTGAGGTCCACCTCCTGCTGGCCCCAGCGGAGCTTGAGGCCTCCCGTGGTGCGCTCCGCCACCTCGCACAGGAGCTCCTCGGTAAAGTCCATGAGCCAGCGGTAGTCCTTGTAGGCCACGTAGAACTCCAGCATGGTGAACTCGGGATTGTGCTTGGTGGAGATGCCCTCGTTGCGGAAGCACTTGCCCAGCTCGTAGATGCGCTCCAGGCCTCCCACCAGGAGCCTCTTGAGGTAGAGCTCAGGGGCTATCCTCAGGTAGAGGTCTATGCCCAGGGCGATGTGATGGGTCCTGAAGGGCTTGGCCGCTGCGCCCCCGGCTACGGGGTGCATCATGGGGGTCTCCACCTCCAGGAAGCCCCTCTTGTCCAGGGCCTCCCTCAGGGCCTTTATCACCCTGGAGCGCAGGAGGAACACCTCCTTCACCTGGGGGTTCACCAGGAGGTCCAGATAGCGCTGCCTGTAGCGGGCCTCCACATCCCTGAGGCCGTGCCACTTCTCGGGAAGGGGCCGAAGGGCCTTGCAAAGGAGCTCAAAGCCCCGCACCTCCACGGTAAGCTCCCCCGTGCGGGTCTTAAACAGCCTTCCCCTGGCGCCCAGGATGTCGCCAATGTCTATGTACTTCTTGAAGAGCCTGAAGTCCTCGCCCAGGACATCGCGCTTGAAGTAAAGCTGCAGCCGCCCTGAGGAGTCCTGAAGATGCGAAAAGGCGGCCTTGCCGAAGTCCCTGATGCTCATCAGCCGGCCGGCCACGGAGACCTGGGGGGACTGCTCCTCCAGGCTCTGGCCGTCCAGGGGCCCGAAGCGCTCCCGTAGCTGTGCCGCCGTATGGGAGCACTCAAAGGCGCCCCCGAAGGGCTCCATGCCCATCTGCCTTAGCTCCCCGAGCTTCCTGAGCCTCTGGGCTATGAGTTCCCGAAGGGGCTCGGCCATAGTTGCGTATTATAACAGACCCGGGGGTTATAATACCCCCATGAAGATAGCCCTGGTAGGGATGGCCAACTCTGGAAAGACCACCCTGTTTAACGCCCTCACGGGCCAGCACCTGCCCACCTCCACCTATCCCACTCCCCTGCAGGGGGCCAGGCTGCAGCACGGGCAGGCCTCGGTGCCGGATGAGCGACTGCCCGGGCTGGCCCAGCTGCTCAGGCCCAAGAAGACCACCCCCGCAAAGGTGCACTTCGTGGACTTCATCGGCCTAAGGCCAGGGCAGGCCCAGGAAAACCTCCAGGTGCTTCAGTTCATCAAGGGGGCCGACGCCCTCGTTCAGGTGGTAAGGGCCTTCAGGGAGCCCTCCGTGCCAGGTGCCGTGGAGCCCCTCCAGGAGCTTCAGTCCCTGCAGCTGGAGCTCATCCTCACCGACCTGGAGCTCCTGGAAAAGAGGCTTGAGCGCCTCCAGGAGGCCAGGAAGAAGGGCAAGAGGCCTTCGGAGGCCGAGCTGCAGGCCCTTCTTAAGTGCAAGGGACACCTGGAGGAGGGCCGCCCCCTGAGGGAGCTGAGGCTCAGCCCAGAAGAGGAGCAGGCCCTGAGACACCTGGAGCTTATAACCTTCATCCCTGCCCTGGTGCTCTTTAATGTCTCCGAAGAGGCCCTAAGCAGCAAGGAGACGGAGGCCTTTGTTCAGGCCGTCCCCCACAGCCTGGCCCTCTCGGCCAAGCTGGAGGCCGAGCTTTCGGAGCTTGAGCCCCCCGAGCAGGAGGCCTTCCTCAGGGAGCTGGGCCTCAAGGAGCCTGCCAGTCAGAGGCTCATCAGGGCGGCCTACGGACTGCTGGGCCTCATCACCTTCTTCACCTACGCCTCCCAGGAGCTAAGGGCCTGGAGCATAAGGGCAGGCGCCACGGCCCTTCAGGCCGCAGGGAAAATCCACACCGACATGGCCAGAGGCTTCATCAGGGCCGAGGTCATAAATGCCGAGGAGCTCCTCAGGGCCGGGGGCCTCAAGGAGGCCCGCTCCCAGGGCCTCCTGAGGCTTGAGGGAAAGGACTATGTGGTGCAGGACGGCGATGTGCTCACCATAAGGTTCAAGGTCTGAGCTGTACATCCATCCACAGGAAGAAGTGGTCCGAGGCCTGGCGCACCAGGCGCCACTGTTGCGGCTCCTGGGGCCGATAAAGCCCTGCATCAAGCACCTGGAAGTGCCTGGAGGGAAGGATGTAGTCAAGCCTCAGGCTCAGGCCCTCCTCATCCAGGGCGGGCTCCTGCACCCCTCCGCCTTCAAGAAATGTGGGCTCCGCAGGAAGGGCATCCTGAAGCAGGGGACACCCCAGCAGCTCCCCGATGGCCTCCCTTATGCCCTCGCCCCTTACGGGGTCGGCATTCAGGTCGCCCATTATCACAAAGGGCTGTCCCCCAAGCTCCTGTATGTAGGCCTTCAGGAACCTGAGCTGGTCGGCATTGCGGAACTTCTGGAAGTAGCCGCCCACGGGCACGGTGGCATGAAGCAGGAGCACACGCACCAGGGTATCCCCCAGCCTCAGGGGCACATCAAAGAAATTGGTGGAAAAGAGGGGAAAGCCCTGGGGCACCTTCTGGAGCTCCTCCCGGAGGTAGCTTTCCCGAAGCTCCCTCCAGGGGAAGCCCTCGAAGCTCCTGGCCCGGCCCAGGGGCAGCTGGCTCAGGAGGGCCATGCCGTACTGCCCCTCGTAGCGCCCGAAGCCCCGCTGCTCAAAGGGGGGCCTGAGACCCGTGGGAAGCCCCGAGTTGGTGGGCCCCTGGTAATAGTAAGGATACTGAAGCCCTGTCTGGGAAAGCCCCTGAAGCAAGAGCGCCAAGGCCTGGGCGCTACAGTCAAGCTCGTTGACGCTTAAAAGCTGGGGGGCAAAGCGCCTCAGCACCTGCAGGGCAGCCTGCACCTGGGGATGGCTCTCCTTGCGGAGCTTCTCCAGCCCCAGGTCCCGGATATTGTAATGACCCAGCCTGAGCCTCATGGCCTGGAAAGTCTAAACCTCCCCCGCCCGGGGGTTCAAGGGGGGCCTCCCTTTGTCCTTTTTGATATAATTCCCTAAGTGCTTTCCGGAGGCACATCATGAGGCGCAGGCGGGAGGAGCTGCTGGGGCTCCTGGCGCTCCTGGTGGGCCTGTATGTGCTTCTGAGCCTGCTGAGCCACGACCCCTGGGACCCCTCCTTCTTTGTGCACGGCACTGCCCAGGTGAAAAACCTGGGGGGCATCGTGGGGGCCTATCTTTCCGACACCCTGCTGGTGGCCTTTGGGGCAGGGGCCTATCTGCTTGCTGGGGGAGTGCTCCTGTGGGCCTTGAGGCGTCTGCTGGGCAGAGACAGGCTCAGGAGGCACCTGGTGGCCCTGCTCCTTTCCGCAGCGGGTCTCTCGGTGGCGGTGGAGCTCCTGGGGGGAGCTCTGCCCCTGGAGGGGGGGCTTCTGGGCCAGGGCCTGGCCGGGCTGTCCAGGAGATACCTTTCCCCTGTGGGGGCCTGGATGCTCACCGCGGCCCTGCTGGCCTGTGCGGCCCTGCTGGCAAGCCCTGCTCCCCTGGGGGAGCTCGTGAAAAGGCCCCTCAGGCGTCCCCGGCCCAGGCGCCAGCGCGCCGAGGCCACCAGGGAGCCCCTGGCGGAGCCCCCTCCTGTGCCGCCCCCCGTGCCTGCGGGCGAGGGCTTCAGGCTCCCGCCCCTGGAGCTCCTCCAGCAGCCCCAGGAGGCCGAGGCCGCCGTCTCCGCCGAGGAGCTCAAGGCCGACTCGGCCATCCTTCAGCGCAAGCTCTCGGACTTCGGCCTTCATGGCAAGGTGCTCAGGGTGCACTCCGGGCCCGTGGTGGCCATGCACGAGTTTGAGCCGGCAGCAGGGGTGAAGCTCCAGCGGGTGGTCTCCCTGGCGGAGGACCTCTCCCTGGCCCTACGGGCTCCCAGCGTGCGCATAGCCCCGCTGCCGGGCAAGTCTACCATAGGCATCGAGGTGCCCCACCGGATGCGCCGCACCGTGGCGCTTAGGCAGGTGCTGAGCTCCGAGGCCTTTAGAAAGAGCACCTCCAAGCTCACCCTGGCACTGGGAGTGGACATCTACGGAAGGGCCGTGGTGGCCGAGCTTGAGCAGATGCCCCACCTCCTGGTGGCAGGCTCCACCGGCACGGGCAAAAGCGTGGCCCTGAACACCATGATTCTCAGCATCCTCTACAAGGCCCTGCCCCAGGAGGTGAAGCTCCTGCTCATAGACCCCAAGCTCCTGGAACTGAGCGCCTACGAGGCCATACCGCACCTGATAAGCCCAGTGATAACCAGTCCCAGGGCGGCCTCAGAGGCCCTGAAGAAGATGGTCTCGGAGATGCAGCGCCGCTACAGGCTCATAGCCGAGCAGGGCGCCCGAAGCATAGAGGGCTACAACCTGGCGGTGCAGCCCCAGGAGCGCCTCAGCTACATAGTGGTCTTCATAGACGAGCTGGCCGACCTGATGCTCACCGCCCAGGCCGAGGTGGAGGACTCCATAGTGCGCCTGGCCCAGATGGCCCGGGCCTGCGGCATTCACCTGGTGGTGGCCACCCAGAGGCCCTCGGTGGATGTGATAACCGGCATCATCAAGGCCAACTTCCCTGCCCGGGTGGCCTTCCAGGTCTCCTCCAGGGTGGACTCCCGCACCATCCTGGATGCCCCTGGGGCCGAGCAGCTCATTGGCCGGGGCGACATGCTGCTAAGTATGCCGGGGCAGAAGCTGCAGAGGGTGCACGGTGCCTATGTGTCCGAGGCCGAGGTGCGGGCCGTGGCCGACTACCTGAGGGCCCAGGGGCCGCCGGACTACGGACTGCTGGAGGCCCTCCAGGTCCCCCAGCAGGGCCAGGAGGCCTCCCAGGGCCAGGACGACCTCTACGAGCAGGCCCTGGAGGTGGCGGCCCAGGCCGGGGAGGTCTCCATCTCCATGCTTCAGCGGAGGCTCAAGGTGGGCTTCAACAGGGCGGCCAGGCTGATGGAGCTCATGGAGCAGGAGGGCCTGGTGGGCCCCCCCAGGGGGGCAGGAAAGCCCAGGGCCTTCCTGGGAAGAAAGAAATAGGAGCGTAGTGCTATTTACTTTCACTTCCAAGTGTGTTAAAAAATAAGCTCAAAATGACCCCGGGGGGAAGAAAATGAAGCATCTGGCCGGTCTTATGGCAGTCCTGTTTGTCCTCTCTGGTCCGGCCCAGGCCCTGGTGGTGAAGCCTGGAAGCCTCAAGAGGGTGGTCCTGAAGGCCCCCTCAGAGGTCAGGGCCGGGCAGCCCTTCAGCGTCCTGGTGGAGCTTTACGACGCCCACGACAACCTCATTACCGACTACGCCCAGCGGGGGAGGGACCTGGAGGTCCTGGCCACGGGCTCGGCAAAGCTCAGCAGCCGTCTGCTCAGGAAGGAGGCCTTCGTGGCAGGCAAGGCCACCCTGGGCGTGCTGGACGAGCGGGCCGAAAGGCTCGTCATCACCGTAAGGGAGCTGGGTGGCACCTCAGTGCTGGCCAGCGCACAGGTGAGGGTGCTGCCCGCGGTGCTTCAGGGCTTTCAGCTCCTGGGCCCCTCGGAGGTCAGGGCAGGCGAGGTGTTTGAGCTCCAGCTCAGGGCCCTGGACGCCTACGGAAACATCGTTAGGCAGGGCCTGAAGCCCCAAGAGCTCAGCCTGAGCTTTTCCGGAAGCACCGAGCCCCAGGTGCTTCAGGGCCCCACCCTTGCGGAGGGCGTGGGGCTCCTGAGGCTTCAGGCCCTGAAGGTAGGAAGCTTCAGGGCCATGCTCAGGCATGCCCAGGGGGCCACGGGGCAGAGCCCCGTGGTGAAGGTGCTTCCCTCCAGGCCTGCCGCACTGAAGGCCACGGCCCCCGAGGAGGCAGTGGCTGGGGAGCCCTTCGAGGTGAGGCTCACCGTGCTGGATGCCTACGGCAATGTGGTGGAGCCCTACAGGGGGGAGCTCCAGGTTCAGGCCTCCATGGGAATAGTGAGTCCCAGGAGGATTCCGGCCGAGGCCTTCGGCCAGGGCTCGGCCAAGGTATCCCTCACCTGTCAGAAGGCCGGCCGGGTGGAAATCACCCTGGCAGACAGGGAGCGCCCGGGCCTCAGGGCCAGCTTCTCCCTCAGGGTCAGCCCGGCCCAGGCAGAGCACTTCGTGGTCAAGACCCCCCAGGAGGTGGTGGCCGGTGAGCCCTTCAGGCTGGAGGTGCGGGCCTACGACCGATTTGGCAACCTGGTGACGGACTACCACCTCAGGGGTGGCCCCGTAGGACTGAGGGCCTCGGGCACCGGCAGGCTCAGCCCCGCGGTGCTGATGCCAGGGGAGTTCTCCCAGGGGGTGGCCACCGTGGAGGTCTCCTACGACAGGGCCGAGGCCATCACCATTACCGCCTTCGCCCTGCAGAAGGCCCCGGCGGTGAAGGAAGTGAAGGAAAGGCCCAAGGCCAAGGCCCCCAAGAAGGTGGCCAAGAAAGCTGCAAAGGCTCCCAAGAGGCGCCCCGAAAAGAAGGCCCCCAAGCAGGTAGCCAGGAAGGCCCCCCATTCCCTGGCCCTCCTGGGGATGGCCTTCACCGAGGCGGCCGAGGAGGCGGTGCTGAGCCTGCAGTTTTCCTCCCCCACCAGGGCACTGAAGGTGAAGGACTCCATCATCAGCGAGCTGGGCAGGGACTGGCTCAGGCTCCTTTTGAGTCCCGCAAGAAGCAGGCTCAAGAGAACACCCAGGGTGGACTCCTCCATCCTGGGGGCCGTGAGGGTGAGGGAGCTTCCCCAGGGAGAGCTGGAGGTGCTCCTGGAGCTCCTGCCCGAGCGGGTCAGCTACAAGCTCCGGCGGCAGGACAGCCTTCTCAGGGTGCAGCTCAGGAGGCTCTGAGTCTTCTGAGTATCTCCCTGGCGGCCAGCAGGCCCGAGGCACTGGCCTGCACCAGCCCCCTGGAGACCCCTGCGCCGTCGCCCACGGCAAAGAGGTTGCGCACCCTGGTCTCCATGCTGGCGCTGAGGGCTATGCGCATGGAGTAGAACTTCACCTCCACGCCGTAAAGCAGGGTGTGCCTGGAGGCCACCCCCGGGGCCAGGCAGTCCATGGCCTCCAGCATCTCCAGGATGCCCGCCAGGAAGCGGTAGGGAAGGGCGAAGCTGAGGTCCCCAGGGGTGCAGTCCGTGAGGGTGGGCCTCACTATGCCCCTCTGGAGCCTCTCCGGGGTGGAGCGCCGGCCCATCTTCAGGTCCCCCAGGCGCTGCACCAGCACCCCCTGGCCCAGGAAGTTGGCCAGCTTGGCCACATGCCGGCCGTAGGCCACCGGCTCGTGAAAGGGCTCGGTAAAGGCGGTGCTCACCAGGAGGGCAAAGTTGGTGTTTTCCGTCTTCCGCCTGGCATAGCTGTGGCCGTTCACACTCCAGAGGCCGTTGAGGTATTCCTTCACCACCTCACCGTGGGGGTTTACGCAGAAGGTCCTGACCTTGTCGTCAAAGACCCTGGAGTAGTAGATGAGCTTGGGCTCGTAGGTAAGCCTGGTGAGGGGCTCCATCACGGCGGCCGGCACCTCCACCCTCAGGCCTATGTCCACGGGGTTTTCGCTCACCCCCAGGCGCAGGCGCCTGGCCTCGGCCTGGAGCCACTGGGCCCCTTCCCTGCCGGGGGCCAGCACCACATAGGGGGCCTCAAGTACCGTGCCGTCCTGAAGCTCCACTCCTTGGAGCCGCCTGTGGGCCACCAGCACCCTCTTTACCGGGCTCTCAAACCTCACCTGCACCCTGTCCTTAAGGGCGGCCCTCAGCCTCTTGAGCACCCCCTTGGCCCTGTCGGTGCCAATGTGCCTTATCCTGGTGGGAAGCAGCTGGAGGCCACACCTGGCAGCCTTGGCCGAAAGCTCCTCCAGGGCGTCGCCCTCGGCCCCGTAGAGCCTTCGGGGGGCGCCGTGGGCCAGATACAGGGCGTCCACCTCCTGGATGAGGTGGCGAAGCTGCTGCTCCGAAAGATACCTCAGGAGGAAGCCGCCCACCTGGGGCGAGAGGTTGAGCTTGCCGTCGCTGAAGGCCCCTGCCCCTCCCCAGCCGCTAAGCAGGGCGCACACCGGGCAGGCCCGGCAGGAGACCTCCCTGAGCTTCATGGGGCAGCGCCGGGCCTCTATGTCCAGGCCCTTCTCCAGCATGAGCACCTGGAGGCCCCTCCTGCTGAGCTCCAGGGCACAGAAGATGCCCGCCGGGCCGGCGCCCACTATGAGCACATCGGGGCGGCTCATCAGAGCAGCTTCAGCAGCACTCTCCTGTGCCTGGGACCGTCAAACTCGCAGAAGAAGATGCTCTGCCAGGTGCCCAGGGCCAGCTTCCCCCCCTCCACGGGCACCATCTGGCTGGCCCCCACCAGGGTGGACTTCACATGGGCATCGGCGTTTCCCTCGGTGTGGGCATAGCGGGCCTCGTAGGGCACCAAGCGGCTGAGGGTGCTGAGGATGTCGCGCTGCACCGAGGGGTCGGCCCCCTCGTTTATGGTCACGGCGGCGGTGGTGTGGGGCACATATATTACGCACAGCCCCTCCCTGAGCCCTGACTCCTTCACCGCCTCCTGCACCTGGGCGGTTATGTCCACGAACTCCGTCCGACTGCGGGTGCGAACATTGATGTGCTTAAGCATCAGGCCTCCTCCTTGAAGATGCACTCGTAAAGCCCCTCCTGGGCTCGCAGGGCCACCCGGAGCACCAGGAGGCCCTCCCAGGGATGGGCAATCCTCATTATATCCTTTTCGGTGCAGACAGTCCATCGGCCCAGGCCCCTGAGGGCCCGAAGCTCCCCCTGGCTGAAGCGGTGATGGTCCCTGAAGGCCGCAAACCCCCGAAGCTCTGCCCCCAGGCCCTGGAGCATCCCCTTGAAACCCTCCGGCCTGGCCAGGCCGCAGAAGGCCCCTACAGGACGGCCCCTGAGCCACTCAGGGGGGAAGCTCCCCCCTGTGGCAGGCTCCCAGAGCCCCAGGGGCTCATACCAGGCGGAAAACACCCGGGCCCGGGTATGCCCCCTCAAGAGCTCCAGGAGCGCCCCGGGGGGCTCCTTTGCCCCTACAAGCACCACCACATGGGCCCTTCCAAGGGCCCCGAGGGGCTCCCTGAGCCTCCCCAGGGGAAGGAGCCTCTGCCTCCGCCAGTCGGTGCGGACATCCAGGAGCACCAGGTCCAGGTCCCTCCCCAGCCCCCAGTGCTGGAACCCGTCATCCAGGAGGAACAGGCCCACCTGGGGCCTGAGCCCCAGGGCATAGAGGCCTCCCTGGTAGCGGTCGCGACACTTTACGACCATCAGGCCCTGGCGGGCCAGCAAGAGGGGCTCATCGCCCACCTGGGTCTCCGGCATGTGGGGCTCCACCAGCACAGGGCCCCTGAGGCGCCCCCGGTAGCCCCGGCTGAGCACGCAGGCCAGGATGCCCCTTCTTTCGGCCTCCTGGGCCAGGGCGGCCACCATGGGGGTCTTGCCCTCGCCCCCCGTGCTCAAGTTCCCCACGCTGAGCACCCTGCGGGGCAGCCTCCTGGGCCTCCTCAGGGCCCGATGAAGCCTCAGGGCCAGCCAGTAGGCATGCTCCAGGGGACTCACCCCAGCACCTCCTTGAGGGCCTGAAGCGTCCTGTCCAGGGCTCCCGAGCGGGCCTCGTAAAACCGCCTGGCCCTTCGTCCCATCTCCTGCCTGAGGGCAGGCTCCCTGAGGAGCCTCCCCAGGGTCTCCGCAAGGCTCTGGGCACTGCAGCTGAGGGCAGCACCTTCCTGGAGCATGTCCTTGAAGAAGGGGAAGTTCTCCATATGGGGTCCGGCCAGCACGGCCTTTGCCCAGTAGGCGGGCTCCAGGGGATTCTGCCCCCCGTGGGGGATGAAGCTTCCGCCCACCACCGCCACAGAGGCCACCGAGTAGGCATGCATCAGCACCCCCATCTCGTCCAGGAGCACCACCTTGGCATGGGGCGTCATGGAGCTTGCCCTCTGGGGGGCCAGGGGCCTGAGCTCTTCCTCTATCTGGGGCAGCCTCTCGGGATGCCTGGGCGCAACGAGCAGCCTGAGGGAGTGAAACTCCCCCCTCAACCGGCTGAAGACCTCCCCCAGCAGGGCCTCCTCGCCCCTGTGGGTGCTTCCTGCCACCACTACCAGGTCATCCCTGAGATACTCAAGCCACCGGGGAGGTCTGCCCCTGGGGGTAAGCTCAAACTTCAGGTTGCCCACCACTCGCACCGCCTCCTCGGGGGCCCCCAGGGCCATGAAGCGCTGCGCATACAGGGGCTCCTGCACGCAGAGGAGCCTGAAGCCCCCAAGAAGCCTCTTCATGAAAGGCCGCACCTGGAGGTACCGCCCGAAGGAGCGCTCCGAGAGCCGTCCGTTTATGAGGCATATGGGCAGGCCGGCCTTCTGGGCCTCCGCTATGAGATTCGGCCACAGCTCCGTCTCCATGATGAGCAAGGCCCTGGGCCTGAGCCTCCCCAGGACCCTCCTTATGAGCCAGGGAAGGTCAAAGGGGGCGTAGAAGTGTCCCACGGCCTTGAGCCTCTCCAGGGCCACCTGGCGGCCCGTATGGGTCACGGTGCTGAGCAGCACCCGGTGGCCTTGCCCCTGGAGGGCCTCAACGAGGGGCACGGCCGCCGCCACCTCGCCCACGCTGACGGCATGCACCCACACCGCCTCCTCGGGGAGGCCCTGCAGGGGCAAGGCCAGCCGCTCCCTGAGCCACCTGAGCCTCTGGCCCCTGGGCCTCTTCCTGAGCTCCCAGGGAAGCACCAGGGGAAGGCAAAGGGCATAAAGGAGGCTGTAAAGGGCGCGCATCAGCCCAGCAGGGCCTCCACCATCTGGGCCACCCTCCGGGTGGCCCGGCGGCCCTGAAAGAGCTCCCTTATCCCCTGAAAGGCCCGGAGCACCTGGGCCCTGTAGGGCTCATCCAGCATGAGCCTTTCCACCTCCTCTACCACGGCCCGGGGCCGGGCGGCCCCCTGAAGAAGCTCCTTCACTACCTCCCTCTGGGCCAGGATGTTGGGAAGGCTTATGTGCCTTACCCCCCTCACCAGCAGCCTGGCCAGGGCGTAGCTCAGGGGATTCATCCTGTAAAGCACCACCATGGGAGTGCCTGCAAGGGCAGCCTCCAGGGTAGCGGTGCCCGAGGCCACCATGGCCACATCCGCGGCCCTCAGCACCTGGTGGGCAGGATGCTCGGCCAGCTGCACCCCTGCCTCCAGAAGCCTCCTGAGGCCTGGGGCCTCGGGGGGCAGCCCCGGGGCCAGGGGCAGGACAAACTGCCACTGGGGATGGCGCTCCGCAAGCGTCCTTGCGGCCCGGGCCATCACCGGGCCCAGGCGCCTGAGCTCTGAAGGCCTGCTTCCTGGAAGCACCGCCACCGTGACCCTTCCGGGCTCAAGCCCCAGGGCCTGGGGGGTTATGTCCCCTGCCTGCAGCATGGCATCCATGAGGGGATGGCCCACGAACTCTGCCCACAACCCGGTGCCCTCGTAGAGGCGCTCCTCAAAAGGTAGCACCAGGGCCAGGGCGTCGGCCAGGCTGGCCAGGGCCCTCGTCCTTCCCGGGCGCCAGGCCCACACCTGGGGGCCCACATAGTACAGCACCTTCATGCCCAGGGGCCTCAGGGCCCTGGCCAGCCGGAAATTAAAGCCGGGGAAGTCTATGAGCACCGCCACCCGGGGCCTGAGCCTCCGGGCCTCCCTAAGGAGCGCCCTGTAGGTCCTTCCCAGCTCTGCCACCGAGGAGAGGGCCTCCAGGGCGCCGAAGCTGCCGGTGGCCCGCCCCAGGAGCCTCACCCCCTGGGCCCCCATCCTGGCCCCCCCCATGCCGAAAAGCTCCACCGCAGGCCTAAGGCGCCTGAGCTCCTCTGCCAGGAGAGAGCCGTAGAGGTCGCCCGAGGCCTCGCCAGCTACTATGAGGACTGCTTCAGGCACTGCCGAAGGCCCCGGGCTACCTCCCTGAGGGAGGCCTCGCTGAGCTCAGGCCACAGGGGAAGGGAGAGCACCTGGCGGGCCACCCGCTCGGCCACAGGGAAGTCGCCCTCCTTCCAGCCCAGCCCCCTGAGGGCAGGCTGAAGATGAAGGGGCAGGGGATAGTACACCGTGCTGGCAATGCCCTTGCGCCTTAGACACTCTCTTACCTGGTCCCTCCTGGGCACCTTCACGGTGAACTGATGGTACACATGCCTCAGGCCCTGGGGCTCCACAGGACAGCTGAGCACATCCGCCAGGAGCTCCCTGTAAAGGGCCGCCTTCCTGCGCCTGGCCTCGTTGAAGTCCTCTATGTAGCGGAGCTTTACCAGGAGCACCGCCGCCTGGAGCTCATCCAGCCGGCTGTTGTAGCCTACCTCCTCGTGGACATAGCCGCCCGGGGAGCCGTGGTTTCTCAGCAGGCGGAGGCGCTCCGCCAGCTCGGCACTGTGGGTGCTCACCAGCCCGCCGTCGCCCATTCCTCCAAGGTTCTTACTGGGATAGAAGCTAAAGCAGCCCGCATCGGCCAGGCTGCCCACCTTCTGCTCCCCCACGGTGGCCCCAAAGGCCTGGGCGCAGTCCTCCAGTACCCTGAGGCCGTGCCGGCGGGCAAGCTCCAGCAGGGCCGGCATGTCCGAGGGACAGCCGAAAAGATGCACCGCAAGGATGGCCTTCGTCCTGGGACTAAGCCGCCTCTTCACCTCCCGGGGGTCCAGGTTGAAGGTGTCCTCCCTGATGTCGGCAAAGACCGGCCTGGCCCCTGCATAGAGTATGGCCTCCACGGTGGCGAAGAAGCTGAAGGGGGTGGTGATCACTTCATCCCCAGGGCCTACCCCCAAGGCCCTGAGGGCCAGGTGCAGGGCATCGGTGCCCGAGGCCACCGCCACCGTCTCGGCCACCCCCAGGTACCGGGCCGCCGCCCTCTCAAACTCCTCCACCTTGGGCCCCAGGATGTAGCGGCCGCTGAGGAGCACCTCCCTGGTGGCCTCCAGGAGCTCGGCCTGAAGGGCCCGAAGCTGCTCCCTCAAGTCCAGCATGGGTATCACGGGCCTTGCCTCCTGGCCTCCTGGATGATTCTGTGGGCAAGCTCCAGGCTCCCCAGGGCCTGCCCGGCATCCACCAGGGGGGCCTGCCTGCTCCGCACCGAGCGGAAAAAGGCCCTGAGCTCGGCCCTCAGGGGCTCCTGCCCCTTGAGCCTCCGTCCCCCAACGGCCCGGTGCATGAAGTCCACCTCCAACACCCCCACTTCATGGTAAACCCTCATCATCCTCTTCCTTTCGGCTCTCAGCCTGCTGGCCTCAAAGAGGGCCGCCGCCCCGCCCTGAAACTGTACCCAGGCACAGGCCTCGTCCAGATGGGCGCTCCGGAGGCTCACCCCCCTGGCCCGCACCCCCAGCACCCTGGGCCAGCCCAGGGCGCTCAGGACCAAATCCAGGTCGTGCACCATGAGGTCAAGCACCACATCAATGTCCGAGGCCCTCCTGAGAAAGGGCGAAAGCCTCCTGGCATGAAAGAACCTCGGCCCCTTGAGCCTCCTGAACATGGCCTGAGAGGCCGGGTTGAATCGCTCCACATGGCCTGCAGCCACCAGGAGACCCCTCCTGGAGGCCTCCCGGAGGATGGCCTTGGCCCCGGCAGGGCTTCCACCCAGGGGCTTTTCCACCAGCACATCCCTGCCTGCCCTCAGGGCCCTGAGGGCCAGCTCGGTGTGGCTGTCCGGTGGAGTGGCTATAATGAGGCAGTCGGCCAGGGAGAGGGCCTCCTCAAGGCCCACCGCCCTGGCGCCATAGCGCCGGGCCACCTGCCAGGCCCTGCGGGCATTGACATCCACCACGGCCACCAAGCGCTCCAGCTCGGAGGCCAGACGGGCATGGTGCTGCCCCAGGTGGCCCACGCCCACCACCGCTACCTTAAGCACTGCCTCGTCCTTCCTGAGGAAAGCACATCTGGTATTTTGCCCTAAAGGGGGGGCCAGGGGCAAGGGATTCCCGGACAAAACGAATCCCCGCTTTAAGGATGGCCCCAGGAGGTTATATGTCCCTGCTGGGGCAGATGTCCCTAAGGACGCAGTGGGCGTGCTTGGGCCCCTTGGCCTTGCAGATGTCCCGGCCCAGAAGGATGAGCAGATGGGCCAGGTTGCCCCATTCCTTCCGAGGGGCGATGGCCATGAGGTCCTGCTCAATGCGCTGGGGGTCGTCGCTTTCCGTAAGGCCCAGGCGCTGGGCCAGGCGGCGCACATGGGTGTCCACCGCCACCCCCTCGTTGAGCCCATAGGCGTTAAACAGCACTATGTTGGCCGTCTTCCTGGCCACCCCGGGCAGTGCGGTAAGTTCCTCCATGCTCCTGGGCACCTGGCCACCGAAGCGCTCCATGAGCATCTGGGCGCAGGCCCTTATGCTCCGGGCCTTGTTGCGGTAGAAGTTGATGGAGCTTATGTCGGCCTGAAGCTGCTCAAGGGGAGCCCGGGCATAGTCCTCTGGCCGTTTGTATTTTTTGAACAATTCCTTGGTCACCCTGTTTACATGCCTGTCGGTGGTCTGGGCGGAAAGGATGGTGGCCACCAGGAGCTCCCAGGGATTGGAGAACTCCAGGGCGGTGCGGGGCCGAGGCCCGTAGAACTTCTTGAGCCTTCTGAGTATCTCCTGCAGCTGCTTCCTTTTATCCACGGCCTTCTGCCACCACCAGGGCTACGCCGTAGGAGCCGTGGTGTGCAAGGCTCAGGTGGAGCCTCACCACCCCCCTCTTGTGAAGCGCCTGCTGGAGCCGCTCGGTGCCCCCCAGTTCCGGGCGCCCCTCGGGGCTGCTAAGCACCAGGATATCCCTGAAGCCCAGCCCCTGGGGGCCCAGGGCCTTCATCACCGCCTCCTTGGCAGCGAACCTCACTGCCAGGGACTCGTAGGGCCTGGCCTTCTGCTGGCACCAGCTCAGCTCCTCGGGGCTGAAGAGGCGCTGGAGGAACCTCAGGCCCCAGCGCTCAGCGGCCTGGCGAAAGCGCTCCAGCTCCACGATGTCCACCCCCACGGAGACTATCATTCCGAGGCCTCCGCTATGAGGGCCTTCATCTGGCGCACCGCCTGGGTAAGGCCCACCAGCACCGCCCTGCTGATGATGCTGTGGCCTATGTAAAGCCCCCTGAGGCCCCTGAGGGCGGCCACAGGCTTGACATTAAGGTAATTGAGGCCGTGGCCGGCGTTGACCACAAGGCCGGCCTCCTGGGCCAGGGCCACCGCCCGGCTCACCCTGGCAAGTTCCCTCTGGGCCGAGGCCTCATCGGGGGCGTCGGCGTAAAAGCCGGTGTGCACCTCCACCATGTGGGCACCCACCTGGGCCGAGGCCTCCACCGCCTGGGCATCCGGGTTTATGAACAGGCTTACCCTCAGGCCCCCGTCCTTGAGCCTGCGGACATAGTCCCTGAGCCTTCTTCTTAGGCGAGGCACATCCAGCCCCCCCTCGGTGGTGAGCTCCGCCCGGCGCTCGGGCACCAGGGTGCAGAGCTGGGGCCTTATCCTCAGGGCTATCTGGAGCATCTCCCTGGTGGGTGCCATCTCCAGGTTAAGCTCCGGGCCCTGCAGCATCCTTCTCAGGAGCTCCAGGTCCCTGTCCCGGATGTGCCTTCTGTCCTCCCTCAGGTGTACCGTTATGCCGTCGGCCCCTCCCAGCAGGGCCAGGGTGGCGGCCATAAGGGGCTCGGGCTCTGCCCCCCCGCGGGCGTTCCTGAGGGTGGCCACATGGTCTATGTTCACTCCCAGAAGGGGTGCCATCTCAGTCGGTAGCCCTCACCAGCGTGCCGGGCCTGGCGCCGTAGCGGAAGATGGTGATGCCCTTGCAGCCCTTCTCGTAGGCCAGGAGGTAGGCCCTGGCTACATCCTCCTTCGTGGCCCGGCGGGGCATGTTGATGGTCTTGGAGACGGCGTTGTCGGTGAACTCCTGGAAGGCCGCCTGCATCTCAATATGGTCCTCGGGGGCTATCTCATGGGCGGTCCTGAAAAGCCTCTTTACCCCCCTGGGAAGTCCCTTTATGCCCTTGAGGCTGCCCCGGCGCCGCAGTTCCTGAAGGAGCTCCTGGGAATAAAACCCCCTCTTCTTGGCATAGGCCAGGAAGTGCTTGTTGAGCTCGTAGAGCTCTGTCTCCAGCACCCTTCGCCTGTAGGCCAGGGCAAACAGGGGCTCTATGCCGCTGGAGCAGTCGGCTATGATGCTCAGGGTGCCAGTAGGGGCTATGGTGGTGAGGGTGGCGTTTCGGAGCCTGAGGCCGCCGGGCCGGTCGTAGACCGAGCCGGGGAAGTTGGGAAACACCCCCCTTTGCCGGGCCAACCGCACCGAGGCCTCCCTGGCGGAGTCCCTGATGAAGCGCATAAGCTCCCTGGCCAAGGCGAAGGCCCGGGCACTGTCGTAGGGGATGCCCAGCAGTATCAGCATGTCGGCCCAGCCCATCACCCCCAGGCCTATCTTCCTGTTGCCCTTGTGCATGCGCTCTATCTCCGGCAGGGGGTAGCGGTTGGCATCTATGGAGTCATCCAGGAGCCTCACGGCCAGCCCTATGTCCCTCCTCAGGGAGTCGTAGTCAATCTCGGCCCTGGGGGTATACTTCTGGCCCCTCACATACAGGGAGAGGTTCATGGAGCCCAGCACGCAGGCCTCGTAGGGCAGCAGGGGCTGCTCCCCGCAGGGATTGGTGCTTTCTATCTGGCCCACATGGGGGGTGGGGTTGTCCCGGTTTATTCGGTCTATGAAGACCAGCCCGGGGTCGCCTGTCTCCCAGGCGCTGGAGACTATCTCCTCAAACACCTTCCTGGCCTTAAGGCGCTTGACCACCTGGCCCGTGCGGGGGTTTACCAGCTCGTACTCGCCGTCCTTCTTGAGGGCCTCCATGAAGGCATCGGTGACGGCCACCGAGATGTTGAAGTTGGCCAGCTCCCCGGCCTGGCGCTTTATGCGGATGAAGTCCAGGATGTCCGGATGGTCCACTCTGAGGATGCCCATGTTGGCCCCCCTCCTGGCACCCCCCTGCTTGATTACTTCGGTGGCGGTGTTGTAGATGCGCATGAAGGAGACGGGGCCGCTGGCTATGCCCCCGGTAGAGCGCACTATGTCGGCCCTGGGCCTGAGGCGGGAGAAGGAAAACCCCGTACCCCCGCCGCTCTGCAGTATCAGGGCGGCGTTCTTCAGGGTACCGAAGATGCTCTCCATGGAGTCCTCCACGGGCAGGACGAAGCAGGCCGCCAGCTGGCCCAGCTCCTTGCCGGCGTTCATGAGGGCAGGGGAGTTGGGCAGAAACCTCAGGGAGCTCATCAGCTCGTAGAACCGCTTCTGCCACACCTGGGGACGCTCGCCGTACAGGGCCTCGGCCTGCGCTATGCCCCGGGCCACCCTCTGGAACATCTCCTCCGGGGTCTCCACCACCCTGCCCTGGGCATCCTTGAGCAGATACCTGGCCCTGAGCACCTTGAGGGCATTGGCCGTGAGCTTCATGAGAGAGATTATAGCAGAACCTTCACGGCCTCAAGCACCTCCTGGGTGCCTATGGCCCGGATGCACAGGGGCCTGGGGCAGCGCCTCCTGCGGCAGTAGGCCCTCACGCCCCAGGGGCAGGCCTCCAGGCGTCTGAGCACGATGGCCTTGGCAGGGCCCCTGGGCCCGGTTCGCTCCGGCTCCGTGGGGCCGAACAGGGCCACCACCGGCACCCCCAGGGCGGCCGCCACATGCAGGGGGCCGGAGTCGTTGCCCACCACCACCCTGGCATGCCTCAGGAGCTCCACCATCTGCCTTATCTCGGTCCTGCCCACAAGGTCAACCACCCTGTGCCCTGCGGCCTCTCCTATCTTTCGGGCCAGGGCCTCCTCCCCTGGCCCGCCCAGAAGCAGGCCCTTGAGGGGCAGGGCCCGGGCAAGTTGGGCGAACCTCTCCGCCCCCCACTGCTTGGACGGCCATCGGGCCCCGGGCAGGAGCACGGCGTAGTCCCTGAGGGGGGGCTCAAACCCCTCCGCCCTGGGAAGGGAAAAGACCTCTTCGGCGGGAAAGCCCATGAACTCAGCCACCCTGAGGCACCGCCTGACGGCGTGCTCCTCCGGGGGGGCCTGCACCTTGTGGGTGTAAAGCAGGGCCGCCCCCTCCCTGGCCTCCCTGAAGCCCACCCTCAGGGGGGCCCCCGAGAGCCGGGCAATGAGGGCGCTCCTTAGAAGTCCCTGAAGGTCCAGGGCAGCATCGAACCCCTGGGCCCTCAGGGCCCTGCCCAGGGAAAGGAAGTCCCCGGCGGTAAGAAAGGGCCTGCGGAGGCCCCATCTGTCCTTTCGCAGCACCCACAGACGGTTAACGAGGGGATGCCCCCGAAGCAGCCCCGCCAGCTCCTCCGCAAGCACCCAGTGCAGCTCCGCCCTGGCGCCCAGGCCCTGCCTCAGGCTGTAAAGCACCGGCAGGGCATGCACCACATCGCCCATGGAGCTGGGCTTTATGATGAGCACCTTCCTTATCTTCCTGAAAGCAGGCTCAGCCATATCACATTGAAAAGGTAGGCCTCCTCCTTGAGGAACTCCCTCATGTCTGCCCCGGGGCGCTTGTTCCGCCTGTAGCGCTGGAAGGACTTCTCTACATACCCCAGCACCTCCTCCCTGAGGGGGGCCCTGAAGGGATAGAGGCAGCCGCCCAGGCAGAGGCCCTCGGGAAGCCTCAGCAGTCGGGCGGCAAACAGGTCGCCCTTCCTGAGACCCTGAAGCTGGGGGGCCGGCAGGAGGTACTCGCCCCCCAGCAGGAGGTCCTGAAGCAGCACCCCCTGGGAGCCCAGGGCCTTGACCTCGTAGAGGCTTATCACCGACTCCTCCAGGGGCCGGAAGGCCTTCGGGTCGGCCCCGCTTTCCCTCACATACAGGGCAAGCACCGAGGCGCCCTCCTCGGAGCAGTCGCAGACGAACCAGTCCTCAAAATTCAGGAAGGCAAGCTCCAGGGCGGTGCCGGCCAGGAAGTCCTGGGGCTCCTCCTCTTCAAAGAAGTATTCATAGGCCTGGGCAAGCATCTGGGGATGCCGCTGGCGCATGTGCTGCAGCACGGGATTGTAAAGTCCCTGCCTAATCTCCTGGGGAGTTGGCATCTTTGAGCTCCTCCTTAAGTATAAACTCCACCGCCTCCTTCAGGCCCATGGGGGCGCCCACCTTTACCGCCCTGGCCCCCACGGCCTGGGCCGCCTCCAGGTCAAGCTCCTTGTCGCCCACCAGCCAGGAGCGCCTGAGGTCCACGCCCAGCTCGGCCCTGGCCCTCAGGAGCATGCCCGGGGAGGGCTTCCTGCAGGAGCAGTGCTCCCGGGGATGATGGGGACAGTAGTAGAAGGCATCAAAGCCATGCTCCCTGAGGAAGTAGGCGTTGACCTCCTGGACGAACTCCTCCCTTACCAGGCCCCTGGCTATGCCGGACTGGTTGGTTATGCCCACCAGGAGGAAGCCTGCCTCCTTGAGCCTCCTGAGCTCCTGGAGGCCCGGCAGGGGACGGAAGTCCTCCCATCGGCTCAGGTACCCCGGGTCCTGGCACAGGGTGCCGTCCCGGTCCAGGAACACCGCCCTGCGGGAAGGCAGCAGTTCCTTCAGGGCCTGAAGCACCTCCCGGGGTGAGATGTCCTCCAGGCACCTGAGGTGGCCCTCCGGGCAGTGGCGCTCAAAGCAGGGGCTACAGTGGAGCTCCCTTCTGATGATGCGGGCCGCCGCCCCAGGCGGCGGCCCCGTAAGGGCAGGGTCGGTGGAGCCAAAGACCGCCACCACCGGCACCCCCACGGCATAGCCCACATGCATGGCCCCGGAGTCGTTGCTCACCAGGGCGTCGCACTGGGAGGCCAAGGCGAAAAATTCCCTGAGGCTACTCCGGCCCACCAGAGAAAGCACCTGCGCCGAGGCCACCTCCCGGGCCACGGCCTCGTCGGCCCTGCTACCCAGGACAAGCACCGAGCCCCCCAGCTCCTTCGGCAGCAGCCGGGCCAGCGAGGCAAAGCCCCTCCACCTCTTGGCCTGCCCGTAGGCGGCCCCGGGGCAGAGGCCCACCACAGGACGCCTGAGCCCCTTAAGCATCTCCCTGGCCCAAAGCCTCTCCCGGAGGGAAAGATAAATCCAGGGCATCCTGAAGGGGGCCTCAAGCCCCAGGGCCCTGAGCATGTGAAGGTAGTACTGGATGTGGTGAAGCCCCCGCTCCTTTGTCCCGCAGGGCACCGCCTTGCTCAGCAGGGGCCCCCGAAGGTCGCGGGCATAGCCCCAGCGCTCAGGTATGCCCGAAAGCCGGGCCAGAAGCGCTGCGTCAAAGGCATTCTGAAGAAGCACCGCCAGCTGGAACCTCTCCCGGCGGAGCCTCCTGAGAAGGCGCCACCTGGCCCCCAGGGCCTTGCCCTCGTAAAGGATTACCTCGTCCACATGGGGGTCATCCCCGTAGAGGTCTGCCACCGAGGCCCTGGCAAGCACACTGAGGGAGGCCTCGGGAAAGGCCCCCTTCACTGCCCAGAGGGCAGGCAGGCTCATCACGGCGTCGCCCAGCCAGTTGGGCACCCTGAGGAGAATCTTTCCCTGCATTCGGTAAGTTTAGCCCCTGGGGGCAGGGAGGGTCAAACACCTACTCCTCCAGCTCCGCAGGGGTGACCACGGCCATGACCACCAAGCGGGAGCCCTTGTCCGCCCTGAAGCCGTGCTCCACCATGGGGTCGCAGAGGATGGCGGTGCGCTCCGAGGCCTCAAACTCCTCCTTCCCCACGGTGAAGGTACCCCGTCCTTGCACCACATACATCAGGAGTCTCAGGGGGGCCTTGTGGGGCTGGAGGGCCTGCCCCGGCTCCAGGCACATGAGGGCCACCCGCATCTCGGGGGTGTCGGCCAGCATCTCCCGGCTTATCCTGTCGGGGTAGAACTTGACGAGTTCCTTCAGGTCAAGAACCTGCTTCATCTCAGAAGACCTCCTTGGGTTTTTTGGAAATCATAGCATCCTCCCGGGGCTGTCCAAAGCCCAGCCTGAGCAGCGCCCCCCGGGGGCCCAGCTCCCTCTTGCAGGCCTGGACGCACAGGCCGCAGTTTATGCAGCTTATGTCCTTTTCCCTTCGGCCCCTGGGCCTTGCCTCCATGAAGCAGACCTCCTCACAGCGGCGGCAGTCGGTGCAGTGCCTCAGGCCCTGGAACTGCACCCTCAGGCTCATGGGGCTGAGCCAGCCAAACAGCATCTGCATGAGCCCGGGGGCGCACACCCACCTGCAGAACCTGTGCCTCAGCAAGAGGCCCATCACCAGCATGTAAAGCCACAGGAGTGCCAGGGCAGCCAGGAGCCCTCTGGAGGGCGTGCCCTGAAGCACCTGGGCCCACACCTCCTGGGGAGGCACGAAGTAGCCCGCCAGCAGCAGACCCACCCCCACGGGAAGGGCAAAGAGCACCAGCAGGGCCCCCGCGGCGCAAAGGAGCCACCTGGGGCCCCTGGCCCGCCCCACCCTACGGGGGCTGAAGAAGTCCCTCCTTCCCAGGAGCCTAAGGCTCAGGTGGTCGTAAAGCTCAAACAGAGCCCCCTCAGGGCAGAGCCAGCCGCAGAAGGCCCTGCCCAGGAAGAACCCCAGCAGGGGAAACAGGGCCAGCACCGCCAGCCAGGGCAGTATGGCCTTAAGCAGTATCGTCCCTGCCACCTCCGAGGCGCTCAGGGAGCCCAGGGCCTCGGCCAGGCCAAGCCCATAGGGCCTGCCCAGGACAATCAGGTGGTGCCCCTCGGGGTCGTACCTCAGGAGCTCCAGCTGGGGGGCCAGAAGCAGCAGGGCAAAGAAGGCCGTCTGGGTGGTTCTCCTTGCGGCATTCATGCCTTCATGGTAATGGTGCCTGCGGTGCCGGCGCCATGAGGCAGCTCATATGGGGGGAGTGGGGGCGGGGCCCCTGAGGGGCCCCGCCCCTTCTGCTGAGAGAGAGGGGGCGGTGAGTCTCAGCAGCCTTTATGCATCCGTCCTGGAGGCCGTGGCGGCCCCCATGGATGGCGCAGTTGCAGCTTCCTTGCCCAGGAGGAAGAAGTCCTTGACCCACAGTAACACCCCGTAGAGGAACCCCACGCCGAAGATGCTGCGCCAGACCCAAAACCACAGGTTGTAGCGGCTCTTTACGGCCACATAGTCAAGCCCCAGGAGGCGCTCCATGTAGGTCTGCACCATGCCGGCCCCCGTGATGGTCAGCACTATGAAGGCCATGGAGATGGTCATCCACCAGAAGGCCTTCTGCCCCCTGGAGGCATCGTACTCTTGTACCCCCCTGAGGCTGGGAAGGGTGATGTAGACAATGGCCATTATCAGGAGCACATAGGCGCCGTAGAAGGCCAGGTGGCCGTGGGCGGTGGTTATCTGGGTGCCGTGGGTCCACTTGTTCACCACCGGCAGGGTGTGTATCACTCCCCAGAGGCCTGCACCCACGAAGTTCAAGACCGCATGGGCCACCGCCAGGAAGAGGCCGAACCGATTGCTCACCACCCTATGGTGCCGAGTAGTGCGGAAGGCGTCCCAGACCATGAGAAGAAGCGGTATGGGCTCCATGGCGCTGAAGACCCCCCCTATCCACAGCCAGTACTCAGGGGTGCCTATCCAGTAGTAGTGGTGGCCCGTGCCCAGTATGCCGGTAAACAGCACCAGGGCCACCTCCACATACATCCAGCGCTCCAGCACATGCCTGGGCGCATTGGTCACCTTAAGGAGCATGAAGGCCAGGAGGGCCCCCGCTATGACCTCCCAGGCGCCCTCCACCCACAGGTGCACCACCCACCACCACCAGAACTGGTCCTTCACCATGCTCTTGGTGTAGAACATCCCCGGCAGATACATCAGGGCCAGGAAGGTGAGGCCGCCCAGCAGCACCCCCTGGATGGCCGTGCGGTGCCGGCTCTTGTAAATGGTCATGAAGTTGTTCAGGAGAAACAGGAGCACCGAGACCACGATGAGCACATCGGCCCAGCGGGGCGCCTCGATGTACTCCCTGCCCTCACTGAGCAGGGTGGTGCCCAGCACAAAGGTGTTGGCCTGGGGATTTATGCCCATCCAGATGTAGCCCAGGATGACCAGCCCCACGGCAGCCACCGTGGCCCAGAACTGTAGCCGGGCCAGGGGAAGGCTCCACAGCTCCCTCTCGGACTCCTCGGGCACCACATAGTAGGTGGCCCCCATGAGGCCCATGAGTAGCCATACCACCAGGGCGTTTATGTGCAGCGTCCTGACTATGTTGAAAGGCAGCACGAAGAAGTCCGGCCAGATGAACTGAAGGGCCGCCACGATGCCCACCACCACCTGCACCAGGAAAAGCAATATGGCGAAGGTGAAGAAGTTAAGAGCTATCTTTTGGCTCTGGTATTTCATTTCTCCGTCTCCTCCTCTGCTTACTTAAGGGACACCATGTACTGGGCCAGGGCCCTGAGGTCCTCCTCGCTCAGATGCCCGTAGGCCGGCATGGCGCTCCCGGGCACCACGGCCTGGGGGTCCCTGAGGTGCCGGATATGCCACTGGACATCCGGCAGCCTTGAGCCCACATGCGTGAGGTCAGGCCCCGAGGTGCCGCCCACCCCGTGCACCATGTGGCAGGCCCCGCAGCCCTCCCTCTGGTATACGGCCACCCCCCCGGTGGGGGCCACCAGGGCCTTCAGTACCGGCTCCGGGGGCCAGCCGTTGGTGTCCACCTGGGAGACCCAGTCCAGGAAGGCCAACAGGGCCTCGGCCTCCTCAGCGGTTATGCCCAGTGTGGGCATGGCCGCGGTGCTCTTTACCGCCCTGGGCTGCATGAGGAACTTCTTGAGGTAGCCCTCGGGCTTGCCCACCGTTATCTTGGTGAGGTCCGGAGCAAAGTAGGAGCCGTTGCCCAGGATGGTGTGGCAGCCTATGCAGTCGTACTTGTGCCACAGCCTCTTTCCGGCATCCACCTCCTGGCTGATAGGAGGGGCCCGATGCTCCAGACGCTTCATGGTGTCGGCCGTAAGGGCCAGGAACACTACGAAGAAGAAGGCGCTGCCGAAAATCAGCAGGTTTCGCCACCCCTTGTTGCTCATCAGTACACCTCCCTCCGCATCGCTGGCTTAAGGTTTTACCATCCCCTGAGGCAGCCCCGCTATGATTAAGCTCATACTGCAGGGGGGGAGATTAGAACCCCAAAAAGGGGGGCTGTCAAGGGGGTGCACTGCCGGATGTTTCGGGGCCCTTAGAGCACCCCTGCCTTCTTGAGAGCCTGGAGGAAGCTCTTTACCAGCAGGGGGTTGAACATGCTGCCTGCGCCCTCCTGGATGAAGCCCGCTATGGTGGGCACATCCAGGGCTCCCCTGTAGGAGCGCACCGAGCGCAGGGCATCGAAGAAGTCCGCCAGGGCCACCATCTGGCTTACCAGGTGCTGCCGGTGGCTCCTGAGTTTGGTGCGGGGGTAGCCCTGGCCGTCGTAGCGCATGTGGTGCTCAAAGGCCACTATGGCCGCCACCCTGGGCACATCGGGCTGCTGGCTCAAAAACAGGGCCCCGTAAAGGGGATGAAGCTGCATGGCCGCCCACTCGGCCTCCTGGAGCTTGCCCTCCTTCTCTATGACCTCCCTGGGGATGAAGAGCTTGCCTACATCGTGAAGCAGCCCGGCCAGGCCCACCTCGTGCAGGGCCTCGCCCTGAAGGCCCAGGGCCTGGGCCTGAAAAAGACTGAGCACCGCTACATTGGTTATATGCACATAGGTGTACTCGCTGTGGCTCTTGACGGGGCTGAGGAGCCTCAGCACATTGGCCTCTCTCTGAAGGGCCGAGATGAAGCCCAGCACCGCATCCTCAAGCCCTGCGGCATCCAGCCTCTTCAGCCGGCTAAGGCCGTGGTAGACCTGGGCCACCATGGCCTGGCCCTGTTTGAGCAGGCCCTGGACCTGCCCCTCCGGGGCCCGGGTGCGCACCTGCAGGGCCCCCACCGCTATGTGCCCTCCCGTGGGCACAGCCCCCTTGGTGCCGGAAAGGCCCACGGCAAAGGCCTCCACCTCCTGGGGCTGTACCCCCTGGCGGAAGACCACCCGCTCCAGCCCCCTCTGCCTGAGCTTCTTCAGGAAGCTCACCACATGGGCGCCGTGCTCCCTCAGGGGGGTGTCGCCCACCAGGAGGCTGGGCCCCACGGCGGTAAGGGAAAGCTCCTGGGAGTCCTTGAGCAGCTCTGCCAGCACGGCGTGAGCCCTGAGGGAGTAGGCCTTGACGGCCGGATGCTCCGGGCCGTAAAGGCCGGCGTTTGAGGCCGCGGCCACCAGGTAGGCCAGGAGGTCCGAGACGAGTTTCTCAGCCACGGCTGCCTCCGGCCTTGAGCATCTCCTGGGCCAGGGCCTTGAGCTCCTCACTGCCGGGCTGCTGCAGAAGCCACCTTATGAGGGGCTCAGCCTCCCCGCGGGGGTAGCGGCTGAGGCTCCGCAGGGCCTCCAGTTTCAGGGCCTGGTAGGGCCTGCGGTAAAGGAGCCTCCTGGAGCTCAGCAGCTCCTTGATGGCGGGCAGGGCCCTGGGGGAGCCCAGCTCGGCCAGGGCCCTTACTGCCAGGAGCTTCTCCTCGTAGAGGCCCCCCAGGGGGTCCCGGGCCCTAAGCACCTCTGCCAAATACGGCAGGGCGGCCTCCACCCTGTAGGCCCCTGCCAGCTTTATGCCCTGCTGCCTGAGCCACGGCTCCTTGGAGCGCAGAAACTCCTTGAGATAGCTGGGCCCGTCAGGGGCCTTAAACTCCAGCAGCCCTCTCAGGGCCTCATACCTCACCCTCCGGTCCTTGTGCCTGAGGAAGGGCCTCAGCTTCTTCACATGCTCGGCCCCGCCGCAGGCCCTCAGCAGATAGAGCATGTTCCTGACTACGTACCAGCGCTCGTCCTGCAGGCGGCGGAGGGCCTCAGGAAGCACATCCCTGCCCAGGGAGGCCAGAAGCTGTAGGAAGAACCTCCTCACCGAGGCCTCCTTCTCCTCAGCCAGGGCGTCCAGGAGGGGGCCTATGAGCCTGTGCCTCAGGGGCCACAGCAGGCGCTGGGCCTCGGCCCGGCGGAGCCTGCCCCAGAGCCTCAGGGCCTGAAGGAGCCGCTCCTGGAAGTCCGGCCTGAAGAAGAAGTACTCTATCATGGCCTTGGCCTCCTCCTGGAAACGCCCCTGCAGGCTCTGGCTGTAGAGGGTGTTGTACACCATCACCAGGGCCTCGAACCTCCCCGTGTCCATGAGCACATGGCAGAGCTCCGACAGGCGCCCCAGGAGGCCCAGGTACTCCTGCCTGCTGAGGTGCTCAAAGTGGGTTAGCTCCAGGAGCAGCTCCGTGAAGGCCCCCTCCAGGGCCTCGCCCTGCAGGGCCTCCTGGGCCTCCCGGGCCAGGGGGGAGAAGGCCTCCAGGGGGGCGGCCTCCAGCATCCTTCCCAGCTCCCACTGGTATCGGCCCTGCACAAACTGCTCGAAGTGGTCCTCCCTGAAGAGCTCCATAAGGCGCTCCTCCAGGATGTCGTGCACCAGCGCCTTCTGGCTCTCCTTGAATAGCACCACGGGGGCCTGGGGCGCCGCCTCCGAGAGCTTACCGAGCAGGTTTCTTATGCTCTCAGGCATGGTGGCCCTGTCCTTGAAGGCCTCCGCCAGGGCCTGGACATCCTCCGGGCCCAGGTTGCGGAGGAACTGCTCGGCCTCCTGGGGCCTCAGGGAGCCCTCCAGGGTCTGCTGCAGGAACTGGGCCTTGAGCTCAGGGCTCAGTCCCTCCAGAAAGCTCATGAAGCGCTTGGAGGCCTCGGGGCTCAGGGCCCTGGAGCCCTTCCTCCTCAGGTAGGCCGTTATCACCCTGTCGTAGGCCTCCTCGGGGGCGTCCTGGGGCATGTGCTCGGAGATGAACTGGGCCAGCTCCTCAGGGGGCACCTCGTAGAGGGCCCCCTCCTCGGGCTCTGCCAGGGTGCCCTCTATGAGGCCGTGGACATAGTCCTCCCAGAGGGCGGCCCCCGGGGTGCCCACCGCCCTGGCCCCCTCGTGGAAGGCAAGCCTTTCAAGCTCCAGGGGCTGAAGCACCAGGTGCCTGAGGCCCCGCCTCTGGGCCTCCTCGGCCAGGGCCTTGCCCGTGGGCCCCTCCTTCTGGGTAAGCAGCCCATGTAGCAGTACCAGCTCCTCCTCCTGAAGCCCTGCCCTGAACACTATGGCCGCCAGCCCCCGCTCATGTACCGCCAGGGCAAACTCCCTGAACACGGGGTTTCGGCGCTCCAGGGTGTACTCGTCCACCACCAGCACATCCCTGGCCACCCCCAGGGTAATCTGGCTGCGGAGCTCAAAGAGCTTGCTCAGCAACTCATAGGCCCTGCGGATGGCCTGGCGGGTGATGGGATGCTGCGTGGGATAAAGCCCCACGGAGCGCCGACTGATGTTGAGCTCTATGACCGCATCGGCCAGGAGCTTGGCATCCAGGGGGAGCTTCCGCTCCTTGTGGGCCTGCTCCTGGGCCTGCTCCTGCCTCTGTTTGTCCTCGGCGCTCATGGCTCCTGCCTAATCATACCCTGCCCCGATGGAGCTTTGCAAAGCCTGCACAGCGGGGGGAAATCTGTGCTAATATCTCAGGCGAAATGGTCCTGGCCTACTTCTACTATCTCAAGACCGATGCTGAGGAGGCCCTGGGGGCCTACGAGCAGCTGAGGCAGCGGTATCTTTCCCATGCCCAGGAGGGGCGGGCCCTGGCACAGGGCCCGCCCCTCCTTAAAAGCCTGAAGGACCACGGGGCCAGCCTCAGCATGCTCAAGCTCAACGGGGCCCTGGCCCTGGAGCTTGCCCTCAGGGACGGGAAGCCCCTCAAGAGGCTCCAAGAGCTAAAGGCCCTGGAGCCAGCCTCAGAGGCCCTCATGGGCAGATGCCTGGTGGTGCTCTCCCAGGAGGCCCCAGGGGAGTTCCTAAAGGAGAGCTCCCTCGGAGGAAGAGCCCTCCTGGTGCTTCAGGCGCAGGAGTACCTCAGGTGCTACTGGCTGCACGGGGAGCCTTCCGAGGCCGGCTCCCTGCTGGGCAGCCTCCTTTCCCTGGACTGGCTGCTTTGCCAGAGCCTGCGCCAAAGGCGCTTCTACCAGGGGCAGATGGAAGGACTCCAGAGCAGTCGGGAGGGCTTCCAGAGGCATGTAGGCCAGGTGCTCTTCAGGAAGGGCCCCCAGGCCCTCAGCACCCTGGAGGCCGATGTGGATGCCCTGGCCGAGGCCTACGGGGTGTGCGCCAACTACGGCATGCTCCTCAAGGAGGCCATGGAGCTCCTGGGCAGGCACGCCCGGCAGTTGGCCCAGATGCTCCAGGCCCTGGGGCTGCCTCCCGAGGAACAGTTCTTCCGGGCCCACCTCAGGGAGACGGAGGAGTTCCTCCAGGGCCTCAGGGCCCAGGAGGAGGACTTTGACCGCACCGCAGCGGCCATAAAGAGCGCCCTGGAAGTCCTGAGAGGACGCATAGAGCTTGCCCGGGGCCGGCAGAGCCTGGCCCTGCAGGAGGAGTCCCTGCTCTTGGGTACGGCGGCCAGCCTGGTGGAGTTCTTCCTGGTTCTGTACTACGGCCTGGGGGTGTGGAAGGCCCTGGCGCCAGAGGTCTTCTCGGCGCTGCCCCCGGCACTTAAGGCCGCCCTCATGGTGGCCTTCAGCTGCACGGTGGTGCTGAGCACCCACAAGGGGGCCCGGGCCTTGAAGGAGCATCGGCCCAGGGCACTCATCCCCTGGGGACTGCTCATCCTGGCCATGGCGGCCCTCATAGTGGCCGCCAGCCTCCTTTATGCGCCCTGATTAGCGCTGCCGCTTGAGCTTCAGGGCCAGGAGCTTTTCCCTTAACACCTCCTGGTGCCGGCGCTCGTCCTGGGCCATGGCCTCAAAGACGGCTCGACTCTCGGCGTCCTGGGCCTCCTCGGCCCAGCGCCTGTACAGGGCCTCGCTGGCCTGCTCGTCCTGAATGGCCTTCTGAAGCATCTGAAGGATATCCATGGCCTAAAGATAGCAGATGCAGGGGGGAAAATCCATCCACCTGGAAAAATCTACAACTCCCTGGAGGCCCAGTCCCATGAGGGTGATGAACCTCAGGGCCTGCGAACGGGTCCGATGTTATAATTTCCTCATGCTTTACCTGGACTACAACGCCACCACCCCTGTGGCCCCCCAGGTGGCCCAGGCAGTGGCAAGGGGCCTCGGGGAGCTCTGGGGCAACCCCTCCAGCGCCCACCTCTTGGGAGCACGGGCCAAGCTGGCCCTGGAGGAGGCCAGGGCCCAGGTGGCCGCCCTCCTGGGGGCCTCACCGGAGGAGATAGTCTTCACCTCAGGGGGCACCGAGGCCAACAACATGGCCATTCTGGGCCTGGCCGCCCTGAGGAGGACAGGGCACATAATCTCCAGCCAGATAGAGCACCCCTCGGTGCTCAGGCCCCTGCAGTTGCTCCAAGGCCAGGGGTTTCAGATAACCCTCCTTCCGCCCAACTCCAGGGGAGTGGTGGAGCCCGAGGCGGTCAGGAGGGCCCTCAGGCCCCAGACATTTCTCATAACCATCATGCACGCCAACAACGAGACGGGGATGCTTCAGCCCATCCAGGAGATTGCCACCCTGGCCCGGGAGGCCGGGGTGCTGCTTCATACCGACTGTGCCCAGAGCGTGGGCAAGCATCCCGTGGATGTCCAGGCCCTGGGTGCCGATATGCTCACCGTAGCGGGCCATAAGCTTTACGGGCCCAAGGGCATAGGGGCCCTCTATGTCCGCCAGGGCGTGGAGCTCAGGCCGGTGCTCTTTGGGGCCTCGCAGGAGCGGGGCCTGAGGCCCGGCACCGAGAACCTTCCTGGCGCCCTGGGCCTGGCTGCCGCCGCCCGGCTGGCCGTCCAGGAGCTGCCCTCTGAGAGGCAGCGCCTGGGGGAGCTTTCTGAGCTCCTCTGGAGGGAGCTCAAGGAGCGCCTTCCCCAGGCCAGGCTCAACGCCTGGGGCTCCGCGGAAGAGAAGCTACCCAACACCCTGAACGTGTGCATTCCCGGGGTAGACGCCACCGAACTGGTGGAGGCCCTGGCCAGGCGGGTAGCCATCTCGGCGGGGGCGGCCTGCCATGCCGGCCGCAAGAGCCCCTCCCATGTGCTAACGGCCATGGGGATAAGCCCCCAGGACGCCCTCTGCTCTGTGCGCCTGAGCCTGGGCAGGCACACCAGGGCGGAGGAGCTCAAAGAGGCGGCAGCTGCCTTGGCAGCTGCCGCCCGTCAACTGGCCCAAGCACCACCAGGGCGGGGCGGCGCCCCGTGATGAGGGCCTCGGCCGTCTCCCTCAGGCCCTTGAGGCTGACGGCCTCCACCGCCTGGGCCACCTCCTGGGGGCTCAGGTACCGACCCAGGTAGATCTCCTGCCGGGCTATGGCGTGCATCCGGCCCGAGGTGGACTCAAGTCCCAGGAGCAGGTTGCCCTTCAGCTGCTCCTTGGCCTTCCTGAGTTCCTCATGGGTGAGCGTGCGGGGAAGCTCCGAGAGGTGCTTAAGCAGGAGCTCCAGCACCTCCTGCAGCCTCCCAGGACTGGTGGCAGCGTAGATGCTCCACAGGCCCGTGTCGGTGTAGGAGGAGACGAAGGAGTAGACGGTATACACCAGGCCCCTGGCCTCCCTTATCTCCTGAAACAGCCTGGAGCTCACCCCCGAGCCCAGAATGGTGTTCAGCAGCTGCAGCTCGTAGCGCCGGGGGTTTGCCTGCTCCTGCCCCTGAAGCCCCAGGCACAGGTGCACCTCCTTGAGGTCCTTGGCCTCTGCCTTCACCACGGCCCTGAAGGCAGGGAACTCCTGGTGCCTGGCCTCCGAGCCCCTCCTGAGTCCCCCCAGGTGTCTCTCCAGGGCCCCCAGGACCTCCTGGGGCCGGAAGTTCCCTGCCAGGGCCACCACCGTGTCGACCGTGCCGTAGTAGCGGCGGATGTGCCTCAGAAGGTCCTGCCGGCTCAGGCCCCTTACGCTCGCCCTGGAGCCCAGCACCGGCTGGCCCAGCCCCTGGGGGCCCCACACCGCCAGGCTGAACAGGTCGTGGATGTACTCGTCGGGGGTGTCCTGCAGCATCTTTATCTCCTCCTTCACCACCCCCTTTTCCTTCTCTATCTCCTGGGGCTCCAAGGTGCTGTGGCAGAAGATGTCGGCCAGCAGCTCCAGGGCCTTCTGAAGATGCTCCCCCAGCACCTTCACATAGAAGACGGTGTTTTCCTTGGAGGTAAAGGCATTGAGGTCGCCCCCCAGGGAGTCTATCTCCAGGGCTATCTGCCGGGCACTGCGCTTCCGGGTGCCCTTGAAGAACATGTGCTCCAGGAAGTGCGAGAGGCCGTTCTTCTCGGGGGGCTCGTCCCTGGAGCCCACCTTCACCCACACCCCCGCGGCCACCGAGCGCACCCCCCGCAGGCGCTCCATCAGCACGGTGATACCGTTGGAAAGCCTCTCCTTAAGAAACATCTCTGCGGTAAGAAGGAGTGATTAAGGGGAAAGGGTTCTTCAGCGTCGGGGCCGGGCCGGCACCCGCTGCTGAAGCTCCTTCATGCTCAGCCTCACCCTGCCCAGCTTGTCTATCTCTATGACCTTCACCTGCACCTCCTGGCCCACCTTCAGCACATCCTCGACCTTTTTTATGCGCCTGTGGGATATCTGGGAGATGTGAAGGAGCCCGTCCACTCCGGGCAGTATCTCCACGAAGGCGCCGAAGTCGGTAATGCGCCTTACCACCCCCTTGTAGACCTTTCCCAGCTCCGCCTCGGCCACTATGCCTTCTATTATCTCCTTGGCCCGCATGGCCGAGGCCTCGTCCACCGAGGCGATGCGCACAAGCCCCGTGTCCTCTATGTCTATCTTCACCCCGGTCTGCTCCACAATGGAGCGGATTACCTTGCCGCCGGTGCCGATGACATCGCCGATCTTCTCGGGCTTTATCTGCATGGTGAATATCCTGGGGGCATGGGGGGCCAGGTTGGCCCTGGGCTCGGGAAGGACCTCCCGCATCTTCTGCAAGATGTAGAGCCTGCCTTCCCTGGCCCTCTGCAGGGCCTCCCGGAGCACCTCCCTGCTGATGCCCGCGGTCTTTACATCCATCTGGAAGGCCGTTATGCCCTGGGCGGTGCCGGTCACCTTGAAGTCCATGTCGCCCAGGTGGTCCTCCAGCCCCAGGATGTCCGTAAGGATGACGGTGCGCTCGGGGCCTACCACCAGGCCCATGGCTATGCCTGCCACGGGGGCCTTTATGGGCACCCCGGCGTCCATGAGGCTCAGGCTGGCCCCGCAAACGGTGGCCATGGAGGAGGAGCCGTTGGACTCCAGGATGTCCGAGACCACCCTGATGGTGTAGGGGAAGTCGTCCTTGGAGGGTATGACGGGCTTGAGGGCCCGCTCCGCCAGCACCCCGTGGCCTATCTCCCTGCGGGAGGGGGCCCTCAGGGGCTTCACCTCGCCCACACTGAAGGGAGGGAAGTTGTAATGCAGCATGAAGGCCTTGTAGCTTTCGCCCTCCAGGGCGTCTATCTTCTGCTCGTCCTCGGCGGTGCCCAGGGTGGTGACGGTAAGGGCCTGGGTCTCCCCCCGGACGAAGAGGGCCGAGCCGTGGGCCCGGGGCAGTATGCCCACCTTGGCATAGATGGGCCTTATCTGCTGGGGCTGCCGGCCGTCCACCCGGCGGTTGTCCCGGAGAATCATTCCCCTCACCAGCTCCTTCTCTATCTGGAAGAAGGCCTCCGAGACCACCCTGGCACTGTCGGGCTCCTCGGCCGAGGCCAGGTGCTCTACCGCCTCCTCCTTGAGCCTGTCCAGGGCCTCTTGCCTCTGCAGCTTGTCGGGAATCCTCACCGCCTCCTCCATCCGCCCTAGCACCAGCTCCGAGACCCTCTGCTTCAGCTCCGGGGGAATCTGCAGGGGCTCAAACTGCCTCTTGGGCCTGCCCAGCCTCTCCTGGAGCTCCTTCTGCAGGGCGCAGATGCGCCTTATCTCCTCGTGGGCCCTGTCTATGGCCTGAAGCAGCTCCTCCTCGGAGACCTCCCTGGCCTCCCCCTCCACCATGACGATGAACTCCTGGGTGCCGGCCACGGTGAGGATGAGCTCCAGCTCCTCGGCCACCTGCAGGCTGGGGTTCAGGACGAAGCTGCCCTTCTGAAGCCCTATCTTGACCGCCCCCACGGGGCCCTGAAAGGGTATGTCCGAAATGCTCAGGGCCGTGGATACCCCGATAATGCCCAGCACATCGGAGATGTTCTCCTGCCCGTAGGAAAGCACCGAGACTATGCCCTGGGTGTCGCAGTAAAAGCCCTTGGGGAACAGGGGCCTGACGGGCCGGTCGATGAGCCTGGAGGTCACCACCTCCTTCTCCGAGGGCCTGCCCTCCCGCTTGAAGAAGCCCCCGGGAATCTTGCCCGCAGCGTAGGCCTTCTCCTGGTAGTCAATGGTGAGGGGGAAGAAGTCCAGCCCCTCCCGAGGCTTCTTGCTGGCCACCGCGGTGGCCAGCACTACGGTGTCGCCAAACCTCAGGAGGGCCGAGCCATCGGACTGCTTGGCAAACTCGCCTATCTCTATGGTGAGTTTTCCTTCGCCGAAATCGGTCTGGACGGTGGTCATTACAGGCCCAGCTCTACTTCCTAAGCCCCAGGCTCTGTATCAGCCGCTCGTAGCGCTGCCTGTCCTGGGCCTTCAGATACTCCAGAAGCTTGCGCCTCTGGGCCACCATCTTCAGGAGCCCCCTGCGGGAGTGATGGTCGTGCTTGTGCGTCTTGAAGTGCTCCGTCAGGTACTGGATGCGGGCACTCAGGAGGGCTACCTGCACCTCCGGCGAACCCGTGTCCTTTTCATGGGTCTTGAACTTCTCAATGATGGCTTCCTTGCGCTCCTTGCTAAGTGCCATGGTCAAAGGCCTAACCTCTTCCTCATCAGTGATTATCTAACATAACATAAACGCCCTGGCCTGTAAAGGTTATCAGGTGTCCACTGGACGGCGTCCTCCCCAGGGGACTAAAATATCCCGTTATGGAAGGCAGGCCCATAGGCAGGGGCAGGGGCCTTCTCGGCCTGGCCCTGCTGAACTGGCCCCTGAGCATGGCCCTGGCCTGGCAGCTTTACCGGCCGGCCTCGGGGGCCCTGGGGTTTCTGCAGTTTTCCGCCCACTTCCTGGCCCTGGCCCTGGCCGTGGCGCTGCTGGCCCTGCTGCTGCCCCTAAGAGGCAGGGCGGCCCTGGGGGCAGGGGCGGGAATGTTCTGGCTCTACCAGGTGCTGCTCCTGGTGGATGTAAAGATATACCAGCTCTTCAGGTTCCACATAAACTCCCTGGTGCTAAACGTGCTACTTACCGAAGGGGCGGGCGACTCGGTGCTCCTGGGAAGGGCCACGGTGGCGTACTTTGCTGCCACGGCCCTGGCCCTCCTGGCCCTGGAGCTGGCGGCCCTGAGGCTCCTGCCCCTAACAAGCCATGTGCTCAGGGGAAGAAGGGCGCTCCTGGTGCTGGCCCTGGCGGCCCTGCTCATCGGTGCCGACAAGGCCCTCTATGCCTGGGCAGATGTGGTAAACCTGAGAGGCCTCACCAGGGCCTCCATCCTGTATCCCCTGTACCAGCCCCTGACCATGAAGCGCTTCCTGGCCAGGCACCTGAAGGTAAGGATAGAGCGGGAGGAGCACCTGGAGGCCCCTCGCGCGGGAGGGCTCCTGCGCTACCCCCTCAGGCCCCTGAGGAGGCAGGAGCAGGCCCCCCTTTACAACATCGTCATGGTGGTGCTGGAGGGCCTCAGGGCCGACATGCTGAACCCCCGGGTGATGCCCCACCTGTGGGCCTTCTCCCAGCAGGCCCTGAGGTTTCGGCGCCACTACAGCAGCGGAAACGGCTCCAGGATGGGCATCTTCGGCCTGCTGTACGGCCTGGCAGGAAGCCACTGGCACAGCTTCCTGGCAGAGCGCCAGGGGCCGGTGCTCCTGGAGGTCCTGAAGGGGCTGGGCTACAGTTTCAAGGTCCTTTCCTCCACCAGGCTTACCTTTCCGGAGTTCCGAAAGACCGCCTTCGTGGGCCTGAGCCCCTTCATAGAGGACTCCCTGAAGGGGGACTCGGCCCAGCGGGACGCCCTGCTCATGGAGCGCCTGATAGGGTTCCTCAGGGAGGCCAGGAGGCCCTTCTTCGCCTTCGCCTTCCTGAATGCCTCGCACCAGCCCTACACCTATCCCAAGGCCTTTGAGCGCTTCGGCCCCACCGCCCAGGAGGAGATAAACTACTTCAAGAAGATACAGGCCCACCAGGCCGCACTCCTTAAGAACCGCTACATGAACGCCCTTTACTGGGATGACCACCTCCTGGGCCTGCTCTTTGAGAGCCTGAAGGAAGAGGGGCTCCTCAAGGACACCGTGGTGCTCATCACGGGAGACCACGGGGAGGAGTTCCTGGAAGGGGGCTACTTCGGCCACACCAGCAGCTTCAGCGACTATCAGGTGCAGGTGCCCCTGGTGCTTTATGTGCCCGGCGAGACCCCCAGGGAGGTAAGGGCCCTGAGCAGCCACCTGGATGTGCCCCCCACGCTGCTGGGGCTTCTGGGGTTTGAAAATCCGCCCCAAGAGTACTGCCAGGGCCAAAGCCTCCTGGGGCCCCGCAGGCGCCCCTATGTGGTGAGCTCAAGCTGGAGGCGCCTGTGCATCATAACTGCCGAGCAAAGGCTGGTGGTAGGCACAGGAGGCTACGCCGCCTGGGAGCTCTACGACTCGGCCTACAGGCCCCTGAGGCTACGGCAGCTGAGCCCTGCCCTCAAGGCGGCCCTCAGGGAGGTGCTCAGGCAGAACACCCTGTTTTACCGGTAGGGCTCAGAGGTGGGTGGGATAGTTGGGGGCCTCCTTGGTGACTATCACATCGTGCACATGGCTTTCCCTCAGCCCTGCCGGGGTGATGCGGATGAACCTGGCCTTGCGCCTCAGGGAGGCCAGGTCCTTGGCCCCACAGTAGCCCATGCCGGAGCGCAGGCCTCCCACCAGCTGATGCACGCTGTGCGACAGGGGTCCCTTGTAGGGCACCCTGCCCTCCACCCCCTCGGGCACCAGCTTCCTGGCCTCCACCCCGAACTGCATGTACCTGTCCTTGGCCCCCTCGCCCTGCTGCATGGCCCCCAGGGAGCCCATCCCCCGGTAGACCTTGTAGCTTCGGCCCTGGTACAGCACCACCTCGCCTGGGGCCTCATCGGTGCCGGCCAGGAGGCTGCCCAGCATCACCGAGTGGGCCCCGGCGGCCAGGGCCTTCACGATGTCCCCGGAGTACTTTATCCCCCCATCGGCTATGAGGGGCACCCGGTGGCGCCTGGCCACCCTGTAGCAGTTCATGATGGCCGTTATCTGGGGAACGCCCGAGCCGGCTATCACCCTGGTGGTGCATATGGAGCCAGGGCCTATGCCCACCTTGACGGCATCGGCGCCGGCCTTGATGAGCTCCTCGGTGGCCTCGGCAGTGGCCACATTGCCGGCCACCACATCCACATCAAAGTGCCTCTTCAGGAGCCTGAGGGTCTCTATCACCCGCTGGCTGTGCCCGTGGGCGGTGTCTATGACCAGGGCGTCCACCCCGGCCCGGACCAGTAGCTCCGCCCTCTGCAGGGCCTCCTGGCCCACCCCCACCGCCGCCGCCACCACCAGGCGGCCCAGGCTGTCCTTGCAGGCGTTGGGGTACTTCCTCCGCTTCTCTATGTCCTTGATGGTGATGAGCCCCTTGAGGTGGAATTTCTCGTCCACGATGGGAAGCTTCTCTATCTTGTAGCGGTGGAGGATCTTCTTGGCCTCCTCTATGTCGGTGCCCTCGGGGGCGGTGATGAGCCGCTCCTTAGTCATCACATCCTTGACCCGCTTGTCCAGCCGGGTCTCAAAGCGGAGGTCCCGATTGGTGAGTATCCCCACCAGCCTGCCCTTGACCGTCACGGGCACTCCCGAGATGCGGAACCGGGCCATGAGCTCCAGGGCCTCGGATATGGGCGCCTCGGGCGAGATGGTGATGGGCTCCACGATCATGCCGTACTCGGACTTCTTAACCCTCTCCACCTCCGAGGCCTGCTGCTGGGGGCTCATGGCCCGATGCAGCACCCCGATGCCCCCCTCCCTGGCAATGGCTATGGCCATGGCCGCCTCCGTCACCGTGTCCATGGCCGAGCTGACCAGGGGTATGTTGATCTTGATGTGTCGGGAAAACCGCGTGCTTACATCCACATCCCGGGGAAGGACATCGGACCTCCCGGGCTCCAGGAGGACATCGTCAAAGGTAAGCCCTATGGGGAATTCCTCTCTGGGCATAGGAATTCAGCTATAATATCATCTACCTCAGCCGGAATTCAAGGAGACAATGGAGCGCTTGAAGGCCAAGTACACCCCCCTCAGAAGCCTTGAAGAGGCCCTGGCCCTGTGGCAGTCCAGCACCGCCAGGCCGCCCCTGGAGGCCGAGGAGCTGCCCACCCAGGAGGCCTTGGGCAGGGTCAGCGCCGAGGCCCACTTCGCCCGTCTCAGCAGTCCCGGCTTCATGAGCGCCGCCATGGACGGCTACGCCGTGGCCGCCCGGGACACCTTCGGCGCCTCCGAGACCAGCCCCAAGAGGCTGAAGGTGCCGGGGCAGGCCGTGCCCGTGGACACGGGCCGCCCCATGCCCCCGGGCACCGATGCGGTGCTGGCAAAGGAGGAGGTCCAGGAGGCCCAGGACTGCATAGAGATAACCGCCCCGGCCTACCCCTACAGGAATGTCCGCACCGTGGGGGAGGACATCGTGGCCACCGAGATGCTGCTTCCTGAGGGGCACAGACTCAGGCCCGTGGACCTGGCCGCCCTGCTTCAGGCAGGCCTTACCACCGTGCGGGTGCGCAGGCGCCCCCGGGTGGCCATAATCCCCACAGGCTCCGATGTGGTGGAGCCCACCGCATGCCCACCCCCAGGGACCATCTTGGACAGCAACTCCACCATGCTGGAGGCCCTGGCCCGGGACTGCGGGGCCCAGCCCCTTAGGCACGGCATCGTGCCCGATGAGCCCAGGGCCCTCAGGGAGGCCCTCCGCTGGGGCCTCAGGGAGGCCGATGTGGTGCTCACCATCGCAGGGGCCTCGGTGGGAAGAAGGGACTTCACCCTGGCCTGCCTCAGGGAGGTCGCCCAGGTGCTCCTGGAGGGCATAGCCATAAGGCCCGGCAAGCCCACCATACTGGCCATCTCCCAGGAGGGGAAACCCCTGGTGGGCATCCCCGGCTACCCCGTCAGCGCCTACCTGGCCTTCAAGCTGTTCGCCGAGCCCCTGCTGTGGCGCCTCCAGGGCCTGGAGCCCCCGGAGCCCCAGTACCTGGAGGGCCTGCTGGGCAGGGATGTGGCCTCCCCCCTGGGCCAGGAGGAGTTCCTGAGGGTGAAGGTGGGCCGGGTGGGCGGCCGCTATATCATCACCCCCCTGCAGAGGGGCGCAGGCCTGCTCATGAGCCTGGTAAGGGCCGACGCCCTCCTCAGGGTCCCGGCCATGAGCGAGGGGCTGGCCCAGGGCTCGGAGGTCCAGGTGCAGCTGCTAAGGAGCCTCCAGGAGATTCGGCATACCATCGTCTGCATCGGCAGCCACGACAGCGCCCTGGATGTGCTGGCAAGCCGCCTCAGGAGGCTTCAGCCCCGGCTGAGCCTCTCCACAGCCCATGTGGGCTCCATGGCCGGGCTCCTGGCCCTGAAGAGGGGCCAGGCCCATGTGGCCCCCACCCACCTGCTGGATGAGGCCACGGGCCAGTACAATGTGCCCTTCATAAAGAGGCTCCTTCCGGAGCGTCCCGTGGTGCTGGTGAACTTCCTGTATCGGCTGCAGGGCCTGCTGGTCAGGCCCGGAAACCCCAAAGGCATCAGGGGCTTCAGGGACCTGGCCAGGGAGGATGTGGTGTTCGTAAATCGGCAACGGGGCTCGGGCACCCGCCTGCTCCTGGATGCCCACCTGAGGGCCCTGGGCATAGAGCCTTCCCAGGTAAGAGGCTACCACAGGGAGGAGTTCACCCACATGGCCGTGGCCGCCCAGGTGGCCTCCGGGGCGGCCGACTGCGGCCTGGCCGTGGCCTCGGCGGCCAAGGCCCTGGGGCTGGAGTTCATCCCCGTGGCCCAGGAGCGGTACGACCTGGCCATCCCCGGGGAGTTCCTGCAGGAGCCCATGATTAGGGCCCTGCTTCAGTGCCTCAGGGAAGACGAGGCCCTCAGGGAGACCCTCCAGAGGATGGGGGGCTACGACCTCCGGGACATGGGCAGGCTGATGTGGGAGGGCCCTTAGGGCTCCCTCTCCAGCTCCTTGAGGGTGGGTAGCTCCGTCAGGTCCTTGAGGCCAAACTGAAGCAGGAACTCCCTGGTGGTGCCGTAAAGCAGGGGCTTGCCAGGGACCTCCTTGCGGCCCACTACCTTGATGAGCCTGCGCTCAAGAAGCGTCCTGAGCACCCCGTCGGAGTCCACCCCCCTCAGGGCCTCCACCTCGGCCTTGGTGATGGGCTGCTTGTAGGCCACTATGGCCAGGGCCTCCAGGGCCGCCTGCGACAGCCTCTCCCTGGCCTGCCTGGCCCCCAGGGCATGGGCCCAGGCGCCGTGCTCGGCCGCAGTGTGCATCAGGTAGCCCTGGGCCACCTGGCTTATCCTCAGTCCCCCCTGGCGCTCCCTGTACTCCTGGGAAAGCTCCTCCAGGAGCTCCCTGAGCTCCCCCTCCGTGAGCCCCGAGGCCTCCTTAAGCTCCTTAAGCCCCACGGGCCCGCCGTGGGCAAACAGGGCCGCCTCAAGAAGGGCCTTCTTCGTAGTGCGCTCCATGGGGTTAAGAATATTACCACAGGGGCCCCAAAAATCTCACCGAGTTTGACATCACCTCCTCCCTCTGGTATAAAGTTTTCAGAGTAGTTGCTTTCTTAATTTCAAGGAGGGCCTTTATGAGCAAGTACAAGTGCACCGTCTGCGGCTACGTATACGACCCTGCCGAGGGCGACCCCGATAGCGGCATCCCCCCGGGCACGCCCTTTGAGCAGTTGCCCCAGGACTGGGTCTGCCCCGTCTGCGGGGCCTCGAAAGACATGTTCCAGAAGGAGGAGTAATGAACGCCATTGAGATAGCCATCAAGATGGAGACCGATGCCATCGCCTTCTACCAGGAGGCGGCCCAGCGCACCTCCCATCCGGTGGGCAAGAAGATGTTCTTGTCCATCATCCAGGACGAGAAGCGCCACCTGGAGGCCCTGAGCGCCATCTTCAAGGGGCTGGACATCAGCCTGGAGGATGTAAGCCCCATGAAGCGGGTAAAGACCGTCTTTGAGGAAAACCGCCAGGAGATGCTCCAGCGCATCCAGGCCACCGACGACGAGATGCAGGCCCTGAAGGTGGCCATGAAGATGGAGGCCGACAGCGTGGAGTTCTACCAGAAGGCTGCCCGCGAGGCCCCTACCGAGAAGGAGCGCAGGCTATTTGAGCGCCTCACCGAGGAGGAGCGGCAGCACCATGCCATATTCTCCAACACCTACTTCTTCCTCTCCGACACGGGCAACTGGTTCATGTGGGAGGAGCACTCCATCGTGGACGGCGGCACCCCCTGGGCCTAGAAGCAGAAGGCCCTTTCGGCGGCCTGAAGCTCCTGAAGGAGCTCCCGGGGGTTCAGCCCCTCGTAGAGCCTCAGGAGGCGCACCTCGTGGCCAGCCTCCCGGTGGGCCTCCATAAGGGCCTGAACCAGGGCATCCGGTGGCTCCTTCAGCACATAAAGCAGTCTCATCAGTAGGGCACCACCAGGTCGTAGCCCAGGAGCCTCTGGGCCAGCTCCTTCGGCTCCACAGGGCTGAAGCCCTCCTCAGAGCCCTCAACCACATAGAGGCCTGCGCCCACCTCCCGGAGCATTTCAATGCTCATCCGGGTCTGCTCGGAGGGCTCCCTGAGGGGGCCCCTCAGGTACACATCCACCTGGTCGTTTGAAAGCGTCAGGCCCAGGGCCATCCTCAGGCCCTCGCCCTGACGGGGGCCCACTATCACGGCAATTCTCTTACGCATCAGAACACCAGGAGCCTTTCGCACTCATGGGCCATGCGGGCATTGTCGTACTGGCTTCCCAGCCTCACCCCCTGGGGGGGCTCTATGCCCAGGGCCCTGCGGTTAAGGTCGCACACTGCCACATCCAGGCCCTGAAGGGCCTGGAGGAAGTCCTCCTCCCTAAGGAGCAGGCAGCCCTCGTCCATCATGAACACCCTCAGGTCGTGGCCCTCCTTCCGGGCCTCCCGGAGGATGGCCACGATGTGCTCCTTGTACCGCCGGGTGGTTATCAGAAGCCCCAGGAGCATCAAGAAGATTAAACCACAGCCCGGCCCCGAAGGCAAGCCATGTTTTTTTCCGTTCAATACATGGCAAAGGGCGTCAGGGGGCCCAGGACCGCCAACCTAAAGTATCGCCGTAATGATATCCCTGAGGAGCTCTGCGGTGGTGAGGGTATACTCCGTGCCCGGCTGCACCCTCTGCAGAAGCCCCTGCACCGTGGGGTGCATGAAGCTCAAGAAGGCGTTGGGGTAGACCCCGATCCAGAGCACCAGGGCGGCCAGGGGCAGGAGGCTCAGGAGCTCCTTGGCATTGAGGTCGGGGTGCCCCTTGAGGGCGGGGTTGAGCTGCATGAAGAACACCCTCTGGTAGAGCCACAGCATGTAGGCGGCGCCCAGGATTATACCCGTGGCAGCCAGCACTCCCGCCCAGGGCCTGAAGGCGAAGCCCCCCAGGATGACCAGGAACTCGCCTACGAAGCCGTTAAGGCCCGGCAGCCCTATGGCCGCCAGGGTAAAGAGCATGAAGGCCCCGGCATAGTAGGGCCACACATGGGCGGCCCCGCCGTAGTCCTTTATCATCCTGGAGTGGGTGCGCTCATAGGCCACCCCCACGCAAAGGAACAGGGCCCCGGTCACTATGCCGTGGTTGAGCATCTGCAGAAGGCCTCCCTCCAGGCCCTGCATGTTCAGGGCAAAGATGCCCAGGGTGACAAAGCCCATGTGGCTTACGGAGCTGTAGGCAATGAGGCGCTTCAGGTCCGTCTGGGCCAGGCAGACCACCGCCCCGTAGATGATGGCCACCAGGGAAAGCACCACCAGCGCAGGGGCCATGGCCGCCGAGGCCTGGGGAAACATGGGAAGGCTGAAGCGCAGGAACCCGTAGGCCCCCATCTTGATGAGTATGCCGGCCAGGATGACGCTGCCGGCCGTGGGGGCCTCGGTGTGGGCATCGGGCAGCCAGGTGTGCAGGGGAAACATGGGCACCTTCACCGCAAAGGCGGCAAAGAAGGCCCAGAAAAGCCACAGCTGCATCCCCAGGGGGTAATGCAGACGGGAAAGCTCCAGGATGTCAAAGCTCCGCCCGGCATACAGGTACAGCACCACGATGCCCACCAGCATGAGGACGCTGCCCAGCAGGGTGTAGAGGAAGAACTTTATGGCGGCATACACCCGCCTGGGCCCCCCCCAGACGCCGATGAGCAGGTACATGGGAATAAGCATGGCCTCCCAGAAGATGTAAAACAGCAGGAAGTCCAGGGCGCAGAACACCCCTATCATGGCCCCCTCTATGAACAGCAGGGCCACATAGAACTCCTTGACCCTGTCCTTTATGGCGTCCCAGGAGGCCAGCACGCACAGGGGGCCCAACAGGGCACTCAGAAGCACCATGAGCACGCTTATGCCGTCCACCCCCAGGTGGTAGTGGGCGTTTAGGGAGGCAATCCAGTCGTGGCGCTCCACGAACTGCATGCTCCAGGTGAGCTTGTCAAACTTGAAAAACAGAGGCAGGGAAAGCCCCAGGGTGGCCAGGCTGAAGGCCAGGGCCAGGGCCTTTATGAGGCCCTCCCTGGCGCGGGGAAGAAGGGCCAGGAGCAGGGCCCCCAGAAGGGGCAGAAACACCACCGCCGTAAGGACCGGATAGGAAAGGGTGTTGGGTATGCTCTGAGGGCTCATCCTCTACCTCCCAGAAGCAGCATCACCGCCAGGGCCAGAAGGAGGCCCAGGGTGGTCATGGCCGCATAGTGCTGCAGGATGCCGCTCTGGAGCCTCCTTACGAGCTGGGCCGCCCGGCCTATGAGGGCCGGAAGGCCGTTGACCACTCCCTCTATTATCCTCTGGTCGGTGAAGGCCTCAATCACCGAGTGGGCCACCCACAAGACAGGCCTTACCAGGACGAAGTGGTAGAGCTCGTCCACATAGTACTTGTTCCACAGCACCCTGTAGGCCCTGCCGAAGCGCCTGCCCAGGGCCAGGGGAAGCTCGGGCCTTCGGACATACATCCACCAGGCCGCGGCAATGCCCCCCAGGGCGGCGGCCACCGACAGGGCCATCACCCCGTACTCCTGGGCATGGGTGCCGTGGAGCTCAGGATGCGGAAGCACCGCCTCCAGGAAATGGCCGAACTGGTTGTGCCCGCCCAGGGCCTCGGGTATGCCCACCCAGCCCGCGGCCACCGCCCCCACGGCCAGCACTGCCAGGGGGATGGTCATCACCGGGGGGGACTCGTGAAGATGCTGCCTCTGCTCCTGCGTGCCCCTGAAGTCGCCGTGGAAGGCCAGGAACACCACCCTGAAGCTGTAGAAGGCCGTAAGGGCCGCCGCCACGGTGCCCAGGGCCCAGAGGGGCCGGCCCAGCCCCGTGGCAGAGGCAAAGGCGCTCCAGAGTATCTCGTCCTTGCTGAAGAAGCCTGCCAGCCCGGGCAGGCCCGCTATGCTCAGGGAGGCCAGGAGAAATGTCCAGTAGGTCCAGGGCATGTAGTGTCTCAGGCCCCCCATCTTCTTTATGTCCAGCTGCCCGGCCATGGCGTGCATCACCGAGCCGGCGCCCAGAAACAGCAGGGCCTTGAAGAACGCATGGGTGTACAGGTGGAAGATTCCTGCCCCGTAGGCGCCCACCCCGCAGGCCAGGAACATGTAGCCCAGCTGGCTGATGGTGGAGTAGGCGATGATGCGCTTTATGTCGTTCTGCACCAGGGCCACGGTGGCGGCAAAGAGGGCGGTGAGGGCGCCTACTACCGCCACGGTAGCCAGGGCCGCAGGGGAGAGCTCAAACAGGGGGCTACAGCGGGCCACCATGAAGACCCCGGCGGTGACCATGGTGGCCGCATGGATGAGGGCGCTCACGGGGGTGGGGCCCTCCATGGCGTCGGGAAGCCACACATGCAGGGGAAGCTGGGCACTCTTGCCCACCGCGCCCGAGAACAGAAGAAGGGCTATCACGGTGGCCAGGGAGGGCTCAAGCCCCAGGAGCTCCACGGTGCGGCCCTGGAGCACCCCCTGGGCCTGGGAAAACACCTGGGCGTACTCCAGGGTGCCGAAGCTCAGGAATATGAGGATGACGCCCAGGCCGAAGCCGAAGTCCCCGAAGCGGTTCACTATGAAGGCCTTCTTGCCTGCGTCGGCGGCGGAGCGCTTCTGAAACCAGTAGCCTATGAGCAGGTAGGAGCACAGGCCCACGGCCTCCCAGCCCAGGTAAAGCAGGAGGAAGTTGTCGGCCATGACCAGCAGGAGCATGCTGAAGGTAAAGAGGTTCAGGTAGGCGAAGAAGCGGTAGTAGCCGCCGTCGCCGTGCATGTAGCCTATGGAGTATATGTGCACCAGGGCCGAGACGGTGGTGACCACCACCAGCATCACTGCCGTGAGCTCGTCCACGAGGAAACCTATGCTGACCTTGAAGCCGTCGGAGACTATCCAGGTGTAAAGCTCCCCCCTCAGCACCTGGCCCTGGAGCACATCCTTCACCAGCACCATGGCGGCCGCCCAGGCGCCCAGCACCGCCGCCACGGCCACCCAGTGGGCCCTGTCCCGCAGGAACCTCCGGCCCAGCAGGATGTTGACCCAGAAGCCCAGGAGGGGAAGCGCCAGCACCAGAAGATGGGCCTTCATCCTCGCATCTCCTTTATCTGCTCCACATGGGCCGCCGCCTTGAGCCTGAACAGGGCCATGAGGATGGCCAGCCCTATGGCGGCCTCGGCAGCGGCCACGGTGATCACGAACAGCACCAGCACCTGCCCCCGAGGGTCCTGAAGGTAGTGGCTCAGGCTCACCAGGAGGAGGTTCACGGCGTTCAGCTGAAGCTCAATGCTTATGAGCATTATGATGATGCTCCGCCGGGTCAGAAACCCCAGGGTGCCTATGAGGAACAGCCCCAGGGAAAGCCACAGGAATGCCTCAGGTCCTACCATGTCCTCTGCCTCACTTAAGCCTCTTTTTTGCCAGCACTATGGCCCCTATTATAGCCACCAGGAGCACCAGGGAGGCCAGCTCAAAGGGCAAAAGATAGGTGGTGTAAAGCACCTCGCCCAGGGCCTTGGTGTGTCCCCCCTTCTGGGCCAGGAGCTCCGGGCCGAAGGGGCCGGCCTCGGGCAACCTCAGGCTACCCCAGGCACCCAGGAGCATCACCGCCAGGGCCAGCACCAGGGCCAGGGCCAGGGGCCAGCCCCCGGAAAAGCGGGGACCCATCTCCTCCTGCCTGATGTTAAGCACCATTATCGCAAAAAGGAACAGTACCAGTATGGCCCCCGCATAGATGATCACCTGCACAGCGGCCAGGAACTCGGCCCCCAAAAGCAGATATATGGCCGCCAGGTGGAAGAACATCACCAGCACCCACAGCACGCTGTGCACGGGGTTGCGCCGGCTGATGGCCAGCGCCGCACAGGCCAGCACCATGCCGCCCAGGTAGGCAAAGGCCCCCGGGCTCATTTCCGCCTCCACAGGGGCTGGCCCTCGTAGGCCCTGAAGTCCTCCCTCAGGGGGTGCCAGAACCTCTTGAAGTACTCCTGGCCTTTGGGGCCGGCCATGAAGCGGTCCCAGTTCTGAAGCAGCTTCTCCTTGGTCATGTAAAGCTCCTGGCGACTGTAGGCGGAGTACTCGTAGTGCTCCGTCAGGGCCACGGCGCCCACCGGGCAGGCCTCCACGCACAGGGCGCAGTAGACACACCTCAGTAGCTCTATCTCGTAGCGCTCGGCCACCTTGCGGCCCGTCTCGGGCTCCTCCGCCGTGTAGATGTAGATGCACTGCGAGGGACAGACGGCGGCGCAGAGGCCGCAGGCAATGCACTTCTCCCTGCCCGTGGAGGGGTCCCTCACCAGGGCATGAAGCCCCCTGAAGCCCGGCATGGCGGGGCGCCGCTCCTTGGGATACTGCCGGGTGACGGCCGGGCTGAGCATGCTGCGGAAGGTAAGGGCCATGCCCTTGAGAATCTCCAGGAGGAAGACCTTTCTAAGCAGTTCCTTTGCCCTCATCGGCGCATCCTCCTCATAGCAGCATCTTTACGGTGGCAGTCAGCACTATGTTGGCCAGGGCCAGGGGGATGAGCACCTTCCAGCCCAGGCTCATGAGATGGTCGTATCGGTACCTGGGCAGGGTGGCCCTGACCCAGAAGTACAGGAACATTATAAAATATACCTTCAAGGCCAGCCAGAAAAACGGCAGGCCCGGCACCTCAAAGGGGCCCAGCCAGCCGCCCAGGAAGCACAGCGCCGCCAGGAGGGCCATCACTATCATGCCCACATACTCGGCCACGAAGAACAGGGCGAAGCGCATCCCGCTGTACTCCACGAAGTAGCCCGCCACCAGCTCGCTTTCGGCCTCGGGCAGGTCGAAGGGGGCCCGATTGGTCTCCGCTATGGCCGCCACCATGAAGACGAACAGGCCCAGGGCCTGGGGAAAGAGGAAGACCTTTAGGGGGTAGGCGGCCTGGGCCGCCACTATGTCGGAAATCCTCAGGGACTCCGCCATGATCATCACCCCCACCAGGCTCAGGCCCATGGCTATCTCGTAGCTTATCACCTGGGCCGAGGAGCGCAGGGCCCCCAGGAAGGAGTACTTGGAGTTGGAGGCCCAGCCGGCCATCACTATGCCGTAGGCCCCCAGGGAGCTCATGGCCAGGATGAACAGCAGCCCTATGTTCAGGTCCGCTATGACGAAGCCCTCAAAGAAGGGTATCACCGCCAGGCTGCTCATGGCCGCAAAGACCGAAACTATGGGGGCCAGGAAGAAGACCGGCTTGTCCGCCTGCTGGGGAATGATGTCCTCCTTGAAGAACAGCTTTATGAAGTCCGCTATGGGCTGAAGCAGTCCGTGGGGGCCCACCCTCATGGGCCCCAGCCTGACCTGCATGTGCCCTATGCTCTTGCGCTCAAAGTAGCTGGCCCAGGTGACGTGCACCATCACCACGGCCAGCACCACGGCTATCTTCACCAGCACCATGGCCACATCCAGCAGCACATCAAAGACGCCGGGTCTGAAGATGGCCTCAAAGAGCTCCGTCATAGGGGGCTTACCTCCAGAAGCTCGGTCTTAAGGGCCGGGGCCTTGCTCAGGGGCTCCAGCTCAAAGCCCAGGAGGCCCAGGGCCCCCGCACCCCTGAGGTGGTTGCTCATGAGGAGGGCCCCAGGGGGGGCCTCCTCCTCCAGCCTCACCCTGAGGGCAAGGCTGCCCCGGACGGTGCTTATCCTCGCCATCTGCCCGTCCTCAAGGCCCAGGCGACGGGCCTCCGAGGGGGCCAGGCCCACCGTGGGCACGGACTGGATGCTCATGAGGGCCTCGGAGTGTTGGGTGCTGCTGCCTGAATGATGAAGCAGCACCTCAGGCACTATCTGCAGTCCCTGGGGTGGCTCCCCAAGCTGGCCCAGGTGAAGCCTCCGGGGCCGGCTCCTCAGGGCCTCGCCCTTGTAGGGCCACAGGGGGGCCTTTCTGAGCTCCTCGTAAGTGAGCCCGGCATGAAGGGGGCTTACGCAGGCAATCTCCTCCAGGACATCGGCGGGGCCTTCATAGGGGGCCCCGAGGCCCAAGCGCCTCAGGAGCTCGCACAGCACCTGCCAGTCCTGCATGCCTCCGGGCAGGAAGGCCTCCATCAGCTGGGCCCGGCGCTCCAGGTTCACAAACACCCCTTGCTTGCCCCCCCAGGGCCTGCCGGGAAGCACCACATGGGCATACTGCTCCGCCGTCTCCGTGAGGAAGGCGTCCTGGAGGACCAGGAACTCCAGCGCCCCCAGGGCCTCCTGGAGCAACGGCCTGTCGGGCAGGTTGAACAGGGGGTTTTCCCCCATCACATAGAGGGCCTTGAGGGTGCCGGCCCGGGCGGCCTGGAGCATCTCCATGAGGGTAAGGCCGGGCTCCGGAGGTATGGCCCTTCCCCAGTGCTCCTCTGCATGGGCCCTGAAGCTTTCCACCTCCAGGGGCCTGGCCCCGGGCAGGAGCTCCGGGGCGCAGCCGGCCTCCAGCAGGCCCTGCTCGTTGGGCCGCTCCGAGGACAGCAGCACCCTGGCATTGAGCACATAGCTCAGGGCCCCTGAAAGGAGCACCGCCTGCGCGCCATTGGGCAGCATGACGAGCCCGGGATTGAGAATGACCGCCGCCGTCCTGGCCTCCTTAAGAAGCCCCACCGCCTCCTCCAGGGCCTCCTCCTTGAGGCCCGAGGCCCCGAGGGCCTCTCCCAGCCCGGGCAGGTGCCAGCCTCTGATGGTCTCCTCTATCTCCGGGCTCTCCCCCGAAAGGCCCCTTTCCTCAAGCAGCGCGGCCAGCAGGGCCGCCAGGGCATGGGCCTCCCCGCCTGCGCGGGGCCTCAGGGCCAGGTGCCGGTGCCACCTAAGCCCCGGCACATATCCCAGGGTGAGCACCCTGGCGCCCCGCCTGTAGGCCTCCCTTACCTTCAGGCCCAGCACGGGGTTCGCCCTGGTGGGGTCGGGGCCCACCACCAGCACCGCCTCCGAGCGGGCCACGCCCTCCATGAGGTTGGCCGTAGCCCCCGGGCCCAGCAGGGCCTCCAGCAGGGCCTGGGTGCCGGCCAGGCCCAGCCTAGCTATGGAGTCTATGTTGTTGGAGCCCAGGGCCGCCCTCAGGAGCTTCTGAAGCAGGTAGGCCTCCTCCAGGCTGCACCTGGCCGAGGCCACCGCCCCCACGGCCTGGGCACCGTGGCGCTCCCTTATCTGCTGGAGGCGCCGGGCCGTGAGCTCCAGGGCCTCGTGCCAGGAGGCCTCCCTGAGGGTCTCGCCCTCCCTGACGAGGGGGCCCCTGAGCCTTCGGGGACTGTTTATATAGCCGTAGCCGAAGCGGCCCCTGCTGCAGAGAAGACCCTTGTTGACCCCCCTGCCGGGTAGCACCCGCATGAGCTCCTCGCCCCTGAGCTGCACCTCCACCTTACAGCCCACGCCGCAGAAGGGGCAGAGGCTTTGCACCTGGCGCTCCATGAGCCAGGGGCGGAAGCTGTAGCGGTGGAGCCTGGACATTATGGCCCCCACGGGGCAGACGGTGAGGCAGTTTCCGCAGTACTCGCAGTTGTACCGACCCCCGCTGAAGGGCTCTACATAGGAGCGGGCTCCCCGGCCCGTGACCGCTATGGCATGAGCACCCTGCACGGCGGAGCACATCCTGACGCACCGGGTGCAGAGGATACAGCGCTGCATGTTCCTCACTATCAGGGGGTCGTCTATGTTTTCCGGATGAGTGCGCTTGCCCTCCTGGAATCTCCCCTGGGCCGCGCCGTAGCGCACCGTGTAGTCCTGGAGCTTGCACTCCCCGGCCTTGTCGCATATGGCGCACTCCAGGGGATGGTTGATGAGCAGGAACTCCAGCATGGCCCGCCTGGCCCGGGCAATCTCCGGCGTCTCGGTCCTTATCACCATGCCGTCGGCCGCCTCAAGGGTGCAGGCCGTCTGCAGCTTGGGCATACGCTCCACCTCCACCAGGCAGAGGCGGCAGCCCCCCCAGGGCTCCAGCAGGGGATGGGAGCACAGATGGGGAATGTGGATGCCGCTCAGGCGTGCGGCCTCCAGCACGCTCATGGGGCGGGTAAGCTCCACCGCCCGGTCGTTTATCCTCAGGCGAATCTTCACGAGGCCACCCGGTCCTTCAGGGGGCAGCGCCCTCGGGTGTGCTTCTGGAACTCCTCCCCGAAGCGCTCCAGGGCCCTCAGCAGCATCACCGCCGCACCGTCGCCCAGGGGGCAGAAGCTCTTTCCAGCTATGTTCCGGGCCACATCGGAAAGCAGCTCCAGGTCATCGGCACTGCCCCGGCCCTCCTCCAGGCGCTGAAGCACTGCCCTGAGCCACCCCGTACCCTCCCGGCAGGGGGTGCACTTGCCGCAGGACTGGCGCTCAAAGAACTCCATGGCCACGAGGCATGCCCCCACCATGCAGACGGTGTCATCCAGCACCATTACGGCGCCCGAGCCCAGCATGCTTCCGGCCCTCTGAAGGCTGGGGAAGTCCATGGGCACATCCAGCTGCTGGGGCGTAAGGGCGGGGGAGGAAATCCCCCCCGGTATCACCGCCTTGAGGGCCCTGCCGGGCCTCAGGCCTCCGGCATGCCCGTAGATGAGCTCCCTCAGGGTGCTGCCCATGGGCAGCTCATAGAGGCCGGGCCTTAGCACCTGGCCGCTTACCGAGTAGAGCTTGGGCCCGGGGCAGTCCCTGGAGCCTATACGGCTCCAGGCCTCCGCGCCCATCTGCAGTATCAGGGGCACATTGGCCAGGGTCTCCACATTGTTCACCACCGTGGGCTGCCCCCACAGGCCCTGGTTCACGGGAAAAGGGGGCTTTATCCTGGGCTGGCCCCTCCGGCCCTCCAGGGACTCCAGCAGGGCCGTCTCCTCACCGCAGATGTAGGCCCCTGCGCCCCTGTGCACCAGGATGTCAAAGTCCAGGCCCGAGCCCAGGATGTCCCGGCCCAGGAAGCCGGCCTGGCGGGCCTCCTGGAGGGCCCTCTGCAGGGCCCGGTAGGGTGCGGTGTACTCCCCCCTGAGGTAGATGAAGCCCTGCCTGGCAGCCAGGGCCCAGGCCGCTATCACCATGCCCTCCAGCAGGAGATGGGGGGTGCGCTCCATGAGGAAGCGGTCCTTGAAGGTGCCGGGCTCGCCCTCGTCGGCGTTTGCCACCAGGTAGCGGGGCTCCTTGGGGTCGGCCTTGGCAAAGGCCCACTTCATGCCGGTGGGAAAGCCCGCACCCCCCCGGCCCCTGAGGCCGGAGCGCTTGACTTCCTCCACTACCTCCTGGGGGCTCATCCGCAGGGCCTTCTTCAGGGCCTCATAGCCCCCCTGGGACTGGTAATAGCTCAGGGTGGGCTCCGCCGCCGCCCTCAGTAGCCAGGACATTATCTACAGGCCTCCAGGAGCCTCATCATCTCCTCCTCTGCCAGGGGGCCGTAGAGCTCTCCGTCCAACATCATCACCGGCGCCCTGTCGCAGGCCCCCAGGCACTCCGTGAGCTTGAGGCTCAGGCGGCCGTCGGGGCTGCTGTGGCCCGGGCTCAGTCTGAGGCGCTCCCTCAGGGCCTCCTGCAGGGCCCCGGCCCCTTGGAGCATGCAGCTGAGGCTGCTACAGAGCTGCACCATGTGCCTGCCCGGGGGCTTGAACTCAAAGAGGTCGTAGAAGGTGGCCACCCCCTTGACCTCCGCCCTGGGCAGCCCCAGGGCCTGGGCCACGGCCTCCAGGGCCTGGGGGCCCAGCCACCCCCACTGGGCCTGCGCCAGGTGCAGGGCCTCAAGCAGCAGGGCCTGCCTGCGGGGATAGGCCTGCCCCAGCCCCCTGAGGGCCTCTCTCAGGGCCTGGGGGCTCAACGGTCGCATTCCCCCAGCACGATGTCTATGGTGCCTATGTTGGCTATCACATCGGCCACCAGGTGGCCCTCGCACAGCCTGGGAAGCACCGAGGCATGCACGAAGCTGGGGGCCCTTATCCTCAATCTCCAGGGCCTGCCGGTGCCGTCGCTTACTATGTAGAAGCCCAGCTCCCCCTTGGGTACCTCCACGGCGGAGTATATCTCCCCCTCAGGGGCGGTCATGGGCCCCTTGGTAAGGAGCACGAAGTGGTGAATGAGGCTCTCCATGTCCCTGAAGAGGTTCTCCTTGGGGGGAAGGATGAACTTGGGCGCATCGGGGGCCAGTATCGGGCCGGGAGGGAGCTTCTCAATGCACTGCCGAATGATGTGGTTTGACTGCCTCAGCTCCTCCATCCTGCAGCGGTAGCGGTCGTACACATCGCCTGCCTGCCCCACGGGCACCTGGAAGTCCACCTCGGGGTAGGCATCGTAGGGGGCAAACTTGCGGACATCGTAGGGCACACCCGAGCCCCTGAGGGTGGGGCCCGTAAGGCCCCAGTTTACGGCCTCCTCGGCGCTTATCACCCCGATGCCCTTGGTGCGCTTGAGCCAGATGCGGTTCTGGTCTATGAGGGTCTCGTACTCCAGTATCCTCTTGGGGAACTCCTCGGTGAAGGCCCACAGGCTGTCCAGGAACTGCTGGCTGACATCATTCCTAACGCCCCCTATCCTGGGGTAGCTGGTGGTGAGCCTGGCGCCGCAGAGCATCTCAAAGAGGTCCAGCAGCCACTCCCTCTCCCGGAAGGAGTACAGGAATACCGTCATGGCCCCTATGTCCAGGGCATGGGTGCCCAGCCAGATGATGTGGCTGCTGATGCGGGTCATCTCGGCCACTATGGTGCGGATGAACTTGGCCCTGGGGGGGGCCTCAATGCCGAAGAGCCTCTCGCAGGCCAGCACATAGCCCACATTGTTGGCCATGGAGGAGATGTAGTCCAGCCTGTCGGAAAGGGGCAGGCCGCTGAGGTATGTCCTGTGCTCCGCCAGCTTCTCCACCCCCCGGTGCAGATAGCCCACATAGGGGGTGCACTTGAGCACCTGCTCGCCGTCCAGCTCCAGCACCAGCCTGAGCACCCCGTGGGTGGCCGGATGCTGGGGCCCCATGCTGAGCACCAGCTCCTTGGTCCTAAGCCTCTGCTCTACCTCTGCCATTCAAACCCCCTCAGCTGCCTGGACTTCCGTAGCACCTCTCTGAAGCCCTGCCAGTCCTGCTCCGGGGGCATGCCCTGCAGGGGGTAGTCCTTCCTCAGGGGATGGCCCTCCCAGTCCTCAGGAAGCAGGATGCGCCTGAGGTCCGGATGGCCTTCAAACCTTATGCCCAGCAGGTCGTAGCACTCCCGCTCGTGCCAGTCGGCCCCCTTGTACAGGCCCGTGAGGGTGGGCACCGAGGGGGCCTCCTGGGGCACCTGCACCCTCAGCCTCAGCATGTGGCGGTGGCGAATGCTGTAGAGATGATAGACCACCTCGAACCTGGGGCTCTTGCGGCCCAGGTAGTCCACCCCGCAGAGGTCCTGCAGGTAGTCGAAATCCAGCCCAGGGGTCTCCTTCAGCCAGCGGCAGACCTCCACAATCCTGTCCTTCTTCAGGTGCACCGAGACCTGCCCCCTGAACTCGCTGATGCCCAGCACCTCCTGGGGAAAGGTCTCCTGGAGCCGCTGCGCTATCTGAAGGGGCTCCACCTGAGATGCTCCTTCCGGATCTTGTCCTGAAGCCTGAGGATGGCCTCCATGAGGGCCTCGGGCCTGGGGGGACAGCCCGGCACATACACATCCACGGGCAGGAAGCTGTCCACCCCCTGCACGGTGCTGTAGGTGTTGAATATCCCGCCCGAGCAGGCACAGCTGCCCATGGAGATGACATACCTGGGCTCGGGCATCTGGTCGTAAACCCTCCGCACTATGGGGGCCATCTTCTTGGTCACGGTGCCGGCCACTATCATGAAGTCGGCCTGGCGGGGGGAGCCCCTGAAGATTACCCCGAAGCGGTCCAGGTCGTAGTGGCTGGAGCCGGTGGTCATCATCTCTATGGCGCAGCAGGCCAGGCCGAAGGTCATGGGCCACAGGGAGCTGAGCCTGCCCCAGTTGACCAGCTTATCCAGGGTGGCTATGATGGTGTTGGCCCCGGGGATGAGCCTCAGGCCCGGCTGCAGCTGCAGCAGCCCGGTGCTGTCCAGCAGCAGCCTCTTAGTCCCAGACAAAGGCGTCCTTCCTCCAGGCATAGATGAAGCCCACCAGAAGTATCAGTATGAACAGCATCATCTCCACGAAGGCGTAAAGGCCAATCCTCTCCAGCACCACCGCCCAGGGGTAAAGATACACCGCTTCCACATCGAAGAGCACAAACAGCATGGCGATTATGTAGAACTTCACGCTGAAGCGCCAGCGGGGCTCGCCCACCGGGGGGTTGCCGGACTCATAGGGGGTGAGCTTCTCGGGATAGGGCCTCCTGGGCCTGACCAGGTAGCCCACCAGCAGGGCCCCCAGAGCAAAGCCCAGGGCCACCACCATCATCAGCAGGACCGCTACATACTCCCCACCCGCCATCGGGCTTATTTTATACTTCAAAGCCCGAGAGCCTGTCAATAAAAAAATGGGCCTTTTCTAAAGCTGTGGCTTTAGGTTGGCAAAAAACCCTTTGTTCTCAACTGGTTATGCCCCCAGGGGCCTGGTTCACCTGTGCTGAAGCGGCACGCTCCTTGGAATGCCCCCCGGGCCTGTGGTATATTTTCCTTAGCCCCCTTAGCTCAGCCGGACAGAGCACTGGTTTCCTAAACCAGGTGTCGGAGGTTCGAGTCCTCCAGGGGGCGCCATCTATGATGCTAATCATATATACACTTCCCTGAAGCCCTGCTATACTTTCACTATGCAGGAGAGGCGGCGGTTCCAGAGGGTGGCGGTGGAGGGCCTCAGCGGCAGGGTCTTCTTCAGCTCCGAGGCCAAGGTGCTGAACCTCAGCCTGGGCGGCTGTGCCATAGAGGTGGACAGGTCCCTCAAGCCCCGACAGCCCTACACCATCAAGCTCAGGGGAAAGGACGGAAGGGAGATAGCCCTCAGGGGCACGGTGGTGTGGTGCGAGCTCAGGGGCTCCCACCCCGGGGTCCACCGCGGCGACGTGGTGCCCACCTACAGGGCCGGCCTGAGCTTCCAGGATGTGCTTACCGATGAGAAGACCTCCCAGCTGCTTCAGTTCATACAGGCCCACAGCAGCGGGGCGGCGGAGCGCCTCAGGGGCCTGAGGGTGCGGGTGCGCACCGAGCGGGCCGCCCTGGATTATCCGCACCGCTACAAGGTCAAGAGGCTCAGCCTGTCGGGCATGCTCATAGAGACCACCGAGCCCCTCAGGCCCGAGGGCCACTACCCCATGGAGCTCCACCTGCCCCAGAAGGGCAGCATCCGCTTCAGTGGCAGGGTGGCCCACTGCAACGCCCACTCCGGAGGGCTCTTCCATGTAGGAGTGGAGTTCCAGGAACTCTCCCAGGAGCACGCCGCCATGCTGGAGGAGTTCCTGAGGGAACTCCAGCCGATAAAAAAATCTTAACGGCCCATAAGGCTGTTGAAACACCCTCCCGGGCTCTGGTAAAATTAAAGACCTTTCTGCCTCAAACAACTACAAAGGAGGAGCCCTTGGGCAGACACACGGTGCTTGATGCCGAAGGCCGCAAGAGGCTGCAGGGGATTCTTCAGCGCTGGGGCACCGAGCAGGGCAATGTGATACCCATCCTGCAGGAGCTTCAGGAGGCCTTCGGCTATGTACCCCAGGAGGCCGTCAGGGAGGTGGCCCAGGCCCTCCAGGTGCCCGAAAGCCGCTTCTTCGGGGTGGCCACCTTCTACGCCCAGTTCTACTTCAGCCCCAGGGGCAGGCACATCATCACCGCCTGCTCAGGCACCGCCTGCCATGTGAAGGGCTCCGAGCGGCTGGTGGCCGCCCTCATGAGGGAGCTGCACATTCCCGAGGGGCAGGACACCTCCTCAGACGGCGAGTTCACCGTCCAGAAGGTCAACTGCGTGGGGGCCTGTAGCATCGCCCCCGTGGTCATAATAGACAAGGAGGTCAAGGGCAAGGTAAGCCTGCAGGGCCTGCTCAGGGAGCTGAAGAAGCTCAAGGGCGCCAAGGGAAAGGATGGCTAAGCTCTTCATAAAGGTCTGCATGGGCACCGGCGGGGTGGCCGCAGGAGGGGCCGAGGTCATGGAGGCCTTCAGGGCCCAGCTCAAGGCCCACGCCCTGGAGGCGGAGCTCCAGGCAGGGTGCCTTCACCAGGTGGGCTGCAGGGGCTTCTGCGCCAGGGATGTCCTGGTGGACGTGGTCTCCAACGGGCAGAAGCACACCTACCAGTACGTGAAGCCCCAGATGGTGGAGCGCATCGTCAGGGAGCACATCCTGGGGGGAAACCCCGTGAAGGAGTGGCTGGCCGATGAGGCCTACCACGCCTTCCACGCCAAGCAGCTGAAGGTGGTGCTTTCGGACTGCGGCGAGATTGACCCCGAGGACATAGAGGCCTACCTGCAGAGGGACGGCTACAGGGCCGCCCGGAAGGCCCTCACCTCCATGAGCCCCCAGGAGGTGATAGAGCAGATAAAGCGCTCCGGCCTCAGGGGCCGGGGGGGAGCGGGCTTCTCCACCGGGCTAAAGTGGGAGCTCTGCCGAGGGCAGCCCCCGGGGCCCCGCTACATCATCTGCAACGCCGACGAGGGCGACCCGGGGGCCTTCATGGACCGCTCCATCATAGAAGGCAACCCCCATGCCGTCCTGGAGGGAATGCTCATAGGGGCCTATGCCATTGGGGCCTCCCAGGGCTATGTGTATGTCAGGGCCGAATACCCCCTGGCGGTAAAGCGCCTGGAGCTGGCCCTCAGGCAGGCCAGGGAAAGGGGCTTCCTGGGCCAGAACGTGATGGGCACGGGAATGAGCTTTGGCATAAAGGTGAAGCTGGGCGCCGGGGCCTTCGTCTGTGGCGAGGAGACAGCCCTCATCGCCTCCATAGAGGGACAGAGGGGGATGCCCAGGCCCAAGCCCCCTTTCCCGGTACAGAAGGGCCTGTGGGGCCGGCCCACGGTGATAAACAATGTGGAGACCCTGGCCAATGTGCCCTACATCCTCCGCAAGGGCCCGGAGTGGTTCGCCTCCCTGGGCACCGAGCGCTCCAAGGGCACCAAGGTCTTCGCCCTTACCGGCAAGGTCAACAACACCGGGCTCATCGAGGTGCCCATGGGCATGAGCCTCCGGGAGATAGTGTACGAGATAGGCGGAGGCATAGAGGGGGGCAGGAGGCTCAAGGCCGTGCAGACGGGCGGCCCCTCAGGGGGCTGCATACCGGAGGCCCACCTGGACACCCCCGTAGACTTCGAGAGCCTCTCGGCCGTGGGGGCCATCGTGGGCTCAGGCGGCATGATCGTGCTGGATGAAGAGGACTGCATGGTGAACGTGGCCAAGTACTTCCTGCAGTTTACCCAGTCGGAAAGCTGCGGAAAGTGCGTGCCCTGCCGAGTGGGCACCAAGAGGCTCCTGGAGACCCTGGAGCGCATCACTAAGGGGCAGGGCACCGAGGAGGACCTGCAGAAGCTGGAGCGCCTGAGCCTGCATGTGAAGGAGGCCAGCCTCTGCGGCCTGGGCCAGACGGCGCCCAACCCGGTCCTCAGCACCCTCAGGTACTTCAGGGCCGAGTACGAGGCCCACATAAGGGAGCGGACCTGCCCGGCCAAGGCCTGCAGGGAGCTGCTTACCTTCTACATCCTGGAGGAGTTCTGCAAGGGCTGCGGCGCCTGCCTGAGGGCCTGCCCAGCAGGGGCCATCAGGGGAGAGAAGAAGAAGCCCCACAGCATCCTGCAGGAGGCCTGCGTGAAGTGTGGAAGTTGCTTTGATGTGTGCAAATTCAAGGCAGTGGCAAAGGAGTAAGCAAGGATGGCAGAGGTCAGCTTCAGTATAGACGGCCTTAGGGGGAGCGCCCCCGAGGGCACCACCGTCCTTCAGGCGGCCAGGGCCCTGGGCATCCCCATTCCCACCCTGTGCGAGCATCCGAAACTCACCCCCTTCGGAGGCTGCAGGCTTTGCCTGGTGGAGATAAAGGGGGTGCCCAGGCCCCTGACGGCCTGCACCACTCCCGTGGCCGAGGGAATGGAGGTCACCACCTCCAGCCCCAAGCTCCAGGAGCTCCGAAAGACCATGCTGCAGCTCATCCTCTCCGACCACCCCAACGACTGCATGGTGTGCGAAAAGGCCGGCGACTGCACCCTCCAGGAGCTGGCCTACGCCTATGGAATAAGGGAAAACCCCTACCAGGGGGAGCGCCGCACTTACCAGCAGCGGGACGGAAACCCCTTCATAGAAAGGGACATGGAAAAGTGCATCCTCTGCGCCCGCTGCGTAAAGGTCTGCGACGAGGTGCAGGGGGTGGGGGCCATAGAGTTCGCCTACAGGGGGTTCAAGGCCAAGGTGGCCACCCCCTTTGAGCGCGACCTGGACTGCGAGTTCTGCGGCCAGTGCGTGGCCGTCTGCCCCACCGGAGCCCTCACGGGCAAGATGTGGGCGGGCCTGGGAAGGCGCATGGGCGTAAGAGAGGTGGACACCATCTGCCCCTACTGCGGCACGGGCTGCCAGATTACCCTGCATGTGAAGGACAACCAGGTGGTGAGGGTAAGCTCCAGGGCAGACAGCTGGAACGAGGGGTGGCTGTGCGTCAAGGGGCGCTTCGGCTACCGCTTCATCTCCAGCCCTGACAGGCTCAAGAAGCCCCTCGTAAGGCGGGGCAGCAGGCTCCTGGAGGCCTCCTGGCAGGAGGCCCTGAGCCACGCCGCCGAGCAATTGCTGAGGATAAAACAGCAGCACGGCCCCCAGGCCCTGGGAGGCCTCTCCTCGGCCAGGTGCACCACGGAGGAGAACTACCTGTTCCAGAAGCTCATGAGGGCCGCCCTGGGAAGCAACAACGTGGACCACTGCGCCCGACTTTGACACGCCCCCACGGTGGCCAGTTTGGCCACCATCTTCGGCTCAGGGGCCATGACCAACTCCATCCGGGAGATAGAGGGCATGGAGGTCATATTCGTCATCGGCTCCAACACCAAGGAGACCCACCCCGTGGTGGCCAACCGAATGCTGAAGGCCATAAGGGGCGGGGCCAAGCTCATCGTGGCCGACCCCCGCAGGGTGCCCATGACAAGGTTCGCCGAGGTGCATCTGCAGCTTCGCCCCGGCACCGATGTGGCCCTGCTTAACGGCATGGCCCGCGTGATCCTGAAGGAGGGCCTGCAGAACCAGCACTTCATTGCCGAGCGCACCCAGGGCTTTCAGGACTGGTGCCGCTCCGTGGAGGAGTTCACCCCCCAGTATGTGGAGAAGATCACGGGAGTGCCCCGGCAGGACCTCCTGAGGGCTGCCAGGCTGTACGGCAGCTCCCGACGGGCTGGAATCTTCTACACCATGGGCATCACCCAGCACACCAGCGGCACCGACAATGTCAACGCCATAGCCAACCTGGCCCTGCTTACCGGAAACATCGGCACCCCCCATGCGGGCATAAACCCCCTGAGGGGACAGAACAATGTCCAGGGGGCCTGCGATGCCGGCTGCCTGCCCAATGTCTACCCTGGCTACCAGAGGGTGGAGGTACCCCAGGTGAGGGAGAAGTTTTCCAGGGCCTGGGGGGTAGAGCTCCCAGGGCGCCCCGGGCTCACCAGCACCGAGATGATAGAGGCGGCCCTGGAGGGCCACCTCAGGGGCATGTATGTGATGGGGGAAAACCCCGTGCTCACGGACCCCTACCAGGGCAAGACCCTAAAGGCACTGAAGCAGTTGGACTTCCTCCTGGTGCAGGACATCTTCCTCACGGAGACGGCCGAGCTTGCCCATGTGGTGCTGCCGGCGGCCTGCTTCGCCGAGAAGGAGGGCACCTTCATCAACACCGAGCGCAAGGTGCAGCTGCTCCAGAAGGCCGTGGAGCCTCCCGGGCAGGCCCGGCAGGACTTGTGGATACTGCAGGAGCTGAGCCGTCTGCTGGGCTACCCCATGCACTACGGCTCGGCCGAGGAGGTGTTTGAGGAGCTGGGCAGCCTCTGGCCCGCTCTGGCAGGCATCAGCTACAGCAGGCTACGCCAGGGGGGCATCCAGTGGCCCTGCCCCACCAGGGAGCATCCGGGCACCGAGTACCTGTACCGCAGCGGCTTCCCCAGGGGCAAGCCCTCCTTCACCGTGGTGAACTGGAACCCTCCGGCCGAGCTGCCCGACGAGGACTACCCCCTGCTCCTTACCACCGGCAGGAACCTCTTCCAGTACCACGGAGGCTCCATGACCAGGCGGGTGGCCCCCATCGAGGCCCACGCCGGTGAGCCCTATGTGGAGCTCAGCCCCGAGGACGCCCAGGCCCTGGGGCTCAGGCAGGGGCAGGTGGTCAGGGTGAGCTCCCGACGGGGCTCCGTGGAGCTCAGGGCCCGCATAAGCAGGGGGGCCCAGAAAGGGGTGGTCTTCCTGCCCATGCACTACCGTGAGGCCTGCGTCAATGTGCTGACCAATGACGCCCTGGATGCCTACGCCAAGACCCCTGAGCTTAAGGCCTGCGCCGTAAGGATAGAGGCACTGCCCCAGAGGGGCAGAAGGAGGAGAGGAAAATGATTGCCGAGCTCAGAAGACAAACGCTCTTTGAGGACATCCCCGAGGGGGAGCTCAGGCGCCTGGGGCCCATGCTGAAGCAGCTGAGCTACAAGAAAGGGCAGCAGATATTCACCGAGGCCCAGGAGGCCCGGGGCATCTACCTGGTGCGCTCCGGCAAGGTGGAAATATCCAAGCTCACCGCCGACGGCTGGAAGCAGACCCTGGCCGTGCTGGGCCCGGGGGACTTCTTCGGAGAGCTCAGCATCCTTCAGGAACGGCGGCACGAGGCCACCGCCACGGCCCTGCAGGATGTGGAGCTCTACATGCTGGCAAAGGAGGAGTTTCAGCAACTGGTCAAGAAGGACTCCCCCCTGGCCTTCCACATCACCCGCAAAATCGCCATCGTGATGAGCCAGAACCTTAGAAGGATGAACCAGAAGTTTCTGGACGCCTTGATAAATTACTAACTTGAGGAGGTAGCACTATGCCGCTTGAGCCCACCAAACATGCCGACTGGGAGATTGCCGAGGCTGCCGAGGCCAAGATGAAGACCGTCTATCAGCTGGCCGAGGAGCTGGGCCTGGAGAAACAGGAACTCCTTCCCCACGGCCACTATGTGGCCAAGCTGGACTTCAAGGCCATACTGGAGCGGCTGAAGGACCGCCCCGACGCCAAGTACATTGATGTCACCGCCATCACCCCCACACCCCTGGGAGAGGGCAAGTCCACCACCACCATAGGGCTTACCCAGGGGCTGGGCAAGAGGGGCAAGAGGGTCATCGCCGCCATTCGGCAGCCCTCGGGAGGGCCCACCATGAACATCAAGGGCTCCGCCGCCGGCGGAGGCCTGAGCCAGTGCATTCCCCTTACCCCCTTCTCCCTGGGCCTTACGGGCGACATCAACGCCATCATGAACGCCCACAACCTGGCCATGGTGGCCCTGACGGCCAGGATGCAGCACGAGTTCAACTACACCGACGAGCAACTCCAGAAGAGGGGCCTCAAGAGGCTGAACATTGACCCCCGAAACGTGCAGATGCGCTGGATTATCGACTTCTGCGCCCAGGCCCTCAGGAACATCATCATCGGCATAGGGGGCAAGATGGACGGCTTCATGATGGAGTCCGGCTTTGCCATAGCCGTCAGCTCCGAGGTCATGGCCATCCTCTCGGTGGCCACCGACCTGGCCGACATGCGCAGGAGAATGGGCCAGATAGTGGTGGCCTACGACAAGCAGGGCCGGCCCATCACCACCGAGGACCTGGAGGTGGCCGGGGCCATGACCGCCTGGATGGTGGAGGCCCTCAATCCCAACCTCATGCAGACCCTGGAGGGCCAGCCCGTCCTGGTGCATGCCGGGCCGTTTGCCAATATAGCCATCGGGCAGTCCAGCATCATAGCCGACCGGGTGGGCCTGAAGCTGGCCGACTACCACATCACCGAGAGCGGCTTCGGGGCCGACATCGGGTTCGAGAAGTTCTGGAACCTGAAGTGCCGCTTCTCGGGCCTCAGGCCTCATGCCGCCGTCATAGTGGCCACCATCAGGGCCCTGAAGTGCCACGGCGGCGCCCCCATCCCCGTGCCCGGCCGCCCCATCCCGCCCGAGTACAGCCAGGAGAATGTGGCCTGGGTGGAGAAGGGTACCGAGAACCTCATCCACCATATCAACACCGTCAAGAAGGCCGGCATCAACCCCGTGGTGTGCATCAACGCCTTCTACACCGACACCGAGGAAGAGATAAAGGCCGTAAGGCGCCTGGCCGAGGCCGCCGGCGCCAGGGTGGCCGTCTCCAGGCACTGGCAGTACGGGGGCGAGGGGGCCCTGGAGCTGGCCGACGCAGTCATGGACGCCTGCAACGACCCCGTCAACTTCAAGTTCCTCTACGAGCTGGACATCCCCCTCAGGACCCGCATAGAGCTCATTGCCGAGCAGGTCTACGGCGCCGACGGCGTGGAGTACAGCCCCGAGGCCCTCAAGAAGGCCAAGGAGATAGAGGCCGACCCGGAGCTCCAGAAACTGGGCACCTGCATGGTCAAGACCCACCTGAGCCTCTCGGACAACCCCAACCTCAAAGGGGTGCCCAAGGGCTGGAAGCTCTTCGTCCGGGACATCCTTACCTACAAGGGTGCAGGCTTCGTGGTGCCCGTGGCCGGGGACATAAAGCTCATGCCGGGTACAAGCTCAGACCCCGCCTACAGGAGAATAGATGTGGATGTACAGACGGGAAAGGTAAAGGGGCTGTTTTAAGGACAAAAAAGGGGGGGCGCCTTTCGGCGCCCCCCCTTTTTTATTTCTCCCAGCCTTGGGGAAGCAGTGCCTCCGGCGGACAACCCTTTCTCCCTTCAGTCCTCCTTGGCCAGGGCCTGCACGGTGCGCATCCGGCGGGCCAGCTCCCTGAGGGCCTCGGCCAGGCTCAGGCCCTGCCGCTCCATGAGCTCCCGGACGAACTCCGCCTTGGCCAGCTCGTTTATTATCTCCTGGGCAGGACGGCCCCGAATGCAGATGTTCTGTCCCCGTTGAAGCTGCTCCGCTATGCAGTGCTCTATCTCCTCGGGGCTGTAGCGGGAGGCAATCTGGCGTATCTCGGCCACCTTCAAACGGCCACGACCTCCTTGACGCCCGGCACCCGCTCCTTCAGGCGCTTCTCTATGCCCATCTTGAGCGTCATGATGCTCATAGGGCAGTGCCCACAGGCCCCCAGGAGACGGAGCTTCACCACCCCGTCCTCTGAGACCTCCACCAGCTCCGCATCCCCTCCGTCGGCCTGCAACATGGGCCTTATCTCCTCCACCACCTCTTTGACCTTCTCTACAAGGGCCATCTCTGGAAAACCTCCTTTTCCGTTTCTAAAAATATTGTATCACAGCGGAAACGCGGGGGTATGAGGAGGGTCATAGAGGCCTGGCCCCCTTTCATTTCCCCCCTTTTTAAGTTAGAATAGTAAATTCTAAAGCCAGGAAGAAGGAGGTGGGGCCATGGGCAAGAGGAACTATTTCTTTACCTCCGAGAGCGTGACCGAGGGCCATCCGGACAAGATTGCCGACCAGATATCCGACGCCATCCTGGATGCCATCCTGGAGAAGGACCCCGTGGCCAGGGTGGCCTGCGAAACCCTGGTCACCACGGGCCTGGCCTTCGTGGCCGGGGAGATCACCACCACCTGCTATGTGGACATCCCCGCCATCGTCAGGGACACCATAAGGGACATAGGCTACACCAGGGCAAAGTACGGCTTCGACTACGAGACCTGCGCGGTCATCACCTCCATTCACGAGCAGTCCTCCGACATCGCCCTGGGGGTGGACGTGGGGGGCGCAGGCGACCAGGGCCTCATGTTCGGCTATGCCTGCAACGAGACCCCCGAGCTCATGCCCCTTCCCATCGTGCTGGCCCACAAGCTGGCCATGCGCCTTACCGAGGTCAGGAAGAAGGACATCCTGCCCTACCTCCGTCCGGACGGAAAGACCCAGGTAACCGTGGAGTACCGCGACGGAAGACCCCACAGGGTGGAGGCCCTGGTGGTGTCCTCACAGCACAGCCCGGACATCACCCTCAAGGAGATGAAGGAGGATGTGATAGAGAAGGTGATAAAGCCTGTGGTGCCGCCGGAACTGCTGGATGAGGAGCACATAAAGTACTTCATCAACCCCACCGGCAGGTTCGTGGTGGGCGGCCCCATGGGCGACACGGGCCTCACCGGCCGCAAGATAATAGTGGACAGCTACGGCGGCGTGGGAAGCCACGGCGGGGGGTGTTTCTCGGGCAAGGACCCTACCAAGGTGGACCGCTCCGGGGCCTACATGGCCCGCTACATAGCCAAGAACATCGTGGCCGCGGGGCTGGCCGAGAAGGTGGAGGTGCAGATTGCCTACGCCATCGGGGTGCCCGAGCCCGTAAGCCTCTTCATAGACACCTTTGGCACCGGCATCTCCGGGGAGGCCATAGCCCAGGCGGTAAAGAAGCTCTTTCCCCTTACCCCCAAGGAGATAATAGAGGAGCTAAGGCTCCGCAGGCCTATTTTCAAGAAGACCGCTGCCTACGGCCACTTCGGTCGCAACGACCCGGACTTCACCTGGGAACGCACCGACAAGGCCGAGGCCCTGAAGAAAGAGGTGAAGGCATGAAGGCCCATGTGAAGGACCTGGCCTTGGCCCCGGAGGGCAGGAGGCGCACCCAGTGGGCAGAGCTGCAGATGCCCGTCCTAAGGAGCATCAGGGAGCGCTTCAGCAGGGAGCAGCCCCTTCGGGGAGTGCGCATCTCGGCCTGCCTGCATGTGACCACCGAGACGGCGGTGCTCATGCAGACCCTCAAGGCCGGCGGCGCCCAGGTGCACCTCTGCGCCTCCAACCCCCTCAGCACCCAGGACGATGTGGCCGCCTACCTGGTGAAAGACCTCCAGGTGCCGGTCTTTGCCATCAAGGGGGAGGACCACAAGACATACTACCGCCACATAAGGCAGTGCCTGGGCCTCAGGCCCCACATCACCATGGACGACGGGGCCGACCTGGTGAGCACCCTGCACAAGGAGCTCCGGGGGCTCATGAAGGATGTCTGGGCCGGCACCGAGGAGACCACCACCGGGGTCATTCGCCTCAAGGCCATGGCCCAGCGGGGAGTGCTGGGCTACCCCATCGTGGCCGTCAACGACGCCCTCACCAAGCACCTCTTTGACAACCGCTACGGCACGGGGCAGTCCACCCTGGACGGTATCCTCAGGGCCACCAATCGGCTCATGGCCGGAGCGGTGGTGGTGGTGGCAGGCTACGGCTGGTGCGGTCGGGGAGTGGCCATGAGGGCCAGGGGCATGGGCGCCAGGGTGATAGTCACGGAGGTGGAGCCCCTCAGGGCCCTGGAGGCCACCATGGACGGCTACCAGGTGATGCCCATAAGGGAGGCCGCCAGGGTGGGCGACATATTCATCACCGTCACGGGAGACATAAATGTGCTGTCCAAGGAGTGCTTCCAGAGGATGAAGGACGGGGCCATCGTGGCCAACTCAGGCCACTTCAATGTGGAGATAGACCTTCCCGCCCTCAGGGCCATGAGCAAGAGGGTGCGGAGGATAAGGCCCCAGGTGGAGGAGTTCACCCTGAAGGACGGAAGGAGGATATACCTGCTGGGCGAAGGCAGGCTGGTCAACCTGGCGGCCGCCGAGGGCCATCCCTCCCAGGTGATGGACATGAGCTTCGCCAACCAGGCCCTCTGCGCCGAGTTCATCGCCCGGCACCACGAGACCCTCAAGCCCCAGGTCTATCCCGTGCCCAGGGAGATAGACTCCCAGGTGGCAGCCCTGAAGCTCAAGAGCATGGGCATAAGGATAGACCGCCTCAGCGCCGAGCAGCGCCGATACCTCCGCAGCTGGGAGATGGGTACCTGAGCCCCCCATGCTCCCTATCCTAAACCCACCACTTGACACCCCCGGGCCATCCCGATATAATTTCCCTACCTTTCATCGGGGGGATGGAAGCTTGCACAAGAGAGAGGACATAGCCCAGGACAAGAGAGCAGAGAGGCGCAGCGTGGTAAGCACGACGGTGCACTACAGCTACAGCTTCCTGAAGGACCAGGAGCTCAGGTGCGCCGTGGGGCAGGGCATAAGCGTCAACGTGAGCCCCTCGGGACTGTGCTTCTACGCTCCCCAGATGTTTCAGGAGGGACAGGACCTGAAGGTCTACAGCCCCCGGCTCTGGGAAGCCCCCAGGGCGGCAGTGGTGCGCTACTGCCTGCGGGTAAACGGAGAGCTCTACCGGGTAGGCCTTTCCCTGAGCTGAGGGCCTACTGTATCTGCACCTTCAGCTTCTTCCGCTTGGCCTCCTCCGTCTTGGGCACCCGGAGCTCCAGCACCCCGTCCTTGAACCGGGCCTTGGCCTTCTGGGGCTGCACCCTGGCAGGCAGGCTGAAGCTGCGGCTGAAGCTGCCCCAGGAGCGCTCCAGCCTGAAGTAGTCCTTCCTCTGCACCTTCTCTTCCTTCCGCTTCTGGCCCGAAATGCTCACGGTGTCCTCGGTGATGGTGACCTCCAGGTCCTCCTTCTTTAGGCCCGGCAGTTCGGCCTTCAGCACTACCTCGTCGTCCTCCTCATAGATGTCCACCGCTGGGGTGGGCAGGAGCTCGGCCCCCCAGCGCAGGGGCCAGCCCCAAGGCCTCGTCATCTCCTCAAAGAACCTCTCCATCTGCCTCAGGGGCAAAAGCTCAAAGGCACCAAGAGGCGCCAGCTCCCCTTCAGCCTTCCTCTTCCTCTGTGCCATAAAAGATGCCCTCCCTTCCGAGAATATGCTCTTTCCTTCCTCTATCACCATCCTGGGGCGTTGTCAAGGGGGTCCCTCGTCTGTCTCCAGGAATAAGAAAGGCCCTTTTTAAATCACCCTCTTTAGGGCGGGGCGTGGACAGGTCTTCCCCCTTTCGGGGGTTTTAGTCCCCCGAAGAGCAATAAAGGCCAAGACCCGCTTGTCAAGGACCTGCCTAAGGACATAGCAGAAGCGGCGGGGGAAGGCTAGCTTTGAAGCAGGCCCAGGTTCTTCAGCTTGGTTCTCAGCTGCTTTCGGCTTATGCCCAGGAGCTCTGCGGCCCTGGACTGGTTCCAGCCGGTCTTGTCCAGGGCCCTGAGTATCACCCTTCGCTCTACCTCCAGGAGGTTCAGCTCCTCGGTGCCCTCCGGGGCAGGGGGTTCCTCCTCGGTGGGGCAGCGGAGCTTGGGGGGCAGGCATTCCATGTTTATCCACTCGTAGGGGCAGAGGATGACCGCCCTCTCTATGAGGTTTTCCAGCTCCCGGACATTGCCGGGCCAGTCGTAGCCTAGGAGGCAGTCCATCACCCGGTGGTCAAAGCCCCGGATGTCCTTGCGGTTCTTCCGGCAGGACTGCTCCAGGAAGTGGGTGGCCAGCAGGGGGATGTCCTCCTTCCGCTCCCTCAGGGGGGGCACCTGGATGGTTATCACATTCAGCCTGTAGTAGAGGTCGGCCCTGAACTCCCCGTTCTGCACCGCCTTGTCTATGTCCCTGTTGGAGGCGGCCAGCACCCTCACATCGGCCTTTATCTTGCCCTTTCCGCCCAGGCGGTGAAACTCCTTCTCCTGGAGGAACCTCAGGAGCTTCTTCTGCAGGGCAAAGTCCAGGTCGCCTATCTCGTCAAAGAACACCGTGCCCCCTGAGGCCATCTCTATGAGCCCCACCTTGTTGGAGTAGGCACAGGTGAAGGCCCCCTTCTCGTAGCCGAACAGCTCGCTCTCCATGAGCTCGGCGGGTATGGTGGTGCAATCTATGGGGATGAAGGGCTTGTCCGCCCTCAGGGAGGTGTAGTGGATGGCCCGGGCCACCAGCTCCTTGCCCGTGCCGGACTCCCCCAGGATGAGCACCCCGGCGTCGGTCTTGCTCACCCTCTGGATGAGGTGGAATATCTCCTGGATGGCCTTGGACTTGCCGATGATGTTCAGGAACTGCTGCCTTTCGGCCTCGGCCTGGAGCTCCGAGCGTCTCAGGGCCTCCCTGGCCACGGAGACCAGGAGTTTCAGGTCCACGGGCTTGGTGAGGTAGGTATAGGCCCCCTTGCGCATGGCGTTGACCGCCCTGTCTATGGTGCCGTAGGCGGTGATGAGTATGACCTCTGTGGAGGGGCTCTGCTCCTTTATGCGGCCTAGCAGCTCCTCGCCGTCCATGCCGGGCAGCTTGTAGTCCGACACCACCAGGTCAAAGCCCTGGCCCTGGAGCATCCTGAGGGCGTCCTCGGCGGTGGTAGCCGTCTGGATGCTGAAGCCACCTTTCCTCAGTGCTGCCGAGAGCACCTTCAGGGAGTTGACCTCGTCCTCTACTATGAGTACCCGGTGGTCCTTCATGCTCTTGCAGGCAGCACCAGGGTGAAGGTGCTTCCACGCCCTGGGCGGCTCTGGGCCAGCAGGTCGCCCCCGTGCTGCCGGGCTATCTTCTTGGAGATGGCCAAGCCCAACCCTGTGCCCCTGGTCTTGGTGGTGAAGAAGGGGTTGAAGATGTGGGGCATGTCCTGGGGGCTTATGCCCCTTCCGTTGTCCCTTACCGAGAGGTGCACATTGCCGTTTAAGGCTCTGGTGCTTATCTGCAGGGCCCCTGAGCCGGGCTCCACGGCATCCAGGGCGTTTATGAGCAAATTAAGCAGCACCTGCTTGACCTGGTGGTAGTCGAACCTCAGGGGGGGCAGGTGGGGCTCCAGGTGGAGCTGCAGCTTCACTCCCTGCTCCTGGAGGTCCTGCTTCAGCAGGGCCAGGGTCTCCCGCACCAGGCCGTTGAGGTCCGCCTCGGTGGGCTCTGGCCTGCTGGGCCGGGCGAAGTTCAGGAGGCTTGAGGCCAGGCGGTTTATCCTGCCTGCCTCGGCCTGAATGATGCGCACGAACTCCCTTATGAGGCTTCCCCTGTAGTTGTCCCCTATGTAGGAGGCCGCCCCGGAGATGGCGTTCAGGGGGTTGCGTATCTCGTGCGCCAGGGTGGCGGCCAGCTCGCCGGTGGCGGCCAGGCGGCTCAGGCGGTCCTGCTCCGCCAGGGCCGAGCGCAACTTGGCCACCATCTCGTTGTAGGCCCCGGCCAGCTCCCCTATCTCGTCGTTGCTCTTGAGGGTTATGGCCTCACCCTGAAAGCCCCTCCTGGCCAGGGAGCCCACGGAGTCCTTCAGGGCAAGCACGGGGCGTATCAGCCGGATAATCATGCCCAGGCCGAAAAGCAGGGCCGAGGCCAGGGTCACCAGGAGGAGCACGAAGACCATCAGCCGGCGGTCAAGCTGAAGGGGCCGGACGTTCTCGTAAAACACCACCGTGCCAAAGACCAAGAGAGGCACCGCGGCCAGGAGGCTGAAGGCCGCCAGGGCCTTGTATAGGAGGCTGCCCTTGAGCTTGCGCACATCCTCCCTGTTCATGCTGAAAAACAGCACCACAAAGCCCAGGGGCCTCAGCAGGTGCCCGTACAGCCAGGGCTTGGAGCCTATGGCCGCAGGGAAGAACAGGAATATGGCCGAGGTGCATATGAGGGCATGGCCCATGGAGGAGAAGATGTAGCTCCGGGCCCTGGTGCGGTAATACACCGCCATGTACAGGATGCACACCGTGCCGGACAGATAGGCCACCATCACCCACACCAAGGGCCTGAACTGCCCGAAGATGGGAAAGGAGCTGTAAACGGCCGGATGAAGAAACACCAGGAGGGGAAGGTACAGGAGGGGGAAGAACATCTTCCCCTCCGGGCGCTCCGAGGACACCCCCATGATGAGGCTCCCCAGGCCCAGGCAGTAGCCCAGGAGGGTCTGGTAGAGGAGGTTTTCGTTAAGCCCGTAGAAGTGAATGGCGGCATGCACGGCGCTGTTGAGCCCCAGGAGCACGAAGCCCGCCCCTATGAGGAAGAGCCTGGCCCTGAGCTCCTCGCTGAGGCCCTCCGTCCTGGAAGGGGAGGCGAAGACCCTCAGGGCTATGGCCGCACACACGACGGCTATTAGAAATTCCTCCCCAATGTGGTAGGACATCCAGTTCATTCGTTGCAAGCGCCCCTAAATAAACCTTACAAAACCCCGAGGGGGTTTTGCAAGAAGAAACTCTGGCACGGGAATTGTTATACCCCGGGCGCAATGCCCAAGGGCAGGGCAGACAGGGTGCTGGATGTCCGGGGGCTCAGGTGTCCGCAGCCTGCGGTGATGGCCTCCAGGTGCCTGAGTGCCCTGGGCAAGGGAAAGACCCTGCTGCTTATTACCGACGACGCCTCTGCCCGAAAGGCAGTGGTGAGGATGTGCCTCAGGGCAGGCTACAGGCTCCTGGATGTAAAGGACAGCCAGGGGCTCCTGTGCTTTTTAATCCAGAAATAGGGGAGGAATTGTTCTCTTTGGGACAAAAACACTCTCAGGAGGTGGCGATGGCCAAGAAGATAGCGGTGCTGGTGAGGGACAGGCAGGAGGAGGCCCTGCGCATGGCCCTGGGTATTACCCTCATGGACGATGCGGTGGATGTGTATGTGCTGGACGCCAAGGTCCAGCCCTCGGAGGCCAACACGATGAACCTGGAGGGCCTCAAGGGCTTAGGCACGGGGCTTTACACCAACCATGCCGAAAACACCGACCTGGAGCTCCTGAGCACCGAGGAGATAGCCCGGAGGCTCCTTCAGTACGACCATGTGATTCCCTACTGAGAGGAGGTGCGAGAGTGAAGATACTCTACATACTGAAGGAGGAGGCAGACGGCACCCTGCAGAGGCTGCTGGAGGTGCACCGAAAGGGGCACGAGCTGCAGGTGCTAAAGCTCCAGGAGCTGCAGGACTACGAGCACCTCCTGGAGCTCCTGGAAGGGGCCGAGAAGGTAATCTGCTGGTAAGGAGGTAGCCGATGAAGCTGGGCATTCTGGTAAACACCTCCAGGCACCTGGAGGCCGTGCTGGGCATAACCCGGGCGGCCCTCCGCAGGGGCCACGAGGTGATGATATTCACCATGGACGAGGGAGTAAGGCTCTTTGCCGAGCCCCGCTACAGGGAGCTCTGCAAGCTCCAGGGGGTGAAGATGAGCTTCTGCGACCACAACGCCGTGCGCTTGGGCCTGGACAAGGGGCCCATACCGGCCGAGGTGGTCTGCGGAAGCCAGTACGACAACGCCCTCATGAACCACGAATGCGACAAGGTGCTGGTGCTCTGAGCGAGGCCGAGGGGGTCCTGCTTTCGGCCTTCCTGGCCCTGGCGCCCCTGGTGGCACTGTCTGCCCTGAGGTGGGCGGACCAGAACACCCTGGTGAGCTGGCAGTGGGTGCTGGCGCCCCAGGGGCTGCCGCGCCTGTACCTGCTTCTGGCCCTGGCAGTGGCAGGGGCCTGGGGGCTGAGCCGCCTGGGGCCTCAGCAGAGGCGGCCCAGGACGCTGCTACTGGCCCTGGCCGGGCTTTCGGCCCTGCCCTTCTGGGCAGAGCCGGAGATGCTCCTTGATGCCTCCAGGTACTTTCTCCAGGCCAAGCACCTGGCCCTTTACGGGCTGGTCAGCTTCCTGGGGCAGTGGGGCGAGGGCATCCAGGCCTGGACGGACCTTCCCCTCATGCCGGCCCTGTACGGGCTACTGTTTAGGTACCTGGGGGAGGCCAGGGTGTATGTGCAGGCCCTCAACACCGGACTCTTCGCCCTCACCGTGGTGCTGGTGTTTGAGCTGGGAAGGCTCCTGTGGGACACCAGGACGGGGTTTTACGGTGCCGTGTTCCTTCTGGGCATACCGTACCTCTACACCCAGGTGCCCCTCATGATGGTGGATGTGGGCGCCATGTTCTTCCTCATGCTGGCCCTGTGGTGCGCCCTAAAGGCCCTGAGACAGGGGGGGCGGTGGCTCCCGGCGGCCGCCCTGGCGGCGGCCCTGGCCCTCCTGACAAAGTTCACCCTGTGGGGCCTTCTGCCCTTGGGGCTGCTGGGGCTTTCCCTGGCGGTGGGAAGGCCCTGCAGGGCCCTGGCAGTGCTGGCCCTGGCCGGGCTGCTCCTGGCGCCCCTGGGGCTTTACAAGGCGGAGGTGCTCCTTGCGCAGTTGAGGCTCCTCGTGCAGTACCAGCTTCCGGCCCTCAAGGGGTGGAACGAGGGCTACGCCTCGGTGCTCCTTTTTCAGAGCCATCCCCTGCTCCTTGCCTTTTCCCTGTGGGGGCTGGGGCAGGCCGTAAGGCTGCGGGACAGGGGATTCGTCCTTCCGGGGCTCCTTCTGCTTCTGGCCTTGGCCATAGGGGCACCCAGGATGAGGTACCTGCTTCCGGTGCTTCCCCTTCTGGCCCTGGCGGCAGGCTACGGCCTCAGGGGGCTGAGGCTTCCCGGGGCCTTCCTCTGCATGGCCGTGGCAGGGACGGCCTTTGCCCTGGCCGCCTCGGCCTACCTGCCCTTCCTCAAGGGCACCAGCATGGGCAACCTCCGGGAGGCCGCCAGGCTGCTGGAGGCCCTGCCTGCTGAGAGGGTGCTGGTCAAGACCCTGCCTCAGCAGGCCTCCCTGGGAAGCACCTGGGCCCTGGTGCCCATACTGGACCTCTACAGCTCCAAGGAGATACTCTCCCGGGCCCCCTCACCCCCCGAGGCCTGGAGCAAGGCCCTCAGGCTTCATCCCCTGCGCTTCAGCTGGGAGCTTCGGGCCCCCGACTTCTACCGCCCCGCAGGGAGCCCCCAGGCCCTGGTGCTGCTTTCAGGCTCTGACAGGCACCACCCCCCTGAGGGCCTGACAAGGGCAGGGGCCTTCACCGCCCATGGCAGGGCCTTCAGGTACAAGGCCTTTGCGGCGGTGTATGTCCCCCTTGGGCCAGAAAAGACCATTCCCACCCCTGCCCTGTCCCATTTGGGCCAGGCAGCGGCCTCTTCAGGGGAAAAATCCATGGCATGGTCTTTGCACTAAGGATGCTCAAAAGCGCTAAATCTGCTTAGGGGAGGTCAACAAGAGGTGTCCCAGAGGGAAAGAACAAACAGGGTATGGGCCATGTTCATCGTGGGGGCCTTGCTGCTTGTAAGCCTGGCCAGCTATGCCTACAACGAGTACTACATCTATCTTTCCACCTACCTGTGGTTCGGCTTCATCTACGGGATGTGTCTTCAGTACGGCAGGTTCTGCTTTGCCTCGGCCTTCAGGGACCTGTTTGCCGTGGGGGTGCCCAGGATGGTGGTGGGCATAATGATAGCCACGGTGCTGTTTGCCCTGGTAAGTGCCTTCATCACCATGACGGGGATGAGCACCTTTCACCCTGCCCCCACGGGGCTTCACCATGTGGTGGGGGGCCTCATCTTCGGGGTGGGAATGGTGTTTGCCGGCGGTTGTGCCTCCGGCTCCCTGTACAAGACCGGCGAGGGCAACGGCGTAGCCCTCCTGGTGGTACTTTCCATAAGCGTCTCCCAGGCCGTATTCGTGGACATCGGGGGATGGCTGAACAAGCTGGTGCCCGGGAGCTGGCGGGAGTCGGCCCTCCAGAAGAGGCTTCCCGAGAGCATCAACGTCTCCGACGGGTGGCTGGACCAGTACCTGGCCGGCTATGTGTGGAACCAGCCCGTGACCACCGTGGCCCAGATGCTGGGGTTTGAGAACGCCTCGGCCATGGGCGCCTGGGTGGGCAATTTCCTCACCGGGGTGGTGCTTCCTGCGGCGGTGCTCCTCCTGGTGGTGTATGCGGTGTGGGTAAGGAAGGGCTACCTGAGGCACCTGCCCCAGAGGGGGCTGGGCACCGAGCTGAGGGGCTACTGGGCCATGCTCATATCCTCCAGGCGCACCGCCGTGGCCGGACTGTTCCTGGGAGTGGCAGCGGGGCTTCACATGTTCGTGCTGGAGGGGCTGAGGATAAAGTTCGGGGTAAAGAACGCCGGCACCCTGCTGGAGCGCATGGGCCACACCTTCGGCCTCTCGGCCAAGGGCACGGTGTTTGACCCCGGCTACTGGTATGTCACCACCCAGGAGGCCCAGTCAGTGGCCTGGGTGATGGAGAAGCTGGGCTGGCGCAACATGGACAACATCTTCTTCGGCTGGGTCAACGGGGTACCCAACCCCTTGATAAACCCCGCCTTCATGATGTCCGTAGCCCTGGTGGGCGGGGCGGCGGTGATGGCCCTCCTGAACAACGAGTTTAAATTCAAGAAGGTCACCAGGGAGCTGGCCGTCTGGGCCCTCATAGGGGGGGCCCTCATGGGGGTGGGCTCCAGGCTGGCCCTGGGCTGCAATGTAGGAGGTTTCTTCGTTAGGGCGGCCAACGGCGACCCCTCCGGCTGGCTCTTCGGCCTGGGAATGATAGGGGGGGCCTTCATCGGGGTGAAGTTCTTCAACTGGTGGACTGAGCGCAAGATGGCCAAGGAGATGGCCGCCCTGGATTTCTGACAAAAAGGAGGTAGTAAGGAGATGGCAGTCAAGTTTGAAAAGAAGGCAGAGGGACACTACATGCTGGATGTCCTGGGCTATGTGTGCCCCCATCCGCAGATATACACCAAGAAGGCCATGGAGAAGCTCAGCCCCGGCGATGTCCTGGAGGTGGTGTTTGACAACCCCTCCTCCTCCGAGACCATCGGGGCCATGTGCGAGCGGGAGGGGCACAAGATACTGGAGCGCCACATGGAGGGCGGAAAGTTCACCCTGAAGATTCAGAAGCAGTGAGGGGGCGAGGATGAAGAGCAGCCACTGGATAGTGATAGCCATTGTGGCCTGCATCCTGGGCTTCCTTCTGGGCTACAGCATTCCGGCCTACCAGGAGGTGGGCCTGCTGGGGGGTAAGGCCCCTGAGGAACAGGAGCTTCAGCAACTGCTTCCCGAGGAGGTGGCCGAGGAATGAAGAACGGCTTCTGGCTTGTGGTAGTGATGGCAGCCGCCTTGCTGGGCTTTGGCGCAGGCTACAGCATTTCCTCAAAGACGGGGGTCATACCAGGATATTTTGAGGCCGTGGAGGCCGCAGGCTACGGCGGGGGAGAGGAGCTGGTGGAGGGCCTCAGCGAGGAGCTACAGGAGTTCTACCAGGAGCTTCACGAGGAATGCCCCCACTGCCCGCCGGAATAACCAGGAGGCAACACATACCATGGACACAGTGCTTATAGCAGTGGACGGCAGCAAGGGCTCACTGGCCGCAGCGGAGGCCTTCCTCCAGCTCTTCGCCTGCATGCGGCCCAAAAAGACGGTGCTGCTTTATGTGGAAAAGCCCGAGGGCCTCAGCCTCATGGACGACATGCTGGGCGAGCCGGAGCTTTCCACCCTGAAGGAGGAGCTACAGAAGTCCGGCTACAAGGAGCACCTGGATGCCAGGGCCAGGAGGGTGCTGGAGCACTTCGCCACCCTGCTGGAGAAAAAAGGGGTGCAGGGCCTGGAGACGGTGGTGCGCATGGGCCATCCTGCCGAGGAAATCCTGAAGGAGGCCCAGGAAAAGAAAGCGGGGCTCATCGTCATGGGCTCCAGGGGCCGAAGGCTCCACAACCTCTTCATGGGCAGCGTCAGCCGGGAGGTGGCCAACACTGCCCAGGTGCCCGTGCTGATTGCCCGATGAGGGCCCTGGTGCTGGGGGCCGGCCTGGCCGGGCTGGCCGCCGCATACCGGCTGAGCCAGGAGGGCTGGGAGGTGCTGGTGCTGGAGCGCGCCCCCTGCGTAGGAGGCCTGGCCCGTACCGTGGTGCACAGGGGCTTCAGGTTCGACCTAGGGGGCCACAGGTTCCTGACCTCAAACCCGGCCACCCTGCGCCTGGTGCAGGGGCTCCTCCAGGGACAGCTACTGACGGTAAGGCGAAGGAGCCAGATATACCTTTCGGGCAGGTACCTGCACTACCCCCTCAGGCCCCTGGATGCCCTGGCTGGACTGGGCCCTGGGGAAAGCCTCCAGGTGTTGGCCCACTACTTCCTGGCCCGGCTCGGCCATGTCCTGAGGCCCCAACAGCCCCGGAGCCTCCAGGACTGGGTGGTGGGCAAATTCGGCCGACGGCTCTTTGAGCTGTACTTCCGGGACTACAGCGAAAAGCTCTGGGGCACAGACTGCAGAAGGATAAGCGCCCGCTGGGTAGCCCAGCGCATCCAGGGCCTTTCCTTGGGACAGGCCATAAGGGAGGCCCTGCTGAGGGGCAAGGACACGCCCAGAACGCTGAAGGAGGAGTTCCTCTACCCCCCTCTGGGCATAGGGCAGATTGCCGAGGGCTTCAAGGAGGCCGTGCTGGCCAGGGGGGCGAAGGTGCTTACGGGCACCTCGGTGAGGGAAGTCCACCACCTGGGGGGGCACATCAGCCATGTCCTGGCAGAAGGCCCCGAGGGCGCCAGGCGCCTTGAGGCCGATGTGCTGATAAGCACCATACCCCTTTCGGCCCTGCTAAGGGCCCTGAGGCCCCGGCCCCGCACCCGACCCCCAGGGCTTCGCTACAGGGCCCTCATAGTGGTGGCGGTGCTGCTTGGGCGGCCCCGCTGCACCGAGCTTACCTGGCTTTACTTCCCCGAGCGCAGGGTGCCTTTCGGGAGGCTCCATGAGCCCGGCAACTGGAGCCCCCTCATGGCCCCGGAGGGCAGGACCCACCTGGTGCTGGAGTACTTCTGTACCCAAGGGGACTACCTCTGGCAGGCCAGCGACAGGGCCCTGGCCAGGCTGTCCGTGGAGGCCCTGAAGCAGCTGGGCTTCATAAGGCAGGAGGATGTGCTGGACGCCCTGGTGCTCCGGGTGCCCCACGCCTATCCCTTCTTCGAGGTAGGCTACGAGGCCCTGAGAGAGGAGGCCTTCAAGGCCCTCGAGGGCCTTGAAGGCCTCCTCTTGGCCGGTCGCACCGGCCAGTTCAGGTACCTGAACATGGACCATGCCATTGAGAGCGGCCTGGAGGCTGCCTCCAGGGCCCTGGCCAGGGCCCCCCAGGCAGTAGGCGCCCCATGAGGTGCGTCCTCCTGATACCTGCCTGGAGGCCCCAGGAGCTCTTCCCCAAAAGGACGGCCCTGAGCCAGCTGAACTACTGGCAGCCCCTGGGTACCCTGTATGTGGCCTCAAGCCTCCAGGAAGCAGGCCACGAGGTGCACTTCCTAAACGGCGCCTTCCTCGGCCACCAGGAGCTGCTTGCGGAGCTTCGGCGCCTCGGGCCCCAGGTGGTGGGCATATACTCTACCGCCTTCGGCTGGCCCCAGGCGGTGCGGACCGCCCAGGACATAAGGGTACAACTTAAAGATGCCTTCCTCCTGGCCGGCGGCCCCTACCCCATAGCCATGAAGGCCCAGTGCCTGAAGGAGGCCCCCGCGCTGGATGCCGTGGTCTCAGGCGAGGGAGAGCACACCATGGTGGAGCTCCTGGAACGCCTGGAAAGGGGCAGGACACTGGAGGGCCTGCGGGGACTGATATTCAGGAAAAGGGCTGGGGAGATAGTGGAAAATCCCCCCAGGGCCCTCATCCAGGACCTGGACAGCCTGCCCTTTCCTGCCAGGGAGCTCCTCCACGACAAGCAGGCCTACCTGCCCGCCCCCGCCACCTACCGCCGAAGGCCCGTGGCGGTGATGCTCACCTCCAGGGGCTGCAACCGCCGCTGCATCTTCTGCTTCCAGCTAGGCAGGGAAATCAGGTTCAGGAGCATCGCAAATGTGATTGCCGAGATTGAGCACTGCCTCAGAGAGGGCTATCGGGAGATAAAGTTCATAGACGACACCATGGCGGCCAACTACCACAGGGCCCTGGAGCTGGCGCAAGAGATAAGGCTGCGGGGGTTGAGGTTCAGCTGGTTCGCCTCGGCCTGCGTCAACCAGGTGGATGCCAGGCTGCTGAGGGCCTTCAAGGAGGCCGGCTGCTGGGCCATCCTCATGGGGGCAGAAAGCGGGGTGCAGAAAAACCTCAATGCCCTGAGGAAGGGCATCACCGTGGAGCAGACCCGCCGGGCAGTCAAGGCGGCCAAGGAGGCAGGCCTGAGGGTCTTCCTGCCCTTTATATTCGGCATACCAGGGGAGACCTACCAGGAGGCCCTCCAGAGCATCCAGTTCGCCATAGAGCTTGAGCCCGATGTGGTGAACTTCCATGCCCTTACCCCTTTTCCCGGCACAGAGCTCTACGAGCGGGCCCACCAGTGGGGGCGCATTGCCCGGGACCTCAGGGACTACACCTACCAGGGGGCCGCCTTCGTGCCCCATACCCTGAAGAGAGAGGAAATACTTCAACTGAGGCAGTTGGCCTTCAGGAGGTTCTACTCCAGACCCCGCTACTGGCTAAGAAGGCTCCTTGCCCTGAGAAGCCTCGGCGACCTGAGGGCCGTGGTCCTGGGCGCCCGAAGCCTCCTGGGACTGTGGGTCAGCAAGGGGCTTTTCCGCACCGTCCTCAAGAGTGCCACCCTCAGGTAGTTAAGAAACAGCCTAGGATAAAGGGCCGGGTTGAACAGTATGTTCATGCTGATATAGCATTCGTGGGAGCAGTGGCAGTGCCTGAGGGCCCTTACGGCCTCCTGGGCCCGGGGGCTTCGGAGCAGCCTCCTGAGGCTGTATCCGTGCTCCCCCAGGTGGCCCATCAGGGGGAGCATGGCCTCACAGGGATAAACCCTTCCGTCATGGGCCACCACCACGGTGAGCCTGCCGGCATAGCAGGGCATGGGCCGGCCCTGGCCCCTGAGCTCCCGGTAGACGAACCTGTGCCTCAGGACATCCTGGGCGGCCTTAAGCCCCGAGAGACTAAAGCCGTAAAGGTGCCGGGCCTCCAGGAGCCTGGCATACCTGAGGTAAAGCTCCGGCTCAAGGGCCTTAAAGCCCCGGGGCACCTGCCCCCTTACGGCCGAGATGGTGTGCACCTCCGAAAGCACATCCCGCACATACCTTAGGAGGCCCAAAAGGTGGTGCTGGTTTTGGGCACAAAGGACGGTGTTGAAGCCCAGCTGGAGCCTGGGCTCCCTCTGGGCCAGGGGCCTGAGAAGCCTGTAGGTGCGCATCAGCAGGGAGTAAGCCCCTGGCCTTCCCCTGAGGGAGTCGTGCACCCCGGGGGGGCCGTCCAGGGAGAGCTTGAGCACCACCTGGCTCCGGGGGCAGCGCTTGAGTATCTCCTCGGTGGCCTCCCTGATGCGCTGGGGCATGAGCCCGTTGGTGGGCACAAGGATGAAGTCGGGGCTACAGTGCTCATGGAAGGCCTCGACAACCTCCACCAGGTCGTCCCTGAGGAAGACCTCCCCTCCCGAAAGGGCCAGCCACAGGAGCGGGCCTGTGGAGCGGGCCAGGGCCTTGACCTCCCTGAGGCCCAACTCGGGCCCCTCTCTGCCCCGGTAGAAGCAGAAGCCGCAGCGGGCATTGCACCGGGGGCTCACAAAGTATGTAAGCATGAGGGGCCTGCGCCTAAGGAGCCCCTGGGGCAGATGCCTGAGCACGGCCAGGCTCATGGCTCCGCCTCCCGGGGCTCAGGGACGGGCCAGGGCCTGAAGCCGTAGCGCATGGCCCCTGCCAGCCCCCCTGCCATGGCGGCCAGGGCAAAGGGTCCCAGGTAATACAGCATGCCAAGGAGCATAAATCCCCACCCCCCCGCCCTGAAAAAAACCCTAAAAAGCCCCCGATTGACATACCCGCTGAGGCCACCTATTAGGGGCAGGGCAAGGAGCACCGCCTCCCGGGCAGTGAGTGCCCAGAGGCCCAGGAGAAGCACCGCCAGCACTGCCGAGAACCCGCTGGCCTTAAGCCCCAGGGAGGCGGTGCCGGAGTCCCTGAGAAGCTGCCCCCTCCTAAGGGCATAAATACCCCAGTGGTAGGCCTTCCTGAAGGCATTCCTCAGGGAGCCCCACAGGCTGAAGCCGAACAGATGGCCTACCTGAAGAGCTGGCTCCAGGACAAGGCGGAAGCCCATCTCCCTGGCCCTGTGGCTCAGGGCCACATCCTCCAGCATGGGCAGCCCTTCAGGGAAGCCCCCGCAGGCCCGAAATACCCGGGCCTCAAGCACCATTAGGTGGCTGGCCACATAATCAGGGGGCTGCCGGCGGGTCTCGCAGTAATGCACGAAGGCCGACTGGAAGCGGTCAAAGAAGCCCCCCAGGGGACTCCTGAGGGTGTAGGTGCCCCCCAGAATGGTGCCCGGAGGCTGGGCCCTCAGGCACCGCAGGGCCTGCCTGAGGGTGTGGGGCCTGAGCAGGCAGTCCGAATCGGTAAACAGGAGTACCTGGCCCCTGGCCATCGAGGCCCCCAGGTTTCTGGCCCTGGCCGCCCCCACCTGCTCTCGGAGGGCCAGGAGCCTCACGGGGTAGCGCCTGGCCACCTCTGCGGAGCAGTCCGAGGAGGCGTCGTCCACTACTATCACCTCGTACCTGGCCCCCTCTGAGGCAAACACGGCCCGTAGGGCCTGCCCCAAGGCAGCAGCCTTGTTGCGGTTGGGTATGATTACCGAGACCATCTCCACAGTAGGGTATTTTTAGCAAAACCCATGCCCTTGCCTCCCAAGAAGATGGGGAAGCAGCGGTCTGTGCATTTAAGGCCATCTGGGAGGGGCAGGTGTGCCTTTTGGGACATCTTGGGGGGCCTCAGGGCTTCCCTGAGCCTGGTATGCATCTTGCTCCTTCAGGGGCAAAGGCGAGGAAACAAACCGCAACAAGGGGAGGTAAGCCATGAAGAGACGCATCACAGCGCTGGCACTGGCAGTCCTTTGGGTGCTGGCCCTGGCGGGGGCAGCCCTGGCGGCCCAGTGGGCCAACCCGGAGCTTCTGCTTTCGCCCCAGGAGCTGAAGGCTAAGCTGGGACAGCCCAACTGGGTGGTGGTGGACTGCCGAGACCTTAAGCACTATGTGAAGGGGCACATCCCCGGGGCCATCAGCCTGGGCAAGAGGTGCAAGAAGGCCCTCAGGGACGCCACCAGCAGGGTCTTCAGGGATGTCTCCAGGTATGAGAAGCTCCTGGGCAAGGTGGGCATCGGCAACGACACCCATGTGGTCTTCTACGGGCAGCTTAAGACCAAGACCATGGAGGACGCCTCGGTGGGCTTCTGGATACTGGAGTATCTGGGGCACGACAAGGTGCACTACCTAAACGGTGGGCTGGATGCCTGGATAAAGGCCGGCTACAAACTGGAGCGTAAGCCCGTAAGGCTGAAGCCCAAGGTGTTCAAGGCCAAGGTGGTACCCAGCCGCTACGCCAGCACCGACGAGATAGTGCGCATTGCCAGGGGGCAACTCAAGGGGGTGCAGCTCATTGACTCCCGCACCAGGAAGGAGCACCTGGGGCAGGACATCAGGGCCATAAGGGGCGGGCACATACCCAACACCACCATCAATGTCTCCCACATAAAGACCTTTGACCAGAAGAAGGACCCCAAAACGGGCAAGGACAAGCCCACCGGGTGGCTTTCTCCCGAGAGGGTCTCCAAGCTGTTTGCCTCTCTGGATAAGAACAAGCGCACCATAGCCTACTGCCAGACGGGCACCCGCTCCACCCTCACCTACCTGCAGCTCAGGCTCTTGGGGTTCAAGGACCCTGCCAACTGGGACGAGTCCTGGAGTGTCTATGGCAACCACTACGGGGACTTCCCCGTGGCCAACGAGCAGTGGATGAACTTTGCCCGGATAAAGAAGCTTGAGGGCAAGGTGAAGAAGCTGGAGAAGAAGCTTAAGAAGCTGGAGAAGGCGGCCAGGAAGAGGTAGCATCTCCTCCCTCCGTGGGGGGCCTGGCCCCTCGGGGGCCAGGCCCCCCCTTCCCCCTTTTTTCATGCCTAGCAAAATCTGACCTTGCAGGGGCCTAAGGACAGAAATCAGGCCCTGAATGGTATTATTGTGCATGCACATTGTGGAGGCCAGGGATAGAAAGGGGCTTGAGGCCTTCCTCCAGGTGCCCTTTACTCTTTACAGAGAAGACCCCTTCTTCGGCCCCCTGCCCCTTTCACAGCAGCGCCGCTACTTCTGCCCCAAAAATCCCTTCTTCCTTGAGGCCCAGGTGCGGTTCTTCGTCTTGCGCTCAGGCAGGGACGCCCTGGGCAGGGTGGCCGCCTTCAGAAACGACAGGCATCTGAGGCAGCATCAGGACGGCGCGGGTTTCTTCGGCTTCTTTGAATGCATAAACGACCATGAGGCGGCGGCCCTCCTCATGGATGCTGCCTCGGAGGCCCTCAGGGGCTGGGGCCTCGGCATCCTCAGGGGGCCCATGAACTTCTCCACCAACGAGGAGTGCGGGTTCCTGGTGGAGGGATTCTCCCTTCCTCCCATGCTCATGACCCCTTACAATCCCCCCTACTACGGGACCCTCATGGAGGCCCTGGGCCTCAGGAAGGCCAAGGACCTCCTGGGCTTTCGGATGCAGATACCCCAGGAGCTTCCCGAGAAGGTCCTTCGGGTGGCCCGGCTGGCCCGGGCCAGGGGCCTTAGGGCCAGGCCGATAAGGATGAGGCAGCTTCGGGAGGAACTCAGGCGCTTCCAGAGCCTCTACAACGAGGCCTGGAAGGACAACTGGGGGTTCGTACCCATCTCCGACGAGGAGCTCAGAGAGGCCGTCAGAAGGCTCAGGCCCGTAATCCTTCCGCCCCTCACGGTGCTGGCCGAGACCCAGGAGGGGGAGGTGGTGGGGTTCCTTTCCCTGGTGCCGGACCTGAACGAGGTCCTCAGGAAGCTTCGGGGCAGGCTGGGGCCCTTGGGGTTCTTAAAGGCCCTGTGGCTCAGGAGGCGCATCCAGGGCCTGAGGCTCCTGCTGCTGGGCGTAAGGCGGGGGGCCAGGGCCAGGGGGGTGGAGGCCCTCATGTTTGCCCAGGCCTTCCAGGGGCTGAAGGGCCTCAAAAGGGATTTCAAGACCGTGGAGTTCTCCTGGGTGCTTCAGGACAACCTCCCCGTGATAAGGCTTGCCCAGATGGCCGGGGCCCGGCAGCAGAAGCGCTGGCGCATATACGAAAGGCCTCTATAGGTGCTCCGAAAAGCCTGACGGCTCTCAGGGGCAAAGCAAAGGCGGTATCTTCTGGGACTAAAGCAGGCCGTATTTCTTCATCTTAAGAAACAGGGTCTTTCTGCTTATGCCCAGCAGCTGTGCCGCCCTGCCCCTGTGCCAGCGGCTCTCCGTGAGGGCCTGCACCACCTTCTGGCGCTCCTTCATCTCCCTGGCCTCCCTGAGGCTGCCCCCATCTTTTGGCCTCTCCTGGGGCAGGAGGGCCTGCACCGTGGAGAGCCTGAGCACCTGGGCCTCCTCCACCAGCAGGGCCCTCTGGAGGAAGTTCTCCAGCTCCCTGACATTTCCAGGCCAGGGGTAGGCCTCCAGGGCCTTGAGGGCCTGGGGCTCAAGCCTGGGGGGCCCGGGAAGGCCCAGCGGGGGGGCGTGCTTTCTGAGGAAGTGCTCTATGAGGGCCGGAATGTCCTGGGGCCGCTCCCTCAGGGGCGGGATGTGCAGCTCAAACCCTGCCAGTCGCCAGTAGAGGTCCTGCCTGAAGCCGCCCTGCTCGGCAAGCCTCTTCAGGGGCTGATTGGTGGCCGCCACCACCCTGAAGTCCACCTTTACCGCCCTGGTGCCTCCCAGGGGCTCCACGGCCTTTTCCTCCAGTACCCTGAGGAGCTTGGCCTGAAGGGCCGGGCTCAGCTCGGCCACCTCATCCAGGAGCACCGTGCCTCCCGAGGCCCTTTGGAGCTTTCCTGCGCGGCTCCTGTAGGCCCCGGTGTAGGCGCCCCGCTCGGCGCCAAAGAGCTCGCTTTCCAGCAGGCCCTCCGGTATGGCGGCGCAGTTTACGCTCACGAAGGGGCCTTGGGCCCGGCCGGAAAGGGCATGGAGGGCCCTGGCCACCAGCTCCTTCCCCGTGCCCGACTCCCCGGTAATGAGCACATTCATGTCCGTAGGTGCCACCTTCTGAAGGAGCTCCAGCACCTGTCGCATGGCCGGGCTGCGGGCCACTATGCCGTGCTGGGTGCCCTCCAGGCGCTGTCTCAGGCCTCTTAGCTCGGCCTCAAGCCGGTAGCGCTCCAGGGCCCTGCGGACCACCACCCTTATTTCCTCAAGCTCCAGGGGCTTGGTGAAGAAATCGTACGCCCCCTGACGGACGGCCCGGAGGGCCAGCTCCCTGGAGCCGTAGGCGGTAATCATTATTACCGGGCTCTGAAGCCCCAGGGCCCTAACCTGCTCCAGCACCTGAAGGCCCGTAAGCCCGGGCATTCGCTCATCCAGGATGAGGAGGCTGTAGGAGCTTCCCTCCCTTAGGCGCCTGAGGGCCTCGCGGCCGTCCTTCACCGCATCGCACTGAAGGCCCTCCTTCCTCAGGAGCTCGCAGAGGAAGAACCTCACCCCCGGGTCGTCGTCTGCCACTAACACCCTGTGCGCCTGAGCCATATCCTGAACCTGGTGCCTCCCTTTGTGCTCTGAAGCTCTATCCGGCCCCCCGAGGCCTCCACGGCCTCCCTGGCCAGGGCCAGGCCCAGGCCCCTGTGGGGGCCCTTGGTGCTCACATGGGGAGCGAAAAGCTCCTGGGCCTCCAGGCCCTGGGGCAGCCTGGAGCTGCTTTCCACATCCACCACGATGTGCTGTCCCTGCTCCTGGGCCCTCAGGAGTACCTCGCCCCCGGGCTCCACCGCCTCAAGGGCATTGAGCACTATATTATAAAGCCCCTGAAAGAGCCTCTCCTCGGCCAGGCAGGGCCCCTGCAGGGCATAGTCCTCCACCACATTGACCTCCTTCTGCCCCAGGGCCTGCCGGCCCATGAGCACCGCCCTGTGGAGCATGGCCTCCAGGGGCTCAGGCCCTGCCTGCCGGTAATTCAGGAGCCTTTCCACCACCTGGTTGAGCCTCTGAAGCTGCTGCCGAATCACCTCTATGTACCTTGCCTGCGGGCCCTGGGGGGGCATATCTTCGGCCATGAGCTCCAGAAGACCCTTTATGGAGGCCAGGGGATTCCTCACATCATGGGCCACCTGCATGGCCAGGCTTCCCACATTGGCCAGCCTTTCGGTCTTCTGCTGGGCCTGGTAGAACTCCCTGAGGCCGGTAATGTCCAGAAGGCTCAGCACCACCCCCTTTCCCCCTTCAATGGCCGTGATGCCTACCTGCAGGTGCCTCTTGCCCTGCTGGAGCTCCACCTGGGCCGTGCCCTCTCGGAGGGCCCGGGCAAGCCCTGCCCCCAGGGGCAAGAGCTCCTGGATGTTCATGCCCCTGAGCCTTTGGGGCTCAAGGCCCAGGAGCCTGGCCGCAGGGGTGTTGGCCATGGTGATGCTGCCCCGGGCACTGGCAGTTATTACCCCGCCGGCCAGGCCTTCCAGGGTGGATATATACCTCTTGAGGGAGGCGGCCAGGGCCTTGAAGTCGGCCCCCAGGGAGGCAAACTCCTCGGTGTCCTGCCCGGGGCCTTGAAGGAACCTCTTGGCAGGCCTCAGAAGCGCATAGGCCACCACCAGCCCGGCCGCCAGGGCCCCCAGGGCAAAGACCCACATCCAGGGCTCAAGGGCCGGGCTGAGGCCCTGCTGGGCCTCCACCACCATGAAGGGCCCCAGGGCAAAGAGTACGAAGAAGGCAGGCAGAAGGAAGTAAAGGCCCAGGTAGAAGCGCCTCCTAAGCAGCAGAAACTTTATCTTCTGAATGCGCCTATCATGTCCCATATGGGCAGAAACACCCCCAGGGCCAGAAACAGTATAGCCCCGGCCAGAAACACCAAGAGCACGGGCTCCATGGTGGTGGTAAGGTTCTTTATGGCGTATTCGGCCTCCTGGTCGTAGTACTCCGACACCTTGAGGAGCATCTCGTCCAGGGCCCCGGTCTCCTCCCCCACGGCTACCATCTGGACCACCAGGGGAGGGAACACCCCCAAGGCAGCCATGGGCTCGGCCAGGGTCTTGCCCTCCTTTACATCCTCCTTAATCACCCCCACGGCCCGCTCAAGAATCACATTTCCCACCGCCTGGGAGACTATGTCCAGACTGTGAAGAAGGGGTATGCCGCTTCGGTAAAGGGTGGCGAATATGTTGGCAAACCTGGAAAGGAGGGTCTTCTCCACTATGGGCCCCACGATGGGGGCCTTGAGCTTGAGCCTGTCGAAGTTCCACCTTCCCCCGGGGGTCCTTACATAGAGCCTGCCCAGAAGCAGCAACCCCCCCACTGCCAGGAGGATGAACGGCCAGTAGGAGCTTATGCTCTGGTTGAGCCATATGAGCACCCTGGTAGGCAGGGGCAGGGCCGCGTTGCTGCGGGCATACAGGGAGGCGAAACGGGGTATCACGAATACCGTAAGCACCGTGAAGGCCGCCCCGATGCTCAGAAGCACTATGACGGGATACCTCAGGGCGGCCCTCACCCTGGCCCTGGTGGCCGCATCGTGCTCCAGCAGCCCGGCCAGGCGCTCCAGTATCTCATCCAGCAGGCCGCTTTCCTCCCCCACCCTAATCATGCTCACATACAGGGGGGAGAAGACCTGGGGGTAGGCGCTGAGGGCCTCGGAGAAGGAGCTTCCCGCCTCCATCTGGCGCATGAGCCCCTCTATGATGCGCTTGAGGCGGCGGTTGCGGGTCTGCTCCTTGAGGGTCTGAAGGCTCCGGAGGAAGGATATGCCGGCCCTGATGAGGGTGGCAAGCTGCCGGCTCATTACCACCAGGTCCTGGGGCTTCACCCTGGGGGACAGGAGCCCCAGGCCGGCCCCCTCCGTCTTGCCGGCCGCCCCGGCCTGCTCCCTGAGGCTCACAGGCACATAGCCCTGCATCTGCAGCTTCTCTGCCGCCTCCTCGGGGCTTGAAGCCTCCAGGGTGCCCGTAAGCAGCTTGCCCTGGGTGGTTCTGGCCCGATACTGAAACAGCCCCATCAGTCTATCTCCTGCACCACCCTCATCACTTCCTCCAGGGTGGTAATGCCCCTGGCCACCTTAAGGAGGCCCTCTTGCCTTAGGGGCCTGAAGCCCTCCCTGAGGGCCTGGGCCCTGAGCTCCGAGGCGGTGGCCCGCCCCACTACGAGCCTCCTTAAAGGCTCGGTGATGAGCAGGAGCTCAAACAGTCCCTCCCGGCCCAGATACCCCGTGCCCCGACACTCCTGGCAGCCCCTGCCCCTGAAGAGCTGGAGGGGCTCGGGAGGGGAAAGCTCTCCCAGGACCGGGGGTACCTCCTGGAGGGGCTCCCGGCAGTGGGGACAGACCTTCCTTACCAGCCTCTGCGAAAGCACCCCCACGAGGGAGGAGGCAATGAGGAAGGGCTCTACCCCCATGTCTATGAGCCTGGCCACCGCCCCTACAGCCTCGTTGGTATGCAAGGTGCTCAGCACCAAGTGGCCCGTCAGGGCCGCATGGGTGGCTATGGAGGCGGTCTCCAGGTCCCTTATCTCCCCTACCATTATTACATCCGGGTCCTGCCTGAGGATGGAGCGCAGGCCGTTGGCAAAGCTAAGGCCTATCTTGGGGTTTACCTGCACCTGGGTTATGCCCTTGAGGCTGTACTCGATGGGGTCCTCTATGGTGATGATATTCTTCTGCAGGGTGTTTATGGTCTTCAAAGAGGCATACATGGTGGTGGTCTTCCCGCTTCCGGTGGGGCCCGTGGAGAGGATGAAGCCGTAGGGGCGGCGGATGAGGCGCTCGTAGCTCTGGAGGGTATCGGGGGAAAACCCCAGCTCCTGGAGCTCAGGAAGTCCGGTGGTCTTTTCCAGGAGCCTCAGTACCACCTTTTCCCCGTAAGGGGTGGGCAGGGTGGAGACCCTTACATCGAAGACCTTGCCGTTGCTCTGGATGCTGAAGCTTCCGTCCTGGGGCAGGCGCTTCTCCGCTATGTCCATGCCGGCCAGAATCTTCACCCTGGAGACTATGCCCGGGTGCATCTGGGCCGGGGGCCTCATGGCCTCGTGTAGTATGCCGTCAATCCTGAAGCGCACCCTCAGGCCTTCCTCCTCGGGCTCTATGTGTACATCGGAGGCCCTGGCCCGCACCGCCTGGTTCACTATGGAGTTGACCAGCTTCACCACTGGGGCGGCCTCCTCCTCCTCGGCCTGAAGTGCGGCGGGAGGACTGTACTGCTCCACCCTTATGGGCTCCTCGGCCCCTTCGGCCCTGTAGTAGCGGGCAATGGCCTCCTGCAGCTCCCTGGCCGAGGCCACCGCAGGCTCCACCTGAAGCGCCGTGTACTTCCTCACCCTGTCGGCAGCGAAGACATCCAGGGGGTCGGCCATGGCCAGGGTAAGGCGGCCGTCCCGGGTGTCCACGGGCAGGACCTTCAGGCGCCGGGCCATCTCCTCGGGGATAAGGTTTACCGCCGCCTGGTTCACGGGAAACACCCTCAGGTCTATGTAGGGAAGCCCCAGCTGCTCGCTCAGGGCATGGGCCAGGCGCTCCTCCGTCAGGTAGCCCAGCTCCACCAGCACCTCGCCCAGGCGCTTGCCCAGCCGACGCTGCTGCCTCAGGGCCTCGTCCCTCTGCTCGGGGGTTATGGCCCCGGCCTCAATGAGCAGCTCGCCCAGGTACTTCTTCTTAAGTGCCATACCCTATGCCACCAAGCCCCAGAAGTTCTATGGCTATGTACACCGCCGTCTCCTGGGCCCTCTGCAGCAGTCTGAGGCCCACGGCCCAGCACTGGGCCTTGTAAAGCACCTCTGCCGAAAGCTCCCTGAGCCCACCTCCCTTAAAATCATACCAGAGCGCTCCTTGCAAGGACAACGCACCCAGAGCCTTCCTGAGCGAAACCCCTTGAAGCCATACCAGGGGCTCCTTCTGGTACCGCTGGGTAAGCTGAAGCTCCGCGGCCTCGCCCTTGAGGGCAACTTCCAGGAGGGCCTCCTGTATCTCTTTTTCCCGGGGCCCATACCTCAGAAGGCCCTTGGCCCTCAGGGCCTGCCCCCTCCGGAGGAACTGGAGCTCCAGGGGCCCCCAGTGCCCGGGCCGCTCGGCATCATAGGAGCCCCCAAGGGAAAGCACGAAGAGCTCCTCCTGCCCCTTGAAGAGCCTGCTCAGGAGCCTCAGCCCGAGGGCCGCCGAGTCCCCCCGGGCCTCCAGGTGGTCAAAGAGCACCGGAGGCTCCCTGAGGGAAAGGAGCCTCCTGAGCTCGAGCTCCGCCGTGGGCTCAAGGAAGTGGCTGTAGGATGCATAATCTCTTCTGAGTCTGGCCCTGAGGGAGGCCCTGTAGGTGAGGGAAAGGCCCATGAGGTCCTCCCGGGGCTCCCTCAGCCGGTAGAGCCTCAGGGAGGGCTCCAGGGCCTGGCTGAGCAGCACCCCTTGGCCCCCCGTGTAGGTAAAGACAGGGGAGACCTCCAGGCGCTGGCCCCACCGGCCCTCCTTCCGCCAGAAGTTCGCCCCTTCAGCCCTGCCATGAAGAGAAAATCCCCCTCCCAGCTGCAGGGGGTTGAGGAACAGCCCCAGGGCAGGCAGCCTCTGAAGCACCTGGCCCTGGCTCGCACCCTCTTGCAGGTCCTGGAAGGCCCTGGCTTGAACATAGAGCCTTCCCCATCTGAAGGCCCTGGAAAGCTCCGCCCTGGAGGAAAGATATCTCTGGGCCCTCCGCTGATACTTCAGGGCCCACAGCCGGAGCATCTGGGGATGGTTGAGCATGTCCAGGTGCACGAAGCCCCAGGGATTGCGGTGCTCTGCCCGAAGGGCCAGGTAGTTCACATCGTCCTTCCAGTCGCCAAGGTAGAGGAGCCGGTAAGTGCCCCCCAGGCCGCCCAGCTCCAGGTGCCTGAACTCCGCCTCAAGCCCCCAGGCCCTCAGGGTGTGCACATGCCCACTCAGAGTGAGGTCCCGGTTAGGGCTTATGGCCCAGTACAGGGGAAGCTCCACATGAAGCCCTGAGAACTCCCTGAGCCCCAGGTTGGGCGCCAGCAACCCCGAGCGCCTCTGTCTCCCCAGGGGCACCAGCACATAAGGGGCATAGGCCACGGGGAGGCCTCTCATCATCCTGAAGGTGGCCCCCCTGGCCTCCAGATACTCCTGGGGCTTGAGCCTTGCCTCCTCAGCCCTGAGGCTCCAGGCAGGGGCAGGGCCCCGGCAGGTGCTGGCACAGGCCTCCCTGAGGACATACCTGCCGTCGGGGCTCCTGTGCACCTGCTCGGCCCGCACATAATAGCCGTCCTCCTTGAAGAAGATGAGGGCCTGCCTCAGGATGCCCTCCTTGCTTCGTAGCAGGAGCTGGGCCTCCTGGGCCTGGATGCGCACCTGCTGGTCCTCGTAGAACACCTCCCCCCTGAGGCTGAGCATGGTGGAGGCCTGCTCATACACCGCCTCCTGGGCCCGGGCCCTTACAACGCCCTTGGCAAGCCGCACATCTCCCTTCAGGATGTAAACACCCTGATGGTACTGAAGCTCTTGGGCCTGGATGCGCACCTGCTGGGCATGGCAGAGGCAGGGAAGCAAAAGGGCAAGCAGGAGGAGGCCCCTCACTCCTTGAGCCCCCTGAGGGCGGAGGGCTCTCCCAGGAGTGCCTCCCTGGCCTGCCCGGCCACATAGAAGGAGCCCGTGATGAGCACCAGGTCGTCCTCCGCGGCAAGCTCCAGGGCAGTCCCGACGGCCTCCTTCACGGTGGGGGCCACCCTGGCGCCTCTGTGGCCCAGGGCCTCGGCCAGGGCCCTGAGGGCCTGGGGCCTCAGGGCCCGCTCATCGGCCGAGGCAGTAAGGAGCACCTCCCTGGCCAGGGGAAGAAGGGGCCTCAGTATTCCCTGGGCATCCTTGTCCTTCATCAGCCCCAGGACGAGAATGAGCCCGCGCTTCCGCTGAAGCAGCACCTTGAGGGCCTCGGCCAAGGCCTGCGCTGCCTGGGGGTTGTGGGCCCCGTCCAGGCGTACCTCCGGATGCCGCCTCAGGAGCTCCAACCTGCCGGGAATCTGAACCCTCCTGAGCCCCTCCCTCATGGCCTCCTGGCCCAGACCGAGGAGCTCGCCGGCCCGGAGGGCCTGGGCGGCGTTGCGCACCTGGTGGGCCCCCAGAAGGGGAAGGAAGACATCCCTCAGTTCCTCCCTGCCCCGGTAGTGCAGCGTCAGCCCCTCAGGGCCCTGCCTCTGGAGGGCCGCCCCGAAGTCCCTGCCCCAGAGGCTCAGGGGCGAGTCCACCTCCCGGGCCCTCCGAAGGATGACCTCCAGGGCCTGGGGCTCCTGGGGCCCCACCACTGCAGGCACCCCGGGCTTCAGGATGCCGGCCTTTTCAAAGGCTATCTCCTGGAGGCTACTGCCCAGGAACTCCCGGTGGTCCATCCCCACGGTGCTTATTATGCACACCTCGGGGCGCTCCACCGTGTTGGTGGCATCAAGCCTTCCGCCCATTCCCACCTCCAGCACCGCCCACTGAGCCCCTTTCTGGCGGAAATACAGGAAGGCCATGGCCACTGCGGCCTCAAAAAAGGTTATAGCAAGCCCCTGGGAGGCCTCCTTCACCTGGAGGGCAAGTTCGGCCACCTCCCGGGGGCTTATCTCCTGGCCGTCCACCCTGATGCGCTCCGTAAAGCTCACCAGGTGGGGCGAGGTGAAAAGGCCTGCCCTCAGGCCTTGGGCCCGGAGCATGCTAAAAAGCATGTGGCATGTAGAGCCCTTGCCGTTGGTGCCGGCCACATGCAGCACCTTGAGGCCCTCCTGGGGCTCCTGTAGCCTCCTCAGGAGCTCCCTGGGCTTCTGCAGCCCCAGCTTGATGCCGTGGCGCCTCAGGCCGTAGAGGAACCGGAGGGCCTCCTGGTAGGTGCTCATGAAAGGAGCCGAAGGAGCTTAGCGACGGTGGCCTTGAGCTCCCGACGGTGAACCACCATGTCCAGAAGACCGTGCTGCAGCAAAAACTCCGCCCTCTGGAAGTCCTCCGGAAGCTGCTGCTTTATGGTCTGCTCTATCACCCTGGGGCCGGCAAAGCCGATAAGGCTGCGGGGCTCGGCAATTATCACATCCCCCAGCATGGCAAAGCTGGCCGTCACGCCGCCGAAGGTGGGGTCGGCCACTATGGAGATGAAGGGCCTTCGGCCCTCTGCCTTGAACCTCCCTATGGCTGCCGAGACCCGGGCCATCTGCATGAGGGAGAACATCCCCTCCTGCATCCTGGCCCCTCCCGAGGAGGAAACGGTTATGAGGGGCAGGTCCTCCGAGAGGGCCCTCTCGGCCGAGCGCACCAGGCGCTCGCCCACCACCGAGCCCATGCTACCGCCCATGAAAGAGAAGTCCATCACCGAGATGCAGACGGCAAACTCCCCTATGCGGGCCAGGCCACTGAGGACCGCCTCCTTCAGACCGCTACGCTGGGCGTTCTGCCTGAGGCGCTCCCTGTAGCTCATGCTGTCCTTGAACCCCAGGGGGTCGGCAGGCTGAAGCTCCTGGTCGGTCTCCTGGAAGCTCTGGGGCTCCACCAGGAGGGCCAGCCTCTCCTGCGCAGAGAGCCTGAAGTGGTAGTTGCACTTGGGGCATACCTTCAGGTTCCGCTCTATCTCCTTGCGGTAGATTATCTCCCGGCAGGCCTCGCACTTGACCCACATGCCCTCGGGTATCTTCACCTTCTTGGGTCCCTCGGGGGGCTTCTTGAACCAGGCCATCAGATGGCCTCCCTGAGGGACCTGAGAAAGGGCCTCAGGCCCTTGAGGCCCTCCTCGTGGGCCTTGCGCACTATGGCGCTTCCCACGATGACCCCGTCGGCCAGGGAGGCCACCAGGGAGGCCTCCCGGGGGCTCCAGACACCGAAGCCCACGGCCACAGGCCTGGGGGAGTTCTTCCTTAGGAACTCAAGCCCCCTGCGGGCAGCGGGCTCAATCCTGAGCTTGGCCCCGGTGATGCCCGTGATGGAGACATAGTAGAGGAAACCCTGGCTGAGCCTGGCCAGCCGCCTCAGCCGCTCAGGCGGACTGGTGGGGGCAGCCAGGAGGACGAGGTCTACTCCCCGCAGGTGCCGTCTCAGCTCCCCGCACTCCTCCATGGGAAGGTCAGGCACGATGAGGCCGTCCAGCCCGGCCCGGAGGGCATCCTGGGCGAATCGCTCCAGCCCGTAGCGGAACACAGGGTTGTAGTAGGTCATGAGCACCACGGGAACCTCCAGCTCGGCCCTCATGGACCTTAGCAGGGAAAGCACCTTGGTCAGATTGGCTCCTGCCCGCAGGGCCCTCTGGGCCGCTGCCTGAATGACCGGGCCGTCGGCCAAGGGGTCGGTGAAGGGCACCCCCAGCTCCAGAAGGTCGGCCCCCGAGGCCTGAAGGAGTCCCAGGAGCTGCCGAGTGCGCTCCAGCGAAGGGTCTCCGGCCATCACGTAGGGTATGAAGGCCTTCCTGCCCCGGGCCCTCAGGGCCCTGAAGACCCGGGTAATCCTGGAGCCCATCAGACCTTCACCCCCTTTATCCTGGCCACCTCGGCCACATCCTTGTCCCCCCGGCCCGAAAGGTTTACCACTATGACGGCCTCCTTGCCCATCTCAGGGGCCAGCTTGGCCACCTCGGCCAGGGCATGGGCACTTTCCAGGGCCGGCACAATGCCCTCGGTTGAGCTCAGGAGCTCAAAGGCCCTCAGGGCCTCCCTGTCGGTGGCATAGGTGTAGCGCACCCGGCCCAGGTCCCTCAGCAGGGCATGCTCAGGCCCCACCGAGGCGTAGTCAAGCCCTGCACTTACCGAATGGGTGCCCAGGACATTGCCATGGGCATCCTGCAGCAGGTAGCTCTTTGCCCCCTGAAACACCCCCAGGGCCCCGGCCTGGAACCTGGCCGCATGCCTGCCCGAACGGATGCCCAGGCCCCCGGCCTCCACCCCGGTCATCCTTACCCCCTTGTCCTTGAGGAAGGCATAGAAGAGGCCCAGGGCGTTGGAGCCCCCACCTACACAGGCCACCAGGTGCTCGGGCAGGCGGCCCTCGGCCCGAAGAATCTGCCTCCTGGCCTCCCGGCCTATCACCGCCTGGAAGTCCCTCACCATGCTGGGGTAAGGATGGGGACCGAAGACGGTGCCCAGCACATAATGGGTACTGCGCACATTGGTAGTCCAGTCCCTGAGGGCCTCGTTGATGGCGTCCTTAAGGGTCCGGGAGCCCGTGGGGACCTCCCTGACCTCCGCCCCCAGCAGCCTCATCCTGAATACATTAAGGGCCTGCCGTCGCATGTCCTCGGTGCCCATGTAGATTACACACTGAAGGCCCAGCAAGGCCGCCGCCGTGGCGGTGGCCACCCCGTGCTGCCCCGCCCCGGTCTCGGCAATAAGGCGCCTTTTGCCCATCAGCTTGGCCAGCAGGCCCTGCCCTATGGCGTTGTTTATCTTGTGCGCCCCGGTGTGGGCCAAGTCCTCCCGCTTCAGATACACCTTGGCCCCCCCCAGGTGCTCCGTCAGGCGCTGGGCAAAGTAAAGGGGGGTGGGCCGCCCTATGTAGTGGGCCTGAAGCCTCTTGAGCTCCTCCTGGAAGCCTCTGTCCCTCTTGCTGTGCCGGTATGCCTCCTCCAGCTCCCTGAGCGCGGGCATGAGGGTCTCGGGCACGAACTGCCCTCCGTAGGGGCCGAAGTAGCCCTTCCTGCTCACAGCCCCCTCCTGCGGCCGCAGTTGCACTGGGGCCCGTGAGGGCAGCCCCTGAAGGGGTCCACTGCCAGGGAGGCCGGCACCTCCTCGCCGCAGAGGCAGTGCCAGAGGCCCTCCCTCAGCTGCTCTGCCCGTAGCTCCCTGCCGCAGACAGGGCACAGGGGCTTAAGGCCAAAGAGCCTTCCTTCTGTGCGGGGGCCTTCCTGGCTCATGAGGAAATATTATAACAATTTCAAGGACAATTGGCTTAATCCCTCGGTCTTGGTGTAAAATACCCTGGCCCATGGGAGGGGACAGGAAATGATAGAGCGCTACAGCCTGGAGCCCATGAAGAGCCTCTGGAGCCTCCAGGCTAAGTACGAGAGGTGGCTACAGGTGGAGCTTGCCGCCTGCGAGGCCTGGGCCCAGCTGGGCCGCATCCCCCCGAAGGCCCTCAAGGAGATAAAGGCCCGGGCGGGCTTTGATGTAAAGCGCATCCAGGAGATAGAGGCCACCGTCCGGCACGATGTGATTGCCTTCCTGGAGAACCTGGCCGAGCATGTAGGAGCCTCGGCCCGGTACATCCACATGGGGCTTACCTCCAGCGATGTGCTGGACACCGCCCTGGCCCTCCAGATGCGCCAGGCCCTGGGCTGGATTATCCAGGAACTGCAGGCCCTCCGGGAGGTGCTCAAGGAGCAGGCCCTCCGCCACAGGGACACCCTGTGCATGGGCCGCAGCCACGGCGTGCACGCCGAGCCCATGGTGTTCGGCCTGAAGTTCGCCCTCTGGTACGAGGAGGCGGGCCGCCACCTGGAGCGCCTCAGGAGGTGCCGGCGTACCGTAAGCGTGGGCAAGCTCTCCGGGGCGGTGGGCACATACTCCCATGTGCCCCCCCGGGTAGAGGAGCTGACCCTGAAGCGCCTGGGCCTCAGGGTGGAGCCCGTGGCCACCCAGGTGGTGCAGAGGGACAGGCATGCCGAGTACCTCATGAGCCTGGCCCTGCTGGGGGCAACCCTGGAGAAGATAGCGGTGGAGCTGAGGCATCTGCAGCGCACCGAGGTGCTGGAGGCCGAGGAGCCCTTCGCCCCAGGGCAGAAGGGCTCCTCGGCCATGCCCCATAAGCGCAACCCCGTAGGTGCGGAGAACATCTCGGGGCTGGCCAGGGTGCTCAGGGCCAACGCCCTGGCCGCCCTGGAGAATGTGGCCCTGTGGCACGAGCGCGACATATCCCACTCCTCGGTGGAAAGGATAATCATACCCGACAGCTCCATCCTGGCCCACTACATGCTCAGACGCCTGAGGGCAATACTGCAGGGCCTGAGGCTCTATCCCCAGAGGATGAAGAAGAACATGGCCCTGAGCCACAGGCTGTACTGCTCCCAACGGGTCCTCCTGGCCCTCACCCACAAGGGCCTGAGCCGCCAGGAGGCCTACCGCCTGGTGCAGCGAAACGCCATGCTGTGCTGGCAGAAGGGAATGGACTTCCTCCAGGCCCTCAGGAAGGACAAGGAAGTCAGGAGATACCTCTCCCCCCAGGAGCTCCAGGAGCTCTTCAGCCTCAGACCCTATCTTCAGAACATCGGGCACATCTACCAGAGGGTCTTCGGAGGTGAGCAATGAAGGCCAGGGTGTACATAAGGCTCAAGCCCGGAGTGCTGGACCCCCAGGGAAAGGCAGTGCTTTCGGCCCTGAGGAACCTGGGGTTTGAAGGCCTCCAGGATGTCCGGGTGGGAAAGCTCATAGAGCTGAGCTTCTCCGACGGCGCCAGCCCTGAGGAGCTGAAGGAACAGGTCAAGGGAATGTGCGAAAAGCTCCTGGCAAACACCGTCATAGAGGACTACAGCTTCGAGCTTGAAGAGTGAGTGGAAAAATTGACTTTATCCTTGTGAATTATATAATTTAAAGACATATGGCGGCGGCACCCAAACTGGGCCAGATGCTTCTGGCCTCCAATGTGATTACCGAAGAGCAGCTGAAGCAGGCCCTGGCGCTTCAGAAGAGAGAGGGGCGCAGGCTCGGCACCGCCCTGGTGAAGCTGGGCTACATCACCGAGGAGAAGCTGGCCAACTTCCTCAGCAAGCAGTACGGGGTGCCGGCCATAAACCTCTCGGACTACAAGATAGAGCCCTCGGTGCTGAAGCTGGTGCCCGCCGAGATGGCCAAGAAGTACCTCATCATCCCCATAGCCAGGGTGGGGGCCACCCTCACCATAGCCATGGCAGACCCCTCCAATGTCTTCGCCATTGACGATGTAAAGTTCATGACCGGCTACAATGTGGAGGTGGTGGTAGCCACCGAAAGCGCCATCATAAATGCCATCTCCACCTACTACGACCAGAAAGGGGCCGTGGTGCAGAAGAACGAAAGCCCCGAGGCCGCGGCCAAGACGGCCTCCATGATACTGGAGGCCAAGGACTTCGTTATGGAAGAGACGGACGAGGGGCCCGATGCCTCCGAGGAAGAGCTCATGGTGGACGTGAACGAGTTTGACAAGGTGGTAGGAAGCGCCCTGGACGAGATAGAGGCCGTGGAGGAGAAGGAAGAAACGGAGATCATCAAGGAGGTAGAGGCCCCCATCGTTAAGCTGGTAAACGGCATCCTGGTAAACGCCATAAAGAGCGGCGCCAGCGACATCCACATAGAGCCCTACGAGACCTCCCTGAGGGTGCGCTACAGGGTGGACGGGGTGCTTTACACCGTCATGAACCTGCCGGTGAAGATAAAGGCGGCCCTCACCTCCAGGGTGAAGATCATGAGCAAGCTGGACATAGCCGAGCGCCGCCTGCCCCAGGACGGCAGGATAAAGCTGAAGCTAGGCAGAAAGAGGGAGGTGGACTTCCGGGTCTCCACCCTGCCCTGCCTGTTCGGGGAAAAGACGGTGCTGAGGCTCCTGGACAAGTCCAACCTCCAAATAGACCTCACCAAGCTGGGCTTTGAGCAGAAGGCCCTGGAGGACTTCATGGAGGCCCTGAACAAGCCCTACGGGATGATCCTGGTCACGGGCCCCACCGGAAGCGGAAAGACTACCACCCTGTATTCGGCCCTGAACTACCTCAACAAGCCCGGCATAAACATCATGACCGCCGAGGACCCGGTGGAGTACAACTTCCTGGGCATAAACCAGGTGCAGGTGAAGGAGGACATAGGCCTGACCTTCGCCAGCGCCCTGAGGGCCTTCCTCAGGCAGGACCCTGACATCATAATGGTGGGTGAGATCAGGGACTTTGAGACCGCCGAGATAGCGGTGAAGGCGGCCCTCACGGGCCACCTGGTCCTCAGCACCCTGCATACCAACGATGCCCCCAGCACCATAAACCGACTGCTCAACATGGGGGTGGAGCCCTTCCTGGTCTCCAGCTCCGTCATCCTCATCCTGGCCCAGAGGCTGGCCCGTCGCATCTGCACCCAGTGCAAGGAGCCGGAGAAGATCCCCCCTCCGGCCCTCATAAAGGTGGGCTTTACCGAGGAGGAGGCCGAGACCATAAAACCCTACAGGGGCAAGGGCTGCCCCGCCTGCAACAACTCCGGCTACAAGGGCAGGGTGGCCCTCTATGAGGTCATGCCCGTGGGGGAGGAGCTCAAGGAGCTGGTCCTGGAGGGCGCCAGCGCCGACGAGATAAAGAAGGCGGCCATCAGGCTGGGAATGAAGACCCTGAGGATGAGCGGCCTCACCAAGGTCAAGGAAGGAGTAACCTCCCTGGAGGAGGTACTCAGGGTGACCTTCGGAGACTAACCCAAGGAGGTTAACGCACCAACATGCCAGCAAGCCTGTACGACCTACTGAAGCTCATGATTGACAAGGGGGCCTCGGACCTGCACATCACCACAGGCAGCCCCCCCCGACTCAGGATAGACGGCCGCTTAGTGCCCATAGACCATCCCCCCCTCACCCCCCAGGACACCAAGGCCCTGTGCTACAGCGTCCTGACGGATGCCCAGAAGCAGCGCTTCGAGGAAAGGAACGAGCTGGACCTCTCCTTCGGCCTGAAGGGCCTCAGCCGCTTCAGGGCCAACATCTTCATGCAGCGAGGGGCGGTGGCCGGGGCCTTCAGGGCGGTGCCCTTCGGCATCCGGAGCTTCAAGGAGCTGGGCCTGCCGGAGATACTCAACGAGCTGGCCAAAAAGCCCAGGGGCCTCATCCTGGTCACGGGCCCCACCGGCTGCGGAAAGTCCACCACCCTGGCAGCCATGATAGACAGGATAAACACCGAGAGGGCCTGCCACATCATCACCATCGAGGACCCCATTGAGTACCTCCACAGCCACCGAAAGGCCCTCATAAACCAGCGGGAGGTCAACTCCGACACCGAGAGCTTCAAGGCGGCCCTCAGGTATGTGCTGAGGCAGGACCCCGATGTGGTGCTCATCGGTGAGATGCGCGACCTGGAGACCATAGAGGCAGCCCTGACGGTCTCGGAAACAGGCCACCTCACCCTGGCCACCCTGCACACCAACTCGGCGGTGCAGACCATAAACCGAATCATAGATGTCTTCCCTCCGCATCAGCAGGAGCAGGTGCGGGTGCAGCTGAGCTTCGTCCTGGAGGGCATCATTGCCCAGCAGCTCATCCCCCGCAAAGGGGGCATAGGCAGGGTGCTGGCCACCGAGATACTCATTCCCACCCCTGCCATCCGCAACCTCATCAGGGAGGACAAGGTGCACCAGATATACTCGGTGATGCAGACCGGGCAGGCCCGGAGCGGCATGCAGACCATGAACCAGTCCCTTTACGAGCTCTACAGTCGGGGGCAGATCTCCTACGAGGAGGCCCTGGGGCGCTCCCCCGTCCCGGATGAGTTCATCCAGATGACCAAGCGGGCAGCGCCCACCATGAGGAGGGTGTAAGAGATGGCAACGGTGTTTCAGTGGTCGGGCAAGACCCCTACGGGCGAGGTGACCTCCGGGGAGATAACCGCCGCCAGCAAGGACGAGGTCATCTCCCAGCTGCGAAAGCGCAACATCGTTCCCACCCACATAACCGAGAAGAAGAAGGCCAAGGCGGGCTTCACCCTCTTCGGGGGCAAGGTGAAGGACAAGGACATCGTGGTCTTCACCAGGCAGTTCTCCACCATGATAGATGCGGGGCTGCCCCTGGTTCAGGCCCTGGACATCCTGGCCGGGCAGGTGGAGAACAAGCGCTTCGCCCAGGTGCTGAGCCAGATAAAGAACGACGTGGAGGGGGGCTCCACCTATGCCGACGCCCTGAGGAAGCACCCCAAGGTCTTCAGCGAGCTTTATGTGAACATGGTGGCCGCAGGCGAGGCCGGCGGTATCCTGGACACCGTGCTTGCCCGCCTGGCCACCTACATAGAGAAAAGCATAAAGCTGAAGAGGAAGGTCAAGGGGGCCCTCATATACCCCATTGTGGTCACCGTGGTGGCCATTGTGGTGGTGGCCATCATCATGGTGTATGTGGTGCCCACCTTCTCCCAGATGTTTACCCAGCTGGGTGGCACCCTGCCTACGCCCACCAAGATAGTGATAAGCATCAGCAACTTCCTCAGCGGCAAGGGAGGCCTGCTCATCCTGCTGGGCATAGTGGCCCTGGTGGTGGGCTTTGCCCAGTTCAGGAGGACTAAGCGGGGAAGGTTCCTCACCGACGGGCTGTTCCTGAAGCTGCCCATGTTCGGCACCCTGCTGGTGAAGGTGGCCGTGGCCAAGTTCACCCGCACCCTGGGCACCCTGGTCTCCAGCGGCGTGCCCATCCTGGACGGCCTGGACATCACTGCCAAGACGGCGGGCAACAAGGTGGTGGAGCGCTCGGTGTTGAACGTGCGCCAGGCAGTGCAGGAAGGCAAGACCCTGGCCGAGCCCATGGGCAAGGAGAAGGTCTTCCCCCCCATGGTCACCCAGATGGTGGCCGTGGGGGAGTCGGCAGGGGCCCTGGACACCATGCTCAACAAGATCGCCGACTTCTACGACGAAGAAGTGGATGTAGCCGTCAGCAACCTTACCTCCATGATAGAGCCCCTCCTCATGGTCTTCCTGGGCGGTACCGTGGGCTTCGTGGTCATATCCATGTACCTGCCCATATTCAAGATGATGCAGCTGGTGGGCCACCAGTAGGCCCCTCCACGGGGATGTCCTTGGCACAGGAGGCCATCCTCAGAAGGCTCAGGGCCCTGATAGCCTTCAGGGTGCTGTGGGCCTCGGTGCTGCTGGGCTCCTTCTTCCTCCTGGAGATAGGAATAGAGATATTCCCTTACTCCAGCGCCGTGGCCTACCTCATTGCCGCCCTTTACGGCCTGACCATCCTCTACATCGCCCTCCTGGAGCGCCTGGGGCCCCGAAAGCACGGCTACCTGCAGTTGAGCATGGATGTGGCGGCGGTGCTTACTCTGGTGGCCCTCACCGGAGGCATAGAGAGCTGGTTCTCCTTCCTCCTTTTGCTCATCGTCATTGGCGGGGCCATTGTGCTGGGAAGACAGGCCGGCTATGTGGTGGCCACCCTGGCAGGGCTGCTCTACGGCCTCCTGGTGGACCTGCAGTACTACCACCTCCTGCCCCTGCCCTACAGCCCGGAGCTCAGGGAGAAGGACTTCCTCTTCAACATCTTCACCCACATAACCGCCCTTTACCTTACCGCCTACCTCAGCGGCTACCTGGCCGGCCGACTGGAGCGCACCGCCCAGAGGCTCAGGCAGCGGGACATAGACTACAAGGAGCTGGCACTGTTCAACCAGGAGGTGGTGGAGAATGTGCCCATAGGGCTTCTCAGCACGGAGGCCTCGGGCCGGCTGGTGCTGTTTAACCGCACCGCCCAGGAAATCACCGGCCTGGGCAGACAGGAAGCCCTGGGCAAGGGAATCCTGGAGCTCTTTCCCTTCCTGGGGGAGCTCAAGGAGCAGAGGGTCGAGGCCACCTTCAGGAAGGGCCCCGAGGAGCGCACCCTCAGCTTCGTGCTCTCGGCCCTCAGGGATGAGGACGGCTCCCCCAAGGGCTTCATAGGGATGTTCCAGGACCTCACGGAGATAAGGCGCCTGGAGGCCGAGGCCCGCCACCGCCAGCAGATGGCCGCCATAGGGGAGCTTTCGGCCCACATGGCCCACGAGCTCAGGAACCCCCTGGCCTCCCTCCGGGGGGCGGTGGAGATGCTCAGGACGGCCCCGCTGGAGCAGGCCCAGAAGGAGGCCCTCATGGACATCGCCCTCAGCGAGATGGACAGGCTGAACCGCATTCTCACCGACTTCCTCAACTACAGTCGGCCCCACAGGCCCCGGCCGGAGCCCTTCGACCTCAACCTGCTGCTGAGGGCCTCGGCCGAGCTCCTCAGGAACCGCTGTCCCCAGGGGGTCCAGATACAGGCCCACCTGGATGGGGCCATCCACATCAGGGCCGACTCCCAGATGCTCCAGCAGGTGTTTCTCAACCTGGGGCTCAATGCCCTGGAGGCCATGCCCCAAGGGGGCACCCTCACCATCCAGGCCCAGAAGGAAGGCAGGCACGTGCAGGTGAGCTTCACCGACACGGGGGTGGGCATCCCCCCGGAGCACAGGGAGAAGGTGTTTTACCCCTTCTTCAGCACCAAGCAGGATGGCACAGGGCTGGGCCTTTCCATCGCCTACAGAATCGTGCAAGAGCACGGCGGCCATATCCGGCTGGAAAGCAGGCCCGGGGCAACCACCTTCACCGTGCAGCTTCCCCTGGAGGCCAGCTCATGAAGGCCAAGATACTGGTGGTGGAAGACGAGGCCCACATGGGAGAGATACTCAGGATGCTCCTTCAGGCCGAGGGCCACCAGGTGCAGTACGCCAGGGACGGCCAGGAGGCCCTGAAGTGGCTCCAGAAGGAGATATTCCACCTGGTGATTACCGACATCAGGATGCCCGGGGTGGACGGCTTCGAGGTCCTCAGGCGCACCAAGGCCCTAAGCCCCGAGACCCTGGTAATCATGATTACCGCCTACGGCTCCACCGAGGGGGCCATAGAGGCCATGAAGCTAGGCGCCTACGACTACATCCACAAGCCCTTCAAGATAGACGAGCTGAGGCTGGTAGTAAAGAAGGCCCTGGAAAGACACCTCCTGAGGCGCCAGGTGGAGGCCCTCAGGCAGCGCACCGGGCTGGAGCTTGAGGGCATAGTGGCCAGGAGCCCCCAGATGCAGAGGCTTCTCCAGATGCTTCCCCGCATAGCCCACAGCAGCGCCCATGTGCTCATTACCGGGGAGTCGGGCACGGGCAAGGAGCTCATAGCCTCGGCCCTCCATCGCCTCAGCGGCCGGGCGGGGGAGATGGTGGCCCTGAACTGTGCCGCCCTGCCTGCAGGGCTCCTGGAGAGCGAGCTCTTCGGCTTCATGAGGGGGGCCTTTACAGGGGCGGTAAAGAACAAGCCCGGGCTCTTCGAGGTGGCCGACGGTGGCAGCCTCTTCCTGGACGAGGTGGCGGAGCTGCCCCTGGAGCTTCAGGGGAAGCTCTTGAGGGTAATTGAAACAGGCACCTTCAGGCGCCTGGGAGGCACCACCGACATCACCGTGGATGTAAGAATCATCGCCGCCACCAACCGGGACCTGAAGGAGGCCGTGGCCCAGGGGGCCTTCAGGGAGGACCTCTTCTGGCGCCTAAACGGTGTGCCCCTCCACATCCCTCCCCTGAGGGAAAGGCCCGAGGACATCCCCGCCCTCATAGAGCATTTCCTCAAGAGGCGCTCCGAGCACAGGCGCCTCAGCCCGGGGGCCCTCCGCCGGCTCATGGGCCACCCCTGGAGGGGCAATGTGAGGGAGCTGGAAAACACCCTGGAGCGCATCCTCCTGTTTTCGGACAACCAGGTGCTCACGGAGGAGGACATCCCCGAGGACATCCTGCCCAACCCCCAGGGGCCCCGGCCCCAGGGCCTGCCTCCCCTGGCAGAAGGGTTCAAGCTGGAGGAGCTGCTCCAGAGCACCGAGCGGGCCTACCTCCTGGAGGCCCTGCGAAGGACCGGAGGCAACAAGACCGAGGCCGCTAAGCTGCTGGGCCTGAGCTTCCGCTCCTTCCGCCACAGACTGGCCAAATATGGTATAAAATAGCCTGTTATGAGCCTGGGCGAAGCACTGGTAAAAAGCGGCCTCATCAGCCGCGAGCATCTCCGCCTGGCCCTGGAGCGCCAGGTGGTCTTCGGCGGCCGCATAGGCACCAACATTGTGGAGCTGGGAATACTCCGGGAGGAGGAGCTCACGGAGTTCCTCAGCAAGTTCCTCAAGGTGCCCGCCGCCACGGCCAGGGAGCTGGGCCACATAGAGCCCGAGGTGATAGAGAGCCTGAGCAAGGAGCTGGCCGAGCGCTACAAGGCCGTGCCCTTCAGGAAGGAAAAGAACCGCCTGCATGTGGCCATGCTGGAGCCCAAGAACATCCAGGCCCTGGACGAGCTGAGGTTTCTCAGCGGGTACGACATCATCCCCTATGTGGCCTCCGAGCTGAGGCTGCTTCATGCCCTGGAGCGGTACTACGGCCTGAAGCGCGACCTCCGCTTCGTCAGCATCCTGGAACGCCAGGAGGAGACCGCCCAGGAGGCCCAAAAGAGCACCCAGCAGGAGGCCCTGCAGAAGGTCAAGGAGGCCTTCGCCGATGTCAAGAGCCGGGAGGAGGTGGCAGGGCTCGTTCTCCGGGAGGCCTCCAAGGTGGCCTCCAGGGCCGCCCTGTTTGTGGTCAAGGGGCAGGAGGCCAGGGGCTGGATGGGCAGGGGCCTGAAGGTGGAGGGCTTTGCGCTGAAGGCGGACCTGCCGGGCATATTCACCGAGGTGATAGCCAGGAAGGCCTACTACAGGGGCCCCCTCCTGGATGTGCCCGGAAACACAGAGTTCATAGAGCTCCTGGGCGGCACCCCCCAGGACTGCATCCTTACGCCTGTGAACATCCGCGACAGGGTGGTGGCCCTGCTTTACGCCGACAACGGCCTGGGCAGGGTGCTGGACGCCCAGGTATCCTATCTGCACACCCTGTGCGCCCTGGCCTCCCTGGCCTTCGAACTGCTGATCGTCAGGAAGAAAATCCTGCAGCTATGAGTCCACCCTGGCAGGGTGGGTGTAGATGTTCATCCTCCTTCCCCTGAGGAAGCCCACCATGGTAAGGCCCGCCTCCTGGGCTATCTGAATGGCCCTGCTGGTGGGGGCGGTGCGGCTGGCCAGGATGGAGATGCCCCACCGGGCGCACTTGCCCGCTATCTCGGAGGAAAGCCTCCCGCTACTAAGGAGCACCTTGCCCCTGAGCTCAAGCCCCTCCAGGAGGGCAAACCCTATGCACTTGTCCACGGCATTGTGCCGGCCCACATCCTCGGCTACGCACAGGATGGCCTTGCCGTCGCTCAAGGCGGCGCTGTGCACACAGCCAGTGAGCCTGTACAGGGGGCTGGAGTCCTGAAACCGCTGGTAAAGCCTTGCCAGGGCCTGGGCCCTGAGCACAGGCCCTTCAGGGGCCTTCTGCAGTCGGTAGTGCTCAAAGCTGACCCCCCCGACGCAGCCCGAGGTCCTCACCGCCTTAAGGGCCTTCTGCTGGGGCAGCAGGGCAGGCACATCCACCACAATCTCCTCTGTCCCGTACTGGATGCCCATGCGCTCGGCACAGAAGCCCTCCTGCAGAAGCCCCTCGGTGCTGAGGAAACCCACCACCAGCTCCCGGACCATTATGGGACTGCAGTAAAGGCTCAGCAGCTCCTGGCCGTCCACCAGGACCCTGAGGCGGCGCTCCACGGCCAGAAGGTCCTCCACCTCGGTGCGCTCCCCCGCCCCAAGGCGCACTACCTTGTGCCTCTCGGTGCTGTGCATCCTGGCTGATTATAACCACCGGGGGTGGGAAAAATCTAACTGTCCCAGGGCCCACATCTGGTAAAATCTCCCCATGGATTACTACCAGCACCTGCGGGAGGCCTTCAGGGCCCTGGCCCTGAACTGGCAGATAGTGGCCCTGAAGGTGGCGGGGGCAGCCCTGAACTGCCTGCTGGGGGCGGTGGTGCTGGCCCTCACGGTGCTTCTGGCCCTGGCGGCCACGGGGCTCGGTGTCCTTCAGGCGGAGCCCCTGGAGGCCCTTAGGCGCCTCTCGGAGGCCGGACCCCTGGCCGTGGCCATCGCCGCAGGAGGGGTCTTCTTCTACCTGGCCCTGAGCCTCTTGGTATGGCTGTATGTGCTCTCTGGCTGCCTGGGCCTGCTGGCAAGGGCCCTGAGGCAGAAGGGGCGGGTCTTCACCCTGGGGGCCTTCTTCCAGGGGGCCGGAAGGCTCTTCGGCCCCTTCCTGCGCTACCTCGCCTTGGTGGGGCTGCTGCTTCTGGGCGCTGCAGTGGCACTGCTGCTGACCGCAGTCCTGGGCGCCCTCACAGCAGGGCTCCTTAAGGCCCTGAGCCCTGCCCTGGGGGCGGCCCTCATGCTGGGGCTGGCCCTGCTCATTGCCCTCGCCTGGATGGTCATGCTCATGGGGGTCTCGGCCCTGGGGGCCTTCGGCACGGGCCTACTGAGCCTGGGCCTGAGCACAGGTGCCAAAGAAACGCTGAAGACCACCTTGGGCCTGCTCAGGCAAAACCCCCGGGTGGCAGGGGGATACCTGCTCAGCGTGCTGGCCTATCTGCTCCTTACGGTGGTGCTGGCCACAGGGGGGTATCTCCTGGGGGAGCTTACGCCTGCCTTGGTGCTACCCTACGAGCTCGGGGTGTTTGTGCTTCAGCGCTTCCTGACCCTGGTGGTCATAGGGGGAGCATTCTCTGCCCTGCTGAAGCTCTCCCAAGAGGGCTGAAGGAGGTACTGCCCTCGGAGCTCCTGGGCCAGGGAAAGCTCCTCCGCCGTGGGCCCGGAACGAATGAATTCAATCCCGAACAGCTCCCTGAAGGCCTTTATCATGGCCTCCTTCAGCCGTTCCAGGTCCACCTGGGGGGCCAGGAGCCACAGGCCCACCCCCTCGGCCTGGGGACCGAAGAGCCGGCGGTGAAGCTCCCTCTGGGGGCTCAGGGGTATGCAGCCCTGCTGCAGGAACCCCTCCGGCCAGCGCCGCTGGGCCGAGCCCGCCAGCTTCATGCCCCCGGCGCTGAGCTCCCCGAAGGAGGTGCTCCGAAAGCACAGGGGGCTCTGCTGCCTGGGGCCCCTGAGCCTTTGGTGCCGGGCCACAGGGATGCCCAGAAGGCCGAAGGCCCTCTGCAAGGCCTGGCTTATCTGGCCGTAGCAGGCCCTCAGACCCCCCTTAAAGGGACCCCCATAGGGGCTTGAGAAGCTGTAGGTAAGCTCCTGGGGCCCATGCAGTATGGCCCTTCCGCCAGTGGGACGCCGCACTAAAGGGATGCCTTCAAGGGCCTCGGTGCTTATGCCCTTGAGGTCCTGGAACCTGCCCAGGCTCAGGGCAGGCTGCCTCCAGCGGTAAAGCCTGAGGGTGGGAGGCAGGCCCCCCCTGAGGACACTCCGGGCCACGGCCACATCCAGGGCCATGTTGAGGGCGGCCTCCTGGGCGCCTGAGTCAATCAGCCTCCAGGGGCCCAAGGAGCACCTTGCCCTTCCGAAACTGCACCTCCAGCAGGCGCCCCTTAAACAGGCTCTCCTGCCCGAAAATGTTCCTGAGCAGGACTCCGTCCTGCTGGGGCCTCAGGAACTCTACCGCCTCCAGCACCAGCTCCTCGGAGCCATCGGCCCTGCGGAGGAAGGCGTTAAGCTCGCACATCCTTCTTGCTCTCCGGGCTGAACCTTATGTAGTTTTCCCAGAACTCCAGGAGTGCCTTGGTGGCCCACAGGTCGCCCACGCAGTAGCGGGCTATCTCCAGGTAGCGGCCCTGCCTGAAGAGCTCCCTCACCTCGTGGCCCTTCAGCTCTGCCTTGGGGCTGGGTATGCCCAGGGCCCGGCACCACAGCTCCAGGCTGAAGCGCCTGCGGGTGGCCCCGTAGAAGGTGAGCTGGTCCAGGAGGTCTATGTGGGCCTCGCCGTAGCGGTTGGGCATGAGCTGGCAGGTAGGCCTTACCCGATGCACCGCCGAGCGTACCAGTATGAAGGGGCAGTCAAACCCCCGGCCGTTGAAGGTGATGAACTGGTCGTAGTGCCTTATGGCGGCCCAGAATTTCTCCAGCACCTCCCGCTCCGTGCCGGCCTCATACCTGATGCCCTCCTCCTCAAAGGGCAGAAACCCCTCGTCAGCCGGTGCCTGAAAGTAGACCGCCCCCCGCCGGGTGTCAGGGTTCAGCAGGCCTATGGCCACTATCTCCCCCGTGAGGGGATAAAAGGACAGGCTTTCCTGCAGCTCCTCCTCGGACTCATGCCAGCGGGAAAAGTACTGCCTGAAGGGCTCCTCCAGCTCGCTGAGGTCCTTGCCCGCCGTCTCTATGTCAAAAATCACCCTGCCCATCCCTCAGGAGGCCTTAAGCTCTTTGAACACGCTCCAGGTCTTAAGAAGCTCAATAGCCCTCTGGAGCTGGGTGTCCTCCTCCTCGCTCAGGGGGGCGATGGGGGCCTTTTCCCTGGGCTCAGGCGGCGGTCCGTCGCCCTCCAGGTGCCTCTGCAGGTTCTCCTCCCTTATCACGGGGTGGGCCCTGCCGGCCGGGGCCTCCAGCTTCACCTCTATGTCGGGGGTTATGCCCCTGTTCTGGATGGAGATGTCGTTGGGGGTGTAGTACTTGGCGGTGGTAAGCCTCAGGCCCGAGCCGTCGCTCAGGGGAATTATGCTCTGCACCGAACCCTTTCCAAAGGTCCTTACGCCCAGCACCAGGGCCCTCTTGTAGTCCTTCAGGGCACCGGCCACAATCTCCGAGGCGCTGGCAGAGCCCTGGTTGACCAGCACTATCATGGGCAGCTTCTCGTAGCTGGGCCAGGGGCCGAAGGTGTGATAGACTGTCTTCCCCCCCTTGCGCCCCTTTATGGAGACTACCAGCTTGCCCTTGGGAAGGAACTGGCTGGCCACCTCCACGGCACTGCGGAGCAGCCCCCCGGGATTGTTCCTCAAGTCCAGTATCAGGGAGTTCATGCCCTGCCCATGAAGCTCCTTCAGGGCCTTGGCCAGCTCCGAGCCGGTCTTTTCCTGAAACTGCAGGACCTTCACATACCCGATGTCCTCATTAAGCATCTTGTACTTCACGCTCTTTATCCTGATGATGTCCCTGACGATGGTGAAGTCCTTGGGCTTCTTCCACCCCTGGCGCATTATGGTGATGGTGATCTTGGTGCCCTTGGGGCCCCTCATGCGCTTTACTGCCTCAAAGATGGTGAGGTCCTTGGTGGGCTCGCCCTCTATCTTGACGATCTTGTCCCCGGCCTTTATGCCGGCCCTGAAGGCAGGGGTGTCCTCAATAGGGGCTATGACGGTGAGCATCCCGTTTCGGATGCCTATTTGGATACCCAGGCCCCCGAACTCCCCCTTGGTGTCCACCTGCATCTCCTTGTACATCTCGGGACTCATGTAGCCGGAGTGGGCATCCAGGGTCTTGAGCATCCCCTTTATGGCCCCCCGGATGAGCTCCTTGGGGTCGGGCTCCTCCACATAGTTCTTCTTCACCTGGCTCAGCACCTCGGTGAAGACCTTAAGCTCGGTGAACTCGTCGGCCTGGGCACCGAGCTGCCTGTAGGACCAGAGGTCCAGCATTCCCCAGGCCCCTATCAGCGCCAGCGCTATGAGCAGGGCCAGCAGCCTCTTTCTCCTAGCAAACATCCTCTTTTTCCTCCAAAGGCCTTATCTTCTCTTCTTTCTAAGCCACTGCAGGGGGTCCAAGGGCTTGCCCTTGTATCTTATCTCAAAATACAGGGACGGGCCTTCCAGCATGGCCGAATTACCCACTCGGCCCACCTTGACCCCTTGGTTTATTATATCGCCAACCTTCAAAAAAATCTCGCTCAGGTGGGCATAGAGGCTGTGGTAGCCTTGCCCATGGTTGATGATGACCAGCTGGCCGTAGCCCTTGAACCAGTCGGCATAGACCACCTTGCCCCGCCAGACGGCCTGGACCAGGGCGCCCTTGGGGGTGCGGATGTAGATACCGTTCCGGAATATGGGGGTCTTGAACTGGGGGTCCAGCTGCCTGCCGTAGCGCAGGGCTACCGAGCCCACCACGGGCCAGGGTAGCTTGCCCTTGCGCCTCCTGAAGCCCTTGCCGGCGTAGCGCTCCTTCTCAAGCCTCTTTATGGTCTGAAGCAGCCTTCTGGAGGCCTCCTTGAGCTCCCTGAGCATCTGCTCGTACTGCTTGCGCTGGCTGCGCACCTGGGCCAGGAGCCTCTCCTTCTGGCGCCGCTTCCTCCTCAGGTCCTCTTGGGCCCGGGTCAGGGCCTGCTCCTTGGCCCGGCGCCGGGCATAAAGGCCCTTGAGCCTCTCCTGCCTGCCCTTGAGCTCCTGAAGGTCGGCCCTGTAGCGCTGCAGGGCCTCCTGCTGCCTCCGGGCCAGGAGCCTGAGGTAGTGCCACCGGCGCATGAGGCCGCCCAGGTCCTCAGCCGAAAGCAAGAGCACCAGGTCCTGGGCCCTCCCCGTGCGCCTCAGCTGCCTGAGGCGCTCCCTGAGCCAGTCCTTCTGCCTCTCTATGCGCTCCCGGAGGGCCTGGGTCTTCTTCTCGGTGCGCCGGATCTCGGCCCTGAGCTTCCTGAGGGCCTCCTTCTGGGCCTTCAGCTTCTGCCTCAGGCGAAGGAGCTCCTTCTCCAGGGCCTGCAGCTCCCCCAGGATGGAGCGCTCCTTCTTCTTGGTCTGCTTGAGCTTCTGCTCCTTCCTCTTAATCTCTTTCTGGAGCTTCTGGTACTTCTTCTTGGGGTCCTCGGTGGCGGCCGGGGCCGAAAGCGCCGTCCCCGCCAGGAGGACAACTGCCAGCAGGAGCAAAAGGGGCCTCATCCCTTGATTCTGCCCAGGGCGATGAGGGCGCCACTGAGGCCCACCAGGAGCCCCAGTAGGGGAACAGCATAGAGGGCCTGAAGGGGCAGAAGCACCTCCTGAAGGAAGGGCATCCCTTGGGTGGCAGAATGGAAAAACTCCATGAAGCCCCAGGCCGCCCCTGTAGCCAGGAGCCCGCCGGCCAGGCCAATGATGGCCCCCTCCACCAGAAAGGGCCCCCGGATGAACCAGCTCGTGGCCCCCAGGAGCCTGAGGGTCTCTACCTCCTCCAGCTTGCGGTAAAAGAGTATCTTCACCGTGCTCCAGCACACGAACACTACCCCCACCAGCAGGGCCCCCAGGGCCAGGGCCCCCACCGTCCTGGCGCCCACAAGCACCGCCTGCACCGAACTGAGAAACCTCTGGGCATACTGCACGCTCTCTACCCCCTTGAGGGCCTGAAGCTCCTGGGCAATCTCCCTGACCCTCCGGGGGCTCACATGCTGGGGCCTGAGCCTGAGCTCCACGCTGTCCACCAGGGGGTTCTCACCCCCCAGGGCCTGGAGCAGCTCCTGGGAGTCCTCCCCCAGGGCCTGCCGAAGCTCCTGAAGGGCCTGCTCCCTGGAGATATACCTTACTGCCTGGCTGTAGGGCCTCTCTCTGAGGGTCTCCAGGAGCCTTTCCCTCTGGGCCCTGCCCAGGTCCTCCTTCAGGTAGGCCACCATGACGAACCGCTCCGGCAGGCGCTGCACCAGGAGGTTGAGGTTGTACACCCCCACCGCCCCCAGGGCCACTATGAACAGACCGGAGGCAATGCTCAGCACGCTGGCCAGGTTCACCCACTTGTCCTTGAGGAGGCTTCCCAGGGCAGTCCTGAGGTGGTAGAGGTTCACCCTATCTCCTCCCTCACCAGCAGGCCCTCATCCAGCCTGAGCACCCTGAGGCCCGTGTTTCGGAAGAGCTCCCTGTTGTGGGTGGCAATCACCACGGTGGTGCCCTTGGCGTTTATCTCCTTGAATATGCGCATGATGCCGGCGGCGGTGTCGACATCCAGGTTGCCCGTGGGCTCATCGGCCAGAAGCAGCATGGGCTCGGCCACGATGGCCCGGGCAATCACCACCCTCTGCTGCTCCCCCCCTGAGAGGCTGGGAGGGTAGGCATCGGCCTTGTGCCTGAGGTGAACCATCTTCAGGGTCTCCATCACCAGGGGCCTAAGCTGTCGCTCGGGCATGCCCCTGAGCCTCAGGGCCAGGGCCACGTTGTCGTAAACGGTCCTGGAGGCCAGGAGCCTGAAGTCCTGAAACACCACCCCTATTCGGCGCCTCAGGTAGGGCACATCGCCGTCCTTGAGGGTGTCGGTGCGCACCCCGGCTACCGTTATAACCCCTTCGTCGGGCCTCTCGGCCTGGTAGATGAGCTTAAGCAGGGTGCTCTTTCCGGCCCCGCTGGGGCCGGTCACATACACCATCTCGCCCTTCTGAATGCTGAAGGTTATCCTCTTCAGGGCAGTATAGTTGTCGTACAGCTTGGTTACATCCTCAAAGGAGACCATGCTCAGCGGTGCTTCCTCAGGATGAACTCCAGTAGCACATCGTCCAGGCTCTGCCTGAGCTTGCCCCCCTCCTGGGGCGCCTGGGGCCCCTGCCCTTCAAGGGACTCCCCCCTCTCGGAGGTGCCGTCAAGCTCCCCGGTGTAGCTCCCCCTCAGAAGCTCCTTGATCATCCCCTTGTGCTGAGCCTTCATGAGGGCCTGAACCTTCTCTTCACACTGGGGCTCCTCCAGCAGGTGGGCATAGCTGGTCTTCTTGGAGGCCAAGATGGCCCCCTGGTAGTAAAGGAGGGTGACAATCACGGGGTTTCGGGGGCCGTTGTCCTCGGTCTGCACATGGTAGAGACGGCCCCTGTAGGGCACATTGGTGTTAAACCCCATCCTCATGGCCTGCCATTATTATAAAAACCCCGGGGGAAAATGGAAACCCCCGGCGGGCCAAAATTCCTTGACATCCGCTCCTGATTGCACTAAATATGTATGATATGAAGGGGAGGGTAGCCTGGGTGTTCCTGCTGGCCGTGGCGCTGCTTCTAAGCGGCGCTGTAGTGAGTCCCCTCTGCAGCGCCTGCAAAGGCCCGGTGGTGCTCAAGGCCTCGGCAAACCCCGACGCCCACCATGTGGAGCCCCTGATACAGGCCCTGCACCCCAAGGCGCCGGAGCACACAGTGGCAGCGGCGGAGGGGGCCTCCGGGCAGGAGGAAAGGCTCGCCCTTCCCCAGAGCCCCCTCAGGTACAGGAAAAAGCCCCCCAGAGAGAGCACCTAAGAGCGCTTCTCCCCCCTCGGGGGTGGAAACAGTAAAAATTCTTATTCAAGGAAAGGAGGTATCGGCATGAGGTTGTGGGTCGCGCTGACAGTAGTAGCCCTGCTCCTTGCCCCTGCCACAGGGCTTGCCGCCAAGAAGTACAGCAGCCTGGACAAGCTCCTGGAGGCTTACAGCGAGGAGGCCTGCGCCACCTGCCACGGCGAGATATACGAGCAGTGGAAGGCCTCCATGCACTCCAAGAGCGTGGTCACCTCCCTCAAGGGCATGCGCAACTTCTTTGTCATCGGCGTGGGCAAGGAATGGGGCCGCAAGCTCAGCCGGGTGGAGGTGCTGAAGTGCCTGGACTGCCACGCTCCGGTGATGCGCTACGCCACCGAGAAGCTGGCCCTCAAGGTGGCCGACATGATCATTGAGGCCAAGGAAACCAAGGACGAGAAAAAGAGGGAGCGCCTGAAGAAAGAGCTCTCCAGGCTGAATGTGGGCTGCCTGAGCTGCCACAACATAAAGGCCACCACCATGTCCATAGGGCTTCTGGGAGAGCCCGAGCCCGGAGTGGTCTATGGCGCCCACGGCAAGCCCTCCCCGGCGCACGAGACGGTGGAGGCCCCCCAGCTTGAGCGAAGCCTGTTCTGCATGCAGTGCCACGGTATCTTCTACGCCCCCGACGGCGAGTTCATCATGTGCAACACCCTCTCTGAGAGCTTCACCACCGCCTACCTGGCCAGGGGCGGCACCAAGACCTGCCAGGACTGCCACTACGAGGAGAAGAACCGGGGCCATCGCTTCCCCGGCGGGCACGACCTGGACATCGTGGACGACGGCCTGGACATGAATGTGGAGATTCGGCCCTACAGGCATCTTCCCGGCAAGGGCGAGACCAAGTGGCGGCCTTCGGCCTATGTGAGCGCTGAGATACTCAACAAGGCCGGCCACAGGGTGCCGGACGGCTGACTCTGGTCGGGCAAGGTGGTCCTTGAAGTGACCGCCACGGACCAGAACGGCAAGGTGCTGTTTAACGAGAAGCGCAACTACTTCGAAATCGGCCTGGACCTGGACGGCGACATGCGCTACGGGGCCTGGCAGATCAAGGAGCTCATGGACCTGAGCCTTCAGCCCAAGGAGGTCCAGAGGGAGTGGTTCCTCCTGCACTTTGAGCCCACCACCACCGAGGCCACCATTGAGGTTACCCTCACCTACTGCCTCAGCGGCAAGAAGTGCGATGTGATAGAGCGGGTGGAGGAGACCCTGAGCTTCTATGTAGACTGAAGACCCCTCACGGCGCAGAGTAAAAAAAGGGGGGGGAGCCCCTTCAGGGGCTCCCCCCCTTTTTAATTTTATTTTACTGCAAAGGGGCGGGGCTGCTGGGCCCTGAGGGCCCAGCAGCCCCGCAGGGTGAGGGTTAGGCCCTCTTAGAACCGAACATCAAAGGTGAGGTACACATCCCAGGCAGTCTCCACAGGCGGCATGAGCTGGGCGTTCATGAAGTTCTCATCTAGCTCGTCTATCTTCTTGGGAGCACCCAGCCAGCTGTTGGAGCCAGTGTAGAGGAACTTGTAGTACTGGGCCCCCAGCCTGAAGAAGGCCTTGGCCCCCTCTATGACGGGGGTATTGTGAAGCTCCTGGATTATGTAGCCCTCCAGTACATGCCCCCTGGTGCCCAGCTTGGAGGTCCAGATGTCGTCAGCGGCAGGGGCCACGGTGATCCAGTACTTGGAGCCATAGTTGTACTCGGCTCCCAGCTTGGTGCGGCTCTTGGCTATGTCGTAGCGGAACCCCACATAGGCATGCCAGCCGGTGTGGTCCTCCTTCTTGCCTCCAAAGCCGGGGGCGTCATAGAGCAGGCCGGCCACGGGGATGCGGGTGTCGGGGATGAGGTCTCCATCGGTGTCCACATCCACGGCAAAGAGGTTGTCGCTGGCGTCGGTCAGGCTCAGGGCACCGGCAGCAAACAGGTGCAGAGTATTGGCCCCTACCTCAAAGCTCTTTATCACATCGCCGCCGAACCAGTGAATATTGCCCAGATTGGCCCTTACAGGGCTAAGCACCGGTATCACCGCCCCGGAGGGAGTGGTGATGCTGCTGATGAGGCTTCCATCGGGCAGGTTGTCAAATATGTTGAAGCCCACCTGATACTGAAGCTCCACCCTCAGGTCCTCCACCTCGTAGGGCACCAGGTTGAGTCCCACGAAGTCGGTATCGTTGGGATTGTTGAGGGCGGTGGACTGGTACCCACTGTCGTAGCCCCTGCCGTAGCAGAGCTTGGCATAAAAGCCCGGCAGGGCCTCAATGTAGGGGGCCCAGCCGATGCTCAGGCCGTCAAAGGCATAGTCCACCATGAAGCAGGGCACCCCGGCAGTGCCGATCTTCTCCTCGTTCTGGCGGAAGTTGCTGGGCACCCCCCTGGTGGAGGGCCTCCGCCCTATGGAGAACCAGACGGGCAGGTCCGCTATGTTGGACCAGGTGGCATAGGCATAGTCCACATTAAGCCTGTTGTCCTGGGGCACATGGGCCACCGTGCCATCAAAGACGCTGAAGCGGTCAAAGAAGAAAGGCCCCACGATAGGAGTCTCGGTCTGATGGCCCCAGACCTTGTACATCAGCAGTCTGGTCTTTACCCTCACATCCTCCAAGGGCTGAAATTGCATGGTCAGGCCAAAGCGGTTAAAGAGGATGGTATCGTTGTCCACATCAAAGCCCTCGGTCAGCGAGGGTGTGCCTACCATGCCTCCCAACATCCAGCCCAGCACATCCTGGAACCTGTAGTAGTCCGGTACCGTGCCGTGCAGGCTGGAAAGCCTGGCCCTGTACTCCCCCCCGATCTTGAACCAAGACGGAAGCTTGGCCTCCTTGACCGCCTCCTCGGCCTTGGCCTGCACCTCCTGGAGCTTCAGGCCCTCCTGGGCCTGCCTCTGCTGAAGCTCCTGGAGCTGCCTCTGTAACTGTTGCATCTGACGCCTTAGCTCCTGGAGCTGCCTCTGAAGCTCCTGGGCGTCCAAGGCCCACCCATTAAGAGGCAACGCCAGAAGTAGCGCCAACACCAGCACCATAACTCCCTTCATAGCCTCTACCTCCTCCCCAGCAGGGGACAATTTTTACCCAAGCATATATGAATAGCCCCTTGATGTCAAGATTATTCTAAATTAATTGCCTTTTGAATTTTTAATAGCATTTATTAAACAGTTTAATAATTAATAATCATAGGTTTAGGCCCTTTTGTGCTATCCTCAGGGTATGCTCCAGGTGGGATGCTCGGGCTTTCCGGTGGCAAGGGCCAGGTACTTCAGGGCCTTCAATGCGGTGGAGCTTCAGAGCACCTTCTATGAGCCCCCCTCGCTGGGCTCCCTAAGGCGTCTGAGGGAAGAGGCCCCCGAGGACTTCGTCTTTACCCTCAAGGCCTGGCAACTCATCACCCACGAGCCCAAGAGCCCCACCTACAGGCGCCTCAGGCATCCTATCCCCCAGGGCAAAGCCCATCTTTACGGGGCCTTCAGGCCCACCCAGGAGGTGCTCGGGGCCTGGCAGCGCACCCTGGAGGCCGCCCAGACCCTAAGGGTTGCCGCGGTGCTGTTTCAAAGCCCTCGGAGCTTCAGGCCCTCGGAGGAGAACCTCAACAACATGGAGCGGTTCTTCCAGGGCATCGACAGGCCCAAGGGGCTGCTGCTGGCCTTTGAGCCCAGGGGATGGGAGGAGCCCGTGGCCACGGACGTCTGCAGGCGCCTGGGCCTCATCCACTGTGTCGACCCCTTGAGGGAGGGCTATCTGCCCCGGGGCAGGCCCCTGTACCTGAGGCTTCACGGCATAGGGGGATATGCCTACAAGTACAGTCCCCAGGAGCTTAAGCGCCTGGCCCAGATGCTTAAGACAGAGGAAGGGTTCGTGTTCTTCAACAACACCCACATGTTTGAAGACGCCAAGGCCCTGAAGACCCTCCTGGAGGCCTGAAATCCCCGGGGCAGCGCTTGAGCCCCACTGGGCTTTGAAAGTATAATTACCTCTCCATGGCAAGGCCGAAGGTATCCATAATAGGTGCGGGCAATGTGGGGGCCACCCTGGGGCTGCTCATGGCCCAGACAGGTCTTTGCGACCTGCTGCTGTACGACATCCAGGAGGGCATGCCCCAGGGCAAGGCCCTGGACATGGCCCAGGCCTGTGCCCTCTGGGGCGTGAACATCTCAGTAGCAGGCACCAATTCCCTCCAGGACACTGCCGGCTCGGCCGCCCTGGTCGTCACTGCCGGGCTTGCCCGCAAGCCCGGAATGAGCAGGGAGGAGCTGCTCAAGGCCAATGCCCAGATAGTGAGGGATATCCTCCAGGAGGCGGTGCCCCTCAGCCCCCGGGCCTTCCTCATAGTGGTCACCAACCCGGTGGATGCCATGACCTGGCTGGCCTGGCGCCTGAGCAACCTTCCGCCCCAGAGGGTGATGGGCATGGGCGGGGTGCTGGACTCGGCCAGGCTGAGGGCCTTCCTCAGCACCGAGCTTCGCCTAAGCCCCCAGGACATCGAGTGCATGGTCCTGGGAGGCCATGGCGAGCAGATGGTGCCCGTAAAAAGCCTCATAAGGGTAAAGGGCGTGGCTGTGGAGAGCTTTATCCCTGAGGACAGGCTTCAGGAGATAATGCAGCGCACCCGGCAGGGCGGGGCCGAGATAGTCTCCCTGCTCAGGACGGGGAGCGCCTTTTACGCCCCTGCGGCCTCGGTGGCCCAGATGCTCAAGGCGGTCCTCTTGGATGAGCGGAGGCTCCTTGCCTGCTCCGCCTATCTTCAGGGCCAGTACGGCGTGGAGGGCCTCTTCGCAGGGGTGCCCGCACTGCTGGGGGCGCATGGGGTGGAGGAGGTGCTGGAGGTGCCCCTTACGAAGGAGGAGCTGCAGGCCTTCAGGCTCTCCACAGAGCGCCTAAGAGAACTCATAGAACAATTGAAGGAGGTCCTCTGATGGAGCGAACCCTGGTAATCATCAAGCCCGATGCAGTGAAGCGCAATCTCATTGGGGAGATTCTCAGGCGGTTTGAGGAGGCCGGCCTCAGGGTGGCGGCCCTCAGGATGCTCAGGCTCAGCAAGCAGCAGGCCCAGGGCTTCTATGTGGTGCACAAGGAGCGGCCCTTTTACGACAGCCTCTGCAGTTTCATGTCCGAGGGGCCCGTGGTGGCCGCAGTGCTGGAGGCCCAGGGGGCCATAGAGAAGGTGCGGGCCCTCATGGGGGCTACCGACCCAGAGAAGGCCCAGGCCGGCACCATCAGGGCGGCCTTCGGCACCAGCATAGAGCGCAACGCCGTGCACGGCTCCGACAGCCCAGCCTCGGCCGCCTTTGAGATACCGTACTTCTTCAGTGCCCTGGAGATTATGGAGACCCCATGAAGCACACTACGCGTTGTGCCAATCAAATCCCCGGTGTTCCATGAGTCTGCCAAATAGCGAAGGAGGTCAAGACTCCCTTTTTGCTTTGGCGGATCAGCTTGTACAAGGCAGCAGGAGACTTCTACGCAGAGCAAAGACAGAAGAGGACCTTAGGGTCGGTTTTGAAAAGCTCTTAGGGCCTGCAAAAGAGGCCTTGGGTATAAAGTCCGAACCAAGATACGACAGAACTATATTCACAGGACGCCCAGATGCTGTTCACGGCCAGGTGGTAATAGAATACAAGTCCCCTGGCCTACTGGCTGTAGACCGGAACATTCAGCAGACCTATTACCAACTTTCAAACTACCTAGCAGAAGAACAGATGCGCTCAGGGGCTGCGCTCCTGGCAGGAGTTGCCTTTGACGGAGAAAGACTCTTCTTCATTCATTACAGGGCTACTGCCAAACCCCTTATGCACGGGCCCTACCCATTTGATATTGAGGCTGCAAAGACCCTTCTTATTTACCTTCGGGCCTTGGCCCGCTTGGCCCTGACACCGGAAAACTTGGCTGAGAAGTTCGGCCCCAGAAGTGAGCTTGCCCCAAAGGCGGTCTCGGCGCTCTTTGGCTCCCTCAAGCACTGGGGCTCTCCAAAGGTGCAGACATTTTTTAATGAGTGGAGGCGTCTCTTTGGCATCATCTATGGCGAGCAGTTCGGCATCCAACAAGAGAGGGAGGCCCAAGACTTGGCAGTCTTATATGGCATTGACGCCAAGGAGGACTTCCAGGAAATCCTGTTTTCTGTCCATACCTACTTCGCCTTCCTTATGAAGCTTATCGCTGCTGAACTGCTGAGCTTGAGGGAGGCCTTCAGAACCTCGCCGGTACTGGAACTTCTCCATATCCCCAGTCGGGAACTCAGGCTGAGGCTACAAGATATGGAAGACGGCGGAATATACGCCCGCAAAGGCATAACTAATTTCCTTGAAGGGGACTTCTTCCGCTGGTATCTGGAGGCCTGGTCTCCAGCCCTAGAGGACGCCCTAAGGAACATAGCCAGGACGCTTTCCGAGTTTGAGCCAGCCACAAGCACTCTTGAGCCTGCCACTGCCAGAGACCTGCTGAAGAAACTCTACCAATATCTTGTGCCCCAGCAGGTGCGCCACAGGTTAGGGGAGTACTACACTCCTGACTGGCTGGCAGAGCTTGTACTAAACGAGGTGGGCTACAGGGGCCAGAGCAACAAGCGCCTCCTTGACCCGGCCTGTGGCTCGGGTACCTTTCTGGTGCTGGCTATCCAGAGGGCTAAGGAGCACGGAAAACACAGAGAGGGCCTACCAGAGCTTGAGATAGCCAAGAGGGTCAAGGAAAACATCTGGGGCTTTGACCTCAATCCCTTGGCGGTGATTGCAGCGCGCACTAACTACCTCTTTGCCATGGGCGAGCTGGTGGATGCGCTTATCCAGAAAGGTGGAGTTTTGGAGATACCCGTTTATCTGTGCGACTCAGTGCTGACGCCTACCAGAGTAAGCGGGGACCTTCTTGGGGAGGTCCTGAAGGTTAACACCTCTGTAGGGGAATTCCATGTGCCTGCCCATTGGGTAAAGGACAGAGGGCTTCTGCTCAGCCGGGCTGTGCCTATACTGGAGGAAATGGTGAGGAACCAATACAGCACCGAAGAGGCAATGGAGCGGTTCAGAAAAGAGGGGCTGGCCTTTGGAAGAAATCAGGAGGTAGTCCAACAGTTTTACGAGAGGCTCCTTCAACTTGAGCAACAGAGCCGAAATGGCATCTGGGCTAGGTTTCTGAAAAACGCCTTTGCCCCTATGATGGCAGGGAAGTTTGACTTCGTGGTGGGCAATCCGCCTTGGGTGAGATGGGAATACTTATCAAAAGAATATAGAAAAGAAACTAAGAGCATGTGGGATGCTTATGGGCTCTCCACCATTAAAGAATCAAGAGACATGCTTAGCAAAGGCAAAAGAGATTTTTCCATGCTTTTTACCTACGTCTCATCAGATTATTATCTAAAGAATGGAGCAAAGTTAGGCTTTCTGATAACGCAAGAGGTCTTCAAATCCAAAGGCTCCGGCGAGGGCTTTAGACGCTTCCAACTTGGTGAAGGTGCGAGTTTAAAGCTGTTAAAAGTCCATGACCTAACCCCAGTTAAACCTTTTGAAGGAGCAGCCAATAAAACAGCAGCTATCTTTCTTAAAAAGGGAGAAAAGACAATGTATCCAGTGCCTTATATTCTTTGGACCAAGACAAAAAGAACAAAAGGAATTACAACAGACAAACCGCTTAAAGAAATTTCGCGCATTTTAAACAAAGAAAAAATGCTAGCAAGACCTGTAGCATCTTTTGTTAGTTCATTGCGCAACTATAAATCGGAAGAATCTTCGCTTGTTTATGGAGAAAATTTCTACAGAGCTAAAATTGGAGCAAGGACTGAACCCTATGGTATTTTTTGGCTAACAATTACCAATGTCTTAGCAGATGGGAATTTATTAGTCCAAAATATGACCAAAGGAAGAAGGAAAAAGAAAATAAGACCGCAGGAAGCGAAAATTGAAAGCTCTTTAGTATTCCCCAGCGTTAGAGGTGCAGATGTTTACAGGTGGGGTATTAAGTCAACTATAGACGTCTTAATAGTTCATGACCCGATGTATCCGACTATTCCAATTTCTATGAGCAAGATGAGGCTTTACTATCCGCTAACTTATTCTTACCTTTCTGGCTTCAGGCAGGAACTTTTAGCGAGAGAAGCTTACAAAACATTTCATAGGGAAGCTAAAAGACCTTTCTACGCGCAATTTAATATCTCACAAGATACCTTCTCCAATTACAAAGTAGTTTGGAAAAGGATGAGCAACGATATTTTCGCTGCAGTTGTGTCTGAGATAAGGACAAAATATAACTACAAAACAGTAATACCTCTGGACACAACCTCCTTCTTCCCCTCCAACTCCGAATCAGAGGCTCACTACCTCTGCGCCATCATTAACTCAAGACCGGTTAGAGACTTTATCAAGTCCTTTTCCTCTGCCGGCCGAGGTTTCGGAACCCCCTCGGTAATGCAGCATGTGGGCATCCCCAAGTTTGACCCCAAGGACACCCTCCACATGAGGCTTGCGGCGCTTTCCATGAAAAGCCATCTCCTTAAAGCCCAAGGCAAGGACAAAGAGATACAAACACATGAGAAAGAGATAGACAGGCTGGTGGTAGAATTATTCAAAAAATCCTCAAAATAAGGGGAGGCACAGCTCATGGCTATGAATTACTTTCTTACCGAGGAGCAGCAGATGGTCAGGGACCTGGCCCGGCAGATTGCCCAGGAGAGGGTGGTGCCCGTGCGGGCAGAGCTGGACGAGAAGGAGGAGTTTCCCTGGGAGGTCATGAAGGCCCTGGCCCAGGCAGACCTCTTCGGCCTCTTCATTCCCGAGCAATACGGGGGGCTGGGCAAAGGGGCCTTGGAGCTCTGTCTGGCGGTGGAGGAGCTCTCCAGGGCCTGTCTGGGGGTTTCCACCACCTATGCGGCCAATGCCCTGGGCACCTATCCCATATTGCTCTTCGGCACCGAGGAGCAGAAGGAGCGCTACCTGCCGGACATCGCCTCGGGCAGGCGCCTGGTGGCCTTCGCCCTCACCGAGGCCTCTGCCGGAAGCGATGCCGGGGGCATCCAGTGCACCGCCCAAAAGGACGGCGAGCACTATGTGCTTAACGGCACCAAGCAGTGGATCACCAACGGCGGAGAGGCCGAGATATACACCGTCATAGCCCTCACGGACAAGACCAAGGGGCCCAGGGGGGCCAGCGCCTTCATTGTGGAAAAAGGCACCCCGGGCTTTTCCTTCGGCAAGAAAGAGAAGAAGATGGGCATCCGATGCTCCAGCACCAGGGAGCTGGTGTTTCAGGACTGCCGCATACCCAGGGAAAACCTCCTGGCCCGCGAGGGCATGGGCTTTATTGTGGCCATGAGGACACTGGACCAGTCCCGCGTAGGTGTAGGGGCCCAGGGCGTGGGGGTGGCCCAGGGGGCCTTCGACGAGGCCATGAAGTTCGCCCGCCAGAGGGTGCAGTTCGGCCATCCCATTGTGGGCTTTCAGGCGGTGCAGCACATGCTGGCCGACATGGCCACCGAGATTGAGGCCGCCAGGGCCCTGGTCTACTCGGTGGCCCGCTACATCGACTCGGGCGCAAAGGAGATAACCCGGGCCTCGGCCATGGCCAAGCTCTTTGCCACCGACATGGCCATGAGGGTCTGCACCAACGCCCTGCAGGTGATGGGAGGCTCGGGCTACATGAGGGAGTACCCCGTGGAGAAGATGATGCGCGACGCCAAGATACTGCAGATTTACGAGGGCACCAACCAGATTCAGCGAAATGTCATAGCCCAGGCCCTCGTCAAGGAGGCCACCAGGGCCAAGGGCTGACACCCCAAGCAAAGATTCCGGGGATGCGCAAGCCAGCGCAACGAAACGGCTCCAGGGGCCCGTTGTGCTAACATTTGGCTGATATGCAGGTAGGAAGGAGGGGTTTTCTGGCCCTGGGGGTCTCGGCCGCCCTGGGTGGGCTGGGCGCCCTGCTTAAGGGGCCCAAGGGGGAGGGCCCACCTGTGCTGGCCCCAAAGCTTTACCGTGAGGGGGGAAAGAGCCTGGTGGCCGTGGCCTGGGCCCAGGAGGAAGAAGAAAGGCTCCGGGAGGCCCTGGCCCTCCTGGGAGGCCTGGGCCCCCTGGGCATCAGGGGCAAGAAGGTACTGCTTAAGCCTAATGTAGTGGCCGGGGCCGGCCCGCCTACCACCACCAGCGCCCCCCTGATAGGCGCCACGGTAAGACTCCTTTACCAGGAAGGGGCCCGGGAGGTGTGGGTGGGCGACATGTCGGCCTTGATGAGGCTTCCCACCAGGGCCAACATGCTGAGGACGGGCATAAAGGAGGCCTCCGAGAGGGCCGGTGCCCGAGTCCTTTACTTTGAGAAGCACGACTGGGTGAGGGTGCGCCTGGAGGGCACGAGGCATGTCCGGGAGGTCTTCCTTTCCGAGTGGCTCTACAGGGCCGATGTGTTCATAAACATGCCCGTGCTTAAGACCCACAGCTCGGCCGGCTACTCCATCTGCCTCAAGAACTTCGTGGGGGCCACCCACTTTCGCCAGCGCCCTTACTTCATAAGCCGGCGGCACTGGGAGGAGGTGGTGGCCGAGCTGAACCTGGCCTGGAGGCCCCATCTGAACCTGGCAGACGGCTCCTGGGTGATGCTGCAGGGAGGCCCTTGGCGAGGCAGGGCGGAAAAACTGGACATCCTTCTGGCAGGTGCCGACATGGTGGCCCTGGACGCCGTGGGCCTGGCCCTTATCAGGAGCTTTCGGCTGTGGAGCCCCCTGGAGCCCGGAGTGTGGAGGATGAGGCAGCTAAGGAGGGCGGTGCAGTTGGGCCTGGGGGCCCAGGGCCCTGAGCACATAAGGCTGAGGTTCTCGCCCCGTCTGCCCCCGGGGCTGAGGGAGCGCATAGAAGAAAACCTCTGATGGCCTACCTCCTCATAGGCTTTCTGAGCCTTCTCTGGCAGGTGCTGGCCCTTACGGAGGTGCTTGCACTTTCCGCGCACAACGAACTTTCCCTGGGACTGGCCCTAGGGGCCTGGCTGGCCCTGGTGGGCGCAGGTAGCCTGCTGGCTATGCGCCTGGGCTCAGGGGCGCTCCTGGGCCTTTGCTTTGCCCTGAGCTCGGTCTCCGGCGCGGCCCTGCTTTATGTGCTGCGCATCGGCAGGCCGCTGCTGGGGCTTGCCCCTGGGGAGGTACTTTCACCCTTTCTGACCGTGGGGCTCTGCCTCCTTGCCTTTGCCCCCCTGTGCCTGTCCCTGGGGGCGCTGTTTCCCCTGGCCAGGCGGTGGGGGCAAAGGACTGCCGGGTATGTGTATGGCCTGGAGAGCCTGGGGGCCTTCCTGGCCGGAGGGCTCTACAGCTTCCTCCTGGCCGAGCGCCTAAGCCCCCAGGCGCTGGGGGCCCTGGCAGCCTCGGGGGGGCTGGCGGCAGGATTCTTTCTTCTGAAGGGGAGGCTCAGGCCCCTGGTGCTGCTTCCCTCAGCGGCCACGGCCCTACTGCTTTGGGGGGCCTGGGGCAGCGCTTCACTGGAGATTCCGGGGTTTGCCTTCAAGGCCCGGGCGCCCAGTCGGTTCGGCCCCCTGACGGCCCTGGAAAGAAAGGGACAGGCAAGCATCTATCAGGCCGGACAACTGCTGTTTGCCTACCCGGACAGGGAGACGGAAGAGCTGAGGGCGCACCTGGCCCTGCTCATGCATCCTGAGCCCCGAAGGGTGCTCATCGTGGAGGGCTCGGTGGGCCTCTTAAGGGAGGCCCTGAAGCACGGTCCCCAGGAGGTGCTCCTGCTTCAGGTGGACCCGGCCCTTTCGGCCTTCATGGAGCGGTTCCTTACCGAGCAGGACCGGGCGGTGCTCAGGGACCCCCGGGTCAGGCTCCTTAATGCTGATGCCAGGGCACTGCTCAGGCAGGCCCCTGGGCGCTACGATGTGGTGCTCATAAACCTTCCCTCGGCCTCCACGGCGGGGCTAAACAGGTTTTACACGGTGCAGTTCTTCCGGCTCCTCAAGGAGCAGGCCCTGGCCCCCCGAGGGGTGCTGGCCCTCTTCCTGAGCCCCTCCCCTGGATATCTGAGCCCTCCCATGGCCCTCAGCTATGCCTCGGTGCTTAAGAGCCTGAAGGAGGTCTTCCCCCATGTCCTGCTCAGCAGTCCTGACTACGGGGCCATGTTTGCCTCGGGGGCGCCCCTGGCCGCGGGATTCCCTGCCCTGGGGAAAAGGTTTCATGAAAGAGGACTGGCCACCAGGCACTTTCACCTTCATGTCCTTGAGGATGCCTTCTTTCCCCAGAGGGTCCTTGCCCTTAAGGCGCAGCTTGAGGCCGCAGATGCACCCCTTAATTCGGACCTCAGGCCTGTGGCCTATCTTTACAACCTCAGGCTCTGGGCCGAGCTTCAGGGCTCTGGCCCACTGAAGGCGCTCCTTGATGTCCAAGAAGGCCAGGTGGCCCTGGCAGGAATTCTCCTTCTTGCCCTTTCCCTGCTGTGGACAAGGCGCAGGAAAAGACAGGCCATATACTACTCCGTGCTTACCACAGGGTATGCAGGTATTGTCCTTAGTGTGGTCTGCCTCCTGGGCTTTCAGGCAGCCCGGGGGTACGTGTGGAGCCAGGTGGGCATCCTCACGGGCCTGTTCATGCTGGGCCTGGCCGGAGGGGCCCTGGGCCTCAGGGGCCTAAGGCTCAGGGTGCTGGAGGCCCTCATGATTGCCCTGGCCCTCCTGGTGGGGGTATTCTTAAGGGGTATGGGGTTTTATGCCCTGGGGGCCCTCAGCGGGCTGCTTACAGGGGGGCTTTTTGCCTCGGCCTCGGAGATGGTAGCCCAGGAGGAGGCCGGCAGGCTCTACGGGCTCGAACTGCTGGGCTCCTTTGCAGGGGCCCTGGTGGTCTCCACCCTGCTGGTGCCCCTCTGGGGGCTCAAGGAGGCGGCCCTGTCGGTGGCTGCGGCCAAGGCCCTGAGCCTGGCAATGCTAAGAAGATGAGGCGCCTCAGGCTCCTGAGCTTAGCAGTCCTTGCCCTGGGCCTTCTGGGGGGCTGGCTCCTCAGGGCCGAGGAGCCCCTGGACCTCAGGGAGCACCTCCACGAGGTAGCCCCTGGGGAGAGCTTCACCTGGCACAAAAGCCCTTACGGGCACTTCCGCTCTGAGGAGGGCACGGTGGTGTTCAACACCCACCAGGTGGCCCCCCAGGTGAGGGGCTGGGCAGGCCCCATAGAGACCCTCGTAGCCCTGAGCCCCCAGGGCAAAATAACCGGGATAAAGATTCTCCGGCACCGGGAGACCCCCAACTATGTCCGGGGAATGCTCAGGAGGGAGTTCCTTAAGCAGTTTCTGGGAAAGGACATCAACGACCCCCTCCAGGTGGGCCTGGACATAGACGGCGTAAGCCGGGCCACCGTGAGTGTACAGGCCCTGGCAGAGGGGGTGCGGGTGGCCTCAAGAAGGATGGCCGGGGAGGTCCTGGGCCTGGAGGTCAGGGCAGGGGAGGAGGCCCGGGCCCTGGCCTGGCTCAGGCTCTCGGCCCTGGCAGGCCTGTTCCTTTACGCCCTGGCGGGGTTCTGGCTCCTCAGGAGACATCCCCGGTGGCAGCGCCTCAGGGATGCCTCCCTGCTTCTGGGCCTCCTGGTGCTGGGCCTCTGGCAGGCCAGTCCCATGTCGGTGCTCCATGTGCTCAACCTGCTGCTCCTTAGGGTTTCCGCCGAGCCCCTTCTCTGGGTGCTCCTCCTGGGGGTGGCCCTCACGGTGCTGGTCTCGGCAGGGAGGCTTTACTGCGGCTGGCTCTGCCCCTTTGGCGCCGTGGCCGAGTTTGTGGCCAGGCTTCTACCTGGCAGGGCCTGGCCCATTGAAAGGACCGAGGAGGAAAGGCTCAGGCGCCTTAAATATCCCCTGCTTTGGCTGGCTGCACTGGCGGTGCTCCTTACAGGAAGGACGGAGTTTGCCCTTTATGAGGTCTATGTAGGCCTCTTTTCCTTCAGTGCAAACCCGGCCCTGTGGGCCCTGGTGGCCCTGAGCGTGCTCCTTAACCCCTGGGCATGGAGGCTGTGGTGCCGCTGGCTCTGCCCGGTGGGGGCGGCGCTGGCGCTCCTTAGCCGGAACGACCCCGACAGATACCCCAGCAGTCCCCTCTGTCCCATGGGAAATGCCCCCAGGCCCGAGGGGGCGGAATGTATAAGGTGCATGAGGTGCTATACCCCAAAAAGACCCATGATTTCCAGGAGCAATGAGGGCTAAGCGAGTCCATCTGGTGGCCGCCCTGGGGGTGCTGCTTTCCCTGCTTAGCATGTCCTGGGCGCTCTTTGGCCAGCACCTTGAGGCCCTGAGGCAGCATCTGGGCCGGCGCCTCTACTACGAGCGGGTGATAAAGGAAAAGGGCCTCACCCTCAAGCGGGCCCTTTACTGGAGGAGGCTGGATTGACTAAATGGGGGGGCGGCGCCCCTTCGGGGCGCCGCCCCCCCTCCCCCCCACCAATCCCTATCCGTCAAGCATCACCTTAGTGCCCTCAGGAGTGCTGAACTCCACTATGGCCGGGTAGCCTGCCTGGCACATGCTGGGCCCCAGACTGGCAAGCTCGGCCCAGTCAGAGGGCATGTCGGGCCCATACCTGCCGCCCCCGGCCAGGTGCTCCCCCAGGGGAGTGCCGTTGTCCCCCGTGCCTATGCCCAGCATGGCCACGCTCAGGCAGAAGGCCATTTACAGGGAGTTCTTCCGTCCTCTGGGGGTGGAGCACCAGATGGTGGCCGCCCTCCAGGTGTGGCCTCACCGGCTGGTGGCCGTGGGACTCAACCGAAGCAGGAGCGACTTTTCAGAGCAGGAAAGGCTCATGCTGGAGCTTCTGCGGGGCCACCTGGCCGAGGCCTACCGCAACTGTGCCAGATACGGGGCGCTTCAGCAGGGGCTCATGGAGCGAGGCAGACTGCCCCTCACGGCCAGGGAATACGAGGTGCTCCAGTGGGTGGCCCAGGGAGGGACCAACCAGGAGGTGGCCCTGATACTGGGCATCGCACCCCTTACGGTGAGGAAGCACCTGGAGCACATCTATGGAAAGCTGGGTGTGGAAAGCCGCACCGCCGCGGCTAAGTGCTCCTGGGAGGCCCTAAGCTCAGCAGGGGACAGCCACCGCACAGGGGCCTCCTGGGCCGGCAGAACTCCTTGCCCACCCGCACGAAAAGGGCGTGAAACTCGTTGAAAAGCCTTGCATCAGGCTCCAGGGCCTTGTGGAAAAGCTCCTGGGCCTCCTGGTAGCCGGCCTGCGGGGAGAGAAGCCCATGACGCTTGAGCACCCTGAGGGTGTAGGCATCCACCACAAAGACCGGCTTTTCCAGGGCATAAAGCAGTATGGAGTCTGCCGTCTCAGGGCCTATGCCCTTTACCCTGAGGAGCCGCCTTCTTAGTTCCTGGGCATCCTGCCTCCTCAAGCTCCGAAGCCTCCCCCCACACTCTGAAATCAAAAACTCCACCAGGTGCTTGAGCCTCCGGGCCTTTACATTGTAGTATCCCGAGGGCCTTATGAGCCGGGCGAGCTCCGCCTCGGCCATTCGGTGGATGGCCTGGGGGCTCAGGGCCCCGGCCCTCCTGAGGTTCCTGACGGCCCGCTTCACATTGGCCCAGTTGGTGTTCTGGGTAAGCACCGCCCCAACGGCCACCTCGAAGGGCCCCCTGGCAGGCCACCAGCCCTGTGGGCCAAAGGCCCGGAAAAGCCTTTCATAAAGCTCCCTTAGCTCAGGCATGCTATATTATAAACACCATGCTGGATGCCAGGTTCGTAAGGGACAACATCGACACCGTCAGGGAGGCCCTGAAGAAGCGGGGCTATGAGCTCGCCCTGGAGCCCTTCCTGGAGCTGGAGCAAAGGAGGCTTTCGCACCTCCGGGAGGCCGACGAGCTCAGGGCCGAGAGGAACCGGGTCTCCGAGGAGATTGCGGCCCTGAAGCGGGCAGGAAAGGACGCCTCGGCAATGATAGCCCGGATGCGCTCGGTGGCCCAGAGGATAAAGGAGCTGCAGGAGGCCCTGAAGGCCCTGGAGGAGGAAAGCCGGGAGTTTCTGCTTCAGCTTCCCAACCTCCCGCACGAAAGCGTCCCCCTGGGCAAGGACGAGGCGGACAATGTGGTGCTTCGGCACTGGGGACAGCCCAGGGAGTTTGACTTCAGGCCCCTTGCCCACTGGGACCTGGCGGAGCTTCACGGCATCGTGGACTTCCAACGGGCAGCGAGGATGAGCGGGGCCCGCTTCAGCCTCATGAAGGGCCTGGGCGCCGCCCTGGAGCGGGCCCTCGTAAACTTCATGCTGGAGCTTCACACCTCCAGGGGATATGTGGAGGTCTTCCCTCCCCTCCTGGTCAATGCCAAGAGCATGACGGGCACGGGGCAGCTGCCCAAGTTCGAGGTGGAGCTCTTCAAGACCACCGACGGCTACTACCTCATCCCCACCGCCGAAGTGCCCGTGACCAACATCCACAGGGAGGAGATACTCTCCGAGGAGCAGCTGCCCATCTACTACACCGCCTACACCCCTTGCTTCAGGCGCGAGGCCGGCTCCTACGGCAAGGACACCCGGGGGCTCATCCGGCAGCACCAGTTCAACAAGGTGGAGCTGGTGAAGTTCACCCTCCCTGAGCAGTCCTACGAGGAGCTGGAGGGCCTCACTCGGGACGCCGAGGAGGTGCTCAGGCAGCTGGGGCTTCCCTACAGAGTGGTGGCCCTGTGCACCGCCGACCTGGGCTTTGCCGCTGCAAAGACCTATGACCTGGAGGTTTGGTTCCCCGCTCAGGGACGCTACAGGGAGGTCTCCTCCTGCTCGAACTTCGGCGACTTCCAGGCCCGAAGGGCCGATATACGGTTCAGGAGAAAGGGCCGAAAAGGCACCGAATATGTGCACACACTGAACGGCTCGGGCCTGGCCATAGGAAGGACCCTGGCAGCCCTCCTGGAGAACTACCAGAACCCCGACGGCACCATCAGCATTCCCCAGGTCCTCAGGCCCTACATGGGGGGACTTGAAAAGATAGGCTGAAGGAGGCAACCTCTAAGGGACGATTTCTGTGCCTACGCCTCGCTCGGTGAAGATCTCCAGGAGCAGGCAGTGCTGAAGCCTTCCGTCCACTATGTGGGTCTTTCTTACCCCTGAGCCCAGGGCCCTGAGGCAGGCCTCCACCTTGGGCACCATACCGCCTGATATCTGGCCCCTTCTGAGCATTCCCCTGGCCCTCCGGGCCGTAAGGGTGGCTATCACCCTGCCCCGGGCATCCAGCACCCCTGGCACATCGGTAAGCAGGATGAGTTTTTCCGCCCCCAGGGCGGCGGCCACTGCCGAGGCCACATAGTCGGCGTTTATGTTGAGGCTCTCCCCCCTGGGGCCCACCCCCACGGGGGAAAGCACGGGGATGAAGCCCTGCTGCTTCAGGGCCTGAAGCACCTCCGCGGAGACCTCCTTCACCTCCCCTACCAGTCCCAGGTCTATGATCTCCTCGGCCTGCCCCTCGGGAGAGGCCTTCTTTAGCAGCTTCTTTCTGGCCTTGAGCAGCAGGGCATCCTTGCCACTCAGGCCCACCGCCCTGGCCCCGTGGGAGTTTATGAGGGCCACTATCTCCTTGTTGATCAGCCCTCCCAGGACCATCTCCACGATATCCATGGTCTCCTGGTCGGTGACCCTGTGCCCGTGCACGAAGCTGGGCTCCTTGCCCAGGCGGCGCATCATCTCGGAGACCTTCGGCCCGCCGCCGTGCACCACCACGGGATGAACCCCTATGAAGTTCAGGAGGGCCACATCCTGGGCAAAGCCCTCCTTCAGGGCCTCCTCCCTCTGGGCGGCCCCCCCGTACTTTATCACGAAGGTCTTGCCGTAGAAGTTCCTTATGTAGGGGAGGGCCTCTATGAGGGTCCTGGCCCGCTCTATCAGGCTCTGCATCGGCATCTCCGCTCATAACAGGGTATGCACAGGGGCTGGCCCTGAAGGAGCCTGGTCTTGCCCTCCATCACCCGCTGGCCGCAGCGGGCACAAGGGATGCTCCGCTGCAGCCTGGCCTCTGGGGGAGGCTTGAGCCTCAGCCTCCTTATATGCAGGAGCTCCTCCAGTGGGGCCTGGAGTATGGCCCTGAGCTTCCTGGAGCGCCTGCGGTGAAGGAGCCTCTGCACCTCGGGGCCCCTTTCCCCCCGCATGTAGCGCTGCCAGGCCTCCCTCTCCTGGGGGGACTCCTCAGGGGGCCGCCACTTTACCACCACCCTCAGGGCCTGCCCTCCGGGGCGCCTTATGAAGGTATAGACCTGCTTGCCATAGTCCCTAAACAGCAGGTTGCCCTTGCCGAAGGTGCAGCCCAGGAGGGCCTGGATGGCATCCACGGCGCAGGAGTCGTTCTCCACCACGGCCACCAGCTCCTCGTCCCGGGCCCTCTGGGGGCCCAGCTCCCTGAGGACTGCCTGGGCCACCCTTGTCCCCAGGGCAAGCCCCGGACAGGTATGCCCGTGAAAGGCCGCCGCCCGTCTAAGAAGCCTCTGGGCCTCGGTCATGGGCTAAATTTTACTAAAAAATCCCCTTTTTTGCTCGGCAGCTATCCCTGCGGGGAACAAGGGCAACCGCCTTCGCCGGCCTTACGCCTGCAGAGCCCCCCTGTCAACTCCTGAATCCCACCGTGAGCATTTTCTGCCTGAGAGCCTTTATCTTGTCCCTCAGGGCGGCGGCCCGCTCAAACTCCAGGCGCTGGGCGGCCTGGCGCATCTGGGCCTCCAGTCTCTGGAGGGCCTCCTCGCTGGGGGGCACCTCCTCGGTCTCCTCCGCAGGGACGGTGAAGTAGTCCCTCTCGTAGATGCTGGAAAGGATGTCCTTTATCTTGGACTTGACCGTCCTGGGGCTGATGTGGTTGCGGCGGTTGTAGGCAAGCTGAATCTCCCTGCGCCTTTGGGACTCCTGCAGGGCCCTCTGCATGGAGCCAGTGATGCGCTCGGCATACAGGATGACCTGGCCGGAGACATTCCTGGCAGCCCGGCCGGCCGTCTGAATCAAGGCCCTCTCGGAGCGCAGGAATCCCTCCTTGTCTGCATCCAGGATGGCCACCAGGGAGACCTCGGGAAGGTCAAGCCCCTCCCTGAGAAGGTTTACCCCTATGAGGACATCAAACTTGCCCAGCCTGAGGTCCCTTAGTATCTCCACCCTCTCCAGGGTGTCTATGTCGGCATGAAGGTACCTGGCCCTTATGCCCAGCTCCGAGTAGTACTCCGTGAGGTCCTCGGCCATGCGCTTGGTGAGGGTGGTGACCAGCACCCTTTCGCCCTTCCGAATGCGCTCCCTTATTTCCGAGAGCAGGTCCTCCACCTGCCCCTTGGCCGGGCGGACCAGCATGGGGGGGTCCACCAGCCCTGTGGGCCGCACTATCTGCTCCACCACCCTGCCCTGGGACTTCTGAAGCTCGTAGTCCCCCGGGGTGGCAGAGACATATATCACCTGGTTGACCCTGTGCTCAAACTCCTCAAATTTCAGGGGCCGGTTGTCCAGGGCGCTGGGTAGCCGAAAGCCATACTCCACCAGGGTGAGCTTCCTGGAGCGGTCCCCCTCGTACATGCCCCCCAGTTGGGGCACGGTGGCATGGGACTCGTCTATTATGAGAAGGTAGTCCTGGGGAAAGTAGTCTATGAGTGTCCAGGGGGGCTCCCCGGGGGCCCGGCCGCTGAGGTGGCGGGAGTAGTTCTCTATGCCATGGCAGTAGCCGAACTCCCTGAGCATCTCCAGGTCAAAGAGGGTGCGCTGCTGAATCCTCTGGGCCTCCAGCTCCTTGCCCAGGCCCTTGAAGTACTGAACCCTCTCCCTGAGCTCCTCCTCAATGGCCTTTATGGCCCTCTGCAGCCTGGGCTCTGGGGTTATCCAGTGGCTGTTGGGAAACAGGGCATACTTCTGAAGCCTCCTGAGGGCCTCCCCTGTAAGGGGGTCAAACTCCCACAGGGCGTCAATGTCATCGCCGAAGAACTCCACCCTCAGGGCCCTCTCCAGGGCCACCGAGGGGAAGATCTCCACCACATCCCCCCGGACGCGGAAGGTGCCCCTCCTGAGCTCCCCCTCGGTGCGCACATAGTGCATCTGGACGAACTTTTTAAGCACGGCGTTTCTCTCCGTATGCATTCCCTCCTCCAGCACGAAGTGCATGGCCATGTAGTCCTCGGGGGAGCCTATGCCGTAAATACAGCTTACCGAGGCCACCACGATGACATCCCTCCGGGTAAGCACCGCCATGGTGGCGGCATGCCGGAGCCGGTCTATGTCGTCGTTTATGAGGGCGTCCTTCTCTATGTAGGTGTCCGTCTGGGGAATGTAGGCCTCGGGCTGGTAGTAGTCGTAGTAGCTGACGAAGTACTCCACGGCTGCCTCAGGGAAGAGCTCCTTGAACTCCCCGTAAAGCTGGGCTGCCAGGGTCTTGTTGTGGGCGATAACCAGGGTGGGACGGTTCAGCCGGGCCAGCACATTGGCGATGGTGAAGGTCTTCCCAGAACCCGTGACCCCCAGAAGCACCTGGTGCCTCTGGCCCCGCATGAGGCCCTCCGTAAGGGCCCTTATGGCCTTGGGCTGGTCGCCCTTAGGCTTGAAGGGGCTTCTGAGGCGAAACTCCATAAGGACATTTTAGCAGAGGCTTTGTGGTAAGATTTATCCATGCCTTTCATCGGAAGGCAGGCCCCAATTGCCCAAGGACTTCTCAAGGAAATGAAGCGCCTGCGCAGGAGGCCTTCCCAAGAGCTCCCATGAAAGAGACCCTCGGTGCCCAGCCGGCCGAGTCCCTCAAGGCCTCCCTGGCCAGGGAGCTCAGGGGTCCTGTGGAGGTGCATCTTTTCACCCAGAAGGGGCAGAACGAGCAGTACAACGCTGCCGCCAGGGCCCTCCTCAGGGAGCTCTGCAGCCTCAGCCAGAAGCTCATCCTGAGGACCCACTCCCTCCGCAGCCCCCTGGCCAGGCGCCACGGACTGGAGCGCTCCCCCACGGTGCTCATAGCCCCTGAGCGCTACCGCATCCGCTACACCGGAGCCCCCCTGGGCGAGGAGGGCCGCTCCTTCGTGCTGGCCCTGGTAGCCGCCTCCAGGGGCAGGGGGTTCTTCTCACCCCCTTTAAGGAAGGCCATAAGGGGCCTCAGGGAGAGGAAGGAAATCAAGGTGTTTGTAAATCCCACCTGCCCCCTCTGCCCCCTCCAGGCCCTTTACGGAATAAGCGCGGCAGTGGACGCCCCCCGGTGGGTCTCGGTAGAGGTAGTGGAGACCTTTGAAAACCTTGACCTTGCCCTCCGCTACGGGGCCCTGGCGGTGCCCAGAACCTTCATAAATGATTCCCTGGTAGCAGAGGCCCTGCAGAGCCAGGAGGAGTTCCTCCAGGGCCTCCTGGGCAGGGCCCCTGTCCGCTATCAGGAGGCCCCCCTTTATGACCTCCTGATAGTGGGGGCAGGCCCAGCAGGGCTCAGCGCCGCCATATACGCCGCAAGAGGGGGGCTCAATACCTTGGTGCTGGAGAAAGGCCCGGCGGGAGGACAGGTGCTCATCACCCCGGTGGTGGAGAACTACCCCGGCTTCAAGGCCGTGGCAGGCAGGGCCCTGGTGGAAATGATGCTTCAGCAGGCCGCCCAGTACGCCCAGATAAGGCAGGGAGTAGAGGTGAAGGCCATAAGCCCCCTCAAGGGGGGAGGTTTCTTGCTCCAGAGCACCGAGGGGCCCTTCAGGGCCAGGGCGGTGCTTTTGGCCACAGGGGCTGCGCCCAGGAGGCTGGGGGTGCCGGGCGAAAGGGAGCTCTTCGGTCGGGGAGTGAGCTACTGTGCCACCTGCGACGGCTACCTCTACAGGGACGGCAAGCCGGTAGTAGTCATAGGGGGAGGAAACACCGCCCTTACCGATGCCCTCTATCTTTACACCCTGGGGGCCGGGGTGAGGATACTGCACCGCTCAGGGGCCCTCAGGGCCGAGGAGCACCTCAAGAGGGAGCTTTCGGAAAGGAAGATACCCGTGCTTTACCACACCACCGTGGAGGCCTTCCTGGGAAGGGGAAGACTGCAGGCAGTAGAGGTCAGGGGCCCAGGGGGAGGAAAAAGGAGGCTCAGGGCCCAAGGGGCCTTCATAGCCATCGGACATGAGCCCCAGCACTCCCTGGCCAAGGCCCTGGGGCTGGAGCTCAGCCCCGAGGGCTACATCAAGGTCAACGAGAGGCAGGAGACCTCCCTGCCAGGCCTTTACGCTGCCGGGGACATAACCGGCGGGGCCAAGCAGATAGCAGTGGCCGTGGGCCAGGGAACCACGGCGGCCATAAACATAGGGGAGGCCCTGAGAAGGGCCTGAGGCTCAGCCAGCCGCCTTTACTTGCCCTGGGGAAAAATCGTATAATTCTTCCTTCTCATGGCCGAGCAGAAAAACATAGTGGTGTGCATAAAGCAGGTGCCCGATGCCGCTGAGGTGAAGGTCAACCCTCAGACGGGCACCCTCATCCGCGAAGGAGTACCCAGCATGATAAACCCCTTTGACCTTCACGCCCTGGAGGCGGCCCTTCAGCTTCGGGAAACCCTGGGAGAGGGGAAGGTCATAGCCCTGAGCATGGGCCCTCCCCAGGCCGAGCAGGCCCTGAGGGATGCCATAGCCCTGGGGGCCCAGGAGGCGGTGCTCCTTACCCACAAGGCCTTTGCCGGCTCGGACACCCTGGCCACCTCCTACGCCCTGGCCAAGGCCATCCAGAGGCTTTCGGCCAAGATAGTGCTTTGCGGCAAGCAGGCCATCGACGGGGACACTTCGCAGGTGGGCCCGGAGGTGGCAGAGCTCTTGAACATCCCCCATGTGGCCTATGTGAGAAAGATAAGACAGGTAAGCTGGGAGCGCATCGTGGTGGAGCGCCTCATGGAGGAGGGCTATGATGTGGTAGCCTCCAGCCTTCCGGTGCTGCTTACGGTAGTAAAGGAGCTCAACGAACCCCGCCCACCCTCCCTCAGGGGCAAGATGGCTGCCAAGAGGGCCTCAATACCCCACTGGGGACCCCAGGACATAGAGGCCTCGGAGGAGAAGCTGGGCCTCAGGGGCTCCCCCACCCAGGTAAAGAAGGTCTTTGCCCCCCAGGCGAGGGGGGAAAGGAGGATGCTGGAGGGCTCTCCTGAGCAGCAGGTGGAGGCCCTCATCCAGGCCCTGAAGGAGATGAAATGCCTCTGAGAATAGACCCCGAGCGCTGCAGTGGCTGCGGCGAGTGCCTGGGGGCCTGCCCCTACGAGGCCATCGTCATGAAGGAGGAGAAGGCCCAGATAACGGAGTACTGCCAGCTGTGCATGAACTGCCTGGGGGTCTGTCCCGAGGGGGCCATAAAGGAGACGGAGGAGCCCCTGGAGGGGCCCCAGGAGGGCTTCAGGGGCGTGTGGGTGTTTGCCGAGCAGCGGGAGGGCCGACTGGCCCCCGTGGCCCTGGAGCTCCTGGGTGCTGGCCGAAGGCTGGCGGAGCAGTTGGAGGTGCCCTGCTCGGCGGTGCTTTTCGGGGCCACCGAGGCCGAGGCCCAGGAGCTACTGTGCTGGGGGGCCGATGTGGTCTACCACTGCCCGGAGCTTTCCCAGTTCAACGACGAGCTCTATGCGGGGCTACTTTCTGCCCTCATAAACACCCACCGGCCGGAGATAGTCCTTGCCGGGGCCACCGCCATAGGCAGGTCCTTCCTGCCCCGGGTGGCCGCCAGGCTGAGGACTGGCCTAACCGCCGACTGCACCGGCCTGGACATAGACCCCCAGAGCAGGAACCTCATCCAGACCCGCCCGGCCTTCGGAGGAAACATCATGGCCAGCATCCTGTGCCCCTCCCGCAGGCCCCAGATGGCCACCGTCAGGCCCAGGGTAATGAAGCCAGGGCGGTACGAGCCCCAGAGGCAAGGCCAGGTAATAAGGGTGAAGGCCCCCCAGGTGAAGCCCCGCACGGAGCTCCTGGAGTCCTTCCGGGAGGGCCCTTCCGAGAAGGTGGACCTCCAGGAGGCCAAGGTGATAGTCTCAGGCGGAAGGGGCATGGGGGGGCCCGAGGGCTTCCGGCTCCTCCAGGAGCTGGCGGAACTCCTGGGCGGAGTGGTAGGGGCCTCCAGGGCCGCAGTGGACGAGGGCTGGATGCCCTACAGCCGCCAGGTGGGCCAGACAGGAAAGACCGTCTGCCCCCGCCTGTACATAGCCTGCGGCATCTCCGGGGCGGTGCAGCACCTGGTGGGCATGCAGTCCTCCGATGTGATAGTGGCCATAAACAAGAACCCCCAGGCCCCCATATTCAATGTGGCCACCTACGGCATAGTGGGCGACGCCTTCCGGATACTGCCCCTGCTGATAAGACGCCTTAAGGAACTCAAAGGACAATGAAGCTGGCAGTGGTGTTCCCAGGACAGGGCTCCCAGCACGTGGGCATGGGCAGGGCCCTGTGGGAGGCCTACCCCCGGGTAAGAGAGCTTTATGAGGAGGCCCAGCGGTGCCTGGGCTGGGATGTGGCCTCCCTAAGCTTTGAGGGCCCCGAGGAGGAGCTGAACCGCACCGTGAGGACTCAGCCCTGCCTCCTGGTGGCAGGCTACGCCGCCTACCTGATGCTTGCCCAGGAGGGAGTAAGCCCCTCGGTGCTGGCAGGGCACAGCCTGGGGGAGTATACCGCCCTGGTGGCCGCAGGGGTGCTGTCCTTCCCCCAGGCCCTGAGGCTTACGGAGCTAAGGGCCACCCTCATGCAGGAGGCCGTGCCCGAGGGCCAGGGAATGATGGCCGCAGTGCTGGGCCTGGAAAGGGAGCGGGTGGACGCCCTGTGCCAGGAAGTCAAGACAGGCTACGTGGAGCCGGCCAACTACAACTGCCCCGGGCAGATAGTGCTTTCCGGCCAGAGCCGGGCCGTGCAGGAGGCCATGCGCCTGGCCAAGGCGGCGGGGGCCAAAAGGGTGCTGCCCCTTAAGGTGAGCGTGCCCAGCCACTCAAAGCTCATGAGCCAGGCGGCAGAGCGGCTGGCAGAGCACCTGTTCCTGGAGACGGAGTTCCGCCAGCCCAGGGTCCCGGTGGTCTCCAACGCCGACGCCATATTCCTGAGCACCGCCGACGGCATAAGGGCAGCCCTCGTAAGGCAGCTGAGCCACCCCGTGCTGTGGGAGGACTCCCTGAGGGTGATGTACGATGCCGGGGTGGACACCTTCATAGAGGCAGGCCCCGGAAAGGTCCTCTCAGGGCTCATCAAGAGGACCCTCCCGGAGGCCAGGGTGCTGAATGTCCAGGACCCCCAAAGCCTCAGGGCCACCCTTCAGGCCCTCTGAAGCTCCACCTCCCTGAGGGGCCAGACCTCAATGCTCTGGCCTGTCCAGACCCTCACGGCATCGGCCGCATCCCGCTTGGTGAGCATGTAGCGCCGATGCTTGGGGTCCCTGACCCCCCAGTCTATCACCACCCCCTCCCGCCTGAGGGTGGCATGCCTCAGCAGCGCCCCCTTCCTAAGAAGCATGCCTTCTCAGGGTCTTCTGCCCCTCCTTCAGGGCCCTCACCAGGGCCAGGAGCCTGAGCCTTTCCGAAAGGCTCAGCCCGGCCAGATGGGCACAGCGCCTGAAGCCCTCACCGGCAAAGAACCTCAGGCTCTCGGACCTGTAGGCAGGATGGTACAGGTCCTCCAGGCTCTGAAGAATCACCGCCTCCGCTAAAGCCCTCACTCCCATAGCTTCCTCCTTCCCGGGGTGGAAACACGGTTTTACCGGACTTTAGCAATCCTCCTGCCAGGCAGAAATGCCTTTTTTTCATATTCCTTTCCTTCCTTACTGTGCCAAAACCATGACATCTGTCAAAAAACCTTCCCCCTTCACTGAAAAGCCTATGCGCTTTTCAGTTGTAATGCAATAGCCCGGATGGGAGAGGGCAGCCTTTCCCTATGGGGCCTCCTTCAGCACATCCTGTAGCCAGCTCATGGCCGCCGCCATGGTGGGGAAGCCCACGGTGCTGGTTATAAGGAGCAGGGCATGCTCCAGCTCCTGGGCGCTGGCGCCTGCCTGCAGGGCCCTGCGGGCGTGGCTGTGCACGGCCCCCTCGCTCCTTATGGCGGCCGCCGCTGCGAGCTGCAGCAGATGGGAGGTCTTCTCGTCCAGGGGGCCCGAGGCCCTGGCCGTGGAGCCCAGTCTCTCCAGGGCCGAGAAGAACCTCCTGTACCTCTTGCGCATCTGGGAGTAGTGCTTAGGGTACTTCATCCTTTGCCTCCTTTGACGAGTTTTTTTCCTGCCTCGTAGGCCTCCTTCAGGGCCGTAGGGTGCTGCCTTATGGCCCCCAGGGCGTCCACTCCCAGGTAGCCCAGGCAGTGGTGCTCTGGCACGCTTATGGAGCGGAAGAAGGCCCTCACGGTGGCCTCGGAGCATTTAAGCCCCTCGGCCCAGTGCATGCCCCCCACGGTGATGAACAGTCCCCTTCTGCCCTCTGGCGGCTGGGGGATGGGCCGCTTCAGCAGGTACTTTTCGCACCAGAAGGCCTGGCAGCGGTCCACCACGGCCTTCAGTTGGGCCGACACCCCCAGGAAGAATATGGGGCTTGTCAGCAGGATGCGGTGGCAGCTTCTTATGAGGGGGTAGATGAGCTCCATGTCGTCCTGGATGACGCACTGGCCCGTTTCTGTGCAACCTCCGCAGTCCTGGCAGCCCCGGATGTCAAGCTCGTTGAGCAGGAGAAGCTCCACCTGGGCCCCCTCCTCCTGGGCCCCCCTGAGGGCCTCCTGAAGGAGCAGCTCGGTGTTTCCTCCCTTTCGGGGGCTTCCGTGAAGGGCCAGGAGCCTCACCGATACCTCTGGTGAAACTCCCTGGCAGCCTGGGCAAATCTGGCTCCGAAGGCGTAGGCCTCCTGGAGCTCCTTCTCCTTGGCCAGGTAGCGCACCTGCAGGGCATCGGGGAAGACCTCCAGGCCCATGTCCCTGAAGCCCTGAAGGATCTCCTTTGTGGCCCCACCTGCCCAGCCGAAGGTGCCGAAGGCCCCCACCAGGCGGTCCTTGGGTCTGAGGCCCTTGAGGTAGTAGAGGAGCTCCCCCACATGGGGAAACACGGTGTTGTTCAGGGTGGGGGAGCCCAGGAGGGTCGCCCTGGCACGCCAGAACTCCTTTACCGCCACGCTAACGGGGGTGGCCCTGAGCTTCAGGACCCGCACATCCATGCCCTGGTCCCTGGCGCCCTGGGCTATGGCCTGGGTAAGCTTGCCCGTGGCGCCCCACATGGTGTCGTAGATGATGAGCACCCTTTCCTCGGCCCAGCCGGAGGCCATGTCCAGGTACATCTTCAGCACCTTCTGGGGCTGGCTCCGCCACACCACCCCGTGGTCAGGAGCTATCATCTGAATCTCAAGGCCCATGTCCTTCAGCTCCTTTATCTTCCGCTTAATGAGGGTACCAAAGGGCATGAGGATGTTGGCGTAGTAGTCCCAGACCGCATCCTCCAGCTCGGCCTGGGAGGCGCAGGCCACGAACTCGTCGTCAAACCTCTGGCTGCTGGCCAGGTGCTGGCCGAAGCCGTCCTGGCTCACCAGCACCCCGTCGGGCTGAATAAAGGTCATCATGGAGTCAGGCCAGTGGATCATGGGGGTCTCTATGAAGAGCAGCGTCCTTTTGCCTATCTTGAGGGTGTCGCCGGTCTTGACGGTCTCTATCCTCCAGCCGGAGGTGTCAAAGAACCGCTGAAGGCCCTCCTGCCCCTTCTTGCTGCAGTACACCGTGGCCTGGGGGCAGGCCGAGAGGATGGCAGGAAGCCCCCCCGAGTGGTCCGGCTCCACATGGTTTACCACCAGGTGCCTAATCCTGGAGGGCTCGATGAGGGCCCTTATGTTGGCCAGGCTGAGGGCCTCAAAACCGGCCTTTACCCCGTCAAGCAGGGTGGGCTCCTCGTCCAGCACCAGATAGTTGTTGTAGGTGGAGCCCCTGGGGGTTATGTAGCCGTGGAAGTCCCTCACCGCCCAGTCCACCGCACCTACCCAGTAGATTCCCTCCTTCAGTTGCACCGGCTTCATGGAAACCTCCTTCCTTTAAAGAAGCTTCTCCCTCACCTTCACCACCGCCTGGGCCCTTCGCTGCTGGAGCCAGGAGGTCATCCTCTGGTGCCTGAGCCTCTGAAGCAGGGAAAACATCACCCTTTCCTTGGCCTCCTGGAAGGAGGCATACTGGGGTGGCCTCCGCTCGTGCACCAGGAGAACATAGTAGCTGCCCTTGAGGGCCAGGGGGCCCACTACCTCGCCCTCGGAGGCCTCCTCAAGCACCTGGGCCACCTCGGGGGAAAACAGCCCTGGCTCAGTCCATCGGGGCCCCAGTACCGCTATGCCGTCCTGCTGGGAAAGCCCCTGGAGGGACAGCCCGCCCCGGCGCATCTGCTCAGCCAGGGCCCGGGCCTTGTCGGCCTCCAGGAGCTCCACCATGGTGAGCTTCACCTTCAGGGGCTCCTTCACCGGAGGGGCCCGGCGATAGGCCCTGCGGACCTCCTCCAGGCTGACATCCTGGATGCCGGCAAAGCTGTGGCGGAACTTGTCAATGAGTATCTCCTCCCTGAGCTCCTCCTTGAGCTCCTCCTCGGTAAGGCCCTGCTGTCTGAGCCAGGCCTGAAGGTCTCCCTTGTCCTGCCTGAGTTGCCTGAGTTTGGCCTGAAGCTCCTCCGGCTTGACCTCAAGGCCCTTCTCCCTGGCCCCCTTAAGGAGCAGGGCCCTCTGGATGAGGGCCTCCAGCACCGCTTGCCTGGCGGCCTGGGGGGGCTCCTCGGGATGCTGCCTCAGCCGCTCCTTGAGGAGCCGGCGGTACCTCTTGAGGGAGACCTTCTGGCCGTCCACCTCGGCTATGTGCCTGGCGCAGCCAGAAAGGAGCAGGACGACAAGCAGTATGGGCAGGGCCCTGCGCATCAAGGTAATTATAGCAATGTTGCCATGGTGCTTGTGGAGGATGTAAACTTTCCCCAGGTTGGCCAAGGTGGTGTGGATAACCGGGCTTCCGGGCTCTGGTAAAAGCAGCGTGGCCCTGGCCCTTAAGAGGAGGCGCCCGGAGGTGCTGCTGCTCCAGATGGATGAGCTGAGGAAGGTGGCCACCCCCAGGCCCACCTACTCGGAGGCCGAAAGGGAGGTGCTCTACCGGGCCCTGGTGTGGATGGCCCGCCTGCTCTGGGGGCTGGGCTACACCGTGGTAATTGATGCCACGGGACACCGCAGGGCCTGGAGGCAGCTGGCCCGAAAGCTCATAGGGGGGGACTTTGCCGAGGTCTACCTCCGCTGCCCCCTCCGGCTGTGCATGCAGAGGGAGGCCTCAAGGGGAAGCCGGGTGTATGAGAGGGCCAGGGAGGGCTGGCCCGTGCCAGGCCTCAGCGTCCCCTACGAGGAGCCCCAGAGGGCCGAGCTGGTGGTGGACACCCAGCGGGTAGGCCCTGAGGAGGCGGCCGAAAGGCTGCTGGGGCTGCTGGATGATAAAATCTAACCATATGGAAAGAATCAGGCTGCTAAGCCCCGAGGAGGCCCAGGCCCTGAGGGCCGGGGAGGTGCTGGAACGCCCCGCCGATGCCCTGAAGGAGCTGGTGGAAAACTCCCTGGATGCCCAGGCCAGGAAGGTGCAGGTGGAGTTTCAGAGGGCGGGGCTTTCCCTCATCAGGGTCCAGGACGATGGGCTGGGGATGCATCCCAAGGATGTGCCCCTGAGCATCCTTCCTCATGCCACCAGCAAGCTCCAGGACCTGCAGGGGCTTCAGGCCGTGAGGAGTCTGGGCTTCAGGGGGGAGGCCCTGGCCTCCATCGCCAGGGTAAGCCGGCTGGTGCTGGAAAGCGGCCTCAGAGGGGCCCAGGAGGGTCTGAGGCTTGAGGCCCACGGGGCAGAGGTGCTCTCTGAAAGACCTGCCCCCAACCCAGGGGGGACGGTGGTGGAGGTAAGGGACCTCTTCTACAACACCCCCGTGAGGAGGAAGTTCCTCCGCTCCCTGAGTACCGAGGCCTACAGGCTTACGGAGACGCTCCTGAGGTATGCCCTGGCCTTTCCCGAGGTGGCCTTCAGCCTGAAGGCCGACGGAAGAAAGGTGCTGGAGCTCCCTCCCCACAGGGACAGGGCCGAAAGGATAAGGGCCCTGTTCGGGCAGCAACTCCCCTTGAGGCTCTTTCAGGCCAAGGGAAAGGGGCTGGCCCTGGAGCTTTACCTCAGCACCGAGCACCGGGCCAGCAGGGCCCAGCAGTACGTGTTCCTAAACAGGAGGCCCATAAAGGCCGAGGGGCTCTTTACCGCCCCCATATACCAGGGCCTGGGGCTTCCCCAAGGACGCCACCCCGTGCTCTTCCTCTACCTGGAGGTAGAGCCCCGGCAGGTGGATGTAAATGTCCATCCCCGAAAGGCCCAGGTGCGCCTGAGCCATCCCGAGGCCCTGAAGGGCCTGCTAAGAACAGCCCTCCGGGGCCCCCAAGATTCTTTGGGGTACTCCATCCGGGGCCCCCAAAGAATCCATGATTCTTTGGGGTACTCCACCCGGGGCGGCCAAAGAATCCATGATTCTCCTCCCCCAGGGCCTTCCCTGAGGGTGGGCGAGGCCCAGCCCCTGCCCTACCAGGGCCTGCCCCGGTGCCTCAGGGTGGGCGAGAGCTTCTGGGCCGTGGCCACAGAGGAGGGGCTGCTGCTTCTGGATGTGCACGCGGCCCACGAGAGGGTGCTTTATGAGAGGCTGCTCTCTGAGGCCTGGGGCTGCCAGAGGCTCCTCCTGCCCCAGAGCCTGGAGCTACCAAGGCATCTGAAGGAGCTGCTGCTGGGGCACCAGGAGGCCCTGGCCTCCCTGGGGCTTGAGCTTCAGGACTGGGCAGGCTCTGCCCTGCTGGTAAGGGCCGTGCCCCAAGGCACGGCCCTGGAGCACCTTGGCCCACTGCTTAAGGACCTGGCCCTGCTGCTTTCGCAAGAGCGGCCCGTTGGAGAGGAGCTCAGGGGGGCCCTGGCCGCCAGGATGGCCTGCCACAGGGCCCTCAGAGGCTCCGAGGCCCTGGGCCCCCAGGAAGTAGGAAGGCTCTGGCAGGAGCTCAGGGACTGCCAGGAGCCCTGGCGCTGCCCCCACGGAAGGCCCACCCAGATGCTGCTGAGCCTGAAAGACCTAAGGAGGATGTTTAAGAGAACTTGAGGCCCATGGCCTCCTTCACCGCCTGGAGGGTCTCCTGGGCCACGGCCGAGGCCTTCCTGGCCCCCTCGGCGGCAATATCCCTAAGCAGGGAGGGTTGCCCCAGCAGCTCCCTGCGCCTCTGCCACAGGGGCTCCAGGGCCTTGAACATGTTCCTTATGAGCACCTCCTTGCAGTCCAGGCACCCTATGGAGGCAGCCCGGCAGCCCTGGGCCAGCTCCTTTAGCTCCTGGGCGCTGGAGAACACCTTGTGAAGCTGGTAGACCGGGCTGAGCTCAGGCTCGCCCGGGTCGGTGCGGCGCTTCCTGGCAGGGTCGGTCATCATGGTCCTTACCTTCTGGCGAAGCACCTCGGGGGGGTCCGAGAGGTAGATGGCATTGTCGTAGCTCTTGGACATCTTCCTGCCGTCCGTGCCCGGAAGCTTGGGAAACTCCGTAAGCAGGGCCTGGGGCTCAGGAAGGACCGGGCCGTAGAGGTAGTTGAACCTCCTGGCCAGCTCCCTGGTGAGCTCCAGATGGGGCAGCTGGTCCTGCCCCACCGGCACCAGCTCGGCCCGGTAAAGCAGTATGTCGGCAGACTGAAGCACCGGGTAGCCCAGAAACCCGTAGGTGCCCAGGTCCTTGTCCCTCAGCTCCTCCTTCTTCTCCTTGTAGGTGGGCACCCTTTCCAGCCATCCCAAGGGAGCAAGCATGCTCAGGGCCAGGTGAAGCTCCGCATGCTGGGGCACCCAGGACTGGATGAATATCACCGCTCTCTGGGGGTCAAGCCCCGAGGCCAGGAAGTTCACCAGGAGGTCCCTGGTGCTTTCAGGTATATCCCCCGGGGCCTGATAGGCGGTGGTAAGGGCGTGCCAGTCCGCCACGAAGTAGAAGCAGTCGTACTGCTCCTGCAGACGCACCCAGTTCTGCAGGGCCCCCACCCAGTTGCCCAGGTGCAGCCTCCCCGTAGCCTGCATGCCGCTGAGGACCCTCCTTCTCATAGGCCTCCTGTTGCCACGCCTATCAGGGCCATCATGGCCCCCATGAGGGGCCTTATGAAGTAGTAGGCCAGCCCGGTGGCAATAAGGATTATAACAATGATAAACCCGTAGGGTTCAAGCCTCTGCAGGGCCCAGGCCTGCCTGGGGGGCAGGAGGCCCACCAGCACCCTGCCCCCGTCCAGGGGAGGCACGGGCAGGAGGTTGAAGCTGGCCAGCACCAGGTTGACCACTATGCCCACCAGGAGCATCTGCCTGAGGGGGGCCAGGACGCTTACTACCACACCCTCGGGAGCCACCACCGCCAGGGGAAGGAGTACCCACTTCAGGGCCAGGGCGCAGAGGAGGGCCAGGAGCAGGTTGGCCCCAGGCCCGGCCGCGGCCGAAAGGGCCATGCCCTTGCGGGGGTTGTGGAAATTGTAGGGATTTATGGGCACCGGCTTGGCATAGCCGAAGACTAACTGCCCCCGGGTAAGCACCAGGAGGGCCAGGGGAAGAATGACGGTGCCCAGGAGGTCTATGTGCACCAGGGGGTTCAGGGTGAGCCTGCCTGCGGCCTTGGCGGTGCGGTCGCCCAGGCGGTAGGCCACCGCGGCATGGGCCAGCTCGTGAAAGGTTATGGCCAGAAGCACCGGCAGCACCGAAAGGGCAATCTGCCTCAGTATGCCCTCCATCAGTCTGCCTTCTGCGCCCTGTGCAAGGCCCTCCTCCTGGCCGTACGAGGTTAATTTTTCAATTCTGAATCAACAAACCCTTCACTGTCAACAGGGAATTTAGCCTGCCCCTTGCAGCCCAGGGGCAAATCTGGTAGATTTCTAGCTCAAGGGCTTTGCCCTCCTTAGACGGAGCAAACCTTAACTTAAAGGAGTGGAGGTGCAATGAAGGTCAATATCGCCATTGTAGGGGTAGGAAATTGCGCCAGCGCTCTGATTCAGGGAATCCAGTACTACAGGCAGAGGTCTTCGGAGCAGGCCATAGGGCTCATGAACTGGCAGATAGGGCCCTACAGGCCGGGGGACATACAGGTGGTGGCCGCCTTTGACATTGATGAAAGGAAGGTGGGCAAGGATGTCTCGGAGGCCATCTTCGCCCCCCCCAACTGCACCCAGGTCTTCTGCCCCCATGTGCCCCCCTCGGGGGTGAAGGTGCAGATGGGCCGCATCCTGGACGGCCTTTCGGAGCACATGAAGGAGTATCCCCCCGAGAGAACCTTCCTGCCTGCCCTGAAGAAGGAGCCGGAGCTTCAGGACGTGGTCAAGGTGCTCAGGGAGACCGAGACCCATGTGCTGGTAAACTACCTGCCCGTGGGCAGCGAGCAGGCCGCCAGGTTCTACGCCCGGGCCGCCCTGGAGGCCGGGGTGGCTCTCTTCAACTGCATGCCCGTGTTCATCGCCAGCGACCCCAAGTGGGCCTCGGAGTTTGAGGCCCGCAGGCTGCCCATCATAGGGGACGACATAAAGAGCCAGCTGGGGGCCACCATAGTGCACCGGGTGCTTACGGACCTGTTCAGGCGTAGAGGGGTGAGGCTTGACCGCACCTACCAGCTCAATACCGGTGGAAACACCGACTTCCTCAACATGCTCAATCGCTCCAGGCTGGCCTCCAAGAAGCGCTCCAAGACCGAGGCGGTGCAGGCCGTGGCCGCTGAGCGCCTGGAGGCCGAAAACATCCACATAGGCCCCTCCGACTATGTGCCCTGGCAGAAGGACAACAAGGTCTGCTTCATCCGCATGGAGGGAAGGCTCTTCGGGGATGTGCCCATGAACCTGGAGCTGAGGCTCAGCGTGGAGGACTCCCCCAACTCGGCGGGGGTGGCCATCGATGCCATCCGCTGCGCCAAGCTGGCCCTGGACAGGGGCCTGGGAGGCATCCTCTACGGGCCATCGGCCTACTTCTGCAAGCATCCGCCTAAGCAGTTCAACGACGACGTGGCCTACCAGATGACCCGGGCCTTCATAGAGGCGGCCGCAGGGCATGAAGTGTCTCATCCTGGCGGCCGGCAGGGGTAGGAGGCTCAGCTGCAGGGCAGAGGCCAAACCCCTTTGTCCCCTGCTGGGCCTGCCCCTCATCCACAGGGCCATACTCACGGCCCAGAGGGCGGGGGCCACGGAGTTCTATGTGGTGCTGGGCCACAGGGCCCAGGAGGTGCGGGACTACCTGCAAGGCCTGGACCTTCCCCTCAAGGTCATAATTAATCAGGACTGGCACAAGGGGGAAAACGGCCTCTCTGTCCTCAGGGCCAGGGAGTACCTGAGGGGCCAGACCTTTCTGCTCCTCATGGCCGACCATGTGCTGGAGCCGGCCCTTCCCCAGAGGCTCCTGGCCGAGGGCCTCAAAGGGGCCGATGTGGCCCTGGCAGTGGACACGGCCCTGGAAAACCCCCTGGTGGACGTCCCCGACGCCACCAAGGTCAGGCTCAGGGACTCCTGGGTCGCCGACATAGGCAAGGGCCTTGGGGCCTACGACGGCTACGACACCGGGGTGTTCCTCTGCTCCGAGGCCCTCTTTGACGCCCTGGGGCAGTGCGTGAAGGAGGGAAGAACCGCCCTCACCGATGCCGTAAGGCTCCTGGCCCAGAAGGGGCGGGTGAGGGCCGTCAAGACAGCGGGCCTGCTGTGGGTGGATGTGGACAGTCCCCAGGCCCTGAAGAAGGCCGAGGGGGCCCTCCTCAGGGCCCTGAGGGAGAAGCCCACCGACGGGCCCGTGGCCAGGCACTTCAACAGGCCCCTCTCGGTGAGGCTCTCCAGGGTGCTGGTGCGCACCCCTATAACCCCCAACCAGCTTTCCCTCCTGTGCTTCCTCCTCAGCGGCCTGGCAGCCCTGCTTATGGCCATGCCCGGGCACCTGGCCCTGGCCCTGGGGGGACTCCTGGCCCAGGCCGCCAGCGTGTTGGACGGCTCAGACGGTGAGGTAGCCAGGCTGAAGCTCCTGGAGTCGGAATATGGGGCCTGGTTTGACGCCGTCCTGGACCGCTACTCCGACGGCCTCCTGCTTCTGGGCCTCACATGGCATGCCTGGGGGCAGGCCCAGCAGGGGACGGCCCTCCTGTGGGGCTTCGGGGCGGTGATGGGCTCCTTCGCCTTGAGCTACACCGCCGACAAGTACGACCAGTTCATCCGCCGAAGGCTCAGTGAAAGGGGCAGGCCACCCCTCAGGCTGGGCCGGGACCTCAGGGTGTTCTTGATAGCCCTGGGTGCAGTGGCCAACCAGGCCCTGGCCGCCTTGGTGCTGCTTGCGGTGCTCATGAACGGCGAGGTCCTGAGGCGCCTCCTTCTGCTGAGGGCCCGGTAGAGCCCTCCTTGACCTCCCTGCCTTCAATGGGGATAATGTCTGTGCCCATGAAAGTCCTGCTGTGCATACTGGCCCTTTCCTTGAGTCTTTCTGCCTGTGCCAAGCAGAGGCCTCCGGCACGCCCTGAGGGACCCGAGGTGGCCCTCACCAGGGAGGCCTTCAGGGTGCTGACCTCCCTCAAGGAGGCCTACGAGCAGAGGGCCCTCAAGGCCATGGCCCCCTACTGCACCCAGGAGGTGTTTGAACAGATAAAGGCGGGTCTGAGGGAGTTTGACTCGGCAGCCCTGAGCTTCAGCCCCAGGTGGGTGGAGGTGGAAAGCCTCAACCCACCCCTCCTGGTGGTGAATGTCGCCTGGCGGGGCACCTGGCAAAGGAAGGGCCGGTCCCTCAGCGAGGAGGGAATGGCGGTGTTTCAGCTCAGGGGAAGCCCCCTGAGGGTAAGCCGCATCTTCAAGGGAAGCCCCTTCGTGCACCCCCAGTAGCCCCCCTCTGTGTTAAAATAACCATGCAAACCCCTTGAGGAACCCAGGGCCTTGAAGGAACCACAGATAACCCAAGAGCTCATAAAGGAGCACGGCCTGACCGAGGAGGAGTACCGGAGGATTCTGGAGATCCTCGGCCGGGAGCCCTCCTTCACCGAGCTGGGAATCTTTGCGGTGATGTGGTCAGAGCACTGCTCCTACAAGAGCTCTCGGTTGCACTTCCGCCACTTTCCCACCCAGGCGCCCTGGGTAGTGCAGGGTCCAGGGGAAAACGCCGGAGTAATAGAGGTGGGCCAGGGCCTCTGCGCCGTCTTCAAGATGGAGAGCCACAACCACCCCTCCTTCATAGAGCCCTACCAGGGGGCGGCCACGGGGGTGGGGGGCATCCTCAGGGATATATTCACCATGGGGGCCAGGCCCCTGGCCAGCCTCAACTCCCTGAGGTTCGGCCCTCCCGAGGAGCCCCTCCAGCGCTACCTCCTCCAGGGGGTGGTGGCAGGCATTGCCGGGTATGGAAACTGCATCGGGGTGCCCACCGTGGGAGGAGAGGTCTTCTTCCACCCCTCCTACAGCGGAAACTGCCTGGTTAATGTCTTCAACCTGGGCATTGCCAAGAAGGAGGCCATCTTCCGGGGCAGGGCCCAGGGGGTGGGAAACCCCGTGGTGTATGTGGGCTCAAAGACCGGCCGGGACGGCATCCACGGGGTCACCATGGCCTCCGAGGAATTTGACGAGGATGTACAGCAGAAGAAGCCCACCGTCCAGGTGGGCGACCCCTTTACGGAGAAGCTCCTCCTGGAGGCCTGCCTGGAGGCCATGAAGCGGGGCCTGGTGGTGGGAATCCAGGACATGGGGGGAGCAGGGCTTACCTCCAGCTCCTCCGAGATGGCCGGGCGGGCAGGCACGGGCATAGAGCTTCAGCTGGACAAGGTGCCCCTCAGGGAACAGGGGATGGTGCCCTACGAGATAATGCTCTCCGAAAGCCAGGAGCGCATGCTTATTGTGGCCCAGGCGGGCCGGGAACAAGAGCTCCTGGAGATATTCAAGAAGTGGGACCTGGAGGCCGTCATCATCGGCCGTGTAAGCAGCGACGGCTACCTCCGCTGCCTCTGGCATGGCCAGGTGGTGGCAGAAATCCCCGCCGCCAAGATATCCAGCGAGGCCCCCCTGTACGACCGGCCCCAGAGGCGCCCCGCCGAGCAGGATGAGCTCCAGAGCCTGGAGCTTGAGCGCATCCCCGTGCCTGAGGACCTCGGCCAGGTGCTCCTCAAGCTCCTCGGAAGCCCCAACATAGCCTCCAAGGAGCCCATCTGGCAGCAGTACGACCACATGGTCAGGACCAACACGGTGCTCAGGCCGGGCTCCGACGCAGCGGTGATAAGACTGAAGGGCACCCCCCTGGGGGTGGCCATGAGCGTGGACTGCAATCCCCGCTACTGCCTCCTGGAGCCCTACCTGGGTGGTGCCCACGCCGTGGCCGAGGCCACCAGAAATGTGGCCTCGGCAGGCGCCAGACCCAGGGCCATAACCGACAACCTGAACTTCGGCAACCCGGAAAAACCCCAGGTGATGTGGCAGTTCGTGCAGGCAGTGCGGGGCATAGGGGAGGCCTGCAGGGCCCTCAACACCCCCGTGGTAAGCGGCAATGTGAGCTTCTACAACGAGACCAAGGGGAGGGCCATTCTGCCCACCCCTACGGTGGCCGCCGTAGGAGTACTGGATGATGTCTCCAGGGCGGTATCCAGCGCCTTCAAGGCCCCCGCCCATGTGGTGGTCCTGCTGGGGCAGTGCAAGGAGGAGCTAGGTGCCACCGAGTACCTGGCCCTCATCCACGGCCTGGAAAGGGGCATGCCCCCCAGCCTGGACCTCCAGGCGGAGCTAAGGCTTCAGCACCTCCTGGTGGAGGCAGCAGGAAAGGGCCTCCTTAGCTCGGCCCACGACTGCTCCGAGGGGGGCCTGGCCGTGGCCCTGGCGGAATGCGCCATCCAGGGGGCCCTGGGCGCCAAGGTGAACCTCCAGGCGCTTCCCAGGATGAGGCCCGATGCCCTGCTTTTCGGGGAGACGGCCTCAAGGGTGGTGGCCTCCCTGCCCGAGGAAAGACTGGGGCACCTGGAGGCCCTGGCCAAGGCCCACCAGGTGCCCCTGGCCGTGCTGGGCCAGGTGGGAGGCCAGGAACTTCGTATCGAGCCCTTCGGCCTGAGGCTCCCCCTCAGGGAGCTCCAGGAGGCCTACCAGAGCCTGTGGAAATGGTTTTAGAGAAGCCCCGAGAGGAATGCGGCGTCTTCGGCGTCTACGGCCACCCCGAGGCGGCTAACCTCACCTACCTGGGCCTCTACGCCCTTCAGCACCGGGGCCAGGAGGGCGCAGGCATATGCTCCTCCGACGGTCGGCAGCTTTATGTGGAGAAGGCCCTGGGCCTGGTGGCAGATGTGTTCACCGAGAAGCGCCTGAGGAGGCTTCCCGGCTTTCTGGCCATAGGGCACAATCGCTACTCCACTGCCGGGGGCGGTGGCCTCAAGAATGTCCAGCCCATTGTGGCCAACTACGCCCTGGGCTTCCTGGCCATTGCCCACAACGGCAACCTGGTAAACGCCACCGAGCTGAGGGCCGAGCTGGAGGCCCAAGGGGCCATATTCCAAAGTAGCTCCGACAGCGAGGTGTTCATCCACCTCATAGCCCACAGCCGGGAGCCCTCCCTTACAGAGCGCATTGCCGAGGCCCTACAGGCAGTAAGGGGGGCCTACAGCCTCCTGATCCTTACGGAGAAAAAGCTCCTGGCCATCCGCGACCCCTACGGGGTAAGACCACTGAGCCTCGGCCGCACCGACGGCGCCTGGGTGGTCTCCTCCGAGACCTGCGCCTTCGACCTCCTGGGAGCCCAGTACATAAGGGATGTGGAGCCTGGAGAGATGGTGCTCATGGACGAGCACGGGCTCCAGAGCCACCATGTGCTTCAGGCCTCCCGCCGGGCCTTCTGTATATTTGAGTACATCTACTTCGCCCGGCCCGACAGCCACATCTTCGGCTACCACGGCGTGAACGAGGTGCGCAAGCGCCTGGGAAGACAGCTGGCCCTGGAGGCCCCCGTGCAGGCCGACCTGGTCATCCCCGTGCCAGACTCCGGCGTGCCCGCAGCCCTGGGCTACGCGGAACAAAGCGGTATCCCCTTCGACTTCGGCCTCATCCGGAACCACTATGTGGGAAGGACCTTCATAGAGCCCAAGCAGACCATAAGGCACTTCGGAGTGAAGATAAAACTCAACCCCGTAAGGGAGCTGCTTCAGGGAAAGAGGGTGGTGCTGGTGGACGACTCCATAGTGCGGGGCACCACCAGCAAGAAGATAGTGAAGATGGTCCGAGAGGCCGGCGGCGCCCAACAGGTGCACATGCGCATAAGCTCGCCCCCCACCATAGGGCCCTGCTTCTACGGCATAGATACCCCCACCAGGGGTGAGCTCATCGCCACCACCCACAGCGTGGAGGAAATCCGCCGCTACATAACCGCCGACACCTTGGCCTACCTCAGCCTGGAGGGCCTGCTGGGCAATGTCCCCCAACCCGAGGACTTCTGCACCGCCTGCTTCTCCCACCGCTACCCCATAGAGTTCCCTGGTCAGGAAAAACAACTGGAGCTCCTGTTTTGAGCCTGCGGAGAAAAGTGCTACAATAAATCCAATCATGCCAGGCCTAACAGAGATATTCGACGACTTTAGAATTGTAAGACATATACAGAGAAGACTACCTCTCCTTTTTCAGATCGCAGAACTTGAAAGTTCCAGGGCAGGTAAAACTGGCATGGAAGTGGGTTCCGTTCGCGAAAAAATAATTATTGCCCTCCTCATGTATAAATTTGGAGAAACAAATATTGAAACGGACTTACCCATTACAGAACCTGAAGCAGATGTCAAGCTCTTTGGAAGGCCTATATCAATAAAAACCATAACGGGCAACAGCCTCAGCGGCGTCAAACTCATATGGACAGTAGATGCCCAAAAAGCCAGAGTGTTCTCTGAAACTTATTCCCCAAAGTGCGATATTCTCCTTGTGCAAATCAATTGGGGCGGAGAGGGCGGAATGTATTATATTCCCTTAAAGGTCCAAGAAATGATCTTTCAAGAAGTAGGTAGGCATCAGTATATCAAGTTGCCGAAACCGGGCACAAATCCCCGCGGTGTTGAAATTACAAAAACAGCTTTAACAAAACTGACCCAGGCCGAAGACTCAAAACGCATAAAAATAGAATGGATAAGAAAAAAAGAAGTGAAGGTCAATCCTTACAGAAGATGGGTTGACCTATGGCGGGAGGAAAGCCATGAGGCCTAATCGCAGGAGGAAAAACGGGACAAAGACAAGCTCCTTTGGCTGCCCCGGACGGGTAGGGCACGACTCAACCCCTTTTTACTCCAGCAGGCTATATGAAGGCCTAAGGGGAGAGAGGACAACCGCATACACTGAAGACCCTGTCCCGCCAGAGTGTTTAGACAAAATCTTCTGCAAAACCAGCGAGGCGATGCAGGAACTACCCGACTGTAGCGTACATCTGATGGTGACCTCTCCACCCTATAATGTAGGGAAGGATTATGACCAAGACCTCAGCCTGGACGAGTATAGAGAGTTTCTTAAGAGGGTGTGGAAAGAAGTCAAGCGCGTGCTTGTGCCTGGCGGAAGGGCCTGCATCAACATTGCCAACCTCGGAAGGAAGCCCTACATACCCCTCCATGCCTTTATCATTCAAGATATGCTCAGTTTCGGGTTTTTGATGAGAGGCGAGGTAATCTGGAACAAAGCAGGCAGTGGCAGCCCCTCAACTGCATGGGGCAGTTGGCTCTCTGCAAAAAACCCCACGCTGAGAGATGTACACGAGTATATCCTGATTTTCTCAAAGGATGTCTTCGCTAGAAGCAACCCCCACCGAAGGGAAAGTACAATTACGCGAGAGGACTTCCTAGAGTTTACCAAAAGCGTTTGGACATTCCCCGCCGAGGCGGCGACAAAGATTGGCCATCCCGCCCCCTTCCCAGTAGAGCTGCCCTATAGACTAATCCAATTATACACTTTCAAAGGAGAGGTTGTGCTGGACCCCTTCATAGGTAGCGGTCAAACCGCTATTGCAGCCATCAAGGCAGGCAGGCACTATGTAGGGTATGAAATAGACAACAATTATGTGAAATTGGCAGAAAGGCGAATCAAGGAATTCCTCATCACCTTCAAATCTCCTGGACTGTTTAAGCCAAAACAATCGCTTCAATAAGTTTCTAAAGGAGGTCTCAGGTATGCCAGAAAAGCACGAGGAGCTTGACCTCAAGGGCTACAAGGAGAAGGTCTCCCCGGCCATGAAGGCCACCCTGCACTGGGAGAGGGAGCTCATCTTCGTGGGCCGCACCAACCGGGGCTACGAAATTGAGTTCGACGCCCAGATACAGTGGGGCTGCGCCCCCACGGAGGCCCTCCTGCTTGCCCTGGCCGGCTGCACCGCCATTGATGTGGTGAGCTTCCTGAGAAAGATGAAGGTGCAACTACAGGACTTCAAGATAGACATCATCGGGGAGCGGAACCCCACCCCCCCTCAGTACTTCAAGAGAATTGAGCTGGTGCTCAGCATCACGGGCAAGGGGCTTGAAGAGCGCAAGGTAAGGAGGGCGGTGGAGCTATCGCACGAGAAGTACTGCTCCGTCTACCACAGCCTCAGGAAGGACCTCCAGGTCAAGATAGACTATGTACTCAACGAGGTGCCTTGAGGAAATGGTGCCGAAGGGGGGATTCGAACCCCCACGGAGTCGCCCCCACTAGATCCTGAATCTAGCGCGTCTACCAAGTTCCGCCACTTCGGCTCGGACGAACAATATAATAGCCCCTCTCCTGGGCCGGGGTCAAGAACCCTTTAGTCCAAAAACCGGCCCTTTCCTGTTAAAATAACTCCATGAAGTGCCGAGTCTGCAAAGGCGAGGTAAAACCCGTCTTCGGCTGAAGGGCCGTGTGGCTGTGCTGTATGCACTGCGGCAGACGCTACGAGATAAGGGACTACCTGCAGGAGATAGACCCGGCCCTGTGGAAGAAGCTCTCGGAGCGCTCCTGCCTCAGGGCATGAACCCTGCCCTGAGAGAGCGCCTCAGGGCCCTGTACGAGAGAATGGACAGGGCCTATGAGGCCCTGGCCCGGGCCTACGGCCTGAGCTGCGAGGGCTGCCCCCAGAACTGCTGCTCCCAGCGGTTCTACCACTACACCCTGCTGGAGCAGTACTATCTGGGGCAGGGCCTCAGGGAGGCCCCGGCGGAGCTCAGGGAGGAGATACTGGGAAAGGCCCAGATGGTCCTGAGCCTCTACGAGCAGGAGGCCCTGGGGGCAGCCCCCCAGAGGCCCCTGTGCCCGGCTAACTTCCAGGGCCGATGCGTCCTCTATGAGCACCGGCCCATGATCTGCCGGCTTCACGGCGTGCCCTACAGGCTGAAGATGCCCGACGGCAGCCTCCGAGAGGGCCCGGGCTGCAGCCGCCTGGGGGCCCGCACCGACCAGGGCAGGCTGGACCGCACCCCTTTCTACCAGGAAATGGCCGCTCTGGAGGCCCTCCTGAGGGCCGAGCTGAGGTACCAGGGAAGGTTCAGAAGGACCACCGCCCAGATGCTCCTGGAGGTGGCAGAGTGGCCAGGTTGATCATAGACGGCTACAATGTGATGGGAACCCTCCACAGGGACCTCAGGGCCCAGAGGGAGAAGTTCCTCAGGGAGCTCCTTCAGTACCAGCACAGAAGGGGCCACCACATAACCGTGGTGTTTGACGCCGCCGGGGGAGTGCACCACGAGCTTCAGCGCCAGGTGCACGGAGCCCTGGAGGTCCTGTACTCCAGGAGCAACGAGAGCGCCGATGCGGTGATAAAACGCCTGCTTCAGAAGCACCCCGGTGCCATCCTGGTGAGCTCCGACAGGGAGCTTGTAGCCTGGGCCTGGGCCCACCAGGCAGTGCCCGTGCCTGCCGAGGCCTTCCTGAGGAGGCTCAGGCAGCCCCAGGAGGAGCCCCTGCCGCAGCCCCAGGAGGAGCCGGCCAGGCCCAGGAAGGGCAGTCCCAGAAAACCCTCAAGAAAGGAGCGGGCCCAGCAGAGGGCCCTGAGAAAGCTATGAACGAACGGCCCACCGTGCTGGTAGTGGAGGACGAGCGGAAAATCGCCGATATGGTAAAGCTGTACCTGGAGCGGGAAGGCATAAGGGTGCTCCTGGCCCAAACTGCCCAGGAGGGCCTCAAGCTCCTCAAGCAGTCCCCGGAGCTCATAGTGCTTGACCTGATGCTTCCGGACATGCCGGGGGAGGAACTCTGCCGAATAGTCCGGGAGAGCTCGGAGATGCCCATCATCATGCTCACTGCCAAGACGGCCGAGGAGGACATCGTGAAGGGGCTGGGCCTGGGCGCCGACGACTATGTCACCAAGCCCTTCAGTCCCAAGGAGCTGGTGGCCAGGGTGAAGGCCCAGCTCAGGAGGCACCGCAGGGTCCTCACCAGAATGAGCTTCAACAAGGGCCGCCTGGTGATAGATGTCGTGAAAAGAGAGGTGCTTCACGCCGGCAGGGCCGTCTCCCTCACCCCCTCGGAGTTCGGCATACTGGTAGCCCTGGCCGAGCGGCCCGGCAGGGTGCTGAGCCGGCTGCAACTGGTCAACATGGTGCAGGGCTACGACTTCGAGGGCTACGAGCGCACCATTGATGCCCATGTGAAGAACCTCCGCCACAAGATAGAGGACGACCCCCGAGAGCCCACCTTCATAAAGACCGTCTACGGGGTGGGCTACAAGTTCATCGGCACCAAGGACGAGTAAGCCCCGGGCATGCGCACCAAGCTCTTCCTGGCCTTCTTCCTGGTGATACTCACGGTGCTGGGCTCCAACCTGCTGTTTGGAAGGCTCATCATCACCGACTTTGCCGACTACGTGCGGGGCATCAGGGAGGACCACCTCTACTGGGTCCTGGCCTCGGTGGAAGGCAGCTATACCGAGCAGGGCTGGAGGGCCCACTCCCTCAGGGACGCCCTCCGCTGGGCCGTCATGCTGGGCCTGGAATGCGTGCTCACGGATGTAAAGGGCAACGTGATTCTCACCTCCAGGGACGCCCTGGTGGGCCTGCCCGAGCCCATGCTCCGAAGGATGCAGACCCTGGAACTCAGGAGCGAGCCTGTGCAGTACGAGGCCTACCCCCTCTACAGCCGGGGCCAGGAGATAGGCACCCTCCTGGTGCGCCCCCTGAGGGCCGAGGCCTCGGCCCTCAGGCAAAAGGAGCAGATATTCAAGGAGCGGGGAAGGCAGTTCCTGCTCATCTCCTTCCTCATAGCCGGTGGAGGGGCCCTGTTTCTGGCCCTTATGCTGAGCCTGTACCTCTCCAGGCCCATCAGGAGACTCAAGGAGGCCGCCCTGGCCGTGGCCAGGGGCCAGCTGGAAGTCCGCCTGCCCGAAGGCACCGACGAGCTGGGAAGACTCCAGCAGGCCTTCAACCACATGGTGGAAAGCCTCAAGAGGGAGGAGGCCCTGAGGCGACACCTCACCTCCAATATAGCCCACGAGCTGCGCACCCCCCTGACGGTGCTGGAGGCCCACCTGGAGGCCATGGCCGACGGGGTGCTGGAGCCTACCCAGGAGAACCTGGCCTCCCTGAGGGCGGAGCTCAAGAGCCTTACCAGGCTCATAGAGGGCATAGAGGACCTCACCAAGGCGGAGGCCAGCTTCATCAGGCTGGGCCCCCCCCAGAAGATAGACCTCAGGGAGTTCCTGGAGGGCATCAGACAGGGCATGGAGCCCCTGTTCAAGGAAAAGGGCCTGTACCTCAGGCTGGCCCCCCTTCCCCAGCTTCAGGTGCACACGGAGCCCGAAAAACTCGAAAAGATCCTCAGAAACATCCTCCAGAATGCCCTCCAGCACACCTCCCATGGAGGGGTGGAGCTTTCCTGCTACAAGGACGGCAACATGTTCGTCCTTCAGGTCTCAGACACCGGCCCCGGCATCCCCCCGGAGGTGCTCCCCCATGTGTTTGAGCGGTTCTACAGGGGCAGGGGCTCCAGGGGCTTCGGCCTGGGCCTGGCCATAGCCCAGGAGCTGGCCCAGACCCTGGGCGGAAAGATAGAGGCAGAGAGCACCCCTCGGAAGGGCTCCACCTTCCGCATCAGCCTGCCCCTGAGGGCGCCCCTTAGTACTTGAGCTTCAGGCTCTGAAGCTCCTTCAGGCTCCACTGCCCCCAGCGCTTGAGGCTCCAGTGGCCTACCCAGCGCTTAAACAGGCGGAGGTTTCGCTGCCTCTGGGCCTCGGTGTCGCCCAGATAGCGGTACATGTTGCCAGGGCTGCCGTCCGGGGTGTTGGTCCCGTCGTCCAGCCTGCGCATGAGGGCCCCGGTGTCCTGCCACCCCACGAAGTACACCAGGTAGGTGTAGCTGTCCAGCCTGGGCCCCTTGCCCCGGGCTATGTAGTGCGCCTTCCTGAGCTTGAAGGCCTTGTACTCCGGGCTGTCAGGGCCGTGGCAGCCCAGACAACGCTCCTTCAGTATCGGCCTTATGTGCTCCCTGTAGCTTACCTCCTGGGCATAGGCCCAACCCCAAAACCCCAAAAGAAGCAGAAACACTACGGAAGCTCTCAGCATCGCCTCGCCTACCTCCTTTTTTGGTTTTGAGACTCAGTTTCATATATTCTAAGGAGGCGGGAGTCTTTTGTCAACCCGGTTTTGGTCCTGGCGGAGGGCCAGGAGGGTCTCCCTCAGGCGCCTTAGCAGCAGGGGGGCGGGCCCCTGGGGGCTAAGGGGCCGGCCTATGCGCACCCTCACGGGGCTGAACAGTCTGGGCAGGGCCCTGCCCCTGGGCAGGGCCCTGAAGGTGCCTTCCACCCAGGCAGGCACGATGGGCACCCGGGCCTGAAGGGCAAGCTCTGCTATGCCCCGCTTAAGTTCCATGAGTTGGCCGTCAAAGCTCCTCCCTCCTTCGGGGAATATGCACAGGGGACGGCCCTGCCTGAGGGCCTCCGTGGAGGCCCTCAGGGCCCCTGCCAAGAGACCCTCCCGGTCTATGAGCAGCACATCTGCCGCCCGGGCCAGAAGGCGCAGGGGGCCGCGGAAGTACCGCTCCAGACCCTGAAAGTGAAGCCGCAGGGCGAGCCTCAGGGGAAGGGCTGCCGAGAGCACGAAACCGTCCAGGAAGCTCACATGGTTGGGTGCCAGGATGAAGGGCCCCGGAGGCAGGTGCTCCAGCCCTTCCACCTGCAGGGGGAAGAAGGCTCTTACGAGGGCCCGGTTAAGCAGCAGGAGGGGCAGCTTCAGGGCCCGCATCCCTCCGAGGGGCCGGGCCTCGGCCCGGGGGGCGGGGGCGGCCGAGGGCTGCTCCAGGCGCTTCATGAGCTCCTCCACGGTCTGCACCCCCTGGAGGAAGTCGTCCGGAAGGGCCAGGGACAGCTCCTGGGAAAGGGCAGTAAGGAGCTCCAGGCGCCTGAGGGAGTCAAGCCCCAGGGACAGCTCCAGGTGGTCCTCCAGGTACACGGGCGTCTTCTGGGGCAGCACCTTGCGGAAGGCCCTCTGGAGGGGCTCTGCCAGCGGCCCCTCGGGAAGGCGGCCCCGGCGCATCTCCTGGGCGCCGAGTTCCCTGAGCATGTACCGCCTGAGCTTTCCCAGGGGGGTGCGGGGAAGGGGCTGGGTGGTAAGGACAAATCCCTTGGGCCTTAGGAACTCAGGAAGCCCCTGGGCCTGCTCCATGAGCTGCCACCTCAGGGCCTCTCCCACATTGGCCAGTCCCTGGCGGCGGGCCTCCTGAAGGTGGGGCACCACCACGGCTTTCAGGGTCCCTTCGGCCTCATAGACGCCTATTTCCTTAAGCAGGGGACATCTCCTGAGGAAGAACTCCTCCACCTCCTCGGGCTGGACATTTTTACCCGAGGCCAGCACCAGGAGCTCCTTCTTCCTGCCGGTTATGTAGAGGTAGCCCTCCTCGTCCAGCCTGCCCAGGTCTCCTGTAAAGAGCCAGCCCTGCCTGATGGCCTGGGCCGTCTCCTGGGGTCTTCTCCAGTAGCCCTGCATGAGCATAGGGCCCCGGACCAGGACCTCGCCGTCCTGGAGCTTCACCTCGGCGCCCTGGATGGGCAGCCCCACGGAGCCGGGCTTTCGCCTCCTCAGGGGGTTGAAGCTCACCACGGGGGAGCATTCCGTAAGCCCATAGCCCTCTATGACCACGAAGCCCAGGGCCTCCAGGGCCAGCATCACCTGGGGCGACAGCCTGGCCCCCCCGGAGGCGAAGGTCTCAAGGCCTCCCAGGGCCTTCCTCCTCAGGGGGGAAAACAGTACTCGGCCCAGCCTGTGGCCCCCTGGGCGAATCAACAGGCTGTGAAGCCACCTGAGGGGAAGGGGCATCTCCCGGCGGAGCCTTTCCAGTAGAAGCTCCAGCATCTGGGGCACCACCACTGCCTTGCTCACTCCGGCCTGGCGCACCGTCTGGGCAAACTCCCTGGGGCTTGCAAGGCCCACCACCGTGGAGCCCGCCAGGGCAGGGGCCAGGAAGGAGCACATGAGGGGATAGGCATGGTAAAGGGGGAGGGCCTGGAGCACCCGGTCCTCTGGGCGCAGGAGGCCTGAGGCCAGCACCCCCTGGGCGTCGCTGAGGAGGTTTTCATGGCTCAGGGCCACCCCCTTGGCCGTGGCGGTGGTGCCGGAGGTATAGAGTATGAGGGCCAGGCCTCCTTCTTCGGGTGGTTCTTCCAGCGGGGGGCCTTGAAAGAGCGCCTCCGAAAGCTCCAGGCAGAAGGGCTGCTTGAGGGCCACATGGGGGTCCTTGATGAGGCAGGAGGCTCCTGAGTCCTCAAGGAAGCCCTGGAGGGCCTGGCTCCCCAGGGCCTCATTGAGGGGCACCACCACGGCCTGGGCCCACAGGGCTCCCAGGAAGGCTGCGCACCAGTGAAAGGAGGCCCTGCCTACCAGGGCCACCCTTTGGCCCGGCCTCAGGCCTTTCTGCCTGAGCTTCAGTGCCAGGGCCTGAGCGGCCTGGAGGAACTGGCCATAGGAGTACTCCCTGAGCCTGCCCTGGGTGGTCCTGTGGAGGAAGAAGGGCCTTTCTGCGGCGGCCCTGGCCCTGAGGGCCAGGGCCGCCGCTAAATTACTGCAGCCCTTAAGCCTCATCCGCCAAGAAGCTCCAGGAGCCGACGGTGAACCGCCTCGTTGGCCGAGGCCACAAACACGCTGCCCCCCTTGAGCCCCAGCCTTTCCGCCCCCAGGTCTTGGCCCCGAAAGTCGGTAAACAGCCCCCCGGCCTCCTTCAGGAGGAGCCAGCCGGCAGCATAGTCGAAGCTCCTGGAGGGCGAGGGGCTGAGCACCGCAGTAAGCCCTCCCCCTGCCAGACAGGCAAGCTCCAGGGCCACGGCCCCCATGCATCTTACCCGGTGGAAGGCCTCCAGCACGGGCATTATCCTGGGGATGTCCCGGGCGGTGTCGGCCGCCTCGAAGGCTGCCACCCGGAGACGCTCATCCCCGGTGCACCTTATGGGGGCGCCGTTTAGGAAAGCCCCCCGGCCCCTCTGGGCCCAGAACTCATCGCCGCTTACCAGGTTGAGCACATAGGCCATGAACACATCGGCGAGCCTTTCGCCCTCGGCCACGGCAATGCTGCTTCCGTAAAAGGGCAGACCTGCCGCGGCGTTTCTGCTTCCGTCCACGGGGTCCAGGAGGACCCTCAGCCCCCCAGGGCCATGAAGCCTCAGCACCCCTGCCTCCTCGGTGAGCACCTCCAGGGGCTCGCCCAGGCTCCCGAGGTGCTCAAGCACCACCGTCTCGGCCTGGCGGTCAAAGGCATAGGTCTTGTCCCCTGCGGCCCCCCGGCCCAGAAGCCTCTGGCCCCTCAGCGACCGTCCTCCCAGGTGCTGCAGGAGCCTCCTTCCCGCCTCCCTCAGCGCCTGTATGTCCATAAGTGCTATTATAGCCAATGGGGGTCTTGGTTTCGCCCTCCCCTTTGATGTATAATCCTCTCCTGGGGATGAGGGGGGAGCGGCGACATTTCAGGCGCTACGCCCTGGGGCAGGGCTCTGCCGTCTATGCCGGCTCCAGGCGACTTGAGGCCACCCCCTGCGACTACTCCCCCGAAGGACTGGGCCTGCTCCTGAGGGAAAGGCTTGCCCCTGGAGAGCAGCTTGAGGTAAGCACCTCCTTAGTGGCGGGCAGCTTCAAGGTCCTGTGGCAGAGGCCCACCCCGCAGGGCCTGAGGACCGGCCTGCTGAGGCTAGGGGCCCCCAAGGGCAGCCTGGGCCACTACCTCCTGCCGGATGTGCTGATAGGGCTCAGCAGAAGACAGCTCACGGGCATTCTGCTGCTTTCCAGCGGCCAGGTCTCCAAGAGGTTTTACTTCAGGGAAGGGGACCTGGTGTTCGCCTCCTCCAATCAGCCCCAGGAGCGCCTGGGGGACATCCTTCTGAGGGAGGGCAAGATAACCCAGGAGGCCTATGAGCGCTCCGTAGAGCTCCTGAAGCGCACGGGGAAGCGCCAGGGGGCCGTACTGGTGCAGCTGGGCTACCTGAGGCCCCAGGAGCTCGTCCAGGCGGTAAAGCACCAGGTAAAGGAGATAATCCTCAATGCCTTCCAGCTCCGGGAGGGACTATTTGAATTCATCCCCGGGCCCCTGCCCACCGAGGAGGCCATCACCCTTAGACTTCCTACCGGCAGGCTCATCTACGAGGGAATGAAGCGCCTAAAGGACACCCAGCATCTGAAGGGCCTCCTTCCCCCTGAGGACAGTCCCCTCAGCCTCAGTCCCAACCCCTTGGACCTGTTTCAGGATATAGGGCTTGCAGAGGAAGAAAAGGCCCTGCTGAGGGCAATAGACGGCAGGAGGTCCCTTCGGGAGGTGCTTCAGGCCTCGGGCCTTTCCGAGCAGGAGGCCCTGAGGACCCTCTCGGTGCTCCTCTGCTGCCGGCTGGTAAATCCCACCGCTGGGGATGAGGCCGAGGCCAAAAGGCAGGTGCTGCAGGAGGAGACCCCGTCCATCAAGGAAATAGAGGAAAAGCTCCAGGAGCTCGAGGGGCGGCTCCAGGACATCAGCCACTACGAACTCCTGCAGATACAGCCCAGCGCCACTGCCGAGCAGATAAGGCAGGCCTTCTACAGGAGGGCCAAGGAGTTTCACCCCGACAGGCACTTCTATCTGCCCCAGCAGTTGAGGGCCAAGCTCCATGCCGTCTTCTGCAGGATAACGGAGGCCTACAGCACCCTCTCGGACTTCAAAAAGCGCAGCCAGTATGACCGGAGCCTAAGGGGCAGCGGCAGGGGCCAGCCCGCCGTGGGGGCCGAGGGAAAGTTCCAGGAGGGCCTCAGGGCCCTGAGGGAAGGCAGGGTAGAGGAGGCGGCACAGCTGTTTGCCGAGGCGGTGTACCTTGACAGCACCAACGCCAAGTATCACTACTACTACGGTCGCAGCCTTCTTCAGAGCGGCAAGCTCAAGGAGGCGGAAAGGTCCCTAAGGAAGGCCCAACAGGCAGCCCCCCGGAGCGCCGATGTGCTGGCAGAGCTGGGCCATGTATACCTTGCCCTGGGCTTCCCCCTTAGGGCCAGGAGGAACTTCCAGGAGGCCCTGGCAGTAGAGCCCTCCAACCTGAGGGCCCAGGCAGGCCTGAAGAGGCTTCAAGATGAGCTGGATAAGAGAGTTTGAGGAGTTCCTGCGCAAGCACCGCCTGCTGCTGGAAGGCCAGGACAGGACGGCCTTCATGCAACGGCTTCAAAGGAGCCTGCAGGAAATAAGAGACCTCCACGAGAAACTGGCGGAGCTGGATATCCGCCGCAGCATGGAACTTCAGGAACTGAGGCAGGAGCTGCAGGAGCTTACCGAAGAAAAGTTCTCCCTCCTGAGGGAAAACGAGGTGCTGCTCCAGGAGCTCTACCTCAGAGAGCAGGAGCTGCAGGGGCTTAAGAAGGAGCTGAGCCTGCAGAGACTGCAGGGCAGCGCCCTGAGGGAGGAGCTCGCCCAAGGCCTCAGTCTCATGAAAAGACTGAAGGAAGAGCTCCTGGGCCACGGCCAGCAGCACTTGAAGGAAGAAAACGCCTCCCTCAGGGCCGCCCTGGCCAGGGCCCAGGCCGAAAGGGACTCCATCCTTAGGCAGGCCGAGGCCCAGAGGCAACGCCTAAGCGCCCAGCTTAAGGCCGAGACAGAGGCGCTCCTTAAAAGACACCAACAGCAAATAGAGGACTTGAGGCATCGGCATGAATCAGAGACACACTCCCGTAGCAGGGAGCTCAGCACCCTCAGGGAGCAGAACCTCCAGTTAGGCCGGAGGAGCCAGGAGCTTGAGGCGGAAAACCGCCGCCTGAGGGAAGAGCTCAAGAGGCTGCAGAGCCAGAACGAAGAGCTCCAGAGGCAGCGCCTGGAGCCAGCCCAGGGGAGCCAGGCGGCCACTGAGCAGCTTCAGGGCCTGAAGGCCGAGGCGGAAGAGCTGAAAAGGAATACCCCCTCGCTGAAGCTCCGGCACAGCCTGCCCCTGGGACTGCTCCTCATGCTGCTGGCAGCGCTGTTTCTAAGCCCGGCAAGGCTTTCTCCTCCTGCCCCAGAGGCACCCAGGGCCTCCTGGCTCAGCCGTCCCCTGAGCCTCAGCGCCCAGGGCCTGGGCATCCACCTGGGCCCCACGGGGCAAGGGCGCTACCGCCTTAGCATAACCGCCCCTGCAGGGGGATGCATCCCCCCGGGCCTGGGCCTCCTGCTGGCCCGAGGCCCTGCGTGGAAACCCCTCCAAGGCCCTGAAAAAAGGATTTACAAGGACCAATGCCTCCTGCTCTTAAGAATAGACTTCAGGGCCACCGACCCCTCCGCCCTCCTCATCGCAGGCCTTAAGGATGCCCCCCTGATAATAAAATAAAAATGCTTGACAACTTAAGCATTACTCCTTATATTTTTAAAGTATAGCTTGAAATATTAAGGAGGAGGGGCCTTGGGATGGAGCTGGTGGGTTTAAGCATAGGGGTAGGGGCCCTGGCACTGCTGATGGGGCTACTGTTGCTGTTTGCTCCAGGCGTCCTGAGGAAGCTTAACGAGCTTTCGGCCAGGCTGATAACCCGTATAGACAGCATGACCTTCTCCTACAGGGTGGGTGTAGGGACATCTCTTCTGATAATAGCTGCCTTTATGTTCTTCATGGCCTACTACTTCAAGAGGAGGTATTACTGAGGTTTTTCTCACTTGGCTAAGGGCCTCGCCCGTAGGGGTTGATGTAGGCTCAAGCTCGGTGAAGGTGCTGGGCCTGAGGGGCAGGAGGGTTGTGCTGGCCGGGCTGTGGGAGTTTTCCCCGGAGGCCAAAGAAGAGCCGGCCCTCAGGCAGGAGGAGCTGGGCAGGTTTTTCCACTCCCTGGGGCTTTCGGGCAGGGCCGTGGCGGTGCATGTGCCCGCGGAGTGGAGCTTTGTAAAGAGCCTGCATTTTCCCGCCATGCCCCAGGCAGAGCTCCGGGAGGCCCTTCGGTGGGAGCTGCAGCGCTCTGTGCCCTATTCCCTCCAGGAGGCGATATACGACTACGTGGCCAGGCCTGCCCTGGAGGGGCTGAATGTCACTGCGGCGGTGCTTGAGCGCCACCGGGCGGAGGAGCACCTTGTGCCCTTCAGGGAGGCAGGGTTTAAGGTGTGTGCGGTAGACCTCAGCTGCCTGTGCATTCAACGGGCCCTGGGCATTGAGGCCCCCGGGAATGTGGCCGTGCTGGAGATAGGGGCCCAACATGCCGAGATAAACATTTACAAGGCCGGCCTCCTTAAGCTCACCCGCTCTCTGGAGATGGGCACCCAGTGGATGGAAGGGGAGCTTCAGCGCGAGGGGCTGGGCCCCCAGGAGGCCCAGAGGCTGCTAAGACAAGGGGGGGCCGAGGCCCTGGCAGGGCCCCTCTCGGAGCTTCTCAAGGAGCTGGTGCGCTCCATGGACTACTACATGGCCGAATTTCGTGAGCGGAGCTTCGCCTCCCTGCTGCTTACTGGAGGCGGGGCATTGAACCCGGCGGTGAGGGAATTTTTTGCCCAGGGCCTGGCCTCGGCCGAGGGCCTTGAGGTCAAGGCTCCCAACCCCTTGGAGGCCTACCAGGTGCCGGATGAGGCCCTCAAGGCCCAGGGGGCCAGGTTCACCTTGGCCCTGGGGCTTGCCAGGAGGCGAAGATGAAGGACACCCTCAACCTCCTGCCCAGGGCCGAAAAGGCGAGGCCGCCCCGGCAGAGGCTGCTCCTTGCCCTGGCAGTGGCCCTGGGCGCCTATGTGCTCCTCATCCTGGGCCTCTGGGGCTCTGAGGTGCTCGGGGCCAGGAAGCTGCAGGCAGAGCTCAGGGCCCTGAAGGCTGAAAGGGCCAGGCTCCAAGGGGCCCTCCAGGCTGCCCAGGCCAGGAGGAGGCCTCCTGCTGTGCCCGTGGAGGCCAAGATAGCCCAGGCCCTCAGGGAGACACCCCCCTGGGATGCCCTCCTGGCGGAGCTCTCCCTCCTGGTGCCCCAGGAGGTGTGGCTCCTTAAGCTTCAGGGCAGGGCCCAGAAGGAAGGCTATGTGCTCAGGCTCAAGGGGCAGGCCCGGACTGCCCAGGCCCTGGCCCTGTTCATCCAGAGGCTGGAGGGCTCTGCCTTCATGGAGGATGTCCAGGTGCTCTACATTCAGAAGGCCGACTCCCTTACGGCCTTTCAACTGCAGGCGAGGCTCCGATGGAGCTGATGTCCCGGTGGCAGAAGCTCTCGGCAAGGGAGAGGGCCATAATGGCCCTTACACTGGCACTGCTAATCTTTTTCGCCCCTTACTACTTCCTTTACAGCCCTGCGGCCGAGCGCTCCCGGGCCCTGAGGGACCAGCATGAGGCCCTGAGCACCGAGGTGCAGGCCCTCAGGAGGCTTTTCAAGGAGCTTCCCCCGCCCAAGGCCCAGGTGGCCAGGGCGGCCCTGCGGCTTCCCCAGCCCTGGAGCATGTCCCAGCTGCTGGGCACTCTCAGCAGGCAGGCCTCCCTGAACGATGTTGAGCTCCTGTCCCTGACGCCCCAGGACTCCAGGGCCATGGGGCGGTACAGGGCCCAGGGCCTGAGGCTCCAGATGAAGGCCCGCTACAGGGCCTTCTACGAGTTCCTCAGGTCCCTTCAGCAAAGTCGGGCCCTCCTGAGCATAACGGAGCTTCAGATGGAGGCCCCTGAGGCCACCTATCCCTACCTGAACATATCCCTCAGGGCCACCGCCTACCTAACGGAGGGCTCCTGATGCTGGCGGCCCTGCTCATAGGCGCCTCCTTCCTGGTGAGCCTCTCGGCGGGCCCTTCGGAGCTCAAGCTGCCTGAGCTCAAGAGGCTGCCTGAGCCTTTGTGGGGCCGCGACCCCTTCCTCAGGCCCCAGCCCTCCAGGGCCCCGGCAGCCAGGCCCGGGGTGGCCCCGCCGGGGTTTTCCCTCCAGGGGGTGATAACCGACCCTGAAAGGGCAGTGGCCATCATAGACGGGGCCATATATCGGAAGGGCGAGGTGGTGCAGGGCTACAGGCTCCTGAGCATCTCCGAGCAAGGGGTGGTGGTGAGCAGGCAGGGTGTCAAGTATTATATTGGGGTAGAACGCTTCAGTCTCAAGAGGCAGGAAAGATGAGACCCCTCCTGGTGCTTCTCATAGGCCTGGCTCTGGCGGGCAGGCTGTGGGCCGCCGAGCCCCTGCTGAACCTGGAACTCAGGGAGGTGGAGCTTCAGGCCCTGCTGAGGGCCCTGGGGCAGCAGTACGGGCTCAACATCGTGCTGGATGAGGCCGTAAAGGGCAAGGTAACGGTAAGCCTCAGGAAGGTGCCCCTGTGGGCCGCCCTCAAGAGCATTCTCCAGAGCCAGGGCTTTACCTACCGAAGGCTTCCCAGCGGCATAGTGCTGGTGGAGCCCCTGGAGCCGGCCCTGAAGAAGGAGGAGCAACTGGTGCTCAGGGAGTTCAAGCTCCGCTACCTGGAGCTCTCCAGCCCCGAAGGCCAGAAGGCCCTGAACCAACTGAGGAGCTTCCTCAGCCCAGCGGGGAAGCTGCTGGTCTCCAGGGGGGCCAATGTGCTCCTGGTAAAGGACCACCCCCAGGTGATGCCCCGCCTGCAGAAGCTCCTCAGAAGCATAGATGTCCGTCCCCAGCAGGTGATGATAGAGGCCAGGATCGTGGAGCTCAGCACCTCCGAGAAGGAGGCCCTGGGCATCCAGTGGGGCCTTACTGCCTCGGCAGGAGAGTTCCGCATCTCGGGGGCACCGGGACTCGTAGGGGCCTCAGGACCACTGGGCAATACCTTCATGGTGAACCTGCCTGTCACCGGGGTCTCAGAAGGCCCTTCAGCCGCCCTGGCCCTGGGATATGTGGCCGACAAGGTGTCCCTGGATTTACAGCTTTCGGCCCTGCAGGAGTCCGGCGCCGCCAAGATACTCTCAAGCCCCAAGGTCATGGTCATGGAGCACCAGGAGGCACTAATCTCCACGGGCACGGAGATACTGGTGCCCACCACCACCACTACCGCCCCTGGCGCCCCCGGCACGGTGGCCACCACCACAACCACCGTCACGGAGAAGCGGGCCACCCTGAGCCTGAGGGTAAGCCCCAGGGTGGTGGACGAGGACCTCATAGCCCTGAGCATCAGCACCAGCCGGGACGAGTTTGACTTCTCCAAGGCGGTGCTGGGCATCCCCCCGAAGCTTACCAGGACGGCCAGCACGGAGCTCTTGGTCAGGGCGGGCTCCACGGTGGTCATCGGCGGCATATATGCCAGGACGGAAAGCACCGCCAAGAGGGAGGTGCCCCTCCTGGGCAAGCTCCCCCTGCTGGGCTGGCTGTTTAAGCGCCAGCAGCGGAGCCAGGACCGGGTGGAGCTCCTGATATTCCTCACCCCCCAGGTAGTAAAGCCCTGAGATGCTGAAGGCCTGGCAGAAGCTCCTCAGGGAAAACCTGGGTCTTAAGGGCACCGAGAGGCTCCTGGTCTTCACCGACAGGCCACCTGAGGGCCTTGGCGCCAGGGAGCGCCTCAGGCGCCTGGAGCCCGCCCGGCTGGCCCGACAGGCGGCCAGGGCGGCCAGGGCCATGGGGCTTGAGGTCCGCTTCTGCCAGTTCAGGGCCACTGGGGGGCACGCCCAGGAACCCCCCGAAAGCCTCTGGAGGGCAGCCTTCGGAGCCCAGGCCGTAGCTGCCCTGAAGGACAAGGGCCTCTTTGAGCCCCTCAGGGCCAAGGCCCTGGGGGCCAAGGGGCTGAGACAGGTAAGGGAGATTCTCAGGGCCCACTGCCAGCAGGCCCCCCAGGCAGTGCTGGCCCTTTCCTACTACTCCAGCAGCCATACCCTTTTCAGGGGCCTCCTCTGTGGCCTCTGCCAGAGCCGCTACGCCAGCATGCCCTTGTTTGATGCCCGGATGCTCCATGCCCTGGATGTGGATTACCACCAGATGAGGCACCTGGGCCTGAGGATAAAGCGGGCCCTGCAGGAGGCCGTGGCCCTGAGGCTCACTGCCCCCGGGGGCAGCGAGCTTTACCTGAGGAAGGGCACCAGGGCGGTGAAGCTGGATGACGGGCTGCTCCGAAGGCCCGGTGCCTTTGGCAACCTGCCTGCGGGGGAGGTCTACTTCGCCCCCCTGGAGGGTACTGCTCAGGGCCGCCTGGTGCTTTACTGGGCCCCTACTAGAAGGCTTCGCAGCCCCGTGGTGCTGGAAATCCAGGACGGCATGGTAAAGAGGCTCAAGGGCAGGGAGCCCTTTGTCAAGGCACTGAAGGAGCAGCTGGCCGAGCACCCCTTCAACGCCAATGTGGCCGAGCTGGGGATAGGCATAAACCCCAGGGCCAGGAGACTGAACAACATCCTGGAGAGCGAAAAGATACTGGGCAGCGTGCATGTAGCCCTGGGAGAAAACAGCGCCTTCGGCGGAAAGACGAAGGCCCCCTTCCACCAGGACTTCCTTCTGCTGAGGCCCACCCTGTGGCTTATCGACTCCCGGGGCGCCCAGAGGCTGCTCATCAAGGACGGAGCACTGGAGGTCTGAGCCATGCAGTTTGTAGTGGTGCTTATTACCGCCTCCACGGAGGCCGAGGCCGCAAAGATAGCCCGGGCCCTGGTAGGGGAGCACCTGGCAGGCTGTGTGAACATCCTGCCCAGGGTGCGCTCCCTGTACTGGTGGCAGGGCAAGGTGCAGGACGACCGGGAGGCCCTCATGGTGGTAAAGACCCGCAAGGCCCTGCTCAGGAGGCTCAAGCGCCGGGTCAAGGAGCTTCACTCCTACAGCGTGCCCGAAGTGATAGCCCTGCCCCTTCAGGAGGGCTCGGAGGAGTATCTCCGGTGGCTGGCCCAGGCCACCTCGGCCAACCCAAAGACCTGAAGGAGGCCAGGGCCCTCCAGGAGGCCCTCCGCCAGAGGGTGCGCCTGAGGCCCCTCAGGCGAAGGGCAGTGAGGCTGGTGGCTGCCGTGGACTGCGCCTTCCTCAAGGACTGGGTGGTGGCGGCGGCCTGCCTGTGGAGCCTTCAGGGGCTTGAGCTCCTCCGAGAGGCCTTTGCCCTCCAGAAGGCCCCCTTCCCCTACGTGCCCGGGTATCTGGCCTTCAGGGAGGCCCCGGCAATGCTGAGGGCCCTCGGGGGCCTGGGAACCACCCCCCATGTAGTGCTCATAGACGGACAGGGGATAGCCCATCCCAGGGGGCTGGGGCTGGCCAGCCATGTGGGGGTGCTCCTGGGGCTTCCCACCGTAGGCTGCGCCAAGAGTCTCCTGGTAGGCAGCAGCCGGGAGCCAGGGCCCAAGAGGGGCTCCTTCAGTGTGATAGAATACAATTCAAGGGTGGTGGGCGCAGCGCTGAGAACCAAGGACAGCACCAGATGCGTGTATGTATCCCCGGGGCATCTTCTCAACCTCAGGGACGCCCTGTGGGTGGTGCTTAAGAGCTCCAGCGGCTCCTACAGACTGCCCGAGCCCCTCCGATGGGCGGATGCCAGGAGCCGCCAGCTCAAGAAGAGGCTGGCCAATGAAGGAAGAGACCTACACGGAGCTGATCTGCAAGCCCTACTGTAAGTTCTACCGCCCTGGCAAGGAGGCCCTCAAGTGCGGAAGCTACGAGTTCCTGCAGAAGGCCTTGAGCCCGGGAGAGTTGCGGCTTCTCAGGGTACGGGGCCGAAGGCCCCACCTGGGGTTTGACCGGCAGCTCAAGGCCCTGGCCTGTGCCAGGTGTGCCTTCCTCCGAGGGGGTTGCGACTTCAGGGCGGGGCTCAAGGGCCCGCCCTGCGGCGGGTATGTGCTCCTGGAGCAGCTGCTGGAGCCCCTCAGCAGGTAAGGTGAAAGGCCGCCGCTACCCGCCGCCCCTCCCTCTGAAGCCTGTTGAAGACCTCTACGGCCTCGGCACTCCGGTGCACAAATACCTTCAGGCCCCTGTCTTGAAGGCTCCTAAGGAGCCCCTGGGGCACCTGCATAAGCCCTGAGGCCCCGGTGCCTACTACCAGCACCTCGGCGCCTGAGCTGAGTACTTCCTGCAGGTCCTCAAGCTGAAGCAGGTGGCCCTCGGCCCTCCACCAGGGGCTGAGCACCCCCTTTCCCGGAAGGATGAGCACATCCTTCCGGTAGCTCTTTCCGTCAATCACGATGTGGCCGAAGCTGTAGTCCTCTACGGGCACCGAAGCCTCCTGGAGCAGGCGGGGCAGTGCTCCTCCGTGGTGCCGTCCTCCCAGCGGGTGTGCCTCATGAGGTTGTGGCACACTGGGCACAGCAGCCACAGGAGCTGCCCGAAGCCCCTCTTCAGGCTGAACTTCAGTATTGCCTCCGGATGCATGGAATTATTATACCTCAGGACCCCGCACCTGGGCCCTTCGCTGCCGCTTGGCCTGGTAAAGGGCCTGGTCGGCCTCCTGGAGGAGCCCCTCTGCGGTCATGCCCGGCCTCAGGGTGGCCACCCCGGCGCTGAGGCTCTGCCCCGTGGCCTCAAGCACCTTTTGGGCCAGGCGCCGCCCCAGCATCTGGGCCTGTCTGAAGTCCGTCTGGGGCAGCAGCAGGAGGAACTCGTCCCCCCCGTAGCGCACCAGCAGGTCGGCCCCCCTTATGCTGTCCTTAAGGAGCCAGGCCACCTTCCTGAGGAGCTCGTCCCCCGCCTGGTGGCCCCAGGTGTCGTTGTAGTCCTTGAAGTGGTCCAGGTCCATGAGAACCACCGAAAGGGGCGTACGGTATCTGGAGGCCTCCGAGAGCATGCGCTCCAGGTACAGGTGCATCTTCCTCCGGTTGGCAAGCCCTGTTAGGGGGTCCTCCAGGGACTGGGCCCTGGTCTGCTCATACAGCCTGGCGTTGACCACGGCCACGGCAAGCTGCCCTGCCACCGTCTCCAGCACCCTTACGGCCTGCTCCTGGGGCCTTTCTCCAGCGGGAAGATAGAGGAACATCAGTCCCAGAAGCTCCCGGCCGCTCTTAAGGGGCACGATGATGTGCCCGTGGGGCTCCATGTGGGCATAGCGGATGCTGTGGCGCTCATCGGTGTGGGAGTTCTCCGAGAGCACCACCTTGGCCTCCTTTGCCGCCCTGCCGCAGAGGCACTGTCCCAGGGCCACCCCCTTCTGGTGGGCCCTGAGGAAGGCCTCGCTCATGCCCACATGTACCACCACCTTGAGCCGTCCCTCCTGAAGGAGCATCACTCCGCCCCGGGGTCTAAGCCCCAGGGCAGGCAGGCTCACCACCCGCTGGATGCTCCGCTGAAGGAGCCTCTGGAGCTTTATTTCCGAGGCAATCACCCTGGAGACCTCATACAGGGTCTGAAGCTCCTGGTTGGCCTGCTGAAGCTCCTTCTGCTTCCGCAGGAGCATCCTCATGCCCTCCTTCTCCTTGAGCCTGCTGGCCCTGGCCTTGCCAAAGCCCACCACCACCAGGCCCAGAAGAAGCAGCATGAGGGAGAACACCACCAGGGAGAAGCGCATCAGGAGGGCCTCCAGCTCCCTCAGCCTGGCGCTTACATCGAAGTAGACCTCCAGCACTCCCAGGAGCCTTCCGTCCCTCAAGATGGGTATGTAGGTCTCCACCACTGCGGCCTCAAACCTCTGCCCCTCCAGGGTGGGGAGGCCCCTCTTTATCACCTTGGCCACCCTTCGGCCCTGAAGCACCTCCTGGAGGAAGAACTTTTCCCTGCGCAGCCGTCCCACCTCCTGGGCCTCGGTGCTGAAGAGCACCTCCCCCTGGGGCGAAAACACCCTGGCCTTGAGGAACCCGAACTCCTCCCGAAGCCGAGAGAGCCTCTCGGCAAGCCCCTCGGGCAGGCTGCCCCTGCCCAGGGGCTCATCCAGGGGAAACAGCATTCCCGCCATGTGGGCGCCCTGCCTGAGGGCCTGCTCCCTCAGGGTGTAAAACACGTACTCCCTCATGGAGGGATAGACCACCAGGAGGGCGTAAAGGGGCAGGGCCAGCACCGCTGCCACCGCCACGCCCAGAAGCCAGCACAGAAACCCGTCATGCTGACCCATCCTGCTTCATTAATCGGAAAGGCTGCTTTATAATTAAACTTGCCATGCAAAAAGGGGCAGAGCCGCCACAGGAGATAAAGCAGGAGATACAGCGGCTGGTCAAGGAGATAAACTACCACAACTACCGCTACTACGTGCTGGATGCCCCGGTAATCTCCGACGAGGAGTACGACCGTCTGTTCCGCCGTCTCAAGGAGCTGGAGCAGCGGTGGGGCTATGTGCTTCCGGACTCGCCCACCCAGCGCGTAGGGGCCCCGCCCCTGGAGAAGTTCGAAAAGGTGCGCCACCGCCTGCCCATGCTCTCGCTGGACAACGCCCTGAGCCCAGAGGAGGTGCTGGAGTTTGACCAGAGGGTGAAGCGCTTCCTGGCCACGGATGCCGAGATAGACTACACCGTGGAGCCCAAGTACGACGGCCTGGCCGTGGAGCTCACCTACCGGGACGGCCTCCTGTGGCGGGCCTCCACCAGGGGCGACGGCTATGTGGGCGAGGATGTCACCCAGAACATCCGCACCATAAGGTCCATCCCCCTGAGGATCGAGGGGGTCAAGACGATGCCCAAGCTCATAGACATAAGGGGCGAGGTCTACATGGACATTGAGGAGTTTGAGGCCCTGAACAGGCAGCGGCAGAAGGAGGGCGAGCCCCTCTTTGCCAATCCCCGCAACGCTGCCGCCGGCTCCGTCCGCCAGCTTGACCCCAACATCACCGCCCAGCGGAAGCTGCACATAGCCTGCTACGGCCTGGGGGCAGTGGAGGGAGCCAGGTTCAAGAGTCAGTGGGAGTTCATCCAGTGGCTCCGGGAGGCCCGCTTTCCCACCCCTGCGGTGGTAAAGCTGGCCCACGGAATAGGGGAAGTCTTGGAGGCCATCAAAGAGCTGCAAGAGGCCCGGGGGAGCTTCCCCTTTGAGACCGACGGGGCGGTGGTGAAGGTCAACGACTTTGCCCTTCAGGAGCGCCTGGGGGCCAAGACCAGGGAGCCCCGCTGGGCCGTGGCCTACAAGTTCCCGGCCCATCAGGCCAGCACCAGGGTGCTGCAGGTCCTTCCCAGCGTGGGCCGCACAGGGGTCATCACCCCCGTGGCCATCCTGGAGCCGGTAAGGGTCGGAGGGGTGACGGTGAGTCGCTCCACCCTTCACAACTGGGACGAGCTCAGGCGCAAGGATGTCCGAGTGGGCGATGTGGTGCTCATCCAGAGGGCCGGGGATGTCATCCCCCAGGTGGTAGCAGTGCTGAAGGAGCGCCGCACCGGGGCGGAAAGACCCGTAAGGGAGCCCCAGCGCTGCCCCGCCTGCGGCTCCAGGGTGCTGAGGGAGGAAGGCGCCGTGGCCCTCAGGTGCATCGGCCTCAACTGCCCTGCCCAGGTAATAGAGCGCATAAGGCACTTCGCCTCCAGGAGGGCCATGGACATAGAGGGCCTGGGGGAAAAAAATGTGGCCCTGCTCTACGAGCACGGCCTCATAAGGAACTTCGTAGACCTCTACAGGCTCAGGAAGGAGCAGCTGCTTCGGCTGCCCAGGTTTGCCGACAAGGCCGCCCAGAACCTCATAGATGCCATCCAGAGGAGCAAGCGCTGCAGCCTCAGCAGATTCCTCTACGCCCTGGGCATTCTGAATGTGGGCGAATACACCGCTAAGCTGCTGGCCAGGCACTTCAGGCGCCTGGAGGACCTCTACCATGTGCCCCCGGACAAGATTGAGCGAATTAAGCAGCTGGGCCCCACCGTGGCCCAGTCCGTAAGCGCCTTCTTCTCGGAGCAGGACAACCTCCGCACCCTGAAGGAGCTCAAGGCCCTGGGCCTGGAGCTTTCCAACCCGGACTATCAGGAGGCCAGGGAGCCGGAGAAGAAACCCCTCCAGGGCCTGACCTTCGTCATCACCGGCACCTTGCCCAGGGCCAGGGCCGAGGTCCAGGAGCTCATAGAGTCCCTGGGTGGGCATGCCGCCAGCTCGGTCTCCAAGAGCACCGACTACCTCATCGTGGGGCAGGAGCCGGGCTCAAAGCTCCGGCGGGCCCAGCAGCTGGGGATAAAGACCATCAGCTACGAGGAGTTCCTCAGGCTCATAAAGGAGCGGCAGTGAGAAGGGCCAAGATAGTGGCCACCCTGGGACCGGCCTCCAGCACCGAGGCAGCCATAAGGGCCCTCCTTCAGGCCGGCATGGATGTAGCCAGGCTGAACTTCTCCCACGGCTCCCACGCCGAGCACCGAAGGCTCCTGGCCCTGCTAAGGAGGCTCTCCAGAGAGGCAGGCAGGGCGGTGGCGGTGCTCCAGGACCTGCAGGGGGCGAAGCTCAGGACAGGCCCCGTAAAGGGGGGGCAGGTGCCGCTAAGGCAGGCCCAGGAGGTGCTCCTTCTGCCCGGCACCTCCGAGGGCGACGCCCACAGGCTGTACATCAACTACCCCCACCTGCTTCAGGATGTGCGCCCTGGCCAGGAGGTGCTGCTCTCCGACGGGCTCCTCAGGCTCAAGGTGCTCAGGCGAACAGGACAAGGCCTGCTGGCCCGGGTGCTCCAAGGCGGCATCCTCAGGGCCCGGCAGGGGGTCAACCTTCCCCAGAGCGAACTCAGGGGGCCGGCCCTTACGGAGAAAGACCGGGAGGACATCCTTCTGGGGCTCCGGTTGGGGGTGGACATGGTGGCCCTCTCCTTCGTGCGCTCGGCCAAGGATGTGCTGCAACTGAAGGCCTTCCTGGCCAGCCAGGGGGCCCAGGACATGCCCGTGGTGGCCAAGATAGAAAGGCCCCAGGCAGTAAGGAACATATCGGAGATACTGGAGGTGGCCGACGGCATAATGGTGGCCAGGGGGGACCTGGGGGTGGAAATGTCCTCGGAAGAAGTGCCCCTCGTCCAGAAGGCCCTCATAAGGGAGGCCCTGAGGTACCGGAAGCTGAGCATCGTGGCCACGGAGATGCTCCTGAGCATGCTCACTGCCAGGCGGCCCAGCAGGGCCGAAAGCTCCGATGTGGCCAATGCGGTGCTGGACGGCGCCGATGCCCTGATGCTTTCGCAGGAGACCTCCATAGGGCAGCACCCGGTGGAGGCCCTCAGGGCCATGGCCAGAATCATCCAGCACACCGAGCGGGCCCTGCCTCCTCCCAGTCCCCCCGAGGAGGGCCTCAAGGACAAGGAGCTTGCCCTGGCCTCGGCGGCAGTGCTGGCCGCCCGCAGGGTCGAGGCCCCCTTCATCGTGGCCTTCACCCACAGCGGCTATACCGCCAGGCTCCTCAGCAGCCTCAGGCCCTCGGCGGCAGTACTGGCCCTGTGCCCCAGCCTCAAGGTGGCCCAGCGCCTGGCCCCCTACTGGGGAGTGGGAACCCAGCGGATAAGGCCCATCCGGAGCACCGACGGCCTCTTCAAGGAGGTGCAGCGCCTGCTCCTGAGCCGCCGCCTGGCCCGCAAGGGCCAGACAGTGGTCATAACGGCGGGGCTACCCAGGGGCTCAAAGACCAACCTGCTGAAGCTTCACACCCTGGAGGGCTGAAAGACAGGATGGTGGGCAGAGAGGGAATCGAACCCCCGACACGAGGATTTTCAGTCCTCTGCTCTACCGACTGAGCTATCTGCCCAGATGCCTACAAGGACTATATTATAACCAATCCCCCGGGGTTTTCAATTCATCCCCAATATGAGCTATGTCATAAATCAACAACCACCAAGTCGCGTACAATTTCCCCCAAAAAATTAAGGCTCCTAAAACAGCGATTATGAGGACAGGGGAGGGTGCTCCTTGTTAAAATCCCCCATGGGCAGGGCCGAGGAGCAGTTCTTTCTGGCCCGGACAGAGTGGCTGGTAAGGCTCCGATGGGTAGTGCTGGCGGCTGCCACTCTGGGAGGAGTGCTGCTGAGGCGGATGGGGCTCATCCAGCCCCCCTGGCCGCTTCTGGCGGTGGCCCTCTTCGTGGGTGCCTACAATGCCTTCTTCTTCCTGGGGCTCAGGGCAGGACGCCCCCGGGGCCCCAGGATGCTCATGGCCCAGATAGCCCTGGACCAGCTGGCCCTGGCCCTGGTGGTGTACTTCAGTGGAAGCTGCGACAGCCCCTTCATCTATTTCTTTCTGCTTCACATAGTGGTGAGCGCCTCGGTACTTCCCTGGCGGTACACCGTGGGGTTTGCCTCCCTGAGTGTGCTTTATCCTGCCCTGGTGCTGGGCCTTACCCACTGGGGCTGGCTGCCCCGCTGGAGCCTCTTTGCCCAGAGCCCTTATGTGTTCAGGAGCATGTCCCTCATGCTCAGCTACGGCAGCATCTACGTGGTGGCCGTCTTCTGCCTGGCCTACATAGCGGGCTACCTGGGCAGACGCATGCAGGAGCACAGGGCAGCCCTTCAGCGGGCCAACCTCAGGCTTGAGGCCCTGCTTAAGCTCTCCGAGGCCGGCACCGAGAGCCAGAAGGTCCTCAGCGAAAGCCTCCAGAGCCTCCTGGGGCAGCCCCTCAGGGCCTGGGTGGTGGAACTCCTTCACACCCCTCAGGTGCCGTGCCATGAGCACCTGCGGTGCCAGGAGTCGGACTGCCCTGCCCACGGGGTGGCCCTCAGCTGCTGGAGGCTCCTGGGCACCAGGTGCGCGCATCCCCTGGGGGCCAGGGGGCCAAGGGACAAGCTCCAGGCCTGTCCCCGTTGCCGTTATCTTTCAGAGCTGCTGGCCTCCAAGCTCAGGGAGCATCTGGAGGACATCACCGCCCAGGAGGTCTCCAGGGCCTTGCAGCGGGGGGCGGCAGTGCTCCAGAGGGCAAAGCCGTGGGGCAGGCCCAGGCTGCTTCTGCTTCCGCTTCTGACCCCGGAAGGGGAGCTCTTTGCCCTCCTGGCCCTCTATGCGCCCGAGGGGCTGGGCCTGGGGGCCCAAAAGGACGCTGTCCTGAGGGATGTGGCCGAAAGGCTTGCGGCCGAGTTCATGCGCACCAAGCTGTACTGGGACCTGGAGCGCTCCTACACCGCCACCGTCCTGGCCCTGGGCAGTGCCATAGAGGCCACCGACCCTTACACCCGGGGCCACTCCGAGCGGGTGGCCAAGCTCTCCGCCCAGATAGCCCAGCAGATGGGCCTGAGCAGCCAGGAGGTGGAGCACCTCAGGCTGGCGGCCCTGCTTCATGATGTGGGAAAGATAGGGGTAAGCAGGGAGGTCCTGGGCAAGCGCTGCAGCCTCAACGAGTGCGAGAGGCAGGAGGTCCAAGAGCACCTCCGCATAGGGGTGCGGATTCTCGAGCCGGTGGAGTTCCTCAGGCCGGTGCTTCCTGCCATAAGGCACCACCACGAGCACTACGACGGCTCGGGCTACCCCTCGGGGCTCAGGGGCAAGGAAATTCCCCTCCTGGCCCGCGTCCTGGCCGTCGCCGATGCCTGGGACGCCATGCTCTCGGACCGGCCCTATCGCCGGGCCCTCAGCCCCCGGGAGGCAGCCCAGGAGATGCTCCGAAACGCAGGGAGCCAGTTTGACCCCCAGGTGGTGGAAGCCCTGCTGCGGCTCCAGGACTTAGGGCAACTGAAGCAGCCCTGAGATGGTCGCACTGCTCGGGGGAGGCGTCACTGTAGGGGCCCAAGCAGAGGATATTGATTTCCCCAAGGCCCTGAAATATAATGGTTAAATCTTAATTCCGGGGAAGGAGGGGCAGTCTTGGCGCCCAAGAGGGAGCAGTGGAGGAGCCAGTACGGGTTCCTGCTGGCGGCGGTGGGCTCGGCCGTGGGGCTGGGCAACATCTGGCGTTTCAGCTACATGGCCTACGAGCACGGCGGAGGGGCCTTCCTCATCCCCTATGTGGTGGCCCTGCTGACGGCAGGCATACCCCTGCTGATACTGGAGTATGCCCTGGGGCACGAGAGGATAGGCTCCGCCCCCCTGGCCTATGCCAAGGTCAAAAGGGGCTGGGAGTGGCTGGGCTGGTGGGCGGTGCTGTTCGTGATGTTCGGCATAGAGCTCTACTACACCGTGGTAATCTCCTGGTGCGTGAAGTTCTTCTTCCTGTCCTTTAACCTGGGCTGGGGGGAGGACCCCAACGCCTACTTCTTCCAGAAGTTCCTGGCCGTAAGCGAAAGCCCCTTCAAGCTGGGGCAGGTTAGGACCCCCATACTGGGCGGCCTGGTGCTGGTGTGGTTCATCAACTGGTTCATCCTCTACAGGGGGGTGCAGAGGGGCATCGAGCTTGCCAGCAAGGTGTTTATGCCCCTCCTGTTTGCCCTTACGGCGGTCCTGGTCTTCTGGAGCCTGGGGCTGGAGGGGGCCACGGAGGGCCTGGCGGCCTACCTGAGGCCGGACTTCGCCAAGCTAACCAAGCCCAAGGTGTGGATAGACGCCTACAGCCAGATATTCTTTTCCCTGAGCCTGGGCTTCGGCATAATGATTGCCTACGCCAGCTATCTTCCCGAGCGCTCCGACATCACCCGTTCGGCCCTCCTTACGGGGCTCATGGACTCGGGCTACGCCATCTTTGCAGGCTTTGCCGTCTTTTCCGTGCTGGGCTTCATGGCCACTGCCCAGGGGGTGCCCATCTCCCAGGTGGTCTCCCAGAGCATCGGGCTGGCCTTCGTGGCCTATCCCAAGGCAGTAAGCCTCATGCCGGCAGGGGAGCTCTTTGGGGCCATCTTCTTCCTCTGCCTGGTGGTGGCAGGCATATCTTCCAGCATATCCATCATAGAGGCCTTCACCGCCGCCATGGTGGACAAGTTCGCCGTAAGGCGCAAGCCCTTCATCACCTTCGTATGCATCCTGGGCTTCCTGGGCTCCCTGGTGTTTACCACCCAGGCGGGCCTGCTGTGGCTGGACATAGTGGACCACTTCCTCACCCACTACGGCCTGGTGGTGGTGGGCATCCTGGAATGCCTGGTGGTGGGCTGGCTGTTCAGGCTCAAGGTCCTGAGGGCCCATGTGAACCGCATCTCCAGCCTCAAGCTGGGGCCCTGGTGGGACGCCCTCATAAAGGTCTTCGTCCCCCTGGTGCTGGGGACAATCCTGGCGGGCGACCTGTACTCGGAGCTCAGGGCCCCCTACGGTGGTTATTCCTGGACGGCCATACTGCTTATTGGCCGAGACTGGGTGCTCCTTACCCTGATTGCCGCCTACTTCATAGCCACCAGGCCGTGGAAGACCGAGCTCCTTAAGCGAGGCGGAAGAGGTGAGCACTGAGGCCAGGGCACATGTGATAGTGAAGGGGCTGGTGCAGGGGGTATTCTTCCGGGCCTTCACCAGGGAGGTGGCCTCCTCCCTGGGCCTGAAGGGCTGGGTGAGAAACCTCTGGGACGGCTCCGTGGAGGCAGTGCTGGAAGGCCCCAAAGACAGGATAGAGCTGGCCCTGGAGCGCCTCAAGGAGGGGCCCCCTTCGGCCAGGGTGCAGGAGCTTCAGTGCCAGTGGGAGGCTCCCAAGGGGGAGTTCTCGGACTTCTCTATCCGCTACTGAGGCCTGCCTCGGGCTGAGCGGCCAGGGCCTCGGCCAGGTACTCCCTGGCCTCCCTGAGGGCCTTCTTCACCGCCCTCTTTCCAAAAAGTCCCAGGGCGGCATAGAAGAACCGAAGCCTGGAGAGGTTCCCCAGGATGTAGGACCAGCTGTAGAACCTCCCCATGGCCTTGAGGGTCTCCAGGTGCAGGGACTGGGGACTCATGAGCGCCGGGCGGAAGACCACATGGTGGCCATCGTACTTCTGCCACCGGGTGTGTAGCAGCCGCCCCGCCCTCCGAAGCTCCTCGAAAACAGGGGTGCCCGGAATGGGCGTGAGCATCATGAACTGCACCGTCTCTATGCCCAGACTGCGGGCAAAGGAGGCGGTGTCCCTGATGGTCTTCAGGGTGTCGGTGTCCGCCCCCAGGACGAACATCCCGTGAATGCCTATGCCGTGCTCATGCACCTTCTGAATGCACTGCTTTATGAGGGCCAGGTCCTGGCTCTTGTGGTAGGCCTTGAGGGTCTCGGGGTTTATGGACTCAAACCCTATGTGCAGGGTGCTGCAGCCCGCCCTGCCCATGAGCTCCAGGAGCTCCTCGTCCTTGGCCACATCCACCCTTACCTGGGCGCTCCAGGTGATGTCCAGGCGCTCCCTGAGCATCCCCCTCAGTATCTCCTTGGTTCGCCCCCTGTGGGCGGCAAAGTTGTCGTCCACGAAGAAGACGCTTGAGCCCCGCAGGGGCCTGAGGTCCTGCAAGGTGGTCTCCACGGAGCGGAACCTGTAGCCCCTGCCGAACATCTGGATTACCGAGCAGAAGCGGCAGCTGAAGGGGCAGCCCCTGGAGGTGGCCACGGGATAGATGCGCATTCCACCAAGCCCGTGCACCAGGGAGAAGTCCGGCCGGGGGAGGGTGTCCAGGTCCTCAAGGAGCGCCCTGGGAGGATTGTGCACCACCGAGCCGTCTCTTCTCCGGTAGGAGAGGCCCCTGATGTCCTCCAGGGGAGGCCTCCCCCGCTCAAGATGGGCCACCAGCTCGGGCAGGGTCTCGTCCCCCTCTTGCCTGACCACATAGGAGGCATACTCCAGGGACTCCTCGGGCAAAAACGAGGGGTGGGCCCCGCCCATGACCACGGGGATACCCTTGCCCTTGAGGGCCTTGGCAAGCTCCAGGGCCCTGGGGGCAGTGGAGGTGATGGTGGAGATGCACACCAGGTCGGAGCCCTCCACATAGGACCAGTCCACCGGGGCGATGTCCTCAATGAAGACCTTGGTCTCGTAGCCCTGCTGGCGCATTATGGTGGCCAGGAGCACCGCCCCCAGCCGAGGAATGGGGAACTTGCTGAAGATGTGAAGCCCTACGGAGCGGGCCTCAATGAAGGAAATGCGCCTCAAAGCCATGCACCAAGTATAGCACAGTCGGAAGGATACGCAAGGGAAACTCTCGGGGCTAAATCCACACCACCTTCTGGAACTCCCTCAGGCCTCCCACCACCAGGTCGGTGCTCCCCCTGCGCCCCACCTTCAGGGCGTCCTCCAGCCCGTAGTGCTTCAGGCAGGTGCCGCAGGAGTAGACCTCCACCCCCATCTGCTCTATCTCCCTGAGCAGGGGCACGAACTCCTCGTCGGTACTGGTAAGCCTGACCCCGGCGTTAAGAAAGAATATGGTATGGGGAAGCTCCCTGTTGACCCTCATGGTCTCAAAGAAGGCCTTCATGAGCTGGCGGCCCAGGGCCTCCTCCTTGCCCATGGTGTCGGTGCCCACCACCAACAGCAGGTGCTTCCGCTCCTCCGGGGGCTCCTCGGTAGGGAGCTCGCAGGGATAGCCCTTGAGGATGCGCACCACCCAGTGGCCCTCTGCCCGGGTGGTCTCGGCAAAAAAACCGCTGCTACGGGCAAAGCGCTCCAGGTTCCGCACCGAGGCCTCGTTATCCACCAGGAGCTCCAGCATCCCCTCCTGCAGCTCCGCCAGGGCCTCCTCGGCCAGGAGCACCGGCTTGGGACAGCCCAACCCCCGAGCGTCAATCCTCTTCATGGCCTCAGCCGCACCGGCAGGTCCTTCCTACCATGCTTACCACCCAGTGCTCGGCCTGCCTGTGAAATTCCACCTTGCAGCCCGACATGGCCAGGAAGGCCCCCACCCGCTTGGCCTCCTTCTGGTCCGACACCAGCACCTCCAGCCGCTCGTCATCGGTGCAGAGGCTCGCCAGCACCTCCCTCACCCTAAGCAGCGGCTCCTTGCCCCTAAGCCCCCTTACATCCACCTGCATCCTCAATCCTCCTGAAATAGCCTTACCCCTATCATAACACTCCTGGAAAGAAGCAGTGGGAGTCGAACCCACCAGGGGGCGCCTCTCTGCACCCCCGCACCGGTTTTGCAGACCGGCCGGGACCCCGTCCCTTGCCCCTCCAGAATAGGAATTTTAAGGCCCTGCCCCAGGCCTTGTCCAATACTTTTTATTGATATATCCTATCGCAGCTATAGAAAAAATCTATTGAAGAACTGCAGGAACGCCTCGGCAAGGGCAGGCAGGCTCCTTCGGCTCAGGTGCACCAGGTAGAAGTTCCTGTGCATCCTGGGAAGCCCCCGGATACTGACGCCTCTAAGGAGGCCTCTGTGAAGCTCCTCCTGGATGGCCTGCCTGGACAGCACCGAGGCGCCCAGCCCGGCCTTGAGGGCCTCCTTAACCGCGGCGGTGGAGCCCAGGGTGGCCACCACATTAAGCTCTTGGGGGGCAAGGGACAGGTGCCTCCGGAAGAACTCCTCCATGACGGCCCTGGTGCCGGAGCCTTCCTCCCTGGCAACGAAGGGCAGTCTTTTAAGCTCCTCGGGGCCGATGGCCCTTTTCGGCCACAGGTCTGCCCTTGTTGCCAGCACGAGCTCGTCCCGGCCGGCGGGGGTAATCCTAAGCCTTCGGTCCTTTGGGGCCTTACCCACCACTGCCAGGGGCAGCTCCTCCTGGAGGACCTTTCTGAGCACCTCTGTGGAGTCTCCCATGAGCACCGTGAGGCGCACCTGGGGATAGAGTTTTCTGAAGGCTGCGGCTGCCCTGGGAAGCAAATAGGTGCCGGGGATGGTGCTGGCGCCCAGGAGCAGTTCTCCAGAAGGCTCTGCGGCTGGCCTTATTGCCTCCTTGAGGCCCTCAAGCCCCTGCAGCAACTGCTGGGCTTTTGCGTACAGGGCCTCGGCCTTCTCTGTAGGTGCCACCTTGCGGCCCAGGCGGTCAAAGAGCCTTACGCCCAGCTCCTCCTCCAGGGCCTTTATGTGCCCGCTTATGGTGGGCTGGCTCAGGTGAAGCTCCTGGGAGGCAGCGGTAAAGCTCCTCCGCCTGAAGACCGCCACAAACACCCGCAGGTGGTGCACCTCTATCATGGCTTGAATGTCCTGAGGCCCTGAAGCACCTCCAGGAGGGGCACCCCCAGGCGCCTGGCCGCCCTGAGGCAGTCATCGAACTCGGGGCTCAGTCGTCTTCGGCCCCCCACCTCCCAGAGCTTGAACCTTATGGGGCCAAACCGGGTCCTCATGAGCCTGCTTTCCCTCTCGAGGCAGTAGCGCTCCAGCTGCTGTAGTCTCAGGCCCAGGGTGGTGCTCTCGGAAAAGAGCACCTCCCTCAGGGCCTCCAGGTGCTCGGCCCTGCACAGGACGCTAAGGAGCATTCCGGGCCGAGCCTTCTTCATGTACACGGGGCTCCAGAAGACCTCCAGGGCGCCGGCCTCAAAGAGGCGCTCCATCAGGTAGGGGTAAAGCTGGGGGTTCATGTCGTCAATATTGCACTGAAGCATGAAGAGCCCCTCGGCCTGAAGCCCTGGCCCCTTCGCAGGGGCCTGCCCCAGGAAGAACCTCAGGACATTGGGCCCTTCCTGAAGCTGTCGTGCCCCGGCGCCTGTGCCCACCTGAAGGAGCCTCATCCTGGGCAGGGGGCCGAAGCCCTTCACCAGCACCTTCAGGAGGGCCGCCCCCGTAGGGGTAGCAAGCTCGGCGGTGATGCCGGAGCTGTAGACAGGCACCCCTCTTAGGAGCTCCGCCGTGGCAGGGGCAGGCACAGGAAGGCTGCCGTGGGCCCCCTGCAGGCTGCCCGAGCCTACATTCACCTCCGAGGCATAGAGGGCCTGCACCTGGAGGGCCTGCAGACACCAGAGGGTGCCGGCTATGTCCGCCACGGTGTCCAGGCTGCCCAGCTCGTGCAGGTGGGGGCTTTCGGTGCCGTGCACCCGGGCCTCTGCCTGAAGCAGGGCCTGCAGCACCTGCAGGGCCCTGTCCCTGAGGGGCTGGGGAAGCCTCCTGAGCAGGCGGCGCATCTGGGCAGGGCTGAGCCTCTTTCCACCGCCTCCCACCTTAAAGAGGAGGGCCTCCAGGCCGGCCCTCCTCACCCGCCTGGCGCTTACCCTTATGGAGGGCTCCATCTGCTTGAGGGCCTTCCTCAGGCCCCCCAGGGGCGCCCCTGCCGAAAGGAGGGCGGCCACCATCATGTCGCCGCTTATGCCCCAGGCGCACTGCAGATAGCCCAGCCTCATGCGCTCAGGCGCTGCACATCGGCACTGAAGAACCTCAGGAGCCTTCCCGAGGATTCCCTCAGCAGCAGCCTTCCCAGGGGGTCTATGTCCTCGGCAATGCCCTCAAAGACCCTGCCCTGGGAGCGCACCAGCACCCTCTGGCCCAGGACGGCCGAGAGGGCCCTGCAGGCCTTAAGCACTGGCTGGGGCCCCTTGTGTTGAAGCAGTCCTGTCCAGGCCTCCACCTCCTTTGCTATCCTGGCGGCCAGGGCCGCCCTGGGCACCTGGCGGCCCAGCTCCAGGCGCAGGGAGGTGGCCAGGGGGCGGAGGGAGGGGGGGAAGTCCGTCTTCCTGGCGTTGACATTGACCCCTATGCCGGCCACCACATAAAGGAGCCTGTCCGGCTCGGTGCGCATTTCCAGGAGCACGCCCCCGAGCTTCTTCCTTCCCACCAGCAGGTCGTTGGGCCATCGCAGGGCCACCTGGAGCCCCGTGTGCCCCTTTATGGCCTGGGCCGTGGCCAGGGCCACCGCCAGGGTGAGCAGTTGAGCCTCCTGGGGGCTCAGGGCCGGCCTAAGAAGCATGCTCATGTAGAGGTTCACCCCCGGGGGGGAGACCCAGGCCCTTCCCATCCTGCCTCGGCCGTGGCTCTGGGCGTCGGCCACCACCAGGGAGCCCCCAGGGGCCCCCTTCTGGGCCAGCTGGTGGGCCAGGTCGTTGGTGCTTCCGGCAAGCTCCTTGTAGAGGATGAGCCGTTGTGGCAGCAGGGCCTGAAGCTCCTCGGCGGAAAGCTCAGGGGCCTGAAGGAGCCTGTAGCCGGCCCTGGAGGCCTCGATCCTGTAGCCTCGCCTCCTCAGGGCCTGGATGCGCTTCCAGAGGCCGGCCCTGCTTAGGCCCAGGGCGCGGGCAAGCTCGGGGCCCCGGACAGGCCCGGCCTTCAGGGCCTTAAGGAGCTCCTGGCTCACCGCTCAGGCTCGAGGATGAGCACCTGGAGCTTCCCCTCCAGGGCCTGGGCGAAGCTTCGGGCGTCGGCCTCAGAGCCCACTATGGCCCCATAGTGCATGGGGATAACCACCTGGGGCCTTATGTCCAGGGCGGCCTGCACGGCCTCCTGGGCGGTCATCACATAGGTGCCCGAGACAGGAAGCAGGGCCACATCCACGGAGGAAAACTCCTTCATCTCGGGAATCCTGTCGGTGTCGCCAGCCAGGTAGATGCGCTTGCCCTGGACGGTGAATATGTAGCCCACCCAGCCCTGCTCCTTGGGGTGGAATTTCTTGTTCACATTGTAGGCAGGTACCGCCTCTATCTCCACGCCTTTTGCGGTGAGCTTGTCCCCTGGGCGCACCGTGTGCACCTTGCCTGCAAGCTTGCCCGCACAGTCCGGGGTGGCCACTATCTCGGTATCGGGCTTCATGAGCTTGACCACATCCTGGGGGCTACAGTGGTCAAAGTGCTCGTGGCTGATGAGTATCAGGTCGGCCTTCTCCTGGGGTTCCTTCAGCTGGAAGGGGTCGGTGTATATTACCAGCCCCTGCCCGGTTATCTTGAAGGTGTCGTGCCCCAGCCACTTGATGTTCTCCACCATGGCAACCCTCCTTCTTCAAGCTCTTCCCAGGGATTATACCAGAGAGGGAGGCTCATTCCCTCACCTCGCAGGGGGGCACCTTTTCCTTGAGCCTCTTTCTGACAGAGGGGCTCAGGGCCTGCCTCATCTGGAAGTCCCTCTGGGCATACTGGTCGGAGCGCTTGATGAGCAGCCACTGGTTGGCCTCCCGGCCCTTCATCCTGGCAAGGACGAACCCCCCTTTGAGCTTCCTGCCCCTGAGGGTAAACTCTATCCTGTCGGCCAGGACCTTCTGGGGCTCAAACTCCCCTTCATCCCAGATGAGCACCTCGCCGGCGCCGTAGTGGCCCCGGGGAATGATGCCCTCGTAGGAGGCGTACTGCAGGGGATGGTCCTCTACCTGGATGGCCAGGCGCTTGTCCCGGGGGTTCATGGAAGGGCCCTTGGGCACTGCCCAGCTCTTGAGCACCCCCTGAAGCTCCAGCCTGAAGTCCCAGTGAAGGTGCCTGGAGTGGTGCTCATGCACGACAAAGCGGGGCACTGTCAGCCCTCCTGCCTGAGCTTAAGGGCCACCAGGGCCACGGCGGCCAGGCTGAAGAGCACCCCGCCAGCCAGGGCCCAAGCCGAGGAAGGGTCCCTGCTGAGCTGCAGGAGCACCAGGGGGGGCCTGAGGTCCCTCACATAGACTCCCCAGCCCCCGTAGAAGGCCGGCCTGTTGGGCTGAAGCACTGCCTCCCTGGCCCCCTCGGCCCCGGAAAACCCCACCCTCAGCTGCCAGCCGGTGACGAAGCCCTCGGGGGAGCGCTCAAACCTCAGCCCTTTTACCTTCAGCGTGCCCGCGGGGAAGGCCAGGCTCATCCCCTCCCTCAGCACCGCCATGCCCCGCTCGGAGGCATAGCCCCCTACCAGGTGGGCCAGGAGCACCAGGAGGAAGCCCAGGTGCATCACCTGGGGGGCCAGGGCCAGGGGCTCCCGCTTGCGCCTCAGGGCCTGAAGACTGCACACCACCGTGTTGAGGGCCAGGAGGGCCAGCACCAGGACGGCCCCCCAAAGCCACCAGCTATACAGCACAGGGCTACGGAGCATCCAGTCAAAGAGGGCCACGGCGTTCATCCTGCCGTAAAGCTCTGGCTCCAGGGGCATCATCACCGCCCCCAGGGCCAGCAGGGCAAGCTCCGCCAAAAGGAGCCAGAGGGAAAGCCTCAGGGAGCCCAGGGCCTCAAGAAGCCTCATGAGTAAATATTGAAGGAAAAGCAGGCCCTGGTCAAGGCCCTGCCCCTATGAGCCATCTCATGGCCCCGGGGACCCTGAGAGGGTTATGGTTAAGTTATGAAGGACATGGTGGCAGAGCTGGGCGTAGTTCTCAGCAAGGAGGGCCCCGTGGCCGTAGTAGCCATGCAGGGCTCAGGGGGCTGCAGGGGCTGTGCAGCAGCCAAGATGGGCCTCTGCGGCGCTGGGCAGCAGATGACCCTCAGGGCCCTGGACACCCTGGGGACAAAGCCAGGCGACAGGGTGAAGGTGGCCCTCCAGGGCAGGGTGAAGTGGCAGGGCTACCTCCTGGCCTTCCTTATGCCCCTGGGCGGGTTCGTCCTGGGGGCCCTGGGGGGCTTCCTCCTCGGAGCCCCTGCAGCCCTGGGAGCCCTGGCAGGACTGCTGGCGGTGCTGCCCCTGTCCTTCAGGGGTCTCAGGAGGCTTGAGGCCACCCATAGCCTCTACATCAGCCAGGTGCTTTCGGCCCCTGGGGCTGGCATCCAGGACAGCCCAGAGGCCCTGGACTACCTGAACTTCTACCTAAAGCGGACAAGTGCGCCTGCGAGGAAGGATGGTCGGGGCGAGCCGATTCGAACGGCCGACCTCTCGCACCCCAAGCGAGTGCGCTAACCAGACTGCGCCACGCCCCGAGCCTTTATATTATAAAAAGCCTCCCCTGTAAAATCAAAACCCCGGCGGGAAGGCCCATAAGGGAAGTTCCTCCATGGCTATCTATCTAGGAAATCCAAGGGCCTCAGAGGCCCTCTACTGGAGGAGCTTGAGTATCTCCCTGAGCCTCTGTCTGATGCGCTCCAGGTCTGCCTGCTGGGGAGCCTGCCTGCCTGCGGGACCCCTGGCCTCCCCCCCCAAGCGCTGCCTTACCCCCTCAATGGTGTAGCGCTCCACATAGAGCAGGTGTTTTATCCTCTCTATGAGCTCCAGGTCCTTCTTGACATAAACCCGCTGGCCGGACTTGTTCTTCCTGGGCCTGAGGAAGGGGAACTCCGTCTCCCAGTACCTGAGCACATAGGGCTCCACCCCGGTGAGGCGACTCACCTCCCCTATCTTGTAGAACAGCTTGTCCGGAATCTCCTTCCTGGAGCGTTTAGCTGACGCCCTTGGCTGCATGGGCCCGCTCTATGTAGGCCTTCAGTTGGTTGGAGGCCCTGAAGGTGAGCACCCTGCGGGGGGCTATCTCCAGCTCCTGCCCGGTCTTGGGATTGCGCCCCCTCCTGGCCCGCTTGTAGCGGACATTGAAGGTGCCGAAGCCAGAGAGCTTTACGCTCTCGCCTGCAATGAAGGCCTCCTTTATGGTGTCAAAGATGGTCTCCACAATAACCTGGGCCTCCTTCTTGGAAAGCCCCACCTTCTCAAATATAATTTCCACCAAGTCTGCCTTGGTCATAACCCCCCCTGTTTGGGATTTTTTTAATTATATTAAGCACATATAGGCTTGTCAAGTAAAAAGCGGGTTTTTTTCATTGACAAGCCCCCCTGGGCGTGTTATAAAAAGGGAGCCTGTTTCAGGTCTTAAGCGCTTGCCCCCCGCAAGGGGGGAAGAAGGAGGAGCATCGGAGCATGTCTTACGAAGGCACAGTGAAGTGGTTCAACGAGTCCAAGGGCTACGGGTTCATCACCCAGGATGGCGGGCAGGATGTATTCGTGCACTACTCGGCCATCAAGTCCGACGGGTTCAAGACCCTGGCCGAGGGCGACCGGGTGCGCTTTGACATCGTGCAGGGCGACCGGGGTCCCAAGGCCTCCAATGTGGAAAAGATAAGCTGAACCACCCTTGGGGGGTGCGGGCCCCTTCGGGGCCCGCACCCCCCACTCAATAAACCCCTCCTTCCAGAGTCCAGCTCAACCCAAGGAATTTGACTTACCCCCCGAAGCTACAATACTCTTAGGGTGTGCTGACCCAGGAGCTACAAAGCCACGGCGCTCCGGCGGCCCTCGTTGAGGCCCTTCTTCAGGCGGGCATAAGGAGGCTCTATCCTCCCCAGGCCCAGGCCGTAAGGGCAGGGCTCCTTCAGGGCAGGGAGTCCCTCGTGGTGGCCTCCCCCACCGCCTCGGGAAAGACTCTCATTGCCGAGCTCTGTGCCCTCATGTGCTTCTTCCAAGGCCGGGGAAAGACGGCCTACCTGGTACCCCTCAGGGCCCTGGCCAGGGAGAAGTATGAGGAGTTGTCGGCCCGGTACAGCCGCCTGGGCCTCAGGGTGGCCTACAGCACCGGGGACTACGACCGGCCCGAGCCCTGGCTGGCCAGGGCAGACCTGGTGGTGGCCACCAACGAGAAGATGGACTCCCTGGTGCGCCACAGGGCCAGGTGGTTGCAGGAGCTGGCCCTGGTGGTGGCCGACGAGGTGCACCTCATTGGCGAGCCCTACCGGGGCCCCACCCTGGAGGTGGTGCTTACCAAGCTCAGGAGCATGAACCCCGGCCTCAGGCTCCTGGCCCTGAGCGCCACCGTGCCCAACGCCCCGGAGATTGCCTCCTGGCTGGGTGCCAGGCTGCTTCGGAGCAACTGGCGTCCCGTGCCCCTCAGGGAAGGGGTCTACTACCAGGACGCGATCTTCTTCTCCGACGGAAGCACCCATGAGGTAAGGCCCCTCCAGGGCCAGCCCGTGCTGGCCCTCATCCTGGACGCCCTCAGGGCCGGGGGGCAGTGCCTGGTGTTCGTCAACACCCGCAGGGCCGCCGAGGCCCTGGCCAAGAGGGCCGGTCCCCTGCTGAGCCGAGAGTACCTGCAAGAGGAGGAGCTTCGGGCCCTCCAGGGGCTGGCCCAGGAGCTCCTCAGGGCGGTCTCGGAGCCCACGGGGCAGTGCCGCCGCCTGGCGCAGTGCACTGCCCAGGGGATGGCCTTCCACCATGCCGGCCTCAGTGCCGAGCAGCGCCGCCTGGTGGAGGACGCCTTCAGGGCCGGCAGACTGAAGGCCCTGGCCGCCACCACCACCCTGGCCATGGGGCTGAACCTGCCCTCCCGCAGGGTGGTGGTCAAGGACTGGTGGCGGTACCGGCCCGGCCTGGGCATGAGTCCCCTGAGGGCTGCCGAGGTCAAGCAGATGCTGGGCCGGGCAGGCCGCCCAGGGCTTGACCCCTTCGGTGAGGGCATCCTCGTAGCCCGAAACCCCAGGGATGTGCGCTACCTCATGGAGAACTATCTCCTGGGCGAGGCCGAGCCAGTGCGCTCGGCCCTCCAGGAGCCGGGTCTTCTGAGGATGCATGTGCTGGGCGCCGTGGCCGGCCTGTTTGCCCGCACCAGGGGGGAGCTGAGGGGGTTCCTGCAAGGCACCCTGTGCGCACTCCAGCAGGGGCCCGAGAGGCTTCAGGCCCTGGCCGAGGAGGCCCTGCAGTTCCTGGCAGCCCACGGGATGCTCACCGCCAGGGACGAGCGTATAGCGGCCACTGTGCTGGGAAGAAGGGTCTCGGAGCTCTACATAGACCCCCTCACGGCGGTGCTCTTTGTGGAAAGCCTCCAGATGCCCAAGGAGAAGACGGACTTCGCCCTGCTTCACATGCTCTGCCGAAGCCCCGACATGCCCACCCTGAGCCTCAGGAGGCGGGACTGGCAGGAGTGCTCCGAGCTGCTCGGTGCCCACCGGGAGGCCCTCCTGGCCCCCCAGGAGGAGCTCTATCCCGACGAGCAGGTGCTGGCCGAGCTCAAGACCGCCTCGGTGCTCATGCAGTGGGTGCTGGAGAGGCCCGAGGAGCGCATCTGCGCCCACTTCGGCCTGGGCCCAGGGGACGTGCACGCCCTCACGCAGCAGGCCGACTGGCTCCTTTACGCCGCCGAAGAGCTGGGCAGGATTCTCCGCCGGCCCCGGGAGGAGCTTCAGGCCCTGGGCCGCCTCAGGGCCAGGGTGCGCTACGGCGTGAAGGAGGAGCTCCTGGCCCTGGTGAGCCTCAAGGGCATCGGCAGGGTAAGGGCCCGAAGCCTCTTTCAGGCAGGCCTCCGAAGCCCCGAGGACATCAAGAAGGCCCCCTTGCAGAAGCTGGCCGGCCTGCCCGCCCTGGGCCCCCAGCTGGCCAGAAGGCTCAAGGAGGCCCTGGGTGTGATAGAATAACCTCATGCAGGAGCAGCCCCACCAGAAGCGCCATGTGCGCCGCCGCTACTATGTAGCCAAAGAGCTCAGGCTTTCGGTGGCCGTAATCGTGCTCTGGTCGCTCCTGGCAGTGGGGTTCTTCACCCTGGTGGCCAAGGAGGTGGTAAGCAGGGTAGCCGCCGAGTGGGGCACGGGCTACCTCCTTCTGGCCTTCCTCCTGGTGATGCTGGGCTACGCAGGCATCATCACCTTCTTCACCATGCACTTTTCCAACCGCTTCCTGGGCCCCTTCGAGAGGCTCAAGCTGGAGATGCAGCGCATCAGGGCCGGCGAGTATCATCGGCGCCTGAGCGTAAGAAAGAACGACGACGGCTACATCCGCTCCTTCATTGCCGAGGTCAACAAGATGCTGGATGATTACGAGCACACCTGCCGATTCAGGGAGCAGGCCCTTAGGACACTGGACAGCGAACTGCTCAACATCATCTCTACCCTGCAGCAGGGACAGCTCAGCCGGGACGAGCAAAGGGCCGCCTTGCTGAGGCTGCACGAGAAGCTCAAGGCGGCCCTCGAGTCCCCCCATGGAGGATGAGCTCCTCAAGGCCCTGAGCACCGACGGCAGTCTCCTGCTGGTAGCACTGAGGAGCACCCAGTGCGTAAAGCGGGCCCAGGAGATTCACCAGAGCCTGCCTACCGCCACCGCCGCCCTGGGCAGGGTGATAAGCGGCGCACTGCTGCTTAGCGCACCACTGAAGGGGCCGCCACAGAAGGTGAGCCTTCAGCTCCAGGGCCGGGGCCCCCTCAGGGAGGTCTTTGCCGAGGCCGACTGGCAGGCCCGCACAAGGGGCTATGTAAAGCGGCCCCTCATCCACCTGGGCCTCAAGGACGGCAAGCTGGATGTGGGCAGGGCCATAGGCGAGGGCACCCTGAGCGTGCTGAAGGACCTGGGCCTGAGGGAGCCCTACTTCGGCAGCACCCCCCTCAGGACCGGCGAGGTGGCCACCGACCTGGCCTACTACCTCGCGGTCTCCGAGCAGGTGCCCTCGGCAGTCAGCCTGGGCGTTCATGTCAATGCCGACAACTCCGTGGGCGCCGCCGGTGGCTTCATGGTGCAGGCCCTTGCAGGCGCCCCTGGGGCCACCGTGGCCCAGGTGGAGGAGGCCCTGCGGAGCGCCCCTGCCTGTAGCGCCATGGTGCTTCAGGGCCTGAGCCCCCAGGAGATGCTGGAGCAGGCCCTGGGGGGCCGAGTGGCCTTCCAGGTACTGGAGCGCCGCCGCCCCCGCTACCACTGTCCCTGCGGCAGACAGAGGGTGCTGGACGCCCTGGCCTCCCTGGGCAGGGCGGAGCTTCAGGAGCTCCTTGGCAGGAGGCAGCCCACCGAGGTCACCTGCAAGTTCTGCCAGCGCCACTACGTGATTGAAAAGGAGGAACTCCAGAGGCTCCTGGAGGAGCTGAGCACTTAACCTGGGGGCAGCACCTCCCCAGGCAAAAAAGGGGCGGGGGGCCAAAGGCCCCCCGCCCCTTCAAAAGCCTCCCTACAGGCGTTGCCTAAAACGCCAGCTCCAGGGCGTGCATCAGCACCAGGGGGTCGCCGTCAATACCCTGGTCCTCGTAGAAGTCGCCGGTGGAGAGGTAGCCGGCCCACACATAGTACTTCAGGTTCTTGGCCAGCTTGTAGGTGGCCTTCACGTCAAACTCAATCCCGATGTCCTCGTCAATGCCGCCGGTGGTCTCGGCAGCCCGCAGGTAGTAGGCATCCAGGGCCAGGCCAAGCTTCTCCAGGGGCTTAAGGTCCACGCCCAGGCCAATCACCATGGTGTTGGCTATGCCGTTCCTGCCCTCATCGGCGGTGCTGTCCAGCAGGTCGCCGTAGCCGGAAGCGGAGTTGATCATGTAATCGTACACCACGGTGTAGTACTTCACGCCGCTCAGGACGGTGACGAACTCCTCCACATCGTTGTCGGTGTTGTCGTCACCCGAGCCGTAGGCGAACAAGGCCCTCACGGTGGCAGGCTCCAGCTTGTAGGCACCCTGCAGCCACACGGCCCAGCCGCTGGCCTCCTGGGTGGCATCGAGGTCGCCAAACTGCAGGTCCACCTGGGCGGTGTAGTTCACGCCGGCCACCTCGCCCTGGGCGTGAAGCCCCAGGTCGGAAAACTTGGTGTCGGTGCCGGAGCTGGCCACATAGGCATAGTAGGCACCCACGGTGTGGGCATCCAGCTTGTAGTTCAGAAGGCCCACATAGATGTCGGTGTCATCGTCGTCCTCGCCCTTGAGGACCTCGGCAGCCTTGATGGTAAGAAGGGCGATGTGGGTCTGCTCGTTGGGGTCGGCATAAAGCACGATGGCGTCGTCGCCGAACTTCCTGTGGTCAAAGAACAGCTTGGCAGGGCCCAGCACCAGGGGCATGTGGCCTACCTTGATGCCGGCAGGAAAGCCCAGTCCCTCGCCCTTGTAGTCAATCCAGGCCTCCAGGACAGCAAGGTCAGAGTCAGGCACCGCGTTGAACCTCCCCCACTGGCCGTCTACGGTCCAGCCATGCAGGTGAATACGGCCGGTCACGCCGCCCAGCTTGGCGTCCACCTTGAGCCTTACCCTCTGGTCGTAGTAGGCGGTATTTGTGACATTATCGGCAGGGTTCCTTCCGGATATATCGCTCTTGAACCAGCCCCTTATCCTCAAATTACCACTGATGTAGACCTGGGTAGCGCCCTTGGCTACCACGGCCTGGGTCTCGGCAGGAATCTCGGCATGCACCGCCAGTGCCACGCCGGCCAGGCCCAGCACCAGCATCATGCCCACTATAACCGCAATGAACTTCTTCAATTCCTAACCCTCCTTCTTGTTGAAAATTACCCGGGCCCCTGCAGAGCCCCCCATCCGCCAAAGGCGGATGAAATTAATCTCTATTTCGCACCTTCCTTGTCCCCTCCTTATCACCTCCCTTGTATCAGGTCTCAAGAAAAAACCTCAATTATCAAAGCCCCTTGAATTGCCAGAATTTATACCATCCTCGGCCCTCTTTGTCAAGGACTTTTTGGCTAAAAAAGTTAGCAAGAAGCGGGCCAGGAACAAATCCCTTGTTTTTTGCACCCCCAGGGGGGAAACCTTGTGGCGGCAAGGCCACAGCCTGTGGCAGGGCTGAGACAGCGAGCTCAAGAGGTGCACGGGCAGAGCTCATTGCGAGCAAAAGGACGACACGGGATGTTAAAATCCCCCCAGGATGAAGCTCGTTGAGAAGGCCATACTGAGGGAGCTGCTCTGGGCCTTCCTCCTGGCGCTTCCTGCCCTGGGAGTGCTGCTGGCGCTGGAAAGCCTCCTGAGGCTCAGCCGGGTAGTCTCCACCGTGGGGGCATCGGCAGGGGAGATGCTCAGGCTCCTGGCCCTGGCCCAGCCGGAGCTCCTCCTGCTTACGGCCCCGGTGGGCTTTCTCCTCAGCGTGCTTTACACTTACGGGAGGCTGGTGCAGGACGGGGAGCTCATGGCCCTCAGGCTCCTGGGCCTGAGCCTCTGGCAGGCCTCAAGACCGGTGCTGGCCCTGGCCCTGCTGAGCATGGCGGTGGCCCTGGCGGCAGGCCTGTGGGCAGGCCCCTGGGCAAGGACGGCCCTCAGGGCGGAGCTCACCAGGCTGCTTACCGTGCGGGCTCCCCAGGCCCTCAGGCCAGGGACCTTCAGCAGGCTGCTGGAGGGCTCGGTGCTTTATGTCAGGGGGAGGCAGGGAGGCAGTCTCCAGGGGGTGTTCATATACCAGCACAGGCCCGAGGGCTCGCTGGTGGTCCATGCCCAGGAAGGCAGGTTGGGCCCTGTCCAGAGAGGCAGGCTGAGCCTGAGCCTCCGGGACGGCCTCATCCATGTGCTGGGCGGGCCCGGGCAGGCAGTAAGCGTGCGCTTCGGCTCCTACCGGGCCTCCTTCCCCCTGTGGGTGGACACCCCCGGCCAGAGGCTGGCCGAGCTTGACCTCCAGGGCCTCCTTGACAGGCTCTCCCGGGCCCCCGGGGCAGAGCGGCCCCGCCTGTTCCTGGAGCTCTACAGGCGCCTGAGCTTTGGCCTGCTCCCCCTGGCCTTCATGCCCCTGGCACCGGTGCTGGCCCTCAGGGCCGGCCGAAGGGCCAGGCTGGGAGGGCTGGCCATGGGCCTGGGCCTCTTTGCCCTCTACTACATCGCCCTGCAGTATGCCGAGCAGGCCGCCCTGGCAGGACTCCTGAGCCCCCATGTGGCCGCCTGGCTGCCCCTGGGCCTGCTGGGCGTGGCAGGCCTGTGGGCCCTGAGGAGGGCAGGATGAGGCTCCTCCAGGCGCTTTACCTCAGGGAGTTCCTGAAGGCCCTGGCGGTGCTCACCCTGGGCCTCTCGGTCCTCCTTTCGGTGCTGGAGGCCGTGGACAACCTCAAGGAGCGCCCGGGCAGAGATGTGCTCCTGTATGCCCTGCTGCTTACGCCCAAGTATATCGTCTACACCATGCCCCTGGGGGCGCTGTTTTCGGCCCTCCTGGTGGCCGGGCAGGCCTGCAGGCGGTACGAGACCGTGGCGGTGCTTTCGGCAGGCGCAAGCCTGCGCAGGCTCTTTGCCCCCCTGCTCGTGGCAGGGCTGCTTTTGAGCCTGGTGGGCTTTCTGCTTGCGGAGTTCGTGGTGCCCCCGGCGGGGCAGGCCGCCCTGAGGCTCAAGGCCCCCACCAGGCAGAGCCTGGAGCACCGGGGCAGCCTGTGGCTCAGGGCCCAGGACGGCTCCCTGGTGCGCTTCGGCCTCTACGCCAGGGGGGGAAGGGCCAGGGAGGTGAGTGTCTTCAGGTTCAACGCCCGGGGCGTCCTTGCCGAAAGGCTCCAGGCCCAGAGGGGCCTCTACCAGCGGGGCCGCTGGGTGCTCAGGGATGTGCAGCTTTACCACCTGGGCTCAGGGCAGTACGAGTACCGCCAGGAGGTAGCCCTGCAGGGCCTGCTGGAGCCCCAGGTGCTGGAGACCGAGCTGAGGGAGCCGGAGCAGATGGGCTACTGGGAGCTCAGGCGCTATGTGGGGCGCCTGAGGCAGGCAGGCCTGCAGGTGCAGAGAAAGCTCCTGGTGGACCTTCAGGCCCGGCTGAGCGTTCCCCTGGCCAACCTCCTGATGGTGGCCCTGGCCCTGGGCCTGGCCTTGAGGAGGGCCTGGGGGGCCCTGGTGGCCGCCGCCCTGGGCGTGGGGGTGAGCCTGAGCTACTGGCTGCTCCTGAGCCTGAGCCTGTCGCTGGGCTACGCAGGAGTGCTGCCCGTGGCCCTCAGTGCCTGGCTGGCTCCGGCGGCACTGGCTGGGGCGGCAGGCTGGAGCTTCCTTACCATACCGGAGTAAAGGCACCCCGAGGCCGCCCCTCCCCGAGACAGCGGAACCCGGGACGGCTCCTAAGGGGCCCTTTCGGCCTCCTGGAGTATCTCTGCCCAGGCGGAGGTGCCCAGCCTCTGGGCCCCGGCCTGCAGCAGGGCCAGGGCCTGTCCCAGGGTCTTGATACCCCCCGAGGCCTTGATGCCCACCTCCTGGGGAAGGACCTCCCTGAGGGCCCGCACATCCTCCACCGTGGCCCCCCTGGGGGCATGCCCCGTGGAGGTCTTCACGAACCTGGCCCCTGCCTCGGCAGCCACCCTGGCGGCCTGGAGCATCTCCTGGCGGCTCAGATAGGCCGTCTCCAGTATCACCTTGTGCACCGCTTGCGGGGTGGCCATCACCACCGCCTGAAGCTCCTGCCTCAGGGCCTCCCACCTTCCCTCCCTGGCCCAGGCGATGTTCATCACCACATCCAGCTCCTGGGCCCCCTGGAGCACGCACTGCATGGCCTCGTACACCTTTACCTCGGCAAGGCTGGCCCCCAGGGGGAATCCCACCACCGCCACCACCCGGACGGGGCTTCCCCTCAGGGCCTCCGAGGCCGCGGCCAGCTGCGACGGGTTCACGCAGACGCCCAGGAGCCCCCTGGCCCGGGCCCGGGCGCAGAGCACCTCCACCTCCCCCCGAGTGGCGGAGGGGGCCAGCAGGGCAGCCTCTATCCTTCCTGCCAGCTCAGCAGGGCTCACTCGTACCCCCAGACAGAGGGGCCCCGAGCCTTGGCCTCGGCCACATAGGCGGAGACCTCCTTCCTGAACTCCGCCATGAGCAGCTTGGTCAGCTCGCCCACCCCGTAGTGGGTCCCGTCCACCTGCCTCACGGGCATCACCTCCTTGGTGCTGGAGGTGATGAACACCTCCCGGGCCGCATAAAGCTCCTGGGCCCCGAAGCAGTCCTCCCTCACGGGCACATCAAGCCTCCTGGCCAGGGAGAGCACCACCTGCCGGGTTATGCCGTCCAGGAGACCACACTGCACCGAGGGGGTAAAGAGCACCCCATCCCTGGCAAAGAACAGGTTGCTTACCGTGCCCTCGGTGAGGCAGCCGGCATGGTTGAGCATGAAGGCCTCCTCCGCCCCGGCCCTGACGGCCTCCATCTTGGCCAGGATGTTGTTAAGAAAACTGAGGGACTTTATCCTGGGGTCCTGGGCCTCCCTGAGGTTCCGCCTGGTGCGGGCCAGCACGGCCCTTATGCCCTGGCTGTAGAATTGCCTGGGATAGGGCTTGAAGGCCTCGGCGTAGATGAACACCGTGGCCCCGGAGCACAGGGCGGGGTCAAGCCCCAGGGGGCCAGGCCCCCTGGAGATGGTTATCCTCAGCCAGGCATCTCGGAGGCCGTTGCCCTGGAGGGTCTCGTAAACGGCCCCTTCCAGGGCCTGGGCATCCAGGGGGATGTCCAGCCCGACGAGCTCCGCCGAGCGCCACAGGCGCCCCAGGTGCTCCCTGAGCATGAAGACCACCCCGTCGTAGACCCTGAGGGTCTCGTAGATTCCGTCGCCGTAGAGGAAGCCGTGGTCCAGCACCGACACCCGGGCATCCTTGAGGGGTACCAGGGAGCCGTTAAGATACACCAGCATGAATAGATTATATCAGCCTTCCTCCACCACCACCTCCGCATCCTTCTGCCGGCGGGCCAGGTGGCGGGCCACCTGCTCGGCTACCTGCCGACTCTGGGCCACCACCGAGACACCCCTCAGCCCTTCGGCCTCCTTCCTGACCTGCCAGAGCTCACCCTTGAGGGGCATCACCCGATAGATGGTCTTCTTCATCCGCCCACACCTCCAGCACCCTGGGTTAAGGAATTGCCCGCTATCCGCACTTGGTAAAGCCACAGCTGTGGCACACGGCACAGCCCCCCTCGTGCTCCACGGCGCCCCCGCACTCGGGACAGGCCCCTATCCACAGGGGCTCCGCCCCCTTGGGGCCCTGGCCGTTTCCGCCCTCCCCGTCCCGCAGGTAAAGCTCCAGGGCCCGAGCTATGGCATCGGAGCAGCTGAGCACCCTGCCGCCAGGGCCCCAGGAGGGCTGATGACAGCTTATGCCCCTGAGCTGCTTCACCACCTCCTCGGGCTCTATGTTGGACCTCAGGGCCAGGGATATGAGCCTGCCCAGGGCCTCGCTCTGGCTCGAGGCGCAGCCACCGGCCTTGCCCATGGAGGTGAAGAGCTCAAAGAGCTGCCCCTGCTCGTCCTCGTTGATGGTCACATAGAGGTAGCCGCAGCCGGTCTTGAGCCGCCGGGTGGAGCCCCTTATCACATCGGGCCTCTTGCGAGGAACGATCTTTATGGGCTCGGCAGGCTGCCCTGCCTTGCCTGCGGCCTTTGCCCCCTTGGTGAGTACCTGCACATCCCTGGAGCCGTCCCGGTAGACGGTCACACCCTTGCAGCCCAGCTCGTAGGCCAGGAGATACACCTCCCGCACATCCTCCTGGGTGGCATGATGGGGGAAGTTGACCGTCTTGGAGACCGCATTGTCCACATGCCTCTGGAAGGCCGCCTGCATGAGAATGTGCTCCCGGGGACTGATGTCGTGGGCAGTGACGAACAGGCGCTTGAGCTCCTCGGGCACCTCGGGAAACTCCTTGATGCTTCCCGTCTCGGCTATCTTCTTCATGAGCTGGGGGCTGTAAAACCCCCTCTGCCTGGCCAGGCGCTCAAAGTAGGGGTTGACCTCCAGGAGCTCCGTGCCCTCCAGGACATTGCGGACATAGCAGACGGCAAACAGGGGCTCTATGCCGCTGGAGCAGCCGGCTATGATGCTCAGCGTGCCCGTGGGCGCTATGGTGGTGAGGGTGGCGTTCCTGAGCCTGGGCCCCCCGGGACGGTCATAGATGGAGCCCGGGAAGTTGGGGAACACCCCCCTCTGCTCCGCCAGGGCCTGAGAGGCCTCCTGGGCCCGAGCCCGAATGAAACCCATCACCTCCTGGGCAAGCTCCAGGGCGGCCTCGCTGCCATAAGGAATGCCCAGCTGAATGAGCATGTCCGCCCAGCCCATCACCCCCAGGCCTATCTTCCTGTTGGCCAGGGTGCAGCGCCGAATCTCCTCCAGGGGATAGTTGTTGACATCAATTACATTGTCCAGGAAATGCACCGCCAGACGGGTGACGGCCTCCAGCCGCCGCCACTCTACCTGCCCTCCGGAGACCATCTTGGCCAGGTTTATGGAGCCCAGATTGCAGCTCTCATAAGGCAGAAGGGGCTGCTCCCCACAGGGGTTGGTGCTCTCTATGCGGCCTACATGGGGAGTGGGATTGTCCCGATTTATCCGGTCCATGAAGATGATGCCCGGCTCGCCGTTTCCCCAGGCATGCTCCACTATGAGGTCAAAAACCTCCCTGGCCCTCAACCGCTTCAGCACCTTGCCCGTCCTGGGGTTTACGAGCTCGTACTCCCCGTCGCTCTTCAGGGCCTCCATGAAGACATCACTCAGGGCCACGGAAATGTTGAAGTTGGTAAACCTCTCGTTGTCATCCTTGCAGCATATGAACTCCAGGATGTCCGGATGGTGCACGCTGAGAATCCCCATGTTGGCCCCCCTGCGGGTGCCCCCCTGCTTTACCGCCTCGGTGGCAGTGTCAAATACCGTCATGAAGGAGACCGGGCCAGAAGATACCCCCTTGGTGGAGCCCACGACATCCCCCTTGGGCCTCAGCCGACTGAAAGAAAAACCCGTGCCCCCGCCAGACTTGTGTATCATGGCCGCATGCTTGACGGCATCAAAAATGCTCTCCATGGAGTCCTCTACAGGCAGCACGAAACAGGCACTGAGCTGCCCCAGCCGCCGACCAGCATTCATCAGGGTGGGACTGTTGGGCAGAAACTCCAAAGCCCCCATCATCTGATAGAATTCCTCCGCCAGGGCCTGCACCCGGGCCTCCGAGGCCCCGTAACGGGCATCGGCCTGGGCCACATGCCGAGCTACCCGCCAGAAAAGCTCCTCAGGGGCCTCCACTACCCGACCCTCCTCATCACGCTTCAAATAACGCCTCCTCAGTACCTTTACCGCATTGTCCGTAAGCTCTATCGCCGATAAACCCTTCACTCCCATACCCTTTCGCCTCCCTTGTAAGAACAAAAAATTATCCCAAACCCACACTCGCCAAAGAAAAACCCTACTTCCTCAACCACCGCAAAACCGCTCAGACGCTCCGACAAACCCCCTCCCGCTCCTTCCCCTTGCACTCCCTGCAGGACAGCTGAAAAGCCCTGCTCCACTGCCCAGCACCGCCACAGCTGCCCCCATAAAGAGTGCCACTTCCCGCCTCCTGGGAATTTTCTCCCGTCTTTAATAGCACAACATATTGTGGTTGTCAAGTCTATTTTTGGGGGAAGCTCTATATATTGTGTCCGCAGGGGAGGGTTTTCCACAACTCCGTGTAATCAAAGGAAGAATGTGGTGGAGAAGGTGTTAGGGGAAGTGTTGGCCCTTGATGGTGTAGGTTTGGAAGCGGTACAGTTGGGCGTTCTGGAGGCATTGATTCAGGGGCTCGGTGATGCCGGCCTTGAGGCAGAGTTGCTGGAGGAACTCCTCTTTGCTCCAGCCAAGCTGCAGGGGCACCTGGGGAAGGAGGAGTCCTCTGTGGCGGCCTTTCACCAGGTAGAGGCCGTCTCTTCCCACCTGGACATCCCGGGGCTGCCTTAGGGGTTTTAGGGGGCTGAGGATGGAGATTTCGAGCTCTATGTGCTGGAGTTCCTCTTTGCTTAGGGGAGGGAATCGGGGGTCCCTGGTGGCTGCGGCCACGGCGTTCTGCTGCACGCTCTGGTAGAGGGCCCGGCTGGGCAGCACATCGCCGATGCAGCCCCTGAGTCTTCCCCCCTTGGTGATGGTCACGAAGGTGGCCTGGGTGGCGAGGAACTTGGGGTTTCTTATCTTGGCAGGGGGGATGGTTCCGTTAAGGATGTAGCCCCTTATGCTCTGGTAGGCCAGAGTCAGGAGCTGTCTTTCCTCCTGGGCGCTCAGGGGCTCTCGGAGGAGGGCCACGGAGGCGTAGCCCACCACGCGGTCCCTGCCCCCCGCGGTGTCGCCGGAGTTGGCGTACTTAAGCACCTCTGCCTTGTTAGCCCCCAGGGCCCTGGAGACCTCCAGGCCCAGCAGCACCGCCCAGGCCCCGCATGCCTCGGCCCTTCTCTGGCTAAGCAGATGCTGAAGCCCCGCTGTATCCAGCCGTCTCAGGGCCTGGAGGAACCTCTGGTCAATCTCCACCGCCTTGTCGTAGGGATGGTAGTGGGAAAGGTCGGTGCTTATGATGAGCAGGGCATCGTCCCTGTCCTGGAGGGCCCTTGTGAGGGCCTCCCTGAGGTGCTGGAATCCCTCCCTGGTGGGGGTGCCTAAAAGAATGGGCACTATTTTGAACTCCCCCTGGAGCACCGTCTGAAGCAGTGGCAGTTGCACCTCCAGGGAGTGCTCGCCCCGGAAGGCCTGGGGGTAGAAGTCCACCCCCTTTTCCGGACTGAGCAGGGTCTTGGCCAGGCGGCTGTCCACCTTCAGCTCTCCCAAGGGGGTTCTGAAGACCCCCTTGGGCCATATGGAGATGCCCCGTTTGCCCCAGCGGTGGGCGGGGCCTAAGAGGAGCACCGTTTGGATGTCCTTGTCCTCAAGGAGCTTGTAGCCCCAGGCGGCCACGCCCCCCGAGTATATGTAGCCGGCGTGGGGGCTTATGAGGGCCACCAGGTGGCCTTTGGGGGCGGGGGGGTGGGCGGCTTGCAGGAAGCCCCTGAGCATCTCCCTGAGGGCCTCCGGCTGGGCAGGGTAGAAGTGCCCTGCCACCGAGGGCTCCTTGACGGGCTGCTGACAGGCGGCAAGCAGGGCCAGCAGCAGTGCCGCGACCCTATGCATCAAGCCTCTTCCAGAACAGGGCCCTCTTTCCAGGGGGCCGGCCCCGGGGTCGGGCCAGGGCCTTCCGGGGCCCTAGGGCCAGGAGGGCAGCCAGCAGGCTCTTGAGAAAGCCCCGCCTGTTCATGAGTTAATTTTATCAATCGGGGCAGGGGAAATTCCACCTCCTGGGACATCCCCTCATGGACGATGTCCCCCTGGGCGCTTAAGTTCAGGACGGGAAGGAGGCCCCTTCCGGTTGAGCGTGCCCGTAGGGTTTTCTTTACATCCTGCCAGGGGGCATGTTATTAATACTCATGAGAAGGCTTTTCCTCTGGCGGCCTGTCCTCTGCCTGGCAATTCTTTACGGGCTTTCCGCCTTGGGGGTGCTCCTGGGAGCCCCCCTGGATGTCGTAGCCGTGGGCCTTCTGGCACTTACCTTCCTGGTGCTGGTCCTTCAGAACCTGAGGTATGGGCAGACTGTCCGGCGGGTGGCGGAGTTTGCCCGGGCCATCGCCCAGGGGCAGCTGGAGCATCCCCTGGGGCTTCAGGGGCCCGAGGAGCTTCACCGCAGCCTTAGGGACATGGCGGCCGAGCTGAGGGAGGCAGTGAGGCTCAGTCAGGAGGAGAAGCGCCGCCTGGAGGTCATCCTTCGGAGCATTCCCGACGCCCTGCTCATTCTGGACGCCAAGGGCAGCATCCAGATGGCCAGTGCGGCCAGTCGGGAGTTTTTCGGGCAAGACAGCCCCATAACCGGCCGGCCCTTCTGGGAGGTGGTGCGCAACCACGAGTTTTCGGCCATGCTGCAGGAGGCCCGGCAGGGCGGCACCCTCAAGGAGGCGGAGCTACGCTTGGAGCATCCTCGGGAGCGCTACGCCACGGTGCGCCTGCTGCCGCTGTTTGAGGAGGGGCTTTCGGGCTTCTTCGTGGCGGTGTTTCACGACACCACGCAGCTTAAGCGCCTGGAGGAGATGCGCAAGGACTTCGTGGCCAATGTCTCCCACGAGCTCAAGACCCCCATAGCGGCCATCAGGGGCTTTGCCGACACCCTGCTGGAGGGTGCCTTGAAGGAGCCCGAGGCGGCCCAGCGCTTCCTTCAGACCATAAAGAGCCACAGCGAGCGCATCAACGCCCTGGTGGACGACCTGATGACGATCTCCAAGATAGAGCTGGGGGTGATAAGGGTTCAGAAGGCCCCGGTGGATGTGAAGGAGGTCCTGGAGGGGGTGTTCGGCATCCTGGGGCCCAAGGCCCAGGCCAAGGGGCTTTACCTGAGGGCCCAGGTGCCCGAGGCCCTCAGGGTGATTCAGGCCGACAGGGACAGGCTCACCCAGATACTGACCAACCTGCTGGACAACGCCATAAAGTTCACCGAGCGGGGCGGGGTGGTGGCAGGCCTTGCCCAGCAGGAGGGCCGCCGCTGCCTCTTCGTGAAGGACACGGGCATAGGCATAGAGGCCAAGCACCTTCCCCGCCTGGGGGAGAGGTTCTATCGGGTGGAGCCCTCCCGCTCCAGGGCGCTGGGAGGCACGGGGCTGGGCCTGGCCATAGTGAAGCACTTGGTGCGGGCCCACGGCTGGGAGCTCCGGTTTCACAGCCAGCCCGGGGCGGGCACCGAGGTAAGGATTTTTATAGTATAGTATTGCTATGCCGGTAAGGGCCGAGGAGATAGAGCACCTCCGGGAGATGGTCATAAGGATGGCCTCCATGGTGGAGGCTGCCATAAGGGACTCCGTGCGCAGCCTGGTGGACAGGGACTCGGAGCTGGCCCAGCGGGTGATAGAGGGCGACCACAAGATAAACGCCCTGGACGTGCAGATAGACGAGGAGTGCATAAAGCTGCTGGCCCTGATGCAGCCCATGGCCAAGGACCTGAGGTTCATCACCACCGCCATGAAGATCACCACCGACCTGGAAAGAATCGCCGACAACGCCGTCAACATCTCCGAGAGGGCCCTGGACCTGAACCGCTACCCTATACTTAAGCCCTACATAGACATCCCCCGGATGAGCCGCATAGCCCAGGGCATGGTGCGCGACGCCATAGACGCCTTCATCCGCTACGACAAGAAGCTGGCCGTGGATGTCATCATGCGGGACGACGAGGTGGACGACCTTAACGAGGCGGTGTTTGAGGAGCTGATAACCATCATGAGGCGCAACCCCGACACCATAGACCGGGCGGTGCAGGTGAGCTATGTCTCCAAATACCTGGAGAGGATAGCAGACCACGCCACCAACATAGCCGAGATGGTCATCTACATGATAGAGGGGCGCATCGTCAGGCACACGGCCCCCCAGTAGGGGGGTTAAACCAGGATATCAAGTCCGGCCAGGGCCTGGGCCACATACAGGGCCAGCACCCAGAGGCCCAGGGCCAGGTGAAGCCTCCTGTAGCGCTGGCCCCTTATGAGCCTGCTTACCCCGTAGAGGCAGCAGATGGAAAACACCAGGGTCAGGCCCAGGTAGAAGTGCAGGGGATACCACACCAGCTCCTTCCACTCCAGCACTACCAGCGTAAGGCCTGCGAAGAAGCCCGCCACTGCCAGGCATACCAGCCGGGGGCCCCTGTGGCGATGCCTCCTTATGAGGGCCTCCGGCGGGGGCCCGCCCCCGAGCCTGGCCCTCCTTATCCTCAGCCCCAGGGAGGCCTGCCAGAAGAACAGGAGCATCACCAGGGTGTTGAAGGCCCCGTGGGCTACCTTGAGATAGGGCATTGCCTCATGCATTCAGGGACCTCGGCGAAGCTCCTCCTGCAGGTCCTTCACATACTGGGCCACCAGGGTGCCCAGGTATATGCACTTGAGCCCGTCTATGCAGGCGTCGGCGTCCTTCTTGTCCAGGAAGGCATAGCGGCTGTGCGGGCCCTTCTGGAAGCGCACCACCCAGGCGTTCTTTTCCGCATCGAAGCTCAGGGCCAGGGTGATGCCCTCCCGCTCCAGCTCGGGGTACATCTCGTAGAGCTTCCTTTCCAGCTCCACCTGCGTGTAGCCCATTGCTCGGCGCACCTCCTTTCATGTCCTGAACAGGCCCAGGCGCTGCATTTCCTTGAGGGCCCACTCGTCGGCCAGGAGCTCGTCCTCCCCTATGTCCGCTATGGTGTGGGCAAACTCAGAGAGGAACAGGTAGCTGAGGACCTTCTCCGGGCTGTCCATGGCCTTGGCAGGCTCCTGGGCCACGCTGTGAAGCTGATGCCTCAAGTCCAGGGCCTTGAGCCTTTCCTGCAGCACCTCCTGGGGCACATGCTCCCTCAGGAGGAGCTTGCAGCCCCTGGGGCCCGAGACCACCTTGAGGGGCTTCTGGGGGTCGTCCTCGGGTATGCCGTGCTCTTGGCACCAGGCCTTTATGTCGGGCACGAACTCCAACTCCTCCTGGGGCAGGCAGTATTGCCTCAGGAGCTGCCTGAAGAGGGCCTCGTAGCTCCTAAGCTCCAGGGCTCATCACCTCCCCTTGTAGCACACCACCCTTATTATGCCGATGGTCTCGCCGGTGTCGTCGGTGGTGGGCATGTCCGCCACGGAGACCACCTCCTGCACCTGCTCCGAGGCCAGGAACTGGTTGACCATCTCGTCCAGCTCCTGGAGCTCCTTCATGGTTCTCATGGGCCTGAGCTCCATGCCAAAGGTCTTTACCTTGAACATCTCCACCCCCCTCAGGTGACGAATATGGTAGCCCGCTTCAGGGACTCCCTGAGGTCTGCCAGCAGGCTGTGGTGCTTGGTCTCGTCGGCCAGGAGGCCCTGCAGGATGTAACGCACGGCACCCAGGTCGCTCCGGGTGAGGGCCCTCTGGGCAATCTCTATGCTCTTGGCCTCGGCCTGGATGTGGGCATTGAGGGCCTCGGCCAGGGGCCTGAGCTCCTCGGGACTAAGGTGCAGGGCCTGCCTGCCGAGGGCATCCTGCAGGAGCCCCAGGATGACCTTGTGCTTCTGGCTGTCCAGCTTGACCATCTGCATGACCATCTGCACCAGGGGGTTCTTGCTTCTCCGGAGCATCCTGGTGGAGTACTCTATGGTGGTCTCCTCCAGGGCCTGCCACTGCCTCAGCAGGGGCTGCAGTGCCGTGGCCTCTTTTGCCTTGGTCTTTTTAGCCATGAGCGATCCCCCCCTTCCTCTACTTGAGCCTGGCCTCCAGGACCTGGTAGTTCAGGTTCCTGAGGAAGGCCTCGATGTAGTCCGCCTTTTTCAGCCCATAATCCAGCATGAAGGCGTGCTCAAACACATCCATGATGAGTATGAGGTTAAGCCCCCCGGGGTGGCCTCCGTCGTGCTCGTTTATCCAGAAGTTTATAAGCCTGCCAGTGGTGGTATCCTGGTACAGGGCTACCCAGCCGATGCCCCTCATCATGCCCATGGCCTTGAAGTCCTTGAGCCAGTCCTGGGGGGAGCCAAAGGAGGCCTTGAGGGCCTCTGCCAGGGCCCCGGAGGAGGGCAGCAGTCCGTCGCCTCCCAGGGCCTCGAAGTAGTACTCGTGAAGGCGCATGCCGTTGAACTCCCAGCCCAGGCGCCTCTTGAGCTCCGCGTACTGGGGCCCGGTGCTTCCCTCCTGGAGCATCTCCTTCAGGCTCTGAAGGAGCGCATTGGTATTCTTCACATACCCCTCGTAGAGGCTGAAGTGGTTCTTCAGGAGGGTGTCGCTTAGGCCCTCCATGCCCAAAAGTCTTGAGAAGTCCTTGGCCTGATAAGCCATTTTGCTTGGTCCTCCTTCTTACTCGTACCTTACGAACTCCTCCAGGGGCCGCCTGTAGGCCCTGGGGAGAAGCTTCAGCCCGGGCCTGGGGTATCCCACAGCCACCAGCATGGGCACCACATGCTCCTGGGGTATGTGGAACTCCCGCTTCAGGCAGGCCTCGTCGAAGCCGTCCATGGGGTGGGTCTGAAGTCCCAGGGCCTGGGCAGCCAGCATGAGCAGCATGGCGAACAGGGCGGCGTTCTTGGCTGCCCAGAGCCTTCGGCGCTCGCTCCGGGGCTGCCCGTACAGCTCAGCGGCCATTTTCCTGTAGACCTCCCGGGCCTCCTCCCTTATGTAGCCCAGCTGGAGCCAGCTTTGAAGCACTCGCTCCATGTGCTCCTCCACGGCCTCCGGGGCGGCCGTGATGATAAGCACCGCGGAGGCCTCCTGGGCCTTGGGCTGGTCCATGGCGCAGCGCCTCAGGGCCTGCTTGCGCTCAGGGCTTTGGACCACCACCACCTTCCAGGGCTGGAGGTTGAAGGAGCTGGGGGCCAGGTTGGCCAGCTCCAGGAGCTCCCTGAGCACCTCGGGGGGGATGCTCCGCTGGGGGTCGAAGAAGTTTATGGAGCGGCGGCCCCTTATGGCCTCCCTAAGCTCCATCAGACCCTCTTTTTGAACTCGTGCTCGGGCCACATGCCGGGCTCCGCCAGGGCGTTCACTATGGCCTTGCGGGGCAGCACCCCCACCAGCCTGCCGTCCTCCACCACGGGGAGGATGGAGATGTTCTGCTCATACATCAGGCTCACTACATCCTCCACGGGGGTGTCGGGGCTGACGCAGATGGGCTCCGCGCAGACGCCCTCGTGCTCGGCATGGCCGCAGCTCATGATGCTTTCGGCTGAGAACTCATGGATGGTCCGGCCCTGAAGCAGGGCATCCAGGATTTCGTACTCCGAGACGATGCCCACCACCTTCAACTGCTCGTTCACCACCGGCAGGGCCGGATACTCGCAGGTAAGCTTCTTGAGGAGCTCCGGGCCTTTGTCCTTCAGGCTAAGGCTCATCCTGGGATGCATTATGTCCTTTGCCCTTACGCAAGACATCTCTTGGTACCTCCTTTGGTCGTCCTTCTCTCTTAAGGTAAACCTTAGCACCACTGGAGGGGGTGTCAAGGCCCCTTTTGGGAGGGAATTAGCCTCCAAGGCATGCGCCCGTGCTATGATTAAGCTCATGAAGGAGCAGGTGAGGGAGCTTCTTCTCAAGGGCGACTTTCAGGCCCTTCAGGAGCTTTACCGCCGGAGGAGGGGGGTGCTCAGGGTACTTCTTTCCCTTACCTACGACAAGACCACCCTGAGCACCTGGCGGGCCATAGAGGCCGTGGGCCGGCTGGCCCAGCTGATGGGGCCCCTTGAGGCCAGGCAGGCCGCCGAAAGGCTCCTGTGGATGATGAGGGAGGAGTCCGGTGGAAATCCCTGGAGCGGGCCGGAGCTCCTGGGGGAGATAATTCGGGCCAGGGCAGGGGAGCTTCAGGACCTCCTGCCCGTGCTGGCCAGCTTTCATGAGGAGCCCATCTTCACCGAAGGGGTGCTGTGGGCCCTGGGGAGAGTGGCCCAGGTGGCCCCCGGGCTGGTGGCCCCCTTTGAGCCCCTGGCCAGGATGTACCTGGCAAGCCCCCAGGCCGCCCTGCGGGGCAGGGCCCTGCTTCTGCTCAGGACCCTGGGCAAGGGGGCCCAGGGGCCGCTTCATTGCCCGAAGGAGCAGTTCGTCATCTACCACGAGGGGGCCCTGCGAGTCCTCACCGTGGAGGAGGCCGCCAGGGGATTTGACAATCCCTCCCCTGGGGCCTAAATTCCTAATCAGTGGGGCGCAGTGCAGATACAGGGCTTTCTCATCCTGCTGTTTGCCCTGCTGGTGGCCGCCATGCTGGCCCTGGACCTGGGGGTCTTCCACCGAAGGGCCCATCGGGTGAGCCTGAAGGAGTCGCTCCTGTGGGGGGGCCTGTGGATAGCCCTGGCCCTGCTGTTTGCCCTGCTGATATGCCGGCTCATGGGGCTGAGGGCGGCACTGCAGTACCTTACGGCCTATACCATTGAGAAGTCCCTCAGCGTGGACAACATGTTCGTGTTCCTGCTCATCTTTGAGTACTTTGCCGTGCCCCCGAAGTACCAGCATCGGGTGCTCTTCTGGGGCATACTGGGGGCGGTGCTCATGAGGGGGGCCTTCATTGCCATGGGAATCACCCTTCTGAGAAGCTTCCACTTCATGGTCTATGTGTTCGGCGCCTTCCTCATCTACACGGGCCTGAGGGTGGCCCGAAGGAAGGAGGCCCAGGTGGCCCCGGAGAGGAATCCCATCCTCAGGGCCTTCAGGAAGGTGCTGCCCACCAGCACCCGTTATCACGGGCAGCGCTTCTTCTTCCGCCAGGGGGGACGGCTGGTGGCCAGCCCCCTGGTGGTGGTCCTCCTGGTGATTGAAAGCACCGACATAGTGTTTGCCCTGGACAGCATCCCCGCGGTGCTGGCCATCACCACGGACCCCCTCATCGTCTATACCTCCAACATCTTCGCCATCCTGGGGCTCAGGGCCCTGTACTTCGCCCTTTCGGAGCTCATGCACATGTTTTACTACCTCAATCAGGGGCTGGCCGCCATCCTGGTGTTCGTGGGGGCCAAGATGGTGCTGTCCAGATTCTACCATGTGCCCGTGGGCATAGCCCTGACCGTGGTGCTCCTGATTCTGACGGCCACCATGGTGGCCTCCTACAAGTGGCATCCGGAGCGCTTCAGGCGGCGCTGAGGCCACCGGGCACTTGCTTTTTTATCCGGGAAATTATAGAATTTCAGGAATTTAAACCCTGGATTATAAGGTAAGTTGAAATGGCCAGAAAGAAGACTCCCAAGGCAGTGACCCTGACAGGGAAGGAGAGGCAGGAGCTTCCCCTTTATCCCATCGGGGTGGTGGCCGAGCTGGTGGGCACCACCGACCAGACCCTCAGGCTTTACGAGAAGCACGGCCTCATCAAGCCGGCCAGGAGGAACAAGAACCGCTACTACTCGGAAAACGACATCAAGTGGCTGCTGTGCATCCGGGAGCTCATCCACAAGAAGAAGATAAGCATAGAGGGGATAAAGAGGCTTCTCCAGTACGCCCCCTGCTGGGAGATAACGGAGTGCTCTGAAGAGAGGCGCTCCAGTTGCTCCGCCTACATAGACCGCTCCAAGCCTTGCTGGGAGCTCAACCGCATGATATGCCACAAGGCCTCGGGCAGGCTCTGTGAGGACTGCGTGGTGTACATAGCGGCCCAGCTCAAGAAGCGTTCAGAGAAGGCTCCTTAGCCGTTCCTCCACCGTGCGGCGAATCTCCCCGAGGCTGGCCTCGTCCTGGGCCTCGAACCTCAGCACCAGGGCCGGCTGGGTGTTGGAGGCCCTCACCAGGGCCCAGCCCCGCTGAAACTGCACCCTCAGGCCGTCGATGTCCACCATGGGGTAGTCCTTGAAGGCCTCCTTCATCTTCTGCACCACCTGGAACTTCACCTCGTCTGGGCAGTCCAGGCGGATTTCCGGGGTGCTCACCATCTGGGGCAGTCCCTGAAGGAGCCTCTTGACGCTGTAGGGGGGGCCGGCCTGGGCCATGATTTCCAGGAGCCTCAGGGCAGCGTATATGGCGTCGTCGTAGCCGAAGTACCTGTCGGCAAAGAATATGTGCCCGCTCATCTCCCCGGCCAGCAGGGCCTTGGTCTCCTTCATCTTGCTCTTTATGAGGGAGTGGCCGGTCTTGTACATGAGGGGCACCCCACCGTGGGCCTTTATGTCGTCATAGAGGGTCTGGGAGCACTTGACCTCTCCGATGATGGTGGCCCCGGGGTGCTCCTTAAGCACCTGGCGGGCGAATATGACCAGCAGCCTGTCGCCCCAGACTATCTGGCCCTCCTCGTTCACCACCCCGATTCTGTCGCCGTCGCCGTCAAAGCCGATGCCCACATGGGCCTGCTCCTTCCGGACGGTGCCGATGAGGTCCCGAAGATTGTCCTCCACCACGGGGTCGGGGTGGTGGTGAGGGAAGCGGCCGTCGGGGTCGCAGTAAAGCTCCAGCACCTGGGCCCCCAGGGCCCTCAGCAACTTAGGGGCCACCAGGCCGGCCACCCCGTTTCCGGCATCCAGCACTGCCTTTATGCCCTCCAGGGGCCTGCCCTTCATCCTCCGGGCATGAAACTCTATGTACTCCTTCACTATATCCAGGCTCTGGAGGCTGCCCCTCCTGCGGGCCTGCACGGTCTTTCCCTGCTGCAGGAGGTGCCTTAGCTCTTGAATCATCTCGCCGTAGAGGGTCTCCCGGCCCAGGGAGAGCTTCAGGCCGTTGAACTCCGGGGGATTGTGGCTCCCTGTAATCATCACCCCGCCGTCCAGGGACTGGCTGAAGAGGGAGAAGTACTGTAGCGGCGTGGGGCACACCCCCAGGTCCAGCACATCCAGGCCACACTCCAGGAGGGTCTCCGAAAGGATGCGGAATATCTCCGGGGAGCTGAGCCTCACATCCCTGCCCACGGAGACCCTGAGGGCCTCCTTGCCGGTGCGCTCCCTCAGGTAGTAGGCATAGGCCTGCCCGATGGCCCTGACGGCCTGGGGGGTGAGGTCCCTGCCCCAGACCCCCCGAATGTCGTACTGCCTGAATATGTGGGGGCTTACCATACCTGCTTCAGCACCTCCTGGGGTTTGAGCATGGGCTCTATGAGGAAGGCCTCCTGGAAGTAGGCCCTGGCTTGGGCCTTCTGGCTCAGGGCGTAGTGGGCATAGCCCAGGAGGTAGTAGGCCTCGGCCCTGGGCTCCGTGGAGACCACCTCCTGGAGAAGCTCTATGGCCCTCTGATACTGCCCGGCCCTGTAGGCCTTGAGGGCCTGCTCGTAGGCATCCTGGGCGAAGGCCCCCGAGGCGAAGGCCAGCAGGGCCGCCGCCACTGCCAAGTGCTTAAGCATTGCTTCCTCCTTCAGTCGTAATCCAGTGTTTCCGGGGCCACCTGCCACAGGGGCAAGGGCTCCTGAAGGGGGGGCTCGGTGCCCCGCCGGAAGTACTCCCTGTAGTAGGTGGCCAGGGGCCGGCCGGCAGGCTCCTTTACCCTGAGGCCCGTGGTGGTGTCCACCCAGTAGGAGACTATGCCCTCCGGGGGCTCAAACCACTCCGGGGGCTGTCCCCTGAGGGCCTCCTTCATGAAGGCCACCCATATGGGGCCTGCCGCCCTGGAGCCGGTCTCCTCCTTGCCCAGGGGGCTCATGTCGTCAAAGCCCACCCACACCCCGCAGAGCAGATTCTTGCTGTAGCCGATGAACCAGGCATCCCTGTACTCGTCGGTGGTGCCTGTTTTGGCGGCCACGGGCTTGCCCACCGCCTTGGCCCTCCAGCCTGTGCCGTAGTTTACCACATCCTGCATCATGCTGGTAGCCAGGAAGGCCGTCTCGGGGCTCATGACCCTCTTGTTCTGGGGCTGGTAGGACAGCACGATGCGCCCCCTGGAGTCGGCTATGTACTTTATCGCCTGGGGCTTCACCCTGAAGCCCCCGTTGGCAAAGGGGCTGTAGGCGTAGATGAGCTCCATGGGGGTCAGGGACAGGGAGCCCAGGGCCAGGGTGAGGTCCCGGGGCATCTTGGCCTGGATGCCCAGCTTGCGGGCAAAGGAGATGGCCCTGCCTATGCCCATCTCGTCCAGGAGTTTTACCGTCACCACATTACGGGAGTAGGCCAGGGCCTCCCTCAGCCGGGTGGGGCCGTAGTGCTTCTCGTCATAGTTCTTGGGGCTCCATATGTCCTCGGGGCTCCACTCGTAGGTGGTCTCCTCGTCCACGATTATGCTGGCCGGGGTGTAGCCGGCCTCCAGGGCGGCGGCATAGATGACGGGCTTGAAGGCGCTGCCGGGCTGCCTGAGGGCATAGACGGCCCGGTTGTACTCGCTCTTTCCATACTGGTAGCCCCCTACCATGGCCCTCAGGTAGCCCGTGCGGGGCTCCAGGGCCAGGAGGGCTCCCTGCACCTGGGGCTCCTGCTCCAGGGCAAGGGCCAGGGGCCCCTGCCGAGGCACCTCCTTTATTCTCACCAGCACCACATCGCCTGGCTCCAGCAGTCTCTGGAGGCTGAAGGGCTCCAGCACCCGGGGCTCCTCGCTCCGGGGGCTGTACAGCCGCCTGGCCCAGAGGGCGTCCCTCCAATGCAGGATGCCCTCCCGGCCCTCAACCCACAGCCTGGCCTCCTGGGCCGAGGCCTCCAGCACCACGGCCTCCAGGATGTCCCCGGGGGCGAACTTCCTCACAAAGGGCATCTCCTGGGGAAGCTCCTGGAGCTTCATGCGCCTTATGGGGCCCCGCCAGCCCCGGCGCTTCTCCAGGGCCCTCAGGCCCTCCTGGAGGGCCTGCTCCGCCAGGGCCTGCAGCCTCACATCCAGGGTGGTGTAGACCCTCAGGCCCCCGTAGTAAAGCCTCTGGGGGCCGAACTGGGCCTCCAGCTGGCGCCTCACATAGTCAATGAAGTAGTTTATGCTCTCGTCCCTGGGCCTCTTGGCCGAAAGCTCTATCACCTGCTGGGCCGCCTCCTTGGCCTGCCGGGGGGTGAGGAAGCCGGCCTCCTGCATTCTCCTCAGCACCACCAGCTGGCGCCTCTTGGCCCTGTGGGCGTTGTTGAAGGGGGAGTACCTGGCCGGGGCCCTGATGAGCCCTGCCAGCAGGGCCGCCTCGGGCAGGGTAAGGGCCGAGACCGGCTTGTCAAAGTACAGCCTGGCCGCGGCGCCCACCCCGTAGGCGCCGTGGCCCAGGTAGACCCTGTTGAGGTAGAGCTCCAGGATCTCCTCCTTGCTGAGACTGCGCTCTATCTTTATGGCCAGGGCGGCCTCGCGGAGCTTGCGCTTGAGGGTCTTCTCAGGGCTCAGGAAGGTTATCTTGGCCAGCTGCTGGGTGATAGTGCTTCCGCCCTGCACCAGGCGGCGGGCGTAAAGGTCAGCCAGGGCGGCCCTCACGATGGCTATGTAGTCGATGCCCTTGTGCTTGAAGAACCGCTCGTCCTCCACGGCCACCACCGCATTGATGAGGTGCGGGGGCATCTGCCTCAGGGGCACATGCTGGGCCCCCCGGGTGGGGCTGAGCACGGCTATGAGGGTGTCGTCGTCGGCGTATACCCTGGCGCCTCGCTGGGCATGCTCCTTAAGCTCCCTTATGGAGGGGGTGCCCCGCATGAGGCCCAGGTATCCCCCCACCGCCGAGCCCACCAGAAGGGGCAGTAGCACCAGGGCAAGCAGCGCCTTCAACCTCATCCTTGGATTATAAAACTCTGCTTAAGATGCAGTCAAAAGGAGGTGCGGCCCGGCCCCTGGGGGCTCAGGCCACCGCCAGGCTGGGCTCCTGAAGAAGCTCCCGGAGCATCTTCATGGCCTCCCGGGGCGGAAGCATACTGGGGAGGCGGAAGTGCTGAAGCCTTTGAAGCAGCTCCTGCCCCACCGCCCTGGAGGACACCGCCCGCCTTATCCTGGGGTGGCCTGAAGGCAGCACCTGCTCGTAGGGATAGAAGAGTTCCTCGTGGAGCTTCTCCCCGGGCCTCAGTCCTGTGAAGGCAATCTCTATGTCCAGCCCTGGCCTCAGGCCGTACAGGCCTAGGAGCCTGCGGGCAAGCTCCAGTATCTTTACCGGCTCGCCCATGTCCAGCACGAACACCTCGCCCCCCTGGCCCAGGGCGGCGGCATGCAGCAGGAGGTTTACTGCCTCGGAGATGGTCATGAAGTACCTGCTGACCTCGGGGTGGGTGATGGTGAGGGGTCCGCCCCGCCTTATCTGCTCCCTGAACAGGGGCAGCACACTGCCCGAGCTTTCCAGCACATTGCCGAAGCGCACGGTGATGAACCTGGTGGGCCCGGGCCGGCTGCTGAGGGCCTGAAGCAAGAGCTCGGCCACCCTCTTGGTGGCGCCCATGATGCTGGAGGGGTTGACCGCCTTGTCGGTGGAGACCAGGACAAACTTTTCCACCCCGGCCTCCTTGGCCTCCTGGGCCATGGTGCTGGTGCCCAGCACATTGGTCCTGAAGGCCTCGTAGGGGTGGTGCTCCATGAGGGGCACATGCTTGTAGGCGGCGGCATGAAGGAGCACCTGGGGACGGTAGCACCTGAGGGCTGCCTGCACCCTCTGCTGGTCGGTGACGTCTGCCACCACGGGAAGGAGGGCCTGGGAGGGGCCCTGGTGGCTAAGCTGCATCTGGACCCTGTAGAGGCTCTCCTCGTGGCGCTCCAGCATTACCAGGCACTGGGGCTCAAAGCCGGCTATCTGGCGGCAGAGCTCGGCCCCTATGGAGCCCCCCGCGCCTGTGACCATGACCCGCCTGCCCTTGAGGAAGGCCCTGAGGGGCTCAAGGCTCCCGGAGGCCGGACAGCGAAACAGCATATCCTCGCCGCAGGGCTCCTGCAAGTCCTCCAGGCGGGCCCTGCCCCTGAGGATGCTGCAGAGGCTTGGCAGCACCCTCAGGGGCAGGCCCAGGCCCCTGAGCCGGCGCTTTACCGACGGGCTCAGGGCCAGCCCCTGGGTGAGCACCAGCTCGTCGGGCTCCTCACGGCTCACCACGGCCTCCAGGTCCTTCAGGGTGCCCAGGATGGGCACCTCTCGGATCCTCAGCCCCGTGTGGGCAGGGTCATCACCAAGTACGCCCAGCAGCTCGTAGGGGTGGGCCCAAGGCCTTTCCTGCACATCCCGAATGAAGAGCTCCGCCTCCTGGTCCGCACCAATAAGCAGCACCCTCCTGCTCCTATGGGGTTGCCCCTGCCAGTGGGCGGCCCGCTCGTGAAGCCTCCTGAGCATCCTTACCCCTCCTAGAAGCAGGATGTTCAGCATCCAGTCAAGCACATATATGGAGCGGGGATAGCCCATCTGGCCCAGCACCTCCCTCATGAGGAGGGCAAACAGGGCACTGCCCAGGCTGCTGGCCAGCACTATGCTGGCCAGGTCCCTGGTGCCGGCATACCGCCACAGCCCCCGGTGCAGCCCGAAGGCCAGGAGCATCCCCACCCTTATCAGCAAAAGCAGGGGCAGGAACCGCAAGAACAGGGCCACCTGCTCAGCAGGGGGCCGGGCATCAAACCTCAGGAGGAAGGCCCCGTAGTTGGCCAGGGCAAACAGGAGCACCTGGACCCCCAGGGTCACCGCCAGGCGGTGGGCCGAAAGGCGCTGAAGGAGCCAGGAGACCGCCCTGTGGGGATACAGCACCCTCACGAGGGTCAGGGCGATGAGCTGGAGGTCGTACCCCAGGGAGGCCCTTCTTACATACTGGCGGGCCAGGCGGAGCTTCTCGGGAAGGAGCACATGGACATAGTAGTGCTCAGGGTCCGGCTGGGCGGCCAGGACGGCCTCCTCGTCGGCATAGGCCAGGCTGGCCGGGTCGGTAATTCCCGGGCGCACCCTCAGCACCTCCCGGAAGGCCTGGCGGTACTTGCTCACATAACGCCGCACCTCGGGCCTGGGCCCCACCAGGCTCATCTGTCCCAGCAGGACATTCACCAGCTGAGGCAGCTCGTCCAGCTTCGTCCTCCTCAGGAGCCTTCCCAGCCTGGTTATCCGCCCGTCGCCGGCCACCGTGATGGCAGGGCCTTTACCCGGGGCGTCCCTCACCATGGTGCGGAACTTCAGCATCTTGAAGGGTTTGAGGTTGCGGCCTATGCGCACCTGCAAAAACAGCACCGGGCCCGGGCTTTCCAGCTTTATCAGAAGGGCCAGCAGGGCAAACAAGGGCAGGCACAGGAGGAGCCCCAGGAGGGAGCAGACTATGTCAAAGACCCGCTTAAGCATGGCCCTACCTGGCAGCCTCCTTGAGGACCTCCAGCACCGCCTCCACCACCCTGTGGGCATCCTCGTGGCTCATCCTGGAGTAGATGGGCAGGGAGATGATGCGCTCAAAGGCCCAGTAGGCCCGGGGCAGCTCCTGGGGCCTGAGGCCGTAAGCCCTCTGGTAGTAGGGCTGCATGTGCAGGGGCCTGAAATGCACCGACACCCCTATGCCCCTTTTCTGCAGGGCATGGGCGAACTCGTCCCTGTTGAGCCTGAGGGCCCTGAGCCTGAGCTTGAGCACGTACAGGTGCCAGCTGTGCACATCGCCCGGCGGGGCCTCCGGAGGGGTGCGAAGCCCCTGCACATGGGAGAAGGCCTGCTGGTACAGGCGGGCAATCTCCTGCCTTCGGCGCCTCATGGCCTCGGCGCGCCTCAGCTGCGCCAGCCCCAGGGCGGCGGCCACATCGGAAAGGTTGTACTTGTAGCCTGGGGCCAGCACATGGTAGTGCCAGCTGCCCTGCATGCTGTAGCGCTGCCAGGCGTTGGCACTCAGGCCGTGAAGGCTCATGAGCCTGATGCGCTCTGCCCATCGGGGCTCCTCGGTAGTGGCCATGCCCCCCTCGCCCGTGGTGATGTTCTTGGTGGCATAGAAGCTGAAGCAGGTGATGTCTCCGATGCTGCCCACGGGACGCCCCCCGTAGGTGGTGCCGAAGGCATGGGCGGCGTCCTCCACGATGTAAAGGCCCCAGGCCCGGGCCAGCTCCTGAAGGGCCTCCATGGGACAGGCAAGCCCAGCGAAGTGCACCGGTACCAGCGCCTTGGCCCTGAGGCCCTGCTGCCTGAGCCTCACGAGGGCCTCCTCCACGGTGGCAGGCTCAACGCACAGGGTATGGGGGTTGACATCCACGAAGGCCACCCGGGCGCCCAGATGCTGCGGCACCGCAGCGGTGCTGGCAAAGGTCATGGTGGGCACCAGCACTACATCGCCTGGCCCTACGCCCAGGGCCTCCAGGGCCAGGTGCAGGGCCGCAGTGCAGGAACTAAGGGCCACGGCATACCTGGCCCTGACGGCCCTGGCAAAGGCCCGCTCAAACTCCCGGCACTTGGCCCCGGTGCTCAGCCAGCCCGAGCGCAGCACCTGCAGCACCTGGGCCTCCTCCTCGGGGCCCAGGTCAGGCCGTGAAAAGGGCACGAAGCGCTGCCTAAGGAGTCCCGTCTGCCTGCTTCTGGGTCTCATAAAGGTGTAGAAATCCGCTCAGTCTGCGCAGAAGTTCCGCCTTCCTCCCCAGGCTCCTCAGGGGCCTCTGAAGGAGCCTGCCCGCCAGGGGCCTGAGGACAGGGCTCAGCAGCACCCGCTGGCTGATGGGCACCTTCTTGAAGCCCATGTTGCCCTTGAAGTGCTCCAGCCCCTGGGCAGCCACATCCAGGGCCTGAAGCCCGTAGGAGACCGCCTGGATATCGGGCCTCAGAAGATGTCTCTCCAGCACCCTGTAGATGAGGGCGTTGTTGGGACAGTACGGCAGGGCCTCGGTGGCAGAGTAATGGTACAGTATGTAGAGCAGTCCCCCGGCCTCGTACGCTATGAGGAAGGCCGCCAGGGAGCTTCCCAGGAATGCCCCCCAGCCCTGGAATATCCCGGCCTTCTGGGCTGCGCTGCAGAGGGCGGCCCAGTGCTCCTGTCCCGGGGGGCGCCGCCCCTGCCTCAGGCAGGTATCCCTTACGGCCCTGTAGCCGTAAAGCCTCAGGTAGTCAAAGTCCACCCTGGCCACAAGGCAGTGCCTCAGGGCCTTGCGGGTCTGGTTGCGGGCCTTGGGGGCCAGGCGCTCCAGGTCGTAGGCCCCGCTACAGAGCCACAGGTAGCTGTTTGCCGGCCCCGTGGTGGCCGTGTACTTCAGGCCCAGGGCCCGCCTGAGGAGGCGCCGAAGCTCACCCTGGGAGGGCTCCACCGCCTGGTGCTGGGGCAGGGCCTGGTAGACCGGGCCAAAGGCGTTGAACCACCAGCAGCTTTCGGTCCTTAGTACCTTGTGGCCTTGGAGCCTGTAGAACTCTGCCAGGGCGTCCATATCCTACCTCTTCCTGGAGAGCTCCTCTATGAGGGCCGCAAACCTGGCCGTGGCCTTGCGGCGCTCAAAGTGCTCAAGAAAATACTGCCTGCCCCTTCTGCCCATCTCCTCCCTGAGAGGGGCATCCCTGTACAGCCTGAGGATGGCCTGGGCCAGGGCCTGGGGCTGCCCTGGCGGCACCACCAGGCCCGAGCCGCTGGCCAATATGGTCCGGGCCGTGTCGCAGTCTGCATCCACGGAGGCCACCACGGGCCTCTGGGCGGCCATGTAGGCCAGGAGCTTGCTGGGCCAGGAGGTCTGGCCCCTGCCGGCAAGCAGCGTCAGCACAGAGACATCGGCACAGGCCTGCATCTGGGAAAGCCACTGCCGGGGTTGAAAGGGCAGGAAGCGGACATTGCCCAGGCCGGCCTCCTGGGCCATCCTCTGCAGGAGGGGCTTGAGCCGGCCCTCCCCCACAAACAAGAACAGCATGTCCCCGAAGCGCCTAAGAAGCGATGCGGCCTGAAGGAGCACCTGGGCGCCCGAGACCAGCCCTATGGTGCCGGCATGAAGCACCACAAACATCTCCGGGGCTATGCCCATCCTTTGCCTCCAGGCGTTGATGCGTCCCTGGGGCTGTATCTCCTCCTGGGAAAGCCACACGGGCAGCACCTCCGTCTTTTCCCTGGGCACCCCCTTCTGCAGCAGCCGCTGCCTGAGGCCCTCGGAAAGCACCACCAGGCGGTCCGAGGCCCTGTAGGTGAGCTGCTCCAGGGAGCTCAGGGCCTTGATGAGGGCCCTGCTCCTGAGGGCCCCCATCTCCACCGCTATGTCAGGGTATATGTCGTATATGACCGTCAGCAGGGCCGCCCCGTTGCGCCTGGCCAGGGCCGAGGCCGTCAGGGGGCCCGCCAGGGGCGGGCCGAAGGACACCACCGCCTGGTGTCCCTCCTCCAGCAGGCCTGCCAGCAGCTGCCCCACTGCCTGGCTGAGCATCACCAGGGCCCTGCTGGAAAAGGCCGAGCTAGGGGAGACCATGTGCCAGGCCCGCACCACCCGCACGGGCCCCTCCTGCTCCGTCAGCCTGAGCCTGCGGGCATAGCCCTCATAAAGCCTCCCCCGGTTGTGATGGGGAAAGCCCGTAAGCACCGTGACCTGGTGGCCCCGGGCGCTCAGGTCCTGGGCAAGCTCCCGGACCATCTGGGCCGTGGCCTGTAGCTCGGGAGGATAGACCTGGGTGCTCAGCAGCACCTTCATGGCATCACCCACCCCGCTGAAGCACGAAGGGGCCCAGCACCAGCACATCCATCCTGGTGCGGAGGAAGCACTCCAGGGCCTCGGAGGGCTGGCACACTATGGGCTCGTTCTCGTTGAAGGAGGTGTTAAGCACCAGGGCCACCCCGGTGATGGCCTCAAACTCCTTGATGAGGCGCCAGTAAAGGGGGTTTTCCTCCCGGCTTACCGTCTGCAGCCTTCCTGAGCCGTCCACATGGGCCACGGCAGGTATCTCGGCCCGCCGATGGGGCCTTATGGGGTAGACCTTGAGCATGAAGGGGTCGGGATAGCTCAGCTCAAAGTACTTGTGCGTCTGCTCCAGGAGCACCGAGGGGGCAAAGGGCCTGAAGTTCTCCCGCCTCTTCACCCTGGCATTGAGCACATCCTTCATCTCGGCCCTTCGGGGGTCTGCCAGGATGCTCCTGTTGCCCAGGGCCCTGGGGCCCCACTCCATCCTGCCCTGGAACCATCCCACCACCTTGCCGTGGGCTATGTGCCGGGCCGTCTGCTTCAGAAGGAGCTCCTCATCCTGCACCTCCCTCACGGTGCAGCCCAGGCGCTCCAGCTGCCTGCCCCTGGCCCTTATGTCTTGCTCGTACTGGCTCCTGTGAAAGGAGGGGCCCCAGTAGGCAGTACGCATCGTGAAGCTCCGGGGCCTTCCCAGCACCTGGTGCCACACATAGAATGCCGCCCCCAGCGCCCCGCCGGCGTCGCCGGCTGCCGGCTGGATGTAGAGCTCCCTGAAGGGCGTCCTTTCAAACACCTTTCCGTTGGCCACGCTGTTGAGGGCACAGCCGCCAGCCAGGCACAGGTTGGCCGTGGGGCTCTGGCGGTAAAGCTTCCAAAGCATGCGGAAGAAGAACTCCTCATAAAGGGCCTGGGCCGAGGCCGCTATGTCCTGGTGGCGCTCAAGAAGGGGCTCACCGGGCCGCCTGGCAGGGCCCAGCAGGGCCTCCAGGTGCAAGGAGTAGACATCGCTCATGGTGGGCTCGGCCCCGGACCAGCTCATGCTCACCCCCTGCACATGGTGCACGAAGTAGCGGAGGTTCAGGGAAAAGCCCCTGCCGTCCCGGGCAAGGAGCACCTGCCTGAGTTCCTGGAGGAACCTGGGCCGGCCGTAGGCGGCCAGGCCCATCACCTTGTACTCGTCGCCGTACTTCTTGAAGCCCAGAAACTGGGTTATGGCGGTGTAGAAGAGCCCCAGGGAGTGGGGATAATAGACCTTCCACAGCACCCTAAGCCTGCTGCCTGAGCCCAGGGCGGCCATGGTGCTTACGAAATCGCCGAAGCCGTCCACCGAGGCCACCGCCGCCTGCTCAAAGGGCGAAGTGAAGAAGGCACTGGCGGCGTGGGCCAGGTGGTGCTCCACATTGACCACCCTGGCCCTCAGGGCCCGCTCCTTTACATGAAGCTCCCGGGCCAGGAGCCTCCTGAGGGTGCTTATGTCGCCCATGTTGCTGAGCCTCTGCCTCAGCAGGGCCAGGCTGGGCCGCCTGGCCAGCACAAAAAGGAGCTTGCGCTGCAGGTGGGCCCTGGGGTCCCGGTTTACCGCTATCCAGTCAAGCTCCTGGGCCGATATGCCGGCCTCGCCCAGGCAGTACTGAATGGCCCTGGTGGGAAGGCCGGCCCAGTGCTTTATCCTCCTGAAGCGCTCCTCCTCGGCCGCCGCCACCAGATGGCCGTCCTTAAGCAGGCAGGCCGAGGAGTCGCCGTGGTAGGCGTTTATACCCAGTATATACATGGCTCACCTCCGCTTACCCAAGACCTCCTCATACACCTTGAGCATCTGCCGGGCCACCTGTTGCCAGTCGTAATGCCTCCTGGCGAAGGCCCGGCCCCTGCGGCCCATGAGGGCCCGTCTCCGGGGGGACTCCAGCAGCTGCCTCCAGGCCCTGGCCGCCTCCTGGGTGTGCATGGGCACTACCAGGCCGGCCCCTGCGCGGCGCACATCGGGGGCCAGCCCCACATGCTCGGAAACCAGCACTGCCAGGCCCGCCGCCATGGCCTCGGCCACCACCATGCCGAAGTTCTCCGACCAGGAAAGCAGCACCAGGAGGTCAGCGTCGGCCAGGGCACCGAGGCGCTCCCGGGCCTCAAGTAGTCCCACAAAGTGCACCAGCTCCGCAATTGCCAGCTCTGCGGCCAGGGCTCTGGCCCTGTGGCCCCAGCCCTCCTCCTGGGGTCCGGCAAGCACCAGGTGGCCCCTGCCTGCCGAGGCCACCAGGGCAAAGGCCCTGAGCATCAGCTCCAGCCCCTTCTTGGCCGACAGCCGGCCCATGAAGAGGCTCAGGGGCTCCTCAGGGCCGATGCCCAGCCTCTGCCTGAGAACCCCCCTGGGCGGAAGGACCTGAAGCCCCTCCGTGTCCAGCCCGTTGGGCACCACATACCTGGGGGGCCTGAGGCCCAGGGGCTGCAGGGCCTTGCTCTCGGCCTGGCTGGTACAATGCAGGGCCGCCGCCATGTTGAGCCTTCGGCGCTCCGCCAGGGCCATGTACAGGGCCTTCTTCAGGCGCCTCCGGGCGTAGTCCCAGGGCATGAGGGCCCCCCGGAGGGACTCCACCGTGGCCACCCCGTGCCTCCTGGCCCCTAAGCTGGCCGGCCAGGCAGGGTAGGTCCAAAGGGCAAAGATGTGCGCTATGTCAAACTCCCTGAGCCTTTCCCGGCAGGCCCTGCCAAGCGCAGGGGCATAGAAGAACCGTCCACCGTAGTGCTTGAAGTAGTGCACCAGTACGCCCTGCCGAAGCAGGGGTATCTCCAGGGGCAGCTGCAGGCGCCTGCCGGGCCCGGCGGCATCGGTGCTGAAGACCTCCACCTCCGCGCCCTCTCTGGCCAGGGCCTGGCACAGGGCCGGAATGCTCCTGGCAGGGCCCCCGAAGGCATAGGCAGGCTCGTAGTAGGGGGTTATGAACAGGAGCCTCATGTGGCCAGCACCTCCTGGACGGCCTCAAACACCTGCTCAACGCTGATGCGCCTGAGGCAGCTCATGTGCCCGCAGCGGAGGCGCTTGCAGAACCTGCAGGGCAGGGTGTCGTCCCTCAGCACCCGGTGGCCCTGCCCCCAGGGGTGCCAGGCCCCGGGGTAGTCCCTGCTGGAGTAGATGCCCACCACCGGGGTGCCCACCGCGGCGGCCAAGTGGACGGCCGAGCAGTCGTTGGCCACCAGGAGGCGGCAGTGCCTGAGCACCTCGGCACTCTGGAGAAATGTGGTCTGCCCCGCCAGGTTCAGCGCCTCCGCCGCGGCGGCTATCTGCCGGGCCGCCTGCACCTCCGCAGGACCGCCCAGCAGCACCAGGGAAAGGCCCAGTTCCTCCCGGAGCCTCCGGGCCAGCTGGGCAAAGCGCTCCAGGGGCCAGCGCTTCAGGGGAAACTTCGCCCCGGGGCAGAGGGCCACCAGGGGCCCTCCAGAGCCCGCCAGCAGCCTTTGCACCTTCTGCCTGTCCCGGGCAGTGATGGCAAGGGGGAAGCGGACCTCGGAAGGCTCTACCCCCAGGGGACCGAGAAGCCTCAGCAACCGCTGCACCTCCTGCTCATAGCGGGGAAGCCACAGCCCATTCTGCCTCACCCAGCCGATGGGCCTGGGAAGGGAAAATCCCACTGCCTCCCTTATCCCCACCATTCGGAAGAAAGCCCGGTCCCTTAAGAGCCTCCAGGGGGTGTTCTTGGAGTGGGAAAGATAGACCAGAAGGCGGGGCCTCAGGGCCCTGAGCCTCCTGAGAAGGCCCAAGAGGGCCGCAGGGCTTCGGCCCACCTGCTGGGGCTCATACAGAAGCACCCCATCCAGCAGGCCCTGAAGGAGTGCCTCCCTGTCCCTGCCTGCCCGGTGGGTAAGAAGCAGCAGCCGCTCCGAGGCAAAGCGCCTCCTGAGGGCTGCCAGGGCCGGCAGGGCGCACACCGTGTCGCCCAGATAGCCAATGCGGTAAACCAGTATGGTCTCAGCCTGCGCCATCAAGGAGCTCCTGCAGTATCTTCAGCATCCAGCGGAGCCTGCGGTGGTTGCTGTATCCCCCCCTTATGCACCTGAGTCTTCCGGCCCGGGCTACCTGGGCCCTCTGCTGGGGGTGCCTAAGGTAGTAGCGCACCTTCTGGAGCATCTCCTGGTGGCTGTCGAAGAACTCCGCCTCGGTGCCCTCCTGAAAGAAGGCCAGGTGCTCGGGGCTCCGCTCTGCCAGCATGAAGCCTCCCGAGGCCGGTATCTCCATGCTCCTGGTGGTGTGCAGGTCCCGATTGGAGCGCTTAAGGAAGCAGAGGTTTATGTCAAAGCTGGCGATGGCCTGGGCATACTCCTGGCCCCAGAGGGGCCGGCCCTCAAGCCTCAGGTTGGGATGCCTGAGCCTGCACTTCCTCAGCCAGTTGGGCCCCCAGACCCTCACCTTTATTCCCCCCGTGGCCAGGTAAAGGAGGGCCTGGGCCCTGGGGGCCTCGTAGTCCCCTATGAAGCCCACCGGGCCGCCCAGCCTCAGCCGCTCCCTTGGAGGGACGGCCTGGGGACGGTGCACATAAGGGTCGTAGGCACTGGGGACGAACACTACCTGCCTGGCCCCCAGGGCCTTGAGCTCCGCCACATTGTAGCTCTTGGTGCTGAAGTACAGGTCGTAGTGCCGGAGCCCCTTGAGGAACTCCCTGGACTGGTTGTGCCTCCGGGCCATGTCGTCGGGGCTGTAGCCTACAATGAGCATGCGGGGAAACAGGGCCTTGAGCTCCCGAAGCAGCCGGGCCTTTACCGCCAAGGCCTTGTCCAGCCACAGCACCTGGGGGCTGCTGGCCCGTACTGCCTCCTTGAGCCTCCGGTTTATCCCCGCCAGGTCCCTGGGGCCCAGGAGCTTCTGAAGAAGACGGTCCCGCAGGCGCCACATCTTCCGTCTTACATGAGGAGGCTCGGTGTCCAGGGCCAGCACCTCGTGGCCCAGCTCCTGCATGGCCCTCAGGCGCTGAAGACTGGTACAGCCCTCCCACAAGGGTCCTACATAGAGAATCCTCATGGCCTGGGCCCCCTCAGCAGCAGCCGCAGAAACAGGAAGACCACCGCCGCATCCCTGAGCACGAAGGCCCCCAGGCTGAGGGCAGTCTCGGCATACCATCGGAAGGCGCTCATCCACAGGTAGGCCCCAAACAGCGCTCCCAGGGCGTCCCTAGGAGGCCAGCCGAGGCGCCTGGTGAGCCCTCCCACGGCCAGGCCCAGGAGGGCCATGCCCAGGAGCACCCCGGGGTATCCCCCCCGACGGTAGAAGTCCCCCAGCAGGGTGGGAGGGGCGCTGCCGCTCTGGGCCACCCCCACGCCGTAGGACTCCGCCACGAAGGCGCCGTCGTCCAGCCTGGGCTTGCCTGGATAGAGGCTCCTGGGTACATACACATAAAGGAGTCCCTCCAGCCCCCTGAGCCCGGCATAGGGAAGCACCGAGGGGGTGAGCTCCACAATCCGGCCCGCCGTGGCCCCCTCGAAGAGCCTTACGGTGAGCCTGTCCAGGGGCGGCTCCTCGAAGCCCCGGGGCCTGAGCACCGTCTGGGTGGAGACCTCCAGGAGCCTCCTGCCCCTCTGGGCCCAGCTGCTGTGGGCAAGCTCGAAGGGGTCGGCGCGCCTGTAGTAGTCCACCGCAGGGATGAGCAGCACAGCCGCCACCACCGCAGGTAGCGCCCTTCTTAGCAGCACCCGGCGCTGCCCATGCCACAGCAGCAACTCTGCATAAACCTGAAGCAGAAGCCCCAGGAGGGCCTCCTCCCTCTTTCCCCCCAGGGAAAGGAACAGCACCATGCCCCCCACAGCCAGATAGCGGATGACGCTCCAGCGCCTAAGGCCCGTCTGCTTCCCCAGGAGGGCCGCCGCCACGGGGGCCAGAAGCCCCAGCCGGGTGAGAAAATGGGCCACATAGGTGTGCTCGCTCCGCAGCCTCAGGACCGCCGCATGCCAGTAGATACCCAGGCCCAATTGCAGCGAAAGTCCCAGGAGCCCTGCGGCTGCCAGCACCCAGAAGGCCAGCCTGAGCTGGGAGGCCCCCTCCTGCTGGCCCCTCCCCCCCAGGGCAGGCCTGCCCAGGCCTGCCCAGTAGCCTGCCGAAAAGGCCACCATGGCCAGCACCTGAAGGGCCAGGGCCAGATGGGCGGTGCCCAGGAGGTCCCAGCCGTCAAGCTGGGGCCTCCTGAGCATTAGGGCGGTAGAGAGGGGAAACACCACCAGGTGGCTCAGGGCAAAGACCTGGGCAGGGCTGAGGAGCCAGCCCCTGCCCCTCAGCCGCTCCGCCAACAGGGCTCCCAGGCAGGAGAGAGTGCTCAGGAGCAGCCAGAACTGCATCTGCCACTGCCAAAGCCCCACCAGGGCCACCCCCAGAAGGCATCCCAGGGCCGGCACCAGGAGCTCCCGACGCTCCCCTAAGGGTCTGCACTCACCCCCTAGCATCCAGGAGCCTCCTGTAGCATTGAAGGGCCCTCTGGCCGTAGTCCCGCCAGCTGAAGCCCTCCTTCACACGCTCCCTGGCCTGCCGCCCCATGTGCCGGCAGAGCTCCGGGTCCCGGTAAAGCAAAAGGAGCTTTTCCTTCAAGGCCTCAGTGTCCCTGGAGGGAATCACGAAGCCGTCTATGCCATCCCTTACGATGTCCTCGCCGCCGGAGTTTCGGCTGCATATCACCGGCAGCCCTGCCGCCATGGCCTGCGGCTGCACCATGGCCAGTCCCTCGGCCACCCCCATCATCACGAACACCGAACCCTGGGCATAGTAGCGGTTGAGCTCCCGCTGGGGCACATGGCCCACCCACCGGAAAAGCCCCTCGTATCTCCTGAACACGGGCCTTATCTCCTCGGTAAGACCGCCCACCAGCAGGAGCTCGGCCCGGGCAAGCCTCAGCTCGGAAAAGGCCCTAAGGAGATACTGCACCCCTTTCTCCAGGGCCATGCTGCCGGCATACACCACCCTGAAGATACTGTCTTGCTTGGGCAGGGGGTAGAACTCCCCGAGGTCCACCCCGTAGGGCACACAAAGGAGCTTTTCCTCCGGCACGCCTTCCTGCAGGAAGCTCCTCTTGGCAAACTGGGAGGGCACGCATATGAAGTGGGCCTCCTGGTACTCCTGAAGCTCCTTTTCTATGATGCGGGGGTGGGTGCGGTTAAACCTCAGCCCCTGCTCCTCGTAGACCTCCCTGGTAAGGGCCTGTTCCCTGAGCATGTGGGGGCTTCCCCGCTCCAGCACGCCCACGGCCCCCATGGCCTTGGCCCTCCTGAGGGTATGAAGGCCGAAGCTTGACCAGGCCACCACCACATCGGAGGGCTCCAGGTGCCGGCTGGCCAGCACATCAAAGCCCTCGTGAAGGAGAAACTGGGGGTTGTAGGCCTGCCTCAGCATCCTGGGGAGCTTCTGCCATCCCCTGGCCAGCACCTCCTTGAACACCAGGGAGCGCACCAGGGCCTTGCTGATACCGTACTTGGCCACCTCGAAGCGGGGATAGGAGGTGATGAGCCTCCTCAGGGCCCCGTGGCGCTGCAGCTCCCTGGCCAGGTAGAAGGCATGGAACCTTCCGCCCACAGAGACCGTGACCCTCATCCCCCCTTCCCCCTGAGGATGTCCAGGCTTCGGGGCCCGTGGTTCATCAGGAGGTCCAGGGCGGACATCTGGGGAATGAAGGGCTCGTAAAGCTGCCTGTACCGGGGATGCCTGAAGTCCTGGTACAGCACCTCTATACCGGCCTGCCTGAAGGGCCCCTCGTCCAGGTACTGGGGCCCATGGCTTCCGGAAAGATACGCCCCGGCGCCCAGATGCCGGCATATGCGCCAAAGCAGGAGGGTTGAGCTTCCGCTGACGGGCAGCTCCGAGGCCCTGAGGAGTCTCGTCCCGATGCCCAGCCACTGCCTAAGAAGCTCTATCAGGGCTACGTTCAGCTCCGCCAGAAGTTGCCACTGCCTGTGGCAGTAAAGCTCCTCCAGGGCCGGGCCGTAGTGCGCAAAGAAGGGGGCCCTGCCGTAGCATTGCCTCAGGGTGTGCCACAGGCGCTTGCCCCAGCGCCTCTCGGCAGGATTTATCTGCACCTGGCTTATGAGCTGCCCTGAGCGCCCCTTGGTGAGCACCGGCACGGTTATCCACACCGGGCCCCGGGCTCCCCTGAGCCGATTGCGGTTCTGAAAGTAATTCTTCCTGAAGGGCACATTGTCCAGGAGGACAAACACATCCGAGGAGAGCATCTTGTGGAAGAACCCCAGCCAAGGTAGATGCTCGGGCTGGTGGATGGCTACCACCGCAGCCTCAGTTGCCACCTTACCACCTCGAAGCACTCGGCGTTTTCAGCGCCTATTTCAAACCCCCTGTGGGTGCCCCTGGCTATCACGGCATCCACCCACACCTTCTCGCCGTACTTCTTGTACTGGGAGCGGTGGGCCTTCAAGGCCTCTATCTTCTTCTTGACCCCCTCGGGGGAGACGGCATAATACAACTGCCCCCTGAAGCCGTGGTAGGAGCGTCCGGAGGGCATCATGGGCTCGTACATGAGCACATTGTTGTGATACCTGCAGGCCGCCAGGGTGGCCAGGGCGGTATTGCGGTGCGAGGGATGGGTGTCGTAGGGCCAGTGAGTAAGCACTATGTGGGGCTTGAAGGCCGCTATCCGGGCATCCAGGGCCTCTATGCTCTGAGAGCCGAAGGGCACATCCTTGGTGGGAAAGTCCAGGACCTCCAGCTCTGCCCCCAGGATGTCAGCGGCCTGGCGGCCTTCCCTCAAGGCCTCCTCCCGGGTGCGGCCCACCCGGCCGTCATAGATGGTGTAGGCAGAGTCCGAAAGCACGATCATCTTGACCTCATGCCCGTTCATGGCCGCATCGGCCAGAAGCCCCCCGCAGGAGATCTCTATGTCATCCAGATGGGCACCTACCGCCAGTATCCTCATGCCGGCCTCCTACAGATAGCCCAGGCTCCTCAGTCTCCTCTTGAGCTCCTCCTGGGCGGCCCCTTCCCTCGGTCCTCCCTGCCCCCTGGGCAGGCCTTCTGCCTCCTCGGCCCTGGGCCCTGGGGGGGCAAGCAGGACCTCCCGCAGCACCCTGCCGTCAAGCCCGGGCGGCGGGGGGACACCCAGCAGACAGTAGGCCGTGGGGGCCACATCCAGCAGGCTGGCCTCAAGCCCCCGGGCCTGCCCAATGCCCTCCCCCCAGGCCATAAGCACCCCGTGCATCCGGTGAGCAGCGCCGGGCCTTACCTGGGGGGCAAGCCCCTGCACCAACGGGCCCGACAGGGCCTCAGAGCCCGCATACTCGGAGGCGAAGTTCATCACCACATGGGGAATCATGTGAAGATAAGGCCCCGAGTAAATCTCCTCCCGGGCATACACCTCCTGAAGCACCGGCCGGCCCGTGGCCCCGTCTCTCAGCTCCCTAAGGCCCTGGAGTATCTCCCGGGCCAGGGCCCCGTCGTCCCCCCTGAGCCATATGTAGCCGCTGTTGTAGCCGGCCCTTTGGAACCTGGCCAGGGTGTGCTCCGAGAGGTCTCCGTCCCCGGGCTCCAGGGCCTTGAGCACCCTGGCCTTAAGCCCACCGGGGGCCTGCTCCCTCAGGGCCTGGGCAAAGGGCAGGCGCCCCAGCAGGGGCCTCATGTAGGCCCCGGCCAGGGCCCTCAGCCGGGGCCCCAGGGCCCTCCTGGGCCTGAGCCAGCCCATCTGCCTGAGCCACACATTTATGCGCACCTCCTTGGCGACGAACTTGCCGAAGCCGTGGTCGGAGACCACCATCACGGAAAGCCCCCATCTGCTCAGGGCCTCATCCAGGAGCTCCCCCAGGAGGGCATCCACAAAGCGGAAGTAGCGCCTTAGCACCTCCATGCCCTCCTCTGCCTCCCTGTGCCAGGGGGGCTTGAGAAAGAAGTGCTGGACCCAGTCGGTGCCGGAAAGCACATAGAAAAGCAGCTGCCAGGGCCTCCTCTTCATAAGGCCCCTGAGGGCCTCAAACTGCCTTCGGGTGAAGGTGTAGAGGTCCTGCAGGAACTCCCCAGGTCTTCCCTGGTAGCTCTCCAGGGCCATGGCAGGGTGGTAGCCCTGAGGGAGCTCGGCCCTCAAGCCTTCCGGGTAGGTGAAGTCCTGAGCCCCCAGAGGGGTGAGGAAATCACTCACCAGTACTCCCTTCAGGGGCTGCACCGGGTAAGTAAGGGGCACCCCCATCACTATGCAGGGCCTGCCCCGGGCGCTGAGGACATCCCACAGCCTGGGGGCCCGCACGGAGCTGCCGCAGAGTACCTGGGCACTTCCTGGGCCCAGGAAGTCCACCACCCCGGTCTTTGCCGGGTTCATCCCCGTGCTCAGGGCCGTCCAGGCGGCCCCGGTAAAGGGCGGTATGGTGCTTCGAAGCCTGCCGAAGACCCCCTGGCGGCAGAGCCTTGCCAGGTTAGGTAGCTCCCCCATGTGCCTTAGGAGGAAGTCCGGGTCGGCCCCGTCAAGCCCTATGAGCATGAGCCTTTCGGCCATCTCAGCCCCCGGCGTGCCCCAGCCTCCGGAGGAGCGCCCTGAGGTTCCGGGCCACCTCCCTGCCCTCCAGGAGCCCCAGGAGCAGCCCGTAGGTGGCCACCGTGGCCCCCATGAAGAGGACCTCCTCGGCCCAGCGGGCAACGACGCTGACCCAGCCGGCCAGGAGGGCGGCTACCAGAGGCCTGCCGTAAAGCGCCCCCAAGGAAAGGACGGCAAACCCCTTGAGGTAGTAAAACCCCAGGGCCAGCCCCAGGGCCATGGAAAGCACCAGGGCCACTGCAATCCCCTCCAGGGGCTCCTTCCAAAGCACCGCCACGACCATAAGGGCGCCGAAGGCGCCCACCTGCACCGCCCGGGTCCTTACTGCCTCCCTCAACCTGCCAGTGCCTATGAGCAGGGTCTTGAGGTTTCCATAAAGGGGCATAAGCAGGGCCTGAAGCGAAAGCACCCTGAGGGCCGGCGCCGCCTCCACCCACTGGGGCCCCAGCAGCATGTGAAGCAGCCCCTGGGCATAAAGCGCCAGCACCAGGGCCAGAGGCAGAAGGGCCCTTACCAGGAAGAAGTTCACCACCCTGTAGGCCTCCGAGAGCCTGGCCCTGTCGTGCTGGCAACGGGCATAGGCCGGCAGGGCCACATGCACCGCCGCAGGGGCGGCTGCCACATTGCTCAGCTCTGCCAGGTACCTGGCCTGATGATAAAGCCCTGCCACCTGCAGCATTCCCAGGCTGCCCAGCAGCAGGCGGTCCGCCCTGCTGTAAAGCACCTCCAGGGCCCTGAGGACGAACATCCTGAGACCAAAGCCCCACAGCCTCCCGAGGCTACCGGGCTCAAGCCCGCCCCTGTAGCGCCACCTGCAGAAGGCCCTGCAGAGGAGGAAATATCCCACCGGCTGAAGGGCCGCTCTGGCCCCCAGGCTCAGCAGCCCCGCACCTCCGGCAGCCAGCAGGATGGCCACGGCAAAGGAGGCCCCCGTGCTCAGGGCCTGAATTACCGAAAGCTCCTTGAAGAAAAAGTCCCTCTGAAGCACCGCCGCATACACCCCGGCCTGCATGTTCACCAGCCCGGAAAGGCAAAGCAGGAGGAACAGGTGCACCACCTCGGCCGGGTACAGCCGGGCCAGCACAGGGCTTGCAAGCACTGCCAGGGCCAGCACCCCCATGCCGGCGGCAAAGGAAAGCCAGTAGGCGGCCTCGGCACTACCCCGCTCCGACTGCATCTGCACCACCGCCTGGGGAAAACCGAAGCTACAGAGGATGAACAGAAGCTCGTACAGGGCCAGGGCCAGGGCAAAGAGCCCGAACTGCCTGGGCGCCAGCAGCCTGGCAAGCACCACATTGCCTGCCAGGCTCAGGCCGAAGCTCAGGTTGTTCATGCCCCCCAGCCACAGCACCCCCAGCACCGCTTTCCTGGCCGTGCTCATACCAACAAGGACAACACCAAGCCCTTCAGGTCCGCGATGCTCCCAAGCCCCGGGGGCAGCTCCGCCCCTGCCACGAACACATGGGCATCCTCGTAGGTGTGTGCCCCCTGCATGAGGGAGCGGCCGAAGACCTCCGAGGCGGAGGTGCTGGCCCTGAGGGCAAACCCCTCCTGGGGCAGGAGGTAGAGGTCCGGAGCCTCCTCCGCCCAGGGCCCCTGGAACACCTCCTCCTTCAGGTACACCCTCCGGAGCACCTTCTGGCCCTCCAGGCTGAGGGCCTCAAAGCTCTCCTTGAGCTCCTGCCTCAGGGCCTCATACTCCGCCTCGCCCTGGCTGCCCCGGGCATACCTGCCCCTGAGGTGGACATACACCCTGGAGGGCTCCAGGCAGAAGGCCCGGCTGGCGCCGTCCATTGCCCTGAGGCCCTCGGAGCCGTTGGGACTGAACAGCCCCCGGCGGGCCAGGAAGTGGTTGAGATACACCTCGGCCCTTATGGGGCAGAAGCCGTGGTCCGAGCAGGTGATGAGTACCGCATCCTGCCTGAGGGCGGCCTCCATCATGGCCCCCAGGAACTCATCCAGGATGCCGTAAAGCTCCTGGAAGGCCCAGTAGTGCCTGCCCCCCAGGGCGGAGCGGTAGAAATAGTGGTGCAGCCTGTCCGTCTCGGTGATGGCCGCCACAAAGAGCTGCCACGGCTCGTGGTAAAACAGGTGCCACAGGGCCTGGAGCCGATGCCTCAGCGTAAGGAACAGGTCCTTGAAGAAGGCCTCCGGCTGCTCCCGGGCCAGGTGGCTCTGCACATCCAGGCGGTAGCCCATCTGCCTAAGAAGGGGATAGAGCCTGGGCGGATACACCGCCCGCTGAAGCTCCAGGGCCACGAACCCGCTGACCATCACCCCCCTAAGGGGTCTGGCGGGATAGGTCTGGGGCAGATTGAACACCACCGCCTCCACATCGGCCTCCTGCCAGAAGGGCGGGGCCTTCAGCCAGGTGAAGTCCGGAAACACATACTCGTAGCTCAGGGGGTCAAGCTCCATGAAGCCGAAGATGCCGTGCTGGGCAGCACCCAGCCCGGTCATGAAGGAGGCCCAGGCCACCGAGGAGACCTCGGGAATGCTGCTGCGGATGGGCCGCAGCTGTCCCTCCCTGAGCATCTCGGCCATGCGGGGCATCAGCCCCCTCTGGGCATACTCCCTCAGGAGGCTGCAGGGCACACCGTCAAGCCCTATGAGCACCACCTTCCTGCCCATCACATGTAGCCCAGGGAGCGCAGCCTCTGCATGGCGGCCTCCTTGTCCTGCCCCCGGCCCTGGCGCTCGGGGCTCTGGGTGAGGTCCTGAAGCCAGGCGGGAAGCTCCGAGAACCTCTTGGTGCTGCTCCTGGGCCCCAAGGAGCGGTAGCCCTGCTCGTAGAGGCTGCAGTAGGGGATGCCAAAGGTATGGATGATGCTCCATATGTCCCGCTCCGTAAAATGCAGCAGGGGCTGCACCCTCATGTGCTGGGGCTGCTGCCGGGGACTGAAGTACCGCTCCTCCGCCCTGGCCGGCTGCTCATCCCACCTTATGGCCGTGGCCAGGGCCTTAAGCCCCCTGCGCCGAATGAACTCCTTAAGGGGCACCGTCTTGAGCAGATGGTTGCCCGCCACAGAGTCCGGCTCGAACACGAAGAACTCCTCCCCGCAGGACAGGGCCTGAAGCTCCCGCCTGTTGAGCTCGCTCAGCTCGGCCACCCTCACCCTGTCGCCCACCGCCCTGACCTTGCCCAGGACATCGTCGTTGCGCACTACCTCCACCTGCAGTCCCCAGAGGGCCTTCAGGCGCTCCAGGAAGGCCCATATCTCCTCAAACACATCCCCCTCGTCAATGAACACACAGCAGGGCACCGAAAGCCCCAGCCGGGCACATACCTGCCGGTAAAGCCACACCATCACCGTGCTGTCCTTGCCCCCCGTCCAGGCCAGGGCCATCCCCGAAGGACCAAACACCCGCAAGGAGCGCTCCACCACCCGCTCCGAGGCCTCCAGCCTCTGCCTCAGTACCAGCCTCATCTGCCCACCCCCTGGAAAGGCTTTGCATCTTCAGGTTGCATTTTTCCCAAAAATACAACTCAGAGTTTATAGCCGTTTTAGGGGGCTGTCAAGCCCCTTTTACGGGCAGGCCCTGGAGGATAAGGCCGGGGTTTTCAATAAAGAGCCTTTGGGCCGTCTGCAGGCCGAAGCTTTCCCTTACCAGCCTGAAGGCCTCCCGAAGCACCGGGGGGCGAGAGGTGGTATCGTGGGCGTCGGAGGCCACGGCGCAGGCAAGGCCCAGCTCTATCATTCTGAGGGCGGCCCTCCGGGCCGCCCTGCCAAACTGTCCCGTCAGGCTCTGGGCCGTTAGCTGGCAGGGCACTGCCAGGGCCCGAAGGTCCTCCAGATGCTGCCTGAGAAAGGGGTTCCTCTCAGGATGGGTAATCAAGGGCTCCACCCCTTTGAGCCTCAGGGCAAACACCGCCTGCTTAAGCCCCTGGGCAGTGCACCAGGAGGGCTCAAGCAGAAGGTACCTCTGTCCGTTGAGGAGGGGAAGCTCCCCGGGGCTCAGCCTCAGTAGCCAGGGGCCCATCTCCACATCGGCGCCCACATAAAGGGGGTAGCCCTGGGCCCTCAGGCTCAGCAGCCGGGCCAGCCGCTGAATCTCCCGGCGGAGCCCCTGCCGCATCCCCCTCACATGGGGAGTAGCCACTATGGCCTCGGTGCCGTGGGCCCGGGCCATATGTATCATCTGGAGGGCCTGGGAAAGCTCCCCGGGGCCGTCATCCAGGCCGGGAAGCACATGGCAGTGAATGTCAATGAAGCCTTCCATCCTTCTGTCTCAGGGAAAGGCCAAGCCCTGTAAGGGCGGCAAACATCATGGTATTGGCAGGCGCATGGAGGTTGAACTCCCCCAGGCTGTGCAGCAGGGCAAATCCCCACCCTGCAGCCAGGCCGGCCCTCAGGGGCTCCCTCGGTCCCCTCAGGAGCAGGCGGGCCGCCAGGGCCACAAACCCCCCTGCGGCCAAGGCGCCCAGCAGTCCCGCCTCCAGCAGAAGCTGAAGGGGCTCGCTGTGGGCGTAGAGGAACCGCTCCGGGGACTCCACCGTGGCGTACAGGGGAAACACATACCTAAAGGTACCTAGCCCCGTGCCCAGCAGGGGGAAGTCCCCAAAGGCCCTGAGCACATCGGCCCACAGCCCCAGCCTCATCTTCAGGGCCCCGGCCACCTCCCCCATGCCCTGTAGCTGTCCGGGCCAAAGCAGGATGTAAAGGCCCAGAAGCCCTGCAAAGGCCACTGCGTAGGGCCGAAGGAGCGGAAGCATTATCACCAGCAGCAGCAGGCTCACCAAGGCCGCCGCCATGGCCCCCCTGGAGGCAGAGCCCAGGAGGGCCAGGCCCAGAAGGGCCGACAACAGCACATACAGGGGGGCCTTGGTCCTGTCCCGTGCCGCCAGGGCCAGCCCCAGGGGAAGGAGCATTCCTGCCAGGGCGGCAAAGTGGTTGGGATTGACATAGGGGCCATAGGGGCTCCCCCCGGTGGGGATGAGCCAGTAGAGCCTGTCCCCGGCCGTGGCCCTCTGAAGAAGGGCCAGCAGGCTCAGTGCCCCGCCAAAGACCACCAGGGCCACCATCAGGCGCTCCGCCCCACGGCGCCCCAGCCCTGCCACAAGGAGCATTACCGCCCCGGCTGCGCTCAGCCTGAGAAGCTCCCCTTCGGTGGCAGGGCCATAGAGGCTCGGGGTGCGCCAGGTGCCCAGGGGGCCGGAGAGGTCCTCCAGCACCCTGAGGGTGGTCGGGCTCAGCCACCGAAGAAGCCCCGTCGGAAGGGGAAAGAGCTGCACCGCCCCCACCCCCAAAAGAAGCATTCCCCAAAGCAGCACCCTTCGCTCCTCCTTGCCGCGGCACAGCGCCCCTGCCCGGCCCACATGCCTGCAGACAAGCCCCAGGGCCAGGGCGGCCACCCCGTAGAAGGCCCAGCCCTGCATGAGGCCGAAAAGGAGCACCCCCAGGGCCAGCACCGAAAACACGCCCCAGACGCTCACTCCCCTTTCAGCATCCACTGGTCGGTCCACAGCAGCCCCTTTATCTTGCTGTCAAGCCGCCAGGTGCAGAGCCGATGCAGGGAGACCTCCACCAGAGCACAGTCCTCAGGCAGCTGGAAGCGCACCTGCAGGGGCCTCCAGCCGGTGCTTCCCTGGAGGTCCTCGGAAAGCCAGTACTTGGAGGTAGAGCAGTGCAGGGTCCGGACCCTGAGCCGGGGCCCACTCCTGGTAGTGATACCCTGGACCCTCAGCATTGCCCTGAGTACATAGGTCCTGCCCGGCTCAAGCACCACGGTCTGCGTAAGGGCATCGGCCTGGAGGTTTCTGCTACCGTCAAAGTGCACCAAGACGCAGCTACCCTGCAGGCAGCCCTCCTTGCCCTGAAGCACCCTTATCCCCTGGGCCTGTCCTGGCCTCCAGCCCAGGCATCCCCCTGCCAGGGGGGCATCCAGGGAGGGGTTGTAAAGCAGCCCCTCCTGGGCCCCGGGCCTGAGCTTCAGCCAGAGGGCCCGGGCCTCTTGCCACCGTCCCTTGCGCAGGAGGCCATTGCAGAGCACCATGCCGTCCTCAGGCCCCAGTCCCCCCACTTGCTGCCAGAAGGCCAGGGCCTGAAGGGGCCTCTCATGCTCAACGAGATAGTGAAGGTAGGCAGAGCGGAACTCCCCAGGTAGATACCTGGCTGCCCAGGAAGGCTCAAGCAGCGAGAACACCCTCCGTTGCTCCTGGGGCCTGAGCCTCAGGAACCTGGCCATGAGCTCCCAGGCCCGCTGCGGCCTGCCTGCCAGGAGGGCCAGCACTCCGGCCTCCCACAGGGCCGAGGCCGAAGGCCGGCTGAGGGAAAGGAAGCGCTCCAGGGCCTGCAAGGCCTCCTCCGTCCTGTCGGCCTGAAGCAGGGCCGCAGCCCTGGCCCTCCAGGCGGCCCCATAGAGGGGGTTGGCCCTGAGGCTAAGGTCATAGGCCCTGAGGGCCCCTTCAAGGTCAGCTCCCTGGAGACGGTACTGAAGTCTTAGCCCCCGTTGCAAATGAAACCTCGCCGGGTCCTTTGCCCCGCCGGGCAGGACCTCCCCGGTCAGCAGCCACAGCGCCCTGAGGAGAAGCACCCCTGCAAGTGCCCTTGCCAGAAGGGCCTCAGCCCTTGTCACCGTAGTGGTAGGAGCGGTAGGAGGCGTAGTAGTATCCATACCTGTGCTGGCCGTGCCTGAAGCCGTTGAGCACCACGCCCAGGGGCTTGGCGTTCACATACTCCAGGAGCTTTCTACAGCGCCACAGGGCGCCCCTGGGGGTCTGCCCCGCCCGGGCCACCAGCACCACGCCGTCGGCAAAGCTGCTGAGCTTAACGCTGTCGCTGAGGCCCAGCAGGGGGGCGGAGTCTATGAATATGAACTCGTAGCGCTCCCTCAGGGCCTGAAGAAGGGCCTTCATGCGCTCCGAGCCCAGGAGCTCGGAAGGATTAGGCGGTATGGGCCCAGCAGGTATCACCCCCAGGCCCTCCCGGGGCAGCATCCGAAGGAGCTCGGAGAGCTCTGCGTTTCCACTAAGATAGGTGGAAAGCCCCAAGGAGCCCTCCAGGGCAAAGAGCTTCTGCAGCATGGGCCTGCGCAGGTCGGCATCCACCACCACACCAGCACCGAGGGTGCCTGCCAGGGCCTTGGCCGTGTAGGTGCACACGGTGGTCTTTCCCTCCTGCTCCGAGGGGCTGCTTACCAGCACCACCTGGGGAGGCCTGGAGGCCGAGGAAAACTGCACCAGCGTGGCCACGGAGCTGAAGGCCTCGGCCCCAGCACCTGAGCCGTCGCCGGGCTCCTGCAGGTAAGGCACCACGCCCAGCACAGGAAGCCCCACGGCCTGCTCCACCCCCTCTACATCCTTCACAGTGTTGTCAAAGTACTCCACGAAGAAGGCCAGTCCCATCCCGCCCAGGAGCCCCAGGATGAGGGCCAACAGGAGGTTTCGCCCCTTGCGGGGCTTGAAGGGACTGAGGGGAAGCTCGGCCCTGTCCAGCACCTGGATGTTGGTGGCCGTCATGGTGGCCGCCACGCTGAGCTCCTTGAGCCTCTGAAGCAGGTGGTCGTAAAGCTGCTTGTTGGTCTGCACCTCCCGCTGCAGGATTCTATACTGCACCGTCTTTTGCTGGAACTCCAGTAGCTCCGCCTTCTGGCGCTCAAAGGCCTCCCTGAGGGCCTGCTCCTTCCTCAGGGCGGCCTGGTAGCGGGCCTCGGCGGTCTGGGCAAGTCGGGCCCGCTCGGCGCTCAGCTCCTCCCTCAGGCCCTGGAGCCTCTTGGCCATCTGCCTTACCTGGGGATACTCGGGAGTGTAGGTGTCCAGGAGGCCCTGGTACTGGGCCTTGAGGGCCGCATACTGCTCCTTCAGGCCCTGAAGCACCGGGGAGTCGGCCATTGCCCCCTGAGCCCGAAGCTCGGCCAGCAGGGCCTCCTGGGCTATGCGCTCTGCGGTGGCCTTGCCCAGGGCGGAGGCCAGCTCCGAAAGCCTCTGGGCCATGATGTCCTGACCCTGGGGCAGGAACACCATGCGGTGCCGGGCCGCATAGCTGTTGAGCCGCTCCTCCGAGGCCTCCAGCCGGGCCTGCATGAGCTCAATCTGCTCCCTCAGCCAGTCCCTGGCCTTCTGGGTGGCCCGGAGCTTGCTCTCCATGTTGAACTCTATGTAGGCCTCGGCCACCGCATTGGCCACCTCCTGGGCCAGCCGGGGCTCCTGGGCCACGAAGCTTACCCGCACCAGCTGGGACTTCCTGTCCGGGCTCACCTGGAGCCTCTGGAGGAAGGCATCCACCAGGGGGCCGTCATGGGGGGCGGCGGCCTTGTCCGCCTTTTGTCCCCAGGGAAGAAGCCCCAGCAGGCCGGCCGGCCTGGGGCGCCCGGGCCTTGGGGAAAACTCCCCACGCTCCGCCAGGGAAAGCATCTGGATGACCCGCCGGGCCAGGCTGCGGCTCCGCAGTATCCTGTACTGGGTCTGGTAGTAGTCCGCCTCGGGCCTCTCCACGGGGTAGATGTCCTTGAAGCTCACCACATTGGGCCTCTCCCGGTCTATCCTTATGGTCACGGTGGCCTTGTAAAGGGCAGGACTGCCGAAGCTCACCAGGAGGCCCGCCACCACCGCCGCCAGCACACAGCTCAGCAGCACCCAGCGGCGCCGATAGAGCACCCCCAGATAGTCCCTCAGATGCATCCCCTCGGGATGTAGCCCCTGCGTCATCAGAGCCCCTTGCTGAAGGTAAAAAACCCCCTTATGGTGTCAAGAAACCCCGTAAGGAACCCCTTTACCGGGTCCGTGGGCACCAGCACCACATCGCCGTCCCTAAGGGGGACATCCTCCTGAAGCCCCCTGAGGATGCGTCCATAGTTGACCTCCAGAACCCCTCCCCCCGGGCCCGACCTGTAGATGCGGATGCGCCCCTTGGAGGCCTGGGGCTTAAGGCCCCGGGCCATTCCCAGGAGCATCCCCAGGCTGGTACGCCCCCTGAGGATGAACCGGCCGGGCTTGTTCACCGCCCCCAGGACGAACACCCCCCTGGCCCTGGGCACATGCAGCACATCGCCTGGCTGAAGGATAAAGCCACCCTGAAGGGCCTCCTGAAGAGCCACCCTTATGGTGCCTACCCCGGGCCTCTGAACGAGGCAGTAGGGCCCGGCCTCGGGACCCAGGCCCCCGGCCATGGAGAGCACATCCACCAGGGCCCGGCCCTGAAGAAGACTGTAAAGGCCCGGCCTGGCCACCTCGCCCAGCACGCTCACCCTCTGGCCCAGAGGCTCCTTGAGGACCACCTGCACCAGGGGCTGGCGAATGTAGCGCCTCAGGGCCTCGGTGAGGGCTGCCTCAAACTCCCTCAGGCTCAGCCCCTGGGCCCTGAGCTCACCCACCAGGGCCAGGGCCACCGTGCCCGAAGGGCCTACCCTTACTGTGCCGCCAACCTCCGGTGCCTGTAGGACCTTAATCTCCAGGAGGTCCCCGGGGGCAAGCACATAGGCCTGGGCACCGCCGGCAGGAGGGCCCTGTAGGGCCATGGGCTGATGCCCCTCAGGAGCTGGAAAGCTCCCCTGAGAGAGGCTGCCGGCACAGCCGGCCCCAAAGAGCAGCAGGGCCCCCAGGGCAAAGGCCTTAAGGGGACGCAGGGCTTGCCGCCTCCTCGTCTTCATCCTGGATGGCTACCGCCGCTGCCGCCGTCCCCCCGGCCAGGAGCACTACAGCCAGGAGCCTCCGGGCGGCCCCACCTGCCAGGGCCTGCCCCACGGCCACCGTCTGGTAGCCCTTGGCAGAGGCCGTGAAGAGCTCACCGGCAGGTACCTCCCTCAGTACCTGGCCCCCCCGGCTGAGGACCTTCACCTTGCCCGAGACCACCATCACCTGGCTCTTCTGCCCGTCAAAGAGGACCCCGCCAGTGGCGTTCTGAAACTGCACCGAAAGGAGGTCGGGCGTCTGCACCCTAAGCCTCACCGTGGCAGGCACATGAAGACCTATCTTGCCCGAGCCCAGCTGAAGCACATGGCCCTGAGGCCCCGCCCTTACCGCAAGCTCCGAGGCACCCCCCAGCTCCACCCTGGTGCCGTCCTGAAACAGGAGGGACATCCGGCCGTCGGCAGTCCTGAACTTCATTCCAGGGCGCAGGGGATAGGAGCCCTTCAGGCCCACCCACCCCTTGCCGTCAGGGTTGACCTGGGCCTGCCCCACGGCCACCACCTGCCCCAGCAGGCCCTCCTGGGCCAGCACAGGAGGGACCAGGGCAAACATCCCAAACACCACCACCAGCACCAATGCCACTGCTCTCATCACACACCCCCCGTAAGGTTCCTCTACTTAATGCAACTGTAATTAGAAAAATATTACGGATATGGTGGCTTGTCAAGAGGTTTTTTTGCTGCAAGTCGGCTTTTCTTGGTGAAATCGGCGCCTTGGCCTATGCCACCTTAAGTAGAAAGGCTATTTTCCCCAGACCCACCAGTCGTCCTTTTGGGAGAACCACCAGAGGGAGGAGTCGGTGCTCAGGGCCTCCTGGGCCAGCTTCTTGCCCAGGGGGGTCTTGAGCCTTCGGAGGGCGTACTGGAGCCACTCCTCGGCGTAGGGGGAGCCCAGGTCCTTTTGTTCCTTCAGGGCCAGGAGCAGTTCCAGCTGGTCGGCGTCCCAGGCCAGCTGGGCCTCGGGGCTCTCCTGGGCCTCGTACTCCCGAAGCAGTCCCTGCAGCTCCTCACCGAAGGGCAGTCCCTCGGTATGCTCCCTGACGGCCCGCTCCGTGTCCACCTTCACATACTTCTTGTTCACATAGTTGAGGTCTCCGGTGCGGGCCTCCAGGATGTCGTGAAGCAGGCACATCATCAGGAGGCGGTGCCTGTCTACCTGGGGGCTCAAGGCCCCCAGGACATATCCTATGCAGGCGGTGCGGAAGATGTGCTCGGCCACCGACTCGTCCCCGTGGCCCAGGAACTGGAATCCCGTGCGGGGGGTGCGCTTCAACATTCCGGCCTCAAAGAGGAAGTCCACGATGCGCCTGAGGCCGCTCATTTCGGAAGGGGCCTTATCTTCAGGGCCAGCACCCCGTGGGGGGGCTCCAGGTGGTGAAACTCCTCCAGCAGCACCGCCAGGGCCTGGTGGATGTCCTGGGCCTCGGGCACCACTTGCCGGAAGCCCTCGGCCTGAAGCAGGTCGTTAAGGCCCGGGTAGGCGTGGATGCCCAGCACCTCCACCCTGAGGCTGTGGTAGCGGAGGACATCCCCTTTCTTCACATCGGCATAGGGCTGGATGTTGGGTCTTGCATCCACGCCCTTTCGGCCCTCCCTGATGGCCTCCTCCCACTGGGGCCTTATGTCAAAGTGGAATGTGGCTCTGAAGCTCATGGTCCTCAGCCTCCTTCCTGTCTCGGGGATATAGGATATCACAGAGGGGGCCCCTCAGTGGGCCTGGGCCCAGTTTCGTCCCCAGGAGAGCTCCACCTTGAGGGGCACGGCCAGCTGGGCGGCCTGCTCCAGGGCCTGCCTCAGCAGGGGGCCTACCCGGTGCACCTCCGCCTCGGGGCACTCCACCAGGAGCTCGTCGTGCACCTGCAGGATGAGCCTGGCCCCGGTTGTCCTCAGGGCCCTGTCGGCATTGAGCATGGCCAGCTTCATTATCTCTGCCGCGGTGCCCTGCACAGGGCTGTTCATGGCCAGCCTTTCGCCCAGGGCCCTTTGTCGCCTGTCGGCGCTCCTGAGCTCGGGCACGGGGCGCCTCCTGCCTCCCAGGGTGCAGACATAGCCCTTCTCGGTGGCCTCCCTCACCACCTCCTGCAGGTAGCGCCTTACCCCCGGGTGGCGCTGGAAGTAGCGCTCTATGTACTGGGCGGCCTCGGAGGGGCTGAGCTCCAGGGCCTCGCCCAGCCCGTAAGGGGTGATGCCGTAGATTATGCCGAAGTTCACTCCCTTGGCCAGTCGGCGCTGCTCGGGGCTTACCGCCGAGGGACTTACACCGAAGAGCTCGGCCGCCGTGGCGGCGTGCACATCGGCCTCCTGCTTGAAGAGCTCTATGAGGGTCTCATCCTGGGAAAGATGCGCCAGCACCCGGAGCTCTATCTGGGAGTAATCGGCGCTTATCAGCAGGAAGCCGGGCTCGGCCACGAAGGCCCGGCGCATGCGCTGCCCCAGGGGGCCCCGAATGGGGATGTTCTGCAGGTTGGGCTCAGAGCTTGAAAGCCTTCCGGTGGCCGTGGCCGCCTGGTTGAAGCTGCTGTGAATGCGTCCCGTGGAGGGCTCCACCAGCTGGGGAAGCACGTCCACATAGGTGGTCTTCAGCTTCTGCAGGCTCCGCCACCTGAGCAGCTGTCGGGGAAGCTCGTGCTCCTTGGCCAGCTCCTGCAGCACCCCCATATCGGTGGAGTAGCCCGTCTTTTTCCGCTTGGAGGGCTTAAGGCCCAGGCGCTCAAACAGCACCTGGGCAAGCTGCCTGGGGCTGTTGATGTTAAACTCCCCGCCCGCCAGGGCGAAGATGCTGGCCTGGAGGGCCTGCAGCTGGCGCTGAAGCTCCTCCGAGAAGGCCCTGAGCTCCGCCGTGTCCACCTTCACCCCGGCGGCCTCCATGCGGGCCAGCACCCTTATAAGGGGCTCCTCGTACTTCAGGTAGTACTGCCACAGCCCTTCCTGCCCGAGCCGGTCAAACAGCACCCCTTTTAGCTCCATCACCATGTGGGCAGCGTGGCAGGCATGCCTGGGGCCGTCCTGCTCCTTGGGAAGGAGCTTCTGGCCCAGGTGCTCCAGCCCCAGGCTCTGGAGGCTGTAGTCTGACCTGAGGGGGTTGAGCAGGTGAGCCGCTATCATGACATCCAGCAGGGTGCCCTCCAGGGTCCCCAGCAGCAGGAGTGCCTGCTTGAGGTCGTGCCCCACCTTGGGGGTAGGCTCCCCCAGGAGCCCCCTGAGGGGCTCCTGGAACTGCCCCTCTAAGGGCACATACAGGCTCTCTCCTGGCTGGGCACAGAGGGCCACCCCCAGGGCCTTGGCCCTGAGGGGCCGGCGGTGGCTGGAAAGCACATGAAGACCCAGGGGACGGCCCCCCAGGGGCCGAAGCTCCCCCGGGTCCCGGGCCTGCCGGGACCTCAGCCCCGGGGGAGGCCCGGCAGGGGCCAGCTTCATGAGGGAGGTAAACTCGTACTCCCTGAACAAGGCCATGAGGCCGGGCCAATCGGGCTCCTTAAGGGCCAGCTCCTGGGGCCTTACCTTCAGGGGCACCTGGGTGTCTATCTGGGCCAGGCGCCAGGAAAGCTCTATGTCCTGGATGTGCTGGCTGACGAGGCGGCGGAGCCTCTCGGGGCCGATGGTCTCGGGATGCCGAAGGAGCTCCCTGAGGGACCTGTCCTTAAGCAGTGCCTTGGCCGTCTTTTCCCCGATGCCCTTGACCCCAGGGATGTTGTCAATGGCATCGCCCATGAGGGCCATCACCTCGGGGATGCGCTCAGGGGGCACGCCGAAGCGCTCCTTCACATAACGGGCATCCAGCACCGCATCCTTCATGGGGTCGTAGAGCTTGACATCCCTGGAAAGCACCTGGAGCATGTCCTTGTCGGCGCTGACCAGGAAGACCCTGTGGCCCTCCCTGGTCAGGGCCTTGGCCAGGGTGGCCATGACATCGTCGGCCTCGTAGCCGGGCACCTCCAGGAGCTTCACCCTCAGGGCCTGGAGCATCTGCCTTATGGGGGGCAGCTGCTGCCTGAGCTCATCCGGTGTTTCGGGCCGGTGGGCCTTGTAGGCCTCAAAGAGGGTGTGCCTGGCGGTGGGGACGGGGGAGTCAAACACCACGGCCAGCCCCTGGGGCCGGCGCTCCCTCAGGAGCTTCAGCATCATGTTGGTGAAGCCGAAAAGGGCGTTGGTGGGCCGGCCCCGGGAGTCCCTCAGGCCCCGAATGGCATGGTAGGCCCGGTAGATGTAGGAGTTGCCATCCACCAGGTAGATGTCCATTACTCTTTGTCCTTGTTTCGGCCTTTCTTCTGACGGTGCCACCGGCCGATGTCCTGGGTGCACTGCAGGATGAGCCCCACCAGGGAGCTCTTCCTGGGGCTCAGGGATATGCCGTCTATCTCCTTGAGCCTCCTGCCGGCCTTGACCCTCAGGGTGGGTGATTTGCTCATCACCAGCACCTGGGAAGGGTTTACGCTCCTGTGCCCGGTCATGAGGAAGCTGATTATGCAGGCCATGGCCGCATAGGGGGCCAGCTGGGCCCCGAAGAGCTCCACCGCCATTATGCTGGCCGCTATGGGGGTGTTCATGGCCCCGGCCAGCACGGCCACCATGCCCATGGCCGAAAGCATGGCCATATCCATGCCCAGCAGTTGGGCAAAGGCGTTGCCCGCCGTGGCCCCGATGAAAAACAGGGGGGTCACTATGCCCCCGCTTCCGCCAAAGGACAGGGTTATACTGGTGAAGATGATCTTTATGAGCCAGCCCAGGGGGGCCACCTGGGTGCCCGAGGCGGCGGCCTCTATGGTGGGAAGGCCCAGGCCCAGATACCCGGTGCCAAAGAGCACCGTCAGGAGTACCAGCGCGGCGCCGCCCAGCAGGCCCTTCAGGGGAGGCCACATCCTGAGCCTGGCGCTCAGGAGCTCGAACCTCTCCAGGGTCTCTATGAGCAGGAAGGCCACCAGGCCGAAGAACACCCCGGCCAGGGCTACCTGGATGAGCAGGGCCCCGCTGAAGGGCGGCAGGGCCTCCATGGGCAGGTAGGAGTAGCCCACCCCGAAGGCGCTGGCCACATGGAAGGCCACTATGCCGGCCACGAAGGCGGGAAAGAGCACATCATAAAGCAGGGTGCCCACATACAGCACCTCTATGCCGAATATGGCCCCGGCTATGGGGGTGCCGAAGACGGCGGCAAAGCCGCCGCTTATGCCGCAGATGACCAGCTTCTTCCTGTCCCGCTCGTCAAAGTGCAGGAGGGCCGCCAGGGCGGAGGAAAGCCCCGCCCCTATCTGGGCGCAGGGGCCCTCCTTGCCGGCAGAGCCCCCGGGGGCTATGGTTATCACCGTGGCCAGGAGCTTTACGGGCACCACCAGGGGGCTGATTCGCCCGGCCCTCATGTGCACCGACTCCAGGATCTTCTCCATGCCGTCGCCCTCGGCCTCCGGGGCCAGCCGGCCCAGCAGGATGCTCAGGAAGAAGGCCGCAGGCACCAGGAGCCAGTAGAGGCCCAGGCCCCTGATGCTTTCGGTGCCCCACTGGAGGCTCTTCAGGAAGGCCACGGTGCCCAGACCGCTAAGGAGGCCCACCACCGAGGCCAGGAGGAACCACTTCAGCACGCTGATGAACAGGACCGATTCCTCCAGGAACCAGCCCGTAGGGATGAAGTCCTTTGCCTGTCGCCTCATGGGAGTGGACTTATGATACCGCCCCTCAGAGCCTGGGGTCAAACTTGGCGCTGTGAAGCTGCAGTCCCAGGCCCCTCTGAAGGTGGGCCTGGAGGAGGCCCTGAAGCTCCCTCCTGAGGGGACGGTCTAGGCGGAGCCGGTGAAGCTTCTGCAGGGGCCACTGCAGGAGGGTGCGGGCCAGGGCCTGAAGGGCCGGGCTGAGCGTGAGGGGCCGCTCCCCCGAAGGGGCGTGCCGGGGACACAGGACGCTTCCCTGCGAGGGGTAGAAGGTCCGGCAGAGCCGGGGACAGCGGCCGCAGCGCTGAAGCCTGGGCCCATAGCCTGCTATCTGAAGCAGCCTCAGCTGGAAGGCCAGGGGCACCAGCTGGGGCTGCCCCCGCAGATGGGTCTGGGCCCACAGCAGAAGCTCAAAGGCATCCTCATGGGGACTGCGGGCAGGAAGGAGCCTCAGCAGGAGCTCGGCCATCTCCGAGGCCTGAAGGTAGCACCTTAGGTCCTCCCTCAGGTGCTGGAAGGGCTCCAGGATGTCGGCCTGCAGTAGCCTGGGAAGGGGCGCATCCTCCTTGCCCCAGAAGGCCAGCCTTACATGGCTGAAGGGCTCCAGGCTGGAGCCCCACCGGCTGGTAGTCCTTCCCACCCCCCTGGCCACCGCCGCCCTCAGGCCGAAGTGGCGACTCATGAACTCCACCACCACCTCGGCCTCCCTGAGGGGGCGGCCCCGGAGAATCACTCCCTCTGTCCTGTAGAGCATTCCCGGGGGGGCGGGCGGGTGGGCCTACATTATGTTTCCGAAGTCCTCGGGCCTGAGGTTCTTCAGCCACTCCTCAAGCTCGTCGGAGCTCCGGAGCTCCAGGATGTCCTCCTCCACGAATATGGGGGAGCTGGTGCGTAGGGCCACGGCCACCGCATCGGAGGGCCTGGAGTCCACGGGGGTCTCGCTGGTGCCGTCGGTCAGGTAGATGAGGGCATAGTAGGTGTTGTCCATGAGGTCGGTGACCACCACCCTGGAGACGGAAACCTTCAGGGTCTCCAGGAGGTTCTTTATGAGGTCGTGGGTGAGGGGCCTGGGGGTCATCACCCTGCCCAGGGCCAGGGCGATGGAGTCGGCCTCGGGCTTGCCTATCCAGATGGGCAGGGTAGCGGTGCCGTCAATCTGCTTAAGCAGCAGGATGTACATGTTGCTCCTGGGGTCGTAAAGGAGCCCCTCTACCTTCATCTCTATAAGCATCTCTTCTCTACCCTACTTGAGTCCCAGTTCGCTGAGGGCTTGCTCGTCGGAGCGCCACTTCTGCTTGAGCTTCACCCAGAGCTGAAGAAAAACCCTGGCATTAAGCAGGCCCTCTATCTCTTCTCTGGCCTTGGTGCCAATGGCCTTAAGCCGCTGACCACCCTTGCCTATTATAATACCTTTCTGCCCCGGTCTTTCAACCCAGATGTTCGCCTCTATGCGCACCGGCCCCCCCGGGGGTTCCTCCCACCTCAGCACCTCCACGGCCACTGCATGGGGCACCTCCTCCCTGGTGGCCTCCATGACCTTCTCCCTCACTATCTCCGCCACCATGAAGCGCTCCAGCTGGTCGGTAACGAGCTCCTCGGGGTAGTACCTGGGCCCAGGAGGCAGGTGCCGAAGCAAGAGCTCAAGGAGCTCTCCCAGGCCCTCGCCCTTCAGGGCCGAGACGGGCAGGATGTGGGCGAAGTCAAACTCCTTGGCATAGGCGTCAATCACAGGGAGCAGGGTGGGCTTCTTCACCTTGTCTATCTTGTTTATGAGCAGAAACACGGGCTTTGCCGCCTTTCTCAGGCGCTGCAGCAGCCCGAGCTCCTGGGCCCCTGGAGGACGGGGCTCCACCATCAGGAGCACCACATCCACGTCCCTTATGCTCCTTAGGGCCTCCCTGAGCATGAACTGGCCCATCTTACTCCTGGGGGTATGGATACCAGGGGTGTCTATGAATATCACCTGGGCATTGGGAAGGCTCTTTATGCCGATGATGCGGTTCCTGGTGGTCTGGGGCCTGGAGGTCACTATGGAGACCTTCTGCCCCAGGAGGGCATTCAGCAGGGTGGACTTGCCCACATTGGGCCGGCCAATGATGCTTACATAGCCTGAGCGGAACTCCCCCATGTCCTTAGCTTACGCCACCGGGGGAGAAAAATCAAAAAGGCAACAATCCCTTAGTGCTTCAGCAGGCTCTCAGGGCCTCCGCTATGCGCTGCACCGCCCGCTTGAGCTCCTCCAGCGCCGTGGCGTAAGAAAGCCTCAGATGCCCGTCGGCCCCGAAGGCGGCCCCTGGCACCAGGGCCACCCGGGCCTGCTCCAGCAGGTACAGGGCCAGCTCCTCGGAGCCGGAAAACCTCTCCCCGTAAAGGGCCTGGGTGTGGGGGAACACATAGAAGGCACCCTGGGGGAGGCTACAGCGGAAGCCCTCCAGGGCATTGAGGGCCTCCACCAGGTAGCGCCTGCGGGCATCAAACTCCCGGAGCATCTGCTGCAGGGGCTCCTGCGGCCCCCTGAGGGCCTCCAGGGCCGCTACCTGCGCAATGGAGGTGGGGTTGGAGGTGCTCTGGCTCTGAAGCGCCGTCATGGCCTTTATGAGCTCCTCGGGGCCCAGGGCCCAGCCTATCCTCCAGCCGGTCATGGCATAGGCCTTGGAAACACCGTTTACCACCACTGTTTTTTCCCTGAGTTCCGGGCCCAGGGAGGCGATGCTCACATGGCTGAGGCCGTCATACAGGAGCTTTTCGTAAATCTCGTCGGAGATGATGACGAGCCCGTGCTCCAAGGCCACCTGGGCCACGGCCTCCAGGGCAGCCCTGTCGTAGGTAAGCCCGGTGGGGTTTGAGGGGTAGTTCAGCACCAGGGCCTTGACCCTGGGGCCAATGTGCTCCCTGAGCACCTGGGGCTCCAGCCTGAAGCCCTCCTCCCTGGCAGTGGGCACAAAGACCGGCCTTCCGCCGGCCAGGGCCACCTGCTCGGGATAGCTCACCCAGTAAGGTATGGGGATGAGCACCTCGTCGCCCTCCTGAAGGAGCACCTGGAAGATGTTGTACAGGCTGTGCTTGGCCCCGCAGCTAACCAGCACCTGCTGGGGAGTGTAGTGGACCCCCTGCTCCGCCTGGAATGTCTCTGCAATGGCCTCCTTCAGGGCCAGTATGCCTCCCACGGGGGTGTACTTGGTGAAGCCGTCCCTGATGGCCCTCCGGGCCGCCTCCTTGATGTGCTCCGGGGTGTCAAAGTCCGGCTCTCCCACACCCAGGTTGATGACATCCACCCCCTGGGCCTTCAGGGCCTTGGCCCGGCTGTCTATGGCCAGGGTGGGAGAGGGCCTCAGCCTTCTGGCTCTTTCGGAAAGCATGGTGAAAAAATATACCACAAAAAGGGGGGAAAATGATAAAATACAAAACGGTCAATTTAAAAATTAAACCATACAAGGAGGACTGGGTAGGATGAAGAAGCCGGTAATAGACCTGGATGCCTGCGAGGGTTGTGGCTCCTGCGTGGAGATGTGCCCCGAGGTGTTTGAGATGCAGGACGACGGCAAGGCCCATGTGATAGCCCCCGAGAAGTGCGACTCCTGCGACTGTCAGGCCGCCGCCGACATCTGTCCTGTAGAGGCCATTACTTTTGTGGAGGAGTAAGGCCTTGAAGTTCTCCCCTGGGGGGCCTGCCTGGGCAGGCCCCCCGGAGTTGTATCCCCGGGTAGAGCCCACTGCCTGCATAGGCTGCGGGGGCTGTGCCGAGCTTTACCCCCAGGTCTTCATGATGGTGGGCAGGGTGGCCGTGGCCACCAGGGGCTGTGGCGAGGGGCTCTACCAGGATGTCCTCAGGGCCTGTCCCAGCAGGGCCATAGGCCTTTAGGGGGCCGCAAGTTTTCTCAGGGCCTTCTGGGCCGCCTCCTGCTGGGCCTCCTTCTTGCTAGGTCCCCGGCCCTTGCCCAGGAGCCGGCCCCTCACATACACCCCCACGGTGAAGAGCTTCCTGTGCTCCAGCCCTTCGGCTCGCAGCACCCTGTAAGAGGGAAGCACTCCCATCTGGCGCTGGCACACCTCCTGTAGCTCTGTCTTGGCATCCAGGAAGCGCCCGGTGCTGAGGAGCTCCTTCAGCCTCTTTTTGTAAAGCCTTCGCACCATGGCCCTGGCGCCTCTGAGGCCGCCGTCCAGGTAGACCGCGCCGATGAGGGCCTCCAGGGCCCCGGCCAGTATGGAGCGCTTCCTGCGCCCCCCGGTCTCCACCTCCCCCCTTCCCAGCAGGAGGTGCTCTCCCAGGCCCAGTTGCTCGGCCAGGGAGGCCAGCTCCTGGGCCTTCACCAGGAAGGCCCTGGCCTTGGACATCTGGGCCTCGTCAAGCCCGGCCTTGTAAAGCTCGGCCGAGACCACCAGGGCCAGCACGGCATCGCCCAGGAACTCCAGGCGCTCGTTGTGCCGGGCCTGTGGGTGCTCCCCGGTGTAGGAGCGGTGGGTGAGGGCCTGCCTCAGCAGCCCCTGGTCCTTGAACCGGTAGCCTATGGCCTCCTCAAGGGCCTTCAAACTTCTTGAAAAGCAGGCAGGCATTGGTGCCCCCGAAGCCGAAGGAATTGGTGAGGGCGTAGCGCACCTCGTGCTCCCTGGCCTGGTGGGGCACATAGTCCAGGTCGCACTCCGGGTCGGGGTGCTCCAGGTTGATGGTGGGAGGGACCCTGTCGTGGTAGACGCTGAGGACGCATATTCCAGCCTCCACCCCGCCGGCAGCGCCCAGGAGGTGGCCCGTCATGCTCTTGGTGGAGCTTACCAGCAGGCGCCTGGCGTGCTGCCCAAAGACGGTCTTTATGGCTGCGGTCTCCAGCTCGTCGCCCTGTTTGGTGGAGGTACCGTGGGCGTTTATGTAGTCCACCACCTGGGGGGCCACCCCTGCGTCGGCCAGGGTGAGGGCCATGCAGCGGGCCGCCCCCTCGCCCTGGGGTGCAGGGGAGGTCATGTGGTAGGCATCGGCGTTCATGCCGTAGCCCACCAGCTCGGCATATACCCTGGCGCCCCGCCTGAGGGCAAAGTCCAGCTCCTCCAGGATGAGCACCCCTGCTCCCTCGCCCATGACGAAGCCGTCCCGCTCGGCGTCAAAGGGCCTGGAGGCCCGCTGGGGCTCGTCGTTTCGGGTGGAAAGAGCCCTCATGGCGTTAAAACCGGCTATGCCCAGGGGGGTGATGACCGCCTCGGCCCCCCCAGCTATCATCACATCGGCGTGGCCCAGCTGGATGTGCCGCATGGCATCGCCTATGCAGTGAGTGCCCGTGGCGCAGGCCGTCACGGCGGCCGAGTTGGGCCCCTTGGCCCCCCAGCGAATGCTTATCTGGCCGCTGGCCAGGTTGATGATGAGCATGGGAATGAAAAAGGGGCTCAGCCGCCTGGGCCCCCGCTGAAGAAGCACCTTGTGGTAGTACTCTATGGCATGCAACCCCCCCATGCCCGCCCCCACGATGACGCCCACGCGCTCGGCTATCTGGGGGGTGATTTCCAGCCGGGCATCCTGCAGGGCCATCTGCGTGGCGGCCAGGGCGAAGTGGATGAAGCGGTCCATCTTCTTCACTTCCTTGGGCTCTATGTAGTCCTCGGCCCTGAAGTCCCGCACCTCGCCGGCTATCTGGGTGGCAAACCCCGTGGGGTCAAACTGGCTGATGCGCCCTATGCCCGAGCGGCCCTGGAGCAGACCCTCCCAGGTGGCCTCGGTGCCCAGCCCCACAGGGGTTATGAGCCCGATGCCCGTTACGACTACCCGTCTCACTGCCCCGTCTTCTGCTTTATGTACTCTATGGCGTCCTGGACCTTGGTTATCTTCTCGGCGTCCTCATCGGGTATCTCCACTCCGAAGGCCTCCTCAAAGGCCATCACCAGCTCCACGGTGTCCAGGGAGTCGGCCCCCAGGTCCTCCACGAAGGACTTCTCCGGGGTCACCTCCGAGGGGTCCACCCCCAACTGCTTGGCTATGATCTCCTTGACCTTGTCTTCCATCTTTAGACGTCCTCCTTAAAGGGCTTTCTTCACATGTACATACCGCCGTTTACATGGATGCACTGGCCCGTGATGTAGCCCGACTGCGGCAGGGCCAGAAACAGCACCGCCTGGGCCACATCCTCGGCACTGCCGAACCGGCCCAGGGGTATGCTCTTGAGCATGGCCTGGCGGGTCTGCTCCGGCAGGGCCTCCGTCATGGCCGTCTGGATGAACCCAGGGGCCACGGCGTTCACGGTGATGCCCCTGGAAGCATACTCCCGGGCCACGCTCTTGGTAAGGCCCAAGAGGCCCGCCTTGGAGGCGCAGTAGTTGGCCTGCCCGGCATTGCCCATGAAGGCCACCACCGAGGAGATGCTTATTATCCGCCCGTAGCGCTGCCGAGTCATGATCTTGACCGCCTCCTGCATGCACAGGAAGGCCCCCTTGAGATTCACATTAAGCACCAGGTCCCAGTCCTCCTGCCTCATCCTCACCAGCAGGGCGTCCCGGGTGAGCCCGGCGTTGTTTACCAGGATGTCCAGGCGGCCCAGGGCCTCCTTCAGCTCCGCAAAGACCTCCCGCACCTCCTGGGGCTCGGCCACATCGAGCTTGAAGGCCCTGCCACCCAGGGCCTGGGCCTGCCGCTGGGCCTCCTGGGCATCAATGTCCGTAAGCACCACCGTGGCGCCCTGCCCGGCCAAGGCCTTCGCTATGGCCAGCCCTATGCCCCTGGCCGCCCCCGTGACGAGGGCCACCTGTCCCTTTAGCTGCATTGCACCGAACCTCCCCTTTCTTGGGAAAATCAGGGCTCAATTTTACAAAAACAGAAGGTTTTTTTTCCAGAGCCCCCGCTACGGCCTCTGAAGGAGCTTGCGCACCTCGCCCACCCGCAGGGTTATCTTCTGGGTATCCAGGTGCTCCAGAATGGGTAGGGCGTACTTCCTGCTGCTGCCTATGAGGTCCCTGAACTCCGCCACGGTGAGCTCCCCCTTGCTGGCAAAGAACTCCCTCAGCCTCTTGAGCATCTCCTCATAGGCCTTCCTGTGCATGTACAGGGAGTCGTTTATCCTCACCAGCTCTCCCTCCTTCGCCAGGAGCCTGAGCATGTCGGTTATCTCCTCCTGGGGGACCTTCAGCCGCCCTGCCAGCTCCGCCCTGTCAGGGGGCTGAAACCCCCTCTGGGCCAGCTCCTTCAGCACCGCCTCCCTGAGGGCCTCCTGGGCCTTCCCCAGGGAGGGCCTGAAGGTGGAAAGCCTCACCACCTCCCTTTCAGCCACCACCTGGGAGGCCAGGAGGCGGAGGAACTCGTCAAAGACCTTCTCCGAAAGCCCCACCAGGGCCCTCAGCTGCTCCTTGGCCATGCCGGGCTTCAGGGGATTGGCCCTGTGAAATTCCCCGAGCTCCCTGAGGAGCACCTCCTGGGCCTGCCTCAGGGCCTCCTGGTGAAGATAAAGCCCCCCCAGGGCCCTCAGCTGCCCCTGGGCCTGAAGCCCCTGGAGGGCCTCCTGTATGTCCCTGAGCTCTGCCCTTATCCAGCCCTGGAGGGCCTGGGCCGAGATGCCCTCCTGGCCGGCCTTGAGGACCTTCATCTGGAGCCTGTCGGCCAGACTGCCCTGCTCGTACACCTGGAGGTCCTGCAGGGGCTCTGCCCTCCGGCGCCTCCTGGGCCAGGCATCCAGCACCAGGCCACCCCCTATGGTCTGTAGCGGCGAGGGACGGCGTAGCACGAACCTGTCCTGGCTCTGGGCCACTACGGGCTCAGAAAGCCTCAGCTGCCCGTAGCAGCTTTCCCCCGCACGGAGCTCCTGGATGCCATAGAGCACCACCCTGGCCATGGCCTCGGAGGTGCCCAGATGAAAGCGCACCACCGAGCCGGTCCTAAGCGCCGGGGCGTCGCCCAGGAGCTCCAGGCGCACATCCAGGGCCCGGGTAGACCTGAGCCTTCCGGGGCTTACCACCACGTCGCCCCTGCTGAGCTCCGCCTTCTCTATGCCCTGAAGATTAAGGGCCACCCTCTGGCCGGCCAGGGCCTCCCTCTGGGGCTGCCCGTGGCTCTGGATGCCCCGTACCCGGGCGGTGCGCCCCAGGGGCAGCACCTCCACCGTCTCCTCCAGGGCCAGGCGGCCCGAAAGGGCGGTGCCCGTCACCACCGTGCCGAAACCCCTGAGGGTGAATACCCTGTCTATGGGCATCCGGAAGATGCCGCCGGTGGGCTTGGCCCTGGCCCTGAGGGCTACCTCCCTTATGGCCTCCTTGAGCTCCTCAAGGCCCTGCCCGGTCTTGGCAGAGACAGGCACCAGGGGGGCATCCTGAAGGAAGCTGCCCCGGAGGAAGTCCCTCACATCCTCCATGACCAGCTGCAGCCAGTCGGGCTCCACCAGGTCGGTCTTGCTCACGGCCACCAGCCCCACCGGTATCCTCAGAAGCTCGCAGATGCTCAGATGCTCCCTGCTCTGGGGCATCACCCCCTCGTCGGCAGCCACCACCAGCATCACCATGTCTATGCCGCCGGCCCCGGCCAGCATGTTCCTGACCAGGCGCTCATGCCCCGGTACATCCACAATCCCTACCCTGAGGCCCTCCTGGGGAAACTCCAGATGGGCAAACCCCAGGTCTATGGTGATGCCCCGCTGCTTCTCCTCCTTCAGCCTGTCGGGGTCTATGCCCGTGAGGGCCTTCACCAGGGCGCTCTTTCCATGGTCAATGTGCCCCGCCGTGCCCATCAGTACATACCGCATAGGGACATTATACAGCAGAAGGCATTTAGCACTCCCCTTGACAGAGTGCTAAAGGCTTGCTAAATATATTATTGGTCTCTTCCGGGAATCCTTACTGAAGGGGGGAGTCTTTCATGAGGATAGCGCAGGTGGCGCCCCTTTATGAGAGCGTGCCCCCCAGGCTCTACGGGGGCACCGAGAGGGTAGTGCACTACCTGGTGCAGGAACTCAAGGGGATGGGCCACGAGGTGGTGCTCTATGCCTCGGGGGATTCCATGAGCATGGTATCCCTGGTGGCCTGCTGCGAAAGGGCCCTGAGGTTTGAGCCCCGTTGCACCGACCCCATAGCCCACCATGTGCTGATGATGGAGCAGGTGCTGCGGGATGCCCACAAGTATGATGTCATCCACTGCCACATAGACTATCTGGGCTTTCCTCTGGCCCGGAGGCTGAAGCCCGTGCCCACCCTGCACACCATGCACGGCAGGATGGACCTGTGGCATCTTCAGCTGCTTCTGAGGGAGTTTTCCGAGCTCCCCTTGGTGAGCATCTCCAATGCCCAGCGGGCCCCGGTGCCCTGGGCCAACTGGGTGGCCACGGTGTACCATGGGCTTCCCAGGGAGCTCTACCAGCTGAGGGAGCATCCCGAGGAGTACCTGGTGTATGTAGGCCGCATATCCCCCGAGAAGCGGGTAGATGCCGCTGTGCAGATAGCCCTGGGGGCCGAGATGCCCTTGAAGATAGCGGCCAAGGTGGACCGGGCCGACAGGGACTACTACGAGACCGTCATCAAGCCCCTGGTAAGGCGCTCCTCCCTGGTGGAGTTCCTGGGCGAGGTCTCGGACCAGGAAAAGCAAGAGCTGGTAGGCAGGGCCCTGGCGTTCCTTCATCCGGTGGACTGGCCCGAGCCCTTTGGCTTGGCCATGATAGAGGCCATGGCCTGCGGCACCCCCGTGCTGGCCAGAAGGTGCGGCTCCATACCCGAGGTGGTAGAGCCCGGCCTTACGGGCTACATATTCCGGAGCACGGAGGAGGCGGTGCGCTTCATCAAGCTGGGCCTCAGGAGGCTTGACCGCAAGGCAGTAAGGGCCAGGTTCCTGGAGCGCTTCGATGCCCGCCGCATGGCTCAGGAGTATGTGGCCCTGTACGAGCGGCTCCTGCAGAAGGAGCTCAGGCCGCAGCCGTGGTTGAGATTAGCCGGATAAAGGACCGGTACTACATCTCGGCCACCAGCTCGGCGGTCGACCCCAAGCGCCTGGTGCTGAAGTGTGATGACACCTTCGGGGTGTTTGACCGCTTCGGCGATGTGCTGCCCCTGGGCAGGGGGGAGCAGGGGCTTTACCATCAGGACACCAGGTTCCTCAGCCGGCTGAGCCTCTCCCTGGAGGGCCAGAGGCCCCTCTTCCTCAGCTCCAATGTGGACGAGGACAATGTGCTGGCGAGCGTGGACCTCACCAACCCGGACATCTACCGGCGAGGCCGCCTGGTGCTGGCCAAGGACAGCGTGCACATCCTGAGGCAGAGGCTCCTGAGGCCGGGGCTGTGCCTGGAGGAGCTGAGGCTCAGGAACTTCTCCCGGGAGAGGGTGGCCCTAAGCCTGAGCCTGAACTTTGAGGCCGACTTCGCCGACATCTTTGAGGTCCGTGGGCTGAAGCGGCGCCACCGGGGCAGGCGCCTGGGCCCGGTGCCCTGGCAGGGTGGCCTGAGGTTCCGCTACCAGGGGCTGGACGGCCTGCTGAGGGAGACGGTGATAAGGTTCAAGCCCTCCCCCGAGCTCATAAAGGGGGGCACCGCCAGGTGGCCCCTGGTGCTGGAGCCGGGGCAGACCTTCACCCTGGAGCTCTCGGTGCAGTGCCTGCTTCAGGGCCAGAGGGCCCGGCGCCCCCTGAGCTTCGGCCGGGCCCTGGCTGTAGCCAGAAGGCAGGCCCAGACCCTCAGGGCAGGCTGTGCAGAGCTTTACACCGCCAACGAGCAGTTCAACGAGTCGCTGAAGCGCTCCATGGCCGATGTGCGCATGATGCTCAGCCGCACCCCCTGGGGGCTCTACCCTTACGCGGGAATCCCCTGGTTCTGCACCGCCTTCGGCCGGGACGCCATCATCACTGCGCTTCAGTGCCTGTGGGTGATGCCCTGGGTGGCCAGGGGGGTGCTGGGCTACCTGGCCCACACCCAGGCCCAGGGGCTGGATAAGGCCACCGCTTCGGAGCCGGGCAAGATCCTGCACGAGGCCAGGAAGGGGGAGATGGCCGCCCTGGGCGAGGTGCCCTTCAGGCGCTACTACGGCTCGGTGGATGCCACCCCCCTTTTCGTCATCCTGGCAGGGGCCTACTACCGTCGGACCGGGCACCTGGGCCTGCTCAGGCGGCTGTGGCGGCACCTGGAGCTGGCCCTGAGCTGGATGAGCACCTACGGCGACCCCGACAGGGACGGCTTCCTGGAGTACACCCCCGGCAGGTGGGGCCTCCTGAACCAGGGCTGGAAGGACTCGGCAGACAGCATGTTCTATGAAGACGGCTCCTTCCCCCAGGGCCCCCTGGCCCTGTGCGAGGTACAGGGCTACGCCTTCAGGGCCAAGCTGGAGGCCGCCTACATGGCCAGGGCCCTGGGCAAGGAGGCCCTGGCAGAGGCCCTGCAGGAGGGGGCCCGGAAGCTCAAGCAGAGGTTCGACCAGAGCTTCTGGGACGAGCACCTGGGCGCCTATGTGCTGGCCCTGGATGCCCGGAAGCGCCCCCTGAGGGTGCTCAGCTCCAACGCCGCCCAGAGCCTGTTTACAGGCATTGTCCCCCCTGAGAGGGCCAGGAGGCTGGCCCAGAAGGTGCTTTCCCCCCAGGGACTGTTTTCCGGCTGGGGAGTGCGCACCCTCAGCCCCCAGGCGGCGCGCTACAACCCTATGTCCTACCACAACGGCTCGGTCTGGCCCCACGACAACGCCCTCATTGCCTGGGGACTGGCCTCCTACGGGCTCAAGGAGGAGTTCGTAAAGCTCTTCGGCGCCCTTTTTGACGCCTCGCTCCACATGGAGCTTCAGCGCCTGCCGGAGCTCTTCTGCGGGTTCCACCGCCGTCAGGGGCAGCCCCCTACCCAGTACCCCGTGGCCTGCAGTCCCCAGGCCTGGGCCTCGGGGGCCCTGCTCCTGGTGCTTCAGGCAGCGCTGGGGCTGGAGTTTGAGCCCACCCCGCCAAGGGTGCTGTTTAGAAACCCCACCCTTCCGCCCTTCCTGCAGTGGGTAAGGGTCAGGAACCTCCTCACCCCCGGCGGCGGCAGCATGGACTTCACCCTCGTAAGGTACGAGCAGGATGTGGCCCTGCAGGTGCTCAGCAAGCCCCCCGGGGTGGAGGTAGTGGTGCTCAAGTAGCCCTGGGACGGTTGTAAAGGCTCATGGCCTTCTGGGGACCCTCGGCCAGGAGGCACTGTAGGGCCTCCACGGCCAGGGCTACGGCCTCCCTTATCAGGGGCTCCTCCTTCGGCCCTGGAGGGGAAAGCACATACCCCTCTCCCTGCCCGGGCGGGGGCTTGCCTATGCCCAGCTTGAGCCTCAGGAACTCCTCTGTGCCCAGGGCCTGGATGACCGAGGCCACCCCCTTGTGCCCAGCCGCCGAGCCCCCCTGCCTTATCTTCAGGGCCCCTGGGGGAAGGTCCATGTCGTCATGCACCAGGAGGAGCCCCGAGGGGCCCAGGCCCAGCTCCCGAAGGAGGGCCTTGACGGCCAGGCCGCTCCGGTTCATGAAGGTAAGGGGTTTTGCCAGGAGCACCTCCTGGGCGGCAATGCGGGCCCGGGCCACCAAGGCGGGGGCCGGATGCTCCCGGAAGCGGAGCCCCTCCTGGCGGGCCAGGGCCTCCAGTACCATGAAGCCCAGGTTGTGCCGGCTCCGGCTGTAGGGGCGGCCCGGGTTGCCCAGGCCCACCACCAGGAGCATGGGGGGCTACTCCTTCTCCTCTGCCTCTTTGCCCTTCTTGATGACCTCCGGCTCGGCCTCCTCGGGGGCCGGGGCGGCGGCCTCCTCGGCAGGGGCCTCCTCCAGGACGGCCGGGGCCGTCACGGTGGCCAGGACCTCCTCGGGAGGGGTCAGCACCTTTATGCCCTGGGGCACCCGGATGTCGGCCACATGCACGGAGTGGCCTGCGGCCAGCCCGGAGACATCCACATCGATGTGCCCGGGGATGCGGTCCGGCAGGCACTCTATCTCTATGGAGTCCAGGCCGAACTGCAGTACTCCGCCGTCGCGCTTGACCCCTATGGGTTCTCCCACGACGCGCACGGCCACCGTCACGCGCACCTTCTCCTTCAGGGAGACCTCAAAGAAGTCCGTATGAAGCAGCTCGCCCTTTACGGGCTCCACCTGGTAGTCCTTCAGGATGGCCAGCTTGCTCTCGCCATTGGGGAAGGCCAGGTTGACCACCACCTGCTCTCCCTTGCTCTGCTGAAGGAAGTGAAGGAGCTCCCTCTTGGAGACCTTCAGGGCCCTGGAGCGACCCGCCCTGTAGAGCACGGCCGGCACCATGCCCTGGCGCCTGAGGCTCCTGGCAGCCCCCTTGCCCAGCTCTGCCCTGTCCTGAACCTTTATGGTAAGCCTTTCCATCTTCGCCTCTCAGACCTCCTTAAAAGTATTACACGAACAAGGAGCTTATGGAGGACTCCTCGTGAATTCTCCTGATGGCCTCGGCCAAGAGGGGGGCCACGCTCAGGACGGTGAGCTTTGGGCAGGCCTCCTTCTTGCTGTCCAGGGGAATGGTGTCGGTGACTATCAGCTCCTGAAGCACCGAGGCGTTGACCCTCTCTACCGCCGGGCCGGAAAGCACCGCATGGGTGCAGGCGGCATAAACCCTCCTGGCCCCCTTGTCCTTCAGGGCCTGGGCCGCCTGGGTGATGGTGCCGGCAGTGTCTATGAGGTCATCTAGTATGACGGCATCCCTGTCCCGGACCTCGCCCACCACATTCATTACCTGGGAGACATTGGTGGCCTCCCGCCTCTTGTCCACGATGGCTATGGAGGCCTTGAGCCTCTTGGCAAAGGCCCTGGCCCGCTCCACCCCGCCGGCATCGGGGGAGACTACCACCAGGTCCTTGAACTCGCTTCGCCGAATGTACTCCAGGAGCACGGGGGAGGCATAGAGGTGGTCCACAGGTATGTTGAAGAAGCCCTGAATCTGCCCCGCGTGCAGGTCCATGGTGAGCACCCTGTTGGCCCCCGCAGCGGTTATGAGGTCTGCCACCAGCTTGGAGGAGATGGGCACCCGGGGCTGGGCCTTCCGGTCCTGGCGGGCATAGCCGTAGTAGGGCAGCACCGCCGTTATCCTCTTGGCCGAGGCCCTCTTCAGGGCATCCAGCATCAACAGCAGCTCCATGATGTTGTGGTTCACAGGCGGGCAGGTGGGCTGAAGCACGAAGACATCGGAGCCCCGGACATTCTCGTTCACCTGAATCATTATCTCCCCGTCGCTGAAGGTGGCCACGGTGGCATCGGTAAGGGTCAGGCCCAGGTGCCGGGCCACCGCCTGGGCAAGCTCCCTGTGGGCATTGCCCGAGATGAGCTTTATACCTTCCGGCATCTCCTTGCTGCTCCTCCCTGCAAAACTCCTCTGCCCAAGATTAATTAAACTAGACAAAATAGCTGGCTGGGGCGGGAGGACTCGAACCTCCAAATGGGAGATCCAAAGTCTCCTGGCTTGCCAGTTTGCCTACGCCCCAAGCCCCCTAAAGGCTCTGGCAGAGCTTGTGCCACAGTCCCCCGAAGGCCTCCGCCGCCTCCTGGGCTGCCTCAAGGGTATCAAAAAGGCCGAACACCGCCGAGCCGCTTCCGCTCATGCCCGCATACCAGGCCCCCCTGGCGTAGAGGGCCTCCTTCAGCCGGGCTATCTGGGGGAAGCGCTGGGCGGCCCAGCGCTCCAGGTCGTTGCCCTGAAGCTCCAGCCTGCCGGGCCTGTGGCCCCCCAGGGCCCGAATAAAAAGTTTAATGTTCTTTTGGGCTTTTGTCAACTCGGAGTAGTCCCCCAGGCCCCGGTAGGCCTGGGCAGTGGGTATGCCGAAGGGGGGCTTGAGGAGCAGCACATGGAGCCTGGCCTCCATCCTGAGGGGCCTGAGCTCCTCGCCCCTGCCTGCCAGCAGGGCCAGGGGGCCGTTTAGGAAAAAGGGCACATCGGAGCCCAGCCTCAGGGCCAGCCCCTGAAGCTCCTCTGTCGGAAGGCCCAGCCCCCAGAGGCGGTTGAGCCCCCGCAGGACGGCGGCGGCATCGGAGCTTCCGCCGCCCAGGCCGGCCTGAAGGGGAATCTCCTTCCTGAGCTCTATCCTGGCCCCAAAGGGGCAGCCCGTATGCTCCTTGAGAAGCCGGGCCGCCTGCAGGGCCAGGTTCTGCTCCGGGGGCACGGGGCAGCCCGGGGCCTCCAGCACCAGGCGGTCCTCCTCCAGGGGGCTGAACCTCAGGGTGTCGGCCAGGTCCACCTGCTGGGCCAGGGACAGTATCTGGTGGTAGCCGTCGGGCCTTCGGCCCAGGACATGAAGCAAGAGGTTTATCTTGGCAGGGGCCTTAAGGGTCAGCACCGAGCCTCTGGAGCTTCTCCTGGAGCCTCTCCTTGAGGCCCTCCTCCTTATGGTGGTGCTTGAGGGCCTCCTTCCAGTACCTTATGGCCTGCTCCTTCCGGCTCAGGGCCAGGTAGACATCGCCCAGGTGCTCCAGGAGCACCGGGTCGTCCTTTACCAACTCCACCGCCCTCTTGAGCTCCCTGAGGGCCTCCTGGTATCTGCCCATCTTGTAGTACACCCAGCCCAGGCTGTCTATGATGTAGCCGCTGGAGGGCCTGAGCTTCAGGGCCCGCTGAATGAGCTCCAGGGCCTCCTGGAGGTTCACCCCCCGCTCGGCATAGCTGTAGCCCAGGTAATTGAGGGCATCGGCATGGTCGGGGTTGAGCCTGAGGGTCTCCTTGAGCTCCCTGACCATCTCCTCAAACCTGTCCTGCTTCTCGTAAAGCACTGCCAGGTGGAAGTGCAGCTCCGCCTCCTGGGGAAAGCGCTCCAGGGCCTCCCTCAGGAGCGTCTCGGCCTCCTGGTACCGCTTGAGCTGGGTGTAGACCGAGCCCAGGTAGATGTACACCTGGGGGTTTGTCTTCTCGTACTCGAGGACCTCCTCGTACTGGGCGGCGGCCTCCTGGAGCCTGTCGGTGTCCGTGTATATGTAGGCCAGGAAGAGCCTGGCCTGGGTGTTCTGGGGCTCCTGGGCAACGATGGCCTTGAGGGCCTCCTCGGCCTCGGCCACTCGGCCCAGCTCCCTGAGGGCCAGGGCCAGGTAGTACCGGAGCCTGCTGTCCCGGGGGTTGGCCCCCAGGAGTATCCTCAGCTCCTGCACCGCCTCCTCGTACTTCTGCTGCTGAAGGTAAAGCAGGGCCAGCCGCTCGTGGACATCCATGTTGCCGGGCTCAAAGGCCCTTATGCGCTCGTACTCCTGGATGGCCCGCTCCCTCTGCTGGGCCCTGAGGTAAAGCTCCGCCAGCCTTCGGCGGGCCTGGTTGTTGTGGGGATTAAGCTCCGTGGCCTTCTGGTAATGCTTCTGGGCCTGCTCGTAGCGGCCCTGTATCTCCTCAATGAGGCCCAGGTAGTAGTGGGCATTGTCGAACCTGGGATTGAGCCTGAGGACCTCCCGCATGTGCTGGGCGCTCAGGGCGTAGTTGTCCAGGTCAAACTCCACCAGTCCCAGGTAGTAGTGCACCATGGGATTGCGGGGGGCCCTTTCCTTCAGAGCCTGAAGCACCTGCCTGGCCTCCTCGTACTGCCCCCTGGAGGCATAAAGCACCCCCAGGTACAGAGGGGCCCGGGTGCCCTGGGGCTCCAGCTCCATCACCCGGCGGTACAGCCTTATCGCCTCCTGGGGCTGCTGCAGGCTGTTGTAAAGCTCCGCCATGAGCATGAGGGTGGGCACATGCCGGGGATTGTGCCTCCGGGAGTCCTGGAGCACCTCCAGGGCCTCCTCCAGCCTCCCCATCTTAAGGAGCACCTGGGCCAGTTGAATGTGCACCTGGGCCGAGGTGGGCTCCAGGGCCAGGGCCTTCTGGTAATGCTGCAGGGCCTTCTCCCATCGGCCCGAAAGCTCCGCCTCGTAGCCCAGAATGTAGTGGTAGTAGGCAAGCCCCGGAGGCCGCTCCGTAAAGGGCTGGCCCGACTCTGCCCCAGCAGTGGCACAGCCGTAAAGCAGAAGCACCAGCAGAAGGGCAAGGAAACGCTGCATTTTTTAATTATCCCACAAATCCTCAGGGGGGGTCAATTTTGCCCTTACCACCAGCGCCACAGGGATATGACCAGTAGCACCAGGAATATGAGCACTAGGTTGAAGTAGGCCATGAAGTAAAAGGCCCTGAGGTGGAGGGGCCTGCGGGGGGCCTCCTCGGACAGCCTTCCCACCACGGGCATCTTCTGGAGCACCTCCTCACCGTGGGGGGCGGTCTTGAGGGCCTCAGTGAGGTCCGCCCCGGCATGATGCTTCTTAAGATGCACTCCGCCTTGCCACAGCCTGCTTTTGCTCACATCGTAGAGCACCCCCTGGTAGGCCACATAGGCGGCCCTGCCCTCTTGGCCGTCAAAGCAGGCAAGCTCGGCGGGGCTCAAGACCCCCTTCGGGGCCGCCCCTACCTGGGCCCTCTGCCTCCTGAGCCTGGGCCCTATGAGGAATGTAACCGCACAGGCCGAGGCCACCATCAGGAGGAACAGCCCCACCTTCAGGGCAAGGAGCAGGCCGAAGCGGCTCTGCCACAGGGCCTGCCAGGTGGGAAGGCGCGCTATGCTCAGCAGCGTGCCCGTTATGGCCAGGGCCGCTATGCTCACCCAGCCCACCAGGAGCTCCCCCCTGGGAAGCCCCCTGGCGGCATAGGCAGGCTTAAGGAGCAGATGCACATAAAGGATGGTGCCAAACCACAGGATGGCGAAGAACATGTGCACATAGCCTACCACCAAGCGCACCAGGCGCTGGGTGCGCCCCAGGGGCCTGTAAAGCCCCTTGAGGCGAAGCTCCTGGAGGAAGTCCTGCCCCTGCCTGGTGAGCTTCCGCCCTCCCAGGGGGTCCACGTGGCAGGTGCCGCAGCTCTGCCCCGTCTGGCGGGCATACTGCACAGTGCCCCAAGCACGATCGCCCAGCAGAAGCAGGACGAACACCAGCCCGACAATCCTTCGCATGTCTAGCATTATAGCCTTAAGGGGCTAAAATCTCCTGAGGACCTTCAGTACCTGGGCCCTGTGATGCTCCAGTATCTCCGGCGGGGTACCCCAGGCGTGCGCCTTCTTGCACAGGGCCTCTACCGCCCTGTAGAGGTCCTCCACGGTGGGCTCCTCGTAGGAACCCCCTATCTCCCTGAAGGCCAGGCGCAGCACCGCCTGGGCCCGCTCCCTGAGCTCTTCATCCGGTGGGGGTTGCTGGCCCCTTAGCTGGTAGGTTTCCCGCTGGCTGTGGAAGAAGCACTCCACTATCAGCTCCCTGGCCTTGCGGGGGGTAAGCTCCCTGAGCTCTTCTTCGGCAATCTCCCACAGCTTCATTTCCATAAAAATATATACTCCCCGGGCAGCGAAATTTCAAGCCCTTGGCCCCAACCCCCGACCTTGAAGTATAATGAATTCATGGAGCGCCTGAGGAGCTTTTCCGCCTTCGTGAGGGAGTACTTCGGCGGCCGAAGGCTCCAGAAGGTCAACATAGATGCGGGCCTCAGCTGTCCCAACCGGGACGGCACCGTGGGCACCGGGGGCTGCATCTACTGCAACAACCGGAGCTTCAGGCCCGGCGGCCTGGACGCCTCCCTGAGCATTCCCCAGCAGATAAGCCAGGGCATCCAGCACCTCAAGAGGCGCTACAGGGCGGAGCTCTTCCTGGCCTACTTCCAGACCTATACCAACACCCACGCCCCCGTGGAGAGGCTCAGGGAGATGTACTACCAGGCCCTGGAGCATCCCCAGGTGGTGGGCCTGGCCATAGGCACCAGGCCGGACTGCATAGACGAGGAAAAGCTGAGCCTCCTTCAGGAGATAGCCCGGCGACACTTCGTGCTCATCGAGTACGGGCTTCAGTCCATGCACGAGCACACCCTCAGGTTCATCAATCGGGGGCACGACTACTCCTGCTTCAAGGAGGCGGTACTGAGGACGGCCCAGAGGGGCCTGCATGTAGGGGCCCATATCATCCTGGGCTTTCCCACCGAGAGCAAGGAGCAGATGCTCGAGATGGCCCCGGAGCTTTCGGCCCTGCCGCTGGGGTTTCTCAAGATTCATCAGCTTCAGGTCATAAAGGGCACTGCTCTGGCCAGGATGTACCTGAAGCAGCCCTTCCATGTGCTGGGCTACCAGGAGTACCAGGAACTGCTGGTGCAGTTCCTGGAGCGCCTGAGCCCCAGGGTGGTGCTCCAACGGCTTTTCGCCACCGCCCCCGATGAGCTGCTCATTGCGCCCCGGTGGGGCCGCAGCAGGCAGGAGTTCCTCAGGGACCTCCAGGGCCTCCTTCAGAAGAAGGACACCTGGCAGGGCCGTCTCTTCAGCCCTAAGGCAGCTGCCTCAGCGCTTCCTTGAAGAGGGCCTCGGTGCCCTGGCTCTGCCGGGCCGCCTCCCTGAGGAGCCGGGCCGGCCCCGAAAGGCCTTCCTCCTGGGCCCTCTGGGCCCACCTGAGGTACTCCTGCCTATGTCCCGCCTCGTGCTCGGCCCAGTGCTCCAGGAGCCTCCTGAGCTTCTCAATTTCTCTCATCTGTGCCCTCCTTAAGCCTCCTCAGCCGGCCGTCCTGAAGGAGCCAGGCCCCCCGGGTGCTCTGGGCCAGAAACTCCCTGTCGTGGGAGACTACCACATAGCCGAGGCCCCCGTGGTTGAGGCACCGAAGCAGCCTTTCCCTGGCAGCCTCCTCCAGGCCTGCCGTGGGCTCATCCAGGAGGAGCACCCTGGGACGCATGGCCAGAAGCCCCGCCAGGGCCACCAGCCTCTTCTCCCCCCCTGAGAGCTTCTGCACCGGCCTTGGGGCCAGATGGGCAATACCCAGGTCCCTCAGGGCCTCCTCCGCCCTTCGTGCAGCCTCCTGGTGCGAAAGGCCCAGATTGAGGGGGCCAAAGGCCACATCCTCCTCTACGGTGGGGCAGAAGAGCTGGTCCTCGGGGTCCTGAAACAGGAGCCCTACCTCCTGCCTTACCAGGTGGAAGTCCTCCTCGCCCCTGCAGGGCCTGCCCCGGAAGAGCACCTCACCCCCCTGGGGCCTCAGAAGACCCACCAGGAGCATCAGCAGGGTGCTCTTTCCTGCCCCGTTGGCGCCCAAGAGGGCCACCCGCTGGCCCTCTGCGAGGTGGAAGTCAATCCCCCTGAGCACCGCCTCGCCCCCGGGATAGGCAAACTCCACTGCCCTGAGCTCTAAAACCACAGTAGCACCCCGCTGAGGGCCCCCATGAGGAGCCCAAAGAGTACATCCCCCCTGTGGAGGTGGAAGTGATGGATTATGGGGAAGTGGCCCCTGAAACCCCTGGCCAGCATGGCCTGGTAGATGCGCTGGGAGCGGCCGTAGCTTCGGAGCATGAGCATGCCCACCAGGTAGCCCAGGGCCCGATAGGTATGCAGCCTGCCTGCCCTGGCCCTGAAGCCCCTGGCCCTCATGGCCTGCCTGAGCCTCAGGTACTCCTGGTGCATGACGCTTATGTAACGGTAGAAGAAAAAGAACATGTAGACCAGCTTCCTGGGCGCCCTGAGGTGCACCAGGGCGTGCGCCAGGCTGAAGGCCTCGGAGGTGCCCAGAAGGGCCATGGTGGCCAGCACTATGGCATTGCACTTGAGGGTGATGCCCAGGCAGTAGCGGAGTCCCTCGGCACTGGCCTGAAGCGGGCCCAGGGCAAGCACCGTCCTTCCGGGATAGCTGAAGGGAAGCAGCAGCCATAGGAGGGCCATGAAGAAGTTCACCACCAGGAGCCTCTGAAGCACCTTCCCCGCGGGCAGTCGGGCAAGGCCCACCAGGGCCAGGGAAAACAGGAGGCCCAGCCCTGGGCCCCTCAGGCCCTCCTGAAGGGCCAGCACCAGGGCAAAGGGGCCCAGGCTCAGGAGCTTCACCCGCGCATCCATACGGTGAAGAAAGGAACTCCCCTGGGCAAACTCCTCAAGATGCATCCTTCAGCCCCCCTTCCTCGCCCTGAGCCACGCCCACAGGCCCACGGCCCCCACTATGAAGCCCAGGGCCGCCAGGGCATCCAGGAGGCGCCGGCGCTGAAGCAACTGCTCAATCCTGCCGAGCCTTCCCTCTACGGCCTGAAGGCGCTCCAGCAGGGCCTGCCCCTCCCGGGGCCTGCTGAGCTCAAGCTCATAGACTGCCCTGTGGCCCGGGTCGGAGGAAAGCACCACCTGGATGCGCCCGGTCTGGGAAAGGGGGAGGCTGAGCCTGCCCTGCTGGTCGGTGCGGCCCTGGTAAAGGAGGGCGCCCGTGCTCTTCTTCAGCACCCTCACCTGGCAGCCCTTGCAGGGCTCTCCCGCGGAGAAGTAGCCCTCCACATGCAACTGCTGGCCCTCCTGGTAGGCAAACACCCCCAGGCCGTGCCCATGGGAGGGGCTGCCCGAGGAAAGCAGCAGGGCCAGGGTCAGCAGGAGCACCTCGGGCCTTGTCCTTCGGAGGAAGGCCACCGAGAAGGCCGTCACCAGTCCCTCAAGCACTGCCAGGGGCAGGTAGGCCAGTACCGCCAGCCGGGCTATGTTGAGGAAGGCCTCCCCGGTGAGGTAAAGCATCAGGGCCATGAGCACCGAGGCCAGAAAGAGCCCCACCGCCCCTGCCAGGAAGCCGCCAAGGGCCGCCCCCCTGGGGCCCCTGCCAAGCAGGGGCCCCAGCAGGGCCCAAAGCAGCACTGCAGGGGCCGCCATGCTCAGGGTGTTGGCCCCCAGGCTGGTAAGCCCCCCGTGCTGAAACAGCACCGCCTGAAGGGCCAGGCTTATGAACACTGCCGGAAACACCGCCCAGCCCAGAAGCAGCCCCGCCAGCCCGTTGAGCACCAGGTGGGCACTTACAGGCCCCAGGGGCACATGCACCAGGGAGGCCACAAACAGGGCCGAGGACACCACCGCCACCCGCGGAAGCTCCTCGTAGCGGGTCCGCCTAAGCCCCAGGGCCACACCCCCGACGGTCAACGCCCAGGTGCCAAGAAGCACCTCTGGGGAAAGCACCCCCTCGGAGATATGCATTACCGCCTCGGCCCCCTGGCCCGCACCCACAGGACCGCACCCAGCTCCACCGGGTAGCGCCTCCCCTTATGGCTGAGCCTGTAGGGGGCCTCCAGGAGGGCGGCAAAGCCCCACCAGCCTTCCCAGGGAATGGCATAGGTGAACACCCCGTGGGCATCGGCCTTGAGCACCTGGGTGATGAAGGGCTCCGAAGGGGCCTTGAGCCCCGTGGTGTTGTAGTGCTGCACCTCCACCAGGGCAAAGGGCACGGGCCGACCCCCCATCTTCACTACCCCCTGAAACACATTTCCCGCCCACAGCCCATAGGGACGGCTCAGGGGCACTATCTCGGCCTCCAGGCCCAGCTCGGCATCCCAGCCCTCCTGCAGGGCAAAGGCATTCACCACCACCTTGGCATACTGAAGGATGAACCTCCCCTCGGAGGGCTCAAAATAAGGTGCCTGCTTGAGGTAAAACACATGGTCCCCAGGCCTTCGGAGCTCATACACTGCCTGCCAGAGCCTCCTTCCCTCCTGCCTGAGGGGCCTGAGCGTCCCCAGCAGGTCCGTCCTTTCCCCCCTGAGGTAGAGGCCGAACTCCTCGGGCCTGGCCATGTCCATCAACTGGCCCTCAAAGGGATGCAGGAACCTGGCCTTAAGCACCACCTGCCCACCGGAGACGATGTCCTCCGAGGGAAGGAGCATGAGGAAATGGGCCCCGGCCTCCCCCTGAAGGACAAAAACAGCAGTCAGTAAAAAAGCAAACGCCTTAAGTGCCTTCTTCATCCTGACCTCCCTTCAGAAGCTTGCTCCCAGGGCAAGGTAGAGCTCCTGGGCCTCGGGGGCGCCCCTGTAGGTGCTCACCCTGTACTCTGCAGCCACATAGCTCATGAGACCGCTTTCCCGATGGTAGTAGAAAGCATAGCGGCCCCCTAAGGAGAACCTGTCCCTGACGCTCCAGCCCCCCGTGGCCTCCGCAAGGCCGTCGTCCCAGAAGTGCTCCCACCTGAGGGCCACCTCCAGGGGCTCGGCCACCAGGTGGGCCCTCCTGGCGGCAAACAGCCCGCCGCCCACCTGGGTGCGTTCCCTGAGAACAAACTCATAGGCCAGAGAAAGGCTCAGGGCCGCCTCCCTGAAGGCCTCCTGAAGACCCTGGTAGCGCTCCCTCCCAAGGGCCAGGACGGCCTCGGCATCGGCCCTCAGGGGGCCGAAGGCGGCACTGAGGCCCCCGTTCAGGGAGCTGTTTCGCCCTGCTGCCCCGGGCTCGCTCAGGAAGCCTACAAAAAACAAAAGCCTCTCGGGCAGGGCCCACCACCTGGCAGAAAGGACAAAGGAGCTCAGCTCCGCCTCCCCGTCCGCCAAGACCCGGCTCAGCCCGGAAGTGTCAAAAAGGCCGGACTCAAAGAGATGCTCCATCTGCACCTGCCCTTCATATATGGTAAGGGAGGCCTCCACCGGCCCCTTCCTGAGGCCCGCCGTAAGGCCCACATCCTTGCTCTCATAGCCGTCCTGCACCATTGGGTCGGTGATAAGATGGCTCTCAAAGAGCCCAAAGGGCAGGGTCCTCTTGCCCAGCACCAGGTAAAAGGGCCCTTTGGAAAACTCCAGGAAGGCCTCGTCCACCTGCAGGGAGGCGTCGGCACCCTCAAGGCCCAGGTACTCCGAGTTAAATAGCACCGAGGCACCCAGCTCATCAGTAAGGGCGGCCTGAAGGGAAAGCTCCAGCCTGCGGATGTAAAGCTCCGAGGCGTTCTGGGCTTCGGGGCCGTCAGCCACCCAGCGGAACTGCCCCTCCAGGACGCCCCCCACCTTGAGCCTCTCAGCCCAGTGCAAGGGCCCCTCCGAGGCCCGGAGCCCCTGGGGCCAAAGGAGAAGGAGGGCCGCAAGGGCCCAAAGCCACCTTGACATGAGAGACCTCCTATAGCATGAATATAAAAATCGTGCCACTATCAGTTAATAAAAATTTCACTTCAGTTCCCTTCCCGTGGTGGTAATGGTGAGCTTGCCGTGCTTGACCCCCCTGGTGCCGATGAGCCTGTCGGCCACCTGCTGAAGCTCCCTGGCCTTGCCCCTGAGGACCACCACCTCCAGGCAGTTGTGCTCATCCAGGTGCACGTGCAGGCTGCTGACGATGAGGCGGTGGTGGGAGTGCTGGAGCTCCGTCAAGGTGTCCTGGAGTTCCCTGGTGGCGTGGTCGTAAACCAGGGTGATAGTGCCGGCAGTGTCCGCCCCTGGCTCCTGCCACTGGGCCTGCACCAGGGCGTCCCTGATGAGGTCCCTCAGGGCCTCGCTGCGGCTCTGGTAGCCCTTCTGCCTGATGAGGACATCGAACCTTCTAAGCAGCTCCCCGGGGAGGGAGACGCCGAAGCGCACCAATCCCATAGCACGATTTTAAAAAATGTGCTATTAAATGTCAACTCCTCCTGTAGGCCAGGCCTCCCTGGGGCAGGTGCATCAGTTTAAACAGGGGGGTCTTGTCGTGCAGGGCCTCGGAGGTGGCGGTAAACAGCCAGCCCTGGGGGCTCAGGCAGCGGTACAGATGCTGGGCCACCTGTCTTATGGCCCAGTCGGCCATGTAGATGAAGAAGTTCCGGGCGAAGATGAAGTCCAGGTTGCTCAGGCCCTGGTAGGTGGAGGCCTCCAGGAGGTTGCCCACCCTGAAGCTCACTCCTTCCCTGAAGGGTTCCTTCAGCACATAGCGGCCCTGCCTGTGGTGGAAGTACCTGCTGATGAAGGCCGCCCCGGGGCGGGAGAGCCTCAGGGAGTTTTCCCCGTACACTGCCTTCCTGGCCTCCTGGATGGCCCGGGCGTCTATGTCTATGCCCACTACCAGGATGTTGAAGCCTTCAAACAGCCCGCTTTCCCTCAGCAGGATGTTCAGGGTATAGGGCTCCTGGCCGGAGGCGCAGCCGGCAGACAGCACCCTTATGCTGCGGAGGCCCCGGCTGAGTTTGTCCTCCCTGAGGGACGGCAGTAGCTGCTGGAAGGCCTCCAGCTGGGCCCTCTCCCGGAAGAAGTAGGTCTCGTGGTTGGAGGCCAGGCTTATGAGCAGGGCCAGCTCCTGGGGCCTTTGGGGCAGGGCCCTGAGGTAGCGGGAGAGGTCCTCTCCCAGACTCTGGGCCCTTTGCCCTAGGCGCCGGGCAAGGGACAGGGCCTTCTCGGGCTTAAGCAAGAGGCCTGCGTGGCGCTCCACTATGTGCTGGATTTCCTCTGCGGTGCTGGGGCTCACTTCTGGCTGTCAAAGAGGGTCTCGGTGGGGGGCTGGGGAGGCTTGCGCCGGCGTCTCCTGAGGGCCTTTATCTCCTTCAGGAACTCCTCCTCGTCCCTGAACTCCTTGTACACCGAGGCGAAGCGCACATAGGCCACCTTGTCCAGCTCCCTGAGGGCCTCCATCACCTGCTCGCCTATCCAGGAGCTGGGCACCTCCCTGGTGCCCTGGCCCATGAGCCTGCCCTCTATGGCATCGGCCACTGCCTCTATGCGCTCGGTGGGGATGGGACGCTTCTTGCAGGCCAGCTGCAGGCCCTGCAGAATCTTCTCCCGGTCGAAGCTCTCCCTGCGGCCGTCCTTCTTGACCACCATGGGGGGGTGGTTGTCCTCGGGGCCCAGGACCCTCTCGTAGGAGGTGAAGCGCTTTTGGCAGGCCTCGCACTGCCTGCGCCGCCTGATGGCATCGCCCTCCCTGCTGGCCCTGGAGTCTATCACCTTGCTTTCCAGGTGGCCGCAGAAGGGGCACTTCATGGGTATATGGGGAAGCGGCTGGTGAGCTCCTGAACTTTCCGTCTTATGAGGCTGAGGCGCCTGGGCTGGGCCCGGCTCCTGAGGGTCTCGTCAATGAGCTCGGCTATGAGGGCCATCTCCTGGGGCCCCATGCCCCTGGCAGCCACCGAGGGGGTGCCCAACCTTATGCCGCTGGTGATGGTAGGGGGCTGGGGGTCGTAGGGTATGGAGTTCTTGTTGACCGATATGCCGGCCTCGTCCAGGAGGGCCTCGGCCTCGCTGCCGGTGATGCCCTGGGGTCTGAGGTCCAGGAGCACCAGGTGGTTGTCCGTGCCGCCGGAGACCACCCTGTAGCCCCTGTCGGCCAGGGCCTGCCCCAGGGCCCTGGAGTCCCGAAGCACCAGGTGCTGGTACTGCCTGAACTCCTCCGTCTGGGCCTCCTTCAGGGCCACCGCCTTGGCCGCTATCACATGCATGAGGGGCCCCCCCTGGATGCCGGGAAACACCATTCTGTCTATGGCCCGGCCGTACTGGGCCCGGCACATGATCATTCCGCCCCTGGGGCCCCGAAGGGTCTTGTGGGTGGTAGTGGTCACGAACTCCGCATGGGGCATGGGGGAGTTGTGAAGCCCCACTGCCACCAGCCCCGCTATGTGGGCAATGTCGGCCAGGAGCAGGGCTCCCACGGAACGGGCTATTCGGCCGAAGGCCCCGAAGTCTATCTCCCTGGGGTAGGAGCTGGCGCCCACCAGGATGAGCTTGGGCCTGTGGCGCTCCGCCAGGGCCTGCACCTGGGCGTGGTCTATGAGGCCGGTCTCCCTGTCCACCCCGTAGGTGACCACATTGTAGAAGATGCCCGAGAAGTTGACCCTGGCGCCGTGGCTCAGGTGGCCGCCGTGGCTGAGGCTCATGCCCAGGATGGTGTCGCCCGGCTTAAGCACGGCGAAGTACACCGCCATGTTGGCCTGGGTGCCCGAGTGGGGCTGCACATTCACATGCTCGGCGTCAAAGAGGGCCTTGGCCCTCTGGATAGCCAGGGATTCCACCACATCGGCGAACTCGCAGCCGCCGTAGTAGCGCCTGCCGGGGTAGCCCTCGGCATACTTGTTGGTGAACACCGAGCCCTGGGCCTGAAGCACTGCCAACGAGGTGTAGTTCTCCGAGGCTATGAGCAGGAGCTTCTGGGCCTGGCGCTCCTGCTCCCTCAGGATGGCCTGGTAGACCTGGGGGTCGGCCGCCCTGAGCTGCTCAAGGTTTCTTTCCAAGGGCCTCTTCAAAAGCGGCAATCTTTTCCAGCCTCCTCTGGTGTCTGCCTCCCTCAAAGGGACTTTGGAGCCACACCCTGAGCACCTCCTCGGCCATGGCCCGGCCTATGAGCCGGCCGGCCAGCACCAGCACATTGGCGTCGTTGTGCAGGCGGCTGAGCCTGGCGCTGAGGGGCTCGTGGCACAGGGCCGCCCTTATGCCTTGGAACCTGTTGGCGGCTATGCTCATGCCTATGCCGGTGCCGCAGATGAGCACCCCCCGGTGGGCCCGCCCCTGAAGGACCGCCCGACAGACCTGCTGGGCGAAGTCCGGGTAATCCACCGGGGCCTGCCCGGTGGTGCCCATGTCCAGGCCCTCATGCCCCCAGTGCCGTAGTAGCTCCAGGAGGGCTCCCTTCAGCTCCGCTCCGGCGTGGTCTGCCCCGACGGCCACAACCATTAGATTTTTATCATAAATGAGGGCCTGAAACTTAGTCAAGGAAAGCCCTGCCGTTGTATATTGCCCCTGTTTCCCTTAAAATATCCGCCTATGGTGCCCCACGCCTCCCTCAGGGAGTTTCTGAAAGAGCCCCAGATAGCCTACTTCTCCATGGAGGTGGGCCTCAGGAGCGACATACCCACCTACAGCGGGGGCCTGGGCGTACTGGCCGGCGACACCATCCGCTCCTCGGCGGACCTGAAGCTCCCCCTGGTGGCCGTTAGCCTGCTGAGCCGAAAGGGCTACTTCCGCCAGAGGCTGGACGGGGAGGGCAACCAGAGCGAGGAGCCCCAGCAGTGGAGCCCCGAGGAGTTCGGCTTCCGACTGCTTCCGGAGCGGGTGGCCCTGAAGCTACAGGGCCGAAGAGTGTGGGTGGGCGCCTGGCTGTATGTGCATGAAAGCGTCACAGGAGGCAAGGTGCCCCTGCTGCTTCTGGACACCAACTTCCAGGACAACCACCCCGAGGACAGGGAGCTCACCTCATACCTTTATGGGGGGGATGAGCGCTACAGGCTGAAGCAGGAGGCGGTGCTGGGCCTGGGAGGGGTAAGGCTCCTGAGGCGCCTGGGCTTTGAGATAAAGAAATACCACATGAACGAGGGCCATGCCAGCCTGCTGACCCTGGAGCTGCTGCTGGAGCACCGCAGGGACATAGAGGAGGTCTGGGACGAGGAGCTGGTCTGGGATGTGGAGGCAGTAAGGGAGCTCTGCGTGTTCACTACCCACACGCCCGTGGAGGCCGGCCACGACAAGTTCTCCTGGCAGCTGGTGCAGGAGGTGCTGGATGAGCCCATCCCCTTGAGGGTGCTCCAGCGCCTGGGGGGCCAGGAGCACCTGAACATGACCCTCCTGGCCCTGAACCTCAGCGAATATGTAAACGGGGTGGCCAAGAGGCACCGGGAGGTAAGCATGCACATGTTCCCGGGCTACGAGTTCTCTGCCATCACCAACGGAGTGCACTCCTACACCTGGACGTGCCCCAGCATGCGCAGGCTCTTTGACAGGTACCTGCCGGGCTGGGCCCAGGAGCCGGAGATATTCGTCCGGGTGGGAAGGATTCCCGACGAGGAGCTCTGGGAGGCCCACATGGAGGCCAAGAGGGCCCTCATCGACTATGTCAACCGGACCACGGGCGTCGCCATGGACTACGAGACCCTTACCCTGGGCTTCGCCCGCAGGGCCACCGCCTACAAGAGGGCCAACCTCCTGTTTTCAGACCTGGGGAGGCTGGCGGAAATTGGGGCAGGAAGGCTGCAGATAATCTACGCCGGCAAGGCCCACCCCAAGGACGAGCCTGGAAAGGAGATGATAAGGGAGGTCTTCAGGTGCATGAAGGCCCTCAGGGGCAAGATAAAGGCCGTCTACCTGGAGGGCTACGACATAGCGCTGGCGCAGCTTCTTACCTCGGGGGTGGATGTGTGGCTGAACACCCCTCGGAGGCCCCTGGAGGCCTCCGGCACCTCGGGCATGAAGGCGGCGCACAATGGGGTGCTGAACTTCAGCGTGCTGGATGGCTGGTGGATAGAGGGCCACATAGAGGGCTTCACCGGCTGGGCCATTGGCCCCCTGCCCTCCGAGAGGGAGGTCATAAGCCCCGAGGAGAGCGACGCCCTGGATGCCCAAGACCTCTATGAGAAACTTGAAAAAGTAATCATCCCCACCTTCTACCAGGACCGGCACACCTGGGTCAGGATGATGCAGAACGCCATTGGCAAGAATGCCTACTACTTCAACTCCCACAGGATGATGCGCCGGTATGTGACGGAGGCCTACATCCGTTAGCCGCAGCCGAGGCAGGAGCTCTTCTTGCAGGGCCCGCAGGAGCTGGAGGAGCCGGCAAAGGGCTTTTGCACCCCGCTCATTCCGAAGGTGGAAAACCTCTTCCTGAGCTTCCTGGAGCCGCACCTGGGGCAGGCCACCTGGGCCGAGGAGCCCATCACGAGGCGCTCAAACTCCTCCTGGCAGGCCCCGCAGGTATACTCGTAAATAGGCATGCCTTATTATAGCATCTATACCCTGGGTGGATAAACCGGGCACTTCTGCCGGAGCCTCTGCCAGTCCTGGAGGAACCGCTCTATGCCCAGGTCGGTAAGGCTGTGCTTCAGGAGCTTCCTTATCACCTCAAAGGGGATGGTGGCCACATGGGCGCCCAGCTTGGCCGCCTCCACCACGTGCAGGGGGTTGCGGATGCTGGCCACGATGACCTGGGTAGAAAAGCCATAGTTTTCATATATCTGCATGATGTCGGCCACCAGGGCCATGCCAGTATGGCTTATGTCGTCCAGGCGGCCCACGAAGGGGCTCACGAAAGTAGCCCCGGCCTTGGCCGCCAGGAGGGCCTGCGAGGGGGAAAACACCAGGGTGACATTGGTCTTTATTCCCTCCTGGGAGAGGCTCTTGACGGCCCTCAGGCCCTCCTCGGTCATGGGAATCTTGACCACCACATTGGGGTGCACCCGGGCCAGGGCCCTGGCCTCCTGGAGCATCTCGGAGTACTGCAGGCTTACGGCCTCGGCGCTCACTGGGCCCTCCACTATGGAGCATATCTCCCTGAGGAGCTCCACGGGGTCCCTCTGCTCCTTGCACATGAGGGTGGGGTTGGTGGTCACCCCGTCAATCACCCCCAGGCTCCAGGCCCTCCTGATTTCCTCCACATTGGCAGTGTCAATGAATATCTTCATGGCCCACCTCTTTGAAAAGCAGGATTTCCAGGCCCCTCATTATACCAGATATGCCTGGGCCAGGAGCTCCAGGGGGTGCTGGGCCCTGAGGCCAGCCCTCCTTAGCTGAAGGAGGCAGCCCGGGCAGGGGCTGAGCACCAGGTGGGCCCCCTCGTGGGCCCTCCTGAGCTCTCCCAGGAGCCTTTGGGAAAGCTCCGGGGCCGTGATGCTCAGGGGCAGGCCGCAGCAGAGCTGCCCAGGCAGTCGCACCTTAAGGCGCAGGGCCCTGGCCAGGCCCCTGAGGCCCAGGCCCCAGTAGCTGTGGCAGGGCTCGTGCCAGGAAAGCTCCTGGCCCTCCCAGGCACTGAGGTCAAGCCCCTCCTTCGTCTGTCTGAGGAGGAACCCCAGGGCGTCCTGGGCCTGCTCCACGGGCTGCACCCCCATATGGGGGTACTGCTTCCTCAGGGCAAGGGTGCAGGTAGGGCAGGGGCTGAGGACGGCCTCCACCTGGAGGGCCCTGAGGAGGGCACTGTTTCGCCGGGCAAACTCGGCGGCCTCCTGGGCAAGGCCCAGGCCCCTCAGGGGGGCCGAGCAGCAGAGCTCTCCCCCTGGCAGCAGCACCTCGTACCGCAGGGCCTGAAGGAGACCCACCAGGGCCTGGCCCACCTGGGGGAGCACATAGGTACTTAGGCAGCCGGAAAACACCGCCACCCTGCCTTTGGGCCTTTCGGGGCTCAGCAGCACCTGGCCCTCCCTGAGGGGGCTGGCAGGGAGCTCCACCCCCTTCAGTGGGCCGAAGAGGAGCCTTCCGCCCGAGAGCCTTCCCAGGCGGAAGCTCAGGGCCGGCCTCCTGAGGGCCGCCTTAAGGAGGGCTGCCAGCAGGAGGTGCCTCCGGTTCTGTCCCCTCAGGGCTGCCCTGGCCTCGTAGAGCCATCGGGTAGGCTCAAGCCCCACGGGACAGGTGGCGTCGCAGGCCCCGCAGAGGGCGCAGGAGTAAAGCCTCTGGTAAAGCGCCCTGGTGGGTCTGAGGGCACCCTCCCTGAGGGCCTGAACCAGCAGCATCCTTCCCCTGGGACTGTAGGCCTCGGAGGCCAGGAGCCCGTAGGTGGGGCAGGCGGCCTTGCAGGCGGCGCACAGGGCGCAGAGCTCAGGGCCTCGGGGCATCCTGGAGCAGGCGGTTGAGGCTCCCTGAGCGAAGGCCCTCCAGGTCGAGGCAGACGAGGCGGTAGCCGGCCTCCCTGAGGAGCCTCAGGATATCCTCTCTCATGGCCAGGGCCCTGGAAAGCTCCTGCTGGGGCACCTCCAGCCTGGCCAGGGCGCCGTGGTGGCGCACCCTGAGGTCGCTGAAGCCCATTTCCCTGAGGGCCGTCTCTGCCTTCAGGACCTGCTGGAGGCCCTTCAGGGTGATGGCCTCCCCGTAGGGGAACCTGGAGGCCAGGCAGGGGCTGGGGGGCCTGGGCCTGAGGCCCAGCTGCCAGGCCATGGCCCTGATGTCCTTCTTGCCCAGGCCTACCTCAATGAAGGGGCTCCTCACTGCCAGCTCCCTGGCGGCCCTGAGGCCAGGGCGGTAGTCCGCCAGGTCGTCGGTGTTGGAGCCTTCCAGGACCCAGCTCAGGCCCTCCTTCTGGGCCAGGGCCCTGAGGGCCTCAAAGAGGTGCCTCTTGCACCAGTAGCATCTGTCCGGGGGGTTGGAGCTGTAGCGGCTGTCCTGAAGCTCGGCGGTCTGAAGCAGCCTGTGGGGCACCCCAAGGGTGCGGACAAGCTCCAGGGCGGCCTTGAGGTCCCAGGGGGGGTGGGTGGGGCCCGTGGCGGTGGCGGCCAAGAGCTTGAGGCCCGCCCTCTTGGCGGCGGCCAGGAGGACGGAGCTGTCCAGCCCCCCTGAGAGGGCCAGCACGGCGGAACCCAGGGGCCTGAGGTGCCCTATGAGCCGTTCCAGGGCGCTCACAGGGCGGTTATCTCATAGTGGTTCTGGTGCATGTGGGGCTCTTCGGTTATGGTTATCTTCACACCCCACTGGGCCTCCAGGGCCTCCAGGGCCTGGCGCTCCTCCTCCAGGAGGAACTCCGCCACCGCGGGGTGGGCCAGGATGAGCAGCTTTCGGGCTCCGGAGCTTATCATCTTCCTGCTCTTGCGGAGTATCTCGTAGCACAGGGTGGCGGCGGACTTCACATAGCCTCGGCCCTCGCAGTAGGGGCAGGGCTCCGACAGGGTCCTCAGGAGGCTCTCCCTTACGCGCTTTCGGGTCATCTGCACCAGGCCCAGCTCGGTGGTGTGGAATATGCTGGAGCGGGCCCTGTCCTTCTTCAAGGCCTCCTGGAGGGCCTGAAGCACCTTGGCCCGGTTCTCCGCCCTCTCCATGTCTATGAAGTCTATGATGATTATGCCCCCCAGGTTTCGGAGCCTCACCTGGCAGGCAATCTCCCTGGCGGCCTCCAGGTTGGTCCTCAGGATGGTGTCCTCCAGGTCCTCCTTGCCCACATATCGGCCGGTGTTGACATCTATGACGGTCATGGCCTCCGTCTGGTCTATCACTATGTAGCCGCCGGACTTCAGCCACACCTTGCGCTCCAGGGCCCTGGCCAGCTCGCCCTCTATGCCGTAGTGCTCAAATATGGGCTCCGGGGCCTCGTAGAGCTCTATCTTGGGGGCCAGCTCGGGGAAGAACTGCTCGGCGAATTCCTTGGCGCTGAGGTAGTGCTCCTGGGAGTCCAGCACCAGGTGCTGCACCGAGGGGCTCATGAGGTCCCTTATGGCCCTGAGCACGGGGTCCAGGTCGGAGTAAAGGAGGCTGGGGGCCCTGGTGCGCTGGGCCTTGTCCTGGATGCTCTGCCAGAGGCTGAGGAGGAACTCCAGGTCCCTCCGAAGCTCCTCCTGGCCGGCCCCCTCGCTGGCGGTGCGCACTATGAGGCCGAAGCCCTGGGGCCTGAGGGCCTCCACCACTTGCCTGAGCCTCTGCCTTTCGGCCTCGTGGGAGATTCTCCTGGAGACCCCCACGTGTTCCAGGTTGGGCATGAGCACCAGGTAGCGGCCCGGCAGGGTTATGTAGGAGGTAACCCTGGCCCCCTTGCTGCCCAGGGGATTCTTGGAGACCTGCACCACTATCTCCTGCCCCTCCCTCAGGAGCTCCTCTATGTGCAGGGCGTGGCGGCTGCTGCGCTCCCGGGAGAAGTCCAGACCCCGAAGGCTCTCGTCCTCAAACAGGGTGGCATACTCCTCCACGATATCGGCCCTGATGTCGGCCACATAAAGGAAGGCGGCCTTGTCCAGCCCTATGTCCACGAAGGCCGAGCGCATTCCCGGCAGCACCCTTACCACCCTGCCCTTGTAGACGTTGCCAGCCAGGTTGGCACTCTGACGGCGCTCCACATACACCTCTGCCAGCGTCCCTGCCTCCAGCAGGGCCACCCGGCATTCCTGGGCCGTTATGTTTATCAGTATGCTGTCAGACATGCACCGCCCTGGAGGGCATGGGCTCCACCCACTGCCAGCCCCTTCGGCCCCAGAGGGCCAGCCTCCTGGCCCTCAACTGCCAGATCTCCTGGGAAAACAGCACCTTCAGGAGCTCCTCAAGCCTTACCTTGAGCTCAGGGGTGTCCTGAAGCAGCAGCCTCACCCTGTCGGGGGCCAGCACCTGGAGGTCCTCAAGCACCGCCCTCAGGTCCACCTCCTTGCCGTCCCTCAGGGCCCTGAGGGTGCCCGCCCTGAGGGCCTCCTGCCCCCTGGGGGCATCGCAGCCTATTATCTCATACTCGTATCGGGAGATAAAACTCTGCAGGCTCTCGGTCCTCTCTGGAAGGGGGGCCACGGCCTGCACCTGCAGCCCCTGGGGCAGCACCGCCTGGAGGGCCCTTAGCACCGTCTCGGGCTGCATGGGGGCACCGAGGGTGAGGTCAAACAGCTCCTTCAGGCCCTCCACCCCCACCCCCAGAGGTGGGCCAAAGGCCACCCTGGGCTGGGGATGAAACCCCTTGGAGTAGGCCAGGGGGAGGGCCGCCCTCCTGAGGGCCCTCAGGATGGCGGTCATCACCTCCCTATGGGAAAGCACATGAAGGGGGGCTACCTTGGCGTACTGGACCCTGAACCTGAAGAGCCCCTGCTGGGCTGTAGCGGCCCTGCCCGGCCCAGCCCTCAGGGTGCAGACTGCAGTAAGGGGCTTGCAGCCCAGGCCGCAGGCGGCACAGGCTATGCGGCAGTCCGGGCTGGCCTGGGCCCTCAGGGCCTTCTGCTGCTCCCTCCAGAGAAACTCCTTGCTTATGCCCGCATCCACCATGTCCCAGGGCAGGGGCGTGGCCCCGCTGTACTGGGCCCTGGCCCAGGAGGAGGCATCCAGGCCCGTGGCCTCCATGGCCCTCTGCCACAGGTCCCAGTCAAAGAGCTCCCCCCAGGCATCCAGCCTGGCGCCCAGCTGTCGCGCCTTAAGCAGGAGGGCCGAAAGCTCCGGGCCCCCGCGGCTCAGGGCGGCCTCCAGGAGGCTGGCCCTCACATCGTGGCCCCGAAAGTTTATGCCCCTGCGGCTGAGGGCCTCCTTGAGGAAGCGGCGCTTCTCCTGAAGGCTCTCCAGGGGCTCCTGGGGAAAGAACTGAAAGGGCGTGTGCGCCTTGGGCACGAAGGCCGAGGCACTGACGCTTATGTTGACGAACCTGCGGTGGTAGCGCTTGGCCACCCTGAGGGCCTCCAGGGCCATGGGCAGGATGGCCTGCACATCCTCCTGGCTCTCCGTGGGCAGGCCCACCATGAAGTACAGCTTCAGGTTCAGCCAGCCCTCCTGAAACAGGGCATGCAGGGCCCTCAGGTAGTCCTCCATGGAGAAGTCCTTGTTGACCACCCTGCGGAGCCGCTCGGTGGCCGCCTCGGGCGCTATGGTGAAGCCCGTCTTCCTTACCGCCCTTATCTGCCTGAGCACCTGGGGACTTACCGCCTTGACCCTCAGGGAAGGCAGGGAGACGGCCACCTTCCGGTGGGAAAACCTCCGGTTGAACTCCCTCAGGAGCTGTGGCAGGCAGGAGTAGTCCCCAGCGCTGAGGGAGGTGAAGGAGACCTCCTCGTAGCCCGTGGCCCTGAGGGCCTGCTCGGCCAGGGCCAGGGCCTCCTCTGGGGAGCGCTCCCTCAGGGGGCGGTAGAGCATCCCCGCCTGGCAGAACCTGCAGCCCATACTGCAGCCCCGGGAAAGCTCTATGTTGACGCGGTCGTGCACCGCCTGGGCATAGGGCACAATGGGGGCCGTGGGATAGGGGGCCCCTTCGAGGCTCCTTATGTAGCGGCGGCGCACCCGGTGGGTGCCTCGGTGAAGCCGGGGGACATAGAAGCCCTCCAGGGCGGCCACCTCCCTGAGGAGGCTGTCCTTGCTTCCGTCGCCCTCCCTGTAGAAGCGCCACAGGAGCTCCATGAGCTCCCTCACCGCCTCCTCCCCATCGCCCACAAGGAAGGCATCCATGAAGGGGCTCATGGGGGCAGGGTTCGCCGTGCAGGGCCCCCCGGCCAGCACCAGGGGGAAGGGCCCGGGTCGCTCCTCCGAGCTCAGGGGCAGGCCCCCGAGCTCCAGCATGTTGAGCACCGAGGTGTAGGAAAGCTCGTACTGGAGGCTGAAGCCCACCACATGGAACTCCCTAAGCGGAGTGCCCGTCTCCAGGGAGCACAGGGGGAGCCCCTGCCTCCTCAGGGCCTCCTCCATGTCCACCCAGGGATGAAACACCCTTTCGGCCTGGGCATAGGGAAGGCGGTTTACCACCTCGGCCAGAATTTTCAGGCCCAGGTGCGACATACCCACCTCGTAGATGTCCGGGAAGGCCAGGGCCACCTTCAAGGGGGCCTCCTTCCTCTGGACATTCACCTCGTGGTCAATATAGCGGGAGGGCCTCTGGAAGCGCAGGAGGTTCATTATTCTTAAGATAAAAGAATTCTATGGGCGGGGGCAAGCCACGGTAGAGCTCTTTGACAACCTCCAGGCCCGGGGGGTAGACTTAAGGGTCATGCAGGTAGGCATAGTGGGGACAGGCTATGTGGGGCTGGTAAGCGGGGTGTGCTTTGCGGAGTTCGGCCTGTCGGTGGTCTGCGTCGACAAGGACGCCAGGAAGATAAGGGCCCTCAGGGAAGGCCGGGTGCCCTTCTATGAGCCCGGCCTGGGAGAGCTCCTTCAGCGCAACCTCCGGCAGGGCCGACTGGGCTTCAGCACCAAGGTGGCCGATGCGGTCAGGGGCAGCCAGGTAGTCTTCATAGCGGTGGGCACGCCGCCCCGGGGCGACGGCTCGGCAGACCTGAGCCATGTGGAGGCGGTAGCCAGGGAGGTGGCCCAGCACATAGAGGACTACAAGGTGGTGGTCACCAAGAGCACCGTGCCCGTGGGCACGGGCAAGAGGCTGAAGGCCCTTATCCGAAAGCACCTGAGGAAGGAGGTGCCCTTCGATGTGGCCTCAAACCCGGAGTTCCTCAGGGAGGGCTCGGCCATTGAGGACTTCATGAGGCCCAACCGGGTGGTGCTGGGCACCGAAAGTGCCAGGGCCACGGAGATTCTGAAGGCCCTCTACCGCCCCCTGTATCTCATAGAAACCCCCTTCGTGATTACCGACATAGAGACGGCCGAGCTCATCAAGCTGGCCTCCAACAGCTTCCTGGCCCTGAAGATATCCTTCATAAACGAGCTGAGCCGGCTGTGCGAGGCCGTGGGAGCTGATGTGCATATCCTGGCCAGGGCCCTGGGACTTGACCAGAGGATAGGGCCGAAGTTCCTGCATCCGGGCCCAGGCTTCGGCGGCTCCTGCCTGCCCAAGGATGTGCAGGCCCTAAGAAGCATGGCCCTTCAGCATGGGGTAAGGCTCCGCCTGCCGGAGGCCATCCTGCAGGTCAACCAGGCCCAGAGGCAGTGGATGCTGCAGAAGCTCAAGACCACCCTCCAGCCCCTCAGGGGCAAGCAGATAGCCGTCCTGGGGCTTTCCTTCAAGCCCAACACCGACGACATTCGGGAGGCCCCCTCCCTGTACATAATCCAGGGCCTGCTCAAGGAGGGCGCCCAGGTGAGGGCCTACGACCCTGCCGCCATGGCCAACATGAAGAGGCTCCTGCCCCAGGTAAGATATGCCTCGGGGCCCTACCAGGCCCTGAGGGGCGCCCATGCCGTGGTAATACTCACCGAGTGGAACGAGTTCAGGAACCTGGACCTGCAGAGGGTGAGGAGGCTCCTGAAGGGCCCCTTCTTCTTTGACCTGCGAAACATCTATCCCCCTGGGCAGCTCCGCTCCCTGGGCTTTGAGTACCACTCGGTGGGAAGGCCATGAAGGGCCTTGTCCTCCTCATGGCACTCCTTCTGGGCGGCTGTGCCCCGGCCCTGAGCCTCAGGCCCGCGGAGCCGCCCCGTGAAGGCCTCTATACCGTCATCTTCTACGGCGGCAGGTTCCTGGACGACCCGGAGAGCCTGGTCCTGCTGGATGCCCAGGGTGATGGCTACCACCTCAGGCCCTTTGCCCCTGAGTTTGAGTACTACAGCAGCAAGGAGCCTCTCCATGCCTCCCAGGCCATGAAGGCCGCCGGGCATTTCCTGGGCATGAACCCCTTCTTCAAGAGACTTGCTGCGAGGGCCATCCTGAGCCCTGACGGAGGGCTCATAGGGTATGAGCTCAGGCCCCTCCTGAGTCCCCTGCGCCACGGAATGGCCGATGTGCTCCAGAGCCGGTATGTGCTGGGCAAGAGGGGAGAGGTCAAGGTCTACATCCGTCTTAAGCCCCAGCTCAGGGATAACCAGCCCCTGCTGAGGCCCTGAGCTCAGTCCACCCTGAGGAAGAAGCACTTGAGGTATTCCGTCTCGGGCATGGCAAGCAGCACGGGATGGTCCGGCCCCTGCCCACCCTGCCACAGCAGCCTGGTGGTCCTTCCCGCCTCCCTGGCCGCCTCGTGGAGGCTCTGCAGAAAGAGCTCCCTGTGCATGTGCCAGGAGCAGGAGGAGGTGGCCAAGAGCCCCCCTCGCTTGAGCCTGCTCATGCACAGGGCGTTGAGGCGCCTGTAAAGCCTCTGCCCCTCCTTCAGGTGAGCTGCCGAGCGGATGAGGGAGGGCGGGTCGGCCACTATGAAGTCCAGGCTCTCCGGGGCCTCGGCCTGGAGGGCCTCAAGGGCGTCGGCCTGCTCAAAGCGCACCTTCTGGCTCAGGCCGTTCAGGGCAGCGTTGTCCCTGGCAAGCTCCAGGGCCGTCCCCGAGGTGTCCACCGCCAGCACCTCTTCAGCCCCCTGGTGGGCGGCCTGAAGGGCCCAGGCCCCGGTGTAGGTGAACAGGTCCATTCCCCTACCTCCCAGGGGGAGGAACCTCCCCAGGGCCAGGCGGTTAAACCTCTGGTCAAGGAAGAAGCCGGTCTTCTGGCCCCTCAGGGGCTCCACCAGGAGCCTCAGGCCCCCCTCGGTGATTTCCACGGGCCCCTCCAGGGTGCCCGCCGCCACCTCAGCATAAAGGGGCAGGCCCTCCAGGGTGCGGGCCCGACTGTCTGCCCTGAGCACCAGGGCCTTGGGCCTGAGGGCCTCCTGCAGGGCCTCCAGCACCAAGGGCTTCAGGGCCTCCATGCCGGCGGTGTTGAGCTGGGCCACCACCACCTCCTGGTAGATGTCCACCACCAGGCCCGGCAGCATATCGGCCTCGCTGTAAATGAGCCTGTAGCTTCCCCGCTCCAGGGGCAGGGCGGCCCTCAGGGCCTGGGCCTGGACTATGCGGCGCAGGAAGAATTCCTTCCCTATGTCCTCCCGCTGTCGGCTGAGCACCCTGGCGGAGATAAGGCTGTGGGGGTTCACATATCCCACGGCCAGGAAGCGTCCCCTGAGGTCCTGAAGCTCCACCAACTGGCCGGGCTCAAACCCCCTGGGGCTTGAGGCCAGCTCGTTGGAGAACACCCACAGATGGCCCCTCAGGAGCCTCCTGCTCCTTCTAATCCTCAGGGGCCTCATGGAAACAGCAGCCTCCACAGCCCCAGGGCCGCCCTCAGGGGTATGCCCAGGGCAAACAGGGCCAGCCCCGCCGCCATGGGCAGAAGCCCCGGGTCCCTCACCATCTCCAGCACCACCCAGTAGGAGGGCTCCAGGAACTGCACCCTGAGGCCCTCAAAGGCCACCTCCTGGGCCGAGCGGGCCCTGAGCACCAGCTCATCGCCCCTCAGGACCTCCAGCTCGTAGGTGGGCCGGCGAAGGTTATATACCGCCACCTCCTCCTTGCCCTCCTTCAGTACCTCCTGGGGCACTATGCGGATGTTGAAGGCATAGGGCAGGAAGCTCACCCTGAAGCTGTCCCGGGCCCCTGGGGGAAGGAGCCTGAGGGCCAGGTAGCCCTCCTGCTTCAGTCTGTGTCCCTGGAAGAACCGCACCCGGGGGGCCAGGCCGAAGTCAAGGATGTGATAGTAGGTGCCGTGTATCCTGCGGGGAGGAAACACCCCTACGCTGAAGCGCTCCCCCTCGGTGCTGAGAAGCACCTTGGGCTCGTACTGGAACACCTGGGGCGTTGCTCCCACGCTCTGGAGGGTCTCCTCCTTCAAGGCCGGCTCTATGCGCTCCAGCCGGTAGTGGATGGTCTGCCAGGGGGGGCTTACGAAGTCCCCCTCGCCCAGGAGCCTCCACTCCTGGAGCCTGAAGACGGCACTGAGGAGTACCCCCGTAAGGAACACCAGCACACCCAGGGGAAGGGGGGCCCAGAGGAGCCTCCTCAGCAGGCCCCGCTGCCTCCTAAGGCCCTTCAGCAGCTGCAGGGTCAGGCTCAGCAGCAGCAGTGCAAAGGGCACCTGGAAGGCCCTGTCGGAGCCCAGGCGCTTCATGAAGGTGGCCAGGGCCTCCTGGGACCACACCGAGTAGCTAACATAAAGGAGCACCCAGCCGCCCAGAAGAAGCAGCATCAGCTCCCTGGAGGCCAGCCACCTGAGAACTCTCACTCCTTGGCCCTCTCCTTGAGCCACTTCTCCGTGAGGTCCCGGAGCTCTACCACCACATGGCGCTCCGTGACATGGAACTTCAGGGGGATGGGATTGCACCCCCCTGGCTGCCCCAGGCTCTCCAGCGGTATGGGAGTAGCGCAGTAAAGGCACAGCACATGGCCCTCGGCCTGGGCATAACCCTCTGGGGGGCAGACCTCGCAGTCATCCAGGCACACCGTGAGCTTGCCGTCAGGTCTCTTCATCACGAGGAACACCACCGTCTGGCCCTGTATGTCCACGGAAAACTTGTGCAGGTTGCCGTCCATGAGGTCCCAGGTGGGGCTGGCCAGGGGCACCAGCACCTGGGTCTCCTCGGCCACCAGGGGCACCGGCTGGGGGTTGTACAGGGCCGAGGCCTCCTGCGCCTTGCCGGAAAACCACGAGGCCAGCACCGCCACCACGAACACCGCCACGGGCACCGCCCGGCGGAGCCTTTGGGCCCTCACCCGGGCCTTGAAGGCCCGGCGCCGGGCCGCCCTGAGGGGCTCGGGGGGCTCGGGCAGGGGGGCAAACAGGGCCATCCTCAGCTGCCACAGCGGTGGAAGCATGAGCAGGGCCAGCACCCCGTAAACGGCCACCTGGGGGCTGAACAGCACCCCTATGAAGGTCCACACCGTAGTCTGCAGCAGGGGATGGTCCGGCACCATGAAGAACACAAAGAGCTGGTGCACCGCATCGTGGATGAACTTCATCACTCCCTGCCGGACTGCCGGTATCAGGCTCAGCTCGGCAAAGCCCCTGGTGCCGCCCAGCAGGAGCTTTATGAGGGCCAGGCTGAGGAGCACCTCCCCCAGGCCCAGGAACGCCCCGAGGCCCCCCCTGAGCCTGCGGGCCAGCAGGAAGCCCGCCACCGCCGTGGCCGAAAACCCTGCCAGGGCCAGGCCCCACACCCCGAGGGCGTCCTCCCTCATCAGTGCCAGCTCCGCAAGGAATCCGCCCGCCTGGGCAAAGTCCGGCGGCAGAAAGCTCAACAAGAGCACCAGCACCAGCAGGGGCAGCAGGGGCCTGCCCAGTCCCCTCAGGGGGCCGGCCAGGTTGTATCCCGCCCCTTGAAGGAAGGCCCCCAGGGCAAAGAAAAAACACAGGAAGAACACATATCCCCCCAGCCTCCTGAGCCACCAGGTGGCCCCCTCGGGCAGTCCCACCAGGGCCCCCCAGGCCCCGGCAGCCAGGCCCAGGGCAAGCCCCATCCAGTACAGCCCCAGGCTCCTTCGGCCCTGAAGCACCGAGGCCAGCACAAGCCACAGGAGCACCGCCTTGAGGGCCTCCCTGGCTCCTATGACCAGGGCCTCAGTAGGGAAGCTCATCCTTCACTATCCTGCCGTCCTCCATGGTGAGCACCCGTTGGGCCCAGGAGGACACATAGGGGTCGTGGGTGACCACCAGGATGGTGAAGCCCTCCTGGCGGTGAAGCTCCCCCAGGAGCTCCAGGACCATCTTGGTGTTGGCCCTGTCCAGGTTGCCGGTGGGCTCATCGGCCAGGAGGAGCTTGGGGCTGTTAATCAAGGCCCTGGCTATGCAGACCCTCTGCTGCTCCCCTCCGGACAGCTGTGCCGGTCGGTGCCTCAGCCTGTGGCCCAGGCCCACCCGCTGGAGGGCCTCTATGGCCTCGGCCTCGTCGCTAAGACTGTGGAAGTACTGGGCCAGCATCACATTCTCCACGCAGTCCAGGTAGGGAATCAGGTAGGACTGCTGGAACACGAACCCTATGCTCTGCCGCCTGAAGCGCACCAGCTCGGCCTCGGAGAGTCGGCCCAGCTCCACCCCGTCCACGAACACCTCGCCCCGGGTGGGCACGTCCAGGGCCCCTATGAGGTTAAGCAGGGTGCTCTTTCCAGAGCCCGAAGGACCCATCACCGCACACCACTGCCCCTGGGGCACCTGCAGGCTCACTCCCCTGAGGGCTACCGCCTGGGGATACTCCTTGTAGACCTCCCTAAGGGTTATGAACTCCATCTACTCACCTCTGAGCACCGCGGCCGGGGCCAGCCCCAGGGCCGCCCTAAGGGGAAGCAGCCCTGCCCCCACGCTGAGGGCCGCCCCCAGGGCCAGCCCTGGAAAGAGCAGCCACAGGGGAAGGAGCACATACACGCCGAAGGCCCCCTTGGCCACCACCAGGGCGCCCCCCAGGGCCAGGACAAACCCCAGGGCCGCCCCTGCCAGGCCGGCAAGCAGGGCCTCGGCAGCAAACAGCAGGGTTATCTGCCCCTTTCCTCCCCCCAGGGCCCGCATGAGCCCTATGTCCCTCAGGCGCTCCAGCACCCCCGAGGCCTGGGCACTCAGGAGGCCCAGCGAGGCACAGAAGAGCACCACCAGGGCTACCAGGAGCATCAAGAGCTGCATCTTCCCCAGAAACTGCTCCTCGGGGGCGGCCACCTGCCTGAGGCTCCTGAACTCCGCCTCGGGCAGCTGAAGCCTCAGCCCGGGGGCCACCCTCAGCAGCACTGCCGAGGCCCGCCCCCGAAGGCCCAGGAGCAACTGGGCATCCTCAAGGCCCATGAGCAGGGCCTTGTCCTCCGGCCCGCCGCTCTGGAGCACTCCGCTGACCCAGTAGCTGCCCGCTGATGCCTCTGAGGAAAGCCCCAGTGTCATGCCCACAGAAATGCCCAGGGCCTCGGCCAGGGCCTCCCCTACCGCCACCTGGCCCCCCTGGGGAAGCATCCCCTTGAGCCTGTAGCCCTGGAGCTTCTCGGGCTCAAGCCCTATGAGCTCAAGCTCCTGAGGGGGACTGAACAGCCTCTGCCTGCCCGAGGAGACGGCGTTAATGAGTAGCACCCTGCCGTAAAGCTGCCAGTGGGCCTGAAGCACCCCCTCCTCCTGGGCCAAGGCCTGCCTTACTGCCTGCACATCCAGGTACTGCCCTGACCGAGGAGACAGGATGGCATTGGCCCCGTAGGCCCTGAGCTCCCTGGCCAGCTGCTCCCTGAGGCCCAGATAAAGCCCTGCGGAAAGCAGCACCACGGCCACCGCCAGGGCGGTGCAGCCGGCACTCAGGAGGGCCCTTCCGCCCGAGGCCCCCAGGGCCTTCCTGAGGTAGGCCATGAGCCAGCGGAGGCGCCTCACAGGGCCTCCCTCAGCACCACGGCAGGGCGCACCCTCAGGGCCCGCCTGATGGGCACCACGCTGCCTGCCAGGGTAGTGAGCACCCCCAGGGCCAGACAGAGCGGAAGCAGCACCGCCCTCATCTGGGCCTGGGTGGAAAACACCGCCCGGGCTATGAAGTCCGTGGCCACATACCCCAGGGCCCAGCCCAACAGGCCCCCCAGAAGGCCTATCACCAGGGCCTCGCTAAGGAATATCATCGCCACATTCACGGCGTCGGCCCCTATGGACTTCATCAGGGCTATCTCGTGCTGTCGCCTCAGCACCGAGGCCGCCATGGTGGCAGCCACCCCCAGGATGCTGGAGGCCAGCACCAGGGCCGTAAGCAGCCACACCAGGGCGCTGAGGCGCTGAAGCACCCGGCCCTCCGCCTGGGCCACCCGCCACAGGGGCCGGGCCCTGGAGCCCCTGAAGACCTCCTCAAGCTGCTTGGCTATGGAGGTCACATACCCGGTGCAGTACCACTTCTCGTACTCCTTGCGGCTCATGCTGGCAGGGTCCTTGTAGGCAAACTCGTCCATGGGGGTGGTGAGGGCACTCACCAGCACCCTGGAGAGGAGGCCCTTAAGGCCCAGCAGGGACTGAAGCTCCGAAAGCTCAAGCACCACCGCCTCGTCCTCCTGCCCCCCCGTCCTCAGGAGCCCCGAGACCTTGAACTCCCTCCCATCCAGGGCCACCCTCATGCCCGGCGAAATCCCCAGGCGCTCGGCCAGCGCGGCCCCTACCAGGAGGCTTCCCCGGCCCGGTGGGGCCCCCGTAAGCTCCCACCAGGGGGCCACGGTATGCACACCTGCCCGGAAGCTGCCTCCGGGCACGGCCATCGGATGGTCAAACCAGGTGCCTATAGCCTCCACCCTGAGACCCTGCCCCCCGGGGGTGGAAAGCTCCACCTGCCCGTAAAGGAAAGGGGCCAGCCCCACGATGTTGTGCCGCCAGAAGATGGTCTTGGCCCTGGGAAGGTCCTCCTCCTTTAGCCAGCGGCGCTGTCCGCTGAGGTCTGCCAGGCCCTCCAGCCTGGGCTCTATCACTATGTTGGCCCCGAAGGCCCGGAGCTCCCTGCTGACCCTGGCCCTTATGTCCCAGGCCAGCGTCAGCATGGCCGCCGCCAGGGCCACCCCCGCGGCCACGGCTACCACCATGAGGAGCATGCCCCGGCGCTGATTGCCAAAGGACTCAGTCAGAATCCTAAAGAGCATCCCCTAATCTTAGCATTCACTGAGAGCTTTTATCAAAAATCCCGGTGCCCAGCTCCCCCAGTGCCTGTTATACTTAAGGGGCCATGGTAGCCGTGGTGGACTACGGAATGGGCAACCTCAGGAGCGTGCAGAAGGGGCTCCAGAAGGTGGGGGTGCAGGCCCGGGTGGTCTCTGACCCCGACAGCGTCCTTAGGGCCCCTGCCGTGGTGCTCCCAGGGGTAGGGGCCTTCAGGGACTGCATGCGCAACCTCCAGCGCCTGGAGCTACTGGAGGCAGTGCTTCAGAGCATCCAGGCAGGAAAGCCCTACCTGGGCATCTGCCTGGGCCTTCAGATACTCTTTGAGGCCTCCGAGGAGTTCGGCCTCACCAGGGGACTGGGGGTGCTCAAGGGCAAGGTGGTGCGCTTCCCCCAGAGCCCCGGGCTCAAGGTCCCCCACATGGGCTGGAACCAGATAAGGATAAGGCGCCGGCCCCCCATTCTCAAGGACATCCCCGACGGGGCCTACTTCTACTTCGTGCACTCCTACTATGTGGTGCCCCAGGAGCCCCAGGTGGTGGCCACCACCACCGAGTACGGGGTGCAGTTCGTCTCCATGGTGTGGAGGGACAATGTGTTCGCCACGCAGTTTCATCCCGAAAAGAGCCAGGCCCTGGGCCTGCGGGTGCTAAGGGCCTTCGGGGAGCTGGTGCAATGAGCACCAAAAGGGGCGGGCAAGCGGAAAAGCCCTTCCTGCACATAGGGCCCGTCAGCATCTACCAGGCCGACTTCCTGAAGCTTGAGGCCATAGCCCCCGGCAGCATTGACCTGGTAATCACCTCTCCCCCCTACAACGTAGGTGTCCCCTACGGCGCCCACGACGACGGAAGAAGCTACCAGGAATACCTGGCCTTCAGCCGGGCCTGGCTTGAAAAGGCCCTGGAGCTCCTCAAGGAGGGCGGCAGGTTGTGCCTGAACGTCCCCCTGGACAAGAACCGGGGCGGGCAGCAGAGCGTCTGTGCCGACCTCACCGTGCTGGCCAAGGAGGTGGGCTTCTCCTACCACAGCACCATCATATGGAACGAGCAGAACATCTCCCGCCGCACCGCCTGGGGCTCCTTCTGCTCGGCCAGGGCCCCCTACGTCATCGCCCCCGTGGAGACCATCGTGGTGCTGTACAAGGGGAAGTGGCACAGGCCCAGGCAAGGCGTCTCGGACGTAAGCAGGGAGGAGTTCATCGCCTGGACAAACGGCCTGTGGAGCTTCAACGGGGAGAGCCGGAAGCGGGTGGGCCACCCTGCGCCCTTCCCCCTGGAGCTCCCCCTCAGGTGCATAAAGCTCTTCTGCTTCAGGGGCGACACCGTGCTAGACCCCTTCCTGGGCTCGGGCACCACCCTGCTGGCAGCCCTGAGGACCGGCCGCAGGGGCATCGGCGTGGAAATAGACCCGGCCTACTGCCGCCTGGCCAAGGAGAGGCTCCTGAAGGAAGGGCAGCTTCTGCAGTTGAGGATGGCACCGGTGCTTTAGAAAAGCGGCCCCCCAAGGGGCTGCATCCTGGGGCAAAGATAGGTGCTCCTTCCCCCAAGCCTGAGCACCTCCAGCGGCTCCCCGCAGTGGGGACACCTGGCCCCAGGGCGCCTGTGCCCCATGAGCCAGTCCGGTGGAGGCCTCCTTGCACGAGTGGCCGCCCTGAGCACCTCCTTCATCCTCCCATGCAGGCCCATCAGTTCCTGCTCCGCCAGACCCTCCAGGGCCCTCAGGGGATGAAGCCCCGCCTGAAACAGCACCTCGTCGGTGTAGACATTGCCCAGCCCCGCCACATGGTGCTGGTTCATCAGCTGGGGCTTGAGCCTTCCCCTCAGCCCGGCGAATATCTGTCGGAACTCCGCCCACCCCACCCTGAGGGCATCGGGCCCCAGGGCCTTTGCCCTCACGAAGGCCTCCACCGAGGGGGCCAGGCCGAGCCTTCCCAGCTTGCGCTGGCTCAGGTAGCACAGGGCCGAGCCGTCCTGAAAGAAGAAGACCACCCTGACATGGGGGCCCAGGGAGGCAGGCCTCCTCAGAAACAGGGGCCTCCCCGTCATGCCGAAGTGCATCAGCAGGAATCCCCCGCCACTGAGGGCCAGAAAGAGATACTTCCCGTGCCTGGCAGTGCCCAGGAAGCTCCTTCCCTGAAGGGCCCGCCTGAAGGTGCCCGGGTCAGTATCAAGCACATCCGGGGCAAGCACCCGGAGCTGCCTTATCCTCTGGCGCAGGCAGCGGGCCTGTACATAGCGCCTGAAGCGCTCCACATCGGGAAGCTCCGGCATCAGGGCTGGACATACCTTATGAAGGTCAGCATTCCGCCCGGGTAGATGTGCTCGTTGCTCACATGCCTCAGGTCGTGGCAGTGCAGGGGCCAGAGGCCGGGATTGTCGGCCTTAAGGAGCACATCCACCCGCTGGCCAGGCCCCACCTCCACGGTGTCGGCCAGGAATCGGGCCTCCTCGCTCAGGAGGTTGCCGTCCCTGGCCACCACCAGAAATTTATGGGCGTGCACATGGATGTAGTGAGGCATGTAGCCCGCATTTATGAGCCTGAGCCTTACCACCTCGCCCTCTTTCACCAGCAGGGGCTCTGTGTAGGGGAAGGCCCTGCCGTTTATCACAAAGGTATCGTAGAGGGGCTCATAGGGCCGGTAGGTCTTGGGATACCAGTGCCTTTGCCTGGGCGCCTCCTGGGGATGCTCGTGCCTGGCCGGCCCGGGGTGCTCCGTTATCACCCCGTGCTCCTGGTGCCCGGCCATAGGGGCCTCGTGCACATGCACATGCCCGGTGGGCCACTCATCCAGGATGAGGATGTAGTCCCTGTCATACCTTAGGGCCTCCTCTTGGGGCTCCACAATGAAGGCCCCGTACATGCCCATGTCCATGTGGTGGGCCGTATCCACATGGCAATGGTATATGTGGGTGCCCGGGTTAAGGGCGGTGAACTCATACACATACTCCTGGCCCCTCTCAACGGGTCTGTGGCTTACATAGGGCACGCCATCCATTACCGTGGGCTTCTTAAGTCCGTGGATATGGATGGTGTGCTCCCCCTCGGCCTGAACCTTGAGTACCAGCCTCACCCTGTCGCCCTGCCTCACCCTTATGGTAGGGCCTGGCACCATCCCGTTGAACCCCCAGGCCTGAACCGTCCTTCCAGGGTATATCTCAAACTCCACATCCTCAACCGTCAGGGTAAAGACCTTCACCGCCCGGCCCTGGGCATCCTGCTCAAGCCGATAGGATAGCTCCTTCAAGGGATTGGCCCTGCCCACTACCACCTCATAGCCCCCGGGGCTTAGGACCCTGATGTACCCCTTGCCCTTGTCCTTGGCCCCATGGCCATGCCCTTCATCGGCCCAGGCCCCAAAGGCCATAAATACCAGCAGGGAAAATATCACACCCACCATGCTCTCTCACCTCCCCTTATAAAATAGCACAAATAATTCAAGATTAAACTTTATATATTAGGTTTTGTTTTTTCTAAAGGTTGGCGTGGATGCGGCGCATCTCCTCCTCGGCGATACCCAGTCGGCTCATGAGCTCCAGTACGCAGGCCTCAAAGAACACCAGGGTGGAGATTTCAAAGAGGGAGCCCAGGGGCGGAGGCGGAATACCCATGAGCTCCCTGGTGGTGTAGCCGGCCACCTGGCGGGGCAGGGCCTCGGAGGGCACGAGCACCACCAGCTCGGCCAGCTGGGCAAGCTGGGAGTTCCTGTCCCAGGTGAGGGCGGCCACCCGGCCGCCCAGCTGACGGGCGGCCCGGGCGGTCTCCACCACCCAGGTGGTCTTGCCCGAGCCTGACACAGCCACCAGCACATCGGCCCGGCGCAGGGCAGGCGTAATGGTCTCGCCCACGATGAAGACCTTCTTCCTCAGGTGCACCAGGCGCATCCCGAAGGCCCGGGCCACCAGCCCCGAGCGGCCTGCACCGATGAGGTAGACCCTGGGGGCCTTTATCAGCAGCTCTATGAAGGCGTCGGCCTCCTGGGGACTGATGCGCTGGGCCACCTGCGAGACCTTCCCCAGGATGAACTCCATGTACCGCCTCATGCCAGGGCCTCCTTCATTCGCCTGGCGGCCTCGGCAGGCTCGGCCGCCCTGCATATGTAGCCCCCCACCACTACCACCCGGGGCCCGTAGGGCTTCACCCTGGGCACATCGGCAGGGCCCAGCCCCCCGGCCAGGGCAAAGGGCACCCCTATGGTGCGGGAAAACTCCTCCAGGGCCTCAAAGAGCCTCTCCCTTCCCAGGGCCTTCTGCTCATCCAGCCCCACATGGATTAGGAACATGTGGGGCCCCAGGGGCTCAAGCTCCCTGGCCCTTTCCACCCAGTGCCTGCAGCCGATGAGGTCCACCATCACCCGCCTGCCCCTCTGCCTGGCCTCGGCGACGGCCCCCTCCACGGTGGCCCCGGAGGCCTGGGCGCAGACGGTCATCCAGTCGGCCCCGGCCTCAAAGGCCAGCCGGGCCTCAAGGCCCCCGGCATCCATGCACTTCATGTCGGCCAGAAGGGCCTTTTCAGGAAACTGGGCCCTCAGGCGCCTTACGGCTTCCATCCCCTGGGCCTTTATGAGGGGGGTGCCGGCCTCCAGTACATCCACCCACTCCGAGGCCTCCCGGGCCACCCTCAGGGCCTCCTTTAGCTCCAGGAAGTCCAGCGCCAGCTGCAGAAGGGCCATCCCAGGAAAATCATAGCTCAGGGCAGAGAGCTGTCAAGGCCTGGGCCGCTTTTTTCATGTTCAAACTCCTCCCTTGCCCCCGGCCTTGAAGGCCACCCGGGAGGGGCCGTCCGCCCTGATGTATCATATATCTATGCAAAAGGTCCTTCACGGCATAACCAGGCTTACGGAGTACGACATATATCTCTTCAAGGAGGGTCGGCACCGCAGGCTTTACGAGAAGCTGGGGGCCCACCTCATGGAGGTCGACGGCCTCCAGGGGACCTACTTCGCCGTCTGGGCCCCCAATGCCCAGGAGGTCTCGGTCATAGGGGACTTCAACGGCTGGAGCCCCGGGGCCCATCCCCTGGCAGTAAGATGGGACGGCTCGGGCATCTGGGAGGGCTTCATACCAGGCCTGCAGAAGGGGACGCTGTACAAGTACCACATACTTTCTCGCCACGGAGGCTACCGGGCGGACAAGGGCGACCCCCTGGCCTTCTACTGGCAGCGCCCTCCCGAGACCGCCTCCATCGTCTGGGATCTTCAGTACCAGTGGCACGACCAGGAGTGGATGGCCCAGAGGGCCCGGAGGAACTCCCTGCGGGCCCCCATGAGCATCTACGAGGTGCACCTGGGCTCCTGGCGGAGGGGCCCAGGGGGCAGGTGGCTCGGCTACCGGGAGCTGGCCCCCCTGCTGGCCCAGTATGTGAAGGAAATGGGCTTCACCCACGTGCAGTTCCTTCCCGTGATGGAGCACCCCTTCTACGGCTCCTGGGGCTACCAGTGTACCGGCTACTTCGCCCCCAGCAGCCGGTACGGTACCCCCCAGGACTTCATGTTCCTGGTGGAGCACCTCCACCAGCAGGACATAGGGGTGATACTGGACTGGGTGCCCTCCCACTTCCCCGACGACGCCCACGGCCTGTGCTTCTTCGACGGCACATACCTTTACGAGCACCAGGACCCCCGCAAGGGCTACCACCCCGAGTGGCACAGCTACATCTTCAACCACGGCAGAAACGAGGTGCGCAGCTTCCTCATCTCCAGCGCCCTGTACTGGCTCAAGCTCTACCATGCCGACGGCCTCAGGGTGGACGCCGTGGCCAGCATGCTCTATCTGGACTACGCCAGGGGCCCGGGCGAATGGGTGCCCAATGTGTTCGGCGGAAGGGAGAACCTGGAGGCCATAGAGTTCCTCAGGCTCCTTAACGAGGCCATATACGCCGAGTGCCCCGATGTGCAGAGCATAGCGGAGGAGTCCACCGCCTGGCCCATGGTCTCAAGGCCTACCTATGTGGGAGGCCTGGGCTTCGGGCTGAAGTGGAACATGGGCTGGATGCACGACACCCTGCAGTACTTCTCCAAGGACCCCGTGCACAGGAAGTACCACCACAACCAGCTGACCTTCAGCATCTGGTACGCCTTTAGCGAGAACTTCGTCCTGCCCCTTTCGCACGACGAGGTGGTCTACGGCAAGGGCTCCCTGCTTCAGAAGATGCCCGGGGACGAGTGGCAGAAGTTCGCCAACCTGAGGCTCCTCCTGGGCTACATGTTCACCCACCCTGGAAAGAAGCTCTTGTTCATGGGCGGGGAGTTCGGCCAGCCCCAGGAGTGGTACCACGAGGAGGCCCTGAACTGGGACTGCCTGAAGCAGCCCCTTCATCAGGGCCTGAGCCTCTGGGTGAAGGACCTCCACAGGCTCCTCAGGGCCGAGCCGGCCCTGTATGAGCTGGACACCTCCCACGAGGGCTTCCAGTGGGTGGACGCCTCCAACTGGCTGGAAAGCATTCTGTGCTACCTCCGCCTGGCCCAGAGCCCCCTGGAAAGCCTCCTGGTGGTGCTGAACTTCACCCCCGTGGTGAGGAACAACTACCTGGTAGGGGTGCCCCAGGGGGGCTTCTGGAAAGAGCTCCTTAACAGCGACGCCACCTGCTACGGCGGCTCCGGGGTGGGCAACCTGGGGGGCGTTGAGGCCCAGCCCGTGCCCCATCACGGCCGGCCCTTCAGCCTGCGCCTGAGCCTCCCGCCCCTGGGCATGCTGGTGCTGAAAAGGACTACTGAAGAAGGATGACCTGGATGTCCATCACATTGGTGCCCGTGGGACCGGTGACGAACAGGCCCCCTGCCCGTTTGAAAAAATTATACGAGTCGTTCCTCTGAAGGAACACCTCCGGCTCCAGCCCCAGGCGCCTGGCCCTGCGGGCGGTAAGGCCGTCCACCACCGCCCCTGCGGCCGGGGTGGGCCCGTCGGTGCCGTCGGTGCCGGCAGAAAGGAGGCTTATGCCCTCCTGGCCCTGTACCTGGAGGCAGAAGGCCAGGGCCAGCTCCATGTTCCGCCCTCCCAGGCCCGGGCCTCGCACCGTCACGGTGGTCTCGCCGCCCGAAAGGAGGCAGAGCCCCCTGCAGCCTCGTGCCTTTGCCTGCAGGGCCTTTCGGGCCAGCCACCGGGCGGCCTCCCTGGCCTCGCCCCTCAGGGCGGTGGTTAGAACCTGCACCTGGTAGCCCAGCTCCAGGGCCCTCCGGGCCGCCCCCTGAAGGGCCAGGCGGTTTGAGCCTATGAGCAGGTTTTCCACCCTGCCGAACACCCGGTCTGCTGGCTTGGGGGTCTCGGGCCTCTTGCCCTCAAGCCCTTCCCTGAGGGCCGAGACCACCGCCGGGGAAACCCTCTGCAGCAGCCCGTACTTCTCAAGCACCCTCCAGGCATCCCCAAAGGTGCTTTCGTCCGGGGCAGTGGGGCCGGAGGCTATCACATCCACCCTGTCGCCCAGGACATCGGAGATTATGAGGCTTACCACGTGGGCGGGCCAGGCCGCCTGGGCCAGCCTGCCCCCCTTGACGGCCGAGAGGTGCTTCCTCAGGGCATTGAACTCCTGGATGTCCGCCCCGGCCTTAAGGAGGAGCTCGGTGGTGCCCTGCAGGTCCTGGAGGCTGAGGCCCTCCAGGGGCCGCTCCAGCAGGGCCGAGCCCCCGCCAGAGATGAGGCAGACAACGAGGGTCTCCTCGTCCGCCCCCCGGAGCATCCCCAGCAGCTCTTCCGTGGCCCTCAGGCCGGCCTCATCGGGCACGGGATGGGCGGCCTCCCTGAGAAGGATTCTCTCCAAGGGCCCGCCGTGGCCGTAGGGGGTGATTACCAGCCCGCCCTGAAGAGTCCCTCCCAGGGCCTCCTCCAGGGCCCGGGCCATCCCCCAGGAGGCCTTCCCAAAGCCCACGGCGAGGATTCTCCCCAGTCCCTCCCTCCTGGAGTTCTCAAGCACGGAGGGCAGGTGCTCCCTTACCAGCCTGCCGGGCTCTACCGCCTGGAGGGCAGAGCGGAAGATCTCCCCTAAGGCCTTCCCAGGCTCTGGAAGGCGCCCCTTCAAATCACCCGGCCAAGAACTGCATTCTGGGGCCCGTCATCTTTAAGGGGGGCTCAGGGGTCGGCCCGCCATGCTCATATGATGCCCAGTTTTCTGCCCACCCTCTTGAAGGCCTCCAGCACTCGGTCAAGCTGCTCATCGGTGTGGGTGGCCATGTAGCTGGTGCGGATGAGGGCCTTCCCGGGGGGCACCGCGGGACTGACGGCCACATTGGCGAAGACCCCCTCCTCCTGCAGCATCATCACGAAGCGGAAGGCCGTCTCGTCCTGTCCCACTATCACGGGCACGATGGGGGTCTGGGTGGGGCCCACATCGAAGCCCAGGGCCTTGAAGCCCTCTATCATCTTCCTGGTGTTGCGCCACAGGCGCTGAAGGCGCTCCGGCTCCTCCTCTATGATGTCCAGGGCCGCCGAGACCGCTGCCACCGAGGCCGGCGGCGGCGAGGCGCTGAATATCAGGGAGCGGGCGAAGTGCTTGATGTAGTGGATCACCTCCTCGGGGCCTGCCACGAACCCCCCTATGGAGGCCAGGCTCTTGGAGTAGGTGCCCATTATGAGGTCCACCTCCTGCTCCAGGCCGAAGTGCTCGCAGGTGCCCCGGCCGGTGCGGCCCAGCACCCCTATGCCGTGGGCGTCGTCCACCATGAGGCGCACCCCGTGGCGCCGGCAGACCCTGAGCACTTCGGGCAGCCTCACTATGTCGCCCTCCATGCTGAAGACCCCGTCCACCACCACCAGGGCGGCTCGGCCTTGGGCAGTGCTGAGCACCCTGTCCAGCTCCCCCGGGTCGTTGTGCTTGAACTTTCTTACCTCCCCGTAGGAGAGGCGGCAGCCGTCTATGATGCTGGCGTGGTCCATCTTGTCTATCACCACCAGGTCGTCCTTACCCACCAGGGCCGATATCACCCCCAGGTTGACCTGAAACCCGGTGGAGAACACCAGGGCGGCCTCCTGGCGCATGAAGCGGGCAAGCTTTTCCTCCAGGGCCACATGGATGTCCAGGGTGCCGTTGAGGAACCTGGAGCCAGCGCACCCGGTGCCGTACTTCCTTATGGCCTCCTGGGCCGCCTCCTTCACCTTGGGATGGTTGGTAAGGCCCAGGTAGTTGTTGGAGCCCACCATGATCATCCTGCGCCCCCCCATGAGGACCTCGGGCTCCTGGGCACTCTCTATCATCCTGAAGTAGGGGTAAAGGCCCTGGGCCTGCACCTCCCTGGCCTTCTGGAAGCGCCGGCACTTCTCAAAGAGGTCCTTGCGCTTCAGAGCCATTGATGAATCCTGTACCAATCTGCCGTCCATTTCATCCCTTCCTTGAGCTTTACTCTGGGCCGAAAGCCCAGCTCCGCCCTGGCCCGCTCCGAGGAGCACACCCAGTGCCTGTGGGCAAGCTCCCTGAGCTTGTCCTTGCTGAGCATCTCCTCACGCAGCAGTGGGGAAAGAAGCCTCAGCAGCCCCAGGGGAGTGGGCACCCTGAGGGGACGCCGCCCCAGGGCATCGGCCAGGGCCTCCCATATCTCTCTGCTGCTGTAGGGCCCGTCGGAGACGAAGTACACCCGGCCCTGAAGGCCCTCCCTGGTGGCCGCCAGTATGAGGGCCTCCACCAGGTCGTCCACATAGAGCATGGAGTAGACGCTTTGCCCCCAGTAGGGGAAGAGCCCCTTCTGGGCCAGCCTGAAGAACACCTGAAGCCCCCTGTCCCTGGGGCCGTAGACCACCGGAGGCCTCAGCACCACCGCGGGCAGCCCCCTGGCCAGCACCGCCTGCTCGCCCTGGAGCTTGCTTCGGCCGTAGTGGGAGACCGGCCTGGGAGGGCTCTGCTCATCTACCGCCGCGCCGTTTTCCGAGGGGCCTGCGGCGGCCAGGCTGCTGAGGTACAGGAAGCGCCTCAGGCCCGGAGCATGCTCCAGGGCGGCCCGGAGGAGATTGTCCGTCCCCTGGGCGTTGACCAGGTAGAAGTCCTCCACCCTGGGGGCCGAGATGAGCCCTGCCACATGAAAGATATACTGCACCCCCTTGACCGCCTCGGCCAGGCTCTGGGCTTCGGTGCAGTCGCCATAGCAGGGGACCACCTCCAGGCCCTCCAGCCACCTCAGCTGGGACTGCCGGCGCAAAAGCACCCGCACCCTGAAGCCCTCCCTCAGGAGGGCGGCCACCAGGTGGCTTCCTATGAACCCGGTGGCCCCTGTTACCAGGGCCTCCATAGTTGCCTATTTTGGGCTACTGGGGCGGAGGCTGTCAAGCCAATGGGGACATTTGCCGCAGCCTCCGAATGCGCTCCTCAATGGGCGGATGGGTGCTGAAGAGCATGAGGAAGCCACCCCTGCGCCTTCGGCCACTGAGGGGATTGACGATGAACAGGTGGCTGGTGGCGGGGTTTGCCTGAAGGGGTATCCTCTCCGAGGCGGCCTGAAGCTTGCTCAGGGCGCTGGCCAGGGCCTGGGGACTGCGGGCTATCCTGGCCCCGGTGGCGTCGGCCCCATATTCCCGAGCCCTGGAGATGGCCATCTGAAGTATCAGGGCCACTATGGGGGCCAGGATGGCCACCAGCAGGGCGGCCACAGGATGGCCCCCCTCCTCGTCATCGCCCCTCATGCCACCGAAAATGAAGGCCCACTGGGCCATCTGGGCCAGGTAGCTTATGGCCCCGGCTATTACCGCCGCTATGGTGCTGATGAGGATGTCCCGGTTCTTTATGTGCGCCAGCTCGTGGCCAATGACCCCGGCAAGCTCCTCGGCACTGAGCAGCCTCATGAGCCCCGTGGTCACCGCCACGGCGGCATGCCTGGGGCTCCTGCCCGTGGCAAAGGCATTGGGCTGCTCCTGAGGGATCACATACACCCTGGGCATGGGAAGTCCCGCCTGCTGCGAAAGCCTCCTGACCAGGGAGTAAAGCTCGGGGGCCTCGGCCTGGGAGACCTCCCTGGCCCTGTACATCCTCAGCACTATCTTGTCGCTGAACCAGTAGGCGAAGACATTCATCGCCAGGGCCAGCAGGAGGGCCAGGGTCATGCCCGCCCTGCCGCCCAGAAGGGCCCCTACCCAGAGGAAAAATACCGTAAGGCCTACCAGCAAGACCATGGTCTTTATGCTGTTCATGGGCTGTGTGCCTCCCGCTTTCTTGAGGTTTATTATTTAGAATAGATTAAAGGGAGGCAGGGTTGTCAAGACACCTGCTGAGGACCTCCTGCAGCTCCCGCATCCTGAAGGGCTTCTTCAGCACCCCCATGCCTTGGCGCCTGAAGCCCTCGGCCATCTCCTCCGTTATGTAGGCGGAGCAGACCACTACCTTGGGCGCCCCCTTTGGCAAATCCCCCAGCTTCTGGAGAAGGGTTGTGCCATTTTCCTCAGGCATCCTCAGGTCGGTAAAGACCACATCGAAGTTGTCCTTCTGCAGGGCCTGCAGGGCCTCCCTGGCACTGGAGACCGCTACGACTTTGTGGCCCCATTTGGTAAGGGCCCTGTGCAGGAACCACCTTACCAGCTGCTCGTCATCTACCACCAGGATGTCCATATGCTCCATGAAGTGGCATGGATGCAAGAACTGTGCTAATTCCTGGGGAGTTGTTAACAATGGATTGGAAGAAATTGCTTAGCCTTTCTCCGGGAGGAAGCCGAACTTCTGCATCCTGTAGCGCAGGGTGTCCCTGGTGAGGTTCAGGAGCCTGGCCGCCTTGGTCTGGTTGCCCCTGGTGGCGTCCAGGGCCTGGCGGATGAGCTCCTTCTCCACCTCTTCTATGTCCACCCCGCCTGGGGGGAGCTTGATGCTCAGGTTGGAGGGAGCTGCCGAGCCAACTTGTCCGCTTTGGAGTTCCACGGGCAGGTGCTCGGGCAAGATGTATTCGGTGCTTTCAAGTATCATGGCCCTCTCTATGACATTCCTTAGTTCCCGGACGTTGCCCGGCCAGGGGTACTGCAGGAAGAGCTTCTCTGTCTCCTTGGCCAGCCCCTTTACCTGCTTTTTGAACTCCCGGTTGAACTGGTCTATGAAGAACTTGGCCAACAGGGGGATGTCCTCCTTGCGTTCCCTCAGAGGGGGCAGGTAGACGGGGATGACCTTGAGGCGGTAGTAGAGGTCCTCTCGGAAGTTTCCCCTCTTGACCTCCTCGGCCACGTCCCTGTTGGTGGCGGCTATGACCCGCACATCCACCTCTATGTCCTTTATGCCTCCTACCCGCTTGAAGCACTTGTTCTCTATGACCTTCAGGAGCTTGGCCTGGGTGCCGGGTCTCATGTCGGCTATCTCGTCCAGGTAGATGGTGCCCCCGTCGGCCAGCTCAAAGAGGCCCTTCTTGGAGGTCTTGGCATCGGTGAAGGCGCCCCTTTCGTGGCCGAACAGCTCGCTCTCTATGAGGGTCTCGGGTATGGCGGTGCAGTTTATCTCTATGAAGGGCTTCTCCGCCCTGGCGCTCTGGTAGTGGATGACCTTGGCCACCAGGTCCTTGCCGGTGCCGGACTCGCCCTGAAGCAGCACCGTGGAGGCATCGCTGAGGGCCACCTTCTTTATGAGCTGGAAGACCTCCTTCATCCTGGGGCTCTGGCCGATGATGCTGTCAAAGCCGTAGCGGCTGCTGAGCTGGGTGCGGAACTGGCTGACCTCCTTCCTCAGGGCCCCTGTCTCCAGGGCCTTCTGCAGGAGGATTCTGAGCTTGTCCATGTTGAAGGGCTTTTCCACGAAGTCGTAGGCGCCCAGCTTGATGGTCTTCACGGCGGTCTGCACATCCCCGAAGGCGGTAATCATTATCACTATGGCTTCGGGGCTAAGTTCCTTTATACCCTCCAGCACCGATATGCCGGACACATCTGGCAGGTGGATGTCCAGGAGGGTAATGTCCGGGCCTTCCTCTTTGAAGATGTTCAGGCCCTCCAGGCCCTTCTCGGCGCAGAAGACCCGATAACCCTCTTTGGAGAGGTTCTGCTCTAAGGACCAGCGGAGGAGCTTTTCGTCGTCTATGACCAGGACCTTAGCCTTGGACATCTTCCCCCTGTGGAATTATAACACGAAAGGTGCTACCCAGTCCCTGGAGGCTTTCCACCTCAATCCTTCCGCCGTGGGCCTCCACGATGTTGAGGCTTATGGCCAGGCCCAGGCCGGTGCCGGAGTGCTTGGTGGTGAAGAAGGGCTTGAAGATGTCCTTGAGGCTCTCCGGCGGTATGCCCTCGCCGGTGTCGGAGAAGGAGACCTCCAAGGTGTTCTCCTGGGGGTCGGAGTACATCCCTACGGAGAGGGTGCCGCCGCCGGGCATGGAGCCGAGGGCATTGAGCATGAGGTTCAGGAACACCTGGTACATCTGCTCTGGGTCCACCCATGCCTCCGTGGAGGTGTCGGCCACCATGGTCTTAAGCTCCACCCCCTGTTGTCGGGCCTTGGCCTCCACGAACCTCTTGGCCCTTTCCAGCACATCCAGCAGGGAGGTCTTGACCCTTCGGGGTTGGGGGGGGCGAGCGAAGGTCAGCAGGTCCTTTATGGAGCGGTCCAGACGGTCTATCTCGCTCAGGACCTCCTGGATTATCTCCCTCCTGGGGTCCTGGGGGCTCATGTCCTCGGCCAGCACCTGGATGGCCCCGCTTATGCCCGCCAGGGGGTTCTTTATCTCGTGGGCCACGGCAGCGGCCAGCTCGCCCAGGGAGGCCATCTTCTGCATCTTTCTCATGGCATCCACCTGGCAGGAGGCCAGCTCTGCCCTGGCCTGGGAGAAACTCCTGAGCAGTCCCTCCAGGGCCTGGGAGAGTTCCCTGAGGGGCCCCGGCATCTCCTTAAGGGCGGTGAGGTCCGCCCGGGGCTCGTCCCTGACCCGCCTGAGCATCATGCTCAGACGCCTCAGGGGCCTGTGGTAAAACCGCCCAAGCAGCAGGGCCAGGCAGCCCAGCAGGGCCGCATGCACCAGGAGAAACAGCAGGAGGGCCCGGTCCCTCTGCTGCCCTATGGCCTGGAGCACCTCCTGGGTGGAGATCTCCACCGAAAGCACCGCCATTACATCCTTGTCCCGGCCGTGGCAGCCCTGGCAGGGCTGGTTGTTGTATATGGGCAGGAAGATCTCCCTGGCCACCCCCTCCTGGGCATCCCTCTGGAGCTTGGGCTGCACCGGAGGCGGCGGCAGGAGCCTGCCGTGCTCCTCCTTTCTGGAGGAGGCAATCACCGCACCGTTTACATCCAGGAGCCTCACTGCCTCTATGTAGCCCACGCTGAGGTTCCTCAGGACGGCGTCGAAGAAGCGGGCCCCCTTGCCCTCCAGCATGAGGTTCACCAGGCTTTCCTTGCTCAGGCGGGCCTGCTGGCCCAGCAGTCTTTCGGCCTGCTGCCTGAGCTGCCGCTCCTGGAAGCTCACCAGGGACAGCCAGCCCAGGGCGCTTATCAGAAGCAGCAGGGCGCAAAGCAGAAGGAAAGGCCTCCTGCCCTTCATCCGTCTCCTCCCCCCTTTAGCTCAAGCCTACTGAAGTCCTCCGTAAGCGTGCAGTCCGCTCAGCAGGAGATTCACTCCCAGATAGGTAAAGACCACCGCCACGAAGCCCACCACGGCCACCACCGCCGTCTTGTGCCCCCGCCAGCCCCTCAGCAGTCGGGCATGAAGAAAGAAGGCGTAGACGAACCAGGTAATAAGCGACCAGGTCTCCTTGGGGTCCCAGCTCCAGTAGACCCCCCAGGCCTGGTCCGCCCAGATGGCGCCGAATATGAGCCCCCCCAGGGTGAAGATGGGAAACCCGATGGCTATGCTCTTGTAGGTGATGTCATCCAGCATCTGGGGGGTAATCCTGAAGGTCTCTATCACCCTCCTGAGGGCGCCGCCGAAGCGCCACAGCGCAGCGACGAGCACCGCCGCCCCTACATAGCTGAGGAGCCTTACGGGGGCCGAGTAGCTCAGGAAGGTGCTCTTGAAGAGGAACCTTCTTAGGAATGCATCCGGGCTTCCTACTACCTCGTATCTGAGGAGGTCTATCCCCATGGCCAGAAGTACCACCAGGAAGAGCCCCAGCATGAGGCTCCAGAACAGGTAGGCACCCTCGGTGCGCCTCTGGGTGGTCAGTATGAGGTACATGAGGGCGGTGCTGAAGGCCAGGGCGAAGGTGGCATAGGCAATGAAGCTCATGAGCACATGGGCCAGCAGCCAGTTGGACTGAAGCGCCGGCACCAGGGGCTGCAGCCCCTTGGACATGCCCGAAAGCTCTATGAAGGCCAGGGCCATGCCTGCCACAGGGGTAACGAAGGCCCCGAAGGAGCGGTTGTGGTAGCGGAACTCCACCACCAGGTAGGCCAGGATGAGGCACCAGACAAAGAACACCAGGGACTCGTAGAGGTTGGTAAGGGGCACGGAGCGGATGATGCTCATGCCGGAGAACTCGTAGAACTCCTTCCACCTCAGCAGTATGGCCACCGTCTGGGCCCCGAAGGAGGCCACCGTTATGCCCGTGGCCACCTTGCCTATGGCACCCACCCTGAAGGCCAGGTAGGCTATGTAGGCCACCATGGCCAGGAAGTACCCTATGGTGGACAGTCCGAAGAGGGGAGAGCTTTCCATATGCTTACCTCGCTCCTTCCTGCAGCAGGGCCACGAGGCGCTCCGCTCTGCGCCTCAGGGCCTGCAGATTCTTGTTGGCCGTAGCAGCCACCTCTATGCGGGTGGAGCCCTTGTCCTGCCATACCCTGACCCACAGCCTCCTGTGGCTCATGAAGAAGGCGGCATAAAGGCCCACACTCATTAGTATACACCCCAGGTAGACCAGCCACACCCCCGGGTCCTTGCGTACCTGAAGGCCCGTGTACTGCACTCCCCAGAAGTCCTTCATCTGCAGGATGTGGCCCTCCCTCAGGCGCCAGCTCTGGGGGTAGCGCTTCAGCACCCAGCGGCTGTAGGGCTCGGCCCCGGGGGTGCTGACCAGCACCCTTATGGCCGGGTTGTTCATCATCTGGCTGTAGGTGAAGGGCCTGCCCATCTCGTCAAAGCTCAGGGCAGGGTTGAACTCCTCTATCTTGACCTTGGTCTGGGTGCCGGGGATAGTGAACTCCTGTCCCAGCCTGAGGCTCAGGTCCTGGCTGATGCCCTCCCTGGTGCGCACCCTCAAGAGCGCCACGCCGCCGCTGAGGTCCGGCAGGAGGCCGTAGCTGGACTGGTAGAAGGTTATCCCCTTGTACTTGAGGGGCACATTGACCTCTATCCACTGCCTGTGCACCACTCGGCCGTCCTCTATAACGGCCAGGAGGCTTCGGTACTCCTTGGGCATATCGCTCTGGCCGTAGAAGTCTACCTCAAAGTCCTCGCACCTGATGAGGAAGCCGAAGGGTATGAGGCCCAGGCGGCGCATCCTGCGGCCGAGCTCCGCCTCGGTGAGGCCGAAGAACTGGGCCGCCTGGTAGAGGTCGCCGTTGGTGCTCTCCAGGGCGCTGAGGATTCGGTTGCGCTCCGTGAGCTGGGCCTGGCTCAGGGGCCTCTGGGCGAAGGCCAGGGGGTAGCTCATCCCCTCGGGAATGTTCACAAAGGCCTTGAAGCCGAAGAATATGCCCACCACGGCGCCGGCCAGTATCACCAGTATGCTCAGGTGGGTGATGTACACCCCCAGGCGGCTCATCCCGCCCCGCTGGGCGTAGAACTGCCAGGCCCCCTCGCCCTCGGCCTGCTCGTGGGCATTGAAGCCCACCTTCCTGAGGGCCTGCCTCAGGGCGTCCAGGTGCTCCTGGGCCCGCCCCCTGAGCTGAAGCTCCTGCCTGATGGGCATGGCTCGCATGGCCTCCCGGCTCAGGGGCTTTATGGGCATCCGGGCTATGCGCCATATCTTGGGGAAGCGCTCCAGGGAGCATATGGTGAGGTTCAGGGCAAACAGGGCCAGGAGGCCAAGGAACCACCAGGAGCGGTACATGTCCATGAAGCCCAGGGAAAAGAGGATGTCGTACAGGTCAGGGGCCAGGTGGGGGCCGAAGAGCTCGGTAAGTATCTGGATGTTCTTTTCCCTGGGGGCCCGCTGCTCCAGCACCGTGCCCACTATGGAGGTCAGGGCCAGAAGGGAGAATATCACTATGGCCAGCCTTACGGAGGCAAAAAGGCCCCAGAGCTTCTCCACCAGGCCGGCTCCCTGCTTTTTGGCCAAAAGACCTCCTTACAGGCTTACTTGAAAAATCTTATCCGAAAGCTTGTGAATTTGTTGTGAATATTATTATAAGGGATTTCCTTGATTTATTTCCTGCCCCTGGGCTCACAGCTGGCGCCCTGCTGAATCAGCACGGGGCGGTCCCTTTGGGCATCCACTATGCACAGGAAGCCGAAGGGCTCCTGGTAGGGGTTCTGCAGCCTGTGGCTCTCCCCAGGGGCTATGTAGAGCACATCCAGGGGCCGAAGCTCCAGCCTTCGGCCCTGCACCACGGCCTGGCCCATGCCCCTCAGGGCCACTATCACATGCACATGGCGATGCTGCTCCAAGGAGGTATAGCCCCCCGGGCAGAGCTCAAAGTACCTGAGGTGGAAGCAGCCCCCCTGCAGCCCCTCCTGCCCGGCCACCAAGGGGAACCTTCTTACCCCCTTGTGATGCGGGGCCCTGGGCTTGTAGAGCAGCTCCCTTGTGCCCTTCCAGCGGAAGCCTCCCTTATGCCTTATGAGCCTGCTACGCATTCTCAAAAGTGATTATCACCTTCAGGCAGTCCTGGGCCTGGGCCACCAGGCGGTAGGCCCGGGGGGCCTCCTGGAGGGGGAACCTGTGGCTTACCAGCATGGAGGCCCTGACCACCCCCTTCTGGATGAGCTCCAGGGCCTGGCGGGTCTCAGGGGGGCCGGCCGAGTAGCTGCTTAGCAAGGTCAGGTCCTTGAAGTAAAACTCCTGGTGCCTCAGCAGGAACACCTCCTCTGGGGGCAGGGGGGTGAACATCACCACCACTCCCTGGGGAGCCACCACCTGGAGGGCCTCCCCGAGGGCCCGGGCACTTCCGGGGCCCACGACCACCACCTCGGGCTCGGAGGCCTCGGCCAGGGCCTGGGCACTCAGGTCCAGCACTCGGTGGGCCCCCAACTGCAGGGCCTTCCTCAGCCTGTAGGGTACCACATCGGCCCCTACCACTTCCGAGGCCCCCAGGTGCCTTGCTGCCAGCACATGCAGGGCCCCCATGGGCCCCAGGCCCATCACCAGCACCTTTTTCCCCCTTATGGGGCCTGCCCTGCCGAGGGCCTTAAGCACGCAGCCCAGGGGCTCCACCAGGGTGGCGTCCTCAAAGTCCACCTGGGGGGGCAGCTTCAGGGTGTCGTGCTGGAGGTTCACCCGGGGCACCAGGATGAACTCCGCCAGTCCCCCAGGGATGAGCCTGCTTTGCCTCCAGGTGGCACAGTGCACAAAGGCCCCCCTCCGGCACAGGGGACAGTGCATGCAGGGGGCATGATGATGAAGGGCCACCCTGTCGCCCACCTGGAAGTCCTCCACCCCTGGGCCGAGCTCCACCACCCGGCCCGCCGGCTCGTGGCCCAGCACCAGGGGGGCCTTCCGGCTTATGTACCAGGGCAGCACATCCCCTGTGCAGATGCCCGAGGCCACAGTCCTCACCAGGGCCTCCCCGGGGCCCGGCCTGGGAACAGGGGCGTCCTCCACCCTTATGTCCTCAGGGCTGTAAAGCCGCACCACCTTCATGGCTCAAGCACATACTTTATCCCCCGGCCCTGCTTCAGTCTCCGGAGGCAGTGCTCCGTCTGCTGAAGCCCGTATCTGCCCGAAATCAGGGGCCTCACATCTATCCTTCCCTCCAGCAGGAGCCTCCTGGCCTCCCTCACATCCTGGGGGCTGAAGTGGAAGCTCCCCCTGAGTGTGAGCTCGTGGTAGTGAATCGTCTCGGCCAGGAACTGCACCTTCGCCCCCTTGCCGAGCCCTCCGAAGAGCACCACCGTGCCACCCTTCTGGGCATACTCCGGGGCCTTCTGCCAGGCCCGGGCCTGCCCGGTGCACTCAAACACGTACCGGAGTCCCTGGGGATAGCGGGCCCACAGCCTGGCCTCCTGCCCGGGGGTAAAGACTACCTCTGCCCCCAGGCGCCGGGCCAGCCTCAGGCGCTGGGGCTCCAGGGCAGTAAGGGCCACCCTCAGGCCCAGACCCCTCAGTACCAGCAGGTGAAGGAGCCCTATGGGGCCAGCGCCCATCACCAGGGCCGTCTGGCCCCTCCGGGGCCTCACCAGGCGCATCCCGTGAAGTACACAGGACAGGGGCTCCAGGAAGGCCGCCTCCTGGAAGCCCAGATGAGGAGGCTTGACAAATACATTCTCCCTGACCACATGCGCAGGAAGGAGAATGAACTGGGCAAAGGCGCCCAGGGCCATCGTCCTGGGAAGCTCCGGGCAGAGGTTGTAAAGGCCCTGACGGCAGAGCTGGCAGGCCCTGCAGGGCGCGGTGTGAACGGCCATGACCTCGGTGCCCGGAGGAAAGCGCCTGAGGCCCCTGCCCCTCTTGGCCACCACCCCTGAGAACTCGTGGCCCAGGGGCCCGGGAAGGGGCATAAGGGGGTGGCCCCGGAGGTAGGTCTTCAGGTCGGTGCCGCAGGTAAGGGCCGCCTTGACCCTTACGAGAAGCTCCCCCGGGCCGGGCTCGGGCACGGGCACCTCCCTGAGGGAAATCCTTCCAGGGGCCTCCAGGAATACGGCCTTCATGAGGGCCATTTAGAGCTCCAGGCGCCCGCCCCAGAGCTGTCCCAGCACCGCCGCCCCTATGAACACGGGCACATAGTAGAGCTCCAGATGCGAAAACATCCTTCCCAGAACAACTATAGGCACAGGGGCATGGATGCACAGCCACCAGGCGAGGGAGAACTTCCGAGTGGCCCTGCGGAGGTAGCCGAAAGGCAGATTCAGCATGAAGGTATAGGAGAAGAGGCCCAGCACCAGGGCCACCTTGGGTAGCACCGCCATAACAGAGGATAACCCAGCCTCCAGGGGGGTGTCAAACCTTTGTATAAGTTCACTCCATATGAGACACCGAGGGGTTCCTGTCGTTGATGATGCCACGGCCTTTGAGGAATTGCAACGGGGTCTCTTTATCCAGGCAGTGGTCTAGTAGAACTCCTCTGTGTGAGTCCTCTGGGCCCTCCCCCTGGCCCTGGAAGTTATTCTTCTTAGGGCAGGAAACCTCCTGGGCACCTCCCTGAGGAGTCTCCCCAGGGCCTGCTGCTCGTTGTAGTTCAGAAGGGAAAAGGTGCTATGATTTACCCATGGTGGTGTTTGAGGCCCTGAAGGGCCCTCCCGTGGCCGAGCAGGCCGTGGAGATTGTGGAAAGGAAGGGGCTGGGCCACCCGGATGTCATCACCGACCGGGTGGTGGAGGCCGTCAGCGTGGCCCTCTCAAGGGAGTACCTCAGGCGCTTCGGCACGGTGCTTCACCACAACATAGACAAGGGGCTGCTGGTGGCAGGCAGGGCCCAGAAGGCCTTCGGCGGAGGCAGGCTCCTCAGGCCCATGGAGCTGGTAGTAGGCGACAGGGCCACCTTCCAGGCAGAAAGGGAAAGGGTCCCCGTAAGGGAAATAGTGGTGGAGACGGCCCGGCAGTGGTTCCTCCGAAACCTCCGCTTCGTGGAGCCGGAAAGGCACCTGAAGGTCAGGGTGGCCCTGGCCCCGGGGGCTGCGCAGCTGGTGGACATCTTCAGGCGCGGGGGTCCTCCGGGGGCCAACGACACCTCCTGTGCCGCGGCCCACTGGCCCCCCACGGACACGGAGCAGGCGGTGCTTGCCCTGGAGCAGTTCCTGAACTCCAGGGCCTTCAAGGCCCGACTGCCCGAGACCGGCGAGGATGTAAAGGTCATGGGCCTGAGGCAGGGCCGAAGGCTCCACCTGGTGGTGGCCATGCCCCTTCTGGACAGGTTCATTCGCTCCGAGGCCCAGTACTTCGCCCTCAAGGAGATGGTGCTTCAGGACATAGTGCGCCACTTCGTCCCCCGCTTCAGGGACAGGTTCGAGGCCCTGGAGGTAGAGCTCAACGCCCTGGATGCCCGGGGTAGGGGCCTGGAGGGCATCTACCTGAGCGTGCTGGGCACCAGTGCCGAGGACGCCGACAGCGGCCAGGTGGGCAGGGCCGGCAGGGCAGGGGGTCTCATCACCCCCATGAGGCCCATGAGCCTGGAGGCCCCCTCGGGAAAGAACCCCGTTAGCCATGTGGGCAAGCTCTACAATGTGCTGGCCCAGCGGCTGGCCAGACAGCTGTATGAAAAGGTGGGGGGCATGAAGGAGACCCAGGTCTTCATCCTCAGCCGCATAGGGGCTCCCCTGGGGCGGCCCCTCATGGTCTCGGTAAAGGTGATGCTGCAGCGGGGAGCCTCCCTAAGGCAGATACAGAGGAGGGCCCAGCCCCTCCTGGAACAGGCCCTGCAGGGCCTGCCCAGCCTGGGCAAGGCCCTGGCCACAGGCAGGCTCAAGCTCTTTACCTAAAGCTTCACCTTAAGGCCCTTCATGAGCTCCCTGACCGGGGCGGGCACCCGGCCCAGGGAGCCCAGCTTCTCCACTATGAAGGAGCTCTGCATGATGAGCTTCATGGAGCTCAGCAGGTAGCGCTTCTTGAAGTCGTTGGGCATCCTCAGGAGCTCCTTCAGCTTGTTCATGTAGAAGCGCCTGTAGCAGTCTATGATGGCCACATCCACCTGCCTGAGGCTCATGGCCTTGGGCTTTATCACCGGGTCAATGAGGTTGTACTTGCGGTAGTCCCGGACCACTATGAAGGGCTCCAGCTCCTTGTACATGTCGGCATAGGGCCAGGGGGCCAGGGCCAGGAAGTGGGCGAAGTCGGGATTGTAGTGGATGGCCAACTGCAGGGTAGTGCGGATGCTCCGCTTGGTCTCCTGGGGAAAGCCCAGGATGAAGCTGGTCTCCGTAATCATGCCGTGGTCGTGGATGAGCTGCAGGGCCTTGCGGCCTGCCTCCACATCTATGTCCTTTTTGATGAGGTCCAGGGTCTCCTGGTTGGTGGCCTCCACCCCCACATAGATGTGCACCACTCCTGCGCGGCGGTACTTCTGCAGTATGTCGGCATCCCTGAGGATGTCCTCCACCCTGGTCTCCATGAGGAGGTAGACCCCCAGGTCGCGCTCAATCAGGAGGTCCAGGAAGCGCTCCCACCTGGCCCGGTCGCTGGTGGGGTACTCGTCGGTGATGAGCAGCACATTCACGCCGTAGCGCTCCCTGAGGTGCTCTATCTCCTGTACACAGCGCTCCGGGCGCCTGGCCCGCCAGGACTGCCTCCAGAACTTCTGCTGCGAGCAGAAGGTGCAGCTGTGGTGGCAGCCCCTGGAGGTGCTCACCGCTCCCAGCCGGCTCTTGGGAATGACGAAGTATCGGTAGTCCCTCCACTGAAGGAGGTCCCAGGCCGCAGGCAGGGCGTCCAGGTCAGCCAGGAAGGGCCTCGGAGGAGTACTCAGCAGCCGGCCGTCCTGGCGGAAGGCCAGCCCCTTGACCTTGCTGGGCCTGCCCCCGGCCTCCAGGCACTGAAGCAGCTCCCTGAGGGTCTCTTCCCCTTCGCCCCTGACGACGAAGTCCACCTGGGGGCTCTGCAGGGTCTCCTCGTAGAGGAAGCTGGGGTGAACCCCTCCGATGATGGTGACGATTCCGGGGCTCACCTGCTTGGCCACCTGAAGCACCCTCAGGGCATCGGGCTGGGTGGAGGTGATGGCCGAGGTGGCCACATAGGCGGGCCTTTCGCTCTCTATGGTCTTGTGTATCTCCCTGAAGCCCACGCCCTTGGTCATGGCATCGTAGATGATGGGCTCAAGCCCGGCCTCCCTGGCCTGGGCAGCCAGATAGACAAAATGCAGGGGAATCCAGCGGCCCGCCACCTCCACCACTCCGCAATGGTAAGGGGGGGTGATGAACAGTATCTTCCTTCGCCTGCGCCTCATTGTCCCAGCTCCGCCCTGATGGCCCGTACCCTCTTGGAAAGCCTCAGCCACAGCCAGGCCCCGCCGCCCACGAAGGCGAAGGCCAGGATGTGCTTCACGATGAGGGCAGGCACCTGGGCATGGCCCACCGCCTCGGCCCACTCGAAGGAGCGGTAGGCCAGGGTCCTGGGCACCCCCCCGATGAGTATCCAGGCCAAGGAGAACTTGGCCAGTCGGGTGATGCTCCCGTGAAGCCTCAGGAAGTAGGCGGCCTCTTCGGTGCTTCGGCCCTCGTAGCGCCTTAGCACCACCCACATGGCCACCCCGCTGGCCAGAAGCAGCGCCGTGGCCACATCGTGGAAGTAGTTGTTGAGCATTATGAGCACGCCCAGCCCTGGACTCATAGACTAATTATAAGCCAATGCCTCCCTTTTTCTCTGCCTGGCATACTCCCTGAAGGCCCTGCCCTGGGGGTACTGCACCATCCAGGAGGTGATGTGGCTCATGGGGAAGCCCCTCCAGGAAACCTGGAGCATTCTCCTGAGGATCTTGGGCAGCGTGAACAGCCTGGCCCTGAGCTGCACCAGGGCCTCCTCCCTCTCGGAGGGGCTCATGCTGGGATGCTCAAACACCGCATGATTGCCGTCGTAGCTGTCCCAGTCAAGCTCCCTGAGGAGGTAGGGCCTGTAGAGCTCGTAGAGCTCGGTGCCTGGAAAGGGGGTGGTCATCACCGGATGGGCCGCCACCTTAAGCTCCTCGCAGAGCCTATACAGGGCCTCGAAGTCCTCCCTGCTGTCCTGTCTTCCGCCCACCATCACAAAGAGCATCACCTCAATGCCTGCCGCCCTTATGCGCCTTATGATGTCCCGGCGACGCCTTCCCTGCTTGCCGGTAGCGCGATATTCCTCAAGGCTCAGGGGGTTTTCACTCTCCCAGCCCACCATGACGGCGGTAAGGCCCGCCCGGCGGGCATACTTCAGAAGCTCGTCGGCCCGGGGATGCTCCAGGCTCACCAGGTCGGCCGAGCCGAACCACCACTTGCCCTTCACTGCAATGCTCATTTCCCTGTAAAGCTCAATGGAGCGCTCTATGCTTATGCCCCAGATGTTGTCGTCAATGCCCCAGAAGAGGCGCCAGCGGCTCTGGGCCACCTCGGCTACCACCTCGTCGATGGGCCTGAGCCTGACCCTTCCACCGTAGAACCTGTGCACCGAGCAGAAGCTGCAGCGGAAGGGGCAGCCCCGGGAGGTCTGAAAATACCCGTAGACATACCTCTTGTCCCCCCACAGATGGGTCACCGGCCGGGGAAGCCCCTTGAGGGGAAGGAGCCTGCCCCGGTAGAGGGGCTGTAGGCTCCCCCTCTGGATGTCCCTCAGCAGCTGGGGCCACACCTCCTCGGCCTCCCCCAGCACCAGGGCATCGGCATGGGCCTTGGCCTCCTCGGGAAGGGCGCTTACATGGATGCCCCCCAGGACGACCTTCTTGCCCATGGCCCTGAGGGCATCGGCAGTGCGGTACACCCAGGGGGCCTGAGGGGTAAGTACCGTAAAGAGGAAGGCATCGGCCTCGGCCGCCTCGGGCTCAAAGGGCTCCTTGTTGGCATCCACCAGCCGGAGCTCCACCCCGGGGTCATGCTGCCAGGTAAGGCCCGCCAGGTACTCCAGCACGGGCGGGGCTATGGGCAGCCCCTTGGACATCTGGCCCTTGGCCCCGAAAGGAGGAGAAACCAGAACGAGCCTCATCAAAAAAGAATGGTAGCAAAAACCGTGCTAAAAGGGCAATTTCCGCCAAGTTGTATAATAAACCATGTCTGCCAAGCTGGTCGTCCTGTTGTTGTCCCTGGCCCTGGTGCTGGGCTGTGCGGCGCAGCTTCCCAGGGAGGAGGTACCGGAGCTCTACTGGCCCCTGCCCCCGGAGAAGCCCAGGATAAAGTTCGTGGACCTCATCATCGGCAGCATAGATGTCACCGGGGTGCGAAGCGGCAAGTTCAAGCAGTTGCTCTTTGGTGAGGAGCCCGAGGTGGGCTTCCTGAAGCCCTCCTTCGTGGCCGCCAGGGACCGGGTGCTTTACATAACCGACATAGGCCGGGTGCATGTCTATGACTTCAAGCGCAAGGAGTACCGGGCCATAGGGGGAAGGCTCCTTACCCCCACGGGAATAGCCGTGGGCCCCAACTCCGTGTTGTATGTGGCCGACTCCTCCAGGAGGGCCCTTTACATCATCAGCCCCGAGGGCAAGTTCACCGAGATAAAGGGCTTTGCCACCCCCGGGGGGGTGGCCCTGGACGAGAAGCGGGGCAGGGTCCTGGTGTGCGACACCAAGAAGCACCAGGTGGTGGTGCTGGACACCCGGGGGCGGCGCCTCTTTAGCATAGGCAGAAGGGGAAGGGGCCCGGGGCAGTTCAACTTCCCCTACGATGTGGCCGTGGACAAGGAGGGTAGAATCTATGTGGTGGATTCAGGGAACTTCAGGGTGCAGATACTGGCCCCCAACGGGCAGCCCATAAGGGCCTTTGGCACCGTGGGAATGGTGCCGGGCACCTTTGCCCGGCCCAAGGGCATAGCACTGGACTCCCAGGGCCACATCTACGTGGTGGACGCCGCCTTCGGCAACTTCCAGATATTTGACCGCCTGGGCAGGGTCTACCTGGCGGTGGGCACCAACGGGCTGGCCCCGGGGCAGTTCCAGCTGCCTGCAGGCATAGCCATAGACGAACGGGACCGCATCTATGTGGTAGACCAGATGAACCGCCGCATCCAGGTCTTCCAGTACCTGAGGCACCAGTAGGGGTTTTGACTTCAGGCCCCTGGGATTGTATTATAGTGCCATCTGAGAACTGAAACTTTAAACTTCACAGGAGGGGACGATGAGAGCAGTGGTGGTTTTGGCTCTGGTTCTGGCGTTTTCCCTGCTACCTCTGGTGGCCCTGGGGGCGGGGGCCCATGAGGGGCTGAACTGTGTGGGTTGCCACGGCATCCACAACGCCAAGGGAGAAATTATCTTTGCCGTGGAGCCCAACAAGAAGGCCCTGAATCCCAGGACAAAGCAGCCCTACACCGGGGTCACCGCCCTGTGCCTGGGCTGCCACGAGACCATGGACAAGGGCGGGCTGGGCATCCTGCCCGTATCGGTGGCCATGAGCCACCCCTTCGGTGTAAAGCCCAACCCCAAGGTGGCCGTGGTGCCCCAGGAGTTCCTCAGGGAAGGGAAGCTGGAGTGCGTGGGCTGCCACGACCCCCATCCCTCCAACCCCAACTACAAGTACCTGAGGGTGGACACCAAGGGAGGGGCCAAGATGGAGGCCTTCTGCGCCCTGTGCCATCCTGCCAAAGGGGAGGTCAAGCCCACCGGGCTTAAGGTCTTCAGCAGCATGGACGAGCGCAAGTTCGCCGCCCCCAAGCCCAAGGCCCCGGCCAAGAGGCCCGTAAGGAAGAGGTAGCCCTTCCTTCCGGGTGCTTTCATGAGGCGCCTCTGGGCAGTCCTTCCGGCCCTGGCCGTCCTGCTCTTGGCCGTAGCGGTCGGGGCCGGTTCCGTAAAGAAGGTAGGTGCCTTCCAGGACAAGCAGAATGCCCTTAACCTGGTCCGTTCTCTCAAGGCCGCGGGACGGGATGCCTTCATCAAGAAGGTCAAGGTAAAGGGCAAGGTCTTCTACAGGGTGTATGTGAGGCAGGGGAGCAAGCGTGCTCCCCAGGCCGAGCCCGTCCCCCAGGTGAAGCCCAAGGCCCTGCCCGTGGTGAAGGCCCCGCGGAAGCTTCCGGACTGCCAGAGGTGCCACAAGCTGGAGCCTTCGGCCAAGGGGGTGCATCCAGCGGTGGCCATGGGCTGTGGCGTCTGCCACCCCCAGGCCCACCAGCGGGATGCCCAGTACGAGAAGGGGCTGGCCGCAGAGGGGGCCGAGCTGTGCTTCCTCTGCCACCAGAGGGAACCCTTCGGCCAGGCCCATGTGCATCCTCCCGTGGGGGCGGGAAACTGCACCTTCTGCCACGACCCCCATGTGTCCGAGCACGGCAAGCTCCTGCTGTCCCCCCTGCCCCAGCTGTGCTTCAACTGCCACGACCAGGAACGCCTGCTGAAGGGGGTCTCGGTGCATCCGCCCGTTCAGGCGGGCACCTGCACAGGATGCCACAACCCCCACTCCTCCAAGGCCCAGCGGCTGCTGCTGGCCTCGCCCCCCGAGCTCTGCATGCTCTGCCACGACAAGGGCATATTCACCGGCAAGAGATACTCCCATCCCCCCGTGGCCTCGGGCATGTGCACAGGCTGTCACGGCGCCCATGCGGCAGAGGCCGAAAAGCTACTCCTGAGCAAGCCCCCTGGACTGTGCTTCACCTGCCATCCCGGCCAGGGCTTTACCGGCAAGAAGCATGTGCATCCCCCCGTAAAGGCCGGCGCCTGCGCTGACTGCCACGAGCCCCACCAGAGCGACACCGCCAGGCTCCTGCGCTCCGCCCCTCCAGGGCTGTGCCTTCAGTGCCACCAGGAGGCCCAGGTAATGCCCGGGCCCAGGCGCCATGCCCCCGTGGAGGCAGGCACATGCTCGGGCTGCCACCAGCCCCACCAGAGCGATGCCGAGAAGCTCCTGCACAGCAAGCCCCCGGAGCTCTGCTTCGGCTGTCACGACAGGGCGGCCTTCCAGGGCAAGAAGATTCAGCACCCTCCGGTGAAGACCGGCCTGTGCTCCAGCTGCCACCAGCCCCACGCCTCGGTAGAGTTTAAATTGCTCCTCAAGGAGCCCCCGGAGCTCTGCTTTGACTGCCACGACAAGGCGGGCTTCACCAATATGCGGAAGATCCACGGCCCGGTGGCCATAGGGCAGTGCTCGGGCTGCCACCAGCCCCACCAGAGCGATGCCGGCAGACTCCTCCATGAGCCCATTCCCCAGGTCTGCTACCGGTGCCACAGGCCCGGTAAATTCCAGAAGAAGAACATCCATCCCCCCGTGGCCGAAGGCAAGTGCCTGCAGTGCCACACCTCCCATGTCTCCAGGTACCGCTCCCTCCTGGTGCTCAGGGACAACGAGGTCTGCAGGGAGTGCCACGAGGCAGTGCTGGATGTCCCCCACCCCGTGGTGGGAGTAAAGAGGATAGGCCATCCCCTCAGGGGCAGGCGCGACCCCCTGAGGAGGTACAAGCGCTTCACTTGCACCAGCTGCCACGAGCCCCATGCCTCCGACTGGGGCAGGCTCTTCCGCTACCAGGCGGAGATGCCCAGGGGCCTGTGTAAATACTGCCACAAAAGGATGTAGCCGTTGACATGACGATAGCGCAGTCTTTAAAATCTCTACTGCCATGAAGAGGCTGGCCTGGTTAGTTGCCACAGCGATGTTGCTCCTGCTGGTAGCCCTGAGTGCGGCCCAGGAGGCCAAGCAGGTGGGCTCCTTCTCCGTAAAGGCTAATGCCGAGGCCCTGGTCAGAAAGCTCCAGGCCGAGGGCAAGGACGCCTTCCTCAAGCAGGTGGTGGTAAAGGGCAAGGTGTTCTACAGGGTGTATGTGCGCCCCGGGCCCAAAGAGCCCCCGGTGGCCAAGCCCGAGGCGCCCCCTGAACCTGCCCCGCCGCCCCAGGAGGTGAAGGAGGCCGAGCCCGAGCCAGCCCCCGCGCCCCCTGCGGCAAAGGAGGCACCTCCCGCACCCAAAGAGGCTGCGCCTGCCGTGGCCATTCCGGACTCGGAGTGCACCATGTGCCACCAGCCCCTTACCCAGGGCAAGGTGGTACACACCGCCTTGCAGATGGGCTGCCAGGCCTGCCACACCGGGGTGGACGCCAGCCAACTGCCCCACAAGTTCAGCGGCGCCTCCAAGGGCCTGAGCGCCGAGCCCCCCCAGCTCTGCTTCGGATGCCACCAGCAGAAGGACTTCTCCGCCAGCACCGTTCACGCCCCTGTGAATCTGGGCATGTGCACCAGCTGCCACAATCCCCACAGCAGCGCCGAGGCCAAGCTGCTTGTCTCGGCCATGCCGGAGCTCTGCTACCAGTGCCACGACCAGGGGGGATTTCAGAAGAAGGTGGTGCACGCCCCCGTAGCCACAGGGGCCTGCACCGATTGCCACGCCCCCCATGCCAGGAACAACCCCAAGCTGCTCCTGAGGCGGGGTCCCCTGCTTTGCAGGAAATGCCATCCCAGGGTGGAGAAGCGTCCCCACGCCGTGGTGGGCTTCAGGGGCAGGGGCCATCCCCTGAGAGGCAAGAAGGACCCCCTCAGGGAGGGTAAGCCCTTTGAGTGTCTGAGCTGCCATCTCCCCCACGCCTCGGACTGGGCGAGGCTGTTCAGGTACAAGGCCGAGAGCTCCTTTGACCTCTGCCTGCACTGCCACCAGATGTAAGGCCCTCTGGGGCCTGCTGCTGGGAGCCCTGCTGCTGCCTTGCTCTGCCCAGGCCCTCCAGAAGGAGTTTTCCTTGGGGGCGGGAACAAGCCTTAACAGTCTGCAGAGCACCCAGCTTATGGTGGTAGTGGCGGTGCAGAAGCCCTTCAGGGAGTTCCTGCTTCGGGCCGAGGCCTCCCTGGAAGCCGTTCAGGCCCCAGGAGACACCCTGGGCGTTCTGGGTGGGGCCCTGCTTCTGAGGCTGCCCCTGGGGGCCAAGGGCCCCTTCCTGGAGCTTGGCGGAGGGCTGAACCTGGCCAGCTCCGATGCCCTGGGGGACCGGGACCTGGGAGGCCCCTTTTTTCTGAGCTTCATAGCCTCGACAGGCTACGGTCGGGGCCCCTGGGCCCTGGCAGTGCGCTACAGGCACCTTTCCAATGCCTGGCTGTACGAGGAAAACCCCGGACTGGACTCCCTGTACCTGATGCTCTTCAAGGTCTTTAAATGAGAAGGGGGGCGGGGGCCGAAGGCCCCCGCCCCCCACTCCCTCGGCGCTACTCCTGCAACACCCCTCCTATGACCGCAGGGGCCCCCTCTACCTCAGGCACTGGGCCAATGCCAGGGGCCTGCCAGTCCGAAAGGTCAGGCAGCTGGTAGGAGGTGGTGCTCAGCCCAGAGCACTCCGAGGCATCCACGACCTTCATCCACTGCTCCTTCTCCAGGGCCTTCACGAAGTACTTTGTACCGCTGCTGCCCTCCAGCACCGAGCCGTCGGGAATTACCAGCTGGGGTACCCACCGGGTGTTGGGCCCGCACTCGGCCTCGGCCCCCGTGTCTATGTCCACGCAGCTGCCGGGTATGCCGTGCAGCTCGCCAAAGCCGCTGTACTCCAGGTAGAAGGTGCTGCTTTCGCCGTCGCCCCAGTCGTGGACATACCTGAGCATGAGGGGAGGCTCAAAGGTTATGAAGGCACCCTCGGAGTCCTTGAGGGCAGTGAAGTGGTTCCAGTCGTGGGGCCCCGTCTCCCAGGTGTAGAACTCCTCCAGGTTGCTCCAGGCCTGCCACCCACAGGTGCTCTCTCCCGTCTCGTCCCACTCGCAGGCCAGGGCGTTGAGGTTTGCCGCCGTGGGCTCAAACAGGGGCCCGCTCCAGAGCCCCCAGGGGAAGGCCTCGTTGTCCTGGGTAAGCACCACGGGACTGGTGCCGTTAAGAAGCACCATGCTCTGGAGGTCAAAGCTGTAGGCCACATAGTTGGCCACCGAGGGGGCCACGGGCTGGTACTCTATGTCCGAGGTGTCAAAATAGGGGCTCGAGGTGTTCAGCACCGCCGGGTCGGGACAGCCGCTGAAGCAGGCCAGCTCAGCAGGTACCTCCTGGCCCGGGTAGACCAGGTCCTCGGTGTAAAGCACTACCTCGGCGCTGTCGGAGGCGGTGCAGTTGAAGAGCCCCGTTTCGGGCTCAGGAACGCAGTCCTGGAGCTTCACCTGCAGGGCCCCGCCCAGGGCCTGCGACCAGCAGTAAAGCTCGGCCCACTGAAGGGCGCTCAAGTCCAGGGTGCCGGTGGTGGACTCCCACAGCCAGGTGCTGGTGTTCAGGATGGCCGTCTTCTGAAAGGCCTGGCCGTCCCACTGAAGGATGTACTCTGTGTCGGTGCCGGTGGAGGGGTCAAACTCGTGGTACTGCAGGGGCACATTCTTTATGGCCCCCAGGGTGAGGCTCTGCCGAGTATGCCTTATCAGCCTGCCCTGGGAGATGAACAGCTCGTAGGGCGTGGCCACCTCCCCCTCGGGGCTGTAGGTGAGCTTGTAGAGGGTCTCGCCGCCGCTGAGGCTTACCTCTTCGGGGAACCAGACGCCCCAGTAGCCTACCCAGCCGTAGTAGGCCACATCATCGGGGCTTACATACTTCACGGGGAAGCCCGAGTTGCGAAGCACCCTGGAGCCATCGGAGGAATTGTACAGGCCGTAGCGCCAGGCGGTCTCCTCAAACTGGGTGCGGCTGAGGCACTGGGCGCCGGAGGCGCCGTTTCTCAGGAAGTGGGTGGCGTCGTAGGCGAAGTCGAAGGCGGCCTCCTCGGTCCCCCCAGGGGTGTTGGCCATGGTGTAGACGCTGCCGCTTCCGCTGAAGCCGTCGGCCGCTCTCTGAAAGGTAGCGCTCTCGGTGAAGGAAACCTCCCCCTCGGGGCCCTGGAAGGCACCGTTGACTATGAAGCTCAGGAGCACCCCGCCAGAGCTCTCCTGGGTCTTCATGAATCCCCTGAAGAACTCCTGGGAGCTCACCTGCCCGTTGATTACGGCAAAGCTCTGGAAGTTCATGGTGAAGAGTCCCAAGGGATTGTCCTCGCTCTTGCCTTCCGTGATCACCAGGTTGGCGAATATCATGCTGGCGGGCTCATACTCATCCCCCTGCTCCTGGTGCACCCATATCTTGACCACCTGGGGGGCAGTGTTGGACACCCTGGAGGAGCTTACCACCCAGAGCTCGTAGTCCGGCATGGTGGAGGAGCTGCCCTGGTTCTTGGACTCCTGCCCTGCACCCTCGGCGCTGTCCCTGGCGCTGGAGCAGAGGTTGAGGTCCACCTGGGCCTTGTAGGGACCCGCATTCAACATGGCCTCGTAGCGGCTTTGGTCCAGCATGCACAGTATCTCGTTTACCAGGTTGAAGGCCTTGGCCGAGCGCTCAAACACATACACGATGGGCGCATCCTGGTGGTAGTCCGACTCGGCCGGAAGCTCCTGCACGGAGTTTGCCATGGCCTCAAGGGCCAGGGTGCCCACCCAGGAGCCCTCGGCCTCTCCCTCCTGGGGCTCCACCACGCTGACCTTCTCGGCCACCTCCAGGGAGCTCACCGAGCCCTCGGTGGTGGTGCCATCGGTGGTGCCGCCGCCGCCGCAGCCCGTAAGGGCCGCTCCGGCAAGGGCCAGAAGCAGCACCAGAAACCCATACACTATGCACCTTGAAGGACTCATTGCGAAAAATCCCCCCTTCGGCCGCATCCTGAGGCCTCCCCACGGGAGGCCTTCTGCGTAAATGGGTTCGGCCCTAGGGGGGAAAACTTTAACGGGAAAAAAGGGGGGGGCGGGGGCCGAAGGCCCCCGCCCCCCAAAAGGGCAAGCGTCAAAAGACCTCAGTAGGTCAGGTAGGCCTCGCCCACCTCGATGATGAGGCCGCCCTCAGAGACTATGTAAACCGCTTTCTTTCCTCCCACCGGCCAGAAGATGTCCAGGTACTCACTCCCCAGCGCTCCGTGCACATGGTAGAGACCCATGAAGTAGCCTACATCCAGGGAGATGTCCGTGCCCGAGTCGCCGCCAGCGGTGCTGAAGTCAAGCTCCGCCTGGCCCGTCCCCGTGCCGCTTATCTGCAGGCTGCCCCATACATAGGCCCCTGCATAGTCGTTGTAGTCGCTAGCATAAAGCGTCCTGGCCAGGAAGTTCAGCGTCCCGGTGAAGCTGGGGGGCGTGGTCCCCGAGGCGTTGGCAATCCCCACAAAGGTGGCAGGATAGGTGCTGGCCGGCTCGGACCCTGCGCCAGTGTCTATCTGCCCGCCTATCATCTGTTCGCCCTCAAAGGCGCCGGTCTCGTAAAACTGCACCATGCGGATGAAGTCCGGCTCGCCGTTGGCATCAGGGTCGCTCACCCCGTTAAGGAGCCCATCGTCGTTGTCGTCGTTCTTCATAGCCATGATGTTTCCGCCCCCAAAGACGATAAGCATCTTCCCCTCGGCATCGGGCACATTGATGAAGGAGGCTCCTGAGATATCTCCTGTGGTAAAGGCATCCAGGTAGGGCATGCGCTCCGGGTCGTTGGGGTCCGTGGCGTTTATCATGTCAGCCCTGGGCTGGTTCAGAAGCCCCGGATGGGCCACTGCCACGGCAATCTGGTAGGAGGTGTTGCTCTTCAGGCTAGGGGCAAGCTGGGTGGGCTTGGCCGTGTAGGCCTCCCCTGCGCCAGTGGCCACACCACTGGAGTCCGTGACCAGATAGATGGCCCTCCTCATGCCCACGGGCTGGACGATGAATACATTGCCCCCGCCCCAGGGATCAGGCTTGTCGTAGGTTAGCACCACGATGTTTTCAGGAAGCCCATTGGCACTGTTGAGAAAGGCACTCTCTGAGGAGTTGAAGAGAAAGGTCTGGTTCATGGCAGGGTCGTTGGGGTCGTGGTAGGAGCCGTTGTCTATAGCCACCGGCATGGCAGAGAGCTCCACCGCGCCGGCTGCCACATCTATGTCCTGAACCACGAAGTTCCCCCAGGCCACCCTCTTTCCATCGCCCGGGTCGCCGAACATGTCCCTGGCCAGGAAGTACCTCTCTCCAGCAAAGGTGCTGGCCACCAGGTTGGCAATGCCCCCTATGTCCACCGAGGAGCCGGCCGGCCTGAAGCTGGCCACGAAGATGCCCCTCTCAAGGGAGGTGGACAGATGGGTGTAAACCCCGCCGACGCTTCCCAGAAGCCCTATGGTGCCGGCCACCCGGGTAATTTCCGTGGGACTTGCCGGGTCATCTACCACATCCAGCAGGATGGTGGAGCCATGCACCCGGCCCCGAACCACCTCCGTGCTTCCTTCTATCTGCCCGCCCACGGAGCCGTCGGCATTCACTATGAGGGTCATGTAAAGCCTGTTCATGCTCAGGAGGCTCTGAAGGTCAGGGTAATTGTTTGTGCCTATGTTGCCCTGCTCAAAGAATATCACCACGCCGTTGTAGGTGCCCGCAGGGAGGGTGCCCTCCATGGTGCCCCCTGCCAGGGCGTTCAGCGCTCCGCCTGCTGCGGCGAGGCTGACCTCCGGGTCCTCATAGAGCTCGGTGTCACTTATGCCCAGACGACCGGTGAGGTTGGTTATCGCGCCATTCAGTGTGCCCTCCACTATGAAGTAGTCATACAGGCTGTCGGTAAGGGGGCTGATGACGAAGTTGCTCAGCCCCCCTGAGCCCACAAAGAGCATGGTGGGAGCAGGCATGCCGGTCTCTACATCTATGCCGCCACTGGCCTTGATGTACACCGTCTGGGGTATGCTGGAGACGCTGAGGCTGATGTTGAACCTGCCCTCTGTGTCGGTGCTGCCCGAGCCTATCTGGGTGGTCATCCCCGCATCGGAGTAGACCGTCACGGTGGCACCACTCACATAGCCGTCGGCCACCCGCCCCTGAAGACTGACGCCTTCCTCGGTAGCTACACCACCACCACCGCCTCCGCAGCTAAGCAGCACCCCCGCACTCATGACAAGTAAAAGCATTAGAAATCCATACACTACCGCCCTTGATGCCCCTTTCATCCTTGGAACCCTCCTGCTTAGGTTTTCTTTGACCTCAGGGCAACCCTCCCTGGCACAGGCGCAGGCCCACCTAAGGTAGCCCTACTATATCCCAAAAAGGGAGAAATATCAAAGAAAAATTTTCTTATCAGTTCTATAAAAAAATTTCATAAGAAAGCCCTTTCTGTTATACTTTTCTCTGTAGCTTCGGGCAAGGAGGGCCCCTATGCCGCTTTTCGGGGAGCTTTTCATAAGCGAGATATTGAAAAAGCCGGTGCTGGACCCCAAGGGGGGCGAGCTGGGCAGGCTCAAGGACCTGGTGGTAGTAAGGGGCGAGCCCCTGCCCAAGGTGGCCGCCCTCATTGTGCAGCGCCAGAGGGGTCTTTACAAGCTGCCCTGGGGTGGGGTGAGCATATTCAACAAGAAGGTGCTGGCCTCCAGGCTCTATGCCGAGGCCCTCCAGGCCTACGTGTACTCCGAGGAGGACCTCCTGGTGGTCAGGGACATCCTGGACAAGCAGATAGTGGATGCCGAAGGAGTAAAGGTTGTAAGGGTAAACGACATAAAGCTGGAGGGCTTCAGGGGCGATGCCCTCCTGGTGGCCGTGGATGTGGGCATGAGGGGCATCCTCAGGCGCCTGGGCATAGAGAGGGCCGGGGAGGACTTCCTCAGGCTCTTCAGGGCCGAGCTCCCCCTGAGGCTCATCAGCTGGAACTACATCCAGCCCCTTCATTCCAAGCTGGGGGCCATAGGGCTCACGGTGCCCAGGAAGATGCTGGCGGAGCTTCACCCGGCCGACCTGGCCGAACTCCTCAGCCAGGTGAGCCACGACGAGGGCGCTGCCTTCATCCACAGCCTGGATGTGGAGACCGCCGCCGAGACCATCTCCGAGATGGGCCACCAGGCCCAGGCGGCCATCATCAAGGAGATGGACCCCCAGAGGGCCTCCGACATACTGGAGGAGATGGCCCCCGATGCGGCGGCAGACCTGCTGGCAGGGCTCAGCTCAGAGAAGGCCAAGGAGATACTGGAGAAGATGGGCCACCAGGAGGCCCAGGACATCCAGGAACTGCTGAGCCACGAGAAGGACACCGCGGGAGGCCTCATGACCACCGAGTATGTGGCCTACCCTCCCGGCATGACCGTGCAGGAGGTGCTGGAGCGCTTCAGGCAGGACGCCAAGGACATAGAGACGGTGTACTACATATATGTGGTGGACGCCCAGCAGCTGGTAGGGGTGCTGAGCCTCAGGGAGCTCCTGCTGGCCCCCCCTGGGGCCAAGCTCTCGGAGCTCATGGAGACCAACCTCAAGACCGTCTCGCCCGAGGAGGACGAGCTGAAGGTGGCCCAGATGCTGGCCAAGTACAACCTGGTGGCCCTGCCCGTGGTGGACGAGGCCGGCCGGCTCATGGGCATCGTCACGGTGGACGACGTGATGGACCTGCTGCTTCCCCAGCGGCGCAAGAGGAGGGCCATATGAGGCTGTGGCAGCGGGCGGTGCTGTTTGCCTCGGTGCTGGGCCCGGGCATCATCACCGCCAACATAGACAACGACGCCTCGGGCATCACCACCTACTCGGTGGCCGGGGCCCGCTACGGCTATGCCCTCCTGTGGAGCCTCATACCCACCACCGTGGCCCTGGTGGTAGTGCAGGAGATGGTGGCCAGGATGGGAGTGATAACCGGCAAGGGCCTCTCGGACCTCATCAGGGAGAACTTCGGCGTCAGGGCCACCTTCTTCATGATGCTGGGCCTGTTCGTGGCCAACTTCGGCACCACCACGGCCAACATGGCCGGCTGGGCCGCCGCCTGGGAGACCGTGGGGGTGAGCCGCTCCCTCATGGTGCCCCTGGGGGCCGCAGGGGTGTGGCTCCTGGTGGTAAGAGGCAACTACAGGGTGGTGGAAAGGGTGCTACTTCTGGCCTGCCTGGTGTACTTCGGCTATGTGCTCAGCGGCCTCATGGCCAAGCCCCAGTGGCCCCAGGTGCTCAGGGCCACCCTGGTGCCCACCCTGAGGCTTGAGCCCCAGTACATAATGCTCCTGGTGGCCATCATCGGCACCACCATAACGCCCTGGATGCAGTTTTACCTCCAGTCCAGCATAGCCGACAAGGGCATCAGCAAGGAGCACTACAAGCTCTCCAGGCTGGATGTGATAGTGGGCTGCTGCATCACCGATGTGGTGGCCTTCTTCATAATCGTCACCTGCGCCACCCTGCTTTACCCCGCTGGGGTGCGAATAGAGCAGGCCTCCGAGGCCGCCCTGGCCCTCAGGCCCCTGGCCGGCGAAAGGGCCGGCTATATCTTCGCCTTCAGCCTGGCCAACGCCTCCCTGCTGGGGGCCATTATCGTGCCCCTGGCCAGCAGCTACTTCATCTGCGAGGCCATGGGCTGGGAGCGCGGGCTGGACAAGGGCTTCCGCCAGGCCCCCCAGTTCATGTGGATATACACCCTCATGGTGGCCCTGGCAGGGGCCCTGGTGCTGCTCCCCAGGGCCCCCCTGGTGAACATCATGGTGGCCGCCAGCGTGATAAACGGGGTGCTGCTGCCGGTGGTGCTGGTGTATGCCCTCAGGCTGGTCAATAATGTGAAGCTCATGGGGCGGTACACCAACCCCAGGGGCTACAACTACATAGCCTGGGCCACGGTGGGGCTGCTTACCTTCCTCACGGTGGCCATGGTGGCCTTCACCCTGGCAGGGATGGCCAAGGCATGAGGAGGGCGCACAGATGAACACCAAGGAACAACTCCTGAGGGCCCTGCCGTCGGTGGATGAGGTGCTCAGGAGCCAGTACTGCCAGGGCTGGCTCAGGGAGCATCCCCGGAGGTTCGTGCTCAAGGCCGTAAGGCAGACCCTCCAGGCCCTGAGGAAGGACATCCTGGCAGGCGGAAGGCCCCAGGTGGAGCCCTCAGCCCTTAAGGGCCCTATTGAGCAGGCCTTAAGGAGGCTGACAAGCCCCAGCCTCAGGCCGGTGATAAACGCCACCGGGGTGGTGCTTCACACCAATCTGGGCAGGGCCCCCCTTTCGGAGCGGGCCCTCAGGGCGGTGCTGGAGGTCTCCAGGGGGTACTCCAACCTGGAGTTCAACCTCGCCGAGGGCAGGCGGGGAAGGAGGTTTGAGCATGTGCAGGAGCTCCTCAGGGAGATAACCGGCGCAGAAGGGGCCACGGTGTTCAACAACAACGCCGCCGCGGTCTTCCTGGCCCTGAACACCCTGGCCTCGGGCCGCCAGGTGGTGCTGTCCCGAGGGGAGCTGGTGGAAATCGGCGGCTCCTTCAGGATTCCCGAGGTGATGGCCAAAAGCGGGGCGGTGCTCAAAGAGGTGGGCACCACCAATCGGACCCGCCTCAGCGACTACGAGGGGGCCATAAGCACCGAGACGGCCCTGCTCATGAAGGTGCACCGCTCCAACTACCGAATAGTGGGCTTCACCGAGGAGGTGGAGGTGGCCCAGCTGGTGGCCCTGGCCAGGCGCTACGGCCTGAGGGTGATGTACGACCTGGGAAGCGGCTGCCTGGCGGAGCTTGCCGTCCTGGCAGGGGCCGATGAGCCCCTGGTGCCCCAGGTGCTCAAAGAAGGGGTGGACCTCCTGAGCTTCAGCGGCGACAAGCTCCTGGGCGGCCCCCAGGCGGGCATACTCCTGGGTGATGCGGAACTCATCGGCAGGATAAACCAAAACCCCCTGGCCAGGGCCATGAGGGTGGACAAGATGACCCTGGCCGCCCTGGAGGCTACCCTCTATGCCTATGCCGACCCCGAGCTGGCCAGAAAAGAGCTGCCTACCCTGAGGATGCTGCTTGCCCGGCCTGAAAGCCTAAGACAGAAGGCCAGGCGGCTGGCTGCCCTCCTTAGGCGCTACAGCAAGGAGGTGCAGGTGAGGGTCACCGAGGACTTCTCCGAGGCCGGCGGGGGCTCCCTGCCCGGCCTCAGGCTGCTGAGCTACTCGGTGGCCCTGCGCTGTCCGGGGCTTTCGGCCCAGAAGCTCCAGGAGCGCCTCCGAGTGGGCGAGCCCCCCGTGGTGGGGAAAATCCGGGACGATATGCTCCTTCTGGATGTGCGCACCGTGGCGGCCGAGCAACTGAGGCCCCTGGCCCAGGCGGTAAAGGCGGCGGTGGCAAGGTAGAAAAAAAGGGGGGCGGGCCCCCCAGGAGGGCCCGCCCCCCCGCTGGAGAATGCGCAGGATTAGCCAATCTCCACCTTTATCTCCTTGGGCCTGGCCTCCTCCCGCTTGGGCAGCAGCACCTCCAGCACGCCGTCCTTGAAGCTGGCCTTGGCCCGCTCGCTGTCCACCTCCACGGGAAGGGCCAGGGTGCGACTAAAGGTGCCGAAGCTCCGCTCCCGCACATAGTAGTCCTCCTCGGCCACCTCCTCGGTGCGCTTCACTTCCGCCTTGATGGTGAGGGTGTCCTTGGTGATGGTAAGCTCTATGTCCTCCTTCTTTACCCCTGGGAGCTCGGCCCTTACCACTATTTCGCCCTTGCGGTCGTACATGTCCACCGTGGGAACCAGGACACCCTCTTCGGCCACAGGCCACCACCTGCGGCGCCTCCGAGGGGGGGCAAAGAACTCGTCAAACAGCCTCTCCATCTCCCTGCGCATCTCCTCCAGTTCCTTGAAAGGAGACCACTTCACCACAGACATCTCTGAACACCTCCTTCAAGGTGTAGTTTTTTTGGTGCGGCAGGGCTGCCCAGGGCAGCCCTGCCGCACCTGGCCTTAACTGGCAGGGGCAGGCTGGGCCTCCCTGCGCCTCAGAACAAAGCCCTCGCCGGTGAAGTCCACCTCCACGGTGTCGCCCTCCTGGAAGGCCCCCTCCAGGAGCCTCACTGCCAGGGGGTTGAGCACCTCCCGCTGAATGACCCGCTTAAGAGGCCTGGCCCCGTAGACAGGGTCGTAGCCCAGCTTGGCCAGGCGCCGACGGGCCTCGGCGGTAAGCACCACATCCACGCCCCGCTCCAGGAGATAGCGCTTCATGCGCCGAAGCTGCACATCCACCACCTCCTGCAGGAGCTCCTCCGTCAGGGGGTTGAAGATGATGACCTCGTCTATGCGGTTGAGGAACTCGGGACGGAAGAACCCCTTCAGTTCCTCCATCACCTTGCGGCGCAGGGCCTCCTGGTCCACCCTGGCCTGGGCAAACCCCCTGGGGGTGGCCTCCAGCATCTCCTGGATGTGCACGCTGCCGATGTTGGAGGTCATGATGACCACCGTGTTGCGGAAGTCCACGGTCCGGCCGTGCCCGTCGGTGAGCCGGCCGTCATCCAGGAGCTGAAGCAGCAGGTTGAACACCTCGGGGTGGGCCTTCTCCACCTCGTCAAACAGCACCACGGAGTAGGGCCTGCGCCTTACCGCCTCGGTAAGCTGCCCCCCTTCCTCGTAGCCCACATAGCCCGGGGGGGCACCGATGAGACGGCTCACGGTGTGCCTCTCCTGGTACTCCGACATGTCTATGCGCACCAAGGCCGACTCCTGGTCAAAGAGGAACTCCGCCAGGGCCTTGGCCAGCTCCGTCTTGCCCACCCCCGTGGGGCCCAGGAAGAGGAAGCTTCCCAGGGGCCGGTCGGGCTCCTGCACCCCTGCCCTGGCCCGCCGAATGGCGTTGGAGACCGCCTTTATGGCCTCCTCCTGGCCCACCACCCGGGCCCTCAGGTGCTCCTCCATCTGAAGGAGCCTCTCTCGCTCGCTCTGGAGCATCCTGGCCACAGGTATCCCCGTCCAGCGGGAAAGCACCTGGGCCACATCCTCCTCGTCCACCTCCTCCTTGAGCATCTTGCGCTGCGCCTGCACCTGCTGGAGCCGCTGGTTCTCCTGGGCCAGGGCCTTCTGAAGCTCCAGCAGCTTGCCGTACTTCAGCTCTGCCGCCCGCTGAAGCTCCCCCTGCTGCTCTGCCAAGGAGGCCTCGTGCCGAGTGCGCTCTATCTGCTCCTTCAGGGAGCGAATCCTCTGGAGCACCTCCTTCTCGCTCTGCCACTGGGCCCTCAGGGCCGAGGCCTGCTCCCTCAGGGAGGCTATCTCCTGCTGAAGGCCCTGAAGCTTCTGCTGGGCGTCCTGGGAGGAGTCCTTCTTAAGGGCCTCGGCCTCCACCTCCAGCTGCCTGAGCCGGCGCTCCACCTCGTCCAGCTCCATGGGCATGCTGTCAATCTCCATCCTGAGCTTGCTGGCAGCCTCGTCTATCAGGTCAATGGCCTTGTCCGGCAGGTACCTGTCCGTGATGTAGCGGGCCGACAGCCTGGCGGCGGCCACCAGGGCGGAGTCCTTGATCTTTACCCCGTGGTGCACCTCGTAGCGCTCCTTAAGCCCCCTGAGAATGCTGATGGTGTCCTCCACCGAGGGCTCCTTCACATACACGGGCTGGAAGCGTCTCTCCAGGGCAGGGTCCTTCTCTATGTGCTTGCGGTACTCCTCCACGGTGGTGGCCCCGATGCAGCGCAGCTCCCCCCTGGCCAGGGCCGGCTTGAGCATGTTGGATGCATCAATGGCGCCCTCGGCAGCGCCCGCGCCCACCAGGGTGTGAAGCTCGTCTATGAAGAGCACCACCTTGCCCTCGGCCTGCTCTATCTCCCTGAGCACCGCCTTGAGGCGCTCCTCAAACTCGCCCCTGAACTTCGTCCCCGCCACCAGGGCGCCCAGGTCAAGCTGCACCAGGCGCTTGTCCCTCAGGGTCTCGGGCACATCGCCGCTGAGCATGCGCTGGGCCAGGCCCTCCACAATGGCGGTCTTTCCCACCCCGGGCTCGCCTATGAGCACGGGGTTGTTCTTGGTCCTTCGGGAAAGCACCTGCACCAGCCGGCGAATCTCCTCGTCCCGGCCTACCACGGGGTCCAGCTTGCCCCGACGGGCCAGCTCGGTGAGGTCCCTGCCGTAGCGCTTGAGGGCCTGGTACTTGTCCTCAGGGTTGGGGTCCGTGACCCTGTGCACCCCCCTGAGGTCCTTCGTTCCCTGAAGCACCGCCTCGGCACTGACGCCATAGCGCTGAAGGAGCTCCGCCACCGGCCCCTCCACCTTGGCCAGGGCCCAGAGCAGGTGCTCCACGCTGAGGTAGTCGTCCTGAAGATGCTGGGCCTGCTTGAAGGCCTCCTCAAACACCTCCTTAAGGGCTGCCGATATGTACACCTGCCCCAGGGGCTGGGCCCCCAGCACCTTGGGGAAGCGCTCCATGAGGGCCTCCACATCCCTCCCTAGGGCCTGGGGGTCGGCCCCCAGCTTCCTGAGTATCTGGGGGGCCAGCCCCTGGGTGTCCTGAAGCAGGCCCCACAGAAGGTGCTCAGGCTGAAGCTCCTGGTTGCCCCGCTCCGAGGCCACCCTCTGGGCCTCCTGCAGGGCCTCCTGCGCCTTTATGGTAAGCTTATCAAGCCGCATTCCTCAGCACCTCCTTCGTTAGTCCTCTGAGAATATCTCCCTCAGGCGCGCCTGGAAGTCCCGGCGGGCCTCCTCGTGCAGGCACTGCATCATCCTGAGCATCTCCTCCTGGAGCTTAAGCATCCGCTCCTGCATCCTCAGGATGAGCTCCACGCCGGCCTTGTTGACCCCCATCTCCCTGGTGAGCCTGAGGATGAGCCCCAGGCGGCGCACATCGTGCTGGGAGTAAAGCCTCTGGCGGCTCCGCCGACTGGGCTTCACCAGCCCCTGCCGCTCGTACATCCTCAGGGTCTGAGGATGCACCCTGAGCATCCTGGCCACCACGCTAATCACATAAAGGGGTTCGTCCCTTTCCGTCATCACTTGAAGAACCTCCTTCGAGGACTTTCCCTGTAGGAGGCCTCCAGGGCCTCCAGGGCCTGGCGGGCCTGGGGGCTGAGCTGCTCAGGCAGCACCACCTGGACATCCACGTAGAGGTCGCCCCTGGCACCCCCTGGGGTGGGAAAACCCTTGCCCCTGAGCTTGAACCTCTGGCCGCTCTGCGTGCCGGCAGGGATGCTCATCCTGGCCCGGCCCCCTTCGGGGGTGGGCACCTCCACCTTGCCGCCCAGGACGGCCTCCTTAACCGTAATGGGAAGCTCCAGGTACACATCCGCACCCCTGCGCCTGAAGTAAGGATGAGGCCTCACATGCACCCGCACATGCAGGTCCCCAGGAGGACCCCCTGCCGTGCCTGCGGCCCCCAGGCCCCTGAGCCTGAGCATGGTACCCTCGTCCACCCCGGGGGGTATCCTCACCTTCAGCGTCTCCTCTGCCAGCACCGTGCCCTGGCCCTGACAGCCGGGGCACACCCTGGAGACCCTCCTGCCCGAGCCTCCACAGTCCGGGCAGCTCTGCATCATCCTGAAGAACCCCCTGGCCATCTGCAGCCTTCCCGAGCCGCCGCACCTGGCACAGGGCCTCAGCTCCGCCGCCCCCGTGGCCCCACAGGCAGAACAGGGCACCTGGCGCCGAAGCCTCAGCTCCTTGGTGACCCCCTTCAGGGCCTCCTCAAAGGACACCTCCAGCTCCGCCCACAGGTCGGCCCCCCTGCGGGCCCTGGGGGCCTCGGCCCGGGGAAAACCGAACAGCTCGGCAAATATGTCCCCAAAGCCCATGTTGAAGATGTCCTCAAAGGGGCCCCTGGCAGCCCAGAAGTCCTCGAACCTGGGGGCCTCGGCCGTGCCAAACTGGTCATACTGCCTGCGCCTCTCAGGGTCGCCCAGCACACTGTAGGCCTCGTTTACCTCCTTGAAGCGCTCCTCAGCCTCCTTGTCCCCAGGATTGAGGTCAGGATGGTACTTCTTGGCCAGCCTCCTGTAGGCCGCCTTGATCTGCTCCTGGGAGGCATCCCTGCCTACACCCAGTATCTGGTAATAATCCTTTACCGCCGCCACCATCCCTCCTTGATTGAGCCGAACCGTATCAATTCAATTGATACCATAGGTGTGAGTGTTTGTCAACCCCCTTTTAGGGATATCGGCCCCCTGTAGTTCCGAGTTTAGCACCGGGGCGGGCCATGTCAATCCGGGCTCCTTCCGAGGCGCATTTGCACCCTTGAAACCCTTCATTTATAATGGAGCAAATCTCTTTTGGAAAGGAGCCCCCTCTTATGCTGACGGGTAAGGAGGACATCCTCAGGGCCCTCATAGAGGCCTACCTCATGGAGAAGGGCACCAAGGAGTTCTACGAGGAGGCCTCCCGAAAGGTGCGCCAGGAGGTAGCCAGGGAGGCCTTCGGGGAGCTTTCCCACTGGGAAGAGGAGCACATGCTTTATGTGCAGCATCTTTACCAGGCCCTGCAGGGCGAGCGGGAGCCCCTGAGTTTCGAGGCCTTCAAGGCCAGGGCCAAGGCAGAGCGCCTGGAGGGCGGCATGCCCATCCCCGAGGCCCAGGAGAGGCTCCAGGAGCGCCTGAGCTTCCTGGACGACCTGGGCGCCCTCACCCTGGCCCTGGAGATTGAAGGCCGGGCCTTCGCCCTTTACAGCCGGCTGCAGCGGGACTGTCCGGAGCCCTCGGTGGCCGCCCTGTTTGGAGAGCTCAAGCACTGGGAGCAGGAGCACATAAGGTACCTCAAGAGCCTGAGGAGCAAGTTCGATGAGGGTCCTTAAAGGACCGACGCAGACAGAGCGCTTCCTCCGAAGGCTTGCGAGGCGCAGCACCGAGCCCTCCCCCCAGGTGCTCCGCACCGTGGAGGGCATCCTCAGGGCCGTACGCCGGCGGGGCGACGAGGCCCTGAGGCGCTACACCCTGAGGCTTGACGGCCACCAGAGGCTCAGGGCCAGTCCCCAGGAGATAGCCCGCTGGGCCCAGGCCGTAGAGGCCCCCCTGCTTAGGGCCCTCGGGGTGGCGGCCAGGCGCATAAGGGCCTTCCACAAAAGGCAGCTTCTGCGCTCCTGGTTCGTGAAAGACCAGGGGGCTGTCCTGGGGCAGCTGGTGAGGCCTCTTCAGAGGGTGGGGGTGTATGTGCCCGGAGGGCTGGCCTCCTATCCCTCCAGTGTACTCATGAATGTGATACCTGCGCAGGTGGCCGGCGTCAGGGAGATAGCCTTGGTGGTGCCTACCCCCCGGGGGCAGGTCAACCCCGCGGTGATGGCCGCCGTAAAGATGCTGGGCCTAAAGGAGGTCTACACCATTGGGGGGGCCCAGGCCGTGGCCGCCCTGGCCTACGGCACCGAGAGCATCCGCCCGGTGGAGAAAATAGTGGGGCCGGGCAACATCTATGTGGCCACAGCCAAGCGCCTGGTCTTTGGCGTGGTGGACATAGACATGGTGGCCGGCCCCAGCGAGATACTCGTCCTGGCCGACGAGACCGCCCCCCCGGCCTTCGTGGCCGCCGACCTCCTGAGCCAGGCAGAGCACGACCCCATGGCCAGCGCCGTGCTGGTAAGCACCTCCGAGGCCCTGGCCCAGGCGGTAAGGAAGGAGCTGCAAAGGCAGCTGAGGGCCCTGCCCAAGGCCCCAGTGGCCCAGGAGGCCCTGAGACGCTGGGGAGCCATCATCCTGGTAAGGGACATCCAGGAGGCCCTGGAGGTAGTAAACCGCATTGCCCCTGAGCACCTGGAGCTCATGTGTCGCCATCCCCGGGCCGTCCTCAAGGGCGTGCGCAATGCCGGGGCGGTGTTCCTGGGCCCCTGGAGCCCCGAGCCCCTGGGCGACTATGTGGCCGGGCCCAACCACACCCTGCCCACAGGGGGCACGGCCAGGTTCTTCAGCCCCCTGGGGGTGTATGACTTCCTCAAGCACTCCAGCCTCCTGCAGTTCAGCCGCAAGGCCTTTGAGGCCCTGGCCCCCTGGGCCGAGGCCCTGGCCCAGACCGAAGGCCTCCAGGCCCATGCCCAGGCCCTGAGGGTGAGGCTGAAGCGCCAGCGGGAAAGCCCTTGAGGGGGCGGGGCCTCCTCAAGGGCTGGTGTATCGGCCGGAGGCTGTGGTAATTTCTATAGGGAAAGGTTCCTTGAGGGGCCCGAAGCCGGGGTAGCTCAGCGGTAGAGCAACTGATTCGTAATCAGTCGGTCGGGGGTTCAAATCCCCTCCCCGGCTCTTCCCAAGGCCTTCTGTGCTAACATTTCTGCCATGCAAAGCCACCACGGGAAGGCCCTCCTCTGGGTGCTCCTTTACTGCGGGGCCTTCTATGCCCTGAGGGTAGCTCTTTCGAGCACCATGGAGCTGGACGAGGCAGAGCAGTTCCTCTTGGTGCAGGGCCCCCTTCGGTGGGGCTATCCCAGGGAGGCGCCGCTTTTTACCTGGCTGCTGTGGGGGCTTTCCAGGCTGTTTCCGCCAGGGCTCCACCTGGTGCTGGCCCTCAAGTACGGGGCCATGGCCGCCTTCCTCCTGGGCGTCTATGCCCTGCTGAGGCTCTACCTGCCGCCCAGGGAGGCCCTCTGGGGCAGTGCGGCAGTCCTGCTCTTTCCCACCTACAGCTACGAGTTCAACCGGCATCTTTCCAACACGGTGCTCCTGGCTGCCTCGGCCACCTGGTGCACCTGGGCCTATCTCCGCCTGCTCAGGAGGCCCTCCTACGGAGGGGCGGCACTCCTGGGGATGCTCCTGGCCCTGGGGCTCTGCTCCAAGTACAACTTCGTCTTCCTGCTGGCCGCCCTGGCCCTGGCCACCGTAGCCTCCAGGGCAGGCAGGGAGCTTCTCCGAAGACATCCTGGCAAGGTCCTCCTGAGCCTGCTGGTGGCCCTTTCGGTGCTCTCCCCCCATCTTTCCTGGCTCCTTGGGCACGGGGCCCCCTCGGTGGGCCATGCCCTGCGCAGGGCCGAGGCCGGCCAGGGTCAGTTCCTGCAGGCCCTGGGCAGTTGGGCCTCGGAGCTAACCCTCTTTGTCCTGCTGGGCCGGCTGCTGAGCCCTTCCAGGGGCAAGGCCCCCGAGCCCTTGGGGTGGCTGCTGGCAGGGGGACTGTTGAGCCCCTTGCTCCTGAGCCTGGTACTTCAGAGCCGGCTGAGCAGCAAGTGGCTGGCCCCGGTGTTCTTCCTCCTTCCCCTGTGGTGGTTCTCCCGCCGGCCGCCCAGCAGGGCAGTGGCCCTGGCCGCCCTGGCGGTGGCCCTGGGGGTCTTTGCCCTAAGGGCCTTAGTGGGCCTTGCCCCAGGGCTTACCGGGAAACTGGAGCGCATCCACCTGCCCGCCAGGGCCCTGGCCGAGGAGCTCAGGCAGAGGATTGAGCCCTCCAGCCTCCTGGTAATCCAGGACGGGCACCTCAGGGCCAACCTCATGGCCCACTGGCCTGAGGCCGGCATCGTCCCCTACGAGAAGGCCAGGGTGCTCAGGGCTCTCAGGGAGGGAAAAAGGGTCTATCTCCTGTGGCCGGCCTCGTCAGCCCCCCCTGCAGGACTGCCCCCGGGCAAAAGGCCGGTCCACCTAAGGGTGCCCTATCTGCGGAGTCAGGAGCTCTACGGCGTAGCCCTCCTTGAGCTTAGGCCGGAGGGCGGGGAAGTCCGCTGAGGGCATCCCCCCGGGCCATGCCTACCCGGAGGGTGTAGGTGTGGCTCCGGCCTGGCTCCAGCCTCCTGGCCTTCCAGACGATGTTCAGGATGCGCTCCTTCCGGTCTGCCAGGGGGCGCGCAGGCCGCACCTGGTAGAAGCTGTTGGAGAAGTAGACCTCATCGGCCCTGGGGCTCCACTGGATGAAATTGGCATAGCCGCTGAAGTCCCCCTGCTCGCCTACCAGGGGATTGCCCCTGTCCCAGAAGCCGGCATAGGAGACCCGGGAGGCATCCAGGTACTGCTCGGTGCTGACGAGCCCCCAGGGGGCCCAGCCCACATCGCCCTCGGCCGAGCCGTAGCGGCCCACCCAGGGCTCGTCCCCGTAGGCGTAGTCGTAAAGCACCGGCCTTTCGCCCCGGTTGATTATCTTTATCTGCAGGGTGAAGAAGTCCTCGTAGGCCCTCAGGAGCACCCGCCTTTCTATGACCAGGGGCTGGCCCTGAAGCAGCAACCCGTGGCGGCTCCACAGCTCGGCAGAGCTGAGGCCCCTTCTGAGCCCTCCCTCCAGGTACTGCCACTGGTGGGGCTCCAGGACCTGGCCCGTGGCGGTGGAGCCTATGCCCTCGTTGGCGTTGCACCACAGGTGCCACCAGCCCTCTCCGTCAAAGAAGGCCACCCCGTTGGCCTCCGGGGGGAAGCCCTGCGGCCTGCCGCCCACTACCAGCCCCCTGGGCCTGACACCGGGCTCCTCGTAAAGGGAGAAGTTCACCATGAGGCCCCGCCCCCCAGGCCTGTGCTGGAGCACATAGCCCTGTCCCTTGGTGGGGTCGTAGTTGAGCTCAAGGAGGGGCATGCCTGCACCCAGGGCCACGCCCTGAAGGAGCCATCCGAAGGGCGGCACATCCCCCACGGCCAGAAGCAGGGCATCCAGGGCCCGAAGCTCCTCCTCGGGCCCCATGCTGGCCCTCAGGGCCACCATGGCAGAGAATAGCCCCAGAACTACCGCCAGCGCCAGTGCTATGAGGAGGGCCCTTCGCCCCATAGCACTATTATAGTCCCTGGGGACCAAAAAGCCCAGCCATCCCAGGACCCCTTGGGGATGTGCCACAACGCCCCATAGTCCCTCGGCCCTAGTTGAGGCTCACCCGGGGCTTCACGGGCAGGGGACTACGGCCGTCGTACCGGGCCATGCCGAAGGCCAGCACATGCTCGCGGCTCTGCCCAGGCATGAGGAGCTGCTCCAGCCACACGATGTTTATCACCCTGTCCACAGGGCTCTGAAGAGGGGTAAGCTCGGAGCAGCAGTCGTCCAGGCTGTTGGAGAAGAACACATAGGTAGGGGCCGGCTGGAACCACTGGACAAAGTTGGCATAGCCGGTGAAAGGCCCTTGCTCCCCCAGGGCAGGGTTGCCTATGTCCCAGAAGCCTGCCCAGGAGTGCCTCCTGGGAGAGATGAACTTCTCGTACTGCACCAGCCCGGCCTCGTAGTAGCCCACATCGCCCCTGGAGGCCCCGAAGGAGCCCACCCAGGGCTCATCCCCTATGGCGTAGCCGTAGACCAGGGGCTTGGGACTGGCGTTGGTAAACTTCACCCTGAGGACGAAGTAGTCCTGCCCGGCCCTGAAGAGCACATATCGGCGCATGATGATCTTCTGGCCCTCCACCAGGGCCTCATGGGTGCTCTCCAGCATCACCTCCTGCATGCTGTTCTTCAGCACCCGGCTGCCCGTGTATTTCCAGAAGGGGGGCACCAGGGTCTGCCCCGTGCCCTTGACATGGAAGCCCTCGTTGAGGGCGCACCAGATGTGCTTCCAGCCCTGCCCGTCGTAGTAGCCGAAGCCGCTGGTGTCGGAGTCCTCATCCCTGGCTATGTCCCCGTAGGGCAGGTCTCCCCCAATGAACAGGCCCTGGGGCCGACCGGCATCCTCCAGGTAGCGGGAGAAGGTCAAGGAAAGTATGGTGCCGTCAGGCCTGAACTGCTTGACATCCCCCACGCCCCGGGCCCTGTCCCAGGTAAGCTCCATGACGGGCTTGCCCCTGGCCATGGCCAGCCCCCTCATGAACCAGTTGAACAGGCAGTTGGCATCCAGCATGAAGATGAGCCTGTCGGCCTCCTCAAGGAGGAGGTCCCGGCTGAGCTCTATCCCCCCCTGCCTGCCTCTGAGCACATAAAGGGCCGCATTGGAGCTGGTAAAGCCCAGAAGCTCATGGAACACGAACACCCCGGCCATGCCCACATGCGCCAGCAGCACCACCCCCACGAGTACCCTCAGGACAAAGGACTTCACCTTGGCCATAGCACAATGTATTATAAGCAAACCCTGTGCCATTATGAAATCCCCTCACTTCTGTGGGTTTTATTCCTTATCCCATCTGGGAGAGGGGGGGATTTGCCCCTCCCTGGGGCTTAAGGCCCAGGGAGGGCCTCCAGGAAGTGGACCTTCCAGCGGCCATCTTCTTTTCTGAGGTGGTAGCGGATGCGGTAGCGGATGCTCTGCTTGGGTTTGCTGATGCGCCCTGTACTGAGGCTCTCCCACCAGTAGAGCCATCTTTCGGTGGTCTCCACCTGGGCCTTTCGGCCCCTGAGGCGCACCCTCAGTACCTGGAACTCCTCCTGGATGGCCACCATGCGGTTTCCGCTGCTTCGGAGGGCCTGAAGCACCGGGAAGAGGCGGTTAAGCTCCTTCTCCGTCACATGGGGGCTCATGTAGGCCAGGTTGGCGTCGTGGTAGGCCTGCCTCAGGGCGGTGTTGTAGGAGCTGACGGCCCTGATGAGGACCTCCTTCTCCGCCGGGCTGGGTGCCCCCATGCAGGCGGCGACAAGGGCCAGGAGCAAGGCGCATCTCAGGATGCTCATTCCAGCCCCCTCAGCACTGCCCAGAACTCCTCTGCCCTCTGGCGCCAGTTGAAGTCCCTGCTGTAGCTGAGGCACCTTCGGCCCATTTCCTCAAGCAGCTCCGGCTCGGTAAGGAGCCTCAGGGCCTTCTGGGCCGCCTCCTGGGGGCCCCGGGCCAGAAATCCCGTCTGGCCGTCCCTGATGGAGTCCCTGAGGCCGGGCACATCGTAGCCCACCGCCGGGGTGCCCTGCGAGGCCGCCTCCAGCACATTTATTCCGAAGCCCTCCCTTACGCTGGGCACCAGGAGCACATGGGCCTGCCTCAGGAGGCGGAGTTTTTCCTGCTCCCCCACCCATCCGTAAAAGACCACATCCCGGGGGGCCTGCCGCCTGAGCTGCTCCTGCATGGGCCCGGAGCCCACCATCCACAGTTGCGCCTGGGGCAGCTGCTCCTTCAGGAGCCTGAATATCTTCAGGGCGTCCTCGGGCCGCTTGGTGGCCCTGAGCCTTCCCAGGAACATGAGGGTAGGCCGGGCGCTCTTTTGAGGAAGCTCCCTCAGGGGCTCGGTGCTCAGGGCGTTCAGCACTACGTGGATGCGCCTAAAGCCCAGGGCCCGGAGGTCCTGCCCGGTAGAGGCCGAGACCACCACGGCCGGAAGCCCCCTGTAGCACCTGAGCAGCAGGGGCTCCAGCACATAGGGAATGGCCCCCAGCAGGCCCAGCTCCCTGAACCAGAACTCCCTGTAGAGCTGGTGCACCAGCAGGAGCCTCCTTCTGGCAGGCACCAGGAAGGTAAAGAACCCCAGGCCGTTGAACTCCTCTATCATGAAGTCAAAGTCCCTCCTGTGCCTGAGGGCATACAGGAGCCCCCACAGGTGCACCGTAAGCTCGCTGCCCCTGCGGATATAGAGCACTCCCTCTGTCTCCTGCCTCCTTTCGGAGCCTGGGAACCTGCTGGAGAACACCACCACCTGGCAGCCCCTCTGCCGTAGCCCCTTAGCCACCTCGTGGGTGTAGCGCTCTGCCCCGCCGCCCTGGGGGTTGTGGATGTCCCGCCGGTTGAGGATGAGCACCCTCACCGCCCTCCTCCGCAGAGCCGCAGCAAGAACTCCTCGTACCTTTCCGCCAAGGCGTCCCAGGTGAAGTCCCTGGCGAACTCCCTGGCCCTCTGGCCCATCTTCCTCCTCAGCTGTGCATCCTTGAGAAGAAGGTTTATCTTCTCTGCCAGGTCTTTGGCATCGCCCACCTTGGCCGGCAGGGCGAAGCCGGCCTGCACAGCGAAGGCCAGCTCGGGCAGGTCGCTCACCACAGCGGGCTTGCCGCAGGCGGCGGCCTCCAGGAGGCTCAGGGGCTGGCCCTCAAACCTGGAGGGAAGAGCAATAAAATCTGCCCCTCCCAGGAGCTCCTCCTTCGCCTTTCCGGAAACAAAGCCAAGGAATTCCACCCTCTTGGCAATACCTAGGTGGCGGGCCAAATCTTGTAGCTTTCTTAAGTCGCTACCTGTGCCCCCCACTTTAAGCCTTAGGTCCGGCACCATCTTTAAGGCCTGAAGAAGCACATCCAGCCCTTTGGTATAGGCATGAAGCCTGCCTAGAAATACTCCATAGCCCCTTCCGTTTACAGGGTTCCGAAGCAGCGAGGCATCCACGCCATTAGGTATTATCTGGGCATCCCTAAGGCCCAGCTTCCCGGCCATGGCTTCCGAAAGACATATTTTGTGCCTGAAGACCCGAGGATACAGGACGGCCAGTATCCAGAAAGGGATGCCCAACAGGAAGTATCTCCTGAGGATATTTATGCCCTCCCGCGACTGAAGCTGAATCACCACTGGAGTGCGAGCCAGAAGGAAGGAAAAGAGGGGGTTCCACGGAGCAAAGTCCTCCACCACCACATCGGCCCTGCGGGCATGCCTCCTCAGATAGCCCATGGCCTTGAGGGCATAGCAGAAGGTGCTGAGCACATAGTTGTCCCTCCCGGTGCCCACGAAGTGGAACTTCAGCCTCCCTTCCTCCTCCTGGTAGTCCTGGGCCCCGGGGTAGCGGCCGCACACCACGGTTATCTCGTGCCCCTTCCTGGCCAGCCGGCGGTAGAACTCCAGGGTCCTCACCCCTCCCCCGCCGCCCACCCAGGGGTTTCCCACATGGTCGTAGATGAGATGAAGGACCCTCAATTCTGCCTAAGGTGCCACCTGAGGGTCTGCCTCAGGCCCTCCCTGAGGTCCCACTGGGCCCTGAAGCCCAGCACCTCCTGGGCCTTCCGGGGGGAAAGGACGCTCCTCCTTATGTCGCCCTGCCTGGGAGGCCCCTTCAGGGGCTGCTCAAATCTCCTCTCCTGGCAGAGGCCCTCCTGCCTCAGAGCCTCCAGCACGGCCCTGTAGAGCTCCATGGTGCGGGTCTCCATCCCGGTGCCCACATTAAGCACCTGGGCATCCCCTGCCCGAAGGGCCAGGAGGTTGGCCCTCACCACATCGGCCACATATACATAGTCCCTGCCCATGCCCTGGGGCTCCTCGGGGTAGGCAAACACCGTGGGAAGCTCGCCCTTAAGAAGTGTCTCCATGAAGACGGCCACCACGCCGGCCTCCAGGCTGGGCCTCTGCCTGGGCCCGTAGACATTGGCATACCTGAGGGCCGTCCACCTGAGGCCGTGCTGCCTCTGAAACACCCTGAGGTAGTACTCCCCGGCCAGCTTGGCCGCGGCATAGGGGCTTTGCGGCTTAGGCGGTGCCTCCTCGGGGGTGGGCACCTCCGAGGCCTCCCCATAGATGGCCCCTCCCGTGGAGGCATAGAGCACCTTCTCCACCCCCCAGCGCACCGAGCACTGAAGGAGGTTCAGCAGGCCCAGGACATTCACCCTGGCATCCTCCAGGGGGTCCTTCACCGAGCGGGGCACCGAGGCCTGGGCCGCCTGGTGGCACAGCACCTGGGGCCGCTCGGCCTCAAAGACCCGCTCCAGCAGGGGGTCGCAGATGTCCAGGAGGTAAAAGGTCGCCCCTGGGGGGACATTCTCCCTGAGCCCCCCGCTGAGGTCGTCCACCACCACCACCCGGTGGCCGGCCTGCAGGAAGGCCTCGGCCAGATGCGAGCCGATGAAGCCCGCCCCCCCTGTAAGCAGCACCTTCATAAGGAATTTTATGATAGCATATAGGGGTGCAATCTCTGAAAAACAGGAGGGAAAAATGCTTCCAGTAGATGTGGCTTGGGCCCAGCAGGGGGCGCCAGGGGGGCCGGGGGCCTTCTCGGGCCTCATTCCCCTGATACTCATCTTCGTGATCTTCTACTTCCTGCTCATCCGCCCCCAGCAGAAGCGGGCCAAGGAGCACAGGGAGATGCTGAAGACCCTCAAGAGGGGCGACAAGGTGATAACCTCCGGCGGCATCTACGGGGTGGTGGAGGCCGTGGACGAGCGGACCGTCACCCTGAAGATAGCCGAGAATGTGAAGGTGAAGTTTGGCAAGCCCTACATCGCCGCTATCAGGACCGGCCAGGACGAGTAGCTACGAGCAGGCCGTGGGCCCGGTGCTGCGCAGCCCCAGGGCCCAGGCCTACATCCAGGCGGCCGACGAGTACCTGGCGGCCCTGGGCTACACCGAGCACGGCCTCAGGCACTCCAAGATAGTCTCTGCCACGGCCTGGAGGCTCCTCAGCGAGCTGGGCTACAGCCCCCAGGAGGCAGCCCTGGCCGCCGTGGCAGGCCTGCTGCATGATGTGGGCAACATGCTGGGCCGCAGCGAACACCACCGAAGCAGCGCCCTCCTGGCCAAGGATGTCCTGCAGGAACTGCACTGGCCCCTTAAGGACATCACCACGGTGATGAACGCCATCATAGTGCACGAGGAGCCCTTAGGGGCCATTCCCAACCCCGTGGCCGCCGCCCTGCTCATAGCAGACAAGGCCGATGTGCACCGCTCCAGGGTGCGCAACCCCTCCCAGCAGGCCCTCAGCCAGGACATCCACGACCGGGTGAACTTCGCCGCCACCGAGGCGACCCTGGCCGTTGAGGCCCCCAAAAGGCTCATCGGCCTGAGCCTCACCATAGACACGCGCATCAGCCCCGTGATGGAGTACTTCGAGATATTCCTCTCCAGGATGAAGGCCTGCCGGCAAGCCGCCCAGGCCCTCAGGGCGGAGTTCAGACTCTACATAAACGGCACCAGGATGGCCTGAGGGGGGAGCGGTCCTTCGGACCGCTCCCTAAAAAAAACTCACTGGTTGGGTGCCCGGAACACATCATTGTAGCCGTTGGTGTCCTCAGGAACCAGATTGGAGGCATAGGACTCGAAGGCCACATACCGACCGTCGGCGCTTATGGAAGGCCTGTTGATGTAATCGTTGCCCTCGGTGCCGTCGGAGGCCACGCTCACCCGTATGGTCTGGCCCGTCTGGGTGTCGTGGACAAAGATGTCCGCAAAGCCGTTGGTGTCGTCCTCCACCAGATTGGTGGCCTCGGAGTAGAAGGCCACATACCGGCCGTCGGCACTTATGGAGGCGGTGAAGATACTGTCATCGTTGCCCTCGGTGCCGTCGGAGGCCACGCTCACCCGTATGGTCTGGCCCGTCTGGGTGTCGTGGACAAAGATGTCCGCAAAGCCGTTGGTGTCATCAGATACCAGATTGGTGGCATAGGACCAAAAGGCCACATACCGACCGTCGGCGCTTATAGCGGCGGTGAAGCTGTCATTGTTGCCCTCGGTGCCGTCGGAGGCCACGCTCACCCGTATGGTCTGGCCCGTCTGGGTGTCGTGGACAAAGACGTCCCAGAAGCCGTTCGTGTCGTTGGAAACTAGATTGGTGGCCTCGGAGTAGAAGGCCACATACCGACCGTCGGCGCTTGTGGAGGCGCCGAAGCTGCGGTTATCGCTCTCGGTACCGTCGGAGGCCACGCTCACCCGTATGGTCTGGCCCGTCTGGGTGTCGTGGACAAAGATGTCCTGCAGGTCGTTGGTGTCGCCTGCCACCAGGTTGGTGGCATGGGACTCGAAGGCCACATACCGACCGTCGGCACTTATGGAGGGGACCAGGCTGAAGGAATTGCCCTCGGTGCCGTCGGAGGCCACGCTCACCCGTATGGTCTGGCCCGTCTGGGTGTCGTGGACAAAGATGTCCGCAAAGCCGTTGGTGTCGCCCTCCACCAGGTTGGTGGCACGGGAGGTGAAGGCCACATACCGGCCGTCGGCACTTATGGAGGGAAAAACGCTATTGCCGTTGCCCTCGGTGCCGTCGGAGGCCACGCTCACCCGTATGGTCTGGCCCGTCTGGGTGTCGTGGACAAAGACGTCCCAGAAGCCGTTCGTGTCGTTGGAAACTAGGTTGGTGGCCTGGGACTCGAAGGCCACATACCGACCGTCGGCGCTTATGGAGGAAAACCCGCTGTTGCTGTTGCCGTTGCCCTCGGTGCCGTTGGAGGCCACGCTCACCCGAACTATCCCCTCCAGTTCTGCCACCTCGTCGGCCCCGGTGCCGCAGCCCCAGGCCCCCAGGAGGGCCACCAGGGCCAAAAGCATAACCATCCCCCTTATCCAACCCCTTGCTTCCATCAAAATGCTCCTTTCTTGCCGGGGGCTCCACGCCCCTTTATCAACCCCGGGGGGCGGCCCTCCCCGGGGTCACCGCCTGCCCCCCTAAAGGCCGAACATCCCACCTCCTACTGATTGGGCGCCCTGAATACATCATCGTAGTCGTTGGTGTCGTCAGGAACCAGATTGGCAGCACTGGAGCTGAAGACCACATACTTACCGTCAGTACTTATGGAGGCGTTGAAGCTGTGGTCATCGGCCTCGGTGCCGTCGGAGGCCACGCTCACCCGATTGGTGATGCCGGTCTGGGTGTCGTGGACAAAGACGTCATCTACCCCATTGGTGTCGTCAGGGACCAGATTGGTGGCACCAGAAGTGAAGGCCACATACCTGCCGTCGGCGCTTATGAAGGGGGTCACGCTGTAGGAATCGGCCTCGGTGCCGTCGGAGGCCACGCTCACCCGAATGGTCTGGCCCGTCTGGGTGTCGTGGACAAAGATGTCAGAAAAGCCGTTGGTGTCATCAGATACCAGATTGGTGGCCTCGGACCAAAAGGCCACATACCGACCGTCGGCGCTTATAGCGGCGCTGAAGCTGTCACCGTTAGCCTCGGTGCCGTCGGAGGCCACGCTCACCCGAATGGTCTCACCCGACTGACGGTCACGGACAAAGACATCCCGCTTGGTATTCGTGTCGCCTGAGACCAGGTCGGTGGCAACCGAGATGAAGGCCACATACCGGCCGTCGGCGCTTATGGAGGCGCCGAAGCTCTGCCCGTTGCCCCCGCTCACCATGTTGGTGATGCCGGTCTGGGTGTCGTGGACGAAGATGTCACCTACCCCGTTGGCGTCACCCTCCACCAGGTTGGAGGCACGGGACTCGAAGGCCACATACCGACCGTCGGCGCTTATGGAAGGAAACCCGCTGTCGCTGTTGCCCTCGGTGCCGTCTGAGGCCACGCTCACCCGTATGGTCTGGCCCGTCTGGGTGTCGTGGACAAAGACATCAGAAAAGCCGTTGGTGTCGCCCTCCACCAGGTTGGTGGCATGGGACTCGAAGGCCACATACCGACCGCCGTCGCTTATGGAAGCGTTGGAGCTGAGACCATCACCTTCCGTTCCGTCGGAGGCCACGCTCACCCTGTTGGTGACTCCGCTCTGGACATCACGGACAAATACGTCCCACTTGTTGTTAGTATCGCCCGGGACCAGATTCCCGGCAGCGGAGTAGAAGACCACATACCGGCCGTCGGCACTTACGGCCAAAAGGGAGGGAGCGGTGGTGCTGAACCAGTCCCCCTCGGTGCCGTCGGAGGCCAGGCTCACCCGAATTATCCCCTCCCCTGTCTCCTCCTGGACTTCTTCCTCCTCGCCTACTGCCACCTCGTCGGCCCCGGTGCCGCAGCCCCAGGCCCCCAGGAGGGCCACCAGGGCCAGAAGCGGTAGTACCCTTCCTATCCCTTCCCTTGCTGTCATCTCTGCCTCTCCTTTCTTGTCCAAAGGACTTCCTTCCCGCTACAGGGCTGCCTGAAGGCGCAAAACCCCCCGTGTTTCTCTCCTTCCAATGCGGATTTCTTCCCCTGCCTCCTTTCTCTACAGGCGGGTTTTTTCCCTTGTTGCCCTTCTTAAACAAGATTATAGGGCAGAAATTTTTACAGTCAATAATAAAAAAATTATGTTAAGGAACTCTCAAGTTCAGAATTGACCACGGCGGGTAGGACTATGCCCAGGGGAGCTCCCTCCTCAGGAAAGCAGCCTCTGCAGAAGCCCCTGGAGCTCCTCCAGGCTGCTGTAGTGGATCTCCACCACCCCCCCAGGGGCCCGGTGCTGAAGCCTCACCCTCAGGCCCAGGTGGCTGCTGAGCTGCTCCTGCAGGGTCTGGATGTTTGGGTCCGATTTGGAAACAATTGTTCTCTTTTTGGGCTTAATTGTTGCCTTTCTGGAAACTGAAGAGAGGGCCCTTCTAACCAGGGCCTCGGTCCGGCGGACGCTCAGTCCCTCCTGTAGCACTGCCTGGGCGGCCCGGCGCTGAAGCTCCGCCGATGGCAGCCCCAGCAGGGCCCGGGCGTGGCCCATCTGAAGCCTGCCTGCCTCAAGCAGGGCCTGCACATCCTCGGGCAGCCTCAGCAGCCTCAGGTAGTTGGCCACGCTGCTGCGGTCCTTGCCCAGCCTTTGGGCCAGCTCCTCCTGGCTGAGGCCGAACTCCTCGCTCAGGGCCCTGAGGGCCCTGGCCGTCTCCAGGGGGTTGAGGTCCTCCCTCTGGATGTTCTCCACCAGGGCCAGCTGGAGGGCCTCGGCCTCGGTGGCCTCCCGGAGGATGACCGGCACGCTCCTGAGCCCGGCCATCTGGGCGGCCCTGAGGCGCCGCTCCCCGGCTATGAGCCTGAACTTCCCCCCCTCGGCCCGGCTGCACAGCAGGGGCTGAAGCACCCCCCTGGCCCTTATGCTCTGGGCCAGCTCCCTGAGGGCCTGCTCGTCAAACCTCTGCCGAGGCTGCCTGCCGGGCTGGATGCGCTCCAGGGGCACCTGCAGCACCTCCGCCCCTTCGGGCAGCAGGGCCTCAAGCCCCTTGCCCAGCGCGCTCTTGGGTGCCATTGAGGAACTCCTTTGCCAGGGCCAGGTATCCCTGGGCCCCCTTGGAGCGGACATCGTAAAGCAGGGCAGCCCTGCCGTGGCTGGGGGCCTCGGCCAGGGTGACATTCCGGGGTATCACCGTGCGATACACCTTCTGGCCAAAGTGCCTCCTCAGCTCCGCCTCCACCTGCCGGCTCAGTATGTTTCTGCCGTCATACATGGTAAGCAGCAGGCCCTCCAGCTGTAGTGCCGGGTTCAGCCCGGCCCGCACCAGCCTGAGGGTGCGCTGCAGCATCCCCAGGCCCTCCAGGGCGTAGTACTCGCACTGCACGGGCACCAGCACCCCCTGGGCGGCCACCAGGGCGTTCAGGGTCAGCACCCCCAGGGAGGGAGGACAGTCTATGAACAACAGCTGGAAGCGCTCCCTCAGTCCCCTCAGGGCCTCCCTCAGGAGCACCTCCCGGCCCCTCCGGGCCGCCAGCTCCACCTCCACCCCCAGCAGGTCGGCACTGGAGGGAAGCACCCAGAGGCCCTGCACCTCGGTGGGCCGAAGGGCCTCCTGGGCCCCCACCCGCTCGGCCAGGACATCGTAGAGCGAGGGGGGCTCCTTGGCAATACCCAGGCCGCTGGTGGCGTTGCCCTGGGGGTCGGCGTCCACCAGGAGCACCCGGGCCCCTGCCAGGGCCAGGCTGGCGGCCAGGTTTATGGCGGTGGTGGTCTTGCCCACTCCCCCCTTCTGGTTCGCTATGGCCACCACCCTGCCCATTCAGAACCCTGCCTAATATTAGCACAGGGGCTTTGACAATCTCCAGAGTTTCCAATATTCTAAAAAAGCCATGAAGCGCATCCTCATCGTGGATGACCTGAAGGCCTTCCTCCAGCAGGAAAAGGACATCCTCAGCCGAGCCAGCATGAGGCTCTACACCGCCCAGGACGGCCACGAGGCCCTGAGGCTTCACAGGGAAAAGAGGATGGACCTCATAGTGGTGGACCTGCACATGCCAGGCATGGACGGCGAGCACCTGGTGCGCCTCATCAGGGCGGAGCCCCAGCTCAGGAATGTCTCCATTATCATGGTGTGCCGGCCCAGCCAGGAGGACATCCGCCGGGCCAAGGCCGCCGGGGCCAACGACTACATCCAGAGGCCCTTCGAGCCCGAGGCCCTGCTCCAGAAGATAAGCTACCTGCTGAATGTCCCCAGGAGGCGCCACCTGAGGGTCCTGGCCAAGCTCACCCTGGAGGGAAGGGCCGGCTCCGAGGCCTTCTACGGCAGCACCGTGAACATCAGCACCTCGGGCCTCCTGCTGGAGGCGGAGCGCTCCCTGGCCAAGGGCGACCTCATCCACTGCTTCTTCTACCTGCCCACGGGCCGCAAGGTGGAGGCCCAGGCAGAGGTAGTAAGGGTGGTGAAGGCCCCCAAGGGGTTTCACTACGGGGCCAGGTTCACCCAGCTGAGCCCAGAGGCCAGGAGGGCCATAAGGGAGTTCGTGGCCCAGAAAGAGCAATTTTAGCCAACCTTTGGGCAATAAACAGGTGGAAAGTTCCCTCCGGCCTGTGATACATTTTAGCGCCCATGAGCCAGCACCTCCTGTCGGCAGCGGGGAAGCTGTTTCCAGCCCTTAGAGCCTCTCTTTACGGGAAAGGCCTCAGGCCCCTGGGCAGGGCCGAGCCCTCGGAGCCCCTGAGAAGCTTCCTGAAGGAGCCCTCCTCCAGGGGCCTTTACAAGCAGTTTCTGCTTCAAGGCATCCAGAAGGCCCTCCTGAGGGCCAGGCCCTTGGTGCTGAAGGCCCCCTGGGGACAGCACCAGGTGTTCTATCCCCTGAGCCTCAGGGGCAGGCAGATGGTGCTGCACCTGGAGGGGTTTTATCTCAGCCTGGAGGAGTTCTACCGGGCCTACAGCCAGCATGCCTGGATGAAGAAGAGGCCCAGGAAGGACTGGCTCAGGGAGGCGGTGTTCCTCAGCCGGGCCCAGCTGACAAGGCAGCTCAAGGAACTGGCCAGCCTGCTTTCCGCCTCGGAGGCAGCCAGGGGCAAGCCCCTGAGGCTCCAGAAGGAGGACTTCCTCCGCCACCTCCGGGAGGTCCTCAGGCGGGGCTCGGGAGGCCTGCTCTGCGGCATCAGCATAGTGCACCTTTCGCACCTTACCAGGCACTTCGGCCTCCTGGCCGGCGACAGGGTGGTTGAGGCCGTAGAAGAGCTGGTCCGCACCCACCTGGGAGGCAAGGGGGCCCTCTACAGCCAGGGCGCCGCAGAGCTGTTCCTCCTCTATGTCCCCCCCGGCGGGGGCTCCCTCTCGGGCCTCAGGCAGGCCCTCAGGGGCCTGAGGCTCAGGCACCAGGGCCAGTTGCTCAGGCCTGCCCTGAGCATGGCGGCCCTGGAGCTTCCGGCCCCCTCGGTGCAGGACGCCCTGGAGCTCCTCCAGGCACTCCTGCGAAAGGCCACGGCCACAGGCCAGGACACCCTGGTGCTGGGAAAGGGCAAGGCCCGGGAGAGGCTCCTGAGGCAGCTTCAGCGGAGGCGCCAGGAGCTCAGGTGGATACCCCGGGCCATCCACCGCAAGGAGGTGGAGCTCTTCTACCAGGACATTCGGGCCCTCAGGGCCCAGGGGGGCGAAAGGGACCGGGAGGCCCTGGCCAGGATAAGGCACCAGAGTAGGGCCATGCCGGCCTCGGCCTTCATGGACACGGTGTACGACCTGAGGCTGTGCGTGGAGCTGGACTGCCTGGTGCTGGAGCAGCTCCTCCACTACGCCCCTGGGCTGGGCCACCTGCAGGGCCGCCTGTTCGTGAATGTGAGCCCCCTTTCGCTGCGCTGTAGCCGCTACAGGGCCCTGCTGGAGCAGGCCCTGGGGAGCCTCCCCGCCCTGGTGCTGGAGCTCTCGGAGCAGGCCCTGCTACAGGAGCCCGCCCTGGCCAGGGAGCTTCACCGCCAACTGGGAGTGCGCTTCGCCCTGGATGACTTCGGCACGGGATACTCCTGCCTGAAGACCCTGGCCGAGCTGGCCTCCGAGGAGGTCCTCCTGGGCCTGAAGATAGACGGGCCCCTCATCAGGGCCATGGACACCTCCAGGGCCACCAGGGACATCGTGCTCAGCATAGGCCGAATGGCCAAGGCCCTGGGCCTAAGGAGCATAGCCGAGTATGTGGAGAACGCCTCCACCGCCAGGGCCCTCAGGCTCATGGGCATAGACTACGCCCAGGGGTTTTTCTTCCACCAGCCCCAGCACATAGAGGGGCTCCTCAGGGAGGCCCGGGCATGAACCTCCCCCAGGTGGACATAGAGCTCCTGAGCCGGGCCCTGGAGGCCCTGCACCACCTGACCGGCCTGAGCTGGAGCCTCTACGACCAGGACTTCCGGCTCCTCATAGCCCCCCGGGGACCGGACCCCTTAGGGGAGGCCTTCAGGCGCCTGAGGCCCCAGCAGTACAGCCGCTTCCTCCAGGAGCACTGCAGCCTGGCCCTGCGCACCCGCCGGGCCCTGGCCATGGCCGGGCCCACGGCCCGGCACTACCTGTTCCTGCCCCTTCAGGGCCATGAGGCCGAGCTGGTGGCCGTGGGAGCGGCCCTGTGTCTCAATCCCTCGGAGTTCATAAAGTTCTACCACACCCAGGGCACCTCCCTGGGCATCGCCTCGGAGCCGGCGGAGCTCTGGCTGCAGAGGCTACCGGGGCTTCCGCCTGAGCGCCTGGGGGCCTACCTGGAGGGCCTGCAGGGCCTGCTGCAGGGTATGCTGGAGGCCACCGACCAGCTCCAGGGGCTCAAGAGGCGGTGGCAATGGCACAAGACCATCACCACCATAATGGCCAACACCAAGAGGGGGGCCAGCCCCCAGGAGATATGCCGCACCGTGGCCGAGGCCGTGGTCTTCCTCTTCGGGGCCGAGGCGGCCGTCGTGCTCACCCTGAACAGGGACTCCCAGGGCCTCAGGCCCCTGGCCACCGCGGGCAGGCCCCTCTGGGAGGGCCTCCGGCTTCAGGGCCAGCACGAGGCAGTGAGGGAGGCCCTCCAGAAGGGGGAGGCCGTGGCCCTCACCGAGCCCCTGAAGCTTAGGCAGATGGGCCTTCCGGAGGAGGTGCTCTCCCTGCACCTGTTTGCCCTCAGTGCTCAGCCAGCCGCCCTGCTGGCGGCCCTGAACTGCCCCCTCAGCGGCGAGGCCCTGCAGTGCGTGCAGGAGCTCTGCAGGCTGGCAGAGCACCTCTTCAGGGCCGCCTACAAGAGCTGGCAGCACCGCCGGGCCAGCACCGTACTGAGGGGCCTGAGCCACAAGGCCTCGGCGCTTTCCGGCCTTTACCAGGAGCCCCAGAGGCTGTACCAGCAGGTGGTGGAGGAGGCCGCCGCCCTTCTGGGCGCCCGGCGCTGCTCCCTCATGCTGCCAGAGCGCACCGGAGCCCTGAAGGTGGTAGCCGTAAAGGGGATGAACCCCCACCTCCTCCAGGATGTCCAGGTGCGCATCGGCGAGGCCATAGCCGGCAGGGTGTTCAAAGAGCAGAGCCCTCTGCTGCTAAAGGAACCCCAGGAGTTTCGGCACCTGGGCGCAGAGCTCAAGCCCATGTTTCGTACCTCCTCCTGCCTGAGCATCCCCCTGAGCATCGGGCAGGAGCCCCTGGGAGTGCTGAACCTGGCCGACAAGGCCTCGGGCCAGGCCTTCAACCGGGCGGACCTGGAGCTGCTGGGGCCCTTCAGCCAGCAGGTGGCCCTGCTGCTCAAGCTCAGCCTGTGCTACCAGGGCTGGATGCAGATGAAGGAGCTGAGCTTCACCGACGCCCTCACCGGGCTGTACAACCGCCGGTACTTCGACATGCGCCTCAGGGAGGAGCACCAGAGGGCCAGGAGGCACGGCCTGCAGCTTTCCCTGGCCCTCATGGACATAGACGACTTCAAGCTGTTCAACGACACCGAGGGCCACCTGGCCGGCGACCGCATGCTGAAGGAGATAGCCTCCATAATCCAGAGCACCATAAGGGTCAACGACATAGCGGTGCGCTTCGGGGGCGAGGAGTTCGCCCTGCTGATGCCCCAGACCTCCAAGGCCAAGGCCCTGAAGGTGGCCGAAAGGCTGAGGAGCAACATCAGGAGGCTCACGCAGCAGGGATGGCGGAAGTACCCCAAGGAGGCCCTCACCATCAGCATAGGGGTGGCCACCTTCCCCGAATGCGGCCCCGAGCCCCAGGGCCTCATCCGCTGCGCCGACAAGGCCCTGTACATGGCCAAGGCCCAGGGCAAGGACAGGACGGTGCCCTGGCACTGCTCCCCCCAGGGCACAGAGCAGATGCTGCAGAGGCTTCCCTGAGGTGTTTCACGTGGAACATCCCGTCTAATAGCTTGAAAAACAAGGCTTTTTAGGACTGCTTCGGGGGCACTATCCCGTAGCCCTTCAGTTTCCTGTGCAGGTTGGAGCGCTCTATGCCCAGGGCCTCGGCGGTGCGGGAGATGTTCCAGCCGTGCTCGGTGAGCTTCCGGAGGATGAACTGCCTCTCGAAGGCCTCCCTGGCCTCCTTCAGCCCCTGGTAGCCGAAGAGGTCCCCCGAGGGGGCCTCCTTCAGGAAGCTCACATCCTGGGCGGTTATCTCCTCCGAGGGGCTCATTATCACCAGGCGCTCCAGGGTGTTTCTTAGCTCTCGGACATTGCCCGGCCAGTGATGGGCCATGAGGGCCCGAAGGGCCTGGGGGCTAAGCCTCTTGGGGGCCCGGCCGTGCTCCAGGGCTATCTGGGAAAGGAAGTGCTCCGAAAGCTCCGGGATGTCCTCCCGGTGCTGTCTCAAGGGGGGAACCTCTATGGGGATTACATTGAGGCGCCAGTAGAGGTCTTCCCTGAACCTGCCCTCCTGGATCTCCCTCCGCAGGTCCTTGTTGGTGGCGGCCAGCACTCGGACATCCACCTGGATGGTCCTGGTGCCCCCTACGCGCTGGAAGCTCTGGGTCTCCAGTACCCTGAGGAGCTTGGCCTGGGTGGGCAGGCTCATGTCGCCCACCTCGTCCAGGAACAAGGTGCCCCGGTGGGCCAGCTCCAGCCTGCCCTGCTTGGCCTCGGAGGCCCCGGTGAAGGCCCCCTTCTCGTGGCCGAAAAGCTCGCTCTCTATGAGCTCCTGGGGAATGGCGGCGCAGTTGAGGGCCACGAAGGGCCCCTGGCGCCGCTGGCTGAGCTCATGGAGCAGGCGGGCCACCAGCTCCTTGCCCGAGCCGCTTTCGCCCCGGATGAGCACCTTGGCACTGCTCTGGGCGGCCAGGTGAATCTCCTGCCTGAGGCGCTGCATGGCCTCGGAGCTGCCTATGAGGACCGGCCTCTGCTGAAGGCCCTCCCGGAGGGCCCGGTTCTCCTGCTGGAGCCGACTGTACTGCAGGGCCCTCTGGACCGTCAGGAGCACCCTCTCCATGCTTAGGGGCTTTTCCAGGAAGTCATAGGCCCCCAGCTTGATGCTCTTTACCGCCAGCTCCACCGAGCCGTGCCCGGTAATCATCACCACGGGCACCCAGGGGGCCTCCTTCCTCAGGGCCTGAAGGCACTGGAGGCCGTCCATGCCGGGAAGCCATATGTCCAGGAGCACCAGGTCGGGGGGCTGGGCCCTTACCAGGCGGAGGGCCTCCTGGCCGTCCGGGGCAGCCAGCACCTGGTAGCCCTCGTCGGAGAGGATGTCGGCGAGGCTCTCCCGAATGGTGGGCTCGTCATCCACTATGAGGACGCTTTCCCTGCTCATCGGAGGGGCAGCTCCAGGAGGAAGGCGGCCCCTCGGGGGTGGTTGTCCTCGGCCCTGAGGCTACCGCCGTGTTCCGAGACTATCTTGCGGGCTATGGCCAGGCCCAGCCCGGTGCCCCCGGGCTTGGTGGAGAAGTAGGGCTGAAACAGCCGCTCCTTGGCCTCGGGGGGGATGCCAGGGCCCTCATCGGCTATCCTGATGCGCACATGGTGCATGTCGGTGGATATTTTAACCCTAACGGTACCTGAGTTTCCCATGGCCTCCCTGGCGTTGTCCAGGAGGTTCATGAGGGCCCTGCGGAGCTGCTGCGGCTCGGCAGGCACGGGGGGGAGGGCCCCGGGGGCCTCAAGCTCCACCCTCAGGCCCCTGTAGGGCCGGTAGAGCTCCAGCAGCTCCCTCACGAGGGCCAAGAGGTCGGTGGGCTCCTTCTGGCTTACCTCGGGCATGCGGCCCAGCCTGGAGAAGGCGTCCACCAGGGCCCTGAGGGCCTCCACCTCCTTGATGATGGTCTGGCTACAGCGCTCCAGCACCTGGGGGAAGTCCGGGTCCCGGGCCTGCCACTTCTTCACGAGCCTCTGGGTGGAGAGCTTTATGGGGGTGAGGGGGTTCTTCACCTCGTGGGCGATTCTCCTGGCTGCCTCCTGCCAGGTAAGGGCCCTTTGGGCCATGGCCACCTCGGTAAGGTCCTCAAAGACCACCAGGAGGCCCAGCCTCCGGCCGTCGGAGGCCTCCAGCCCGGTGATGAACACCCTGAGGAGCATCCTGCGGCCCCTGAGGCTGACCCAGAAATCCCTCTCCACCTGGCCCGAGCGCTTCAGGTCCAGGCCCTGGATGAAGTCCTGAAGCTCCCGGGACTGAAGGCCCTGAAGCAGCACCTGGTAGGGGGCGCCCAGGACCTGGGAGGCCTGAAGGCCCAGGAGCTTCAGGGCCCTGGAGTTCAGCCTCTGCACTATGCCCTCGGGACTGAGGAAGATCACCCCGCTGTGGATGGCCTCCAGGATGCGCTCCATGAAGAGCCGGCCCTGCTCGGAGTCCCTCAGGGCCTGCTGAAGGCCCTCCTTGCCTGCCCTGAGCTCCTGTACCATGCGGTTGAAGTGCTCTATGAGCAGGCCCATCTCGTCGGAGCCCCGGCTCTGAAGCCTCAGGGCCAGGTTGCCCCTGGCCACCTCCTGGGTGGCCCTGGCCAGGGCCCCCACGGGCTCAGTAAGCCCCTTGGCCAGCCTCAGGGAGGCAAACAGGGCGGTAAGCAGGATGGTGGCCCCCATGAGGCCCAGGACCAGGACGAAGCTGAGCTTAAGGGGGGTGCGCCAGGCCTGAAGGCGGGTGTAGTCCTCAAAGGCCCTGGTGATTTCGGCCACATAGCTGCTGAGGGCCGCGGGCACAGGGGCATTGACCACCAGGAGCCTTCCCCCTGGGGCCGGAAGGGCCGCCCTGACCATCTCCACACCGCCCTGGGTGAGCACCTCGGCCTGGGCCCTGCCCTCCTGAAAGGCGGCCTTGAGCGTGGGGGTGGCCCCGGGGGGAAGCTCCCGGAGGAGATAGAACCTGTAGGGCCCTCGCCTCTCTGGAGGGGGCCCGCCCGCCTGCAGCACCTCCTGGCCCATGAGGAGGGCCCGCCTCTTTTCCTCCTCGTAGACGGCCCTGGAGAGGTTCAGCCCGCTCTGGAGGGGGGCCCGGTACTGGGGGGCAAAGAGCCTCTCTATGTAGGTGCTGGCCAGCCCGCTGGCCAGCAGGAAAAGCAGGGCCGTGGGCAGGAGGCTCATGAGGGCCAGCAGGGCCAGCAGCTTGGCCCTGAAGCGGAAGCCCAGGGTCCGGCTCCTCAGGCCCCGGTAAAGCTCCAGGAGGCCCCGGCCCACCAGGTAGGCCAGGGCCAGCAGGGCCAGGAGATTGAGGTTGAAAAGCAGGAGGAACAGCACCGCCCCCGAGGGCTGCCCCACCCACAGGTACCTAAGCTGCAGGGGCACCAGCAGGAGCACCAGCAGCAGGCCTGCCCCCAAGGCGTAAAGGAGCCTCACGGGCCCCCCCCCAGGTGAAAGACCGGCGAGTCCGCCTGGCCCTGAAGCTCCTCCTGCCTGAGGAAGAACAGCAGCAGGCCCAGGAGGGGCGGAAGGCGCCTGAGCCGACTGTGCACCGAGACCCTCACGAAGTATGCCCCTGGGGGAAGCTCCTTGGTGCTGGTAAGCACCAGGCCCTGTAGCACCGAGGCCCTCCTGAGCACCTCCTGGCAGTCCTTGAGGTGGCTGTCCTTGCCCCCCTGGCCCAGGATGTACTGCTCCTTCAGGGGGTCGCAGACCAGGCGGCGGGTGAGCTTCTTGCCCAGGATGAACTCATCGGGCCAGCCCCTCCAGCGCCTGTACAGGTCCACCCTGATGATGAGCTCCTTGCTGATGCCCTTCCTAAGCTGCCTCTGGAACTGCTCCGAGGGCCTGAGGCCGAAGGAGACCACCACCTGGCCCTCCCTGAGGAGCACCCTGGGGACCTCCACCGCCTGCCCCCAGGAGGCCCCCGGGCTCAGCAGTGCAAGCAGCAGGGCCAGCAATACCAAAGCCCTCGGCATAGAGGCATTTTCGCCCAAGGGGGAAGGGGTTGTCAAGGAAATTTGTTCTTTAAAAGTAAATAATCGTTTGATAAATTCAAATGGCTTCTTCTGCCCCCAGGGCTTGACAGCGGCGGGGTTTTGGGCTTCAATCACTAAGGAGCGAAAAAACCCTGCAAGGAGGGCGGGCATGGAGATTCAGGCCGTTAGGATGGACATACCCGAGGGGGCCAATATCATCCTGGGGCAGACCCACTTCATAAAGACCGCCGAGGACCTGTACGAGGTCCTGGCCACCTCGGTGCCCGGGGCCCGCTTTGCCGTGGCCTTCACCGAGGCCTCGGGCCCCTGTCTCATCAGGGCAGAGGGCAACGACGAGGAGCTCAAGAAGGTGTGCGTAAAGAACCTTCAGGCAATCGGGGCAGGCCATGTGTTCTGCATCCTGCTGAAGGGGGCCTTCCCCATAAATGTGCTCAACCAGATAAAGCTCTGTCCCGAGGTCTGCCGCATCTTCTGCGCCACGGCCAACCCCCTGGAGGTGCTCCTGGTGCGCTCGGGGCAGGCGGCGGGGGTGGTGGGGGTCATAGACGGCTCGGGCCCCAAGGGGGTGGAGAGCCCCGAGGATGTGGCCCAGAGAAAGGAGTTTCTGAGAAAGATTGGGTATAAGCTCTGAAGTCAAGTTCAACTCCCAGGGGCTCGTTCCTGCCATTGTGCAGGAGGCCGAAACGGGCGAGGTGCTCATGATGGCCTGGATGAACCGGCAGGCCCTGGAGCTTACCCTCAGGAGCGGCTATGCCCACTTCTTCAGCCGCTCCAGGCAGAGGCTGTGGAAAAAGGGGGAAAGCTCGGGAAACGTGCAGGAGGTGCTGGAGGTCCTTTACGACTGCGACGGCGACACCCTGCTGCTGAGGGTCAGGCAGCACGGCAAAGGGGCCTGCCACACCGGGCACAGGAGCTGCTTCTTCAGAAGGCTGGGCAGGGACTGAGCCCCCGAGGTATTGACCCCCCGGGCGCCCTTTTGATAGCCTAAGAGGCCCCATGGAGTGCGTCTTCTGCAGGATTGTGCAGGGCAAGGCCCGGGCCCAGGTGCTTCATGAGGACGAGCACTGCGTGGCCTTCCAGGACATAGCGCCCCAGGCCCCGGTGCATGTGCTCATAGTGCCCCGGAGGCACATACCCCACACCCTGGCCCTCCGGGAGGGGGGCGACGAGGCCCTCATGGGCCACCTGGTGCAGGTGGCCAACCGCCTGGCCAGGAAGCTGGGGGTAGCCGACAGGGGCTTCAGGCTGGTGATAAACACCAACGCCGAGGCCGGCCAGACGGTCTTTCACCTGCATGTGCACCTCCTGGCCGGAAGGCCCATGCACTGGCCCCCGGGGTAGCACTGGCCCGGGGTGCAGCCCCAAGGCGTTTGCAGCCAGTGGACAAAGCTCCTCTTGACCGTTTGGTAAACAAAAATAATCGTTCATTAATTCAGAACAATCTCCTTTGCACCCTGTAGGGGCTCTGGTGTCCGTTTCGTGCGGGGCGGGGGCGGGGATTTCGGGAGGGGGTGGTTTCTGGTATTATTAACCGATGCGGCGGGTGCTGCTGGCAATAGTGCTTCTTTGGCCCCTGCTGGCCCAGGGGGCGGTGCTGGAGGAGGTGCTGGGGAATGGCCTGAAGGTACTCATCCAGGAGGAGCGCAAGGCCCCCCTGGTGGTGGTGCAGCTTTACTACAAGGTAGGGGCCAAGGACGAGCCTGAGCACCTGGCGGGCATCAGCCATCTGCTGGAGCACATGATGTTCAAGGGCACGGAGCGGCTGGGCCCCTCGGAGTACTCCAGGCTCATTCAGCGCATCGGGGGGGTGAACAACGCCTTTACCACCAAGGACTACACCATGTACTATGCCCAGGTGCCCTCGGAGGGGCTGGAGCTGGTTCTCTCCCTGGAGGCCGAGCGGATGGCCCGCCTGAGGCTCAATTCCCAGGAGGTGCTTTCCGAGCGGGCGGTAGTCATGGAGGAGCGGAGGCTCAGGTATGAGGACGACCCCCAGAGCAGTCTCTATGAGGAGGTGCTGGCTGCGGCCTTCAAGGTGCATCCCTACGAGCGGCCCGTAATAGGCTGGATGCAGAGCCTGCAGAACATCGGGCCCCAGGAGCTGAGGCAGCACTACCGGCGCTTCTACAGTCCCGGCAATGCGGTGCTGGTGCTGGTGGGCGACCTGGAGGCCCGGGAGGCCCTCCGGCTGGTAAGGAAGCACTTTGGGCCCCTGCAGGCCAGGGAGACGGCGGCCAGGGCGGCGCTGAAGGAGCCTCCCCAGAGGGGGCAGCGGAGGGTCTATCTAAGGAGGGAGGCGGAGCTCCCCTATGTGCTCGTGGCCTACCATGTGCCCAGTTTTCTGCAGGCCCCTGAGGAGGCGGCGGCCCTGGAGGTGCTGGCCCAGGTGCTCTCAGGGGGGCGGAGCGCCAGGTTCTTCAGGCGCCTGGTGAAGGGCAGGGAGGTGGCCCTTGGTGCCTTTGCCAGCTACAGCAGTCTTCAGCCGGAGCCCTTCTTGTTCTTCCTGGGGGGCACCCCCAGGGCCGGCCGGGAGGCCGAAGCCCTTGAGCAGGCCATCTACGAGGAGGTGGAGGCGGTAAAGGCCCGGCCCCCCTCGGAGCAGGAGCTCCAGCGGGCCAAGAACCAGCTGGAGGCCGCCCTGCTGATGGGGCAGGACTCGCTGTTTTTCCAGGCGGAGCTACTGGGAATGTTTGAGCTCATGGGCGACTGGCGGCTGAAGGAGCGGTATCTGCAGGCCCTCAGGGCGGTAAGGGCCGAGGATGTAAGTCGGGTGGCAAGGAAGTATCTTAGGAAGGACAACTCCACGGTGGGCATATTGATTCCCCTCAAGAAGGAGGCCGGGCATGGGCCGGCTCATTAGCGTCCTGCTGTTGGTGCTGGCCCTGGTGCTTCCTGCCCGGGCCTGGCAGCTCAAGGCCCAGCGGTGGGAGCTGCCCTCGGGGCTGGTGGTCATCCACTCTGAGCAGACCCACCTGCCCCTGGTGATGCTCACCCTGCTTATAAAGGCCGGGCCCCTGGACGAGCCCCCCGAGCTGGCCGGGCTGGCCTACCTCACGGCGGCCATGCTGAGGGAGGGCACGAAGCACAGAAGCGCCGAGGCCCTCAGCGAGGAGATAGACTTCCTGGGGGCAAGCCTTCAGGCCTCGGCAGGGCCGGACTACAGCACCGTGAAGCTGTCCGTCCTTAAGAAGGATGTGCAGAAGGGCTTTGAGCTCCTTGCCGACATGCTGCTCAACCCGGCGTTTCCCCAAGAGGAGCTTCAGGCCCTGAGAGAGCGCACCCTGGAGGACCTGAGGCGCCGCCAGGAGGAGCCCTCCTTCCTGGCCCAGAGGGCCTTCCAGAAGGCCGTCTACGGGGAGCACCCCTATGGGCGGCTCCTGCAGGGCTCGGCAGAGACCCTCAGGGCCATCAAGAGGGAGGACCTCCTCAGGTTCTGGCAGAGCTACTACAGGCCCAACAATGCGGTGCTGGTGGTGGTGGGGGCCCTGAGCAGACAGGAGCTTTCCTCCCTCATAGAGAAGTACCTGGGGGAGTGGCGGCCTGCACCGCTGCCGGAAAGGCCCAGGTACCAAATTCCCCCGCCACTGAAGCGCACCATCCTGATAGAGCGGCCCCTGGAGCAGGCTACGGTGCTCATGGGCCATGTGGGGGTGAGGCGCTCAAACCCTGACATCTACGCCCTCAAGGTGATGAACTATGTGCTGGGCGGCGGGGGCTTTGCCTCAAGGCTCATGCGGAAGATAAGGGACGAGATGGGCCTGGCCTACGATGTGCACAGCTTCTTCAGCAGTAGGGCCGAGCCGGGGGTGTTCCAGATAGGGCTCCAGACCAAGAATCCTTCGGCCCGGCTGGCCATAGAGACGGTGCTCAAGGAGGTGCAAAGGCTTCGCACCGAGGAGGTAAGCTCCCAGGAGCTTGCAGACGCCAAGGCCTTCCTCATAGGGAGCTTTCCCAGGAGGCTCCAGACGATGCGCCGCATGGCCGACTTCCTGGCCTCGGTAGAGTTCTACGGCCTGGGGCTTCGGTACCCGGAGCGCTTCCGCCAGCTCATCGGCGCAGTAAGTGCCGAGGACATAAAGCGGGTGGCCAGGAAGTACCTGAGGCCCCAGGAGATGGTCCTGGCAGTGGTGGGCAACCTGAAGGAGGCCGGCCTGGATGAGCCCTGAGGAGCTGCTTCGGCGGGAGGCCTTCCTCCTGGTGTGGGAGCTCAGGGCCTTCTGGGGCGTGGCCCTCCTTTATGCCGTGGGGGCCCTGCTGGGGCTGTTTTACATCCTCACGGCCAAGGAGGCCCTGGGCAGGGCCCTTACCGGGCTGCTCTGGACGGGGCTACTGCTTCATGTGCTTCTTGTGGCCTTTAGGGCCTGGGAGGGGGGCAGGCCCCCTTTCCAGAACCTCTACGAGACCCTCAGCTGGTTTTCCGCCTCGGCGGTGCTGTGCTACCTCCTGGTTCAGGCCCGGTGGCGGGGGGTGCATGTGCCCGGGGCAGCGGTGGCGGCCATAGCGGCGGGGGCCTGCTTCTATGCCCTGCTGGGCCGCAGTCCCGAGCTGAGGCCCATTCCGCCGGCGCTGCAGAGCCCCTGGTATGTGTGGCACGTGGTGGTGGCCTTCCTGGCCTATGCGGTCTTCGTGGTGAGCTTTGCAGTGGAGCTGAGCCAGCTGCTTTGGGCCAGATGGTTTACCGCCAGGGGCAGGCTCTTCGGGCTTCCCCAGGAGGGGTTTTACCGCTACGCCCACCGCCTGGTGCTGTTCGGCTTCCCCATGCTGTCCTTCGCCATATTCTCCGGGGCTGCCTGGGCCGAGGAGGCCTGGGGGAGGTACTGGAGCTGGGACCCCAAGGAGGTCTGGTCCCTCATCACCTGGACGGTGTACGCCATGTACCTTCACTCAAAGGCGGTGCCCGCCTGGAGGCGCAACCTCAGCCCTGCGCTGAACATCCTGGGGTTCGTCTGCATGGTGATGACCTTCCTGGGGGTGAACTGGCTGGCAAAGCTCCTGGGCATACCGAGCCTTCATGCCTATGCGGTCTAGCCTTACCAGGACGCTTTCCTCCCTGAAGACCTCCCTCTACCTCATGGGGGCCATGACGGTGATGTTCGTCCTGGGCACGGTGTTTCCCCAGGGCATGGAGTATGAGAAATATGTGGAGGCCGGGGGCCGGGCCCCCGGGCTGGTCAAGGCCTTGGGGCTGCTTGACATCTTTGCCAGCCCGGTGTTTCTGGCCCTGGCGGCCCTTCTGTGCCTGAACCTCCTGGTGTGCATCCTGGAGAGACTGCGGGGCTACCTCAGGGTGAGGGCCAACGCCTGGGGGCTTTCCCCCCCGGAGAGGCTCCTGAGGCATCCCCATACCCTGGAGCTGGGGCCCCAGGGGCGCCTGGAGCAAACCTTGGAGAGGCTCTCCCGGCGGTTCAGGACCAGGCTTGCCGAGCCCCGAAGGTACGTGCTGGAGCGGGGCCTTCCCTACTGGTGGCTCAGCTGGCTTTACCACCTGGGCATAGTGGTGGCGGTGGCGGGCTTCCTGAGCACCTACCTGGCCGCCTTTGAGGGCACCGTGACCCTCTGGCAGGACGCCCAGAAGCCCGTGGAGATACAGCTCTGGGAGCCCGAGAGCCGTCTCAACCGCCTGCTCGCCCGCCTGGGGGGGGACATACCCCGGGAGAGGCCCGAGCGGAGCTTCAGGCTTCGGCTCCTGGAGTTCCGGACGGAGCACTACCAGGCCCTGGGACTTCAATACCCCCGGGACGGTCTCAGCCGCCTGGCCCTGGCCCTGGGAATGGGGGAGCTGCAGGCCCAGGAGCCCACCCTGGTGCCCAAGATGTGGCTAAGCAGGGTATGGGTGCAGGGGCCCCGGGGCCAGGAGCTTGAGGGCGAGCTCTGGGTGAACAGGCCGCTGAGGCTTCCGGGTCTTGTCCTGTACCAGATGGCCTTTGAGCAGGAGATAGCCCTGCGGGTGGCAGGGAGGCTCCACCAGGTGAAGGCCTTTGAGCCCTTCGAGCTTGAGGGCCTTCAGGGCAAGCTAAGGGCCGGTATGGTCAAGACAGGGAGGGTGCAAAGAAAGGACGGCACCTGGCAGGAGATAGAAAAGCCCTTCTTTGAGCTTACCTATACCGACCCTGAGGGCCGGCGCAAGAGGCTGGGCAGGCTCACCCTGGGGGAGGGCAGGCGGCTGCTGGGCCGAAGCTTCAAGTTTGAGGGCCTCAGGGAGGCCAGCGTGCTGAGCTACAGGCACGACCCAGGGGTGGGCTTCATAGAGGTGGCGGTGTGGATGGTGTTTGCAGGCCTTCTCCTGAGGTGCCTGGGCTACTGGGTGAGGGTGGAGCTCCTGGTGCACGAGGGGCGGCTGTATGCGCATGTAAGCACCCGGGGGCTCCTTGCCAGCAGGGAGGCAGTTGTGAGAAGATATTTCCATGAGGCTCCTTAGCCTGGCCCTGGTGCTGGCCCTGGCCGCGGTGGCGGCGGCGCAGTCGTCAAAGGCCCCTGAGATAAAGCAGGACTGCAGCCTCTGCCACATCTCCCACGAGATGGCTGCCGGCGGGCTCCTGAAGGCCCCTGTGGGGCAGCTGTGCCTGGGCTGCCATCCCCAGCGGGTGGGGGCCACCGAGCATGTGGTGGATGTGGCCCCCAGCATGGAGGTGCCCCCGGAGCTTCCCCTCAGGGACGGCCTGCTAACCTGCATCACCTGCCATGACCCTCACGGGGGGGAGTTTGAGGCCATGTTGAGGGTCAAGCCCAGGGAGCTCTGCCAGAGGTGTCATAGGTTTTAGAGCCTGCCCTTTAGGTCCAGGTTCCGGCTGTTGAACTGCACCACCTTGTGCCAGTTGATTCTTCCGTCTTGGCAGCCGGGGAAAAATTCCTCAACTTTCCTGCCCGATTAATGTAAAAATATATTCAGCGTGCATCCTCTTTCCCTTCCCATAAGGGAGTACTCCACCGAGGAGGAGGACCTTCTGGCCTACGGGGTGGATGCCTCGGGCCTGAGGGGCCGGGCCGCCGCGGTGGCCTGGCCCAGAAATGTGGCCGAGGTGGTGGCCCTGCTCAGGCACTGCCATGAGCATCGCCTGCCGGTGGTGCCCAGGGGGGCGGGCACGGCCACCACTGCCGCGGCAGTGCCTGTGGAGGGAGGGGTGCTGCTGAGCCTGGAGCACATGGGGCGCATCCTGGAGATAGACCCGTCGAACCTCCTGGCGGTGGTGGAGCCAGGGGTCATCAACGGGAGGCTTCAGAGGGAGCTTCGGGAGATGGGGCTGTTTTACCCGCCTGACCCGGCCAGCCTGGAGTTCTCCACCCTGGGGGGCAATGTGGCCACCAATGCGGCAGGGCCCAGGGCCCTGAAGTACGGCACCACCAGGGACCATGTGCTGGCCCTGGAGGCGGTGCTGCCCTCGGGAGGGCTCATAAGCGTCGGCAGGCGCACTCCCAAGGGGGTGGTGGGCTATGACCTCGCCAGGCTCCTGGTGGGCTCAGAGGGCACCCTGGCGGTGTTCACCAGGCTCGTCCTCAAGGTGCTGCCCCGGCCCGAGGGGCTCATCACCCTGCTGGCGCTCTTCAAGGACCTGGGGGCCGTGGGCCGGGCGGTAGAGGCCACCCTGAGGGCCGGCATAATCCCCCGGTGCATGGAGCTCATGGACAGGGCCTGCCTGGAGGCGGTGGAGGAGCACACCCCCCTGGGGCTTGCCTCCTGGGCCCAGGCCCTTCTGCTGGTGGAGCTGGACGGTCCCGAGGCCGCCCTCTCAGAGGAGGCCCAGCGGCTGGCCGAGCTGCTGGGAAAGGCCGGGGCAGAGCTGCAGGTAGCCCAGGAGGAGCAGGCCAGGGAGCGCCTGTGGCAGGCCCGGAGGGCCCTGTCCCCGGCCCTTTATGAGCGGTGCCCCCACAAGAAGGCCCACGATGTGGTCGTCCCCCGCTCCAGGATGACGGAGATGCTGGTCTTCCTCAGGCAGCTTTCCGAGCTCAGGGGCCTGCCCATTGCCACCTTTGGCCACGCAGGGGATGGAAACCTCCATGTGAACCTCCTTCCCCAAGAGGAGCACATCAGGGGGCTACAGCAGATAGAGAGGGAGCTCTTCCAGAAGGTCCTCTCCCTGGGCGGCACCATAAGCGGGGAGCACGGGGTGGGCCTCACCAAGAGGCCCTATATGGACATGGAGCTGGGCCCCGCGGAGCTTTCCCTCATGAAGGGGATAAAGGGGGTGTTTGACCCCCAGGGGCTGCTCAACCCGGGGAAGGCCCTGCCGTGAAGCTCCTGGTCTTTTCCGCCCTCCCGCTTTACCTCTTCGGGGGGTTCTACAGGTGGCTGCTGGTGGCGGGGCTCCTGGCCCAGGGGGTCTACCTCCTGCTCAGGGGCCTGAAGATGGGCCGCCTGCCCCTGGTGGGGGTGCACGACACCCTGGTGTTCATGACCGCCTCCATCGTGCTGTTTGCCCTTCCGCTCTGGGCAAGGCTGAAGGAGGAGGGTCTCCTGCGCTGGGCGGCGGCGGTGCTCCTAAGTGTGCTGAGCCTGCTGGCCCTCCTGGCCGAGCCCCGGTCCGGGCCCCTTCCGCCGGTGCTCAGGACCTACTGGTTTGAGCTGCATGTGGCCCTGTCCTTCTTCTCCTATGCCCTGTTTGCCCTGGCGGCCCTCCTGGGCCTTCAGTTCCTCCTTCAGGGTGAGGCCGGAGCCGAGAAGGCCCAGTATCGCATGGCCCTCATGGGGTACCTGCTCTTCAGCCTCTCCATGGTGGCCGGCGGGGTGTGGGCCTTTCTGGCCTGGGGCACCTACTGGCTGTGGACTCCCAAGGAGCTGTGGAGCAGCATCCTGTGGCTTTACTGGAGCCTCTACCTTCATGCCCGCCTGAGGCTGAGCCCCCGGGCCTCGGCAGCCCTGGGCACAGGAGGGTTCGCCGTGGCCATGTTCACCTACTTGGGGGTGGGCCTGCTCATGAAGAGCTCCCACACCTTCTGAGAAGGGGATTATAATTAAGCTATGAGGATTGACTGCTACCTTTCCCTGGGCTGCACCTCGGAGGAGGCCCTGAGGGAAAACCTCCTGGAGGCCCTCAGGGCCCTGGGCCTGAGGGCCGATGTGCGGTTTCACCGCCTGAGCACCCAGGAGGCTGCCCGTCGGGGCCTCAGGGGCTCGCCCTCCATCTACATAAACGGGGTGGACGCCCTGCCGGGACAGCAGCCCGGCTTTGCCTGAAGGGTCTTTACCGACGAGCATGGAAGGCTCGTGAATGTGCCCACCGTGGCCATGCTCAAAGAGGCCCTCCAGAGGGCGCTGTGAGCAACGAGCGGAGGCTCTGCCTGTCCCTGGGCATCGCCCTGGCCGTCATGGCGGCCGAGGCCCTGGGGGGCTACCTGAGCGGCAGTCTGGCCCTGCTCAGCGATGCGGGCCACATGCTTACCGACGCCTTTGCCCTGGGCCTCAGCCTCCTGGCCCTGAGGATAGCCCTTCGGCCTCCCCACGGCAGGGCCACCTTCGGCTACCAGAGGGTGGGCCTCCTGGTGGCAGTAGTAAACGGCCTGGGCCTGCTGGCGATAGCCCTGTTCATCTTCCGGGAGGCCTACCAGAGACTGCAGAGCCCTCCGGAGATACAGACCGCCCTGATGCTGTCGGTGGCCTCGGCAGGCCTGGTGGCCAACCTGGCGATGGCCTTCATCCTGGGCAGGGGCCACGAGGACCTGAACATTCGCAGCGCCTGGCTCCATGTCTTCGGCGACACCCTGAGCTCCCTGGGGGTGGTGGTCTCCGCCCTGGTGATAGCGGCCACGGGCTGGAGGAGCATAGACCCCCTGATGAGCTTCCTCATCGGGGCCATAATCCTGGTGGGGGGCCTCAGGGTGGTGGCCGAGGCCCTGGAGATATTCCTGCAGCTTACCCCCAGGGGGATAGACCCCGAGGAGCTGGCCCGCACCCTGTGCCAGATACCCGGGGTGCAGGGGGTGCACGACCTCCATGTGTGGGCCCACACCCGGGGCAGGGTGTTCTTCAGCGCCCACGTGTGGGTGGCCGACCAGAGCCTCAGCGCCCTGGAGGCCCTGAGGGCCAGGATAAAGGAGCGCCTCAGGAAGATGGGCATAGAGCACGCCACCTTGGAGTTTGAATGCGCCGAGTGCGCCACCGAGGGCCTTTACTGCCAGCTGGAGCCCTACCCCCAGGAGGGCCCCGAGCATCACAGGCACTGATGCTGCTTGAGCTCAGGAGGCTGAGCTTCAAGGCCCGGGGCCGCTACATCCTCAGGGACCTGGAGCTTTCCCTGAAGGAGGGGGAGCTTCATGCCCTGCTGGGGGCAAACGGAACGGGCAAGAGCACCCTGGCCTACATCATCATGGGCTGCGAGGGCTACAGGCCCCAGGGGGGAGAAATCATCTTTGCGGGAAGGAGAATTAACCACCTGCCCCTCCATGAGCGGGCCCGGCTGGGCATCAGCCTGGCCTGGCAGGAGCCGGCCAGGTTTGAGGGCCTGAGCATAAGGGAGTACCTGGGCCTGGGCAAGGCCCTTTCGGCGGAGCAATGCCTCGGGATGGTGGGACTTGAGCCCGCGGTCTACCTGGAGCGCCCCCTGGACAGGACCCTCTCGGGAGGGCAGCGCAAGAGGGTGGAGCTGGCCGCCGTGCTGGCCTTGGCACCCAGGCTGGCCCTCCTGGATGAGCCGGACTCAGGTATAGACATGCTTTCCCTGAGGGACATCGCCAAGGTGCTCCGCAGGCTCAAGGACTGGGGCTCTACGGTGCTCCTTATTACCCACAGGAAGGAGGTGGCCAGGGTGGCCGACCGGGCCTCCCTGCTTTGCGCCGGCAGGGTGGTCTTCACCGGGGCTCCCCCCGAGACGGCCTGGCACTACACCCACAGGGGCTGCCCCCTGTGCGACGGCCGAAGATGCCATGAGGCTTGAGGCCTTCCTTGCCCATCCTGCGCTGGAGGGCCTCAGGGAGGCCCTCCAGGAGCCCCCGGGGGGCCATGTGGTAGCGGAGGGCCACAGGCTCCTGAGCACCAGGCAGCCCAAGGGGGTGAAGCTCTCCGCAAGGGCCCGTCCCCAGGGCCTGTGGGTGGAGCTGGAGCTGGCCCAGGGCCTGAGCCTTCCGGGCCCCCTTCACCTGTGCTTCGCCCTGCTCAGGCCCAGGGGGCTTCAGAGGGTGAACTTGCGACTGCTGGCAGGCCGAACCTCCAGGGCAACCATCATCTCCCACTGCATCTTTCCTAACCCCCTGGGGATAAGACACCTCATGAGGGCCCAGGTGCTCCTTCAGGAGGGCGCCGAGCTGAGCTACGAGCAGATACACATCCACGGGCCCGAGGGCGGCCTGGTGGTGGAGCCCCGGGCCCAGGTGGAACTTCAGAGGAAGGCCTGCTACAGGGCCGACTTTGCCCTGCTTCAGGGCCGGGCCGGCAGGCTGAGCATCCACTACGTGGTGAAGGCCCAGGAGGAGGCCGCGGCCGAGCTCGTGGCCAGGGTGCAGGCCAGAGGGCAGGACCAGGTCTGCCTGAGAGAGGAGATACATCTTCTGGGCAAGGCCTCCCGGGGGCTCATAAAGGCCCGTCTGGCCTTGAGGGAAAGGGCCCAGGGCCTCATCGAGGGCATCACCGTGGGGGCCGCCCCCCAGGCCAGGGGCCATGTGGACTGCCTGGAGGTGCTGGCCCAGGAGGCCCAGGGAAGGGCGGTGCCCATGGTGGAGGTCAGGCATCCCCTGGCCAGGGTGACGCATGAGGCTGCCCTGGGAAGACTGCAGAGGGCCCAGCTGGAGGCCCTCATGGCCCGGGGACTGAGCCCCCAGGAGGCCGAGGAGATGCTCATTCAGGGAATACTGAGAAAATGATGGTATAATTTATCCGCTGTGTTGATTCCTGCCCTCATAGTGGTGCACGTGCTGTGCGTGGTGTTCTGGATCGGAGGGGTGGCCTTCGTCACCACGGTGATGTTCCCCATGCTTCAGAAGATGGACAGCTCCTTTGAGCAGGTGATGACCTTCCAGAGGGTGGAGCACCGGTTTGCCCGGCAGGTGAGGCTTTACCTGGCCCTGGTGGGCCTGACCGGAGGGCTCCTCCTCTACCTTCAGGGCACCCACAGACTGCTCTTCAGCACCCAGGGGCTGGGCATAACCCTCATGCTGCTGGCCTGGATGTGGTACTTCCTGGTGCTCTTGTTTGAGCGGAGGCTCTTCAAGGCCCTGTTCGGCAGGCCGGAGAAGTTTGACACCAGGAAGGTCTTTCGGGGGCTGGCCATCTTCCACTGGGTCATCCTGGGCCTCAGCCTCCTGGCCGTGGCCGTAGGGGTGTGGCAGGGCCACGGGGGCGCCCTTTAAGGGGGAAAGGGGGTTGCGGGCCTTCCACAGCAAGGCGGCCCTGAGGAGAGAGAGGGAACTCTTCGCCCAGCACCTGAGCCAGAAGGGCCTGAGGCTTACTCGGCAGCGCCGGCTCATCCTGGAGGCCTTCCTGGGAGGACGGGGACACCTCTCCTCCGAGGAGCTTTACCAGCGGGTAAGGCGCAAGGACCCTTCCATCGGCAGGGCCACGGTGTACAGGACGCTGAAGCTCCTTACCTCCAGCGGGCTGGCCCGGGAGGTGGACTTCGGCGAGGGCCTAAGCCGCTACGAGCACCTCTGGGGCCACGCCCACCACGACCACCTCATCTGCACCAGCTGCGGAAGGACCCTGGAGGTGATGGACACCGAGATAGAGCGCCTGCAGGAGCGCCTGGCCCAGAGGCACGGCTTCAGCCTCACGGGGCACAAGATGGACCTCTACGGCCTATGTCCCCGCTGCAGGCCTAAGAGGCAATAGCCAGCACCTCCTGGAGGGCCTCCTGTAGCCGGCCCCTCTTGAGGGTTATGAGCCGCACCCTCGGGTGGGCCTTCACCTCCTGGATGAGCCCTCCGCCCTTCTGGGCCACGGTGGCTATGAGGGGCCGCCCCTCCCGCAGGAGCTCCCTCACGAGGTGCTGAAAGCGGGGGCTTAGGCACTCCATCTTGCCTACCTCGTCAATGAGCACCACCTCTGCCTCCTCAAGCTGAAGGCCCTGGAGGAAATTCTCAAACCCCCGGAGGTCTACACCGTACCTGCTTACCCTGTAGGGAGAGCTCACGTCCACATGGGCCAGGAGGGCCCTGCGGCCGGAGCGCACATCCACCAGCTCGAAGCCCATCCTCTGGCCGCCCTGCCTGAGCTCCTGGGTGTAAAAGCCTGCCACCGAAAGGCCCCTGGCGGCGAGGACCTCCAGGAGCCTCTTCAGGAGGGTAGTCTTTCCTGCCCCCGGGGGGCCGGTTATAAGGACTGCCGGGGGGCTGTCCTCAGAGGATCTCCACAAGCTCTATTTCAAACTCCAGGTCCTTGCCGGCCAGGGGGTGATTGGCATCCAGGGTGACGGTCTCGGCGTCCATGTCGGTGATGAGCACATCAATCACCCCGCCGTCGGGCTGGCGGAGCTGAAGGGGCATGCCCACCTCGGGGCTGATGCTGGGCGGAAACTGCTCCCTCTTGAGCCTCAGCACCAGCTCCTCCCTGTGGGGCCCGTAGGCCTCCTCGGAAGGTATGACGATGGTCCTGCGCTCCCCCACGCTCATGCCCAGAACGGCCTCCTCAAACCCCTTGATGAGCCTGCCCTCGCCCACGGTGAACTGAAGGGGCTGGCCCCCCTGTGAGGTATCAAACTGGGTGCCGTCCTCCTTGAGCCTCCCAGTGTAGTGTACCCTTACTGTGTCTCCTTCTGCTACCTGCCTCATGCTTTCCTCCTTGATTTGATACCCCCATTATAGCATCTTCGGGGGAGGCCTCGTTGGGCCTCAAGCACTTCTGCCCTGAAAAAAAACCCGCGGTCTTCCGGGAGCCCTCTCCCCTTGCCCCCAGCGAGGCTTTTAGGGCAAAATATAGGCCAAACTCTTTCTCCGAGGAGAACCGCTTGAAGAAAAAGATATACTGGAGGCTGGGCCTCATAGGGGCCACCGTTTTGCTTTCGGTGGTGTTCTTCCTGCCCAACACCCCGTTGTTCAGGTATATGCCCTCCTGGTGGAGGCAGCACATGCCCAACCGGGGGGTGGTGCTGGGGCTGGACCTCCAGGGGGGCATCCACCTGGTGTTTGAAGTCCAGGGCGAGGAGGCGGTCCAGAGCACCCTGGAGCGCATAGGCAGGGCCCTGAGGGACGCCCTCAGGGAAAAGGGCCTTGAGGTAGAGCTCAAGAGCACCAGGGAGGGGCTGCTGCTCAGTCCCCCCAGTCCCGAGGCCCGTCGCCTGATACAGCAGGAGTACCCCCAGCTGGTACCCAAGGAAGGCCCCCAGGGACTGCTCTATGTCCTCGGTGCCGAGGAGGCCAGGGAGATAAAGCGCTCCGCCGTGGAGCAGGCCCTGGAGACCATCCGCAACCGGGTGGACGCCTTCGGGGTGGCCGAGCCCACCATCCACCGCCAGGGAGAAAGCGAGATAGTGGTGCAGCTGCCCGGGGTGAAAGAGCCCGAAAGGGCCATAGAGCTCATCGGCAAGACGGCCCGGCTGGAGTTCCGCCTCCTGGAGGAGGAAGCCCCCGTGGCCGCCGAGCTTCCGGCCTTCATATACCCTGGGCAGGAGGAGGAGCTCCTGGCCGAGTTTGCCCCCAAGCTGCCCCAGGATGTGGAGATTCTCTTCGGCCGCCAGGTGGACGAGGACGGCACGGTGAGAAAGATTCCCTACCTGGTGAAGAAGGAGGTGCTCCTTACCGGGGACTTCCTCACGGAGGCCCGGGTGGCCATAGACCAGCGATTCAACGAGCCGTATGTGTCCATAAAGTTTGACCCCGAGGGGGCCAAGCTGTTTGAGGAAATAACCGGCCGGCACGTGCAGCAGCGGCTGGCCATCGTGCTGGACGGCACGGTGTACTCGGCCCCCGTGATAAGGGAGCGCATCTCAGGGGGGGAGGCCCAGATAGAGGGGGCCTTCAGCCTCCAGGAGGCCCGGGACCTGGCCATCGTCCTGAGGGCCGGGGCCCTCAAGGCCCCCCTGAAGATGCTCCAGAATGTCACCGTGGGGCCCTCCCTGGGGAGGGACTCCATCCAGGCCGGAAAGAGGGCCGGCATCGTGGCGGCCCTCCTGGTGGTGCTCTTCATGGTGCTGTACTACAGGCTGTCCGGGGTGATTGCCGACTTCGCCCTGGTCCTGAATATCCTGCTGCTTTTGGGGGCCATGGCTTCGCTCAATGCCACCCTGACGCTTCCCGGCATAGCCGGCATAATCCTGGCCGTGGGCATGGCGGTGGACTCCAATGTGCTCATGTTTGAGCGCATGAGGGAGGAGCTGAGGGCCGGCAAGACCCCCAAGGCCGCCGTGGAAAGCGGCTACCAGAAGGCCTTCTGGACCATCTTCGACAGCCATGTCACCACTCTGATAACCGCGGCGGTGCTGTTTCAGTTCGGCACGGGGCCCATCAAGGGCTTTGCCATCACCCTTTCGCTGGGAGTGGCCATAAACCTCTTCACCGCCCTGGTGGGCACCAAGACCATATTTGACCTCCTGCACATGAGGCGGGAGGTGCGGAGCCTCAGCATATGATAGAGCTAATCGGACGCACCAACATAGACTTCATGGGGAGAAGGAGGCTGAGCTTCGCCCTTTCGGCCGCCCTGGTGCTCCTGGGCCTGCTTGCCCTGGTGCAGATATGGCGGGGCCAGGCCAACCTGGGCATAGACTTTGCCGGCGGCACAGCGGTGCAGGTGGCCTTCCAGAGCGAGGTAGCCCTTCAGGACATCAGGGAGGCCCTGGAGGAGGCCGGCCTGGAGGGCTTCGACCTCCAGGACCTTCCCACCCTGAACAAGGTGCTCATTCGGGTGAAGGGCTCCCAGGCGGAGCTGGGCGTGGTGGCCGACCGCATCATCGCCACCCTGAAGGAGCGCTTCGCCCAGGCCGGCCCGGTGATAGACTCCGTCACGGAGATAGGGCCCAAGGTGGGCCGGCGCCTCAGGGACGACGCCATCGTGGCCATCATAGCGGCCAGCATAGGGCTCCTGCTGTATGTGGGGCTTCGGTTCCAGTTCCGCTTCAGCCTGGGGGCGGTGGCGGCCACCCTGCACGATGTGCTGGCAGTGCTGGGGGCCTTCTATCTCATGGGCAAGGAGATAAACCTCATCCTGGTCAGCGCCCTGCTGATCACTGCTGGCTACAGCCTTACGGACACCGTGGTGGTGTTTGACCGCATAAGGGAGAACCTCCGCCGCAGCTTCAGGACGCCCGTGGAGGTGCTGATAAACCGGAGCATAAACGAGGTGCTTTCCAGGACCATCATCACCTCCCTTACCACCCTCTTTGCCGCCGGGGCCCTGTATGTACTGGGCGGCGAGGTGCTGCATGACTTCGCCCTGGCCATAATCCTGGGCATCGTGGTGGGCACCTACAGCTCGGTGTTCGTGGCCAGCCCGGTGGTGCTGGCCCTGTGGGGCAAGAGGGCCGTGGCGCAGCGCTGATGGACCACCGGTGGTTCATCCAGCGCACCAACAGGGAATTTCTTCACTACCTGGCCCGCTCGGCCGGCATCTCGCCCGTCATGGCCCAGGTGCTCATAAACCGGGGGCTCCGCAGTGCCTCGGAGGTGGCCTCCTTCCTGGGCGGGGCCCTGAAGGACCTGCCGCCCCCCCAGGAGCAGCTTCAGGGCCTGAGGGAGGCCGTCAAGGCCATAGAGGAGGCCAGGGCCCTGGGCAAGAAGGTCCTGCTCTGGGGAGACTACGATGTGGACGGCCTGTGCTCGGCCGCCCTCATGCTCTGGACGCTCAGGCGTCTGGGCCTGGAGTGCTTCTGCCACATTCCCAGCCGATTTGAAGAGGGCTACGGCCTTCATCCCTCCGTGCCTCGGCTGGCCCGCTCCGTGGGGGCCTCGCTGGTAATCACCACCGACTGCGGGGCCACCTCCTTTGAGGCCGCCCGGGCCCTGAGGGCCGAAGGCCTGGGCCTCATAATAACGGACCATCACGAGCCCCTGAGGGATGAGGCCGGAAGGTGCCTGCTCCCGCCCGCCGTGGCGGTGATAAACCCTCGGCTCCACGGGGGGCCGCCGCTGTGCGCCGCGGGGGTAGCCCTGTGGCTTGCCAGGGCCCTGCTGGGCGAGGAGGCCCTTCAGGGCCCCGCCCTGGAGCTTGCGGCCCTGGCCACCGTGGCCGACATGGTGCCCCTCAGGGGGGAAAACCGCATCCTGCTCAGGGCAGCCCTGGCGCAGGGCCTGGGCCAGGTCCCTGCCGTGAAGGCCCTCATGGAGGTGGCAGGCCTCAGGAGCGTCTCGGCCGAGGCCCTGAGCTACACCCTCATTCCCCGCCTCAACGCCCCCGGGCGGATGGGCCGGGCCCAGGAGGTGCCCCAGTGGCTGCTTGCCAGCCAGGAGGCCACCGCCCTGGAGGGAGCCCAAAGGCTGGAGGCCCTCAACAAGGCCCGGCAGCAGACCGAGGAGGCGGTCTACCAGGAGGCCAGGGCCCAGGTGGAGGCCCTCGGAGAACTCCCCGGCGCCCTGGTGCTGGCCGGGCAGGGCTGGCACCTGGGGGTGCTGGGCATAGTGGCCTCCAGGCTGGCGGAGGAGTTCTACCGGCCCACGGTGGTGCTGGCCCTGGAGGGAGACACGGCCAAGGGCTCGGCCAGGAGCATTGCGGAGTTTGACCTCCTGAGCGCCCTTCAGCGGCTGCGCGGCCGGCTCCTCCAGTTCGGGGGGCACCGGCAGGCCGCAGGCCTTAAGCTCCGCCGACAGGACCTGGAGGGCTTCGGAGAGGCCCTCTCGGAGCTCGCCCTCCAGGAGGTGCAGGACTTCAGCCCCGCCCTGAAGATAGACGCCGAGGTAAGCCTCAGGGATGTGGACTTCCCCTTGGTGAGGGAGCTCCAGGCCCTGGAGCCCCTGGGAGCAGGCAACCCCCCGGCGCTCTTGGGCGCCAGGGGGCTGAGGGTGTGGGGCGCCAGGGAGGTGGGCTCAGGCCACCTGAAGCTCCGCCTGGCCGATGAGTTCACTACTCGGGAGGCCATAGGGTTTTCCCTGGCCCGGCACCTGCCCCAGTTGAAGGAAGGCTCGGTGGTGGATGCGGCCTTCAGGGCCGAGGAGAACGAGTTCAACGGCACAAGGAGCCTCCAGCTGAACCTCCAGGCCCTAAGGAGCGCCAAGAACGCCTGAGCCCCTTTCCCCTTGTCCCGGCCCCCAGAGGGCTCTATACTCTGCACGAGGAACGGAAGAAAAGAGGAGGTCTCTCCATGAGAAAGACACTGCTGATTCTGCTGCTCCTGGGGCTCCTGGCGCCAAGGGCCTGGGCCCAGGGGGAGGGGGGCATCTTCCTGGTGCACCTGAAGACCGGGCTCAAGCACGACGATGCCCAGATATGCGTAGCCTACAATGTGATGTGGGCAGCAGCAAGGGAGGGCTACAGGGTGGTGGCCCTCGTGGATGCCGACGCCATCAACACCTTTAAGCTGGGCTGGCGGGGCCGGGACGCCCTTCAGGGCTCCAAGCTCCCCGAAAGGCTCAGGAGGGCCCTGGCCAAGGAGTTTCAGATACCCCTGGCCCAGGTGCCCAGCACCTACGGGCAGTTCATCCACATGCTCAGGGACATGGGGGTGGAGTTCTATATCAACACGGGCTTCCTGATAGTCTCGGGCCTGGGCAGCCCGGAGGAGCCCCTCAAGAAGGTCTCGGAAAAGTTCTTCAGGCCCGTCTCCCTGAGGGAGATGGTGCGCCTGAGGGCCCAGGCAGAGGTTTACATGGCTTATTAGGGGCTCATTCCCTCCTTATCAGCCCTGTGAGGGCTGCGGCCGCCAGGGCGGGGTTGGGGGCCTCCCCCTTAGATATCCAGGTTTCTTACTTCAAGGGCGTGGCGGGTTATGAAGTCCTTGCGGGGCTCCACCTGGTCGCCCATGAGGGTGGTGAAGATGTCGTCGGCGGCCACGGAGTCCTCCACCGTGACCTGAAGGAGGGTCCTCTGCTGGGGGTCCATGGTGGTCTCCCAAAGCTGAGCGGGGTTCATCTCGCCCAGGCCCTTGTAGCGTTGTATCTGCAGGCCTCGCCTGGCCACCTGGAGCACATGCTCCAGGAGCTCCCTGGCGGAGGAAAACTCCCGCTCCTCCGTCTTGCCCTTGAGGCGGTAGGGGGGCTGGGCGATGGTGCGCCACAGGCCCCTGAGCTCCCGCCACTCGGGGCTGGAGAGGAATTCCTCCGAGAGGCTGAGGCGCTGGTGATGTCTCCTCAGCTCCACCAGGAAGGAGCCGTGCTCCTCGTCCCAAAGGGGCTGCCCTATGGAGTGCTCCGGGAGCTCCCGGCGCACCTTCTGGAGCAGGCCCTGAAGGGCCGCCCGGTCCTTCAGGTGCTCCACCTCGATGCCCTCCCTAAGGAGCAAAAGCAGCAGCTGGGGGTCGCGCCTGCGGCGGGCGAACCACTGAAGCAGGTGCTCAAACTGCTGCAGCCTGCGGAGCTGTCCCACCAGGGCCTTGCCCCCGAAGGTCTTGTCCTGGGCGCTCAGGGTCAGCTCCTCGGAGGCCAGCTCAAAGAGCATCTCCTTGAGCTCCTCGTCGGTCTGCACATAGCGCTGGCGCTTGCCCCGCTGCACCCTGTAAAGGGGGGGCTGGGCTATATACAGGTAGCCCCGCTCTATGAGGGCGGGCATCTGGCGGAAGAAGAAGGTAAGCAGCAGCGTCCTTATGTGGGCGCCGTCCACATCGGCGTCGGTCATGAGGATGACCCTGTGGTAGCGGGCCTTGGAGGGGTCGAAGTCCGGGCCTATGCCCGTGCCCAGGGCGGAGATGAGCACCCTTATTTCCTCGGAGGTGAGCATCTTGTCGAACCTGGCCTTTTCCACATTGAGAATCTTGCCCCTCAGGGGCAGCACTGCCTGGAAGCGCCTGTCCCTGGCCTGCTTGGCCGAGCCGCCTGCGGAGTCGCCCTCCACGATGAACAGCTCGCTGTGGGCGGGGTCCTTGTCCTGGCAATCGGCCAGCTTGCCCGGCAGGGTGGCGTCCTCCAGGACGCCCTTGCGCCTGGTAAGCTCCCTGGCCCGTCGGGCGGCCTCCCTGGCCCTGGCCGCCTGGAGGGCCTTGTCTATTATCCGGCGGGCTATGCCGGGGTGCTCCTCAAAGTAGGTGCTGAGGGCCTCGTTCAGGACGCTCTCCACAAAGCCCTTGACCTCGGAGTTGCCCAGCTTCATCTTGGTCTGGCCCTCAAACTGGGGCTCGGGCAGCTTGACGCTTATCACGGCCACCAGGCCCTCGCGGATGTCCTCGCCGCTTATGGACTCCTTGCCCTTAAGCAGCCCTGCCTGCTGGGCGTAGTGGTTGGCCGTGCGGGTGAGGGCGCTCTTGAGGCCCACCAGGTGGGTGCCCCCCTCCCGGGTGTTGATGTTGTTGGCAAAGGTGTAGATGGTCTCCTGGTAGCCGTCGTTGTACTGCATGGCCAGCTCCAGGAGCATGCCGCCCCGCTCGGCGGAGATGTAAATGGGCTTGGGATGCAGGGGGGTCTTGTTGCGGTTAAGGTGCTCCACGAAGCTCTCTATGCCGCCCCGGTAGTGGAACTCCTGGCGCCTGCCGGTGCGCTCGTCGGCGAGCCTTATGCGGAGGCCCCGGTTGAGGAAGGCCAGCTCCCTGAGGCGCTGGGCCAGGGTCTCGTAGCTGAGCTCCGTGGTCTCAAACACCTCTGGGTCGGGCTTGAAGGTCACCTTGGTGCCCCTGCGCCTGGTGGTGCCTACCTCCCGGAGGGGCCCGGTGGGCACACCCCGCTCAAACCGCTGCTGGTAAACCCTGCCGTTGCGCCTTACCTCAAGCTCCAGCCACTCCGAGAGGGCGTTCACTACCGAGACACCTACGCCGTGCAGCCCCCCCGAGACCCTGTAGGCCTTGGCCTCAAACTTGCCCCCCGCATGAAGCTCCGTAAGCACTATCTCGGCGGCGGAGCGCCCCCTGGGGTCGCCAGGGTGGGGCTCGGTGGGTATGCCCCGACCGTCGTCCAGGACGCTGACGCTGCCGTCGTGATGGAGGACGACCTCTATCTGGGTGCAGAAGCCGGCCAGGGCCTCGTCCACGCTGTTGTCCACCACCTCGTAAACCAGGTGGTGAAGGCCCTCGGGCCCCGTGGAGCCTATGTACATGGCGGGCCTCTTCCTGACTGCAGAGAGGCCCTTCAGTATCTTTATGGTTTCGGCCCCGTAGTCGGTAAGGGGGGCCTTCTGTGGGTCCTGCATGTATTTATTTTACCTTATTTTAAGCCGTTTTTGGGAACTTTCCCGCCCTATATCCGCATGGGCATGACCACGCAGAGGTAGCCCTCCTGGCCCTCGGGCTCCAGGAGGGCCGGCGACAGGGCGTCCTGGAGCCTCAGCACCACCCGCTCGCTCTGCATGGCCCCCAGGGCGTCCAGGAGGTAGCGGGCGTTGAACCCTATGCCGAGGGGCTCCCCGCTGTAGTGTACCTCCAGCTCGTCGTGGGCCTCGCCCAGGTCGGGGTTGGTGGTCTCCAGCCTCAGCAGGCCCTCCTGGAGCTCCAGCTTCACTCCCCCGGTGCGCTCCCTGCTCAGGGCGCTCACCCGGCGGAGGGCCCTGATGAGGGCCTCCCGCTGGGCCACCACCACCAGGGGGTTGGAGGCCGGGATGACCTGGGCGTAGTTGGGATAGGTGCCCTCTATGAGCCGGGTGAGGAACTGCACCTCCTTCAGCTTAAACAGCACATGGTTCTTGCTTATCTGAAGCAGCACCTCCTCGGCCTGGGCCAGGAACTTCCTCAGCTCCGAGGCGGCCTTGCGCTGCACGATGAGCTTGCGCTCCTCCGAGAGGCCGTCCTTCAGCGCACTGGAGGCCACGGCCATCCTGTGCCCGTCGGTGCCCACCAGGGTGAGCAGGCCCTCCGAGGGCCTTACATGAAACAGGATGCCGTTAAGGGTGTAGCGGGTGTCGGCCTCCCCGGCGGCATAGACGGTGCGCTCCAGCATCTGCTCCAGCACGGGGGCCTCAAGGCTCAGCTCCTCGGTCTGCCCCAGGCTGGGCCACTGGGGATAGTCCTCTGCCGGCAGGCAGGCCAGGCGGAAGGAGCTGCGGCCGGCGCTGAGGCGAAGCCACTGCCCGTCCTCGCTCCTGAGCTCCAGCTCCCCCTCCTCCAGCTCCCGCACTATCTCCAGGAGCTTGAGGGCCGGCACGCAGAGGCTTCCGGGGGCCTCTACCCGGGCCTCGAGGGGCCGGCGAATGGCGGTCTCCAGGTCGGTGGCCGTAAGGAGTACCCCCTCCTGGGTGGCCTGAAGCAGGCAGTGGCTGAGCACCGGCATGGTGCTCTTGCGCTCCAGCACCGGGCGCACATCCATGAGTCTTTCCTGGCACTCCGCTTTGCTGACCTTGATGTTCATAGTCCCGTAGCCTCCTGTGTTCTAAGGCCTTAGCCTGTTTATCAGGTTCTCTACCAGGCGGTTGAAGCCCTCGTCGGCCTGGCGTCTTCGCTGCACCTGCTTGCAGGCATAGATGACCGTGGCATGGTCCTTGCCTCCCACCGCCCTGCCTATCTCGCTGAGGGAGCACTGGGTGAGCTCCCTGGCCAGGAACATCACCAGCTGCCTGGGCAGGGCCACCTCCTTGGTGCGCCGCCGGGCCTTCAGCTCCTGGGGCCTGAGGCCGTAGTGCTCGGCCACGGCCTTGAGGATGGCCTCCACGGTGAGGGGACGGTCGGCCTGTCCTATTATGTCCCTGAGCACCGTCCTGGCCATGGGAAGGTCTATGGGAGCGCCCGTCAGGGAGGAATGGGCCGCCAGGCGGATGAGGCAGCCCTCCAGCTCCCTGATGTTGGAGCGCACCCCCTGGGCCAGGAAGTGCACCACATCCTCGGGCAGTTGAATGCGCTCCAGCTCGGCCTTCTTGTGGATTATGGCTATCTTGGTCTCCAGCTCCGGGGGCTGGATGTCGGCAATGAGGCCCATGCTGAAGCGGGAGCGCAGCCTCTCCGTGAGGTTGCCTATCTCCTTGGGAGGACGGTCGCTGGAGATGACTATCTGCTTCTGGCTCTCGTAAAGGGCATTGAGGGTGTGGAAGAGCTCCTCCTGGGTGGAGCCCTTGCCCTCTATGAACTGCACATCGTCCAGCAGCAGGAGGTCCAGGCTCCGGTACTTGGCCTTCAGCTCGTCCGTCTTCTGGTGCCTTATGGCGTGCACCAGCTCGTTGGTGAACTGCTCCGAGGTCACATACAGGAGGTTGAAGTGCCTGAGCCTGTCGGCCACATGGTTGCCTATGGCGCTTATCAGGTGGGTCTTGCCCAGGCCTGCGCCGCCGTAGATGAACAGGGGGTTGTAGGAGCGGCCCGGGGCCTCGGCCACCGCCCTGGCCGCCGCATGGGCGAACTGGTTGCAGGGGCCCACCACGAAGCTCTGAAAGGTGTACTTGGGGTTCAGATATATGCCCCTGGAGGCCAGCCGACTGCGCCGGCTCTCCGTGGCCTGCTCGGCCCGGCGCTCCGAGGCAGCCTGGGTCTCGGCCACCTGATAGCGCACCTTGAGGGAGTTGCCGCTGAGGCGGCCCAGCACCTCGGCCAGGAGCCCAGGGTGGTTGTCCTCTATCCACTCCCTGAAGAAGCGGTTGGGTACCTCCAGCACCGCCTGCCCGGCCCGCAGCTCCTTAAGCCTCACGGGCTTGAGCCACATCTGGTAGAATTGCTCGCCCGTGCGGCTCCGTAGCTCCTCCTGGGCCCGCTGCCACAACTCCGCCTTGTTCTCCTTGCCCTTTTCGCTTTCCACAGGACTTATCAACAGGTTGTAAACAAACTGTTAGCAACTCCCCCTTCGGAAGGTGTGCTATTATAGCCCATCGGCACCTCGGTGTAAAGAACTGTTTCACCCCCCTGTTGGCCCCTTGTCAGCGGGCAAGGACTTCACAAAGGGCCCGGGTCGGCAAGCCCCTGCTACCCGGGGTTATCAACCCCGCGGGGCCACGGCCGAAGCCCCCTCAGCAGAGTCCTGACCATGCCAACAGGCACAACAGAAGCTACTATTCTTTTCTAACGACTTCTTTAGCAGTGTGCTTCAAGGCAGCCTCGATGAAGGCGTCCAGGTCGCCATCCAGCACTGCCTCCACGTTGCCACTCTGTAGCCCGGTGCGGTGGTCCTTGACCAGCCTGTAGGGCTGAAGCACATAGGAGCGAATCTGGCTGCCCCAGGCTATGTCCTTGCGCTCCCCCATGAGTTCCTGGAGCTTCTCCTGCCTTTCCCTGAGGGACAGCTCGTAGAGCCTGGCCCGGAGGATCTTCATGGCCACCTCCCGGTTCCTGTGCTGGGAGCGCTCGTTCTGGCAGCTCACCACGATGCCCGTGGGCAGATGGGTGATTCTTACTGCCGAGGAGGTCTTGTTCACATGCTGTCCTCCGGCGCCCGAGGCCCTGAAGGTGTCGATTCTGAGGTCCTCCTCCCTGACCTCCACCTTGATGTCGTCCTGGATTTCCGGGCAGACCAGCACGGCGCAGAAGGAGGTGTGCCGGCGCCTGGAGGCGTCGAAGGGGGAGATCCTTACCAGCCTGTGCACCCCTGCCTCGGTCCTCAGGTAGCCATAGGCGTAGGGGCCCTCCACCAGGAAGGTGGCGCTCTTTATGCCGGCCTCCTCGCCGGGCTGAAGCTCCAGCATCTTGGTCCTGTAGCCCTTCCGCTCTGCCCAGCGCAGGTACATCCTCAGGAGCATCTGGGCCCAGTCTTGGCTCTCGGTGCCCCCTGCGCCTGGATGGATGGTGACGATGGCGTTGCTTTCGTCCATGGGGCCCCGCAGCAGGTGCCTGAGCTCCAGCCTGCGGGCCTCCTCCTCCAGCTCCCGAAGCTCCTCCCTTATGTCCTCGGCCAGGACCTGGGCCTCCTCCTCCGAGAGGCCCTCCAGGGCCTCCTGGAGGTAGCTCAGGCGCTCCGAGAGGCGCTCAAAGGGGCGGAGCTGCCCCTCCAGGGAGGCCTTACGCTTAAGAAGTCTCTTGAGCTTCTCTGGGCTCCAGGCGGTCTGCCTGCTTAGCTCCGCCTCCAGGCGGGCAATCTCCTCCCTTAGGGCCTGGACATCAAAGATAGCCTCTTAGGCCCTGAAGTCTCCTCAAGAGGCTCTGAACCCTGCCTTTTATCTCCTGCGAAACCACCATGTCCTGAAACACCCCTCCTCTTCAGTCTTTCTTAAGAAGCATCAGCAAGCTGGCCAGGGCCATGAGGTAGACGAAGATGTCCCCCCATTGGGAGTAGAAGCTCTGCCCCGGATGCGTCCTGAGCTCCGCCAGCAGCAGCCCCCTCTCTGCCAGAGGAAGGCTCCGAAGGAGCCTCCCGGTGTGGTCGAACACGGCCGACACACCCGTGTTGGCCGCCCTGAGCAGGGGCTTGCGATTCTCCACCGCCCTTAGGGCGGCAAAGCCCAGGTGCTGGTGGGGCCCTCCGGTGGTGCCGAACCAGCCGTCGTTGGTGAGCACCACCATGAAGTCCCCGGCCCGGCGGAAGAACTTCCTTACCAGCCCTGGAAAGATGTCCTCATAGCAGATGAGGACGGCGAACTTGCCGTGCCCCCGTAGGGTCGCCAGGGAATAGTCCCGCCCGGGGCTGAAGTTGCCCACCACTTGGCTCAGCTTGTTGACAAAAAACAATACCCTTCTAAGGGGTACATACTCCCCAAAGGGCACCAAGTGTATTTTATCATACTGGAAGACGGCCTTTCCATTCTCCAGGAGGAGGGCCGAGTTGGTAAGCTGTCCCTCCTGCCTCCTGGCCACCAGGCCAAGGAGCAGGGCAGCGCCCAGGCGCTCCTGCAGGGCAGAAAGCCCGGGGGGAACGCCTTCCTTCAGGGGCTCCTCCAGCACGTAGGGGTAGGCGGTCTCAGGCCAGATGATGAGCTGGACTCGGTGGCGGGCCGCCGCAAGGCTCATCTGCTCATACAGGGCCAGATGCCGCTGGGCCAAGGCGGGCTCCCACTTGAGGGACTGCTCCACATTGGCCTGCACGATGGCCACCCTGAGGCTCCTGGAGCCCCTGGGCAGGGGCTCGCCCAGCCTCTTTATGCCGTAAAGCAGGGCACCGCCTAGGGCCAGCAGCAGGAGGGCGTAGCCCAGGACGGTGTAGGAGAGGGGAAACAGGGGCATCTGCCTGAGGCGGCGCTTCAGCAGCCTCAGCTCCACTGCGGCAAAGTTCACCCCCACCACCAGGTAGCTCACCCCGTAGTGGCCTGTGAGGTCCGCCACCTGGATGATGCCCAGCCACCGCCACTGGGTGCCGCCCAGGTCGGTCCAGGGAAAGCCCGTGAGCAGATGGCCCCTCAGGTACTCCATGAGGACCCACAGGGGAGGGCCCAGGAGCAGGGCCGAAAGCCTGCTGCAGGAGAGCTTCTTCGTCAGCACCCAGGCAAACACCGCGGGGTAAAGGGCCAGGTAGGCGCAGAGGAGCAGCACCACCGCCACGCTGAGGGCCAGGGACATTCCCCCGTAGACATACATGCTGTGGTATATCCAGTGCACGGTGCCCAGGTGCTGCACCAGGCCCATCACCAGGCCCAGCCGGAAGGCCCTCCGGGGCGGGGCCTCCTGAAGGCTCCACAGCCAGGGCACCAGGGCCACCCAGGCCAGCCAGTACTGCCCGTAAGGGGGGAAGGCAAGGGTCAGCAACAGGCCCGAAAGCCCGGAGGCCAGATATCCCGCCAGGGTTAGACCCTCCTCTTTTTTGCCCCTATATTAAACGGGAGGGAGGAGGAATGCAATCGCTCCTGACAGCCGGCACCAAGGCCTCTGCCCCGAAGGCCTGGCCCCTAGAAGCACTCCAGGCGAAGCTCCTGGAAGCCCTCCCCCTGGAGGTAAAACCCCCTGAGCTGAGGCTTCGGCCCTGCCAGGCCGATGATTATGTGCACCACGGCCCAGCCGCCCAGGCGGAGCTGCTCCAGGGCCACCTGCAGGTCCTTGTCCGAGGGCAGGGCCGTGCCCTGGGGATGGCTGTGGTATATGGCCAGGAGCTGAAGCCCCCTGGCCTGGATGTCCTTCAGGAACCGGAGCTGCTCCTGGGGCTGCAGGAAGAAGCTCACGGGGGAGCGCTCGGTGTTGGAGCCCTCGTAGAGGCGCTCCACCTGCTGACCCCTGCCTGCCAGCAGGCCGCAGACCTCGTAGGGGGCCCCTCGGCGGGCATGCTCCAGCATCTGCTGGCAGAGCTTCCTGGGGATGCGGAGCTCGGGCCTTTCAGCCCATTTGGCAGTAGCCCTGCTCATAGTCCATGAGCTCGGTGATGCTGGGGGCCTCGCCGCAGATGGGACATTGAGGATTCCTGGGTACCCGCACCTTGCGGAAGGAGACATTCAGGGCATTGTAGATGAGCAGGGTGTTTCGGAGCACCTGGCCCTGGCCCAGGATGAGCTTCAGCACCTCGGTGGCCTGGAGTCCCCCCACCACCCCGGGCAGCACACCCAGCACGCCGGCCTCCTGACAGGAGGGCACCAGGCCCGGCGGCGGAGGGCTCTCAAATAGGCACCTGTAGCAGTGCCCATCATAGGGCAGGATGGTGCTTACCTGTCCCTCGAACCTGAGGATGGCGCCGCTTACCAGGGGCTTGCGAAGGAACACACAGGCGTCGTTGACCAGGTAGCGGGTGGGAAAGTTGTCGCTTCCGTCCACGATGATGTCGTAGTCCCTGAAGAGCTCCAGCACGTTGTCCTTGCTGAGCCGGGTCTTTATGGGCAGCACCTGGACATCCGGGTTCAAGGCCTCAAAAGTCTGCTTGGCACTTTCTGCCTTGGACATCCCCAAGCGCTGGGTGTTGTGCGCTATCTGGCGCTGAAGATTGCTCAGCTCCACTACATCGTCATCCACGATGCCCAGGGTGCCCACCCCGGCAGCAGCCAGGTAGTAGCCTACGGGGCAGCCCAGCCCCCCGGCGCCCACGATGAGCACCTTGGCGGAAAGGAGCTTCTTCTGCCCCTTGCCCCCTACCTCCCGAAGGATTATGTGGCGACTGTAGCGGTGAATCTGCTCCTCGGAAAGCTCCATCAGTCCTCTACCTCTTTCTTTATGATGATTTCCCACTGCTTCTCATCCAGCTGCTTGACACTGAGCACCTTCTGCCCGTGCTCAGCCATGGAGCGGGGAATGTTGTGGGCCGCCTCGGGCCAGTCCAGAAGCACCCTGAGGGTCTGCCCCACCTGCAGCTCCTCCACCGCCAGCTTGGCCTTCACAAAGGTGTAGGGACATACCAGCCCCCTGATGTCTATCTCCTTGTCCACCTTGAGCGCCTCGCTCATCAGTACACCCCCTTATGGATTTATAAGATAATTTAATAGATGAGTAGGGAGGAATGCAACAGTTTTTTTCACTCTTCTGGGCCCTCCACTCTGATGAGGGTGCTCTTTTTAGTGACGACCGGCAGGGCGTCTATTTCCTTGAGGGCCTGGCGGACATTCTGCTCCTTGGCCTTGTGGGTGAGGAGCACCAGGGGGACGGCGCCGCCCACTTTTCTGCCCTTCTGGATGACGGTCCAGATGGAGATGTTCTTGGCCCCCAGCACGCCGGCTATTTTGGACAGCACCCCTGGGCGGTCCAGGGCGCTGAAGCGGAAGTAGTAGAGGCTTTCCACCTCCTGGATGGGTCTTATGCTCGGGGCGGTGGGGGAGAAGCTAATGGCCCTGGCCGGCCTGCCCCCGGTATGGATGGTGTGGGCTATAGAGGCCAGGTCGCTTACCACGGCGCTGGCGGTGGGGGAGCCTCCGGCCCCTGGGCCCTGCAGCAGGCACTGGGGCATGGCATCGCCCTCCACATAGATGGCGTTCAGCACCCCGTCCACCTGGCTTATGGGCTGCTTCTGGGGCAGCATAGTGGGGTGCACCCTGAGTTCCACCTGCCCCTCGGTGAGCTTGGCCACGGCCAGGAGTTTTATCTTCATGCCCAGCTCCGAGGCGAAGGCGATGTCCAGGGGGCTCAGGTGGGAGATGCCCTCGGTGTAGACCTCCTGGAAGCTCAGGGGTATGCCGAAGGCCAGGGAGGCCAGGAGGGTAAGCTTGTGGGCGCTGTCTATGCCCTGCACATCCAGGGTGGGGTCTGCCTCGGCGTAGCCCAGGCGCTGGGCCTCTCGGAGGGCCTCCTCGTACTCCACCCCCTCGGAGCTCATCTTGGTAAGGATGTAGTTGGTGGTGCCGTTGAGAATTCCGTAGACGGCCTTTATGCGGTTGGCCAGGAGGCCTTCTCTGAGGGCCCTTATGATGGGCACCCCGCCTGCCACCGAGGCCTCAAAGCCCAGGGCCAGGCCCCTCTGCTGGGCCTCCTGGAAGAGCTCCTGGCCCTCTTCGGCCAGCAGGGCCTTGTTGGCCGTGACCACATGCTTTCCTGCCCTGAGGGCCTGGAGGATGAAGTCCTTGGCCGGCCTGAGGCCCCCGATGAGCTCCACCACCACCTGCACCTCGGGGTCCTGTATCACCTCGGCGGCGCTACTGGTGAGGGTGCCGGGCGGCAGGCCCAGGCCCCTGTCGGAGCTGATGTCCAGGTCGGCTATCTTTTTCACCTGGAGCTCCAGGCCCAGGCGCTCCCTGAGGAGCCAGCCGTTTTCCTGAAGCAGGCGCACCACCGCCGTCCCCACGGTGCCAAAGCCGATTATGCCTATCTTTATGGGCTTCATAGGAAACAATATTAACATATGCTGCGGGGCGGGCCAAAAGGCCTCCTGCCCGAAAGGGCAAACACCCCTGCCGAGGCGGCCAGGACTGCCAGGGCAGCCAGGAAGGCCCCCTTGAAGCCCAGGAGGGTTGAGGCTATGAGGCCTCCTACCAGGGGCCCGGTGCTGTGGCCTATGTCCATCACTGAGCCCAGCACACCCATGGCCGAGCCCCTGGCAGCCCGGCCGCTCAGGTCCGCTATGTAGGCCGAGGTGGCCGCCGTGGTGGTGGAGAGCCCCAGGCCGAAGAGCACGCTTACCAGAAGCAGCGCGGGGACGGACTGGAGCCAGGGCAGCAGGGCCGCAAAGGCCCCGGCCAGGAGGGCGCCCAGGAGTATCTGGGGCCTTCGGCCGTAGCGGTCCGAGGCCCTGCCCAGGAGGGGCTTGGTGAGGGCCAGGGTGAGCACCTGGGCCGAGAGTATCGCCCCCACCCAGGAGGCCGCCACTCCGGAGCGCACCGCGTGCAGGGGAAGGAAGGTCTCAAAGATGCCGTAGGCAAACAGCACGGCGGCCTCCACCGCCGCGGTGGCCAGGATGGCCCTGTGCCCCAGCACCCCCCTGAAGCCGGAAAGCACCTCGGCCCAGGACTGCTGAGAGCCGGTGGGGGACTCCTTAGGGGGGCCCAGCCTTCGGCCCAGCAGGAAGGCCCCCAGGGCCGAAAGGGCGCAGAGGGCGTACACCGCCTGAAAGCCCAGGGCGGGCTCAAGGGCCAGGAGGGCCAGGAGGCCTCCACCGGCCGCCGGGGCCATGAACCGGCCCAGCAGGGTGGCGGTGGAGAACCACCCCATCCTTTCGCCCCGCTCCTTGCTGTAGAGGTCTGCCACCAGGGCAAGGGCCACGGGAACGAACACGGCGGTGGCCAGCCCGTGGTAGAACCTCACCAGGGCGAGCTGCCAGAGGCTGCCCACGAAGAGATAAAGCAGGGGGGCGGTGCTGAAGACCAGGAGGGAGGCCCTGAGCATGCGCCTTCGGCCCAGCCTGTCCGAAAGCAGCCCGGCAGGAATGCTGGCCAGCACCCCTGTGAAGGCCGACACCGCGGCCACCGCCCCCACCCCGGCCTCGGAGGCCCCCAGGTGCTCGGCAAAGAGGGGAAGCACAGGGCTCTTGGACACCGTGGAGCTGAAGATGGCCAGGAGCCCCGTGGCGCACAGCAGCAGGAAAGGGCTCATCGGCCCGCCAAGTCTTGAATCTCCCGGTGGTAGCAGAGGTAGCGCTGAAGGGTAAGGGGGTTCTTGCCGTACTTAGGGTAGGCCTGCAGTATCTCCTCAAACCTCTGCTCTGCTTCGGCCTCAGAGGAGAGCTTCACCACCCCCTCGGTGATGATGTCCACCAGCCTGTCGGCATAGATGATGATGCGCTCCTCCAGCCTCCTGAGGGCGTAGTCCTTCACGGGTAGGCCCAGCTCCTGGGCCTCCTGGGGGCTCAGGCCGCCCCGAATGTGCTTCTGCATCACCTGAAGCAGCTCCTCTGGAAGGCCCAGGGCCCTGCCCAGCTCTGCTCCCACGAGGCCGTGCTCCAGGGCGCGGGTCCTGGCCTTTCCCAGGTCGTGAAACAGTGCCCCCCGGGCCACCAGCTCCATGTCCAGCCTCACCGGCATCCTCCGGGCTATCTCCAGGGCCTTTTGGGCCACCTTCACCGAATGCTCCAGGTCCTGCCCCTTGAGGCCCGCCTTGCTCAGGAGCTCCAGGTCGGCATCAGATATGAGGCTCATGGTTTTTTTCTCCTTTCAACGAGCAGGTATTTAGCCCCATTATACCGCCTCGGGGTGGCGGGCGAAAGCGGAAGCCCCATGATTGCAAAACCTCCCGGGTATCTGCTAATTTATCTTCATGCAGCGGATTCCCATGACTCCCCAGGGGTATGAGAAGCTGAAGGCCGAGCTGGAGCGCCTGCTCAGGGTGGAGCGGCCCAGGAACATTCGGGAGATAGAGGAGGCCCGGGCCCACGGGGACCTTTCGGAAAATGCCGAGTACCATGCGGCCAAGGAGAGGCAGAGCCACATAGAGGGCCGCATCATGGAGCTTCAGGACAAGCTCTCCAGGGCCGAGGTGATAGACCCGGCCAAGCTGGGGGGCTCCAGGGTGGCCTTCGGCGCCAGGGTGAAGGTCTACGACCTGGGCGCCGACGAGGAGTATGTGTTCTACCTGGTGGGCCCCGAGGAGGCCGACGCCAGGGCAGGCAAGATATCCATAAGCTCCCCCGTGGGCAAGGCCCTCCTGGGCAAGGAGGTGGGCGACACCGTGAGAGTGCAGGCCCCGGCCAGGGTCATTGAGTACGAGGTCCTGGAAATCTCCTACTCCTAAGCTCGTGCCCGCAGAGGTGGTGGCTAACCGCCCCCTCTCTGGTGGCCACTTCCTCCTGAGCCTCAGGCCGAAAGAGGCGCCACAGAAGGCCCTGCCCGGGCAGTTCTACATGATAGGCCCCCAGGAGGGGGTGCACAAGAAGCCCTTCAGCCTCCTGAGGCAACGGGGGAGGACGCTTCAGTTCCTCCTGCGCCGGAGGGGGGAGTTCACCGCTTACCTGGGCTCCCTTCCCCCGGGGGCTGTCCTGGAGCTGCTGGGCCCCCTGGGCCGGCCCTACCCGGCCCCTCCCAGGCACAGGCACCCCCTGGTGCTGGCCGGCGGGGTGGGCATTGCCTCCCTCTGGAGCTTCCTTCAGCGCTTCGGCCGAAGGGCCGTGCTCCTTTACGGCGGAAGGGACAGGGCCGAGCTGGTGCTGCTTTCAGAGCTCAGGGCACTGGTAAGGAAGCTGCTTCTTGCCACCGAGGACGGCTCGGTAGGCAGCAAGGGCACGGTGGTGCAGCTCCTGGAGGCCTTCTTGAAGAAGGAGCCCCCTGGGGGGCACATCCTCTATGCCTGCGGCCCCAGGGGGATGCTCAAGGCCCTTCAGGGCCACGAGGGCTGGGCAAGCTTTGAGGCCTACATGGCCTGCGGCACCGGGCTGTGCCTGGGCTGCGCCCTGGCCCACAGGGAGGGGGGCTTTGTAAGGGCCTGCCGGGAGGGCCCGGTCTTTGCCCTCGGGGAGGTGCTCCTGAATGAGGCTTGAAGTCCGGATAGGCCCCCTGAGGCTCCGCAACCCTGTCCTGGTGGCCTCCGGCACGGCGGGCTACGGAGAGGAGCTTTCTCAGTTCCTGGAGCTCTCGGAGCTGGGGGCCTTCGTGCTCAAGGGAGTAAGTCTGAGGCCCTGGGCAGGGAATCCCCCGCCCAGGGTGCTTCAGGTGCAGGGGGGACTGCTAAACTCCATAGGGCTTCAGAATGTGGGCCTGAGGGTGCTCCTGGAGGAAAAGCTCCCCTGGCTGAGAAAGAGGTATCCGAGGCTCCCCCTCGTTGCCAATGTCCTGGGGACCGAGGTGGCCGAGTACCGGGAGCTTGCCCAGGCCCTGGACGGCGAGGTGGAGGCGGTGGAGCTGAACCTCTCCTGCCCCAACGTGAGGCGGGGAGGCCTTGCCTTTTCCCAGGACAGGAGGGCCTTCGCCAGGGTCATCAGGGAGGTGAGGAAGGCCCTGCGGCAAAGCCTCCTCATAGTGAAGCTCTCCCCGGTCTCAAGCGTCAGGGAGTTTGCCCCGCTGGCCGAGGCCTCGGGAGCCCAGGCCCTGAGCCTCATAAACACCATACCCGCTATGGCCGTGGATGTGAAGAGGCGGAGGCCCTACTTCCCCCGTGTGCTGGCCGGCCTTTCCGGGCCTGCCATAAAACCCATAGCGGTAAGGATGCTTTATGAGGCCAGGAGGGCCACGGGGCTTCCCCTCATAGGCATGGGGGGTATAAGGAGCGCCCAGGACGCCCTGGAGTTCCTCCTGGCTGGCGCTACTGCGGTGGCCATAGGGACGGCCCTGTTTTCAGACCCCACGACGCCCAGGAAGGTGCTCCAGGGAATAAAGGAGTTCCTGAAGGAGGAGGGGCTCAAGGACATCGGTGAGATTATCGGGGCCCTGAGGGTGTAGGCCATGCCCATCATAACCCTCCTTACGGACTTCGGCCTCGCCGACCCCTTCGTGGGGGTGATGAAAGGAGTGATTCTTTCCATAAACCCTCGGGTGCAGGTCGTGGACATCACCCACCAGGTTCGGCCTCAGGACATCCAGGAGGCGGCCTTTCTGCTGTGGGACTCTTACCGCCACTTCCCCCCTGCCACGGTGCATGTGGCGGTGGTGGACCCGGGGGTGGGCTCTCAGCGCCTGCCCATCGCCCTGAGCGCCCAGGGGCACTTCTTCGTAGGCCCTGACAACGGGCTGTTCAGCCCCGTGCTTGAGGCACTAAAGGAGGTGGTAGCCATAGAAAACCCGGCCTACATGCTGCCCCGGCCCAGCCGGACCTTCCACGGCCGGGACATCTTTGCCCCTGCGGCAGCGTGGCTCACCAGGGGGGTGGCTCTCCAGGAGCTGGGGCCTTTGCTGAGCAAGGAGGCCCTCAAGCGCCTGCCCCTTGCCAAGGCCCGCAAGGAGGGGCAGAGGGTGGTGGGCCAGATTGTGCACATAGACAGGTTCGGCAACTGCATCAGCAACATTCCGGCCGAGATGCTTCAGGGCCTGAGGGGGCCGGTGGTGCTGGCCGCCGGCAGGCGCCTGCGCCTCTATGAGCACTACAGCCAGGCGGAGCCCCTGGGGGCGGGGGCCCTCATCAACTCCTCGGGCCTGCTGGAGGTGTTCCTCTTCAGGGGAAGCGCCGCTGAGGGCCTAGGCCTGAGAAGGGGCCAGGAGGTGGAGGTTGTGGCCACTTAGCCGGTTTGAGGGCTGCCTGCTGGGGGCGGCCCTGGGCGATGCCCTGGGGGCGCCCTTCGAGGGCTCGGGGCCTGGGCCGAAGGACCTTCGGCCCCTGAGGAGGCGGGAGGTCCTTTCCTGGACCGACGACACCCAGATGAGTATTGCCGTAGCCCGGGCCCTCCTGGAGGCCTCCCAGGAGGTGCCCGGGCCCCAGGCCTTTGCCCAGTCGTATGTGAGGCACTTTGAGCCCTCCAGGGGCTACGGCGCAGGGGCGACAAGAACGCTGGGCCTTCTTGCCCAGGGCATGCCGGCGGAGGAGGCCTCCAGGGCGGTCTTTCCAGAGGGCTCGGCCGGAAACGGTGCGGCCATGAGGGCGGCCCCCATAGGGCTTTGCTACCACCATGACCTGGGGCTCCTTGAGCAGGCCGTGCGGAACGCCTCTGTGCCCACCCACCCCCACCCCCTGGGGGTAGAGGGGGCAAGGCTCCAGGCCCTGGCGGTGGCCCTGGTGCTCAGGGGCCAGGATGTGCTTTCCGGCCTCCTGGGGGCCGTCAGGCAGAGGGATTTTCAGCAGAGGCTCCGGCTCCTCAAGGCGTTCATCCAGGCCGGGGCCGAGCCCTTCGGGACGGCCTCCCAGCTGGGCACGGGCATCCTGGCCCTGGAGTCAGTGCCCACGGCCCTCTATGCCTTTTTGCGTTTTGCCCAGGAGGGATACATGAAGGTGGTAGAGTTCTGCCTTTACCTGGGCGGCGACACCGACACCCTGGCCAGCATGGCCGGGGCCCTGGCGGGGACGGCCTTGGGCAGGGAGGGGCTGCCTGAGGAGTACCTCAGCAGGCTCGAGGCCCGCAGGGAGCTTCAGGCCTTGGCCCAGGCCCTGTGCCTTAGATGTGCGCCCGGGCGGCCTTGAGAATGCGCATGCTGAAGTCCTTGTCCCCGGTAAGGCCTACCCTTATGGTTATCCTGGTGGTGGTGGGGTTGAGGCTCTTGAGCTTCACCCACACCTTCTTTCCGCTGGCCAGCTGGCCGTGCACCTTGCCGGTGAGCTTGTCGGCCCGGTTGAGAGTAATCTGGATGCCCAGGTCGGTCATGCCTGCCACCACAGCGGCATGCACCCTTGGAAGGGGAGCCGACACGGTGTCGTGGAGCTTGCCGGCCTGATACACCGCCACCCCGGCCCCTACCCCGGCCCCTGCCACAAAGGCGGCACAGCCGGCAGAGAGGAGGGCCAGGGCCACGAGTAGCACCACAAGAGCCTTGCGCATGACTTCTCCTTTCCCAGAGAAGATTTTAATGAATATAAATGAGCCCCCGGGGGAATGTCAAATTGACACCCCGGGCCTTTTCTGCTATACCTACGGGCAGTGGTGGGAGGCTTACCGATGCGCATCTTTGAGGTAAAGGGAGCCCTTAAGGGCCCCGGGGAGTACATCCTCGGGGCCAAGCAGACGGGCAGCCATGCCTGCTACCTCATCTGGGGGGTGCTGGGCCCGGGCGAGCAGGGCCGAGCCCTGGAGCCAGGCGAGGGCCACGAGGAGCTTCTGTTGGCCCTGAAGGGCGCCCTGGAGGTCTCGGGCCACTTTGAGGGTCTTCTCCAGGAAGGGCAGGCCCTTCACCTTAAGGGCTCAGAGCGATGCTGGCTCGGAAACCCCTCCGGCACAGAGGAGGCCCTCTATGTAATAGCCGGGGGACATTCGCAAGGGCACGGCCACTGAGAGGCCCCCGCCAGGCCCTAGCGGGTGTTGCAAAGTCCTTCCCAGATGGTATCATTTCTATATGAGGGCCTTGGTGTTGGCAGTGTTGCTGCTGGCAGGCTGTGCCCCCGTGCTCACCCAGGAGCATCTCAGGAAGGCCCAGTGGGAGGTCTCCTTCAGCCAGCTGAGGGCCAACCCCGAGGGCTACAGGGGCCAGCTCTTCGTCCTGGGGGGCATAATAGCGGACCTTAAGCTCACCTCCGAGGGCAGCCTCCTGGAGCTCGTCCATGTGCCTGCCGACCGGCGGGGCTACCTGGGGGAGCCGGAGGCCTCGGAGGGCCGTTTCCTGGCCCTTTACCCCAGGGACAGGGGCATCCTTGACCCCATGATTTACGCCAAGGGCCGGGAGGTCACCGTGGCCGGGCTGGTGGTGGGCTCAAGACAGGGCAAGCTGGGCGAGGTCCCCTACACCTATCCCCTCCTGGAGGTCCAGGAGATATACCTCTGGCGGAAGGAACCGGAGGTGCTGGTGGTCCCCTACTGGGAGCCCTACTGGTGGCCCGATTACTACTACTGGCCTCCCCCGCCCTACTGGTGGGCCCCGTGAGGGCTCCCTGGGAGGCTGCCTGAGGTGCCCAGGGTCCTGGTGGTAGATGACGAGCCGGACCTGCTGGAGCTGCTGAGCTACAACCTTCGGAAGGAGGGCCTGCAGGTCAGCACTGCCCTGGACGGGGAGCAGGCCCTGAGAATGCTGCAGTCCCAGGGGTTTGACCTCCTGGTGCTGGACCTCATGCTGCCGGGCCTGAACGGCCTGGAGCTGCTGAGGCTCCTCAGGCAGAGGGCCGGCACCCAGCACCTTCCGGTGGTGCTCCTTACGGCCAAGGGCGAGGAGGTGGACAAGGTCCTGGGCCTGGAGCTGGGCGCCGACGACTATGTGACCAAGCCCTTCAGCATAAGGGAGCTTCTGGCCAGGATAAGGGCGGTGCTTAGACGGGCCAGGGCCGCCTCCCAGCCCCAGGGCATCCGCATAGGACAGCTGCTCATAGACACCCAGGCCTGCAAGGTACTCAAGGGCGGCAGGGCCCTGGAGCTCAGCGCCAAGGAGTTCAAGCTGCTAAGCTACATGGCCAGGCATCCGGGCAGGGTCTTCAGCCGGGAGCAGCTCCTGGATGCCGTCTGGACCGGCGAGGCCGTGGAGCCCCGCACCGTGGATGTGCACATCCGGCGCCTGAGGGCTCAGGTGGAGGACGACCCCTCCAGCCCCCGCTACATAATCACCCGCAGGGGCCTGGGCTACTGCCTCCAGAGCCCGGAGGAGGAGACTTAACCCGGCCTTCACACTCCTGTAAAATTTACCCGCTAGACTTTCAAAAAAAGAAAGGAGCGTTCAGCCGATGAAGATGCTTCTGGGGCTTCTGCTAAGCCTGAGCATTCTGGGGCCCTCCCCGGCCCTGGGCGCAAGGACCCTTAACGGCGCGGGGGCCACCTTCCCTTACCCCGTCTATGCCGCCTGGGCCTACCAGTATCAGCGGGCCACGGGGGTGAGGGTCAACTACCAGTCCATCGGCTCGGGCGGAGGCCTGAGGCAGATAGCTGCCAGGACGGTGGACTTCGGCGCCTCCGATGCCCCCCTGGAGCCCGAAAGGCTCCAGGAGCTGGGCCTGTACCAGTTTCCCGCCCTGGTGGGCGCGGTGGTGCCTGTGGTGAACCTCAGGGGCATAAGGGCAGGCCAGCTCAGGCTGGATGCCCCCACCCTTTGCGCCATCTTCCTGGGGGAAATCACCCGGTGGGACCACCCGGCCATAAGGGCCCTTAACCCGGGGCTCCGGCTGCCCTCGGGAAAGATAACGGTGGTGCGCCGCTCCGACAGCTCGGGCACCACCGCCATATTCACCCGCTACCTTTCGGAAAGCTGCCCCCAGTGGGCCCGGAAGGTGGGCGCAGGCAAGGCGGTGAAGTGGCCCGTAGGCCTGGGGGCCAAGGGCAACGAGGGGGTGGCCAACTATGTGCGCCGCCTCAGGGGCTCCATAGGTTATGTGGAGTTCGCCTACGCCCACCAGAACCGCCTAAGCTATATCAGGCTTAAGAACCGGGCAGGGCAGTTCGTGGAGCCCTCTCTTCAGAGCTTTCAGGCCGCAGCGGCCACGGGCGCCTTTGAGCCCCAGAGGCACTTCTACCTCTGGCTGGTAAACGCCCCCGGCAAGGGCGCCTGGCCCATAGCCGGGGCCACCTTCATCCTCCTGGCCAAGGAGAAGAAGGAGGTAAACCGCCAGGTGGTAAGGTTCTTCGACTGGGCCTTCCGCCACGGTGAGCAAACGGCCAGGAGGCTCCAGTATGTGCCCCTGCCTGAGGAGCTTAAGGAAAAGATAAGGGCCTACTGGCGCCAGGGAGGATATTACTGAAGGGCTTTTAACCTTCCTGTAAAACTCCCTTAATCGCCCTGTAAAGGCCCTGCCCTATAATGGCCTTCATGAAGCCCGAGGGCCTGACGGTCAAGCTCAGGAAGGACCCCTTTGACCTGCTCTTTCAAGCCCTCACGGCCCTGGCCGCCCTGGCGGTGCTGGCCCTGGTGGCGGGCTTCTTCCTGGCCCTTTACCGGGAGGCCTCCCTGAGCCTGGGGCACTTCGGCCCCTGGAGGTTCCTCACCACGGCCAACTGGGACCCCGTGGCCGAGGCCTTTGGTGCCCTTACCAGCCTTTACGGCACGGTGGTGGTCACCACCCTGGCCCTGCTCATGGCGGTGCCCGTGGCCTTGGGAATTGCCATATTCGTCACCGAGGTAGCCCCCGGGCCCCTGCGGGGCCTCATTGGGGGGGCCATAGAGCTCCTGGCGGCCATACCCAGCATAATCTACGGCATGTGGGGCCTCTTTACCCTGGCGCCCATCATGGCCGAGCATGTGGAGCCAGCGCTTCAGCAGAGCCTGGGCAGGGTGCCGGGCCTGGGGCTGCTCTTTCAGGGCACCCCCATGGGCATTGATGTCCTGACGGCCAGTGTTATTCTGAGCATCATGATAATCCCCTTTACGGCCAGCGTGGCCCGGGACGCCTTCAACCTTACGCCCGCGGTGGTTAAGGAGTCGGCCTATGCCCTGGGGGCCACCAAGTGGGAGGTGCTTTGGCAGGTGGTGCTGCCGTTCAGTCGGGCCGGGGTGCTCGGTGGGGTGGTGCTTTCCCTGGGCCGGGCCCTGGGGGAGACCATGGCCGTGGCCTTCGTGCTGGGCAATGTGCACCAGGTGAAGGCCTCCTTGCTGGAGGCTGCCACCACCATAACCGTTACCCTGGCCAACGAGTTCACCGAGGCCGACACCGACCTGTATCTGTCCAGCCTCTTTGCCCTGGCCCTGGTGCTGTTCGTCCTGAGCTTCCTGGTGCTGGCCGTGGCCAAGGTGTTTCTGCTCAGGGCGGAAAGGAGGCAGGCCCGTTGAAGCTTGAGGCCAGAAGGAGGGCGCTTAACTTCCTGGCCCTGGCCCTGTGTAGCGCCGCCGCTACGCTGGGGCTCTTCTGGCTGGGCTTCATCCTCCTGGATGTGCTCCTTCACGGCCTCAGGGCCCTGAGCCCGACGCTACTGCTTAATGACCCGGCCCCTCCAGGGGTGCCCGGCGGCGGCCTCCGAAATGCCTTCGTGGGCCAGGGCCTCATTACCCTCTTTGCCTCCCTCCTGGGAGTGCCCTTGGGCGTGCTGGGCGGCACCTTCCTGGCCGAGTATGCCCGGGGCAGGCCCCTGGCCAGGCTCATCAGCACACTGGCGGACATAATGGTCAGTGTGCCCTCCATAGTGGTGGGTACCTTCGTCTATGCCCTCATGGTCAAACCCCTGGGCCACTTCAGCGGCTGGGCAGGGGCGGTGGCCCTGGCTATTATAATGATACCCGTGGTGCTGAGGACCACCGAGACCATGCTCTCCCTGGTGCCCTGGACGCTGAGGGAGGCGGCCTTTGCCCTGGGGGCGCCGTACTACAAGGTCATCACCCAGGTGCTCTACCGGGGGGCGGCCACGGGGATACTCACGGGGGTGCTGCTGAGCATCGCCCGGGTGGCCGGGGAGACCGCCCCGCTGCTGTTTACCTCCTTCAACAACTCCTTCTTCAGCACCGACATGTCCGGGCCCATGGCCTCCCTCACCGTGAGCATCTTCCAGTACGCCATGGGACCCTATGAGGACTGGCATGCCCAGGCCTGGGCGGCCAGCCTGGTCATCACCCTGTTTATCCTGGCCCTGACCATAGGGGGCAGGCTGCTCCTAAGGCTTCGCTACGGCAGGAGGCAGCAGCCATGAGCCAGCGGGAGGTAGACTTCCAGGTCCGAGCCCTGAGCTTCTACTACTCCGGGGGACTGCAGGCCCTCAAGGACATAGACCTGGTGGTGTACAAGCGGGCCGTCACGGCCCTCATCGGCCCCTCGGGCTGCGGAAAGACCACCCTGCTTAGGTGCTTCAACCGGATGCACGACCTGTATCCGGGAAACCGCTACCAGGGGGAAATAATCTTTGAGGGCCGAAACATCCTCTCCAGGGAGGAGGACCTCATTCGGCTTCGCAGCCGCATCGGCATGGTGTTTCAGAAGCCCACGCCCTTCCCCATGAGCGTGTTTGACAACATTGCCTACGGCCTCAGGCTCAGGGGCATCAGGCGGGGCTCGGAACTTTCCGACCGGGTGGAGCGGGCCCTGAGGCAGGCAGCCCTGTGGGAGGAGGTCAAGGACAAGCTGCACAAGAGCGCCTACGAGCTTTCAGGCGGGCAGCAGCAGCGCCTGGTCATCGCCAGGGCCCTGGCCGTTGAGCCCGAGGCCCTGCTTTTTGACGAGCCCACCAGTGCCCTGGACCCCATCTCCACCGCCAAGATAGAGGAGCTCCTGGTGCAGCTGAAGGAGACGGTGACTATCATCATCGTGACCCATAACCTTCAGCAGGCCGCCCGAATATCGGACTGGACGGGCTTCCTCATGATGGGGGAGCTCATAGAGTTTGATACCACAGACCGCATCTTCACCGCCCCCAGGGAGAAGCTCACCGAGCAGTATGTGACCGGCCGGTTCGGCTAAGGCCTCCTGTAGCGACCCAAGAGCACCGCCTCGGCCAGCACATGCCCCTTCATGGCCTTAAGCAGTTGGGCCTTGTTGGCCCTTTGGGGAAGCTGCAGCACCGTATCCAGGGCGTAGAGCTTGAAGAAGTACCTGTGCAGCCCGTAAGGGGGACAGGGGCCTCCCCAGCCCCGGCGGCCGAAGTCGTTCACTCCCTCCACGGCCCCCTGGGGAAGCCTGCCCTCCTTTATCCTGGTGGCCCCGGGCGGGATGTTCCACACCACCCAGTGTACCCAGGTGCCCCTGGGGGCATCCGGGTCATCCACTATGAGGGCCAGGCTCCTGGTGCCCCCGGGCAGGCCCTGGATTTGCAGCGGGGGGCTCACGTCGGACCCATCACAGGTGTACTTGGGGGGAATGGGGCCGCCATAGCTGAAGGCCGGGCTTTTAAGCTCCAGGGCGTGGGCGGCCGCCAAGAACACTGTCCAGAACACCACAGCGGCAAGACAAACATACCTCATCTTCCACCCTCCCTGAGAGTTTTTTAAAAAATACCACCGGGGCCCCGCCGTTTCAACACATGTCTATATCCCCTGGGGCCCCCGGAGCAGTACCGCGGCATTGAACCCCCCGAAGCCGAAGGAGTTCACCAGGGCCAGATGGGCCCCATACCTCAGGGGCCTTCTCCCCAGCAGGAGCTTCAGGGGGCCTTCGGGCTCGGTGGTATGGGGATTTGGCGGAAGGAGCCCCTCGGCCATGGCCTTGAGGGCCACGGCCACCTCCATTACCCCGCTGGCCGAAAGCATGTGGCCGGTAAGGGCCTTGAGCGTCAGGGTGGGCACCTCGGTGGCCCTCTGCCCCAGGGCCAGGAGGAGGGCCTCCGCCTCGGTGGCGTCGCCCAGGGGGGTGCCGGGGGCATGGGCCAGCAGTAGCTGTACATCCTGGGGCCCCAGGCGGGCATCCCTGAGGGCCTGGCCGATGCAGGCCGCCTCGGTGCGGGCCAGGGGACGGGTCTCGTGGTGGGCATCTATGGTGTTGCCGTAGCCCAGGAGCTCACCGTAAATCCTAGCCCCCCGCCTCAGGGCATGCTCCAGGGCCTCCAGCACCAGCACCACCGCCCCCTCGGAAAGGACGAAGCCGTCGCGCCTGCGGTCAAAGGGCCTGCTGGCCCGGGCGGTACTGCCCCGGCTCAGGGCCCCCATGCGACCGTAGCCCTGAAGGGCCAGGCGGCATAAGGGGGCCTCGGCCCCGCCGGCCAGGACGACCTGCTCCCGGGCCTCCCTGAGAAGCCTGAGGGCCTCGCCCACGGCCTGAAGGCCCGAGGCACAGGCGCTGGAAAGCCCCAGGGCGTGCCCCTGGAGTTGAAACTTCTTGGCCACATAGGCGGCAGCCATGCCCACCGTGGTGGAGGCCATGAGGTAGCCCCCCGGCCTCTGGGCCTCCAGCTCCAGGAGGCCCCCCCGGCTCGAGCCTATGAGCACCCCTGCCCTGAGGGGCCCCCTGAGGGCCGCATCCTTGAGGGCCGCCCCCGCGGCCAGCACCGCCAGGGCCACGAACCTGGAAAGCCTCCGTTGCTCCTTGGGGCTCAGCCCCCGGGGAAGCGACCCTGGCAGAGGCCCCCCCAGCCTCCAGGGAAACCCCCGGGGCAGAAACTCCAGGGGCCTGAGCCCCGCCCTGCCCTCCAGGAGAGCCCCCCAGGCCTCCTGGAGGCTGAGCCCGCAAGGGCTCAAGAGCCCTATGCCGGTGATTACCACCCTCATTTGGTCAACTATTTTAACACGAGGGGTTGACGAGACCTAAAGCATCCCCTCGGAGGCGAAGGAGAAGAAGCCCTCCTGGGTGATGATCACATGGTCGGTTAGCTCAAGGCCCAGGAGACTGCAGGCCTCTTTTACCGCGGCCGTGAGCTTCATATCCTTCAGGCTGGGCCTGAGGCAGCCGGAGGGATGGTTGTGCACCAGCAGCAGGGCGTCTGCACCGGCCAGCAAGGCGGGGCGCACCACCTCCTGGGGGTAGACCACCGCCTCGCCCACCGTGCCCAGGGCCACGGTGTCGTAGCCCAGGAGGCGCTTCTGCCTGTCCAGAAGCAGCACCACGAACTGCTCCCGGCACTCCAGCGCCAGGTGGGAAAACAGCTCGTAGACCTGGCAGGCGTCCTGAAGCCTCTGCCGCCAGGGCGGGCCCTCTGTCCTGACATAGCAGAGCTTTATCCTCCCCAGGTGGTTCTGCAGGTTCTGTCCCGTGCTGCCCAGGGCCTTCCTTACCGCCCCGGCCAGTTGGGCCAGGCTGAAGGGCTTCTGAAGATGGCAGGCCCGGAGCCTTCGGGCCTCCGAGGCCTCGCCCCCGATGAGCAGGGCCTTCAGGCCCGACTGCCTGAGGCGGAGGCGGCGGAGGAGCTCCCTGGCCCCCTGTAGGGGGGCGTCAACCACTGCAAGTTGCACCCTTTTTTTGAGCAGCCCCAGGGCCTCCCTGGCCCCGGAGGCCCTGTGCACCCGGTAACCCAGGTGCTCCAGGAGCGCCCCCGTGGCACTGAGGGGCTCGGCCTCCAAGAGGAGCAGCTCTTCCGTGCCTCCGGCAAGCTCACCCTCCAGGGGCTCCCCGGCCCTGGGCACATAGAGGCAGAGGGCAGGGCCGGGCCTGAACTCCGCCCACCCACCCATGCTGTAGGTCAGGGCCAGGAGCTGGGAGCTACAGGCCATTACCTCGGCAGGGACCCTAAGGACAAGGAGCCTTACGAAATCCCCCAGGGGAGTTTCCACGTTGTCTGCCTTTATGGTGAGCAGGGGCTTTGCGTCCTGGGCGTGCTTCTGGAGGCCCTCTTTCAGGCACAAAAGCAGTAGCAGAAGGAGGTGCGCTACAGCAGCCTTGGTGGGCCAGAGCCCCGAGGCCATCTGCAGCCTTATGTCCAGCCCCTGGAGCTCCCCCTGCAGCAGGTGCACACAGGCCCTGAGGGCAGGGGCTACCTCCAGGGCCTCGCCCTTGGCCAGGTGAGGGCCCAGGAGGCATTGAAGCTGGAGGGTCAACCTCCTGAGGGCCTGCAGGGCTTGCTGCAAGGGCTCCTTCTGCTGAGGGGCAGCCCTGAGGAGGGCAAGCTCCAGGTTGCCCTGAAGCAGCGCCAGGCTGTCCCTCAGCCCTTGCCCGGCGGGGCTCAGGGCCCTTTGCAGCTCCTGTTCTGAAAGCAGCCCCAGCATATTCAGAATTGGAATATCAAGTAAGCTGTATATCCTAATTTATAGGTGATGTCAAGTATTTTTCTGCTGGGTTTACTATCCTGCGCTTAAGGGCAAGTTCTTAGGGCCGATACAGCCAGAGAGGGGGGCTGATGGTAAACCCTAGGGGAAGCATATATTCGCAGCTTCAGAAGGAGATAGTGAGGCGCCTGAGGCAGGCCCGGCAGGAGGCCGGGCTCAGCCAGGCCCAGGTGGCCCAGAGCCTGGGCCTCAGCCAGTCCTTCATAAGCAAGCTGGAGGCAGGCCAGGTGAGGCTGGAGGTGCTCCTGCTGCTGAGGCTGGCCAGGCTGTACGGCAAGCCCTTGGAGTTCTTCATTCCCCCGCAGGAGGGGCCACAGCGCTGACGGTGCACAGGGGCAAACCGATTAAGCTCATCAAGGGAGCAGGTAGCGAAGGCAGGCCTTGCGAGAGGCCAGGGCAGAAAGGCTATGCCGGGCCCGGGATGATTTATGAGTCCTGGGGACGCAGGCGCCTGAGAGGCATGGTGGACGGTAGGGGATTTGAACCCCTGGCCTCCAGAGTGCGATTCTGGCGCTCTCCCAACTGAGCTAACCGCCCAACCCTAAGAAATATTATCATTTGGCCACGGGCGGCAGCAAGCCAATCCTCCTATGCCGCCTCTATCCTGACCGCCACGGTGGGGCTCTGGTGGTCGGTGGAAAGCTCCGTCAGCAGGCTCACCCTGGCGTGGGGGAAGTGGGCAGGGGCAAAGACCATGCCCTGGGGCACCTCGTCCGTCACCTTGGCCTTGATGAACACCGAGGTGCCGGCCCGGCCGGTGAGCTTCACGAAGCCTTCCTCCTGGATGCCCAGGGCCTTGGCGTCCTGGGGGTTTATCTGCAGGTAGGCGTCCGAGACCACCGAGCCCAGGTGCTTGGAGATGGTGGTGAGGCTTCCAGAGTGCTGCATGAGCACCCCTGTGCTCAGCAGGAAGGGGTATTGGGCGTCGGGCTCCTGCAGCAGCTCCTGCCTTACGGGCAGGAGGCGCCGGGGCGGGCACTCGGGGGCCTGGGCAATGGGTTCCAGCAGTGAACCCATTTCCCCTCTAAGGCTTTCCATGTCCTTTGCCCCCATTTCTGCCTGCATCATGCGGCCCAGGTTGCGCAGTATCTTCCAGTCGGCCACGGAGAGGCCGGTCTCTGGCAGGCACTGAGGAAAGCGTTGCGCAAGCCCGGTGGCGCCGATGAAGGTGCCCTCCTTCTCGGACCACGAGGAGGCCGGCAGCACCACATGGGCGAGCTCGGCCGTGGGGGTGAGCATGATGTCCTGCACCACCAGGAGCTCCAGGGACTTTAGCACCTCCTCCACCCTGGCCGAGTTGGGGAAGGTGACCACGGGGTTTTCCCCCATTATGTACAGGGCCTTCAGGCCCCCTTCGTAGAGCATTTCCCTGAGGCCCAGGCCTTTGTTGTCAAAGTGCTGCAGGAGGCGGGCAAGCCCCAGGGTGTTGGCAAGCTCGGCGGGGCTGCCCAGGCACCTGGGCCCCTTGCCCAGGAGGGCCGCCAGGTTGGCCAGGGCCAGGGCGCTTCCCGGGCCCTTGGTGTTTTCGCTTGCCCCGAAGGTCATGAACACCATGGGCTCTCTGGCCCTGCCCAGGCTGAGGGCAGTGCGGCGGATGTCCTGGGGGCTCAGGCCGCAGAGGCCGGCGGCCTTCTCGGGGGCGTACTCTTGGAGGGCCTCCCTGTAGGCCTGGAAGCCCTCCAGGGCCTCCACCGCCTTGTGGTAAAGGCCCTCCTCCAGGAGCACCCACTGAAGGGCGTTGAGGAAGGCCACGGAGGAGCCGGGCCTGAGCCTGAGCCACTCCGAGGCCCAGCGGGCCAGCTTGGTCTGCTTGGGCTCGGCCACGATGAGGGTGGCCTCCAGGTCTCGGCGGGCCCTCAGGAGTTTCAGGCCGTAGACAGGGTGGGTGCTGGTGAGGTCCGACTCCACCACCAGGAGCACATCTGCCTTGAGGGGGTCGTTCAAGCCCACGGCCACGGGGCCCTCAAGGCCGAAGACCTCCCGGAGGGCCTCCTGCTGGTAGCTGTAGCCCAACCCAAGGGCCGAGGCCACATTGGGGCTTTCCAGCACCTGATGGAAGAACTTAAGGAGCATGAAGTTGTCCTCCATGCTGAGCCTGGGGGAGGCCAGGGCCCCGATGCCCTGGGGGCCGTACTTGTCCTTTATCTCCTTCAGGCGCTGGGCCAGGAAGCCCAGGGCCTCGGGCCAGCTGACGGGCCGAAGCTCCCCTTGGCGCCTGATCATGGGGGTTGAGAGGCGCTTCTCACTCTCTATGAAGTCGAAGCCGAAGCGGCCCCTGGGGCAGAGGTCGCCCTCGTTAAGGCCCAGGCCGTCTATGCCCCTGGCCCTGATGAGCCTGCCCTCGCGGATGCTGAGCACCGTGGTGCAGCCCACCCCGCAGTAGGGGCAGATGCTTTCCACATCCTCCATGAACCACACCCTGGAGCGGAACCTGTAGGGCTTGGCCCCCAGGGCGCCCACGGGGCAGGCGTCTATGCACTGGCCGCAGAACTCGCAATCCAGGGTCTCCTCAAAGGCCGGGCTTATCTTGGCCTTGAAGCCCCGGCCGATGATGTTTATGGCCCCCACGCCTTGGTGCTCTGAGCAGACCCGGACGCACTTTCCGCACAGGATGCAGCGGTTGGGGTTGCGCTCAATGAGGGGGGCGGCGGTGGCCTCCGGCTCGGCCTTGCGCTCGGCCTTGAAGCGCCCTTCTGCCGGGCCGTACTTGAAGGCCAGGTCCTGGAGCTCGCACTCCCCCGCCTTGTCGCAGATGGGGCAGTCCAGGGGATGGTGGGTGAGCAGGAGCTCCAGCACGGTGCGCCGGGCCTTCCTGAGGGCCTCGGTCTCGGTCCTCACCACCATGCCGGGCTCCACGGGGGTGGAGCAGGCGGCCAGGAGCTTGCGCTGCCCCTGCACCTCCACCAGGCAGAGGCGGCAGCCCCCGTAAGGGGTGAGCCGGCGGTCCCAGCACAAGTGGGGTATGTAGATGCCGTGCTTCAGGGCCGCCTGAAGGATGGTGCTCTTGGGCTCGGCCTGAACCTTCTTGCCGTTTATGGTAAGCTCTATCATGGCCTTATGCTCCTCCTTCTACCCGGGCTTCCATGAGCTCCTGTCTGAGCTTTCCGGGGCCGGTCTTTAGGGCCCCGAACTTACACCTCTCGTAGCAGGAGCGGCACTTTATACAGAGCTCCTGGTGGATCACATGGGGCTTCTTCTTTTCTCCGGTGATGGCCCCCTGGGGGCAGACCCTGGCGCAGACGCCGCAGCCCTTGCAGCTTTCGGGCTCTATGTAGAAGGTCACCAGGGGGCGGCAGACGCCGGCCTTGCACCAGCCCTCCAGGATGTGGGAATCGTACTCCTGGCGGAAGTACCTTATGGTGGTCAGCACTGGATTGGGCGCCGTCTGGCCCAGGCCGCAGAGGCTGGTGGCGATGATGTCCTCGGCCAGGTCCTGTAGCAGCTCCACATCGCCCTCCTTGCCCCGGCCCTCGGTGATGTCCGTAAGGAGGTCCAGCATCACCTTGGTGCCTATGCGGCAAGGGGGGCACTTACCGCAGGACTCGTCGGTGGTGAACTCCAGGAAGAACTTGGCCACGCTGACCATGCAGTTGAGGTCGTCCATGACCACCATGCCGCCGGAGCCCACGATGGCCCCGGTCTTTACGATGTCCTCGTAGGTGACGGGGGTGTCCAGGAGCTCCTCCGGTATGCAGCCCCCTGAGGGGCCTCCCAGCTGCACCGCCTTGAACTTCCGCCCCTTCTTTATGCCCCCGCCGATGTCAAAGATTATCTTCCTCAGGGGTATGCCCATGGGCACCTCGATGAGGCCCACATTGTTGACCGCCCCGGTGAGGGCAAAGACCTTGGTGCCGGCGGAGCGCTCGGTGCCCAGGGACCTGTACCACTCGGCGCCGTGAAGGATAATGGGGGGTATGTTGGCGTAGGTCTCCACATTGTTCAGCACGGTGGGCTTGCCCCACAGGCCCTTCTGCACCGGGAAGGGGGGCCTGGGTATGGGCATGCCCCGCTTGCCCTCCAGGGAGCGCATCAGGGCGGTTTCCTCGCCGCAGACGAAGGCCCCTGCGCCCTGGTATATCTCTATGTCAAAGTCGAAGCCGCTTCCCAGGATGTCCTTGCCCAGCAGGCCCCGCTCCCTGGCCTGCTCTATGGCCATCTGGAGGCGCCTTACGGCCAGGGGGTATTCGGCCCTGACATATATGTAGCCCTGGTGGGCCCCGATGGCCCGGGCGCCGATTATCATTCCCTCCAGGACCACATGGGGGTCGGCCTCCATGATGGAGCGGTCCATGAAGGCGCCGGGGTCGCCCTCGTCGCCGTTGCAGAGGATGTACTTGACGGGGCCCTGCACCTTGGCGCAGAGCTCCCACTTCAGGCCCGTGGGAAAGCCGGCCCCTCCCCGGCCCCTGAGGCCGGAGGCCTTCACCGTCTCTACGATCTCCTGGGGGGTCATCTCAAGGAGTGCCTTGGCGGCGGCCATGTAGCCGTCCCTGGCTATGTAGTCCTCTATCTTCTCGGGGTCAATGAGGCCCTTGTTCCTGAGGGCCCTGAGGACCTGGAGGCTGAAAAACGGTATGTCCTTCATGAGGGGCACGGGGTACTTGCGCTCCGGGCCCTTGTACATGAGCTTCTGCACGGGGCGGCCCTTAAGGAGGTGCTCCTCTACCAAGAGGGGCACATCCTCAGGGCTGAGGCGCTCGTAGAAGACCCCGTCGGGGTAGATGGTCATTACGGGGCCCTCGGCGCAGAAGCCGTTGCAGCCCGTAAGGACCAGCTGCACCTCCTCCTGCAGGCCCTGCTTCCTGAGCTCCTCCTCCAGGGCCTCCTTCAGCTTGAGGCTTCCGCCGGCTATGCAGCCCGTGCCTCCGCAAAGCATCAGGTGTGCGCGGTACCTTTGCATCGTCCCTTCTCCTTCAGTAGGCGGTTTCGCTGCCCATCACCAGGGCGTATTCCTTCACTACCTGCCCCCCCTGCACATGCTCTCGGAAGATGCGCCTTATCTTTTCCCTGTCCAGGTAGACATATTTCACCGGGGGCTGGCCCCTGAGCTGCACCGTGGCCATGGGTTCCTGGGAGCACAGCCCGGCACAGCCCGATGTGGTGACGGCCACGTCCTCAACCCCCTGGGCCTCCATCTCCTCCAGGAGGGCCTCCATCACATCCCTGGCCCCGGCGGCTATACCGCAGGTGCCCATATGCACCGTGACCTTGGCCCTGAAGCCCCCCTCCCTCAGGCTGAGGGCCGCCTTGTACTCTTCCTTTATCCTCTTGAGGTCCTCAATGGTGAGTTTCTTGGCCATTTCTGCCCTGCCCTCCTTTACTCATACTGCTTCAGGATGTCCACGGCCCTGACAGGGTCCACCGAGCCGTGGGTATCCTTGTCGATGACCACCACTGGGGCCAGCCCGCAGGCTCCCAGGCAGCGCACGCTTTCCAGGGAGAACTTCCTGTCCGGGGTGACCTCGTCTATGTCTATCTTCAGGTGCTCCTTGAGCTTCTGGAGCACCTCCTCGGCCCTCTTCACATAGCAGGCCGTGCCCAGGCAGACCCGGATGTTGTGCTTGCCCTTGGGCCTCATGCTGAAGAAGGAGTAGAAGGAGACCACCCCGTGCACCTCGGCCACGGGGAGGTTGAGGCCCCGGGCAATGTGCCTCAGCACCACCGGGGGCAGGTAGCCCACCAGCTCCTGGGCCTCCTGAAGCACCGGGATGAGGCTTCCGGGCTTGCCCCTGTAGCGGGCGATTATTTCATCCAGGGCCCTGGCGGTCTCCTCGGTGTAGTCCAGGACCTCGGGCTTGGGGGCGGCGGCCTTCCTCTTGTACTCCAGGGCCCGCTCCGTCACCTCTTTCAGCAACTGGGGGCTGAAGGGCTTGGGCAGGTAGTCCACTATCTTCAGACTCAGGGCCTCCTTGAGGCTCTCCTGGGAGGGATAGCCCGTGATGAACACCACATTTATGTCGGGGTTCTGGGCCCTGAGGCGGCGCATGAACTCCAGGCCGTCCATCTCGGGCATCTTGATGTCGGTGATTACCAGGTCGTAGGCGTCCTCCTGGAGCATCTTCAGGGCCTGGGGGGCACTGCTGGAGGTGTCCACCTCGTAGCCCTCAGGCCTGAGGATGCGTTCGCAGCTGCGAAGCACCACGGGCTCGTCGTCCACCACCAGGATATGGCCTTTCATGGCTTCAGCACTCCTCCTTCTCTGATTTCTTTGCTGCTGAGGGCCTCGTTGACCTCATCCCTTATTAGTTTAACCAATTTGGGACTGTTAAGGGGCAGCCCCGCTTTCCTCAGCTCCCTGGTGTCCAGGGTGTAGGTGCCTCCGGGGTGGCTGAGCCTGAGGAGGAAGTCCACATCGGGGTGCCCGGCCAGCAGGGTCATCATGGTACAGCCCAGGTTGCCCAGGGGCTTGGCATCCGGGTGGCTCAGCCGGTAGTGCAGCCTCAGGGTGGTGCCCTTGCCTACCTGGGAGTGTATCTGCAGGGCTCCCTCGGCCTCCTGGGCGCTCTGGGCCAGGAGGGGGATGCCCAGGCCCCAGCGCTTCCCCTTGGTACTGAAGAAGGCGTCCCGGGCCTTCTGGAGCTCCTGCTCGCTCATGCCCCGGCCGTTGTCCTTCACCGTGAGGTCAAGCCTGTCCTTCTCTATGCTCAGGGATATCTCCACCAGGGTGGCCCCGGCCTGGAGGGAGTTCTCCACGATGTCCAGTATGTGAAGGGACAAATCCTGCATTACCGAAGTACCGCTCTGCCTTGGGCCCTCCTGAGAGCCAGGGCCAGCTCCCTGAATGTAGGGCCCCGAAGCCTCAGGAGGCTGCACCTAGTGCCTATGTCCCTGAGGTGGTGGGCATCCGAGCCCTGCAGGCACACATGACCCTGCGAGGAAAGCTCCTGGGCCACCGAGGGGCTCAGCACCTCCAGGGCGTCGAAGGGCACATCCGGGGGCAGAAACCCCAGGACCCCCAGCACACCGAAGCCCTCCCTTTCGGCGTGGCTGGCCACGGCCAGGCCACCCAGGCGGTGCACCTCGGCCACCGCCTCCTTCAGGCCCATCTGGGTGGCCGAAAGCAGGGCCCTGGGGCAGAAGCCCAGCACCTCCTCGTGCTCGTTGACCAGCACCTGGTGCTCCGCCCCCTGGGTGTCCAGGGGCAGGGAGGCGTAGATGCGCTCCTGCAGCCGCTCTGCGGCACTCAGGGTCTCAAAGAGGGCCAGCACATGCACCTCCTCCCTGGTGGTTATCTCCAGGGCGGGAATTAGGCTGATGCCCAACTGCCGGGCCACCTTCTGGGCTGCCGGCAGGTTCTCTGCCGAGTTGTGGTCTGCTATGGCCACCATGTGAAGGCCCCGTTCCTGGGCCCTCCGAAGCAGCCTGGAGGGGGTCATGTCCAGCTCGGCGCAGGGCGAAAGGCAGGAGTGCACGTGCAGGTCGGCCCTGAATAGTTGCATCGGGGCTCATGGCTCCTTCCGGGCCTCCTCCTTCAGCATGGCGTACAGGGCCCCGGCAAGTTCGAAGGTATCCTTGGGGCTTCTAAGCAGCACTACCCCCTCGGAGCGGGCCTTCTGGAGGGTCTCCTCCTCTATGCTCCTGCCCCCGGTGATTACCACGGCCGAAAGGCCCTTTATGGCCGCCACGGCCACTATGTTGGGATGGGTCTGCCGGGTGACCCAGAGGTTGCCCTCCCTGCTGTTGGCCAGGACATCCGAGAGGAGGTCGCTCACATAGCAGCCCCTGACCCGATGCTCCAGGGAGCCTCCTGCCACCACCTCAAGCCCCAGGGCGTCTACCAGCTCCTTAAGGCTCATGGGGCCTCCCTCCTGAGCTTGATGGTGAACTCCACGGTGGTACCCTCACCCACCTGGGAGTCTATTTTCAAGGTGTCGGTGTTGGCCTTGATGTTGGGCAGTCCCATGCCGGTTCCCCAGCCCAGTTCCCTGGCCCACTCGGGGGCAGTGGAGTAGCCCTCCTTCATGGCCAGCTCTATGTCGGCGATGCCGGGGCCCATGTCGGTGACGCGCACCTTGAGCTCCTCGCCCTGCAGCACATAATGCAGGGTGCCTGCCACTGCATGGATGATGACATTCATCTCCGCCTCAAACACGGCCACGGCCACCCGCCTGATGGTCTCGGCATCCACACCCAGGACGGCCAGCCTGTCCCTCAGCTCCTTGGAGGGGGCCCCCGCGGCGCTGAAGTCCCCTCCCCTGAGCTTGAAGGAGCCCTCCAGGGTCTGCCTCATTGCCGGGGCCTCAGCCTCAGGAGCCAGACCTGCCAGGGCTCGCTGAGGCACTCCCTGGCCATACTGCAGAGGGCCTCGTTGACCCGGTCGTTCTTCTCTGCTACGGTGCCGCTCATGGGGGCCCGGAGCTCCACTATCTTGCCCTGCCCCAGGAGCAGGCGGGCAAAGGGCTGCCCGGAGACCACCTGGGGAAGCTCCAGGAGCTCCAGGTACAGGAAGTCGCCTGCCAGGAACCAGTGGCGGACATCAAAGCCTATCTCCCATCGGCCGTCCCTGAGGGGCCTGGCCCAGGTGCCCTCCTTGTAGTAGATGGTCCGGTCGTCTAGCTCCTCAGAGGGGGTGATGTAGTGCTTGAACTGCTCTATGAAGGCCTTCCTGAGAATCCAGCCCTGCTTGTCAAACACCTTTCTGGCTACATTGAGCATGAACTCGGGGGTGAAGGGCTTTTCCAGGTATTCAAAGGCCCCAAGGCGGACGGACTCCTTGGCGTCCTCCAGGGTGGGATAGCCGGTGATCATCACCACATCGGTCTTGGGCTGAAGCAGCTTGGCCTCCTCAAGCACCTCTATGCCGTATATGTCCGGAAGCCTTATGTCGGCAATGAGGAGGTCCACCTCCTCGGAGGCCAGCCTCTGCAGGGCCTCCTTGCCCCGCAGTACCGCACTTACCACATGGCCCTCCGCCCCCAGGATGCGCTTGCAGCTGAGGCCCACCACGGGGTCGTCATCCACCACCAGGATGCGCTTGCCTTTTCTCTGCACCTCGGCCATTACTGGCTCCTTCGCTATTATACCAAGCAACGGGCATGCCAGGGGCAGATTTCTCCTCTGTACTGGGTTTTTTCCCCGTGGGCTGCTCCAGGGCGTATGGTTTCACTGTACAGTGTAGGCTCTGGGCATACGGTATATACTAAGGGACTATGAGACAGCTGGCCCTGCAGATGAAGGAGCTCTTTGAGGCCCTGAGCCCCTTCCTGGAGAGGCACACCCGCAGGGTCTGTCCCCAGTGCCAGGAGCCCTGCTGCAAGGTACGCCACGGCAGGGCGGAGGAGGCCGACCTGGTTTTCTTCGCCGCCCTGGGCGTGGTGGCCCCCTGGGCCCAGGGCCCCGAGGATGCCCCCTGTAGCTACCTCGGCCCCCAGGGCTGCGGGCTCAGGCGCTGGCAGAGGCCCTACCGCTGTACCTGGTACTTCTGCCAGCGCCTGCTACGGAGCATGGCCGGGGAGGGCAGGGCCTACAGGGAGTTTGTACAGAGGCTACAGAGGCTGGCAGAGCTTAGGAGGCAGCTCCTGCACAATGGCCGACATTATTAAGATAGCCCTGGTGCTGGCCCTGGTGGTGCTGCTGCTGAGGAGGGGGCTTCAGGTGGGGGTGGTGATGCTCCTTGGTGCCCTGGGGATGGCCCTGCTTTATTTCATGAGCCCCGGGGCCGTCCTGGGGGCGGCCCTTCGGGCTGCCACCAAGCCCGTAAGCCTGAAGCTCTTTGTGGCCCTTTCGGCCATAAGGGCCTTTGAGATGCTCTTGAGGCAGAGGGGGCTCTTGCAGGGCATGACGGAGGCGGCCGGGGGGCTCTTAAGAAGCCAAAGGATGGTGGTGGTCTCCATGCCCCTTCTCATAGGGATGCTTCCTTCGGTGGGCGGGGCCTATTTTTCCGCCCCCATGGTTCAGGAGGCCTCCAGGGGCGGGGGCCTGAGCGCCGAGGACAAGGGCTTCATCAACTACTGGTACCGCCACCCCTGGGAGTATGTGCTGCCCCTTTACCCGGGGCTGGTGCTGGCAGCAGCCCTCAGCGGGCACGAGCTGAGGGGCTGGATAGCGGCCAACCTCTCCTATGCCCTGGCCCTCCTGCTGGGGGGCTTTCTCTTCGGGCTAAGGCGCCTGAAGAAGGCTCCCCACAGCCCCCGGAGGCTTCAGGGCAGGGGCCTGGGGAACTTCTGGCCCCTGGCGGCGGTGCTCCTGCTGGTGATGGCCCTGGGGGTGGAGCTCCACTGGGCCCTGCTGGGGGTGCTGGCGGCCCTGCTGCTGGGCTACCGGTACAAGGACCTCAGGGCCCTGCTCAGGCATGCCCTTAGCGGGGAGGTGCTGGTGCTCATCTTCGGGGTGATGTTCTTCAAGGAGGTGATGGAGGCCTCCGGGGCCGTGGAGGGCCTCAGCGCCTTCCTGGTAGGTGCGGGGGTACCCCTGGTGGTGGTGCTGGCGGTGCTTCCCCTCACGGGGGGACTGCTTACAGGGCTGACCATTGGGTTTGTGGGGGCCACCTTTCCCCTGCTGATGAGCCTTCCTGGCGGGGAGAGCCTCCAGAGCCTGTCCTTTGCCTTTGCCTGGGGATTTGTGGGGGTGCTCCTGAGCCCTGTGCATGTGTGCCTGATACTGACCAGGGAGTACTTCAAGGCCGACCTGGGGGGGATGTACCGGCGGATGCTGCCTGCCGGAGCCCTCATTGCCCTGGTGGCCGTGGTGCAAAGGGGTCTCCTTCACTTTTGAGTTTCCTTTGTGCTATGGTGGATGCTAAAGCGGAGGTTTTTCTGGAGGCACGGCGATGAAGATAGTGCTTGCCTACTCAGGGGGGCTGGATACCTCGGTGGCCATTGCCTGGCTGAAGGAGGCCTACCGGGCCGAGGTGATTGCCTTCTGCGCGGACCTGGGCCAAGGGGAGGACCTCCAGGCCGTAAAGGACAAGGCCCTCCGGACAGGGGCCTCAAAGGTCTACGTGGAGGACCTCAGGGAGGAGTTCGTCCGGGACTATGTGTTCCCCATGCTCAGGGCCAATGCGGTGTACGAGGGGGTGTACCTCTTGGGCACCTCCATAGCCCGGCCCCTGATAGCCAGGCGCCAGGTGGAGATTGCCCGCGCCGAGGGCGCCCAGGCGGTGGCCCACGGGGCCACGGGCAAGGGCAACGACCAGGTGCGGTTTGAGCTCACCTACTACGCCCTGGCCCCGGAGCTCAAGGTCATTGCCCCGTGGAGGGAATGGCCCTTCAGGGGAAGGGCGGAGCTCATGGAGTATGCCCGCTCCAGGGGCATCCCCGTGCCTGTAAGCAAGGAGCGGCCCTACAGCGTTGACCAGAACCTCTTTCACACCAGCTACGAGGGGGGGGTCCTGGAGGACCCCTGGGCCGGGCCCCCTGAGGAGATGTTTCAGATGACCGTGGCCCCTGAAGAGGCCCCCGAAAGGGCCGAGCATATAGAGATTGAATACAAGGGGGGCGACCCCGTGGCGGTGAACGGCCGGGCCCTGAGCCCTGCGGAGCTTCTTTCGGAGCTCAATCGGCTGGCCGGGGCCCATGGCATAGGCAGGGTGGATGTGGTGGAGAACCGCTATGTGGGCATGAAGTCCAGGGGGGTCTATGAGACCCCCGGGGGCACGGTGCTTCATCAGGCCCATAGGGCCCTGGAGGCCCTCACCCTGGACAGGGAGGTGCAGCATCTGAAGGAGGCCCTCATGCCCAGGTATGCCGAGCTGGTGTACTACGGCTACTGGTTCAGCCCCGAGAGGCAGGCCCTGCAGGCCTTCGTGGACCACACCCAGGGGAATGTGGAGGGGCAGGTAAGGCTCAAGCTCTACAAGGGCTCGGTGCAGGTGCTGGGCAGGCGCTCTGCCAAGAGCCTCTATCGGGCCGAGCTGGCCACCTTTGAGCGGGAGGAGGTCTTTGACCCCCGGGACGCCCAGGGCTTCATAAAGCTCAACGCCCTGAGACTGAGGCTCAAGGGGTATGAGCCCTGAGCTCGCCTTGGTGGCCCTGAGCAGCCTGCCCGATATCGGCCCCCTGGCCGTAAGGAGGCTGCTGCAGTGCTTCGGCTCCCCGGAGGCGGTCTTTGCCGCCCCCCTGAGGGAGCTCATGAAGGTAGAGGGCATAGGGCTGAAGAGGGCCCAGCGGATAAAGGGGTTTTCCCGCTGGCAGGCCCTGCAGCAGGGGCTCAGGGAGCTTGCGCAGAAAGGGGTGCGCACGGTGAGCCTGGAGTCGCCGGAGTATCCGGCCATGCTGAGGCACCTGCCCGACGCCCCCGTGGTCCTTTACATAAGGGGCAGGGTGCTTCAGGCCGACGCCCGCGCCCTGGCCATTGTGGGCACCAGGACGCCCACCCCCTACGGCCTGAGCCTGGCCGAACGCATAGCGGGCGAGCTTGCCCGGGCGGGCTTCACCATCATAAGCGGACTGGCCAGGGGAGTAGACAGCGCCGCCCACAGGGGGGCCCTCAAGGCCGGGGGACGCTCCATAGGGGTGCTGGGCTCAGGCATTGATGTGCCCTATCCCAGGGAGAACCGTCCCCTCATGGAGAGCCTCAGCCGCTCGGGCGCGGTCATCAGCGAGTTTCCTCCCGGCACCGCCCCGGAGCGGAAGAACTTTCCCCGCAGAAACAGGCTCATCAGTGGCCTCAGCATGGGGGTGCTGGTGGTGGAGGCCACCCAGGACTCCGGCAGCCTCATCACTGCCCAGTATGCCCTGGAGCAGGGCAAGGAGGTCTTCTCCGTGCCGGGCAATGTAGACTCCGGTTTCTCCAGGGGCACCAACGAGCTCATCAAGCAGGGCGCCAGGCTGATTACCAGCTCCAGGGACATCCTGCAGGAGCTGGCCCCCCAGCTGGGAGAGCCCCCGGGCAGTCCCGGACAGGAGGCCCCCAGGGGGCCTGCCCTCAGCCCCCAGCAGGCCAGGCTCTGCGAGCTCCTGTCCCAAGGGCCCAGGCATGTGGACGAGCTTGCCAGGGCCCTGGGCATGGAGGCCCAAAGCCTCCTGAGAATGCTCCTGGAGCTGGAGCTCCAGGGCCTGGTGAGGCAGGCCCCGGGAAAGAGGTTCTACCTCTGCTGAGGCGCCCCCTGCTTGACACCGGCACGGCGCCCCTTGCACAGTAATCATGAAAGGAGGAACTGGGCGGTACAGACATGGCAGAGGCACAGGCCAAAGGACTGGTGATAGTGGAGTCCCCGGCCAAGGCCCGGACCCTTCAGAAGATTCTGGGTGCAGGCTTTAGGGTAAAGGCCTCGGTAGGCCATGTGAAGGACCTGCCCCAGAAGGAGATGGGGGTGGACACCGAGAGGGACTTTGCCCCCAAGTATGTAGTCATTCCGGGCAAGGAGAAGGTGCTCCGGGAGCTGAGGGCCGCTGCCAGGGCGGCCCATCGGGTCTACCTGGCCCCCGACCCTGACAGGGAGGGCGAGGCCATCGCCTACCACATAGCCACGGAGATTGCCCAGGACAAAGAGAGCCTCAACGGCAAGGTGCACCGCATAAGCTTTCACGAGATAACGGCCAGGGCCGTCAAGGAGGCCATAAAGAGGCCGGGCAAGATAGACATGGCCAAGGTCAATGCCCAGCAGGCCCGCCGAGTGCTGGACAGGCTGGTGGGCTATGGTCTCAGTCCCCTGCTTTGGCGCAAGGTTCGCAGGGGCCTCAGTGCGGGCAGGGTGCAGTCCGTGGCGGTGCGCTTGGTGGTGGACAGGGAGAGGGAAATCCAGGCCTTCAAACCGCAGGAGTACTGGTCCGTGGAGGCCAAGCTTTCCGGGGCCGAGGGCGAGCCCTTCCAAGGCAGCCTCCACAGCCTGGACGGCCAGGCGGTGATAGACCGGGCCAGGGGCAAGTTCCTGCTTCAGAGCGCCCCCCAGGCCCAGGAGGTGGTGGTGGCCCTCAGGGAGGGGAAGTTCCTGCTTCAGGAGGTTCAGAGGAAGAAGCGGCGACGCCTGCCCCTTCCGCCCTTCATAACCAGCACCCTGCAGCAGGAGGCCTTCCAGGTGCTGGGCTTTAGTGCCAAGCGCACCATGACGGTGGCCCAGCAGCTTTACGAAGGGGTGGAGCTTCCCGAGGGCTCCGTAGGGCTCATCACCTACATGCGCACCGACTCCGTGAGGGTGGCCCCCGAGGCCCAGGCCTGGGCCAGACAGCTTATCCAGGAGCAGTTCGGCAAGGAGTACCTGCCCACCCGGCCCCCTCAGTACAAGAGCAAACCCGGTGCCCAGGAGGCCCACGAGGCCATCAGGCCTACCTATCCGGACAAGCCCCCGGAGGCGGTAAGGCCCTACCTGCAGAGGGACCAGTACCAGCTCTACAGCCTCATCTGGCGGCGCTTCCTGCAGAGCCAGATGGCCCCCGCCGAGTTCGAGCAGACCACCTTCATAATCCAGGCCCTGCCCAAGGGAGGGGGGCAGGCCCAGTTCAGGGCCTCGGGCTCGGTGCTGGTCTTCTCTGGCTTTTTAGCCCTTTACAAGGAGGCCCTGGAGGCCGAGGAGGGCCTCCTGCCGGCCCTTAAGGAAGGCCAGGAGCTCCGGTTGCTGGAGCTTCGGGGCAGGCAGCACTTCACCCAGCCGCCGCCCCGGTACTCCGAGGCTACCCTGGTCAAGGCCCTGGAGGAAAAGGGAATAGGCAGACCCAGCACCTATGCCAGCATCCTCAGTACCATTCAGGAGCGGAGATATGTCCGCAAGGAGGGCGGCAGGCTCCGGCCCACGGAGCTGGGCATGGTGGTCAACGACCTTCTGGTGGAGCGCTTTCCCGAGCTCATGGATGTGAGCTTTACCGCCAGGATGGAAGAGGAGCTTGACCAGGTGGAGGAGGGGAGGCTTCAGTGGGTGGAGGTGGTGAGGGAGTTTTACCGCCCCTTCAGCCACGAGCTGGCAGAGGCCATGCGGAGCCTGGGCAAGCTCAGGCCCAAGGATGTGCCCACCGACGAGATGTGTCCTCAGTGCGGCTCCCCTGTGGTGAAGCGCTGGGGCCGCCACGGCTGGTTCCTGGCCTGCAGTGCCTATCCCAGGTGCAAGCACACCCACCCCCTGGAGACCCCCAAGGCGGAGCCCACGGAGCAGAAGTGTCCCCAGTGCGGCTCCCCCATGGTGCTCAGGCAGGGCAGGTTCGGCCAGTTCCTGGCCTGCTCCCGGTACCCCCAGTGCAAGGGCACCAAGGCCCTGGGCACGGGGGTCAAGTGTCCCCTGGACGGCGGCGAGGTGCTCCAGAAGCGCACCAGGCGGGGCAGGGTCTTCTTCAGCTGCTCCAACTACCCCAAGTGCAAGTTCGCCACCTGGCAGAGGCCCGTGGCAAAGGCCTGCCCCAGGTGCGGAAGCCCCTACATGCTTCAGAGCAAGCGGCAGGGCAAGCTGCTCCTCAGCTGTCCCCGCAAGGACTGCCCCTATCAGGAGCCCCTGCTTCAGGACGAGCAGGCCTGAGGATGCCAAGGGGGCCTCTGCTGGTAGGCATAGGGGGGGCTGGAAGCGGCGTGGGAAAGACCGCCCTGGCCGAACGGCTCCTTAAGGGCCTCAGGGGCTGGGGGGCCATCAAGTTCACCAGGACGGCCTTCTACTGCAGTGTCAGCCAGCAGGAGGAAGGTGCCGCCCCCCCGGACAAGGACACCCAGAGACTTCTGCGGGCCGGGGCCCAGGAGGTCCTGTGGGTGCAGAGCCCCCCGGGACAGCCCCTGAGGGAGGCCCTGGAGGTGGCCCTTCAGCGCTTGGGGAGCCTTCAGGGGATACTTATCGAGGGAAACAGCGCCGTTGAGCTTTTAAATCCCGATATTGTAGTATTTATTTACAGGGCCGGGCCCCTCAAGGACTCGGCCCAGAGGGTCCTGAGGATGGCCCATGTGCTTGTGGCAGAGCCGGGGCAGGCCCTCCGGGAGGCCGGCAAGGAGGTGTTTTACAGCACCGAGGACTGCGCCCGCTACATACTGCGCCGGATAGTGAGACAGGAGGTAAGAGAGCTGCTCCTTAGAGAGGCCCAAGGGGGCCGCATCAGTTGCGCCCAGGCCAGGGCTATTGCCCAGCGCCTGGGGGTGCCGTACCTGGAGGTAGGCCGGGCCGCCGACGAGCTGGGCATAAAGATTACCGACTGCGAGCTGGGCTGCTTCTGATGGGGGCCCTGAGCTTTCAGCTTGCCCTGGGCCTTTACCTGGTAGCGGCAGCCCTGGCCATGGCACAGCTGCTGAGGGCCTCCAGGCTGCTACAAGGCCTCAGTCTCCTGGGTGCGGGCCTGGGCTTTTGTCTGCATCTGCTGTACATTCTTTACCGCTACTTCGGGGCAGGCCATGTGCCCATAGCCAGCCCTCACGAGGCCACCAGCTTCTTTGCCTGGTGCATATTCCTCATATTCTTTGCCCTTCAGTACCGCTACAGGCTGGGTCTCTTGGGTGCCTTTGTCATCCCCCTGGGGGCCGCCCTCATGGTGGTGGCGGCCCTCATGCCCCAGGAGCTCAGGCCCCTGAGCCCGGTGCTCAGGAGCCACTGGCTGGGAGTGCACACCGTGCTGGCCTTCCTGGCCAATGCCTCCTTTGCCCTGGCCACGGGAGTGGGCCTCATGTACCTGGTGCAGGAGCACTATGTCAAGAGCAAGCACCTGGGGGAGCTGTTTCAGCGCCTGCCCAGCCTGCAGAGGCTGGATGAACTTAACTACCGGCTCATCACGGTGGGCTTTCCCCTGTTCAGCCTGGCCATCATAACGGGGGCCCTGTGGGCCCAGAACGCCTGGGGAAGCTACTGGAGCTGGGACCCTCGAGAGGTGTGGTCCCTGGTCACCTGGCTGATATTCGCCACGGTGCTGCATGCCAGGCTGCTGAGGGGCTGGCGGGGCCGCAGAGCAGCCCTTCTTACCATCCTGGGCTTCGTGACCATCCTGGTGGCCTTCTTTGGCATCAAACTACTTAGGAAGGGGCAGCATGTATTTCTATGAGGCTTTTGGCTGTCGGGCTTAACCATCGGTGCGCTGATGTGAGCCTCAGGGAGCGCCTGGCCTTCGACGGCCCCAAGCTCCAGGAGGGCCTGAAGGCCCTGAGGGCCCTGCCGGAGGTTCAGGAGGTAGCGGTGCTGAGCACCTGCAACCGGGTGGAGATCTACGCCGCCGCCCGGGAGCCCCAACAGGCCGCCCAGGCCATAAAGGGCTTCCTCAGTAGCTTTCACCAGGTGCCCCCCGAGGACATAAAGGACACCCTCTATGTGCATACCGACCAGGAGGCCGTAAGGCATGTGTTCCGGGTGGCCTCCAGCCTGGACAGCATGGTGGTGGGCGAGCCCCAGATACTGGGACAGCTGAAGGAGGCCTTCCAGCTGGCCCTCCAGGAGCGCACCTCGGGGGTGCTGCTTAACCGACTGCTCAAGAAGGCCATCTCGGTGGCCAAGCGGGTGCGCACCGAGACCCGCATTGCCGAGAACGCCGTAAGCATCAGCTTCGCCGCCGTGGAACTGGCACAGAAGATATTCACCGACCTGGGGGACAAGGCCGTCATGCTCCTGGGCGCCGGGGAGATGGCCGAGCTGGCCGCCAGGCACTTCATCTCTGCGGGAGTTCGCCACATGGTGGTGGCCAACCGCACCTACGAGCGGGGCCTGCAGCTGGCCCAGGAGTTCAGGGCGCAGGCGGTGAGGTTTGAGGAGTTCCTTCAGGCCATGCTCCAGGTGGACATAGTGCTGTGCTCCACGGGGGCGCCTCAGTATGTGCTCAGCAAGGCGGAGCTCCACGAGGTGATGCTCAGGCGCAAGCAGCGCCCCATGTTTATCATAGACATATCGGTGCCCCGCAACATTGACCCCGCCTGCCAGAGGCTGGACAATGTCTACCTCTACGATGTGGACGACCTGCAGGGCGTGGTGGATGCCAATCTGGGGCAGCGCAAGAAGGAGGCCCAACGAGCCGAGGAGATAGTGGCCCAGGAGGTGGAGGTCTTTGAGCGCTGGAGGGACTCCCTCCAGGCCACCCCCACCATCGTGGCCCTCCGCAGAATGGCCGAAGAGGTAAAGGAGAGGGAGCTGAGGAAGCTCCTTAACAGGGTGCAACTGGACGAGGCCCAGAAGGAGGCGGTTTCCTACATGGCCACCGCCATAGTGAACAAGCTGCTTCATCCGCCCACGGTGGCCCTGAAGAACAGCCACGAGGACAGGCAGGAGCTCATAGCCCTGTTGAGGAAACTTTACAGCCTTCAGGCGGAGCAGTAGTGGCCCGGACGCTCCTGATAGGCACCCGGGGCAGCAAGCTGGCCCTTTGGCAGGCCCGGTGGGTGGCCCAGGCCCTGAGGGCCCTGGAGCCCGGCCTTGAGGCGAAGCTCAAGGTAATAAAGACCACCGGGGACAAGATCCTGGATGTGCCCCTGGCCAAGGTAGGGGGCAAGGGGCTGTTCGTTAAGGAGATAGAGGAGGCCCTGCTGAGGGGCGAGGTGGACCTGGCCGTTCACAGCATGAAGGATGTGCCCACGGAGCTTCCCGAGGGGCTTCATCTGGCCGCGGTGCTTCAGCGCCAGGACCACCGCGACGCCTTCCTGAGCCGCACTGGGCAGGCCCTTATGGAGCTTCCGGCGGGCTCCAGGGTGGGCACCAGCAGCCTCAGGCGCATCTGCCAGCTCAGGGCCCTGAGGCCGGAGCTTCAGGTACACAACCTCAGGGGCAACCTGGACACCCGCCTAAGGAAGCTCGGCGAGGGCCTCTACGATGCCATTGTGGTGGCCATGGCCGGGCTCAACCGGCTGGGCCTGGCCCAAGGCCAGGCCCAGCCCCTGTCCGAGCAGCACATGCTCCCTGCCATCGGCCAGGGAGCCATTGGGGTGGAATGCCGGCTGGATGACCCCTTTGTAAACGGCCTCCTTCAGAGGCTTAATCATGCTCCCACGGCCACCTGCGTGCAGGCCGAAAGGGCCTTCCTCATGGAGCTGGGCGGCGGCTGCCAGGTGCCCATAGGGGCCTGGGCAGAGCTTAGGGATGGCCGCCTGAGGCTGCAGGGCCTGGTGGGTAGCCCCGACGGGGCCAGGCTCTTCAGGGACAGCATAGAGGGCGACGCCCAGGAGGCCGCGGCCCTGGGCCAGCGCCTGGCCCAGAGGCTCCTTAAGGAGGGGGCGGAGGAGGTACTGAAGGAGGTCTACGGCATGGGCCTTGCCGGCCCGGACCAGGAGGTAAGCACCTGAGAAGGGGGCTCTTCGGCGGCACCTTCAACCCCCCTCACCTGGCCCATCTGAGGGCCGCCGAGGAGGCCCGCCAGGCCCTGGCCCTGCAGAAGGTGCTCTTCATCCCTGCCGGAAGCCCCCCGCTGAAGCACCAGGAGCTGGCTCCCCCAGAGCACCGCCTCAGGATGACCGAGCTGGCCATAAAGGACAACCCCTTCTTTGAGCTCTCGGCCCTGGAGTGCCAAAGCCCCGGGCCCTCCTACACGGTGGAGACCCTCCGGAGAATGCGAGACCTCTACAGGGGCGATACCCTCTGCCTCCTCTTGGGCCTTGATGCCTTCCTGGAGCTTCCCCACTGGCACAGGCCCCGGCAGCTACTGGCCCTGCCGGACGAGGTGGCCGTCCTGGCCAGACCCGGCTACAGCTTCCTTTCCCTCCTGGAAAGCCCCTTCCTGGAAAGCACCCCCTCCCGGGATGCCCTGTGGGGGCTTCAGGAGGGGAGACTTCGGCGCCTGGAGCTTTCCCTTAAGGGCGGTCGGCCCCTGGTGGCCCTGGTCATAACCGCCCTGGACATCTCTGCCACCCGCATCCGGGCGCTCATAAGACAGCATGGCAGCACCAGGTACCTGTTGCCCCCCGAGGTGCAATCCTATATAATCTCAAACAAGCTCTATTTGTAGGAGGTGGCACTCCCGTAGACAGCCTCAGGAAAGCCCTCTTGGCAGCCCAGCTTGCCCAGGACAAGAAGGCCACCGATGTGGTGGTGCTCCAGATGAAGGAGCTTACCCCCATAACAGATTACTTCGTCATATGCTCCGGGCAAAGCACCGTCCATGTAAAGACCATTGCCGAGCACATCGAAGAAGGCCTGAGGAGGCACAAGGTCAAGCCCTTCGGGCTGGAGGGCCTGCCCCTGGCCCAGTGGGTGCTGCTGGACTACATAGATGTGGTGGTGCATGTGTTTGAGGAGGCCCGAAGGCAGTACTACCAGTTGGAAAAGCTCTGGCTGGACGCCCCCAGGGTGCAGACGGGGCAGCAATAGGGGCTCGTGTATAATAGTGCAGGATGAGCAAACTGTCGCTTTTCATAGTGCTTCTTTTCCTGGGGCTTCTGGCCTTGTTTTCCCTGCACAACAACGACATGACCACCATAAAGGTACCCTTTGGGCAGAGCTACGAGCTCCCCAAGATAGGGGTCATCCTGCTGAGCAGCCTGGCCGGGGCAATGGTGGTGGCGGTGCTCTTCGTGCTCAGGGACACCCGGCGGTTTATCCACACCTACCAGGCGCAGCGCCGGCTCAAGAAGGAGCAGAAGGTGCAGGCCCTTTACTCCAGGGCCCTGGATGCCCTTCTGGGGGGCGACTTGAAGGAGGCCCAGGAGGCCCTGGAGGCGCTCCTTAAGGAGGAGCCCAGGCACCTGGAGGCCCTCCTGAGGATGGCCGAGGTGGCCCAGCGGGAGGGCCAGCCCCAGAAGGCCCTGGAGTACTACCGCAGGGTCTTGTCCCTGGAGCCCCAGCACCTGGAGGCCCTCCTTAAGGCCGCAGGGCTTGAGCTTTCCCTGGGGCACCTGAAGGAGGCCCTGGAGTATGCCGAGCAGGTGCTGGAGCCTCAGCCGGACAACCTCTCGGCCCTGGCCCTTAAGCGCACCGTGCTGGAAAGGCAGGGGCAGTGGAGCGAGCTGGTGGAGCTTCAGCGCCAGGTGCTGAAGCATCCCCACCTCAAGGAGCAGGCCCAGGAGGAGCAGAGGCTCCTGGGCTACCGCTATGAGCTGGCCCGCCAGAGCCTGGAGGAGGGCCAGCTGGACAGGGCCCTCAAGCTCTTCAGGAACATCCTCAAGGCAGACAGGCGCTTCGTTCCCGCCTACCTGGGCGCGGCCGAGGCCCTCCTCAGGGACGGCGAGGCCGAGGAGGCCGCCAAGCTCCTGGAGGAAGGCTATGAGGAGACCCACTCGGAAATCCTCCTGGCCAGGCTGGAGGACCTGTACCTTGGCCAGGGGGAGCCGGAGCGGGCCATAAAGCTCTACCAGCAGGCCCTCGGCAAGAGGCCAGAGGAGGCCTCCCTGAGGTTCCTCCTGGGCAAGCTCTACTGGCGGCTGGAGATGGTGGAGGACGCCCTCAGGGAGCTTCAGCCCCTGGAGGGTGCAGAGGACTTCCCCGCCCTTTACAGTCTCCTGGGGGAGCTGTACATGCGCAGGCAGCTTCATGAGCGGGCGGCCCAGAGCTTCCGCAAGGCCGCAGGGCCCAGGCCGGCCAGGCTGCCTTATGTGTGCAGCACCTGCCAGGGCCTCAGCAGACAGTGGTCGGGCCGCTGCCCCCACTGCGGGGCCTGGGGCACCTTCAGGCTGGGCATCCATGGAAGCCACATTTAAGAAGGGCAAGGTGGTGCTGGACACCAGCCTGTTCGTCAACCCCGATGTGCGCCGGGCCTTCGGCGACAGCCCCACCCAGGCGCTGGAGAACTTCCTCTTCATGGCGGCCCAGGTGCCCATAATGGAGTTCTACATGCCTCCCAGCATATTCAAGGAGCTGGAGCACTTCATCCACCCCCAGGACATACCCGGGGAGCTCCTGGTGTACCTTCACCAGAAGCCGCCCAAGAAGCATACGCTTCAGACCCCGGCCTTTCTGCTTTACGAGCTCATTGAGGACATCCGCGACAGGGTGAACCGGGGCCTCAGGGTGGCGGAGCGGGCGGTGCGGAGCACCGAGCACCGAAGGGTGGAGGAAATCATCCAGGACCTCAGGCGCAAGTACCGGGAGGCCCTCAGGGAGGGCATCATAGACAGCAAGGAGGATGTGGACCTCATCCTCCTGGCCATGGAGCTTGACGCCCTGCTGGTCACGGCCGACCAGGGGGTCATCAAGTGGGCCGAGAAGCTGGGCATCAAGTGGCTGGTGCCGGAAAAGTTCAAGGACTACATGATGGGCCTCATAAAGAAGGCCCGCTTCATGGTCTCCCCTGAGGCTCAGTCGTAAAATCCGTGCCCCCGGAGGCGCCTCCTTAGCTCCCTGGTGCCCTTCTGAAACACCCTCTGGAACCTGGCCACCCACTTGTCCCCCTGGGGCTCCAGGCTCTTCAGCAGCACCCCCACCCCCGTGTGCCGGAGGTGCCGGATGAGGGCCTCCACCGTCTCGGCCCTGTTGACCCGGATGGTGAAGTCCTCCCTCAGGCTTCCGCCCTCCTGCACCTCCCTGAGCACCCGGAGGTTTTCCTCATAGAGCCCCTTGATGAGCTGAAGCAGGTACTCCTGGGGAAGGACCTGGCCGAACTCGTGGCTGAAGAAGAAGGCCCTCCAGAGCCTCTGCACATAAAACCCTGCGGGAAGCTCCGCCAGCATTCCTGCGGTGGCAAGGATGTCCCGTAGGCAGGAGCCGGGGGTGACATACTTTAGGGCCGTTCCCGAGGCATCCTTCAGCACCATGCCCTCGCGGCCCTGGGAGTCCAGCTCAAGCACCAGGCGTCTTACCTCCTCAATGTCCTCGGCCCCGAAGGGCCCCCAGTGCCTCACCCCCTGGATGCCCAGGCCCTGGAGCATGTGGTAGCGCTCAGGGGGCGGAAGGGGCCGGCCCCGGCGGTCCAGCACATCAAAGACGAACATCTGGACATCCTCCTTCACATGGGCCACGGGCTCGGTGTTGTAGGGATTCTCTGGCCCTACCACCTCGCCGCAGAGAATGAGCTCGGGATGGGCCTGGAAGAAGCGGAGGTTGAGCAGCTCTGCCAGCCTGTCCATGCTGAAGGGGCAGACGAACCCCCCCCTGGTGAAGGCCAGGGCCCGCCCCTTTACCAGGGCCACGCGCACATTGTAGCCGTCCATCTTTTCCTCCACCCAGAAGGGCCCCTGGGAAAAGTGTCTCTTTATCCCCTCCTGGAGGTGAAGGACCCTCCTTATCCTGGGGTATGCGGGAATGAGCCCGTCGGGGGCCAGCACCGTGCCCCTGGGCAAGGCCCTGCCCGCATCATGGGCCAGGCGCACCAAGGGGATGCCCTCCCACTCGTAGGGGCTCAGGGCCTGCTTCTTAAGGAGCTTCTGGAGTGCCTCCTCGGGCAGAAGGGTTGCTACAAAACCAGGTAGCTCCATGGTTGAGATTATAGGGCAGGGAGGACTTCAGGGCAAATTGGGCAAGGTTTGCACAGATTGCTGCAAAGTTTACAAACGACAGGTTTTATTTATTTACAAGCAAAAGTGGATGTGGTAGCATCCTCTTATGTGGGGGGGAAGGAGCCTTCTTCTGGCCTTGGCGGGCCTTTTGGTTGTGCTGCTCATCTATGGTGCCTATGGGGTGATCTTCGGCGGAGGCCCGAAAGAGCCGGCTCCGGCACCGGTGACTCCAGCCGATGCGCGGCAGGCCGGAGCCCCCAAAAAAGAGATAGAGACCTCTGTGCCGAAGCCATCCCTCCAGGCTCCTGCTTCAAAGGGCCAGGTCCTGACACTTCAGAACATGCTTCAAGAGGCCGAAACCAGCACCTCTTCTACCATCCAAGGGGCCAGGGGCGAGGTTTCCTCCCCCTCTGGGGAGGTTCCCCTTTACATGTTGGAGTATAAGGAGCGGCTCCTTCAAGGCCGGCCCCTGAATGCCGCGGAGGTCAAGGAGTTTTTCCTGAAGCGGCGCAGGGCCTTGGCTGAGAGGCGTGGCAGGCTGGAGGAATTTCTCCAAAGACAAGCTCTCAGGCAGGAGCGGCTCGGGGCCAGAAAGGAAAGGCAGAAGGCCCTCAGGGCCAGAAGGCAGGCAAGACTGAAGAGGCTCAGGGAGCGCCAGGAATGGCTTAGGCGAAGGAGGGAAGCCCTGGAGCAGGGAGAGGAGCCCCCGCCACCCCCACCTGCGGAGGACTAAGAGGCCTCCTCAGAAAAACACTTTCCTAAAAGCTCTGCCCTGGTGTTTACCTGGAGTTTGTCGTATATCCTTCTGGTGTGAGTCTTTACGGTGCTTTCCGAGATGTAAAGCTCTTGGGCTATCTGCTTAGTGCTCTTGCCCTGAAGAAGGAGCCTCAGCACCTGGGCCTCCCTCTTTGAAAGCCCATGCTGAAGGGCAAGCTGCTCAGGGCTTTTGTGCAGCCCCCTGGAGTCCCTCGGCAGGGCCGGAGGGGCTGTCTGTCTCCTTGAAGCCAGCAGCCCCGGTGCCGTTCCTGCCACCAGCACCAGGAAGCTCAGGAGGGCCAAGCCCTCATACTGGAGTCCCTGAAGTAACACCCTGCCAAGGAGTCCTCCCAAGGCCATGACCAAGGCGGCCGAGGCTATTGCCAGGGCCCTGTGAAGGGCACTTAAACTATGGACGGCCCTGCCCATCTGCACCAAGATGCCCCCTACCGCCAGCCCCAGGAAGAAATCTGAAAGCACATAGCTGGCAGTGCTCACCATGAGGCCGAAAATCACCAGGGAGGCGGCCAGAGCTACCACGGGCCAAAGTCCCCCATGAGCTAGAAGGAGCCCTCCCAAAACCAGCCCCAGGGGAAGCATCAGCCTATGCACCCATCCCAGGGCGGCAAACTGCTCCAGCATAACTGTCCAGAATACCCCTAGGACAAGGAAGACTACCAGTGTCCTCAGGACCGTGAAGGCCCAGTCCCTGCCCCTCTGCGCTTCATGTCTGCCCTGTGGTGCCCTAAGTAGGGCCAGCCACAAAAGGGGGCACAGGGCCGCAGCCTTCACGGCCAGCCCGGCTTCCAGGGCTGCCGTGCCCACGGCAGCCAGGGTCAAGGCCCAGAGAAAAGGCCCCCCAAATGGCGTGGCCACAGCCGTCCCAGAGGCCCCCAGAACCAGCACTCCCATGCCCCCTGCTGCCAGCCCTGCCATCAGGGCCGCTGCCACCGCCCACTGGGCCACAGAGGCCCCGCCTAGGGCCGCCAGTGCCACCAGGGCCAAGACTACCGCCCTGCTGACAGCCCCAGGAAGGGTCCCTACCACCCAGGCCCCTGCAGCCAAGAAGACCAGGAAGTAATATCCCTCCAGCTCTATGGAGAAAACTTGGAGAATCAGAAAGATGTAAAGAAACCACCCTCCCAGGGCAATGCCTGCCTCAATCACAGGCCCATTATGGCACCTTTAAGTAAAGCCGTCAATTGGTAATTTAATAACCCTGCATGTTGTGTAGCCTTTCAGGAGCGACCACAAAATGTAGGGCAGACAAGACAAGGAAAACCGGTTGACAGGGGGTTTACAGGGAATAGCCCTGAAGGGGGATAAAAAATCATCCCTCTGGAGGATAGAAGGGTTCCTCGTTCTAAAGCACAATAGCTATATGGAGCAGCATTCCGTATAGGAAGGGAGGTGGGAGTTTCTTCAAGAGGTTTGATGAAGGGACTTTTTGAAGCTCTAACGAAACTCAGGAAAGGTGAGGTGAAGTTAGGGAATGGAAAAAAGCAGATGGACATATATGATAGCCCTGCCGCTGGTGGCGGCGCTGGCCCTGTGGGGCTGTGGCGGGGGTGGCGGGGTGGTAGAGCAGCAGCAGGAGGAGACCCAGGCGGGTGTTCATGTGTTTAACCTCGACGGTGGCGACAGCATTACCACCGCCAGCGGCAACGGGGGCAGCGGTGGGGAAATATCCATTGACGCCTATGGTGATGTGAAGTTTCTTGCCTCCGGCACGGTGGATGTAAGCTGCAACCAGCCTCCGGACCAACCCTCCTACATAGCCGGTGATGTGGAGATGGTGGTAGGCGCCGACTTGGTGGTAAACGCTGTTGATTTGGGCGATGCTGTCCCTCAAGGGGGCTACTTTCTTAGAAATGGCGGCATTCGCCTCTACCACGATACCAATGCAAATGGTATAGCCAACACCACCACTGAGGGCGACCAGGAGGTGGAAAGCCTGCATGTTCAAAGCGGCGCTACCCTCACACTGGGGCTTAATATAGATGACAATGGCTTGGACGGGGACGGCAGCGACTCCACCGGGCAGGACATGGTAAGCGTATCCTTCAGCGGTGATGTGCTCATGGAGGGTACGATTCAGCCGGCTCTTCTGAACTCTGCGGCTGGGACCCCTGACAGCACCCACCCGGGTGACTCGGGCAGCCTGGAGCTTTGGGCCCACAACATCTTTATCACCTCCACAGGGCAGGTGCTTGCCAGGGGAGGGGACTCCAGCACCGACAGGGGAGGCCATGGCGGCGCGATATACCTCGGGGCAAATCGGAGCCCCAGCGGAGGAGGGTTCCTTAAGAATGAAGGACTGGTAGACGCCTCCGGTGGCGACACCACCGCCCTGGGCTACGACGGCGGCAATGCCGGAGTAGTCCTCTTTGACTCCGGCGGCAAGCTGGTCAACACCGGGCAGGTGCTGGCAAATGGAGGCCAGGGCGACAAAGGCGGCCTGGGTGCAAACATAGGCATAAATGCCCGAAGCCACCTTTACAACCTTGCCGACCTTTCTGCAGTAGGCGGCCTGGGCATAAACGGCACAGGCGGCTCGGGAGGGAGTGTTGAGCTTTATAGCAACAGAGGCGAGGTATGCAATGAGGGCGACCTGAGCGCCTGGGGTGGCACAGGCACCACTGGCGGAGGAGGAGGCGGTAGCATTTATTTGCTCAATGACTACGGCTCGCACATAAGGAGCTCGGGAGTGCTCAATGCCTCGGGCGGCGATGCTACGACTGACGGCTTCGGTGGAAGCGGTGGGTCGGTGTTTGTCGGCGACTATTCCGGGCCCTTCGAGATAGTAGGAGCCATCTATGCCCGGGGGGGCATGGCCAACGGTACCAGTAACTACGGCGGAGACGGCGGTGACTTCGAGATAGAGATCGATGATGATTACGATTATTACCATGAAGAGGAGCTTCCGGTACTGGATGTGAAGGTAGCGGCAGACATTGACCTTTCAGGCGGTGACGGCGACTTCGGAGGCGACGGAGGCTATATTTATGTATCCCAGGACGCTGGCGACAATGTGGAGCCTCCTGTGGGTGATGTCGTCTTCTATGGGGTGGCCTCGGTGAGCCTGGACGGCGGAAGCTCCATAGGTGGCAACGGCGGCAGCGGTGGCTCTTTTGAGATCGACACTGAAGACCCCTATGCCCGAGGCATAGACTTTCCCACCGGGGCCATCACAGTTGAGGTAGCCATTTATGCCAGGGGCGGGGCTGCTAATGCGGCCACCGGCATTGGCGGCAGCGGCGGCTCCCTGGACTGGGAGGCCGAAGGGGAAGCCTATGTGGGCACTACGGTGCTTGAAAGCTCCGGAACCGTAGACATCTCAGGCGGCAGCGGCGACATTGGCGGCAGCGGCGGCTCGGTATTTTTCTACGCCCATGACGGGCTTGAAAACTCCGGCAGCATCACCGCCAGGGGAGGCGACGGCACCACCACAGGGGGTAGCGGCGGCACAGTGGAGCTTTACGCCACCTACGACGCTGTCAACACCGGCACCATAGACATCTCTGCCGGCGGGGGCACCGAGGGCAACGGCGGCGCCGGTGACTATGCAGGGCTGGCTTCTGGTTACCAGAGCACTAACTCCGGCTCTGTCTATGTCAAGGGCGGCATAGGCAACAGCGCCACCGGCATTGGTGGCAACGGTGGTGTAATAGACTTGTTCAGTCAGTTTGAGCCCACCTCCAACACCGCCACCATTTTGTCGGTAGTAGGTGGTCTGGCCAACACCCCGGGGACAAACGGCTACATCCTGATAGACTGGACCGATGTGACCCCTGAGGACGGCACCCTGCCGTAAGGGCGAGGCCGCAGCGGCTTGAAAAGGGGGGAGCCCGAAGGGTTCCCCCTTTTTTATTTATGTCGTAGGCTTGGCGAGATTTTGGGGGTGCAGTTTCCTGGGGCCTCAGAGCGGTCTGTCCAGCGTCCTGTACTGCACCGCCTCGGCCACATGGGGGGCCTGGATGCGCTCTGAGCCCTCCATGTCGGCTATGGTCCTGGCCAGCTTGAGCACCCTGGAGTGGGCCCGGGCCGAAAGGCCCAGGCGCTCCAGCGCCGTCTGAAGGAGCCTGGAGGCCTCCTCCGTAAGGGCCTCCTGGCAGAACCGCCTGATGTGCCGGCTCCTCATCTGGGCATTGCAGTACCGGCCCAGGGGCCTGAGGCGCTGAAGCTGCACCTCTCTGGCCCTTATGACCCGCTGGCGAACGGCCTGGGAGCGCTCCGGCCGGGCCGGGGCGGCAAGCTCCTTGTAGGGCACGGCGGGCACCTCCAGGTGGATGTCTATCCTGTCAAGCAGGGGGCCCGAGACCCTGGAGCGGTAGCGCCCTATCTGCAGGGGGCTACAGGAGCAGTGGTGCCTGGCATCTCCCAGGTAGCCACAGGGACAGGGGTTCATGGCGGCCACCAGCATGAAGCGGGCCGGATACCGCACGCTGGCCGAGGCCCTGGAGATGACCACCTCTCCGTCCTCCAGGGGCTGGCGGAGCACCTCCAGGACGGAGCGCTTGAACTCGGGAAGCTCATCCAGAAACAGCACGCCGTTGTGCGCCAGGCTCACCTCCCCGGGCCGGGGGTACTGCCCCCCGCCTATGAGGGCCACATCGCTTATGGTGTGATGCGGTGCCCTGAAGGGCCTGTGGCAAAGCAGCGCCCCCTGAAGCAGCCCGGCCACGCTGTGCACCTGGGTGCTCTGGAGGGCCTCCTCAAAGCTCATGGGAGGAAGGATGCCAGGCAGCCTCCTGGCCAGCATGGTCTTTCCGGCCCCGGGGGGGCCTATCATGAGCACATTGTGTCCCCCTGCGGCTGCCACCTCCAGGGCCCGCTTGGCGTGCTCCTGGCCCAGGACATCGGCGAAGTCCTCCTCGTAGCGGCAGGCAGACTCCGCAAGGGTGCTGGTGAACTCGTAGCGCTGCAGCTCGCCTTCCCCGCGGAGGTAGTGCACCACCTGGGGGAGGCTCTCTGCCCCCAGCACCGTGGCATCCTGCACTACGGCGGCCTCGGAGGCGTTGTCCCGGGGAAGCACCAGCTTCAGGCCCTTCTGCCTGGCCAGGAGGGCCACCGAGAGGGCCCCCCTTATGGGTTTTAGCCTTCCGTCCAGTGAAAGCTCGCCCGCAAACAGGTGGCCCTGAAGCGCCTGGGGCTCCAGGAGCCCCTGGGCCGCCACCAGGCCCAGGGCAATGGGCAGGTCGAAGGCGGCCCCTTCCTTCCTCAGCTCTGCAGGGGCCAGGTTGATGGTGATGGGCTTGAGGGGGAACTCGTAGCCCACATTCTTAAGCGCTGCGCGCACCCGGTCGCGGCTCTCCCTTACCGAGGCGTCCGGAAGACCTACCATGAGGAAATGCGGAAGGCCCCGGGAGGCCACATCCACCTCCACCTCTACCAGGTGGGCCTCTATGCCGTAGAGGCTGGCGCTGAGGACTCGGCTGAGCATTAAGGTATTATATCAATAGGGGGCTTTGTCCCCAAACTCGCCCCTTCTCCAGATCTGGTTATTTCCTTGAGGAGGCCTGCTAATATAACCTTGATGGAGTTAACCCTGGATGTGATAAAGGGCCTGAGGCTGTATCAGCCCAGGAGGGGCTACCGCTTCAGCCTGGATGCCCTGCTGCTTGAGGACTTTGTCCGGCCGCCCAGGGCAGAGAGGATTGCCGACCTGGGGGCAGGGGTGGGCATCGTGGGCCTCCTGCTCGCCCGGAGGTACCGCCGGGCCCGGGTGCTCCTGGTGGAGCTTCAGCCCCCCCTGGCCGAGCTTGCCCGGAAGAATGTAGCCCTGAGCGGGCTTTCCCGCAGGGTGCAGGTGCTTCAGGCCGATGTGAGGGAGCCCAAGGGTCTGGGAGAGGCCGGGGGGTTTGACCTGGTGGTCTCCAACCCCCCTTACAGGAGGCCCGGGGCAGGCAGGCTCAGCCCCACGGAGCAGAGGGCCGTGGCCAGGCATGAGCTTGCCCTCAGCCTGCAGGAGCTGCTCAGGGCGGCGGCCTATCTCCTCAGGAACAAGGGGAGGTTCTTCCTGGTTCATCATCCTGAGCGGCTGGTGGAGCTGCTTCTGGGCCTCAGGGCCCATGGGCTTGAGCCCAAGCGCCTCAGGGCGGTGCACGGAAGGGCCCACCTGAGGGCCAAGGTGCTGCTCCTGGAGGCCGTCAAGGGGGCCGAGCCGGGGCTTCTGTGGGAGCCTCCCCTGGTGGTCTACGGCCCCGACGGGGCCTACACCCAGGAGGCAAGGGACATCTGCCAGTTGTAGAGGACTTTCCCAGCCTCTATAATAAAGGCCATGGAGAGGGTCTCCTGGGAGGAGCTTCTGGAGAGGTTCCTCCAGTACCTTCAGGTGGAGCGGGGCCTTTCGGCCCACACGGTGGCCTCCTACGGCCAGGACCTCAGGGCCTTTGCCTCCTTTCTCAAGGGGCGGGGGCGCAGGGGCCTCAGGGGGTTCGGGCAGAAGGAGGTAGTGGAGTTTGTGCAGGAGCAGTCCAGCCAGGGGGCCTCGGCAGCCACGGTGGCCAGGCGCCTCAGCAGCGTCAAGGCCCTGGTGCGCTACATGCTCCTGGAGGGCCTTAGGCAGGACGACCCCACGGAGCACCTCCGGGGCCCCAGGCAGTGGCAGCGCCTGCCCAAGGCCCTGGGGACCGAGGAGGTGGGCAGGCTTCTTAGGCCCCAGGCCGACCCCCTGGCCGAGCGCGACTCGGTGATGTTTGAGCTCATGTATGCCTCGGGCCTGAGGGTGGGGGAGCTCCTGGGCCTCAGGGTTGCCGATGTGGACTTCCAGGCCGGCTTCCTCAGGGTCATGGGCAAGGGAGGAAAGGAAAGGGTGGTGCCCGTGAGTGCCCGCACCCTCAGGAGGCTCAAGCAGTACATCCAGGGCCCCAGGGAGGTCCTGCTGAAAGGCAGGGTGCAGGAGCACCTGTTCCTAAGTGCCAGGGGCCGGCCCCTGTCCCGGCAGCGCCTGTGGCAGAGCCTCCGAAGGCGGGCGGCCCAGGTGGGGGTGAAGGGCCTCAGCCCCCATGTGCTCAGGCACTCCTTTGCTACCCACATGCTGCAGGCAGGAGCGGACCTCCGAAGCCTGCAGCGGATGCTGGGCCATGCCAACATCTCTACCACCCAGATATACACCAAGGTGAGCCATGACAGACTGCGAAAGGTCTTTGAGGAGCACCATCCCCGGGCATGAAAAAAAGAGGACACATAGGAGGTGGCAATGCCTGCCAAGCTGAGCGCCCAAGAGCTTTATAAGGAATGCCGGCCCGATACCCTGGGGTTTCAGACCACCCGTGAGGTGCCCCCCCTGGAGGGTACCATCGGGCAGGAGCGGGCCATAAAGGCCCTGCAGTTCGGGCTGAGTTTAAAGAGTGCGGGATTCAATATATTCATTCTGGGGGAATCGGGCACAGGCAAGCTTACCTCTATAAGGACTTTTCTGAAGGAAATAGCCCAGGCCCAGCCCACCCCTCCGGACTGGTGCTATGTCTATGACTTCAAGAATCCCGATGTGCCCAAGGCCATATCCCTGGCCCCGGGGCAGGGCAGGGTATTCCAGAGCGACATAACGGAGCTGATAAAGCTCCTCAAGGCCGAAATCCCCAAGGTGTTTGAGTCCAAGGAGTACGAGCGCCAGAGGGCCAAGCTGGTGGAGGAGTTCCAGAAGAAGCAGAGGGAGCTTTTCGGCTCCCTGGAGGAAGAGGCCTCGGAGAAGGGTTTCGCCATTAAAAGGACGGTGAGCGGCCTGGTAATAGTGCCGGTGAAGAAGACCGGGGAACCCCTCACGGAGGAGGAGTTTGAGGCCCTGGAGGAGCGGACCAAGAAGAAGGTGGAGGAGATGGGCAGGGCCCTCCAGGAGCGGCTGGACGATGTGGTGCGCACCGTCCGGGAGGCGGAAAAGCTCCTGAAAGAGCTCCTGGGAAGGCTGGAGCGGGAGGCCGCCCTGGCCGCCGTGGGCCACTTCATGGAGGAGCTCAAGAGCAAGTACAGGGACAACGAGAAAATCCAGGCCTACCTGGAGGACATGAAGGAGGACATCCTGGGCCACCTGGAGGACTTCAAGGCCCCCCAGGAGGAGGCCCCGCCCATACCCTTCATGAAGCCCCCCAGGGAGCCGGGGGTCAACCGCTACCAGGTTAATGTCCTGGTGGACAACTCCCGGACCCAGGGGGCCCCCTGCGTATACGAGTCCAACCCCACCTATTACAACCTCTTCGGCCGCATAGAGCACAAGATCCAGTTCGGGGTGGCCGTGACGGACTACACCATGATAAAGCCCGGCTCCCTGCACAAGGCCAACGGGGGCTACATAATCATCAACGCCCTGGACCTCCTGAGGAACATCTTTGCCTACGACGCCCTCAAGAGGGCCATCCGCAACGGGGAGCTGAAGATAGAGGATGTGTGGGAGCAGTACAGGCTCATTTCCACCACCACCCTGAAGCCCGAGGCCATCCCCCTGGATGTGAAGGTCATCCTCATAGGCAATCCCTTCCTGTACTACCTGCTTTACAACCTGGATGAGGAGTACAAGGAGCTGTTCAAGGTGAAGGCCGACTTCGATGTCCACATGGACCGCACCGAGGGCAATATAAGGAAGTATGCTGCCTTCGTCTCCCTGAGGTGCCGGGAGGAGGGGCTGCTTCACTTTGACAACACCGGGGTGGCCCAGGTGGTGGAGTACGGCTCCAGGCTGGCCGGGCACCAGGAGAAGCTCTCCTGCCGGTTCAGCGAAATAGTGGACATCATTCGGGAGGCCCACTACTGGGCCCAGCAGGAAGGGGCCAAGGTGGTCTCGGCCCCCCATGTGGAGCGGGCCCTGAAGGAGAAGCTCTACCGCCACAGCCGACTGGAGGACCGCATGAGGGAGCTCATGCTGGAGGACACCCTCATAGTGGAGACCACGGGGGCCAAGGTGGGCCAGATAAACGGCCTGGCGGTGGTGGACCTGGGCGATTACAGCTTCGGCAAGCCCTCCAGGATAACTGCCCGCACCTACACGGGAAAGGCCGGGGTGGTCAACATAGAGCGAGAGACCAAGCTCAGCGGCCGCATCCACGAGAAGGCCATCCTCATAATCACCAACTACATGCTGAGCCGCTACGCCCTGAAAAGACCCATAAGCCTTTCGGCCTCCATAACCTTTGAGCAGCTTTACGGCCTCATAGAGGGCGACAGCGCCTCCTGCGCCGAGCTCTATGCCCTGCTAAGCAGCATAGCCCAGGTGCCCATCAGGCAGTCCCTGGCCGTCACGGGCAGCATGGACCAGAACGGCGAGGTGCAGCCCATCGGCGGAGTAAATGAAAAGATAGAGGGCTTCTTTGAGCTCTGCCGCCAGAGGGGCCTGGACGGCACCCAGGGGGTCATCATCCCCAAGCGCAACGTGAGGAACCTCATGCTCAGGCCCGAGGTGCGCCAGGCCGTGCGGGAGGGTAGGTTCCACATCTGGCCCATCGAACATGTGGACGAGGGCGTTGAGCTCCTCATGGGTATGCCTGCTGGGGAGCTTGAGCCCGACGGCACCTACCCCGAAGGTACCCTCAACTACCTGGTGGCCAGGCGCCTGGAGGAAATAACCCAGGCCCTGAAGGCCAAAAGGGAAGAGGAAGAGGAGCAGAAGAAGGCACCCGAGGAAGACAGCTGATGCCCCTCAGGAGGCCCTGCTGGCGGCTCCAGGCCCTGGCAGCAGAGGCCCTCTTGCGCCTCCTGGCCCTGCTACCCCTGGGGCTTCTAAGGAGCCTGGGAAGGGCCGCAGGGCTTGCCCTCAGCCTCCTTTGGCGAGGCAGATACAGGGTGGCCCTGGAGGGTATCTCCCAGGCCATGGCCAGGGGGGCCTTGGAGGTACAGGGCTCTGCTTCGGCCCTGGCCAGGGCCTCCTTCATGCATCTGGGCGAGAGCCTGGCGGAGCTGCTCAAGCTCCAGTACTGCGCCTCGGGGGAGCTTCTTCAGTCCATCAGCATTCGGGGACAGGAGCACTACCGCGCCGCCAAGAGGCGGGGCCGAGGGGTGATATTCCTTACGGCCCATCTGGGCAACTGGGAGCTCCTGGCCCTTTGGGCGGGCAGGCACCTGGGAGGCCTGACCGTGGTGGCCCGGCCCCTCAAGAACCCCTACCTGGAGCGCCTCCTTCAGGGTCTGAGGGCCCGGTGGGGCAACAGGGTCCTGAGCAAGTTCGGTGCCCTGAGGCCCCTGGTGTCCCTCCTCAGGGGGGGTGCCACGGTAGGCCTGTTGGTGGACCAGGCGGTGCTTCCCTCCGAGGGGCTCCTGGTGGAGTTCCTGGGAAGGCCCGCCTGGAGCAGCCGGGTGCCCCTGCTCCTGGCCCGACGCACCGGGGCAGCCCTGCTTCCGGCCTTCATAAGGAGGACTGACAAGGGCCATGTGATAACCATCCGGCCGGAGATTCCCCTTCAGGGCTCGGAGCAGGAGGTTCTAAGGAGGATAAACCAGAGCATAGAGGAGGCCATCAGGGAGGCGCCTCAGCAGTGGCTGTGGATTCACCGCCGGTGGAAGCGCCTCAGTCCCTGAGACTTTCCACCAGGGCCCTCTCTTTCAGGAACCACTGGGCGGTAAGCCCGATGCCCTCCTGGAGCGGCACCTGGGGGCGCCACCTAAGAAGCCTCTTGGCCTCCTGGATGCTGGCCCAGGTGGCAGGGGCATCGGCAGGGTGCCGGGGGGCATATCTTATCCTGGCCTTTCTGCCCAGGGCCTGCTCAATAAGGGCTATGAGGTGCCTAAGGGGCACGGGCCTGTCGCTTCCCAAGTTCAGCACGTGATAGCCCCGAAGGTCCAGGGCGGCTACCGTGCCCCTGACTACGTCTTCTATGTAGGTGAAGTCCCGCCTCTGGGTGCCGTCGCCGTAGACGGTGATGGCCCTTCCCCGAAGGATTTGCTTCATGAACCGGAAGTAGCTCATGTCCGGCCTCCCCGCAGGCCCGTAAACGGTGAAGTACCTGAGCACCACCATATCCATCCCGTAAAGGTGGTGGTAGGCATAGCCCAGCAGCTCGGCCGCCCTCTTGGTGGCCCCGTAGGGAGACAGGGGACGGTCGGCGCACTGCCCCTCGGTGAAGGGTGTTTTGGCCCCGGCCCCGTAGGCGCTGGAGGTGGAGGCCAGGATGAACTTCCCCACCTTCCTCCTTGCCGCCAGCTCCAGCAGCTGGAGGGTGCCCAGGAAGTTGCTCCGGGCAAATGCCTCGGGCTGCTTTATGGAGGCCCTCACCCCGGCCCTGGCAGCCAGGTGAAACACCGCATCGAAGCCCCCTCGGCCCCTTAGCACTTTGGCAAGGGCCCGGGGGTCGGAAATATCCACCTGGTGGAAGGAAAAACCCCTGTAGGCCCTGAGACGCTGGAGCCTCCAGAGCTTCAGTCTGGGGTCATAGTAGGGGTTGAGGTCGTCCAGGCCCACCACCTGCCAGCCCTCCTTGAGGAGGTGCTCGGCACAGCAGGCCCCTATGAAGCCGGCCGCACCGCTTAGGAGGGCTTTCGGCACGGGCTTACTCCCAGCTCACTATGTCTTTGTCCTCGCCCTCGCCCCCTGGGGAGCCGTCCCTTCCCCAGCTGTACAGGTCATACTCCCCGTGCTGCCCCGGAGACTCGTACCTGTAGGGCCTCCCCCAGGGGTCCTGGGGTATTACCTTTTTTTTCAGATAGGGGCCCTGCCAGCCCTCAACTCCAGGGTCCTGAATCAGGGCCTGAAGGCCTTCCTGGGTGGTGGGATATCGGCCTACATCTATCCTGAAGGAGTCCAGGGCCTGCCCCAGGAGCTCGATCTGGGCCTTGGCCGCCGCCTGCTTGCCCCTGACCAGCTTGGGGAACACCCGGGGCAGCACCAGACCGGCCAGCAGCCCCAGGATGATTACCACCACCATGAGCTCTGCCAGGGTAAAGCCCCTGTCTTCCCTTACAGGCCTGAGCATGAGCTTATGATACCACAGCCCTTTTGATTATAATAAACCATGAGGCTCACCCTGGGATATTCCCCCTGCCCCAACGACACCTTTATTTTCTGGGCCCTGGCCAAGGCCCTGGTGGCTGCCCCGTCCCTGTCCCTGAGCCCCGTGGTGCGGGATGTTCAGGCCCTGAACGAGCTGTGCCTTTCGGGAAGGCTGGATGTCTCCAAGGTCTCCTGCCATGCCATGGCCTTTCTGGCCCCCCGGTATGCGGTGCTTGCTGCGGGGGCGGCCATGGGCCGGGGGGTGGGACCCATCTTGGTGGCCAGGAGGCCCTTTGCCCTGGAGGAGCTTTCCAGGAAGACGGTGGCCGCCCCAGGGGCCCTCACCACTGCCCATCTGTTGCTCCTGCTGAGGGAGCCAGGGCTTAAGGGCAGGGTGGTGCAGATGTCCTTCCAGGAGGTGCTCAAGGCGGTGGCCTCGGGCCAGGTGGATGCCGGGGTGCTCATCCACGAGGGCCGATTCGTATACGAGGCCCACGGCCTGCTGTGCCTGCTGGATTTGGGCCAGTGGTGGGAGGCCCACACGGGCCTTCCCCTGCCCCTGGGAGGACTGGTAGCCAGGAGGCGCCTGGGAAAGGGACTGCTGAGAGAGCTAGAGGAACTCGTAAGGCGCAGCATCCTTTACGCCTGGGCCCATCCTGAGGAGGCCATGCCCTATGTGAGGCAGCATGCCCAGGAGCTCAAGGAGGATGTGCTGAGGAGGCACATAGAGCTTTATGTAAACGGCTACTCGGTGCAGATGGGCCCTGAGGGACAGGAGGCCCTCAGGGAGCTTCTCAGGCGGGCCCACGAGGCAGGGCTGTGCCCGGCCTTCAGGGAGCCCCTGTTTGCAGAGTAATGGTCTGGTTCGGCGAGGCAAGGAGGCTGTACATCCTGCCCCTGGGCAGGCTTACTGAGGCCCTGCTTCAGGCCCTCAAGGAGGCCCTGGAGAAGGTCTACCCTAAGCCGGTCACGGTGCTTCAGGCCCAGGCCCTGCCCCTTTATGCCTACGACCGGGCCCAGGGGCAGTGCCGCTCAGGGCCGATACTGCAGAGGCTTGCCCGGCTGAGGCTGGACGGCCTGGTGCTGGCCGTAATGGACGGCGACCTCTACACCCCTGGAATGCACTTCATCTTCGGCGAGGCCGACCCGGAAGAAGGGGTGGCCGTCGTGGCCCTGGCCAGGCTCAAGGAGGAGTTCCACGGGGCCGAGGCCAACTGGCCCCTCTTGCTGCAGCGGGCCCAGAAGGAGGCGGTGCACGAGGTGGGCCACCTCTTCGGCCTCAGCCACTGCCCGGACAAGGCCTGCGTGATGTACTTCTCCAGCACCCTTAAGGACACCGACAGGAAGGAGCCCTGGCCATGCCCCAGGTGCGCCGAGAGACTTAAGCACTCAGAATAGGGCCCTTCCCCTCACTCCTGGCAGCCCGAAGGCCACCGTCGCAGCGCCGGCCGTAGAGATTATACTAAGCCATAGGGATGAAAAGGAAAATCCTTCACATAGACATGGATGCCTTCTTTGCCCAGGTGGAGCTCCTGAGGCACCCTGAGCTCAGGGGAAAGCCCGTGATAGTAGGTGGCTCCGGCGACCCCACCAGGCGGGGGGTGGTCTCCACCGCCTCCTACGAGGCCAGGAAGTTCGGGGTGCGCTCTGCCATGCCCCTGAGAACGGCCCTGAGGCTTTGCCCCCAGGGGGTGTTCCTCCCCGTGGACTATGCCTACTACAGCCAGGTGTCGGCGAAGATAAAGGCGATCCTTCGGGAATTCAGCTCCCTCATGGAGGATGTGGGCATTGATGAGGCCTACCTGGATGTCTCCTCCAGGGCCGAGTCCCCCCAGGAACTTGCCCGGAGGATAAAGGCCCGCATCAGGGAGCAGACCGGGCTGAGCTGCTCCGTAGGGATAGGGCCCAACAAGCTCCTGGCCAAGGTGGCCTCCGACCTTCAAAAGCCCGACGGCCTCACGGTCCTTACAGAGGAGGATATACCCAGGCTGCTGTGGAGCCTGCCTGTAAGGAAGCTGCCAGGGGTAGGGCCCAAGACCGAGGCCAGGCTCAAGGCCCTGGGCATCCAGAGCGTGGCAGAGCTGGCGGCAAAGACCATAGAGTTCCTGAAGGAGCACTTCGGCCAGGCCTACGGGAGCTACCTGTGGTATGCCTCCAGGGGGATTGACCACAGCCCCATCATTACCCACTGGGAGCCCAAGAGCCTGAGCCGGGAGGAGACCTTCCAGCAGGATGTGGCCCTCTGGCAGGTGCTGGCCAGAAAGATGGCAGAGCTCCTGAAGGATGTGCACCAGGGCCTGAAGCAAGAGGGCTATATGGCCAGGACGGTGACGGTAAAGCTCAGGTTTGAGGACTTCCAGACCCATACCAGGGCCAAGACCCTGCCCGAGGCCACCCAAGACTGGGAGGAGCTCCGCAGGACGGCCTTCCAGTGCCTGGGAAGATTTCAGCTCAGCAAGAAGGTGCGCCTGGTGGGCGTAAGGCTCAGCGGGCTGCAGAAAGTTGACAAGCCTCACCAGTAGGTGATAATTTACTTAGATAGATGCGCAAGTGGGGCTGTAGCTCAGTTGGGAGAGCGCTTGAATGGCATTCAAGAGGTCAGGGGTTCGACTCCCCTCAGCTCCACCATATTCTTCCCTGCGTGCCTTTACAAAGCCTGCGGTAAATTGATAGAATTCCTCAAGTCTGAAGGCATGGAGAGGTGGCCGAGCTGGTCGAAGGCAGCCGCCTGCTAAGCGGTTGTGGGGGTAAAACCTCACCCAGGGTTCGAATCCCTGCCTCTCCGCCAGAAACGAGACAAGGAGGTCTATAGCTGATGCGCAAGGTGCTGGTCCTTTTAGCTCTCTTCATGCTGGTGCTGCCCCTGGGGGCCTGCAAGAAGAAGGCGGAAGAGGAGGCCGTGGCCCCTCCCAGCCCAGGGGTGTTCATCCCCCCGGGAGAGCCCCAGATAGTGGTGCCCGATACGGTCAAGGGCAAGTGGAGCGCGGTGAAGCTCCGCATCCAGGACAAGCAGACCGGAAAGAGCGAAGAGGTGGTGGTGAACCTGGGAGGGCAGTACCAGATTCCCAACTCGGAGCTCAAGGTGGTGGTGGAGGAGTTCCTGCCGGACTTCAAGATGGAGGGCACGGTGATTACCTCCAGCTCCAACGAGCCCAACAACCCCGCGGTCCGAGTGATGATCTACGAGGGACAGAAGGAGATATTCCGGGGGTGGCTGTACTCCAAGTTCCCGGCCATTCATCCCTTCCAGCACGAGAGGTTCGCCATCACCCTGAAGGAAGGAATAAAGAAGGGCTAAGAGGAAAAAGAGGGGCTCAAAAAGGGGCTCGGCGCCTGTGGCCGAGCCCCTGGTCTCTCAACTCCCCTTGCCTGGCAGGGTTGTCCTGCCGCCTCAACCTTTCAGGCCCTCCCTGCATGCACGGGATGGAGCGGGCCCAGGGGCTGTCAATCTTTTAAGGTTTTTGACAGGCCTTGGGCCCGGCGCTATACTCTCTGCAGAAGCCATGAAGGAGCTTTACGACACCCTCGTCATAGGGGCAGGCCCCGGGGGCATCCAGGCAGCCATCTATCTGGCCCGCTACTGTCGCCGGGTGCTCATCCTGGACCGCACTGGGGGCCGCACCTGGCACGCCAAGCACATTGAGAACTTCTTTGCCCACCCTGCTACCTCGGGGCCCAGGCTGATTCAGGAGGGGCTTCGGCAGGCCCAGGGCTTCGGGGCACTTTATGAAAGGGCCCATGTGCTAGGCCTTCGCAAGGGCCCCGAGGGCTTCCTGGCCCTCACGGCCGACGGCAGGGAGTTTCAGGGGAGGTTTGTCCTGGTCTCCACGGGGGCCACGGAGAACCTGCCCCAGGTGGAAGGGCTTCACCAGTACTTTGCCCAGGGCATCTACACCTGCGTGGACTGCGACGGCTACCACACCAGGGGAAAGAGACTGCTCATAATGGGGGCCTCGCCCAAGACCCTCAGGCTGGCCCTGGCCATGAAGAACATGTATACTCCTTACATTACGGTGCTGCTTACCCATGAGCGTCCCATGCCCCAGGGGTTCCAGGAGGCCCTGGCCTCCGAGGGCATCCAGGTGCTGAGGGGAAGCCCCGCCAGGTTCCTGGGCGATGGGAAGGGGCTTCAGGCCCTGGAGCTTTCCGACGGCAGGGTGCTGAGGTGCCAGTGCGTGATGCTTAACTATGGCTACAGGCTCAACGACGAATGCCTGAAGGAGCTTTCCCCCGAGCGGGACGCCCGGGGACTCAAGTACAAGGTGGGGCCCAACTACGAGTCTTCCGTGAAGGGGCTTTATATTGTAGGCCCCCTGGTGGGAAACGACCAGGTGGCTATCGCTGCAGGCGAGGGGGCGGTGGCCGCCATAGACATCAACAAGAGGCTCCTGGAGCTTTATGCGGGAGTTTGAGGGAAAGAGGCTCCGCATGCTGGAGCCCCGAAGGCCCACGGGCCTAGTGGTGGTCCTTACGGGAGCAGGCAAGGGCAAGAGCACCTCTGCCTTCGGCATGGTCCTCAGGGCGGTGGGCCACGGCCTTAGGGCCTGCATCGTGTACTTCATGAAGGGGGACATATTCTCTGGGGAGATGGAGGCCCTCAAGAGATTCCATCCCCAGGTGGAGCTTCACCTCATGGGCAAGGGCTTCTGCGGCATAGGGGGCAACCCCTACAGGTACGAGGAGCACAGGGCCGACGCCCAGCGGGCCCTGGCCCTGGCCAGGGAGAAGCTCACCTCGGGCCAGTACCACCTGGTGGTGCTGGATGAGATAATCAATGCCCTGGGGCTGGGACTCCTAGAGCTTTCCCAGGTGCTTGAGCTCCTGGAGCTCCGCCCCCCAAAGGTGCACGTGGTCCTCACCGGGCGGGGCGCCCCTGAGGAGCTGCTTCAGAGGGCCCACACCGCCACGGAGATGCGGGACATAAAACACGCCTTCCGGGCAGGCATAGAGCCCCAGAAAGGCATTGACTACTGAGGATTAAAGTTTTCCTCCCCTGAGCCGAACGTTTTCTTCCAGATAGGGTTCCCTTCCCCTCCCCTCCTGTCCAAGGGGGATACGCCCTGCCGGCCCCTCAGCGGAGGGGCCGGCCCCCTCTTTCAGGATAAAATTTACAAAAACATAATTTTCTTGACATTCTTGCGGGAATTTACTATAAATTAATCTAAAGTTAAAAATTTAAGAGGAGGGTGCTATGAGAAGGCTTCATGTCCTGGTACTGGCGGTTGCCCTGGTCCTTCTGGCCGGCCCGGCCCTGGCGGAAAAGCCCACCATAGGCAAGCCTTGTGTGAACTGCCACAAGGCCCAGAAGGATGTCCTCAGGGGGAAGTTTCACAGTGCCTCTCAGAAGGCCCAGACCCTGCAGATGCAGGTGGGCAGGCATGTGTGGCTGGTGAGGTTTGACCAGGCTACACAGGTGGTAGGTGCCCCGGAGGTCAAGAAGATACCCAGGAAGAAGGAGATAGCGGTCCACTACCAGATGCGCCAAGGGGAGGTCTATGCAAAGAGGATTATCCTCAAGCCCCCGGCCAAGGTCCCCGAGGAAAAGCTCATAAAGACCGATGCGGTCCTGAGGCTCGTCCAGGGCAAAGGGGGCGAGTATGTGCTCCTGGATGCCAGGCCTCCCAGGCGTTACCACGAGGGCCACATCCCCACGGCCAAGAGCATGCCCCTTGCTGCCTTTCAGAAGCTGAAGGACAAGCTCCTTCCCAGGGACAAGAACACCCTGGTGGTGTTCTACTGCGGCGGGGTCACCTGAAGGCTCAGCCCCCGTGCCGCCCGTCGGGCGGAGGCGCTGGGTTATACCAATGTGAAGGTCTACCACGATGGCATGCCCGTCTGGAAGAAGGCCGGCCACCTGGTGCTCAGCACTGTTAGGTTCCTGCAGGCCCAGAGGGAAAAGGACATGCCCGTGGTGGTAGTGGACCTCAGGGAGCCCCAGGTGGCCCAAAAGGGCCACATTCCCGGGGCGGTGAGCATACCCTCAGGGGAGGTAGCCTTTGCCAAGTTCCTCTTTCCCGAGGACAAGACCGCCCCGATAGTGCTTTATTCCGACGAGCCCGGGGAGGCCGAGGAGGCCTTCAAGACCGTACGGGGCTGGGGCTACAAGAACACCACCGTGCTGAAGGGCGGCTTTGAGGCCTACCTGAGCGCCGGACTTCCCATAGAGAAGGGGCCCCTGGCCACGGAGATACTCTACGTACCCAAGCCCAGGCCCGGGGAGATACCCGTAGGGGAGTTCAAGCAGATAGTGGCCAAGTTGCCTCCGGACAAGTTCATCCTGGATGTAAGGGATGTGGATGAGGCCATGCAGGGGATGCTGAAGAATGCGGTGAACATTCCCACGGAGGAGCTTCAGGCCAATCTTCATCGCATTCCCAAGGACAAGGAGATAATCATCCACTGCATCACCGGGGTAAGGGCCGAGATGGCCTATCACATCCTGAAGGAAGCTGGCTACAAGGCCAGGTTTCTCAACGCCACAATCACCATAGACCCTGACGGCCACTACGAGATAACCAAGTAGGGGCTCCGTGATGTCTGCACTCTGGGGGGGCGGGCCTCCCCATGGGGAGGCCCGCCCCCCTCTTTTGTTAAAGTCTCCTCGGGGGCTTCCGAAGAAAACACTGGTATAATTAGCCCATGCCCATACAGTGCGTGATATTTGACCTGGACGGCACCCTGGTGGACTCCCTCCTGGACATCACCGTAAGTCTCAACCATGCCCTCCAGGAGGTGGGCCTTAAGCCCCTGAGTGCGGCCCAGACCCGCTCCCTGGTGGGCGAAGGCATCAGCAGGCTCATAGAGAAGGCCCTCATGGCTCAGGGCAGACCGGAGCTCAAGGACAAGGTGGCAGAGCTGTTCCTTCAGCACTACTCCGTCCACCTCCTGGATGCCACTCGGCCCTATCCCGGGGTGGCCCAGACCCTTCAGGCCCTCAGGGGCTTCAGGAAGGCGGTGATTTCCAACAAGCGGGAGAGCCTCACCGAGCGGGTGCTTCAGGGGCTGGGCCTCAGGGGACACTTTGACCTGGTGGTGGGCGCCGACACCCTGCCCCAGAAGAAGCCCTCCCCCGAGCCGGTCCTGTATGTGCTCAAACAACTGTCCCTGGGGCCTCAGGAGGCCATCCTGGTGGGCGACAGCCCCTACGACATCCAGGCTGCCCATGGAGCAGGGCTGAAGTGCGTGGCCGTGAGCTACGGCTACCGACCCAGGGAGGCCCTGGCCGAGGCCGACTACCTGATAGAGCGCATAGGAGAGCTCCTCAAGGTGCTCTACGCCTACGAGCCCATGATGGAGCGCCGTCGGGCCCCCCGGTATGAGGTGCCCCAGGAGTATCACCAGCTCATCCGCCTGGGCATCCAGACGGAGGGAGGGGCCCTGCCCGCGCTGCTTCTGGACTTAAGCGAAGGGGGGGTGAGGCTTCAGTGTCCTCGGGCCTTTGCCCCTGGAAGCCAGCTCGCCCTGGAGCTTTCCGCCCCCAGGTGCCTCCACCACAACGCCACCTTCAGCATGGAGGTCCGGCACTGCCAGGAGCTGAGCCCCGGCGCCTATGTGCTGGGCGGGGCGGTGTTGAGGAAGGACCAGGAGATGTGGTTCAGGGTCTATCAGAGGATGTTTGAGTTTATCATCCGGCGCAAGGGGATTCTGTACTGAAGGGCGGGGGGCTGGCCCTTCAGGGCCAGCCCCCCGCTGGAAAGTCCCGTCGGTGATTCCCTATTCCTTCTCCAGCAGGGTGCTGAAGCGGTTGTGGTGCTCCTCCTCCTGGGCCAGGATCTTCTCAAAGAGCACCTTGGTGGTGAAGTCCTTCTCCTTCTCGGCCTGCTGGATTATCTGCTTGTAAAGGGCGATGGCGTCCTCCTCGGCCTTCTTGTCTATGCTGAGCATCTCCTTTATGCTCCTGCCTATCTTTATGGGAGCAGGCTTGGTAGTAGGAGTGCCGCCCAGGTAGTCCAGCCTCTCGGCTATGGCCTCGGCATGGGTCATCTCCACGATGGCTATCTCCCTGAAGACCCCGCCCACGGTCTCGCTCAAGGGCCCCCGGGCCTGCACGTGCTGCCACATGTACTGAATGCTTACCTGGATTTCCCTGGCTATGGCCTCGTTGAGCATATCAAGAAGCTTCTTTGTCGCCATAAGGCATGACCTCCTCAAAATTTAAGTTTTCACTTGAAAATTATATTCCAGCCCCGGGGGGTTTGCAAGCCTTTTTTCCGGGTGTATGCTCTTTTTAAGGAAGTAAAGGGGATGAAGAGAGCCCTCATCCTGAGCGCCGATGGGTTTGAGGAGGCCGAGCTCCTGGTGCCTTACTACAGGCTCCTGGAGGAGGGGCTGCAGGTGAAGATAGCCTCCCTGAGGCCGGGCCCCATCAGGGGCAAGCACGGCTACAGCATACAGGCCCATCTGGCCGCTGCGGATGCAAGGGCCCAGGAGTACGACATCCTCATTATCCCCGGGGGCAGGGCCCCGGAGGCCCTCAAGAGGAGCGAGGCGGTGCTTTCCCTCCTGAGGGCTTTTCATCAGGCAGGCAGGCCCATAGCTGCCATCTGCCATGGCCCCCAGGTGCTTGCGGCGGCAGGGCTCCTCAAGGGCCGAAGGGCCACCTGCTACTACGGGGTGGCCCAGGAACTCAGGGCCTTGGGGGCCAGGTACGAGGACGAGGCCGTGGTGGTGGACGGGCCCCTCATAACCTCTCGGCAACCCTCGGACCTGCCCGTCTTCATGAGGCAGGTGCTGAGGGCCCTGGGTGCCTAAGCCCCCTTGAGGCTGGTGCCTATCCCCAGGAGGACGGTATCGGTGGGCTCTACAGGGTGCAGAGCGGTGGCTGCAGGGGTTGTCAACGGCTTTTTGCCCTACTCCCTAAGCTCTGGCACCGAGGGGGTTATCTTGTTGATTATCCAGAACAGGGCAAAGGGCATGGCCCCAATGGTGAGAGCCCCCAGGAGGCCCTCCTTGAAGGTCTCGTAGTCGTGGGGCAGCAGGGGGATGTGGTAGTGCATGAAGCCCGAGAGGCTGAGGGAGAAGCTCTGCCCCCCTATGACCACATTCCAGCGCATCATGTAGACGCCAAAGAGCACCAGCACCAGGGCCAGCACTGCCCTGCGGATGCCTAGCCGAGGCCACAGCAGCAGGGCAAAGGGCACCAGGTTGCCCAGGAAGTACTGCTTTATGAAGATGTTGGAGAAGTCCTTCTGGTAGATGACCACCCTGAGGATGTCCCAGTGCTTCACCGCGGTGTAGCCCCTGAAGACCAGGTCCAGCAGCTCCAGGGAGATGGCAAAGAGCATGAACAGCACCAGGTAGCGGGAGGTCTTTCTCACCAGCTCCAGCTGGGCCCCCTTGAGGCTCTCGTACCTGGCAGCGCCCCGCCTGGCCCTGAGCTTCTTCCACTCCATTATCACTATGTAGGTGAGCATGCACAGGGCGATGCCCGAGACTATGGCGCTCATGATGAATATCACCGGCATGAGGGGGGTCATCCACAGGGCGTTGGCCTTGACGGAGCCGAAGATGAAGCCCGCATAGCCGTGGAGGAAGCAGGCCACCGGTATGCCCACCCCTGCCAGTATCTTTACTGCCTTGGCGTCCTTGGCCCTGGCCTCGGGGCCCAGGTCGTAGGCCCCCAGGGTGAGGGCCCTGAAGAAGGCCCTCCTGAGGGCGGCACCCAGGCCCTCGCCCTCTCTTCGGGCCTGCTCTACGAAGTGGGGCCTGTAGAGGAACCATATCTCCGAGGCCACTATCACCGCATAGGTGAAGAAGACCACCCCGAAGGCGCTGATGGCCGAGGTGAAGTGCGGGGTGAGGAACACCTCCAGTCCCCGGATGGGCTGCTGCAGGTGGAACATCAGGGGCATGGGGGCCACAACGAGCAGAGCAAAGGAGAAGACCAGGGAGAAGCGGGCCATGTCCCTGAGGTCCTTCTGCCCGAAGACATGGTACAGGGAGCTCAGGACGAAGGCCCCTGCCACCAGCCCTGTCATGAGGGGATACATCACTATCTGGATGCTCCAGTAGATGTACTCGTTGGGATAAACGAAGAGCTCCTTCAGGGTCCACTCTGCGCCGTGCACATAGCCTTGCATGTCTTACCTCACCATCTCGTCCAGGCCCAGGTAGAACACCTGGGGTTTCGTGCCGAACTCATCCTTCAGCACCGCCACCCTCTGGGTGGTGATGACCCGGGTGACCTCGTCCCGGGGGTCTCGGAGGTTGCCTACCTTTCGGGCCCCGAAGGGGCAGGCATCCACGCAGGCGGTCTTCATGCCCCTGTGCAGGCGGTGGTAGCAGAAGTTGCACTTCTCGGCCACCCTGTAGACAGGATGGAAGAACCTCACTCCGTAGGGACAGGCCATGATGCAGTAGCCGCAGCCTATGCACCACTTTCTGTCCACCAGGACCACGCCGTCTGCGGTCCTGTAGGTGGCCCCCACGGGGCAGACCTGCACACAGGGGGGCTTGTCGCACTGGTTGCATAGCTTGGGCACGAAGAAGGCCTTGAGGATGTCCTGGGCCTTTACATCCCTTCCCATGGTGCGCATCTGGGTGAAGCCGTCTCGGGCGCCCATGGGGGTGTCGGCCAGCACCGAGCCGTCCTTGAGGAGCACATAGCGCTCCACCCAGGTGCGCGTCACGGGGGCCTCGTAGGGAACCTCGTTTTCCAGCTTGCAGGCCCGCACACAGAGGCCACAGCCCACGCAACGGTAGGTGTCCACCAGGAAGCCCCAGCGGAGGCGCTCCTGCCTGATGAGGGCCTGCAGCTCCGAAGGCTGAAGGAGCCTGAAGGCCCCTGCACCCAGTCCGGCGGCCAGGAGCATCCTGAGGAATCCCCTGCGGTCGGTGCGGCTCATGAGCCTGCCTCCAGGTCGGGCCGATGGGGGTTGTGGCAGGTGCTACAGCCATGCTGGGGGAAGTGCTCCTGGGCCTTTATGCCCCTGAGCTGGCCCCTAAGGCTGGTGGGATAAGGCAGCAGGGCATGGCAGCGGAGGCAGAAGTCCCTGGAGCGGTCTATCTCAAGCCTCTGGGGGGCCGAGGGATGCTCCAGGGCCGGGCCGTGGCAGTTTTCGCACTGGATGGAGGCATGCTTGGAAAACATGATGCTTTCGAGTTTCCGAGGGTGGCAGTCCTGGCAATAGGAGCGACCTCTGTACTTTACGGTGAAATCCTTCCAGAACTGCTCATCGGCCTTGTCATGCCAGCCGTACATGTAGCCGCTTTCCCAGACCCCGAAGTCCTTGGGCACTACCAGCCACCGGGCTACAAAGACCAAGGCCACCATGGCCAGCACCACCCACAGGGGCCGCCATACATGGCTCCTCATGCTGAGGATTATAGCGCAAAAGGGGGGTTTTGTCCTTAGAATTTTTGCTTTAGGAGACCTTCAAGCCCTGGCTTCAACGAGCCGCCTGCACCTGGTTTCTGCCCTCCCGCTTGGCCCTGTAAAGGGCCGCATCGGCGGCCCTGATGAGGGCCTCCCTGCTGGGGCCATCCTGGGGCCAGGAGGCCAGGCCGATGCTTACGGTGACCTTCAGGGGCTGGCGCCTGCCCTGAAGGTGAAAGCTGCTCTTTTCTATGGCCTTTCTCAGCCTTTCTGCCACTGCCAGGCCCTCCTCTTTGGTGCTGTCAAGGAGCAGGGCGGCGAACTCCTCCCCCCCGTAGCGGGCCGGCACATCGGTCTCCCTGAGCACGCCCCTGAGCACCCCTGCCACCCCCCTGAGCACCATGTCGCCCACGGGGTGGCCGTAGGTGTCGTTGACCTTCTTGAAGTGGTCTATGTCCATCAGGAGGAGGCAGAGGCCCGAGGGGTAGCGCCTAAGTCTCTTGAGCTCCTCCTGGAAGCGCTCCTGGAAGTGCCGATGGTTCAGGAGGCCGGTAAGGCCGTCGGTGCTGGCCAGGAGCCTGAGGCGCTCCTGAAGCAGGGCCCGCTGCAGGGCCGCACTGAGCAGTTGCGCCAGCACCTGCAGGAGCTCCACCTGGTAGGGGCTCAGGGGCTCCGGGGTTTCCGAGACCAGGCACAGGGCGCCCAAGGGGGGGCCCTCCTCGGCTGGAAGCGGAAGCATGAGGGCGGCCTTGGCAGCGGCACCGAAGGGCAGGGGCGGAAGACTGTAGGCCGAAAGGTCGGGAATATACACCCCTTCGGTGCCCTTGAGCACCGTCTCCAGCAGCGAGCCCCTGAGGCCTATCCGGGGCTCCTGGGGTGCCCGCAGCCCTCTCAGTGCTGCCACCTTGTAGAGCTTCTGCTGTCGCAGCAACACGGCGGCGGCCATGTGGGGCGCTATGGCCTGGGTGCCCTGGAGGGCCTTGTGGCAGACCTCCTGGGTGCCGGGGCTCTGCAGGAATCCCTCGCCCAGGCCCTGGAGCACCTTCAGGCCTTCGTGGGAGCGTTCAAGCTCCCTGACAACCCTGTGGCGCAGGATGATGTGCTTAAGGAGCCCGGCCGTCTGCTCCAGGAGCGAAAGCTCCTGGGGGCCGAAGGCCCCTTCCTTTGCCCTGTCGACAGCCACCACTGCCAAGGTGTAGCCGGCCTCCCTGAGGGGCGCTGCCATGAAGGAGCGCAGGGGGACCTGCCTTTCGTAGCCCGGCTGCTGGGCATGGCTCTGCAGGTCTTTGACCAGCACTGCCTGTCCCCTCTTGAGCACCCACCACAGGAGGCCCTCAGGCCTGGGCCTCAGGGGTTGGGTACTGCAGGTGAGGCTGAGCTGCCCGGGGCTTCGGGCCTGAAAGAGGGCTACGCAGTCGGCCCCGAGGGCCCGGGAAAGGAGGGCCAGGACCTCCTGGAGTTCCTGCGCCTCCGAGGGGGGCCGGGACTCCGAAAGGGCTGCCTCCTGGCTCTGCCTGAGCCTGAGTAGCAGCTCTGCCCTCTGCCTTCTGAGCCTCCTGGTGGCCGCATGTCCTGCCAGGCCCACTCCTGCCCCCACGGCCCAGAGGGAAAGCAGCGAGGGCTGGCCCAGGTGCTGCCCCTCCAGGGCCAGCACCCACACCCAGGCCGGAAGGAAGACCGCAGGCTCGAGGAAGAGCCCCGCAATGGCCATGTAGGGCATGTAGAGGAGCTTTACAGTGTGCTGCCCCTTGCCCAGGGCCGACACCAGGAGGGCCGCTGACAGCAGGAGGGGAAGGACGGCCCTCCCCCTGAGGGCCTGAAGCAGGGCCACCAGCAGGGCCGCTACGGCCAGGGCGAACCACACCCCTGGATGGCTCTTGAGGGCGCCGGCCTGAAGGCTTACGGCCAGGGCCGCCACCGCCAGCAGAAGGGCTAACCTACCCGCCCCCTCTTTTGCTCCTCTTCCTGGTAGAATTTTCGGTAAAGGACTTCCCACTCGGGGCTTCCCTCGGGAATGCGGCGGCTCATGGACTGGAGCTTCCTGCGCACCAGCTGGTCTATCTCCTCTGCCACCTTAAGCTCCGCCTCTATGGCCAGGCGGATGGCCCGCCTTACCTTGGGGGGTTCTTCCTTCAGCTTTACCAGGGAGCGCTCCAGGAGGCCCCTCAGCAGCACATGGCTCATGTGGGTTATCTTGTCCTGGGACAGCATCAGAGCACGATGTTCCTTTCCCTGACCAGCTTCTGCTTGGTCATCTCGAAGAGCTTACGGTAATCCAGCCTGCCCCGCTCTATCTCCTTTTCGTACTTCTTGAGTATCTCCCGCACTTCCTCGTTGAGCCTGTCCTCCACGGTGAGCTCCTCCAGGAGCAGCTCCTCCGTTTCCTGAAGGAGCCTGTCCCTGGGCACCAGGGCCTCGATGAGCTCGCCCCTTTGCAGCTCCCTGAGGATGCGCTCGGCCATGGGCCTGACCCAGCTTCTGGGGATCCTCATTTTTCAATAAAGGGGAGGAGGGCGATGTTCCTGGCCCTCTTTACGGCGGTGGTGAGCTCCCTCTGGTGCTTGGCGCAGGTGCCAGTCATGCGCCTGGGAAGGAGCTTGCCCCGCTCGGTGAGGTAAGGCCTGAGGGCCTTGGGGTCCTTGTAGTCAATGAAGGGCACCTTGTCGGCGCAGAACCTGCAGAATTTTCTCCGGGGTGTGTATCTCCTCTGCAATGTGCTCTAACCTCCTTATGCTAAAAGGGTTCCAGCTCGGTGGTCTCCTCCGGGGGCGGCCCCAGGTCCTCCTCCGGAGGGGGCGCCCCCTCGGCCGGGGCCTCCTCCCTGCGGCCCAGGAACCTCACCGTCTGGGCCAGCACCTCCATCTTGGAGCGCTGCTGCCCCTCGTACTCCCAGCGCCGCTCCCTTAGGCGGCCCTCCACCAGCACCGCCCTGCCCTTGGCCAGGTACTGGCTCACGCTTTCGGCCTGCTTGCCGAAGACCACCACATCAATGAACAGGGTCTCGGGCTCCTCCTGGGTCCTGAACCTGGAGCTTACGGCCAGACGGAAGCTCCCTATGGGAGTGCCCTGGGCGCTGTAGCGGAGCTCGGGGTCCTTGGTGAGGTTGCCTATGAGGATTATGCGGTTAAACATTTTCCGGGGCTGCCGCCTCCTGAAGCTCCCTCTGCAGGGCCTGCAGCTGGTGCTTCCCCAGCTTTACCACCATGAACTTGAACACGGGGTCAAAGACCTTGTAGAAGTCCTCCAGCTTCTTTATGGCCTGCGGAGGGGCCTGAAGCAGAAGCAGCACGTAGTAGCCCTTCCTGTGCTTGTTGAGCACATAGGCCAGCTTTCGCAGGCCCCACTGCTCGGTGCGGATGAGCTGCCCCCCTGCCTCCTTTACAGCCCCCTGGATGCGCTCTATGGCGGACTGTAGCTCCTGCTCGGAGAGGCTGTCGCTAAGGAGCACGATGTTCTCGTAGTAGTTCATCCCCTGACCTCCTTGTGGTTATTGGCGCCCCCAGGGGCGCCCATAGCCCCCTGCGCGGGGCAGGGGGCAAGGAGCCCTATTTTATACCACAGCAGGGGGTGGTTTATCAATCACAGCCCTGCCACCCTCACATAGTTCATCTTCAGCTCGTAGAGGATGCCCTCCAGGGCCCTCTCCTCCTCTGGGGAGAGGTTGCCCTTGGTCTTTTCCTTGAGCATCCCCAAGGAGTCTATGATGTACTGGGCCTCCTGGAGGTTCACCCCCCTGGAGCCTTCCACCAGGCCCATGGCGGCATAGGCCATGTGGGCAAGCTGGGCTATGAAGTTCACAAAGAGGTTCCTCTCGGCGGTAGGCGGGGGTTTGGCCTCTTCTTTCCTGGGGGGCTCGGCCGGTTTGGGGGCAGGCTTGGGCCTGGCCGGGGCCTCCACGCCGGGGCGGATGTTGCCCTCGGCATCCAGCCTTCGGCGGTCCCGCACTACAAAGCCTTCCTTCTCCCTCTCTTCCATAAAACTTACTGTAAACCTCCAGGGGAGGGCTTGTCAAACCCGGCGGCATGGAGGATACTCTTTAGTGGATGTACAAGGCCATCTCAGCGTACGGGGTTGTGGGCAACCTCTGCACCGTAGCCCTGGTGGGGCTTGACGGCTCCATAGACTGGCTGTGCCTGCCTTACATAGACTCCCCCAGCGTGTTTGCCGCCCTGCTGGATGACGAGAAAGGGGGGAGCTTCAGCGTAAGGCCCACGGGGCCCTGGGACTCGGTGGCCCGCTACATCCCTCGGAGCAATGTGCTGAGGACCCAGTTCAGGACTCCCACGGGGGTGCTCACCCTTACGGACTTCATGCCCGTGCTTGAGGCCCCCGGGGGCCACTGCGAGCTTTACAGGCACATACAGGTGCAGGGCCACGTGGAGGTGCAGATGCGCTTTGCCCCCAGGTTTGACTACGCCAGGCTGAGGCCCCGGCTTCAGCGCACCTCGGGGCAGCAGGTGCTGGCCAAAAGCAGCGAGGGGCACACCCTGTGGCTTACTGCTACCAAGGCGGTGGAGCTGGGACCCCAGGAGGCCTTCGCCTCCTGGGGCCTGGGGCAGGCCGAGCAGGTGTGGCTCAGGCTGAGCCACTGCGAGGCCCCTCCACCGGCACTGCAGCCCCGGGCCGCCCAGCAGAGCCTCCAGGAGACCATTCGATTCTGGCAAGACTGGCTTCAGCTGAGCGAGACCGGGCTTAAGGTCCAGCTGGGCCCCTACGAGGATATGCTCAACCGCTCGGCCCTGCTTCTTAAGCTCCTTCAGTTCGCTCCTACGGGCACCATTGCGGCCAGTGCCACCACCAGCCTGCCCGAGCAGATAGGGGGCTCAAGGAACTGGGACTACCGCTACAGCTGGCTCAGGGACACGGCCTTCACCCTGAGGGCCCTCTTTGAGCTTGGCCATATGTCCGAGATGGAGCAGTACATGGGCTGGCTCAGGGGCCTGTTGCTGAGCACCGGGGCCGAGGGCCTGCGCATAATGTACGGGCTGAGGGGCGAGGAGGAGCTTGCGGAGGTGGAGCTTGGGCACCTCAGGGGCTACAAGGACTCCAGGCCCGTCAGGGTGGGAAACGATGCCTACAGGCAGAGGCAGCTGGATGTGTACGGCGAGCTCCTGGATGCGGCCCTGAGGCTTTCGGACTATGTGGGCAAGGTGGATGCCTCCCTGTGGCCTGCCCTCAGGGGCTTGTGCGAGCATGTGCGGGCGCACTGGAGGGAGCCCGACCACGGCATCTGGGAGATGAGGGGTCCGGCCAGGCACTTCGTGCACTCCAAGCTCATGTGTTGGGTGGCCCTGGACAGGGGTATTGCCATAGCGAGGCGCTACGGTTTTCAGGCCCCCCTTCAGGCCTGGCAGGCCGAGAAGGAGCGCATCAAGGAGGAGATACTCGCCAGGGGCTATAGCGAGTCGCTGGGGGCCTTCAAGCAGAGCTTCGAGGCCGAGGTGCTGGATGCCAGCACCCTCCTGATACCTACCGTGGGGCTTCTACCCTACAGGAACCCCAGGGTGCTCAACACAGTGCAGCGCCTGCAGAAGGAGCTGGGCCAGGACGGCCTCTTGTGGCGCTACAGGGCCCCCGACGGGCTGGAGGGCTCGGAGGGGGCCTTCCTGCTCTGTAGCTTCTGGCTCCTGGACAACCTGGTAGGCCAGGGCAGACTGGACGAGGCGGAGCACCTGTTGTACAGGCTCCAGGGACTAAGCAACCACCTGGGCCTATTTGCCGAGCAGTACGACCCCCAGTGGCAGGAGCCCTTGGGCAACTTCCCCCAGGCCTTTACCCACATAGGCTACATAAACAGCGTGCTGGCTCTGTGCAAGGCCCAGGGCAAGCATCTCACGAAGGAAAGGAGCAAACCCATGGCCGTAGGGCTGAGCTTCTCAAGGACCATAGTGCTTAACGAGGGGGAGCCCCCGGAGGAGCTCCTGGCCCTGGGTCCCCAGGAGCTTTCCCAGAGGCTCAAGGCGGCGGTGAACACCCTCAGGGGAGCGTTCTTTGACACCGAGCGGGGAAGAGTGGCCTACGAGCAGATGCGGGGCACCGAGCCTTACGAGCAGTATGTGGCCCTCACCAGGGCCCTCAGGGCCATGGACCTCAGGGCCCTGAAGGACAGGGCCGAGCAGTTGGCCTTCTGGATAAACCTTTACAACGCCATAGTGATTCACGGCGTGGTGGAGCTGGGCATAAGGGACTCGGTGAAGGAGGTCAAGGGGTTTTTCCGCCGCATTCAGTACCGCATTGCCGATATGCTGTTCTGTCCTGACGACATAGAGCACGGTATCCTGAGGGATAACCGCCGCCCCCCGGGCCTTCTGCGCAGGCCCCTGTTCGGCACTGCCGACAAGCGTCGGCAGTTTGTGGTAAGGCCCCTGGAGCCCAGGGTGCACTTCGCCCTGGTGTGCGCCTCGAGTTCCTGCCCCCCCATTGCCTTTTACACTGCCGAGGGTATTTCCCAGGAGCTGGACCTGGCCGCCACCACCTTCATAAACGGCGGGGGCTGCATACTGCAGAAGGAAAAGGGCAGGGTCTCCCTGTCCATGATATTCAAGTGGTACAGGCAGGACTTCGGCTCAAGCAAGGCCGATGTCCTGCGCTTCATAGCCAAGTATCTATATGAGCACGAGGACAGGGATTGGCTCCTTGGCAACGCCCAGCGGGTGAAGGTCTCCTACCAGCCCTACGACTGGAGACTGAACAAGTACTAAAGGGCGCTTGACAGTTATCGTAATTGCACTATGCTTTTAAAAGGTGCGAATATCTTTTATTAACCCCACAGGGGCCCTTGCGTGAAGATAATCCCCGCAGTGCTCGCCCAGGGCCTGGAGGAGCTTCTTCGGAGGCTCGGGCAGACCGAGCAGTTTGCCCCCTATGTGCAGATAGATGTGATGGACGGCCTCTTCGTGCCCGCCAGCAGTGCCTTTGGTCCCCGGGAGCTCAACAGCCTTCGGGGCCCTCTTTCCTTTGAGCTTCATCTGATGCTGCAGAGCCCCCAGGGGTTTGCGGAGGAGCTTAGCCATCCGAATCTCAGGAGGGTGTTTTTTCACTTGGAGGCATCGGTGGATGCCCAGGGACTGTTGGAGGCCCTCAGGGGCGGAGGGATTGAGGCCGGCCTGGCCCTGAGGCCCGAGACCCCGCTTGAGGCCCTCCAGGGACTTCGGCCCGATGCCCTCCTTTTCCTGACAGTTGACCCTTGCTGCTGGGGCCGCCCCTTCAAGCCCGAGGTGCTGGGCAAGGTGGCCCGGGCCAGGGACAGGTATCCCTCTCTGGCCTTGGGAGTGGATGGAGGGGTCTCCCTGGAGAACCTGGAGGAGTTTTACCGCCTGGGGGTGGACTTTGCCTGCGTGGGAAGCAGGCTCTTCCAGGGCGGCTCCCCCGCCGAGAACTATCGACGCTTCCTCAGGAGGTTAGAGGAGCTTGAGGCCTCCTCAAGACCTGGATGAGCTTTGCGTGAATACCCTGAGGATGCTGGCCCTGGACATGGTGCAGGAGGCCCGCTCGGGCCATCCTGGCCTGCCCCTGGGGGCGGCGCCCATGGCTTATGTGCTCTGGAGCCGGTTCATGCGCTTTTGCCCCCAGGAGCCCCTGTGGCCCAACAGGGACAGGTTCGTCCTGTCGGCGGGCCACGGCTCGGCCCTCCTTTATGCCCTACTGCATCTGCTGGGCTACGGGCTCTCGCTTCAGGAGCTGAGGCGGTTCCGCCAATGGGGCTCAAAGACTCCGGGGCATCCGGAGCATCTGCCCGAGGCCGGCATAGAGACCACCACCGGTCCCCTGGGCCAGGGATTTGCCACTGCGGTAGGCATGGCCATGGCAGAGGCCCACCTGGGGGCCAGGTTCAACCGGCCGGGCTTTCAGGTGGTGAGGCACTACACCTATGTGCTCCTCAGTGATGGGGACCTCATGGAGGGCGTAAGCGCCGAGGCCGCCTCTTTGGCCGGGCACCTGAGGCTGGCAAGACTGCTCTGTCTTTATGACTCAAACCAGATAAGCCTGGCTGGCCAGACCAGGCTTACCTTCACCGAGGATGTGCCTCGGCGCTTCAGGGCCCAGGGCTGGTATGTGCGGGAGGTGCCCGACGGCAATGACCTGGACGCCATCCAGAGGGCCCTTGCTGCCTGCAGGGCCCAGAGGCAGAGGCCCAGCCTCGTCCTGGTGCGCACCCGAATAGGGTATGGAAGCCCCAGGGAGGGCACCTACCAGGTTCATGGCTCCCCCTTGAGTCCTGAGGAGGCCCTGGCCACCAAGAGGCGCTTCGGCTGGCCCCAGGAGCCCTTTCATGTGCCCCAGGAGGCCAGGGGGCATTTCCAGGAGATTGCCCGGAGGGCCTCGGGCCAGCACAGGCGGTGGCAGAGGATGATGAGGCGCTACGCCTCCGAGCATCCCGGGCTTTACCGCAAGTGGCAGGAGGCCCAGGAGGCCAAGCTGTCCCAGGAGCTTGTGGAGAGGGCCTTGGAGGGCCTTTTTTCTTCCGAGGAGGCCCTGGCCACCAGGGTGGCCGGAGGCAGGGCGATGAATGCCCTGCTCAAGGAGGTGCCCTGGCTGCTGGGGGGCTCGGCCGACCTGGACCCTTCCACCAACACGGTGCTTCAGGGGCTGGGCAGCTTCCAGGCCCCTGGCACGGGGGATGCCTCGGTGCAGGGCGCCGTCCCTGGCCCCTGGGGCTACGAGGGCAGGAACCTGGCCTTCGGCGTCCGTGAGCATGCCATGGGGGCAGCCCTCAACGGGCTGGCCCTCCACGGGGGGCTCATACCCTTTGGGGCCACTTTCCTGATATTCTCGGACTACATGAGGCCCCCCATGCGTCTGGCTGCCCTCATGGGTCTGAGGGTGATATATGTGTTTACCCACGACTCTGTGGCCCTTGGCCAGGATGGCCCTACACATCAGCCTGTGGAGCACCTGGCCGGCCTGAGGGCCATCCCCAACCTCCTGGTGGTGCGCCCTGCCGATGCTACCGAGACCGTCCAGGCCTGGCGCCTGGCCCTCACCCACGAGGGCGGCCCCGTGGCCCTCATTCTTACCAGGCAGAAGGTACCGGTGATAGACAGGGGGAGGTTTGCCCCTGCCGAGGGCCTCCTTCGGGGGGCCTATGTGCTGGCAGACTCCGCCGGGAGGCTCCGACTCGTCCTCCTGGCCACGGGCTCCGAGGTGCACCTGGCCCTGGAGGCCTGGCAGGCCCTCCGCAAAGAGGGCCTTGAGGGCGTCAGGGTGGTGAGCATGCCCTGCTGGGAACTTTTTGAGGCCCAGCCTCCTTCTTACAGGCAGGAGGTGCTGCCCCCTGGCTCCAAGAGGCTCTCCCTGGAGGCCGGGGCAGGCATGGGCTGGCACAAATATGTGGGCCAGGAAGGCAGGGTGCTGAGCCTGGAGCGCTTCGGGGCCTCGGCCCCGGGAGAGGTGGTTATGGAAAAGCTGGGCTTTACCGTGGGGGAGGTACTGAAAAGAGCGAGGGAGCTACTGAAGGAGGCATGAATGGAGACGCTTGATGCACTGAGGACCCTGGGCCAGAGCATGTGGCTGGATTACCTCGGTCGGGACATCCTCGCTACGGGCAGGTTTGAAGAGATGCTCAGGGGGGGCATCACGGGTGTGACCTCAAACCCCACCATATTTCAGAAGGCCATCTCCGGCAGTGCCCTTTATGACGAGCAGCTCAAGGGGCTTGTAAGGGAGGGACTCAAGGACGAGGAGGAGCTCTTTCAGGCCCTGGTCCTGGAGGACATAGCCCTGGCGGCCGAGCTCCTCAGGCCCGTACACTTGGAGACCAATGGGACCGACGGGTTCGTGAGCCTGGAGGTCTCTCCCGCCTTGGCCTATGACGCCGAGGCCACGGTGAGGGAGGCCCAGAGGCCCTGGGGATAAACATGCCCAGGGTGAGCACCAAGCTGGAAATTGACGGCGTGAAGGCCTTCCACGACTCCTATTTTGAACTCCTGGATGAGATTGGCCGAAAGCGCCTCAGGCTGCAAGGGGGTGACGTATGAGGGTGGGCTTCATAGGGCTGGGCCGAATGGGCTCGGCTATGGCAGAAAAGCTCCTTCAGGCAGGGCACGAGGTGCTGGCCTACGACCCCTCCGAGGAGGCCAGGGCCGGCCTCAGTGAAAAGGCCCAGGTGGCAGAGCAGCCCGGGGAGGTGGCCCAGGGTCTTTCTCCACCCAGGGTGGTGTGGCTTATGGTGCCCGAAGGGGTGGTGCAGGATGTGCTACAAGCGGTCGTTCCTGCCCTTCAGGGCGGCGATGTGCTCGTGGACGGCGGAAACTCCCACTACAGGCGCTCCATGGACAGGGCCAAGGAGCTTGCAGGGCGGGGCATAGGGTTCCTGGATGTGGGCACCAGCGGGGGCCTCTGGGGCAGGAAGGAGGGCTACTGCCTTATGGTGGGCGGACAGCCCGGTGCGTTCGGCCTGGTGGAGCCCCTGCTCAAGGCCCTGGCCGAGCCCCGGGGGGCCTATGCCCTCCTGGGCCCCAGCGGTGCAGGCCACTATGCCAAGATGGTGCACAACGCCATAGAGTACGGCATGATGCAGGCCCTGGGGGAGGGGTTTGAGCTCTTGAGGGCCCCCAAGGAGTTGGACTTCAGCCTGGCCCAGGTGGCCCGCCTCTGGGGCCAAGGCAGTGTGGTACGCTCCTGGCTGCTGGAGCTCCTGCAGGAGGCCTTCAGGGACTCCCCCGAGCTTCAGGACATAGCCCCCTATGTGGAGGACACCGGGGAGGGCCGATGGGCCGTAATGGAGGCCGTGGAGCGCTCCGTGCCCCTTGCCTCCATAGCCCTGGCCCTTCAGGCCAGGTTCCGCTCCCGACAGGAGGAGTCCTTCAGCGCCAAGGTAGTGGCCGCCCTGAGGAAGCAGTTCGGCGGCCACAAGACAAGGAGGAAATAACATGAAGCCCCAGGCAGTGCAGAGCCCCTTCCTTCAGAGCTGCGACATAGGCCCGAGCCCCTTCAGGATGGAGTCCTTCGTAATGGTCATTTTCGGCGGTGCAGGGGACCTCAGCAGGAGAAAGCTCCTGCCCACCCTGCTTCACCTGTTCCTGGAGGGGGAGCTTCCCCAGGAGTTCTACATTGTGGGGGTGGGCCGACCCGGCCTCAGCCATCAGGCCTACAGGGCCATGATGAAGGAGGCCGTGAAGGAGCACATGGGAGAGGGCCCCCTGGATGCCCAGAGCTGGGCCGCCTTTGCCAAGAGGCTTTTCTACAGCCCCGGGGACCTTCAGGACATGGGCACCTACAGGAGGCTTACCCTCAGGCTGAGGAGGCTGCTGAGGCGCTGCGCCGAACACGTGATTTACTATCTGGCCGTGCCCCCTGATGCCCTGCCCCATGTGCTCAAGGGGCTTGAACACTCCAGGGCCTGCCCCAGGGGTGAAAGGAGCAAGGTCATCGTGGAGAAGCCTTTTGGTACGGACAGGGCCTCGGCCGTGAGGCTCAACCGGCTCATTCACAAGGTGTTTTCTGAGGCCCAGGTCTACCGCATAGACCACTACCTGAGTAAAGAGCCGGTGCAGAACATCATGTTCCTGAGGTTTTCAAACACCATCTTTGAGCGCCTGTGGAACAGCCGCTACATAGAGCATGTGCAGATAACCGCGGCCGAGGACACGGGGGTCGGGGACAGGGGGGCCTTCTACGAGCAGACCGGGGTGGTGAGGGACATGCTCCAGAGCCACCTGCTTCAGCTCCTGGCCCTGGTGGCCATGGAGCCCCCTATTGGGTTTGAGCCCGATTTCATCAGGGACGAGAAGGTAAAGATCTTCCGGAGCATCCGTCCCCTGGATGAGGCCTACATCAGGGAGTTCGCCGTAAGGGGCCAGTACGGCCCGGGTGAGGTAGGGGGCCAGCGGACAAGGGGCTACAGACAGGAGAAGGGAGTAAGGGGGGACTCCACCACCCCCACCTTCTGCGCCCTGAAGCTCCAGGTGGCTAACTGGCGATGGGCAGGGGTGCCCTTTTACCTGCGCACGGGAAAGAGGCTCAAGAGGAAGCTCACGGAAATAGCCCTGGTGTTCAAGCAGCCTCCCCTGAGGCTCTTTGGCCGGGCCTGCGATGTCCTGGAGCCCAACTGCCTCCTTCTTACCATCCAACCCCGGGAGCGCATCTGCCTTAGCTTTGGGGTGAAGTACCCCTACGGAAGCAACCAGATATACCCCGTGAAGATGGTCTTCGGCTACCAGGAGGCCTTCAACCTGAGGCCCCATCCTCCCTACGAGAGGCTCCTGGTAGACTGCATGAAGGGCGACCTCACCCTGTTTGTCCGCCAGGACGGGGTGGAGGCCATGTGGGCGGTGGTGGACCCCCTCATCCAGTACTGGGAGGCCCACCCCCCCAAGGGGTTCCCCAACTACAGGGCGGGCACCTGGGGCCCCAGGGGGGCGGAAAGGCTCCTGGCCAGAGGGGGCAGAAAATGGCTTCTCGGCTGAGGAAGGCAAGAAAATTGCTGTAAATTGCGGAGGCCAAAGGAGAGGACATGACCCGGAAATACGACTTTGACCTGGTGATAATAGGCGGCGGCGCCGCAGGGCTTATTGGGGCGAAGACCGCTCTGGGAATGGGCAAGCGGGTGGCTATCGTGGAAGCCTCAAGGCCAGGGGGCGACTGCACCTGGCATGGCTGCATTCCCAGTAAAACCATTATTCGGGTGGCCCATATGGCCCATGTGATAAAGCACGCCACCCGCTGGGGCTTGAGCCTTCAGGGAGGCACCCTGAGCACCCAGGAGGTGCTCAGGTATGTGCGCTCTGTCAGGCAGCGGATATACCAGAGCCACACCCCCGAGGCCCTCGAGGCCTTGGGCATCAAGGTCTTGCTGGCCAGGGCCAGATTCCTCAGCCCTCAGGAGGTGGAGCTTCAGGGCCAAGGCACCCTCAGGGCCAGGTACTTCCTCCTGGCCACGGGCTCATCGGCCTTGGTGCCCCCCCTAGAGGGCCTGCAGGAGGTGCCCTACCTTACCAATGCAAACATCTTTGAGCTTGAGGCCCTTCCCGCCTCCCTGCTCATCCTGGGCGGCGGTCCCATAGGGATAGAGCTGGCCCAGGCCTTCAACCGCCTGGGGGTTCAGTGCACCGTGGTGGAGATGTTTGAGCGCATCCTGCCCCGGGAGGACGAGGAGCCGGTGGCCCTGCTGAGCCGGCACCTGCAGGCCGAAGGCCTCAGGCTCCTTGTCCGCACCAAGGCCATCAAGGCCGAAAAGACCCCCCAGGGCATAGCCCTCCTGGTGGAAGGCCCTGCAGGCAGGGAGAAGCTCCGGGCCCAGGGCCTCCTGGTGGCCGTGGGCAGGGTGGCCAATACGGAGGGCCTGGGGCTTGAGGCCGCAAGGGTGGAGCATTCCCCAAGGGGCATAAAAACAGACCGCCACCTGAGGACCACTGCTCCGAACATCTATGCTGCGGGGGATGTGGTGGGCCCCTATCAGTTCAGCCACATGGCGGAGGAGCAGGCCCTCACGGCGGTGCTCAACATGTTCCTGCCCATAAAGAGGCGCATGAGCTACGCCCAGGTGCTCTGGTGCACCTTTACCGACCCTGAACTTGCCCACCTGGGCCTCACCGAGCAGGAGGCCAGGGAGAGGCTGGGCCGCAGTGCCCGGGTGTTCCGCTACGACTACCAGCGCATGGACAGGGCCAGGACGGACGGGGCCGCCCTGGGCCTGGCTAAGTACATCCTGGATGCCAAGGGCCGCCTGGTGGGTGCCCACATCCTGGGTCCCTCGGCCGGCGAGACCATTCACGAGGCCCAGCTCCTGAGGGCCCTGGGCATCCCCTTCCGCAAGGCCGGCCCCGTGGTGCACGCCTACCCCACCTACACCGACGCCCTGAAGCGCCCTGCTGGACAAGCCTATGTTGAGCACCTTCAGGCGAATCCCCTCCTTAGGTTCCTTAGGAGACTCACGGGCCTCAGGAAGGAGAAGAAATGAACCTGAAGGGGCTGGTCCTTTCAAAGAAGCTCCTGCTGGTGCTGCTCATAGCAGCAGGGGCGCTGGCCTTGAGGGCCTGGGGAATAACAGAAGTGCTCAACTTCGAGACCCTCAAGGCCAACAGGGAGCACCTTCACCAGGTGGTGCAGGCCCATTACGGCCGCTCGGTACTGCTGTACATTGCATTCTATGTGCTTGTTACCGGACTTTCCCTTCCCGGGGCCACGGTGCTTACCCTGGCCGGAGGGTTCCTCTTCGGCCCCCTCATAGGGGCCCTCTTTGTCAATGTGGGAGCCACGGCGGGCGCCACGGTGGCCTTCCTGGCGGCCAGGTATGTGCTGGGTAGCTGGATACAGAGGCGGTACGAGGAGCGCCTCAGGCGGTTCAACCAGGAGATAGAGGACAACGGCTACCGCTACCTCTTGACCCTCAGGCTCATAGCCCTGTTCCCCTTCTACTGGATAAACATCCTGGCCGGGCTTACCAGGGTGCCCCTGAGGACCTTCATATGGACTACTTCGGTGGGCATATTCCCCGGCTCCCTGGTTTATGCCTTTGCAGGAAGCCGGCTGAATGTGATAGAGTCGCCCAGGGACATCTTCTCCCTGCAGATTCTTCTGGCCTTTGGGCTCCTGGCGGTGCTTCCGCTGCTTCCCCTCGGGGTGAAGAAGCTCCGGGCCAGAAGGGCAAAGACCCTCAAGGAGGTGAGGTAGAGGATGGTCGTGGCATGGCAGGGCCTGGGGCTCAGGAAGAGCGCCATCAGGACGGTACAGCTGAATCTGGGCAATCGGTGCAACCAGTGCTGTCTGCACTGCCACGTGAGGGGCTCGCCCAGGGGCCGGCGCAACATGAGCATGGATACTGCCCTGAAAGTGCTGCAGACCCTAAGGGGCATGGATGTCCAGGAGGTGGAGTTCACCGGCGGGGCCCCGGAGCTCAACCCGGCCCTGCCTGTACTCATAGAGGGGCTTTCTGCCACAGGCAGGCTCCTTAGTGTGAGGACCAACCTGACGGTGCTGGAGCTTCCCCAGTGCGCTCCCCTGGCCGAGCTCTTTCTCCGCCATGGGGTCAAGCTCGTGGCCTCCCTTCCCAGTTGCTTCAGGGACGAGACCGATGCCCAGCGAGGCCGGGGGGTGTTTGAGGCAAGCATCAGGGTGCTGAGAAGGCTCAACGAGCTGGGCTACGGCCAGGAGGGGGGCCCCGCTCTGGAGCTGGTTTACAACCCCCAAGGGGAGTACCTCCCCCCCTCCGAGACCGAGCTACAGGCCCGCTATCGCCGCCTCCTCTGGGAGCGCCACCGGGTGCGCTTCAGCCGACTCGTCGCCATGGTAAACGCCCCCATAGGAGGCTTCAGGCGATACCTCCGGGGCAAGGGCAAGCTCAGGGAGTACATGCAGATGCTGCTGAATAACTTCAACCCCCGGAGCCTGCAGCAGGTGATGTGTCGAAGCCTCCTCAGCGTGGACTACCAGGGCTACCTCTACGACTGCGACTTCAACCAGGCCCTGGGCATAAGGGTCAAGGGCTACGAGGACAAGAGACTCTGGGAGGTGGACTTCTCCCAGGGCTTCAACCCCCCCATTACCTGCCAAGAGCACTGCTACGCCTGCACTGCGGCCAGGGGCTCAGGCTGCCGGGGGGAGCTTCTCAAGGAGGAGTTCAAGCCCAAGGAGGTGGTGAAGCGGTACTACGGCAAGACCCTCAGGGGAAGCGCCGACCTGAAGAGCACCGCCTGCTGCCCCTCTGAGGCAGCCCCCGAGCATGTGCGCCGAGTGCTGGAGCTTATAGCCGATGAGGTCAAGGAGAAGTTTTACGGCTGCGGCTCACCCATCCCCCTGGTGCTCAAGGGCCTCAGGGTGCTGGACCTGGGCTCGGGCACGGGCAGGGACTGCTTCGTGCTTTCCAAGCTGGTGGGCCCCGAGGGGTTCGTCTGGGGTCTGGACATGACCGAGGAGCAGGTGGAGGTGGCCAGGCGGCATATCGGCGTTCATATGGAGCGCTTCGGCTACAGGGAGCCCAACGTGGCCTTCATCCTGGAGGAGATGGAGAACCTGGGGAGACACTTCGGGGCCGAGAGCCTGGACCTGGTGGTCTCCAACTGCGTGTTCAACCTCCTGGAGGACAAGCTCAAGGTGCTCAGGGAGGTCTGGAGGGTACTTAAGTTCGGAGGTGAGCTTTACTTCTCCGATATATACGCCGACAGGCGCCTGCCCAGAGAGTTGAGGGAAAACCCCCTGCTGTGGGGCGAATGCCTGGGCGGTGCCCTGTATGTGAGGGACTTCCTCCGCCTGGCCAGGCAGGCGGGCTTTGCCGAGCCCAGGTTGATGAGCCGGCGCCAGGTGCAGCTCAACGACCCGGAGGTAAAGGCCCTGGTGGGCCCGGTGAGGTTCTACTCCATTACCTACAGGCTGTGGAAGCTCCGAGGCCTGGAGGAGCACTGCGAGGACTACGGCCATGTGGCCACCTACAGGGGTACCGTGGCCGAGGCCCCCCACCGCTTCCACCTTGACCGCGCCCACGTGTTTGAGGCCCACAGGCCCGAGCGGGTCTGCGGAAACACCGCCCTGATGCTCAGCGCCACCAGGCTGAGCAGGCATTTCACCGTAGAGGGCGACTTCGGCCGGCACTTCGGCCCCTTCAGGGACTGCCGCAGCACGGCCGCCCGGGAGGCCGAAGAAGGGGGCTGCTGCTGAAGGCGGGGACCTGCCTCATAGTGTTCCTCAAGGACCCCCGGCGGGCCGAGGTAAAGAGCCGCCTGGCCGAGGAGGTGGGGCGCAGCACGGCCCGGACTCTCTACAGGCACATGGTGCAGGAACTGATGGGGGCCCTTCGGAAGATGCAGGGCTTTGCCCTTTGGGTGGCGGTCTGGCCCCCTCAGGGGCTTGGGGATGTAGCCCAGTGGCTGGGCCCGGGGCCCCGGTACATTGCCCAGAGGGGCCTTGACCTGGGCCAAAGGATGGCCCAGGCCATGGGGGAGGCCTTCAGGGAGGGGTTTGCCCGGGCCCTGGTGGTGGGCTCCGATGTGCCTGAGGTGGTGGGGCAACTGCCCTGGGCCCTCAGGGCCCTGCAGGAGGCCCCCGTGGTGCTGGGCCCGGCCCTGGACGGGGGATACTACCTTATAGGCTTCAGAAGGAGGGGGTTCCTCCCCCAGGTGTTTGAGGCCATGCCCTGGGGAGGCCACGAGGTGCTGGCGGAAACCCTCAGGCGTCTCAGGCTCCACGGCCTTGAGCCCGCACTGCTTCGGCCCCTTAGGGACTTAGACACCCTGCAGGACCTGCTGGCCCTTCAGGGCCCGGAGGCGGAAAGGTTGAGAGGGCTTCTCAGGCCATGACGGTCTCGGTAATTGTTCCCGTGCTTGGTGAGGGGCAGGAGATAAACGCCCTGCTGGGGCATCTCAGGCACATCGCCCAGGGAGCCCCCTACGAGGTGATAGTGGTGGATGGCGCCCCCGAAGGCAGCACCATAAGGTGGATTGAGGACCCGGAGGTAAAGACCCTTGTAGCCTCCCCGGGCAGGGCCAGCCAGATGAACGCCGGCGCGGCCCTGGCCAGGGGGCAGGCCCTGCTGTTCCTTCATGCCGACACCAGGCTTCCGCCCAGGGCCTTTGAGCTGATAGCCAAGGCCCTGAGGGAGCAGCCCGCAGGGGCCTTCAGCCTGGAGCTGGAAAGCCCCAGCCCCATGGTGAGGTTCATCGCCTTCACCGCCAGGCTGAGGGTGGCCCTGGGGGGTGCTCCCTACGGCGACCAGGCCCTTTTCCTGAGAAGGGACTTCTTCTTCCGCCTGGGGGGTTATCCCGAGATCCCCCTCATGGAGGATGTGGCCCTCGTTAAGCTCATAAGGCGCTCGGGGGCCGGTATGAAGGTGCTTGCCCAGAGGGTGCGCTCCTCGGCCAGGAGGTATCACACCCAGGGGGTTTTGCGCACCACCTTCAAGAACAAGCTCATCCGGGCACTCTATGCCCTGGGGGTCAGCCCCCAGAGGCTCTGGCGGCTGTATTACGGGAGGCGTTAGCCCTCCAGCTGGTACTTCTTCAGCTTTCTCCACAAGGAGGCCCTGTCTATGCCCAGGGCCTGGGCCGCCATGGTCTTGTTGCCCCCCACCTCCTTGAGTACCCAGCGGATATAGGCCATCTCCTGCTCCTCCAGGGTAGGGATGCGGCCCTCCTTGCGCCTGAAGGTGCGGATGCTTAGCTGCCTGAGGTCCTCGGGCAGGTGGGCCACTTCCACCCTGCCGGTGTTTGACAGGGCCACTCCCCTCTCTATTATGTTTTCCAGCTCCCGCACATTGCCGGGGAAGTCGTAGTTCATCAGGAGGGCCATGACCTCCTCGGAAAGCTCCGCCACCTCCTTGTTCATCAGGGCGGAGTACTTCTTCAGGAAGTAGTAGCTCAGAAGCGGTATGTCCTGCCGCCTTTCGGCCAGGGGCGGTATGTGCAGGGCCACCACATTCAGCCTGAAGAACAGGTCCTGCCTGAACTGCCCGCTCTTTATGGCCTCCTGGATATCCCTGTTGGTGGCCGCTATGAAGCGTACATCCACACTGACGGGCTCGGTGCCCCCCAGCCTGAGTATCTCCCTCTCCTGGATGACCCTCAGGAGCTTCACCTGCATGGAGGGGCTCATCTCCGTTATCTCGTCCAGCAGCAAGGTACCCCCCGAGGCACTCTCTATGAGGCCCTGCTTCAGGGTGGTGGCCCCTGTAAAGGCACCCTTTTCGTGGCCGAAGAGCTCGTTGCCCAGCAGCTCCTCGGTGAAGGCCCCGCAGTTTATCGCCAGGAAGGGCCCCTGGGAGCGCCCGCTGTGGTAGTGGATGTACCGGGCCAGGAGCTCCTTGCCCGTGCCGGACTCCCCCGTGAGCACCACATTGCAGTCCGTGGGGGCAATCTGTCTGGCCACCTCCAGGAGCCTGAGCATGGAGGGCTCCTGGGTGATGAACTTCACCTTGCCCTGGTAGCCCTCCAGGGCGGCCCTCAGCTGGAGGTTTTCCCGCCTGAGCTTCACCTTCTCCAGGGCGGAGCGCACCACTCGGCGCACCTCCTCCAGCTTGAGGGGCTTGGCTATGTAGTCGTAGGCGCCCTTCTTCATGCTCTGCACCGCCGAGGGAATGCTGGCATAGGCGGTGACCATTATCACCTCCGCCTCGGGCTGAAGGGCCTTGGTGCGCTGCAGCACCTCCAGCCCGTCCACCCGGCGCATCTTCAGGTCGGTAATGACCACATCGAACTCTTGCTCTTGAAGCAGCTTCAGGGCGTTGGAGCCGCTGGAGGTGGCCACCACCTGGTAGCCCTCCTTCTTCATTACATACTCCAGGTTCTTCAGCGCTACGGGCTCGTCCTCAACTATGAGTATCCTGCCTCGGTGCATCCTCTTTGGCCTCCAGTGAAATGGTGAATGTCGTGCCCCTGCCAGGGCTGCTCTCCACGCTTATATCGCCTCCATGCTCCTGTATGATGTTGTGCACTACGAACAGGCCCAGGCCGTAGCCCTTCTTCCTGTCCTTGGTGGTGAAGAAGGGGTCAAAGACCTTCTCCGCCACCTCGGGCTCCATGCCTGCCCCCGTGTCCGAGACCCGGATGAGCACCTGCGCCCCCTTCCTTTCGGCCTGCACGAGCACCTTGCCACCCTGGGGCATGGCCTCGGCGGCGTTCTTCAGGAGGTTCAGGAACACCTGCCTGAGCTTCTGCTTGTCCACGAAGAGAACGATGTCCGGGGGCACCTCCACCTGGAGCTCCACCTTGGGCGGGAGCTCGGCCTTCAGGAGCCTTATGGACTCTGCCACAATGTGGGCCAGGGCCGCCTCCTGCCTGTGGCCGGCCCTGGAGAAGTCCAGGATGGAGCGCACTATGTCCCTGGCCCTGTCGGTCTCATCTTCAATCTGCTTAAGGAGGGTCTGCTTGAACTGCAGGTCGGCCTCCAGCAGTTCCTCCTTCAGAATTTGGCAGGAGGTGGATATGTTGGAGAGGGGGTTGTTCAGCTCGTGCACCACCCCGAAGAGCAGGGTGCCCAGGGAGGCCAGCTTCTCCCGCTGTATCAGATGCTGCTGCCTCCACTGAAGCTCCCTGAGCATGCGATTGAAGGCCCTGTGCAGGGACTGGACCTCCCTGTGGTCGGAGCTTATGGGCAGGGGCGCAAAATGCCCCTCCGCCACCCGGCGCATGTGGGCCTCCATGGCCCCCAAGGGCCTGATGAGCATCCGGAAGGAGATGACCCCGAAAAGCAAGACAAAGAGCACCAGGAATACCCCCGAGACCAGAAGATTGCGCCTGGTGGCCCTCACGGCCTCCTGCACCGCCTGGCGCTCCAGACGGGCAATCCGCTCCGCAGCGGTCACTATCTCCTTGCCCTTCTGCCTCAGCCTGGGCTCCCACAGCTCCTGGGCCTCCCGCCCCCTGAGGGTCAGCACCGCCTCCAGAAGCTCCTCGTACTGCCTTATGTCCGCCCTTAGCCTGGAAAGGCCCTCTGCCTTGGCATAGGGCAGGATGGCCTCCCACTGCCCTTGCAGTATGGAGTGCAGATGGCCCAGATAGCGCTTGAGCTCCCTGTAAGAGGCCTCGTCACCATAGAGGAAATAGTTCTTCTCAAACCGCCTCACCTCCAGGGCGGTGTCCAGAAGGTCCGATACCACCGTGCCCGCCAGCACCATCTCCTCCACATCCATGAGCCCCTTGTAGCCCACCAGACCCAGGCTGAACACTATCACCAGCCATAACAGGTACCCCACCGCCAGCTTCTGCCTCAGACTGGGCAACAGCTTCATGGATTAAATCTACCACCCCTGCGTTGCGAAATGCAACAGCAGCCGTCCTTTGTGCAACAAAAGGCTCAATCCCCTTTTCTGAAGGCATTGAGGACACAGGGACGGGGCTCCCGTTGCAATATGCCATATCTGTGGGAAAAATTCCCCCGATTTAAAAGGAGTTTTTCCCTGGCACGGGGTTTGCCTAAAAAGGGGTTGCCGATGAGAACTGGGCAAGGAGGCGCAGGATGGGTTTTCTAAGGAAGCTGGAGGAGCTGTTTGCGGCGGTGGCCTTTGCCGAGGCCGGGGAGTTTGAGGCGGCCCGGCAGATGGCGGCCGGGCCCCGGAGGGTGGTGGCGGTGCTCATGGGCACGGAGGCGGACCAGAGGGTGCTTGCCCATGCCCAGGGCATTGCCCGGCGCATTGGGGCCGGCCTGGAGCTACTGCTGGTAGGCCCCGAGGCCCAGGCCAAGGCCCAGGGGCTCCTCCAGGGCCTCGGCCCAGGGGAGCGCCCCCGCTTGAGTGTGCTCCCCAAGGGATGCATCAAGAAGGCGGTGCTCAGGCACACCCGAGAGCACAAGGGTATCCAACTGGTGGTGGCAGACTCTGTGAAGGCCCTGAATGAGCACTGCCAGGAGGAGGGAAGGAGGCTCACGGGTATCCTCAGGCAGCTCAGCTGCCCCCTGGTGCTGGTCTCGGAACTTCAGGGCCCGTGAGGGTGGAGGAGTTCTCTATCTAAGGAGGTGAAGGGAAGGTGGCGCAGAAGAAGAAGCCTTATCTACAGGCGGTGGTGTTCGGCATCATCTCGGTGCTGTCCTATGTGTTTCTCTTCAGCAGGCAGGAGCTGGTGACCGACTACTACAGCAGGGGCGGCGCCTACACCGTCCTGCCTGTAGCCACGGCCCTGTATTTCTCGTTCATCCACGGGGCCTTTGCCAGCAGCGTGCTTGCGGTGCTGGGCCTTGAGGCGAAGAAGTAGCACTATCAGGATACAAGGAGGAGGACAAGGCACAGATGTTCAGGAGAACCATCTCATTGCTGACAGCACTTATGATCGTCTTGTGGGCGGTCTGCCCGGCCCTGGCCGGCGGGGGGGCAGGGCCCCCCAAGAACTTCAGGAAGGGGGAGTTCCTCTCGGTGGATGAGGCCTCCGGCACGGCGGTGTTCCGCCCCTCGGGCTCGGAGGAGACCATCACCGTCTACCTGGGCAAGCTCAAGCCCGAGGAGGTGGAGCTAAAGAGGAAGGTAATGGTGACCTTCCAGAGGCAGCATGGCCGGCAGGTCATAAAGAGCATCTCGGTGATGTTCATGGACATGACCCTCAAGAAGATCCTGGCCCTGGTGATAATCGGCCTGGTGGGAGGGATGCTCAGCGGCTTCATAGGCTCTGGCGGGGCCTTCGTGCTTACACCCAGCATGATGTCCCTGGGGGCCCCTGGGGCGGTGGCCGTGGCCTCCAACATGTGCCACAAGTTCCCCAAGGCCATGGTGGGGGCCTATAAGCGCTACAAGTACGGCCAGGCCGATGTAAAGCTGGGCCTGGTGATGGCCACCTCGGCCATCGTGGGGGTGCAAATAGGCATAAAGGTGCAGAAGTTCATTCTCCAGAAGTGGGGCAACGCTGGCTCCAACCTCTATGTGAGCCTGGCCTTCGTGGTAATCCTCGTCATAGTGGGCGGGTATGTCTTCTGGGACGCCTGGAGGCTGGCCAAGGGAGGCGCCGAAGTCAAGACCACCAAGCTGGCCCTGGCCCTTCAGAGGATAAAGATACCCCCCATGATGGAGTTCAAGAGGGCCGGGGTGAGGCTTTCTGCCTGGGTGACTATCCCCGTGGGACTGGCCACGGGGATGCTGGCAGCCACCATAGCGGTGGGGGGCTTCATCGGGGTGCCGGGGATGATCTATGTGCTCGGGGCCTCCGCCCTGGTGGCCAGCGCCACCGAGCTGGTCATAGCCTTTGTGATGGGCCTGTGGGGCTCCATCCAGTGGGGCCTCAGCGGCCTCATAGACATCCGCCTCACCCTACTCATACTGGCGGGCTCCCTCTTCGGGGTGCAGCTGGGGGCCCTGGGCACCACCTATGTCAAGGACTACATGATAAAGGTAGTAATGGGTGCGGTGATGCTCATTGTGGCCGTAAGCAGGGGGGCCAAGGTGCCCATCTACCTGGAGGACCTGGGAGCCATCTCGCCCCTGGCTGCCTCCACCAAAGCGCTGCTGAACCAGGTGAGCTTCTGGGCCCTGGTGACCGCCCTGGGTACCGCCGGGGTGATAATCACCGCGGCCATGGTCAAGGGGATGCTCAAGGCCAGGGCGGAGCGAAAGGAGATGCTCCGAAAGGGGGCGGTGAGCCATGGGTAAGTACAAGAAGATTCTGGCAGCCTACGATGGTTCCCCCTCCAGCCAGAACGCCCTCAGGCAGGCCATCAAGCTGGCCCAGACGGAAGGGTGCTGGCTGAAGGCCCTGGCAGTGGTGCCCTCCTATGAAGGAGAGCTTGAGCTGGTAGGGGTGCGCAACATCAGGGAGCTTCTCAGGGGCCCGGGGCAGGAGCTCACCGCCCAGGCCAAGGAGATAGCCCGGGCGGAGGGCTTTGACCTGCTTACCAATATTGAGGAAGGGGAACCGTACGAGCGCATTGTGGAGGTGGCCAGCTCCTACGGGTGCGACCTCATTGTGATGGGCCGCAGGGGCCGCAGCCGACTGGAGCGGGCCCTCATGGGCAGCGTCACTGCCCGGGTCATCGGCTCCTCCAAGGTGGATGTGCTGGTGGTGCCCCGGGATGCCTCCATTGGGTGGGGCAGGATACTGCTGGCCACCGACGGCTCGGAGTTCAGCCGGGCCGCCCTGCAGCATGCCCTGAACTTCGCCCGCTCCTACGGGGGGCGGCTCCTGGTGGTCTCTGTGGCAGTGATGAACGAGGAACTCCTGGCCCAGGCCCCAGATGTGGCCGAGAAGCTCACCGAGCGGGCCAGGGCCTTTGCCCAGGAGGCCCAGGCCCAGGCCGAGGCCCAGGGCGTAAGTGCCCAGGTCTTCGTCCGGGAGGGCGACGCCCATCAGAAGATAGTGGAGGTGGCCCTGAAGGAAGGGGCCGATGTGATATTCATGGGCAGCCACGGCCGCACGGGCCTCAGGAAGCTCCTCATGGGAAGCGTCACCGAGAAGGTCATCGGCCTAAGTGCCTGCCCTGTGCTGGTGGTAAGGGCTTAAAGGCAGGGGGGCCTGAGTTCACGCGGGACATCAGTCCCTGGCCATCTTTACGGGCAGGCTTTCCACCAGCACCCTGGCCGTGCCCTTCTTGAAAAACCCCAGGCGCTTGGCCGCCCCGGCCGAGAGGTCTATGATTCTTTCTCCCTCCTGGGCGAAAGGCCCTCGGTCGTTGACCCTTACAATGATGCTTCGGCCGTTTTCCAGGTTGGTCACCCTGACATACCACGGCAGGGGCAGACGGCGGTGGGCGGCACTGAGCCCCTCGGGGTCAAACGCCTCGCCGTTGGCGGTCATGTGCCCCCCGGGCCTGAGCCTGGTCTCATACCCGTACCAGGAGGCCACTCCCACCTCTCTGTAACGGTTGGCCTCGGCAATGCTCATGGGCCAGTAGGTGCGCCCCCTTACCCGGTAGGGGGAGTTCTTCACCCTTCCCAGGCGGATGGCCTCCTTTGGGGGAAGGCCGTCTATGCTCTCAATCTCTCCCCTCATGAGGGGCCAGCTCAGGGGGGCCTTTACCACCTTGAAGGTAAAGCCCCCCACCTTGTAAACCACCTCTGCACCCAGCTTGCCGGCCTTGTAGGTGGTCTTGACCACCCACAGGGTGCCCTTCACCGTGCCCTTGGTTAGCGTGTAGGTACCCCTAAGCACCGAGCAGCCCAAGGACAGCAGCAGCACAAGCAGCAGGGCCCAGGGCCTCAGCTTCATAACTCTAATGTATCAGATGCGGGGGACCTAGTGTCGAGGGGGGGTGACTTCTTGGTTAAATTATTTCTAAACTCTTAACCAAGGAACTAAAACTACAGCTTTAGGGAGGGTAATGCCATGAAGAAGACAGCCTTGCTGACCCTGGTAGCGCTGCTGGCCCTGGCCCGGCCCCTCTGGGCCCAGGGCGAGGGAGTGCTCTTTGAAAACCCCCACCGCCAATATGTGCAAAGTTACGAGGGCACCAAGACCTGCCTGGCCTGCCACCAGAAGGAGGCCCAGGAGGTCTTTCACTCGGTGCACTACCAGTGGAAGGCCCCAGCCCCTAACATCCTCAACTCCAAGGGCAGGGCCCTGGGCAAGCTCAACACCCTGAACGACTTCTGCACCAACCCCTCCATAAGCTGGATAGCCGAGCTCCGAAACGACCGGGGAGAGACCATTGCCCAGGGATGCTCCAAGTGCCATGCCGGGCTAGGTCTTAAGCCCTCGGAGAAGATGACCCAGGAGCAGCTTGAAAACATCGACTGCCTCATGTGCCACAGCCCCAACTACCGCAGGGTGCTCTGGAAGGCCCCGGACGGCTCCCTCAGGCGCCGCCCCGCCCTATGGGACAACCCCCAGGCCCTCCTGGCCATGGCCCAGAGTGTGCAGAGGCCTACCACGGCCATGTGCCTGCGCTGCCATGCCGGCTCGGGCGGGGGATTCAACTACAAGCGGGGCGACCTGGAGCCTACTCATGCCAGGGCCACTCCAGAGCTGGATGTCCACATGGGCAACGGCATGACCTGCATCCAGTGCCACAAGTTCAAGGCTCACAAGGTCCTGGGCAGCGGCACCCAACTGGCAGGGCAGGACAGGCCCGGCGAGAGCAACAGGTGCGAAAACTGCCACAAGGGCGACCTGCACAAGGACCACACCCTGAACCAGCACACCCGCTCGGTGTACTGCACCGTATGCCATATTCCCAGCTTTGCCAAGGACTATCCCACGGATATGCACAGGGACTGGAGCAAGAAGGAGTATATGGCCCAGGAGGGTAAGTACGAGCCGCTCATAAGGTTCCAAAAGGATGTCCGCCCCGTCTATGCCTGGTGGAACGGCAAGGGCACCCTCCTTCTGCCGGAGGAGACCGTGAGGAAGGGAGCCAAGAGGGTCAAGCTTTACGCCCCCCAGGGCTCCATCACCGACCCTGACTCCAGAATATACGCCTTCAAGCTCCATACTGCCCGACTGCCCCTGGATACCGAGAGCCGCCGCCTCATTCCCATAAAGGTGGGCCTGGTGTTTAAAAAGGGGGCTACCGATGCCGCCATCCGCAAAGGGGCCAAGGCCTTCTTCGGCCGGGACATCAAGGGCTACGAGTGGATAGTCACGGAGCGCTACATGGGCATATTCCACGAGGTGGCTCCCAAGGAGAAGGCCCTGAAGTGCCTGGACTGCCACATGGGTGGGGACCGGCTCCACTGGAAGGCCCTGGGCTACAAGGGCGACCCCATCAAGTACGGTGGGAGGTTTTAGGGCCGGTTTGAGGAATTAAAAAAGGGGGGGCGGGCCCTAAAAGGGCCCGCCCCCCCTCTTCCTTAACCTAAGGAAAGGCCTTAGTACATCTCCCCCATGCCGCTGGGGCCACCCTGGCCCTTCTTCTCCTCCTCGGGGAGCTCCGAGACCATTACCTGTGTGGTAAGCAGCAGCCCGGCCACGCTGGCAGCATTCTGGAGGGCCAGCCTGGTGACCTTGGTGGGGTCAATGATACCGGCCTTCATCATGTCCTCCCGGTACTCGTCGGCCTGGGCATCAAAGCCGAAGTTGGTCTGCTTGGCCGCCTTGACCTTCTCCACCACCACCGAGCCCTCCAGCCCGGCGTTGTTGACTATCTGCTTGATGGGCTCCTCCAGGGCCTTCTTCACTATCTGCACGCCCAGCTCCTGGTCGTGGTTGTCCACCTTGAGCTTCTCCAGGGCCGAGACGCACCTCAACAGGGCTACCCCGCCGCCGGGCACAATGCCCTCCTCCACCGCGGCCCTGGTGGCATGAAGGGCGTCCTCCACCCTGGCCTTCTTCTCCTTCATCTCCGTCTCGGTGGCAGCGCCCACATTGATGACGGCCACGCCGCCTACCAGCTTAGCCAGGCGCTCCTGGAGCTTCTCCCGGTCGTAGTCCGAGGTGGTCTCCTCTATCTGGGTCTTGATCTGCTTGACCCTGGCCTGGATCTTGTCGGGCTCGCCGGCGCCCTCCACGATGGTGGTGTTCTCCTTGTCCACCGTTATCTTCTTGGCCCTGCCCAGGTCGGAGACCTTCACATTCTCCAGCTTTATGCCCAGGTCCTCGGAGATCATCTGCCCGCCGGTAAGGACCGCTATGTCCTCCAGCATGGCCTTTCGGCGCTCCCCGAAGCCCGGGGCCTTCACTGCGCAGACCTGGAGCGTTCCCCTGAGCTTGTTGATTACCAGGGTGGCCAGGGCCTCGCCCTCCACATCCTCGGCTACGATGAGCAGGGGCTTGCCCATCTTGGCTACCTGCTCCAGGATGGGCAGGAGGTCCTTCATGCTGGAGATCTTCTTCTCGTGAATCAGGATGTAGGCGTCCTCCAGGGTGCACTCCATCCTCTCGGCATCGGTGACGAAGTAGGGGGAGATGTAGCCCCGGTCAAACTGCATGCCCTCCACCACATCCAGGGTGGTGGCCATGCTCTTGGCCTCCTCCACGGTGATGACCCCGTCCTTGCCTACCTTGTCCATGGCCTCGGCAATGAGCTCGCCTATGTCGGGGTCGTTGTTGGCACTGATGGTGCCCACCTGGGCAATCTCCTTCTTCTCCACCACCGGCTTGGACAGCTTCTTCAGCTCCTCCACCACGGCCTCCACGGCCTTGTCGATGCCCCTCTTGATGTCCATGGGGTTGGCCCCTGCCACCACGTTCTTCACTCCCTCGCGGAAGATGGCGTGGGCCAGGACGGTGGCAGTGGTGGTGCCGTCGCCGGCGGCGTCGGAGGTCTTTGAGGCCACCTCCTTCACCAACTGGGCCCCCATGTTCTCCCAGGGGTCCTTCAGCTCAATCTCCTTGGCCACCGTCACGCCGTCCTTGGTGATGGTGGGGGAGCCGAACTTTTTGTCCAAAATAGCGTTTCGGCCCTTGGGTCCCAGGGTGGCCTTGACCGCATCGGCCAGCAGTTCCACCCCCCTCAGGAGGGCCTGTCTGGCTGGTTCGTCAAAGAGAAGTTGCTTTGCCATCTTTCAAAACCTCCTTTTTATTCAACTATTGCCAGGATGTCCTCTTCCTTGATGACCAGGTAGTCCTGGTCGTCCACCTGGACCTTGGAGCCCGAGTACTTGTCAAACAGCACGGTGTTGCCCTTCTTTACCTCCTTGACCTCCGAGCCCACCGCCACTACCTCGCCCTTCTGGGGCTTCTCCTTGGCGGTGTCGGGCACATATATGCCCCCTTTGGTGCGCTCCTCTTCCTCAGCGTATTTCACCAAAACCCTGTCTTTCAAAGGCTTCAGCTTCATAACCTCTCCTTTCTGAGAAGAAATTTTTATTAGCACTCACCTAAAGTGAGTGCTAAAATATAACTCCCCTTTGTGCTCAGGGCAAGGGGAGAGTTCGGGGGATTATAGCTGAAATCTGGCAAAAAGGGCAAATATTGGTTTTTTTCTCTTTTTTTCAGATTCCCAGGGCCTTTTTCTTCGTCTCTATGAAGTCCTCTATGGCCTCTCTGAAGAAGTCGCCCTTCTGGCGCACCTCCTGGGGGATGCGGGTCTCGTAGAGCTTCATGCCTTCTTTGAGCTCCGAGGCGAAGGTGGCGTAGAAGTTGCCGTTCCTTATGGCCTCTTCCACCTTCTGGGGGCTGTAGAGGTAGATATCCGACAGGATGGTTCTGGCCAGGCGTCTGGCCCGCTCTACCATCTCGTCCCTGGCCTCTGGGGGGGCTGTAGTGGCGCCCGGGGCTGTGGGGGGCTCTTGAGGTGTCCTGAGCTGGGGCTCCTTCTTGGCCGAAGGGGCGCCCTCAAGGACTTCCCGGAGCACCTGGGGAAGGCTCTGGGGTATCTCGTGGTCCTCCACATAGGCGTCGGCCCCGTAGAGGCTGGCGGGTTCCCGGCGGTAGCGCCTCTTGTCGTAGACTGAACTGATGAGTATGGCTTTTATGTCCTTGGTATCTTCCCTGGCCTTCAGCCGCTTGGCCAGCTCAAACCCGTATATCTTGGGCAGGGCCACATCCACCACTATGAGGAAGGGCATTTCCTTCATGGTGCTGACCATGGCCTGCACCCCATCGGAGGCGGTGATGACCTGGTAGCCCATGTCCTGGAGGGCCTTCCGGGCCTGCCCGAGAATCTCCCCATCGGGGTGGGCCACCAGGACCTTCTTCTTATCCAGGGCCAGGGCCTTCCTGGAAGGCCGCTTGACCAGGAGCACCACCGAGCACTTGGGGCAGCGGAACCTGGAGCCTTGGGGAGCTATCCGCTCCTCGGGCACTCTGAGGCGCGTCTTGCATCTGGGGCAGGCTACCACCATCCTCGGTGAAAGTACCTCCTTGCCCGGGGTATAAATGCCCTTACCACCAGGAGGCCGAAGAGGAATCCTCCCAGATGGGCGAACCAAGCCACCCCGCCACCGCCCATGAGGGCCTTGGCGGTCAGGCCGTTGACAAACTGTATGATAGCCCAAAACCCGATAACTATCAAGGCAGGAAGGCGAATCACCTGGTAGAAGAAGCCGAAGAACACCAGGGTATAGACCTGGGCCCTGGGGTAAAGCAGCAGGTAGGCCCCCAGCACACCGGAGACGGCCCCGCTGGCGCCTATCATGGGGATGGTGGAGGTGGGCTCGCTGAGGCTGTGGGCGTAGGCGGCCGCTATGCCGCTGAGGAGGTAGAAGAGGAGGAAGCGGCAGTGGCCCAGCCGGGCCTCTATGTTGTCGCCGAATATCCACAGGTACAGCATATTGCCCCCTACATGGAAGAGCCCGCCGTGAAGGAACATGGCGGTAAAGACGGAGGCCGCAGGGTGCACATGCTGAAAGGGCAGGGGCTCCATGCTGAGAAGGCTCACGGGCACGGCGCCGTAGCGGAAGACGATTCTCTGCATTCCCAGGGGGGAGAAGACCTCCCACAGAAACACCAGGACATTCAGGGCGATGAGCCCGATGGTCACATAGGGCACCACATGGACGGGGTTGTCGTCCTTGTAGGGAATCATCGGCCCTGGCCTAGCTCCTGGGGGCTCAGGACGCGGATGCCCCGGCCTTTGAGCAGGGCCGCCGTGACCCCCATGCCCCTTACCTTGGCCCCATCTCTGTAGACGGTGTGGGGGCCACAGGAGGGGCTTCCGTCCTTCAGGACGGCCAGCCTGAGGCCGTAGAGCTCTGCCAGGCGGAGGCACTCCCTGGCCCCCCTGAGGAGGGCCTGGGTAAAGTCCTGCCCGCTTTCCACACCCACCACCCTGCCCAGGCCCTGAAGGACGGCCTGGCCGTCGCCCTGGGAGAACTCCACCGCCTCCCGGGGGGTGCCCAAGCCCCCCAGCTGCTCGGGGCAAAGGGGCAGGGCCAGGCCCTTCTGGAGCAAGGCTTTCACTGTCTCCTGCAGGGCGTCGGTGCCGTCGTGGCGGCTCCTCAGGCCAGCCAGGCAGGCACTTACCAGGTAGAGCATTCTCAGGCGGCCTCTTTCAGACCGAAGGCCTCGTGCAGGGCCCTTACGGCAAGCTCGGTGTACTTGTCCTCTATGACGCAGGAGACCTTTATCTCCGAGGTGCTGATCATCATTATGTTTATGCCGTGCTGGGCCAGGGTCTCGAACATCTTGGCGGCCACTCCCGAGTGGCTCCTCATGCCTACCCCCACTATGGAGACCTTAGAGATGTCCTCCTTGAGCTCAACCCCTTGGGCGGCCAGCTCCTGGGCCGCCTTTCGGGCAAGCTCCAGGGCCTTCTGGGCGTCCGTCTTGGGCACGGTGAAGGATATGTCCGTGGCCTTGCCGTCGCTGGAGATGTTCTGCACTATCATGTCCACCACCACGCCTGCCTGGGCAATACTCTTGAACAGCTGGGCTGCCACCCCTGGCCTGTCCGGCACGCCCAGCACCGTGAGGCGGGCCTGGTTGCGGTCGTAGGTGACCCCTGAGACCATAAGCTTTTCCATCTCCGCATCCTCCTTGGTTATGAGGGTGCCCGGGGCCTCGCTGAAGCTGGAGCGGACCACCAGGGGCACCTCATACTTCTTGGCGAACTCCACCGAGCGGGTCTGAAGCACCTTGGCTCCCAGGCTGGCAAGCTCCAGCATCTCCTCGTAGGAGACCTTCTGGAGCTTCTTGGCCTCGGGCACTATGTTGGGGTCGGCGGTATAGACGCCCTCCACATCGGTGTAGATCTCGCACCGCTGGGCTCCCAGGGCGGCGGCCAGGGCCACGGCGGTGAGGTCCGAGCCGCCCCGGCCCAGGGTGGTGACCTCCCCGGTGCGCTCCGTGACGCCCTGAAAGCCCGCCACCACGGCCACATAGCCCTGCTTCAGGGCCCTCCTTACCCTGTCGGCGCTTATGCGTTCTATCCTGGCCCTGGTGTGGGCCGTATCGGTGATGATGCCGCTTTGCCGGCCTGTGAAGGCCATGGCCTTGAGTCCCAGGCCCTGCAGGGCCATGGCCAGCAGGGCGGCACTGACCCGTTCCCCGGAGGAAAGCAGGAGGTCCATCTCCCTGCCCGGGGGGTGGGGGTTTAGCTCCTGGGCCATCTGGATGAGCTTGTCCGTCTCGCCGGCCATGGCCGAGACCACCACCACCACCTCGTGGCCCTGCCTCACCGTGGAGGCCACTCGCTGGGCCACTGCCCTGATGCGCTCCAGGCTGCCCACCGAGGTGCCACCGTATTTCTGCACTAAAAGCATGTCTGAAATATTCTACCCCCTTATGAGTCGGCCCATCAGGGTGTGGGCTTCGATCACCCGGGGACTGCTGATGGCCTCGCTGAAGCCCTCTGGGCCCTGGCCCTTCCTGGCCGAGTCGTATATCACGAAGGGCACGGGCTCGGGGGTGTGGGTGCGCACCTGAAGGGGGGTGGCATGGTCGGGCATGAGCAGCACCCTGACCCGCTGGAACTCCCCCAGGCCCCTCAGGAGGGTGCCCACCGTGAGGGCGTCAAAGTCCTCAATGGCCTTGAGCTTGCTCCCAAGACTGCCTTCGTGGGAGGCCTCGTCCGGGGCCTCCACATGGAGGTAGACCAGGTCCACCTCTGCCAGGGCCCTGAGGGCGTATTCGGCCTTGCCCTGGTAGTTGGTGTCCAGGTAGCCCGTGGCCCCGGGCACCTCCACGGCCCTGAGGCCCACCTGAAGGCCCAGGCCCTTCAGGAGGTCCACGGCGCAGACCACCGCCCCCGTAGGGCCGTAAAGCTCCTGGAAGGGGGGCAGTTGTGGCCTTCGTCCCTGGCCCCACAGCCAGATGCTGTTGGCAGGCCTTTTGCCCGCCCTCACCCTGGCCTTGTTGACGGGATGATGCTCCAGGACATCCACGGAGCGGCGCATGAGTGCCCTGAGGAGCTCCTCCCCCTGGCCTGCCGGCAGGTAGTCGGTGATGTCCTTGCCCAGGATGTCGTGCGGAGGAGTGCACTCCAGCTCGGCGCTTCCACCGTGCCAGACCATGAGGTTTCGGTAGCTTACACCGGGGTAGAATCTTACTTCCGGGGTGGCCACCTCGGCGTTGAGGGCCTCTATCAGCTCCCTGGCCTCCTGAGAGCTTATGTGCCCGGCACTGTGGTCCTGCAGGAAGGCCTTGGTGCGCTGGGGGTTGAAGCTCAGGGTAATCAGGTTGCACCTGAAGGCCACATCGCCTTCCCGGAGGCTTACTCCCATGCTGGCTGCCTCCAGGGGGGCCCTGCCGGTGTAGTAGCGCCTGGGGTCGTAGCCCATGATGGAGAGGTTGGCCACATCGCTGCCTGTGGGCAGGCCATCGGGCAGTGTCCTGGCCAGGCCGAACTGGGTGGCCTCCCTGGCCAGGCGGTCCATGTTGGGAGTAAAGGCGGCCTGGAGGGGGGTGCGCCCCCCCAGGGCCTCCTGGGGCCTGTCGGCCATGCCGTCGCCTATGAGCACTATGAACTTCATGAAAGATGCTTCTCTATGACCTCACCGAGGGCCTTCAGGGAGGCCTCAATCAGGGGTGGCTCCTGGGAGACCCTGAAGGCCACATCCGGGTCCTTAAGCCCGTGGCCCGTGAGGGTGCAGACCACCTGCTCGCCCTGTCTGAAGTAGCCCTCTTTGGCCAGTTTGAGCACTCCCGCTACGGCGGCGGCGCTGGCGGGCTCGCAGAAGACCCCCTCGGTGCTGGCCACCAGGCGGTAGGCCCTGAGGATTTCCTCATCTGTGACGGCCTCTATCCTTCCTCCGGAGGCGTCCCGGGCCTGTACCGCCCCCTTCCAGCTGGCGGGGTTTCCTATGCGGATGGCGGTGGCCACCGTCTCGGGCCTCTCCACGGGGCGGCCCAGCACAATGGGGGCGGCCCCGGCTGCCTGAAAGCCCAGCATTCTGGGGAGCCTGGCGGCCCTGCCGGCCTCATGGTACTGCCTGTAGCCTCGCCAGTAGGCGGTGATGTTTCCCGCATTTCCCACCGGCAGGGCATGGCAGTGGGGGGCATCGCCCAGGGCATCCACCACCTCGAAGGCAGCGGTCTTCTGCCCCTCCAGCCTGTAGGGGTTTATGGAGTTGACCAGGGCTATGGGGTAGAGCTCCACGATTTCCCTTACCAGCTTGAGGGCCTGGTCGAAGTTTCCCCTTACCTGCAGCACCACCGCGCCGTGCACCAGGGCCTGGGCCAGCTTGCCGTAGGCGATTTTCCCCTCCGGGATGAGCACCACGGCCTTCATGCCCGCCTTGGCCGCATAGGCGGCGGCCGAGGCCGAGGTGTTGCCCGTGGAGGCACATATCACCGCCCTGGAGCCCTCCTGCAAGGCCCTGGAGATGGCCATGGCCATTCCCCTGTCCTTGAAGGAGCCGGTGGGGTTGGCCCCCTCAAACTTCAGATAGAGTTGCACCTGCAGGCCCTGGCTCCTGGCCAGGCGCTCTGCCCTTATGAGCGGGGTGTTTCCCTCTTTGAGGCTTACCCGGGGGGTGGCGTCCTCAAGGGGAAGAAACTCTCTGTAGGCCTGAAGGATTCCTTGCCAGTCATCCATCCCGTTGAGCCTACTCTATTATATCCCCTTCTATGAGTTCCACCACCACTCCCTGGTCCCTGAGGGACTGGATGCCCCGCTCCAGGTTCTCCTGCTCGCCCTCCAGCTCCAGCACCATTTCCCCCACGGTCTCGGTGACTCTGGCCCGGCGGATGTTGGGCATGACATCAAACTGCTTGGCCATGCGGAATATGACGGGCTCCTTGATGAGGTGCTGGGGGAATGTGAGCTTAACTCTGCGCTTCATCGGTGGCGCTCCTTCCCGCCTGCTATGGCAGGCACTATGGAGAGTTCATCGCCGTCCTTTACCTCCGTCTGCTCGGCCTGGAGGAAACGGATGTCCTCCTCGTTGACATAGATGTTGACGAATCGGCGGATTTTGCCCCCCTCGGAGATGCGCTCCGCCAGCCCGGGGTACTGCCTGTCCAGCTCCTGCACTATGTCTATGACCTTTCCGGGGCTGGCCTGCACCTCCTCTTTGCCCCCGGTGAGGCGCTGAAGAGGGGTGGGTATCCTCACCTTTACTGCCATCTCTTTCACCTCCCCATTTTCTTCAAGGCGTCCTCGAAGGATGCCAGGTTGGCCTCTATGTGGTGGACCTGGGCGGTCTGGCCTGCCAGGGCCTCCTGAGTCTTGAGGCCGTTGCCGGTGATGCAGACCACGGTGGGCTCATCGGGCTGAATTCGGCCTGTTTCCAGGAGCTTTATGGTGGCCGCCAGGGTCACCCCCCCGGCCGTTTCGGCAAAGATGCCCTCGGTGCTGGCCAGGAGCTTCATGGCCTCCACTATCTCCTGGTCGGAGACATCCTCGGCCCAGCCGCCGCTTTCCCTTACGGCCACGGCGGCGTAGTAGCCGTCGGCAGGGTTGCCGATGGCCAGGCTCTTGGCGATGGTCTGGGGCTTCACAGGCCTGATCACCTCGGAGTGCTCCTTGATGGCCCGGGCAATGGGGCTGCAGCCCGTGGCCTGGGCGGCGAACATGCGGCTCTGCAGCTGGCCCCGGAGCAGGCCCAGCAGCTCGGCCTCCTTAAAGCTCTTGTATATCTTGGTAAGCAGGGAGCCACTGGCACAGGGGATGACCACGTTCCTGGGGGCCTGCCAGCCCAGCTGCTCCAGGATCTCAAACCCCAGGGTCTTTGAGCCCTCGGCATAGAAGGGCCGGATGTTGATGTTCACGAAGGCCCAGCGGTACTTGTTGGCCACCTCGGAGCAGAGGCGGTTGACATCGTCGTAGCTGCCGTTTACCGCTATGAGGTGGGGCTCGTAGACGATGGAGGCCACTATCTTTGAGGGCTCCAGGGTGGCGGGAATGAAGATGAAGCGCCTCAGGCCTGCCCTGGCCCCCTGGGCACTGACGGAGTGGGCCAGATTGCCCGTGGAGGCGCAGGCCACGGTGTCAAACCCGAACTCCTTGGCCTTGGTGAGGGCCACGGCCACCACCCTGTCCTTGAAGGACAGGGTGGGGTGCATGGCGGTGTCGTCCTTAAGATAAAGCTCCTTCATGCCCAGCTTCCTGGCCAGGTTGTCGGCCCTCACCAGGGGGGTGTAGCCCGATGTGAGCCCCGCCTGGGGCTGCCCCTCTATGGGCAGGAGCTCCCTGTAGCGCCAGAGGTTCCTTTCCCTGGCCCCTATGACCTCTCGGCTGACGGCCCCCCTGATGGCCTCGTAGTCGTAGAGCACCTCCAGGGGCCCGAAGCAGAACTCGCACACATAGATGGGCTCTATGGGGTACTGCCTGGCGCATTCCCTGCATTTCAGGGCCTTTACATAACCCATGACTACCTCCCGGGATACTAAGGGATATATTTTACTTCAAAAGGGGAAGAATTTGAACAGCGGGGGCTCCTTGACCACCTCGCCGGGGGGTGCTAAGGTTTTCTCTATGAAGGCCGTGTGGCAGGGCAGCATCAGCTTAGGGCTCCTGAGCATTCCGGTAAAGCTCTACGGGGCCACCCACAGGAAGGACATCGCCTTTCACCTTCTTCACAGGAAGTGCTCCAGCCCCCTGCAGTACGAGCGCTACTGCCCCCACTGCGACGCCGCGGTTCGGTGGCAGGAGGTGGTACACGGCTACGAGTATGAGAAGGGCAAGTTCGTGGTGCTAAGCGACGAGGAGCTGGAGGGTGCAGCCCTTGAGGGCTCCAAGACCCTGCAGATAGAGGGGTTCGTGGCCCCCCAAGAGGTGGAGCCCGTCTACCTGGAGCGGGCCTACCTCCTGGAGCCCTCCCAGGAGGGCCAGAAGGCCTACTCGCTGCTGAGGCAGGCCATGGAGAGTGCCCGGCTGGTGGCCCTGGGCAGGCTCGTTCTCAGGCACAAGGAGCACAGGGTGCTTCTGAGGCCCTACGAGGGCGGGGCCATAATGCTTCACACCCTGTTTTATCCCCACGAGATACTGAAGCCCCAGGGGCTGCAGCTCCCCCAGGAGGAGCCCTCCCGGAAGGAGCTGCAGCTGGCCGTGGAGCTCCTTAAGGGCTACAGGATGGCCTTCCGCCCCGAGGGCTGGAAGGATGCCTACAGGGAGGCCCTCATGGGCCTCATCCAGGCCAAGATACAGGGCCGGGAGGTAAAGGTGGCCCCCGTGGCCGAGAGGGCCAAGGTGGTAAGCCTCATGGAGGCCCTGAAGAAGAGCCTCCAGGAGGCCCCCAGGAGGAGGGCCAGGGCCAAATGAGCCGAGCAAGGAGGTGTTGAGAGTATGAGCAGGGTGTATCTTCTGGCCAATGTAGTGCCGGGCAAGGAGCGCTCCGTTCGCGACACCCTCAGGGGCACCAAGGGGGTAGTGGATGCCGATGTGATAACCGGGCAGTACGACCTGATAGCCATCCTGGAGGGCAAGGACACCAATGAGGTGTTCAACAAGATTCTCAGGGAGATTCGCAAGATAAGGGGGCTTACCCGGACGGAGACCTTTGTGGCAGTGCCCTGAAGGCCCCATAAGGCCCATGCTGGCCCAGAAGGCCCCCGGGCCCTTTGACTCCCGGGAGCACCTGTTTGAGTTCAAGTGGGACGGCACCAGGTGCATCCTTCGGCTTCAGGGGGGAGTCCTCAGCCTTCAGAACCGTCGGCTCAGGGACATCACCTGGCGGTACCCGGAGCTCCGGAGCCTCAAGGGGGCCTTGAAGGCCCCCGATGTGGTGCTGGATGGCGAGCTGGTGGTCCTCAGGGAGGGCAGGCCCCACTTCGGGAGTCTCCAGCAGCGGGAACAGGCCGGGCCCGAGCGGGCCGAGCTCCTCAGCCGCCTGCTTCCGGCCACCTACATGGCCTTCGACCTGCTGTGCCTGAGGGGCCGAAACCTCATGGGCCAGCCCCTGGGACGGCGGCGGGAGCTTCTTGCGGAGGTGGCGGAGTTTTCCCCCGAGGCAGGGCTCCTGCTTTCGGAGGGGTTTGTGGGCCGGGGCAGGGCGGTCTTTCGGCAGGCCCTGAGGCTGGGCTTTGAAGGGGTGGTGGCCAAGACGCTGCAGAGCCCCTATGTGCCGGGAGAGCGCAGCCCCCACTGGTTGAAGATAAAGCGGCAGGCCGAGCTGGACGCAGTGGTGATAGGGTGGCTCCGGCACCGTCGGCCCATAAGCAGCCTCCTTTTGGGCCTTTACGACTCCCAGGGCAGGCTCAGGCACATCGGGCAGGTGGGGGCAGGGCTGAGCAGGCAGTTGCAGCATATGCTGTATAATGAACTCAAGGCCCTGAGGCTACAGAGGCCCCAGGCGGCGGATATCCGGTTGCCTGCAGGCGGCCGGGGGAGGCTTTTTTATACCCGTCCGGAGGTGGTGGTAAGGGTTGCCTACCAGGAGTGGACAGCGCAGGGCAGGCTCAGGGCGCCGAGACTCAAGGCCATTCGGAGGGACAAGCCGCCTGAGGACTGCACCTTCGACCAGTGAGCTGGAGCGGGCAGAGCGGCTGAGGGAGGTGCTGGAGGCCCTCCTGGAGGTCAACCGGCATGTGCCCGTGGTGGTGGAGGGAAAGCGCGATGCCCAGGCCCTCAGGCGTCTGGGCCTGGTGGGGGAAATCATCACCCTGCACAGGGGCAAGGGCCTTTACGAGTTCTCGGAGCATCTGCTGCAGAAGCACCACAGGGTGGTGCTCCTTCTGGACTGGGACAAGACGGGGGAGCATCTCATGGGCCTTCTAAGGGAGCACCTCAGGGGCCATTACGAGGAGTTTGCCCCCTTCAGGGAACTGCTCAGGATCCTCTGCCAGAAGGACATAAACGACATAGAGGGCATACCTGCCCTGCTTAAGAGGCTTGAAGGGTTTCAGGGCCAAGGGAGCTGAGGCCGAGCGCCAGGCCGTGGCCTACCTCAGGGGCCTGGGCTGGAAGGTGCTGGAGACCAACACCAGGGCCTGGGGCGCAGAGCTGGATGTCATCGCCCAGGACGGCCCAACGGTGGTCTTCCTGGAGGTGAAGGCCCGGTACAGCCAGCGCTTCGGCCCACCGGAGCTGGCCCTCAACGAGCGGAAGAAACAGAGGATGAGACAGGCCGCCCTCAGGTACCTGGCTCAGAAGGCCCCGGAGGCGGCGGGCCGTTTTGATGTAATCCTCATAGGCCCCCAGGGCCTCAGGCACATAAGGGATGCCTTCGAACTTTGACATTATTGATGGGAAGTTGGTTTTTTTCTTGACTTTAAACAGGAATTTGATTATAACTATCAACTATGAAAAAAGATAAAACCATTTTCGAGCTTCAGGCCGAGGTCTGCAAGACCATCGCCAGTGCCAAGAGGCTGGAGATAATAAATGCTCTCAAGGAAGGCGAAAAGACCGTCACCGAGCTGGTTCAGGCCCTGGGCGTGCCCAAGGCCAATGTATCGCAGCACCTGGCGGTGATGCGCCACAAGGGGATACTAAAGGCCAGGCGCTCAGGGGTCAACATCTACTACTCCATAGCCAACCCCAAGGTGGTAGAGGCCTGCTCCCTGATGCGGGAGGTCCTTACCGAGATGATGAAGGAGCGGGCCAGGCTGGCCGAGAAGGCCTGAGCCCTTTCAGGACACTCTCCAAGGCTGTCCAGTCCCTTAGCCCCTGTGGCAGGCCCCGCACTCGGTGCTGGCAAAGGCCTCCTTGCCGTTGTGGCAGATGCCGCACAGTCTTCCCTCCTGCAGGGCCTGCATGCTGATGCGCACCGAGTGCCTCTTCATCCTGAAGGGCTCAGGATGGCAGGCCTTGCAGCCACTCCTTTGGGCATGGGCCTGGTGGTCGAACACCGCGGGGTAGCCCCCCTGGCTCAGGTGCATCATGCCCACCTGGTGGCAGCCCTGGCAGGCACCCAGGTAGAGCTCTGGGAGCTGGTGCCCCCGAACCCTGTGGCACTGGTTGCAGTGCAGGTCAAAGCCCATATGGGTCTCGTGGGGAAAGGGGCCCTTGGAGAAGCCTTCCACGCTGTGGCACCGAAAACAGTAAAGCTCCGAAAGCACCGCCTCCAGGGGCACGGCGGGCTCTGCCGCCTTTGCTTTCTGCCCCGGGTGCTCCTGGGGCACGGGCACCTCGCAGCCCCAGAGGGCCAGCACCAGGAGGGCCGCAAGCAGGCCCCTCATTCCTTCTTCTCCTCCTCTTTGCCGAAGAGCATCTCGTACTCCAAGGGATGCTCATGCTTCAGTTGCTCGGTGCTGAGCCGCCCGGTAATCCAGGTCCAGGCCATGGGGAATTTGTCCCATTTCAGGTGCTCGTTGTAGAAGTGCCAAAACAGTATGAACACGATGGCCAGCAGGGCCTCGTCACTGTGCAGTATCCGCATGAGGGGCCAGAACCACTCCAGGGCGAAGGAGGGCACGAACCTGGAGGAAAAGACCGGGAAGGCCAGCACGAAGCCCGAGACCCCTATGATGCCCATGCCCCAGAAGACCGCCCAGTAGTCAAATTTGTGGATGTAGCTGAACCGGCCAAACTTGGGCCGCTCCTTGCTCAGGCCCAGGAAGTACAGGTAGTTCTTCAGCACATCCACCACATCCTTGGGCAGGGGCACTATGGTGGTGGTGGGATGGAAACGCATCCTGCCCGTAGCCATGAGGTACATGAGGTAGAGCACATGCCAGATGAAGTCCGCCAGCATGGTGAGCCCCGCGGCCCGGTGGATGAGCCCCGCGGTCTCAGGCCCGCCCCAGAGGCGCACCCACCAGTGGGAGTACTCTATCTCCGGGTACTTCAGGGCCCAGCCGGTGAAGGCAAGCAGCAGAAAGGTAACAAGCAGTATCACATGCTGAATCCTGAAAACAATATTGAACCTCTCTATCTCCCTGGGTATCTCCTTATTCATGGGAACCTCCTTTGCCTCTGAGGAAGCGGTCGCGTATCTCGGCCCAGGCCTCCAGCAGCACGTGGGAGACCGTGAAGCCGAACACTCCGAAGACCAGGAGTATCAGGAGCTTTTCCCCGTAGTAGGGGATGGGGTTTTCCTTCCCTATGTACTTGTGGGCCGGGGCGGCGGCGAACTTGGCCGTGGCCCCCTCATGACAACGCCCGCAGGTGGCCACCAGCCCCTGCCCCTTCACGGGCGAGTCCGGCGCCTCGGCCCTGGTAATGTAGTGCGACCCGTGGCAGGTGGCGCAGGTGGGCACCCCCCCATGGCCCAGGATGTACTTCTTCCCATGGAAGCTCTCCCTGTATTTGTCTAGCACATAGGGAGGGAGGTTGTACTTCTTGACGATTTCCTCGTTTTCATGGCAGCTCCCGCAGGTCTCTACCACCCTGGCATGGCCCACCGGTGAGCCCTCCTCCTCCGCCCCTATATAATGGGGCGAACCGTGGCAGTCCAGGCACAAGGGGGCATCGGCCTGCTTCTTCTTGAAGATGTTCTCTCCGTGCACCCCTTTCCTGAGCTCCTCATACTGGGCAGGATGGCACCTGGAGCAGGCGGCCAGGGCCAGGGGGTCTACCCGGGCCTTAAGAGCAGCAAAGGGAAGAAGCTCCGCCAGGTCCTGAGGGGGCTTTCCCTGGGGGGGCTGGTGCGGCCCCCCTGTGAAGCCTACATGGCAGTCGGTGCACTGGAGCACCCCGTGCACCCCTTGCTCATACCGCTTGGCGTCCAGGTGCACCTGCACCTCTACCCCCTTGGGGCCCACCACCCGCCCCTTCATGGCCGAGTGGCAGATGAGGCACTCAGAGGCATAGGCGGGGAAACTCAGGGCCAAGGCCAGCCACAGGACGCTGCTTAAGCACCAATAGGCAGGTCTGGTCATTTCACCCTCCCTTTTTTAGAAGACCTAAAGTTAGAATTTGAAAATTTTGCTCACAATATAATAAAAATCTCCGCAGAATGCAAGGGGGGCCATCCATGATGGCGTGCCTTTTTCGGGTATCATTATAAATATGCCCGTGGTGGAAATCGACGGCAGTTATGGGGAAGGAGGCGGACAGGTCCTCAGGACTGCCCTGGCCCTTTCGGCCCTGCTGAAGAAGCCCCTCAGGCTCTACAACATCCGTGGGGGGCGCAGAAGGCCCGGGCTCATGGCCCAGCACCTGTGTTGCGTGCGCTCCCTGGCGGAGCTTACCGGGGCCCGGCTGAGGGGCGATGCCCTGGGCTCTCAGGAGCTTCACTTTGAGCCCGGGCCCACCCGGTGGGGAAGCTACAGCTTTGACATCGGCACAGCGGGGGCCACAAGCCTGCTGGTGCAGGCCCTGCTTCCGCCCCTGGCCTTTGCCGGCGGAGAAAGTCGCCTGCAGCTCTGCGGGGGCACCCATGTACCCATGAGCCCCCCTTTTGAGTTCCTCGCCCAGGTGCTCCTTCCCACCCTGGCGGGGCTGGGTCTTCAGGCCCGGGCCCAGTGTCGCCAGTGGGGATTTTATCCCCAGGGAGGGGGGCTCCTGGAGCTTAGCGTTCAGCCCGCCTCCTGTGTGCAGGCCAGGGACTTCACCCAGCGGGGCAGCCTCCTGGGGCTTGAGGGAGTTTCGGCCGTGGCCCGGCTGCCCCTCGGCATTGCCCAGCGCCAGAGGGATGCTCTCCTTGAGGCCATAGCTCCCCTGGAGGCCCACCTGAGGTGCCTGGAGGTGCCATCCCCGGGCCCCGGCACCTATGTGTTCCTTCTGGCCAGGTATGAGGGTGCCCTGGCAGGGTTTTCCGCCCTGGGGGCCAGGGGCAAGCCTGCCGAGGTGGTAGGCCAGGAGGCCGCCCAGGCCTTCCTGCAGTACCAGCAGGCCCGGGGGGCCCTGGAGCCCCACCTGGCAGACCAGTTGGTCCTCTACCTGGCCCTGGCGGAGGCCCCTGTGGAGCTTACCACCACGGCCCTCAGCTCCCATCTGCTTACCAACCTCTGGGTAATAGGCCGGTTTCTCCCCCTCAGGTACGAGACGGAGGGGCAGCCGGGCGGCCCGGGCAGGGTCAGGCTCCAGTGGGAGCGCCACCTTGAGGCCTGAGCGCAGGGTGCTCATCCTGGTAGGCCCTACCGGGGTGGGAAAGACCCGGGCCGCGGTGCTCCTGGCCCAGGCCCTGGCAACGGAGATTATCAGCGCCGACTCCATGCAGCTTTACCGAGGCATGGACATAGGAACGGCCAAGCCCTCCAGGGAACTCCTTCAGGCCGTACCCCATCACCTGGTAAGCATCCTGGAGCCCTGGGAGGGCTTCTCCGCGGGCCGGTTCCTGGAGCTTTCGGTGCCCATAATTGAGAGGCTTCATGCAGAGGGCAGGATTCCTCTGGTAGTAGGGGGCACAGGCCTTTATGTGAGGGCCCTTACCAGGGGACTCTTCAAGGCCCCTTCCCAGGATGCGGCCTTAAGGGCGGAGCTCCTTCAGAAGGAGGACAGGGAGCCGGGCAGCCTCTACAGGCAGCTCCAGAGGCTTGACCCTGCCACGGCCAGGTCCCTCAGCCCCTCGGACCTCAGGCGCATCGTGCGGGCCCTGGAGGTGTGCCTGAAGACCGGCATGCCCATGTCGGAGCTTAAGGAGCGCTTCACCAGGGCCCTGCCTTACCAGTTCCTGAAGGTGGGGCTTTCCAGGCAGAGACAGGAGCTTTATGGGCTCATAGACCAGAGGGTGGAGGAGATGCTCAGGGAGGGGTTCGTGGAGGAGGTCCGGGCCCTCATGCGCAGGGAGCTTTCCAGCACGGCGCTTCAGGCCATAGGGTACAAGGAGCTGATGGCCTACCTCAGGGGGGAGCTTCCCTACCAGGAGGCCGTGCGCCTCATTAAGCGCAACAGCCGCCGCTACGCCAAAAGGCAGATGACCTGGTTCAGGAAGGAGGAGGGCCTCAGATGGGTGGACATCACGGGACTTCAGCAGCCCCGGGAGGTCTTCAGGAAGCTGAAGGAGGCCTTGCGCCCATTGGGGCTTGAGCTTTGAGCCTTGCGGCCACCTCCGTCAGCACTACTGCGCAGAAGGCCCCGTAGAGAGCGCACGGGGGCAGGATGGGCAATACCGCCTTCAGGTTCGGGGCAGGCCACAGAGGGGCGGACCTCAGCAGGCCGTAAAACGCCGGACTCAGCGCTGCGGCCTGGAGGGCCGCCGCGGAGGCGGCCGCAGCACCCAGGGTTGCGCCCAGGCACCACCGCCTGCCCTGCAGTTGCCATAGCAGCCAGGCCCCTGCCAGGGCTACCACCACCCCTACACTGAGGGCGCTCATCAGGTGCTCGGCCCAGAGGGGCCCCCTGGGGCCCAGCACGGCCAGGGCTGCCGCAGGCTCGGCCCCCAGAAAGAAGGCCAGGAGATAGTACTTCTTCATTATTGCATGTATTCTACTACGGCGCCTTGCAATTTCCCTGTATAATCCTATAAGGTAAAAGCTAAACAAAAAGGGGAGGCCAAAGGGAATGTCGGCCAAGGCCACGGGTTTGCAGGACACTTTCCTGAACCAGCTCAGGAAGGAGAAGACCCCAGTGGTGGTGTACCTCACCAATGGCATCAGGCTCAAGGGGGTCATCAGGGGCTTTGACAGCTTCGTGGTTCACCTCAGGGGGCAGGGCTCGCAGCTCATCTACAAGCACGCCATAAGCACCATCATGCCCGAGGGCGAGTTCCACTTCCGGGAGGAGGAGTGAGCCGCAGGGCTCCCCTTCCCACGGTGGATGTCATCATTGAGTACGGGGGCGGAGTGGTGCTCATCAAGAGGAGGAATCCTCCTTATGGGTGGGCCCTGCCAGGGGGGTTCGTGGAGTACGGGGAGACCCTGGAGGAGGCCGCTGTGCGGGAGGCCAGGGAGGAGACGGGGCTGGAGGTGGAGCTCCTCAGGCAGATGCACACCTACTCCGAGCCTTCCAGGGACCCCAGGGGGCACACCATCAGCACCGTGTTCATAGCCAGGGGCAGGGGACAACTCAGGGCCTCCGACGACGCCGCCGAGGCCAGGGTCTTCAAGAAGGATGCCCTCCCCCCGCTGGCCTTTGACCACGGGAGGATCCTGGAGGATTACTTTCTGAGGAGGTACTGAGGACGATGCTTAAGGCCATGCGCAGGCATGCGAAGTACTTCTACTTCCTTTTCGGCCTGGTGATCGTGTCCTTTGTGCTCTGGGTGCCCCAGATGGGGGATGAGCAGGGTCAGGGCCCTGTTCCCCTGGCCAGGGTGGGCCAGGAGGAGATAAGCCTCAGGCAGTTCTGGCTGGCCTACGACCGGGCCGAGGAGGCCATGAGGGACATATACAGGGAGGAGTTTGACGAGCAGATGCGGCAGCGCCTCAGGGAGCAGGTCCTTCAGGAGCTGCTCACCGAGGCCCTCCTTTACCAGGCCGCCCTGGAGCTGGGCCTGAGGGTCTCGGAGCAGGAGCTACAGGAGGCCATCCTGAACGAGCCGGCCTTCATGCGGGATGGCGTCTTCCGAAAGGACATATACTTCAATGTGCTCAGGCTCAACCGCCTGAGCCCCGCCCAGTACGAGGCCCTCAAGCGCAGGGAGCTCCTGGTGCAGAAGATGCGCCTCCTGATTACCGAGCCTGTGAAGCTGACCCCCCAGGAGCTTGAGGCCCTGAAGGGCGAGCCCGAGACCATAGGGCTCCTGCAGGAGGCCCTCCTGGCCGAAAAGAGGCGGGCTGCCGTGCAGTCCTTCCTCCTGGGCCTGCGCAAGAGGCTTCCCGTGGTGGTAAACGAGGAACTCATCTCCTGAGCTATGCTGTCCAGGCTGTGGGCCTTCTTCAGCAGGAGGGTGTTTGTGGTGCCCTCCAGGCAGGGGCTCTTCAACCAGTACAGGGACGATGTGCCCGGACTGGACGTCCCCGGGGGGCATCTCATAAGGAGGCAGAACCTCAGGAGCTACCTGGGGGGCCTGGAGCTTCCCCCCCGGGCCCTGGTGGTGGGCGAGGCGGCAGGGCCGTGGGGCTGCAGGTTCTCGGGGGTGCCCTTCAGCTCCGAGAGGCAGCTTCGGGACGAGGCACTGCCCTTCAGGGGCAGGCCCTCAAGCCTGCTGGAGCCTCCGGCCCTGGAGCGCTCGGCCACGGTGTTCTGGTCGGTGATGAGGCCGCATTACAGGCACTTCTTGCTTTACAACGCCGTGCCCCTGCATCCTCACAGGCCGGGCGAGCCCCTGAGCATCCGCCGGCCCAGCCAGAGGGAGGTGAGGGAGTTCGTCCCCCTGCTGGAGGAGCTCCTGGAGCTCCTTGCTCCCCCCCTGGTAGTGGCCGTGGGCAGGGTGGCCCAGGAGGCCCTTCAGGAAGCCGGGGCCGGCCCGGTCTATGTGCGCCATCCCTCCCAGGCAGGCGCCAGGGCCTTCAGGGATGGAATGTCTAAACTCTTCGCTTGACATCGGAAGTCCCTCCATGGTATTACTTATTGGCTTTTTTGACCCTATTTCTGCAAGGAGAGGGTTTTTGTCTCTATGCCGCTTCCTACTTTTGAGCGCGGGGTTCATCCGCCTGAGCGCAAGGAGCTTGCGGCTTCAAAGCCCATAAGGCCCATGAAGGAGCTGCCCCAGAGGGTGGTTATCCCCCTGAGCCAGCATGCCGGAGCCCCGGCCAAGCCCGTGGTGCAGGTCGGCCAGGAGGTAAAGGTGGGCACCCTGCTGGGTGAGCCCGGGGGGTTCGTTTCTGCAGCGGTGCACAGCTCCGTCTCGGGCAAGGTGGCGGCCCTGGGGGAGTTCCTCCTTCCCACGGGAAGGCTGTCGCAGTGCGTGGTGGTGGAGGCAGACGGCAGGGACGAGTGGGAGGCCCTTCAGGAGACCCCCAACTATCTGGACCTCCCCCCGGATGAGCTCAAGGCGCGCATAAGGGCCGCAGGCATCGTGGGCATGGGCGGGGCGGCCTTCCCCACGGCGGTGAAGCTCTCCCCCCCGAAGGAAAAGCCCATTGATGTGGTGATTCTCAACGGGGCCGAGTGCGAGCCCTACCTGACGGCCGACCACCGCCTCATGGTGGAGCGCCCCCGGGAGGTCCTGGAAGGCCTGAGGATAATAATGAAGGTCCTGGGGGTGAGGAAGGGCTTTGTGGGCATAGAGGCCAACAAGCCCGATGCCCTCCAGGCCATGGAGCAGGTCGCCCGGGAGCACCCCGACGTACAGGTCTGCGCCCTGCAGGTCAAGTACCCCCAGGGGGCCGAGAAGATGCTCATAAAGGCCCTCACGGGCCGGGAGGTGCCTCCCAGGGGGCTGCCCATGGATGTGGGCGCCGTGGTGCAGAATGTGGGCACCGCCTTGGCCATCTACGAGGCGGTGCACCTCGGAAGGCCTCTCGTGCAAAGGGTGGTCACCGTCACGGGGGAGGGCATAAAGGAGCCTTCAAACCTGCTGGTGAGAATCGGCACCCTGGTCAAGGATGTCCTTCAGGACTGCGGGGGGCTCAAGGAGGAGGCGGTCAAGGTACTGGCCGGAGGCCCCATGATGGGCTTCGCCCTGGGCAGTCTGGAGGTGCCGGTGATGAAGGGTACCTCGGGGCTCCTGGTGATGTCCCAGGCCGAGGTAGTGCATACCGAAAGCTTCCTGCCCTGCATTCGCTGCGGCCGGTGCGTGGACATATGCCCCATGGGCCTCATGCCCTCCATCCTCAGCGTGCTGGCAGAGAAGGGCCGCTACGAGGAGGCCAAGGAGTACAATCTCTTTGACTGCTTTGAGTGCGGCTCCTGTGCCTTCGTCTGCCCCTCCCGCAGGCCCATAGTGCAGCTGGTCAGGCTGGCCAAGTCCCAGGTGAAACCGTGAGGGAGGGCCCCAGATGGCAGTAGAACAGAGGCCCCTGGTCGTCTCCATAAGCCCCCACATCCGCACCGAGGAAAGCGTAAGCAGGATAATGTGGAGCGTGAACCTGAGCCTCCTTCCTGCCCTCCTGATGGGCCTTTACTACTTTGGCCCCAGGGCCCTGTGGGTGGTGCTCCTGAGCATTGCCGGAAGCCTCTTTAGCGAGTGGTTCGTGCAGCGCCTGGCCGGAAAGCCCGTAACGGTCTCCGACGGCAGCGCCTTCCTAACGGGGCTGCTTCTGGGGATGAACCTTCCCTCCACCGCCCCTTTCTACATCCCCTTGATATCTTCCGTTGTGGCGGTGGCCATAGCCAAGCAGCTCTTCGGGGGGCTGGGCTACAACATCTTCAACCCGGCCTTGGTGGGCCGGGCCTTTGCCCTCATTACCTGGCCCAGGGCCCTGACCACCTGGGCGGAGCCCACCGCTGCCTTCCTGGCCCTGGACGCCAAGACCACCGCCACCCCCCTGGGGATACTCAAGGAGGAGGGAATGGCCGAGCTCCTGGAGGTCTTCGGCACCAAGGGCAACCTCTACTTCCAGCTCTTCATAGGCCAGAGGGCGGGCTCCATAGGGGAGACCTCCGCCATAGCACTGCTTGTCGGGGCGGGCTTTCTCCTGGCCAGGCGCTACATCACCTGGCACATACCCCTCAGTTATCTGGCCACGGTGGCCGTGCTGACCTGGGCCCTGGGGGGCAAGGACCCCGAGACCGGCAAGTTCGTCCTCTTTGCCGGCGACCCCATCCTGCACCTTCTCAGCGGCGGCCTCATCCTGGGGGCCTTCTTCATGGCCACCGACTATGTCACCTGCCCCATCCTCAGGAAGGGACAGATAATCTTCGGCGTAGGCTGCGGGGCCCTCACGGTCCTCATAAGGCTGTGGGCGGGTTATCCCGAGGGCGTGATGTTTGCCATTCTGCTCATGAACTGCTTTGCCCCCCTCATAGACAGGGCGGTCAAGACCAGGGTGTTTGGCACCCCCCGGGAGGCCAGGAAATGACCCCCCGGGAGATTGCCCGCATAACCCTGACCCTGGTGCTCCTCTATGTGGTGGCCGGGGTGCTGATGGCGGCGGTATACTCCAAGACCTCCCCCATAATCTACCGCAAGGCCGAGGAGGAGAAGCGCCAGGCCCTTCAGGCCCTCATGCCCATGGCCAACGCCATAGACAAGCTGGGCGACTGGTACCCCCATGAAAAACATGCCGAGTACTTCGTGGCCAAGAAGGACGGCCAGGTTATCGGCTATGTGGTGCAGAGCTTCGGAAAGGGCTACTCCAGCTACATAAATGTGCTGTTTTCCGTGGACACCGACCTGGTGATTCAGAAGATAGACATCCTCCACCATGCCGAGACCCCCGGGCTGGGCGACGAGATTGAGTACGACTGGTTTAAGCAGCGGTTCGTAGGAAAGAGGAAGGAGCAGCTGAAGGTACTGAAGGTGCCCACGGAGGAATACATCCAGGCCATCACCGGGGCCACCATCTCCACCCGGGCAGTGGCCGAGGACGCCATAAAGGGAGGCATAGAGTTCCTGGAGCAGGTCCTGAAGGAGGGCCTGCCGGAAAAACCACCCACGGAGGAGGCAGGACATGGCAGTGGCGCTTCCGCAGAGAAGGATTAGCTACATCCAGATACTGAAGGACGGCCTGTTCAAGGAGAATGTCATCTTCAGGCTGGTCATCAGCCTCTGCCCTGCCATAGCGGTGACCACCAGCATCCGCAACGGCTTCCTCCTAGGGGTGGCGGTGGTGTTCGTGCAGGTGATGGTCAACACCACGGTAGCCCTGCTGAGGCCCATAATCCATCCCCGCATAAGGCTTCCCATTTTCATGCTCATCATCTCCGGCTGGGTGACCATCATAGACATGATCATGGCCGCCTACGCCAGGGCCGCCTACAAGGAGATAGGCCTGTACATCCAAATAATAGTGGCCTTCGCCTCCATCCTGGCCAGGGCCGAGATGTTTGCCAGCAAGAACAAGCCCCTGCCCAGCTTCTTTGACGGCCTGGGCTCCAGCCTGGGCTTCCTGGCGGCCCTGGTCTGCATCAGCTTCTTCAGGGAGCTGCTGGGCAAGGGGCAACTGTTGGGCATGACCATAGTTCAGGCCAAGCCCCTGCTCATCTTCATAATGCCCACCGGGGGGTTCCTGGTGGTGGGCCTGCTCATGGGTCTGTTCAACTGGATAGACATTCGCTTCTACGGCGGCAAGGGCGCCGGGGGCGTCACAGGAGGGCACTGATGAAGGAACTGGGAAAGCTCTTTGAGCTGTTCATAGCGGCCTCGCTCATAAACAACTTTGTGTTCACCCGGTTTCTGGGCCTGTGCATATTCTTCGGCGTTTCCAAGAAGATGGAGACCGCCGTGGGCATGAGCATCACCTTCACCGCCGTGATGGTTATAGCGGCGGCCCTCAGCTGGGTGGCCTTCACCCAGGTGATGATCCCCTTTGACATCACCTTTCTTAAGATAATCATCTTCATCGGCATAGTGGCCGCCTTCGTGCAGGCTGCCGACACCATAATGCGCAAGGTGAGCCCAGGGCTCTACTACAAGCTGGGGGTCTACCTGGCCCTCATCACCACCAACTGCATCATCATAGCGGTACCCCTCATCAACGCCGGGGAGCGCTACGGCTTCCTGGAGAGCCTGTTCTTTGGCCTGGGCTCGGGGGTGGGCTTCGCCCTGGCCCTGACCATCATGGCCAGCATCAGGGAGAAGCTGGAGCTGGCCGATGTGCCCCGGCCCTTCAGGGGTATGCCCATCGCCTGGATAACCACTGCCCTCATAGCCCTGGCCTTCTCAGGCTTTGCGGGCCTCATAACCCTCTGAGATGGTATAATAGTTAGGAGGTGAGCCCAGGATATGTTTGAGCTCCTACAGACCATAAGGGCCCTTTTGGAGGCCCTTTTTGTTTCCCTTCCTCAGGCGGGCGTGGGCGGCGGCATAGAGGCCCGGCCCTCGGTGGATCTGGTTCAGACCATCAAGTTCACCGTTGTCTTCATTCTTGGGGTAGGGGCCCTGTTCGGCTGGGGCCTGGCCATGGCGGCCAAGCGCTTTGCGGTCAAGCGCGACCCCAGGATAGAGCAGGTCAGGGAGCACCTGGCCGGGGCCCACTGCGGGGCCTGCGGCTATCCGGGCTGCGAGCAGTATGCCGAGGCCGTAGTGCTGGAGCCCGATGTCCCCCCGAACCTGTGCACCCCTGGCGGGGCCCACTCGGCGGAGATGGTGGCCCTGATTACGGGCAAGAAGCCCGTGCCCAAGGAGCCCGAGTTTGCCCGCATCATGTGCCAGGGCGGCTGGAACAAGTCGGTAAAGCGCTTCAAGTACGAGGGGGTACAGGACTGCCGGGCCGCCATCCTGGCCGGCGGCGGCGACAAGGCCTGCCGCTACGGTTGCCTGGGCTACGGCACCTGCGCCAGGGTCTGCCCCTTTGACGCCATCACCATGACCGAAGAGCACCTGCCCTTCGTGGACATCACCAAGTGCACCGGCTGCCGCAAGTGCGAGCAGGCCTGCCCCACGAAGGTCATAGAGGTGCTTCCGGCCTCCAGGGAGGTGCTGGTGGCCTGCCACAGCAGGGACAAGGGGGTGCAGACCCGACGGAACTGCCAGGTAGGCTGCATTGCCTGCGGAAAGTGCGTCAAGGTCTGCCCCTTCGATGCCCCCAGCATCACCGACAACCTCTCCAGGATTGACCTGGCAAAGTGCAAGGTCTGCGGCCTGTGCGTGCCCAACTGCCCCACCGGGGCCATCAAAGAGTATATTCCCCACAGGCCCAAGGCCTTCGTCACGGACAAGTGCATTGGCTGCGGAGTGTGCATGAAGGTCTGTCCCGTGGATGCCGCCTGGGGCGAGAGGAAAAAGAAGCACACTATTGACCAGGCCCGCTGTATTGGTTGCGGCATCTGCACCGCTCGCTGCCCGGTACAGGCCATAGAGGGCACCTTCAACGCCCAGGAGGTTTTTGAGGCCGCAGCAGCTAAGCGGGCCGCCAGGGAGGCCAAGAAGGCCCAGGCCGAGGCGGCGGCAGCCTCCTGAGGCAGCCAAGAAGTACTCTAAAGGGGGAGCCAGGAGGCTCCCCCTTTTTCATTGGAGGGGCTTCAGGGCCCCTCCTCCTTGTGGGTGCTCACACCGAGCACCTTCCACAGGGGTCAGAACCCAAAGAGTCCCGTAAACAGCGCAACGGCTGCCACCAGGAGCACAGCCACCCTGGGCCCCGCCCCCATGGGGGCCAGCACCCCCAGCAGGGCCAGCCCTACCCCCAGGAGAATGCGGACGGCCTTGTCCAGCCCACCTACATTTCTCATCTGACCCTCCCGGTGAAGATGTAGTCGTTGTCCTTGGCCTTCTGGTGGCAGTCTATGCAGGCCTTCACTCTGCCTGCGGCCACGGGCTTGCCAGAGGGGTCGTACTGGGCCCAGAACCAGTCGCCTGCCCCGGGGTTGTAGCCCTTAACCTTGTACATCACGAACAGGCCCAGGAACTCCCGAGTGGCCGGAGAGTAGTTCTCCAGCACGATTATGGCCCCGTCGGCCAGCCCCTTCTTGCGCTTGATGCCCCAGTAGGCGGTGTCGTTCACAAAGGTGGTGGCCAACCCCAAGGGAGGCCGGGCCTCGTAGAGCCTGCCCTTTCCGGGCCACAGCCGCCAGGCCCTGTAGGGGTTGTTCAGCACTATGTACTCGTTCAGTGCCTCGGCATCTGCCGGCGGCGGGGGCACGAAGGTCTCCGACGGAATGATCTCGTGTATGCCCCAGGCAGTGGCGGAGACAAGCAGAGCCAGGCACACCACTATGGCCGTCTTGCCCTTCATAATTGCACTACCTCCTTTCAGAGTTTCTAAGGAGATTCTACTCCTCCTGGGGTGGTGGTCAAGGGGGAGTGCTGGGGTTCATTTTCTCTGGGGGGGCCTGGGCTCCTTCCAGTAGCGCTTCTTCCTGGGCATGTACTCCTGCTTGAGCTGGCCGTTGGGGTAGCTGTGGGGGTATTTGTAGCCCTGGCCCCTTCCCAGCTGTTTTGCTCCCGGGTAGTTGGCGTCCCTCAGGTGCTGGGGTACGGCCTGGGTGGGCTCCTGGGCTACATCCCTGAGGGCCTCCTCTATGGCCATGTAGCAGGCGTTGGACTTGGGCGCCAGGGCCACATAGAGGGCCGCCTGGGCCAGGGGTATGCGGGCCTCGGGCATGCCCACGAACTCCACCGCTCTGAGGGCCGAGGTGGCCACCACCAGGGCCATGGGGTCGGCATTGCCCACATCCTCGGAGGCGCAGATTACTATCCTTCGGGCGATGAAACGGGGGTCCTCACCGGCATACAGCATCTTGGCCAGCCAGTAGACCGTGGCGTCGGGGTCTGAGCCCCTCATGCTCTTTATGAAAGCGCTGATGGTGTCGTAGTGCTCATCCCCTTGCCTGTCGTAAAGCACCACCTTTTTCTGGATGGACTCCTCTGCTGCCTGAAGGTCTATGCGCACCGCTCCGTCCGCCCCCCTGGGGGTGGTGAGGACAGCCACCTCCAGGGCGTTCAGGGCCCTGCGGGCGTCCCCCTCGGCCATCCTGGCCAGGTGCCTGAGGGCCTCCTCCGAGGCCTGCACCCTCAGGGCTCCCAGGCCCCTGTGGGGGTCCTGGAGGGCTCGCCTCAGTAGCTCCAGGATGTGCTCCTCCCCCAGGGGCTTGAGCTCAAATACCTGGCTGCGGGAAAGCAGGGCGGAGTTCACATAGAAGAAGGGGTTTTCCACCGTGGCGGCAACGAGGACAAGGTTTCCCTCCTCTACATCCGGCAGCAGGGCGTCCTGCTGAAGCTTGTTGAAGCGGTGAATCTCGTCCAGAAACAGGATGCACCTCTGGCCAGAGCGCCGGAGCTTCCGGGCCTCGGCGATTACCTTCCTCAGCTCCTGCAGCCCGGCCGTGGCAGCGTTGAGCCAGTAGAGCCTTGCCTTGCTTCTGTGGGCTATCACCCTGGCCAGGGCGGTCTTGCCGGTGCCAGGGGGGCCGTAAAGGATAAGGGAGCTCAGACGGTCGGCCTCAATGGCCCTTCTGAGGAGCTTTCCGGGGCCCAGGATATGCTCCTGGCCCACATACTCGCTGAGGTCCCTGGGGCACATCCTGAAGGCCAGGGGCTCTTCCTTGAAAAGCTCCATTTATTCATACTTTACCCCCCGGGGCAGGGAAAAAGCAATTTTCCCCTTGACAAGGTCTTCTGCAGGGGCAGATAATTAGTGCCGTATTCTTGCCGGGGGAGTAGATGCAACGGAATTTTCTCCTTCTCAGTGCCGACCAAGTATTGCCCGGGCAACTGAGGGACTGGGTAGAGCCCTGGGGCTACCAGGTGCAGCACCGCCAGAGGCTTCCTGCAGGAGCCAGGGCACTTCAGTACGGGGCTTGGCCCGTGGTGGCGGACCTGAGGAGCCCTCAGGCCCTGCAGGACCTGAGGCGCCTGAGGGCCTACCATCCCGAGGCCCCCCTGGTGGTGCTCTCCAACGGCAGCGGCGCAGGGCTTCAGGAGCTGAGACCCCTGGCAGTGCTGCCCGAGCCCCTGAGGCCCGGGCCCGTGCTTCAGGCCCTTCGGAGGGCCTTCCAGGAGGTGTTCCTTCACAGGGAGCTCGGGGGCTTTCAGAGGGCCGAGGCCTCCCTGGTGGCCCACAGCCCCAAGATGAAGCGGCTGCTGGGGCTGCTGCCCCGGGCGGCCCGACGGGGCACGGTGGTGATACTCTGCGGCCAGCGGGGGAGCGGCAGAAAGCTCCTGGCCAGGGCCATCCATGAACGGGCCATGGGCTGCTGTGCCCCCTTCGTGGTCCTCAGGGAGGAGGGCCAGCTTCCCCGGGCGGTTGAGGAGGCCAGGGGAGGGAGCCTCCTGGTAGAGTGCTCCGAGGCCCTGAGCAGCCAGGCCGTAGGGGCCCTCCAGGGGCTTCAGGCCGAGGGGCTCCTCAAGTGGCCCTCCCTGGAGCGTCCCTTCAGGGCTGAGCTGAAGCTCATGCTGAGCCTCCCCGAGGGGGCCAGTCCGCCCCTTAAGGGACTGCTGCTTCAGGTGCCCCCCCTGAAGGACAGACGGGAGGACATCGTGCCCCTGGCAGAGCTGTTCCTCCGAGAACTCTGCAGTGTCCTTCAAAGCAGGCCCAAACACCTCAGCCCCAAGGCCAAGGAGCTCCTCCGCGGCCGCCCCTATGAAGGCAATGTGAAGGAGCTGAAGGACCTGGTGCACAGGGCATACTTCCTCAGCCAGGGCCCCAGGATAAGGGCCGCCGATGTGATGGAGCCCAACCCACTGAGGCGTTTCAGCTTCAGGGAGTTCCTCCATGAAAAACTCAGGGGCTACCTAGGACGCCTGGGCAACCTGAAGGGGGGCTCCAGGCTGTACGAGACCGTCCTTGGCGAGGTGGAGCGGGCCCTCATAGAGCTGGCCCTCAAGGAGACCAAGGGCAACAAGCTCAGGGCCGCCAGGGCGCTGGGAATAACCCGCAACACCCTGAGGGCCAAGATGAAACAACTGGGCCTTTCCTAAAGCCTGGCGTCCCTGAGGGCCTCCTGGCATCCACAGCCCCTTTTGCCGGGCAGATGAGCCAGGAGCCCCAAGACAAGCCCCTGGATGTCCCGGCTGCGCTGTCTCATCATCTGGAGCACCTCGGTGGTGCTGAGCCGCTTCTTCTTTATCCCCGCTGCCCAGTTGGTCACCACGCACACCGAGACATAGCAGAGCTGAAGCTCTCTGGCCAGGGCGGCCTCGGGCATGGCCGTCATGCCCACCAGGTGGGCCCCCAGGCGCCGGAAGGCCTGAATCTCCGCCCCGCTTTCCAGCCTGGGCCCCTGGGTGCACACATAGGTGCCCCCCAGGTGTATCCTCAGGCCCTGGGCCTCGGCCACCTGGGCCAGGAACTCCCTGAGCTCGGGACAGAAGGGCTCGGTGAAGTCTATGTGCACCACATCTGGGCCGTCGTAGAAGGTGCCCGCCCGCCCCCCCAGGGTAAGGTCTATCACCTGCTCGGGCAGCACCAAGGTGCCGGGCTCAATGCCCAGCCCGCCGACCGCGTTTACTCCCACGATGCGCTCCACCCCCAGCTCCCTCATCCCCCATACATTGGCCCGGTAGTTCACCTTATGGGGCGGTATGGAGTGCTCCTGCCCATGCCGAGGGAGAAACACCATCTGCCTTCCTTGGGCCTCCGCTATGGTGTAAGGCCCGGAGGGCTCTCCGTAGGGGGTGCGCACCTCCTCCTTGCCCACCAGCCTGAGGCCCTCCATCTCGTAAAGACCGCTTCCGCCTATTACCCCCAATGAAGGCATGGTATAATATTTTTCACAAAAACCCCCGAGGAGTAAAGAAAGAAGCCTTTGATTGACCCCGAGCTTGCCCAGAAGGTCCTCAAGGAGCTCTACTTTCCAGGGCTTCAGTATGCGGAGCTCTTTGCCGAGCACACCACCGACTGCGCCATAAGACTGGAGGAGCAGAGGGTAGAGAAACTCCTTCAGAGCGCCGAGGTGGGAGTGGGCCTGAGGGTCATCCACGGGGGGCGCACCGCCTATGCCTACGGCAACGACCTCAGCCCCAGGGGCCTACTGGGCCTCGCCCGGACCCTCCTGGCCGCCCTCAGGCAAGCCCCCCAGGAGGCGGAGCTTCATTTAGGACTTAGCCAGCGGCCTCCGAAGGCACATCTGGCAATAGAGGAGGACCCCCAGGCAGTAGAGCTTTCCCGGAAGGTGGCCCTCCTGAAGGAGGCCGATGAGGCGGCCAGGGAGGAAAGTCCCCTGGTAAGCCAGGTGGGCGTGAACTATCGGGACTACACCCAGCGGGTCTTTATCGCCTCCTGGGAGGGCTTCTGGGTTGAGGACGAGCGCCGGCAGTGCCTGCTGGCCGTCCAGGTAGTGGCCCAGAAGGACGGGGTGCTTCAGAGCAGCTATGAGCCCGTGGGAGGCACCCGGGGGTTCGAGCTCTTCCGGACCCACCCCCCCCATGAGCTTGCCCGCAAGGCGGCCCGGAGGGCCGCCTTGATGCTCAGGGCCCCCAGGGCTCCGGGGGGCAGGATGGCGGTGGTGCTTTCCTCCCAGGCCGGCGGCACCATGATACACGAGGCCGTGGGCCACGGCCTGGAGGCCGACCTGGCCCAGGAGGGCCTGTCGGTATACTCGGGAAAGCTGGGCCAGAAGGTGGCGTCGGAGCTCATCACCGTCCTGGACGACGCCACTCTCAAGGGTCAAAGGGGCTCCTTGGTCTTTGACGACGAGGGCACCCCCGGGCAGCGCACCGTGCTCATACAGGAAGGGGTTCTGCTCAGCTATATGCACGACAGGCTTTCGGCCCTCAAGGCGGGGGCCCAGCCTACGGGGAACGGCCGGAGGCAGTCCTACAGGCACCGGCCTATCCCCAGGATGACCAACACCCTCATCGCCCCCGGCAGCACCGAGCCTGAGGAAATCATCCGGGCCACCCCCAAAGGCCTGCTGGTCAAGAAGATGGGCGGCGGGCAGGTCAACACCGTAAGCGGGGACTTCGTCTTTTACGCCGAGGAGGCCTACATCATAGAGGGTGGCCGGGTGGGCGAGCCCGTCAGGGGCGCCACCCTGTGCGGCAACGGCCCCCAAGTGCTGAGAGAGATTGACATGGTGGGCTCCGACCTGGGCTTCTCCATAGGCACCTGCGGAAAGGATGCCCAGGGAGTGCCGGTCGCCGACGCCCAGCCGACCCTGAGGGTACCCCAGCTGGTGGTGGGCGGGGCCCTGTAGAGTGTGGCAAACCTTCAACATGCTGTGAGGCTGGCGCCACACCGTAGGAATAAAACCCCTTTTGAAATAGGGATATTATGTCATGGCACCGTTATTGCAACCTGAGCCTAGGGCATGAGACAGCAGCACACCATAAGGGCCGAGGTGCGCATCGAGGGCATAGGGCTTCATACCGGCAGGCCCTGTGCCGTGCTGCTGAGGCCTGCGGCCCGGGACACCGGGGTGGTCTTCGTGCGCAAGGGGGTGAGGGTGCCTGCTACCCTCAAGGCGGTGGCCGAGAGCGCCTTCTGCACCACCTTGGCCGAGGACGGGGTAAAGGTCAGGACGGTGGAGCACCTGCTGGCCGCTCTGGCGGGCCTGGGGGTGGACAACCTCCTGGTGCAGGTGCAGGGCCCCGAGATCCCTATCCTGGACGGTAGTGCCCAGGGCTTTGCCAGGCAGATACTGCAGGTGGGGCTGGCCCCTCAGCGCTCCCCCAGGCCCCACCTGGAGATACTTCGGCCTTTCGCCTTCAAGGAGGGCCATGCGGAGTTCTATGTCCTGCCCTATCCTGGAAGGCGCATAACCTATGTGGCTCACTTCCCCCACAGGCTCATGGGCCTGAGGCAAATGAGCCTGGAGCTCACCCCCCAGAGCTTTCTCAAGGAGGTGGCCCCGGCCAGGACCTTCGGGTTCCTCAGGGATGTTCAGCGTCTCAGGGCCAAGGGGCTGGCCCGGGGGGGCTCGCTGGAAAACGCCGTGGTGTTCAGCGAAACAGGGGTGCTCAACCCCGGCGGGCTGAGGTTCCACGACGAGTTCCTCCGACACAAGCTCCTGGACTTCCTGGGCGACTTGAGCCTCCTGGGCTTTCCCATCAGGGGCTACATCCTGGCCAAGCGCACCGGGCACAAAAGCAATGTCCGCTTTGCCCAGGCGTTGCTTCGGGCCCAGGAGGTGTGGCAGGTCAGGACCTCGCCCGAGGAAAAGGAGGAAACCTCCAGGCTCAACTACCTGAGCCAGGCTTAGGAGAAAAGCAGGACCCGCAAGAGCAGGTGGGGTGGGAGAGGGCCCTTGATTTTTCCCTCTCCCACCCCGAGCTTGCCTTATTTTTTCTTCTTGGCGGTGGTCTTCTTGGCAGCGGCCTTCTTGGCGGTGGTCTTCTTGGCAGCAGCCTTCTTGGCGGTGGTCTTCTTGGCAGCGGTCTTCTTGGCGGCAGTCTTCTTGGCGGTGGTCTTCTTGGCAGCAGCCTTCTTGGTGGTGGTCTTCTTGGCAGCGGCCTTCTTGGTGGCAGCCTTCTTCTTGGTAGCCATCAACTCACCTCCTTTCCCCGGCCGCCCCCCAGGAGGGCGGCCAAATTTAAACCCTGCCCAGGAGGTTTATCCTCTTGGCCCTGAGGACCTGGGCCAGTTGGGCATCCCTCCTGGAGCGCCTCCTGCTGAAGTCCTCTCGGCTTACCTGCTTGAGCCTCAGGCGATAGCCGAATCGGCTGGCCAGCCGCCTCAGCTCGGCCGCATCGAGCTCCCGGCCGCCTATCACAAACAGGTTCACCGTCTTGACATCCCTGCCCTCGGCATAGGGGCCCCAGATGAAGGCAGCCTCCACCCCGTGGGCCCTAAGCACCGCCTTCAGGTTGCCTGCCAGCCCCAGGGACTTGGTAATGAGCCCCTGGAGCTCCGAAAACAGGGGGGATTCCTTGTTGGCCTGGAAGTAGCGGAGGTTGGCCACCTTCTGGCTTCGGAGAATGCCCATCTTCTCCAGGTTGTCCAGCTCCCTCTTGACTGCCGAGGGATTCTTCCTCAGGAGCTTGGCCACCTCCCGGACATAGAACTTCTCCTCCGGGCTCTCCAAAAGGAGCGACAGCACGTCGGCCCTCACTCCCGATGAGAACAACCTCTTGAGCATCAGCTTAGAATTTAATACATAATTCCAAATATGTCAACAGAAAAATCAATTCAAAGAACGATAGGTGAATTTTTAAGAACGATTCAATTGAGGCAACGATTGTGTCCTTATCAGCTCTCTGGCTTGCTGGAGGTTCCTCAGGTCGTCCCTGTCGTTTCTTCGGGGGGTCTCCAGTATGACGGGCACCTGGGGGTAGGCCTGGAGCAGGGCCCTGAGCCCCTCAAGGCCTATGTGCCCCCGGCCCAGGTGGGCGTGCCGGTCTATGCCCGAGCCCAAGGGGGCCCTGGAGTCGTTCAGATGGATGAGCCTTACTGCCTCCGGGGGAAGCTCCTTGAGGAGGCTCCCGAGGCCCCGGGGGCTGCGGAGGTCGTAGCCCTGGGCAAAGGCGTGGCAGCTGTCCAGGCACAGGCCCCGGGCACCCACCTCCTGGGCGAGCTCAAGGAGTGTGCCCGGGCTGGGCCCCTTGGCGGTGTTCTCCAGCAGCAGGCCCACCCTGAAGGGGCCCTCCCGGAGGGCCTCCTTGAGGCAGGCCCTGAGGGCTGAAGGCTCCGGGCCAACATGCACGATGAGGTACTCGGCGGCCAGGGCCTGGGCCCTCTGAAGCTCTTTCCTGAGGAGCCACACGGAGCGTCTTCTTACCAGGGCACTTGAGCTTGCCAGGTGCACCAGGTAGGAGGCATGCACGCACAGGGGGCTCAGCCGTAGCTCCTTCCTCAGGGCCTGGAATCCCCTGGCCTGCCGGGCGCTTATGGGCCTGAGGGTCCAGCCCCTGGGGCTGTGGGTGAAGATCTGCACGGCGCTGCAGCCCAGGGCCTGGGCCCTCAGCAGGGCCCTGCTGAGCCCCCCCTGGATGGAGGTGTGCACCCCCAGCCTGCGGTTCTCCCCACCCATATCCCTATGCTACTATAAGGGAGCCACGGGAAGGAGGTGTGCGGTGGAGCTTTTCCTCTTTGGTCTGGTAGTGGGGGCGGCCCTTTCGGCCCTGGCCCTGGGGCTGTTCTTTACCAGGAGGCTTCAGGCTGCCGGGCAGGCCCTCCTTCAGGCCCAGCAGCAGAAGGCGGCGGCCGAGGCCAGCCTGAGGGAGCTGAAGGAGGTCCTGCAGAAGGAGCGCGACATGGAGCAGCGGATGAAGGAGGCCTTTCAGGCCCTGTCGGCCCAGGTGCTCAAGAGCAATTCCGAGGAGTTCCTCCGCAGGGCGGCCGAGAGTCTTCAGGCCGTTCTGGGCAGGGCCGAAGGAAGCCTGAAGGAGCACAAGGCCCAGGTGGATGCCGTCATAGCGCCTCTTCAGGAGGCCCTCAAGCGTTATGAGAAGCGCATTCACGACGTGGAGCTCAAGCACACCGGGCTGGATAAGCAACTGAAGATGTTCCTTCAGAGCCATCAAGAGCTTCAGCGCCAGCTTCAGGGCCTTACCACTGCCCTGAGGAGGCCCCATGTGCGGGGCCGCTGGGCCGAGGTGCAACTCAGGAGGGTGGTGGAGCTGGTGGGAATGGTGAAGCACTGCGACTTCAGCGAGCAGGTAAGCGTAAGTGCCCAGGGACAGCGGCTTAAGCCCGACATGGTGATTCACTTGCCAGAGGGAGGGCAGATTGTAGTGGATGCCAAGTGTCCCGAGGCCATCTACGACATCCATGCGGCCGAGACCGAGGAGGCCAGGGCCGAGGCCCTGAAGCGCCATGCCAGGAATGTGCAGGAGCATGTGAAGGCCCTTTCCTCCAAGGAGTACTGGAAGCAGTTTGAGCGGAGCCCCGAGCTGGTGGTGATGTTCCTCAGCGAAAGCTCCCTGGCCGCTGCCCTGGAGGCCTCGGCCGAGCTGTGGGAGCAGAGCGTGCAGAGCAGGGTGCTCCTGGCCACCCCTACCTCCCTGTTTGCCCTCCTCAGTGCCGTGGCCTATGCCTGGAGGCAGGCGGACCTGGCCGAGAGCGCCCAGGAGATCGCCCGGCTGGGGCAGGAGCTCTACGAGAGGCTCTACACCTGGACGGGCCACTTCAGGGAGCTGGGCGATACCCTCGCCAAGGCGGTCAGGACATACGGCAATGCCGTGGGCTCCCTGGAGCACAGGGTGCTACCCTCGCTGAGGCGCTTCAAGGAGCTGGGCATAGAGGGTAAGGACATCAGGCCCCTGGAGCCCCTCAAGGAGGAGCCCAGGAGGCTGTTCCTTGCTGAGGAATGAACATTAAAAAGGAGTTCAGGCGCCTCAGGGAACTTTACAGCTCCTACTGGGCCTCCAGGGTGCTTCAGGTGGCCGTGGCCTACGAGGTGTTTGAGCATCTCCAAAGGCCCTTGGGGCCAGAGGCCCTCTGCCGCAGGCTCGGCAGCTCTGAGCGGGCCACCCCGATGCTCCTGGATGCCCTGGTGGCCTTGGGCCTTCTGCGAAAGGACAGGGAGGGGAGGTACCAGAACGCCCCCATCAGCAGCAGGTTCCTTCTTAAGGCTTCCCCTTACTACCAGGGCCACATAATTCGCCATTCGGCGACCCTGTGGCACCGATGGGGCCATCTGGAGGAGGTCATCAGGACGGGCCGGCCCCCTCAGGTGGAGCGCGACCACAGGAGCTTCATCCTGGGCATGCACAGCGCCTCGGTGCTGAAGGCCCCCCAAGTGCTGAGGGCCATAGGCCTGAGAGGGGTGCGAAGGGCCCTGGACCTGGGCGGGGGCCCGGGTACCTACAGCAGGCTCATGGCCAACAGGGGCATTCAGAGTACCCTTCTGGACCTGCCCGAGACCATCAAGGTGGCCCGCCCCCTCCTGAGGGGCACCGGGGTGAGGCTAAGGGCAGGGGACTTCTTCCATACCTCCCTGGGCAGGGGCTACGACCTGGTGCTCATAAGCCAGGTGCTTCATGCCTACGGGGCCCAGGACTGCCTGAGGCTCCTGGGGCGGGCCAGAGAGGCCCTGGCGCCTGGAGGCAGGGTGGCGGTCCATGAGTTCTACATCAACCGGAGGCACACCGCCCCCCTCAGGGGGGCGCTGTTTTCAATAAACATGCTCCTTAGCACCCAGGAGGGCCGCTGCTACAGCCCCCAGGAGCTCAAGGGGTTTTTAAGGGAGGCCGGGCTCAGCCCCCAGGGGGAACACCGCCTTGAGGATACCGTGGTCATCACAGCTGCCAAGAAATAGAAAGGGGAAGGGCAACCCCGCTGCCCTTCCCTTTAAGGACAACCCCCTCGCAGGTCAGTGGGCCTTGGCCTTGGCCTCGGCAGGCTTCCTGGCCGGCTTAGTGGCCAGGTCGGTGAGGTAGCCTATGGCAGTGCCGAACACTGCCCCCAGCACAATGCTCACGGAGGCCATGCAGAAAAGCCCCAGCATGGTGCCCACCACCACGACTATCCGGGCCAGTATGGAGGGCTCCACTGCGCTGCCCAAGAGGTGCTTCAGCACCACCAGGCTACCGTAGCTGCCGAAGTAAAACCCCGGCACCAGACCGAAGATGAGGAAGGCGATGAACCCGATTGCCGCCCCTATCCTTCTTCCTATCCTTGCTGAAGTAGTCATCTTTCTCCGCACCTCCTTTCTATGGTTTTAAACCTTGGCCTTCTCCTCCTTGGGCAGCTTCACCGGCCTGAGGGCCTCAACGGCCAGGCCCACCAGCCAGCCGGCGGCGCTACCTGCCACTACGAACACCGCACCGGCAACCATCACGCCCAGGAGCATTCCTAGGGCTACTATCAGCCGGGGAAGAACTGCCGAGCTGACGGGATGGCCAAAGAGAAGCCCCGCTATGTTCAACCCCATTACCCCTCCCAGGAAGGAACCCGGAAGGAGCCCGAAAAGGGCAAACAGCGCCACCCCTACTCCTGCGCCCACCAGGGCTGCCTTATTTGCTATGGTCCTTTTCATCTGACCCTCCCTCCTTTCTATAGGCCTTTCGTCCTTCATTCTGCCCTTTATACATACAAGGACTGTGCCAACTATAACTTGTTGAAACAAAAGGATTTTCACTCCCACATCTTTTGCATCTCTGCAAAACTCCTGGCAGGGTTGCGATGAAGGCTGCGGCGGGTGTGTTAGAATAGATAAACTTCCCAAGGCAAGGAGAAAGGACCATGTTCAACATGAGGCCGGTGCAGCCCCAGCAGTTGAGCCTGCGGTCCCGCTTCAGGTTCCGCTGCTACAAGGGGATAAGTTGTTTCACTCAGTGCTGCTCCAACATAGACATCCTGCTTACGCCCTACGATGTACTGAGGCTCAAGAGGCGTCTGGGACTGAGCTCGGGGGAGTTCCTGGCCCGCTATGCGGTGGTGAAGGAGGACGAGAAGTCCTCCCATCCCTATGCCTTTCTAAGGATGGGGCCTCCGCCGGAAAGGCTCTGCCCCTTTCTTATAAACGCCCAGGAGGGCTGCAGGGTCTACTCCGACAGGCCCGTGAGCTGCCGCTACTATCCCGTGGGACAGGGCACCGCCAAGGTCAGCACCCCCGAGGGCAAGGTGGAGCATGAGGAGTTCTACTTCCTGGTCAGGGAGGAGCACTGCAAGGGCTTCCTGGAGGACACCGACTGGAGCATAGCCAGCTGGAAGGACGACCAGGAAGTGAGTCTCTACGAGGCCATGAATGCCCAGTGGAAGGAGATACTCATGCGGCGCAACCTCCCCGGGGTGGCCGAGCTGGGCGAAGGCAAGCGGGCCCAGTTCTTCATGGCCAGCTACGACCTGGACGCCTTCAAGAGGTACGTGTTTCAGAGCCGGTTCCTCCAGGTGTTTGACCTTTCCAGGGAGGAGGTGGAGACCCTCAGGCGCTCCGAGGAGGAGCTCATGAAGTTCGGCTTCAGGTACCTGAAGTTCCTCCTGGGGCTTGAGCAGACCTTGAGGGTCAGGCAGGAGGTGTTTAAGGGGAGGTCTCCGTCAGACCAAGGCTCCTCTTGAGCCAGGCCTCCAGGGCCTTTCCAATGGGGTACATGCCGGCTACATCCTGCCCCTGGCCTTCCTTGACGGCCTGCCACAGGAGCTCCTGGGGCACATCCTGCACCTCGGCAATGGTCTTTGAGCGCAGCTGATAGGTCTTCATCACCATGAGGGTGGGCTTGGGGCAGCCCGGGGCGTACTCCACATAGAACATGAAGCCCTGAGTCTCCTGGGCCACATCCTTGCCCTGCCCGGGATAGCGGGGCCGAAACAACACCTTAGGGGTCACATCCCACCTCAGGTGCTTGAGGAAGACGGGATGCCTCTTCAGCCTCTGGATGTCTATCTCCAGTACTTCTTGCATTCTGGGGCTTAGGCGCTATCCCAGGGGCCACCGCTTTCTCTTCGCCACCTCTTGATGGCCTCCTCCTTTACTTCCTCCAGCATCTGCTCCTTGGCCTCCTGGAGCCTTCTCAGGGGTAGCCTCAGGCGCCTGGCCAGCTTCTCCAGGGGGGTCTGTCCCTGGAAGTGCTCCTCCGCTATGAGCACCTTCAGGGCATCCTGCAGCACGGCGGCCTTCAGCTCCGGGTCCTCGCCCTGCAGAAGGCTGGCGGCCTGGGCGAAGCTCAGCCCCTGCGCCACGGCTGCCTTTACCTTCTGGAGCATCTCCTCGTAGCGTTTCTCTTCCGGGCTTTCAAGCCCTTCATACCATGCCTTGCTCATTCTCTAATCATATCATAGTTCACAAGGTGCCCGGGGCTTCGGGTGGAAGCTCCTCCTCATCAAAAGGCAGCACTCCCAGCCTCAGGAGGGCCTTCTGTACGGCCTTAAGGGCCCAGCGGTAGTCTACCTCCTTGCCCTGGAAGGCCTCCTCCAGCAGCTGGTCAAATCTCTGGTAGTCCAGCTCCTGGGGGCTCAGCAGTCCTGAGCGCACCAGCACCTGGTAGGCGGTCCTGTCGTCGGCCAGGTTCTCTGTCCCCTGGAGCCTCAGGCCCTGGCGCCTCCGGGGGCTTGCCAGGTAGTACTGCATGGCGCAGCTGAGGGCGTCCTGCAGGGTGGCCAGGCCGTGCTGGAGCTTTCCCTCCCTGAGCCTCCGCTTGGCAGAGCGCCAATGGAGTCTGGCCCTCAAGAGGGCCCCCTGCTCAGGGCCCAGGGCGTCCTCGTCTATGAGGCCGAAGTGAGGCATCTGTCTTGATTATATCAGGGCCGATGGCTGGGAAAAAGAAAAGGGGGGCGGGACAGCCCCCCTTTTGAGGAGAAACTCCTCCCCCTGTCAAATCTTGAAGGGATTTACGAAGAACACGATGAGCACCACCACCAGGGCGTAGATGCACAGGGACTCTATCATGGCCAGGCCTATGATGAGGGTGGTGGTTATCTTGCCCGAGGCTCCGGGGTTTCTGGCCACGCCCTCGCAGGCACCGCCCAGGCCCGAGCCCATCCCTATGCCTGTGCCCAGGGCGGCCAGGCCGATGCCCAGGCCACAGCCCAGCACCGCCAGGGCGTAGTAGAAGATCTTGTTGCCGGCCACCCCGGTGGCCTCCTTCGCCGCCTCCTCGGCAGCGAAGGCGACGCCGGCAGCCAGCACCAGGGCCGCCACCAGCAGCGCTACCGAAAGAACCTTCCTCATGACACTTCCTCCTTTCTCAGAATAAACATTCTCAGTGTGCCTCCTCTATGGCACCTGCTAAATAAAGCACCGAAAGAAGACAGAACACCAGGGCCTGCACCACGCTGACCAGCACCCCCAGGGCCAGGATGAAGAAGGGCACCACCGCAGGGGCCAGGATGGCCAGCACTATGAGAATTATGTGCTTGCCGGTCATGTTGCCGAAGAGCCGCACCGAGAGGGTAACGGGCCTGGCCAGATGCCCTATTATCTCTATGACGAATATAAGCATCATCAGGGGCAGGGCCATGAGGGAGCGCACCGGCCCCAGGAAGTGCTTTATGTAGCCCGGCCCGTGCACCTTGAGCCCGTAGTAGTGGGTGGCCAAAAACACCGGCAGGGCCATGGAAGCGGTGACATTTATGTCGCTGGTAGGGGCAGCGAAGCCTGGAATGAGCCCCATGAGGTTGCACACCAGGATGTAAATGAAGATGGTGCCCGTAAGGGGGATGAACCTGTCGCCCCAGGTTCTTCCCAGGCTCTCCCGATTGAGGTTCAGGATGGCCTCGGCCACGGCCTCCACGGCATTCTGGAACCCCCTGGGTACCAGGGCCATGGAGCCCCTGAGCAGGAGGGCCATGGCTATCAGCAGGAGGGAGCCCAGGAAGGCATAGGATACATAGTGGGGCACCACATGGGGGTCTATGAAAAGGTCCATCCAGGTGCTCTCGTGCATGGATAAAACCCCTCCTTGGGAAAAATCCTGAATATCTTACTTTAGGGTCGGGGTAAAGTCAAGAAATAGGTTTATAAGAAAATCAAATATTTTTACAGGGGCTTCCTGCAGAGCAGGAAGCGCACCTGTCCTGCCAGGTCCTCTTTGAGCTGTATGTCCCTGAGGCCTGCCTTCCGGGCCAGGGCAGCTGCCTCCTGCTGGCCGCCCAGCTCCAGGAGCAGCCAGGCCCCTGGGCGGAGCACCGAGGGGGCCTCCCGGAGGATGCGCCTTATGATGTCCAGGCCGTCGGGGCCGCCGTCCAGGGCCTGCCGGGGCTCCCAGAGGCTCACCTCGGGCTGAAGCCCCCGTAGCTTTCCAGTGGGCACATAGGGGGGGTTGCCCAAGAGGAGGTCGAAGCTCATCCCTCTGAGGGGCTCCAGGAGGTCGCCGTGAAGGAGGTGCACCCTTTGCTCAAGGCCCAGCTGCCGGAGGTTCAGCCTGGCCCATCCGAGGGCCTCCTGGGAGCACTCCGTGGCCCACACCTGGGCCAGGGGCAGTGCCTTGGCCAGGGCCAGGGCCAGGGCGGCCGAGCCCGAGCAGGGCTCGGCCACCTCTATGGGCCTGTCTTTTGGGGCCAGGGCCAGGGCATGCTGAAGCAGGAGCTCCGTCTCGGGCCTGGGGATGAGCACCCCTGGGCCGACGCGGAGCCTCAGGCCGGCGAAGTCCACCCAGCCCAGGATGTACTGGAGGGGTTCCCTCCGAGCCCTCCTGGAGGCGGCCTCCCTGAGACGCTCAAGCTCCTCTTGGCTCAGGGAGGGGTTTTCCCTGTAAAGGGCGGTCAGCTCAATCTGGAGCAAGCCCTGAAGCAGGGCCAGGGCCTCCCTCTGGGGCTCCTGAAGGCCTGCGGCCTGAAGCTCCCTGCTGAGCTGCCTCAGGGCCTCAAGCGCTCTCAACTTCCTTGAGCCGCTCGGCCTGGAAGTGGGCGATGAGGGCCTCTATTAGTTCGTCCAGGTGGCCCTGCAGCACCTCCTGGAGCTTGTAAAGGGTGAGGCCTACCCTGTGGTCCGTGACCCTGTTTTGGGGAAAGTTGTAGGTGCGGATTCTCTGGCTCCTGTCGCCTGTGCCCACCTGGGCCTTCCTGACCTCGGCCCGCTCCTGGGCCTGGCGCTGAAGCTCCATCTCGTAGAGCCTGGAGCGCAGCACCCTCAGGGCCTTCTCCTTGTTCTTCAGCTGGGAGCGCTCGTCCTGGCACTGCACTACCAGTCCCGTGGGAAGGTGCACCACCCTGACGGCCGAGTAGGTGGTGTTGACCCCCTGGCCCCCCGGGCCGGAGGCGCAGAAGGTGTCTATCCGCAGGTCCTTGTCCTGTATCTTCAGGTCCAGCTCCTCGGCCTCGGGCAGCACCGCCACGGTGGCCGCCGAGGTGTGGAGCCTCCCCGATGCCTCCGTCACGGGCACCCGCTGCACCCTGTGCACCCCGCTTTCATATTTCAGCCGGCTGAAGGCCCCCCGGCCAGAGATGCTGATGATGACCTCCTTCAGTCCCCCCAGCCCCGTGGGATGGCTGCTCAGGACCTCCACCTGCCAGCCCTTCTGCTCGGCATAGCGGCTGTACATCCTGAAGAGCTCCGCTGCGAACAGGGCCGCCTCTTCCCCGCCGGTGCCGGCCCGGATTTCCATGATCACGCTCTTTTCGTCCCGGACATCCTTGGGCAGGAGCATGAGGGTGAGCTCCCGCTCCAGGCGGGGCCTCTGCCTCTTCAGCTCCTGGAGCTCTACCTCGGCCAGGCTCCTGAGCTCCGCATCGGCTGAGCCCAGGAGGGCCTCGGCCTCCTGCATGTCCTGGAGGAGCTTCTCGTACTGGGCGAGCTTCTGCACCAGGCCCTGAAGCTCCGCCTGCTCCTTGGCCAGGCGCTGGTAGAGCTCCCTCTGGGCGTAGGTCTCGGGTCTGGCCAGTTGCTGGGTGAGCTCCTCGTAGCGCTCCTTTACCCTCTTGAGTTTCTCCCAAAGGTTCATTTCTGCATCCTCAGCACCGCCTTCAGGGCTGCCAGGGCTACCTGCATCTGCCCCTCGTCGGGCTCCCTGGTGGTGAGCCCCTGGAGGGCCAGCCCAGGGGCCACCAGCATGCCCCACAGTAGCCCCCCCTTGCCCCTGAGCCTGGCGCCCAGCCTCAGGAGCTCGTAGGAGCCCCCGGCCAGAAGGGGCAGAAGAAGCAGCCTGGCCAGGAGCTTACCCCAGAGGGGCCAACCCTGCGGTATAAGGGAAAACACCATTATGGCCAGCACCATTACAATGAGCAGAAAACTGGTGCCACAGCGGGGGTGGCGGGTGCTCATGGCCCTGAGGGCCTGGGGGCTGAGCTCTACCTTGGCCTCCAGGGCGTGGATGGCCTTGTGCTCTGCCCCGTGGTACTGAAACACCCTGCGCATCTCTGCCCACAGCCCTATGGCCCATACATAGGCCAGGAAGGCCCCCACCCTGAGGAGCCCGTCTGCCAGGCTGAAGCCCAGGGCGGAATGGGCCAGCCAGGGAATGAGCAGCCCCAGGAGCTTGGTAAGGTAAAGGGGCAGGGCCAGGAACAGTCCCAGGGCCAGGGCTACGGCCAGGGCTACGCTCAGGGACATCTTCAAGCCTCCGCCCGGGCCTTCCTCAGGGTAGGCCACCTGGGCGGAGTACTGAAGGGCCTTTATGCCCAGGGCAAGGGTCTGCCCCAGGGCATGGACTCCCCTCAGCAGGGGCAGCCGCCAGGGGGGGCGCCTGAGGGGCTCCGCCCTGAGCTGGATGCCCCCGTCGGGCCTCCTGACGGCTACAGCCCAGCCCCTGGGGCCCTTCATCATCACCCCTTCTATTACCGCCTGCCCGCCGATAAGCTCCATTCTGAAGACAAAAGGGGCAGGGACGGCTTCGCCAAAGCGGCGGCCCTGTCCCTGCCCCTCGCCTATCCCTTCTTCTGGTACTTCTTGCGGAACTTCTCCACCCGGCCCTCGGAGTCCACTATCTTCTGCTTGCCGGTAAACAGGGGGTGGCACTTGGAGCATATGTCCACCCGGATGTCGGGCTTGGTGGAGCGGGTAGTGAAGCTCTCCCCGCAGGCACAGACGACCATGGCCTCCTGGTACTTGGGATGAATCCCCTGCTTCAACTTTCCCCAGACCTCCTTTACGGTGATATTAAATTCTAAATTACCGGCTGCCCTTTTTGCAAATTCCTGCGCTCCCGGGCAGGCTCAGATGTTTTCCACCATCTCCCACACCCCGCAGGGGCACACCCCGGCGCAGAAGCCACAGCCGATGCAGCGCTCCTCGTCCACCTTGTACTGGAAGGAGCCGTCCTGGAGCTCCACCCTGTAGATGGCCCCCCAGTAGCAGGTGGCCTCGCACATGTGGCAGTCCCTGCAGGTGGCGCAGGAAAGACAGCGCTGGGCCTCCTCGGCAGGCCCACCGGGCTCCGTGGTGCAGGCCTCGTAGTACACCGTCTTTATCCGCTCGTAGGCGATGGGCTCCTTTATCTCGGGCATATAGTCGTAGTGCATGAGTTCCGAGTGAATCACCTCCGCCGCCTCCCTGCCTGCCCCTATGGCGTGGGTGACCAGGCCTGCCCTGGTGGCATCCCCTATGGCATAGACCTTGGGGTCGGTGCTCTGGTAAAGCTCGTTTACCTCTATCCAGCCTGCCTTGTCCCGGTGCACGCTCTGGGGCAGGAAGTCCACCAGGGGGGTCTCCCCTATGGCCACCACCACCAGGTCTGCAGGGAGGCTTGAGCCGTCGGTGAAGTAGAGCCTGCGCTCCTTGGGCTCATACCGCTGGGTGAACTTGGGCCAGAGTATCTTGGTACCCAGGCTCTGGGCCATCTCAAGCTCCTTGCCGAAGGCTGCCGGCCTCTGAATGTCCACGGCCACTACGGAGCGGGCCCCGCAGTGGAAGGCCTGCATAGCCACATCCATGCCCACATTGCCGGCCCCTATGACCACCACATCGGAGCCCTCCAGCTGGGGGGCCTGCCCCAGGTTTATCCCCCGGAGGAAGTCAAAGGCGGCCACGGTGTGCTCGGAGCCGGGAAACTTTAGCCTCCGGGGCTTGTGGGCCCCGCAGGCCACCACCACTACATCGTGTTCCTTGTAGATGCGGTCAAAGAGCCTGCGGTTGACCTTGCTTCTTAGGTGTACCCGCACCCCTATCTCCTGGAACCTGGAGAGCTCCTTCCTGAGCACCTCCTGGGGGAGCCTCTGCCGGGGAATGCAGAGTTGCAGCTTTCCGCCCAGCTTGTCCTGGGCCTCGTAGAGGTCCACCTGGTGGCCCTTCATGGCCAGGTGCCAGGCGGCCGATAGCCCCGCGGGCCCGCCCCCGATGACCGCCACCTTGTAGCCCGTGGGCGGGGCGGGCTTGGGGGCCTTGAGCTCCAGGGCCAGCTTGCCCAGCTGCTTTACATTGAAGGGGGCGTCAAACCGTCCCCTGGTGCAGCTCTGCATGCAGAGGTTGGGACATATCTCGCCGCAGACGGTGGCCGGAAGGGGACTGTAGCGGAGCACCAGCTCCAGGGCCTCCATGAGCTTGCCCGCCCTGATGAGCGCCGTCCTCTTGTGCGTGGGTATGTGGGTGGGGCAGTAGTAGGCACAAGGGGGGAGGTACTTCTCGTTGGCCCACACGGGCTTGTTCCGCCTGTCCTTGCCCGTGGTGATGTAAGGAAGCAGGGTGCGCTCGTGCTCCAGGTACTCGGCAAATATGCCCCCTTCGCCTACCTCCCGCTCCCAGGTCTCCTGGCGGAACTCGCTCATGGGCTTGCGAATGCGCCGCCAGGTGCGCTTCTCCGCAGGGGTGTAGGCTATGAGCTTCCGCCAGGCCTTCATGTCACTGGTGAGCTCCCGGTAGAACTGCATCCTGTCTATAGCCCTGAGGAAGGGCTTCATGTTCCGCCTGAGCCACTCCCAGTCCTCGGGGGTAAGCTCCAGGAGCTTCACATCGTTTTCGCTGAAGCCCTGAATGGGGCCCCGGAAGTATATGGTGCCGCCCACCATGCCCACGCAGGGGCGGTAGCCCAGGATGTTTTCAGGGTTTCGGGGCTCTACACCACAGACCACCGACACCCCCCCGGCCTTGAACTCGGCGAAGGAGTCGCCCACATCCCTGAAGTACCAGGACTGCGGGGGGTCGAACCTGGGGTTGTGCTTGGTGAGGGTGTCGCAGCGGGCCCCTCCCGAGCCCTGCACATACAGGACCCCCTGGGCCGCAGCGTTGAAGGCCCCGTTGGTGACGTCGCCCAGCACCGTTATCTTGGCCCCGCAGTTTATCCAGCCCACATCGTCGGAGGCACTGCCCTTGACGATTATCTCGGTGCCGAACATCCCCATGGAGCCCAGGCGCTGCCCCACCGGGCCCTCCACGATGACCTTCACGGTGTAGCCCCTGGGCCAGATGCGCCCCCCGATGCCGTGCTGCCCGTCGGCCAGGACATGTATCTCTCTGGCGCCCCGGCGCACCGCCTCCTGAATCTGGGCCTCCAGCACCCTGGAGGGCACCCTCCGGCCGTCCACATTGCCCCTTATAACGACCTTCCGCTTAGCAGGCATAGCTGATCTGTAGCCTCCTGGCCATGGCCTCGTCATCAATGCTCAGGCCGTCGGACATGCCGATGGGCAGCTCGGTGCTTCGGCCCATGGGGGCAAAGATCTTCTTCAGCTCCGTGTCGGCGGCCTTGAAGACCTCCACCACCCGCTCGGCCACCTTGTCGGCATCCAGGCGGCGGTACAGCTTGGGGTCCTGGGTGGTGATGCCCCTGGGACACCTGCCGGTGTTGCATATATTGCAACGATTGTACTCATCCCCCAGGCAATCTGCTGCCGCCTGCATGATGTACTTGCCGATGGAGACCGCCGAGGCGCCCAGCATGATGAGGGCGGCGGCGTTGGCCGCCAGGTTGCCCTTCTTGCCCACCCCGCCGGCCGCTATCAGGGGAAGCTCGTTCTGCTTTCCCTGCCGGACCAGGTCCAGGTAGCACTCCCTGAGGTTCGAGGCGATGGGGTGGCCCATCTTGTCCATGCTCACATTGTAGGCGGCCCCGGTGCCGCCGTCCTCGCCGTCTATGGACAGGGCGGCGGCGTAGGGATTGCGGGCCAGGTTGTTCAGCACCGCCCGGGCCGTCCTGGTGCCGGATATCTTGGGGTAGACCGGCACCCTGAAGCCCCAGGCCATGCTCATGGACTGGATCATCTTGGCCACCGCCTCCTCAATGGAGTACTTGGTCTGGTGCGTGGGTGGGGAGGCCAGGTCGACGAACATGGGCACTCCCCGAATGCTGGCGATGAGCTTCAGCACCTTGTAGCTCATGAGCAGCCCCCCGTCGCCGGGCTTGGCCCCCTGGCCGTACTTTATCTCTATGCCTGCCGGGTCCTCCACCATGTGGGGGAGGGCATGCACTATCTCGTCCCAGCCGAAGTAGCCCGAGGCTATCTGGAGGATGAAGTACTTCAGGAACCTGGAGCGCAGCAGCCTGGGGGGCATCCCCCCCTCGCCGGTGCACATTACCACGGGCATGCCCATCTCCTCGTTCAGGTAGGCCACGCCCATGGCCAGGCCCTCCCACATGGGGGGGCTCAGGGCCCCCACCGACATGCTGCCTATCATGATGGGGTATATCTCCCTGACGGGGGGGACGAACTCAGCGGGGTCAAGCTCCAGGGAGCCGTCCCGCACCTTCAGGGGTAGTTGCTCCGGCGGCAGGATCCTTCCCAGGAAGGTGCGGATGCGGAACTCGTGCCTGCCGGCATCCAGGGCCGGGTCGGTAAGCATGCTTATGCGGGTGAACTTCAGTCTCTCCAGGGTGCCCGGGGCGGGGTCGTTCCTTCGGCCGCCCCGCTTGTAGGCGTCGCCCCCCCGGTTCTTGTAGAAGAGGAACTTGTGCTGGGGATTGAACTGGGGCTCTATGGCCTCGTTGGGGCAGACCAGGCTGCACATGGCGCAGCCGGTGCAGTAGCGCTCAATCTCGGTGACCTGCCGCACGATGTGCTCCACCCTCCTTGTGGCCTGGGGGGTGGGGTTGGGCCCCTCGGAGAAGACCACCCGCTGGAGCCTCACATCTGGCACGATGGCCTTCATGGGGCAGACGGCGGTGCAGCGGCCGCACCGCTTGCACCGGTCGTCCCTCCAGTTAATCACATAGGGGAAGTCCTTTAGCGTAAGCTGGTGGTTGTGGTCAAGAACTGGCCGTGCAGTTGGTTCCATACCTTCACCTCCTGGGCCCCGGGGGGCACGATCACCATGTCGTACTTCATGGGGAAGATGTCCTCAGAGCGCTGTCTCTGAGGCACCGCCCTGTCCAGGCCGCATTCCTCGCTCATGAGGGCATAGCGGCCGGGCACGCCCCCCACGACGCCGGGCCTGAGTTTCTTGGCGTCCTGCACCATGAAGCAGGTGCCATCGGGGATGCAGCCTATCACGCAGTTGGGCCCGTCTATGGTAAGCATCCTGAGGGAGGCCCTCAGGAGCTTGAGGGCCTCGCCGTCGGGCCTGCCCTGCATCTCCTCGGTCTTCAGCGGGGTTATCACATCCTTGTAGTAGTGAAGCGGAAGCCCCAGCCTCTTGTGCATGTAGTGCAGTATGTGGGTGAAGACCTCGCTGTCGGAGTTGTAGCCCATGTAGCCCGGAAAGCCCCTGCTCATGAGAAACTCCCTGATGGGCACGAAGGCAGTGTTTTCGCCGTTGGTCATGCTCAGGTAGCCCTGGATGAAGAAGGGGTGGCAGGCGTAGAGGTTTATGGCGTAGTTGGTGTTCTGCCTACCCTGGGCGAAGATTATCTTGGCCGAGAGCTCTCCCCTGTCCAGGCCGAAGAACTCGGCCAGGCTCAGGGGGTCGCCCACCTCCTTCAGCACCAGCACATCGGGCCAGAAGGCAAAGACCACTATGGACTCGTCGGCCTCGCCCATGCGGCGCAGGGCCAGGCGGGTTCGAAGCAGCAGGTCTTCTACCTCCTCCTGGGGCCTGTCCTGGTACTGGGGCGGCAGCTCGTAGAACTTGGCGAAGTAGTAGTCCCGGGCCTGCACATCCGGCCTGGGCCTCACCGTGGGGCTCCACATGTGCACCTCCTTGAAGCCCTGCTGCTGCATGTACTCCTCCAGGGCCCTGTAGCCCTCCCTGGAGGCTATGCCGGAAAGCACCGGGTAGTGCTTGAGCTCCGTGGCCCAGCCGCCCAGGTCCTTCAGGATGAGGCCCATGCCGGAGCCGTCGTGGCCCTCCTTCATGGTCTCCAGGGCCAGGACATTTTCCATGGGGCTCAGGTACCGAGCCGATGTTATGGCCGCCAGCCGGCACATAGGCCTTTCGTGCGCCTCCTTAGGAGATTTTGTCGGCAAACAGTTGCCGTTAAGATTATCTTAAAAACTGCTCCCCTGTTTTGTCAAACGAGGGATTTCAATTCTAACTTTTTTTCTCCAGGGCTTTCAAGCCTTTGCGGGTATGGAGCACTCTCTGTAGCACGGTAAGTGCACCCAGGAGGAAGGCCAGCCAGAGGGCGGGGTAGATGAGGCCGGTGATGGCCCCTGCGGCCAGCAGGACCACCCTCTCGGGCCGCTCCATGAGGCCCACGGCGCAGCTGACCCCCAGGGCCTCGGCCCTGGCCCGGCTGTAGCTTATGAGCAGGGCCGTTAGCAGTCCTGCCATGCTGAGGGCCACCCCCAGGGGCTCGGCCCTCAGGTGGTAGGCCAGGGCGAAGAACAGGAAAGCGTCGGAGCAGCGGTCCAGGACGCTGTCCAGGAAGGCCCCGAAGGGGCTCTCCTGGCCCTTGGCCCTGGCCACCATACCGTCCAGCATGTCGAAGGTCCCGGCCAGGAGCACCAGCACCCCTCCCCAGAACAGCTCCTGGGCCAGCACCAGGGCGGCCACGGCGCTGAGGACAAACCCTAGGGCGCTCAGGAGGTTCGGGCTGAGGGGGATGGCCTTCAGCAGGGGGGCCAGGGGCCTGTCCAGGAAGTGGCCGAAGCGGGCGCCTATCAAGGGTGGCGCTGGGGCAGGTCCTTCCTGCCCCTCTGGTAAAGCAGCCTGGCTATCTCCTCCAGGGAGATGTTGAAGTCCCTGATGAGCCCCTCCATGGAGTCCTCGCAGTAGGCCAGGAACTTCCTCCATATGCGGTGCACGGTGTCCTTGTCCATTCTGAGGCGTCGGGCCGTCTGGCGGAAGCTCATGCCCTGAAGGAGGCACCTGAGGACCTCCCTTACCTTCCTCTCGTCGGTGTGGAGCCGGAAGAAGAACCTGAGGCGCCGCTCGGAAAACCTCAGCCCGCAGCTTCGGCACTTGAGGAGGCGCCTCCTGGAGGGCCCGTAGTAGTCCACCACCACGATGTTGCCCCCCGCGGGCCTGCCGTACTGGGGGCACTGCCGATTGGGGCAGAAGAGGCCGCGCTCCCTGTTCATGGTGAATTTTTTATAGCTTAAATCTCCGGCACTGTCAAGTTAAGTGGGGACAGGACGATTTCGGGGCCACTGGTTTGACCTTTCCCCCAGCGACCCTTTAGAATTAGGCAACTGCCTTTTCCAAAAGGAGGTTTGAGCTGCCATGCCCATATACGAGTATGAGTGTCTGGGCTGTGGGGCGGTACACGAGGTGCTTCAGAGGCTTTCGGAGCCGCCCCTTCAGAGCTGTCCCAGCTGCGGCAAAGGGGTGAGGAAGCTGGTTTCGGAAAGCTCCTTTGTGCTCAAGGGAGGGGGCTGGTACCTCACCGACTACTCCGACAAGCGGAAGAAGGAGCGGGCCCAGCAGAAGAAGGATGAAAAGAAGGCCCAGAAGAAGGACTGAATGGGCCCGGTGCATGTGCATGTGCCCCTTAAGAGGCTGGGGGAGTATGTGGGGGCCCTGAGGGAGCGCTCCCTGGGGGTGGAGCTCTTCGTCAAGGCCCACGAGCTTGATGCCCTGGGCAGGCAGGAGGTGAGGCGGCTGCGGGAGCAGCTGGGCTTCTGTGCAGGGCTCAGCCTTCACGGGCCCTTCATGGACCTCAGTCCCGGGGCCGTGGACGAGGCCGTAAGGGAGGTGACCCTCCGGCGCTTCCGCCAGGCCCTGGGGCTGGCCGCCTCGCTGGGGGCCCGCACCCTGGTGCTCCATTCCGGCTACGAGAAGTGGCGCTACGGGAAGAGGCCCGAGGTGTGGCTTGAGGGCAGCCTCCGCACCTGGGAGGCCTTCCTCCCCGAGGCCCAGAAGGAGGGGGTGAAGGTGGCGGTGGAGAACATCTTTGAGGACAGCCCTGACAACCTGGCCCTGCTGATGAGGGAGCTGGGCTCGGAGGCCTTTGGGGTGTGTTTTGACACCGGGCACTTCAACCTCTTTGCCCCCTCGGGAAGCCTCCGGCAGTGGCTGCAGGCCCTGGGGCCTTACCTCCTGGAGCTTCATCTTCATGACAATGACGGCACCGATGATGCCCATGCTCCCTTGGGGGAGGGCACCTTCCCCTTCGGGGAGCTCTTTTCCTACCTGGCGGGGCAGCCCCGGCCTCCCCTTATGACCGTGGAGGGCCGGGGGGCCGAAGGGGTGATGCTGAGCCTTCAGCGCCTTAGAGAGTATTTAGCCGATTGCCCATCTTGAGGGCCTCCAGGTGGCTGGGCGTCCTGGGCCCCTTGTACTGAAGCATTACCTTGTGGGTGCCCCCCAGGCCCTGGGGCAGAAGCAGGGTCTTGGCCCTGAGCAGCTCCTCCTGGGACATCTCCTGGAGGAACTCCTCAAGCCCTATATTCACCAGGAACACCCCCTGGGGGAGGAAGCCCAGGGTGCTGAGGCCCACCTCCTGGGCCCAGTCCCTCAGGGCGGTGAAGTTCACGTGGGCGGTGATGTCCTGCTGCCCTATGTGCTCGTAGGGATTTTCCGACACCCTGTGGGCCCTGTAGCACAGGAGGCTGCCCCTGGGGCGCTGGGGGCTAAGGAGGGCCCAGGCCGGGTGCCCGTAGTCTATGACCAGCACGAAGCCTTCCTTCAGGGCCGCGGCCACCTCTCTGAGCCAGTCCCTCATGGCCAGGTTGACCTCGGCCCTGTGCCCCAGGGGCAGTCCCTGAGGGGCGTAGCGCCGAATGTAGGCCTCCAGGGCGGGGCTGCTGAGTGGGCCGAGCTCCTCGGCAAACTGGCCGTCCTGGAGGGCCACATAGACCTCCCTGAGCCCCCCAGGGGACATCTCCACCAGGTGCACTGCCAGCGCGTCCAGGAACTCGTTGCAGAGCACCAGGCCGCGGAAGTCCCCCAGGGCCTGGGCCCACCGGGCTACAGCCCGGTGGGCCTGAAGCAGCTCGGCCTGCCGCCTCCTCAGGGAGGGACTCTTTTCCAGGAGCACATAGCTCAGGTGGGCGTACAGGGGCTTGTCCCTCAGGTACTCCAAGATGTCCCTGGCCAGCAGGCCCTCGCCTGGGCCGAACTCCGCAATGCCCATGGGGCCTCCGCCCAGGTGCTCCTGCCAGAGGGTTAGGGCGAACTTTCCCAGGGCCTTGCCGAAGAGGGGGCCCAGGTGGACGCTGGTGTAGAAGTCCCCCTGTCTTCCCAGGCGGCGTCCGGGCTGCATGTAGTAGCCCAGGTGGGGCTCGTACAGGGCCCTGTGCATGAAGTCCCTGAAGGTGATGGGCCCGTGGGAGCGGATGTGCTCCTTTATGCGCTCTTCAAGGGAGGACATCTCTGAGGAGGCGGAGGTTGGCCTCAAGCTCCTCGGTCTCGTTTATCTCCAGGATGAGGGCTACCTGGGGTTTATGCTCCAGCAGGGCCCTTACGGCCTGGAGCTCCCTGCAGGAGGCGGTGATGGGCCAGTGGTCGGTGAGGCCTCCCCGCAAGGAGGCATTGCGGTGCAGGTGCACGTACTCCACCCTCTGAAGGAGCCCCTGGGGGAGGGCCCGGACGAAGCCCAGGGAGTCCAGCCCGGCGGCCTCCAGGTGGCCTACATCCAGGGTGATGCTCTGGGCAAACTGCTGCCAGAACCAGGGGGCATCGGGGCTGAAGGTGGCGTTCTCGAAGGACACCCTTACCAGGGCCGAGAGCTCTCCCAGGGCCTCTCTGAAGGCCTGCTCCTCGGCTCCCCCGAGCCTTCCTCCGTCCCTGGCCCTGGCGTCATGGAGTATCAGGGCCTCTCCTGCCCAGGGGGCCATCTGCCTTAGCAGGGGGAGGGCCTGGGGCAGGGAAAAACCCACCGGGTGAAGCACATAGGGGATGCCCTGCCGCTGGGCCTCCCGGGCCGTCTCCTTGGCCCTCTGAAGCCCCTGGAGGCTGTAGAGGCTTATCTGCAGGAGGTCGGCCTGCAGGCGGCCCACCTCCTGGGGGGAAAGGACTCTATAGCCCAGGCGCATAACCTGTATTTTAGTCCATGTGGTAAAATCTCCGCACCATGGCCTGGCGGAGCCTGCTGGGTGTAGTGCTTATCCTGGCCCTGGGCTGGGTGCTTTCGGAGCGTCGCAGGGCCGTAAGCCCCAGGACCGTGGGGGCCGGCCTGGCCCTCATGGGCCTTCTGGCCCTGTTCGTGTTCGTCCTGCCTGTGGGCAGGGGCCTCTTTCTCTTCCTTAACTCCCTGGTGGAGGACCTCCTGGAGGCCGCCCTTCGGGGGCCCCGCTTCCTCTTTGGTCCTCTGGCCGAGCCCCCAGGGGCAGAGGGCTCCCTGGGGTTCATCTTGGCCACCCAGGCCCTGCCCACGGTGGTATTCTTTGCCAGCCTGATGGGCGGTCTTTACTGGCTGGGGCTGATGCCCGCCTTGGTGAGGCTGTTTGCTCGGGTGTTTTCAGCCCTGATGCGCTCCAGCGGGGCGGAAAGCCTCTGTGCCGCCTCCAATATCTTCGTGGGGGTGGAGTCTGCCACCACCATAAGGCCCTACCTCGGGGGGATGACCCGCTCGGAGCTCTGCACCGTGCTTACCGCCGGCATGGCCACCATAGCCTCCAGCGTGCTGGGCCTTTATGTGCTCATTCTCAGGGACGCCTTTCCCACCATAGCGGGGCACCTCATTTCGGCCAGTGTGCTTTCGGCCCCTGCGGCGGTGGTGATGGCCAAGCTCCTGGTGCCCGAGACCCAGGAGCCCCTCACCATGGGCAGGCTGCCCAGGGAGGAGACGGCCAGGGCCTCAAGCCTCATTGAGGCCCTTACCGAGGGGGCCATGGCAGGCCTGAGGCTGCTGGCCGGCATAGTGGCCCTGCTTTTGGCCTACTTGGGGCTTCTGGCCCTTCTGGACATGCTGCTGGCTGCGGGAGGCAGGCCCCTGGGCCTTGAGCTCAGCCTCACGGGGCTTCTTTCCTGGCTCATGTATCCCCTGGCGCTGGCCATGGGGGTGCCCTCGGGGGATGCCCTGGAGGTAGCCAGGCTGCTGGGCATGAGGGTGGTGGCCACGGAGGTGCCGGCCTACCAGGCCCTGGCGGGGCTCATGAGGGAGGGGCTCATCGGTGCCAGGGCGGGCTTCATTGCCGCCTACGCCCTTTGCGGGTTCTCCCATGTGGCCAGCCTGGCCGTATTCAGCGGGGGATTTTCGGCCCTGGCGCCCCAGCGGGCCGGGGATATAGCCCGGGTGGCCCCCCGGGCCCTGCTGGCGGCCAACCTGGCCTGCCTGCTTACAGGGGCGGTGGCGGGGGTCTTTTACTCTGAGCAGGCCCTGTTGTTCGGCCCCTGAGGTGGCGGAGGGGGTGGGATTCGAACCCACGGTGGGGCAGTGCCCACAGCGATTTTCAAGACCGCCGCCTTAAACCACTCGGCCACCCCTCCGGCAGTGCCCCAGAATCTTAGTCTTGAGGCCCCGGAAAAGACCTCGGGGAAATCTACAAGCCCCTGGGGGCCAAGGAGGTCTAACCCTATTTTAATGGATGCAGGGGTTCAGGGGGAGGACTTCAGGCGCTCCGCTTCTCGTAAATCAGGACGGGCTTTTCCTTCTTCTCTATGGTTTCCTCCTTTATGAGGCACTCCTTCACGCCCTTGTCCGAGGGTATCTCGTACATCACATCCAGCATCACGCCCTCCAGGATGGCCCTCAGGCCCCTGGCGCCGGTCTTTTTCCTAATGGCCTTTCTGGCCACGGCCCTCAGGGCCTCCTCGCTGAAGCGCAGGTGCACGTTGTCCAGGCTCAGGAGCTTCTGGTACTGCTTGATGAGGGAGTTCTTGGGCTCGGTGAGGATTCTCACCAGGGCATCCTCGTTGAGCTCCTCCAGGGTGGCCACCACGGGCACTCGGCCCACGAACTCCGGAATGAGGCCGTACTTGATGAGGTCCTCCGGCTCCACCTGGTGAAGCACCTCGCCCAGGCTCATGGGGCCGTGCTGCCTCAGGGAGCCGAAGCCCACGGTCCTTCGGCCGATGCGCTGCTTGATTATCTCCTCCAGGCCCACGAAGGCCCCGCCGCAGATGAACAGTATGTTGGAGGTGTCCACCTGGATGTACTCCTGCTGGGGGTGCTTGCGCCCCCCTTGAGGGGGGATGTTGGCCACGGTGCCCTCGATGATTTTCAGGAGGGCCTGCTGTACCCCCTCGCCGGAGACATCCCTGGTGATGGAGGGGCTGTCGGCCTTGCGGCTTATCTTGTCTATCTCGTCTATGTACACTATGCCCCTCTGGCAGCGTTCCACATCGTACTCGGCGGCCTGCAGGAGCTTCAGTATCACATTCTCCACATCCTCGCCCACATAGCCGGCCTCGGTGAGGGTGGTGGCGTCGGCGATGGTGAAGGGCACATCCAGGAGCCTGGCCAGGGTCTGCGCCAGGAGGGTCTTGCCCGTGCCGGTGGGGCCGATGAGCAGGATATTGGCCTTCTGGAGCTCCACATCGGACTGCTGGGGACTGTAGATGCGCTTGTAGTGGTTGTAGACTGCCACCGACAGTATCTTCTTGGCCCGCTCCTGGCCCACCACATACTCGTCCAGGAAGGCCTTTATCTCCTTGGGCGTGGGCAGCTTGGGAAGCGGCCCTGGGGGCTCCGCCTCCTGGTAGAGCTCATCGGCTATGATCTCGTTGCAGAGGCCCACGCACTCGTCGCAGATGAAGACGGTGGGGCCGGCGATGAGCTTCTTTACCTCCTCCTGCCTCCTTCCGCAGAAGGAGCACTTGTATTTGCTGTCGGCGTCTCTCTTTGCCATGCGGTTCCTCCGTGCCTTATTGCTTTCTGCCCTTGAGCTTCTCGGTGGCGATGACCTCGTCCACCAGGCCGTAGCTTTTGGCCTCCTGGCCGGACATGAAGAAGTCCCTGTCGGTGTCCGCCTGAATCTTGTCGTAGCTCTGCCCGGTGTGCTTGGCCAGGATCTTGCACAGGGTGTCCTTCATCTTCAGCACCTCTTTGGCATGAATTTCCACATCGGTGGCCTGCCCGTAGAAGCCCCCTATGGGCTGGTGAATCATCACCCTGGAGTGCGGCAGGGCGAACCTCTTGCCCTTGGTCCCTGCGGCCAGGAGCAGGGCCCCCATGCTGGCCGCCTGACCGATGCAGTAGGTGGCTATGTCGGGCTTGACATACTGCATGGTGTCGTATATGGCCAGCCCCGAGGTCACCGCTCCTCCGGGGCAGTTTATGTAAAGGTGGATGTCCTTGTCCGGATCCTCGCTCTGCAGAAACAGCAGCTGGGCTATCACCGTGTTGGCCACGTGGTCGTCCACGGGGGTGCCGATGAAGATTATCCGGTCCTTGAGCAGCCTGGAGTAGATGTCGTAGGCCCGCTCGGTGCGCCCCGTCTGCTCTATCACGATGGGGATGATACTCACTCTTTGTCCTCCTTAGGTGTTTTCTTCCTGGCCCGCTGGAGCAACCACTGGAGGGTCTTTTCCTCCAGGGCCGCCTGCCTGAGGCCCTCCAGGGAGCCGTCCCTGGCCGTATAGTACTTTATCACATCCTCCATGCCCAGGCCTGCCCTCTGGGCCGTCTCCTGGATGCGCCCTTTGAGCTCCTCCTCCGAGACGCTGAGGCCCTCGGCCTCGGCGATGAGCTGAAGCAGCACGGAGGCCTTCACATTCCTCAGGGCCTGCTCCCGGAAGGCCTCCTTAAGGGCCTCGGGCTCCTGGCCCTCGCCCCTGGCCAGGGCCTCGCCCACCAGGCGCTGAAGCTCCTGCTGAAGCAGGCTCTGGGGAACCTCGAAGTCGTGTCTTTCAAGCAGGGTCTTCACTATCTGGGCCTTCTGCAGGCGCTGGATGCTGTGGTGCTGGGAGCGCTCCAGCTCCTTCCTGATATGCTCCTTGAGGCCCTCCAGGTCGTCCTTTCCGTAGTCCTTGGCAAACTCGTCGTTAAGCTGGGGCAGTCGGGCCTTCTTGACCTCGGTGATGCGTATGCTGAAGCTGAGCTCCCTGCCCCTCATGGCCTTAAGGGGGTGGTCCTGGGGCATTTGGGCCTTTACGGTGAACTCCTCGCCCTTTTTTCTGCCCTGGAAGGCCTCAAAGAACTCTTGGGGCTCTGCCTGGGGGTTGAGGCGGTAGAGCTGTCCCCGCTGGCCCTGGAGTTCCTTGTCAGAGAGCTCCTCCTCTATCTGGTAGTCAAACACCGCCAGGTCGCCCTCTGCCAGGGGCTCCTCGGAGGGTTCAAAGGTGGCCCTTTCCTCCTGGAGCCTCTTGAGCACCGCCTGGACATCCTCCTGGGAGACCTTCACCTCAGGGGCCTCTACCTGCAGCTCCGAGTAGTTAAGCTCCACCTGGGGCAGGACCTCCACCTGCAGGGTGAGGGCCAGGGGCCTTTCCTTGCTGAAGGGGCTGCTTTGGAGCAGCTGGGGACTTCCCACGGGCCTGAGGGAGGCCTCCTTCAGCCCCTTAAGGTAGTACTCCGGAATGAGGCGCTCCAGGACCTCGCCCTCCACGGAGCGGCCGAAGCGCTTCTCTATGAGCCCCAGGGGGGCCTTGCCGGGCCTGAAGCCCGGCAGCTTGGTGCGCTCCCTCAGGCGCTGTAGCTCCTTCTGGTAGGCCTCCCTGATGGCCTCAGGGGGAATCTCTATGTGCAGTTTCTTCTTTGTGGGGCTTAAATCCTCAACGGTCTTGAGCATGGGGCCTCCTTGTCGTTCTCTCAATATTTTAACTTAAATTACCCAGGGGGGTTTGTCAAACTGGCAAAGCGCTGGTGTGTTAAAGTAAAGGGAGTGAAGTCCTTGATGAAAAGACTGCTGGTGGTTGTCCTGGTGGTGCTGGCCCTTCTGTGGGGCCGGGTGTTGTGGCTTCAGCGGGCCCACTTCCTGGAGGCCGAGGGCTACCTCCAGGAGGCCAACTACAAGCTGGCCATAAGGGAGTATGACACGGCGCTGCACTTCTACAGTCCCTTTTCCCCTTACAACGAGCGGGCCGCCCAGAGGCTGTGGCAGATAGGGGAGCGGTTTGAGGCCCAGGGCAAGCTGGACTGGGCCCATATGGCCTACAGCTCCATTCGCAGCTCCTTCTATGCCGCAAGGAGCTTTTACACCCCCGGGAAGGCCTGGATTGCCAGATGCGATGAAAAGATTGCCACCCTCAATGCCCGGATGCTCCTTCAGGACGGAAGCATAGGGCCTGAGGAGTTTGAGACCGAGCGGGCCAGGCACCTGAGGGTGCTGAGGCAGGACAGGGCCCCTTCGGTTCCCTGGGCGGCCCTGGCGGTACTGAGCTTTCTGGGCTGGGTGGGCTCGGCCGTGTATGTGGCCCTCAGGGGGTTCAGCCCCCGGGGGGACTTGCACAGGAGGCAGGCCCTGTGGGGGCTATTGGGTTTTGTGGCCTTCTTCCTCCTGTGGGTGGTGGGCCTCTTGCGGGCCTGAGGGCAGGCGGAGCTCGAAGGTGCTGCCTTCGGGGCCGGTGCTGAGCACCCTGATGGAGCCTCCGTGCTGCTGAAGGATGCTGTGGGCGATGGCCAGGCCCAGCCCGGTGCCCCCGTCCTTGGTGCTGAAGAAGGGGAGGAAGATGCGCTGCAGGGCCTCGGGGGCGATGCCCGGGCCGGTGTCGGAGACCCGGATACTCGCCCATCCGTGGGCCTCCGAGAGGCTCACGCTGAGCCTTCCGCCCCGGGGCATGGCCTCCAGGGCGTTGCTGATGACATTGGCCAGGGCCCTCCTGAGCTGGGCGGCGTCGGCCTGCACCGTGAGGTCCCGGGGGGCCTGAAACAGCACCTCTATGTCCTGCCTCCTAAGCACCGAGGCCCTGAGGACCTCCCCGAGCAGCTCCTTCAGGGGCGTGGGCGCAAGGGCAGGCCTCTGGGGCCGGGCGAAGCTCAGGAAGTCGTTTATCAGGCCCTGCATGGCCTGCACCTCCTTCTGGATGGCCTCGGCGGCCTGCCCCAGGGGTGGCGAAAGCTTCCCCCTCAGCATCTGGGCGTAGCCGGCAATGACCCCTAAGGGGTTTCTCAGCTCGTGGGCCATGCCGGCGGCCATTTCCCCCAGGCTCCAGAGGCGGCGGCGAAGCTCGGCCTGCTCCTGCAGGGCCCTTAGCTCCGTAAGGTCGGTAAACACCAGGGTGCGGCCCAGGGGTTGCCCCTGGGCGTCCCTCAGGGGACTGATGCTCAGGCCCAGCCACAGCCTTCTGCCCGAGGGGCTCCGGTAGGGGAGCTCCTGGCGGTGGAGGCTTTCGTGCTCCTGAAGCAGCCTGGCCAGGGGCTCCTGCAGGACCTCCGGGGCCGGCCGGCCCAGGGCCTCGGCCCTGGTAAGCTCCAGGAGCTCCTCGGCCCTGCTGTTGAGCTTGGTGATTCTCAAGGAGGCGTCCACGCTCAGCACGCCGCTGGGCACGCTCTCCAGGATGTTTTCGCTGAGGTCCTCGGCCCTCTGCCTCAGGGCCTGAAGCTGGGCCTCCTTTTCCTTCAGTTGTCTCAGCATGGCGTGGAAGCTTTCTGCCATGAAGGCCGTCTCCGAGGGGCTCTCCATGGCGCGGCGGTAGGAGCGAAGGAACCTGAAGGCCCCGTAGCTCAGCACCAGGAGCAGCAGGGCCAGGGTAAGGAGCAGGAAAAAGCCCTCCTGGCTCAGCAGGGGGCGGGGCAGTCGTCTGCCCGGTAGCACCAGCACCACCGCATTGCCCTGGTAGGGGAAGGCCACTGCCTCAAGGAGCATCCCCTGGTGGGGGAAGACCCCGTAGGCCATTCCTCCCTGCAGGGCCTGCCTGAGGAAGGCCTCCCCGAGCCACGGGGGGAAGCCCTCGGGGGGGGTGGCCCTGAGGGTGTCGTTCAGCACCTGGCCCTGAGGGCTTAGCACCAGGGCCTGTCTGAGGCCCAGGCCCTGGGCAAACTCGTAGAGGGGGTAGGGCTCCAGGGGGTCAAGCCCCTGGCTGTGAAAGAGCTGCCGGGCCAGGGAGGCCAGTTTCAGGGCCCTGTCCCTCTGGAGCCCCTCCGTGGCCGCCCTGAGCTCGGCAAGCTCCCCGGCCTGCCTCAGCCCCACCAGGGCCAGGAGCACCACCAGGAGGCCTAAGAGCAGGCTTAGGAATCCCTTCATTCTTCACCCTCAGCGCCAGGTGTAGGTCATGTACAGCTGCAGGAGCTCCTGGCCCCACAGAAGGCCCACCAGGGCCCCCAGGGCCAGGAAGGGGCCGAAGGGTATCTTGGTCTTCCGTCCCCTGCCCCTGAAGAGCATGAGGTACAGCCCTACGAGGGAGCCCAGGAAGCTTCCCACCAGGGTGCTAAGGAGCACCCCCTTGTAGCCCTCCACGGCGCCCACCAGGGCCATGAGCTTTATATCGCCCCCACCCATGCCCCCCCTGCTGAGCACGGCTATAAGGTAGTACAGGGAAAAGCCCACCAGGGCCCCCAGCAGCGAGGCCTTCAGGCCCAGGGCACTGGCCCGCTGGAAGGGGTCGGCAAGGAACAGCCAGCCTGCCAGGAGGCCCAGGGCCAGCCCAGGCAGGGTTATCTCGTCGGGGATGATCTGGTGCTCCAGGTCTATGAAGGTGATGACCACCAGGGCGCTTGCGAAGGCCAGGTAAAAGAGGGTCTTTACCTGCGGACCGAACCGCCACAGGATGAGCACATAGAGGGCGCCGCTGAGGGCCTCCACCAGGGGGTAGCGGGCCGAGATGCGGTGGCCGCAGTGGCGGCAGCGGCCCCTCAGCAGCAGGTAGCTCAGAAGGGGCACATTGTCCCGTGCCTTGATGGGCACTCCGCAGTGGGGGCAGCGGGAGGCGGGCCACAGCACCGACTGGCCCCTGGGCATCCGCCAGATACAGACATTGCTGAAGGAGCCTGCCGCCAGGCCCAGGAGGAAGGCCAGGGGGTACAGGGCGCTCACTCCTCGGGGGCCTCCCCCAGGGCCGAGAGCTCCTGCCTCAAGCCCTGGAGCTCCTTCTCCAGGGCCTGCATCTCCTTAAGGAGGCGCCTGAGCTCCTCGTCCTTCAGGTGCCCCAGGGCATGGCGGCGCTCAAAGAGCCTCTGGCCGGCCTGCCTGAAGAGCTCCTCCTGCCTGCGCCTCAGGGCGTCCTGCCTGCCCAGCGTCCTCAGGAGGGAAAGCTCCACCCTCATCCTGGCATTAAGCACCTCGGCCCAGAAGCGGAGCCTCCTGAGGCCCTCCTGGAGGTTTCGGCGCAGGCTCTCCAGCATGGATTAAGTATAACAGGTTTACTGAGGGGTGTCCTCGGAGGGCTTTTCTTCCTGGGGCTCGGCCTTGTTTTCCTCCTCCCTGGTGGCCTCGCCGAAGGCCCGCTCGGCCTCCTCCATCTTTATCTTGGAGTACTCACTCTCGCTTATTATGTCTATGTCCCAGCCGGTAAGCTTCATGGCCAGGCGGACATTCTGGCCCCTCTTGCCTATGGCGATGCTCAGCTGCTGGTCGCTGACCACCACCATGGCCGATTTCTCCTCCTCGTTTATGCCCACTCGGTCCACCGTGGCGGGGCTGAGGGCCCTGGCGATGAGCATCCTGGGGTCGTCGCTCCAGGGAATGATGTCTATCCTCTCGCCCCTGAGTTCCCTCACTATGGCCTGCACCCTGGTGCCCTTCATGCCCACGCAGGCCCCCACGGGGTCAACGGAGGGGTCGGTGGAGTATACGGCTATCTTAGTGCGCTCCCCGGGCTCTCGGACGATGTGCTTTATCTTCACCAGGCCCTCGGCTATCTCGGGCACCTCCATCTTGAACAGCTCGGCCACGAACCTGGGGTCGGCCCTGGAGACCACTATCTCCGGGCCCCTGGGGGTGAGTTTTATCTCCTCTATGTAGGCCTTGACGAAGTCGCCCCTGCGGAGGTTCTCCCCCGGAAGGGCCTCCCTGAGGGGAAGCACCGCCTCGGCCTTGCCCAGGTTGAGGAAGTAGGCGCCCCGCTCCCTCCTGAGCACCGTGCCGCTTACCACCTGGCCCACCTTGTCCTTGAACTCCTCGTACAGGACATCGCGCTCGGCCTCCCGGACGCGCTGGAAGATGACCTGCTTGGCCGTCTGGGCCGCTATGCGGCCGAAGTCCTTGAGCACCAGGGGGATTTCCACCTCCTGGCCCACCTGGGCCTCGGGGTCGATGGCCCGGGCCTCCTGGAGGCTGCACTCCTGTTCCGGGTCCTCCACCTTCTGCACCACCTTCTTGCTCTCCCAGATGCGGATGTCCCACCTCTCAGGGTCTATCTTCAGGTGGATGTTGGCCCTTCCGCCGTAGCGTTTCCGGGCGGCCGAAAGGAGGGCGTTCTCCAGGGCCTCCAGGAGCACCTCCTTGGAGATGCCCTTCTCCCGGCATATCTGCTCTACGAGGAAGCCCAGCTCCTTCATCTCAGAACTCTACCTCCAGCCTGGCCTTGAGCACCTGCTCGTAGGGGATGCGCCTCTGGGTGCGGCCTGCCTGAAGAAGGAAGTCCTCCTCCCAGGCCTCCTGGAGCCTTCCCCTGAGTACCTCGCCGCCCTTGAGCCACACCTTCAGGAGCCTGCCCCTGTGGCGGGCGAAGTCCTGGGGGCCCTGAAGGGGCCTTTCGGCCCCCGGGGAGGAGACCTCCAGCACATAGGGGCCCTGGATGGGGTCCTCCACATCCAGGAGGGCCTCCAGCTGCCGGCTCATGAGCTCGCAGTCCTTCAGGGCCACGCCTCCTTCCTTGTCAATGGTCACCCTGAGGGTGGGCCTGCGGGGACTTCCCAGGAGCTCTACGGCCTGGACCGTCAGACCCAGGGGGCCCGCCGCCTGGCGGGCCAGCCTCAGGACCTTTTCCTCAACCCTGCCCATAAAAACAAAAGAGTGGTTGCCAGCCCCACTCTTTCCGCCCAGAAAGAATTTTAAAAATATTAGCAGTTTTCCTAAGGAAATTCAACCTTTTCAGAGGGCCTCGCACAGGAGCTTTATCTTCTCCAGGACATTCCTGGCCTCCAGGGCGTTGAGCCTCTCCAGGAGCACCTTGTCGGCTATCTGCCCAATGATGCCCTCGGGCACCTCGTAGTGGATTTTCACCGTAAGCTCTGTGCCCTGGCCCCTGGGCATGAAGTGGTAGGTCTCGGTGATGGGGAACCGGCCGCTCATGCTTATGGCGAAGCTCCTGTCCTTCTCATACTCGGTGACCCTGCCCTGGCCCGAGAACCTCAGCCCCAGCATCTTGTACTCCCAGGCGAAGGTGGCTCCAGCCTGGGGCATCTCGGGGCTCAGCTCGGAGACATCCACCAGGCTGGTGACGAACTTGGTCCAGTTGGCGGGGTTGGTAACGAAGGCAAAGACCTTCTGCACCGGGGCCTCTATCTTTACGCTCTGGCTGAGCTCTGCCATGGGACGACCCTCCTCTTTCCTGGGTTTTCTGGAATTATAGACCTGTTTCCCAGGGGTTTCAATATATAATCCTAAGCATGAGGAGGCTCCTGAGTCCCCAGAACCCTCTTGTGAAGGAGCTTTCCAGGCTCAAGGATAGGGGCTCTGCCCAGGGCTTTCTGGCCGAGGGGCCTCATCTGGCCCAGGAGGCCCTGGCGGCGGGCCTGAGGCCCCTGGGGGCCTTCTTCACCGAGGCCTTCCTGCAAAGGCCGGAGGCGGAGGGGCTCCTCAGGGCCCTCAGGCAGAGGGCCGAGGCCCTCTACCTCTGCTCCCAGCGGGTGATGAGGCGTCTTTCCGAGGCCAAGACGCCCCAGGGCCTGGTGCTCCTTTGTGCCCTCAGGGGGACGGCCCTCGGGGGCCTCAGGCTGGCCCGGCCCCCCCTGGTGGTGGTGGCCGAGGCCGTGGCCGAGCCGGGCAACATGGGGGGCCTCATCCGCACTGCCTATGCCCTGGGGGCCGATGCGGTGCTGAGCCTCAAGGGCTCGGCCAACCCCTTTCTGCCCAAGGCGGTGAGGGCCTCGGCGGGGGCGCTGTTTCACCTGCCAGTGCTTACGGGCCTTGGCCCGGAGGAGTTCTTCCGCTGGGCCAGGGCCCAGGGGCTCCTGGTGCTGGCTACGGCGGCCCGTGGGGGAAGGGCCATTAACGAGCTTGACCTTACCGGGCCCCTGGCCCTGGCCTTCGGCTCCGAGGCCCACGGCCTGAGCGCCTCCTTTACGGAGCGCTGCGATGCCCTGGTTAGGGTGCCCATCCGGGGCGAAAGCCTCAATGTGGTGGCCGCCTCGGCGGTGTGCCTCTGGGAGGTACAGAGGCAGAGGGGCGCAAGGGGCTGACTTTCTGTTATTATTTCCCCCATGAAGGTGAGGCTTACGGAGAAGGTGCGGGCCGCAGGTTGAGCTGCCAAGCTGGGTCCGTTGGACCTGGAGGAGCTTCTCAGTGCCTTGGGGCCCCAGGGGCCCGAGGTGCTCATCGGCCCCGGGGACGATGCAGGGGTGATGCGTCCTCCCGAGGGAGGCCTCCTGGTGCAGACCGTAGATGTCATCACCCCGGTGGTGGACGAGCCCTCCAGCTTCGGGGCCATTAGCGCCGTAAACTCCCTGAGCGACATCTACGCCATGGGGGGCCAGCCCCACAGCGCCCTGGCCATCCTGGGGTTTTCCTCCTGCGACTACGACAAGGAGGTGGTGAAGGACATCCTGAGGGGGGCCTCCAGGGTCCTCCAACAGGCCGGGGTGAGCCTTCTGGGCGGGCACAGCTTTGAGGACCCTGAGCTGAAGTTCGGCCTGGCCGTCTCGGGCACGGTGAGAGAGCCCATCCTCAGGGCCCAGGGGGCCAGGGAAGGGGAGCTCCTGGTGCTCACCAAGCCCATAGGGGTGGGGGTGCTGAGCACCGCGCTTAAGGCCCAGAAGATTACCCAGGCCCAGATGCAGGAGGCCATCCAGAGCATGCTGACACTCAACGACAAGGCCGCCAGGGCTGCCCGGGCCGCGGGCGCCAGCGCCATGACCGACATAACCGGCTTCGGCCTCCTGGGCCATGCCCTCAGTATGCTGAAGGGTTCGGAGCTGGACTTCCACCTGGAGCTGTCCCGCGTCCCGGTGTTTGAGCGCACCAGGGAGTTCATCGCCAGGGGGATAGTGCCCGAGGGGGCCTACAACAACCTCCGGTTCCTCCAGGGCCGGGTGGACTGGGAAGGACTGGCAGAGGAGGAGCAGCTCTTGCTTGCGGACCCCCAGACCTCAGGGGGACTGCTTATCAGCCTCCCCCAGGATGGCCTGGAGACCTTTCGCCGGCACTTCGGCCCAGTGGCCGTCATTGGCAGGACACAGCGGGGCAGCCAGCGCCTAAAGGTCAGGCCCTAAGGGAGGGCGCCGTCCAGGAGCTTCTCGTAAGGGTAGTTGCGCAGGAAGCTCAGGAAGGTCTCCACCGAGTAGGTGCTCACGGTGTTCTTGTTGAAAAGCAGGCTGAAGTCCCTCAGCAGTTGCCCCTCCCTGAACCTCAGGGCCCTGAGACTCCCGTACCTCAGCTCCTTTCTTACCGTCCAGCGGGAAAGGATGGAGACACCTATGCCGGCCTCCACCGCCTCCTTGATGGCCTCGGTGCTGCCCAGTATGGCGGAGATGTTCAGGCTCTGGGCAGTGAGGCCGAACCGCTGAAGGTGCCGCTCTATCATCTGCCTGGTGCCCGAGCCCTCCTCCCGGAAGATGAAGGGCTCCTTGGGAAGCTCCAGCATGGAGACCTCCTTCAGGGCCGCCCAGGGATGATGGGCCGAGACAATGAGGGCCAGCTCGTCGCTTATGAGCTTCTGCACCGTGAGCTTGTACCGACTCACATCGCCCTCCACCAGGCCCACATCTATGATGCCGCCCTTGAGAAGCTCCACAATCCTCTTGGTGTTTCCCACCAGGAGATGTATCTTTATCCTGGGATAGGTCCTGCGGAACTCCGAGACCACCGCCGGCAGCAGGTAGTTCCCTATGGTGGAGGAGGCCCCCACCGTTATGGAGCCCTTGACCAGCCCCGTGAGGTCGCCAATGGCCCTCTCGGCCTCGGCATAAAGGCCCAGTATCTGCTTGGCATACTTGTAAAGTATCTCCCCCGCGGGAGTGAGGGAGACGGTGTTGGAGGAGCGGTCAAAGAGCTTGGTCTCAAACTGCTCCTCCAGGGCCTGTATCTGCAGGCTTACGGCAGGCTGGGTAAGATGAATAATCTCGGAGGCCTTGGAGAAACTCCTGGTCTCTGCTACGGTGCAGAAAACCCTCAGCTTGTGGTCTTCCATGCCCATAATTTTTATTAATGGTAATTTACAATACTGTTAATAAAACATTCAAGGTCTGAAGTGGGCCAGCACGATGGCGGAGGCGATGATGAGCCCCCAGAAGGTAGCCTCGTCGGCGGCCCACAGGTAGGCCCCCAGGCCCAGGAGGCCCAGGGAGGCCCCCAGGGCCCAGGTGCCCAGGAAGGCGGCGGTTTTCCTTCCTCTCCGGAGGAGTCTTCTCCTTAAGGCGGGGATGAGGAAGAACACCACCGAGGCTGCGGGGACATAGAACAGGTAGTGCAGGCCCTTCGCTGGGTAGCCCTCGCCCAGGGGGCCCAGGGCCTTGCCCAGGAGGGCAAGGCCCGCAGGCGCCAGCATGGAGAGCAGCCAGGGCCTTTTCAGTTCAGTAGCCAAAGGGTCTGCCCCTGCCTCTGCCGGGAGGGCCTTTCCTCTTCATCTCCTTGGGGTAGTAGGCCCTGGGCAGCCTGTGCCAGGGGCCCTTCTGGGAGAGGCTCACGTACCAGGTGCCCTCCCAGTAGTAGTAATAGAGGCCCCCCCAGAGGTACAGGTACCGGCCCGGCACCAGGATGACCGCGGGCAGGGGCCTTAGCTTCTTGGCTATTCCTGGCGGAAGTCCTCCTGGAGGCCCCGGGGCCAGTACAGGGGGGGCCACCACCACTGCAGCGGGAAGGGGCTCAAGCCAACTGCCCTGAGGGGTTATCACTGCGGCGCATCCGCCAAGAAGCACCAGGGCCAACGCCACAAGGACGGCTCTCCTCATTCCTGGCTCCTCCTTTTTTAGAAATCTTATCAGAAAGGGCACCAATTTGATATCATACTGGTATGAAGACCAACAAGACCCTCATAATGGTGGGCGAGAAGGTGCTCATCCGTCCTGACGAGGATGCGGAGCAGAGTGCCGCAGGCCTTTATCTTCCCCCCACGGTGAGGGAGAAAGAGCGGGTGCAAGGCGGCTATGTAGTGAAGACCGGCCCTGGCTACCCCATAGCTGACCCCTCGGCCTCGGAGGAGCCCTGGATGGAGCGGAAGTTCAAGTATATTCCCCTGGAGGCCACCGAGGGCGACTACGCCATCTTCCTGCGCTCCGAGGCCATAGAGATTGAGTTTGAGGACGAGAAGTATCTCATCGTACCTCACTCGGCCATCCTGGCCCTGGTCAGGACGGAGCTCCTGGACTGAAGCAGACCCCTGGCTGCCTCCAGCACCTCCTGGGCGCTTAGCGTCTGAAGGCATCTCCTGTGGCCGCAACGCCTGAATTCCTCTCTGCCCTCGCAGGGGGCGCAGGACAGCGAGGGCCTCAGCAGTCTCAGGGCCCTTCCCACAGGCCGCCACAGCCGCCAGTCCGTGGGGCCGAAGACCGCCACGGTGGGCACCCCCAGCCAGGCGGCCAGGTGGGTAGGGCCGGAGTCCGACCCCACATACAGGGCCGCCCCCTGGAGGGCCTGCCGAAGCTCCCTGAGGGAGCCCTCCAGCAGGGGCCGACCCCTGAGGGCCTGCCCCAGGGCCTGCTCGGCCGGGCCCAGAAGCCACAGGCACTCCAGACCCAGGTGCCTCTTGATTAACCCCTCCAGCTGGAGGAACCGCTCCAGGGGCCAGCGCTTGCCCTCCCAGCCGGCGCCGGGGTGAAGGCAGGCATACCCTGCAGGGGGCGTCCCTTGCCTGGGAAGGCGGAGCCGCCCCCCCGCCTGCCTGAGTTGTCGGAGCCAGAGGGGGCCCTTTCCAGCAGGCCTCCGCTGTATCAGCACCAGGTGGGGGGCGGCCCTCCGGAGGGCCTGCTCCAGGGCCGAGCCCTTCTGGCTGAAGAGGCAGACCCGCTCATACTGGCAGAAGAACTCCCTGAGGCTCTCGGGGCTTGAGCTGTAAAGGCCCCTCAGGAGGGGGGCCTCGGTGCTTAGGAGCCTTTCAAAGAGCCCCATGTCCTGTAGCAGCTCCTGGGCAAAGGGCCTGGCTGCCAGGTGGAGCCTCTTGCTCAGGCTGAGGATGGCCGGCAGGGAAAGCACCAGGTCGCCCAGGGTGCCCTCGTGGTATGCCAGGGTGGGCTTCGTGCTCACCACAGGAGGGTTATGCGCTCCTGGGCCACGCTGACCCGCAGGGGGCTTTGGCCTGCGCAGTCGCCGTCGGTCTGCACCCAGGCAGAGCCTTCCACCAGCACCTCGGTGCAGGCAAGGCTCTCTATGCCCCTCTGGCGCTCCAGCCTGCCAAGGAGGAGGCCCAGGCCGTAGCGCAAGAGGTCGGCCCTGGTGCAGTCCCTTATGAGCAGACACTGAAGAAAGGGACTGAAGAGACTGGCCCGCCTGGAGGCCTTCATGAAGCCCCCGTAGTGGGCGGCCTTCAGGCACAGGAGGCTTGAGATGCCCTGGTGCCTCTTCCCATCCACCACGACCGAAAGCTCCGGGGGCTGCCACCGCAGCAGGCTCCTCAGGGCTGCCCCCACATAGGCGGCCTTTCCGCCGTAGTGTTTCCTGCCGGCCCGCCGGAGGCGGCAGACGGCCTGGCCGTCAAAGCCTATGCCGGCCATGAGGAAGAAGAGCCTCCTTCTGCGGCCTGGAAACTCCAGAGCCCCCACCCAGGCCTGCCTGCCCTGGGCGGCCACGATGCGCTGGGCAGAGGCCCTGGCCGAGCGGGGCAGGCCCAGCTCCCAGGCCAGCACATTGGTGGTGCCCATGGGCAGTATGCCCATGGGGATGCCCGAGCCGGCCAGGCCGTTGAGGGCCTCGTTGAAGGTGCCGTCACCGCCGGCCACTGCCACCAGGGCTACACCTTCCTGCACGGCCTGGCGGGCAAGCTCGGTGGCATGGCCTGCCCGGGCGGTCTGCCTGAGCAGTACCCTGTAGCCTGCGGCCTTGAAGACCTCCACGGCCTGCTCCAGGCCCCTGGGGCTGAACTTGTTAGCTATGGGGTTGGCTATGAGCAGCAGGGACTTCATCCAGGGGGATTATACCACCCCTGAGGGGGCCCACCCGGGTAAGAAGCACGGGGGTGTGCTCCAGGTACCGAATGAGCTCCTTCACCGGGGCCCCGGGCCTGAGGAAAAAGACCCTCCCGCCCCTGGCCGAGCCCTTCAGGTGCGGAAGCCTGAGGTAGCCCAGGGCCTCTGAGGCCACATACCCGGTGCTGTAGTCCGGCTCGTCGGAGACGCAGAGCTCTGCCAGCAGCCCTGGGGCCCTGGCCACCTTGGAGGCCAGCAGCAGGGCCTCCTCCGTCCTGGGATGCCCGAGGCCTGCCCTCCTGAGCCTCTGCCTGAGGAGCCTTCGGGCCCGGGGGCTTGCACCCATGAGCTTGGCCCTTACGCCCCTGGAGGGCTCGGGCTCAAGCCTCCTGGCGCTCTGGGCATCCAGCAGGGCTGCACCCCTCATGCCCCCTCGGCCGATTATCCTGAAGGCCTCCTTCACGGCCTGCTCCGAGACCCCCAGGGCCCTGAGCAGCCTCCTGGCCCAGGCCCTGGCCTGGCGGCTGTCCCTTGCCCCCAGGGTGAAAAGGGCCAGGGTGGAGGCCTCCAGGGGCCTTTCCCCAAGGGCCTCTACCCTCAGGTGAACCTCCTGGGCTCCCTTAACAAGGGCCCTGCGGGCATAGGCCCTGAGGACGGCCGGCACCTCCTCAGGGACAAAGAGCCCCTCGGCACCCGAGATGTGCCTGCCCCCTCTGCAGGCCCGCATCCTTACGGAGTAGAGCCTCACAGGACCCTGAGGCCCCAGGCCTCTATTAGCCTGAGGTCCTCCCGAGGCTCCATTCCCTGGGTGGTCAGATAAGGGCCCGTAAGGAGCCCGTCGGCCCCGGCCATGAAGACCAGCCCACCCAGGGGGCCCAGGCTCTGGGGCCTGCCGCCGCAGAGGCGAATCTCCTTGCGGGGTAGGATGAACCTGTAGAGACTCACTATCTTCAGGGCCTCCAGGGGGGGTGGGGGCTCCAGATGCTGCAGCCTGGTGCCCTTTATGGGAATGAGGAAGTTAAGGGGCACGGAGTCCACCCCCAGGTGCCTCAGCGTCAGGGCCATGTCCACCCGGTCGGACCACTCCTCTCCCAGGCCGAAGATGCCCCCTGAGCAGACCGAGAGGCCCACCTCCCTGGCCGCCTCCAGGGTGCGGAGCTTCTCGGCCCAGGAGTGGGTGGAGCAGACCTCGGGGAAGAACCGCTCCGAGGACTCCAGGTTGTGGTGGTAGCGCTGGAGCCCGTGCTCCTTGAGCATCCGAAGCTCCTCCTTTCCGAGCAGTCCCAGGGTGGCACAGGGACTAAGGCCCAGCTCCCTTATGTCCTGAAGCATTCGGGCAATCTTGCGGAGCTCCTCCGGGCTGGGCCTTCGGCCGCTACAGACCACGCAGAAGCGTCTTACGCCAAAGGCCTTGGCCTCCTGGGCCTTCTGGAGCACCTCTTCAAGAGGCAGCAGCCCGTGGCGCCTGAGCTCCGCCTTGGCCCTTACGGACTGGGCGCAATAGGAGCAGTCCTCGGGGCAGCCGCCCGTCTTGGCACTGACGATTGAGCAGAGGTCCACCCCCTGGCCCCTGAGGCGCCTGGCCAGCCTGCCCGCCTGGGCGAAGAGCTCGTAGAGCTCCTCGCCCTCCAGCTGGCACAGGGCCAGGGCCTCCTCCCTGTCAAGCTCGCCCCCCTGAAGAAGCCTCTCTGCCAGGGCCTGAAGCATCAAGGTATTTTGGGTGGGGTGGGCGGGCTTTGTCAACAAGTTTTTGCAGGATGGTTTACCAGAGGGTTTTCGTCCCTCCAGGGTCTTGGCCTCCTGCCGTGGTATAATTCCTGTAGGATGAGCTGCCGGAGCCCCTATGCGGTGAGCCCCCTCTGGAGGCTCCTTAGGCCGCTGAAGATAGCCCTGGGCTTTGCCCTCCTGGGGGTAGGGCTCCTCATGGTGCTCCTTCCCGGGCCCGCGGTGGTGGTGATACCCTTGGGGCTGGCCCTGCTGGCTACGGAGTACCACTGGGCCAGGAGGCTCCTGGGGGGCATAAGGGCCAGGCTCAGGAGGGTCTCTAAAACTCCAGGGCGATAAACAGCACAATCTCCAGGGCAATAAGCAGCACGATGAGGAGCTCCAGCAGCTCGGTGCGCTTGGTGGCTATCTCCCGGTAGAGCATGTCGTATACCCTGGCGGCCACCTCCAGCTTGCGCTTTATGTTGGTCTCCCACTGCCTGAGCCTCAACAGTTCCAGGGCGGCCGCATAGACCCTGGCGTAGTAGACATCCTCGGTGACCTTGAGGGAGTTGTCTATCTTCTCGGTAATCTCCGTCAGCTCTGCCACGGTGCGCATGGCCTTGGCTGCCAGGGCCTCGTACCGCCTTATCTTCCACACCGAGGGTGAGCCCCTTCGGCCCATCTCGGTGTATATCATGTCCAGCTCCCTGTCCAGCATGTCGTCGTAGACCCTGAGCTCCAGCAGCTGGGCGTTGGCAAACTCCAGGAGGTCCGGTATGTCCATACTGCCGGAGGGCTCCATGACCAGGGCGCTGTCCCAGCTGAGCACCACCAGGTCGTGCTGGGAGTAGGAGAACCTTCTTGACAGCAGCTCCTCTTTGGCCAGCTCCGAGGGCGGGGGCTCGCCCGGCTCCCACAGGAGCAGCCTGCCCACATCGTAGCTGCCGAGCAGCTCAGGGGCCGTAAGCGGGGGGCTCAGGGAGCGGATGTAGTAGACCGAGTAGTCCTCCTGGAAGCGGCTGGTGTTGGCCCCCTTGAGGGCGTCGCCCAGGGCCGAAAGGAGCCTGTCCCTTTCCTGGGCGAAGCGCTCTGCCAGGGGCTCCCGGGCCCTCAGGTGCTGCACCAGGGCCTCAAAGCCCTCCATGCTGCCCTCGTAGGGCAGCTCGAAGATGAGGGAAAGGACGCCGTAGTCGTAGGTCTTGGCATAGGCGTTGACCTGGCGGGGCCCCCCTGGAAGCTCTGCCTGGAAGCCCTCCAGGCGGATGCCTACCGGCGGGTCGGCAAACTCGAAGGCCTTGGAGAAGCGCCGGCGCTCCAGGGCCAGGCGGCGAGACTCCCTCACCCGCTCCTGCACCTTGGCCAGCTCAATCTCCCAGGCCACATCGTAGAGCCGGTACTGAAGGACGCTGCCCCTAAGCTGCATGGGAAGCTCTCTATCCCTCGGTGGCAAAGCCCCTGATGGCCCTGAGTTTTTCATACCGCTGCCTGAGCAGCTCTTGGTGGGGCTTGTCCTTGAGCTCCCTCAGGGCCTGAAGGAGAGCACCCTTCAGGGCCTGGGCGGCGGCCTCGGGGTCGGCATGGGCACCTCCGGGGGGCTCGGCGATGATGCCGTCTATGAGGCCAAAGCCCTTCAGCTCCTGGGCGGTGAGCTTCAGGTTCTGGGCAGCCTGGGCGAACTCCTTCTGCCCCACGGGCTGCTCGGGACGCCTCCACAGGATGGCGGCACAGCCCTCGGGGGATATCACCGAGAACACCGCATGCTCCATCATGTAGAGCCTGTCGGCCACTGCCAGGGCCAGGGCGCCGCCGCTTCCGCCCTCGCCGATTATCACCGAGACGATGGGCACCCTGAGCCTGGACATCTCCTGCAGGTTGGTGGCGATGGCCTCTGCCTGGCCCCTTTCCTCGGCCCCCACGCCGGGGTAGGCCCCCGGGGTGTCCACCAGGGTGATGACCGGTTTACCGAACCGCTCTGCCAGGCGCATGAGTCTCAGGGCCTTGCGGTAGCCCTCCGGGTGGGGCTGGCCGAAGTTCCGGGCCAGGCGCTCCTTGAGTGTCCGGCCCTTCTGCTGCCCCAGGACCATGACCGTCTGGCCCTCCAGGCTCATGAGGCCGCCTATTACGGCCGGGTCGTCGCCGTAGCGGCGGTCGCCGTGAAGCTCCAGGAAGTCCTCGCCCAGCAGGCTTATGTACTGCAGGCACTGGGGCCGCTCAGGATGTCTGGCCACCAGGCACTTCTGCCAGGGACTGAGGTTTGAGTACAGGCGCTGCCTCAGGCCCAGAAGCTCCTGCCTCAGGGCCTGAAGCTCCTCCTCCGGCCCCCCCAGGCGCTGAAGCTCCTGGAGGCGCATCTGAAGCTCCTCCAGGGGCTTTTCGAACTCCAGGTAGTGGCTCATGGGAGCTTTACCGCCTCCTGGCCCAGGCAGGCCCTGAGGCCCTCCAGGGCCTCAGGCGCCAGGGTTATGGAGGTCTGCACCAGGGCCTCAAGCCCACCGGCCCGCACCCTCAGGTAGAGGCTGAGGGGCCCAGGGGGGGCATCCCTCAGGCCCTCCCTGAGCCTCTTGAGGGCCTCCTCGCTTTCTACCGTAAGCTCCATCTTGGAGGCAGGGAGGCCCTGCCCACCGTCCTGGCCCTTGAGGGGAGTAAGTCTCCTGGCTATGAGCTTAGGGCCCTTGTCGGTCTGCTCCAGGGTGGCCTCCATGAGCAGGGCCACATCCTTCTGGAGCCACGGGGCCGCCTCCCTGTAGAGGTCTGAAAACACCACCACCTCCACCGCCCCTCCCTCGTCCTCCACCTGCAGGTAGGCCATGGGGCCCCTGGAGGTGCGTATCTTTCTCATGGCGGTGACCATGCCCAGGAGGCGGACCTCGGCCCTGTCAGGGGCCTCCTGGAGCTCGGCAATCCCCCTGAGGCCCAGATGCCTGAGCCTCTGGCTGTAGCCCTCCAGGGGATTGCCCGAGATGTAAAACCCCAGGGCCTCCTTCTCCTGTCTCAGCAGCTCCTGCCTGTCCCACTCCTCGTTGCTGCGGAAGAAGCTCTCCTGGAGCAGCCCTCCCGGGCCCTCCAGCACCTGCATGCAGGCCTTTCTGCTGAGGCCCGTGCTGTCAAAGGCGCCGGCCTTTATGAGGGCCTCCACGGCCTTGCGGTTGAGCCGCCTGGGGCTCAGCCTCTGCAGGAAGTCCTGGAGGCTCTGGAAGGGGCCCCGCTCGTGTCTTTCCTTCAGCACCGCCCTTATGGCCTGCTGGCCCACGCCCTTGACGGCCCCCAGGCCGAAGCGGATGCTGGGGCCCTTGACGCCGAAGGCCCAGTCGGACTCGTTTATGTCCGGCGGCAGCACCTCTATGCCCATGGCCCGGCAGTCCCTGAGGGCCTTCAGCACCTTGGGGGCATCGCCGGCCTCGGCGCTGAGGGCTGCGGCCATGAACTCCACCGGGTAGTGGGCCTTCAGGTAGGCCGTCTGGTAGGCCACATAGGCGTAGGCGGCCGAGTGGGACTTGTTGAACCCGTATTCGGCAAAGAAGGCAATCTGCTCAAAGAGTTCCTGGGCCTTGCCCGGGGGTACCCCCCTCTGAGTAGCCCCCTGGAGGAAGGCCTCCTTCAGGGCGGCCATCTCCTCGGGCCTCTTCTTGCCCATGGCCTTGCGCAGGATGTCGGCCTGCCCCATGCTGAAGCCGGCCACCTTGTGGGCTATCTGCATCACCTGCTCCTGGTAGAGAATCACCCCGTGGGTCTCCCGCAGTATCTCCTCCAGCTGGGGAAGGCTGTAGCGCACCGGCTCCAGCCCCTTTCTGCGCCTTATGAACTTCTCTATCATGCCGCTTCCCAGTGGGCCGGGCCTGTACAGGGCCACCAGGGCGATGAGGTCCTCGAACCTCTCGGGGGCCACCTTTCTCAGCAGCTCCTTCATTCCCGAGCTTTCCAGCTGAAACACCTGGTCCGTGGCCCCTGAGCTGAGCAGCCTGTAGGTGGCCGCATCGTCCAGGGGCATGTCCTGCAGGCGGATGTCCTTTCCTCCCTTCTGGGCCAGGCGGATGGTCTTCTCTATGATGGTGAGGGTCTTGAGCCCCAGGAGGTCGAACTTCACCAGGCCCAGGGCCTCCACCGAGCCCATGTCGTACTGGGTGGCGATGCTCTGGTCCGAGGGGTTTCGGTAAAGGGGCACCAACTCCGTCAGGGGCACGGGGCTGATGACCACCCCGGCCGCATGGGTGCTGGCGTGCCGAGCCAGGCCCTCCAGGCGCTGGGCGATGTCCAGGAGCTCCCTCACCTGGGGCTCCTTCTGGTAGCGCTCCAGCAGGGTGGGCTCGTTCTGCAGGGTCTCTCCAATGGTCACCTTGGGCCCCTCGGGGATGAGCTTGGCCAGCTTGTCCACCTCGGCGTAGGGCAGGCCCAGCACCCGGCCCACATCCCTGACGGCGGCCCGGGCCTTCATCTTGGAGAAGGTGATGATCTGGGCCACCTTGTCCTGCCCGTACTTCCGGGCCACATAGGCCAGTATCTCCCCCCGGCGCTCCTTGCAGAAGTCCACATCTATGTCCGGCATGCTCACCCGCTCGGGGTTCAGGAAGCGTTCAAACAGGAGGCCGTAGCGGATGGGGTCTATCTCCGTGATGCCCAGGCTCCAGGAGACCAGGCTGCCGGCGGCCGAGCCCCTGCCGGGCCCCACGGGGATGAGCCTCTCCTTGGCATAGCGGACGAAGTCCCACACGATGAGGAAGTAGGAGGCGTAGCCCATGCGCTCTATTATCTGCAGCTCCCGCCTCAGGCGCCTCTGGTAGGCCTCGGGGGGCTCTTGGCCTCGGAACCTGGCCCTCAGGCCCTCCTGGGCCCGGCGCCTCAAGAGCTCCTGGGCGCTTATGCCCTCGGTGGGAAACTCCGGCAGCAGGGGCCTGCCCGAGCAGCGGAGCTCCACATTGCACCGCTCGGCAATCTCCACCGTGGCCCTCAGGGCCTGGGGGATGTCCCTGAAGGCCTGGGCCATCTCCTGGGGGCTCTTGAAGTAAAGGCCGTCGCCCTTGAAGCGCAGCCTCTGGGGGTCGTCTATGCCCTTGCCCGTCTGAATGCACAGCAGGATGTCGTGGGCCCGGCGGTCCTGGCGGTGCAGGTAGTGGCAGTCGTTGGTGGCCACCACGGGGATATGAAGCTCCTGGGCCAGCTCGTAGAGCCGGCGGTTGAGGGCCTCCTGCTCGGGCAGGCCGTTTTCCTGGAGCTCCAGGTAGAACCCCTCGGGGCCGAACAGATGCTTGTAATACAGGGCGGCCCGGCGGGCCCCCTCCAGGTCTCCCTCCAGGAGCAGCCGGGGCACCTCGCCCTTCATGCAGGCACTAAGGGCTATGAGCCCTCCTGAGTACTGCTCCAGCAGGGCCTTGTCCACCCTGGGCTTGTAGTAGAAGCCCTCGGTGTAGGCCCTGCTTACGAGGGCCATGAGGTTTCGGTAGCCGGCCTCGCTCCTGGCCAGCAGCACCAGGTGCAAGAGGGCCTCCTCCTTGGTGCGCTCCCGGATGTTTGGGGCAAGGTAGACCTCGGCGCCCAGGATGGGCTTTATGTTGGCGGCGGAGACCTGGCGGTAGAACTCCACCGCGCCGAAGAGGTTGCCATGGTCGGTGATGGCCATGGCGGGCAGCCTCCAGTCCTGGGCCACCTTTACCAGCTCCTGTATCTTTATGGCCCCGTCCAGGAGGGAGTACTCGGTATGAAGGTGAAGGGGCACATACTCGGCATGGGGTTTCATAGAGGAAATATTACCCCTGCTCCGAGGGGCAAGTCAATGAGGCCGCTTTATCCCGTGGCGCCTCATGAGGGAGTGGAAGTTGCTCCTCTGCATGCCCACGGCCCGGGCCGCCCTGGTGATGTTCCAGTCGTGCTCCCTGAGGGCCTGAAGGAGGAAGGCCCTTTCCAGGGCCTCGGTGGCCCTCTGCCGGAGCTGCCGCTTCAGGCCCTTCAGCTGCTGTGCGCTGCGAGGGAGGGGGCTGCAGGCCTGCTCCGAGGGCGCCAGCAGTATGTCCTGGGGCCCGATGCTACGGCCCCTGGCCAGTATCACCGCTCTGTGGATGGTGTTTTCCAGCTCCCGGACATTGCCCGGCCAGTGGTGCTCCATGAGCAGGCGCATGGCCTCGGCGCTGAGGTGCTGGACCGCCTTCCCCGTCTCCTGGGCGTACTTTCGGAGGAAGTGCTCGGCCAGCAGGGGGATGTCCTCCCTTCTCTCCCTCAGGGGAGGAAGGTGAAGGGGGAAGACATTGAGCCTCCAGTACAGGTCCTCCCTGAAGCGCCCCTGGCGCACCAGCTCCGAAAGCTCCTGGTTGGTGGCGGCCACTATGCGCACATCGGCCCTGAGGAGCCTTCTGGCGCCCACGGGCCTGTACTGTCGCTCCTGGAGCAGCCTCAGGAGCTTGCCCTGGGTGCTGGGGGGAAGGCTCCCCACCTCGTCCAGGAACAGGGTGCCCCCCTGGGCGGTGGCCACCAGGCCCTCCTGGGTGCTTACGGCGCCGGTGAAGGAGCCCCTTACATGGCCGAACAGCTCAGCCTCAATGAGGCCCTCGGGAATGGCCCCGCAGTCCAGCACCACGAAGGGGCCGTCCCGCCGGGGGCTGTTGTAGTGGATGGCCCTGGCCAGGAGCTCCTTGCCGGTGCCCGAGGCCCCGGTAATAAGCACGGTGCTCTGCAGAGGGGCCACCCTGCCCAGGAGCTCAAACACCCTCTGCATGGGCTTTGAGGCCCCCACGATGTTTTCCATCCTGTAGAGGGTGGCCAGCTCGGCCCTGAGGCGCACATTTTCACTGAGGAGCCTTCGGCGCTCCAGGCAGCGCTGTACCACAGCCAGCAGGACCTGGGGGCTCAGGGGCTTCTCCAGGAAGTCGTAGGCCCCGTGGCGCAGGGCCTGAACCGCCTGGGGGATGCTGCCGTAGCCGGTGATGATTATCACCTCCGTCTGGGGGGAGAGCTCCTTGGCCCTCTTGAGGACCTCCAGGCCCTGCATCTGGGGCATCCTGAGGTCCAGAAGCAACAGCTCCGGGGGCTCGGCCTGAAGCCTCCTGAGGGCCTCCAGGGGGCTGCCAGTGGTCCTTACCCTGTAGCCCTGGCCCTGGAGCACCTTCCTCAGGGCCCGCTGCACTACCGGCTCGTCATCCAGCACCAGGATGCGTTCCTTCATTGCCCGAGGGCCTCCTTCACCGCCTCCCTGAGGGCCTGGGGGCTGAAGGGTTTCTCCAGGTAGTTGAAGGCTCCCTCCCTCATGGCCCTGACGGCCGTCTCGGTGGTGCTGTAGCCAGTGATGACTATCACCCTGGAGTGGGGACTCAGGTGGCGAATCTCCTTGAGGACCTCCAGGCCGTCCATGCCGGGCATCTTCAGGTCGGTAAGCACCACCTGGTAGGAGCCCTCCCGGAGCATCCTGAGGGCCTCGGGGCCGTCCCGGGCCACATCCACCCGCAGGCCCAGGGGCTCCAGGGCCCTGCGACAGCTAATCCTTATTATCTCCTCGTCGTCAATCACCAGGATGCGCCCCTTGCTCATGCTCGTGCCTCCCCTTGGGGGCTTGCCGGCAGCCTGATGAAGAAGCTGGCCCCCTTGCCGGGACTGCTTCGCACCAGGATGTCGCCCCCGTGGCGCTTCACTATGCCGTAGCTTACCGAAAGGCCCAGCCCCGTGCCCTTGCCCACCGGCTTGGTGGTGAAGAAGGGCTCGAAGATCTTGCCCAGGTGCTCGGGGGGGATGCCCGGGCCCGTGTCGGTAAACTCCACCTCCACGAAGTCCCTCTCGTCCACCTTTATGTTTCTCGTGCACATGGTTATCTGGCCCCGCTCCTCCATGGCGTCGGCGGCGTTTATGAGCATGTTCAAGAACACCTGCTGGAGCTGGTTGGGGTCGGCCACCACGGGCCTGAGGTCCGGGGCCATCTCAATCCTGAACTGGATGTTGTGGAACCTGGCCTGGTTGCGCACCATGCCCAGGGTGGCCTCCAGGAGGTCGTTCAGGCTGAGCTCCACCTTCTCGTAGGCCGCCTTGCGGGAAAACCCCAGGAGCCCCTTGATTATCTTGGAGCAGCGCTCCGCCTGCTCTATGATGACCTGCAGGTCCTCCTGGGCCTCCTTGTCCTGGGGGGGCAGGCGGTCCTTGAGCAAGTGGGCGAAGGTGACAATACCCGTGAGGGGGCTGTTCAGCTCGTGGGCCACCCCTGCGGCCATCCTGCCCAGGGAGGCCAGCTTCTCGGCGTTTATCAGCTCCTCCTGGGCCCTCATTATCTCCTGGGTCTTTTTCCTCACCTCGGCCTCCAGCGACTGCGTCCAGCTCTCCATCCTCTGGCGGTAGCGCTTGAGCTCCTGGGCCATCTGGTTGAAGGCCTGAGCCAGCATGCCCATCTCGTCCCTGGTGTGTATCTCAATGGGGGTGTCCAGCTGTCCCCGGCCTATCCTGCGCATGCCCTCCTCCAGGAGGGCCACCGGCTTGGAGACGAACTTGTACAGGATTATGCACAGAAACACCGATATCACCCCCACGAAGGCCCCTCCCATCAGCAGGGTGGCCACCCGGTTCTGCCTGATGAGGGCGTCCACCCTGGCGGTGGAAAACCCGGCCTCCAGCACGCCCAGCACCCGCTCCTGAGGGCTGTGGTGGTGGCAGGCGGAGCTGTAGCAGGCCGGCTCGTTCTCAATGGGCATGAGGTAGTGCAGGGTCCTCTGGCCCTGCCAGGTGATGAGCTCGGCCCTGGGGGCCGCCAGCGCAAAGAGGGCCTGGAGGTCCACCTCCGGCGGAGGGGCGTCCTCCTTCAGGCTCTTGTAGGCCACCCGGCCGTCAGGGGCAAACACCCTTATGAAACGGATGTCCCGGCCACTGCCTATCACATCTACCGTCTGCTGGATGAGCTGCCGGTTGGCCGTGAGCATTCCGTAGTGAATTCCCCGCTTTATGAGGTCGGCGGAGCTGGCGGCATGCTCCAGGAGGTTGCGCATCATCACCTCCTCCTCGTAGGTGATGAAGATGTAGCCAAAGAGCAGGCTGCCTGAGGCCATGAGGAGCCCTACGGTGAGGATGAGCTTTCCGGCCAGGGACTGCAGGGACTTGCGGAACTTCACCATCCTGGGGGAATTTTAACACAGCGGCCAGGAAATCTGAGCCCCAGGGGGCGGTATGTAGCCCCTTACACACCCCTGGGAAGGCCATTACCCACCCGCCCCCCTAAGTGCCCGTATCAAAAGGCCCTAAATGGTGGTATAATCCTTGCAATGCATGAGGGCGTGAGGGGCAAGGAGGGTTTCACCCTGGTGGAGCTCCTGGTGGCCCTGACGGTGTTTGCCTTCGGGGTGCTGGGGGTGGTGGGAATGCAGCTTTATGCCATAAGGGGCAATGCCTTCAACTGGAGCCTCATGATGGCCCAGAAGATAGCCCAGCAGCGGATGGACTACATCGTGCGTCTCAGCTACTCGGCGGCCAAGGAGAGCACCTTCACCGGCGGCTTCCAGACGGACCAGAGCAATGTGCCCAAGGAGGACCGGCTCAGCCTGGGGCCCGATGACTCTGTGCTGGTGGACATAGAGGACTACGGCGCCCTCATGAAGAACCCCAACGAACTCTACAAGGACGAGGACGGCGACGGAGTACTGGATGCCCCTTACGACAGGTTCAAGCGCATCACCATAATGAAGCTCATAGAGGGTGCCACCGGGGAGGACCTCCACATGGTGGTAAAGGTCGTTGTCTACTGGCGGGGGGCGGAAGGACAGCACAAGACATATCTCATAGGGGCACATTCGCTGTGAAGGCCAAGGCAAGGATAAGGGGCATGACCCTCATTGAGCTCATGGTGGTGCTGGCCATCTTCACCATTGTGATGACCATTATCTACAGCATGTTCATCACGGGGCGGCGCACCCAGAGGGCCCAGGAGGAGGTGGCCATGGTGGTGGGAGAGGCCAAGGCCGCCGTGGAGCTCCTGGAGAGGGAGCTCAGAATGGTGGGGGTGTACAAGAAGGATGTGGCCAACAAGCCCTGCGACCTGGACGAGAGCCTCAACAAGGTGGTGCTCTTGGCGGCCAACACCACGGCCCTGGAGTTTGAGGGCGACCTGCAGCTGGACGGCACCCTGGAGAGAGTGCGCTACTGGTGGGAGCCCACTACCAAGATACTCTACCGCAAGGCCATGAGCATCAGCAGTCGGGACGACTCCCAGAGCGGGGGCCTTTCCTGCTCCTCCAGCATCAGCATAAAGAGCGAGACCCTGGCGCCCACGCAGCCGGTGGCCTTCTTTGTAAACTCCCTGAGCATAGAGTACTACCGCTCTGACGGCACCAAGGTGGCCAGCCCCAACTTCACCCCCACCAACAACGACGACACCATAGACATCACCCGGGTGATTGTGCGCATCCAGACCAGGGGCAAGATGCCTCTTACCGCTGCGGGCGAGCCCCCGTTGAGGGAGTTCACCCTGGACATGACCATTCCCAACTTGGGCACCAAGGGAGGGGCCGAAATCACCCCTCCCGATGCCCCCACCGACTTCGTGGCCTGGGACCCCGGCGTCTGCGGCCGCATAGAGATGACCTGGAGCCCCTCGGGGAGCACCGACCTGGAGGGCTACCGCCTTTATTACATGCGCACCGACGCCCCCGCCTGGAGCACCGTGGACATTCCCAAGACCTACACCGCCTGGCAGCTTACGGGGCTTCAGAACGGCGCCAGCTACAAGCTCATGCTGGCCGCCTATGACTACTACGGCAACCTCTCCAACACCACCGATGTACTCACCGTGGGGCCCCTCCAGGACGCCACCGAGCCTACCGTCCCCACGGGCCTGGCCGCCGCCGTAAACAGCATAGCCAACTCCATAACCCTCAGCTGGGACGATGTGCCCGACATAGGCAAGGACAAGGACGGAAATACCAAGACCACCGATGTGTTCGGCCAGCCCTACAAGGTGCGCTACAACCTGTGGTACGAGTCGGCCGACCTGGGTATTTCCAACCAGGTGCTTTCGGGCAACATGAACGCCGCCAGCTATGTGCACATCAATGCGCAGAAGTGTGCCTACTACACCTACAGGGTGCAGAGCCTGGACGCCTGCTGGAATGTGAGCGCCAACTCCTCCGATGTACAGGCCCGGGTGGAGACCACCAAGGACCCCGGCCCTCCTGGGGCCATAAACCCCGGCCGCGGTGGCTTCACCGGCGCAGGCAAGGGCAAGCAGACCTACAGGATCTACATCACCGGTTCCAACGCCAACGCCACCGATGCCCCGGCCTTCAAGACCACGGTGGTGGTGTACAACCAGGGCCAGACCGACTGCTCCTTCCACTCCGGCGACCCCAAGGGCAACGAGTTGGAGCCCAGCCCCATGGTCTGGAGCACCTCGCCAGAGGAGGCCGGGGCGGGCGGCTCCTTCAGCGGCCACTGGGACGAGGCCACCAAGGACTACTACTGCTTCTCGGCCTACACGGTGGACAAGTGCGGCCGGGACAGCGAGTTCCTGAACGCCTCCTACAAGATAAGCGGCGCCTGCAAGGACGAGCCCGCCTTCAGCAACGGGACCGGCCTGGAAGACTGCATCGTGGATGCCACCGCCAGGGTGTGCGCCGTCCTGGGAAACGGCGTGAGTGATTACGGCGCCGCCGACGGCTTCGCCGGCATTACCCTCTGGTGGAACCGCAAGGGCCACGACTCTTGCGAGGCCTACCCCTGCGATGCCGACGGCACCAACTGCATAGAGAACATGGCCACGGACTTCTACCCCGACCAGGGCATAGGGGGCTACATCATAAAACGCTCCCTTTCCAGCGCCCCCAAGGACTTCCCCCCCCCCGAGGACCACGAGTTTCGGACAGGCCCCCTCACTCCCTACCACTACCAGGACACCAAGGCGGTGGCCAACACCGTCTGCTCCTATGACGGCCTTACGGAGCGCTGCCAGTACCACTACGCCCTGGTGCCCGTGGACTGCGAGCTCAACCCCGCCACCAACGAGGAGCCGCACTACACCGAGCTGCTGAAGGCCCCCGACGGCACCTTCCCGGCCTACTTCAGCCCCGGCAGGTTCGACCTGGAAACTGACACCGACACCTACCCCATCCGCATCGAGGGCAAGAAGCGCGACAAGGTGAGCTTCTGGATAAGGAACACCGCCGCCGCCTCCATGAGCATCACCAGGATGCAGATAAGCTGGAACGAGGAAAACTGGAACCTCACCGAGGACTCCGAGGGCCACAGGGCCTACCTCAGGAAGATAGAGATATACAACGGCTCCAGCACCATCACCTTCTGGCAGGCCGGAAGCCCCAGCGACATAAAGCCCTCCGGCAGCATATTCAACGGCACCGACGTGGCCTTCATAAACTCCACCGTCCTGGGCGTAAGCCCCGAGTTCATCAGCCGGGGGGTGGTGAGGCTGCACTTCACCGACCCGCAGGGCAGGCCCCTGGACATGACCAGCTCCAACCTGGGGGCCAACGCCGAGATATACATGAGCATCTACTATGTGAACCACTCCAGCACCTATGCGGGCTCCAACGAGTGCATCCCTTACGGCCCCTTCACCGTGAAGGTGCCCTCGGGGCCGACCATACGCGATGTGAAGCAGACCCACAACCCGGGGTTTGACTTCGCCGTGGACACCGCCACTACCACCCCCCCTGAGGGCAACTTCAGGGGGGACTCGCTGCTCCTTGAGGCCTACCAGGATGTGCTCGTTGAGGCCACCATAAAGCCGTTCAAGAAGGATGCCCCGGTGCCCGAGTGCGGGGTGAGACTGTGGTACTACCTTACGGACCTTTACAACACCACGGCGCCTGTCCCCACCGACGACACCGGGGCCGAGAACGTCCAGAGCCCCACCAACTACACCGGCTCCATAGACCTGTGCAACACCGACTCCGGCGAGGCCTGCGCCGAGTCAAGCTGCATCTACAACGGGGTGATAGAGGTGCTCCCTGCCGATGGCAGCCCTCATAAGCCCGGCAAGCGGATGTTCTACTACCTGGTGGCCACCGACGAGAAGGGCAACTTCGGCCTGGCCCCGGAGCAGCCCCCCGAGGAGGACGCCCCCTACAGCACCTTCAGCTACGACACCAAGAACAGGTATTATTACCTGCGGGCAGGCGATATAACTAACACCGCCTCTGACGAGATAGTCATCAACTACCTGTGGACTACCGCGGCCCAGGACTGCACCGACAGCAGCCCCGAGGACCGCCGGAGCGACGGCACCACCAGCGCCGTCCTGGTGGAAGGCACCGACCCCAGCGGAAACCCCGTTTCCGACAATAACCTGAAAACCACCACCGCCCCTTACGGCGGAGGCTGCAGGGACTGCTGGCCCTGCGAAAGCGGCTACTCCGACGCCCTGAGCACCTCCAAGCAGTTTGACCTGAACAAGGAGATAACCATCACCATCACCCACTCCAAGGAGGGCTTCACCACCAGGAGCTGCACCTGGACAAACGGCGGCTCAGGCACCAACTTCAGCTCCGCGGACACGGAGTGCCGGGGTGAGTAAGGCAAAACACACAAGAGTAAACAACCCGCCCCCGCAAAATCTGCGATTTTGCGGGGAGCAGCCGGGGCCGATTTTTCGGGGCACCGAGGGTATTGCCCTGGTGGCCGCTCTGGTAATCCTCCTGGCCCTTACCATCATGGGCTTCATGATGCTTAACCGGGCCAGCCTGGTGGCCCGGGGCGCAGGGGTGGACAGGGAGCAGGCCCAGGCCCTCTACCTGGCCGAGGCCGGCATAGCCCTGGTGCGGTACTGGTTCAAGGAGGCGGAGGAGCACGCCAGGACGAGCACCGCGGACCTGCCCTTCAGCCTCACGGGCACTTACGGCTCCGAGGGGGCCAACGCCCTCATTCCTTACATAGACGAGGTCTCCGACGGCGACGGAAGCAGCGGCACCTACAGCACCCTCCGCTGGGGGTTCTTCAAGCGGAGGTTCATCGTGGATGCAAAGCCCGACTACATCCAGAATGCCTACAGCCAGTTTGCCGACCCGGACGGCGACGGCTGGAGTCAGGGGGAGGACTCTTACAACCCCGTGGACACCGCCCCTCCCGGGGGCGCCAGCGCCTTTGAGAAGAAGTACGGCCGGCCCGCCCTTTACATAAGCGACCCCGACACCCTGACCGCTCTCATGAATGCCCTTGACCCCGGGCTTTCCCAGGCCGGCACCATAAAGTTCATAGGCATCTATCCCCCCATAGGGACCGAGCAGTCCCCTGGCACCAGTCCCCCCCGGGCCTTTGCCACCGTTAGGGTGGAGGTGGAGACCGCCTCCGGCTACACCCGCACGATAGAGCAGGAGCTGGTGGAGCCTCCCTTCCTGCCCGTGGCCGGCGCTGCCGAGGCCGGCGCCACTGCCGGCTGGAGCGGTGCAGGAAGATTTCGCTGGGGGCCCATCATGGCCCTGGGCAATGTGACCGTTGGGGGCTCGGGCAACAATGTGCCCACAGGCTGCGCCGACACCGACGGGGACGGAATAGATGACCTTAATGACTGCACAGATGAGCAGGGGACATCCAACAAGTGCTACGACAAGTGGTTCTCTGCCAGGAGCTCTGGGGAGGTAGACCTCTCCGCCGATGCCAACGACTGCACGGACTGCATAGGCTGCTCTGGCGAGGACGATGTGCCCCCGGCAGGCAAGAGGCCCTACAAGAATCACAAGGTGTATGAAAACACCACGGTAGAGCTTGATTTCTGGGACCATAGCGAGGTGAAAGAGTATGCCTCCGGCATAGGCGCCGTCTATACTTATGACGGCAAGTACTTCTATCGGGGCGAGACGGTGGCCGGCACCCCCATAGACCCCAAGGTGTTCTTTGACCCCGACGGCGACTACCTGGGCGCCCAGGGACTGGTCTACATCAAGATGGCCTCCGGGGTGGACACCATGGACATAGACCTGGGGCAGACCTACTCGGGCCCTATCACGGGCACCATATTCGTGGAGGGTAGTGTAAACATGGACGGCTCAGGAGGGGGCTGGGACATAACCGTGAAGAACCCGGACCAGTACGACGGCCTTGCCGCAGGTGAGACCTCCCTTACCGATGTGCACATACACGGCGTAGTCTATGCTACCGGGGACATCACCAGCACAGGAAACCCAAAGGTCTTCGGCGCCATACTGGCCGAGGGGCTGATTGATGTCTCGGGAAACACCGAGGTATGGTATGACCGCTCGCTCATAGACGGCCACCTGGGGCCCAAGCAGCCCAACACCATAAAGGCGAAGTGGCGGGAGGTAAAGTGAGCCCGAGGGAGGCACCCCGAAGAGCGGGCCGTTCCCCGGGAGGCTTTACCCTTATTGAGCTCCTTACCGTGCTGGCCATCATAGCCCTCCTGGCGGTGGTGGGCATCGGGGGCATCGGTAGGTTTCGGGGGGCCAGCCTGGCCAAGGCCCAGGACAATGCCGAGGCCCTCAGGCAGTTTCTCAACCTTGCCAGGGTGGTGGCCACCGGGCTGGGTAATGTGATAGTGGTCTTCAGTGCCTCGGGGGGCTACTACTACGCCTGCCAGGACACCAACGCCGACGGCGACTGCTCGGCCTCCGAGCAGGCAGGCCTCAGGCTCCCTCAACCCGACGCGGTGTCAAACTCCGGTGGAGAAACCATCAAGGGAGTTAAGCTCAAGTACCGGGTGGCCTTCGGCACCCACGCCCAGGCGGCGGCGCATGTGGCGCAGGGAAGGCTCTCCGGCACGCTCAGCCTCTCCTCCGAGGGCTTCTACTACCGGGCTGGCGGGGGCGGCTCCATAGGCAACGGAGTTCACCTCTCTGGAAGCCCCCCAAGGGTGCTCTTCAACCGGGCAGGACAGGCCCAGGCGGGCGACGGCGAAATATATCTTTACCTCAAGAAGGACGATAAGAATTCCTTCCACTTCGCCGTGGAGGTGCTACCCACCGGAAGGGTGAACCTCTACTGGTGGGCCCTGGTGCAAGGAAGCTACAAGTGGAGAACGATATAAGGGCCCCGAGAAAGGCCTTTCTACGGGGGACAGCCCCCTTGGCTTGCCCTTAAGGTGGCGCCCTTGAACACCCCTGGGGGCCGTAAGCCCAGGGCCCAAAAGGCTTGAAAAACCCGAGGGAACTCCACGGGGCATAGAAATGAAAAAATGTCCCCAGGCCGCAGAACTTTCAAGGGGTTTTATGTTAAAATAAATAGATTTTTCAAATACTTTTCGGGGGTTTTCCTATGCTTCAGAGGGTGAAGATAGAGGAGGAGATGAAGGTCTCCTACCTGGATTACGCCATGAGCGTGATCGCCGGCAGGGCCCTGCCCGAGGTCAGGGACGGGCTCAAGCCGGTTCAGCGGCGCATCCTTTATGCCATGTTCAGGGAGGGGCTGCTTCCGGGGCGGCGCTACAGCAAGTGTGCCGGCGTGGTGGGGGAGGTGCTGAAGAAGTATCATCCCCACGGCGACATGGCCGTCTATGACGCCCTGGTGAGGATGGCCCAGGACTTTGTGATGCGCATGCCCCTTATAGACGGGCAGGGGAACTTCGGCTCCCTGGATGGCGACCCTCCGGCCGCCTACCGCTACACCGAGGCGCGGCTGGCCCCCCTGGCCGAGGAGTTCCTCAGGGACATAGACAAGGAGACGGTGGACTTTGCGCCCAACTTTGACGAGACCACCGCAGAGCCCGTGGTGCTTCCTACCAGGGTGCCCAACCTGCTGCTTAACGGCTCCTCGGGCATAGCGGTGGGCATGGCCACCAATGTGCCTCCGCATAATCTTGCCGAGCTGGTGGACGCCCTGGTGTACCTGCTGGAGCATCCCGGGGCCAGGACGGAGGAGCTCATGCGGTTCATAAAGGGTCCGGACTTTCCTACGGGCGGGGTCATCCACGGCACCAAGGGCATCCTGGATGCCTATGCCCACGGTCGGGGGCTCCTGAAGGTACGGGCCAGGGCCAGGGTGGAGGAGCCCCAGCGGGGCCCCCAGGCCATCGTGGTCACGGAGCTCCCCTACCAGGTCAACAAGGCCGGCCTCATCAGGAAGATAGCCGAGCTGGTAAGGGACAAGAAGCTGGAGGGCATAGGGGAGGTAAGGGATGAGTCCGACCGGGACGGCATTCGCATCGTGCTGGAGCTCAAGAGGGGGGAGGTGCCCCAGGTGGTACTCAACAACCTGTACAAGCACACCCAGATGGAGACCACCTACGGCATCATAATGCTGGCCCTGGTGGGCGGGCGGCCCAGGATACTGAGGCTCAAGGACATCCTGGCGCACTTCCTGCAGCACCGCCGGGAGGTGGTGCTCCGAAGGACCAGGTTTGAGCTCCGCAAGGCCCAGGAGCGGGCCCATGTGCTGGAGGGCCTCAAGGTGGCCGTGGAGAACCTGGACGAGGTGGTGGCCCTCATCAGGCGCTCCTCCAGCCCCCAGGAGGCCAGGGAGGCCCTGATGAGGAGGTTCAGGATGACGGAGGTGCAGGCCCAGGCCATCCTGGACATGAAGCTTCAGCGCCTTACGGCCCTGGAGCGCAAAAAGGTACTGCAGGAGTACCAGGAGGTGCTCCGGGAGATAAGGCGCCTTAAGGACATCCTGGGCAGCGAGGAGCTCCTGAGGGGCATCATCAAGGGGGAGCTTCTTGAGCTCAAGGACAAGTATGCCGACGAGCGCAGGACGGAAATCACCGAGGCCACGGGGGAGATTACCGTGGAGGACCTCATCACCGAGGAGGAGATGGTGATAACCATCTCCCACCGGGGCTACATCAAGCGCAATCCCCTCAGTGCCTACAGGAGCCAACGCCGGGGAGGCAAGGGCCTCATCGGTATGGAGACCCGGGAGGAGGACTATGTGGAGCAGCTCTTCGTGGGCTCCACCCACGACTACATGCTGTTTTTCACCAACCTGGGGAGGCTGTACTGGCTGAAGACCTACCAGATACCCGAGGCCGGCCGGGCCGCCAGGGGCAAGGCCATAGTGAACCTGCTGAGGCTGAGCGAGGGCGAGCGGGTCAGCACGGCCATTCCGGTGAGGGACTTCTCCCAGGGCTACCTGGTGATGTTCACCAAGAAGGGAATGGTGAAGAAGACGGCCCTGAGGGAGTTTTCCAACCCTCGGGGCAAGGGGGTGGTGGCCATCAGCCTCAGGCCCGGCGACGAGCTCATAGCGGTAAGGCGCACCGACGGTGCCTCGGACCTCATCATGGGGACCCGGCAGGGGCTGGCCATGCGCTTTGCCGAGGAGGATGTGCGCCCCATGGGCAGGACGGCCCAGGGGGTGATAGGCATAAGGCTCAGGGAGGCCGACGAGGTGGTCTCCGCCGAGGTGCTGGAAAGCAGCACCACCTTGCTGACCGTCACGGAGCGGGGTCTGGGCAAGCGCACCAGGGCGGAGGACTACCCCGCCCATCGGCGGGGAGGCAGGGGGGTGATTTCCGTAAGGCTTACCCCCAGGGGGGGAAGGGCGGTGGGGCTCCTTCAGGTAAGGGACGAGGACGAGGTGATGCTCATTACCGCCTCCGGCAAGCTCATCCGCATGAAGGCCGGCGACATCCCCGTGCACGGGCGCAACACCCAGGGGGTGAAGCTCATGGAGCTGGCCGAGGACGACCTGGTGGTGGGCCTGGGCAAGGTGGCCGAAAAGGACTGATGAAACCCGGTGGGGGGCTTCAGAGTACCGCCCATTCCGAGGGCAGGAACAGCCTCTGGTAGGTGGCCAGGGCGAACCGGTCGGTCATGCCGGCGATGAAGTCGCACACCAGGCGGTGGCGCTCCGTAATGTCCTCGCCGCCTCGGCCGCCGGCCTCCTGGGGGTGTTCCAGGTAGTAGTGGTAGAGGTCCGTCAGGAGCTTCTTGGCCTTTCGGAACTCTGCCTTGGTGCTTTCGCTCTCGTAGACCCGCCGGTAGAGGAACTCCCTGAGGCTCAACATGGCCTCCAGCACCTGGGGGCTCAGGCGGAGCTCCTGGAGCTGCGCCTTGAGGGTCTCCCTGACCAGGTCTTCCACCATGGTGTTGATCCTCTGGGAGTGGCGCTCCCCCAGGGTCTTGAGGACTTCCCGGGGTATTTCCGAGGGCCTGACCACCCCTGCCCTCAGGGCGTCGTCCAGGTCGTGGTTGAGGTAGGCAATGGTGTCGGAGACCCTCACCACCTGGCCCTCCAGGGTTAGGGCCTGCTCCTGGGGCCCCTGGGGCAGGATGTTGCCCTTGCCCTTGGAGTGCTTCAGTATGCCGTCCCGGACCTCGTGGGTGAGGTTAAGGCCCTGGCCGTCCTTCTCCAGGGTGTCCACCACCCGGAGGCTCTGCTGGTAGTGCTCAAACCCCCCTGGATGGAGCTCCCTGAGCACCTCCTCGCCGGCGTGGCCGAAGGGGGTGTGGCCCAGGTCGTGCCCCAGGGCGATGGCCTCGGCCAGGTCCTCGTTGAGCCTGAGGGCCCGGCAGATGCTCCGGGCTATCTGGCTGCACTCCAGCACATGGGTCAGGCGGGTGCGGTAGTGGTCGCCCCTGGGGGCCAGGAAGACCTGGGTCTTGTGCTTCAGGCGCCTGAAGGCCTTTGAGTGGATGATTCTGTCGCGGTCGCGCTGGAAGCAGGTTCTGAGGGCGCTTTCCGGCTCCGGCCTCGGGCGGCCCCGGCTGCGGGCGCTGAGGGCGGCCCGGGGGTGAAGCACCTGCTGCTCCAGGCGCTCAAGCTCCTCCCTGATGCTCATCGCTCTGCCAGGCGCATGCTGAGCACTGCGGACACGCCGGGCTCCTGCATGGTTATGCCGTAGAGGTAGTCGGCGGCCTCCATGGTCAGGCGGTTGTGGGTGATGATGATGAACTGGATGCTCCGGGAGAGCTCCTGGAGCATCTGGGTGAACTTTCTGGTGTTGGGCTCATCCAGGGCGGCGTCGGCCTCGTCCAGGATGCACAGGGGGGTGGGCTTTATGAAGAAGCCGGCAAACAGGAGGCTCAGGGCGGTAAGGGCCTTCTCTCCTCCGGAAAGGAGATTGATGTTCTGGAGCCTCTTGCCCGGCGGCTGGGCCACTATCTCTATGCCGGCCTTCAGGATGTCCTGCTCATCGGTGAGCCTGAGCTCCGCCCTTCCGCCGCCGAAGAACTGCGAAAAGACCTGGGCGAACTTCTCCCTCAGGGCCTGGAAGGCCTCCCTGAGCTTCTCTCTGGTGGTGGCGTTTATGCGCCTTATGGCCTCCTTGAGCTCGGCTATGGAGGCCTCCAGGTCCTCCTGCTGCCCCAGGAGGAAGTCGTGCCGCTCCTTGAGTTCCTCGTACTCCCTCAGGACCTCCAGGCTCACGGGGCCCAGCCCCTTGAGGCGCTCCTTGAGTTCCTGAACCCTCTCAGGGTCGTCCTCCTCTGGGGGGGCGCACTGCAGGGCCTGGAGCTCCACCCCATAGGCCTCGGCAATGGAGGCCTCCAGTCCCTGGAGCTTGAGCTTTGCCTCGGTACTTCTTACCTGGTGCTCCGAGAGTCTCTTTCCCAGGGCCTCCAGCTCCTTTGCTGCGGCCTTGGCCTCGGCCCGGAGGGCCTCCTCCTGCTGGGCTGAGCGCTCCAGGGCCTCCTGCCTCTGGCCGAGCTGCTCCGTGAGGGCCTGGGCCTCTTGGGCCAGGCGGGCGAGCTCCTCCTGCAGGGCCCCTTGCTGCTGCTGGCAGTGGAGGAGCTCCTCCCGGGCCTCCTGGCGCTGCTTCTGCAGTCGTTGGAGGGCCTCCTGGAGCTCCTCCCGGGTCTTCCTCAAGGCGGCCTCCTCCCGCTCCTTGGCCTCCAGGGTCTTCTGGAGGCTGGCCAGCTCCACCCTGGCCTCGGTAAAGCCTGCCTGCCCCTTCTGCAGGGCCTGAGAGGCCTCCTGCAGGGCCTGCTCCCTCTGGCGTATCTGCTCCCCGAGGGCCTCCCTTTTGTTCTGCAGCCGGGTGATGGCCTCTGTGAGGGTCTGGGCCTCCTGGGCCGTCTGCTCAAGCTCCTCGGCGAGGGCCTGGGCCTCCGTCTCAAGGTGGGAGAGCTTTCGCCCAAGCCTCTGGACCTCCTCCTGGGTGCTTTGCATTGAGTGGTTCTTCAGGGCCAGGGCCTCCCTGAGGCCCTGGCCCTGCTCCTGGAGCCCCTGGAGCCTTCCCTGAAGCTCCTGTTGCCTCCGGGCCTTGAGCTGAAGCTCCTGTCTGAGCCCCTCCAGATGGCGGCTGAGCTCCCGGGTCTCTGCCTCAAGCTCCTGGAGCTCCCTTTTCAAGCCCAGCAGGCCCCTGCCCTTTCCGCCAATGAATACCTTGCCCTGTAGCAGCAGCTCACCCTCGGGGCTTACCACGGCGTAGGGCGCGGCCTCCTCGGGGGGAACGGCCCGGAGGTCCTCCACCAGGAGGGTGTCCCTGAGGAGCCCCCTCAGCAGGGGCAGGTAGGGCTCAGGGGCGCTTATTACCTCCCAGGCCCAGGCCGCTGCCCAGGGGGGCTTGTCCCGCACCTGCAGTGCCACCTGGGGATTGTGGATGCTGAGCAAGGCGGTCCTTTGCAGCCCCTGCTCCCTCAGGCCCTTCAGGGCCTGGAGGGCCTCCCGGGGGCCCGGGATAAAGAACCCCGTGGCCGCCTCCCTGAGGGCGGCCTCTATGGCCTTTTCATACTCCCTGGGGACCTCCAGCACCTGGGCCACCGGGGCCTGCAGGCTGGGCAGGCTCTCCCTGCTCAGGGGGGGCGCCAGGCGCTCCTTCAGCGAGGCGGCCCGGGCGGTGAGGGCCACCAGGCGCTCCTGCATCTGGGCCTGCCGGGCCCTAAGGGCCTGGCCCTGCTGCCCCAGGGCCTGGAGCTCCTCCTGGAGGGCCTGCCGTTCTTCGTTGAGCCCTTGGAGCTCTGCCTGGGCCTGGGCCGTCTGGCTCCTGAGCTGCTTCAGCCTGGCCTCTGTGCTGGCCAGCTCCTGTTGTGCCGAGGCGGTCTCCCTGTCCAGGGCCTGTTGCCTGTGCCTGAGGGCCTCCTGGTGGGCCTCGGCGGCGGCGAGGGCATTGGCCTGCTGGCTTAGCTGCTCGGAGACGCTGAAGAGCTCTCTCCTCAGGGCCTGGAGCTCCTCCTCCTGGCTCCTGAGCTGCTTCAGGGCCTGCTCCTGGGCCTCCTGCCGAGCCCTCAGGGCCTGCTCCTTCGCCTCACCCTGGGCCCTCAGGGCCTGAAGCTCCTCCCCCAGGGCCTCCAGGGCCTGAAGGGCCTGGGACAGCCTTGCCTCAAGCCCGGCCTCCTGGGCCTGCATCTGCTGGAGGGAGTCCCGGAGGGCCTGGCCCCTGGTCTTGAGCACCGCCTGGTGCTGTCGGCACTGGCTCATGCGCTCCTGGAGCTCCTGGAGCCGCTGCCTCTGCTGCTTAAGGCCCTCCTGCTCCCTTAGCTGCCGGAGCCTCAGCTCAGCGGCCTGGGCCTCCAGGCTGCCCTGCCTGCCCCTGAGGGCGGCCTCCTTTTCCTGAAGCTCCTGGAGGGCCTTCTGCTCTTCCTGGAGGGCCTGGGTGAGCTCCTGGTGCTGCCTCTTGGCCACCCTGAGGTGGCGCTCCCTGAGCTCCTGGCTCAGGCGCTCGTACCGGCGGGCCTTCTGGGCCTGCCTCTGCAGGCTCCTAAGCTGGCGCTGAAGCTCCCCCAGGATGTCCCTTATCCTCTGGAGGTTCTGCTCCGAGGCACTGAGCTTCTGCTCCGCCTCGGAACGCCGCACCTGGTACTTCACCACCCCTGCCACCTCCTCTATGAGGAAGCGGCGCTCCTCTGCCTTGGCATTGATGATTCTCTCGATGCTTTCGGCCTCAAAGATGCTGTAGCCCTTCAGCTCCAGCCCCGTGTCCAGCAGTATGTCCCTGATGTCCCTGAGCCTGGAGGCCTCTCGGTTAATGAGGTACTCGCTTTCGCCCGAGCGATAGAGCCTCCGGGCTATGACCGTGGGCCCCTGGGGACTCAGGCCCGTGAGGGTGAGCTTCACCTCAGCCATGCCCCTGGGGCCCTTGCTCTGGGAGCCGCTGAATATCACCTCCTGCATGTGCCTTCCCCTGAGGCTCTTGGCGCTCTGCTCACCCAGCACCCACTTGAAGGCGTCCACCACATTGCTCTTTCCCGAGCCGTTGGGCCCCACGATGCAGGTTATGCCGGGATGAAACTCCAGTACCGTCCGCTCGGCAAAGGATTTGAACCCTGAAAGCTCTATCTTTTCTACCCGCATGACCTTTATGGAGTGACGAGAGGTTTAAGTAGTATACCCCCGGCCCCATGACAAAGACAACTGGAGGGGAGTCCTTTTATGGCATCATAGGTGGGGATGCACAGGGGCTGGCTGATAGGCGTGGTGGCGGTGTTTCTCCTCTGGGGGGCCCTGAGCCTCAAGAGCTATCCTCCGGTGAACTACAACCTGGGCGACGAGCTCTGGGCCGCCAGGGCCAGCAAGGCCTTCCTTCAGGGCGAAGTTCCCGGCAGCGTAGTAGCACCCAGGCTCTACTTTGCCCTCCTGGGGGCCTTCCTGCATGCCGGGGGCTGGGGGGTGTTTGGTGCCAGGGCGTTCTCCCTCCTGGCGGCGGCGGGCTGCCTGCTGCTGCTGTGGCTGCTGGCCCGGAGGCTCACCGACGAGGGCACGGCCCTGCTGGCCGTGCTGCTTCTGGCCTCCAGCTATGCCTTTCTGTGGCACAGCCATGTGGCCAGGCACGAGATGCTTACCGCCCTGGTAGTGCTCCTGGCCTTCCATGCCATTCTCAGGGGGTTCTCCTTGGGCAGGGGCCCGTGGCTCCTGCTGGGGGGACTGCTGGCAGGGCTTTCCGTGGGGGTGCATCCCAACAACCTCCAGTATGTGTTCGGCCTGGCCCTGGCCTGCTTATGGATAGGGGGCGGGAGGCTCCTGGGGGGGCTTTGGTGGCTTTCGGGCCTGGCCCTGGCCTTCCTGGCCTGGCTGGTTGCCAACCCGGCCCTTCTGCAGGAGCACGGCCTCTGGGGCACCCTGGGGAGGCTCCACCGCCTCTACCCCTTTCCCCTGTTCCATGAACCCCTGGCAGGGTTGCTCAAGAGGACCTTCTTGGGGCTACCGGGGGAGTTCCTGGAGTACCTCAGGCTTTTCAACATCTTCTTTCCCAACCGGCTGGACATTGCGGCGGTGGCCTTCCCTGCGGTGGCCCTGCTGGCCCTGGGGCTCCTGCTGAGGATCCGCCCGGTGCCCCTGCTTGGGGGCTTTGTGCTTTTCACCTACATAATCGGCCACTTCCTGGCCCAGAGGTTCGGCTACTGGCACATGGTGGAGTTCTATCCCTTCCTGGCCCTGGCCCTGGCCGCCTCTCTGAGGGCCCTGCAGAGGAGGCTGAGGCGCTGGGGCCTGCTTGCCTGGGCCCTGGCAGGATGGTTCATCCTGGCAGGGGTAGGCGACACCCTCCTGAGCTACCGGGACTTCAGGCCCTACAGCTACCAGAAGGTACTGGAGGCGGTGGCCTTTCCGCTTCCCGAGGGCCAGGAGGTCATGGGGGTGGAGCTTTACCGCCCGGCCTTTCCCCAAGGGCAGTATGTCCTTCCCTGGTTTGACATGGACAGCAGGAGGTGCCCGCCCGTGGCCCAGGGGCTTAAGCAGTCGGGGGCTGAATATGTGATACTGGACGACCTCTTGAGGGGGCTTGCCAGGGCAAGCTGCGGGCCCCGGTACGAGAGGGAGCTCCTGTGGTTTCTGAACACCAGGGGCCGGCTGCTCCGGAGGCCCCAGGCCCGGTACCCCAACTACTGGGCACCAGGGGGCATGATAAGGCACATATACATCCTGAAGGTTCTACCTTAGGTAGAGCCCGTAGAGGGTGTAGATGAAGTGTCCCTCTATGGTGATGGCCTCCCTGCCCCAGCCCTCCGGAAGGGGCCAGAAGGGCTGGGCGTCCCTGAGGGCCTTGAGGGCTGCCTCATCCAGCAGGGGGTGGCCGGAGGTCCTCAGGAGCCTTACCTCCCCCAAGGAGCCGTCCTTGAGGATGGTAAACAAGGCCACCATCTCGCCGTAAAGGCCCTGCTCTGCGGCCCTGGGGGGATAGACCCATACACTCTCTATGCGCTCCTTGAGCCTCTGGAGATACCCCTCGTACCTGAGCCCCTGGGTGCCCAGGGTGATGGCGTTGCTCATCCCCTGGGCCTTCATTCTGGAGTCCACCAGGGCCCGGGCCTCCTGCCTGAGGGCCTGAAGGAGGCTGGGGGCCCCGGGGGCGGCAGGGGTCTGCTCAGGCGCCTCTACAGGGGCCTTCTCCGTCCCCTCAGGGGGGGTCCGCCTTGCCGGGGGTGCCGGTGGGGTCTCCTGCAGGGACGGGGGCTCCTCAGGGGCCCTCTCCTGGGGTTGAGGCGGCGGAGGTCCGGGAGCTTTCTTGGGAGGAGGCGCTACCCAGGGCTTCCCGGGGGTGGAGAGGGGGCTCAGCAGCCTGGCCACCAGCAGGGCCCGGGGGCCGGGCTCGGGGGGCCGAGGCAGCACCAGGAGCCCCACCAGCAGGGCGTGCACCAGCAGGGAGGCTATGAGGAAGTGCCGAAGCCTCAATGAAGAAGCCTTCTTAAGCCGTAGAGGAATCTCAGGAGGCTGCCCCGTCCGAGCTCCTTCTGCAGGTAAAGGCGCAGGGCGGCCTCTTGCACCTTCTGCTGGCGGAAGGCGCCAAGGAGCCTCTCCATGCCCTGCACACCTTGCAGGAAGCGCTCCTGGAGCAGCCTCATCAGCCTGAAGCGCCCCAGGAGCCTGCCTTGCCACCACCTGGGATAGAGGGAGACCTTGCCCCGAAGCACCGCCTCGGCGGCCATCTGGCCGCTGAGCATGGCATAGTAGATGCCCTCGAAGCTGAGGGGCATCACCAGCCCTGCGGCATCGCCCACCAGGAGGACGTTGTCCTTTACCACCGGGGGGCCCTCCCACAGGGGCACCCTGTAGCCCTTGGGGTCCTGGGGCCGAAGCCCCCTCCGGGCCTTCAGCCACTGGAGGGCTTCCAGGAGGCCTCTCCGGGCCCCTACCCCCGCCGAGGTGGGAAACACCCACAGGTATCCCCCCGGGGCCAGGGGGCTTAGGTAGAGTTCGCAGGCCCCGTGCTCCGTCTTTACGGGACCTGACAGCGTGGGATGGCTCCTCAAGGGCCTCAGGCCCAAGGCGGCCCTCACCCTGGAGCCCACGCCGTCGGCGCCAATCACATACTGGGCGGCCACCTGGACCCTGCGGCCTTCTGGCAGGGCTATCTCCGCCACCGTCCTGCCCCTTCCTGCCCGCAGCAACCGCAGGAAGGAGCCCCTCAGGAGGGCCTCTCCCAGGGAGGCCTGAAGATGCCCTGCCAGGGCGGCCCTGTCCAGGAGCACCACGGGCTCGGGCAGGGGGATGTCAAAGGGCTCGCTCCTGGGCGGATGGAGCCTCAGGGTACGGGCCTCAGAGGAGGCCAGGGCCCTGGGCAGGGCGAACTCCCTGAGGGTGGCCAAGGGGGTGGCCCCTGCGCAGGGCTTGGCCCAGCCGGGCCTGCTTTCCACCACCAGGCAGTCAAGCCCGTGGGCCATGAGCAGCTTGGCGGCCACTGCCCCGGCAGGGCCGGCGCCCACTACCAGGACCTTTGTCTGAAGCATCACAGCCCTGGGGGAAAGGGGCAGTGGATTCTGGCCCTCCTGGGCTCCTTGCCGTTGAGATAGTAGGCCGAGACCTTGAAGAAGAACTCCCCGGCCGAGCCGGAGATGGTGCCGTCGCGGTTTTCCCCCCAGGGAATGCTCTTTGAGCCGTTGTTTATGGCCACGATGAGGTAGATGTGGCCCCGCTTCATGCTCCTTACATCCTCCTTGCTGGGGATGGGCAGGCCCTTGGCCTCGCCGTACTGGGTGTGGGAGTGGAAGTCCCCGATGATTTCCAGCCTGTGGAAGTTCCTCAAGAGGCCCTGGAGCCTCTTGTGGTTTTCCCTGTAGTAGGCCACGCCCCTTCGGCTCCGGGCCGCACTCTGGAGGCTGAAGGCGTGCTCCACAATGAAGCGGTCCTCCAGCCTGTAGCCCAGGAGGTAGCCCAGGCACTCCTTCTTGAACACCTCGGCGGAGCTAAGAAGCAGGTTCATGAAGGCAATCTCGGAAAGATATACCCTCATGGCCTTCACAACAGCTCACCCCCCCTTGGAGCGCACCACCAGCACCGAGCAAGGGGCCTCCCTGACCACCTTGGCCGCGGTGCTGCCGAACAGCACCTTGTCCAGCCCCTTGCGGCCGTGCGTGCCCATCACTATGAGGTCTATGTCCTGCTCTTTGGCATAGCGGAGTATCTCCTCCGTGGGGGAGCCCCTGAGGACCTCATACTGGATGTCCTTGTAGCCCCTGAGGTCCTCTATCACGCAGCGCTCCAGCTGCTTCATGGCCCCCTCCTGAAGCTCCCTGTACAGCTCATCGGTGCTCACATGGGGGACATACCAGCCGGTGGCCTTGGCAATGTCATAGAGCACATGCACCACGTACAGTTTGGCCCCGTAGCGCCTGACCAGGTCGGCTACCAGGGGGCAGGCCACCTGGGAGCCCTCGGTGAAGTCCGTGGGATAAAGGATTCTCTTTACCTGCATGCTATTAAGCCTCCCTTATGTATTTTGCCCCGTCCTCGGGGGATGTGCTGAGCATGTAGAAGTCCGAGCCCCACTCAAACCCCGAGGTCCGGTGAAGCCTCGGCAGCACCTCTATGTGCCAGTGGAAGTCGTCCCCCAGGGTGTGCCAGTGGTCGCGGCGGGGCACCCGGTTGGGCGCCGTGTGGATGTAGTAGTTGTAGGGCGGCTCCCTGAGGGCCCGGCGCATCTTCTGAAGAAGCCCCTTCATGAGCATGGCCAGCTCCCCGAGCTCCTCGTCGGTGCAGTCCTCAAAGGCGCAGTTGTGCCTGCGGGGTAGCACCCAGAACTCAAAGGGCACCCGGGGGGCATAGGGACTGAAGGCCACGAAGCCCTCGCTCTGGGCTATGATGCGCTCCTTCATCCTGAGCTCCTCGTTCAGGATGTCGCAGAATATGCAGCGCTCCTTGTAGGCATAATAACCCTTGGCCCCGTCAAGCTCCTCCTTGAGGAGCTTGGGAATTATGGGGGTGGCTATGAGCTCCGAGTGGGGATGCTCAAAGCTGGCCCCCGAAAGCATCCCCCGGTTCTTAAACACCAGCACATAGCGGACCTTGGGGTCCTTCACCAGCTCCTTTATCCTGGCCCTGTACAGACCCAGGAGCATCTGCATGTGCCCCTCCCCCAGGTCCTCGGGCTGAAGGCCGTGCTCGGGGCTGTCTATCACTATCTCGTAGGCCCCCACGGGGTTCATCCTGTCGTATATGCCCACGCCCTTTCGGCCCAGCTCGGCCTGCCTGAGCATGAGGGGCACAAACCCCTCTATGGCCTTTATCAGCACCCTGCCCTCCTGGCTCACCTGCGCCAGGGGCTCGGCCTCCCTGAAGGCCCGGCACAGGGGACAGTCCTGGCGGTGCCAGTTCTCCTGGGGCAGCTCGTAGTCCTGGGGCCTCATGGAGCCCTGAAGTACCGCCACCCAGCGCTGAAGCAGTGGGTCCTTCCTCAGCTCATGCATCCCTCTGGGCCTCGTGCATGCACGCCATCCCCTTAAGCACCAGGGCAGGCTCCAGGACGACCTCCCTCTGAAGCAGAGGCCCTATCAGGGCCGCATAGCCGCCCGCAAGCACCACCTGAAAGGGGCCCTCCTGGGCCTCCACCTCCCTGAGGATACGCTCCAGGGCCCCCGCCACTGCATATATAATACCAGAAACCAGGGCCTCCTCGGTGTCCCTGCCAGGGGGCCTCAGGGCCCGGGAGGGCTCCACCAGGGGCAACTGGGCCGTGCCCTCCGCCAGCGCCCTGCCCATGAGCGCAGGGCCGGGAAAAATGGCCCCGCCAAGGAAAACCCCCCCAGAGGCAACGAAATCCACCACCGCGGCCGTGCCCAGCAGGGCCACCGCCACAGGGGCCCCGTAGAGCCTCCAGGCCCCGTAAGCGGCGGCCACCCTGTCGGCCCCCAGGGCCCCAGGCTCCCTGACGGCAAAGCCCATCCCCCGGGCCAGCCCAGGCCCTACCAGAAGGGGCTCCAGGCCCAGCACCGCCCTCAGGGCCTGGGCCAAGACAGGGGTGTGCGAAGGCACCACGGAGCAGAGGAGGGCCTCGAAGGGGCCCTTAAGGCCTTGTTTTTCAAGGAAATTGTTGAGCCAGGAGGCATACTCCCCGGGGTCCCGCAGGGGCTGGGTGCTGAGGCTGCCCAGCAGGGGCTCGCCCCCCGGGAAGACCCCCACGGTGATGGTGCTGTTTCCTACATCCACGCAGAGAAGCACAGGGAAAACTGTAGCATCGGCCCGAAGAGGTGTCAAACTTATCGCTCCGAGGCGCGGGTGCTTTACTTCAGGGGGACATCTCCTATAAAGTATGAAATCCCATGAAAAAAATGAGGAAGCTCCTCCTGGCTACCAGGAACCAGAAGAAACTCCTGGAGCTAAGAAGACTCCTTCAGGGGCTGCCCCTGGAGGTCCTGGGCCTGGAGGCCTTTCCCACGGCCCCCCAGGTGAAGGAGACAGGCCAGAGCTTTGCCGAAAACGCCACCCTGAAGGCCACCCAGGTGGCCAGGCACACGGGCCTGTGGGCCGTGGCCGATGACTCCGGCCTGGAGGTGGACGCCCTGGACGGGGCCCCGGGCATCTACTCGGCCAGGTACGCAGGGCCGGAGGCCACAGACCAGGACAACATCCAGAAGCTCCTGAGAGAGCTGGAGGATGTGCCCCCTCCGAGGCGCACCGCCCGGTTCCGGGCCGTCCTGGCCCTGGCCAACCCCAAGGGCCAGCTGGTGGCCCTCTTTGAGGGCACGGTGGAGGGGCTCATAACTACCTCTCCCAAGGGCCAGGGAGGCTTCGGCTACGACCCGGTCTTTCAGCCCCTGGGCCACGACCGCACCTTCGCCCAGATGAGCCCCCAGGAAAAAGACGCCCTCAGCCACAGGGCCCGGGCCCTCAAAAGACTCAGAACCTACCTCGTCAGGAACCTCCTTTAGGAAAAGCCCTGCTAATCGGGCCTATAAGCAAATCTTATCCACCGATTTTATTTTTTTTCTTGAAAAAACCGCACCTGGGGAATATCATTTAGTGCTTAGTTTGGTCTTCCGTTTTCATCTATTTACTTCAGGGGGTTAAGGGCGATGCGAATAGTGCTACTTGGTGCGCCTGGGGCAGGCAAGGGCACGCAGGCGAAGAAGCTGGTAGAGGCGTATGGAATTCCCCAGGTCTCCACGGGAGACATCTTGAGGGAGGCGGTGGCCCAGGGCACTGCCCTGGGCAAGGAGGCCAAGGCCTACATGGACAGGGGCGAGCTGGTGCCCGATACAGTGGTGCTGGGCCTGGTGAAGGAGCGCCTGGTGCAGCCGGACTGCCAGAGGGGCTTCATCCTGGACGGCTTTCCCCGCAACACTGCCCAGGCCGAGGCCCTGGACGGGCTGCTAAAGGAGCTGCAGATGCCCCTTCAGGCGGCCATAAGTGTGGAGGTGCCTTTTGAGGACCTCATGAAGCGTCTCACGGGCAGGCGCACCTGCCGGGGCTGCGGGCAGATGTACAACATCTACTTCTCCCCGCCCCAGAAGGAGGGGGTGTGCGACAAGTGCGGAGGGGAGCTTTACCAGCGCGACGACGACAGGGAGGAGACCATCAGGAGGCGCCTGGAGGTCTACGAGGCCAAGACCGCGCCCCTTATTCAGTACTATGAGGGGAAGGGAATCCTCAAGAGGATACAGGGCACCGGCAGCATAGAGGAGATATTCCAGAGGCTTACGGCTGCACTCAAAGAGGTAGAAACCAAAGCATAAAGAGGAGGTCCGGAGAGATGGCATTGGTCAATCCCCATGGGAAGGAAAAGAGGCTGAAGCCCCTGCTGCTTCAGGGGGCCGAGCTTCAGGAGGAGAAGGAGCGGGCCAAGGGCATGACCCAGGTGAGGATTACCTCCAGGGAGGTGGGCGACCTCATCATGATGGGCATTGGGGGCTTCACCCCCCTGGAGGGCTTCATGGGCTATGAGGACTGGAAGGGCGTCTGCTCCGAGATGAGGATGGCCGACGGCACCTTCTGGCCCATACCCATCACCGTCAGCACCACCGAGGGGCAGGCCGACAGCATAAAGACAGGGGAGGAAGTGGCCCTGGTCTCCGAGGAGACGGGGGAGATTATGGCCACCATGAAGGTCACGGAGAAGTACAAGATAGACAAGGCCTTCGAGTGCCAGCAGGTGTTCCGCACCACCGATATGGAGCACCCCGGGGTGGCCATGGTGATGAAGCAGGCCGATGTGAACCTGGCCGGCCCGGTAAAGGTCCTCAGCGAGGGGCGCTTCCCCCAGGAGTACGACATCTACATGCGCCCTGCCGAGGCCAGGGCCCTCTTTGAAAGCAAGGGCTGGAGCACCGTGGCGGCCCTGCAGCTTAGGAACCCCATGCACCGCAGCCACGAGTACCTGGCCAAGATAGCCATTGAGGTCTGCGATGCCGTCTACATCCACATGCTGCTGGGCAAGCTGAAGCCAGGCGACATTCCCGCCGATGTGCGCCAGCGGGCCATCGATGTGCTCATAGAGCACTACTTCGTCAAGGACACCGTGGCCGTGGGCGGCTACCCCCTGGACATGCGCTATGCCGGCCCCAGGGAGGCCCTGCTGCATGCGGTCTTCAGGCAGAACTACGGCTGCAGCCACCTCATCGTGGGCCGCGACCATGCCGGCGTGGGCGACTACTACGGCCCCTTCGACGCCCAGAAGATCTTTGACGAGATACCCCAGGACGCCCTGGAGACCAAGCCCCTGAAGATAGACTGGACCTTCTACTGCTACAAGTGCGACGGCATGGCCAGCATGCGCACCTGCCCCCACGGGAAGGAGGACAGGCTGATACTGAGCGGCACCAAGCTGAGGAAGATGCTCTCGGAGGGCCAGGAGGTGCCGGAGCACTTCTCCAGGCCCGAGGTGCTGAAGGTCCTCAGGGAGTACTACGCCGGCCTCACCGAGAAGGTGGAGATAAAGGAGCACAAATACTCCCAAGGCGAGTGATGAAAGGGGGTGAACGCCAAGAGGCCCTGCCTGTGGCAGGGTGGAGAAATCCTTAACAAGAAGGAGGTTGAGAGGGAATGCCCAGTTTTGTGATCACCGAGAAGTGCGACGGCTGCAAGGCCCAGGACAAGACGGCCTGCCAGTACATCTGCCCCAACGACCTGATGAAGCTGGACCGCGACAGCATGAAGGCCTTTAACCAGGAGCCCGACCAGTGCTGGGAGTGCTACAACTGCGTGAAGATCTGCCCTCAGCAGGCCATCGAGGTCAGGGGCTATGCCGACTTCGTCCCCCTGGGCGGCAATGTGATACCCATGAGGGGCTCCGACGCCATCATGTGGACCATCAAGTTCCGCAACGGCAAGCTCAAGAGGTTCAAGTTCCCCATCCGGACGACCCCCGAGGGCTCCGTTGACCCCTATGCGGGCAAGCCCGAGGCCAATCTGGACGGACTGAAGAAGCCCGGGTTCTTCACCCATCAGGGCGAGGGCGCGCAGATGCCCACCATAACCCAGAAACCCTAAGGGAGGTGAGTAAAGTAATGGAGAAAGAGACCTGTACATTTTCCTACTGCCAGAGGCCCGAGGTGGAGGTGGTAGAGACCGACATCCTCATCGTGGGCGGAGGCATGTCCGCCTGTGGGGCCGCCTTTGAGGCCGTAAGGTGGGCCCAGGCCGCCGAGAAGGCCGGCAAGGGCCCCATCAGGATAAAGCTGGTGGACAAGGCCGCCATGGACCGCTCCGGAGCAGTGGCCATGGGCCTTAGCGCCATCAACACCTACCTGGGCGAGAACGACCCCCACGACTATGTCCGCTATGTCAGGGGCGACCTGATGGGCATCATCAGGGAGGACCTGGTGTTTGACCTGGGCCGCCATGTGGACGACAGCGTGCACAACTTCGAGGACTGGGGACTGCCCATCTGGAAGAAGGACGAGCAGGGCAAGACCCATGACGGCGCCTCGGGGCTGCCCAAGCTCAAGGAGGGCGGAAAGCCCGCCCGCAGCGGCAAGTGGCAGATCATGATCAACGGCGAGAGCTACAAGGTAATCGTGGCCGAGGCGGCCAAGAAGGCCCTGGGCATGGACAACATCTACGAGAGGGTGTTCATCGCCAAGCTCATCCTGGACGAGAAGGAGGAAAACCGCATAGCCGGGGCCATCGGCTTCAGCGTCAGGGAGAACAAGGTCTACCTGTTCAAGGCCAACGCCATCCTGTTGGGCTGCGGCGGCGCGGTGAATGTCTTCAGGCCCCGCTCGGTGGCCGAGGGGCAGGGCAGGGCCTGGTACCCCGTGTGGAACGCCGGGTCGGGCTACGCCCTGGGCATCATGGCAGGGGCGGAGCTGACCATGATGGAGAACCGCTTCGTGCCTGCCAGGTTCAAGGACGGCTACGGCCCCGTGGGCGCCTGGTTCCTGTTCTTTAAGGCCAAGGCCACCAACGCCCTGGGCGAGGACTACTGCGCCGGGCAGAACTTCGAGGAGGCCAAGAAGCTCTACAGCCCCTATGCCGAGAAGCTGGGCACCTGCATCCGCAACCACATGATGATGATGGACATGAAGGCCGGCAAGGGCCCCATCCTCATGCACACCGAGTGGGCCATGCAGGAGATGGGCAAGACCATGACCCCCAAGGAGCTAAAGCACCTTGAGGCCGAGGCCTGGGAGGACTTCCTGGACATGTGCATTGGCCAGGCCGGCGTCTGGGCCGGGCGCAACATAGAGCCCGACAAGGAGCCCTCGGAAATAATGCCCTCGGAGCCCTACCTGCTGGGCTCCCACGCCGGCTGCGCCGGCTTCTGGGTCAGCGGCCCGGACGACCTGGGGGCCCCCGCCGAGTGGCACTGGGGCTACAACCGGATGAGCACCGTCAAGGGCCTGTTCATGATGGGCGACATCTGCGGCGCCAGCGGCCACAAGTTCTCCTCCGGCTCCCATGCCGAGGGGCGCATCACGGCCAAGGCGGCGGTGGCCTTCGTGCTGGACAACAAGGACTTCAGCCCCACCATCACCACCCCTGCTGAGGAGATCACCGCGGAGCTGTATCTGCCCTTTGAGCTGTACGAGAAGTACAAGACCTACTCCACCGCCCCTGAGGTCAACCCCCACTACATCAAGCCCAAGATGCTTCAGGCCAGGCTGCAGAAGATAGCCGACGAGTACTTCGGCGGCGTCAGCACCTGGTACATGACCTCCAAGACCATGATAGAGGAGGGCCTGAGGCAGCTGCAGGTGCTGAAGGAGGACGCTGCCAGGATGGCCGCCAAGGACCTGCACGAGCTGCTGCGCTGCTGGGAGAACTACCACCGCATCTGGTCCGTGGAGGCCCACGCCAGGCACATGCTCTTCAGGGAGGAGACCCGCTACCCCGGCTACTACTACAGGGGCGACTTCCTGGCCATCGACGACCAGAACTGGAAGTGCTTCGTCAACTCCCGCTACGACCCCAAGACCGGCGAGTGGAAGGTCTTCAAGAGGGACTATGTGCAGCTGGTCTCCGACTAACGCGGCTACGGCAGAGGGGGGGCGCCTCGGCGCCCCCCTTTTTCAAAACCCCTGGTCTTGTCTTCATGACTACAGTTCATTCCTCTTCGGAAGCGCAGGGCCCGTCCAGGGCCTTTACATAGATTCAACGCAGTGCAAAAGACTGCCCTTGGAAGGAGGCTCGTAGATGGCTCAGGAAGCTGTACTCATCATAGGCGGTGGCATCAGCGGCCTCACCACGGCCGTGGAGGTGGCCGAGGCGGGCTGGGATGTCCACCTGGTGGAGATAAACCCCTACCTGGGCGGCAGGGTGGCCCAGCTGAGCAAGTACTTCCCCAAGCTCTGCCCCCCCTTGTGCGGCCTGGAAATCAACTACAGGCGCATAAAGGAAAACCCCAGGGTGAAATTCTACACCATGGCCCAGGTGAAGGATGTAAAGGGCCAGGCAGGCTCCTACGAGGTCCAGGTGGAGGTGGCCCCCAGGTATGTGAACGAGCGCTGCACCGCCTGCAACGCCTGCGCCGAGGCCTGCCCCGCCGAGCGGCCCAACGACTTCAACTTCGGCATGGACACCACCAAGGCGGCCTACCTGCCCTTTGAGCAGGCCTTCCCCCAGCGCTATGTGATAGACCGAAGCTACTGCAAGGACGACTGTGCCCAGGCCTGCCTGAAGGCCTGCAAGTACGAGGCCATAGACCTTCAGATGAAGCCCCAGGGCCTCACCCTCCAGGTGGCGGCCATTGTGGTGGCCACAGGCTGGAGGCCCTATGACATTTCCAGGGCCGACAATCTGGGCTTCGGGAGGGTCAAGAATGTGATAACCAACATGATGATGGAGCGCCTGGCCTCCCCCGGGGGGCCCACCGGGGGGCGCATCAGGAGGCCCTCCGACGGGGCCGAGCCCAAGAGGGTGGCCTTCGTGCAGTGTGCGGGCTCCAGGGACGAGAACCACCTGCCCTACTGCTCCTACATCTGCTGCATGGCCTCCCTGAAGCAGGCCACCTACCTGCTGGAGCAGGACCCCGAGGCCCAGGCGGAGATATTCTACATAGACATCCGCACCCCCGGCAGGTACGAGAGGTTCTTCTGGAAGGTCAGGGACACCCAGGGGGTGAAGCTCATAAAAGGCAAGGTGGCCAGGATAACCCAGGGCCCTGAGGACTCCGTGGTGCTGGAGGCCGAGGATGTGCACTCCGGCAGGAAGCTGAAGGAGACCTACGACATGGTGGTGCTGGCCGTGGGCATGGAGCCCTCCCTGAGGGGCCTTCCCCTGCCCCTGGAGCTTTCTTACAGCCCCGAGGGGCTCATCCTGCCCGAGGCCCTGGGGCCAGGTATCTATGCCCTGGGCTCGGCCAAGAGCCCCGTGGATGTGGCCCGGAGCGTGCAGGAGGCCACCGCAGCCGCAGTAAAGACCATACAGAGCCTTGTGAGGAGGTAGCGGCCATGGAGAAGAAATACGGTGCATACATCTGCAAGGGCTGCGGCATCGGCGATGCCGTGGACATAGAGAAACTGGCGGAGGAGACGGCCGAGGCCACCGGGCTCAAGAAGGAGGACATCAAGAGCCACGATGTGCTCTGTAGCCCCGACGGGGTGGCCCTCATCCAGAGGGACATAAAGGAGCAGGGGGTCAACGCCATAGCCATAGGGGCCTGCTCCTGGAGGACCAAGTACGAGGAGTTTGACTTCCCCGGCTGCGTCATGGAGAGGGCCAACCTGAGGGAGCTGGTGGCCTGGGGCCAGCCCCCCAAGGAGGCCTCTACGCAGGCCCTGGCCAGGGACTACCTGGTGATGGCCGTGGTGAAGACCCAGAAGGGCGAGCTTCCCGAGCCAGGGGTGCTGCAGGAGCTTTCCAAGACCATCATGGTAGTGGGCGGCGGCCCTGCCGGCCTGGGCGCCGCCCTGCAGGCCGCCAGGGCCGGCTACGAGGTGGTCCTGGTGGAGAAGGAGGCCCAGCTGGGGGGCTGGGGCGGCAGGCTGTACAAGCAGGTGCCCAGGAGCTACCCCTACCAGGGCCTGGAGGAGCCCCTGGTCAAGACCCTGGCCCAGGAGGTGCAGGCCTCCGAGAAGATAAAGGTCTACACCTCCACGGTGATAGAAAAGACCGAGGGGCAGCCGGGCCTTTTCGATGTGACCCTCAAGGGCCCTTCGGGCTCCGAGACCCTGAGGGTGGGGGCCTTCGTGCTGGCCGCAGGGTGGAAGCCCTACGACGCCAAGAAGCTGGGACACCTGGGCTACGGCCTTCCCAATGTGCTTACCAACCTAGAGTTTGAGGAACTGGTGAAGGACTCCAACGGCAGGCTCACCAGGCCCTCCGGCGGCGGGGAAATCAGGAGGGTGGCCTTCATCCAGTGCGCTGGCCAGAGGGACGAGGAGCACCTGCCCTACTGCTCGGCCTTCTGCTGCGCCACCGCCCTGAAGCAGGCCAGGTATGTGAGGGAGGCCAACCCCGAGGCGGTGGCCATGATACTCTACAAGGACATCCGCACCCCCGGGCAGACCGAGCTGTTTTACAGGAACATGCAGGATGAGCCAGGGGTGATGCTCACCAAGGCCGAGGTCAAGGCCGTTAAGGAAGAGGACGGCCGCCTGGTGGTGGAGGCCACCGACACCCTCCTGGGTGAGGCCATAAAGCTGGAGGCCGACCTGGTGGTGCTGGCCACCGGGGTGGTGCCGGCCACGGCGGAGTTTCAGCGCTACTGGGACGGCCTGCTGGAGGCCGCCTCCAAGGGCGACGAGGCCAAGGCCAAGTACATGCAGGAGCATCCCCAGCCTGAGACCATCCTGAACCTCCAGTATCGGCAGGGCCCGGAGGTGCCCTCCATGGAGGGAGGCTACGGCTTTGCCGACTCCAACTTCATCTGCTTCCAGTACGAGACCCGGCGCACCGGGGTGTATGCGGCCGGCTGCGTGCGCCAGCCCATGAACATGGCCGAGGCCGTGGAGGACGGCGCCGGGGCGGCCATGAAGGCCATCCAGTGCGTGGAGCATGTGGCCCAGGGGGTGGCGGTGCATCCCAGGGCCTGGGACATAACTTTCCCGGACCCCTTGCTTCAGCGCTGCACCGCCTGCAAGCGCTGCACCGAGGAGTGCCCCTTCGGCGCCATAGACGAGGACGAAAAGGGCATCCCCTACTACAAGATCAACCGCTGCCGCCGCTGCGGCACCTGCATGGGGGCCTGCCCGGAGCGCATCGTCTCCTTCAAGGACTACCATGTGGACATGATAGGCAGCATGATAAAGGCCATAGAGGTGCCCGAGGAGGAGGAGCTCAGGTTCATCTGCCTGGCCTGTGAAAACGACGCCTACCCCGCCCTGGACACCCTGGGGCTGAAGCTCAGGCAGGGACTGCTGAAAAAGCCCATCCACCCCTCCGTGAGGGTGATACCCGTGAGGTGCCTGGGCTCGGTGAACCTGGTGTGGGTGGCCGACGCCTTCTCTAGGGGCATAGACGGGATGATACTGCTGGGCTGCAAGTTCGGCGAGGACTACCAGTGCCACTTCATAAAGGGCAGCGAGCTGGCCAACTACCGCTTCAGCAAGGTGCAGGAGACCCTGGACAGGCTGCAGCTTGAGGCCGAGCGCTGCCAGATGCTCCAGGTGGCCATCAGCGACTACGACAAGCTGCCCGACATGATAGAGGCCTTCGTGAAGAAGGTAGAGGAGGAATTCGGCCCTAACCCGTTTAAGGGCTTCTAAGCTTTGAAGGAGGAGTTTCCCTATGAGCGAGAAGGTGCTTAGCCCAGACCTCGGGTTTGTGAAAGAGGTCATAAAGGCAGGGGGGCAGAGCCTGAAGAAGTGCTACCAGTGCGCCACCTGCACGGTGGTCTGCAATGTGACCCCTGAGGAAAGCCCCTTTCCCCGCAAGGAGATGGTGCAGGCCCAGTGGGGGCTTAAGGAGGAGCTCTTTGCCAACCCGGACATATGGCTGTGCCACCAGTGCAGCGACTGCACCGCCTACTGCCCCCGGGGGGCCAAGCCCGGCGAGGTCCTCAATGCCGTAAGAAGGCTGAGCCTGAAGGAGTTCGCCCCCCTGGGCTTCCTGGCCTCCCTAGCGGGAAGCCCCGGCGGGCTCCTGCTGCTTCTGGCCGTGCCGGTGGTGCTGTTCCTGGTAATCCTGGGCGCCCTGGGCAACCTGGGCAGCGTACCCAGGGCAGAGGATGGCTCCATAGCCTACCACCTGTTCATGCCGGTGCTGGTGATTGACATAGTGTTCATAGCGGCGGCCCTGTTTGCCGTGCTGGTGTGGGTCGCAGGCCTCAGGCGGTACTGGAGGCTCATGTGCAGCCGGGCCAAGCCCGTGGTGCCCCTTTCCACGGCCGTGCTGCAGACGGTCAAGGAGATACTGGCGCACCGCAGGTTCGGCAAGTGCGAGGTGGCCAAGGGCCGCAGCCTGGCCCACCTCCTGGTGTTTTACAGCTTCGTGGCCCTGGCCATCACCACCACCTGGGCCCTGGTTTACCTGTACGGGTTCCACCGGGAGAGCCCCTATCCCCTGAGCGACCCGGTGAAGTGGCTGGGCAACCTGGGGGCCCTGGGCCTGCTGGCCGGCATGTTCCTGGTCATACTGAACCGCCTAGGCACTGCGGCCAAGGCGGGCCTGGGAAGCTACTACGACTGGCTGTTCATCGTGGTGGTGGCAGGAGTGGGCCTGACGGGCTTTTTGAGCGAAATCTTCAGGCTGGCCGACGCTGCGGCCCTGGCCTATCCCACCTACTTCGCCCACCTGGTGCTGGTGTTCTTCCTGTTTGCCTACGCCCCTTACTCCAAGATGGCCCATATGCTCTACAGGGCCCTGGCCATGGTGTTTGAGCGGGCCACGGGGAGGAAGTAGTGAAGATAAAGGAGCTCATAAAGAGCAAGGGATTTGAGGTCATAGCGGTGGACGAGGACACCACCGTGGGCGAGGCCATGGGCAAGATGGTGGAGCGAAACATCGGGGCCCTCATCGTGGTGAAGGAGGGCCAGCCCGTGGGGATGTTCACCGAGAGGGATGTGCTGAAGTGCTGGCACCACAGGGGGCAGGACTTCACCGCCGTGGCGGTCAAGGAGGTGATGAGCCGCGACCTGGTAGTGGCCGAGCTGGGCGACGATGTGGACGACGCCATGTCCATCATGATACAGCGCAAGGTAAGGCACCTGCCCGTGGTGGACGAGGGCAAGGTGGTGAGCGTGCTCAGCATGAGGGATGTGGTGAAGGCCCATGTGGGCAACCTGAAGGCCGAGGTGCACTACCTTAAGGACTACATCAAGTATGCAGGGTAGGAAAACATTCCTAAGGAGGAGGGACGATAGATGAGCACTATAGTGTTATTTGCCTTGCTGTGCGGGGCGGCGGGAGTGCTTTATGCCCTCTTTGCCGCTTCCTGGACGGGCAGGCAGGATGCGGGCACCGAGCGGATGCAGGAAATCTCCGGTGCCGTCAAGGAGGGGGCAGAGGCCTTCCTGGCCAGGGAGTACAAGACCGTGGCCATAGTGGGGGTGGTGCTGTTCCTGCTGCTGCTTTACCTGGGGCTCTGGACCGCCATAGGGTTCGTCATAGGGGCGGTGGGCTCGGCCCTGGCCGGCTACATCGGCATGATGGTCACCGTGCGGGCCAATGTGCGCACTGCCCAGGCGGCCTTCAAGGGGCTCCAGGAGGCCCTGAAGGTGGCCTTCCGGGGAGGCTCGGTGACGGGCCTCATGGTGGTGGGCCTGGGCCTGTTGGGCCTTTCGGGCTACTTCGTGATAGTCCGGGCGGCCGCCCCTGAGGAGGCCTTCCATGCCCTGGTGGGCCTGGGCTTCGGCTGCTCCCTCATGAGCGTGTTTGCCCGAATTGCCGGGGGCATCTACACCAAGGCGGCCGATGTGGGGGCCGACCTGGTAGGCAAGGTGGAGGCGGGCATACCCGAGGACGACCCCCGAAACCCCGCAGTCATAGCCGACAATGTGGGCGACAATGTGGGCGACTGTGCAGGAATGGCCGCAGACTTGTATGAGACCTACACCGTCACCCTGGTGGCGGCCATGCTGCTGGCCAAGACCGTCTATGGGGCCGACAGCCCCTGGGTGGAGTTCCCCCTGCTTCTGGGCGGCGTCTCCATCCTGGCCTCCATCGTGGGGACCTTCTTCGTGCGCCTGGGCAAGAGCCAGTACATCATGGGGGCCCTGTACAAGGGGCTGGCCGTGGCCGGCCTGCTGGCGGCGGTGGCCTTCTACTTCGTCACCGGCTGGTTTCTCCGTAGCAGCGGGGCCACGGAGTTCACCCAGGCCGCGGTGGTGACGGCGGCGGTGATAGGGCTGCTGCTTACCGGGGCCATAGTGGTGATAACGGAGTACTTCACCTCCAAGAAGTTCAACCCCGTAAGGCACATAGCCGCCGCCAGCCAGACAGGGCATGCCACCAACATCATAGCCGGGCTGGCCGTGAGCATGAAGTCCACCGGCTGGCCCGTGGTGGCCATAGCCGGGGCCATCATCTGGGCCTACTCCCTGGGCGGCGGCTTTGCCGGCAACCCCGGCGGGGGCCTCTTCATGATAGCCCTTTCGGCCGTCAGCATGCTCAGCATGACCGGCATAGTGGTGGCCATTGACTCCTACGGGCCCATCACCGACAATGCCGGCGGCATAGCGGAGATGGCCGAGCTGCCCGAGGATGTGCGCAATGTCACCGACCCCCTGGACGCCGTGGGCAACACCACCAAGGCCGTCACCAAGGGCTACGCCATCGCCTCGGCGGGACTGGCCGCCCTGGTGCTGTTTTCCGAGTACTCCAGGAGCTTTGCCCAGGAGCTGGCGGTGGAGATATCCAACCCCAAGGTGCTGGCAGGGCTGTTCATCGGCGGCCTCTTGCCCTACTACTTCGGCGCCCTCCTCATGGAGGCCGTGGGCAAGGCGGCCGGCGGCGTGGTGGACGAGGTGAGGCGCCAGTTCAGGGAGATAAAGGGCATTATGGAGGGCACGGCCAAGCCCGAGTACGGAAAGTGCGTGGACATCGTCACCAAGAGCGCCATTAAGCAGATGGTGGTGCCGGCCCTTATACCCGTGGTGGCCCCCATACTGGTGGGCTTCCTGGTGGGCCGAGAGGCCCTGGGCGGCGTGCTCATCGGCAGCATCATTACCGGCCTGTTCCTGGCCATCTCCATGACCTCGGGCGGAGGCGCCTGGGACAACGCCAAGAAGTTCATAGAGGACGGCGCCTACGGGGGCAAGAAGTCCGATGCCCACAAGGCCGCCGTGACGGGCGACACCGTGGGCGACCCCTACAAGGACACCGCGGGGCCGGCCATCAACCCCATGATAAAGGTGATAAACATCGTGGCCCTGCTGATAGCGCCCCTGCTTTAAGGCTCACAAAAGCCCCGCACCAAGGGGGATGCCTTTTGGGCATCCCCCTTTTTTGTCTTCACAGAAGAAGAGGGGTTCCCAGAACTCATGGAATTTTTGGGGCACGGCCCATGTTATTATTTCCCCATGGAGCGGTTGCTCATACAAGGGGGGGTACCCCTTCGGGGGGAGGTTCAGGTGAGCGGTTCAAAGAACGCCACCCTGCCCCTTATGGCCGCCAGCCTGCTGGCTGCCCGGGAGTGCATCCTTCGGGGGGCGCCCCAGCTCAGGGATGTGGCCACCATGGGGAGGCTCCTTCAGCACATGGGCGTGCGGCTTGAGAGCGGGCCCCGGGGGCTGAGGCTTGATGCCTCGGCCCTGCAGAGGGCCGAGGCCCCCTATGAGCTGGTAAAGACCATGAGGGCCTCGGTGCTGGTGCTGGGCCCCCTGCTGGGCCGCTGGGGCAGGGCCAGGGTGTCCCTGCCAGGGGGTTGCGCCATAGGGGCCAGGCCCATAAACCTGCACCTCATGGGGCTTGAGAAGATGGGGGCCTCCATAAGGCTTGAGGCCGGCTATGTGGTGGCCAGGGCCCGGAGGCTCAGGGGCGCCAGGGTGTGCTTTGACCTGCCCACCGTCACGGGCACGGAAAACATCATGATGGCCGCCGCCCTGGCCAAGGGCACCACGGTGATAGAAAACGCCGCCAGGGAGCCCGAGGTGGTCGACCTGGCCAGGGCCCTCAGGGCCATGGGGGCCAGGCTCCGGGGCGAGGGCTCCAGTGTGCTGGAGATACAGGGGGTAGAGGAGCTCCAGGGGTTTGACCACGAGGTGATTCCCGACAGGATAGAGGCGGCCACCTTCATGGTGGCCGCGGGAATCACGGCCGGCAGGGTGCTCATCAGGGGGGCCAGGGCAGAGCACCTGGATGCGGTGCTTCAGAAGCTCCAGGAGGCGGGCCTCAGGATTGCCCCCGGGCCGGAGGGCCTCCTGGTGGAGGGGCCCGGGCGGCCCAGGGCGGTGGATGCGGCCACCGCCCCCTATCCGGGCTTTCCCACCGATGTGCAGGCCCAACTCATGGCCCTGATGTGCATAGCCCGGGGAAGCAGCGTCATCGCCGAGACGGTTTTTGAGAACCGCTTCATGCATGTCCCTGAGCTTCAGCGCATGGGGGCGGATATCTCCGTTCGGGGGGGGGTGGCCACGGTGCGGGGAGTGAAAACCCTTAAGGCCGCCCAGGTGATGGCCACCGACCTGAGGGCCAGCGCCTCGCTGGTGCTGGCCGCCCTGGCAGCCAGGGGCTCCAGTGTGCTGCACCGGGTGTATCACCTGGACAGGGGCTATGAGCGCATGGAGGAAAAGCTCAGGGCCCTGGGGGCGGCCATCCAGAGGCTGACTTAGCCGGGCAATGCTTGAGCGCCAGAGACTTGCCTCGGTGCCCCCCAAGCCCGGGGTCTATGTGTTCAGGGACTCCCGGGGCAGGCCCCTTTATGTGGGCAAGGCCAAGGACCTCAGGGCCAGGCTCAGGAGCTACCTTACCGGCCCCCTGGATGAAAGAAAGGCGGCCATGCTCAGGCAGGTGGAGGACTTCTCCATACTTCTTACCGAGACGGAGCTGGAGGCCCTGGCCCTGGAGGCCAACCTGATAAAGCAGTATCGGCCCAGGTTCAATGTAGTGCTCAGGGACGACAAGAACTACCCCTACCTGAAGCTCACCCTCAAGGAGCCCTGGCCCCGCCTGGAAGTGAGCCGGCGCATCGTGCACGACGGCTCGGCCTACTTCGGCCCCTTTGTGCCGGCCTCGGCGGTGTGGGAGACCCTGCGGTTCATCCGCCGGCATATGGGCATAAGGCCCTGCCGCTACAGCCTGCAGAAGCCCCGCAGGCCCTGCATCCAGCACCAGATAGGGCGCTGTCCTGCCCCTTGTGCAGGCCTCGTAAGCAGGAAGGAATACATGAAGGCCGTGCAGGAGGTGAGGCTGTTTCTGCAGGGCGACAAGGAGGCCCTGATGAAGGCCCTTGAGCAGAGGATGCAGAGGCTCTCGGAGGAGCTCCGCTACGAGGAGGCCGCCCAGGTGAGGGACCGCCTGAGGGCCCTCAGGAAGGCCTGGGAGCACCAGCGGGTGGTGGCCCCCGAGCTGAGGGGCGACATTGACGTGGTAGGCTGGGCCAGGGAGGGGGCCGACTGCGCCTTCCAGGTGCTGTTTGTGCGCCAGGGGCTGCTGGTGGGCGCCAGGGAGTTCTTCCTCAGAGGCGTTGCCCAAGTGCCCCAGGCCGAGCTCATGGCCGACTTCCTGAAGACCTTCTATGCCAAGGAGATCATCCCTCCCCAGGAGCTCCTTTTGCCCCTCAGGCCCCAGGATGCCCAGACCATAGCCCAGTGGCTTTCAGAGCGCCGAAAGGCCAGGGTGCGCCTCGCCGTGCCCAGGAGGGGAAAGAGGGCGGAGCTCCTCAGGATGGCCCAGGACAACGCCCTGGAGCACCTGAGGGCCCAGCGGGCCGCCCCTGCCGAGGGCGTCCTCAGGGAGCTGGCCCAGCGCCTCGGACTCAAGGAGCCGCCCAGAAGCATCGGGGCCTTCGATGTGGCCACCACGGCCGGGGCCCACTCTGTGGGGGCCTTCGTTTGGTGGCAGGAGGGGCAGTTCAGAAAGGAGCTTTATAGGCACCTGAGGATAAAGACCGTCCAGGGCCTGGACGACTATGCCATGATGCGGGAAAGCATCCTCAGGGTGCTTAAGGACATAGAGCCCCCGGAGCTACTGGTCATAGACGGCGGCAGGGGCCACCTGGAGGCCGCCCTGGAGGCCCTGAGGCAACTGGGCCTTGAGCTTTCGGTGGCCGCAGTGGCCAAGGCCCCTGACAGGGTGTTCCTGCCCCGGCGTCCTGCCATCAGCATTGAGGACGGCAGGGCCTCCAGCCTGCTGCTTAAGCGCCTGAGGGACGAGGCCCACAGGTTTGCCCAGAGGCTTCACAAGAAGCTTCGGGCCAGGGCCATGGTGCGCTCGCCCCTGCAGGAGGTGGCAGGCATCGGCCCCAAGCGCAGGCTGGCCCTGCTTAGGCGCTTCGGCTCCCTTGAGGCCATAAGGCAGGCCCCGGTGGAGGAGATTGCCAGGACGGAGGGCATGAATCTGGCCCTGGCCCGAAGGCTCAAGGAGGCCCTCCTGGGGGAAACTGTGATAAAATGAGCCCATGAAAAGGGTCTTCCTCCCGGTTCTCCTGGGCCTCCTGCTGCTGGCCGGACCCTTGTGGGCCCAGAGGCAGTACCGCCTGTACCTGAAGTCCGGGGCCACTATAGAGGGCATAACGGAGTACGAGGAGACCGCCACCCATGTGCGCTTCAGGCTTCACGGGGGAGAGGTGGCCATCCCCTTGGAGGATGTCCTCCGCATAGAGGCCTATACTGCCGAAGAGCCTGCCGAGGCCCCGCCCGCCCCCCCAGCCCAGGAGCCCGAGGCCCCGGAGCCCCCGGCACGGGAGGCTGCCCAACAGGCGGAGCTCCGGAGGCTCAAGGACTGGCTCAAGAAGATAGATGAGCGCCTGAAGGAGGTCCAGGACAAGGAGGAGGAGCTCAAGGCCCTGAAGGAGGAGCTAAGGAGGGTGAGGCTGAGGATTGAGCTCAAGTACAAGCAGGGCCGGGAGCGCTGCCAGCAGGTGCTGGCCCAGCAGGGGGTGCCGGCCCCGGAGCGTACGGTCCAGTGCCGAAGGCGCTACCTGCAGTTCCTGAGCCCCCGGGACAGGGGCATCGTGCAGTCAAACTTCATCCGGAAGGCCGAGCTTGAGGCTGCCATAGCCGAGCTTGAGGAGGTGCTTTCGCCCCTGCTTCAGGACAAGGAGGAGCTCCTAAAGGAGCGGGCCCAGGTGCTTCAGTCCATCAGAGAGCTTCGAAGTGGGTCAGGGCCTTGAATTCCTGAAACCGGGCCTCTATGTCCTTGAGGCTGAGCCCCTTTATGCCGGCCACGCTGAAGCCCTCCACCGCAAAGGAGGCCATGACGCTTCCCATCACCAGGGCCTTGCGCATGCTGGCCTCTGAGAAGTCCCTCGCCTTGGCCAGGTAGCCCAGGAAGCCGCCGGCAAAGGTGTCCCCTGCGCCCGTGGGGTCGTGGATGTCCTCCAGGGGGTAGGCCGGGGCAGAAAAGATGCTCCGGGAGTTGAACATCAGCACCCCGTACTCCCCCCTCTTTATCACCACCACCTGGGGACCCATGGCCTGGATGGCCCGGGCCGCCCGCACCAGGTTGGCCTCCTGGGCCAGCTCCCTGGCCTCGGCCTCGTTTATGGCCAGGATGTTCACCAGGCGAAGGGTCTCCCTGAGCTCCCGGGGCTTGTGCTCTATCCAGTAGTTCATGGTGTCGGCGGCCACCAGGCGGGGGGAGTTGGTCTGCTGGAGCACCCGGCGCTGAAGCTCCGGGTCTATGTTGGCCAGGAAGACCACCTGGGCCCCCCTGAGGCTGCCCGGCAGGCTGGGGCTGAAGTGCTCAAACACATTGAGCTCCGTCCTGAGGGTGCGGGCCTCATTGAGGTCATAGCCGTAGGAGCCGTGCCAGCGGAAGGTGCGCCCGGGGCTCTGGTGAAGCCCTTGCAGGTCCACCCCCCTGGCCCTGAGAAGCCCCAGGTGCTGCTGGGGGAAGTCCTGGCCCACCACGGCTACCAGGCTTACGGGGGCAAAGTAGCTGGCCGATATGCTGAAGTACACCGCCGAGCCCCCCAAGGCCTCCTGTACCTCGCCAAAGGGGGTCTTTACGCTGTCCAGGGCCACCGAGCCCACTACCAGGATGCGCATAGGCACGGCTCCTTGCAAGGAGATAGAGGGAATTATACCACAGGGGCTTAGGCCAGGAGGATGTCCTCGGCGCTCAGCTCCCGGTCTTCAAACAGGGGCAGCCACTCGTTGTCCACCTGCACGAAGACCATCTGCTTCTGGCAGAGCTTGCACCGCCTGACCTCTATGGCCCTTATGCCCAGGGCCCTGGCCTGGGAGGAGACCCCGGGATGGTACTCAGGCTCGTACTGATGCTTGTGCTCTTTAGCCATCCCCTTAAGCATACAAGGTTTTCCCCCGGTGTGCAAGCGGCCGTTCCTTGTCGTGGCAATGTATAATTTGCTCATGAGGCCCAGCAGGAAGGCCCTGCAGCAGTACCTCAGGGAGCGCTGGGGCGCCCGGCGCCTCCTGGAGACGAGGCCCCTGGGCAAGGGGGTGCACGGGGAGGGCTTTCTGCTTAAGCTGGAGGGCCCGGACGGCCGGCCCCAGGAGATGGTGCTCAAGGCGGTGAGGCCCCGGGGGCTGGGCCATGACTATCCCTCCGACAGGGCGGCCCTGTTGCTCCTGGCCCACAGCGCCTACAACGCCCTGGAGGGCCATGTGAGGGCCTATGATGTCCTGGGCCTCTGGCCCGGTGGCCAGGTGCGCTCCGTGGGCGGGGCCAGGGAGTTCTACCTCCTCATGCAGAGGGCCCAGGGCCGAAGCTACTTCCAGGACCTCAGGGCCATGGCCGGCATGAAGAGGCTTGACGGTTCCCAGAGGCAGAAGCTGGCCATGATGGTGCAGTATCTGGCGAGGATTCACTCGGTGAAGAAGCGCTCCAGGGAGCTTTATGTAAGGCGCATAAGGGATGTCGTGGGCCACGGGGAATGCCTCATGGGGGTGTTTGACGCCTATCCCTCAGGAGCGGTTAGGCCCCGGGAGATGGTGGCAGTGGAGCAGGCCCTCATTCCCTGGCGCTACAGGCTCAAGGGTAGGTGGCAGAGACTCTGCCAGGTGCACGGCGACTTTCATCCTGGAAACATCTGGTTCAGGGGGCGGGGCAGGACACTGCAGATGACCCTCCTGGACCGCAGTCGGGGTCCCTGGGGGGAGGCCGCCGACGACCTTACCGCCCTCGGTATAAACTACATCTTCTTCAGCCTGCTGGGGGGCCAAGAGGTGCAGGGGGCCTACCTGGAGGCCTTCCTGAGGCTCTTTGACCAGTACGTGCGCCTCAGCGCCGATGAGGAGCTCCTTCAGGTGCTGGCCCCGTTTTTCGTCTTCAGGGCTGCCGTGGTGGCCAACCCCAGGTTCTACCCGGAACTGCGGGCCCCTGGGCGCCGAGCCCTCTTTGCCTTCATGCACAGGGTGCTGGCCGAGGAGCGGTTCGAGCCCCAGAGGGTGAACGAGTACCTTAAGGCTTAGGCAAAAGGGGCCGATTTCTGTTAAATTATTTTTACGAACTAAAGGCAGGAGGTACCGCAGGTGAAGAGACACAAGCTTTGGGTTCTGGCCCTTGTTTTTACCCTCCTGGGGCTTGCCATGGGGCTGGTGCTTTCCTCCTCTCTGAATCTGCCCCAGGACGGCTACTCCCAGGAGGCGGCCTCTCTGCAGGCGGTGCTGAAGGAGGGCAACTTCCTTCAGCTTTACGGCCAGGCCATGGCCCAGGTGGTGGAGGCGGTGAAGGCCTCGGTGGTCAACATCTCCACCACCAGGAGGGTAAGGCTCAGGGGGGTGCCCAGCCCCTTCTTTGACGACCCCTTCTTCAGGCGGTTCTTCGGCGAGGAGTTCCGCTGGATGGTGCCGCCCCGGGAGCGCCGCACCATGAGCCTGGGCTCAGGGGTCATCGTATCCCCGGACGGCTACATCCTGACCAACAACCATGTTATAAGAGGGGCCGAGCAGATAAAAGTCACCCTGGCGGACAAGAGGGAGTTTGAGGGCCGGGTGATAGGCACCGACCCCAAGACCGACCTGGCGGTGATAAAGATACAGGCCCAGGGGCTCCCGTCCATCAGGTGGGGGGACTCCGACGCCCTCAGGGTGGGCGAGCCGGTGATAGCCATAGGCAGCCCTTACGGGCTTACCCAGACCGTTACGGCCGGCATCGTCAGTGCCACCGGCAGGGCCAATGTGGGCATTGCCGACTACGAGGACTTCATCCAGACCGATGCGGCCATCAACCCTGGAAACTCCGGCGGCGCCCTGGTCAATGCCAGAGGCGAGCTGGTGGGCATCAACACCGCCATATTCTCCACCACCGGGGGCTACCAGGGCATAGGGTTTGCCATACCCTCCAACATGGCCAAGGTGGTGATGGAAAGCCTCATTCGGGAGGGCCGAGTGGTCAGGGGCTGGCTGGGCATATGGATTCAGCCCCTTACGGAGGAGCTGGCCCAGGAGTTCGGCCTACAGGAGCGCCAAGGGGCCCTGGTGGCCGATGTGGTGGAAGGAAGCCCCGCTGAGAAGGCCGGCCTCAGAAGGGGTGATTTCATCACCCACTACAACGGCAAGCCCGTGGAGGGGCCCACGGAGCTAAGAAACATGGTGGCCTCCACCAGGCCGGGAAGCACCGTGAAGCTCAAGCTGATAAGGCAGGGCAAGGAGCTCCTCCTGAAGGTAAGGATAGCGGAGCTTCCCGCCGATGAGCAGGAGGCCGCCCTGGAGACGGAGAATGTCCTCCGAGGAGTGCATGTGCAGGAGCTCACCCCCTCACTGAGGCAGCACATGGGGCTTCCCAGAAGGGTGCAGGGGGTGGTGGTCACCATGGTAGAGGAGCAGAGCCCTGCCTTCGGCCTGCTTAGGCGCGACGATGTAATCATGGAGGTCAACAGGGAGCGCGTAAGGACCCTGGGGCAGTACCGCAAGGCCCTCAGCAAGGTGGGCAAGAGGGTACTGCTGCTTATCTACAGGCAGGGTGCGGTGTTCTACCTGACCATTTCGGAGTAAGGGAGGGGCTGCATGGGCATGGGAGCTCTGGCTCTCCTGGCGGTGCTTCTTCTGGCCCCCGGGGCCTGGGCGGACATCTACACCTATGTGGCCGAGGACGGCTCGGTGGTCTTTACCGACAGCCCCGTAGAGGGGGCCAGGAGGCTGCAGGGCTCCCCCGGGGAGGCCCCCACGCTCCAGGAGCTTATTGAGCTTAAGGCCCGGCAGCACGGCGTGGAGCCCGAGCTGGTCAGGGCGGTGGTGCAGGTGGAGTCCGGCTTCAGACTCAGGGCCCGCTCCCCCAAGGGGGCCATGGGGCTCATGCAGCTGATGCCCCGGACGGCCTACTCCCTGGGGGTCTACGACCCCTATGACCCCGAGGAGAACCTGGATGCCGGGGTGCGCTACCTCAAGAGCCTGCTGGAGCGCTTCGGCGACCTCCGGCTGGCCCTGGCGGCCTACAATGCCGGGCCCCGCAGGGTGAGCCTCTACGGCTCCGTGCCCCCCTACAGGGAGACCCGTCGATATGTGCAGAAGGTCCTGTCCCTCTACCAGGGTCAGAAGGCCCGAAGGAGCGTCATCTACCGGGTGGTGCTTTCCGACGGCACGGTGCTTTACACCAACATCCCCCCGAGAAGAAGGGAGTAGGGTTTGGAGGTGCTTCAGGGACAAGAGGCCCTGGTGGAGGAGATCCTCCGCCTCAAGGAGCAGCGCCGGGCGGTGCTCCTGGCACACAACTACCAGAGGGACGAGGTGCAGGAGCTGGCCGACTTCGTGGGCGACTCCCTGGAGCTCAGCCGCACCGCCGCCGCACTCCGGGCCCAGGTAATAGTCTTCTGCGGGGTGGACTTCATGGCCGAAAGCGCCGCCATCCTGAGCCCCGAAAAGACGGTGCTGTTGCCCGAGCTGGGGGCCACCTGCCCCATGGCCGAGATGATAAGGGTCTCGGCCCCCAGGAAGGTATGGAAGACCTTTCCAGGCTACAGGGAGCAGCCCAGGCTCATCTTCCCCCTGGAGTTTACCCTGAGGGACATCAGGGCCCAGTACCCTAGGGCCCCCGTGGTGGCCTATGTGAACACCACAGCCGAGGTAAAGGCCGCCAGCGATGTGTGCTGCACCTCGGCCAATGTGGTGAAGGTCGTAGAGAGCCTGCCTGAAGAGGAGGTCATCTGCATACCTGACCGCAACCTGGCCGCCTGGGCCCAGAGGAATACCTCAAAGCGCATCATTGCCTGGGACGGCTTCTGCCATGTGCACGACAGGGTCAGCAGAGAGGATGCCCTCCAGGCCAAGGAGCGCCATCCCGGGGCCCTGCTCATGGCCCATCCGGAGTGCCGTCCCGAGGTCCTGGATGTGGCCGACCATGTGACCAGCACCTCCGGAATGCTCAGGTTCGCCAAGGCCTCCTCTGCCAGGGAGTTCATCGTGGGCACCGAGGTGGGCCTGCTTTACCGCCTGAGGAAGGAAAACCCCGAGAAGGTCTTCCACCCCCTGAGGAAGGACATGATATGCCCCAACATGAAGAAGACCACCCTGAAGAGCGTCCTTTTGGCCCTCCGCCAGATGAGGCATGTGATAGAGGTGCCCCAGGATGTGAGGCAGCGGGCCAAGGTGGCCCTGGACAGGATGCTCCAGATAAGGTAGATGGTGCCGAAGGGGGGATTCGAACCCCCACGGGTCTCCCCACACGCCCCTCAAACGTGCGTGTCTACCAGTTCCACCACTTCGGCTAAAGTTAAATTTACAACAAGCCCTGGGGAGTTTTCAAGACAGCCTATCCGCCGGGCGGATATGTTATACTTTCCCCGGCATGAAGCAGTCCCTCATAAAGGAGCTCTATCGGCACGGCAAGGCCCTCTTTGAGGAGGGCAAGTATGCCGAGGCCGAGCTTCTACTTAGGGATGTAATAAAGCTCAACCCCGGGTATGCCGATGTGCTGAACAAGCTGGGGGTGATTGCCCACCTGAAGGGTGAGCTGAAGGAGGCCGCAGGGTATTTCGAGCGGGCCCTGAGCATCAACCCCCGCTACACCGAGGCCTCCCTGAACCTGGCCATCACCTACAACGAGCTGGGCCAGTTTCAGAAGGCCCAGGAGGTCTTCACCCGGGCGGCCCAGATAGCCCAGCCCGGGCCCCAGGGCCTGGACCCCTTCATAGCAGGCAAGATGGCCAACGAGCACTTCAAGCTGGGCAACATGTACATGGACCTGGGCCTCCTGGAGGAGGCCATAGGGGAGTACGAGAAGGCCCTCAGGCTCCATGACGGCCTGGCCGATGTGCACACCAAACTGGGCATAGCCCTAAGGGCCCGGCAGGACTACCAGGGCGCCGTAAGGCACTTCCAGAAGGCCAAGGAGGTCAATCCCAAATACGGGCAGGCCTGGGTGCAGCTAGGCCTTACCTACTACATGCAGGGACGCACCGAGGAGGCAGTGGCCCAGTGGGAGGCCGCCCTGAGGGAGATTCCAGACCTGCAGGAGGCCAAGACCTACCTGAAACTCCTGAGGGGCAAAGAAGGCTCCTGAGCACTCCGGTGCTGCTTGAGCTTCAGGGCCTTTCCGTAAGCTTCCGCACCTCAAGGGGCCAGGTGGAGGTGGTAAGCGGCCTGAGCTTCGGCATTCCCAGGGGCAGCTTCTTCGGCCTGGCCGGGGAAAGCGGCTGCGGCAAGTCCCTCACCGCCCTGGCCATAATGGGCCTCCTTCCTGAAGGGGCCAGGGCCTCCGGCAGGGTGCTCTTTGAGGGCACCGACCTGCTGAGCCTTCCGCCCGCCGAGATGCGCTGCCTCAGGGGCAAGGAGCTGGCCATGGTGTTCCAGGAGCCCATGACCAGCCTGAACCCCGTGCTCAGGGTGGGCTACCAGGTGATGGAGGCCTTGCTGGCCCACCGGCCCCTGAGCAAGGCGGAGGCCCAGCAGAGGGCGGTGGAACTCCTGAGGGCGGTGCGGCTGCCCAGCCCGGAGCTCAGGCTCAGGGAATACCCCCATCAACTCTCCGGGGGTATGCGCCAGAGGGTGATGCTGGCCATGGCCATAGCCTGCGGGCCCAAACTGCTTCTGGCCGACGAGCCCACTACCGCCCTGGATGTCACCATAGAGGCCCAGATACTGGAGCTTATTGATTCCCTGAGGAGGCAGCGCCAGATGGCTGTGCTGCTCATCAGCCACGACCTGGCCACCTTGGCCGAGTGGGCCGATACCATCGGGGTAATGTATGCCGGAAGGCTCATGGAGCTTGGCCCAGCCGGGGAGCTCTTCAGCAGGCCCCTTCATCCCTACACCCGGGGGCTCCTGGAGTCCCTGCCCAGGGCGGGACAGCCCCTGAGGCCCATACCCGGCATGGTGCCTCCGCCCTGGAGGCTTCCTGAGGGGTGCAAGTTTTCCGACCGCTGCCCCTTTGCGCAGCAGGCCTGCAGGAGGCAGGAGCCCGAGCTTCAGGCCCTCAGGCCTGCCCATGCGGCCAGGTGCATAAGGGCGGAGGAGCTTTTCCTGTGAGCACCCCCCTGCTGGAGGCCCGAGGGCTCAGGAAGTACTTCAGCCTCCGCCGAGGGCTATGGGCAAGGCCCATGGTGCTCAGGGCCGTGGACGGGGTGGACCTGCAGGTGGGCAAGGACATGGTCCTGGGGGTGGTGGGCGAAAGCGGCTCGGGGAAGAGCACCCTGGCCAGGCTGCTCCTGGCCCTGCTGGAGCCCACCGAGGGGGATGTGCTGTTCATGGGCCACAGCGTTTTCACCCTCAAGGACGAGCTCATGAGGGCCTTCCGCCAGGCGGTGCAGGCAGTGTTTCAGGACCCCTTCGCCTCCCTGAACCCCCGAAAGAGGGTGCTGGAGCTGGTGGGCGAGCCCCTGAGGATACACGCCCTGGTGCAGAGCAGGGGGGAGCTCTTGGAGAGGGTCAGGGAGCTCCTTCAGGCAGTGGGGCTGGGCCCCGAGGCCCTGTGGCGCTACCCCCACGAGTTCAGCGGGGGGCAGCGCCAGAGGCTGTGTATAGCCCGGGCCCTGGCCGTGGAGCCCAGGCTCATCATAGCCGACGAGCCCCTCAGCGCCCTGGATGTCTCCATCCAGGCCCAGGTGCTCAGCCTCTTTGCAGAGCTCAGGCGCCAGAGGGGCCTGTCCTATGTGTTCATAAGCCACGACCTGAGGGTCGTCCAGTACCTGAGCGACACCGTGGCGGTGATGTACCTGGGCAGGGTGCTGGAGCAGGCCAGCAGGGAGGAGTTCTTCCGTAAGCCTCTTCATCCTTACAGCCAGATGCTGCTGGCCTCGGCCCCCTCCCTGGAGCCCGGAAGGCGTCGGGCCGTGCCCAAGGGTGATGTGCCCAGCCCCTTGGAGGTGCCCACGGGCTGCCCCTTTCACCCCCGCTGTCCCAGGAGGTTTTCCCCCTGCGACCAGGTGCTGCCGAAGCTCCAGGCCCCTGGGGGCGGAGGCAGGCTGGTGGCCTGCCACCTCTATAACCCTTATTGAAGAAGACGGCGGATGCTTCGGCGTAGCTCCGGGGGGTCAAACTCGCCCAGAAACCGTTTCCTTATCAGCCCGTCCTTGTCCAGCACCACGGTGGTGGGTATGGCGAACACCCCGTAGAGCCTGTGCACCCTTGAGTCCCTGTCAAGCAGTACGGGGTAGGGGAGCCTGCCCCTGGCCCGGAAGAACCGCCTGAGGGCCCTTCGACTCTCGGTGGTTATGCCCAGGATGCTCAGGCCCCTGGGGCCCAGCTCCCTCTGCAGGGCAGCCAGCAGGGGCAGCTCCCTCTTGCAGGCCGGGCACCAGGAGGCCCAGAAGTTCAGCACCACCACCCTGCCCCTGAGGCTAATGAGGGAGAGGTACTTGCCCTCCAGGCTCCTGAGGGCAAAGTTCGGGGCCACCTCCTGGGCTCCCAGAGGCCCCCGAAGGCAGAGCAAAAGAAGCAGCACCACTACAGACGGCCTCATCGCCCTAAAGTATAGCAGGAGTAGTCCCTCAGAAAGACCTTGACAAACCCTCCCGGCATGGTGTATCTTCTTTACTTCAGGGAAGGCTGAAGGCCATGGATTTTTCCGTAGAAGGGGGGTTGCAGATTGCATGCTTTAGGTACCCATCTGCTGGTAGACTTGAGGGAGTGCAATCCCGACATCCTGAAGGACCTCCGCCAGGTTCGGGACGCCCTGGTGGAGGCGGCCAAAGCGGCATCTGCCACAATCATAGAGGCTTCCTTTCACGAGTTTAATCCCTTCGGCGTAAGTGGGATGGTGGTCATAGCGGAATCCCACCTGAGTATTCACACCTGGCCGGAGTATGCCTATGCGGCGGTGGACATCTTCACCTGTGGGGAGCTCATCAAGCCCCAGGTGGCGGCGGAATACCTGATTCGGCGCCTCCAGAGCAAGAACCCCACGGTGGTGGAAATGAAGAGGGGCATCCTGCCCCCCTTTGACCGCCGCCATCCCCACAAGGTGGCCGAGGCGGTCAGCCCCTCTTGTCCCTGAGGGCCGCAATGCCCGGAAGCTCCTTGCCCTCCAGCAGCTGAAGGGAGGCCCCTCCCCCCGTGGATATGAACGATATGGAGTCGGAGACCCCGGCCCGGTGCACCGCCAGGTCGGTATCGCCACCGCCCACTATGGTGAGGGCATAGACATCGGCCACCGCCCGGGCTATGGCGAAGGTGCCCCGGCTGAAGGCGTCTATCTCGAACACCCCCATGGGGCCGTTCCATATAACCGTCTTGGCGTCCTGCAGGGCTTCTGAGAACAGCTTCACCGTGGCCGGGCCTATGTCCAGGGCCCGCCACCCCCGGGGTATCTCCTGGGTGGTGACTATCTTGGTCTCGGCCCTAGGGCTGACCTCCTGGGCCACCACGCAGTCCACCGGGAGGTAGAACTTCACCTTTCCCTCCAGCAGGCTGAGGCGTATCTGCTCGGCATACTGGAGCATCTCCTCCTCCACCATGGAGGCCCCGGTCTGAAGCCCCATGGCCCTGAGGAATGTGAAGGCCATGGCTCCCCCAATTAGCACCTTGTCCACTTTGTCCTTCAGGTTCTGAAGCACCCCTATCTTGCCCGAGACCTTGGCCCCTCCCAGGATGGCCACGAAGGGCCTGACGGGGTTTTCCACTGCCCCCTGAAGGTAGCTCACCTCCTTCTTGAGCAGGAACCCTGCCACCGCCGGCAGCAGCTTGGGCACCCCCACTATGGAGGCATGCTCCCTGTGGGCGGCGCCGAAGGCATCGTTAACATACACATCGGCCAGGGAGGCCAGCTCCTTGGCGAAGGCCTCGTCGTTGGCCTCCTCCCCGGGGTGGAAGCGCAGGTTCTCCAGGAGCACCACATCGCCGGGGCGCATCTTGGCCACCGCCTCCTTCACCTGGGGGCCTATGCAGTCCGGGACAAACAGCACCTCCTTGTTCAGTAGCCTCTGCAGCCTCTTGGCCACGGGGGCCAGGCTGAACTGGCTCTGGCGCCTGCCCTTGGGCCGGCCCAGGTGAGAGGCCAGTATCACCATGGCCCCCTCGTCTATGGCATAGTTGATGGTGGGCAGGGTGGTGCGGATGCGCCGGTCGTCGGTAATGACCATGTTCTCGTCCATGGGGACATTGAAGTCCACCCGGACGAACACCCTTCTTCCCCGGAGGTCTATGTCCTCAATGGTCTGCTTTCTGAAGACCTCAGCCATGGCTTAGGCCCTCTTCTGGATGAGCAGCATGAGGTCTCTCAGGCGGCAGCAGTAGCCCCACTCGTTGTCGTACCAGGCCAGGACCTTTATCATCCGGCCCTCTATGACCTTGGTGAAGGGGGCGTCGAAGATGCTGGAGTGGGGGTTGCCGTTGAAGTCCACCGAGACCAGGGGCTCCTCGGTGTACTGCAGGATGCCCTTCATGGGCCCCTCGGCCGCCTCCTTCATGACCCGGTTGACCTCCTCGGTGGAGGTCTCCTTCTGGACCTCCACCACCAGGTCCACTACCGAGACATTGGCCGTGGGCACCCTCATGGCCATTCCATCCAGCTTGCCCTTAAGCTCCGGCAGCACCAGCCCCACCGCCAGGGCTGCCCCCGTGGTGGTGGGGATGATGTTCAGGGCTGCCGCCCTGGCCCGGCGGAGGTCCTTGTGGGGCAAGTCCAGGATCCTCTGGTCGTTGGTGTAGGCGTGCACCGTGGTCATGAGGCCCCGCTGTATCTTGAAGTGCTGGTGAAGCACCTTGGCCACCGGGGCCAGCCCGTTGGTGGTGCAGGAGGCGTTGGAGATGATCTTGTGCGCTTTGGGGTCCAGGGCCTCGTCATTGACCCCCATGCAGACGGTGATGTCCGGCTCCTTGGCGGGAGCGGAGATGACCACCCACTTGGCCCCGGCCTGAAGGTGCTTGGCCGCATCGGGCCTCTTGGTGAACCGGCCGGTGGACTCCAGCACCAGCTCCACCCCCAGCTCCGCCCAAGGGAGCTTTTCGGGCTCGGTGAGGCTAAGGCACTTGATCTCCGCTCCGTCCACCACTATACCCTGCTCTGTGGCCCGGACCTCGGCCTGAAGCTGCCCGTGCACCGAGTCATACTTCAACAGATGGGCCAGGGTCCTGGGGTCGGTAAGGTCGTTTATGGCCACTACCTCAAGCCCGGAGCCTAGGGAGGCCCTGAGAAAGTTCCTCCCAATTCGTCCAAACCCGTTGATGGCTACCTTCATGACACCCTCCTTATGGCATTAAGGTTTTCTTGCTCAAGGTTCCAGGGCTCGCCCATTACAAACCCTGTAAGGAGCTTGGGGTAGAAGTAGGTGGACTTGGGAGGCATGCGCTCGCCCGCCAGGGCCACCTTCTTGACATCCTCCACCCTGGTGGGATTGAGGAAGAAGGCTGCCTCCCAGCCCTGGCTCCTTACCATGGCCTCGGCCCGGGCGGGGGACATCTCGTAGGCCAGCTCCTTAGGGGCCAGGCCCTTTACGAGTAGCTCCTGAAGGAGCACCACATCCAGCCCCCTCAGGGCCTGGGGTACATGGGAGAGCCCGTCCTGCCCCCTGTGGGCCAGGGCGAAGTAGCCCTCGGGGCAGTAAAGGCCCAGGTGGCCGGCCTTGCCCTTTATGGCCTTAAGCAGTGCCTCCAGGCCCTGCTGCCTCTTCAGTTGGAAGTGGCGCTCTGCGCTCTGAAGCAGGGGGGCTGAAAGCCCCCTCAGCACCCTGTGCGTAGGCAGGATGGTAATGCCCCCGTCGGCCGTGTTTGCCAGGAACATGAGGACATAGTCGAAGGGGCCGTGGCCGTGGCCCTCCCTGTGCATGAACTGCTGGGCCTGCAGGGCCGTCTCGTACCGGTGGTGCCCATCGGCAATGAAGATGTCCTTGTCCTCGAGGTCCTCCTTCACCGCCCTGAGGGCCTCGGGGGAGCTGACCACCCAGAGCCTGTGGGTGGCGCCCTGGGCGTCCTGGGCCTCCATGAAGGGAGGAGCCCCCTCTATGGCCCGTGCGATGGCCTGCGAGGCCAGCCGCTGAGGACTTTCGTAGATGGCGTAGATGGGGCTGGTGTTGAGCCTGAGGGCCTGAAGGAGCCTCAGGCGGTCCTGCCTGGCCTTGGAGTGGGTACACTCGTGGGGGTGGATTCTTCCAGCACCCAGGGGCTCAAGCCTCACCAGGGCGAAGAAGCCCTGAAGGAGCTTTTCCGAGCCCTCGTGGCGGTAGCGCACCTGGTAGGCATAAAAGGCCGGCTCCGGGGCCCTCTGAAGTACCCCCTCCTGGAGCCACTGGAGGAGGGCCTCCCTGGCCCGGGTGTATCTGTTGTCCTGGGGGGTGTCGCCCTCCAGCTCGGCCCCGGCGTCAATGCGCACCACATTGTAGGGGCTCCGCTGGTAGAGGGCCTCCCGCATCTCAGGAGTGATTATGTCGTAAGGAGGTGCCACTACCGAGCCTGCATCTACCTTTCTGGGGTTGTAGAGAATCCCCCTGAAGGGAATAACCTCGGCCATCTCAGGGCACTTATCTTAGCATTAATCAGGCGGGATTGCAATTTCTCCCAGCTATGCTAAGCTTAAGGGCGTAAAGTTCACTGCATGGACTACACCATCAGAATAGGGGGGCAGGCGGGGCAAGGGATCCAGACCATCGGGGCTGCCCTGGCCAAGGTGTTTGCCCGGGCGGGGCTTCATGTGTTCACTCACCAGGACTACATGTCCCGCATCAGGGGGGGGCACAACTTCTACCAGATAAGGGTCTCGGAGACCCCTGTGAGGGCCTCGCGTCGGCAGGTGGATGTGCTGGTGGCCCTGGATGCCCTGACGGTGGAGCTTCATCTTCCCCAGGTGAAGCCCTCCGGGGTCGTTCTTTACGACCGGGAGGCCCTGAGGAGGACCTTTGAGGGGCCCCAGTTCATAGATGTGCCCATGCGCAAGATGGCCCTGGAGGTGGCCCACAACCCCATCATGGCCAATACTGCCGCCACCGCCACGGTGCTGGGTCTTCTGGGTCTTTCCCTGGAGCCCTTCTCCCAAGTGCTCAAGGAGACCTTCAAGAAGAAGTCCCCCCAGGTGCTGGAGCAGAACCTGGAGGTAGCCCAGAGGGGCTACCAGTTCGCCAAGAGCAGTTGCCCCCGCTGTAGCTTCACCCTCAGGGGCAGAAAGGAGAGGCTCCTTCTGATAAACGGCACCCAGGCCATGGGCCTGGGGGCGCTGCTTAGCGGCTGCAAGTTCTACAGCGCCTACCCCATGACCCCTTCCACGGGCATAATGCTGTATCTGGCCCAGAAGGCCCAGGAGTACGGCCTGGTGGTGGAGCAGGCCGAGGACGAGATAGCGGCGATAAACATGGCCCTGGGGGCCAGCTTTGCCGGCGTAAGGGCCATGACCGCTACCTCCGGGGGTGGCTTCGCCCTCATGGTGGAGGGCCTTTCACTGGCAGGGATGACCGAGACCCCCATCGTCATAGCCGAGTGCCAGAGGCCTGGACCTGCCACCGGCCTTCCCACCAGGACGGAGCAGGCAGACCTCCTGTATGTGCTTCATGCGGGCCACGGCGAGTTTGCCAAGGTGCTGTTTGCCCCTGGAAGCCCCAAGCAGGCCCTCAGGCTCATGAACAAGGCCTTTGAGCTGTCGGAGAGGTTCCAGGTGCCCGCCCTGGTGCTCATAGACCAGTATCTGGCAGACTCCCAGTGGACCTTTTCCTCCCTGAACACCTCTGCCCTCAGGTACCAGGACTACCGCCTGAGGGGCGAGGCCCTGCAGGGCCTTTCCTCCTACAGGCGTCATGCCCTTACGGACACGGGGGTTTCGCCCTTGGCCCCTCCGTGCGCGAGCCATCACCTGGTGGTCACCGACAGTGACGAGCACGACGAGGAGGGCCACATAATAGAGGACGCCCCCACCAGGGTGGCCATGGTGAAAAAGAGGCTTCATAAAAAGCTGCCCCTTCTGAGAAGGGAGATAGAGCCGCCCACCTTCTACGGGCAGGAGAGGCCTGAGGTGATGCTGGTGGGCTGGGGCTCCATGTACGGGCTCCTGAGGGAGGCGGTGGATGCCCTGAGGGGGGCCCTAAAGGTGGGGATGCTTCATTTCAGCGAGCTCTACCCCTTTCCCCTCCAGGAGAGGTACGACTTCATGGGCCCCCTCCAGAAGGCCCGCAGAAGCATCTGCATAGAGCAGAATGCCTCGGGCCAGTTCGCCCACCTCATGAAGGCCGAAACGGGCTTCTCCTTTGACGCCCTCATAACCCGCTACGACGGTAGACCCTTCATGCTGGAGGAACTCTTGGAGGAGATAGATGCCCACATTTGAGCAATACCAGGGGGCCCAGGAACCTGCCTGGTGCCCCGGCTGCGGCAATTTCCCCATCCTCAGGACGCTGAAGGAGGCCCTGGTGGAGCTGGGGGTGGAGCCCCACCAGCTGGTAGTGGTCTCCGGCATAGGGCAGGCGGGAAAGCTGCCCCACTATCTTAGGTGCAACACCTTCAACGGCCTACACGGCCGCACCCTTCCCGTGGCCACGGGCATAAAGCTGGCCAACCACGAAGCCCTGGTGCTGGCCGTGGCCGGCGACGGCGATGCCTACGGCGAGGGGGGAAACCACCTCCTTCACGCCATAAGGCGCAACATAGGGGTGAAGCTCTTCGTGCACAACAACCAGGTCTACGGTCTGACCAAGGGGCAGGCCTCGCCCACCTCTGAGGAGGGCATGGTCACCAAGGCCCAGCCCCTGGGGGTGCTGTCGGAGCCCCTGAACCCCTTGGCCCTGGCCGTGGCCCTGGATGCTTCCTTCGTGGCCAGGGGCTTTGCCGGCGACGGGGAGTTCCTCAAGGAGCTCATGAAGCAGGCCCTGCAGCACCGGGGCTTCGCCCTGCTGGACATACTTCAGCCCTGCGTGACCTTCAACAAGCTCAATACCTACAAGTGGTATCGGCAGAGGGTCTACCGCCTGGGCCCCGAGCATGACCCCACCGACAGGGCCGCCGCCTTCCAGTTGGCCCTGAAGTGGGGCGAACGGATACCTACGGGCGTAATCTTCCGCAATGACCGCCCTCCTATGCAGGAGCGTCTTTCCGTGCTGAAGGAGGCCCCACTGCTGAAGCAGCCCTTCAGCCTGGAGGAGGCCCTCAGAGCCGTGGAGGAGTTCTATTAGGACATTAAAAAAGGCAAGGGGGAGGGGGAAGACCCCTCCCCCCCTTGAAGAGAGGAAGGGCTGTCCCTATTTACCCTGCAGTTTCTTTATGGCCCGGCGCATCTCCAGGTCCGAGAGCATCATGCCCAGCTTGTTCATGATGGTGTCTACGGCACCGTTCCAGTGGGTCCAGTCCGGGCCCATCATGCTGGCGCCCATCCTCCAGCGCCGGCCGTCGTGGTGCCAGATGAGGTAGTGGTAGATTTCGGGGGCCTCGTCGATGGGGTTGGACTTGTCCACCAGGCCCTCGGCGTAGGCCTGCTTCAGGAGGTTGTCGGTGTAGGCCCAGATGCGGTTGTAGTCCTCCACCACCTTGTCGAATTCCACGAAGTAGTTGTCGGCCCACTGACGGCTGTGGCACTGGTAGCAGACCTTCTTCATCTGCTCTCTGCCGCGCTGGGCCTTGGCCAGGTCGGGCACGCGCTGAAGCACCAGGTCCACCTCGTCAGGGCCCTTCCACTGGGGCACCGACTTCTTGGGCTGGAGCTCCCAGTACAGCCTCTCGCCCACATCGTGGGTGGTGGACACCGCGCCGCCGAAGCCGCTCATGTGGCAGGTGGCGCAGGTGGGGGCCACGATGTCCTCAGGGCCCCACTGCCCAGGAGGGGTGTCCCAGTTCCACTCATCGCCGCTGGCCACATAGATGTTGCCGTGCTTGGACTCCAGGTATATCTCGTGCTGAGGATGGTCCGGCCCCAGGTGGCACTGCCCACAGGTCTCGGGCTTGCGGGCCTCGGCCACGCTGAAGCGGTGGCGGGTGTGGCAGTAGGTGCAGGCCCCCAGGGAGCCGTCGGGGTTGACCCTGCCCACCCCGGCGTTGGGCCAGCCCTTCAGCTTGCCGCCGGGCTCGGCCAGGATGAAGCTACCGTGGCACTCTATGCAGCCCAGCACCACATTGTTGTGGTTGTAGCTGGGGTCATCCAGCAGTCCTATCTTCTTCAGCACCCCGCTGTCGGGAAACAGGGGGGTGAGGGCCCTCTTGGCCATCTCCTCGGGGTTGAGCTTCCGGGCCGTCTCCTGGGCGGTGGGGTCAAGGCCCAGCTTCTTGGCCTTCTTGTAGTAGGGCTTCAGCGGCCCCATGAAGGCCCCCCAGGCATGCTTGCTCCGGGAGTTCTGGGCCACCTCCTTGGGATGGCAGCCTTCGCAGTAGCGGGGCGAGGGCACCGCGGTTATCCAGAAGCCGTTGTGCTCGTACCCCGAGGGGTCGCCCTTCTTGGCCTTGTGGCATACATAGCACTTCACCCCCACCCGGCTGTGTTTGGAATCCTGCCACTGCTTCACTATGCCCGGGGTGACGGTGTCGTGGCAGTTTATACACGGGGCCATGGGGGCTTGGGCATAGGCCACGGCCGCCGCCAGCAGCACCAAGACTACACTTAAGGCAATTCGTCGCATCGTTGCTTCCTCCCTCTTTCCTAAAAGTAGTTTAGAGTTCCTCCCAGTTCAGGTAGTTAAGCTGAAGGTCTATCACCTCCTCCCACTGCTGAATTTCCTCGGAAAGCTTCCTGAGGGCTTCCACCGTGGGGGCCTCAAGCACCAGGGCTATGCCCCCTTTCCCCTGGCCCTCGATGGAGACTCCCTCCAGGGCCCTGAGCCTCTTGAGTACTGCCTCCTCGGAACCCCTTTGTGGAAGCACCACCACGCCGGCCACCGCCATGTCAGGCCGCCTCCTTTCTGAGTATGCGCCACTGGTAGGTCAAGGCCCCCACGGGGCAGGCATCGCGGCAGAGGCCGCAGTTGTCGCACTTGAGCCAGTCAAAGCTCCGCCCCTCCCTCAGGCCCATGGGAGCAAGGTCGTAGGGGCAGGCCCTGTCGCAGTCGCCGCAGAGGTTGCACTTCTGCTTCTGAAGCCTTATCCTCAGGGCCCTCCTGGCCCCCAGGAGGCTCAGTCCCCCTCCAGAGGGGCAGAGCCTGGAGCACCAGAGCCTCTTTCCCAGGAATGTATCGGCCAGGAGCACCCCCAGCAGTATCAAGAGTCCCGAGAGGCTCACCATCTGGTGGGTGAACAGGTACATGAGCTCCCTGCCCAGGGCATGAGGGGGGTCAAACACCGACACCAAGGGAAAGGCGAACAGCACCGCAAACAGCAGGCAGATGCCCAGAAGGAGGTACCTTATGTCCCAGCCCTGGCTCTCTCTGGCCATGTGGAGCCTCCTCAGGAGGGCATGGGTGCGCTGGTTGAGCTCCAGCAGGAACCCCAGGGGACAGAGCCAGGAGCAGAACACCCTGCCCAGCGCCAGGGTGATGAGCAGGGGAATGAGCACCGCTGCCAAGAGGGGCAGGTACAGCACCTTGGCCGCCAGAACGGCCTCGGCAAAGGCCACCGGATGCACCAGGGTGAAGTTGCCGATGGAAAAGCTCCAGGTGTCCCCGGAAAGGGGAATGACCCTGGGCTCTGGCAGGGCCCCTTGGGCCACCCTGCTGGGGGACCACCGGAGGGGATTTTGGCTCAAAAGGGGCACTGCCACCAGCACGGCCAGCACCGAGCACTGAAGCAGCCTTCTGGGATAAAGGGCCTTCATGTCCTGGGCAACACCCTCACGGCTGGCAGCTTTGCCCCTGGACCGGCCCGGCCCAGGAGGTTCCTCACCATGGAGGCATAGCGGGCCTCGTAGAGGCTCAAGGGGGCCTGCATCCTGGCCTGGGCTACCTCCTCCCTCACGGGGCAGACATAGTTGCACATTCCGCAGCCCACGCAGTGTTTGGGGTTGACCCAGGGCCTGAGCCCTCCCTCCTTAGCCAGATAGGGGGGGCTGTCCATCATGGCCTTGTCCTTGAGGGGGCAGTTGTAGTAGCACTCGCCACAGACATCAAACTGCCAGGCCAGGCACAGCTCCTCCTGGAGGACCGAGACCCCGATTCTCAGCTCCTCGGGCAGTGTGGCCAGCACCTCCTTGTCGTTTTCAATCTTTCTCAAGGCCCCTGTGGGGCAGGCCTCGGTGCAGCGGAGAAACTTGCTAAGGGGCCTGTCCACCCCGTCGGGCCCCCTCTCATGGCATAGGTAGCAGGGGGTTGTCAGGGGCTCTATGTAGGGGGTATGGGCATTGGCCCCCGCGGTGATGCCCAGGGGCCTGAGGGTGTCGTAGGGGCAGGCCTCCAGGCATTTGCCGCACCGGATGCATCGGGCCAGGAAGTCCTCCCTGGCCCCAGGGGGCCTGAGCACCGGGGGGCGCAGCCTCAGGGGTGCCAGGGCGAGCAGTCCCAGGCCTGTCAAGAACTGCCTCCTGGTCATGGCTTCAGGCGCTTTAGCTCCAGCACCGCCACCTCCCAGCGCCGGCCCTTTATCTGGTAGGGGGCAACTACCCGGCCCCTTAGTAGCAGCTCCTGCTCCTGCTGGGGCATGGCGGCGGTAGTGATTACCCAAATCTCCCCGGTGGCGTCCCTGAGCAGGTAGGGCTGCTCATCCACGAACTGCCAGGGGAGCCCTGGGGTCGCCTTACCCTGCAGGTATACTACCTTGCCCTTGTACTTCTGTGGTGCCTCAAGCACAGCGGCGATTTTCACCACCTCCACCTTTGCGGGAGGGCGCCCCCGGGGTCTCTTCAGGGGAGCCTCCCTTTCGCAGCCCGCAAGCAGCAGTGCCAGTAGCAGTCCAAGGAGCAGTCTTTGCAGGCGCATCTCTTCTAAGTACCCTCCCCTTGAGGCTGAGGGGGGGGCGGGGACCCCCGCCCCCCCTCAGAAAGATGCTCAGGCCTTCTCCAGCCTCACGGCACAGACCTTGTAGTCAGGCTCGGCAGCGCCAGACCAGCTCTTGGGGTCGTCTATGGTCAGCAGGTTTATGAGCTTGCGCTCGTCAAACCAGGGGACAAACACCATGCCGGCCCTGGCCCGCTCGGTGACCCACACAGGCAGCACTATCTGGCCCCGGCGGCTTATGAGCCTGAGGGCCTGCCCGCTCTTTACGCCCAGCTTCCGGGCGTCCTCGGGGCTTACCTCTACATAGGCCCTGGGGTTGAGCTCCCTGAGGAGCTTGACCCTCATGGTCATGGTCCCCGTGTGCCAGTGCTCTATGACCCTGCCGGTGTTGAGCACATAGGGGTAGCGCTCGTCGGGCATCTCGTAGTCCAGCCCGGCCGCCAGCACCCTTATGATGGCCTTGCCCAAGGCGTCCTTGTGGAAGGGATGGGGACCGTAGTAGTTGATGGGCCCGGGCAGGCCCTTTTCCTCCAGGTGCTGGTCGTAGAGGGTTACATAGCCGGTCTTGTACCGCTTGATGGTGGCGCCGAAGACCTCGCGGGCATAGTCCTTGCTGATGTAGCGCTTGGCCGAGCCCCGGTTGTCAAACTCCACGCTGGGGCAGGGCCACTGCACCCCGCCGGCATGGGCCTTGAGCTTCTCGTAGGTGGCGCCCCAGAGGTCCACATCCTGCCCCCTGGTGGCCAGGCGGTACTCGTTCCAGGCCTCCTCCTCGGTCTCAAACCCCAGGCCCCAGCGGCGCCTGATGCGCCTGGGCTGGCCAGTGAGGGGGTCAATCTCCCTGTAGGCGGTCTTTCGGCCCAGGCGCTTGGCTATCCTCTTGGCCACCTCCTTTATCTGCCAGAAGTCCGGCCTGGCCCCCTTGGGGGGCTCCACCATCTTCTGAATGAACTGGCTGCGCCTGTCGGTCTGGCCCATTATGCCTTCCTTCTCCACCCACATGGCCGAGGGGAGCACCACCGAGGCCAGCTCGGTGGTCCGGTTGGGATACACATCGCTAACCACGGTGAAGGCCCTCTTCATGGCCTCCCGGTACTTCTCGGCGTTGGGCAGGCTCTGGCCGGGGTTGGTGGTGTTTATCCATATGGCCTTTATCTTGCCCTCGGCCAGGCGCATGAACATGTTTACCGCTGGGCCGGTGGGCTTCTTGGGCAGCCACTCCTCCTTTACCCCCCAGATTTCGGCCATTTCGGCCCTGTGCTTGGGGTTGGCCACGGCCCTGTGACCAGGAAGGATGTGGGTGAGGCCCCCCTGCTCCCTGGTGCCGCCGCAGGCATTGGGCTGCCCGGTGAGGGAGAGGGAGTCGCAGCCGGGTTTCCCAATCTTGCCAGCAAGCAGGTGCAGGTTGTGTATCTGGCAGTTAAGATGCACCCCCTTGGTGCGCTGGTTGACCCCCATGGTCCAGAGGCTGGTGGTGGCATGGCCCTTGCGGGCAAACCAGCGGGCCGCCCGCCTGATGTCCCCTGCCGGCACCCCCACCAGGAGCTCCACCTTCTCGGGGGCGTAGTCCTGGAGGAACTTCCTGTAGGTGGCGAAGTCCACGAAGTCGCCCTTCTTCTTCAGCCCCATGCGGAAGGTGCAGAACTTAAGATGCTCCTCGTCCACCAATCCCTCCTCTACGACCACATAGGCCATGGCGTTCAGGAGGTGCATGTCGTAGCCCGGGCGGAACTTCAGATGCAGGTCGGCATACCTGGCCGTGGGGGTGTAGCGGGGGTCGGCCACTATGACCTTTACCCTGTCGGGGTAGGCGGTCTTGCGGTCTACCACCCGCCTGAACAGTATGGGGTGGCACTCGGCCATGTTGGAGCCTATGATGAAGAAGCAGTCGGCCGCATCCAGGTCGTCGTAGGTGCCTGCGGGCTCATCGGCTCCGAAGGTGTTGAGGTACCCGCCCACGGCCGAGGCCATGCAGAGCCTGGGGTTGCCCTCCACATTGGCAGTGCCTATGATGCCCTTGAACAGCTTGTTGGCAGCGAAGGCCTCCTGGGTGGTGTTCTGCCCCGAGCCGTACCAGGCTACGCTGTCGGGCCCGTGGGTCTTGATGAGCTCCGCAAACTTGTCGGCAATGAGGTCCAGGGCATGGCGCCAGCTGACCTCCTTGAAGGAGCCATCGGGCTGGCGCACCAGGGGCCTGGTGAGCCTGTCGGGACCGTACATGATGTGGGTGAGGCTGTAGCCCTTCATGCACAGGCGGCCAAAGTTTATGGGGCTGTCGGCATCGCCCTTGACGGCCACCACCCGGTTGCCTTTTACTCCTACCAGCACGGTGCAGCCCACGCCGCAGAACCTGCACTGCCCCCGCCCCCACCGAAGCGCCGGGTCGGCCAGGGCCTTGCCGGGAAGCCCTGCCGCCGCCAGGGCCGCTGCCGCCGCCGATGCCTTGATGAAATCTCTCCTGCTTAGTGCCATCGTCCTCCTCCCTTCTTTAACGAAAGAAAAACTCTAAAGACGCAATACGCCGCAGGCTTTTAGTGTTTCCGGACTTCTCACCCCCCATGGGCCTTCATGGTCTAAAACCCACCTCTGAGCAAATCATATCACCACCCCAGGCGGTGTCAAGACAGGAATTAAGGTTAACCATTGGACAGAATTTTATGCCCCACCAAGAGGGGAGGGTATGATTTTAATCATATAGAGAATTACTGAGAGGGGTAGTCCTGGGGGCCCTTGAGCTTATGGAGCAGCATTCCTATGTACTTGTTTATGGGGTGAGAGCGGCTGAGGAACCGCACCGGGGGCCTTCGGCGGATGCCCAGCTTCTTCAGTTCCCAGATAAGCTCGGGATGGTGCTTGTCCGTCTGCAGGCCTTTCTTCAGCGCTGCCACGGCGCTCCTCTTATTGCCCATGGCCAGGTAGGCTCTGGCCAGGTTCAGGTAGAAGGTGGGAATAAGCACTTCCACCCCGAAGGGCACCCTCTGGGGCAGGAGCTTCAGGGCCCTGCGACAGGCCTGTATCCCCTGGGCGTTTTTGTGCACCATGCACTGCAGACAGCCCCAGTAGGAGAGGATGAAGGGCTCCTCGGGGTAGTGCTGAAGGGCCTCGCTCAGGCACTGAAGCGCGGCCTGCTTGTTCTTGCGCCTCAGCAGGGTCTTGGCCGTCTGGAGGTACTCCGAGGGGCTCTTCACAGGGGGCGTGGCCTTCAGCTCCTGGAGCACCTCCTCATGCTGCCTGAGCATGGCCTCCTTCAAGGCCTCCTCCGTGGGGGCATTGCACAGCCGGCTTTCTCTGCTCAGAAGCACCTGTCCGCCCCTGAACACGACGGTCCTTATCAGAGGTCCTTTCAGGGCAGGCTCGGTCTGCACCAGATAGCGCTGCCCGTGAAGCTCCAGCTGGGTATCCAGGTGCTTCTTGCCCGAGAGGGTGAGCCTGACGGTCTCCTTGTCTTTTTTCTTCATTTGAAGGCCTGTAGCTCCTCCTCCTCCAGGCGCCTCAGGAGGAAGCCGTCTATGCGGGCCTCTGCGGCTCCCAGGCCCCCCACGAAGTTGGCATACACCCCTGCAAAGCCCCTCCGCACCCTGTCTACCAGGAAGGGGCCGCCGGGAAGCTCTACGCCGTCCCAGTAGAGGGTAGCCCTTCCCAGCTGCACCCTTATGAGCACCCTGTGCCAGCCCTCGGTGGCCCCGCCGGGGATTTCCTCCGGCCCCCAGAACTTGAGATACACAGGGTAGTTCCTGGTGCTTCGGCCCACGAAGGCCAGGTTGAGGTTGGCGTCGGCCGTCTTGAAGTCGCACACCAGGCGGTAGAAGTCCCCCTCGATGGGGTCTATGAGGAAGGCCAGCCCGGCCAGGGGGCCCCTGGTGCCCTCCGTCCGGGGGCAGTAGAGCAGGGCCTCCAGGTGGAAGTTCTGCATGGGGGTGGTGACGGCGTAGCTCAGGCTGGCAAAGCCCCCAACCCTGGAGTTCGTAAGCACCCCGATGCCCCCGTCGCCGTCAGGGGCTGAGGGGTCGGCCCTGCCCTGAAGATTGTCCAGGTTGAAGAAGGGAAAGAAGGACCACCTGAGCTGGGGCCTGCCCTGGGGGAAGCTGTCCGTAAACAGGTGGCTGCCCCAGACGGGGCCGGCCACCAGGACTATGGCCAGCAGTGCTATTGCCAGCGCCCCCTTCATCCCCTTTAAAACTCTCATACCCTGAGAAGACTGTCAAGGGTGGCTTTTGACATTCCTTCCTGGGCTGTGTTAAAAAAATCCTCTAAAGTGCATTACTTTCACTACAGGGACGGGGAGCTTTACGCCGAGGAGGTGCCCCTCAGGGAGCTGGCCGCCTCCTACGGCACCCCCCTTTATGTCTACAGCCAGCGCACCATCCTCAGGCACATAAGGGCCTACCAGGAGGCCTTCCGGGGGCACCAGAGCCTCATCTGCTACGCCTTGAAGGCCAACTCCAACCAGGCCATCCTCAGGCTCATGGCCTCCCAGGCCCTGGGGGCCGATGTGGTCTCGGGGGGGGAGCTTTACCGGGCCCTGAGGGCCGGCATCCCTGCAAAGAGAATTGTCTTTGCCGGGGTGGGAAAGGGCCCCGAGGAGCTGCGCATGGCCCTCAGAAAGAGGCTCCTTATGCTCAATGTGGAAAGTGCCGAGGAGCTGGAGGAGATAAACCGCCTGGCCGGTTCCCTGGGCCTCAGGGCCCCTGTGGCCCTGAGGGTGAACCCCGACATAGACCCCCTGAGCCACCCCTACATCAGCACCGGCCTCAGGCGCCACAAGTTCGGCATCCCCATGGAGGAGGCCCTGGAGCACTATCGCCGGGCTATGCACATGGAGCATGTGGAGGTCCTGGGGGTGCACAAGCACATAGGCTCGCAGCTTACCGATGTGGGCCCCTTTGTGGAGGCCCTGGGTAAGGTCCTGGCCTTGGTGAGGCATCTGAGGGCCGAGGGCCTGGCCCTGAGGTACCTGGACATGGGCGGGGGGCTGGGCATCCCCTACAAGGAGGGGGAGCAGCCCCATCATCCTAAGGAGCTGGCCAGGAGGGTGAAGCCCCTGCTGAGGAACCAAGGCCTCGTCCTCATTGTGGAGCCCGGCCGCTCCATCGTGGGAAACGCAGGGCTGCTGCTTACCCGCTGTCTCTACACCAAGCAGGGGGGCGGAAAGAGGTTCCTCATCGTGGATGCGGCCATGAACGACCTGCTGAGGCCGGCCCTTTACGGGGCCTACCACCAGGTGCTTCCGGTAAGGAGGCACAGGGGAAAGAGGGTGCCCACCGATGTGGTGGGTCCCATATGCGAAAGCGGCGATTTCCTGGCCAAGGACAGGCCCCTCCCGCTGATAAAGAGGGGGGAGCTGCTGGCAGTGATGAGTGCAGGGGCCTATGGGTTCAGCATGAGCTCCAACTACAACTCCCGCCTCAGGGCGGCCGAGGTGCTTGTGGACGGCACGGCCCACAGGCTCATCAGGAAGAGGGAGACCTACAGGGACCTTCTGAGGGGCGAGCTTTGACCCTCCGGTTTACAAAGATGCAGGGGGCGGGCAACGACTTCATCCTCATTGACTGCCTCCAGGGACTGCCCCTTCCAGAGGAGGCCCTGCCTGCCCTTGCCCGCAGGCTCTGCCGGAGGCGCTTCTGCGTAGGGGCCGACCAGCTCCTCCTGCTTCTTCCCTCCCAGAGGGCGGACTTCAGGATGCGCATCCTGAACTCCGATGGCTCGGAGGTGCAAATGTGCGGAAACGGCATTCGCTGCTTGGCCCGATACATATGGAACAGGGGACTTTCCCACAAGGACACCCTGGAGATCGAGACCCCCGCAGGCATCATACGGCCTCAGAGGGCCGGGCAGTTGGTCCAGGTGGACATGGGTCCCCCCAGGCTGGAGGCCCAGGACATCCCTGTGGGCCTGAAGGGCCGGGTGCTGGGGTATCCCCTGGATATTCCCGGGGCAGGCAGGTATCTTATAACCTGTGTGGGCATGGGCAACCCCCATGCGGTGGTCTTTGTGGACGATGTGGAGGGCTTCCCCGTGGCCCAGGTGGGCCCCCTGATTGAACGCCACGGCCTGTTTCCGGAGCGCACCAATGTGGAGTTCGTGCAGGTGCTTTCCCCCAGGAGGCTCAAGGTGAGGGTGTGGGAGCGGGGGGCAGGGCAGACCCTGGCCTGCGGCACCGGGGCCTCGGCCGCCGCAGTGGCGGCGGCCCTGAGAGGACTTGCGGAAAGGCGCCTGGAAGTGGAGCTCCCAGGTGGGCTGCTGAAGGTGCATTGGCAGAAGGCCGATGGCCATGTCTACCTCAGCGGCCCTGCAGAGGAGGTCTTCAGGGCAGAGATGGAGATACCCGATACATTCCATGAAGAAAAGGAGGGGCAGCAAGATGTTTGAAGGCTCCATGGTAGCGATAGTCACCCCTTTCAAGAAGGGGAAGGTGGACGAGAAGGCCCTGCAGGGCCTCATTGAGTGGCAGATAAAAGAGGGCACCGACGCCATAGTGCCCTGCGGCACCACGGGGGAGTCGGCCACCCTGGATTATGATGAGCACTACAGGGTGATAGAGATAACCGTGAAGAAGGTGGCCGGGCGAGTGCCCGTGATAGCCGGCACTGGGGCCAACTCTACCGACGAGGCCATCATGATAACCAAGGAGGCCAAGCGACTGGGGGCCGACGGGGCCTTGCTGGTAAGTCCCTACTACAACAAGCCCACCCAGGAGGGCATCTATCTTCACTACAAGGCCATAGCCCAGGAGCTGAAGGGCTTCCCCCTGGTGCTGTACAATGTGCCCGGAAGGACGGCCTCCAACATCCTGCCCTCCACGGTGGCCCGCCTGGCCGAGATAAAGAACATAGTGGCCATCAAGGAGGCCTCAGGAGATATGAGGCAGGTAAGCGAGCTAATAAGGCTCTGCGGCCGAAAGCTCACCGTGCTTTCGGGAGACGACTTCACCACCTTCCCCCTCTACGCCCTGGGCGGAAGGGGAAGCATTTCTGTAAGCGCCAATGTGGCCCCCGCCCTTCAGGCCAGAATGTGGGACGCCTTCAGGGAGGGAGACTGGGAGGAGGCCAGGAGGCTTCACTACCAGCTTGAGCCCCTCAACAAGGCCATGTTCCTGGAGACCAACCCCATACCGGCCAAGACCGCCCTGGCCATGATGGGCAAGATAAAGGAGGAGCTGAGGCTTCCTCTGTGCAGGATGGCCGATGTCAACAGGAAGAAGCTCAGGGAGGTGCTGAAGAGCTACAAGCTCATTTAGGCGACAGCACCAGGTTCTTCTTCAGGAACCACAGGCTTCTCTGCCAGGCGCTCTGCGTGCCCCAGCGGCTGAAGTCCTCCGAGAGGGCATCGTAGAAGCTTCCTCGGGCCTCGGCAAGCACGTGGAGCTCCACCTGGGGGGGCAGGCCCTCAGGGGCCTGGCCTGCCACAATGAGGGCCGTGGGTACCCGGGGCCACTGCTCCGGCAACCTCCGGGGCTGCCAGGCCAGCACCACCCACAGGCCCTGCAGCCTTGCGCCTGCCCAGAGGGCAAGCTCGGCCCCCCAGCCTATGCCCATGAGGGCCACCCGGGTAGGCCTTACATTGCCCCTGGAGCGAATAAAACCCAGGGCTGCCTCCAGATGCTCCAGGACCTCCTCAGGGCCCATGGCCCCGTAGGGTATGTCCGGCACCAGCACCACATAGCCCTCCTCCGAAAGCCTCTCGGCCAGGGCCTGCATCTGGGCGGTGAAACCCCGCTGCGATGGCAAAAACAACACCGCCGGGTAGGGCCCGATAAGGTCAGGCTCGTAGATGAAGCCGGCTCTGTCCGTCCCCCAGGAAGGGCCTATGCCCGCCAGGAGTGTCAGCAGCGCTGCTACGAAGAGACGAGCCATCCGGATGTTGTATAGCACAATGCGTGCCATCTTTAAAAATCTTAGCACAAAAGATATAATGCAGGGTGCGGTTCTTTGCTGACCTTCATGTACACTCCCCTTACTCCAGGGCCAGTAGCGCCCAGATGAGCCCTCGGGGCATGGCCCGGTGGGCCCAACTGAAGGGCCTGAGGGTCCTGGGCACGGGGGATTTCACCCATCCTGGGTGGCTTGGCGAACTCAGGGAGGCCCTGGAGCCAGCGGGGGAGGGGCTCTTTAGGCTCAGGGAGCCGGTAGAAGATGTGCCCACAAGGGTGCGCTCGGAGGTCCTCTTCGTCCTTACTGCCGAGGTAAGCAGTGTTTACAAAGTGAAAGGCAGGCTCAGGAAGGTCCACTGCCTGCTCTTGGTGCCGGGGTTTGCCGAGGCGGCGGCCCTTTCTGCGCGCCTGGCCCGCTGGGGAGACCTCTCTGCTGACGGCAGGCCCACCCTGAGGCTCCCTGCCCGGGGGCTCCTGGAGACCCTGCTGGAGGTATGCCCCCGGGGGCTCCTGATACCCGCACATGCCTGGACTCCCCACTTCTCCGTCTTTGGGGCCTTCTCGGGGTTTGACACTCTGGAGGACTGCTTCGGCTCCCTGAGCCCCCATGTGCCTGCCCTGGAGACGGGGCTTTCCTCGGACCCGCCCATGAACTGGCGCCTCAGTGCCCTGGACGCCCTGCGCCTGGTGTCCTTCTCCGACGCCCACAGTCCTCAGAACCTGGCCCGGGAGGCCACGGAGTTTGAAGCCCCCTGCACCTACGAGGGCCTCCGCAGGGCCATCTGCACGGGCCAAGGCCTGGTAGGCACGGTGGAGTTCTTCCCCGAGCACGGCAAATACCACCTGGACGGTCACAGGCCCTGTGGACAGAGGCTGGCCCCTTCCGAGAGCAGGGCCAGGGGCTACCGCTGCCCCAGCTGCGGGGGGAGGCTCACCGTGGGGGTCCTTAGCAGGGTGGAGGCCCTGGCAGACAGGGCCCTGGGGGCCAGGCCCCCAGGGGCCAAGGCCTTCAGGCACCTGGTGCCCCTTAGGGAGGTGCTGGCCGAGGCCTTGGGCGCAGGGCCTGCCACCAAGGCGGTGCAGGGGCTTTACATGAGGCTCCTGGAGGAGCTGGGCCCGGAGCTTCAGGTACTCCTCAGTGCACCCCTTCAGAGGCTTCGGCGCCTGGCCGACGGGCGCCTGGCCGAGGCAGTGCGCAGGGTACGCCAGGGCCAGCTGTACATAGAGCCGGGCTACGATGGGCAGTACGGGGTGGTGAGAATCTTCCCCCCAGAGGAGCGCTCCCAGAGAAGCCTCTTTTAAGGCCCCCTAAAGAGGTACGAGAACCTGGCCTTTAGCTCTGCCGGGCTCATTCGGGCTGCCTGGGCCAGGCGCCTTAGCCTGGCGCCCTTGAGGTCCTCGGGCTCAAGCCTGAGCATGTACTTCCTGGCCACGGTGTAGCCCTCAGAGGAGGTGTCTATGTAGCGGAGCCTCACCGCCCCGTCCGGCCCCAGCATATCCTTGAAGGGCAGGGCCTTGAGCCTGCCCTCGTAGAACACCACCACTGCGGCCCTGCCCCCTTCAAGCAGCTCTTTCACCGCGCCGTAGCCCAGATTGCGGGTGTACTCGGCGTCAAAGGGGATGGGCGGGGCAGCCCTGAGCTCATAGCCTATATCCAGGGCCAGGATGGCAGGGCCCCTGAGGCCCCTCTTGGCCATGCTCTGGGAGACCAGGTGCATGAGGGCCTCTTCCAGCTTTATCTTGGTAAGGCTCACCCTGCCGGCCTCGTCGGTGGCCACAGGGCCTATCTCCTGGAGCTGCCGGGACTCAAGCCTCCCGGAGATGCCCTCGGCCAGCACCGCCACGCCGTAGTGCCTTCCCATGGAGAGCCTCTTGATGATGGCCCCCTCCAGGGTGTCGGCCACCTGGTGAATGGAGCAGCCCCGGGGGAACTCCTCGGGTATCAGGGTTATGGTGGCCCCGGCCGCCTTGCCTATGCCCAGGGCCAGGTGGCCGGTAAAGCGCCCCATGGTCTTTACGAAATACCACCGCTCGGTGGCCCGGGCGTCCTCCATCAGGTTCTTCACTATCTCCACGCCCCAGTGCCTGGCCGTCTCGTACCCGAAGGTGGGAAGCCCCGCAGGAAGCGGCAGGTCGTTGTCTATGGTCTTGGGCACATGCACTACCGCACACTGGGAGGCCTCCTGGATAAGTCTGGCCATGTGGAGGGTGCCCTCGCCCCCTATGGTGATGAGATAGCGGACCTTGAGGCCCTTAAGGGTCTGAAGCAGCAGTGCAAACTGGCGCTGGAAGTCCCGGGGAAACTCCCTGGAGGTGCCCAGGATGGAGCCTCCGGTGGAGTGAATCCTGGAGACGGCCTCCAGGGTAAGCCTCCTGGCCGCCTTCTGCCGGCCCTCAAAGAGGCTCTTGAAGCCGCCGCTGATGCCCAGCACCACCAGGCCCCTGTTGAGGGCCTCGATGGTGGCGGCGCTTATCACCCCGTTTATCCCTGGGGCGGGACCGCCACCCACCACCAGGGCCAGCACCTCCTTGCGCCTGCTCACAGGGGAAGCCTCCTGGGCAGCAGAGGAGGCCTTACCAGCTCCCTGACCATCTGGGCCGTGCCGGCCACCCCCAGGCGGTCGTAAAGGAGGGCAAAGCGGGCCTGGAGCTTCCGGGCAATTTCGGCCTTCAGTTCCTCCGGCAGGCCCCACCACCACTGCTTCATGGCCCCGAAGGCCTTCTTCCGGGTCTTGTACAGGAACTGCTCCTCGGTCATGCCCTGAGTCCATTCCTTGCCGAAGTGCTCCTTTATGAACCCGTAGACCTCCTGGCGGAGCTCCTGGGGCAGGGCCTCGTAAATGATGTTCTGAAACCCGGTGGCCAGGTGGACCTCCGAGGCCCCTGCCTGGGGAAAGAGGCTGAAGGCCTCCTCGGGTAGGGTGGAGGCCCCGTGCTGCACACAGCCTGAAAGACCGAACTCCCTCCGGGCTATCTCGGAGAGCTCCTGGAGGGTCTTGAAGTCAATCTGCACCTGGGCCAGGGAGCCGTCCGGTAGCACCACCCCGCCATGGGTGGTACCCGTCTGGATGCTGAGCTTGCTGAGGCCGGGCCTGCCACCGAAGACCTGGTTGAAGCCTCTGAGGAAGGCCCTGAGCTCCTCGGCAGTGCTGTTTCGACCCCCTATCTCGCCTATCTCTCCGCCTATGCAGACAGTGATGCCCCGGGGCTGGAGGCTGCGGATGAAGGCAGCCATCTGGGCGGTAAGGGTGTAGTTGGGCCTCTGCTGCTCCTCTGGGCTGGCCCTGGAGAGGTCCACCAGGGTGGAGGCGTCAATGTCAATCTGGTAGAACTCAGCCTCCAGGGCCTCCTGGATGAGGCGCTTGAGGTAGGAGGTCTCGGCCTCCGGGTCGGCCTCGTAGTGGCGGCGGACGAACTGGAAGTGGTCGGCCTGGATGAAGACCGGACCACGGTAGCCCTCCCTGAGGGCGGCGCAGAGGATGACGGTGGAGTACTCCAGGGGTCTCTGGGCGGTGTAGCCGATTTCGGAGCGGGCGATTTCAAAGATGAAGGCGCCTGCCTGGGCGGCCAGGGCCGCCCTGAAGGCGGCCCTGGCCGCCTCATAGGTGAGGCCCCGCAGGTTCATGGCAGGCACCGAAAACCCAGGGTAGTCCCTGGCCATGGCCTCGTAAAGGGGCTGAATGCTGGCAGGCACCACCCCCTGGGCCTTGGCCACCTCCTTCAGGGCCAGAAGCAGGGCCTGCTTCCTGCCAGCGTCGGGCTCAAACACCGCCTCCCTAAGAAGGCCATCAAGCTCCAGGAGGAGACCCTCGGGGTCCTTCACCCGGGGCGGTGTGGGGCTGAAGTCCACAAACTTCCTGAGTCTCATCTTCTTGCCTCCTTTACGGTGCGGGCCTGAGGGAGGGCCCCTGAAGGGCCGCCAGGGCTACGGTGGTGGGCCTGTCCAGAAGCCCCGTGACCTGGAGTCCCCACTCGGCCTGGAAGGCCTGAAGGGCCCTGTAGGTCTCAGGGCCGAAGAAGTCATCGGCCCGCCCTTTCAGGTAGCCCAGGCTTAGGAGGGCCTCCTCCAGGGCCTTCACCCCTTCAGGGCCCTTGAAGGGGTTCCTGTAGGGAAGCACCGCCTCTATTACCTGGTCCCTGAGCTCCCTCAGGGGGATGAACTGGCCGGCCTCCTTCAGGGGGTCTATCACATAGGCTTCGTGGGAAAAGAGCCACCTGAGCAGTACATGCCGGCTCCTGCCCTCCGTGCCCCTGAGCCTGAGCATCATGGGGAGTCCGAAGCGAAGGGCGTCCTCAAGGTCCGGACTCCGATAAAGCATGAACCCCCGGTCCTGAAGCTCCAAGGCCAGCGCCTGGGGCTCTATCCCCTGCTGGCCCCACAGCTGGAGGAGATTCAGGAGGCAGGCAGTCTCGTCCAGGCGGGCCTGCCGGGCGTAGTAAAAACCCGCCCTCCTGTAAAGGGGTGGGGGCTCCTCCGAGGGGTTCTTAAGGGGAGCGAATTTCACGCCCTCAAGCAGTTTCGTGGGCTCCAGGCCCCTTGGGCCCACCAGGACTGCCCCGCCCAGCAGGGCCAAGGCAAGCACCGCCAGGGCCGCCCACCTGAGGCCCCTGGAGGTGGACTTGCCCTGCCCCCTCAGCTCCCCGATGGCCTCCCGGGCCAGCCTGGCCGTGACCTTGTGCCTTCCCCTGGCATAGGCGGCAGTGAGGGCCCTGTCGGAGGCCAGGTTTATCAGCCTGGGGATGCCCCGGCTGAACTGGTGGATGAGCTTCAGGGCCCCTGTCCCAAAGGGCATGGCCTCTGAGCCGGCCACCTTCAGACGGTGCCTTATGTACTGGGCCGTTTCCTCCTGGCTCAGGCCCTGCAGATGGTACCTCACCACCACCCTCTGGGCCAGTTGCCTGAGCCTGGGGGCCTGAATTATCTCCTGTAGCTCCGGCTGCCCCACCAGCAGGACCTGAAGGAGCTTGGTGGTGTCCGTCTCCAGGTTGCCCAGCAGCCTTATGAACTCCAGGCATTCTGGGCTCAGCTCCTGGGCCTCGTCCACCACCAGCACCGCCTGTCTGCCTTCCCGGTGGCACCCAAGAAGAAAGGCGTTGAGCTCCTCCAGCAGCTCCTTGTAGCTCTGCCCCCCTGCGGGGAGGCCGAAGTCATGGTTTATCATCTTAAGAAGTTCCAGGGCCTCCACTTTGGGATTCAGTATCAGGGCGGTGTGCACTCCCTGGGCATCCAGGTGCTGAAGCAGGTAGCGCACAATGGTGGTCTTTCCAGAGCCCACCTCCCCGGTAAGCATGAGGAAACCCCTGTGGCCTTTGATGCCGAAGCGGAGGCACTCCAGGGCCTCCTCGTGCTGCCGGCTGAGGTAGAGGAACCTGGGGTCAGGGGTGACTCCGAAGGGCTCCTCTCTTAGGCCGAAGAACCTGGTATAGATCATTCCTCCCCCTTGCCCCAGCTGTGCAGGAACTCCTGGTAGCTCATCCAGAAGGCGGCCTCGAAGGCCTCGTGGAAGTCTGCCCCCTGGGCCATGTCCTGAAGCATCTGTCCCACCGAATGAAGGCCATGCCTCTGTATAAGATACCTCACCGCCGAGTAGCTTTCCACGTAGGCGGTGCGCACCTGGGCCTCGCTGAGTCCTTCAAAGGAGTGCTCCAGCTCCTGCAGGGGTATCACCTGGTGGGTGCCCCTGGCGCCCCCGGGGAGGGAAAGGTACTCGGCCAGCCCCTCGTGAAACCACAGGGGGAGCCACCTGCCTCCCAGCAGGTCGTGCACCAGGGCATGGGTGTACTCGTGAAAGAGCACCCTCCTGAGGGCCCCGGGCTCCGAGGGGGCATCCCCCAGGGGAAGCCTTATGAGCCCGTCGTAAAGACCCCCCACCCAATGGGGCCTACCCGTGAGGGCATGAAAACCCTCCTTTTCGTAAAGCACCACCTTTATGGGCTCCAGGGGGTAGTGGCCCAGGGCTGCGCCCACCTCCCTGTAGGCCTCCTCCAGCACCTGAAGCACCGTCCGGCTGAGCCCTCCGTGGACTGCGCCGTTGTAGAGCACCTCGAAGTGGGCCGAGACCTCGGAGAGCGCATCCCCCCTTATCTTCTGCTCCTTCCGGAGATGCTCCAGGAGGGCCTCAAGCTCTTTGTCCCTCCTGATGCTCAGGGCCTCCTGGGCATACTCCAGGGCCTCCTGCAGCTCCTCCTGCCTGTAGGCGATGAAGGCCAGGAGCTTGAGGGCCAGAGGGCTTCGGTGCTCCCTCAGGCTGCCCTGGAGGCTCAGCCTGGCCTCCTCGAGCTGCCCCCTTTCATAGGCCCTCAGGCCCCGAAGCAGGAGGGGCGGGAGGGCGGGGCCTTCCTTAGGGGAGCTCGGCCCGGGCCTACTGGGAGATTCAGCGGAAGGGGGAGCCTGTGGCTCTGCTGTGGCAGGGGCCTCGGCATGCCCGGGTTCAGAAACCCGCAGAGGGCGGAGGGGCTGCTCCGGGTACTCCTTCAAGGACTGCTTGTACAGCAGCCAGGCCGGGGCAAGCAGGGCTGTCAGGGCCAATGCATAAAGCAGGGCCCGCAGGACGCTAACCTTCCTTCTTAGTCTTGTCTTCCGAGGCGGCCTTGCTGATGGTGATGTCCTTCACGAAGTCCGGGCACCGCATGTCCCTGCCCGAGAGGGAAAACTTTTTCTGACAGGTGGCCCTCCAGGCACATATGGCGCAGAGCTCGGGCTCCTTGTTCTTCAATCCTTCCTCCTGAGGGCGTGGCTCAGTACCCTTTGCACATTGGCCGCCACCGAACCCTTGGCATTTATTATATAGATTCTGTCCGGGGCATGGAAGAGCTCCTTGTACAGCCGCTGGGGCCTGAGGCCTTCCTCCTGGAACATGGGCACTATCTTGTCCTTCATTCTCAGCTCCGTGTCCATGAAGAATACGGCCACCTCGGGGGCTAAGTCCTCCACCCTTTTCAGGAAGGCCCGGATCTCGCTCTGGTATATCTGCTTGGGAGGAGAGGACTTCACCTCCATGTACAGGATTGAGGCGTCCACCTTGGCCACCAGGTCGTAGTCCCCGCCTATCCTGGGCCGGCGGAACTTCACCCCCCAGAGGGCCTCGGCGGCAAACTCCCTCTTGAGGGTCTCGGCCAGGAACCACTCCAGGGTCTCGCCGAAGCTCTTTATGGGCCTCTTGCGGAGCCTGTAGCCCCCCTGGTGGGGCTCCAGCAATCCCAGCTGAAGGAGATAGCCGATGTACTCCTTCGTGACCTCGGCGGTGGCATAGTGCACCACCTGCTGGGTGCTGAAGCCCTCCTGGTACTTGATTACATCCCTAAGGAAGAGCCTGAAGGAGTACTTCTTCATTCTCTGGTAGTACTGCTGCAGGTGCTGGGGGGCCGGCACCAGGAGGTCCTCGGAGGGGTTCTTCTTGTAGACCTCAAAGCCCCTTCTCCTAAGCAGGGCCTCCAGGGGTGGAGTGAGCTCCCTGAGGGCCTGCCTCAACCGCCTCAGCTCCCCAAGGAGCGCCTCCCTGTCCTCAAAGGCCTCCTTCATGAGTAAAGGTTAGCATAAGCCCTTCCGCCCCTGAAACAATAAAGCGTAGTTCTTTACTTGCTCCACCTAGGGATGATAGAATTAAAAACTGAACTTTTTCCTTTTTCCCTTGTTATGGAGAAGCCCTGTGTAATAGGAGTTGACCTTGGGGGCACCAATCTGCGGGTGGCCGTGGTGGATGCCTCGGGCCGGCTGCTCAGGCGCCACCAGGAGCCCTCCGAGGGAGATGTCCTGGAGGCCCTGAGGAGGGCGGTGGGAGAGCTCATGGGCCCTGAGGTAGCCGCGGTGGGCCTGGGGGTAGCCGGGGTGCTGGACAGGCAGGCCCAAGTGATGCTCTCCTCGCCCAACCTGCCCCAGCTCAATGGGCGGAGTCTGGCCCTGGAGTTCGGCGTGCCCCTGGTGGTGGAAAACGACGCCAATGCCGCCGCCCTGGGCGAGGCCCTCTGGGGAGCGGGTCGGGCCTACCAGCGGTTTGTGCTCCTTACCCTGGGCACCGGCGTAGGGGGTGGGGTGGTCTATGACGGCCGGCTTATGGAGGTCTCTGCCGAGCTGGGCCACATCACGGTGCAGGCCCAGGGGGGGCGCTCATGTCCCTGCGGAAACACCGGCTGCCTGGAAAGCTATGCCGGGGCCAGGGCCATCGTGGATGCGGTGCACAAGGCCCTTCAGGAGGGCCAGGACAGCGCCCTGGCAGAGTGCTGCCAGGGCAACATCTACCGCATAACCCCTGAGGACATATACAAGGCGGCCTTTGAAGGGGACAATCTGGCCAGGGAGACCCTCCGGGAGGCGGGCCGCTACCTGGGCGCAGGGATAGCCAGCTTGATAAATATCTTCAGCCCCCAGGCGGTCATTCTGGGAGGAGGCCTTACCGGTGCCTGGAACATATATGTTCAGGAGGCCATCAGGGAGGCCTCCAGGAGGGCCTTCAGGAGCCTCTTTGCCCAGTGCCAGATTGTGCCTGCCGCCCTGGGGCCTGATGCGGGTCTGCTGGGCGCTGCCGCCCTGGCCCTTAAGAAGATACGATAAGGCATGCGGAATATTCGCAACTTCTCCATCATTGCCCACATAGACCACGGAAAAAGCACCCTGGCAGACAGGCTCCTGGAGCTTACAGGGGCCCTCAGCGCCAGGGAGATGACCCAGCAGGTCCTGGACAGCATGGAGCTGGAGCGGGAGCGGGGCATCACCATCAAGGCCCACGCCGTAAGGCTCAGCTACAGGGCCACAGATGGGCAGCTCTACACCCTTAACCTCATAGACACCCCCGGGCATGTGGACTTCTCCTACGAGGTCTCCCGCTCCCTGGCCTCCTCCGAGGGGGCCCTCCTGGTGGTGGACGCCACCCAGGGGGTGGAGGCCCAGACCCTGGCCAACGCCTACCTGGCCATTGAGCATGGGCTGGAGCTCATCCCGGTGATAAACAAGATAGACCTGCCCCAGGCCGAGCCCGACAGGGTCAGGAGACAGCTGGAGGAGACCCTGCCTGTCAGGGCCGAGGAGGCCCTGCTGGTAAGCGCCAAGGAGGGCACCGGCATCCAGGAGGTGCTGGAGGCCATCGTGAGGCGCATCCCCCCGCCCCGGGGCGAGCCCGCGGGGCCCCTCAGGGCCCTGGTGTTTGACTCCTGGTTTGACACCTACCGGGGAGTGGTGGTGCTGGTGAGGGTGTTTGACGGCTCGGTGGCCCCGGGGATGCGCATCAGGCTCATGAGCACTGCAAGGGAGTTTGAAGTCTCGGAGGTGGGGGTCTTCACCCCCAAGATGCTTCCCACACAGGAGCTTTCCACGGGCCAGGTGGGCTATGTTGTAGCCGGTATAAAAAACGTGGCCGACACCCGGGTGGGCGACACCATAACCACTGCTGAGCGACCTGCCGCAAGGCCCCTGCCGGGCTACCGCCAGGTGCAGCCCATGGTGTTTGCAGGCCTTTACCCCACCGAGGCCCACCAGTACGAGGAGCTTAAGGAGGCCCTGCAGAAGCTCAGGCTCAACGACGCCTCCCTGAGCTTTGAGCCCGAGAGCTCTCAGGCCCTGGGCTTCGGCTTCCGCTGCGGCTTCCTGGGCCTCCTTCACATGGAGATAGTGAAGGAGCGGCTGGAGCGGGAGTTCGGCCTCAGCCTGATAAGCACCACCCCTACGGTCATCTACCGGGCCTGGGACGCCAAGGGAGGAATGCACCTTCTGGACAGCCCGGCCAAGTGGAGCCCCCAGTTCAGGCGCACCGAGGAGCCCTATGTGAAGGCCATTATATTCGTGCCCCAGGAGTATGTGGGCGGAGTGCTGGAGCTCTGCCAAAAGAGGCGGGGCATCCAGAAGGAGTTCACCTATGTGGGGCAGGACCGCATAATGCTCACCTACGAGCTTCCCCTGGCCGAGATCCTCTGGGACTTCTACGACAGGCTGAAGTCCCTGAGCCGGGGCTACGCCTCCCTGGACTACGAGCCCTCGGGCTACAAGGAGGCCAAGCTGCTCAGGGTGGACATCCTCATAAACCGGCAGCCCGTGGATGCCCTGAGCTTTATAGCCCCTGAGGAGAAGGCCTACCACAGGGCCCGCCAAATGGTGGACAGGCTCAGGGAGGTAATACCCCGGCAGCTCTTCGATGTGGCCATCCAGGCCGCCGTAGGCGGCAGGGTCATCGCCCGGCAGAGCATCAGGGCCCTCCGCAAGGATGTCCTGGCCAAGTGCTACGGCGGCGATGTCAGCCGCAAGCGCAAGCTCCTGGAGCGCCAGAAGGAGGGCAAGAAGCGCATGAAGCAGCTGGGCAGGGTGGAGATACCCCAGGAGGCCTTCTCCGCAGTTTTGCAACTGGGCGATAAATAGTTTAAAATCCCTGGACATGACCAAGCCCAGAAAGAGCGTAAAGAGGCTGCTGTGGGACTACACCGAGGCCATCGTAACGGCCCTCATACTGGCCCTGCTTATAAGGGCCTATGTGGTGCAGGCCTTCAAGATACCCTCGGGCTCCATGAAGCCCACCCTCCTGGTGGGCGACCATATCCTGGTGGGCAAGTTCATCTACGGCACCAGGCTGCCCTTCATGCAGGAGCGCATACTGGTGCTCAGGGAGCCCCAGAGGGGCGATGTAATTGTATTCCGATATCCCAAGGACCCCTCCAGGGACTTCGTCAAGCGCATCATAGCCGTGGGGGGCGATGTGGTGCAGGGCAAAGACGGGGTGGTGTACCTCAACGGCCGGGCACTCCAGGAGCCCTATGTGAACAAGGACCCCACAGCCGCCCCCGCCCCCCTGGATGACGGCGACTTCGGCCCCATACTGGTGCCCCAGGGAAAGGTCTTCGTCATGGGGGACAATCGGGGCCAGAGCTACGACAGCCGCTACTGGGGTTTCGTGGACATTGACGACATCAAGGGCAAGGCGTTTATAATTTACTGGTCCTGGGACAGACAGAGGCACCTGCCCAGGTTCAACCGCATAGGAAAGCTGGTGCACTGAGATGAAGACCCTGAAGACCCTCTTCTGCCTGGCGGTGGTGGGGCTCGCCCTGTACTCCGCCCTGCAGTTTGCCCTCCCTTACTTCAGGTTCTACACCTTCCGCTCCGATGTCAGGGACATGATGAGGTTTGAGCTTCAAGGCCCCGGGGAGCTCAAGGCCCTGGTGCTTCAGCGGGCCGCTGAAACGGGGGTGCCCCTCCAGGAAGAGGACCTGGAGGTAGAGGCCAGCCCCGAGGGCTACCTCCTCTGGGCCCAGTGGACCGAGGAGGTGAACCTCTTTGGTCAGTACCAGAGGTACCTGGATTTTGAGATAAAAGAGGGCCCCTGGGATGTTTACGGGGATTATTAAGGCCTTGGGCAGGGTGGTGAGCCTCCACAGGGCTGCCCTGGGGGCCGAGCTTGTCCTGTCCTGCCCGGCCTTGGCGGCCGAGGCCCCTTCCCTGGGCGACAGCATAGCGGTAAACGGCGCCTGCCTCACCATAAAGGCCCTGGAGGGCGATGCCCTGAGCTTTGACCTCTCGGAGGAGACCCTTCGGCGCACCACCCTGGGGGAGCTTCGGCCAGGGCAGGAGGTGAACCTGGAGCCCGCCCTCAGGGCTGGGCAGCCCCTGGGGGGCCACTTGGTGATGGGCCACGTGGACGCCACCGGCTGGGTCAGAAGTCTCAGGCCCCAGGGGGCTGATTTCTGGGAGCTTCAGGTTCAGGCCCCCCCAGAGCTCATGCGCTACATAGTGCCCAAGGGCTCGGTGGCCGTGGACGGCGTAAGCCTTACCGTGGCCCAGGTGCTGCAGCAGGGCTTTACCGTGGCCCTCATCCCCCACACGGTCAGGAGCACCACCCTGGGAAGGAGGCCTCCCTACAGGGTTAACCTGGAAGCTGATATAATAGGGAAATACGTGGAGAGGCTCCTGGGTATGGGTGAAGGGGGCCTCCTTCGGGCCCTCAAGCGGGCCGGGTATCTTTAGGTAAGGAGCCGGCATGCAGAAGTACAGGTTCAACACCATAGAGGAGGCCCTGGAGGACATCGCCCGGGGCAAGATGGTCATCCTGGTGGATGACGAGGACAGGGAGAACGAGGGCGACCTCTGCATGGCCGCAGAGAAGGTCACCCCTCAGGCCATAAACTTCATGGCCAAGTACGGCCGGGGGCTCATCTGCCTTTCCCTTACGCCCGAGCGGGTGCAGCAGCTTAAGCTGCCCATGATGACCGATGAGAACACCTCCCCCTATGGCACCGCCTTTACGGTCTCCATAGAGGCCAGGCGGGGGGTGACTACCGGCATATCGGCCCACGACAGGGCGGTGACCATCCGCACCGCCATTGACCCGGCCACGAGGCCCGAGGACCTGGCCCGCCCTGGCCATGTGTTCCCCCTGAAGGCCAAGCCCGGAGGGGTGCTTCAGCGGGCTGGCCAGACCGAGGGCTCGGTGGATTTGGCCCGACTGGCAGGGCTTTACCCCGCAGGGGTGATATGCGAAATCATGAACGACGACGGCACCATGGCCAGGGTGCCCCAGCTCATGGAGTTTGCCAAGCGCCACAACCTCAAGATAGTGACCATAAAGGACCTCATTCACTACCGCATGCGCACCGAGCGCATGGTCAGGAGGCTGGCCCAGGTCGCCCTGCCCACGGCCTACGGGGAGTTCCAGGCCATTGCCTACTCCAACATGGTGGATGACAATGTTCACATAGCCCTCCTGAAAGGCCAGTTCGGCCCCAAGGACAAGGTGCTGGTGAGGGTGCATTCCGAGTGCCTCACCGGCGATGTCTTCGGCTCCCGCAGGTGCGACTGCGGAGAGCAACTGCACGCCGCCCTCAGGATGATCCAGAAGGAGGGCAAGGGAGTGGTGCTTTACATGCGCCAGGAGGGCCGGGGCATCGGACTGGCCAACAAGCTCAAGGCCTATGAGCTGCAGGATGAGGGGCTTGACACCGTGGAGGCCAACCTGAAGCTGGGCTTCAAGCCCGACCTGAGGGACTACGGCATAGGTGCCCAGATACTGGTGGATTTGGGCGTAAGGAACATGCGCCTCATGACCAACAACCCCAAGAAGATAGTGGGCCTGGAGGGCTACGGCCTCAAGGTGGTGGAGAGGGTGCCCCTGGAGGTCAAGGCCCACGAGAGGAACCTCCTTTATCTTAAGGCCAAGAAGAAGAAGCTGGGCCACATGCTGGAGGGGGTCTGAGAGAGGGAATTCCTTAAGGACGGAGGGCCTTTCCTATGAAGACTTTTCAGGGACAGCTGGATGCAAAGGGACTTAAGTTCGCCATGGTGGTAAGCAGGTTTAATGAGTTCATCACCTCCAGGCTTCTCAGCGGGGCCCTGGATGCCCTCCTGAGGCACGGGGCGGCCGAGGAGGACATCCATGTGGCCTGGGTGCCAGGGGCGTTTGAAATCCCCCTGGTGGCCAAGACCCTGGCGGAGCGCAAGCACTACGATGCCCTGGTGTGTCTGGGGGCAATCATCAGGGGGGCTACCCCCCACTTCGAGTATGTGGCTGCCGAGGTCTCCAAGGGGGTGGCTCAGGCGGCGCTTCAGACCGGCCTGCCCATGGCCTTCGGTGTCATTACAGCCGACACCATTGAGCAGGCCGTGGAAAGGGCCGGCACCAAAGGAGGCAACAAGGGCTGGGATGCCGCCCTCAGTGCCATAGAGATGGCCAGGCTCATGAGAGAGCTACGGTAGGGCCCGCAGCTCCCCTCCATGAAGCGCCGAAGGGCCAGGGAATGTGCCTTGCAGATGCTGTTTCAGCTGGAGTTTTCGGGTGAGGGCCCTACGGAGGAGTTCTTCAACCGCTTCTGGCAGGGCAGGCAGGAGCCACCAGAGGTGAGGGCCTTTGCCCAGGAGCTGGTCCGGGGCACCTGGGACCATCGGGCAGAGATAGACGCCCTGCTTGAGCAGGCCACGGAGCACTGGCAGCTTCAGCGCCTGGCCGCGGTGGACAGGAACATCCTGCGCTTTGCCACCTACGAGATACTCTACAGGGAGGACATCCCTCCGGCAGTGAGCATTGACGAGGCCCTGGAGGTGGCCAAGAAGTTCTCCATGAGGGAGTCGGCCGCCTTCATAAACGGGGTGCTGGACAGGGTGGCCAGACTTGCCGGCAAGGTCTGAGGGCCATGGCCCTGGCGGTGCTTTCCGATGTGCACGGAAACCTCCAGGCCCTGGAGGCTGTGCTGGAGGACCTGGGCAGGCAGGCCGTCCAGCGGGTGCTCTTTTTGGGCGATGCCGTGGGCTACGGGGCCCAGCCCAACGAATGCACCGCCGCACTGGCCCGGCTGAGCGACGCCTCGGTGGCAGGCAACCACGACTGGGCCGCCCTGGGCCTCCTGGATACCTCCTACTTCAACCCCTATGCCAGGGCGGCCATTGAATGGACGGCCCGGGCCCTGAGCCCTGCCACGGCCCAGACCCTCAAGGCCCTTCCCCTTACCCGGAGGCTCGGGCAGGAGGACATCCTGCTGGTTCATGCCACCCCCAGGGAACCCCAACAGTGGCACTATCTCCTGAGCCTAGGGGATGCCCAGGTGAACTTCCGCCACTTCGGCGAGCGCATCTGCCTGCTGGGCCACAGCCATGTGCCCTTCATCATAGAGCAGCCTCCGGGGGATGAGCCCCTCAGGCTTTACAGGAAGGAGGCAGCCCTCAGGAAGGACTGCCGCTACATCATAAATGCCGGCAGCGTGGGACAGCCCCGGGACGGCGACCCCAGGGCCTGCTACCTGCTGCTGGAGCCCCAGAGGGCGGTACTAAAGAGGGTGCCTTACGATATCCAGACGGCCCAGCAGAGGATGCGCCGGGAGGGCCTGCCGGAACCCCTCATACAGAGGCTTTCCCAGGGGCTTTAGTGGGCCCCGTGAATGAGCACCGGCAGGCACCGGACGCACACCAGCTTCTCCTGTCCCTGGTGCACGCAGTGGATGTAGACCACATCCTGGGCGTCGGCGCCACAGACGAAGCACTTAGTTTTCTCTGCCATCCTCAGCCTCCAGGGTGTTTATCTCCCTTACCAGCACCTCGGGGTCCACATTGTGCATCATGGCCCCGAAGGACAGGGACTCCACCTTCATCCCCGGGCAGGTGAAGCAGCCCTTGCCGAAGTACTTCTCTATGACCTTCACCGCCCGGGGATGCTCCTTGAGCACATCCCCTATTACCGAATCCTTGGTCACCTTCTTTGCCATCTTGCCTCAACCTCCTTGCACGGTCTGTTTTAGAATAACCCCTAGGTGGCCCCAAGGCCATGAGCTAAGTCATATGAGCAGGCTCATGGCCTGGAGGCCTGGGTCCCTTTAGAATTCATACAAATAAGGATTCAAGGAGGAAGGGGCATGGACAGATTCGTCAAGAACTTCATCCTGGCAAGCCTCCTGTACCTGGTGGCGGCCTCGGCCCTGGGGGTGCTGATGCTCCTTGGCCCCAGGTACCAGGAGCTCAGGTTCGTGCACTCGCACTTCATGCTCCTGGGCTGGGTGAGCATGATGATTTACGGGGTGGGCTACCACATCCTGCCCCGCTTTGCTGGCCGACTGCTCAAGAGCACCGCCCTGGGGGAGCTTCACTTCTGGCTGGCCAACCTGAGTCTGCTGGGAATGGTGGGGGCCTATACATGGGGGCCCAGGGCCCTGGCGGCGGCCTTCGGTGCCCTGCAGGTGGCCTCCATAGGGTTGTTTTTCTACAACATGCTTAGCACCGTGTTTGCCCCCCAGAAGGATTCCTAAGGGGCCAGGCGCCTGAGCCCCTCGGGGTCCCTGATGACAATGTAGCCCTGCTGCTCGGCCACCAGGCCCTGCCTCTTCAGGGCGCTCATGGTCCTTATGGAGGTCTCCACGGTGGTGCCCACCATCTCGGCAATGTCCTGCTTGGTGAGCTTCAGGTCAATCCTGAGGCCCTGGGGGGTCTTGGTGGATGTCTTCTCGGCCAGCTTAAGAAGCAGGGCCGCCACCCTGGCATGTACCTTCTCCAGGGCGATGCTCTTGAGCATCTCGTGGGAGTCCCTGAGGCGCTCGCCCAGATGGCCCAGCACCGACTGAAGCAGAGAGGGGAACCTGTCCAGCAGCCTCAGCAGGTCGGCCCTGGCCAGCCTCAGCAGCTGGGCATCCTCCATGGCCACGGCGTTGGCCGGGTAGGGGAACCCCTTGAGGACCGCCACCGCGCCGAAGGGCTCCCCCGGGCGCACCACCTCCAGAATCACCTCTTTGCCCTCCTGGCTGAGCTTGGTTATCTTCACCCTGCCCCGAAGCACCAGGTATAGCCACTCCGGCGGGTCGCCCTCGGAAAACAGCACCTCCTTCTTTTTTACCTCCAGGGGCTGCAGATAGGCCTGAAGCTCCTGGAGCTCCTCCTCCGAGAGCCCCTGGAATATCTCCATGTCCTTGAGCCTCATGCCGGCAAAGGATAAAGGAAAAGGGGAGGGGTTTTCAACCTGAAAGAAGTTTAGAAACAACTTGACAAATATATTTGTTTTGTGTAATATGTTCTCAATACGGTTTTCAAGGAGGTATGAGGGTTATGGGTTCAGAGGGCGCGGCGAAGAAGATGGCCATAGTGGCCTCCAAGGGCACCCTGGACATGGCCTATGCCGCCCTGGTGCTGGCGGCCACTGCGGCGGCCATGGATACGGAGGTGAGGGTATTCTTTGCCTTCGGGGGTCTGGGCATCCTTCACAAGGAGGCCAACAAGGCCCTGCCCCCTCCGCAGGGCATGGAGAACCTGCCCGAGCTGGCCAGGGCGGTCAACTGGGAGGGCATACCCCAGATGCTCAAGATGTGTCAGGATGCTGGGGTAAAGCTCGTTGCCTGCTCGGCCACCATGCAGATGCTGGGCTACAGGGAGGAGGACCTCGTAGAGGGCATTGAGGTGGCCGATGCCGACAGGTTCATAGAGTTTGCCCTGGAGGCCCATAGCAGTCTATTCATCTAAGGGCTTCCTCCCCCCACTGGGGCTGCCGAAAATCCGAGGATTTTCGGCAGCCCCTTTCCTTTCTCCGTGGCCGGTGTTGTCAGCCCGGGGGCCGATGCTCTAAACTATGGGCACTGTGCTCAGGGTAGTGGGGCTCATAGAGAAGAAGCGCCGGGGCCAGGAGCTTACGGAGCGGGAGATAGAGTTTCTTATTGACGGCTACATGAAGGGCCGGGTGGCGGAGTACCAGATGGCCGCCCTGCTCATGGCCTTCTGCCTGGCGGGCATGAGCGCCTCGGAGGCGCTGGCCCTCACCAAGGCGATGCTCAGGGCGGCCAAACCCTTGGAGCTTCGGGATGTACCTGGGCAGAAGCTGGACAAGCACTCCAGCGGTGGGGTGGGCGACAAGGTCTCCCTGGTGCTGGCCCCTCTGGCGGCGGCCATGGGACTTAAGGTGCCCATGCTCAGCGGGAGGGGGCTGGGCCATACGGGGGGCACCCTGGACAAGCTCTCCAGCATCCCCGGGCTCAGGACCGAGCTCAGTCCCCACCAGATGAAGGCCCAGCTCAGGGATGTGGGCCTCTTTATGGCAGGGCAGACGGAGGAGCTTGCCCCTGTGGACAGGAGGCTTTATGCCCTCAGGGATGCCACCGCCACGGTGGCCTCGGTGGGCCTCATAGCCTCAAGCATAATGAGCAAGAAACTGGCCGAGGACCTGGACGCCCTGGTGCTGGATGTGAAGGTGGGCTCGGGGGCCTTTGCCCAGAGTCTACCCGAGGCCAGGGCCTTGGCGGCCCTCATGGTGCAGATAGGGGCCCGGATGGGCCTTCCCACGGTGGCGGTGATAACGGATATGTCCGAGCCCCTGGGCCGAGCGGTGGGCAATGCCTTGGAGGTGAAGGAGGCCCTGAGCGCCCTCAGGGGCAGGGCCTCGGAGGACCTCATGGAGGTCACCCTCACCCTCACTGCCTACATGCTGCATCTGGCCGATGCCCTCAGCGCCGAGCAACCACCGCAGAGGCTATCGGCCCATGTACTTAAGCGCTACAAGGACGAGTGCATGGACTACATCGAGCATGGTGATGCCTTTGCCCGACTGCTCAGGATGGTGGATGCCCAGGGCGGGGATGCCGAGGCCCTGCTGAATCCCTCCCTCCTGCCCAGGGCCGAGCATGTGGAGCCTGTAGAGGCCCCTGAGGAGGGATACCTGCAGGCCCTGGATGCCTATTGGGTGGGCCAGGCGGCCCTCCTGCTGGGGGCAGGCAGGGACAGGATTGATGCCTCCGTGGATGTGGCGGCCGGGCTCATCCTGGCTGCCAAGCCCCCGGATGAGCTCAAGAAGGGCCAGCCCCTGGCGATGCTTCACACCAACGACCCTGCCCTTCTGGGCCCGGCCAAGGAGGCCTTTCTTGAAGGGGTAAGGATAGGCCAGAGGCCCCCTGCCCCCCGTAGACTGGTGCATGAGGTGCTGCTTTCGCCTCAGGGCTGAGGGGGCTCCCACACCCGGCCCACCTCCAGGATGTGGCGGATGCGCCAGCCCCTGCGCTGGAGCTCCCGGGCAATCCAGCGCCGGTGGCACTTCCAGGGGAAGCGCTCGGCGCAGAGCACGACGGCAGGGGCCTCCCTCAGGGCTATCTCCTCCAGGGCACCGATGGCCTGCTGGAACTCCTCCGTGCGGCTGTAGGCCTCGTAGCCTCCCTTTCTGAAGCCCCCCAGCCCTGGGCCCATCCAGTAATAGGCCACCCCCAGGCCCTGAAGGGTCTGCCTCAGGGCCTCCTGCCTGAAGTACTCCAGCTTGCTGGTGGGAAAGCGGCGCACATCCACCACCGCCCTTATCTGGTAGGCGTCCAGGAGCTCGGCGAACTCCTCCTCGGTGCGCCTGTCGGTGCCCAGGGTATAGATAAGCTTCAAGGCCTGTAGCCCAAGACGCTGATGCCTCCCAGCTCGGCCTCCCTGACGACCTCCTCCCTCTGAAGCAGCAGGCAGGCCTCTGCCTCCAGGGCCAGGAGCCTGCAGCGGGCCTTGAGCATGGCCTTTATGGTGGAAAGCCCTGCCACGGGGACATCAAACCTCAGGTCCTGCTGGGGCTTGGCCACTTTGACCACCACTGCCCCCTCCTGGGCCAACCTGCCCCCTCGGAGGATGGCCTCGTCGGTGCCCTCTATGGCCTCCACCGCCATGACGGCCCGGTCCTTCACCACCACGGTCTGGCCTATGTCCAGCCGGCCCATCTCCTTGGCTATGTGGTAGCCGAAGGCCACATCCTTGAGCTCCGCCCTGCTGGGGCCGTCCTCGGTGAGGCTGCCCTGGGGCACCAGGAGGTCCTGGCACAGGGCCGTGGTGGGAAGCACCTGGATGCCTTCCTTCTGGAGCTCCTGGGTAATGGCCAGCATGATGGTGTCGTCCTTGTAGTCCCTGAGGCCCCACAGGAGCTTCAAGGCCCTCAGGTCTGGACTCACCTTGCCCTCGTAAAGGAGCCTCTTGGGCACCTTGCCCGCAAACACCGCCTGGCTGACCTGGTGGCGCTTCAGTGCCTCGATGAGGCTTCCCAGCTTGCCCACCTTGACCCTCTCCAGCTTATCGGCGCAGTGGGAAAGCTCCCTGTCCACCACCGGTTCCAGGGCCAGCACCACCACCCTGTAGCCCTGTCTTCTGGCCTCCTGGGCCAGCAGTTCCGGGAGGCTGCCCATGCCGGCTATGAGGGCCAGGCTCTGAGGGCTCATCCCGAAGTGTCCCTGCCGGGCCTACAGATACTGCGCTTGGTGCCCTGGAGGAACTCCACCAGTTGCCTAACCTCCCCCAGGGGCGGAAGTTCCTCCTTTATGCGCCTGATGGCCTCCTCCAGGGTGTGGGCACTCCTGAACAGTATCCTGTAGGCCTGCTTGAGCACCGCTATGGTCTCTTCAGAGAAGCCCTGCCTTCTGAGGCCCACCAGGTTGAGTCCGTGGAGGGTGGCCCTGGGGCCTGCGGCCACCATGAAGGGGGGCACATCCTGGCCTACCCCGCTGAAGCCTCCCACCATGGCGTAGGCCCCTATGCGGGTGAACTGGTGCACCGCCACCAGCCCTCCCAGCACCGCATGGTCCTGCACCACTACGTGGCCGCCCAGGGTGGCAGCGTTGGCCATGACCACATGGTTGCCTATCCGGCAGTCGTGGGCTATGTGGGCGTAGGCCATGATGAAGTTGTCGTCGCCCACTATGGTGGAGCCCTCGCCGCCCACAGAGGCCCTGTGGATGGTCACGTACTCCCGGATGATGTTTCTTGCACCTATGTGCACGGCGGTATCCTCCCCCCGGTACTTCAGGTCCTGCGGGGGCAGGCCCAGGGAGGCAAAGGGATAGACCACAGTATGGGGGCCTATGTACAGTCGGCCTTGGAGCACCACATGGCCCATGAGGCGCACCCCCTCGTGTAGCACCACCCCTTCCTCCAGGATGCAGTAGGGGCCTATTTCCACATCCGGGGCAAGCTCTGCCCGGGGGTGCACGACCGCTGTGGGATGCAGCTTCATTTGCCCAGCTCTTTGGTGCTGACCATGGCGGTGAATTCGGCCTCGGCCACCACCTTGTCCTGAACCATGGCAACTCCCTTGAACCGCCACACCCCGCCCCGGCGCTGAAGCACCTGGACTTCAAGCCTCAACTGGTCGCCCGGCACCACCGGTCTGCGGAACTTGGCCCTCTCTATGCTCATGAAGTATACCCCGGTGCCTTCCACCCCGGATTTGAAGGCCAGCACCCCGGCCGTCTGGGCCAGGGCCTCCACGATGAGCACCCCTGGCATCACCGGGTTTGAGGGGAAGTGCCCCGGGAAGAAGGGCTCGTTTATGGTGACGTTTTTCAGCCCCGTGGCCCTCTGGTGAGGCTGCAGCTCCTGGATGCGGTCAACCAGCAGAAAGGGGTATCGGTGTGGAAGGATGGCCTCAATCTCTGTTGCGCTGAGCATTGGACAACCTCCTTTCAATCTCTGAGAGTTGCTTCTTGAGCTCCTTGAGCTCCTGGTGAAGCTGGGGCAGGCGCTGAAGCAGGGCGCAGACCCTGAGCCACTGCCTGTGGGGCATCACCGGGGTGCCCGCCCAGGCCCCCCTGGCAAGGCTGCTCCGGGGGAGCACCCCCGACTGGGCCCCAATGACAGTCCCTCCCTCTATGCTCACATGGTCGGCCACCCCCGCCTGCCCTGCCAGGACGGTGTAGGCCCCCAGGCTGGAGCTTCCGGCCACCCCGGCCTGGGCCACTATGAGGCAGTGGGGCCCTATCTTCACATTGTGGGCTATCTGCACCAGGTTGTCTATCTTTGTCCCCCGGCCTATGACGGTGGCCCCTGTAGTGGCCCTGTCGATGGTGCAGCCGGCCCCGATCTCCACCTCGTCCTCCACCACCACCGTGCCCACCTGGGGTATCTTTATGTGCCTGCCTTCTCTGCTAAGGTAGCCGAAGCCGTCGGAGCCTATGACCGAGGAGGCATGCACTACCACCTTGCTTCCGATTTTCACCCCTGGGCCCACTACCACATTGGCATAAAGCACCGAGTGTTCCCCCAGCTCGGAGCCCTCCAGCAGCACCGCCCCTGGGTAAAGCACCGAGTGGCTGCCCACCTTAGCTTTAGGGCCCACATAGCTGAAGGGATAAAGCGTCACTGCCTCGCCCAGCTGTGCATCAGGGGCCACATGGGCCAGGGGACTTACGCCCGGCTCGGGGGCCTTGGGCGGGTGGAAGTGCTCCAGCAGCTTCAGGAAGGCCATCGGGGGGTCCTCCACTATTATTTGGGGCTTCCTGAGCCCCTCCAGGGGCTCCTGAAGGAGCACGCAGGCAGCCTGGGTGCTGAGGGCATCCTTCAGGTGGGCCCTGGTGGCATAGGTGATGTCCTGGGCAGTAGCCTCCTCCAAGCCTGCCACCCCGCTTACCTCTGTGTCGGGCTCTCCCAGCAGGCGGCCGCCCAGGAGGCGGGCTATCTCGGAAAGCTTCACTTCTTCTTCTGGGCCTTGCGCTTCTTGTCGTAAAGCTTTATCACCCTGTCGGTGAGGTCCACCCCTTTGGCCGAGTAAAGGATTACCTCGGCGGGGAGAATCACGGTGAAGCCCTCCTTCTGGCCCAGCTCGTCCACCACCGCCTTTATTTCCTTCAGGATGGCCAGCTCTTTGTCCCTCTGGGCCTTCTGCATCTGCTCGTTGGCGTCTGAGATGAGGCGCTCCACCTCCTTGTCCAGTTGCTGTAGCTCGTCGGCCTTGGCCCGCCTGGCCTCGGGCGAAAGCACCAGGGCCTGCTTCTGGAGCTCTGCCCTGAGCTTGTCCCTCTCGGCCACCTTCTGGTCTATCTGGCGCTGAAGCTCCTGCATGAGGCTTTCCAGCTCGGCCTTGGCCTCCTTGCCGGCCTGGGACTCGTTGAGGGCCTTCTGAAGGTCAATGAAGCCAATCTTGACCTCCTGGGCCTGGGCCCAGGAGCACAGGAGCACCGAGGCTGCCGCCCCCAGCAGGGCCTTCCTAAGAAATCCTTTCATTCTCTGCCTCCATTCAGAAGAAAGTGCCGAAGGCGAACTCCCAGCGGCTCTGTTTCTCCCCCGGCTTTTTGTCAATATTATAACCCCATTCCACCCTTATGGGTCCCATGGGGGAGACCCACCTTATGCCCAGCCCGGCAGTGTAGCGGATGTCGTCAGGGGTCTCGTCGTAGGCGGTGCCGGCATCCATGAACACCACTGCCTTGAGCCTCAGGGCCTCCACCAGGGGGAAGATGAACTCCGCATTCAGCACCAGCATTCTTTCGCCCCCGATGGGCTCGCCGTTTTCGTCCTTGGGGCCGGCATCGCCGTAGCCCAGCCCCCTGATGGTGTAAAGCCCCCCCACATAGAAGCGTTCGTAAAGGGGCAGGGGCTCGCCTGCCAGCCCTGTGGCGTGGCCGTAGCGAGCCCTCAGGGCGAAGGTGCTTCGGCCCAGGGGAAGGAACCAGGCTGAGTCCAGCATCCCCTTTAGGAACTTGTTGTCCCCGCCCAGGCCGGCCACGGTGATGCGCAGGCTGTTGCGGGAGCCCCGATGGGGGTCCAGGAAGTTGTCCCTGCTGTCGCGCACCACGCTGGGGGTTATGCTGCTGGTGGTGCGGGTGCCCTCCTGTTCCTTGATGACCAGGCTGGCATCCTCGGCCACATCAAAGACGGTTGCCCGCTCGAACTTGTACAGTATTCCCGCTTGCCAGTATTCCCTGAAGCGCCTGCTGAGGCCCAGGCTTCCCCCCACGGCCCTGCGGCTGTAGTCAAAGTACTCCCTTTCCTTCCTGTAGGCCGAGACGGTCAGGGCCACAGGCCTGCCCATCAGCCAGGGCTCCCGGAAGGAGAAGTCAAAGAGGGTGGCTCGGCCGCCGAACTCGCCCCGGAGCTTTATGTACTGGCCCCTGCCGCCCAGGTTGGCCTGGGTGATGTCCACCATGCCTACCAGCTTGTCTACAGAGCTATAGCCACCCCCTATGCTGAGCATTCCCGTGGGTCGCTCCTTTACCTGTATCTGCAGGTCCACCAGGCGCTCCCTGGGTCTGGGCACGGGGGTGAGCTTGACCGTCTCAAAGAAGTTCAGGTTGTTGATGTTGCGGTAGCTGAGCCTCAGGAGCTTGCTGTTGAACACATCTGCCTCGTTAAGGAGCACCTCTCGGCGAATCACCCTGTCCCTGGTGCGCACGTTGCCGGAGATTTCAATCTTGCCTACCTTGAAGATATCGCCCTCCTGGATTTCAAACACCACCTTCACCTGGCGGCGGGGCACATCGGGCAGAAGCTCCGGGCTAACGGTGGCCAGGGCGTAGCCCCGCTGGGCGTAAAGGTCGGTGAGGCGGGCCACATCGGCCCTGAGCTTGGCCCGGCTTATGGGCTCACCGGGCTTGCTCCTTAGGGCCTTCCTCAGTTCGGCCTCGCCGATGGCCTTCTGGCCCCTGAACTTGATCTCCGAGATGCTGAACTGCGGGCCCTCGGAGACCCGAATGGTGATTTCCACCTCCTTGCGCCCGGGCAGGAAGCGCACCTGGGGCTCCGCCACGGTGGCCTGGATGTAGCCGTGGTCGTAGTAAAGCTGCCTGATTCTGTCCATGTCCCTCCTGAGCTCGGCCTCCTGGTAGTAGCCCGTCTTGGTGAAGATGCTCAGGAGCCCCCTTTCCTTGGTGCGCATGGCCTTCCTTATCTTCCTGTCCGAGAGGGCCTTGTTGCCCTCTATCTGGATGGCCTTGACCTTCACCTTGGCCCCTTCTTCAATGAGCAGGGTGAGGGCCACCTCCTGGGGGCTAAGCTTCCTCAGTACGGGCACCACCTGGGCCAGGCCGAAGCCCTTTTGCTGGTAAAGCTTCCTCAGCCTGTCCGCCCCCTGGGCTATGAGCACCACATCGGCAATGGCTCCGGGGCTTATGGCCAGGGCCTCCCGAAGCTCCTTGACCTCCAGCTCCTGGTTGCCCACGAAGGATATGCTTACTATGGCAGGCTTTTCCTTGAATATATAAACCAGCTTCACCCCGCCCTCAAAGGGCTCCACATCCACCCGGACATCCTGGAAGTAGCCCGTCTGGTACAGGGCCTTGATTTCCTCGGTGATTTCCCGGCTCCTGAGGGGCAGGCCTACCTGGTGCCTTATGTGCTCCCTTACATGGGCTTCCTGGATGCGCTGAAGCCCCTTCAGCTGAATGGCCGTGACCAGGGGCTCCTGGGCTGGGGCCGGAGTGCAAAGGCCCAGAAGCATGACGAGCGCTATCAAGACCCCTTTTGTCTTCATCCAGAGCCCCCTTGGTTTTTGGCAGGTAGTATAACGCAGGGGAGCTTTGGTGTAAACATTTGACAAACCTTTGCTTTTAGGGTATGAAATATGCCCTATGAGGGCAGCCCTCTTAGTGCTACTTGCGCTCCTTGTGGCGCCTTCGGCCCCGGGGGCCCAGGAGGAGGCCTGGGTAGTGCGCCTGGGGGCCCATCCCAGGGCCCAGGAGGCGGTGAGGCGCCAGGTGGAGGTCTTTTCTGCCCAGATGAGGGAGGTATTTGCCCTGTGGCTCAGCCGCTCCAGCCGCTACCTGCCCATGATGAAGCGCATCCTGGCGGAGGAGGGCCTTCCGGAGGACCTGGCCTATCTGGCCCTGATAGAGAGCGGCTTCAGCCCCTATGCCTACTCCCGCTCCGGGGCGGCAGGGCCGTGGCAGTTCATGCCCTACACGGCCAGGAAGTACGGGCTGAGGGTGGACTTCTGGGTGGATGAGCGCCGCGACCCGGAGAAATCCACCAGGGCGGCGGCCGCCTACCTGAGGGACCTCTACGAGATGTTTGACTCCTGGGCCCTGGCCATAGCGGCCTACAACTCCGGCGAGGGGGCCCTGCGCAGGGCCCTCCGAAGGGCCGGGGCCAGGGGCTACTGGGACCTCATGGGCTCAAGGTTTATAAAGGCCGAGACCCTGCAGTTCGTGCCCAAATTTCTGGCGGCCAGGCGCATAGCCCTGGAGCCCGAGCGCTACGGCTTTGAGGGTATCAGGTACGAGGAGGAGTTCCTCTACGACTCGGTGCTCCTTCAGGGCCCCATTGACCTGGCGGTGGCGGCCCGGCTGGCCGGCACCACCGAGGAGACCCTCAGGCTCCTGAACCCCGAACTCAGGCGCTGGTGCACCCCCCCTTCAAGGAAGTCCTACCGCCTCAGGCTCCCCAGGGGCAGCATGATAAGGTTCCTCCAGGGCCTGAGGGAGCTGAGCCCCCGAGAGCGCTTCCCCCTGTGGAGCTACAGGGTGCGCAAGGGCGACACCCTGTGGGAGATAGCTCGGAGGCTGGGCCTCCCGGAAAGACTGCTCAGGGAGCTTAACGGCCTTAGAAGAGGCAGCCACCTGAGGGTGGGCCAGAGACTCCTGGTACCTCCCAAGGGGAGGTTCATCCCCAGGCGTAGCGACCACTTGCTGCTGAGAAAAGACCCTTTTGCTTCCTAAGAGGAGCTACTTTTCCAGGGTCTCCAGGGCCTGGCGGGCCTCCTCGGCATAGGGGGAGTTGACGAACCCCTGAAGGAGGCTCCGGTATTTCTTCAAGGCCTCTTGGGTCTTGCCCATTTCCTGAAGCAGGCGGGCCTCCTGAAGCAGGGCCAGGTCCGCAAAGCTTCCCCGGCGGGCCGAAAGCTCCCTCAGATGGCCCAGGGCCTCCTCGGTCCTTCCCTGCCGGGAGGCCACCTGGGCCAGCTTCAGCCGGGCCAGCTGGCCGAGATAGGGCTCCTGGGGGTATTCCCTCAGGAGCCTCTGGAGGGTCTCCGCCGCCTCCTGGAGGCGGCCCAGCTCGGCCAGGCAGGCCCCTATGTAGTAAAGGTTGTAGGCCGAGGGCCTGAGGGCCTGGGCCTCCTGGAAGGCCTTGAGGGCTCGCTGGTACCGCTCCTGGGCAGTTAAGGGCTCGGCCAGGTAGAGGTTGTGGTAGAGCTTGTAGCCCTCGTAGGCCAGCCGCTGGGCCTTCCTGTCGGTGCTGTGCTGCCAGTAGAGGCCGCCCAGCCCTACCGCCAGCACCAGGAGGAGCACCGCCAGGGCCAGGAGGAGGCGCCTGTGGTGGCGCTGCCAGAAGAAAAGGAGCCTCCCATAGAGACTCTGGATTTCCTGGACCTCCGTCTTGGGCCTCTTGGGCCGACGCCTCTTTATGGGCTTAGGCATTGCTTCTCCTGAGGGCCTCCCGAAGGATTCCCTGGGCCGTCTGGAAGATGCTTTCCAGCCTGGCCGGCTCTATGCCTGCTGAAAGCAGCACCTTCTGGGCCATCTCCTGGCTGATGAGGTCCCCGGGGCCGTGGGCGTCGGTGCACACTACCAGGGGGGCGCCGAACCTGATGGCCATCTGGGCCACATGGCCGTTGGAGAGGCTGTGGCCTGCCCTGGAGGTTATCTCCAGGGCCACGGCCCGCTCCTTGGCCAGGAGGACATCCTCGGTGCTGATAAGCCCAGGATGGGCCAGGACATCGGCGCCGGCCTCAATGGCCGCCCTGTTGGTGCCCTCCGCTACGGGCTCCACGATGGTCTCCCCATGCACCACCACCAGGGCCGCCCCCATGGCCCTGGCCTCCTTCACCAGCTCCTTTATCAGTCCTGGGGGGGCATGGGTGATTTCTACCCCGGCCAGTACGGGAATGGGCACATGGGGCCTCAGCCTCCTTACGGCCCTCTGAAGGGCCTGGAGCACCACCTCCAGGTTGGAGGCGTCCACATGGTCGGTAATGGCCAGGGCCTGATAGCCCCTCTTCAAGGCCCTCCTGAGGAGCTCAAAAGGCAAAAGCTCGCCGTCGCTAAGGAGCGTATGGGTGTGAAGGTCAATCATGATTTTTCAAGGACAATAAAATAACAGTCCTTCCTGGGAAATGTAAAGCCGTTGTTGACTAAGACAAGGGCGAAATTTTATACTTCAAGACCATGGGCGGAGCATACACCACATACAGACCTCACAAGAGGAGAAGGAAGCGCACCCATGGCTTCCTTAGACGGATGCGCACCAGGGCAGGGCGCAAGGTGCTCAAGAGGCGCCGGGCCAAGGGGCGCAAGAGGCTCGCCGTCTGAGCCCCTTATGCTGAAGAGGGCAGCCCTCCTGCTGATACAGTGCTACAGGGTGCTCCTTTCTCCCCTCTGGCCCGGGGTGTGCCGGTTTGAACCCTCCTGCTCCAGGTATGCCCAGGAGGCCCTTGAGCGCTATGGTCTCCTCAGGGGTTTGTGGCTGGCCCTGAGAAGACTCCTCCGGTGCCATCCCCTGAGCCCCGGCGGCTACGACCCCCTGAGATAACATGGACCGCCGTGCCCTGCTGGCCATTGTCCTTTCCATCCTGGTAATACTGCTTTATCAGTACATGTTCATGCCCACCCCCCCACCCCCCCAGGCCCCCGTGAAGGAGGCCCCATCGGCACCAGAGGCGCCTCTGGAGCTACCGCCCCCCCGGGCCCTGCCCAGCCCCCCGGCGCAGGAAAGGCTGCTCAAGATAGACACCCCCCTTTACAGGGCGGAGTTTTCCACCCTGGGGGCAGGGCCGGTCTCCTGGAGCCTCAAGCACTACAAGGACGAGCAGGGCCTGAGCGTGGAGCTCCTGAGGCCTGGGGCCCTGGTGCCCGCCCTGGCCGTGGGCTGGACAGAGCAGTTCCAGTTTGCCCAGGAGAGGTTCGTCCTCCTTGAGGGAGGGGACATGAGCCTTAGTGCCTCAAACCCCGAGGGCACCCTGGTGTTTGAGTACCGGAGGGGGGGAGTCCTTCTCAGGCGCACCTATGTCTTCCGCTACGACTCCTATGCCGTCAAGCTCAGGGACGAGCTCCAGGGGCTTAATACCTACATGCTTACCCTGGGCTCGGGCTTGGGGATATTTGACCCCCAGGCCACGATGGCCCATGTGGGCCCGGTGCTCCTGGTGGGTACCGAGAGGGTGGCCATAAAGCCCAAGAAGCTAAAGAAGGGGATGATGCTTTTCAAGGAGGACCTCAAGTGGGCTGCCCAGGAGGACAAGTACTTCTTCTCAGCCCTGGTGCCTCAGGTAAAAGGTCTTGAGGCCCGGGTATGGCTTCGGGCAGGTGAGCCACTGGTGGCCCTGAGGGCCGAGGCCGCCCCCAGGCAGTTGGAGTTCCTCCTGTACGTGGGACCCAAGGAGCACGACACCCTCAAGGCCCTGGGGGCAGGGCTTGAGCATGTGGTGGACTTCGGCTTCTTCTCCATAATAGCCAGGCCCCTGTGGTGGCTCATGAAGAGGCTCTATACCGTGGTGGGCAACTACGGCTGGGCCATAGTGATTCTTACCATCATCATCCGCATCCCCTTCATTCCCATTGTGAACAAGGGGCAGGCCTCCATGAAGAGGCTTCAGGCCCTTCAGCCCAGGATGCAGGAGATAAGGCAGAAGTACAAGAAGGACCCCCAGAGGATGCAGCGGGAGATGATGGAGCTTTACCGCAGGCACAAGGTAAACCCCATGAGCGGCTGCCTGCCCATGCTGCTTCAGATACCGGTCTTCTTTGCCCTGTACAAGGTGCTGCTCATGGCCATAGAGCTGAGGGGGGCGCCCTTTGCCCTGTGGGTCCAGGACCTTTCGGCCAAGGACCCCTACTATGTGCTCCCCGTGGTGATGGGCGCTACCATGGTGCTTCAGCAGAAGCTCACCCCTGCGGCCGGGGACCCCAGGCAGCAGAAGCTCATGATGCTCATGCCGGTGGTCTTCACCGTGCTTTTCATAAACCTTCCCTCCGGTCTGGTGCTTTACTGGCTGGTAAACAATGTGCTTTCCATAGCCCAGCAGCTGTGGGTCAACTGGCGGAAGAAAGCCTGAGGGCCAGCCTCAGGGCCTCCTTCATGCTCTCTGCCGAGGCCACTGCCTTCCAGGCTATGTCGTAGGCGGTGCCGTGGTCGGGTGATGTCCTTACGAAGGGGAGCCCCACGGTGAAGTTTACCCCCACATCAAAGGCGATCATCTTCAAGGGCCCCAGGGCCTGGTCGTGGTACATGGCCAGCACCACATCCACCTCGCCCAGGTAGGCCCGCCTGAAGAGCACATCTGCCGGATGGGGGCCGCTGACCCTCAGGCCCTTCCTCTTTGCCTCGGCCACGGCCGGGGCTATCTCCTCTATCTCCTCTCGGCCGAACAGCCCTCCCTCGCCCGCATGGGGGTTGAGGCCTGCCACGGCCACATGGGGCCTCCTCAGGCCGAACATCATGCCGGCCCTGTGGGCCAGGCGAATCTTTCTTACCAGCTCCTCCTTCTTTATCAGCGAGGGCACCTTCCTCAGGGGCACATGGATGGTGGCCAGGAGGATTTTCAAGGGGCCTCCCACAAAGGCCATGGCGTAGTCCTTGCTGCCCGTAAGAGCTGCCAGCATCTCGGTATGCCCCGGCCATCTGAGGCCTGCCATCCTGAGGGCCTCCTTGGAGATGGGCGCCGTGGTTATGGCCCGCACCCGGCCCCTCAGGGCAAGCTCCACGGCCTGGCGGATGTACTCATAGGAGGCCCTGCCGCCCAGGGCGGTGGGCCTTCTCCTGAGGCCCCGCATGCTCCGTATAAGCCCCAGGGCGAGGAGGTTCAGGGCGCCCGGGATGGCCTCCTCTGGAGCCTGAATCTTCCTCATCTGTAGTGCCGAGCCTGTGAGCTCCAGGGCCTCCCTCAGGGGGGGCTCATCGCCCACCACCACGATGGGCTGCTCCTGGAAGGAGGGGAGGGCCTTTACCACTATCTCGGGCCCTACCCCCCCGGGTTCTCCCAGGGTTATGGCCAGGGGCCTTTGCATACAAGGGTATTTTACACCTGGACCCTGCCTTATACACCAATGATTTGACCTCCTTTAGGAAGGAGCATTATCATGGATTATTGTGGCGCAGGCAGAAGGTCCTATAAGGTCTTTAAGGCAGAGGCTTCTCTTCTGGAGCCTCTGCCTGGTGGTTTTTCTGGCACCCGTGGCCACCTCCCCCATGGTGGTTGCTGCCATGCTTGCCCTGGCACTTTGGTTGGCCACGGGACAGTTCCTGAGGTTGAGGCTCGGGGCGCCGTGGATGTGGCCGGTGCTGCTGATGGTAGGGCTTACCTGGGCGGGCCTCTCCTGGAGTGCCGATGTGGCCACTGGGCTTGAGTTCGCCAAAAGGACCTACTACTGGCTCTTTGCCTTTGTGGTGGCCTCCCTGACCTTGAGGGAAAAGGAGGTGGGGTTCGTCCTTAGGGCCTTTGTGGCAGGCACTACATTCACCTCCGCGATGTTCGTGCTTCAGGTGGCAGGGCTTGTGCCCATGAGGCCTCCCTATTCGGTGGGCCTTCTGGGCAAGTGGGCCCACATACCCTTTTCTCTCCTTCTGTGCTTCTGCCTGCTGCTTCTTTCCTTCTACTTCAAGAAGGAGCCGGGCCGCAGGGCTCTTTACGGGCTGCTCTTGGCAGTTAACTTTCTGGCCTTGGCGCTTCTTAAGACCGACAGCGGGCATCTGGCCTTTCTTCTGCTGAGCCCCCTGGTGGCCTCAAACTTGGTGGGCCATGGAAAGGCCCTCAGGGTGCTGGGCGTAAGTGTGCTTTTGGTGGCAGCCCTGTTTGCCTCACCTGTGACGCAGGAGAGGCTCCGTCAGACCCTCTACGGCACTGCCCTCTACGTGGAGGGAAGCAGGACGATTACCGGTCTGGCCAACCGCTACTACATGTGGACAGGGGCCTGGCGGATATACAAGGAGCACCCTCTGCGGGGCGTAGGCACAGGGGCTTATCAGGACCATATGAAGGAGTACAGGCTCAAGGGTCTCCTGCCCGACAGGGATGTCCAGGAGGACCCTGTTCAGCCTCACAGTAGCCTCCTTTACATGCTGGTGAGCTTCGGCCCCTTGGGCGTGGTAGCCCTCCTGTGGCTTTATGCTGTGCTCCTTAAGGAAGGGTGGCAGAGGCGGCATGCCCTGGCCGGCTATGCGGTGCTTTGCTACACCCTGGTGATGCTCATCGGCGGCCTTACAGACAGCCAACTACTGGAGCTCCGCACGGGGATTCTCTTTGCCGTTGTCACAGGCCTTTCCATCCAGGGGGATGACCGTACTGCTTCTTAACACCAGCAGGGGCTGGGCCGGCACCGAGGCCCACTCGGTGGCCCTGGCCTCAGCCCTCAGGGACGGGGGGGCACAGGGTGGTCGCCTCAGTCCGAAGCATGGCAGCCCGGCACGAGAGCCTCTTTGAAAGTCTTTGAAAAAATTGACCTCTTAGGCCCCCTCCATTTATCATAGCTTTTGGTCATGCTGAGCCCCAGGGAGCAACTTGAGGTCATAAAGAGGGGGGCCGAGGAGGTCATCCTGGAGGTGGAGCTCCTGAGGAAGCTGGAGCGCTCCCTGAAGGAGGGGCGACCCCTCAGGGTAAAGGCCGGCTTTGACCCCACCGCTCCGGACATCCACCTGGGCCACACGGTGCTACTGCAGAAGCTCAGGCAGTTCCAGGACCTGGGCCATGAGGTGGTCTTTCTCATAGGCGACTTCACCGCCATGATAGGCGACCCCAGCGGAAGGAGCCAGACCCGTCCCCCCTTGAGTCGCCAGGAGGTGCTGGAAAACGCCCGCACCTACCAGGAACAGGTCTTCAAGGTGCTGGAGCCCGGAAGAACCACGGTGGAGTTCAACTCCCGCTGGATGGACAGGATGACCGCCAGGGAGCTGGTGGAGCTTGCCAGCCACTGGACGGTGGCCAGGATGCTGGAGAGGGAGGACTTCAAGCAGCGCTACCAGTCCGAAAACCCCATAGGCATCCACGAGTTCCTCTATCCCCTTATTCAGGGCTATGACTCCATAGTGCTCAGGGCCGATGTGGAGCTGGGAGGCGCGGACCAGCGCTTCAACCTCCTTCTGGCCAGGGAGCTCCAGAAGGCCTACGGCCAGGAGCCTCAGTGCCTGGTGCTCATGCCCCTCCTGGAGGGCCTGGACGGCGTAAGAAAGATGTCCAAGAGCTTCGGCAACTATGTGGGCATCACCGAGCCGGCCGAGGAGATGTTCGGAAAGCTCATGTCCATCTCCGACGAGCTGATGCTCAGGTACTATGAGCTTCTAAGCGGGGTCTCCCTGCAGGAGCTTCAGGCCCTCAGGGAGGGGCTCAGGGCCGGGCGAGTTCATCCCCGGGATGCCAAGGAGCGCCTGGCTGCCGAGATTGTGGAGCGCTTCTGGGGCCCCGAGGCCGCCAGGCGGGCCAGGGAGAACTTTGACAGGCTGTTCAGAAAGAAGGAGGCCCCCCGGGAGGTAAAGGAGGTAAAGCTCCCCTGGCCCTCCCAGGGCACCTTCTGGCTCCCCCGGCTGCTTAAGGAGGTGGGGCTTGCCAAGAGCACCTCGGAGGCCCAAAGGCTCATCCGCCAGGGGGGAGTGAGGGTCAATGGCCGAAGGGTTCAGGACACCCAGGAGGCCCTTCCTCCAGGGGCCTACCTCCTTCAGGTAGGAAAGAGGCATTTCCTCAGGGTGGCGGCTAAGGGATGATAAGTGCCTGGGAGATACTCCTGAGGCTTTTCCTGGGGGCCCTGTTTGGTGGCATCATCGGGTTTGAGCGGGAGACCCACGGCCGGCCCGCAGGCTTCAGGACCCATCTTCTTGTGTGCGTGGCCTCGGTGCTCATAATGGTGGTCTCGGAGTACTACTTCTGGCTTTCCGCCGTGGAGCCCTCCTTCATCCGGATAGACCCTGCCAGGATAGCCGCAGGGGCCATTACCGGGGTGGGCTTCCTGGGTGCAGGGGTGATACTCAAGGCCGGCATGACCGTCATGGGCCTTACCACCGCCGCCTGCATCTGGATGGTCTCGGCCATCGGGCTGGCCCTGGGCGGAGGGATGTACCTGGCCGCCACCGCGGCCTTTGCCATCACCTATGTGAGCCTCTGGAGCCTCAGGAGCATAGAGCGCCGCATGCCCAGGCAGGTCTTCAGGGAGGTGGAGGTAGAGAGCACCCGGGCCCTGCAGGAGAGCCTCCAGGAGACCCTGGAGGCCTTCGGGCAGGTGAACCTCCGTGCTCTGGAGCATAACGCCCCAGAGGGTAGGTGGCTCTACAGGTTCACCATTACCCTGAGCACCCCCCTGCCCATGGCCCAGGTGCTGCAGAGGCTTTCGGCCCAGGAGGGAGTGCTTAAGGTCCGGGTGTACCATCCATGAGCAAGGGAAAGGTCTACCTGGTGGGGGCAGGCCCGGGGGATGTGGGCCTCCTTACGGTGAAGGGGCTGAGATGTCTTCAGAGGGCCGATGTGGTGCTGTATGACTTCCACCTCAACGCCCAGGTGCTTAACTACATAAACCATAAGGCAGAGTTCATCTATGCGGGAAAGCGCGGGGGGCAGCACAGCATGAGCCAGGAAGAGATAAACGCCCTGCTGGTGAGGCTGGCCCAGGAGGGCAAGACGGTCTGCCGCCTCAAGGGGGGCGACCCCTTCGTCTTTGGCCGGGGTGGTGAGGAGGCCCAGACCCTGGCCCGGGCAGGGGTGGAGTTTGAGGTAGTCCCAGGGGTGAGCTCGGCCATAGCGGCCCCGGCCTACGCGGGCATCCCCCTTACGCACAGGAAGTACTCCTCAAGCTTTGCCGTAATACCCGGCTACGAGGATGCCACCAAGGAGCGCTCAAGCCTCCGGTGGGAGCATCTGGCCCAGGGAGTAGACACCCTGGTGGTACTCATGGCGGTAAGGAACATCCAGGAGCTGTGCGCAAAGCTCATCCAGCATGGCAGGGCCCCGGAGACCCCCGTGGCAGTCATCCGCTGGGGCACCAGGGCCGAGCAGAGCACCCTGGTAAGCACCCTGGGGCGGGTGGCCCAGGAGGTCAGGGACAGGGAGATTAAGCCTCCAGCGGTAGTGGTGGTGGGCGAGGTGGTGAGGCTCCGGGAGGAGCTGCAGTGGTTTGAGAAGAAACCCCTCTTTGGCCACCGGGTGCTCATTACCAGAGAGAGCGCCGAGGGGTTTGAGCCCCTGGAGAGCTTGGGGGCCGAGGTGATGGAATTTCCCTGCCTGCAGATTCATCCCCCCCAGGACTGGGCACCCCTGGATGCCGCCCTGGAGAGGCTCAAGGACTACCACTGGCTGGTATTTCAAAGCGCCAACGGGGTGCATTACTTCATGCGGAGGCTCCTGCAGCTGGGCCGGGATGTCAGGGCCCTGGCCCATCTAAGGCTCTCCACCGTGGGGCCCAAGACGGCCCAGGCCCTCAGGGGCTACGGCCTGGTGGCCGACCTTCAGGCCCGAAGCTTCAGGGCCGAGGGGCTCCTTCAAGCCTTCCTGGAGCACACGGGGGGGAGGCTTCAAGGCTTGAGGTTTCTCGTCCCCAGGGCCCAGGAGGCCAGGGAGTTCTTTATCCAGAGGCTCAGGGAGCTGGGGGCCCAGGTAGAGGACCCTGTGGCCTACAGGGCCCTGAGGCCCGAGGCCCGGGGCAGGCGCCTGAAGAGGTTCCTCCGGGAGGGGCGCATCACCGTGGCCGTGTTTGCCAGCGGGGCCACCTTCAGGAACTTTCTCCAGATATTGGGGCCTGAGGAGGCCCAGGGGCTTCTTCAGGGGGTGGCCATCGCAGCGCTGGGCCCCGTAACGGCCCGAGCCATCAGGCAGGCCGGCCTGGAGGTGGCCATCAGCCCCCGGGAGGCCACCGTGGAAGCCCTGGTGGAGGCCATAACCTCCTGGTGCCTGGACAACCCCAGGGCCCCCTCCGTGGTATAATTTTTAGATGTCCGAGGCCCTGGTAATAGTGCCTACCTACAACGAGAGGGAGACCCTGCCGGTGGTGCTCATAAAGGTGCTGGACCAGGAGGGTTTCGATGTCCTGGTAGTGGATGACAACTCCCCTGACGGCACCGCCCAGGTAGCCGAGCACTGGAGGGCCCAGAGCCCCAGGGTGCATCTGCTTCGGCGCCCTCGGAAGATGGGCCTGGGTACTGCCTACCTGGAGGGCTTCCGCTGGGGGCTTCAGCGCCACTACCAGTACCTGGTGGAGATGGACTCCGACATGTCGCACAACCCCCAGGACCTGCCCAGGTTTCTGGAGGCCCTCAAGAGTACGGGTGCAGGGCTGGTGGTGGGCTCCCGATACCTCCAGGGCAGAATAAGCGTGGTGGGCTGGAACTTCAAGCGCCTCATGCTCTCCAAGCTGGGCAACCTCTATGCCGCCATGCTCCTGGGCCTGCCCCTGACGGACCTGACCAGTGGCTACAGGGCCTACAGCCGCCAGGCCCTGGAGAAGATAGACCTGGAGGCAGTGCACTCGGAAGGCTATGCCTTTCAGATAGAGATGGCCTATAGGGTCTACAGGGCAGGCCTGGAGGTCCTGGAGATTCCCATCGTGTTTACTGAAAGGAGACAGGGGGCCTCCAAGATGAGCAAGAGAATCGTTCGGGAGGCCCTGTGGATACCCTGGAGGCTCAGGTTCGGGGAGCTGAAGGACTTCTGGGCAGGCTCCCCCGTAGCCCTGAAGGAGGGATGAGGTGGTGCAGAAGGACCTTTATGCGGTGGTAATGGCCGGGGGCAAGGGCACCAGGTTCTGGCCCCTAAGCAGAGAGACCTTTCCCAAGCAGTTCCTGAGGCTCCTGGGTGGCAAGACCCTTCTTCAGGAGACCATCCACAGGCTCCAGGGGCTTCTTCCCAAGGACCACTTCTTGGTCATCACCACGGAGGCCCAGAGGGACCTGGTGCACTGGCAGAGCCAGGAGGCGGAGGTTCAGAGCCACATCGTGGTGGAGCCCCAGGGCAAAAACACCGCCGCCGCCGTGGCCCTGGCAGCCTTTAAACTTGCCAAGAAGCACAACGATGCCCTCATGCTGGTGCTGCCCTCGGACCACTACATCGGCGATGCCCAGGCCTTCAAGAAGACCATCCTCAGGGCCCTGCCGGCAGCCCGGAAGGGCTACTTGGTGACCTTCGGCATACTGCCCAGTAGGGCCGAGACCGGCTACGGCTACCTGAAGGCCTCCTCCAGGGCGCTTCAGAACGGCATCTACAAGGTTCAGCGCTTTGTGGAGAAGCCCCCCCGCAGGCAGGCCGAGGCCTTCCTCAAGGACGGCTCCTACTACTGGAACAGCGGGATATTCCTCTTCAGCGTAAGGAGCATTCTCAGGGAGTTCCGGCGGCACATGCCGGAGCTCTACAAGGGCTTCGCGAAGGTCAAGAAGGCCCTGGGCACGGAGGAGGAGCCCCGGGCCCTGCAGAGCCTGTACCGGGAGCTTCCCGAGCAGTCCATAGACTACGGGGTAATGGAGCGTTCCAGCCGTGTGGCCATGGTGAGGGCGGAGTTCCCCTGGTCTGACATCGGCAGTTGGGGGGCCCTGCAGGAGGTGCTTCAGGGCGACCCCTCGGGCAACATCCTCCTGGGCAATGTGCTTCAACTGGACAGCCACGGCTCGGTGCTCTTCAGCTCGGGCAGGCTGGTGGCGGCCCTGGGCCTCAGGGACATGGTGGTAGTGGACAGCCCCGATGCCGTGCTGGTGTGCCCCAAGGACAGGGTACAGGAGGTCAAGGCCCTGGTGGAACGCCTCAAGGAGGAGGGCAAGGAGGAGTACCTTACCCCCAGGGTGGAGGAGCGCCCCTGGGGCCATTTCGTGGTGCTTGAGCGAGGACCCAATTACCAGATAAAGTTGATTTGCCTTAAGCCCAAGGCCAGGCTGAGTCTGCAGATGCATGCCCATCGCAGCGAGCACTGGATAGTGGTCTCCGGTGTGGCCAGGGTGCAGCGCGGGGAGGAGGTCTTCTATGTGCACCGCGACCAGAGCACCTACATACCCCCCACGGTGAAGCACCGGCTGGAAAACCCCGGTCTCATCCCCTTGAAAATCATAGAGATACAGAGCGGCGAGCACCTGGTGGAGGAGGACATCACCAGGTTTGACGACATCTATGGCCGGCGCCAAGGCTAGGGGCCGAAGGTCTGGGAGGCGCTGCCAGGGCAGGAGGCAGGAGGCTTCCCAGGCCAAGCCCCGCCCCGGGCGGAAACTGCCCAGGCCCCTTGCGGCCGCAGGCACATGGCTTGGGCGCTACGGCTGGCACATCCTGGCAGCCCTGTTCTTCCTCTATGTACTGGGGGTAAGTACCAGGTTTGCCCTCAACGATCCGGACATCTGGTGGCACCTGGCCACGGGCAAGTACATAGTAGAGCACAAGGAGATACCCTCTCATGACCCCTTCAGCTACACCACCCCCAGGCCCCTTAACGAGAATCAGAAGCGAGGTCTCAGGGCCCACTGGCTGGGGCAGGTGGTCTTCTACAGTGCTTACAGCCTGGGAGGGCTGAAGGGGGTGGGGTTGTTCAGGGGGCTGCTGATAATACTGCCCGCCGTGGCCATATACCTCTGGTTAGTGGAGCGGGGAGCCAGGCCCTGGCTGGCCATTTCAGCAGTAGCCTTCTCCACCCTGATGCTGGCCATAGAGGTGTTCTACGCCTTTGAGAGGCCTCAAGGCATTTCCTTTTTCCTGGCACTGGTGGTGCTGATGCTCCTGGAGGACTTGCGCACCAGGAGGAAGCCAGCCCTCCTGCTTCTTCCCCTGGTGATGGTCCTGTGGGCCAATGTGCACGCGGGCTTCATCGTGGGCAATGTGCTAATAATGGCCTATGCCTCGGGGGTGCTGCTGGGCTGGCTGTATGGGTTGCTCAGGGGCAGGCCAGGGCCCTTCAACTGGTTCTTCTTCCTGGGCGTTGCCCTGGCCATCCTGGGCTCCTTTGTCAACCCCAATGCCTACCACCTGTTCTATGGATATCTGAAGGGACTGCTGGGGGCCTTCTTTAGGGATGTCTCCGGCTTTATCGGCCGAAAGGGCGAAGGCAGCTGGGTGGCAAAGGTGGTACTGGAGTACAGGCCCCTTTACTACTTCTACAAGGTGCTGTTTTACAAGTGGATAGTGTATTACTGGCTTTTCAGCGCCCTGGTGGTGGCCCTCCTTGCCTTGAAGTACTGGCTCCGCCGCCGGCCGGACTTGGCCGAGCTGTTCGTGGTGGCCTTCGTCATATTCTTCTCCAACTATTATGCCCGGGGGCTCATGTTCGGGCTGGTCATCCTGGCCTTCTATGCAGGAAAGACCATGCTGGAGCTCTGGCACCTCAGGGGGAGGCTCATCCCCCTGGTGGCTACGGGCCTCATGGTGGCTCTGGCTGTGGGGTTCCTCTCCCATGTGTGGAGACCTTACAGCTGGGCCCTCAAAAACCCGGGGCTTACTCGGCACTGGATAACCCCTTGGTACCCCATCGGGGCGGCCAACTTTGTCAAGCGGGCCAGGATAGCCCCTCCCATGTACAACTTCTACACCTGGGGGGGATTCCTCATCTGGAGCCTCTATCCCCAGTACAAGGTCTTCATTGACGGCAGGGCCATTGACGAGATGGTCAACCGGGTGGCGGACGCCATCCTGAAGACCTATCCCGGCTGGCGGCAGCAGCTGGATGCCTATGGGATAAACTTCATGATAATACCCGTGGTCTTCAGGGAGTCTGGAAACATCATTCCCTTAGCCGTGGCCCTGGTGAATGAGCCCCAGTGGAGGCTCATCTACCTGGGCTCAAACAGCGCCGTGCTGGTGCGGGATGTGCCCCAGAACCGGCACCTCATTGAGCGCTACGAGATACCCAAGCGCAACATATATGTGGAGATAGTGAAGGTGGAAAACATCCTCCTTTCGGCCTCTCCCCAGAACCCCACCTACAACATCAACAAGGCCGATGCCCTCATGGCCCTGGGACGCCAGGAGGAGGCCCTGGCCATCTACAGGAGGTTCCGCCCCTGGGCGCGGGACAGGCTGAAGGCCCTGGGCCAGGAGTAGAGGGGAACGGGGCCGTGAGGGCCTTGCTCCTTCTGGCCCTGTTTGTGCTCTCAGGGCTCAATTTTGCAGGCCCTGTTGTAGAGGGCGACTACTTCTGGCACCTCCGCCAGGGGCAGAGGCATCTTCAAGAGGGCCGGGTGCCCCTGGAGTTTCCCACCCAGTGGCTTGGACAGGTGCTGCTTTATGGGTGGTGGAAGCTCAGCGGCTACGGCGGCATGGTGCTCCTTAGGGCCCTGGGCTATACGGCCATCCTGGGGCTCCTGTGGGGCTGGATGCGCCGCAAGGGGGTGCCCTTCTTCTGGGCCTTTTTAACGGTGTTCCTTTCGGCCGGGCTCCTTAAGGAGTTTCCCAGTGAGCGGCCCCAGCTGCTGAGTTTCCTCCTGCTTCCGCCTTTTCTGGGCCTGCTGGAGGCGGCCCGGGCCGGCAGGGCCTGGGCCTTCCTGGCCCTGCCGGCGGTGCTGCTTCTGTGGGGCAATGTGCACGCCGGGGCCCTCATAGGGGCTGCTGCCCTCCTGCTGTATGCCCTGGCAGAGGGGCTCCTGGCCCTTCAGGGCAGGGGTTCCTTCCTGAAGGCTGCCCTCATGGCCCTGGCGGCGTTGGCCCCTTTTGGGGTGCTCTTTGCCCTGCTGCCTCAGGCCCTGGGCGCGCTCTGGGGCATCCTTGGAGGCATGCTTTCATACAGCCTCTACCAGAGGAGCGTGCTGGAGTACCTGAGCCCCCTGGAGGCTGCCTTGGGCCTGGGCCACTGGCATCCTGCCTACTGGGCCCTCCTGGGCCTTACAGGGGTAGCCCTGCTCAGGGGAGCAAGAAGGGGAATGCCCCTGCACCATGTGCTCCTTGCCCTGGCCTTCTTGGCCCTTTCCCTGAGGGCCGTGAGGTTCATGCCCCTGCTGAGCTTCCTCCTTCCTCTCACAGCCCCCTGGAGCGCCCCCAGGGCCTCGGACTGGCACCGAAGCGGCCGCCTGCTGGGCCTTTTCGCCAGTGTCCTCCTGGTATGGGCCCTCCTTAGCCCTCCTGCGCCCAGGCTGAAGATAAGCGAGGAATTTCCCTCCAAGGCAGTGCAGTTCCTGAAGGCCCAGAGGCCCCTGGGCAGGGTGTTCAACTACTATGGCTGGGCGGGTTATTTGGCCTGGGAGCTTCCCCGGTGGGAGTTCTTCATGCCTGTACAGGACATAGGGGCGGATGTTAGTAGCGCCTACCAGGGCATCATCTGGGGCAGCCAGGAACCCCTGATGGGACGGCCCAGGTGGCAGGCCCTGCTTCGGGCCTATGGACTTGAGGCGGTGCTCATGCCGGGGCTTAGTCCCATATCGGGCGAGCTTTATCCCCTGCTGGGGCACCTGGTGCGCTCTCCCCAATGGAGCCTTGTCTACTCCGACCAGGTGGCCAACCTGTTCGTGAGGGCCCCTGTGGCCCGGGGGGCAGGCCTCAAGGCCCTGGACAAGCGCCTGGCCTACAGACAGGTGCGCCAGCAGGCCGAGAGGATGCTCCGGCAGGGAGGGCTCAGCAGGAAGGTAAGACAGACCCTTCAGAAGGCCCTCAGGGAGCTAAACGGTGATGCCGTCCAGCCTCTTTAGCCCTGCCCTCAGGGCTGCCTCCACCGCGTCCTTGTACTCCTGGGGGCTCAGGCGCCTGTCCAGGGGAGGATGCTCAAAGGCCTTGTAGCAAGGATAGTACTGGGCCATCACATTCACATAGGTGTTGGGGGAGAGTTCCTGGGCTATGAAGCGCATCACCTCCGGGGTACCTGCCAGCCCTCCGGGAAGCACCAGATGCCTTACCAGTAGGCCCCTTACGGCCACCCCCTCCTTTATCACCAGGTCCCCTACCTGTCGGTGCATCTCCTTCAGGGCCTCTCTGGCCACCTGGGGGTAGTCCTCGGCCTTGGAAAGCTCCTTGGCCACCTGGGGGTCCCAGTACTTGAAGTCCGGCATGTAGATATCCACTATGCCCTCCAGGAGGCGCAGGGTTTCAATGGATTCGTATCCTCCCGTGTTGTATACGATGGGCAGCCTCAGGCCCTCCCTGGAGGCCTCCACCAGGGCCTGCAGTATCATGGGCACCTGGTGGGTGGGGGTCACCAGGTTGATGTTGTGGCAGCCCAGGCCCTGAAGCTCCAGCATCAGCTCTGCCAGCCTCCGGGTGCTCATCTGGGCGCCCTCGCCCAGCTGGCTTATGCTCCAGTTCTGGCAGTAAAGGCAGCGGAGATTGCACTGGCCGAAGAATATGGTGCCCGAGCCGTGCCTTCCCACCAGGGGCCGCTCCTCCCCGAAGTGGGGCCCCCAGCTGGAGACGAAGGGCACATCCAGGGTGCGGCAAAAGCCTCTCTGCCCCTGGGTGCGGTCCACCCGGCAGAGCCTGGGGCATATGGTGCAGCAGCGGAGGCGCCCCATGGCCTCTCTGGCCCGGGCCTGCAGCTCCTGTTGTCCCAAACTAAGGTATGCTGCGCTACTCAACGACCTTTCTGGCTATCTCCTTGGCATGCCAGGCTATGGCCTTGAAGGCGTCCAGCATGTCCAGGTACAAGCTGGAGGCCTTGGGCAGGCACAGCCCCTCTATGAGGCGCTCCTCGTGCAGGGTGGAGAACTCGTTGGCGCTTCGGGTGAGGGCCAGCTCCGCCTCCCGCACGTAGCCTGCCACCAGGAGGTTGGGGGCCAGGAGGAGGTCAGCAGTGTTTACCAGGATGTCCTTGGCCTTCTCAAAGAGGAAGTTTATCTCGTCCATGGCCTTGTCGCTGAAGAGCACCCCCTCCTGGGCCTTGGCCCTGAGGACCCTGCTCAGGGCCTCCACATAGTCCCCAATGCGCTCTATGTGCCCTGGCACGGCCACATATCTTGCCCCTCGGGGCTCTTCTTGGGCAGCCTTGACCAGCTGCTCCGTGAGGGCCTTTTCCCTCTTGTGCACCTCCTGGGCCAGGGCATCCACCCTGTCCAGGGGCTTGGGGTTTGTGTAAAGATGGCTCTTCTGCAGAAGCTCCAGGGCCTCCACCAACTTGGGGAAAAGCTCGTGCATCTCCGCCAGAATTTCCTTCAAGCTCATAAGGGCGCCTCCTGTTTTGGTAAAAATCCTTTCAGAGGATAACAAAATCCCTGCCTTTTGCCAAGAATATAAACAATAATGATTTTTGAATAAATTTTTTTTATTTGACCATAAATACAGGGGTGTATTAGGCTTAACTGCTTCATTTTTTGGCTGAGGAGGAGAAAAATCCTAAGGAGGAGGACCTTATGAAGAAGTATGAGACTCCGTTGCTGGATGAGCTGGAGAAGGGTCCCTGGCCGAGCTTCGTCACGGAGATAAAGAAGGCGGCGGCCAAGAACGAGATGGCCAATGACGAGCTGGGCCAGCTGGAGAAGTCCTTCCGGCAGAAGCGGGGCTACTGGAAGCATGGCGGCATAGTGGGGGTGCTGGGCTACGGCTCCGGCATTATAGGCCGGTATTCCTCGCTTCCCGAGGAGTTTCCCCATGTGGCCCACTTCCACACCGTGCGTATAAACCAGCCCAGCGGGTGGTTCTACAAGACCGATGCCCTGAGGGAAATCCTGGATGTCTGGGACAAGTACGGAAGCGGTCTTACCAACATGCACGGCTCCACCGGAGACATGATACTCTTGGGCTGCAGAACCGAGGTCCTCGAGGACATCTTTGCCGAGGTATCCTCCAGGGGCTGGGACCTGGGCGGCTCCGGCAGCGCCATGCGCACCCCCAGCGCCTGCATAGGCCCGGCCAGGTGCGAGTGGTCCAACATCAATACCCTGGACATCTGCCACGAGATGACCATGCATTTTCAGGACCAGCTGCACAGGCCTGCCTATCCCTACAAGTTCAAGATCAAGGTGGCCGGCTGTGCCGTGGACTGTGTGGCTGCCATTGCCAGGGCCGACTGCTCCATCATCGGCACCTGGAAGGGAAAGATAGAGATAGACCAGGACGCCGTAAAGTGGTATGCCAAGGGGGGCATGGACATCCAGGCCGAGATCGTGGAGCTCTGCCCCACGGGCTGCATCAGCTACACCGACGGCACCCTGAGCATTGACGATGACAACTGCAGCCGCTGCATGCACTGTATTGCCAAGATGACCAAGGCCCTCAAGCCCACGGGGGAGAAGGGGGCCACCATCCTCATAGGCTCCAAGGCCCCCATCGTGGTGGGCTCCATGATGAGCTGGGTCATCGTGCCCTTCATGAAGGTGGAGCCCCCCTACGACGAGCTCAAGGACCTCCTGGAGAGAATCATAGAGTGGTGGGATGACAACGCCAAGCCCAGGGAAAGGATTGGAGAGCTCATCGAGGCCAGGGGAATGAGGGACTTCCTGGAGGCCATCGGGGTGCAGCCCCAGCCTCAGCAGGTGTTTGAGCCCAGGAGGGACCCCTTCTTCTTCTGGAAGGAAGAGGACCTCAAGAAGTAAGAAATTTCTCAAGGATACATAATAAGGAGGAGTTAAGATGGCAAAACCTCAGAGGCAGACAGACATTGGCCCTCCCAAGTATGAGCGGTTTCTTCCGCCCGTGCTGAAGAAGAACTACGGGCAGTGGAAGTACCACGAGAGGCTGGATGCCGGCACCATGGTGCATGTGGCCGAAAGCGGTGACAAGGTCTACACGGTGAGGGTGGCCTCGCCCAGGCTCCTGAGCACCGATACCCTGAGGGTGATGCTGGACATTGCCGACAAGTACTGCGACGGCTACATCCGCTGGACCAGCCGCAACAATGTGGAGTTCATGACTCCAGAGGAGGGCAAGGTGGAGCCCCTGAAGAAGGAGCTCAGGGACAAAGGCTTCACCATCGGGGGCATAGGGCCCAGGGTCTCCAATGTGGTGCACACCCAGGGCTGGGTACACTGCCATAGCGCCTGTACCGATGCCTCCGGCCTGGTCAAGGCCATGATGGACGAGCTCTACGAGTACTTCACCGAGAAGGAGCTTCCTGCCAAGGTTCGCCTGGCGGTGGCCTGCTGTGTGAACATGTGTGGGGCGGTGCACTGCTCCGACATAGCCATTGTGGCGGTGCACAGGAAGGTGCCGGTAATTCACCACGAGGATGTGAAGAACCTCTGCGAGATACCCACCACTGTGGCCTCCTGCCCCACCAGGGCCATCAGCCCCGACCCGGCCAAGAAGAGCATCAAGATCAAGGACGAAAAGTGCATGTACTGCGGCAACTGCTTCACCGTCTGTCCCCCCATAGAGATACACAACCCCGAGTACGACGGCGTGGCCGTGGTGGTGGGGGGCAAGGTGGGAAGCCTTAGGCGGGGCCCCATGTTCAGCAAGCTGGCCATTCCCTACTTTGAGAACGAGCCTCCCCGCTGGCCCAAGGTAGTGGCCGCGGTGAAGAACATCCTGGAGACCTATGCCCAGCACGCCCGCAAGCACGAGCGCGTGGGGGAGTGGATAGCCCGCATTGGCTGGGAGCGGTTCTTCAAGCTTACGGGCATACCCTTTACCTTCCAGCACATTGACGACTTCACCTTCGCCAGGGAGACCTTCAGGACATCGGCAGCCTTTAAGTGGTAAGATAAGGGCAGGCAGGGGCGGCCCGAGGGCCGCCCCTGCCGCCGAAGCAAAAAAACATCTGGAGGGTTGGCCATGGAAATGGATGAACTGAAAGACAAAATCTATGCCTTCGTTGAGGCCGCCAAGGGCAAGAAGAAGCTCAAGGAGAAGGACATCATCAAGGGTGTCTCGGCCGACACAGGGGTGGACAAGGACACCGTTAAGAGGGCCCTCAGGGAGATGATCGAGGTGGGCAGGCTGATGTACTCCTACGGCGGCGGGGCCAGCTCGGTGGAGATTCCCAGCGAGGAGTACCTGAGGGAGAAGGGGCTGCTGAAGTAGTACCTACCGAGATACTGGAGGCACCCCCAAGGGTAGTCGTTGCCGGCCTTAGGGGAGGGGCGGGCAAGACTACCCTTTGTGTTGGCCTCCTGAGGAGCCTGGCCGACAGGGGCCTCAGGGTGCAGGCCTTCAAGAAGGGCCCGGACTACATTGATGCCGGCTGGCTGGCTGCTGCCTCGGGCCGGGCCTGCTACAACCTGGACGGCTTCCTCATGGGCCAGGCCAGGGTCCTTCCTGCCTTTCTGCAGCGCTGCCAGGGGGCAGATTTGGCCCTCATTGAGGGCAACCGGGGGCTGTTTGACGGCATGGACCTGAGGGGCTCGCAAAGCACCTCCAGGCTGGCCCGGCTGCTGAGGGCCCCGGTGCTGCTGGTGCTGGATGCCACCAAGATGACCCGCACTGCCGCCGCCCTCCTTAGGGGGGCCAAGGGGTTTGAGCGGGGCCTCAGGTTGGCTGCCGTGGTGCTGAACAATGTGGCCGGGGCAAGGCACGAGGCCCTCCTCAGGGCCAGCATTGAGCAGTACGCGGGCATCAAGGTCCTGGGGGCCCTCCCTAAGCTGGGGGCAGTGGTCATGCCAGAGCGGCACATGGGTCTTACCCCCACCATGGAGCACCGGCAGGCCGAGAAGGCGATAAGAAAGATAGCGGGTATTATCCGCGCCTCGGTGGACATGGAGGCCCTGCTCAGGCTGGCCAAGGCGGCCCCAGCCCTTCAGGGCAAGGGGCTGGGCTTGAAGGAGGGCTCCTTCCAGGGCCTCAGGGTAGGGGTGCTCAGGGACTCGGCCTTCCAGTTCTACTACCCGGACAACCTGGAGGCCCTCAAGCTCCTGGGCGCCAGGCTCCAGGTGCTGAGTCCCCTCAGGGCCAAGGCCCTACCCCAGATGGATGCCCTCTACATAGGCGGGGGCTTTCCCGAGACCCATGCCGTTTCCCTTTCAGTAAACAAGGCCTTCCTGAAGGCCCTCAGGAGGGCCATAGAGGCAGGCCTGCCCGTTTACGCCGAGTGCGGGGGCCTCATGTATCTGGGCCGGTATATCAGGCTGGCGGGTAGGCGCTACAGGATGGCCTCGGTGCTGCCCTATGACTTTGTGCTAAAGGCCCGGCCCGTGGCCCATGGCTACAGCATGGCCCAGGTGGTAGGGGAAAACCCCTTCTATCCCGTGGGCACAGTGCTCAGGGGGCATGAGTTCCACTACTCCCACCCCCTGCAAGTGGCCCCCCTGGAGGGCCTCTCCCTGGCCCTGAGGATGGTGCGCGGCCAGGGGCTCGGGGGCGGCCTTGACGGGCTTGTCTACAAAGGGGTGTTTGCCACCTACACCCATGTGCATGCCCTGGGTAGCCCGGGCTGGGCCCGGGGACTCCTGAGGGCTGCCCAGCGCTTCAGGCGCTCTCAGAGGTGAAACATCCTTTCCACCCTGGCTCGGCCTGCCTCGGCCCTGCCAATGGCAAAGAGCTTGCCCCAGGGGTCCTTGAGCCTTACCGTGCCGCTGAAGGGCCGGGCCCCTGTGCTGAATGGGGCGCCGTGGCGGGCCCGCTCGTACTGGGCCGGGCTCAGCCTGAGCTCTGGTAGAAACCCCAGGGCCTCATCCAGCTCCAGGAGGGCTGAGGCCGAGGCAGTGCCCTCCCTCAGTTGCTTCAGCGTGGCGGCGTCCTCCAGGCTGAAGGGACCTATCCTGGTTCTTACCAGCCCGGCTATGTGGGCATACACCCCCAGGGCCATGCCGATGTCGTCCACCAGGGAGCGCACATAGGTGCCCCTGGAGCATATGATGAGGAGCTCTGCATAGGGAGGGGTGAACTCCAGTAGCTCCAGGGTCTGCACCTCCACGGTGCGTTCCGGTCTCTTCACCTCTATGCCCCTGCGGGCCAGCTTGTAGAGGGGCTGCCCCTGATGCTTCAGGGCCGAGTACATGGGAGGGGTTTGCCTTATGAGCCCCCTGAAGCGGCCCAGCACCTCCGAGATGGCCTGGGCCGTGAGGGCCGAGACATCGGCCGTGGCTATGACCCGGCCGTCGGCGTCAAAGGTGTCGGTGCGCTGGCCCAGCCTTACCCTGGTGTGGTACTCCTTGGGCAGCTCCATGAACAGGCGGCTGGCCTTGGTGGCCTCCCCGGTAAGCACCAGCAGAAGACCTGTGGCAATGGGGTCCAAGGTGCCGGTGTGGCCGGCCCGCCGCACCCTGAGGGCCCTCTTCAGCGCACTTACCGCCTGCTGAGAGGTAAGCCCCTGGGGCTTGTCTATGAGCACCACCTTGTCCACGAGCCTGATATTTTAGCAGAAAACGGTTGATTTGCACCCTGGAAATCTCTATAATTCTATTTTCAATGGAGACAGGAGGCCGGGTGAAGGAGTCTTTGGCACAGGAGGCACATATCCTCAGTCCCGAGGCCCTGCTGAGCGTGCTGAGGCCGAGGAAGTTTGCCCTGGTGGCCGCCTCGGCCGAGGGAGGCAGCGAGCTTAATGCCTTTGACCGCGCCCTGCTTGTGGCCGGGGTGGGAAACACCAACCTGCTGAAGGTCTCCAGCATCCTGCCCCCCGGGGCCCAGCACATGGAGCACCTGGAGATACCCCCTGGGGTGCTGCTTCCCATAGCCTATGCCAGCATCTGCAGCTCTGAGCCCGGGCAGCTCATCTCCGCCGCCGTGGCAGTGGGCAGGGCCTCCCCGGAGCACTACGGGGTGATAATGGAGTACTCGGGCCCCTGCTCGGCCCAGGAGGCCAGGGCCCAGGTGCTCCGGATGCTTAGGGAGGGGTTTTCCCACAGGGGGCTTCAGCTCCGGCAGAGCCTGGTCAAGGCCACGGAGCACAGGGTCCAGCGCATAGGCTGCGCCTTCGCCGCAGTGGCCCTGTGGTTCTGAGGCCATGCTCTGGGTCTCGGAGCGCCAGGCCGAAGGGCTCCTGCTGAGCCTCTCCGTCAAGCGGACCCTCTTTGCCGGGCGCTCCCAGTACCAGGACATCCTGCTGGTGGAGACCCATCGGTACGGCAAGGTGCTGTTTCTGGACGGGGCGGTGCAGCTTTCCGAGGCCGATGAGTTCTTCTATCACGAGGCCCTGGTGCATGTGCCCCTGTTTGCCCATCCTGCCCCCAGGGATGTGCTGATAATCGGCGGCGGCGACGGAGGCGCCGTGAGGGAGGTGCTGAAGCATCCCGGCATCAGGAGCCTCACCCTGGTGGAGATAGACCCCCTGGTTACGCGCCTGGCCCAGGAGCACCTGGGAGCGAGGTTTGACCACCCGGTCCTGAGGCTCCTTCATGCCGATGGCATAAGGCATGTGGCCCAGGCCCCCTCGGAGAGCCTGGATGTCATCCTGGTAGACAGCACCGACCCCGTGGGCCCTGCCCAGGGGCTCTTCAGCGAAGAGTTCTTCGGCCACTGTGCCAGGTGCCTGAGGCCCCAGGGGTTTCTGGCCATGCAGAGCGGCTCGCCCATCCTGCAGCTTCCCCTCATAAAAGATGTCCAGGCGGCCCTGAGGAGGGTGTTTTCAGGCAGGGCGTGGCTGTACCTGGCCCCGGTGCCCACCTATCCGGGAGGCCTGTGGAGCTTCTCCATAGCCTCCATGGTCCTGCAGCCTTCCCAGGCCCTCAGGGATGCCCCTCGGGGCATGGCCCTTAGGCACTGGAGCCCCCAGGTACACCAGGGCAGCTTTGCCCTCCCCAGGTTCCTCCAAGATGCGCTTAAGAGCCTGTAGGCCCTTCAGCGAAAGCACCTTCGGTCCCCCGGAGGCCCGGGTGCTCATCCTGGGAGTGCCCCTGGAGGCCACCACCACCTTCAGGGCCGGCACCAGGGAGGGCCCCACGGCCATAAGGGAAGCCTCGTGGCACCTGGAGGACTATGAGCTCCTGGACGGACGGGACATCCTGGAGGTGCCCTTCTCAGACCTGGGCGACCTGGAGCTGTCGGCCTCCCTTCAAGACTCCCTGGCCCTGATTGAGGAGGCCACGGGGGAGCTGGCCCGGCAGGGCAAGGCCCCCCTGCTCCTGGGGGGGGAGCACCTCATTACCTGGCCGGCAGTGAAGGCCCTCCAGGAGGGGCATCCCCAGGGCCTGCACCTGGTGGCCTTTGACGCCCACCTGGACATGGCCCCAGGACCCCCTGGGCATGCCTCGGTGCTCAGGTTCGTGGCCGAGCTCCTGGGCCCTGAGAGGGTGTTCCTCTTCGGGGTGCGCTCCGGCAGCCGTCCCGAGGCCGCTTATGTGGCGGAAAGGGGCATCCTCCACAGCCCCACGCTGCCGGGCAGAGAGCTCCTGGAGAGGCTACAAGGCCAGCCCCTCTACATAAGCCTGGACATGGACTGCCTCAGGCCCTGGGAGGCCCCGGGGGTCTCCAACCCCGAACCGGCAGGGGGACTTGACGCCCAGGGGCTTCTGGAAAGCCTGAGGGCCCTGGCACAACGGGCCCACATAGTGGGGGCCGACCTGGTGGAACTCTGTCCCCCTTATGACCCCGGGGGCATCACCGCCCTCCTGGGTGCCAGGCTCCTGAGGGAGCTTCTTCACTGCATGGGAGGTTCAAGGAGGTAGCAAGGATGACGCAGGAGCTTTCCAACAACTGGTTCCTGGACAAGGAAAGTGATACCAAGTGGATACTGCACCGGGTGAGGCGCCACCTGGCCGCCTTTCGCACCAGGTACCAGGCCGTAGAGCTTCTGGACACCTACGACTGCGGCCTCACCCTGGTGCTGGACGGCAGGGTGCAGTCCTCCCAGCTGGACGAGCACATATACCACGAGGCCTTGGTGCATCCGGCCATGCTGGCCCACCCTGAGCCCCGGAGGGTGCTTATCCTGGGTGGGGGGGAGGGGGCCACCCTCAGGGAGGTGCTCAAGCACCCCTCGGTGAGGCAGGCCGTGATGGTGGACCTGGATAGAGAGCTGGTAGAGTTCTGCAAAGAACACCTTAAGAGCTGGCACCAGGGGGCCTTTGAGGAGCCCAGGGCCAAGCTCCTGTACCAGGACGCCTTCAAGTACCTCCGAAGGCCTGGGCCAAAGTTTGATGTCATCATCTCCGACATAAGCGACCCCACCGAGGGGGGGCCCGCTGTGATGGCCTACACCAGGGAGTTCTTCCAGGAGGTGAGGGAGAGGCTCAGCCCCCAGGGCCTGTTCGTCACCCAGGCCACCGAGGCCCTCATGAGCCCCCACGAGGTGCTCTCGGTAATCTACCGCACCGTAAAGAGCGTCTTTGAGGTGGCGGAGTGCTATGTGGAGTACATCCCCAGTTTTGTGTGCCTGTGGGGCTGGGTGGTGGGCTCCAGGATGCACCGGCCCTCGGCCCTGTCGGCCCAGGAGCTCTCCAGGAGGATAGCCCAGCGGGGCCTCAAGCTTCGCTTCTACAGTCCCCAGATGCAGCAGCGGCTGTTTTCCCTTCCACCCTACCTGCAGGGGCGCCTCAGGCGCCAGCGCCAGGTGGCCACAGCCCAGGAGCCCGCCCGGGTCTACGGGGGGCAAAGGTAGCCCTTCCGCCCCCCCGGGAGCACTGCCTTGACACGGCAAAGGAGCTGTTGCTAAATTATCTTAGCACTCTAAGGCAAAGAGTGCTAAAGGACGGGTAGGATGCTGGCAGAAAGGCTTCAGAAGATACTCTTTGCGGTGGTACAGAGCTACATCCAGAGGCCCGACCCCGTGGGCTCCAGGTATGTGGTGAAGAAGTATGCCTTCAGCTTCTCACCGGCCACGGTGCGCAACATCATGGCCGACCTGGAGGAGATGGGCTTTCTGAGCCAGCCCCACACCTCGGCCGGTCGGGTGCCCACCGACAGGGGCTACAGGCTCTATGTGAACCACCTGCTGAGGAAGCGGCGGAGGGCCGAGGAGCGCATGCTCAGGCTCCTGAGGGCCAGACTGAGGAACCTGCAGGAGGACCTGGAGGCCCTGCTGCAGGGAGTGGCCAGGGAGCTCTCGGCCTCCAGCTACCTGGGGGTGGCCGCCCCGGCCAGGGCCAGCCGGACCACCCTCAACAGGATAGAGCTCTTCGGCTACAGGGGCTCCAGGGTGGCCGTGGTGCTCATAAGCAACGAGGGGCTCATCAGGCACAGGGTGATTCGGCTCTCCAGGCCTGTTTCACCCGCGGACCTGAGGCGTCTTTCGGAGTACCTCAACAGCCGCTTCGGCGGCTGGGCCATTGACGAGATTCGCCTGAGGCTGGTGAAGGAGATGTCTCAGGAGAAGGCCATGTGTGATATGCTAATATCCAGGGCCTTGGAGATATGTGGGAAGGCCCTGGAGCTTCCTGAGCAGGGGGTGTTCATGGCCGGAATGGCCGACTTCCTGGGCCTGCCGGACTTCTCCAGCCGTATAGGGGAGATAGCCCGGGCCATTGAGGACAAGCACCTGGTGCTCAGGCTCCTGGAGGAGCTGGGTACCGAGGCCCAGGAGGCAGGCTCGGCGGTGCTCATAGGGTCGGAAAACCCTGTAAAGGAAATGCGCTCCCTGAGCATAGTGGCTGCCCCCTTCAGGCAGGAGGGCAGGATGGCAGGCACGGTGGGCATTATCGGGCCCACCAGGATGGACTACCAGAGGGCCATGACCATGGTGGAGGCCACGGCCCAGGTAATCACGGAGACACTCTCTGGAAAGGAAAGCTGAGACATGAAGGAAGAAGACAGGCAGCAGCAGGCAGAGACCCAGGAGGCCGCCCCGCAGGGCTCGGAGGAGAAGCTCCTGGAGGAGGCCCCCAGGGAGGAGGTGGTCCTCAAGCTGGAGGAGCAGCTCAAGGAGCTTAACGACCGCTACCTCAGGCTCTATGCAGAGTTTGACAACTACAAGAAGAGGGTGGCCCGGGACAGGCAGGAGCTTTTCAGGGAGGCCCACGAGGGGCTGCTGAGGGAGCTCCTGCCCTCCCTGGATAACCTGGAGCGGGCCCTTCAGCATGCCCAGGAAAGCACCCAGGGCCTGGTGGAAGGGGTGGAGATGACCCTCAAGGAGCTGCGCCGAACCCTGGAGAAGTTCGGCCTCAGGCCCATAGAGGCCCTGGGCAGGCCCTTTGACCCCAGGTTCCACCACGCTGTAAGCCAGGTGGAAAGAGACGATGTGCAAGACCAGACCGTGGTGGAGGAGCTCAGAAAGGGCTACATGTACGGCGAGAAGGTCCTGAGGGCCTCCCTGGTGGCCGTCTCCAGGAGGCCCCAGGAGGAGCCCCCTGCTGGGGAGGGCGAAGCCAAGAAGGAAGAAGAATCTACCGAGAAGGAGGAATCATAAGCTATGGGAAAGGCAATTGGCATAGACCTGGGTACCACCAACTCGGTGGTGGCCGTGGTGGTGGGGGGCGACCCCGTGGTGATACCCAACCAGGAGGGCTCCCGCACTACCCCCTCGGTGGTGGCCTTCACGGACAAGGGGGAGCGCCTGGTGGGCCAGATAGCCAAGCGCCAGGCCATCACCAACCCTGAAAACACCATCTTTTCCATCAAGCGCCTCATGGGCAGAAAGTACAACTCCCCGGAGGTAGAGCAGGCCAGGAAGCGCCTGCCCTACAAGATAGTGGAGGCCCCCAACGGCGATGCCCATGTGGAGGTCAGGGGCAAGCGCTACAGCCCCCCTGAGATATCGGCCATGGTACTTCAGAAGCTCAAGCAGGCCGCCGAGGACTACCTGGGTGAGCCCGTCACCGAGGCGGTCATCACCGTGCCGGCCTACTTTGACGACAGCCAGAGGCAGGCCACCAAGGACGCCGGCCGAATTGCCGGCCTGAATGTGCTGAGAATCATAAACGAGCCCACGGCGGCCAGCCTGGCCTACGGGCTGGAGAAGAAGAAGGAGGAAAAGATAGCCGTCTACGACCTGGGCGGCGGTACCTTCGACATCTCCATCCTGGAGATAGGCGAGGGGGTGCTGGAGGTCAAGGCCACCAACGGCGACACCTACCTGGGCGGCGACGACTTTGACCAGCGCATAATGGACTGGATCGTGGAGGAGTTCAAGAAGGACCAGGGCATAGACCTCAGGCAGGACAGGATGGCCCTTCAGCGCCTAAAGGAGGCTGCCGAGAGGGCCAAGGTGGAGCTCTCCACCGCCGCCGAGACGGAAATCAACCTGCCCTTCATCACTGCCGATGCCACCGGGCCCAAGCACCTGATGATGACCCTCAGTAGGGCCAAGTTCGAGCAGCTTACCGAGGACCTCATTCAGCGCACCATACAGCCCTGCAAGCTGGCCCTTCAGGATGCAGGCCTGGGCCCCCAGGACATCCAGGAGGTGATACTGGTAGGGGGGCAGACCCGCTCCCCCAGGGTGCAGAAGGCGGTAAAGGACTTCTTCGGCAAGGAGCCCAACAAGACCGTCAACCCCGACGAGGTGGTGGCCATCGGGGCGGCCATTCAGGCAGCGGTGCTGAAGGGGGAGATGAAAGAGGTGCTGCTGCTGGATGTCACCCCCCTGTCGCTGGGCATAGAGACCCTGGGCGGCATATTCACCAAGATAATTGAGCGCAACACCACCATACCTACCCGCAAGAGCCAGATATTCTCCACCGCCACGGACAACCAGACGGCCGTGACCATAAAGGTCTACCAGGGCGAGCGGGAGATGGCGGCGGACAACAAGCTCCTGGGCGTGTTTGAGCTCATAGGCATTCCTCCTGCCCCCAGGGGGGTGCCACAGATAGAGGTGAGCTTTGACATTGACGCCAACGGGATTCTCCATGTCTCGGCCAAAGACCTGGGCACGGGCAAGGAGCAGTCCATCAGGATAACGGCCTCCAGCGGCCTTACGGAGGAGGAGATTCAGCGCATGATGCGCGACGCCGAGGCCCACGCCGAGGAGGACAGGCGCAAGAGGGAGCTGGCCGAGGCCCGAAACGAGGCCGATGCCCTCATCTATGCCGTGCAGAAGAGCGTCAAGGAGTATGGAGACAAGCTCACCGAGGCCGAGAAGAAGGAGATACAGGAGGCCCTGAAGGCCTGCCAGAAGGCCAAGGACACCTCCACCGACCCCCAGGAGATTCGCTCGGCCATCCAGCGCCTCACCGCGGCCTCCCACAAGATAGCAGAGCATGTCTACAAGGCTGCGGCCTCGGCAGCCCAGGCCGGGGCCACCCAGGGGCCCAAGGCCCAGGAGAAGCCCCCCGAGGAGGAAAAGGTGGTGGAGGCCGAGTTTGAGGAAGAGGACAAGAAGTGAAGGACTACTATGAAATCCTGGGAGTGCCCAGGGGGGCCTCCCAGGAGCAGATAAAGCGGGCCTTCAGGCGCCTGGCCCTGAAGTACCATCCCGACCGCAATCAGGGCAACCCGGAGGCCGAGGAGCGCTTCAAGGAGATAAACGAGGCCTACAGCTGCCTCTCGGACCCCCAGAGGAGGGCCCAGTACGATGCCGGCGCCTACCAGCCCTCTGCCCAGGGCTTCGGCTTCAGCTGGGCCGATGTGTTTGAGGACATCTTTGAGGATTTCTTCGGCGTCTTCGGCCCGGGCACCAGGCGCCGGGGCCCCAAGCCCCAGCGGGGGGCAGACCTCAGGTACGAGCTGGACATAACCCTTCAGGAGGCCGCCCAGGGGGCCGAGCGAACCATCTCCGTGGCGGCCCATGTGGCCTGCGCCGAGTGCAGGGGTACGGGCGCCAAGGGGGGTAGCCCCTCCGTCTGCCCCGACTGCCGGGGCTCAGGCGCAGTGCGCTACCAGAGGGGTTTCTTCGCCATAAGCAGGACATGCCCCCGGTGCCAGGGGCTGGGCCAGGTGGTGCTCCAGCCCTGTCCCCGCTGCCACGGTCGGGGCAAGGTGCACGCCGAGCGCACCATCACGGTGCAGATTCCCCCGGGAGTGGAGCAGGGCACCAAGCTGCGGGTGGCAGGCTACGGCGAAGGGGGCCTGTACGGGGGCCCCCCGGGGGACCTCTATGTGGTCCTCAGCATCCAGGAGGATGCCAGGTTCAAGCGCCAGGGGGCAGACATCATCTACGAGCTTCCCTTGAGCGTGGCCCAGGCCGTCCTGGGCGCCCAGGTGGAGGTGCCCACCCTGTGGGGCCCCCAGAGCCTGCGCATTCCCCCGGGGGTGCAGCCCGGAGAGGTCCTCACCCTCAAGGGCATGGGCATGCCCCGCATGGACGGCCGGGGCAGGGGGCAGCAGCATGTGGTCATAAAGGTGCAGATTCCCACCAGGCTCTCTGAGGAGGAGCGAAAGCTCTTTGAGGAGCTGGCCCGGCTTCAGGGCCAGCCTGCCGGCCCCAAGGAGGGTTTCAAGGAAAAGCTCAAGAACATCTTCGCCTGAGATGAGGGTCTTTTGGCCTCATCTTCAGGGCTCCCCCCTGGTGATAGACGGCCCCACCGCCAGGTATGTAAGCACGGTGCTTAGACTCAGAAAGGGTGATGAGCTCCGCCTCTTTGACGGCTCAGGCAGGCAGCTCAGGGCCAGGCTCATTAGCTCGGGGCCCAGGCGCATCCTCCTTGAACCCCTTTCGGAGGAGCCTGCCCCCCCTGCGGAAAGCCCTCTCAGAGTAAGACTCCTCCAGGGCCTGCTGAAGGCGGACAAGATGGCCCTCTTGTTGCAGAAGGCCACGGAGCTTGGGGTGGCCGAGTTTCAGCCCCTCGTCACCCAGCGCTCGGTACCCAGGGCCATGGGGGCAGAGAAGCTTCGGCGCCTAAGGCGCATAGCCCAGGAGGCCGCCAGGCAGTGCGGCCGGGCAGTACTGCCCCAGGTTTACGGGCCTATCAGCCTTCAGGAGTGCCTCCGGGGGCACCAAGGCCCCGGGGTGCTGTTTTGGGAGCAGGGGGGACAGAGGCTTGGGCAGCTCTCGGTCCCTGCCGGAGGCAGCCTCAGCCTCCTCATAGGCCCTGAGGGCGGCCTTACCAGCGAGGAGGTGGCCCAGGCCCGGGCACGGGGCTTTCAAGTTGCCACCCTGGGGCCCCGCATCCTCAGGGCCGAGACCGCCGCCCTGGCGGCCCTGGCCTTGGTTCAGCATCGCTGGGGCGACCTGGGTTGATGAAACCACCCCTCCTGCTGGTTTAAAATAGACCCATGGGAGAGACAAGGCTGGACATAAGTCATCCCCTGAGGAGGCTCTTCAGGGCTGCCCTGGCCCAGAGCGCCGCCTATACCCCTGAACTCAGGGAAAAACCCCAGCTCAGTGCCTATCTGGAGGAAGAGGTGCTCTGCCGTTTCCTCCATGCCGATATGCTCTGGAGACTCAGGGACGCCAGGGGCCGAAGGCTGGAGGATGTGGCCGATATGCTGGCTGAGGCCGACGCGCTGCACGGGGCCCCCAGCTACGACAGGGAGTTCTCCATGCACAAGCACATAGGGGACTATACCCTGTTCATGCTGGGCCTCTTTGCCCAGTACCTGAGGCGCAAACGGGGCAAGGAGCTGCTCCTGGGTGCCCTGGTGGTGCCCGGAGGCACCCTGGCGGAGCTTTACGCCCTTCAGGGAAGCCGCTCCTACCAGGTGGCCTCGGTGCTGTCGGGCCAGGCACTTTACAGGGACCTGTCGGAGCACTACGAGGCCCTCAGGGGGGCCCTGGAGATGGTGCGCATCTACCTGGAGGCCTGCAGAGAGGGCACCTACCAGCGGGCCAGGGAGCTCCTCATTGACTGAGCCGCTGGGGGATTTCTTCGCCTCCTTCAGCGGGGGCAAGGACTCCACCCTGGCCCTGTACCGGGCCCTGAAGGCCGGGGGCCGGGCCAGGGCCCTCCTTTGCATGCTGCACGAAGGGGGCCAGCACTCCAGGAGCCACGGGCTGCCCCTGAGGGTGCTACAGAGACAGGCCCACCTCATGGGGGTGCCCCTTTACTACAAGGCCGCCTCCTGGGAGGGCTACGAGCAGGGCTTCCTCCAGGCCCTGAAGGAGCTGAAGACAAGGGGCATCCGACACGGCGTCTTTGGCGATATAGAGCTTCAGGCCCACAGGGACTGGGTGGAAAGGGTCTGCGCCCAGGCGGGCATCACCCCTCATCTGCCCCTCTGGGGCCAAAGCCGGCAGAGCCTCCTAGGGGAGTTCTTCTCGGCCGGCTTTTCAGCCCTCATCGTGGCCGTAAAGGACGGGGTGCTGGAGCCCCAGAGGTTCCTGGGCCGCAGGCTCAGCCCCTCGGTGCTGGCCCAGCTTCAGGCCCAGGGGGTGGATGCCTGCGGAGAGCAAGGGGAATTCCACACCCTGGTGCTGGACGGCCCCATCTTCAGCGCCCCCCTGGAGGTAGCCCCCAGGGGCCATGTGCTCCGAAACGGCTACTGGTTCCTCCGCCTCTAAATCCAGGACTTGACCCTCCCACCTCAAGAGGCTATTATAGATGGCCTTTTCAAATTCCATTGCAAAATGAAACAGCGCTTTGGAATAATTAAACGGTTTCTGAAGCTACGAGGAGGGCGAAGGTGAAGACGGCAGTAATTACCAAGGTCTTTTTGTGGCTCTTTCTGCTTCTTCCGTCCCTGGGCTGGGCCTCTGAGGCCGCCGAGGCCTCGGCCTGGTGGTTCTGGCCCCTGGTGCTCTTTGTGCTGTGCTTCGTGCTGGGCATCTTTGCGGTCCTGGCGGGAGTGGGCGGAGGGGTGCTGTATGTGCCCATAGTGAGCGGTTTCCTGCCCTTTCATCTGGACTTCGTAAGGGGCGCAGGGCTCATAGTGGCCCTGGCAGGGGCCCTGGCGGCGGGCCCGGGACTTCTCAGGAAGGGGCTGGCGGACCTCCGGCTGGCCATTCCTGTGGCCCTCATAGCCTCAAGCTGCGCCATAGTGGGGGCCATGGTAGGCCTGGCCCTGCCTACCCATATAGTGCAGACCCTCCTGGGGGCCACCATCCTGGGCATAGTGGTGATAATGCTTAAGGCCAAGAAATCGGAGTTTCCCGATGTGCAGAGGCCCGACCGCCTGGCCCAGGCCCTGAGGATATCGGGGGTTTACTATGAGCCCTCCAGGGGCCAGGAGGTCAACTGGCAGATACACCGCACCCCCCTGGGCCTGGGACTGTTTATCCTCATCGGGGTCATGGCCGGCATGTTCGGCCTGGGGGCCGGCTGGGCCAATGTGCCGGTGCTCAACCTGGTGATGGGCGCTCCCATTAAGATATCGGTGGCCACCAGCAAGTTCCTGCTTTCCATCACCGACACCTCTGCTGCTTGGATATATCTGAACAACGGGGCGGTGCTTCCCCTGATGGTGGTGCCCTCGGTGGTGGGCATAATGCTGGGCTCCTTCGTGGGCGTGAAGGTGCTGGCCGTGACCAAGCCTGCGGTCATAAGGCTGCTGGTCATCGTGGTGCTGACTATAGCCGGGCTCAAGGCCCTGCTGAAGGGCCTGGGCATTGGATGATTTGAAGGAGGTAAAGATGGCTCAGAAGGCCACAGAGGAGCAGGTCCTTTATGCCAATATTCTCAACCGGGGGATGCTCATTGGGCTGGCCGGGCTGGTGCTTACCTTCCTGGTGTATGTAAGCGGGCTGCTGCCCCTGAAGATCCCCCTCTCGGAGGTCCAGCACTACTGGGTAATGCCCGTTCATGAGTACCTGCAGGAAAGCGGCATCCCTGCCGGCTGGGCCTGGCTGGGAAGCCTGGACCACGGCGACATGCTCAACTTCCTGCCCATAGCCCTGCTTTCCGCCCTCACCATACTGTGCTACTTGGCCATAATTCCGGGGCTTCTGCGCAAGAAGGACACCGTCTATGCCGTGCTGGCCCTGGTGGAGGTGGCGGTGCTGGTGCTGGCGGCCTCGGGGCTGCTGAGCGTGGGAGGGCACTGAGATGAAGCTTAAGACGGTTCTGCTGGCTACCGATGGCTCGGACTTCAGCTCCGGGGCCGAAAGGGAGGGCCTGGCCCTGGCTGAAAAGTGCGCCTGTGGGCTGCTGCTCCTTCAGGTGGTGGAGCTCAACCCCGAGGTGATGGCCTTGGCCCCAGGGCTGGACGAGAAGCTCTCCGGCCAGGCCAAGGCCCACCTGGAGGCCCTCAGCAGGCAGGCCCAGGAGGCAGGGCTTCAGTGCCAGAGCCTCATCGTCCATTCAGAAAGCCCCTGGAGAGCCATAGTTCAGGAGGCCCAGCGCCTGGGGGCCGGCCTCATAGTGCTGGGCCGGAGGGGCCGCACGGGCCTGGTGCGCCTCCTGATGGGTGCCACCGCTGCCAGGGTAATAGGCCACTCCAAGGTGGATGTGCTGGTGGTGCCCAGGGCCGCTAAGGTAGGCTTTGACCCCGTGCTGGCAGCCACCGATGGCTCGCCCTACGGGGATGCCGCCGTGGAGCGGGCCCTGCAGCTTGCCCAGGACTTCGGCGGCAGGGCGGTGGCCCTCAGCGTGGCCCTGAGCCAGGAGGAGCTTGCCCAGGCCGAGGAGGCCCTCAAGGGGGCCAGGGCCCGGGGGGCCGAGGGCATAACCCTGGTAAGCAGAAGGCCCTGGGAGGCCATCGTCCAGGAGGCCCAGCGCCTGGGGGCCGGCCTCATCGTACTGGGTAGCCACGGCCGCACGGGGCTTCAGAGGGCCCTCATGGGCTCGGTGGCCGAAAGGGTGGTGGGCTTGGCCCAGGGCGCAGTGCTGGTGGTAAAGCCCTAGGGGGCCTCCCCAGAAGGTCTCAGGTCTTCAGCCCCGGGTGTATAATCTCCCTGTGCTTGTCAGGCCGACGGCCCAGGGGATTTTTCTTGAGCGCCTCAACCGCTTCAGCGTGAGCTGTCTCGTTCAGGGCCAAAAGACCCTGGCCTACCTGCCCAACCCGGGAAGACTCTGGGAGCTCCTGCTTCCTGGCCGAAGGCTCCTTCTGGGCCCTGGGCAAAGGCTTCCCTTCACCGTGCTGGCCGCCAGGAGGGGTCCCTACACCGTGGCCCTTCACACGGGGCTGTCAAACCGGGTGTTTGAGGCCCTCCTTGGCAAAGGGGCCCTGCCGGGCCTTCAGGGCTGGAGGGTGCTCAGGAGGGAGTTTCCCCTCGGGGGGCACAGGATTGACTTCCTGCTTCAGGGCCCCGGGGACAGGAGGCTCCTCCTGGAGGTAAAGTCCTGCACCCTGTTCCACCGCGCCCTGGCCATGTTCCCCGATGCCGTCACGCTGAGGGGAAGGAGGCACCTCCTGGCCCTGGCCTCCCGTGAATACCACAGGGCCGGGGTGGTCTTCCTGGTGCAGTCGGGGGCTGCACGGTGGTTCCTGCCGGACTTTCACACCGACCTGGGCTTCTCAAGCACCCTCTATGCCCTCAGGAAAAGGCTCCTCATCAAGGCCTATGCCCTTTGCTGGAGCCCGCAGCTGAGGCTCAGGGGCCTCAAGGAGATTGCCCTCCCCTGGGACATCTTTGAGGCAGAGTGCCGGGACGACCAGGGGGCCCTCCTGGCCCTGTTCAGGCAGGAAGGGGGCTTTCTCCTCCAGGTGCTTTCAGCCCCTCCCGAGGGGATGCAGGCCCTGCATGGCCGCCTCAGGCGCCGGGGGCATCTTCTGGCCTTCATGCCCATAAGGGCGGCCAAGCCCCTTAAAGGGAGGCTCCTGAGGGCCCTGGAGAGAGTCTTTGGGACCAGGGCCCAAGCAGATGCCTTCCCCTTAGGAGAAAACCCCCTTGGGAGGCCAGAGTTTATAAGGCTGCTCCTGGAGTTCAGGATGGGAAGGCTAGGCAGAAGACTCAGCGCCGATTCTCGGCCTCCCTGAGAACCTGCCCATAGAATGCCTTAGGCCCACTTGGCCCCCGGCTAAAAAAAGGGGTTGAAAAGCCGCAGGGAGTATGTTATTTTATCGGCAATAGGCAACCTATTGCCGAAAGGAGGCTTAGGGCGATGAAGATGGTGGTGGCGGTGCTGAGGCACACGGAGCTTCAGAGGGTTCAGGAGGCCCTGTTGGCCCTGGGTATTCAGGGCATGACCGTCTCGGAGGTCAAGGGGTTTGGCCGTCAGGGGGGCTACACCGAGCTTTACAGGGCGGCGGAGTATGCGGTGCGCTTCCTGCCCAAGGTGAAGGTGGAGGTGGCCGTGCCGGACGGAAGGCTCCAGGAGGTGCTGCAGGCCATCCAGGGCTCTGCCAGAACGGGACAGGTGGGTGATGGAAAGATATTCGTTTATGACCTCCTGCAGGTCATAAGGATAAGGACTGCAGAAAAGGGGGAGGAGGCGCTATGAGGTCTGCAACTGTCCTGGCAAGTGTTCTTCTGCTGGCCTCCAGGGCCTGGGCCTCCGAGGACCTCAGTGCCGGCGATACTGCCTGGATGCTGGCCTCTACGGCCCTGGTGATGCTCATGGGCCCGGGGCTGGCCCTGTTTTACGGCGGCATGGTGAGGCGCAAGAATGTCCTGGCCACCCTCATGCACACCTTTGTCATCCTGTGCGTGGTGAGCGTGGTGTGGGTGCTGTGGGGCTACACCCTGGCCTTTGGCCCGGACAGGTGGGGGCTCATAGGCTCTCTTCGGTGGCTGGGCCTGAAGGGGGTGGGCCAGGGACCTTCTGGGTATGCCCCCACGGTACCTCATCTGGTATTCATGGCCTTCCAGGGCATGTTTGCCGTCATCACCCCTGCCCTCGTCACCGGGGCCTTTGCCGAGAGGATGAGGTTCTCGGCGGTGGTGCTCTTTGCAGCCCTCTGGGCCACGGTAGTGTACAGCCCTGTGGCCCATTGGCTCTGGGGCGGCGGCTGGCTGAGCAACCTGGGGGCCCTGGACTTTGCCGGGGGCACCGTAGTGCACATAAACTCTGCCGTGGCTGCCCTGATGGCCGCCCTGGTGGTAGGCAGGCGCCGGGGCTTCCCCAAGGAGCCCATGCCGCCGCACAACCTGCCCATGACGGTGCTGGGGGCGGGGCTCTTGTGGTTCGGCTGGTTCGGCTTCAACGCAGGGAGTGCCCTTGCCTCGGGCGGGCTGGCCACCCTGGCCTTTGTCAACACCAACACTGCCGCTGCCTCGGCCGCCCTGGGTTGGGCCCTGGCCGAGAGGCTGCAGAGGGGCAAGCCCACCGCCCTGGGGCTGGTCAGCGGCGCGGTGGCAGGGCTGGTGGCCATCACCCCGGCAGCGGGGTTCGTAAGCCCCTTGGCCTCGGTGCCCATTGGGGCGGTGGCAGGGCTGCTGTGCTACCTGGCGGTGGGTCTCAAGCACAGGCTGGGCTACGACGACTCCCTGGATGTGCTGGGCATCCACGGGGTGGGGGGTCTCTGGGGGGCTCTGGCCACGGGGCTGTTTGCCCGCCTGACCCTGAATCCTGCGGGCGCAGACGGCCTGCTCATGGGAAATCCCTCACTGCTTCTCAGGCAGGCCCTGGCCAGCGGGGCGGTTGTCCTCTATAGCGCCCTGGCCACCTGGGCGGTGCTAAAGGCGGTGGGCCTGGTGGTGGGCCTGAGGGTCTCGGAGGAGCACGAGGTGGTGGGCCTGGACCTCAGCCAGCATGGTGAATCGGGCTACCATTTCTGATACACTTGGACGGTCATGGCCAGGGTGCTGATAGTTAAAAACATCCCCTCGGAGGGGCCGGGCACCATAGGGGAGTTCCTTGCGCAGCAGGGCCTGCGGCAGGAGGTGCTGGAGTTTTCCCAGGGGCAGCGCCCTTCCTTGCCCCTGGCCCGGTACAGCCACCTGGTGCTTATGGGCGGCCCCATGGCCGTTTACGAGATGCACAGGCACCTCTTCCTGCAGGCGGAGCTGGAGCTCCTCAGGGAGTTCCTTCGCTCGGGCCGGGCGGTGCTGGGGGTATGCCTGGGGGCCCAGCTCATGGCCCATGCCCTGGGCGCGAGGGTCTATGCAGGGCCCCAGAAGGAGATAGGCTGGTACAGGGTGCATCTTACCCCCCAGGGGCTTGAGGACCCCGTGCTGGGCAGCTTGGCCGAGGACGGCCAGGCGGTGGTGTTTCAGTGGCATGGGGATACCTTTGAGCTTCCCAGGGGGGCGGTGCTCCTGGCCTCCTCGGAGCTCTATGCCCACCAGGCCTTCCGATGGGGCCGGAGGGCCTATGCCCTTCAGTTCCACATAGAGGTCACCCCGGGGATGCTCCGGGACTGGTTCAGCCAGGAGGAGGGGTTTGACCTTGAGGCCATACTCCAGGAGACCCACAGGCTTTATCCCGCCTACCGCCAGAGGGCCTGGAGGTTCTACCAGCAGTTCTTCCTTTCCTGAAGCTCCCTGAGGGCCTCCTCCGCAGCCTGCCTGACTGCCGGGTGGGGGTCCGAGAGCCTCCCCCGGATGTAGGCCCGGGCCTCCTCTCCCCCCAGGAGGCTCAGGAGGTACAGCGCGTCGGCCCTTATGGTGGGGTTTCCGCTCCTGAGGGCCCGGGCGATGCCGGGCACTTCCCTGAGCATCTCCTCCCTGTGGGCTGAAAGCAGCTCCTCGGCCAGGGCCACGGCGCCGATTCTCACCCTGGGCCGCTCATCGGCAATGAGGCTCCCCAGGAGGTAGAAGGCCCGCTCCTTCCTCAGCAGGGCTATGATGTTTTCCAGGAAGCCGGCCTCCATGTAGGAGGCCACCATCTGGGCGAACTCATCGGGCATGAGACAATGATACACGGAAAACCTGCGAATTTTAAAGGCTGTGTATAATATTCCCGTGGGGCTCTGCAGGGAGATAAGGCGGGACTTCAGGGCGGTGTTTGACAAGGACCCCGCTGCCCGCACCGCCTGGGAGGTGCTTCTTGCCTACCCGGGGTTTCATGCGGTGCTGCTTTACCGCCTTGCCCACAGGCTGTGGCGCTGGGGCCTGAGGTTTCCGGCCCGCTTCCTGAGCCATCTGGCCAGGTGGCTCACGGGCATAGAGATTCACCCTGCGGCCAGGATAGGGGCGGGCTTCTTCATAGACCACGGCCTGGGGGTGGTCATTGGCGAGACCGCGGAGATTGGCGAGGACTGCCTGCTTTACCAGGGCGTCACCCTGGGGGGCACGGGAAAGGAGCGGGGCAAGCGCCATCCCACCCTGGGAAGGGGCGTGGTGGTGGGGGCCGGAGCCAAGGTCCTGGGGCCGATAAAAGTGGGTGATTATGCTAAGATAGGGGCCAATTCCGTGGTGCTGAAGCCCGTGCCGGCCCATTCCATAGTGGTGGGGGTGCCGGGCAGGGTGATAAAGAGGCGCATCCTGAGGGTGGAGCAGGCAGGCCCTGTGGAGGTCCTAGACCATGTGCACCTGCCCGACCCCCTGGAGGAGCGCCTGAGGGAGCTGGAACGAAGGCTGGAGCGCCTGGAGCAGGCCCAGCCGCAGAAGAGGACCCCAAGGACCATGAAGCTTTACAATACCATGACCAGGCGAAAGGAGGAGTTCGTCCCCCTCAGGGATGCCCAGGTGGGCATGTATGTCTGCGGCGTCACCGTCTATGACCTCTGCCACATCGGCCATGCCCGGAGCGCCGTGGTGTTTGACACCCTGAGGCGCTACCTCCTGTTCAGGGGCTACAAGGTGAAGTTCGTGAGAAACTTCACCGATATAGACGACAAGATCATCCAGCGGGCCCAGCAGGAAGGCATCCCCTGGCAGGAGGTGGCCGAAAAGTACACCCGGGCCTTCTACGAGGACATGGGGGCCCTGGGAGTAGAGCCGGCCGATGTGGAGCCCAGGGCCACCGAGCACATACCCGAGATGATAGAGATGATCAAGGGCCTCATCGAGCGGGGCCACGCCTATGTGCTGCAGGGCGATGTGTACTTCTCCGTGCAGAGCTACCCAGAGTACGGGAAGCTTTCGGGCCGGAAACTCCAGGACATGATGGCGGGTGCCCGGGTGGAGGTGAACGAGCGCAAGCGCCATCCCATGGACTTTGCCCTGTGGAAGGCCTCAAAGCCAGGAGAGCCCGCCTGGCAGAGCCCCTGGGGCCCGGGCAGGCCGGGCTGGCACATAGAGTGCTCGGCCATGAGCCTCAAGCACATAGGCCCCACGCTGGACATCCATGCCGGCGGGGTCGACCTCATATTTCCTCACCACGAGAACGAGCTGGCCCAGTCGGAGGCCTACACGGCCCAGAAGCCCTTCGTGCGCTACTGGCTGCACAACGGCTTCATCACCGTGGACAGGGAAAAGATGTCCAAGAGCCTGGGCAACTTCTTCACCATAAGGGAGATACTTCAGCGGTTTGACCCCGAGGTGGTGAGGCTGTTTCTGCTTCAGACCCACTACCGCAGCCCCATAGAGTTTTCTGACGAGCCCCTCCGGGAGGCCGAGCACAGCCTGGAGCGCTTCTACGAGACCATGGAGAGGGTGGAGGAGTTCCTGGCCCAGCCGGGACAGCACAAGAGGTGCCCCCAGGGCCTCAGGGAGGCCACGGAGGCCTTTCGAAACAGGTTCCTGGAGGCCATGGACGACGACCTAAACACCGCCCTGGCCATCGGCCATGCCTTTGAGCTCTTGAGGGAGATTAACCGGTTCCTTGACCAGAAGCCCTCGGGGGCAGAGGCCAGGGAGGTCCTCCAGGAGGCCCGGGAGGGGCTCCTCCAGGCCGGCAAGGTGCTGGGCCTGTGGCAGAGGCCTGCCCGGGCGTGGGTGGAGGCCCTCCTTAAGGTCAAGGCCCTGCCCCTCAGTCCCCAGCAGATAGAGGCCAAGGTCCAGGAGCGGGCCCATGCCAGGGCCCGAAAGGACTGGCCCAGGGCCGATGCCATTAGGGAGGAGCTCCTCAGGCAGGGCATCCTCCTGGAGGACAGGCCCAGGGGCACGGTGTGGCGGGTGCGCCTCTGAGGCCCGGGCTCCTTTACGGCATAAACCCGGCCCTTGAGGCCCTCAGGGCAGGGCTGGCCCGAAGGCTCTATATCTCTCTGAGGAGAAGGGAAAAAGTGCAGGAGCTCCTCCGCCTGGCCCAGGGGGTGGAGGTCCGCTGGGTGCCCCAGGAGTTTTTCCGGGGCTTCCCCAAGGGACATCAGTCGGTGGCCGTGCAGCTCAAGAGGGAGCCCCTGGTGGGCCTGAAGGAGCTGCTGGAGCTTCCGGGGCCGGAGCCGGCCCTGTTCGTGGTCCTTGACCGGGTGAGCGACCCCCGCAACCTGGGCGCCATCATACGCACCGCCTACCTCAGTGGGGCCCACGCAGTGGTACTCCAAAGGCACAGGGCAGCAGCCCTGAGCCCAGAGGCCTACAAGGCCTCCGCGGGGGCGGCCCTGCTTATGCCCATCTGCGTGCTGCCCAATGTAAAGACCGCCCTGGATGCCATGCTCCAGGAGGGCATAACCATATTCGGGGCCGAGGCCCAGGGGGGTCTTTATCCCTGGGAGGCAGACCTCACCCAGCCCCTGGCCCTCCTGATGGGCTCAGAGGGGGAGGGCCTCAGAGAGGTGCTCAAGAGGCGCTGCCAGGCCCTCCTGAGCCTGCCCATGAAGGGCCCTGCCGTAGGCTCGCTGAATGTCTCCGTGGCCGCGGGAATGCTTCTTTATGAGATTTTAAGACAAAGGCGAAGGAAAATAGAAAAAGGGGCCCATAATCAAAAATAATCTTGAAATTTTCCTATTGACGGTGCTATATTATAAAACTTAAATTGTTAGGTTGACAGGGGTCAGTGTGCGCAGGTAGCCACCGTAGCTCAGCGGTAGAGCAGCTGATTTGTAATCAGCGGGTCGGGGGTTCAAATCCCTTCGGTGGCTCCACATGGGCTGGAGAGGTTCCCGAGTGGCTAAAGGGGACGGGCTGTAAACCCGTTGGCGTTCGCCTACGGAGGTTCGAATCCTCCCCTCTCCACCAGTTGGGCTGGAAGCGGGAATAGCTCAGTGGTAGAGCGTCAGCCTTCCAAGCTGAGGGTCGCGGGTTCGAATCCCGTTTCCCGCTCCAGGAGGTAGAGGGCTGAATGAGGCATTCAGAAGCCCATGTAGCTCAGTCGGTAGAGCACATCCTTGGTAAGGATGAGGTCACCGGTTCGAATCCGGTCATGGGCTCCATGAGGGCAAGTAGCAATTGTCATAAACTCCTAAGGAGGGCATGATGGCCAAGGCGAAGTTTGAGAGGGTAAAGCCTCATGTAAACATAGGCACTATAGGTCATGTAGACCACGGGAAGACCACCCTTACGGCGGCCATAACGAAGGTGATGCAGCTCAAGGGGCTGGCGGAGTTTCGCAGCTTTGACAGCATAGACAACGCCCCTGAGGAGCGGGCCAGGGGCATCACCATAGCCACGGCCCATGTGGAGTACGAGACGGATGCTCGGCACTATGCCCATGTGGACTGCCCTGGGCATGCCGACTACATAAAGAACATGATAACGGGGGCGGCCCAGATGGACGGGGCCATTTTGGTGGTTTCGGCTGCCGACGGGCCCATGCCCCAGACGAGGGAGCACATACTGCTGGCCCGTCAGGTGGGGGTGCCCCACATAGTGGTGTTTCTGAACAAGGTGGACATGGTGGACGACCCGGAGCTTCTGGACCTGGTGGAGCTGGAGGTGCGGGAGCTGCTGAGCAAGTATGGTTTTCCTGGGGAGAAGATTCCGGTAGTGAAGGGCAGCGCCCTTAAGGCCCTGGAGTCCTCCAGCACCGACCCCGACGCCCCTGAGTATCAGTGCATACTGGAGCTGATGAAGGCGGTGGACGAGTACATTCCCACGCCTGAGCGTCCCGTGGACAAGCCTTTTCTGATGCCCATAGAGGATGTCTTCAGCATCTCTGGCCGTGGCACGGTGGTGACGGGCAGGGTAGAGCGTGGGGTGCTGAAGGTGGGCGAGGAGGTAGAGATAGTGGGCTTTGGGGAGACGCGCAAGACGGTGGCCACGGGGATAGAGATGTTTCGGAAGCTTTTGGACGAGGGCCGAGCAGGGGACAACATAGGGGTGCTCCTGAGGGGCATAGCCAAGGACGAGGTGGAAAGGGGGCAGGTGCTGGCCAAGCCTGGCAGCATCACCCCTCACACGAAGTTCAAGGCGGAGGTGTATGTGCTGACGAAGGAGGAAGGGGGTCGGCACACGCCGTTCTTCAACGGGTATCGGCCGCAGTTTTACTTTAGGACGACGGATGTGACGGGCGTGGTGAAGCTTCCCGAGGGCGTGGAGATGGTGATGCCCGGGGACAATGTGAACTTCACCGTGGAGCTCATAGCGCCTGTGGCCATGGAGGAGGGCCTGAGGTTTGCCATCCGCGAGGGCGGCAAGACCGTGGGCGCAGGCGTGGTGACGGAGATACTGGAATGAGATACATATTGCTCCTTCAGTGCACGGAGTGCAGGGGCAGGAATTACTCCAGCACCAAGAACAAGAAGAACACCCCAGAGAAGCTCCAGCTTAGCAAGTACTGCCCCCACTGCAGGAGGCATACCATGCACAAGGAGACCAAGGCATAAACTGCTACCTTGACAGGCCAGTAGCTCTAACTGGTAGAGCATCGGACTCCAAATCCGAGGGTTGGGGGTTCGAATCCCTCCTGGCCTGCCACTGCCTTTATAAGGAGAGGAGATGCTACAGAGGATAAAGCAGTTTTTCCGAGAGGTGAGGATAGAGCTGAAGAAGGTGGTCTACCCCGACAGGGAGGAGCTGATAGGCTCCACCTGGGTGGTGATCATCTCGGTGCTCCTGGTGGCCCTGTTTCTGGGGGTGGTGGACTGGAGCCTTTCGGAGCTGGTCAAAAGGCTGCTGAGGTGGATGTAGTGGCAAAGCAATGGTATGTGGTGCACACCTACTCCGGGTTCGAGGAGCAGGTGAAGAAGTCTCTTGAGAAGAAGGCCCAGAGCCTGGGGCTTCAGGACAAGATCGGCCGCATCCTGGTGCCCACGGAAAAGGTCATCCAGATGCGCAGGGGCAAGAAGCGGGAGACGGAGAGGCGCTTCTACCCGGGCTACATCCTGGTGGAAATGGAGCTGGACGACGAGACCTGGCATGTGGTAAAGAGCATTCCCCGGGTGACCAGCTTCGTGGGAGGCACCAAGCCAGTGGTGGTGCCCCAGGAGGAGGTGGACACGATACTGCAGCATCTGGAGGGCGGCGTGGCCCCCCAGGTGAGGATGCAGTTTGAGCACGGCGATGTGGTGCGCATCATAGACGGGCCGTTTACCAACTTCACAGGTTATGTGGAGGAGGTGGACATGGACCACGGCCGCCTGAGGGTGATGGTGAGCATCTTCGGGCGGCAGACCCCTGTGGAGCTGAGTTTCTTCCAGGTGGAAAAGACCTGAAAGGGAGGTTTCCTCATCCATGGCTAAGGAAGTAGTGGCACAGGTGAAGCTGCAGATACCGGCGGGGAAGGCCAATCCCGCCCCGCCCGTGGGCCCGGCCCTGGGGCCTCACGGCATAAACATCATGGAGTTCTGCAAGGCCTTCAACGCCCAGACTCAGCACATGGGCGACACCATCATACCCGTGGTGCTGACGGTATACAAGGACCGCACCTTCAGCTTCATTACCAAGACGCCCCCGGCCTCGGAGCTCATAAAGAAGGCCGCGGGGATACTGAAGGGCTCGGGCACCACGGGCAAGGAGACGGTGGGCAGGATAACGGAAGAGCAGCTGCGCTCCATTGCCGAGACCAAGATGCCGGACCTCAACACCAAGAGCCTGGAGGCCGCCATGCGCATCGTCCGGGGCACGGCCAGGAGCATGGGCGTGGAGATCGTAAAGGAGTAGGAAGATGGGAAAGAAGATGCTGGAAGCCCTGAAGGAGGTTGACGCCGAGAGGGAATACTCCCTGAGGGAGGCAGTGGCACTCCTGAAGAAGCTGGCCTATGCCCGTTTTGACGAGACGGTGGAGCTGGCGGTGCGCCTGGGGGTGGACCCCAGGAAGTCCGACCAGATGGTCCGGGGCGCCGTGAGTCTTCCGCACGGCACGGGCAAGAAGGTGCGGGTGCTGGTGTTCGCCAAGGGGGAGAAGGAGAAGGAGGCCCAGGAGGCCGGGGCCGACTATGTGGGCGCCGAGGACCTGGTGGAGAAGATCCAGAAGGGCTGGCTGGAGTTTGACAAGGCCGTGGCCACCCCCGATGTGATGTCCCTGGTGGGCAGGCTGGGCCGAATACTGGGCCCCAGGGGGCTGATGCCCAATCCCAAAACGGGCACGGTGACCTTCGATGTGGCCAGGGCCGTCAGGGAGATAAAGGCCGGCAAGGTGGAGTTCAAGGTAGACAAAGGGGGTAATGTGCACATCCCCGTAGGCAAGGTCTCCTTCCCTGAGGAGGCCCTGGTGGAGAACATCCAGGAGGCCCTGAAAGCGGTGCTGAGGGCCAAGCCCGCAGCGGCCAAGGGCAAGTACATAAGACGGGTGAGCCTTTCCAGCACCATGGGCCCTGGGATAAAGGTGGATGTATCGGAGTTTGCCAAGCTGTAGTACCGGGCCTTGCCCGGCAGGAATAAAAAGGTCAGAGACAGTAGGCGAGGAGGTCCTCTTAATAGCCCCCTCACAGAGGGGGCTGCCTACCGAGGCGCCTTTTCCGTCTCTGGGAAAGGAGGGATAAGCTGAACAGAAAGGAGAAAGAGCAGAGGGTTCAGGAGCTCAGGGAGAGCTTCCAGAGGGCCAAGGCGGCGGTGCTGGCCGAGTACCAAGGCCTCACCGTGGCGGAGATAACCGAGCTGCGGGCCTCGCTGAAGGAGCGGGGCGGGCAGTTCAAGGTGGTGAAGAACACCTTGGCCAGGATAGCCGCCGAGGGCACCGCCCTGGAGGGCGCCAGGGAGTACTTCCGGGGCCCGGTGGGAGTGGCCCTGGGCTATGATGACCCTGTGCAGGTCGTCAAGGCAGTGGTGCAGTTTGCTGAGGACAGCGAAAAGCTCCGTCCCACCGCGGCGGTGCTGGAGGGCAGGCTGGTGCCCGTGGAGGAGCTCAAGCGCATTGCCCAGCTTCCCCCCAGGGAGGTGCTCCTGGGCATGCTGGCCGCTGCCATGGCTGCCCCCACGGTCAAGCTGGCCCAGGCACTTCAGGCCACGGTGGGACAGATGGCCTGGGCCCTGGAGGCCCTGAGGCAGAAGAGACAGCAAGAAACTTAGTTAAGGAGGTTTCCGGAACATGGCGATCACCAAGGAGCAGGTGTTTGAGTTCATTGACAAGATGACCATTCTGGAGATGGCGGAGTTCATAAAGGAGTTTGAGGAGCGCTACGGCGTCAAGGCCTCAGCGCCCGTGGCGGTGGCCGCCGCTGCTGCCCCTGGGGCCGCCCCTGCCGAGGCTGCCGCAGAGGAAAAGACCTCCTTTGATGTGGTGCTTGCAGCGGCCGGGGACAAGAAGATCCAGGTCATCAAGGTGGTAAGGGAGCTTACCGGGCTGGGCCTCAAGGAGGCCAAGGAGCTGGTGGACGGGGCTCCCAAGACGGTAAAGAGCGGTGTGAGCAAGGAAGAGGCCGAGCAGATGAAGGCCAAGCTGGAGGAGCAGGGAGCTACCGTAGAGATCAAGTAGTTTGGGCATGCGTGGGGGGCGGGCCCCTTAGGGGCCCGCCCCCCCAGAGAAAAACGCTAAGACAGCTAAAGGAGAGGCATGGCTAAGGTTTTAAGGGAAAGGGTGAATTTCGGTAAGGTGACATCGGTCATAGGTGTGCCCTACCTCTTGGAGACCCAGAAGAAGTCCTACACAGAGTTCCTGCAGAAGGATGTGCCCCCCGAGAAGCGCAGGGATGTGGGGCTTCAGGCGGCCCTGAAAAGCGTGTTCCCCATCATGGATTACAACGAGACGGCCTCCGTAGAGTTCCTGAGCTACTGGATAGGGGAGCCCAAGTTCAGCCCCAGGGACTGCATGCTCAAGGGCCTCACCTACGCCGCTGCGCTGAAGATAAGGGTGAGGCTGAACCTCTGGGAGGAAGGCCCCAACGGCAAGCGCCTCAAGGACGCCAGGGAGGAGGAGGTCTACATAGGGGAGATACCCCTCATGACCCCCACGGGCACCTTCATCATCAACGGCACCGAGAGGGTGGTGGTGAGTCAGCTCCACCGTTCCCCGGGGGTGTTCTTCAGCCACGACAAGGGCAAGAGCCATGCCTCCGGCAGGCTCATATACTCGGCCAGGGTTATACCGGCCAGGGGCTCGTGGCTGGACTTCGAGTTTGACACCAAGGACATCCTGTATGTGCGCATAGACCGGAGGAAGAAGCTTCCCGCCACCATCGTACTTAAGGCCCTGGGGTACTCCAACGAGGAGTTGCTGAGGACCTTCTACCCCGTGGAGACCATCCGCATCCGCGACGGGGCCTTCTACAGGGAGGTCACCGATGTGCTGGCCGGCTCCAGGGCGCCGGACAACCTCCTGAATCCCAAAAACGGCGAGCTCATCGTCAAGCAGGGGGCCAAGATAACCAAGCTGAGCCTGAAGAAGCTTCAGGCAGCGGGGATAAAGGAGATACCCCTTCCCCGCAAGGAGCTGGTGGGCCGCATCACCCTCAAGGACATCGTGGACCCCGAAACGGGCGAGGTGGTGGTGGAAAGCAACGAGGCCATCACCGAGGAGGCCCTCCAGAGACTCCTCAAGATGGGCATAAAGGAGCTGGAGCTTCTCTACATAGACAATATCCACTACCTGCCCTCCCTCAGGGACACCCTGCTTACCGATAAGGTCTCCAGCCGGGAGGACGCCCTGCTGGAGATTTACCGCAAGCTCAAGCCCGGGGAGCCTCCCACCCTGAAGGATGCCCAGGAGCTGTTCAACGGCCTGTTCTTTGACCCCAAGCGCTACGACCTCCTGCCCGTGGGCAGGATGAAGATAAACAAGCGCCTGGGCCTGGACATCCCCCTTCAGACCAAGGTCCTTACCGACAAGGACATTGTGGAGATAGTGCGCTACCTCCTTCAGCTCAGGGCCGGCAAGGGCGAGGTGGACGACATAGACCATCTGGGCAACCGCCGGGTGAGGGCCGTGGGCGAGCTGATAGAGAACCAGTTCAGAATCGGCCTGGTCAGAATGGAGAAGGCCGTAAGGGAGAAGATGACCCTGGCGAACCTGGAGGATGTCACCCCCAGGGACCTCATAAACCCCAAGCCGGTGATGGCTGCGGTGAAGGAATTCTTCGGCTCCAGTCAGCTCAGCCAGTTCATGGACCAGACCAATCCCCTCTCCGAGGTCACCCACAAGCGCCGCCTCTCGGCCTTGGGCCCAGGAGGGCTTACCAGGGAAAGGGCCGGCTTTGAGGTCAGAGATGTGCATCCCACCCACTACGGCCGGATCTGCCCAGTGGAAAGCCCCGAGGGGGCCAACATCGGGCTTATCACCTCCCTGGCCACCTATGCCAGGGTCAACGAGTACGGCTTCATAGAGGCCCCCTTCAGGAAGGTGGTGGACGGCAGGGTCACCGACGAGGTGCACTACCTCTCGGCCATAGACAGTGAGAGATACGTGATAGCCGAGGCCACCGCCCCCGTGGATAAGCGGGGCAGGCTCATGGGCGACAGCGTCTCTGCCCGCATAGGGGGGGACTTCAGGATGGTCTCTCCCAAGGAGGTCCAGTACATGGATGTCTCCCCCAAGCAGATAGTGGGGGTCTCGGCCAGCCTGATACCCTTCCTGGAAAACGACGACGCCAACCGGGCCCTCATGGGCTCCAACATGCAGAGGCAGGCCGTGCCCCTGCTGGAGCCGGAGGCCCCCGTGGTGGGCACCGGCATGGAGGCAGTAGTGGCCCGGGACTCCGGCGCCGCGGTGGTGGCCAGGAGGGCAGGGGTGGTGGAGTCGGCCACGGCCACCAGGGTGGTGGTCAAGACCGACGACGGCGGAGTGGACATATACAATCTGGTGAAGTTTCAGCGCTCCAACCAGGCCACCATAATCAACCAGCGGCCCCTGGTAAAGACCGGCGAGAGGGTGGAGGCAGGCGATGTGCTGGCCGATGGCTCAAGCACCGACAAGGGCGAGCTTTCCCTGGGCAAGAATGTGCTGGTGGCCTTCATGCCCTGGGGGGGATACAACTTCGAGGATGCCATACTCATAAGCGAGCGCCTGGCCAAGGAGGATGTCTATACCTCCATCCACATAGAGGAGTTCCAGGTGGAGGCCAGGGAGACCAAGCTGGGCCCCGAGGAGATAACCCGCGACATCCCCAATGTGAGCGAGGAGGCCCTGAGAAACCTGGACGAAAGCGGCATCATCAGGATAGGGGCCGAGGTCAAGCCCGGCGACATCCTGGTGGGCAAGGTCACCCCCAAGGGAGAGACCCAGCTTACCGCCGAGGAGAAGCTCCTCAGGGCCATCTTCGGTGAGAAGGCCGAGGAGGTCAAGGAGAGTTGCCTGTATGTGCCCCCGGGCATAGAGGGCACCGTGATTGATGTGATGATTCTCTCCCGCCGGGGCACCGAGAAGGACCAGAGGGCTAAGAGCATAGAGGAGGAGGACATAAGGAGGCTTCAGCGCGACCTGGCCGATGAGCTCAGGGTGGCCAAGGAGGAGACAGCCAGGAGGCTCAGGCAGCTCCTGCTGGGGCAGAAGACGGCCGAGGACCTCAAGGAGCCCCGCTCCAGGGAGGTCATATGCCCCAAGGGCAGAAAGCTCACGGACAAGCACCTTCAGCGTATCAAGGACGAGCACCTGCACAAGGTAAAGGTCCAGGACCCCCAGGTGATGGAGAAGCTCAAGGCCATCCACGCCGAGGCCCAGCAGTTCATGAAGGGCCTTCAGAGGCTCTATGACGAGCGCATCGACAGGGTGAGGCGGGGTGATGAGCTTCCTCCCGGGGTCAACAAGGTGGTGAAGGTCTATGTGGCCATGAAGCGGAAGCTGCAGGTGGGCGACAAGATGGCCGGCCGGCACGGCAACAAGGGCGTGGTGGCCATGGTGCTGCCCGTGGAGGACATGCCCTATCTGGAGGACGGCACCCCTGTGGACATAGTGCTGAACCCTCTGGGGGTGCCCTCCAGGATGAATGTGGGCCAGATACTGGAGGCCAACCTGGGCTGGGCTGCCAAGGCCTTGGGCATCCATGTGGCCACCCCCGTGTTTGAGGGGGCCAAGGAGGCGGAGGTCAGGCAGTTGCTCAGGCGGGCCAAGCTGCCGGAGTCGGGCCAGGCCGTCCTTTACGACGGCCGCACGGGGGAGCCCTTTGAGCGCCCCGTGACGGTGGGCTACATGTACATGATGAAGCTTCACCACCTGGTGGACGACAAGATGCACGCCCGCTCCATCGGGCCCTACTCCCTGGTGACGCAGCAGCCCCTGGGGGGCAAGGCCCAGTTCGGAGGCCAGAGGCTGGGAGAGATGGAGGTATGGGCCCTGGAGGCCTACGGGGCAGCCAATACCCTGCAGGAGTTCCTCACCGTAAAGAGCGACGATGTCTCCGGCAGGACCCGGATGTATGAGGCCATAGTCAAGGGGGATGCGACTCTGGAGCCGGGAGTTCCAGAGTCCTTCCATGTGCTTGTAAAGGAGCTTCAGGCCCTGGGCCTGGATGTGGAGCTCCTGGAGAAAAAACACAAGGGGGAGTAAGACTTGACGGAGGAGATTTACACGCTTTTTCAAAAGCCGAAGAACCCGACGGACTTTGATGCCATCCGCATAAAGATTGCCTCGCCGGAGAAGATAAGGGAGTGGTCCCACGGCGAGGTCAAGAAGCCCGAGACCATCAACTACCGCACCTTCAAGCCCGAAAGGGACGGCCTGTTCTGCACCAGGATATTCGGCCCGGTGAAGGACTGGGAGTGCCTCTGCGGCAAGTACAAGCGGATGAAGCATAGGGGTGTGGTGTGCGACAAGTGCGGCACCGAGGTCATCCAGGCCAAGGTGCGCCGCGAAAGGATGGGCCACATTGAGCTGGCCGCCCCGGTGGCCCACATATGGTTCCTCAAGGGGGTGCCTTCCAGGATAGGTACCCTCCTGGATATGACCATGCGCCAGCTGGAGCGCGTCCTCTACTTTGAAAGCTATGTGGTCATAGACCCCGGCGACACCCCCCTGAAGGAGAAGGAGATACTCTCGGAGGAGGACTACAAGAAGGCCCTCAGCGACTACGGGGGGAGGTTCAAGGCCGGCATAGGGGCCGAGGCCATAAAGGAGCTTCTGAAGAAGATAGACCTGGACGCCCTGGCCAAGAGCCTGAGGGCCCAGGTGAAGGAGGCCCAGAGCCTGGGAGTAAAGCGCAAGCTCACCAAGAGGCTCAGGCTCCTGGAGGCCTTCCGCCATTCGGGCAACCGTCCGGAGTGGATGATACTGGATGTGATACCGGTGCTTCCTCCAGACCTCAGGCCCCTGGTGCCCCTGGAGGGCGGCAGGTTTGCCACCAGCGACCTGAACGACCTGTACAGGAGGGTCATAAACCGCAACAACAGGCTCAAGAGGCTCATGGAGCTCAAGGCCCCCAGCGTCATCATCCGCAACGAGAAGCGGATGCTGCAGGAGTCGGTGGACGCCCTGTTTGACAACGGCCGGCGCTCCAGGGTGCTGAAGACCGCCACCAAGAGGCCCCTGAAGAGCCTCTCGGACATGATAAAGGGCAAGCAGGGACGGTTCAGGCAGAACCTCCTGGGGAAGAGGGTGGACTACTCCGGCCGCTCCGTCATAGTGGTGGGCCCGGAGCTCAAGCTCCACCAGTGCGGGCTTCCTAAGAGAATGGCCCTGGAGCTGTTCAAGCCCTTCATATTCCACAAGCTGGAGGAAAAGGGCTACGCCACCACCATTAAGCAGGCCAAGAAGCTGGTGGAGATGGAGAGGCCCGAGGTGTGGGACGCCCTGGAGGAGGTCATAGCGGAGCATCCGGTGCTCCTGAACCGGGCCCCCACGCTTCACAGGCTGGGCATCCAGGCCTTCGACCCCGTGCTGGTGGAGGGCAAGGCCATCAAGCTTCACCCCTTGGTGTGCACTGCCTTCAACGCCGACTTTGACGGCGACCAGATGGCCGTGCATGTGCCCCTGTCCATAGAGGCCCAGATAGAGGCCCGGGTGCTCATGATGAGCGTTCACAACCTCCTTTCCCCTGCCAACGGCAAGCCCATTGTCACCCCTACCCAGGACATGGTGCTGGGCATCTACTACCTCACCAAGCAGAAGCGCAACGCCAAGGGGCAGTACGAGGAAGTAAGGGGCGAGCGAGGCAGGCTGATAGGCTACAGGGGCATCTACAGCGACCCCGAGGATGTCCGGGCCGCCTATGATGCCGGCATAGTGGAGCCCCATGCCAGGATAAAGGTGCGCATCGGGGGCAAGATGGTGCAGACCACCTGCGGCAGGGTGCTGTTTAGCGAGATAGTGCCCCAGGAAGTGCCCTTTGAGATGTACAACCGGGAGCTTACCAAGAAGGAGCTGGCCAAGCTCATAGACTACTCCTACAAGCATGCCGGCAGGCGCAAGACCGTGGTCTTTCTGGACAACCTGGAGAGGCTGGGCTTTGAGGTGGCCACCCGCTCGGGGGTCTCCATCTGCATGTCCGACATGCATGTGCCCTCCCGGAAGACCGAGCTCATCAGGGCCGCCGAGCAAGAGGTGATGGAGATACAGAAGCAGTACGCCGACGGCCTCATCACCCAGGGTGAGCGGTACAATAAGGTCATAGACATCTGGGCCAATGTCACCGAGAAGGTGGCCGAGGAGATGATTCAGGAGCTGGGGGCCGAGGACGGCAGGGAACTGAGCGCCGAGGAGCTCCAGGAGCGCCGCTCCTTCAACAGCATCTACATGATGGCCGACAGCGGGGCCAGGGGCTCCACCGCCCAAATCAGACAGCTGGCCGGCATGCGCGGCCTCATGGCCAAGCCCTCCGGGGAGATCATAGAGACCCCCATCACGGCCAACTTCCGCGAGGGCCTCAGCCCCCTGCAGTACTTCATCTCCACCCACGGGGCCAGGAAGGGCCTGGCAGACACCGCCTTGAAGACCGCCAACTCCGGCTACCTCACCAGGCGCCTGGTGGATGTGGCCCAGGATGTGATAGTCACCGAGCATGACTGCGGTACCACCGACGGAATCCATGTGACCGCACTGGTGGAAGGCGGCGAGATAATCCAGCCCTTTGAGGAGCGCATCCTGGGCCGCTACGCCGCCGAGGACATAAAGGACCCCGTGGAGGGAAAGACGATACTGAAGCGCAACGAGGAGATAGACGAGGAGGCCTGCCAGAGGATCCTGGAGGCAGGCATAGACAGGGTGAAGATCCGCTCGGTGCTCACCTGTCAGACCCTCTGGGGGGTGTGCGCCCGCTGCTACGGCAGGGACCTGGCCAGGAGGGAGCTGGTGGAGCTGGGCGAGGCCATCGGCATCATAGCCGCCCAGAGCATCGGGGAGCCCGGCACCCAGTTGACCATGAGGACCTTCCACATCGGTGGGGCTGCCACCAAGGTGGTGGAGCAGGCCTACCTGGAGGCCCGCAACCCCGGCACCATAAAGTTCGTCAATGTCAACACCGTCAAGAACAGGGAAGGCTTCCTCATCGTGATGAACCGAAACGGCATGCTGGCCATCGTGGATGCCCGGGGCAGAGAGAAGGAGCGCTACAGCCTGGTCTACGGGGCCAAGCTCCTGGTCAAGGAGGGCCAGAAGGTGCAGGCCGGGCAGCGCCTGGTGGAGTGGGACCCTTACTCCACCCCCATACTCACCGAGGTGGGCGGCAAGGTGGCCATGGGCGACATCGTGGAGGGCGTGACCGTCAAGGAGGAGGTGGATGAGGTCACCGGCCTGGCCAGACGGGTCATCATAGAGTACCCGGCCAACATGCGCCCCAGGGTCTCCATAAAGGACGAGCACAACCGCACCAAGAAGATCCCCGGCACCGCCAACCTGGCCCGCTACATCCTGCCTGCCGGAGCGCACATCCTGGTGGAGCGCGGCGACGAGGTCTACCCCGGCGACATCCTGGCCAAGATACCCCGGGAGACTACCAAGACCAAGGACATCACCGGGGGTCTTCCCAGGGTAGCCGAGCTGTTTGAGGCCCGCAAGCCCAAGGAGCAGGCCGTGGTGAGCGAGATAGACGGCGTGGTGGAGTTCAAGGGGGCCCACAAGGGGCAGCGCATAGTGGTGGTAAGAGGAGGCTCCGAGAGCCGCGAGTACCTCATCCCCAGGGGCAAGCATGTGAGCGTGCACGAGGGCGACTGGGTGCGCGCCGGGGAGCCCCTCATGGACGGTGCCGTCAATCCCCACAGCATCCTGGACATCCTGGGGCCCAAGGAGCTTCAGCGCTACCTGGTGGACGAGGTGCAGAAGGTCTACAGGCTCCAAGGGGTCAGCATAAACGACAAGCACATAGAGGTAATAGTGCGCCAGATGATGCGCAAGGTGAAGATAGAGGAGCCCGGAGATACCGACTTTCTGCCCGGCGACCAGGTAGAGCGCAGCCAGTTCCTCAAGGCCAATGCCGAGGTCAAGGCCAGGGGCGGCAGGCCTGCCCAGGGCAAGCCCATGCTCCTGGGCATCACCAAGGCCTCCCTCACCACGGAGAGCTTCGTCTCGGCGGCCAGCTTCCAGGAGACCACCAGGGTGCTCACCGAGGCCGCCATAAAGGGCCAGGTGGATGAGCTAAGGGGCCTGAAGGAGAATGTGATAATGGGGCGGATGATTCCTGCGGGCACGGGGATGGCGCGCTACAGGAATACCTTTGTCAAGAGGGAGCTTCAGCCTCAACTGCAGGCCCCCGAGGAGACCGAGTCCCCTGAGGACTCCCAGGCAGAGGCCTCGGAGCAGTAAAGGAGAGGGCCGCCTCCGCCCGGAGACAGCGAAACAGAACCTGCAGACCCGGGGTGTCCCCCTTGGTGGAGAAGTTTGCGGCCGATGCCATGCTGGGCCGCCTGGCCCGGTGGCTGAGGCTTCTGGGCTATGACACCTTCTACCGGGCCCATATCACCGACGCAGAGCTGTTAAGGGTGGCCCTGGGGGAGGACCGCCTGGTGCTGACCAGGGACCACAGGCTCGCCCGGCGCCGGCTGGCCCGGGGCCGCTGCCTCCTCCTGAAGGCCCAGGAGCCCCGGGAGCAGCTCAGGGAGGTCCTCCAGGCCCTGGGCCTGAGGCCCAGGGGCAGGCCCCTCTGCCCCCGGTGCGGGGGCCCCCTGAGGCGCCTGCCCCGGCAGAGGGCCAGGGCCCTAGTGCCAGAGCATGTGTACTTCGCCCAGGAGCGCTTCTTCCGGTGTGCAGGCTGCGGCCATCCTTACTGGGAGGGCACACAGCATCGGAGATTTTCGCAACTCGTGAATGATATAATAAGAAAGAATGCTCCTTGACAGAAGGGTTGTCCTGTCGGTGGCCCTGGTGGCGGGGGTGCTGGCCCTGGGAACAGCGGGCTACAGCATCATTGAGGGCTGGAACCCCTTTGACTCCCTGTACATGACGGTCATCACTCTCACCACTGTGGGCTACAGGGAAGTGCACCCCCTGAGCCCCGAGGGTCAGCTCTTCACCATTGCCCTCATACTTTTCGGCCTGGGCATAGTGTTTTATATCCTTAATGTGGGGGCAAAGGCCGTTCTGGAGGGAAGGCTTCAGCAATTCTTCGGGAGGACAATGGTGCAGAGAAAACTCAAGGCTCTCAAGGGCCATTACATCGTTTGCGGCTACGGCCGGATGGGCAAGATTATCTCCAAGGAGTTCAAGAAGCATGGGGTGGAGTTTGTGGTGGTGGAGAAGGAGCCCCTGGCCACAGGGCTTGCCGAAAGCGGCCTGCTGTTTCTGCAGGGCGATGCCACCAGGGATGAGGTGCTCCAGGCGGCCGGCATCCACAGGGCCAGGGGACTGGTGAGCGTGCTGCCCACCGATGCAGAAAACCTCTATGTGGTGCTTACTGCCAAGGGGCTTAATTCTTCCCTGAGGGTGGTGGCCCGCGCCGGAGAGGAAGGCTCCGAGCAGAAGCTTCTTAGGGCCGGGGCTGACCGGGTCATTTCCCCTTACAGCATAGGAGGCCTCAGGATTGCCCACAGTCTGCTCAAGCCCGCAGTGGTGGACTTTATAGAGTTTGCTACCAGGGGTGGGGAGCTGAGAATGGAGGAGATCCAGGTGCAGGAGGGCTCGGCCCTCCAGGGCAAGAGCCTGGGCGAAAGTGGCCTGGGCAGGCAGTTGGGTATCATCGTGGTGGCCATAAAGAGAAGGGACGGCCGAATGGACTTCAACCCCACCTCCCGTTCTGTCCTCAGGGCCGGCGACATTCTCATAGCCATGGGCGGGAGCTCCAGGCTACAGGGCCTGGAGGAGATGGCCAGGGGAAGGGGACTTGAAGGGTAATGTCTTCCTCATAGCCCTGGCCTTCTTCATCGTGTCCCTTATAGTGACCCTCAACATCTTCCTGCAGGAGACCTACCAGGCCAAGATGGCCGAGCAGTTCAACCAGCAGCAACTGCTTCTGGCGGGCACCATCTCCAGGAACCTGGAGAACACCTTTGAGCACCTGGAGGATGAGCTCCTGTCCCTGGCCAGGCTCCTGGAGCAGGAGGACCTCCAGAGGACCGAGAGGGTAAGGACCCTGGTGGAGACCGCCTTCGAGGAACTGAGACAGGAGGTGGAGCTCACCCTCAAGGTCTACTTTGCGGGCAGGCTCCTTTACGCCAGCAGGGGGCAGGAGCCCAGTGCCTCGGAGCTTACCCTCCTTCGGCACGGCTGCGGCGAGCTTCCCCCGGGAGAGGTGCTGAGCCAGAATCTGGTGTCCTCTGAGGGGCTCCTCAGGCTGTGTACTCCCATCAAGGGAACCCAGGGGGCCCTGCTAATGAATGTGTTCATGGACTCCATAAACCAGCTCTACATTGCCCCTATGAAGATAGGCAAGAGGGGCCATGCCTGGATAATGGACGAGGGTGGCACCCTGCTGTTTCATCCCACCCAGCCGGAGATGGTGGGCCGGAACCTCCACGAGGCCGCCTCGGCCTGCTACGGCTGCCACCGCTCCTTTGAGACGGAGCTGTGGATTCTTAAGGCGGGCCAAGAAGGTGCCAGCAGCTACATAGCCCCCTTCGGGGAGGACAAGCTCATTGCCTTCAGCCGGGCCCAGGTGCTGGGCCAGGAGTGGATCGTGTGCGTCAGCACTCCTTACTCAGAGGTCACAGAGGCCCTCAGAAAGAGCCTCCTGCTTCATTCCGCCATAATATTCACCATCTTTGGCGCCGCGGTGCTGGGCGCAGGGGCCTTCGTGGTGATAAACAAGAGGCGCATCCAGGCCGAGGAGCGGGCCAGGCACGAGGAGGAACTACAGGCCTATGCCGCTCAGCTGGAGCGCACCGTGGCCGAAAGGACCAAGGAGCTTTACGCCGAGAAGGAGAAGCTGGACACCATCGTAAACGCCATGGGCGCAGGTCTGGTGCTCATGGAGCCCGACGGCAGGGTGCAGTGGGCCAACCGGAGTTTCCTGCAAATGGTGGGCACCGACGACATTGTGGGCAAGCACTGCGAGCAACTGTGCCAGGACTGCTCCATGGTGCACTCCATGCTCTCGGACCAGGCCGAAACCAATGTAATAAAGGACCTCTTCGGCAAAAAGGATAGATACTTCCAGGTCACCACCGTGCCCCTTAAGAGCGAGGGAGAGCTTGTGGGCTACATCCGCTTGGTGCAGGACGTGACGGACATGAAGCGTATGGAGGAGCAGATGGCTCACTCGGAGAAGCTGGCCGCCCTGGGCAGGCTCACTGCCGGCATCGCCCATGAGATAGGCAATCCCCTCACCTCGGTGTTTTCCTTCCTGCAGATACTGAGGGATATGGAGAAAGAGGAGTTCAAGAAGCAGAGCCTGGAGACGGTGCTGTCTCACATGCGCAGGATAGCTGACATAGTGAGGCAGCTTTCCAGCCTCTCCAAGCTGCCCCAGCCAATGCTCAAGCCCGTGGATGTAAATGCCGTGCTGAGGCAGGCCTTGGAGCTCATGCACTACGACAAGAGGGCCAAGAACATCACCGTGGTGGAGGAGCTCCACGAGTCCATCCCCCAGGTGGTGGCCGACGAGAACCAGCTTGCCCAGGTCTTCATAAACCTGGTGCTCAATGCCGTGGATGCCATGCCCCAGGGGGGCACCCTCACCGTCTGTAGCAGGGCCATGCCGGACAGGGTGATAGTGGAGGTCAAGGACACCGGCGTGGGCATAGAGGCGGAGGATTTGCCCCGCATCTTTGACCCCTTCTTCACCACCAAGGACAGCGGCACGGGCCTGGGCCTGGCCGTAAGCTACGGCATCATCCAGCGCCTGGGCGGCGACATCAAGGTGGAGAGCCAGAAGGGCCTGGGCAGCAAGTTTACAGTTATAATACCCATAGGGAGGCAACAGAAGGATGGCTGAGGCCAGGGTGCTGGTAGTGGATGACGAGCGGGACATCTGTAGGGCCCTGGAGTTTTTGCTCCTCTCCGAGGGCTATGAGGTGAGCTCTGCCCTCGACGCCCAGCAGGCCCTGGAGCTTTTCAACAAGAAGGCCTACGACCTGGTAATCACCGACCTGAGGATGCCCCGGAGCGACGGCATAGAGCTCCTTCAGCAACTGAAGGCCCTGAGCCCTGAGACCCCAGTGGTCATCATGACGGCCTATGCCTCGGTAGAGTCGGCCGTGGAGGCCATGAAGAAGGGGGCGGCGGACTACATAGTAAAGCCCTTCATAAACGAGGAGATAAAGCTCACCGTACGGAGGCTCCTGGAGCAGAGCCGCCTGAGGGCCGAAAACTTGGCCCTGAGGAGGGAGCTGAGCCAGCACCGCCGACGCTGCAAAGAGGTGGTGTTCATCTCCGATGTGATGGTCAGGCTCTTTGAGCTGATAGACGATGTGGCCCCCACCAAGAGCAATGTGCTTCTGTTGGGTGAGTCCGGCACAGGCAAGGACCTCATTGCCGAAATCATCCACTGCCAAAGCCCCCGGAGCAAGGGCTCCTTTATCAGCATAAACTGCTCCGCCATACCGGAGGGGCTTCTGGAAAGCGAACTCTTTGGCCACCGGCGGGGAGCCTTCACCGGGGCCAGCTCGGACAAGAAGGGCCTCATTGAACTCGCCCATGAGGGCACCCTGTTCCTGGACGAGATAGGGGACATGCCCCTTCCGCTTCAGGCCAAGCTCCTGAGGGTGCTGGAGACCGGGGAGCTCATGCCCCTGGGCGACACCAGGGCCAGGCATGTGGATGTGCGCCTGATTGCCGCCACCAACCAGGACCTGGAGGCCAAGATAAGGGAAGGCTCCTTCAGGGAGGACCTCTACTGGCGCCTCAGCGTGTTTGAGATAAGGATACCCCCTCTGAGGGAGCGGCGGGAGGACATCCCCCTGCTGGTGGACTTCTTCATAAGGAAGTTCGCTCAGGACAACCGGAAGCCTGTCAGGGAGGCCTCTGCTGAGGCCCTCCAGGTGCTGGAGGCCTATCCATGGCCGGGCAATGTCCGGGAGCTGGCCAATGTGATAGAGCGGGCCGTGGTGCTCGCCCGGGGGGAGCGCATCGGGCTTGAGCACCTTCCTGAAAAGCTCAGGCTGGGCAGCAGGGTGTCAAACCCCTCAACCCTTAAGGAGGCCCTGAGCCAGTATGAGCGGAGCCTCATCCTCAGGGTCTACGAAGAGCACGGCAGGAACAAGGAGGCCACGGCCAGGCACTTGGGCATAGACCTGGCCACCCTGTACAGGAAGCTCAAGAAGCTGGGCATAGAGGGCTAAGGGGGAAGCACCTGAAGGAGCTCCTGGGGCTTCACGGGCCTCAGCTGCACCGAGCCTATCTCCTGAGGCAGCACCATGCGCAACTGCCCCCCCAGGGCCTTCTTGTCCACCTCCATGGCGCCAAGTAGCTGCTGGGCCCTGAGGCCCCTGGGCAGCTCGGTCTGAAGCCCATAGGCGGCCACCAGGTCCTTCAGGGCCTTTAGCTCCTGCCTCTGCAGCAGACCCAGGGAGGCGGCAAGTTCTGCCTCCTTGCACATGCCCATGGCTACCGCCTCGCCGTGAAGATACTCCACATAGCCCGTAAGGGTCTCTATGGCATGTCCTATGGTGTGGCCGAAGTTCAGTATGGCCCTGAGGCCGGCCTCCCGCTCGTCGGCCTCCACCACCTGGGCCTTCAGTTGGCAGGAGCGCATGATCACATGCTCCAGGGCCGGGCCCTTCAGGGCCAGCACCTCGTCCCGATGCTCCCTGAGGTAGTCAAAGAACTCCCTGTCCCTTATCACCCCGTATTTTATGCACTCGGCCAGTCCTGCCAGGAGCTGTCTTCTGGGGAGGCTTCGGAGGGTCAGGGGGTCTATCCACACCAGGGCAGGCTGCCAGAAGGTGCCTATCATGTTCTTGCCCAAGGGGTGGTTGACCCCTGTCTTTCCGCCCACGGAGCTGTCCACCTGAGCCAGCAAGGTGGTGGGCACCTGCACATACCTTATGCCCCGCATGTAGGTGCTGGCCACGAAGCCCCCCAGGTCGCCCACCACACCGCCTCCCAGGGCTATGAGCACCGTGGCCCGGTCGGCCCTGCCTTGGAGCATCTGCCCGTGCACGAACTCGGCCCAGAGGAGGGTCTTGTACTGCTCCCCGTCCGGCACGAGCACCACCTGGCAGCTCAGGCCTGCCTCCTGGAGGCTCCTGAGCACCTCTTGGCCATAGAGGGCCAGGACGGTGGGGTTGCTCAGGAGCACCACCTGCTGGGCCAGGCCCTGAAGGGCCTGGCCCAGCTTGCCCAGAGTGCCTTCCCCTACATGAATCCGATAGGAGCGGGCGCCCAGGCGAACCTCTACCTCCGGCATATCTGCTCCAGTATCTCCTGGGCCACCTGCAGGGGGGTCTTGCCATCGGTGTCTATCATCAGGTCGGCCTCCTGGTAATAAGGCTCCCTGGCCTGAAGGAGCTCCTTGATTCTCTTTAGCGGGTCTTCTACCTGAAGCAGGGGCCTTTCGTCGGTGCCCTGGGTGCGCTGAAGGATCACCTCGGGACTGGCCCTCAGGCAGACCACCACGCCGTGGGCCTTGAGGGCCTCCATGTTGTCCCGCCTGAGTACCGCTCCTCCGCCGGTGGAGATTATCACTCCCCGCCTCCGGGAAAGACGCTTTATCACCTGGGCCTCCAGGTCCCTGAAGTAGGGCTCCCCGTGGAGCCGGAAGATTTCCTTAATGGGCATTGCTGCGGTGCGCTCTATCTCGGTATCCGCATCCAGGACCTCTCTGCCCAGGAGCCTGGAAAGCTCTCCGGCCACGGCGGTCTTTCCAGTGCCCATGAAGCCCGTAAGCACTATGTTAAGCTTCTCTGACGGTCTGCAGGTAGGCATGGTAGTTGCGCTCTGTCTCCTTCAGGCTGTCACCCCCGAACTTCTCCAGGAAGGCCTCTGCCAGGGTGAGGCACACCATGGCCTCGGCCACCACCGAGGCGGCCTCCACGGCGCACACATCGGAGCGCTCGTAGGCGGCCTCCACCGCCTCCTTGCCCCTGAGCTCTACGGAGCGGAGGGGCTTTTTAAGGGTGGGAATGGGCTTCATGCTGGCCCTGAGGATGAGGGGCATGCCGTTGGTCATCCCTCCTTCCAGGCCTCCCATGCGGTTGCTCCTGCGGAAGAAGCCCCTGTGGGGCTCGTACAGTATCTCGTCCATGCTTTCGGAGCCCTTTCTGTGGGCAAGCTCTGTCCCCAGGCCCACCTCCACCGCCTTTATGGCCTGCACCGACATCACCGCCTGGGCCAGCCTGCCGTCAAGCCTCCTGTCGTGGTGCACATGGCTTCCCAGCCCGGGCGGAAGCCCCAGGGCAAAGACCAGGAACTGTCCGCCCAGGCTGTCGCCTTCAGCGCGGGCCTGGTCAATCCTGGCCTTCATCCTCTCGGAGGCCTCTCTGTCGGGGCAGCGCACCTCCGAGGCCTCGGCCTCCTCGGAAAGCCTCTCCAGGGCCTGGGGCTCGGCCAGGGCCTGCTGGGAAAGCTCCATTGCCGCCCCCCCAATGCTCAGCACAAAGGAACCTACCTTGATGCCGAAGGTGCCGAGAAGCTTTCTGGCCACTGCGCCCAGGGCTACCCTCATGGCCGTCTCCCTGGCGCTGGAGCGCTCCAGGACATTCCTTATATCCTCCTGGGCATACTTCAGAACCCCCGGGAGGTCTGCATGGCCCGGCCTGGGCCTTGTAATCGCAGGGATGCTCCCTGAGTGGGCCCCCGAGGGGCTCATCCCCTGGGCCCAGTTGGGCCAGTCCCTGTTCCTTATGAGCAGCGCTATGGGGCTCCCCAGACTCCTGCCCCAGCGCACCCCTGAGAGGATTTCCACCTCGTCGGCCTCTATCTTCATCCTGGGCCCCCGACCGTAGCCTGCCTGCCGACGCCTGAGCTGTATGTTTATCTCCTGAGCACTTATGGGAAGTCCGGCCGGCACCCCCTCCAGGATGCCCAGGAGGGCCTGGCCGTGGCTCTCCCCTGCGGTCAGGAACCTGAGCATCTCAGTCGGTGTAGCGGCATTCCTCGAAATACCCGATGGTGAAACTGGTGCTGGCCTTGAAGCTGAAGTCGTTGCCGTAGGAGTCCTGGCCATAGAAGGTATAGGTAGCTGTATATACGGGGAAGTAGCTGTAATCGGTGCTGGCCCAATAGAACTCCTGCTTCTGCTCAATGGGCACCAGGTAGGCGGTGAAGGTGGCCTGGGCGGAGTCCGAGTTCGTGAGGGCCACATCCACCGAGTGCTGGGTGCTGAACTCGCTGAGGGGCGGTGCATTGGGGTCCGAGGAGCTGTACTGAATCCTGTAGCCCTCTATGTGCTGCGTGCCTGCGGGAAGCTCTGGGTGAATCTTCCGAGCGGTGAGGGATACCTCGGCCATGTGGTCGTGAAGCAGGGCGTCAATGTTGCCCCCTGGGCAGTTGGCTATCTGGGTGTCGGGCGCAGATATGGTGTTGACATTCACCTGGCCGTCCAGCTCGGGCTCAATCTGGGCCTCCCAGAGCACATTGGTGTCCTCCGAGCCTGTGGAGCCCGGGGAGCCCAGCCCCCCGCCACAGGCCAGGAGCAGAAAGGGCAGAGAAAGACCTATCAACCCGATGCCAAGAAGCGCTCGCATGCAGGGGTATTTTACCGCCTTAGGGGACTATTTGCCAACCTCTGCAGAGCCGTTCCGGATAATCCTGGGTGTAATCAGTATAAGCAGCTCCGAGGGACTGGGCCCCGTCTGAGTCTTGGTCTTAAACAGCCAGCCCAAGAGGGGTATCCTGCTCAGGAGGGGCACCCCTGTGAAGGTGGTGCTTTCGGTGTTGGTGAATATGCCGCCCAGCACCAGGGTCTCGCCGTCCTTGACCCTGGCCTGGGTCCGCACCTCCTTCTTGTCGATGGCAAAGCCCTGAGGGGTGAGGGTGCCCAGGGTGTTGTTGGAAGCGGTGACTTCTAACGTAATCTCATCCGTGCGTTCAAAGAAGTTGGTAGGGGTGACATCCAGGGTAAGGCTGGCGTCCACGAACTCGGTGGTGGTGCCCTCGGCGGTGGTGGTCTGCACGGGTATTGCCTCACCCTGGGTAATTTTGGCCGCTTTGTTGAGGATGGTAAGCACCCTGGGGTTGGCAATCTTTCTGGTCTTGCCCACGGTCTCCAGGGCTTCTAAGGAGAGCTGAAGCTGCAAGGCATTGGCAGTGCCTACCTGCAGTCTGGCTGCTCCACCCTGTACATTGGCTGAGGCGCCCGCGGAAGTCACGGGGGTGTTTACCGAAAACTCCAAGGACTCCGTATTGGTCTGGTCTATATCCACACTGCCTCCCCATCTTATACCCAGGCTCTGGGCATAGTCGGAGCTAACCTCCACTATCTGGGCCTCTATCATCACCTGAATTACGGGCTTGTCTACTTCATTGATAAACTTGTCCAGCTCCTCCTGAATGTCTTTCAGATGCGTGGGAGTGTCCCTGATGATTAGGGTATTGGTCATTTCTATTACCGTAATCGTGCCCCTTGGGCTGAGAAGTTTGAGCTTCTCTATCTCGGTCTTGATGTCCGAGGCGCTGACATATTTGAGCTTTATTACCCTCTGCACCAGCTCCTCGGCCCGCTCCTTGGCCTTCTTGAGCCTCTCCCGCTCCTGCTCCCACTTGGCGAACACACTAAGGGGGGCTATCTTCATCACATTGCCCTCGATGCGCTTGCCCAGGCCGAAGGTCTCCAGCAGGATGTCCAGGGCCTGGTCCCAGGGCACATCCTTGAGCTTCAGCGTTATGGTGCCCTTGACCTGCGGGTGCACCACCACATTCAGGCCTCCTACCTCCCCCAGGAGCATGAAGATGGGCACTATGTCGGCGTTCTGGAAGTCCAGGGAGATGCGCTGCCCCGTGTATTTCCTGTCGGCAATGACGACCTCCTCCTCAGGGGGGGCGGCTTCCACGGCCACGGGCCTTACATCGGTGGGCATGCTGAGCACCACGGAGGAGTCCTCGGTGTAGACCTCAAAGTCCACATCCTCCTTGAGGTCCACTACCAGGCGCACCTTCTCAGGGTACTCGGCACTCCTTATGGCCTTGACGGGGGCTACCACCTCCTGGGGCATCTCCGCCGAGATGGTGGCCCCGGGGAAGTCGGCCACTATCCGCCCGGGTAGGGAAAACACGCTGGGCTCCACGGGGCTTGTAAGGCCCACTACCAGCCTGAGGGTGCCGTCCTGGTACTCAAAGGTGATGGAGTTTATGTCGGCCAGGCCGGGGGCCTCGGCCGAGGGTGTAGCCTCGGCGACCTCCTGGGGCTGGGAAGGGCTGAGCCTGAGGGTGAGCCTCCCATCCTGTACCGAGGCGTCAAGCTCCAGGGGCTCCTGCAGCAGGAGTTCCACCACGGTGAGGCCCTCCTGAGTGCTTATGTTCAGCTCGCTGAGACCCCTGGCCTCAAAGGCCAGGCTGCCCCCGTAGGGGCCGGGCCTTACATCCCTGAGTTCCAGGAGGGCCCTGAAAGGCTCGGGCTTGTAGATGGTATAGCTGAAGGGGCCCTCTATGACGAACTCCACCTGGTAGTCCTGAACCTCTATGCTCTGAAGGGTGGCCCCCAGGGCTGCTGCGGGAAGCAGTAAGAGGGCCAGAATACTCCTGAGAATGATTGCTTTCATCCTTCCTCCTCCTTGCGGAGTTTCAGTTTTATGGTCTGCCTAAAGACCCTCCCCCTTATATCGGTGGTTATCTCCTCCACCACCACCATGCGGGGGGTGATTTCCACCACCTTGCCCTCGTGTATGCCTACGGTGAGGCCTTCCCTGAGCACATAGTGCTTGCCGTTGGGAAGCCTCACCAGGGCGTACTTCTCGGAGTTCCACACTATGGCCAGGAGCTGGAACTGGCTGACATCGTACTCCTGCAGGGGGCTCTTCAGCTTCTTTTTCTTCTTCTGGGCTGCCTTGGCAATGGCAACGAGGGAGACGAAGGGGTCCCTGAGCCCCCTGGCCTCGTAGGAGACCTCCTGGGGCTCTTCTGCCTTGGGGGGCTGGGCCCCGGCCTGGGGCAGCCAGGAGAGCACCAGGAGCAAGGCTATGCAAGGCAGGGGCCTCATCTTCTGCGCCTTCTGCCCTTTTTCCTTTTCATCGCCTTCTCGGGGGCAGCGGTGAAGGTGAGGGCGGTAAAGGTGATGGACAGCTCTGCCTCTGTGCCCACCATCTTGGGGCTGGACATGTTGATGTCGGTTATGTTCACGATGCGCTTGAGCCTGGTGAGGGCGCTGAAGAACTCGCCCAGCCGGTGATAGCTGCCCCGCACCCTCACGGTGACGGGCACCTCGTAGACGATGCCGCTTTCATGGAGCCTGCGCCTGCCGGGCTTCCAGGACAGGATCCTGAGGCCGGTCTGCTGGCCGATATCTGAGACCTGCCTAAGGAGCGCCGAGACCTCCTTTTCCTCGGGCAGCTGCTCGCTGAGCTCCTTGAGCCTCTGCTTAAGGCGCTGGTTTTCCTCCTTCAACACATCCAGCTTGGCCGCCATGCTCTGGGCCTTGGTGATCTCGTTCTCCTGCTCGGAAATCTCCTTCCTCAGGGCCTCCACCCGCCTGCTGTTGGGCATTATGACCAGGAAGACCACCAGCAGGGTGTAAATGAGGGCCGGCACAACGGCCAGGGCCACCTTGGCCGGCTTGGGCAAGGCTGCCAGGTTGAGCTTGGCCATGGCCTCAGCCCGCCTTTACCTTCATGGAGATGGTGAATTTGTACACCGTCACGCCCTCCACGCTGGCGCTGTTTGTGCCGTGAAGATATACATCCTGAAACATCTTGGAGTGTTTCAGGCTTTGAACATACTGCACCACATCCGGGTTGGTAAAGCCCACGCCGCTGAGGTTTATGTTCTGGTCGCTTATCCTGAGGCTGCTGAGCCACACCCCGTCCGTAAGGGTGCGGGCCAGCTCGTTGAGCACCCGGACGGGCACGGCCTGGTTGCGCCTGAGCTGCTCTATTATGCCCTTGCGCTCCTTGAAGGTCTTGTTGAGCTTCTCAAAGGTCTTTACTTCCTTTATCTTGGCCTGCAGGGCCTTTATCTTCTGGGCGTTGGCGGCCTTCTGGGCCTGCAGGGCCTTCACCTTGGCCTTTATGAAGTAGTTCACATAGAAGGTGACGATGATGCTCAGTGCTAGCAGCAGCACCCCTGCCACCACGAAGCCCGGAATGGGCTTGGGCTTCTTGCGCCTCTTCTTTACCGGCAGCAGGTTTACCTTGATCATCTGTCCAGAGGCCTCCTCAGGGCCAGGCCCACGGCCACTGCGGCCAGGGGAGCCACCTCCTCTATGTAGGCCCTGTCAAAGCGCTTGGGAATGATGATGTTCCTGAAGGGCTCGGCTACCTTCACCTCTACCCCGGCCCTTTCTGCCAGGGCCTGGGGCAGACCGCTCAGGAGGGCCCCGCCCCCGCTGAGCAGTATCTCCGAGAGCTCCTCATGAAGGGCGGTGGTCTGGAAGTACTCTATGGAGCGCACCACCTCGGCCAGAATCTCCTCGTAGGCACTAACCATAACGGGGTGGGCGTCCTCGGGGCTTGCCCCCTCCACCTCCTGGCCCCTCAGGAGCCTTTCGGCCACCTCGTAGGGCAGGTTGAACTCCTTCTGGAGGGCCTCGGTGACGGTGTTGGTGCCCACGGAGCTGTCCCTGGTGAATATGGGAATGCCGTTTTTCACCACATTGAGGTTTATGGTGGCAGCCCCTATGTTGACCAGGGCGATGTTTCGGCCCGGCTCGATCTCGTAGTTGACCTCGTACATGTTGCTCAGGGCGAAGGCGTCCACATCCATTACCACGGGGTTCAGCCCGGCCTCCCTGGCCACGGTCACATACTCGCCAATCACATCCTTCTTCACCGCCACCAGCATTACATCCATCTGGCCGGGCTCCTCGGTAGGGCCCAGTATCTGGAAGTCTATGTTCACATCCTCAATGTCAAAGGGGACATACTGCTCGGCCTCAAACTTTATGGACTCGCTGAGCTCCTCCTCCGACATCTCCGGCAGGGTGATGCGCCTGATGATTACCGAGGCATGGCCCGCTATCCCCAGGGCGACATTCTTGGCCTTTATCTTGGCCCGCTTGATGAGCTCCTTCAGGGCGTCCACCAGCCTCAGGGAGTCTATTACCGAGCCGTCCACTATGAGCTCAGGGGGAAGGTGCACCGTGTCAAAAAGCTCCAGCTCGTAGGTTCCCCTCCGCTCCCTGAGCTGCACCGCCTTCACTACGCTGGAACCTATGTCCAGCCCGAAGGTGGCCTTACCTCCGAAAATCATAGCCTTATCTTTACCAGAGGTTGAACCAAATGTCAAGTTTTTTTTGGATTAAAATTCCAAGGGTTTTAGAGCCGAACTTAAGATGTTAGTTTAAGGCTGCCCTCCTTTATGGTTGACTCCTGGGCATGGGGAGGGCTTAAATAAGAAGGATGTGGCGTAAGGGAGTTTTGATGGTGATGGCCTTGGTGCTCCTGGGCTGCGGGGGCAAGGAGGCGGTAAGGGGCCAGAGCCCGGGGCCCGAGGAGGCCTTCAGGCGGGCCAATGAGTATCTCCAGAAGGGCCGGTATGAAGAGGCCAGGGACCTCCTTCAGGAGGCCAGGGCCAGGGATGCCACGGGGAAGATAGCCCCCTTGGCTGAGCTTCGTCTGGCCGACTCGTATCTCAAGGAGGGGGAGCCGGAGCAGGCCATCCGGCAGTATGAGCGGTTTCTTCGGCGCTATCCTGAGCACCGCTATGCCCCCTATGCCCAGTACCAGATAGGGATGGTGCACTTCAGCCAGATAGAGGACCCCGAGCGGGGCTACGGGGCGGCCAAGGCAGCCCTGGAGGCCTTCCAGAGGCTTCAGGCCCGCTACCCCCGCAACCCCTACCGCAAGGTGCTTCCCGCCAGGGTGGCCAGATGCAGAGACATCATAGCCAGGTACGAGTTCCTGGTGGGACAGTTCTACTTCAAGCGGCAGGCCTGGCAGGGGGCCATAGGGAGGCTGGAGGGCCTCTTAAGGGACTACCCTGAGTTTGCCCAGGAGGCCCAGGTGCTTTACATGCTGGCCCTTTCCTACCAGGCCCTGGGCAAGAGGGACAGGGCCTGGGAATATTTCAAGGCCCTGAGGGAAAAGTACCCCGACAGCCGGCTTGCCAAGAAGGTTGAGGAAAAGCTCCGCTAAGGCCCCTGCCTATTATCCCCTGTTTCTTGACCTCAGGGGACGCCGATGTGTAGTAGTAGGCGGCGGCCGGGTAGCCCAGCGCAAGGTCAAGGGACTGCTGGAGGCCCAGGCCCAGGTAGTGGTGGTGGCTCCTGAGGCCAGCAGGGCCCTCTGCAGATGGGCCTCCACGGGGCGCATCCGCCTGAGGCAGAGGCCCTATCGCAGGGCCGACCTCAGGGGGGCGGCCCTGGTGATGGTGGCCACCGATGAGGCGGCCCTGAATGCCCGGGTGGCCCAGGACGCCGAGGCCATGGGCATACCTGTTAATGTGGCCGATGCCCCTGGGCTTTGTACCTTCATAGTGCCCTCTGTGCTCCGGCGGGGCCCCCTGACGGTGGCCATAAGCACCTCGGGGGCCAGCCCTGCCCTGGCCGCCACCATAAGGAGGGAGCTTGAAGGGCTCTATCCCCCTCAGCTGGGGGCCTATCTCAGGAGGCTGGCTGCCCTGAGGAAGGAGCTGCTCAAGGGCCTGGCTGCCAGGGAAAGGCAGGGACTTCTTAAGAGGCTGGGCTCGGCCAGGGCCCTCGGGGCCTTAAGAGGGGGTCAGGACCCTTTCAAGGAGGTTTTAAAATAAGGTCTTGGCTTCCGGGCCTGAGGTGATATGATTGAAAAACAATGAAGCGGTGAAGGAGGTCTTATGCCACAGAGGGATGTGTCGGTACTGGAGCTTCTGGGGGTGTTTGCCCTGGGGGCGCTGGCGGGCGCTACCCTGGCGCTGCTTTTTGCCCCGGCCTCTGGAGAGAAGACCCGGCAGCGCATAGGCGATGCCCTGGAGGAGGCCAAGGAAGAGCTGCTGGAGCATGCCGAAAGGCTCAAGAAGAGGCTGAGCTAAGAGGCCCCGGTGGCCTCCCTTATGCATTGGGTAAGCACCTGGAGCATCCTGTGGAGGTTTTCCTCCTGGATGTTCAGGGGGGGCATGAGCACCACCACATTGCCCAGGGGGCGGATGAAGAGCCCCTTCCTTAGCGCTGCCCTGGCTACCTGCCAGCCCATCTGCTCCTTGAGGCCGTAAGGTTCCTTTGTGGCCTTGTCTCTGACCAGCTCCAGCCCTGCCATGAGGCCCAGGCCCTGGGCCCTGCCCACATGGGGGTGTTGGGACATCTGCTGAAGCCAGTCCTTCAGCATCTGGGCCTTGGGCCTCAGGGCCTCAAGGATGTTGTCCTTCTCAAACACCTCCAGGGAGGCCAGGGCCACGGCACAGGCCAACTGGTTGCCTGTGTAGGAGTGGCCGTGAAAGAAGGTCTTAAGCTCCTCGTACTCCCCCAGGAAGGCGCGGTAGAGCTCCTCGGTAGCCAGGGTGGCAGCCAGGGGCAGGTAGCCGCCGCTGATGCCCTTGGAGAGGCAGAGGAGGTCGGGGGTGGCAGCCTCGTGCTCGGAGGCGAACATCCTGCCCGTTCGGCCAAAACCTGTGGCCACCTCATCGGCAATGAGGAGGACATTATACTTTCTGCACAGCTCCCTGGCCCCCTTGAGGTATCCAGGGGGGAAGAAGACCATTCCCCCGGCGGCCTGCACCATGGGCTCTACGATGAAGGCAGCAATCCTGCCATGGTGTTCCTTTAGAATGCGCTCCAGCTTTGCCAGGCAGGAGAGGGAGCAGCTTTCGGGCTCCATGCCCAGGCTGCACCGGTAGCAGTAAGGCGAGGGGGCCTGGAGCGTGTTGATGAGCAGGGGCCTGAAGAGCTGGTGAAACAGCCCTATGCCTCCCACGCTCACGGCCCCCAGGGTGTCGCCGTGGTAGGAGTTCTCCAGGTGGAGAAATGTCTGCTTCTCCTTAAGCCCCTTGTGCTGCCAGTACTGGAAGGCCATCTTCAGGGCCACCTCCACACTGGTGGAGCCGTCGTCGGAGAAGAACACCCTGGTAGGGGCCTGGGGGCCCAGGTGCCTCCTGCTTAGGGCCGAAAGCCTCTGGGCAAGCTCCACGGCCGGCTCGTTGGCCAGGCCCAGCAGGGTGGTGTGGGCCACCCGCTGAAGTTGCCCCCTTATGGCCTCGTCCAGCTCGGCCCTACGGTGGCCGAAGAGGTTCACCCACAGGGAGGAGACCCCGTCCAGGTACCACCGGCCCCTGATGTCCCGTATGAAGCAGTCCCTGGCCTCGGCCACCAGGATGGGGGGCTCAAAGTCCTTCATCTGGGTAAAGGGATGCCAGAGGAAGCGGCGGTCGGTCTCCAGGAGCTCCCGGGTCTTCTGCTCAATCCTGAGCATTCATTCCCTCAGTTGTCCTGAGCCCAGGACGATGAACTTGAGCGAGGTCAGCTCCTGCAGACCCATGGAGCCTCTGGCATGAATCTTGTCGGTGGAGATGCCTATTTCTGCGCCCAGGCCGAACTGGGCCCCGTCGTGAAGCCTGGTGGAGGCATTGACCAGGACGGCGGCGGAGTCCACCTCCCTGAGGAACCTCATGGCCCGCTGGTAGTTCATGGTCACTATGGCGTCGGTGTGGGCCGAGCCGTAGGTGTTTATGTGTTTCACCGCCTCCTCCAGGCCCTCCAGCACCCGGACATTGAGCACCAGGTCCAGGTATTCCTGGTAGTAGTCCTCTTCCTTCACTTCCTGGATGCCGGGGTAGATGCCCAGGGTCCTGGGGCAGCCCTTAAGGAGCACTCCGGCCTGCTCCAGGCGCTTGAGTACCTTGGGCAGGAAGCCCTCGGCCACGGGGGCGTCCACCAGGAGGGTCTCCATGGCGTTGCAGGTGCCGGGGCGCTGCACCTTGGCATTGAGGCATATCTCTTCGGCCATGATGAGGTCGGCGTCCCTGTCCACGAACACATGGCAGACCCCCTTGTAGTGCTTAAGCACGGGGATGCGGGAGTTTTCCGTGACGGTGCGAATGAGGCCCTCGCCCCCCCGGGGGATTATGAGGTCCAGCAGGCCCTCCAGCTTGAGCATCTCCATGACGGCGGCCCTGTCGGTGCTGTCTATGAAGCTTACCGCCCCGGGGTGGAGCCCCTGGGCCTGTGCAGCCTCCTTCAGCACCTTGACGATGGCCCGGTTGGAGTTCAGGGCCTCCGAGCCCCCTCTAAGCAGCACCGCATTTCCCGCCTTCAGGCACAGCCCGGTGGCGTCGGCCGTCACATTGGGCCTGGCCTCGTAGATGATGCCTATCACCCCTATGGGTACCCTCATGCGGCCTACGCACATGCCGTTGGGCCTCTGCCACATCCTGACCACCTGGCCCACGGGCTCGGCCATGGCGGCCACCTCCCTCAGGCCCTGGGCCATCTCCTGGATGCGCTTCTCATTAAGGGTAAGGCGGTCTATGAGGGCCTTGCTCAGGCCCTTGTCGTGGGCGTAAGCTATGTCCTTTCTGTTTTCCTCCAGGAGGCTCTCCTGGGCGTCCAGGAGGGCCTGGGCCATCTGCCTCAGTGCCGCATCCTTCTGGGCCGAGGTGGCCTTAAGAAGGGCCCTGGAGCCCTCCTTGGCCTCTTGGGCCCGTCTAAGAACCAGTTCCCTTACATCCATGCTGGGGCCTCCTCCTAAGCAGGATTTCCTAAAAGATTAAAGCATGCCCTGGTGTGTTTGCAAATCCAGGGGTTATAATATCCCCTGTGCTTAAGGTGGCCGTCACGGGCATCTACGGGGCAGGCAAGAGCACGGTGCTGGGGCTTCTGAGGCAGCTGGGTGCCCCCACTATAAGCACCGACGAGCTGGTAGAGCAGTGCCTGAGGGAGCCCCAGGTACAGAGGAGACTGAGGGAACTCTTCGGTCCCGAGGTGTTCGGCCCGGGGGGCGAGCTCCTTAAGGAGAGGCTGGCCCGGAAGGTGTTTTCGGACCCCAGGGCCAGGCGCACCCTGGAGGACCTGCTCCATCCCCTGGTGTTTGAACGCCTAAGGGAGCGCTACCGTGCCCTTCAGGCCCCGGTGGTGTTCGTGGAAGTACCCCTGCTCTTTGAACGGGGCTACGAGGGACGCTTTGACAGGGTGCTCACCGTGCATGTGCCTCAGGAGACGGCCCTGAGAAGGCTTGAGGCCTCGGGAGTGCCCAGGGCAGAGGCGCTGAGACGCCTCAGGGCCCAGATGCCCCCCGAGGAGAAGGCCCGGAGGGCCCACTATGTGGTGGACAACTCTCGGGACCTGGAGCACACCCTGAGGCAACTCAGGCGCATCTACAAGGAGCTCACAGGTGGCTGAACTGATAAGGGGAATAGAGAACTTCCACAGGCCCCAGGGGCCCCTGGTGCTTACCATAGGGAACTTTGACGGTGTGCACCTGGGCCACCAGAGGATATTGAGCCGCCTGCGCCACAGGGCCCGGGCTTTGAGGGCCCGGGCGGTGGCCTTGAGCTTTGAGCCCCACCCCCTGAGGGTACTGAGGCCCCATGTGCCCCTCAAGCTCCTTACCCCCTTAGAGGAGAAGGCCCGGCTCATGGGCCTCTACGGGGTGGATACCTTGGTGCTGGCCAGGTTTGATGAGGCCTTTGCCCGGCTCGGCCCGGAGGAGTTCATCCAGAGGGTGCTGGTGGAGGTGTTTGCCCCCCAGGAGGTGGTGGTGGGCTCGGGCTATGCCTTTGGCAGAGGGCGGAGGGGCTCCACCGAGCTTCTTCGCCGCCGGGGCAGGCGCTGGGGCTTCAGGCTCCATGTGGTGCGGGCAGTGAGGCTTGGAGGCCAGGTGGTAAGCTCCAGCCGGGTGCGCTCTGTGCTTGAGGCGGGCCGGGTGGCCGAGGCCCTGAGGCTGCTGGCAAGACCCTACATGGTGGAGGGCCCCGTGGTAAGGGGCACGGGCAGGGGAGGAAGGCTCCTGGGCATACCCACTGCCAATGTGCAGAGCACCTACGAGCTTCTGCCCAAGCGGGGGGTGTATGCGGTGAAGGTCATGGCGGCAGGCAGGCTCTACGAGGCGGTGGCCAACCTGGGGGAAAACCCCACCTTCGGGGGGCAGGGCCTGAGCTTGGAGGTACACCTGCTGCGGTATCATGGCGGGGGGCTTCTTGGCCAGAGCCTCAGGGTGTTCTTCTACGAGCGCCTGAGAGCCGAGCACCGGTTCGGAGACCCCCAGGCCCTCAAGGAGGCCATCCTCAGGGACATAGCCAGGGCGGAGGAGTTCTTCCGCCAAAAGGGCCGGAGGCTTCCCGGGCCCCTATAACCACTGAAGCACAGCCCTGCGGCCCCGAAGGCCCCTGAACACCTCCTTGAGGGCCTTCCTTAAGGCCTCGGGCCCTGGGGCCTTAAGGAGCAGCCTGTAGGTGTCCTTCTGGGCTGTTGTGCCCAGGCACTGCACCCCCTGGGGCATGGGGCCAAGCTCCGGCACAGGCCCTTTGAAGTGCACCGCTACCAGCCTGCCATAGGGGGGGTAGCCCAGGGCCTTGCGCTGGGCAAGCTCCTTGCGCATAAAACCCTCGTAGGAAAGCTCCTTGAAGTCCTCAAACATTCGGGGCTGAAGACTCTGAAGGATTATCAATCCCTCGGGGCCCAGGGACTCTGCCAGGTAGTAAAGCTCCTGGAAGAACAGCTCCCTGGCCTTGTAGGTGCCCCTCAGAAGGGCTGCCTCGGGCTCCGTGAGCACGGCCAGGGTGGCCTCCCTGAGTAGGGCCTTTTTGGCCTTCCTCCTGGTGCTTACCACGATGAGGGCCTGCTGGGCCTCCTGGGCCTGGGCCACCGTGGCCTGGGGGAAAAGGCGCCTAAGCTCCTGGGCAAGCCTTTCGGTGCCTGCCCCTAGGGGCTTGAGCCTGTGGCCCTTGCACCGGGCACACAAGAGGGGGGCCGCCTCGGTGTGGCCGCAGAAGCTACAACACAGCTTCCCCCCTGAATGAAGCACCAGGGCCGCCTCGCAGCCGGGGCAGCGCCACAGGAACCCGCAGTCCTCGCACAGGGGCACCGAGTGGCCCTCCTTCTGGGCCAGCACCAGGGCGCTCTGTCCTGCCGAGGTCCTCTGCCTGATGAGCTGTAGCACACTCCGAAGCAGGGGCCCCCTTCCGGCCTTCAGCACCCTCACCTTGGCCCTGGCCCCCCCGGGGGCCCACAGAAGCCTGTAGCGTCCCCACAAGGCCTGGGCATAGCTGTCCGAGGAGGGGCAGGGGGAGCTCAGGAGCACCCTGGAGCCTTCCAGCCTCCCCCTGAGCACCGCCATGTCCCTGGCGCTGTACCTGGGGGCTTCCTGCGCCCTGTAGGCAGGGCTTTCCTCCCCCAGCACGGCTATAAGGGAGACCCTTCTCAGGGGGGCAAAGACGGCCAGGCGGCTGCCCAGCACCACATCGGCCTGCCCGGCAAGTATCTCCTGGTAGGCCCGGGCCCTCTGGGCCCTGCTCTGCCTGAACTGGAGCACGCAGAGTCTTCGGCCCAGAAGGGGCTGAAGATGCCCCTGGAGCCTCCTGAGCTCCATCTCCGTGGGGCAGAGGATGATGGCACCCTCAAGCGGCCCCCTGAGGAGCTCCAGCAGGAAGGCCATCTCGTAGTCCCTGCCGGGGGCCTTAAGGAGCGATACCCCTGGGGCCTGCGCCTCCTGCAGGAGCCCCTTATCCACCGGGGGCAGGACCGAGGGCTGGGGAACCCTGGGGGGCCTCTCCTGGGGTGGCCTCCTGGGGGGCCTCAGGAGCTCCGGGCCGAACATGGCCCTCAGGGCCGTCCCCAGGGGTACCATGTAGTGCTCTGCCATGAACCGAAGCATCCCGAGCAGTGCCTCGGAAAGGAGCGGGCCCGGGGAAGAAGGCCCGGGGACCTTCTGCAGGGGTCTCTGGGGCTGCTGGGCGGCTTCCCCCAGCACCAGGGCCCTCCTCAGGGTGCCCCTCAGGGGGGCCTCTACCACCATGCCGGGCCTTAGTTCCTGTCCCAGGTAGGTCAGGGGGCCAAGCTTGAGAGGGAAGACGAGCTCATAGGGCTTCATGCCGGATTTTAACATGTTGAAATCAAGGTAGCCCCTATGTGTATAATAAAACTTGTTTTCAATGCCGATGCGGAGGAGAGGATTGAAAGAGCCCAAGGTATACCTGATTGATGTGACCAACCGGGACGGGGTGCAGACCTCCAGGATACTGCTTCCCAAGCTGTCCAAGACCATGCTGAACATCTACCTGGACGAGATGGGGGTGTACCAGAGCGAGATAGGCTTTCCCACCCTGAGGCACGAGGTCAACTACATAAACGCCAACCTGGAGCTGGCCGAGATGGGGGTCATCAAGCGCCTTCACCTGGAGGGCTGGAGCAGGGCGGTGCCCCAGGATGTGGAGCTGGCCTTCAAGAACTGTCCCAAGCTCAAGCATATAAATGTCTCCATCTCCACCTCGGAGATAATGATAAGGGGGAAGTTCCAGGGAAGAAGGGGCTGGAAGGATGTGGTGGGCTCCATGGTGGAGGCGGTGAAGACGGCCCGGGCCTTGGGGGCCGAGACCGTGGGCATCAACGCCGAGGATGCCTCCAGGACAGAGCTTAACCACCTGGTGGAGTTCATCCTGGCCGGCAAGGAGGCCGGCGCCCACAGGTTCCGCTACTGCGACACCCTGGGGGCCGACGACCCTATTACCATCTACGAGCGCATAAAGGCTCTGGCCGAGGTGACCCGCTTCCCCATAGAGATGCACTGCCACAACGACCTGGGCATGGCCGAGGCCGTCTCGGTGGCCGGGGCCCAGGGGGCGGTGGAGGCAGGGGTGGAGGCCTACATCAACACCACCATTAACGGCTACGGTGAGCGGTGCGGAAACTGCGACCTGGTCTCCACCATCCTGGCCCTGAAGTTCTCCCACGGCCTCAGGGAGAAGGTGCACCTGGATGAGCATGTGAACCTCAAGATGGCCTGGAAGATAGCCCGCTACGCCTCCTACGCCTTTGGCATCCCCATTCCCATAAACCAGCCTGGTGTGGGCGCCAACGCCTTCGCCCATGAGTCCGGCATCCATGCCGACGGGGCCCTGAAGGACAGGCGCAACTACGAGCTGTACGACCCCGAGGACGTGGGCCGGGGAGAGCCCGAGCTGCTTCAGACGGGCCGGATCATAACTACCGGGGAATACGGTGGCATAAAGGGCTTCCGCCATGTGTACGACAACCTGGGCATTCACTTCAAGAGCGATGCCGAGGCCAGGAGGATCCTGGAGCTGGTGCAGTATGCCAACCTGCACACCCAGAAGCCCCTCACCGATGACGAGCTGCGCTTCATAGCCAGCTACCCCGAGGTGGCAAAGAAGATCCTGACGGCCACCCCCTGAAAGGTGTACACCGTAACCTTCATACCTGGCGACGGCGTGGGGCCCGAGATTGCCCGGGCCACCCAGGAGGTGCTGGAGGCCACGGGAGTGCCCTTTCGGTGGGATGTGCAGGAGGCCGGCACCGAGGTCTATGAGCGCGAAGGCACCCCCCTCCCCCAGAGAGTCATAGAGTCCATAAGAAGGAACAAGGTGGCCATCAAGGGGCCCATCACCACCCCGGTGGGCAAGGGCTTCAGGAGCGTGAATGTGGCCCTGAGGCAGACCCTGGACCTCTATGCCTGCCTCAGGCCCTGCAGGAGCTTCAAGGGGGTGCTGAAGTGCAGGTACGAGCACGTAGACCTGGTCATCGTCAGGGAAAACACCGAGGACCTCTACGCCGGGGTAGAGTTCGCCCAGGGCTCCCCCGCTGCCCTGGGCCTCATTGAGTATGTCCGCTCCCAGGGGGGCGGGCAGATAAGGCCGGACTCCGGCATAAGCATAAAGCCCATCTCGGTGTTCGGCACCCGCAGGATCGTGCGCTTCGCCTTCGAGTATGCCCGGGCAAACGGACGGCGCAAGGTCACCGCGGTGCACAAGGCCAACATCATGAAGCACACCGACGGGCTCTTCCTGGAGGTGGCCAGGGAGGTGGCCCGGGCCTACCCGGACATAGAGTTTGAAGACCGCATCATAGACAACATGTGCATGCAGCTGGTGCAGAAGCCCGAGCTCTACGATGTGCTGGTCATGCCCAACCTCTACGGGGATATCGTCTCCGACCTGGGGGCCGGGCTCATCGGGGGGCTGGGCCTTGCCCCGGGGGCCAACATAGGGGACGAGTATGCCGTGTTTGAGCCCACCCATGGCAGTGCACCCAAGTACAAGGGGTTGAACAAGATGAACCCCTTTGCTATGATGCTTTCAGGGGTGATGATGCTCAGGCACCTGGGCGAGAAGGAGGCGGCAGAGCGCCTGCAGCGGGCCATTGCCCTGGTAATAAAGGAGGGCCACTGCCTTACCTACGACATGAAGCCCAGTCCTGACGACCCCACTGCCGCCAGCACCTCGGAGGTGGCCCAGGCGGTGGTACAGAAGCTAAGAAGCATCTGAGGATGGAACCTCCCAGTATAGTCAACCTTGTCCTCATTCTGGGCGCTCTGCTCCTGGTGGCAGTGCTTTCGGCGGCGGAGAGCTCCTTCATCTCTGCCAACCGCTACAGGCTCCAGAGCCTCGTAGAGCGGGGCGACCTCAGGGCCAAGGCCCTGAAGAAGCTCCTGGAGGAGCACGACCGGCTCTTCAGTGCCGTAATAGTTTCGGGCAACCTCTTTACCATCTTTGCCACCAGCGTGGGCACCGCCGTGGCCATTCAGGCCATGGGGCCCGACGGGGTGATAGTGGCCACGGTGGTAATGACCTTCCTGACGGTGGTCTTCGGCGAGCTGGCCCCCAAGACCATGGCCGTAAGCCACGCCGACGCCTTCGCCCTCAGGATGGCCAGGCCCATGGCCCTGTACATGAAGCTCATATCCCCTCTGGTGTGGCTCTTCAGCCACATCGTGAGACTCATGGGCATAAAGCGCAGGCCCCTGCCGGCCTTCATGACCGTGGAGGAACTGAAGGCCCTCATCACCGTGGGCGAGCGGGCAGGGGCCATTGAAGAGGAGGAGAAGGAGCTCCTTCACAGGGTGTTTGAGTTCGGCGACAAGATGGTCTCGGAGGTCATGGTGCCCCGCACGGAGATAGTCTCCATCCCCACGGTGGCCACCGTGGAGGATGCCCTGGCCCTGGTGGCCGCCGAGGGGTATTCCCGCTACCCGGTGGTAAAGGACAGCATTGACGATGTGGTGGGAGTGCTCTACATAAAGGACATCCTCATAGGAATGGCCAAGGGCCAGGTGGACAAGGAGACCCCCGTGACGGAGATCATGCGGGAGCCCTACTTCGTGCCCGAAAGCAAGATGGTCTCGGAACTGCTGGACGAGATGCAGAGGAAGAAGTTTCAGATAGCCGTGGTGATAGATGAGTACGGGGGCACCGACGGGCTCATTACCCTGGAGGACATCATAGAGGAGATAGTGGGGGGGCTTCAGGACGAGTTTGAGGCCTTGAAGACCGAGCGGGAGGTGGAGGTCCTGGACGAGCGGACCTTCATAGTGGCCGGGCAGACCGACATAGAGGAGGTGAACGAGCTGGTGGGGACGGAGCTTCCCGAGAAGGAGTTTCACACCATCGGGGGATTCGTCTTCGGCCTTTTTGGGCGCCTGCCCAAGGTGGGCGAGCAGGTGCGCTACCAGAACCTCCGATTCCTCATCCTGGAGATGGACGGCCGCAAGGTGGGGAAGCTGAAGATTACCAAGCTTTAGACCTCTTAGGAAGTCCTCCCGGATGAACTTCCTGTACCAGCCCTCGTAGAGCTCCGGGGTGGCCCAGGGCCCGAAGGAGCCTTTCTGCCACTACCAGCACATCTGTGTCGCTTTTGCCGGCCGGATTGTAAGTGCCTCTTTCCAAGAGGAGATGGGCCGTCTTCAGGAACCCATCGGCGTTGTCCTTTAGAAAGCCGGATTGCATGGCAGTAAAACCGTAGCGCCCCCGGAGGGGATTTGTCAATTCACCCCCTGTGTTATAATTCCCTGAAAACCTCTCTCAAGGGGAGACAGGGATGTTTGCCGTAGTGGTGTTTCCAGGTTCAAACTGCGACCACGACTGCTACCATGTGCTTAAGCATGTGCTGGGGAAGCCCACGGAGTTCGTGTGGCACAAGGCCCAGGAGCTTCCCCGGGGCACCCAGGTGGTGGTGCTTCCAGGGGGGTTTTCCTACGGGGACTACCTGCGCACCGGGGCCATTGCCCGCTTTTCCCCCATCATGAAGGCAGTGCAGGCCTTTGCCCAGGGAGGGGGGCTGGTGCTGGGCATATGCAACGGCTTCCAGATCCTCCTTGAGGCAGGGCTGCTGCCGGGGGCCATGCTCAGGAACAATGTCCTGAGGTTCGTGTGCAAGGATGTCCACCTGAGGGTGGAGCGCACCGACACCCCTTTTACCAACCTCTTTCAGGAAGGCCAGGTGATAAGGATACCCATTGCCCACATGGAGGGCAACTACTTTATTGCTCCCGAGGGGCTTGAGACCCTGAAGGCCCAGAGGCGGGTGTTGTTTCGTTACTGCGACCCCCAGGGGCGCATAACCGATGGGGCCAATCCCAACGGCTCGGTGGATGCCATTGCGGGCATCCTCAATGCCCGGGGCAATGTGCTGGGCATGATGCCCCATCCGGAGCGCTGTGCCGAGGCCATCCTGGGCGGCGGCACCGACGGGCTTACCCTCTTTCAGAGCATCCTCAGCCACCTGGGCCAGCGGCTCTGATGCTTCTGAGGCTTACCACGGGAAGGGAGTTCTCCGTCAGGAAGGGCCAGAGCGTTCTGGAGGCCCTCAGGGACGGGGAGTTCTATCTACTGGCCTCCTGCGGGGGCAAAGGCACCTGCGGGCACTGCAGGGTTCGCCTCCTGGAGGGTAGGGCCGAGCTGAAGGGATGGGCCAGGCTCAGCCAGAAGGAGAGGCAGGAGGGCATGGTACTGGCCTGCCAGTGCTACCCCCAGGAGGATGTGCTCATTGAGGTGCCCGAGACCTCCCGCTTAGTGGTGGGCGAAAAGATAGCCCTGGGAAGGGCAAAGGAACTCAAGGGGCTTCTGCAGGGCCTGCAGGCCCCGGTGGAGCCGGCCCTCCGCTCCGTGGAGCTTTCCCTTGCACCTCCCAGCATTCAGGACAACCTCTCGGACCTGGAGAGGCTCAAGGCCGCCCTTAGCAGTGAGGGCGTGGAGGGGCTCTCCTTCAGCCTTCGTTTTCTGAGGTCTCTGGGGCAGGCCCTGAGGCGGGGGCAGTGGCGGGTGCGCCTGAGCCATGCCCTGGGGGCCGCGGTGGAGCTTGCACCCCTGCAGGAGGCCGGGCCCCTTTACGGACTGGCCGTGGATGTGGGCACTACCACGGTGGTGGCCTACCTGGTGGAGCTTGCCTCGGGGGAGGTGCTGGATGTGGGCTCCACCTACAACAGCCAGATGCGCTGGGGCGACGACGTGATAACTCGGATAGTGCAGGCCACCGAGGGCGGTGCCCTCATGGAGCTCAGGGCCGCCGTGCTGGCCGATGTGAACGAGCTCTGCGGGCTGATGTGCCGCCGCCAGGGGCTGCAGCGCAGGGCGGTGCAGTTTGCCACCCTCAGTGGCAACACCACCATGTGCCATCTGTTCTGGGCCCTGGAGCCCTCCAGCATAAGGCTTGAGCCCTATGTGCCCGGCGTCAGCTTCTTCCCCCCTTTGAGGGCCTCTGAGGCCGGCCTGAGGATTCATCCCGATGGGGTGCTCTACACTTTGCCCTGCCCGGCCAGCTATGTGGGGGGCGACATAGTGGCCGGCGTGCTGGCCACAGGGATGCACCTCAGGGATGAGGTAGCCCTGCTCATGGACATAGGCACCAACGGCGAGGTGGCCATCGGGGGCAGGGACTGGCTGGTCTCGGCCGCCTGCTCGGCCGGGCCCTGCTTCGAGGGCGGGGGCATTCGCCACGGCATGAGGGCCGTGGACGGCGCCATCGAGAAGGTAAGCCTGGGGCCCCAGGGCCCCCGGGTGGAGGTGCTGGGCGACGCCGAGCCCCTGGGTATCTGCGGCTCGGGCATGATTGATGCCGTGGCGGAGATGTTCCTTAAAGGGGTGATAGACCAGAGGGGCAAGTTCCACCGGGAGCGCCTGGGCAAAGACCCCTTTATGCGGGAGGGCCCCGAGGGGCTTCAGTATGTGCTGGCCTCGGGCCCCGCGGGGGACATAGTGCTTACGGAGCCAGACCTGGACAACATCCTCAGGGCCAAGGCAGCCATATATGCCGGGGTGAGCACCCTGCTAAGGCAGGTGGGCCTGGCCGTGGAGGACATCCAGAGGGTCTACATTGCCGGGGGCTTCGGCAACTACCTGGATGTCCAGGGCGCCGTTGTGCTGGGGATGCTGCCGGACCTGCCCCTGGAGCGCTTCAGCTTTGTGGGCAACACCTCCATTGCAGGAGCCTACCTGTGCCTGGTCTCGGAGCGCCTCAGAGAGGAGGCCGAGGCCATAGCCCATAAGATGACCTATGTGGAGCTTTCGGTCCTCAGGGGGTTCATGGAGGAGTACATGTCGGCCCTGTTCCTTCCGCACACCAACATGGAGCTCTTTCCTACCGCCAGGCGGCTCCTCAGTGAAGGGGGCCAGAGGAGATGATGCGCTCCACCTCGGTCTTGATGAGCCCGGTGGGGATTCCACCGTGCATCCTGGGTACACCGTTGATGAGCACCACGGGGGTGGTTATCACTCCTTGGTGGAGCATCTGGCGCACCTCGGGAAAGCTGTCCTCGTCTGAGCTGAACAGGTCTATGTACTCCACGCTCACCACCGAGGGATAGTGGTAGCGGAGCTCGCTGTCCAATTGCTCGGCCAGCAACTGGTTCTCCACCATCTGCTGGGGCTCCTCGGCCCAGTAGGCAGGGCTGTCCAGTATCTGTATGTGCACCCGCTGAAGCATTCTAAATTTATTTTAAGCCATCTATGAGGAGGTTGTCTATAAGCCTGGTTCGGCCTATGAAGGCGGCCACTGCCAGGAGGGCCGAGCCCCTGAGCACCGGGGGCTCCTCCAGGGTATAGGGGTCGTAGGCCGAGGCATACTGGACCTCCCCCACCAAGGGCTCACTCCTGAGCACCTGGTGCATGAGCTCCCGTATCCTGTGGGGCTGCCGTTGGCCCCTCAGGAGGGCCTCCTGTCCCTTGAGCAGGGCCTTGTAGAGAATGGGGGCAGCGCGGCGCTCCTGGGGGCTCAGGTAGAGATTCCTGGAGCTCATGGCCAGCCCGTCGGGCTCCCTCACGGTGGGGCAGACTACCACCTGCAGGGGCAGGTTCAAGTCCTCCACCATGCGGCGCACAATGAGGCTCTGCTGGTAGTCCTTCTGGCCGAAGTAGGCCCTGGTGGGCTGCACGATTTCAAAGAGCTTGAGCACCACCGTGGCCACCCCCCTGAAGTGCCCGGGCCTGAAGGCCCCGCAGAGCCGCTCGCTGAGGCCCTGCACCTCCACGAAGGTGCAGAACCCTTGTGGGTACATCCCCTCCGGCTCGGGCAGAAAGAGGTAGTCCACCTCCAGGGCCTGGAGCTTCTCCATATCGCCCTCCAGGTCGCGGGGGTAGCGCTGCAGGTCCTCGGAGGGGCCGAACTGGAGTGGGTTTACGAAGATGCTCACCACCACCAGGTCGTTTTCCGCCCTGGCAGTCCTTACCAGGCTCAGGTGGCCCTCGTGCAGGGCCCCCATGGTGGGCACGAACCCAATGCTTCGGCCCCTGGCCTTAAGGACGGCATCCTGCATCACCCGGGCTATCCTTATGGTCTCCATGCCCTAAGCTCCCTTAAAAGCTCCTGCAGCAGGTGCTCCTCCTTCACCGTTCTGAGCACCCGGCCCTTCCTGAAGATTATCCCCTTGCCCCGGGCGCCGGTGATGCCCACATCGGCCTCTCTGGCCTCTCCAGGGCCGTTTACCACGCAGCCCATCACGGCCACCTTCACGGGAGCCCGGATGTCCCTCAGGGCCAGCTCGGTCTTTCTTGCCAGTCGCCTTATGTCAATGCTGCAACGGCCGCAAGTGGGGCAGGAGATTACCTCCGCCCGCGGGGGACCAAGCCCCAGGCTCTGCAGTATCCCCCAGGCCACCCTTATCTCCAGGACCGCCGAGGCACTGAGGGACACCCTCAGGGTGTCCCCGATGCCTTCGGAAAGGAGCACTCCCAGCCCCACGGCACTCTTTATGATGCCAGCCTCCGGGGGGCCGGCCTCGGAGATACCCAGGTGCAGGGGATAAGCGGTCCTTTCGGAGAAGAGCCTGTAGGCCTGCACCGTGAGGGGGACGCTGGAGGCCTTCAGGGAGACCTTTATCATGCTGTAGCCCAGCTCCTCCAGGGTCTGCACCTCTCTGAGGGCGGCCTCCAGGAGGGCCTCGGGGCAGGGGTGGCGGAATTTCCTGAGGATGTCCCTGGGCAGGCTTCCGGCGTTGACCCCCACCCTGAGGGGCACGGGCCTGTCGGCAAGGGCCCTGACCAGCTCCTTGAGCTTCCACCGGGCCCCGATGTTGCCGGGGTTTATCCTCAGGCCATCTGCGCCCTGCCTGAGGGCCTCCAGGGCCAGCCGCCAGTCAAAGTGCACATCGGCCACTATGGGCAGGGGACTGCGGGCCTTTATCCTGCCCAGGGCCCGGGCGGCCTCTGCGTCCGGTACGGCCACCCTTACCACCTGGCAGCCGGCCTTCTGCAGGGCGGCTATCTGCCTGAGGGTGGCAGCCACATCCCTGGTGTCCGTCTTGGTCATTCCCTGCACCACCACCGGGTGGCCCCCGCCAATGGGGATACCGCCCAGGTAGATGGTGCGGGTCCTTCGTCGCTGCTTAGTCATTGGCCCTTCTGGCCTGGATGGCCCTGAGGTGCTCCCTGAAGCTTACGGAGAAGGTGTGGGTGCCGTCGCCGTTTGAGACGAAGTAAAGATAGGGCACCTTCTCTGGATAGAGGGCTGCCCTCAGGGAGGCAAGCCCTGGCGAGGCTATGGGCCCAGGGGGAAGTCCCTTTATCACATAGGTATTGTACCTGGTGCGACGGCGGAGGTCCCTGACCGTGACGCCCCAGCTGAAAGGCTTTACGCCGTAGACGGCGGTGGGGTCGGCCTGAAGCCTCATGCCCCTTTTAAGGCGATTCCACAGCACCCCGGCTATCACGGGCCGCTCCGCATCCACCACCGCCTCCTTCTCTACGATGGAGGCCAGGGTGAGGGCCTCGTTCACCGAAAGGCCCAGCTCCCTGGTGCGGGCCCTAAGCTCCTGGTCATACACCTGCCACAGCCTCCTGACCATGGCGGAGAGCACCTCCTTGGCAGGGGTGCCCTTGGCGAACCTGTAGGTGTCCGGAAAGAGGTATCCCTCCAGGCTGGGGGCCTCGGGGGGGACTCCCAGGGAGGCCATGAATTCCCTGTCCCTTACGAGTCGGTCAAACTCCTCAGGGGCCACGAGCCCCTGGAGCTTCTGCCTTATCTCCAGGAGGCTGTCGCCCTCGGCAATGACCACCGAGTGCTGTAGCACCCGGCCCTCTTGCAGGTGCCTGAAGACCTTCCAGGGGCTCATGGAGCCGCTGAGTAGGTAGTGGCCGGGCCTCAGGGTCTTGTCCGCCCCTGTGAGCCTGGCCAGGGCCAGGAACAGCCTCTCGTCCCTGATGAGTCCCTCCTGGGCCAAGGCTCTGGCGGCCTGGGCAAAGCTGGCCCCCTGGGGCACCCGGAGCTCCACCTGGGTGCGCCAGGGAGCTGCCGGCACCAGCATCTGAAGCAGCAGGCTGAGGGCCAGCACCAGGAGGCTGGCCCCTACGGCATATGCCGCTAAGCGCTTCATTGCTCCTTCAGCTCCCGGAGCAGCTCCTGTAGCTCCTTGAGCTCGGCCCTTACTACCTTGGGCGGAGGGGCGTCCCTCAGGGGGATGCCCGGGTGCCAGTACTTCAGGTACAGCTGGAACTCCTCCACGGCCTTCTCCAGTTGCCCCAGGCGCACATAGGTGCGCCCCATGTTGTAGTGGGCCTTGGCAAAGGTAGGGTCAAGCTCCAGGGCCTTGCGGTAGGCCTCGTAGGCCTCCTTCACCTTGCCCTCGGCTACCAGGGCGTTGCCCAGATTGTAGTAGTAGCCCGCCTCCTCGGGCTCTATGGCTATGGCCCTCCGGTAGTACTGGATGGCAAATATGTAGTAGTGCTTCTCCTTCATCACATAGCCCAGGTTGTTCAGCGCCCTGGCGAACTGGCCGTTCAGCTTCACCGCCCTCTGGTAGGCCGAGATGGCATAGTCCCAGTATCCCCAGGCCTCGTAGATGCTGCCCAGGAGGAAGGGGCTCAGCCAGTCCTGGGGCTGCTGCCTCTGGGCCTCCCACAGGTAGCCCACGGCCAGCTCCGGGTCGCCCACCCAGAGGTGGGCCACCCCCAGGGCCCTTAAGAGCCTGCCGTCCTGGGGCCTTTCCTTGAGCATCTCTTGGAGCCCTCCCAGGTCCCTGCTCCTCAGGGCCTCCAGGAGGCTCAGGTAAAGCCTGGCGTCCTCGTCCCCGGGGCCGAGGGCCAGGGCCCTCTTCCAGGCCTCGTAGGAGGCGGCGAAGTCCTCGGCCCAGAACAGGGCCTCGGCCCTGCGCTTAAGGTAGAGCACATTCTGCGGCTCCTTCCTCAACAGGGCCTCGTAGGCCTGGGCCGCCTTGAGCCATCGGCCCTGGAGGAAATACCTCTCCGCCTCCTCAGGCCCCTGGGCCAGGGCAGAGGACAGAAGCAGCCACCCACTCAAGGCCAAAGCACCCCAGAGGCGCATAAGGATATTTTACCAGAAGGGGCCTCAGGCAAGCTCCACAGGAAGCATGAAGCACAGGGCCCAGGAGCCTGCCTGGGTGCGCTCCAGGGCGGCCACCGTGGCCGGCCCGAACCCCAGGGCCAGGCTGTCCCTTCCACAAAGAAGGAGCGCCGCCAGCCTTCCCACGTGGGGTATGTGGCCTACCAGCATCACATCTGCCTCTTGGCTCCTGAGCCTCTGGGCCCACTCTGCGGGGTCGTCCAGGGGGGCCAGGCCCTGGGCCTCCTGGGGGCTTAGGCCCAGGGCCTGGCCCACTATCTCGGCAGTCTGCCTGGCCCTGAGCTTGCCGCTGTGATAGATGGCCTGGGGCCTGATGCCCATGGCCCTGAGCCTTGCTGCCATGCGCTGCGCCGCCTCCCTGCCCTGGGCAGTAAGGGCCTTGGGCTCCGAGACCTCTGCCTCGGCATGCCGCACAAGGTAAAGCCTCATAAGCCCTCCTCCTAAAGATGCTCTTCAGGGTAATCATAACACCCTTTGGGGGAAAGTAGAAGGAAGCTGCCCCCCTGCATGCTATAATAAAAGAAAATAGATTTTAAATTTCTAAACCATGAGGTACTTGCTCATATCTCTGCTTCTTGTCCTGGGGCTTGGGGGGCTGGGCTGGCCCCAGGGCATGGCGCCTGATTTTGAGCTCTCGGACCTTGGGGGCAGGGTGTACAGGCTTTCGGAGCACAGGGGGCGGGTGGTGCTACTTAGCTTCTGGGCCACCTGGTGCCGGAGCTGCCAGGAGGAGCTCCAGGAGCTGGCGGAGCTTCAGAGGCTCCTGGGCCCCCAGGGCCTGGTGGTGCTTACCGTAAGCATTGACCGTTCCGAGCGCACCCTAAGAAGGTTTCTGAGGAAGCGCCCCTTGCCCTTTGTGGTTCTCTGGGACAGGCAGAGCCGGGTGGCCTTTGACCTGTACGGCGTGGTGGGCCTGCCCACGGCGTTCCTGATTGATGCCCAGGGCAGGCTCCTGAGGAGCATCTACGGGCCCCAGAGGTGGGCCTCGGAAAAGTGGCTAAGAAGAATAAGGGAACTCCTCAAGGAGGCAGGACAATGAGAGGTTTAGTCATGGCCCTGGCAGCCCTGCTCCTTTTTTCCGGCTGTGCAGGGCAGAGGTTTCTGCTCTACAAGGACGGGCAGGCCTACTACTTCGGCAGTGCCCAGGAGGGGATAAAGAAACTGCTCTGCGACTCAGGGGACCTGGAAAGGGTGCTTCAGAGGGCCCAGGGGCTTTCCCAGGACACCAAGGAGGCCCTGTGGCACTACAACTGCGTGGAGCTTTCGGGAGAGAAGCTCAGGGAGATACTGCAGGCCCTCAGCCCTGCGCAGCGACGGCAGCTCCGGGAGGCCTTCCAGGCCGAGGGCTACGACATAAACTACATAGCCTGCTGATAGCCCTCAGGGGCCCCCGTGGGGGGCCTTGGAGGCCATATCCCGCAGGGCCTCCCTCACCTCCTCCAGGTAGATGAGCAGGTCGTGCTCCCTCAGGTAGGCGTACTTGGCCCTGGCGGCCCTGGGGTCGGTCTCCTCAAGCAGCAGGTACTCCAGCACATGGGCCACATCGGCGGCCCTGGCATGGGGGAACAGTCTCTGGAAGGTTTTAAGAAAGACCAGGGCCTCGTGGGTTCGGCCCTGGAGCCTCAGGGAGTGAATGTAGCCGTAGAAGTACTTCGAGGGGCTGACCATCCTCAGGGCCGTACTGGCAAGCAGTGCGCCCTCCTTCCCCCCCTTGCTCAGCGCGGCCTTGAAGAGGGCCATGGCGTAGAAGGATTTTATGTTCTCGGAGAAGAAGTCCTCGGCATAGACCTCCAGGGCCCGCTCGTAGTTGAGCTTCGGCGTGCTTTCTGCCAGGAATCCTTCTGCCGGGCCTGTATCGGCGCCCTTAGGTAGCAGCATGAACATCACAGGGCCTACATGGAGGTCCCACTCTGCCTTCATGGGCTCAGGCAGGGCGTTTTCTGCCAGGGCAAACAGGCGGCCCCGGGCTGCCCTGGCCTTCAGGGTCTCAGGATGAAGAAAGCTCTTGGTAAAGGTGATAAGCCTCTTGCGGGCGAACCTCTCGTGCAGGGGCCTGTTGAGCAGAAATATGGACTGCCCCTTTACCAACTGCAGCTCGTCGGTCAAGGGGTTGCGGATGAAGCTCAGGATGTCCTCCCTGAGCCTCTCTGTCCACTGCATGTAGAGGGCGCCGAAAACGGGTGCATCCCCCGTTATGAACGCCCAGGAAAGGGGAGGCATCACCATGAGGCTGTCCCTCATCCTGTCATAAAGCAGGTAGTGCTTGCCCAGGGACTGCCCCTTAAGCACAGGGGCAAGAAGCACCAGGGGCGCCAGCAGAAGCAGGGGGGCGGCCCTTGCCCCCTTGGGCGCCAGTGCCTTGAGCCACCCGTAGGCCCTGCCAAGCAGCACCGAGGCAGGAAGGGGAAGCAGAAACAGGAGGGGCACATAGTAGGGGGAGACAACAAAGATGTCCTTCTCCGTGGGTATGGCGGCCGAGAAGGTGAACCTCGGTAGCAGTAGCAGCCAGGGAAGCAGGGCCAGCAGCAGGTAGAGCTTCAGCCAGGCCCTCACCCTCAGGAGCAGCAGCGCCACCGCCAGCGCCACCAGCAGCAGTCCCAGCACGGGCCCGTAGTTGCTCTCTATAAGATAGCGCAGGGTGTTGTAGAGCCCCTGGCCGAAGGGGCGGGACTGAACCTCTGCCAGGGCAGAAAGGGCCTTGGGGCTTGAGAACTCGTAGCCCTTCCTGAGCACCGTGTCCAGGGTGGCCTCCAGGCCTTTGCCCCCTGAGAATATGAAGCCCCTCAGGGGAAGCACCAGGCTTCTGAGATATATGTGGAGGTTTATCATCAGCCCTGCTGAAAGGAGCAGGAGGGCAGGCACCACCACCCGGGGCCGCCGCTCCCTGGCCAGCCAGTAAAGGCCTGCCAGGAGGGCGCTGAGGCCCATCAGGGCCAGGGTGTGATGATTGCCCGAGCCCAGACCAAACAGGAGGGCCGAAAGGAGAAGGAACCGCACATCCCCCTCCTTGATGCCCCTGAGGCCCAGGTAGAAGACCCCTAGGCACAGGAAGGCATTGAGCCCATAGACCTCGGCCTTGAGGGACTCCACGAACACCAGGGGGGTAAACAGGGGAAGAAAGGCGAAGGAGAAGGCCAGCCACCTGTTCAGGGTGAGGTACCTGATTGTGAGAAAGAGCACGAGCCATGCCAGGGCCCCGCTGAGGGCAGAGACCAGGTTGGTCTTGTAGGCGATGCTTCCCAGGGGAAGAAAGGTAAGAAGCTTCCCCAGGGTGATAAACAGGGGGTAGGCGGGCGGATGGGCAGTGCTGAGGTAGAAGCTGGCGGTGCTCAGAAGGGCGCTGTCGCCCACATACACGGTGGGCGCCAGGTTCAGAAGCAGGAGGGCAAAGGCCAGGAGGAAGCCTACTTGGGCCAAGAGCCGCCCTTTACACCATCCTGGTCGATGGTAAGCACATCGTCCTTCACAGGCCCCCTGAGGCCTGTGGCAGTGGCCGTGAAGGCGGTAGCTGAGCTCACCTGAAGGGTGTATTTGTACTTGTTCACCGCCCCGCCTGCGGCCTTCCGGGGGTTGAAGCAGGGAAGCCAGTCGGAGAAGTCATCGGTGGTCACGGTGCCCGAGGCATTCATCTCCCAGCTGTAGGTAGTAGGAAAGCTGGTGGCATTGGCATAGGAGGAGTTTTCCGCATAATACTGCTCCAGGCACAGCACCAGGGCCTGCAGGTTTGCCGTGGCCTCCTGCCTGGCGGCACCCTTCTGGTAGCCCCTGTACATGGGCACCGCTATGGTGGCCAGTATGGCCAGAATGGCCAGGGCCACCAGAAGCTCTATGAGGGTGAAGCCTCGCTTCATTGCCCGAAGGGATTATAACAGAAAAAGGGGGCCGTGCGGCCCCCTCCTTCACTAACGCTGAGCTTTAGAGCTCTGTCCAGCTTATTACCTGACCAAGTGTATCGTCGCCTGAGTCAGGCCCTACTATAGTTGAGATGGAAACTGCTGTAGCTGTTCCTTGCGTTTGGAAATTCGCACACAAACTGCTGAGATCGGTCTCGGAGATTATCACCCTGCCTATTTCCAGCGTGGTACTCTCTACAAACGCACTCTCACCGGTTGCCCAAGGGTTTCTTTTGTCGCCGGAGTTGAGCTGAGCCACTACATTTTCCGTAACTGCATCAGGGTCGGCAGAGCACTTGGTCATCTCGGCCTTCACCAGCCTGAAGGCGGCATCGAAGTTTTCCCTCACGGCCCTCTTCTTGGCCGACTTCTGGTAGCCCAGGTAGCCGGGAATGGCTATGGCTGCCAGGATGCCCAGGATGGCTATCACCACCAGGAGCTCAATCAGGGTGAAACCCTCACGGCCCCTTATCCTCTGTACTGCCTTGTACATCTAACCTTTCCTCCTTTCCTTGGTGAAAGACTTTGCAAGCCTTCTGCGACAACACCCTTTATGCCTCTTTCCCCCTTTCACCTCCTTCCATAACCCTTTTGCCCCTAAGTATTGCAGGAACCATGCCATATTGGAGCCTTTTAAAAATCAAGGGTTTTTCTGGAAGGGGGGTACTGGGCTGACAAATTTTGTCAGCCCCACGGGGGAAATTCGTCAGGGGGATTGAACAAGTCCCTGGAATTTTGATAACCTTGGGTTTGTAATTCTTTGTATAACAGGAGGGGTTTCCTTGGTGTTCTACATAGGGGTTGATGCCGGCTCGGTGAGTGTAAAGCTCCTGGTGCTGGACGAGGGGGGGAGGCGTCTTGAGGGCAGGTATCTCAAGCACAGGGGGCGGCCTCTGGAGGCGGCCCTGCGGCTCCTGCAGCCTTATGAGGGCAGGCCCGTGGTGCTGGCCCTGGTGGGCTCGGGGGCGCCGGTCCTCAGGGAGGCCTTGTCCTGGGCGCTACAGGCCAACGAGGTAGTGGCCGAGGCCCAGGGCCTGGGGCATCTTCATCCTGAGCTCAGGGCGGCGGTGGCCCTGGGAGGGGAGGACTCCAAGCTCCTGGTGCTTTCTGAGCGGGGGCTGGAGGACTTCTCCATGAACTCCGTCTGTGCTGCCGGCACGGGCAGCTTTCTTGACCAGCAGGCAGAGAGGCTGAGGCTTTCCATTGAGGAATTCTCCCGGATGGCGGCCAGGGCGGCCAAGCCTGCCAGGGTGGCGGGCCGCTGTAGCGTGTTTGCCAAATCGGACATGATTCATCTTCAGCAGATAGCCACCCCCGTGGAGAACATAGTGGCGGGCCTGTGCTTTGCCGTGGCCAGGAACTTCAAGGGCACCATTCTCAGGGGCAGGCAGATGCCCAGTCCTGCGGCCTTCATAGGCGGGGTGGCCGCCAACGAGGGCATGGTGAGGGCCTTCAGGGAGGTGCTGGGGCTTGAGGATCTCCTGGTGCCTGAGGACTTCGCCCTCATGGGGGCCTGGGGGGCGGCCCTCAAGGCCCTGAGGGAGGGCGCGGCCTCGCGGGTGCTGGAGCTTTCCTCCCTCAGGGAGCTGCTGGGGCGCTCCGAGGCCAGGCCCAGCGCCCCCCAGCAGCCCGTGCTCATCAGCCAGGGGGACGACTTCCTGCGGCGCCACAGTGGCGCCCAGGCCCATCTTTACAGGCCCCGGGGAAAGGTGCCGGCCTATCTGGGCATTGATGTGGGCTCCGTGAGCACCAACCTGGCCGTTGTGGACGAGGCGGGCCGGGTGCTGGCCAAGCGCTACCTGGCCACGGCAGGCCGGCCCATTGAGGCCGTAAGGCAGGGCCTCAGGGAGCTCAGGGAGGAGGTGGGCCACCTGGTAGACATCAAGGGCGTGGGCACCACCGGAAGCGGTCGCTACATGATAGCCGACTTCGTGGGGGCCGACATCGTGAAGAACGAGATAACGGCGCAGGCCACCGCGGCGGCCAGGATAGAGCCCCGGGTGGACACCATATTTGAGATAGGCGGGCAGGACTCAAAGTTCATAAGCCTTAGGGATGGCGTCATTGTGGACTTTGAGATGAACAAGGCCTGCGCTGCCGGCACGGGCAGCTTCCTGGAGGAGCAGGCCGAGAAGCTGGGAATAAGCATAAAGGAGGAGTTTGCCCGGCTGGCCTTCCGGGCCAAGGGGCCCCTCAGGCTGGGGGAACGCTGCACCGTGTTCATGGAAAACTCCCTCATGGCCAATCTGCAGAAGGGGGCGGCCCTGGAGGACCTCCTGGCGGGGCTGGCCTACAGCATTGTGCAGAACTACATCAACCGGGTGGTGGCGGGAAAGCCCATCGGGCAGAGGATATTCTTCCAGGGCGGGGTGGCCTTTAACAAGGCGGTGGTGGCCGCCTTCGAGAAGTACCTGGGTAAGAGGATAACCGTTCCGCCCCATCACGAGGTCACGGGGGCCATAGGCATGGCCCTCATTGCCAGGGAGCACATGGGGGGCAGGAGGCAGAGCAGCTTCAAGGGCTTCTCCCTGGCCGATGTCCCCTATGAGCAGGGCTCCTTCCAGTGCAAGAGCTGCCCCAACATGTGCGAGATAAACCGGGTGAGGCTTAAGGGCGAGCGGGACTACCTCTTCTATGGCGGAAGGTGCGAGAAGTACGACATAAGGCGGCGCAAGGCCCCGGGCATAAGGGACCTCTTTGCCCTCAGGGAGGAGCTCCTGTGGCGGGCCCACGAGTCCCTGAAGGGCCGGGGCGGGAGGGCCCGGGTGGGTCTCCCCTATGTGTTCTTCTTCCACGACCAGCTGCCCTTCTGGAGCACCCTCTTGTGGGAGGCAGGGCTGGAGGTGGTGCCCTCGCCCCGGACCAACCGCCAAGTGGTGGACGCAGGGCTGGAGGCGGTGCTCTCGGAGGCCTGCTTTCCCGTCAAGGTGGCCCACGGGCATGTGAAGTGGCTGCTTCAGGAGGGCCGGGTGGATGCGGTGCTTCTGCCGAGCTTTATCAACCTCAATCGGCCTGGCCAGGAGTACCCCAGCGGGCTGGCCTGCCCCCAGGTGCAGACCATCCCCTATGTGGTGAGGGTGGCCCTGGAGGCCCAGGACAGGGTGCTGTCCCTGCCGGTGGACCTGGGCCGGGGCGAGGGGTATTTGCTGGGGGAGCTTCGGAAGGTTCTTGGCCGCTTCGGGGTTGGAAGGGGCACCCTCAGGAGGGCCCTCAGGAGGGCCCAGCAGGCCCAGGAGGCCTTCGAGCAGGCCCTCAGGCAAGAGGGCCAGAGGGTGCTGGAGTCCCTGAGGGACAGGGCGGTGGTCATCCTGGGCAGGGCCTACAACGCCTTTGACCGGGGCATGAACCTGGAGATCCCCCAGAAGCTGGCTACCCTGGGGGTGCAGGCCATCCCCATGGACATGCTTCCCCTTTCGGAGGTCCGGGGGCTCAGGGAGCGCTGGCCCAACCTGTACTGGCGAAGTGGCCAGAGGATGCTCAGGGCGGCCAGGTTCATAAGGGAGCATCCCCTGCTTTATCCCATCCTGATAGGCAACTTCCTCTGCGGTCCGGACTCCTTCATCCTGAAGTACCTGAGGGAGGAGCTGGGGGAGGAAAAGCCCCTGCTTCATGTGGAGATTGACGAGCACAGCGCCGATGCCGGGGCCATCACACGGTGCGAGGCCTTCCTGGACAGCATAGAGGGCCGGGGCAGGAAGGCCCGGAGGGTGCCCGTGTCGCAGCCCAAGAGGCCTTCGGCCCCTGAGGTGCGGCGCCGGGTGCTGTACATCCCCCTCATGTCCGACCATGCCTATGCCCTGAGGGCCGCCTTTGAGGCCTGCGGCGCCCAGGCCGAGGTGCTTCCGCCCTCGGACGAGCGGACCTTTGAGCTGGGCAGCCGCCATGTCTCTGGCAAGGAGTGCTACCCCTGCTTGGTCACCACCGGGGACATGCTGAAGAAGGTCTTTGAGCCGGGCTTTGAGCCCGGCCGCAGTGCCTTCTTCATGCCCTCGGGCACGGGCCCCTGCAGGTTCGGCCAGTACAATGTGTTTCACCGCATGGTGCTGGATAAGCTGGGCCTTCAGGAGGTGCCCATCTTTGCCCCCAACCAGGGGGCCGAGTTCTACCGGGAGCTGGGGGTGGTGGGCGGGGACTTCCCCCTGCTGGCCTGGCGGGGCATCGTGGCGGTGGAGCTCCTGCAGAAGTGCCTTCACGAGAGCCGGCCCTACGAGGTGGAGCCCGGGGCGGCCGAGGGCCTGTACCGGCAGTACCTTCAGAGGATATGCGCCTCGGTGGCCCGCCAGGACGGCTCTCTGGAAGGGGTGCTTCAGGAAATGGCCCGGGCCTTCCAGTGCCTGCCCAGGCGCTCCGAGGCCAGGCCCCTCATAGGCATAGTGGGGGAGATATTCGTGCGCTCCAACCGCTTCAGCAACGAGGACCTGGTAAGGCGCATAGAGGCCCTGGGGGGCGAGGTGTGGCTGGCCCCTGTAGAGGAGTGGCTCTATTATGTAAACCTCATGGGCCTGAGGAAGGCCTGGCTCAAGCGCGACTGGTCCGCCCTGTGGGAAAACCTCCTCAAGGGGCTTGTCCAGCGCAGGGTGGAGCACAAGCTGCAGAGGCCCTTTGAAGGGCTCCTTAAGACCCTCCGGGAGCCCACCACCAAGGAAATCATAAGGAAGGCCTCCCCCTATGTGCATCGGTCCTTTGAGGGCGAGACCATCCTTTCCATAGGCAAGGCGGTGGACCTGGCCCAGCGGGGGGCCTCGGGCATAATAAACGCCATGCCCTTCGGCTGCATGCCCGGCACCATAGTGAGCGCCCTTCTCAGGGGCATAAGCAGGCGCTACGGGCTGCCCACCCTGAGCATCCCCTTTGACGGCACCCCCTCCAGCACCGCAGAGCTCCAGCTGGAGGCCTTCATGGAGCAGGCCAGAAGGAAGGCCGCCCCCTGATGTGGTAGAATAAAGACCTTACAAGAGCGGACAAGGAGGTGAGCCAGCACAGGGTGGGCAGTGTCAAAAAGTGGCGGAAGAAGAAGATGTCTAAGCACAAGCACCGCAAGCTCAGAAGAAGGATGAAGTTCCAGAGGAGGAAGTAGTGAAGGAGGAGATAATACTCCGGGAGAGGATAAAGCTCCTGGAGCAAGAGCTTAAGACCCTGGTGGAAAGGGTGGACAAGTTTGAGGAGCTCCTGAGGGAGCTTCAGGACCTGAGGCTTGAGCTGAAGGGCCTGAAGCTTTTCCTGGGCCGGATGCATCCGGACTTCAAGAACCAGTTTCCAGAGGTACTCAAGAAGATAAAGGCCAATCAGGGCTGACCCCCCTTTTTGCCCCGGCCGGTTGCTCAAGCCTTTCCTCGGCAGTTATGTTAAGACATGTCCATGTGGGTGCTTGCCTATAGGCGTCTCAGGCAGGAGCCCCTGAGGACCCTGGCGGTGGGGGCCTGCACGGCCCTTCTGGCCGCCCTGGCCCTTCTGCTTCTGGCCCTGGGGGCCTCAGGGGCCCAGGGGCTTCGGAGACTCCAGGACCGTCTGGGGGCCGACGCCCTGGTGCTGCCTCAGGGGGCACAGCCCCAGGGACTTCTGCTTCTGGGAAGCCCCCGGCCCCTTTACCTGGAGGCCTCCCTGAGGGAGGCCTTGAGGGACTACCCAGAGGTCCAGGCCATTACTGCCCAGCTCTTCGTGCTTTCCGCCCCCCTGGCCTGCTGCTTCGAGGGCGACACCCTGCTGGTAGGGTACGAGCCCGAGACGGACTTCACCATAACGCCCTGGCTGAGGGAGCATCTGGGACGAAGGCCCCGGGCCGAGGAGGTGATAGTGGGCTCTGCCATACAGGTGGGGCCCGGCGGCAGGATTCGCTTCTACGGCACGGAGTTCAGGGTCCTGGGCAGGCTGGAGCCCACAGGGGGGTTTCCCGACCGGGCGGTGTTCGTGCCCATGAAGGGCATAAGGGCAATGATAAGGGACTCGGCCCAGAAGGCCCTGAGGAGCCTCCAGGTGCCCCAGGACAAGGTCTCGGCCTTCCTCCTTAAGCTTCGCCCGGGCAGCGACCCCGGGCTGTTTGCCCTGAAGCTCAGGCGCCGGTGGGGCCAGCTCAGGGTGGTGGTGGCCGAGGAGTTCCTGGCGGGCCTTAGGGAGGACCTGGGGCGTCTCCTCCTGCTGGGGGCCGCACTGCTGGGCCTCGTGGGGGCAGGGGGGGCGGTGCTCTTGGCGGTGGTGTTTGTCCTTTCGGCCCACCAAGGGTTTGCCTCCTACGGGCTCATGAGGCTTTTGGGGGCCAGGAGGGCTCAGGTCAAGGCCTTGGTGCTCCGGGAGGCCCTCCTCAGCTCAGGCTGCGGTGCCCTGGCGGGCACGGTGGCGGGCTGGTTCCTCTTCAGGAGCTTTGTGGCCCTGTTGAGGCTTTCTCTGGGGCAACCCTTGGTGCCTCCCCCCTGGTGGTGGCTCCTGGGGGCCTCGGTGCTGCTGGGCGCTGCGGTGGTGCTGGTGGCCGCCGTGGCGGCCCTCTGGGCGGCCCACCGGGCCGCCCGGGCAGAGCCCTACGCCCTGGCCAGAGGGGGACCGGCGTACCTTTCCATCAGCTCCGATACCGAAAGGGGAGGGGCGAAGTAGTAGCCCTGGCCATAGTCCACCTCAAGCTCCAGGAGCTTTTCTGCCAAGGGGCGGCTCTCCACATACTCGGCCACCGTCCTGAGCCCTAAGCTCTTGGCCATCTTCACGGTGGAGCGCACTATCTTGTAGGCCTCCTCGGAGCTCAGCACCTGGGTGGTGAGGGAGCCGTCTATCTTCAGGTGGCTTATCACCTCGGCCTGGGCCAGCTCTGCCACTACCTTCAGGGAGGAGTATCCGGTGCCGAAGTCATCCACGGCCACCCTTACGCCGTAGTGGAAGTTCAGGTGGCGGATGAGTTCCATGTGCTCCAGCACCACCTGCTCGGTGATTTCCACCAGGGGCACTATGCCCTGCTCCTTCATGGTCTTTATGGCCTGCTCCAGGAAGCGGCCAAAGCCCGGGGCCTTCAGGCTGAGGGGGCTGAGGTTTATGCTTACCCTGGCCGTGACGGTATTGAGCAGGGGGGCAAACTCCGTGGTCCTCTGGGTCACCTGGCGGTCCAGCTCCCTCACCAGGTCCAGCCTGTAGAGGGCCTCTATGAACTCCCCCGCGGGGAGGTACCGGGGGTTGTGCTTGATTCTGGCCAGGGCCTCCAGGGCATAGAGGCTGCCTGTGGCCAGCCCCACCACCGGCTGGAAGAAGGTTTCCACCTGCTGGGCCCTCAGGGCCTGCTTCAGGAAGGCCTCCCTCTTTGTGGCCTCCTTCACCTGGGCCCTCAGGGCCTGAAGCTCCTGGGGGCCCAGGAGCCTCAGCTCCTCGGGGCTGTCCAACATGTGCTCAAATACCTCCTGGAGGGCACCTTCCCCCTGGCTGGCACAGACGCTGACCTGAAGGGGCATGTCGTTGACCTTCTGGGCCTCCACGGCTCGCTTAAGCTTGAGCAGTCGCGTCCTCTGAAGGGGGGTGGCCTTGGCCAGGGCCACCAGGGACTGCTCCTTCAGAGGCAGCAGCACGTGCTCCTTGCCCCTGAGGGCCCGCCTGAGGGCCCTCTGGGCGCTCTGCAGGGCCTCCTGCCTCTGCGCGGCCCTGGCAGATGCCGAGGGCCTCCTGATGGTGAAGGCCACCACCAGGTCGTCCTTCGTGGCCGTCTGAAGGAGGTTCCTCAGGGCCTGCCCCGGCCTTTCCCTTAGCCTGCTCTGTAGGGAGGACAGCTGAACCATGAAGCTCAGGAAGCTCTGGGGCATCTGCCCCAGGGTGAGATAGGCCTGGTGGTAAAGCTCCTCGGAGACATAATAGACCAGGGCCTCCAGGAGGGCGTGCATCTCCTGGTGAAGGTGCCTCAGACCCTGCAGGCAGCCCTGATGGACGCAGAGCACCTGGGCCTCGGGCCCCTGGAGCCAGTCATGCAGGGGACAGCTCCTGAGCCTGCGGGGCGGAGGAGGTGCCAGGCCCTCCTTCAGGGGGCCGAAGAAGGAACCAATGTCTATGCAGGCCTGGGTGGGCAGGGGGCTTTCCTTGAGCTGTTTCTCCAGGAGCTCCTCCACCTCCACGGCCAGATGCTGCAGGTAGCCCCGGGCCACATACTGCCTCACCAGATGAAAGAACAGGGCAAGGGGGTCAAAGTAGCTCCCCAGGATGCCCCTCTGTAGAAGCACCCTCAGGAACTGCTCCTCCAGGCGCTCCAGGGCCTCCATGAAGTCCACGAAGGGGAGCCCTATCCTGATGTGCCTCTGGGCAAGCCCCCCGTAGAGGACCTTGAAGGTCTGAGGCTCTGTTTGGAGGCTCCGAAGGAGAAAGCGCTTCTGGTTTTCCACCAGAGCCTTTATGCGGCCCCTGCTCTTGAAGTAGCGCCTCAGGTGCCGGAGCCCGAAGAGCCCCTCGTAGAACCCCTTGAAGACCTGGTCGAAGCAGTCCTGAAGCTCCAGAAGCCTCCTTATGGAGTGAAACTCCTGCATCCTTTACACTTTGGTTGTTTTCGGCTCTGAGGGGGCGGACTTTAGGCTGGGCCCGGGGGCTAGGCCAAGCCCATGGAGGGCATGGCCCGCTCGGGAGGTGCCGGGCACCTGGGCGGAAGCCCTCAAGAGACGGGTATGCGGCGGATGCTCAGGCCTTCTTGGTCTTTCTGGGGGCTGCCTTTTTCTTGGCCACCCTGCCTTCCAGCTTGGCTATGTCGGCATCCAGCTTCTTCAGCCTCTGGATGAGGCCCTTGACCTTGGCATCCAGGAGGGGGTTGCGCCTGCTCTTGCTGAGCTCATAGACCATGCCGCCCAGCTCGGCCAGGACCTTGTGGGCCCGGCTCTTGAGCTCGTAGAGCCTGTAGCGCTTCTTGCCCTCCTCGCTGAGGGTCTCGGCCCTCTTCTTCAGGTAGGCCAAGCTGTCCTTCAAGGTCTTCTCCACGTCCTTCCTGGTGATTCTCCACAGGGTCATTTCCAAGCCCTCCTTGCTATTGATTGTCCTTTTCCACGGCCTCTCTTATCTGCTCCAGCACATAGGGCACCGCCGAGGTCACCCTGTGCCAGCTGGGGATGAGGGGCACCCCGATGGGGTTTTCCATGATTATTTCCGAGGCGGTCTTTATGCCCTCGGTGAAGGTCTCCACGGCCAGGCTTTCCTGGTGGCGGTCGAAGTACAGGCCGTTTACCGCGGCGTCGTCCTCGTAGCGCTTCAGGAAGTCCTGGGCCGTCCTGACATAGGTGGCCAGGAGGCTCTTAAAGAACCCCTGGGAGAAGACCACCCCCTCGGAGGCCAGGGTGCGGAAGATGCTCTTGCAGATGTCTATGCACATCTTGTTCAGGCCCTGGGTGGCATCCTCCGGGGAGAGGTTCTGGTGCTTGTGCTCGTAAATCTCCGCTATGTCAATCTGGCAGACCCTGCGCACCGAGGTGTTGCGGAACACCTCGGCCAGGAGGCCTATCTCCAGCCCCCAGTCCCCGGGTATCTGGTTGACCCTGGCCAGGTCGGCATCCATGGCGAACTCTCCTGCCAGGGGATAGCGAAAGCTGTCAAAGAATACCAGGATAGGTAGCTGCCCCACTATCTTCAGGAGGCTCCTTATCAGGGGGGTGACCAGGAGCCTGGTTACGCGGCCGTGAAGCCTGTCGGTGACGCGGCTGTAGTAGCCCTTGCAGAAGTCGTAGTCCAGGCTGGGGTTGGCCACGGGAAAGCACAGCCTGGCCAGGATGGAGCGGTCGTAGGTGAGAATGTCGCAGTCGTGCTGGGCTATGACGGCCAGGTGGGGCCTGCTGAGCACATATCCGTAAGCCATCCAGGCGCTCTTGCCCTTGCCCTGCTCCCCTGTGGGAAGCCCCGCGTCCTCTATCACCTTGTAGACCGCCTCTATGCGCGGCCCGGTGTTCCATACCACCACGGTCCGCTGGGGCAGGGCCGAGAAGAACCTCTTGGCCTCCAGGAACTCCTCCCTGCTGCAGGGCCCCAGGGTGACCACCACCTCGGCAATATAGGGCACATGCTTGAGCTCCTGCAGGATTCCCTTGAGGGCCTCTCCCTGGAGCTCCGAATACAGGGACGGCAGCACCAGGGCGATGGGCCGCTCCTGGGCATAGTGGATCAGCTCCTCCTCCAGCTTCTGGAGCTCTATCTTGCCCAGCCTGTGGAATGTGGAAACCACACCGGTCTGGTAAAAGTCGCCCATCTCTTTGTCTCCTTATAGGCCCTGGAATTTACCCTAAAGAGTATATAGGCAGGCCCGGGGAAGGTCAACTGCAGAACGCAGGCTTCCTTGCCAGCGGGGACGCTTTCCTATAAAATATAGCAACTTCATGGGCTGAAGGAGGCTTTCATTCGCTTGCATCTGAGAGGCCTGCTGCTGGTGCTTGCTGCGATGGCGGCCCTGGGCTGCACCCAGGGGCCCCAGGCCCCTTCTTCCCAGGCCACCCCTCCTGAGCAGCGCATACAGAGCCGGCAGATAAGCGGTCTTTTCAGGCCGGGCGAGAGCCTATACCACCTGTTCAAACGCCACGGCCTGAGCATGGCCGAGCTGCTGTCCCTCAGGGATGCCGCCAAGGGGGTGTTCAACCTCCGGCGCCTCAGGGCCGGCATGCCCTACAGCCTGCTGCTGGACGCCCGGGGGGCGCTTCAGAGCTTCCGGTGCGAGATAGATGCCGACACCTACCTGGAGGCCAGGCGCCAGCCCCAGGGGGGCTTCAAGGTAAGGCGGGAGCGCTACCGCTACCAGCGGCGTATCAGCCATATGGCCGGCATCATCCAGAGCAACCTGGTGGAGTCCATGAAGGACATTGTCCTGGCCGTGGAGCTTTCCGAGATATTCGCCTGGCAGGTGGACTTCAACACCGACCTCAGGAGGGGTGATACCTGGAGGCTGGTGGTGGAGGGCCTCTACCTGGACGGGAAGTTCCGCAGGTGGGGCAGGATACTTTCTGCCGAGCTAAGCAACAATGGCCGCATCTACAGGGCCTACTGGTATGAGGACCCCCAGGGGCGCTACAGCGGCTACTACGACGAGCAGGGGGCCAGCCTGCGCAGGGCCTTCCTGAAGGCCCCCCTGAGCTTCAAGCGCATAAGCTCGGGGTTTTCCCGGCGGAGGTTCCACCCCATACTGAAGATATATCGGCCCCACCTGGGGGTGGACTACGCCGCCCCCAAGGGCACCCCGGTGTCGGCAGCGGGCGACGGAGTGGTGGTCTTTGCAGGCTACAAGGGGCAGAACGGCAACCTGGTCATTATCAAACATCCCAACGGCTACAGGACCTACTACGGGCACCTGTGGAAGTTTGCCCGGGGCATTCGCAAGGGCCGCCGGGTAAAGCAGGGACAGGTCATAGGGTATGTGGGCTCCACCGGGCTGGCCACAGGGCCGCACCTGGACTACAGGGTCAAGAGGAACGGCCGGTTCATCAATCCCCTGGCCATGAAGCTGCCGCCTGCCCGCCGGCTGCCCCGACGCCTCATGAGCAGCTTCAAGGCCCTGAGGTTGGCCATGGACGAGAGGCTGGCCTCCATCACGCTGCCGGGCAAGCAGGGCTGACAGTCCTTTACTAAAGTTATGAGAGGCAACGGAGCATGAAGGCTGAGGTTTTCATTCTACCGGTGGCAGTGGCCGCGGCACTGACCGGGCTTTTCTTCTTGCTGAGGGGCCTTACCCTCAGGGTGCTTCATGGCTGGGCCCAGAGGACCGACACCCAGCTGGACGACCTGCTGCTTCGAAGCCTCCGAAGCCCCTCCCTTTACTGGTGCGTGGCCTTGGGGCTTTACGGGGGGGTGCAGTTTTCCCAGCTTCCTGAGCGCTACGCCGCCTATGTGAACAAGGCCATCTATGTGCTCCTTTTGGTGTCCGTGACGGTGGTGGCAGCCCAGCTGGTCAGCAGGCTCTTTCACTACTGGGTGGCAAAGGTGGCCATGCCCCTTCCCACCACCGGGCTCACCCAGGCACTGCTTAAGGGGGTCGTGCTCATGGTGGGGGGGCTGATGATACTTCATGCCCTGGGGGTCTCCATCACCCCCCTGCTTACGGCCCTGGGCGTGGGAGGCCTGGCCGTGGCCCTGGCCCTCCAGGATACCCTGGCGAACCTCTTTGCGGGCATCCACATCCTCCTGGAGCGCTCCATCAGGGTGGGAGACTTCGTGAGGCTTGAAGGGGGGCAGGAGGGCTATGTGGTGGACATCGGCTGGAGGACCACCAAGGTCAGGATGCTTCCCAACAACATAGTGGTCATACCCAACAGCAAGCTGGCCCAGAGCGTGCTTACCAACTACTACCTGCCCGAGCCCCGCATGTCCTTGCTCATTCCCATATCGGTCTCCTACGGCTCGGACCCCGAGCATGTGGAGCGGGTGCTCATTGACGAGACCCTCAAGGCCGCCCAGGAGGTGCCGGGACTCCTCAAGGAGCCGGCCCCCTTCGTGAGGTTCATCCCCGGCTTCGGGGAAAGCTCCCTGGACTTCACCCTCATATGCCAGGTAAAGGAGTTCGTGGACCAGTACCTGGCCCAGCACGAGCTGAGAAAGCGCATCTTCAAGCGCTTCCAGGCCGAGGGCATAGAGATACCCTTCCCCCACAGGACCGTCTACCTCAGGGAGGAGAAGGATTGGCAGAGAAAGGACTGAGGAAGAAGGAGCCGGACAAGTCCTTTGAGTTCAGGCAGTGCGTCAAGCTCATGAGGGCGGTGCCCCTTAAGGCCAGGGACCTGGGGCAGTTGCGGGAGCACATTGCCCGGGTGAGCGAGAACTCCATCTACCACCATATGTACGAGTACTTCCTCAAGGGCCACAGGCTGGAGTACACCAACGACTTTGCCCAGTGGGCGGGGGAGAACCTGGAGGCCCGGGCCCTGGCCGAGAGCCTCTCCAGCATAGACCCCTATGCGGTGGGCTCGGTGCAGGAACTCAGGGCCCAGCTGCTGAGGGCCATAGACTACTACAGGGAGCACTTCCCCGACCCCGGCCAGGTGCCCCCTGGGGAGGAGTTCCACTTCAACGAGACCGTCACGGTGGTCTTCCCCGTGGGGCTGAAGGCCAGGAACCTGGCGGAGTTCCTCATAGCCCTCAGGCATGTGGATGCAGGGGCCATCTACTACCATTTCTACGAGGCCCGCCGTAGGCTCAAGGAGCGGACCGACGACTTCTCCCAGTGGGTCAAGGATGTGCTGGGCAAGGAGGCCCTGGCCCAGGCCATCCGCTCCATAGACCCCTTCATGCACACCATAGAGGGCATCAGGGAGCATGTGCTCGAGCTGGTGGATGCGGAGCTGAGGAAGGAGATGGAGGTGCTGCCCCCTTGATAGAGCGCTACGCAGGGGTGGCCCCCAAGGGAGACCTGCAGCTGCTGGGCCTTCTGAGCAGGCACTTTCGGGGAAGGAGCTTCCTCCATGTGAACTCCACCAGGGCCGGCGGCGGGGTGGCCGAGATACTGGCCCGCATGGTGCCCATCATGCGGGACCTGGGCCTGAAGGTGCGCTGGGAGGTCATAGAGGGCGATGTGCGCTTCTTTGAGATAACCAAGAGGATCCACAATGCCATTCAGGGAAGCCCCCAGGAGCTCACCCCTGAGATGTGGGCCTACCACCTGGAGGTCAACCGACGCAACGCCCAGAAGATAGACCTGGAGGCCGACTTCGTCTTCATCCACGACCCCCAGCCCGTGCCCCTGGGGAAGTTCCGCAAGGGCGGCCGATGGGTGTGGCGCTGCCATGTGGATGCCTCTGCCCCCCAGGAGGCGGTGTGCGAGGGCCTCAGGCCCTACTTCGGCCTCTACGACGCAGCGGTGTTCTCGGTGCCCAAGTTCGCCCGGGCCATGGGGGTGCCGGAGTACATCGTGCTTCCCTCCATAGATCCCCTGAGCGAGAAGAACCGGCAGCTGAGCCCCCAGGAGCTTCAGCAGGTGGCCCAGCGGTTCCAGATTCCCCAGGACAGGCCGGTCATCCTCCAGGTGTCCAGGTTCGACAGGTTCAAGGACCCCCTGGGGGTGATAGAGGCCTACAGGATGGTGAAGAAGTACAACGACTGCGTGCTGGTGCTGGCCGGAAGCCCCGCCACGGACGACCCCGAGGGCGAGGCGGTGCTCAGGGAGGTGGAGGAGCACGCCGGCCAGGACGAGGACATAAAGATACTGCTCCTTCCACCCTTCAGCGACCTGGAGATAAATGCCCTGCAGAGGCTGGCCACGGTGGTGCTGCAGAAGTCCCTGAAGGAGGGCTTCGGCCTTACCGTGGCCGAGGCCATGTGGAAGGGAAAGCCCGTGATAGGGGGGGCCGTGGGCGGCATACCCCACCAGATAGTGCACGGGGTCAACGGCTTCCTGGTGCACACGGTGGAGGGGGCCGCCTTCAGGATAAGGCAGTTTTTGAACGACCCCCAGATGCTCCAGCAGATGGGCCAGAGGGCCAGGGAGCATGTGAGGGCAAACTTCCTCATTACCAGGCAGGTGAGGGACTACCTGTGCCTGTGCCTGGCCCTGGAGAACGAGGGAAAAACCATAATAGAGATTCTTTGAAGTCTCTGGGAAAACTCCTATGGTAGAGCTTGGAGCAGTCCCCCGGGGGGGAGGGGTCAGGTTTGTCCTCTGGGCCCCTGGGGCCCGCAGAGTGGCCCTGCAGCTTGAGGGCAGAGGCAGGGTGCCCATGAGCCCCCTGGGGGAGGGCTACTGGGAGGCCTTCGTGCCCGGGGCGGCAGAGGGCCTCAGGTACATGTTTGTGCTGGATGACGGCCCTGCCCGGCCCGACCCTGCCAGCCGATACCAGCCCCAGGGGGTGCATGGGCCCTCGGAGGTGCTGGACCTGACTGCCTACCCCTGGGCCGACCATGACTGGAAGGGCCTGCCCCTGGAGGAGTTCATCGTCTACGAGCTTCATGTGGGCACCTTCAGCCCTGAGGGGACCTTTGAGGGGGTGCTCAGGCAGCTTCCCTACCTCAGGGAGCTGGGCATAACGGCGGTGGAACTCATGCCCGTGGGGCAGTTTCCCGGGGTCAGGAACTGGGGCTACGATGTGGCCTATCCCTTTGCGGTGCAGGCAAGCTACGGGGGGCCCAGGGGGCTTCAGCGCCTGGTGGACGCCTGCCACAGGGCCGGTCTGGCAGTGGTGCTGGATGTGGTCTACAACCACCTGGGGCCCGAGGGCAACTACCTGGGCCACTACGGGCCCTACTTCACCGACGCCTACAGGACCCCCTGGGGGCCGGCCATAAACTACGACGGCCCGGACTCCGACCATGTGCGCCGCTACTTCATGGAGAACATCATGCAGTGGCACCTCTACTTCCACATAGACGCCCTCAGGCTGGATGCCGTGCACGGCATCTTTGACCACTCGGCCAGGCATGTGCTTCAGGACTTCAAGGAGGCGGCCCGGAAGGCCTCCGAGGCCACGGGAAGGCCCTTCTACGTGATAGCCGAGTCCGACCAGAACGACCCCCGGCTCATTCGCCCTCCTGAGCTGGGCGGCTACGGCCTGGATGCCTGCTGGCTGGACGACTTCCACCATGCCCTGCATGTGGCCCTCACGGGCCAGAGGGACGGCTACTACCAGGACTTCGATGAGCCCCTGCAGAAGCTCCTGAAGGCCTACCGGGAGGGGTTCATCTACTCGGGGCAGTACAGCCGCTTCAGGAGGAGGCGCCACGGGGCCTCCTCATCCGACCGCCCGGCGGAGCAGTTCGTGGTCTTTGCCCAGAACCACGACCAGGTAGGCAACCGCCCCCTGGGCGACAGGCTCAGGGGCAGGGCCCTCCGGCTGGCCGCCGCGGCGGTGCTCCTGGGCCCCTACATACCGCTCCTGTTCATGGGGGAGGAGTACGACGAGCCCGCCCCCTTCCTCTACTTCGTGGACCACTCCGACCCTGCCCTCCTTCAGGCCGTGAAGGAGGGGCGGAGAAGGGAGTTTGAGGGCTTCCGCTGGCCCGAGGACTTCCCCGAGCCCGGCGCCCAGGAGAGCTTCCTTCAAAGCAGGCTGAACTTGGCCCTCCGGGAGGCCCCTGGCCACCGGGAGCATCTGGAGTTTTACAAGAGGCTCATCCGCCTGAGGAAGGAGCTTGTAGGAAGGGCCGGCCGGCAGGGGCTGAGCGTCAGGCGGGAGGGAGGGCTTATAATACTGGTGCGCAGGGCCCAGGGCGAGGAGGTGCTCCTGGGGCTCAACTTTGCCCCTGAGGAGGCCGAGCTGGGGCTTCGCCCCCCCCAGGGTTGGCAGGCCCTCCTGGGGCCAGAGCCCCGGGCAGGCGGGCTGAAGCTGGGCCCCCAGGAGGCGGCCCTGCTAAGGAGGCGACTGCCATAGGCAAGGAGCGCTACATAGTCATCCATGCCCACTTCTACCAGCCCCCCAGGGAAAACCCCTGGCTGGAGGCCGTGGAGGCCCAGGACAGTGCCTTCCCCTACCACGACTGGAACGAGCGCATAACTGCCGAGTGCTACGGCACCAACGCCTTCAGCCGCATCCTGGATGAGCAGGGCAGAATCCGGCGCATCTTGAGCAACTACAGGGAGATCAGCTTCAACTTCGGTCCCACCCTTCTTAGCTGGCTTCAGGGCAGCCAGCCCGGCATCTACGAGGCCATCCTCCAGGCCGACGCCGAGAGCATGAGGGAGCGCTCTGGCCATGGCAATGCCATAGCCCAGTGCTACAACCATGTAATCATGCCCCTGGCCTCCCACAGGGACAAGCTGACGCAGGTGCGCTGGGGCCTGGAGGACTTCCGCCACCGCTTCGGCCGGCAGCCCGAGGGCATGTGGCTTCCCGAGACGGCCGTGGATGTACCCACCCTGGAGGTGCTGGCCCAGGAGGGTATAAAGTTCACCATACTGGCGCCCCATCAGGCCCTGAGGGTGAGGCCCCTGGGGGCTTCCCAGTGGCAGGAAGTGAACGAGCACACCCTGGATGTCAGGCGTCCCTACCTGGTGAGGCTGCCTTCCGGGCGGCAGATCGTGGTCTTCTTCTACCAGGCCCAGGTGGCCAGGGAGGTAGCCTTCCAGGGGCTGCTTAAAAGCGGCGATGCCTTCGCCCAGAGGCTCCTGGAGTGCTTCGGCCAGGAGGAGGAGCCCCAGCTGGTGCACATAGCCACCGACGGGGAGTCCTACGGGCACCACAGCCGGTTCGGCGACATGGCCCTGGCCTACTGTCTGCACAAGATAAAGGAGGAGGGCCTGGCCAGGGTGAGCAACTACGGGGAGTTCCTGGAGCTGCATCCCCCCCGGTGGGAGGCCCAGGTAAGGGAGTACACCTCCTGGAGCTGCGCCCACGGGATTGAGCGCTGGAGGGCCGACTGCGGCTGCCGCCAGAGGCAGGACTGGTCCCAGGCCTGGAGGGCCCCCCTGAGGGAGGCCCTCCAGTGGCTCCAGGAGGAGCTCGCGGCCGTGTACGAGCGGACCGCCTCGGGCTACCTCCAGGAGCCCTGGGCCGCCAGGGACGACTACATCAGGGTGATACTGGACCGCTCGGCCGAGAGCCTTCGGCGCTTCTTCAGCACCCATGCCCTGAGGGAGCTTACCAGCCTGGAGCAGATGAGGCTGCTGAAGCTCCTGGAGATTCAGCGCCACGGGCAGCTCATGTTTACCAGTTGCGGCTGGTTCTTTGACGACATCTCGGGGCTTGAGGCGGTGCAGATACTGCAGTACGCCGCCAGGGCCATCCAGCTGCACGAGGAGCTTTACGGCGACGCCCTGGAGGAGGAGTTCCTCCGCCGACTGGAGGCGGCCCAAAGCAACCTGGGAGGCACGGGCAGGGATGTGTACCTCCGTCATGTAAGGCCCAGGAGGGTGGACCTCCGCAGGGTGGCAGTGCATTACGCCATAAGCAGCCTCTTTGAGGACTACCCCCAGGAGGCCACCCTTTACTGCTACGACGTGCAGCGGCTTGATTACGAGCGCCTGGAGGCGGCCAAGGCCGAGCTGGCCACGGGCATGGTGAAGGTGCGCTCCAGGGTCACTCTGGAGGAGGACACCTTGAGCTTTGCGGTCCTCAGGCTGGGCGACCACGACATAAACTGCGGCCTCAGCACCGCCCAAGAGGAGCCCTACGGCTTCATGAAGGCGGAGCTCCTGGAGGCCTTCCAGAAGGGGGCCTTCTCCGACTGCCTCCGCCTCATGGACCATCACCTGGGCATGCACACCTACAACCTCATGGACCTGTTCTGGGACGAGCGGCGCAAGGTCCTCAGCCAGACCATCCGCCAGAGCGTGGAGGAGTTTGAGCACACGGGCCTGAGGCTCTACCAGGAAAGCAAGTTCCTCATGGGCTTCCTCAGGGACGCAGGGATGCCCATCCCCAGGGTGTTCCTCTCGGTGGCCGAGTTCGCCCTCAATGCGGCCCTGAAGAAGGCCCTGAAGGAGGAGCCCCTGGATGTGCACAAGGCCGAGACCCTGTGGGCGGAGATGAAGGAGTTCGCCCTGCCCCTGGAGGCCCAGGAGGTGGAGTTCCTCATCCGGCAGCGCCTCGGCAGGATGCTCAAGGCCCTGAGGGAGCATCCCAGCCTGGAGGGCATAAACCTGGTGAGGGAGTTCCTGGGCTTCGTGTTTACCCTCCCCCTGGAGGTCAACCTCTGGGAGCCCCAGAACATCTACTACGAGATGGCCACCGAGCTTTCCGCCCCCGAGGGCCCCGAGGATGAGGAGTGCCTTGAGGCCTTCCGGCACCTGGGGGAGGTGCTGAACTTCAATGTCCAGGAGGTCTTTTCCCGTTGAGCCCCCCGGTGTGCACCTACAGGGTGCAGTTCGGCCCGGGACTGGGCTTCAGGCGGGCCAGGGAGATTCTGCCCTACCTGAGGGCCCTGGGAGTAAGCCATGTGTATGCCTCTCCGCTGCTTAAGGCCAGGGCAGGCAGCACCCACGGCTACGATGTGGTAAGCCACCGGGAGCTCAATCCTGACCTGGGCTCGGAGGAGGACTTCCGCTCCTATCTGGGGACCCTGAGCGAGCTGCGGATGGGCCAGGTGCTGGACATCGTGCCCAACCACATGTGCATTCTGGGGGAAAACCTCCTGTGGCAGGATGTGCTGGAGCACGGCCCCTCCTCCCCCTACGCCCGCTACTTTGACATCCACTGGCAGGCCCAGGGGGGAAAGGTCCTCATGCCCGTGCTGGGCAAGCAGTACGGGCAGGCCCTGCAGGACGGCGAGCTGGTGGTGCTCTTTCAGGACGGGGCCTTCAGGCTGGGCTACTACGAGCACCTCTTGCCCCTGGAGCCCAGGAGCTACCGCCTGGTGCTTGCACCCCTCGTGGAGGAGCTCCAGGGGCGGGCGCCCGAGGAGCACCTTCAGGAGCTTCGGAGCATTCTGACTGCCCTGGAGCACCTGCCTCCCTTTGACGAGGCCCGGCCGGACAGGGCCCAGGAAAGAAGGAGAGAGGCCGAGGTGATAAAGCGGCGGCTGAAGGGGTTGTGGCAGGCCTGCGAGCCCTTCAGGCAGGCCCTTGGCCGGGCCCTGGAGGGGCTGAAGCTTAAGCCCCAGGCCCTGGACGCCCTGCTTCAGGCGCAGCCCTACAGGCTCTGCCACTGGGTGGTGGCTACCGAGGAGATAAACTACCGCCGCTTCTTTGACATAAACGAGCTGGCGGCCCTGAGGGTGGAGGACCAGGAGGTCTTCCAGAGCACCCATGAGCTGCTCTTCAGGCTCCTTCGGGAGGGGGCGGCCCAGGGCCTGAGGGTGGACCATGCCGACGGCCTTTACGACCCGGGACAGTACCTCCGGAGACTCCAGGCCCAGTGCCAGCGCCTGAGCGGCCGGAGGCCCTTCTACATCGTGGTGGAAAAGATACTGCTTAAGGGGGAGCGCCTGGTGGAGGACTGGCCCGTGGCAGGCACCACGGGCTATGAGTTCCTCAACGCCCTGAGTGGCCTGTTCGTCCATCCCCAGGGGCAGAAGCCCCTCAGCGAGCTTTATGCCAGGTTCACGGGCCAGGGGGTGGACTTCCAGGAGCTGCTCCTGGAGTGCAAGCGCCTGGTGCTGGAGACCTCCATGGCCGGGGAGCTCAGCGCCCTGGGCGAGAGGCTTTCGCACCTGGCCCAGATGTCCCCCTTCACCAGGGACTTCACCCGGCTGAGCCTCACCCGGGCCCTGGCGGAGACCATAGCCGCCTTCCCCGTGTACAGGACCTACATAAACCACCAGGGGGTATCCGACCGGGACAGGCACTACATCCAGCAGGCCATCGTCAAGGCCCGGAGGCAGAACCCTGCCATGAGCGCCTCGGTGTTTGATTTCCTGGCCGATGTGCTCCTTCTTAACTGGCCCCAGGGGCTCCCAGCCCCCGAGAGGGCCCAGTGGCTGGATTTCGTAATGCGGTTTCAGCAGAGCACCGGCCCCGTGATGGCCAAGGCCCTGGAGGACACCGCCCTTTACAGGTACAACCGGCTACTGAGCCTTAACGAGGTGGGCTCAAGCCCCGAGCGCTTCGGCTTCAGCCTGGAGGCCTTCCACAGCCACTGCGCCGAGCGCCAGAGGCTGTGGCCCTTGGGGCTTTCGGCCTCCAGCACCCACGACACCAAGCGGAGCGAGGATGTGCGGGCCAGGCTCAGCGTACTGAGTGAGATGCCCCGGCAGTGGAGGACGGAGGTGCTCCGATGGGCCAGGCTTAACAAGCGCAAGAAACCCCTCCTGGAGGGCCGGGCCGTGCCGGACAGGAACGAGGAATACCACATTTACCAGAGCCTCCTGGGGGTGTGGCCCCCCGAAGGACTGAGCCAGGAGCTCGTGGCCCGGCTGATGGAGTATGTGCGAAAGGCCCTCAGGGAGGCCAAGGTGAACTCCAGCTGGCGCAGCCCCAACTTGGCCTACGAGGAGGCGGTGCTGAGGTTCCTGCAGCGGATACTCAGGCCCGGGGGGGCGTTCCTCAGCCTCTTTGAGCCCTTTGCCCAGGTGGTGGCCCACTACGGATGGCTCAACTCCCTCAGCCAGTGTGTGCTGAAGGTGGCGGCCCCCGGAGTGGTGGACATCTACCAGGGCACGGAGCTCTGGAGCCTCACCCTGGTGGACCCGGACAACCGCCGGGAGGTGGACTTCTCCCTGAGGGAAAGGCTCCTAAGAGAGCTTCAGGGCCAGGAGCAGGCCCTGGGCCCCCTGGAGCTCTCAAGGGGACTCCTGAGGAGCATTTCCGACGGCAGGGTGAAACTGTATGTGCTGCACAAGGCCCTGGGCCTGAGACAAAGGCTTAGGGAGGTGTTCCTGCAGGGCCAGTATGTGCCCCTTTACGCTCAGGGCCAGAGGGCCGAGCATGTGTGCGCCTTCATGAGGGAGCATCCCCGGGGCCGAGTGCTGGCCGTGGCCGGCAGGTTCTTCGTCTCCTTGGTGGGCCCGGGGGAGTTCCCCCTGGCCCAGGTGTGGGGGGACACCTTTCTGCCCCTTCCCAGGCCCATGCGCCTGAGGGATGTCTTTACGGGTCAGGTGCTGGAATGTGCCTCCGGGAGGCTTGCCCTTTCAGCGGCCCTGGAGCACTTCCCCGTGGCCCTCCTGGAGGTGGTGGAATGAGCGAGGCCCTGCACAGGCTGGCCGAGCTCATGGGCATCCTGCCCGAGTACTGGGATGTCTGGGGCCGGAGGCACACCACCGGGCCTGAGACCAAGGCGGCCATCCTCAGGGCCATGGGGGTGGAGGCAGGACATCCCCAGGCCCTCCAGGAGGCCCTGAGGGAGCGCCTGAGGCCCCGAGAGCTTGAGCCCGTGGGGTTTGCCCACCCTGACAGCCCCTCCAGGGTGGCCCTCAGGTTAGCCCCCCCGGGGACCCTCCCGGTGGAGTTTACCCTGAAGGCAGAAGAGGGCGGGTTTGAGCACACCGCCTCCCTGGTGGTTTCCCCAGAGGAGGAGTTTGAGCACGAGGGCAAGCGCTGGGGACTTTACAGCCTGGAGCTTCCGCCCTTGAGGATGGGCTACTACGGGCTGGAGGTCTCTGCCGGCCAGGGAAGGTGGCGCCAAAGGCTGGTGGTGGCCCCCGAGCTTTCCTACCTGCCAGGGCATTGGAACAGGCTCTGGGGCCTCACCGTGGCGCCCTACGGGCTGCGCTCCAGGGACAACTGGGGGGTGGGCGAGCTGGAGGACCTCAAGAGGCTGCTGCGGTGGGTGGCCTCCGAAGGAGGGGCCTTCGTGGGCATCACCCCCCTTCATGCCATACCCAACAGCTCCCCCTGGGGCATAAGCCCCTACAGCCCCCTGAGCAGGCTGTTCAGAAACCCCCTGTACCTGAGCCTGAGGGAGGTGGAAGAGTTCGCCCTGGTGCAGCCCCCAACCGAGGCCCAGCTACGGGCCCTGAGGGAGGCCCCCCTGGTGCAGTACGAGGAGGTCTGGCAGCTTAAACTCAGGTGCCTCAGAGAGATGTTCGAGCACTTCTACCGGAGGCACTACCTGGGGGACAGCCCCAGGGGCCGGGCCTTCAAGGCCTACCTGGGCGAGCGGGGCAGGGCCCTGGAGGACTTCTGCACCTTCATGGCCCTGTGGGAGAGACACCAAGGGGGCTGGCAGGACTGGCCCCAGGAGTTCCGAAGCCCCCGGGCCCCCCAGGTGCAGCGCTTCAGGGCGGAGCACCGGAAGGAGGTGCTCTTTCATGCCTACCTCCAGTGGCTCATGCACCAGGGCCTGAAGAGGCTTCAGGAGCACTGCAGCGATATGCCCATCGGCCTTTACGCCGACCTGGCCCTGGGCTCCCTGGGCGGTGGGGCCGATGCCTGGGCCTACCCGGAGGCCTTTGCCCTGGGAGCCGACACGGGGGCCCCCCCGGACGAGTTCAACCAAAAGGGGCAGAACTGGGGCTTCCCTCCCCTGAGCCCCCAGGGCCTCAGGGACTCGGCCTATGAGTACTTCATCCAGGTGATAAGGGCCAACATGGAGCACGCGGGCCTCTTGAGGATAGACCATGCCCTGGGACTGTTCCGCCTTTTCTGGATACCCCAGGGCATGAAGCCTTCAGAGGGCGCCTATGTGCGCTACCCCTGGCGGGAGCTCCTCAGCATCCTGGCCCTGGAGGCCCACAGGGCCCGCTGCGCCATAGTGGCCGAGGACCTGGGCACCGTGCCCCCCGAGGTGCGCCATAGCCTTCAGGCCCGAAGGATGCTGTCCTACAGGGTCTTTTACTACGAGAGGCAGTACCCTAGGGCGGAGCTCACCCCCCCTGGGGGCTACCCCTCCCTGGCCCTCTGCTCCGTCAGTACCCACGACCTTCCCACCCTGTGGGGCTTCTGGGCCGGGGAGGACATCCGCACCAAGGCGGAGCTGGGCCTTTACCCCAGCCAGGAGGCCCTGCAGCAGGACCTCCAGGGCCGAAGGCGCGACCGGGAGCTCATCCTCCAGGCCCTCAAGGCCCAGGGGCTTCTACCCCAGGATTATCAGGTGCCCTCCCAGATGAACCCCACCCTGCTTCAGGCCATCTACCGCTACCTGGCCCGCACCCCCTGCCTGCTCCTGGCCGTGAGCCTGGACGACTGGCTGGCGCTCCGTAGACAGCAGAACATGCCGGGCACGGTGTCGGGCTACCCCAACTGGCAGCAGAAGAGCCCCCTGGAGGTGGAGCAGCTGCCCAGCCGGGCCGGGGGGCTGGGAGCACTCCTCAGAAAGGAGGACAGGGGCCGTGCTTCAGTTCCCCAGGATTGACCCCGTCATAGTGGAGCTGGGCCCCCTGCAACTCAGGTGGTACGGCCTCATGTACATCCTGGGCTTTGCCGCCTCCTACTTCCTGTTCCTCAGACAGGTAAGGGACAGGGGACTGCATCTTTCCAAGGCCCTGGTGCAGGACTTGTACTTCTGGCTCATAGTAGGCCTGCTGGTGGGCGCCAGGGTGGGATATGTGCTGTTTTACAACCTTCCCTACTACCTGGAGCATCCCCTGGAGGCGCTGGCCTTCTGGCGCGGGGGGATGAGCTTTCACGGAGGGCTCCTGGGCGTGCTCTTGTCAGGCTACTGGTTCTGCCGCCGCAGGGGCCTGAGCCTCCTTCCCATGGCCGACGCCTTCGTGCCCACCACCCCGCCGGGCCTCTTCTTCGGCCGGCTGGGCAACTTCATAAACGCCGAGCTTTACGGAAGACCCACGGAGCTACCCTGGGGCATGGTGTTTCCCGACGCCGGGCCCCAGCCCCGCCACCCCTCCCAGCTTTACGAGGCGGCCCTGGAGGGCCTGCTGCTGTTTGCCCTCATGTGCTACCTCCGAGGAAGAATAAGATTTCCCGGAGGCCTCCTGGCCGCCTTCCTTGTGCTCTACGGCACCCTGCGCTTCCTGGCCGAGTTCTTCCGAGAGCCCGACCCCCAACTGGGCCTCATCCTGGGCCCCTTCAGCATGGGCCAGGTGCTTTCAGCCCTCATGGTGGCTGCGGGATTTGCCCTCTTCGTTCGCCAGCGAAAGAGGCGATAGGGCCATATCCCCTACCTGCGCCCAAAAGCATATGAATTATGTTCATAATATGCATTTTTTCTGTCCTTTCTTTTGGAACGGATTTTGCTAGTTGAGGAAGCAAGGAGGGGTGTGCATGGGCGCAAGGAGGCGCTTTATTGAAGTAATTATCGTGCTTTTGCTGTTTACGGCTCCCCTGGTGGCGTTCTCCCTGCATGTCGTGAATTCCTACACCGAGGCCCTGGAAAGTCATATTGCTGACACCCTCCTGGACACTGCCCAGGTGCAGGCCAGGGTGTTTCAGGAAGCCATGGCCAGGCGTCTGGGGGTTTTGGTAGAGCTGGCCGAGCAGGAGGAGTTTGCCCGGGCCCTTTCCGAGGGCGATTCCGTGGCCCTGGGCGCCTTTCTCAGGGAGCTTCCTGGCAGCGATGGCAGGGCCATGGTGCTGGCTCTTAAGGGCAAGGTGGCGGCACCCTTTGTGGGGATGGATGTATCAGGGAAGGACTGGTTCAGGCAGGCCCTCAGGGAGAGGCGGCCCATGGTGGCAGGCATCCACGAGGGACTGGACGGGGAGTGGGCCTTCGTGCTTTTGGCCCCGGTGCTTCAGCGGGGCATGGTAGTGGGCTTCCTGGCGGAGGAGCATCCCCTCATGCCCCTGCTCCGGGAGCTGGGGCTCCCCCAGGAGAGGTTCTATCTGGTGGATGCCTCCCTGAGGGGCTATTCTGTCTCGGGGCTGAGGGACCTCAGCCGCCATGAGTGTGCCAGGCTGCTGGCGGAGGGGGCTACGGGAGTGCTTTCCCGCTGCGAGGCCGAGGGAGGCAGCTTTGCCGCCTTTGTCCCCATTGAAGGCACGCCCTTCGGGGTGGTGGTGCTTCAGGAGCATGCGGCGGTGTTGGGGCTGCTGGGGCAGTTCCAGGACAAGGTCTTCATGGTGGGTCTTCCCCTTCTGCTTCTGGGCTGGGCGGTGGTGCTCTGGGCCTACAGCCTTTACGAGAGAAACAGGGCCCTGGTGGAGAGGCTCAGGGCCTCCGAGCAGGCCCTGGAGCAGGAGGTGCGGGAGCGCACCCGAAGGCTCCAGGGCCTCTACGAGGTCACCGCCGCCATGGGGCGCACCCTGGAGGCCCAGGAGGTGCTGGCCCTCATGCTCAAGGAGGCCGCCGAGGAGCTGGGGGCCAGCCATGCGGCGGTGTACCTGTACGAGGACGGCCAGCTCAGGCTCATGCATTCCAGGGGGTTTTCCCCCGAGGGCGAGGCCCTCCTGAGGAGGCTCAAGCCGGGCCAGGGGGGCTCGGGCAGGGCGGTGCTGAGCTGCAGGGAGGTGCTCCTGCCCATGGAGGACTACGACCCCGGGCCCCTGAAGGAGCTCCTTCAGGGCGAGGGGGTGGGCTGTGTCTTCAGTACCCCCATTTTGAAGGACGGCCGGGCCCTGGGGGCCCTCACCCTGGGGCTTAAGGGCAAGAGGGCTCCTTCGGATGAGGAGATAGGCTTCATGCACTCCCTGGCACAGCAGGCGGCAGTGGCCCTGGAGCGCTCCAGGCTCTTTCAGGCCCTCCAGGCGGCCAAGCGCCACTGGGAGGAGACCTTTGACGCCACCAACGACATCATCTATCTTCACGACCCCGAGGGCCGCATCCTCCGGGCCAACCGGCAGTTCCTCCGCCTGGTAGGCAAGGAGGACTTCCAGGAGGTACTGGGCAAGCCCTACTGGGAGCTCTTGGGCTACCGCGGCTCTCACGAGGGATGCCTAAAGGCCATAAGGAACGGCCAGAGCCGATATCAGGAGGTGGTAAATCTTCAGGGCAGGTACTTCCTCATGAGCTTTGCCCCTGTGTTTGACGCCCAGGGCAGGCACCTGTACTCCGTGCATGTGGGCATGGACATCACGGCGCTCAAGAAGGCCCAGGAGAGGCTCAAGGAGGAGGTGGAGGTCTCCAGGGCCCTGCTTAAGCTCACGGAGGTCACCAGCTCCATCCTGGAGCAGGGCCAGCTGATAAGGGAGATGCTGGCCCTGGCGCCCCGGTACCTCAGGCTGGATGTCCTCCTGGTGTTCCTCCACGAGGAGCCTCTGAAGGGGTTTGTCTATGCGGGCGGCTACGGCATGAGCCCGGAAGAGGAAAGGGGGCTTCAGGGCTATCTCTTTACCGACAAGGACGCCCCCCTGTTCGGTGCCCTCGTGGAGGGGCAGGCCGTGGAGCTGGGCGGCACCGAGGCACTTCTTCAGAGCCGCCTGGGCTCTCTGGGCCTCAGGGCCCTGGTGGCCCTGCCCATTCGCCACAAGGACAGGCTTCTGGGGGCCCTGCTGGGAGGCCTGGGCCGCCCCGGGGCCATTAGGCCCAGGGAGGTAAGCCTTCTGAAGGGCCTGGCCAACAGCATGGCCACCGCCCTGGACAACGCCGCCCTTTACCAGGAGCTGGAGGAGCTGTTCCTGGGAGCGGTAAAGAGCCTTACCGATGCGGTGGACGCCAAGAGCCCCTGGACCAGGGGCCACTCCGAGCGGGTCACCGCCTATGCCATGGCCATAGGCAGGGAGCTGGGCCTTTCGGAGACCCAGATGAAGACCCTCAGGCTGGCAGGGCTGCTCCATGATGTGGGCAAGATAGGCACCTACGACGCCATACTGGACAAGCCCGACAGGCTTACCCCCGAGGAGTTCGCCCTGGTCAAGCAGCATCCGGACAAGGGGGCCAGGATCATAGAGGACATCAAGCAGCTGAGGGATGTGGCCGAGGTCATCAGGTATCACCACGAGAGGATGGACGGCAAGGGCTACCCCTACGGCGTAAAGGGGGAGGCCATCCCCCTCCTTTCCCGAATCCTGGCGGTGGCCGACAGCTTCGACTCCATGACCACCGACCGGCCCTATCGGCCTGCCCCGGGGGAGGAGTATGCCGTCAAGGAGCTCAGGCGCTGCGCCGGCACCCAGTTTGACCCCCGGGTGGTGGAGGCCTTCCTCAGGTGGCTGCAGGTGGAGACTCCAAAAGGCAGCTCCGCTAAGGTATAATCTTTCCCTGAGGTGGCCCAAGAAGGAGTTGTTCTGAGGAAGGAGGTGCGCCAGCGCCTCCAGGAGCTTCAGAAGGCCGATATCCTGGTGGGTATCCCCAGCTACAACAATGCCCGTACCATTGGCCATGTGGTCAGGGCCGTAAGGGCGGGCATGGCCAAGTACTTCCCCACCCTGAGGGCCGTCCTGGTCAACGCCGACGGGGGCTCAAAGGACGGCACCCCCCAGGTGGTGCAGCAGGCCACCGTGGATTTGGACACCCTGCTTATTGCCCAGAGGAGGGACAACCTGTTCAAGATAGTCACGCCCTATCATGGGCTGGCAGGCAAGGGCAGCGCCTTCAGGACCATCTTCGAGATAGCCCAGGAGCTTCAGGTCAAGGCCTGCGCCGTGGTGGACGCCGACCTCAGGAGCATCACCCCGGAGTGGATGGACCTCTTGCTGAGGCCCGTGCTGGAGGCAGGCTATGACTTCGTGGCCCCCTACTACCTGAGGCACAAGTACGACGGCACCATCACCAACACCATCGTGTATCCCCTCACCCGGGCCCTCTACGGCAAGAGGATTCGGCAGCCCATAGGGGGGGACTTCGGCATCTCCCAGCGCCTGGTGGCCACCTATCTGCAGAGGGATGTATGGCAGACCGACATAGCCCGCTTCGGCATAGACATATGGATGAGCACCACCGCCGTGGCCGAGGGCTACAAGGTCTGCCAGGCCTTCCTGGGGGCCAAGATACACGACCCCAAGGAGCCCTCGGCCGACCTGGCCCAGATGCTTCAGCAGGTGGTGGGCTCGGTCTTCATGCTCATGGAGCTGTACGAAGAGGTGTGGAAGGCCGTGGAGGGCTCCCAGGATGTGCCCGTGTTCGGCTTCCGCTACACCGTGGGGGTGGAGCCCGTGTATGTGAACCTGGGGCGCATGCTGGAGCGCTTCCGTCTGGGCCTCAGGGAGCTGGCCGGCCTCTGGGAGCAGATCCTCTCTGCCGAGCTTCTGCAGGCCCTCAGGGAGATGGCGGCAGAGGAGCCCTTCAGGCTGCCCGACGAGCTGTGGGTGAGGATAATCTACGAGTTCGCCCTGGCCTGGCATGCCAAGGTGATGAGCCGCCAGCACATCCTTAGGAGCCTCACCCCCCTTTACCTGGGCAAGGTGGCCTCCTTCGTGCTGCAGACCCAGCACAGCAGCCCCCAGGAGGTGGAGGACCGCCTGGAGGCCCTGTGCCTGGCCTTTGAGCAAAACAAGCACTACCTGGTGCAAAGATGGCAGTGAAAGGAGCGTAGGGATGGAGAGATTTCTACAGAAGGTGTTTACAGAGCCTTTCCAGGGGTTTCTTCAGAAGGTGGCGGAGTTCCTGCCCAACCTCATAACCAGCCTGGTCCTCATCCTGGCCGGCTTCGTGGTGGCCTGGCTGCTGAGCCTCGCCGTGGGGCAGGCCCTGAGGCTCCTGCGGGTGGACACCCTGGCGGAGCGGGCCGGGGTGCGCCAGGCCCTTCAGCGGGGCGGCATCAAGGATAGCGTCTCGGCCCTCCTGGGCAGGCTGACCTACTGGATAACCCTCATCAGCTTCCTCATCATGGGGCTTAACGCCCTCCAGGTGCCGGCAGTGGAGGGGCTCATGAGCCGCTTTTTCCTGTACCTGCCCAACCTGGTGATGGCGGTGGTGCTGCTGGTCTTTGGCTACCTCATGGGCAACTTCCTGGGCAGGGCCGCCCTCATAGCCGCCGTCAATGCGGGCCTCAGGGGCTCGCAGGCCATAGCCGGGGGGGTCAAGATAGGGGTGTTCATCGTGGCGGTCACCATGGCCCTGGAGCTCCTGGGCATAGGGAAGGACACGGTGCTGGTGGCCTTTGCCGTGCTGTTTGGCGGGGTAGTGCTGGCCCTGGCCATAGCCTTTGGGCTGGGGGGGCAGGAGCTTGCCCGGCGCTACCTGGAACGCCTGAGGCAGAAGGAGGAGGACAGGGACGAGCTGAAGCACCTTTAGGCCTTCTTCAAAAACTCTTCAGAGAGTCTTCAAAATCTCTTCACAGTCCTTTAGTAAAGTTTACTTAGCCAGAGCACAGAGAACCTTCTTCCCCCTCCTTTCCGGGGGCGGGGCCTCCTGGGGAGGCCCCGCCCCTTAAAAGACACTCTCCTCCCCCACAGAAGGGGCCGCCCCTTCGGGGCGGCCCCCACTTTTTTCTCCCCCCCACTTGAACGGCTCCCTGGGTTGCGTTAGAGTGTTTGCCATGGGGCTGTGGCCTTACTGGCTGGGCTTTGTCCTCTGTAGCGTGGGGGTCCTTTACGGAGGCTCCAGGCTCAGCCGGCACGCCGACGTGATTGCCGAGCGGACCGGCCTGGGCAGGGTCTGGGTGGGGGTGGCCCTCATGGGCACCATTACCAGCCTGCCGGAACTGGCCACGGGCCTGAGCTCCGTGCTGGTCTTTGACGCCCCGGACATAGCTGCAGGCGATGTCCTGGGCTCCTGCATGGCCAACCTGCTCATACTGGTACTGCTGGATGCCCTGTGCAAGGGCCCCCTGCTGGCGCAGGTGCACACCGGCCATGTGCTTACCGGGGCCTTCGGGGTGCTGCTCCTGGGAGTGGTGCTGGCCAGCGTCTTCGTGGGGCCCCGGCAGGCGGCCCTGGGCTGGATGAGCCCCTCCAGCCTCCTGGTGCTGCTCCTGTACTTCCTGGCCATGCGGGCCCTGTTCTTCTACGAGCAGAGGGCCATGGCGGCCCTTAAGCGCCTGAAGCTCTACCCTGAGCAGAGCCTCAGGGAGGCAGTCCGGGGCTATGTGCTCAACGCCCTGGTGGTAGTGGCGGCGGCCACGGCCCTGCCGTATCTGGGCAAGACCCTGGCCGAGGCTACGGGCCTGGGCCAGACCTTCATGGGCAGCATCTTCATTGCCGTCTCCACCAGCCTGCCGGAGCTGGTGGTCTCGCTGGCAGCCCTGAGGCTTCAGGCCCTGGACCTGGCCGTGGGGAACCTCCTGGGCTCAAACCTCTTCAACATGGGCATACTGGCCGTGGATGATTTCTTCTATTTCCAGGGTCCGCTCATGAGCGCCATTGAGCAGGGCCATGTCCTTACCGCCCTTACGGCCATGATGATGACCGCGGTGGTCATCACGGGAATAACCTACCGGGCCCAGCAGAAGCGCCGTCCCCTGGCCTGGGACAGCATGAGCCTGCTGATGCTTTACCTGGTGAACATGCTGGCCCTTTACGCCCTACGGGGCTGAGGCATAGCGGGCCACCAGGTCGCCCACCTCCGAGGTGCTCAGGCCCATCTGCCCCGCCGCCAGGCTCTTGAGATGCCCGGAGGTGACCTTCATGACCGCCTCCTCCACTGCCTGGGCGGCCCGGGCCTCGCCCAGATGCTGTAGCATCATGCCGGCAGCACAGATGGCCGCCAGGGGGTTTATCACGCCCTTTCCCGCATACTTGGGCGCAGAGCCCCCTATGGGCTCAAACATGCTCACCCCCTGGGGGTTGATGTTGCCCCCTGCGGCTATGCCCATGCCTCCCTGGATGATGGCCCCCAGGTCGGTGATGATGTCGCCGAACATGTTGTCGGTGACTATCACGTCGAACCACTCGGGGTTCTTCACAAACCACATGGTGATGGCATCCACATGGGCGTAGTCGGTCTTGACCTGGGGGTAGTCCCTGGAGACCTCCTCGAACACCCTCTGCCACAGGTCGAAGGCGTAGGTGAGCACATTGGTCTTTCCGCAGAGGGTGAGCTTGCGGTGCTTGTTCCTCTTCAGGGTGTACTGGAAGGCATAGCGGATGCACCGCTCCACGCCGAAGCGGGTGTTTATGGAGCTCTGGATGGCCACCTCCTGGGCCGTGCCCTTGCGGAGGAACCCCCCTGCGCCTGCGTACAGGCCCTCGGTGTTTTCCCTCACCACTACCATGTCTATGTCCTCAGGGCCCTTGTCCTTCAGGGGGCAGTCCACCCCTGGATAGAGCTTTATGGGCCTGAGGTTTATGTACTGGTCAAGCTCGAACCTGAGCCTCAGCAGTATCCCCTTCTCCAGCACCCCGGGCTTCACATCCGGATGCCCTATGGCCCCCAGGTAGATGGCGTCAAAGCCTCTGAGCTCCTGCAGGGCCCCCTCTGGCAGGGTCTCCCCTGTGCGGAGGTAGCGCTCGCCGCCGAAGTCGTAGCTATGAAATTCCATCTTGAAGCCGAACCTCCGGCTTACGGCCTCCAGGACCTTCATGCCCTCGGCCACTACCTCGGGCCCGGTGCCGTCGCCCGGAATCACCGCTATGCGATAGGTCTTCATGAGGAGGCCTCCTGGAGCTTCTTCCTGGTCCACTCTATGAGCCCCCCTGCCTCAATGAGCTCTTTCATGAAGGGGGGGATGGGCCTTATGGGGAACTGTCCGCCCCTGGTGAGGTTGCTCACCAGCCCCTGCTGGGCATCCACCTCCAGGATGTCTCCCTCCTGGGTGGCCTCGTACAGCTCCGGGCACTCAAACACCGCAAAGCCGATGTTGAAGGCATTGCGGTAGAAGATGCGGGCAAAGCTCTTGGCTATGACGGTCTGCACTCCTGCGGCCTTTATGGCCAGGGGGGCGTGCTCCCTGCTGGAGCCACAGCCGAAGTTCTTTCCCGCCACAATGATGTCGCCGGGCCTTACCTTGTGGGGAAAGGCCGGGTCCGCATCCTCCATCACATGGCGGGCCAGCTCACTGGGCTCGGAGCTCACCAGATAGCGGGCCGGTATGATGGCATCGGTGTCCACATCGTCGCCGAACTTCCACACCCTGCCGGTAAACTTCATGACACCTCCTGCTAAGGCATTATCCAAAGATTCCCTCCACGAACTCCTGGGGGTCAAAGTCCCTGAGGTCCTCCAGGCCCTCGCCCAGGCCCACCAGCCTGACGGCCAGGCCCAGCTCCTTCCTTATGGCCAGCACCATGCCGCCCTTGGAGGAGCCGTCCAGCTTGGCCAGGGCTATGCCCGTGACGGCCACCGCCTGGTGAAACATCCTGGCCTGCCTGAGGGCGTTCTGCCCCGTGGTGGCATCCAGCACCAGGAGCACCTCCTGGGGGGCCTCCGGGTGGGCCTTCCCCAGCACCCTCTTTACCTTCTTGAGTTCCTCCATGAGGGGGGCCTTGGTGTGCAGCCTCCCCGCCGTGTCCACTATGACCACCTCTATGCCCCTGGCCTGGGCAGCCTTGACGGCATCAAAGGCTACCGCAGCTGGGTCCGCCCCGGGACGCTGCTTCACCACCTGGGCCCCCGCCCTTCGGGCCCAGAGCTCCAGTTGCTCAGCGGCAGCCGCCCTGAAGGTGTCTGCCGCCGCCAGGAGCACTGAATGGCCCTCGGAGACCCACCGGTGGGCCAGCTTCCCTATGGTGGTGGTCTTGCCCGTGCCGTTTACCCCCACCACCATCAGCACGAAGGGCCTCTGACCAAAGACCACCAGGGGCTGCCCCCTGCCCAGGAGCCTCAGGGCCTGCGCCTTCAGAAACTCCCTGGCCTCCTCGGTGTCCCTGGGCCTGGCCTGCCTAAGGGCCTGGGTGAGCTCCAGGGCCGCCTCCACCCCCATGTCGGCCCCAATGAGTACCTCCTCAAGCTCCTCCAGGGCCTCCTCGGTAAGGGCCGAGGACAACACCCCTTCAAGCCTCTGGCCCAGTGCCGCCCTGGTCTTCTTGAGACCTTCCGCAAGCCTCCCTAATACACCCATAGATAGCTATTTTAACCTAAAACGACCACCAGACCCCAGGGGAAACAATCAGGGCCCGCATTGGAGGTAATATTTTGGGTAATTTTTTACCCAATGTGGATTTCGTGCTCTGGCGAGGTATTGATTTTACGGGTTTTTATTTCTGGCACAGGAGTTGTATATGTTTGAGCGAGGTGGAAAAAATCGTGGTTTTAAGGAGGTAGAGGAGATGTGGAGGTCAAAGGGAGGATTTACACTGATTGAGCTGGTGATGATCATCATCATTCTGGGGATTCTGGCTGCGGTAGCGGTGCCGAAGTTTCAGGACCTGAGGGAGGAGTCCTACAAGTCTGCGGCTGAGGGCTACATAGGGGGTGTACGCAGCGCCATAGCCATAGACTGGGCTGCCTATCTGGCTGGAAAGGCCGGTGCTATAGGCAATGCTGTCACCACCTTCAGCATAGCCACCAGTCTTCTGGAGGAGGGCTCCGACCCTCCTGACAGGCTGAAGTTCGATGGCACATTCTCCAGCACGGACACCATGTGGCTTGACCTGGATGATGATGACGCAAAGGACACCGGGGAGATTCGCTACATTCTGAGGGATGCTACTACTTCCAGGCCGGCGGCCATAAAGAAAGAGACCATCTAAGGGGTATGCAGGAAAAGGCAGGGGGCCGGCTGCTGGTCGGTCCCCTGTTTTTCTTTCTCTTCTTTCTTTACCTTGTCTTTCTCTGTCCCCTTCTTTACGGGGGCGACAGTCCCCTTTTGGCCACGGCCGTCTTTTCCTTGGGACTGGCCCATCCGCCGGGCTATCCCCTCTACGTGCTCCTGGGCAAGGGGGTAAGCCTCCTTCCCTTTGGGGCCCTTTCCTTCAAGGCCAATGTGTTTTCGGCCCTGGCGGGCGCCCTGGCGGCGGCGCTACTGCTAAGGCTTTCCCTGGAGCTGGGGGCCCCCTGGTGGGCAGGGCTGTGGGCCTCGTTCCTGGCGGCCTTCTCGCCCCTGGTGTGGGTGGAGGCCACCAAGGCAGAGGTCTATGCCCTCAATGCCCTCCTGGTGCTTCTCATCCTTTACGGTGCCCTGAGGGCCCTCAGGGATGTGCGCTGGCTCTATGTGGCCTCCTTCCTCCTGGGGCTTTCCCTGGGCAATCACCACACGGCGGCGCTGATGGTGCTGCCTCTGGGAGGGGCTTTTCTTCTGGGGAGGGGCTCCTGGAGGGTGTTGTTTTTCTGTGGGCTGTTCTTCGGGGCGGGGATGCTTGTGGAGGTATTTCTCTGGCTGAGGAGCCTGAGGCATTCCCAGGGGGAGGCCCTCTTTGGGTTTTCCACGGTGCTTGACTGGAAGGGTTTCCTGAAGACCTTTCTCAGGCTTCAGTACGGGGAGGGCACCCCAGGGGCGGTGGCGAGCTCTGTGGGGCAGGCGGCGCCCTGGCTCTGGGGGCCATGGAATGTGCTGAGGCATCTGCTCTGGCCCCATCTGGGCCTTTCCCTTCTGTTTTTGCTGCCTGCGGTGGTGGGGTTTTTCCGGAGGCCCGGGGAGGGACTGCTCTGGGCCCTGGCTGCGGGGGGCTTTTGGGTGGTGCTGTCGGCCCTGAGCTTTGGGGCCAGGGAGCCCTCATCCAGGGCGGTATTCATGGCCCTGCCCTATCATCTGCCCCTGGTTCATCTTGTGGCCTTGGCCTTGGCCCTGGGGGCGGGATGGTGCTCCGGGGCCCTAGGGCGGAGGGGCCTTCCGTGGCGCCCCTTGGTGGTAGCCCTTCTGGGGGCGGTGCTGGCCCTCAGGCTTCCGGCCACCTTGAAGGGGCATTCCCTGGAGGGGTACTTCTTCGTGGAGGATTTTGCCGAGGGGCTCCTGGGGGTGCTTCCGCCCAAGGCGGCGGTGATAACCAACTCCGACAGCTCCTACTTCCCGGCCTTTTACAAGGTACTGCTGGAGCGCCGCAGGGACGACGTACTGGTGCTTTTTACCATGGAGGGGGTAGTGGCCACCCAGGTAGCCCCCCGGTGGAAGTATGAGCATTTTTACCCGGAGCTCTATGCTTCAGAGGAGCCCGGCTTAGTAATGCTGCAGGGGCGGTTTGCCCTCCGGGGCAGACTCTTTGCCTATGGGTATTTGGGGCAGCCGGGGTTCATAAAAGAGCGCTTTGAGGCCCTGCCCTATGGATATGTGTTCAGGCTCTATCGTAGGGATGCTCTTCCCACAGGCTGGGAGGAAGAGTCCTTAGCAGCCCTCGGAAAGACGGTATGGGAGCGGGCAGTTAGGGTGAGGGATGTGGATGTGCTTACTGCCAACCTCATGGGGGCTTATCTTGTGCCCCTGGCCCATGGGGGGTTCCTCATGCATGAAAGGGGGCGGGTTGAGCGGGCCAGGGAGCTTTACCGCCAGGCCCTGTGCTTCCTCTATCCCGAGAGCCTGGCCCAGTACCTCTCCTACCTGAAGCTCCGGGGAAGGAGACAGGAGCTTTCTGTCCTGGCCCGGTATCTTCAGAGACTCGAGGTGTCCGGGGCCCAGGCCCTGGCCCAGAAGGTCAAGGAGGCCCTGGAGCACTTCTAGACCGTCTCTATGTACTGCCTGACCTCCTTCTGCAGCTCCTGGACGGTGCTCTGGAGCCTTTCGGCCAGGGCCAGCAGGTTTGCCCAGGTGAGCTCTGCCACATAGGTCCTGGCGAAGACCTCCCTGAAGGCCAAAAACCCCCTGAGGTTCTGGAACAGCCCCTCGGGCAGGATGCCCAGCTGGAAGGCCTTCTCCAGGAGCAGGGTGTGCCTCCGAGGGGAGTGCTCCTGCACCACGATGGTGTCGTAAAGGAGCACTTTCTCTATCACCCTCTCCATGCCCGAGTAGGAGGTGTAGATGAGGGCCCCTGCGGCGGCCTTGTGGAGCACCGTGGGCTCGGGGGTCTCCTTCAGGCCCTCCAGCTCCTTGAGCATTTCCCTCAGGGCCTGGAACTCCCTCTGGCAGAACCGCAGGAGCTCCTCCTTGGTCATCAGAACAGCCCCTGGGGCGCCTCCCTGCCCAGGTGCAGGTAGGCCTCGTGGGTCACCTGCCTGCCCCTGGGGGTGCGCTTGATGAAGCCCACCTGGATGAGGTAGGGCTCGTAGACCTCCTCTATGGTGTCCTTGTCCTCCCTGAGGGTGGCCGAGAGGGCCTCAAGCCCCACGGGGCCGCCCTTGAAGCGTTCTATCATGGTAAGCAGGAGCCTCCTGTCCATTTCGTCCAGGCCCATGGTGTCCACCTCCAGGGCCTGCAGGGCCTCCTGGGCGCCCTGGAGGTCTATGAGCACCTCTGCGGAGGAGGAGGCCTTCACCTGGGCGAAGTCGCGAATCCTTCTTAAGAGCCTGTTGGCTACCCTGGGGGTGCCCCTGGAGCGCCGGGCTATCTCGTAGGCGGCCTCCTGGGTTATGGAGATCTTCATTATGGCGGCTGAGCGCAGCACGATGCGCCTCAGCTGCTCGGGGCTGTAGAACTCCAGCCTGCCCAGGATGCCGAAGCGGTCCCTCAGGGGGGAGGTGAGCAGTCCCGTCCTGGTGGTGGCCCCCACCAGGGTGAAGCGGGGGAGGTTGAGCTTCAGCGTCCTGGCACTGGGGCCCTGGCCAATCACGATGTCCAGCTGGAAGTCCTCCATGGCGGGATAGAGGACCTCCTCCACCACCCTGGGCAGTCGGTGAATCTCGTCCACGAACAGCACATCGCAGTCCGAGAGATTAGTAAGGATGGCGGCCAGGTCGCCGGGGCGCTCCAGCACGGGCCCCGAGGTGCCCTTTATTCCCACGCCCAGCTCCGAGGCCAGGATGTGAGCCAGGGTGGTCTTTCCCAGCCCTGGAGGGCCCCACAACAGCACATGGTCCAGGGGCTCCTTCCTGGCCCTGGCCGCCTCTATGTAGACCTTGAGGTTTTCCTTCAGCCTTTCCTGCCCCACGAACTCCTCCAGGCGCCTGGGCCTGAGGGAGTACTCGTTCTGCTCCTCGGGGCTGGGCAGGGGGCTCAGGATGGCCCCCTCCTTAGGGTCATCCCTTCTTTTCATGAAGTGCCTTCAGGGCCTCCTTCAGGAGATGCTCTATATCATTGTAGCCTGATTTGCTTGCGACTTGCAGGGCCCTGCGGGCCTCGGCCTTGCTGTAGCCCAGGTTCAGGAGGGCGCTGAGGGCATCCTCCATGGGCCCCTGGGGGGCTCCCTCCAGGGCGGGCAGCTTCTGCCTGAGCTCCAGCACTACCCGGGCGGCCGTCTTCTTGCCCAGCCCGGGAATGCTGCTTAAGAGCCCCACATCCTCCCTCTGAAGTGCCTGCAGGAACTCCTCCTCCGAGAGGCTGGACAGGATGCTCAGGGCCACCTTGGGCCCCACGCCGTTTATTCCCAGCAGGCTTGAAAAGAGCCTCTTGTGGCTCTCCTGGAGGAACCCGTAAAGCCTTATGGCGTCGGCCCTTACCAGGGTGTAGATGTGAAGGGAGACCTCCTGGCCCGGCTCCGGAAGCTCCGCCAGGGTGCTCAGGGGCACGGAGACCTCGTAGCCCACCCCGTGGGCCTCCACCACCAGGGCCTCAGGCCTTTTCAGGATAAGCCTGCCTCGGAGGGTGCCAATCATGGAGGTGCCCCAGGAGGTCTGCGGTTTTTTGGGGGTCCCTGGGGCAGCTTCAGCTGCTGCACATGGCAGAGGCACAGGGCCAGGGCGTCGGCGCTGTCGGCACTAAGGGCCGGGGCCCCCTGAAGCAGCATCCTTACCATCTTCTGCACCTGGGCCTTGTCCGCCCTGCCGTAGCCCGTGACGGCCTTCTTCACCTCGGTGGCCGAGTACTCGTAAAGGCCCAGGCCCTTCTGGGCCACCGTGAGGAGCACCACCCCTCTGGCGTGCCCCAGGCTGAGGGCCGAGCGCACCGAGCGGGCAAAGAACATCTTCTCCACCACGGCCACCTGGGGGCGGAACTCCTCCATGAGCTCCAGCAGGCCCCTGTGAAGGCCCTGGAGTCTTTCGGCCAGGGGCCTGCCCTTGGGGCTCTGTAGCCTGCCCGAGGCCACATACCTGGCGGCGCCGCCGCCCCGGGAGCTCACCACCGCCCAGCCAAGGCAGGTGCTGCCGGGGTCTATGCCCATCACCAGCAGGGGGGGGCTAAGAGTTGTTCCCAGGTGCCTCAAAGAGTATCTCCTCCACCATCTGGCATATCACATGGCCCAGGGTGATGTGCACCTCCTGCACCCTGGGGGTGTTTGCCGAGGGCACCACGAAGGGGAAGTCCACCTTCTGGGCAAGCCTCTTGCCCTTGGCGCCGGTAAAGAGCACGGTGGTAAGCCTGCGCCTTCGGGCCACCTCCAGGGCCCTGAGGACATTGGGGCTGGCCCCGCTGGTGGTGATGGCCAGCACCATGTCGCCCTCCTGGCCCAGGGCCTTAAGCTGCTTGGCGAACACATCGGCGTAGTCGTAGTCGTTGGATATGGAGGTAAGCACCGCCATGTCGGTATTGAGGGCCAGGGCCGGCAGGGGCGGCCGCTCCAGCCTGAAACGGTTTACGAACTCTGCGGCCAGGTGCGAGGCGTCGGTAGCGCTTCCGCCGTTGCCGAAGAGGATGAGCTTTCCGCCCCGGTCAAACACCCTGGCCAGGGCCCTGGAGACCTGCTCCACCAGCTGCAGGTGCTCTTTCAGGAACTGCTCCTTAAGAGCGGCGCTTTCCCTGAAGGCCTGGGCTATGCGCTCGGTCATCTTGCTCACGGCATGGCCCCCTGGGTCTGGAGCATGAGGATGTGGGCAAGCTCCAGTCCTTCCTCCAGGAGGGGACTGTCGGAGTACCTGAGGCCTTCCTCAAAGACCTCCTTGGCCTGCTCATAGAGGCCCATCTTGAGGTACAGCCTTCCCAGCATGGCATAGGCCTCGGCCAGCTCCGGATGGTACCTTATGGCCTCCTTGTAGGTGGCCTCGGCCTGGGTAAGACGGCCCTTCAGTTCCTGGATTTTCCCCAGCATGAGCCTGGAGCGAGAGGCATCGGGGTTGTTCTGAAGATGCCTCAGGAGGTGGCGTTCCGCCAGGTCGAAGTTCTCTTCCCTGAAGGCCTTCTCGGCCTCCTGGTAGTCCCTCATGTCTATTATCTGGGCTATGGCGAACCGTCCCTCGGGCAGCTCTACAATCCCCGTGTGCCTTCCTGGGGCCAGCCCCCTGAGGGCCTCCCTGAGGGGTGCCTCCAGGGCCTGGGGCTTTACCCTTCCCAGGTAGCCGTAGCTCTGCCTGGCGGCCGGGTCGGTGGAGTGCTTCCTGGCCAGGAGGGCCAGAGGTGTGCCCGCCTCCAGGGCCTGGAGCACCTCCTGGGCCTTGGGGAGGGAGTCCAGCAGCACCAGCCTCAGGTGCAGGGGCTCCTCGGGCAGGGGGACCTTCTGCCTGGGGGGTTTTTCCCGGGGCTTCCCCGGGGGCTTGAGGCGGACATACACCCTGTAGAATCTCCTTCCCCTCACTTCTACCTCTTTTATGAAGGCGTCCTTTCCCTGGGCCTTCAGCCGGGCCTGGAGTTTCTTGGCGTTTTCCAGGAGGCTGAAGGCTCCTACCTGCTTGGTCTCTGCCCAGGCGTTCTGAAGTAGCAACAGGGCCAGCAGGAATGCGGGAGCCCATCTCATGACACACTCATTTTAAAGACAGCCCCTGGGGGGTGTCAAATGCAAAGCCTTGAGACAAGAGGGTTTCAGCCCCTTGATAGAGTAAATTTTGGCTTGACAAACCAGACCGTTCTTGATAGCTTATTCCCAAACCTTTGGGAATACTCAATCTTGAAAGGAGGGAATTTGGATGACCAAGGCTGAGCTGATTGACAAGGTGGCCGCCCAGACCGGGCTCACCAAGGCCGATGCCGGCAGGGCCCTGGACGCAACCCTGGACGCCATCAGGGTGGCCCTCAAGAGGGGCCAGAAGGTGACCCTGGTGGGCTTCGGCACCTTCTCGGTCTCAAAGCGCAAGTCCCGCAAGGGTCGCAACCCCAGGACTGGCGAGGAGATCAAGATTCCGGCCACCAAGATACCCAAGTTTACGGCAGGCAAGGCCCTGAAGGATGCAATAAGATAACGAGGCGGAAAGTTTTATTTGATGGAAAGAGGGGTAAGGTTTTTTTACCCCTCTTGTCTTTTAGGAGGTGCAGAGGAATGCTGGTGGAATTCAGCATAGTGCCGGTGGGTGTGGGCTCCAGCATAGGGGAGCAACTTGCCCGGGTGCTCAAGATAGTGGACGAAAGCGGCCTGCCCTACAAGGTCAACCCCATGGGCACCTGCGTGGAGGGCGAGTGGGATGAGGTGATGAGGCTCATCAGGCGCTGCCACAGGGAGGTCATGAAGAGCGGCGAGCGGGCCATCACCACCATCACCATTGACGACCGCAAGGGCAAGCCCAACAGGCTGCAGCTGAAGGTGCGCTCCATAGAGAAGCGCCTGGGAAGGAAGCTCAAGAAGTAGGCCCCTCAGAGGGGCAGCACCTCCACCCACTCCTGGGCCTCCAGGCCCTGGCGCAGGGGAGGCACCAGGACCACCCCATGGCTCCTCAGAAGCGTCCTTATGAGTCCCGAGGGGCCCAGGACCGGTTCGGCCCACAGCTGGCCGTCCTGCTCAAACACCCTTACCCGCACATACTGGGCCCTGCCCACGGTGGAGCTTACCGCCTTGGTGAGCCTGGCCCTAAGGCTGGCCCTCGGGGCCGAGACCTTAAGCCCTGCAAGCCTCCTCAGGGTAGGGGCCACGAAGAGCTCAAAGCACAGGGGCACTGCCCCGGGATGGCCCGGAAGGCCGAACAGGGGCTTGCCCTCCTTGCTTAGCCCAGCCATGGTGGGCTTTCCCGGCTTCATGGCCACTCCGTGAAACAGCACCTGGCCGGCCTCCTGGATGAGCCCGGCGGTGTAGTCCCTGGCGCCCACGGAGCTTCCCCCTGTGATGAGCACCATGTGGGAATGCTCCAGGGCCTTGTCAAGGGCCTCCCTGAGCAGGGCATAGTCGTCCCTGAAGATGCCCTCCATGAGGGCCACGGCGCCCTCCCGCTGGAGCAGGCCCATAAGGGTGTAGGAGTTCATGTCCCTTATGAGGCCTGCCCCCAGGGGCTGCCCTGGTGCGACCACCTCGTCTCCAGTGATGATGATGCTGACCCTGGGCCTCTCGTAGACCCTGGCGGAGGTGATGCCCACCCCTGCCAGGGCGGCCACGGCCTGGGGCGAGAGGCGGCTTCCTGCCTCCAGCAGGAGCTCCCCCTGCTGGGCGTCCTGGCCCTTAAAGATGACGTTGTCCCCTGGGGCCAGGGGCTTGAGAACCTCAATCTCTGAGGGGCTCAGCTCCTGGGTGTGCTCCAGCATGGCCACCGCATCGGCCCCTGGGGGCAGGGCCCCTCCAGTGGCTATCCTGGCGGCGTGGCCCCGGGACAGCGCCCTGGTAGGTAGCTCCGCCATGGCCACCTCGGCCTGTACCTTCAGGTAGGCGGGGGAGGACTCCGTGGCGCCGAAGGTATCCTGGGCGACCACGGCGTAGCCGTCCACGGTGGAACGGGCAAAGGGGGGGAGGGGCTCGGGGGCATGGATGTCCTCTGCCAGGATGCGGCCGTAGAGCTCCTGCAGGGGGAGCTCCTCCTGCCTCAGGGGGGCGGGCCTGAGGGCCTCCAGGAGCATCTTCAGGGCCTCCTGGGGACTCAGGGCCTGGGCTCTGCCCAGCTTGTCCTTCATGGACTGGGGGAGCTCAGGCGGCCAGGTGGCCCATGGGGTCGTACTTCAGCACCGAGGAGGCTCGGCCCTTGCTGAGGACATCCAGCATCCTTTCCAGGGACTCCTCGTGCAGCCTCTGGATGCGCCCCTGGCGCCTGCTGCCCAGGGGCTGAGGCAGCGGCGGCTTCAGCCCCGAAAGCAGAAGCATGCCCTTCATGAGCCGCTTGTTGGTCCTGAAAGACACCACGGGGCTTTCCAGGCAGCGCTCCAGGAGGCGGTCGCCCCGGCGCTGCACCTGGGGGGCAATGCTCATGGCCATGAGCCAGTAGTGCCGGCCGATGAGGTGCTCGGCGGCCACCTCCAGCAGGGTGTGCTGAAGGTTGCTCCTTCCGTTGGTGAGACGGTGATGGGCTACGGTGTCGGCGGCTAGGTGGCTCAGGTAGCCCCAGCAGAAGGCCTGCTCCGCATCGGAGCGGGCCTTGGAAAGAAGCCCCATGGCTACTTCCCAGCTGTGGGGGTTTTTCTTCCGGGGAAGGTACTTCTTTGTCAATATTATGTCGGCCATGATGTTGCCATAGAGGTAGTCCTGCCGGTACTTCCTTATGAGCCCGTAGATGCCCCCCGGCAGGGCGGCGCCCAGCAGGAACAGCTCGGTGCCCAGGTAAAGGTGTGTCATAGGGCCCCAGGCCAGGGCCTCTCTGGGAAGCAGCACTACCGCTATGAAAACCGCCAAGGGGAAAAACATACCGCCTCTATGATAACAGAAGCCCCATAGGGGGGACAATCCCGGCTGCTGGCTCAATGCATGGGGCCGGAAGTTTCAGCCCAAGAGGAGCTGCCCTCTCCCCTCTCTACGGGGTGCCCAGGAAATCGATGCCCTTGCGGGGCTGTGGCAGTACCAGCAGGGGCTTCGGGCCTACCCGGAGGGCAGGGCCTTCCAGCACCTGCTCCCTGCCCTGGGCACCGAGCACCCTGAAGGGGCCCAGCTCCCAGGGCAGGCTCACTGTCCTGGGCCCCTGGGCCCACACCACATAGAGGCGCCTGCCCCCCTTGGTGCGCAGCCTGTATGCCTTGGCCTGGGGGACCTCCACGACCTCCACGGCCTGGGCCTCCTGCAGGTAAGGAAGGAGGAACCGGAGGCCCTCCAGGGGGTCCTCCCCGCCCTGGAAGCAGACCTCCTGCAGGCCCAGGCGGAGGGCCTCCAGGAGGAGCTGCAGGTTCCTGGTGCCCTCTTCAGAGGCCCCGACCAGGAGGAAATCGGGCGCCCTGCCCGTGGCGGCCCTGAAGTGCCGAAAGGCGGCCTCCAGGGCGTCGGGCCCTGAAAGCTCAAGGCCCAGCTCCTGATGGGGCACCTGGAGCACCTCGGGGAGCCCTGTCTTGAGCTCCTCCCAGTGAAGAAGGGCATAGAGCCTCTGGCCCTGGGCCCTGGAGGCCGCCGCCTCCACCGTGCGGACAAGCTCCCCTGGGCTTCCCTGCCAGTGCCGGGCCCTGAGGCCGGCCTCAAAGCCTACCGCCTTGAGGGGTCCGGCTGCTTCCAGCACCTTCTGCACAAACAGGGCCCATTGCCGTAGGTCCCTGGGCGGATAGCTCATGTGCCTGCTGGGAGGGATGAGGCCCTGGGCCTGGGTGGCCCAGGCCGAGCTGCCTGTGCGGAGGTTGAGCCTCACCTGGATGCCCATGTCCCTGAGCATCCTGAGGGCTTGGGCCAGTCTGCCCAGGTGCAGCCTCCCTGGCTCCGGCTCCAGCTCCTGCCAGGACACATCCAGCAAGAGTATCTGGAGCCCTCCCACCCGCCCCAGCTTCTGCCTCAGGCCCTGAAGCCCCAGCCTCTGGCCCAGCTGCAGGGCCTGCCCAGGGGGGCAGAGGGAAAGCAGAAGGAGCACTACCAGGGCGCTGCGCATGGCTTTAAGGTATCCGAGAGTAGTCAAAAAATCAACCAAGGTGGTATAAAATCTCACCTGATGCAACCCTGGCGTCAGGAGATAGAGCGTCTGTGCCGTAGCAGGTTTTACGAGGGCAACCAGGTGGAGCTTCTTTACAGGGGGCCCGAGACCTTCCAGCGCATCTTTGAGGCCGTGGCCGAGGCCCGCCACCTGGTGTGCCTGGAGTTTTACATCTACAGGAACGACGAAACGGGCCTGGAGCTGGCGGAGCTCCTGAAGGCCAAGGCCAGGGAGGGCGTAAGGGTCTACCTGCTTTATGACCACTGGGGCTCCTTTGGCACCCCCAGGAGCTTCTGGCGGGCCCTCCGGGAGGCGGGGGTGCAGGTGGCGGCCTCGCATCCCTTCAAGTGGGCCTCCCCTGGCAGGTACCTTCACCGCGACCACAAGAAGCTCATCGTGCTGGACGGCAGGGTGGCCTTCACAGGGGGGCTCAACATCGCCGATGAGTACCGGGGAGGCCTCAGGCGAAGGGCCAGGGCCTGGAGAGACACGGGGGTGCTCCTTAGGGGCCCCGTGGCCCGAGGGCTGCTTCAGGCCTTCAGGGAAAGCTGGGAGCACTTCAGCCCCCTGCCCCTGAGGGCCCAGGTGCCCCCTGCTGAGCCCTGCGGCAGCCTTCCAGTGATCCCCATATTCGCCAGCTCCTCCAGGGGCCGCAGGCGCTTCAGGAGACTCCTTTACTGGAGCATCGGTCGGGCCCAGGAGAGCATCCACCTTACCACCGCCTACTTCTGCCCCTCCAGGGCCATGCTGGCGGCCCTGAGGGCTGCCGCCCGAAGGGGGGTGAAGATAAGGCTCCTTCTTCCAGGCATAAGCGATGTGCCCCCTGCCCAGTATGCTGCCATGGCCCACTACGAGGCCCTCCTCAGAGAGGGGGTGGAACTCTACCACTACCAGGGCGAGGTCCTGCATGCCAAGAGCTATGTGTTTGACCGCCGCTGGAGCATCGTGGGCTCGGCCAACCTGGACTTCCAGTCCCTGAGGTACAACGACGAGGGCAATGTGGGTATCCTCTCGGAGGAATTCGCCCGGCAGATGCTCCAGGTGTTTCGGGAGGACCTGGAGCATTCCCAGGCCCTGGAGCTTCGGCGCTGGCGCCAGCGCCCCTTGTGCCAGAAGCTCAAGGAGCGGTTCTTCGTCCTGTTCCGCAGGAGGCTCTAAGGGATGACCTTGTTGAGCTGATACTCCACGATGCCCGAGGCCCCGGCCCTCTTCAGCTTGGGGATTATCTCCCTGACGGTGCGCTCCTGGATAACCACATCTATGTCGTACCAGCCCTCCTCTGTGAGAGAGCTAATGGTGGGCGAGTGCATGGAGGGCAGCACCCTGAGGACCTTCTTCAGGGCCTCCTGGGGGACATTCATCTTCAGCCCCACCATGTCCTCGGCAGCCAGGGCGCCCCGGAGGAGCATCACCAGGTTCTCCATCTTCTGGCGCTTGAAGGGGTTGCGCCAGGCCCTCTTGTTGGCAATGAACCTGGTGGTGGAGACCAGGAGGGTCTCCACTACCCTCAGGTTGTTGGCCCTCAGGCTGGTGCCCGTTTCCGTCAGCTCCACGATGGCGTCGGCCAAATGGGGGGGCTTGACCTCCGTGGCCCCCCAGGAGAAGTCCACCTCCGCCTTTATGCCCCGCTGGGCCAGGTAGCGCCGGGTGAAATTGACCAGCTCGGTGGCTATGCGCTTGCCCCTGAGGTCCTTGAGGGTGCGAATGGGCGAGTCCACGGGCACGGCCAGCACCCAGCGGACCGGCCTCAGCCCCTCCTTGGCGTAAATCAGCTCCGCTACCTCCAGGACATCGGCCTGCTGCTCCAGTATCCAGTCCTTGCCCGTAAGACCGCAGTCCAGTACGCCGTCCTGCACATAGCGGGCCATCTCCTGGGCCCGAACGAGCATGGCCTGAATCTCCGGGTCGTCAAACTCCGGGTAATACGAGCGGGCCGAGACATTCACCCTGTAGCCCGCCTTCCTGAAGAGCTTCAGGGTGGCCTCCTGGAGACTGCCCTTAGGAAGCCCTATCTTCAGGACCTTCTTCGCTGCCATGACAGATTATTTTACCACAAGGCCTAGGCCGCTTTTGTGTTTCAATCAGGCCCCCACCCCGACGGCCCCCTAAGCTTAAAGGCCGGGCCAGGACACCGTCTACGGCAAGGGCGTCGGGGGATGGTCCAGCCTTGAAATCCCCGCTCCTTAGGGGGTAATATTTTTTCCATGGGGAAGGGCGACAGGAGGACCAAGCGGGGCAAGCTCTTCCGGGGCACCTACGGCAAGACCAGGCCCAGGAAAAGGAAAAAGAGGGCCTGAGACCCTAAGGATTCTCACCTCTTGAGCTCTTTGTTTTCTAAAAACCTGTTATCATAAGGGGTGGGTGCTGTTAGTGCTGTCGCGCAGTCGGAGCGGGCCAGGCTGTGGCGCTGGGCCCTGGCCCTGGCGGTCTTTACTGTCCTTTACAATGTAGCCGAGGGGCTGGTCTCGGTCCTCTTCGGCCTTCAGGACGAGACGGTGGCCCTGGTGGGCTTCGGTGCCGACAGCTTCGTGGAGGTCCTCTCGGGGCTGGGCATTCTGCACATGCTTTGGAGGCTCAGGAGGAACGGCACGGCCGGGCTTGATGCCTTTGAGGCCACTGCCCTGCGGGTGACGGCGGCGGCCTTCTTCATCCTGGCTGCTGCCCTGACCGTGGCGGCAATCCTGGGCCTTTACCAGGGCCATGTCCCCCAGAGCACTCTGTGGGGGATGATAGTCTCTGTCGTCTCCATAGCCACCATGTGGGCCCTACTGTGGGGCAAGCTCAGGGTGGGCCGAAGGCTGGGCTCCGATGCCCTGGTGGCCGATGCCCACTGCACCAGGGCGTGCCTGTGGCTTTCGGTGGTGCTTCTGGCCTCAAGCCTGGGTTATGCCCTTACTGGCCTGGGGGGGCTGGACAGCCTGGGTGCCCTGGGCATAGCCTGGCTGTCCCTCAGGGAGGGGCGGGAGGCCCTAAGGAAGGCCAGAGGCCTGGGCTGCGCCTGCCAGGGCCCCTGTAAGGTATAATCGGCTATGGCTCTTAAGGAGGCATACGAGGAAGCCCTCAAGGCCCTCCTCAGGGAGGCCAAGAGGTTTTACGGCCCCAGGCTGGTAAGCCTGGTGGTCTTCGGCTCGGTGGGCAGGGGGGCCTTCAGGCCCGGTTCCGACATAGATGTGCTCATCATCGCCTCCGGGCTTGCCCGGGGCCGGCACCGCAGGGTGGCCGAGTTTGCCCAACTGGAGAAGGCCTTGGAAGCAAAACTGCACTCCCTCAGGAGGAAGGGCTACATGATGGAGCTTTCTCCCGTGTTCAAGACTCCCGAGGAGGCCCTGGCAGGAACTCCCCTCTTTCTGGACATGCTCCAGGACGCCAGGGTGCTTTATGACAAGGGGGGCTTTTTCCGCAAGGTGCTTGAGCGCCTTGCGGCCAGGCTCAAGGAGCTGGGGGCGGTAAGGCGCTGGCGGGCCAATGCCTGGTATTGGGACCTGAAGCCGGACTATCGGCCCGGGGAGGTCTTCTGCCTTTGACCAACATGGACCTGGCCAGGAGCTACATCCTTAAGGCCCAGAAGAGGCTCAGGGCCTTGGAGGTGTTGTTTCAGGAGGAGGCCTACTCCGATGTAGTCAGAGAGGCCCAGGAGCTGGTGGAGTTGGCCCTGAAAGGCATGCTCAGGGCGGCAGGTCTTGAGCCTCCCAAGTTCCACGATGTGGGCTTCCTGCTGCTGGAGCACAGGGAGAGGTTCAAGGGGCTGAGTTTGAGGGACCTTCAGAGGATGGCAAGGGTGTCAAAGCTTCTGAGAAAGGAGCGGGAGCTTTCCTTCTACGGGGACATAGACTTCATTCCCACGGAGGAGTACACCAAGGGGTTTGCCTCCAGGGTGCTTAGGGACGCCCAGTGGGTGCTACAGAAGGCCTCGGGGTTCATTTCTGCAGCAGGGGGTCCTGGAGGCCGGCCTCTCTGAAGCCCTTGGCCCTGAAGAGGCAGCTGTCGCAGGCCCCGCAGGGCCGGCCCTCGGGGGTGGGGTCGTAGCAGCTCCAGGTGAGGGCCAAGTCCAGGCCCAGCTCCACGGCCTTCCTGATGATGTCCGCCTTGCTCAGGGAAAGTAGGGGCGCCTGCACCCTGAAGTGCATCCTTCCCTGCACGGCCTCCCGGGTGGCCAGGTTGGCCAGGTGCTGGAAGGCCTCCAGGAACTGGGGGCGGCAGTCCGGGTAGCCGCTGTAGTCCACGGCGTTGGCCCCTATGAAGATGTCCTCTGCCCCCAGCACCTCTGCCCAGGCCAGGGCGAAGGCGAGGAATATGGTGTTTCTTGCAGGCACATAGGTGGGGGGAATGCCTTCCCGGGGCGCCTGTCCTTTGGGCACGGGCTCCTGGGTAGTGAGGGCCGAGCCCCCGATGCCCCTGAGGTCAAACCTTATCAGTAGGTGCTCCTTTGCCCCCAGGGCCCGGGCCGTGGCCTGGGCGGCCTGAAGCTCCCTCCTGTGCCTCTGCTGGTAGTCAAAGCTCAGGGCATAGCACTCATAGCCCTGAGCTTTGGCCCAGGCCAGGGTGGTGGAGGAGTCCAGCCCGCCGCTAAGCAGCACCACGGCCCTGCCCTTAGTAGAGGTCATCGCCGCTTCCCTGAAGACCGTCAGGCCCGGTGCTCAGGAGCAGGTAGCCCTCTTGCAGGGGCCTGTATACGAAGGGCCTGCCCCAGGCATCCTGGAGGGGGACATCCCCCAGGGCTCCCAGGGACTGGGGATAGGAGCCGTGCCTTAGCTTGTGGAGCTCCAGGGTGAACCTCAGGCTGTCCAGGGCCTGGGAGGTCCTGGAGGCCTCCGTCTGAAGCCCCCTGGGACTCAGCAGGAGGGCCAGGAGCAACATCGCTGCCAGCGCCAGGGTGGCCACATAGTCGGGGATGCGCAAGGGGGGGCGGAGCTTCTTGAGGGGGGGTGGGGGGGGCACCTTCTGCTCTATGAGCCCCTTGTCGTAGAGGGCCAGCAGGGCCTTGGAGACCTGGAAGCTGTCCAGCCCGCTGAGGGCCACGATGGCGCTTACATCGTTTTCGCCGTCCACCAGCCGGTAGATGCTCAGCTCCTGCTCCGAGAGCTCCGGCTCCTCGGCCCCCGTGCGCACGAACACCGTATCCAGGGTTATCTTGCCCTTAAGAAGCGACCACTCATCCAGTATCCTCAGGCCCTCCATAAGCAGGTGCTGGGTGTCCAGGGATATGGGCACCTCCTTGTCAATGGGCACCCCCTGAGGCCTGAACTCGTATCTGCCCTCCCGCCAGGTGAACAGGTAGGTGACTATGTCGGTGAACTGCTGGGTGAGGGTCTCGCGGAGGGCCTCCTTGGGAAGGCCCTTCCTCAGCAGTATGTGGCCCAGCCTGCCGCCCCGCTGGGCCTGCTCCTTCAGGGCCTCCTGGAGGGTCTCCTTGCTTATAAGGCCCTTTTTCTGAAGGATCATGCCCAGGCGGGCCTCGGGGCGCTTCCTGGACTCTACGGAGACAATGTTGCCCTCGTAAAACAGGAGCCTTACCACATCGGAAGGGCCCTGGATGCTCAGCAGTCCGGTCTTCCGCTGAAAGTACAGGAGCTGCAGAATATCAGCCAGGCCGAACTCCTTTATGGAGCCCTCTAGAGCCACTGAAGCCTCCTGGCCCTAAGGGCCCCTGTAAGGTAGAGTGCCAGCGCTACAGGCAACAGCAGTGGAGACAGCCAGTTGTGGCTCAGCCCTCCCAGGCCGGTCTCCAGGAGAGGGTTCAGGAGCATAAGCAGCACCAGGAAGCTGAAGACCCACAGGGCCACTGTCCCGCTCAGGAGGTGGCCTGCATACAGGTGGGCCACTCCCGGGGGGGCAAAGCTCAGCAGGCGCAGGATGGTCCTCTGCCTGTTCTGTCTTTCGTGAATCATCAGCAGCCTGTTGACCCTCTCTCGGGGCTCCACGCTCTCCATTTTCACCAGGCTTCTGTAGCAGTCGCCGCACATGTGGCCCCACTGGAGGTTCCTTTCGCAGCGGGGGCAGAGGACCTTCTGGCAGCGGGAGCATCGGAGGGCCTTGAACCTCCTTCTGCGCATGGCCCCCAGGCTGGCCCCCAGGAGGAGGGCCAGGAGGGGGCTGCCCCAGGCTCCCGGGGGAAGGGAAGGCAGCCGGAGGAAGGAGAGGAAATCCCGCGGCCCCAGGTGCTCATCCATGAGGAAGCGGTTGGGCTGGCGGCTGGCCCGGGCAGTGAAGGCGGAGACGCGCTCCCTGTCCAGCTGGGAGGCCTGCCTGAAGAGCTCATCCCCTCGGGAGAACTCCAGCCTCTCCCTGTAGAGCTGCCCCAGGTTGTAGTAGGCCGCGGCGGTGGGTCTTATGCTCAGGGACAGCTCGTAAAGCTCCTTGGCGCGCTGCAGCTGGCCCATGAGGAAGTAGCAGTTGGCCTGGTTGGTAAGCACCCTGTGCTCCTGGGGGCGCTTCTGCCAGGCCTTTTGGTAAAGCTCCAGGGCCTCTTGCAGCCTCCCCCGGCGCTTCAGGGCCAGGGCCAGGGAAAACAGGCTGGCAAAGTCCTGCCTCCCCCTGAGGGCCTGAAGGGCCAGGGTGTTGTCCCTGCCCTCGTTGACCGCCACGGTGGCCCTCAGCTGGGGACTTGAAGCCCCCAGCAGCACCGCCACCGCCCCTGTCAGCAGGGGCCAAAGGAGCAGCACCAGGAGGGCCAGGGGCAGCAGGGCCCTGGAGGCGCCCCTGAAGTAAAGGCCCAGCACCACCAGGAGGCTCAGCAGGAAGGGCCCTGCCCCAAAGGGCAGGGCCAGAAGGAGGGGAAGAAGCAGAAGGAGCTTGCGCCTGTCCTCCTCCACCTCGTGCTTAAGCAGCGGCAGCTCCTGCGGAAGCCTTACCAGCACCACCATGGCCACGGTAAACAGGGTGGCCGCCAGGAGGGACGAAAGGAGGAGGCCGGCAAGGCTCAGGCACCACCACCAGCCCCGCTTGTAGGCCCTGAAGCCCTCGATGAAGGGCTGCATCCATTCAAACAGGCCCCCGGGCAGGTGCCTGAGGTTCCAGCCCGAAAGGGCGAAGTGCAGGGCGGGCACATCGGGGGAGGCCTCTACGGCCCGCCTGAGGAGCTGTCCGGCCTCCGCTACGGGGGCCTGGCGGGCCTCCTTTAAAAGCACATAGGAGTAGGCCTCGTAGTTTCGAAGCCCCTCGTCCAGCCTCCGCTGAAGCACATCCTCCCCGTGGGCCAGGGCGGGGCCCAGGAAAAGCAGAAGCAGTGTCTCAAGCAGTCTTTTTGCCAAGGCGCGGCTCCTGTCCCCTAAGAAGTCTCTTTATATTGCCAGTGTGGCGCCAGAGTATCAAGCCTGCCAGGGCCAGGGCCGTAAGCACCATGGCCGGCTCCCCGTAGAGGGCGGCCACTGCCAGGGGCAGGGCTATACCCAGGCTCAGGAGGGCGGCCAGGGAGGAGTAGCGGGCCAGCAGGGCTACCGCTACCCAGCAGAAGAGGCACAGAAGACCTGCCCAGGGTGCATAGGCCAAGGCTACTCCCAGGGTGGTGGCCACCCCCTTTCCACCCCTCAGGCGGAGCCACAGGGAGAAGTCGTGCCCCAGCACTGCGGCCAGGCCCACCAGGCCCTGTCCCCCGGGCTCAAGTCCCCAGGCCCTGGCCAGGAGCACCGGCAGGGCCCCCTTGAGGGCGTCGCCCAGGAGGGTGAGCGCTGCCGGGCCTGCCCCTGCGGCCCTGAGCACATTGGTGGCCCCGATGTTGCCGCTGCCAACACGGCGGGGGTCCACCCCCTTGAGCCTGGCCGCCAGGAGCCCGAAGGGTACCGAGCCCAGCAGGTAGGCACCCAGGAGCAGGCCCAGGAGCTTCATAGCCTCCTCCAGAAGCTCAGGGTGTACTGATAGGCCGACACCACCGCCAGCACCATGGCGGCCCACAGGAGGGCCGTGCCCAGGTCAAAGAGGTCCACCCCCAGGAACTCGCCGCCCAGGACCAGGCAGATGATGCCCACGAACTGTGCCCCGGTCTTGAGCTTTCCTCCCACCTCGGCGGCCATTACCATGCCTTTGGACAGGGCCACCACCCTCAGGGCCGTCACCAGGAAGTCCCTCACTATGAGCATCGTGGCCACCCACACGCTGAGCCTGGCCATGTCCACCAGCAGTACGAGGGCGGCGATGACCAGGAACTTGTCCGCAATGGGGTCAAAGATGATGCCGAACTTGGTGATGGCCTTGAGGCGCCTGGCCAGGTAGCCGTCCAGCACATCGGTAAAGGAGGCCGCAATGAACACCCCTGCGCCCAGCAGGGGCCTTTCGGGCGCCAGCACGATGAACAGGGGTATAAGGAGCACCCTGCTTAGGGTAAGCAGGGTGGGAATGTTAATCCTCAAGGTAGGAGCCGATGAGTGCATTCCACAGCCCTTTGGCCTTTATTATGAAGTCCGTTGCCTCCCTCACTGCGCCCCTTCCCCCCGGCTGGGAGGTAATCAGGAGGGCGTGGCGCCGGGCCTCCTGGTGGGCGTCGGCCACGGCGATGGGAAGTCCCACCTTCCTAAGGAGGGGGATGTCCACCACATCGTCGCCCATGTAGGCCACCTCCTCCTGCCTGAGGCCCAGCTTCCCGAGCAGGTGCTCGTAGGCGGCCCCCTTGTCCTTGCAGCGCTGGTAAAGCTCCCTGATGCCCAGCTCCTGGGCCCTGAGCTCCACCACCCTGGAGCCCCTGCCGGTGATGATGGCTACCTCCACCCCTGCAGCCTGCAGCATCTTTATGCCGTGGCCGTCCCGGACATGGAACTTCTTGAGCTCGTTGCCCTCGTTGTCCAGGATTATTCCCCCGTCCGTGAGCACTCCGTCCACATCCAGGATGAGGAGCCTCACCCCCCTGGCCCTCCTTCTGAGCTCCCTGAGCGTGGCCCCCCTGGCCCTCATGCGATGCCCTGCTTGAGGATGTCGTGGATGTGTAGCACCCCCAGGGCCCTGCCCTGGGAGTCGGGCACCACCAGGGCGGTTATGCTGTGGGTCTGCATCACCGCCAGGGCCCTGGCGGCCAGTTCCTCCGGGCCGATGCACTTGGGCTTAGGGGTCATGACATCGCCCGCCTTGAGGTCAAAAAACTCCCTGCCCCAGCGCTGAATACCCCTACGGAGGTCGCCGTCGGTTATGACCCCTACTACCTTTTCCTCTGCATCCAGCACGGTGGTTATGCCCAGGCGCTTGGAGGATATCTCCACCACCGCCTCGCTCATAGGGGTGTGGGTCCAGACGCGGGGGAGCCCCTGGCCGGTGTGCATGAGGTCCCCTACCTTTATGAGGAGCTTTCTGCCCAGGCTGCCTCCTGGGTGGAAGGTGGCGAAGTCCTGGGGGCTCAGGCCCCTGAGTTTTATGAGGGCCACGGCCAGGGCGTCGCCCATGGCCAAGGCGGCGGTGCTTGAGGCCGTGGGCACCACCCCCAGGGGACAGGCCTCCTGGGACACCCTGATGTCTATGTGCACATCGGCCGCCCTGGCCAGGGTGCTGGAGGCGTTGCCCGTGAGGGCCACCAGGGGCACCCCGAAGCGCTTTAGATGCGGAAGGAGCTGGAGCACCTCCTGGGTCTCCCCGCTGTTGGATATGGCCAGCAGCACATCCTCCCTGGTCAGTAGCCCCAGGTCGCCGTGGCCGGCCTCGGCAGGGTGCAGAAAATACGAGGGCACCCCTATGGAGGAGAAGGTGGCCGCTATCTTCTTGCCCACCAGGCCGGACTTGCCCATGCCCGTGACTATCACCCTGCCCAGGCAGCGGTGGATGAGCTGCAGGGCCTGCTGGAAGGAGGCATCCAGCCTTTCCGAAAGCTCCAGCAGGGCCTGGGCCTCTATCTTGAGGACCCTCCTGGCCTCCTCAATAGTATCCACGGCTGACCTCCCAGATGCTCTTCAGGCTCTGGAGCACCTCCTCCACCTCCTCCAGGGGCAGCATGTTGGGCCCGTCGCACAGGGCCTCCTGGGGGCGGGGGTGAACCTCCAGGAAGATGCCGTCCAGCCCCGCTGCCACGGCGGCCCTGGCCAGGGGGGCGACGAACTGCCTCTGCCCCCCCGAGGCCCTGCCCAGTCCCCCCGGAAGCTGCACGCTGTGGGTGGCGTCAAAGAGCACGGGATAGCCCAGGGAGCGCATGATGGGCAGGGAGCGCATGTCCACCACCAGGTTGTTGTAGCCAAAGCTAACACCCCGCTCCGTAAGCAGCAGGTTGTGGTTGCCCCTGGAGGTGAACTTCTCCACCACATTGGCCATGTCCCAGGGGGCCATGAACTGCCCCTTCTTTATGTTCACCGGCAAGGCCGTTTCGGCGGCGGCCAGGATAAGGTCCGTCTGCCGGCACAGAAAGGCCGGCACCTGCAGGGCATCCAGCACCTCCGAGGCCGGGCCTACCTCCTGGGGGCTGTGCACATCCGAGAGCACGGGAAGGCCCGTCTTGCTCTTCACATCCTGAAGCACCCTCAGGCCCCGCTCAAGCCCGGGGCCCCTGAAGGAGCTCAGGGAGGAGCGGTTGGCCTTATCGTAGGAGCTCTTGAACACCAGGGCAAGGCCCAGGCGCCGGCAGATGTCCCTGAGCGCCGTGGCGGTCTGGAGCACCACCTCCTCGGACTCAACCACGCAGGGGCCTGCCACCACCAGGGGCGGCGCTCCCCCGCCGCAGCGGGCCGAACCTATGCGGACCTCTCTGGTAGAGGGGCTCTTCATGCCGGGGTATTTTAACCCAACTGGGCCTCGGGGGGCTTAAGCACCTCTGCCTCCGGGAACAGGGCCCGCCGCTCCCTGAGGGCCGCCTCTATGAAGGCCCTGAACAGGGGGTGGGGCTCCGTGGGGCGGCTCTTGAACTCGGGGTGGAACTGGCAGCCCAGGAACCAGGGGTGCCCCTTCAGCTCTACGATTTCCACCAGCTCGCCGTCCGGGCTCAGGCCGGAAAAGACCATTCCAGCCTGGCCCAGCACTTGGCGGTAGGCGTTGTTGAACTCGTAGCGGTGCCTGTGCCTCTCGGATACCTCCCTCAGCCCGTAGGCCTGGTGGGCCAGGGAGCCCTCCTTCAGCACGCAGGGGTAGGCCCCCAGCCGCATGGTGCCCCCCTTCTGGGACTCGTGGGAGCGCACCTGCACCCTGCCGGTGCGGAAGTCGTACCAGCGCTGCATCAGATAAATGACCGGCTCGGGGGTGGCGGGGTCGAACTCGGTGCTGTTGGCCTTGAGGCCACACACATTCCGGGCAAACTCTATCACCGCGCACTGCATGCCCAGGCAGATGCCGAAGTAGGGGATGCGCTTTTCCCTGGCGTAGCGGATGGCCTGGATCTTTCCCTCTATGCCCCTTTGGCCGAAACCGCCCGGCACCAGCACCCCGTCGGCCTCCTGGAGGAAGCGCTCCGGGCCCTGGGCCTCTATGTCCTCGGAGTCTACCCAGTGGATGTTCACCCGGGCATCGTTGGCCACGCCCCCGTGGGTGAGGGCCTCAATGAGGCTCTTGTAGGAGTCCTTGAGCCCCGTGTACTTGCCCACCACGGCAATGTTGACCTCGTGCCTGGGGGCCCTGAGGGTCTGCAGCACCTGGCGCCAGAGCTGGAGCCTGGGGGGATGGTCCCTCAGGGAGAGCTTCTTCCTGAGGATGGTGGCCAGGCCCTCGGCCTCCAGCACCAGGGGCACCTCGTAGATGAACTCCACATCCCGGGCCGCTATGACCGCCTCGGGCTCCACATTGCAGTGGATGGCAATCTTGCGCTTCACTGCCTCCGGCAGGGGACGGTCCACCCGGCAGAGTATCACATCCGGCTGGATGCCGATTTCCCTGAGCTTCATCACGCTGTGCTGGGTGGGCTTGGTCTTCAGCTCCCCGGAGGTCTTCACATAGGGCACCAGGGTAAGATGCATGTAGAATACATTGTCCCTGCCCACATCGTAGCGCATCTGCCTGATGGCCTCCAGGAAGGGCAGCCCCTCTATGTCGCCCACGGTGCCGCCTATCTCCACGATGACCACATCGTAGTCCTCCTGGACGGAGCGGATGGCGGCCTTTATCTCGTCGGTGATGTGGGGCACCACCTGGACGGTCTCGCCCAGGTAGTCGCCCCGGCGCTCCTTGGTAATCACATTGTAGTAGATCTTGCCCGTGGTGTAGTTGTTGTTCCGGTTGGTGCGCACATGGGTGAAGCGCTCGTAGTGGCCCAGGTCCAGGTCGGTCTCGGTGCCGTCGTCGGTCACATAGACCTCGCCGTGCTGGAAGGGGCTGAGGGTACCGGGGTCCACATTTATGTAAGGGTCCAGCTTCTGCAGTGTGACCTTCAGGCCCATGCCCTCCAGGAGGGCTCCGGTGGCCGCCGCCGCTATGCCCTTGCCCAGGGCAGAGACTACCCCGCCCGTTACGAAGATGTACTTAGCCACTGCTCGGCCCTCCTGAGGTCCTCAGGGGTGTCCACCCCCAGGGTCTCGTAATGGGTGATGCCCACCTTTATCCTCAGGCCCATCTGCAGGGCCCTCAGCTGCTCCAGGGCCTCCAGGGCCTCCAGCTCCGTGGGGGGATGCTGGACGAAGGCCTCCAGGGCCTCCCGACGGTAGGCATAAAGGCCTATGTGCTTGAGGGCCTTGGGCCTTGCCCCCCTTTGGCGGTGGTAGGGAATGGGGGCCCTGGAGAAGTAGAGGGCCCAGCCCTGGGCGTCCAGCACTACCTTCACTACATGGGGGTCCTGTAGCTCCTGCCACTGTCTTATGGGACTGGCCAGGGTGGCCATGGGGGCCTCCTCAAGGAGCTCCAGGGCCTGCTCTATCATCTGGGGCCTTATGAAGGGCTCATCGGCCTGCAGGTTCAGTACCGCCTGGCACCAGGGAAGATGCTTCAGGGCCTCGGCCACCCTGTCGGTGCCCGAGGGGTGCTCCGGGGAGGTCATCACCACCTGGGCCCCGAAGGCCCGGGCACACCGGTAGATTTCCTCGTGGTCGGTGGCGATGAGCACGGCCTCCACGGAGGCCTGGGAGGCCTGCTGCCAGGTGTGCTGAAGAAGGGGCTTTCCCGCCAGGGTTGCCAGGGCCTTGCCCGGAAACCTGCTGGAGGCATACCTGGCAGGGATTACTATCGCGGCCCTCACGCCCTCCATTATAACATTTTTTCCCCCCTGCCTTTACAACCCTTCCCGGTGGGACTTATAATAAAAAATAAATGAGAAAACTCGTGGGCGGTCTCCTTCTTCTGGCCCTGGGGTTTGCCCTGGGGTGGGTGGCTTCTTTAAGCGTTGCTCCCCTGCCTTCTGCCAAGCCTCAGGTTCAGCCTGCCAGCTTTCTGGGGCAGTCGGCCCAGGAGGTCTTTGTCCGCACGGCCCAGGAGGTCTCCCCGGCGGTGGTGAATATCTCCGCCGTCCGGACCTACGAGGAGGACTCCTTCTTTGAGGACTTCTTCCGGGAGTTCTTTGACCCCTATGGGCCCCGCCGAGGAGGGGCGGAGGACAACCTGGGCTCAGGGGTCATTGTCAGTCCCGACGGCTACATCATCACCAACTACCATGTGGTGGCCGATGCGGAGGAGGTGAGGGTGACCCTCTACGACCGGCGGAGCTTCAAGGCCGCCCTGGTGGGCGCAGACCCCAAGACCGACTTGGCGGTGCTGAGGATCAAGGCCCGGGGGCTACCTACCATCGCCTGGGGCGACTCTGACCAGCTCAGGGTGGGCCAGCTGGTGCTGGCGGTGGGCAACCCCTTCAGCCTGGGCCATACCGTCACCATGGGGATAGTGAGCGCCACCGGCAGGGCCAATGTGGGCATTGCCGACTACGAGGACTTCATCCAGACCGATGCGGCCATCAACCCTGGAAACTCCGGCGGCCCCCTGGTGAACATTCGGGGCGAGCTGGTGGGCATCAACACCGCCATATTCTCCCGCACCGGAGGCTACCAGGGGGTGGGCTTTGCCGTGCCCTCCAACATGGCCCGGCAGATAATGAAGCAGCTCATTGAGCATGGCCGGGTGGTGAGGGGCTGGCTGGGGGTGAGCATCCAGGAGCTTACGCCCCAGCTGGCCCAGAAGTTCGGCCTGCGGGGCCCAAGCGGTGCCCTGGTGAGCGATGTAGTGCCCGGGGGGCCTGCCCAGAGGGCCGGTCTTCAAAGGGGCGATGTGATTGTGGCCCTGGCGGGACGAGAGGTGCGGGAGCCCTCTGCCCTCAAGCTCATGGTGGCCCGGCTGGCCCCGGGAAGCAGGGTAGAGCTGGAGTTCATGAGGCAGGGGAGGGCCAGGAGGGTGGAGGTCCAGGTGGGACAGTATCCGGAGGGCCCCGAGCAGGCCTCCAGGGCCCTGCACCGCCCCAGGACGCAAGGGACAAGGCCCTTTTCCGGCCTGGCCGTGGCGGAGCTCAGCAGGGAGGTGGCCCGGCAGCTGGGCCTCAAGGATGCCCAGGGGGTGCTCATCACCCAGGTGGCCCCCGCAAGCCCGGCCGCCAGGGCCGGCCTCAGAAGGGGCGATGTGATAGAGGAGATGGAGTCCCAAAGGGTGCGCACCCTGGGGGACTTTGACCGCCTAAGCAGAAGGCTTTCGGGGGAGCGGACGGTGCTGCTCCTGGTGAACCGCCGGGGAAAGAGATTCTATGCCACCCTTCAAGGAGGTTAGGGGGGCGCTAAATAAATCCTTAAGGAGAGGAAAGAGATGTTCTTGTTTCTGAGAATCGGCATAGTGGGGGTCTTCATGGTGGCAGGGCTGCTGGTGGGCCAGAGCTACGGGGAACTTTTCCTGGGGGCCATGGGGGGGCTGCTGATGGGTGCCCTAGCCCTGCTGATGGAGGTGTTCATTCGCCGACTGCCCCTGGGCACCATACTGGGGGGACTCATAGGGCTTGCCCTGGGGCTGCTGTTTGGCAGGCTTCTCTTGGTGCCCATCGATGGGCTCATGAGTCCCTGGCTTTACCGTCCCGTGGCCTTCCTGCTGCTGGGGCTTCTGGGCTGGGGAGGGCTGATGGTGGGGCTGAAGCGGGGGCAGAACCTCACCGTGCCCAAGCTCTTTAGGCTCTTCAGGGGGGAGACGGAGGAGGAGAACCTCAAGATCCTGGACACCAGCGTGATCATAGACGGCCGGGTGGCCGACATATGCGAGGCCGGCTTCCTGGAGGGCACCTTCGTCCTGCCCCAGTTCATCCTGCAGGAGCTGCAGCACATAGCCGACTCCCCCGACCCCCTCAGGCGGGCCAGGGGCCGCCGGGGCCTGGATGTGCTTCACCGCATGCAGAGGATGACCCAGATTGAGGTGCGCATCGTGGAGGAGGACTTCCCCAGGCTCAAGGAGGTGGACTCCAAGCTCATGGCCTTGGCCAAGGCCCTGGGCGCCAAGATAGTCACCAACGACTACAACCTCAACAAGGTGGCCGAGCTTCACGGCATCCAGGTGCTGAACATCCACGAGCTGGCCAGCGTGCTGAAGCCCGTGGTGCTGCCGGGCGAAAGCCTCAAGGTGTTCGTCCTGAAGGAGGGCAAGGAGGCCAACCAGGGGGTGGCCTACCTGGAGGACGGCACCATGGTGGTGGTGGAGGGGGGCCGCAGGCTCATCGGAAAGACCGTGGAGGTCACGGTGACCAGCGTGCTTCAGACCACCGCGGGAAGGATGATATTCACCAAGACCAAGGAGTCCGAAGAGAGGGAGGAGGCCAGGGCCTCCAAATGAGCGTGGCGGCGATAGTGCCGGCAGCGGGCTCCAGCAAGAGGTTCGGCCCGGGCAGGAAGCTCTTCTACCCCCTGAGGGGCAGGCCCGTTTTGCTTTGGGCCCTTCAGGCCCTGCAGGACTGCCCCCACATAGAGGAGATCATACCGGTGCTTCAGGGCCAGGAGGCGGAAGAGGCCCTGAGGCTCATAGAGGAGGCGGGCCTCAGGAAGATAAAGCGCATAGCCCCGGGGGGAAGGAGCAGGCAGGAGTCGGTGCGCAATGGCCTGAGGCTCCTGGGGGCAGGGACGGAAACGGTGCTGGTGCACGACGGGGCCAGGCCCCTCATAAGCCCTGAGTTCGTGAGCTCCCTCATAGAGGCCCTTGGCCCGGGTATTGATGCGGTGGTGCCTGCCCTTGAGCCCGTGGAGACCATCAAGGAGGTGAACGAGGAGGGGATGGTGAGGAGCACCCTGCCCAGGCACCGCCTGGTGGCGGTGCAGACCCCCCAGGTGTTCCGCTACCGGGTCCTCCTGCAGGCCCATGAGCAGGCCAGGGGGCTTCACAGCACCGACGATGCCGCCCTCCTGGAGGCCCTGGGCAGGAAGGTGAAGGTGCTTCCGGGGCTAAGGCAGAACCTGAAGATCACTACCCTGGAGGATATCGCCTTGGCCGAGGCCCTTCTGGGATGAGCCTCAGGGTGGGCATCGGTTACGACAGCCACAGGCTGGTGCAGGGCCGCCCCCTCATGCTGGGCGGTGTGCAGGTGCCTTTCGAGCAGGGGCTCCTGGGCCACTCCGATGGCGATGTCCTCATCCACGCCATAATTGATGCCCTGCTGGGCGCAGCGGGGCTGGGGGACATAGGGCAGCACTTTCCCCCCACGGAGGAACGCCTCAGGGGCGTAAGCAGCCTCAGGCTCCTTCGGGAGGTACTTCAGATGCTTGCCCAGCGGGGCCTCAGGCCCCTGCATGTGGACGCCACCGTGGTGGCCGAGGCCCCTAAGCTGGCGCCTCACCTTGCCCGGATGAAGGAGGCCCTTCAGCAGGCGGGCCTTGCCTCTGTGAGCATAAAGGCCAAGAGCAACGAGGGCATGGGGCTCGTGGGCTCGGGCCAGGGCATGGCCGCCTTCGCCGTCTGCCTGCTCAGCGCCTGACCCTGAGGACCCCGTCCACCTGCAGGATCTTCTGGGTGATGCCCTGAAGCTGGGCCCTGTCGCGTACCTCCAGGATGAGCTGAATTCTGGCCCTCCTGTCCTGAGTGGCGTGGGCCTCCAGGTGGTGGATGTTCACATTGGCCGCGCTTATGACGGCCGAGAGGCTGGCCAGGATGCCCGGTCTGTCCACCGTCTCCACGCTCAGGCGGGCATGGCTTGTGGTGTCCTGGGCGGCGTCCCAGGTGACCTCTATGAGCCTGGCGTCGTCCACGGCATAGCGGGCCAGGTTGGGGCAGCTGCGCCGGTGGACACTCACGCCCCTTCCCCTGGTGATAAGGCCCACCAGGGGGTCGCCCGGTATGGGGTAGCAGCACTTGGCCAGGCTGTAAAGGATGTTGTCCATGCCGGTGATGGTGATACCCTTCTGCTGGGGAGGGGGCTGCTTGGGTCTTGTCGGCACTTCGGCGTCGGGCTCCTTCTGGGGCTGGAGCCTGTTGAGCACCTGCTGGGCAGAGAGCTTGCCGTAGCCTATGGCCACCACCAGGTCCTCGGGGCTCTGGAAGTTGAACTCCCTGCTGAGGCGGGCCATGTCCTCGGCCTTGGGCTGGCCCGCGCCCCTGCGCCTGAGCTCGGCCTCCAGGAGGCGCTGGCCCAGCTCCAGGGACTCCTGCCGCTCCTTGGCCTTTATCCACTGGCGAATGCGGGTGCGGGCCCTCTGGGTGGCTACGAAGCTGAGCCAGTCGCGGCTGGGCCCGTGGCTCTGGGAGGTGATGACTTCCACGGTGTCACCGCTTTTGAGCTGGTACCTCAGGGGCACCATCTTGCCGTTTACCCTGGCGCCGATGCACTGGTGGCCCACCTCGGTGTGAATGCTGTAGGCGAAGTCCACGGGGGTGGCCCCCTGGGGAAGCTCCTTTATGTCCCCCTTGGGGGTGAAGACATAGATGGTCTCGGGCACCACCTCGGCCTTCACGGCCTCCAGGAAGTCCCTGGGACTGTGCTGCTGGAGCTCCTGCAGGAGGTTTCGCAGCCAGGCCACATACTGGTCGTCCCTGGGGTTTATGCGGCCCCCCTCCTTGTAGCGCCAGTGGGCCGCTATGCCCTCCTCGGCCAGGCGGTGCATCTGGTGGGTGCGTATCTGGAACTCCACCCTTCTGCCCTCGGGACCTATGACGGTGGTGTGAAGCGACTGGTACATGTTGGACTTGGGCACCCCTATGTAGTCCTTGAACTTGCCGGGCACGGGCTTCCACAGCGAATGTATCAGCCCCAGGATGGCGTAGCAGCTGGCCTTGGTGTCCGTTATCACCCTAATGCCCAGGACATCGTGCACCTGGTCAAAGGTGATGCCCTGCCGCTGCATCTTCTGATAGATGCCCCAGTAGTGCTTCACCCTGCCTGCCACCGTGCCGGTGAGGCCCTCCTGGGCCAGGCGTTCCTTCACCGTCTGCATGAGGGCCTGCATGTAGCCCTCCTGGCGCTCCCTGCGCTGGGCCACCCGCTTGACCAGCTTCTTGTAGAGCTCGGGCATGAGATGCTTGAAGCTCAGGTCCTCCAGCTCGCACCTCAGCCACCCTATTCCCAGCCTGTGGGCCAGGGGGGCGTATATCTCCAGGGTCTCCCTGGCCACCTTCTGGCGCTTCTGGGGAGGCAGGAACTCCAGGGTGCGCATGTTGTGCAGCCTGTCGGCAAACTTCACCATTATCACCCGCACATCCTCGGCCATGCTGAGCAGCATCTTGCGGAAGTTCTCCGCCTGGGCCTCCTCCCTGGAGCGGAACTCCAGCCTGCTCAGCTTGGTGACGGCCTCCACCAGGAAGGCCAGCTCCCGGCCAAAGAGCTTCTGAAGCTCCTGGCACCTCAGCCTGGTGTCCTCCAGGGTGTCGTGCAGCAGGCCTGCGGCAATGCTGGTGGTATCCATCTTCATGTCTGCCAGGATGGAGGCCACCGCCAGGGGATGCTCTATGTAAGGTGTGCCTTCCCTTCGGCGCTGCTGGCCATGGGCCTCGGCAGAGAGCCAGTAGGCCCGGCGGATGAGCTCCAGGTCGGCCCCGGGGTTGTAGGAGCGCACCTTCCTAAGAAGGTCCTCAATGCCGTGCACTGCCACTGCCATAATTCCATTATAAAACCTTTTTTCTTATTTTTATAGGCCTTTCAGGGCCTGAAGCAGCCTCTGCAGGTCCTGGCGGCTGTGGGCGGCAGTGATGGTGAGCCTGAGCCTGGGCCTGGGCACCGTGGGGGGACGAATGGCCGGGGCCAGGATGCCCTCCTCAAGGAGGCGCTCCGAGGCCCTCAGGGCCTCCTGCACGGTGTCAAAGAGCACCGGCACTATGGGGCTTTCGGTAGGGCCCAGCTCAAGGCCCAGGTCCCTGAGGCCCCGGAGGACAAACCGGGTGTTTTCCCAGAGGCGGCGCTGGAGCTCGGGCTGGCTCCTCAGCAGCTGCAGAGCCTTCAGGCTGGCCGCCACCACCGAAGGGGGCAGGGCGGTGGAGAACATGAAGCTCCTGGCCCGATTGGCAAGCCACTGAGTAAGCTCCTCCGAGGCCGCCACGAAGGCCCCATAGGAGCCCAGGGCCTTGGAGTAGGTACCCACCTCCAGGAGGCCCTCCCAGGGCTGAAGCCCCAGGTGGGTCCTGGAGCCCCTTCCGCCCCCCAGCACCCCCGTGGCATGGGCCTCGTCCACCACCAGGAGGGCATCGTACTGCCTGGCCAGGGCGTAAAGCTCCCCCAGGGGCGCCAGGTCGCCGTCCATGCTGAAGAGGCTTTCTGAGACTATCAACCGCCGCCCCTTGGTGCTACGGAGCAGCTCCTTCAGGTGCTCCGTGTCCAGGTGCCTGTACACCAGCACCTGGGCCCGGCTCAGCCGGCAGCCGTCTATTATGCTGGCATGGTTGAGTTCGTCGCTGAGGATGAAGTCCGCCTCCAGGGCCGGCAGTACCCCCACATTGGCCAGGTAGCCCGAGCCGAAAAGCAGGGCCCGGGGCAGCCCCTTGAAGGAGGCGGTCTGTAGCTCCAGCCTGCGGTGAAGCTCCGAGCCGCCGGCCAGCAGCCTGGCCGCCCCCGAGCCACTGCCATGCTGCTTTAAGGCCTCCTGGGCTGCCTCCTTGAGGGCGGGGTGGGTGGCCAGGCCCAGGTAGTCGTTGCTGCAGAAGCTCACCAGCTCCCTGCCTTCAAGCACCACCCTGGGGCCCTGGGGGCCCGTCCGGTCCCTAATGGTGCGAAATAGACCGGCCTCCTTCAGCTCCCTGAGCCTTCTCCGGTAAAGCTCCATAGCAGCCCTTAGGGATTATACCCCAGAAAACTATAATTTTTACTTATCGGCCCATAGTTTTCTTGACAATGTTTTTTCCGGTGTGATAATCTCTGCTGCACTGTCTACGGAATTCTCTGGAGGGTTAGAGAGGGGAATGCTTCAGTTCACCAAATGGTATTTCGTCCTCCTGGTCAACTTCCTGCTTCTGGTGTGGATAATGAACCGCCTTTTCTTCAGGCCCTTCCTGGAGCTTCTCAGGAGGCGCCACGAGCGGATAAGCGGCTCCCTGGAGCTTGCCCAGGAGCTTCAGAAGAAGAAGGAGGAGGCCTTGGCGGCCCTGAGGGCCGAGCTCCAGGCGGCCCGGGCCAGGGCCAGGCAGGTGCACGAGGCCCTGAGGGCCCAGGGCCTCAAGAGGCAGCAGGAGATTCTTGAGCAGGCCAACCAGGAGGCTATGGCCATGGCCGAGGAGGTGCGGGCCAAGCTACAGGCCGAGACAGAGCGGGCCAGGCAGAGCCTGCGCCAGCAGGTGCAGGAGTTTGCCCGGGCCATTACGGAGAAGCTGGTAGGGGTATGAGGGCTCTGCTGGCCGTCCTCATGCTGGCTGCGCTGGCGGTGCCGGCCCTGGGGGCCCAGGAGGCCCACGGGGCCGACTGGAAGGGCTGGATGTGGAAGATTCTGAACTTCGCCCTCCTGGTGTTCGTCCTGGTGAAGTTCTTGGGCAAGCCCCTCAGGCAGTACCTGCAGAGGCGCACCGAGCTCATAGAGCGGAGCCTGAAGGAGGCCCAGCAGGCCAGGGAGCTGGCCGAGGAGGCCCTCAGGGAGGTGCAGGAGCGCCTCAAGCTCAAGGACCAGGAGATACAGGAGATAATGCAGGCGGCCCAGCGCTCCGGTGAGGCCGAGCGGGAGGCCCTCATCCAGGAGGCCCAGAAGATGGCCCAGAGGGCCCTCCAGCAGGCCAGGGCGAATGTCCAGCTGGAGCTCCGCAGGGCCCAGGAGGCCATAAAGAGGGAGGCCGTGGAGATGGCCCTCAAGGTGGCAGAGGAGCAGCTCAAGGAGAGGCTCACCCCGGAGCAGCAGAGGAAGCTCCTGGAGGAGGCCCTGGAGCGCCTGGAGGCCAAGAGGTGAGGGCCACCAGGGGGCAGCACAGGAGGCTTGCCCGTATGTGGCTCAACCATGTGGGGCTGGAGCATGCCCCGGAGGGCCTCAGGGAGCTGGCACTCCTTAAGGAACTGCTCCTTAGGAGCAAGGACTTCAGGGTCCTCATGGAGGGGCCCCAGTTTTCCCGGGCAGAAAAGGCAAAGGCCCTGGAGGAGCTCAGGCAGAGGCTGTCGCTTTCGGAAGATACGGTGAAGTTCATGCGCTACCTCATCGAGGGCAACCAGGTGGGCCTGCTTCCGGACATCCTGGGGGCGGCCCTGCAGATGTACATGGAGCGCACCCGGAGGGCCGAGGCGGTGGTATACAGCCCCGTGGAGCTTGAGGCCCCGCACATGGAGCGCCTCAAGGGGGCCCTGGAGCGCCTGCTTCAGCGCCAGGTACAGCTCCAGGTGGAGCTTCAGCCCGAGCTGCTGGGAGGGGTGGTGGTGAAGGTGGGCTCCAGCATGTTTGACAGTAGCCTCAGGGGGCAGTTGAGACTCCTGAAAGAAGAGCTTATAAAGGGGTGAAAGCATGCAGATCAAGGTTGAGGAGATAAGCGAGTATCTCAGGAAACAGATAGCCGACTTTGAGAAGCGGGTGGATGTCAGCGAGGTGGGCACCGTGCTCAGCGTGGGCGACGGCATAGCCCGTATCTATGGGCTGGAGCAGTGCATGGCCTCGGAGCTGCTGGAGTTCCCCAACGGCGTCTACGGCATGGCCCTGAACCTGGAGGAGGACTCCGTGGGTGCGGTGCTGTTTGGCGAGGACACCCTGGTGAAGGAGGGCGATGTGGTCAAGCGCACCGGCCGCATCATGGAGACCCCCGTGGGCGATGCCCTCATAGGCAGGGTGCTGAATGCCATCGGCCAGCCCATTGACGGCAAGGGGCCCATTGAGACCAAGGAGTTCAGGAAGGTGGATGTGGTGGCCCCGGGCATCGTGGACCGCCAGCCCGTGAGGGAGCCCCTGCAGACGGGGCTTAAGGCCATAGACTCCATGATACCCATCGGCAGGGGCCAGAGGGAGCTCATCATCGGCGACCGCCAGACGGGAAAGACCGCCATAGCCATAGACGCCATGATCAACCAGCGGGGCGGCGATGTCATCTGCATATATGTGGCCGTGGGGCAGAAGAGGGCCAATGTGGCCCGGGTGGTCAAGACCCTCCAGGAGTACGGCGCCATGGAGCACACCATTGTGGTGTCGGCCACCGCCTCGGAGCCGGCACCCCTTCAGTTCATCGCCCCCTACACGGGCTGCGCCATAGGGGAGTACTTCAGGGACAACGGCCGGCACGCCCTCATCATCTACGACGACCTTTCCAAGCAGGCCCAGGCCTACAGGCAGCTCTCGCTGCTGCTGAGGCGTCCACCGGGCAGGGAGGCCTACCCGGGCGATGTGTTCTACCTTCACAGCCGACTGCTGGAGCGGGCCGCCAAGCTCTCGGACGAGCTGGGCGGCGGCTCCCTCACGGCGCTTCCCATCATAGAGACCCAGGCGGGCGATGTCTCGGGCTACATCCCCACCAATGTGATATCCATCACCGACGGGCAGATATACCTGGAGCCGGAGCTCTTTTACGCCGGCGTAAGGCCCGCGGTGAATGTGGGCCTTTCGGTGAGCCGGGTGGGCGGCTCCGCCCAGACCAAGGCCATGAAGCAGGTGGCGGGCTCCCTGAGGCTTGACCTGGCCCAGTACCGGGAGCTGGCCGCCTTTGCCCAGTTCGGCACCGACCTGGACAAGGCCACCCTGGCCCAGATAGAGAGGGGAAAGAGGATGGTGGAGCTCCTGAAGCAGGACCAGTACCAGCCCATGAGCATGTCCGAGCAGGTGGCCGTCATCTTCGCCGGCACCCAGGGCTACCTGGACGACCTGCCCGTGGAGGCCATCAAGAGGTTTGAGGCCGAGTTCCTCACCTTCATGCGCCAGCAGAGGGCTGAGGTGCTGAAGGAGCTGCAGGACAAGAAGGCCCTGGACGAGGAGCTGAGGCAGAAGCTCAGCCAGTGCGTGGAGGACTTCAAGAGGGGGTTTCAGCCCTAAGGCATGCCTACCCTGAGGGACATAAGGCGCCGCATAAAGGCGGTCAAGAACACCCGGCAGATTACCCGGGCCATGAAGATGGTGGCGGCGGCCAAGCTCCGCAGGGCCCAGCAGAGGATGCTGGCCCTCAGGCCCTATGCCCACAAGATGCAGGAGGTGCTGGCCTCCCTGGCCCAGGTGGGCGGGGCGGAGGAGCTGCACCCCCTGCTGAGGCGCCGGCCCAGGAAGGTGGTGGAGGTGCTGGTGCTTACCAGCGACAGGGGCCTCTGCGGTGCCTTCAACAGCAATGTGCTCAGGGCCGCCACGGCCCTGCTGAGGGACTTCCGGGACAAGGACTTCCAGGTCAGCGCCAGCGCCGTGGGCCGCAAGGCAGTGGAGTACTACAAGAGGAGGGAGGTGCCCCTCAGGGCCCAGTGGACGGGCATTTCCGGCAGGCTGGGCTACGCCCATGCCCAGGAGATTGCCTCCAACATCATAGAGGGCTACCTGAAGGAGGACTTCGACGAGCTCTACCTGGTGTACAACGAGTTCAAGTCGGTGATAGCCCAGAAGGTCAGCACCCTGAGGCTGCTTCCCCTGCATGAGCCCGAGGAGGCCCAGGCCATGGCCATGGCCGACTACATATTTGAGCCCTCGGCCAGGGCGCTGTACGAGCAGCTTCTGCCCAAGGCCCTGGAGATCCAGCTCTACAGAGCCCTCCTGGAGTCCCAGGCCTCCGAGGAGGCGGCCAGGATGACCGCCATGGAGAACGCCTCAAAGAACGCCGACGAGATGATAGACCGACTCACCCTGGTGGCCAACAAGGTCAGGCAGGCCACCATCACCAAGGAGCTCATGGACATAGTGGGCGGTGCAGAGGCCCTGAAATAGAGCAATCCATGAAAGGTTTTCCGGAGGTATAGAGATGGCAGAGAATGTAGGCAAGGTGGTACAGGTCATCGGCGCAGTGGTGGATGTGGAGTTTGAGGAAAAGCTCCCGGAGATACTCAATGCCATAAAGATACAAGAGAAGGGCGACCCCCAGCGGGGCATTCCGGAGATAAACCTCACCCTGGAGGTGGCGGCCCACCTGGGGGAGAACAAGGTCAGGACGGTGGCCATGGGCTCCACCGACGGACTGGTAAGGGGCATGAAGGCCCTGGACACGGGGGCGCCCATCAAGGTGCCCGTGGGCGAGGCCACCCTGGGAAGGATCATGAACGTGGTGGGCGAGGCCTACGACAAGAAGGGCCCCATCCAGAGCAAGGAGTACTGGCCCATTCACCGGCCGGCCCCGGAGTTTGAGGAGCAGGAGCCGGCCGAGCAGGTGTTCGAAACAGGGGTGAAGGTGTTTGACCTCCTGGTGCCCTTCGTCCGGGGCGGAAAGATGGGCATGTTCGGCGGTGCCGGCGTGGGAAAGACCGTCATCATCATGGAGATGATTCACAACATTGCCATGAAGCACGGAGGCGTCAGCGTCTTTGCCGGCGTGGGGGAGCGCACCAGGGAAGGCAACGACCTCTACCTGGAGATGAAGGAGTCCGGCGTGCTGCAGAAGGTGGCCCTAATCTACGGGCAGATGAACGAGCCCCCGGGGGCCCGCCTGAGGGTGGGCCTTACGGCCCTGACGGCGGCCGAGTACTTCAGGGACCAGGGGCAGGATGTGCTCATCTTCATAGACAACATCTTCCGCTTCACCCTGGCGGGGGCGGAGGTCTCGGCCCTGCTGGGCAGGATGCCCTCGGCGGTGGGCTACCAGCCCAACCTGGGCACCGACATGGGGGCGCTTCAGGAGCGCATCAGCACCACCAAGAAGGGCTCCATCACCAGCATGCAGGCCATCTACGTGCCTGCCGACGACCTGACGGACCCCGCCGTGGCTACCGCCTTCACGCACCTGGACGGCACCGTGGTGCTTTCCCGCCAGATTGCCGAGCTTGGCATATACCCGGCGGTGGACCCCCTGGACAGCACCTCCAGGATTCTGGACCCTAGGGTGCTGGGCCAGGAGCACTACCAGGTGGCCCGCGAGGTGCAGATGATTCTCCAGCGGTACAAGGAGCTTCAGGACATCATTGCCATCCTGGGCATGGAGGAGCTTTCCGAGGACGACAAGCTGGTGGTGGGAAGGGCCAGGAGAATCCAGCGCTTCCTGAGCCAGCCCTTCCATGTGGCCGAGGCCTTCACGGGCACGCCCGGCAGGTATGTGAAGCTCCAGGACACCATCAAGGGCTTCAAGGCCATCGTAGAGGGCCGCTACGACGACATGCCTGAGCAGGCCTTCTACATGGTGGGCACCATTGAGGAGGCCGAGGAAAAGGCCCGCAAGCTGGGCTGGCAGCGGCAGGTGTAATCCCCCATGGCCGAAACCCTGAGGCTGGAGATACTCACCCCCTATGGGGAGGTCTTCTCTGCGGATGTCCAGGAGGTCTCTGCCTCGGGCACCGAGGGGGACTTCGGGGTGCTGCCTGGCCATGCCCCCTTTGTCACCACCCTGCGGATTGGCATGGTGGTGGCCAGGCAGGACGGCCGGGAGCTCTTCTTCTTTGTCAACCGGGGCTATGCCGAGGTGGGCCCGCAGCGGGTGCTCATCCTGGCAGACAGTGCCGAGAGGGCCGAGGACATAGATGTGCAGCGCGCCCTGGCGGCCAAGAAGAGGGCCGAGGAGAGGCTCAAGAGGCAGGACAAGATTGACTTCGCCCGAGCCCAGGCCGCCCTGGAGAGGGCAGTAATGAGGGTGCAGGTGGCCGAAAGGCGGCAGCCCCAGCGCACCCCCAGCGCAGAGTAAAGGCTTCAGGCAAGGTCCCATGCAGGATGTCCACGAGCTGATTCAGGCCCTGAAGGCCTCCAGCGCCCTGAGGCGCAAGAAGGCGGCCCAGGAGCTGGGCAGGAGCGGGCAACGCCAGGCCCTGAAGCCCCTCCTGGAGGCCCTCAAGGACCCGGACGCCAGCGTCAGGGACAATGCCGCCTTTGCCCTGGGAGAGCTGGGATTTGCGGAAGCGGCCCCCCACCTCCTGGAGCTCCTTCAGGACCCCGACGAGTGGGTGCGCAAGTCGGCGGCCAAGGCCTTGGGAATGCTCAGGGCGGCCGAGGCGGTGGAGGCCCTCATCGGGGCCCTCAGGCAGGATGCCTCCTACATAGTAAGGAAGTCGGCTGCCAGGAGCCTGGGCCAGATTGGCGGGCCCAGGGCCGAGGCCGCCCTCAGGGAGGCCCTCCAGGACGAAAGCCTCATTGTGCAGGAGCACGCCCGCGAGGCCCTGAAGGCCTTGAAGGCATAAGCCTGTGTGTCTGCTATAATTACAGGCTACTAAGAGATGCCCAAGAGGACAGGGGGCCTACAGCATCCAGCCCTGGGAAGGACAAATGGTGCTTCTTGAGAATGTTCAGTTTACTTGTGGATTGGCCTTGATTGCCGCCGGCGACGAAGGCCTCCGTTCGGAAGGGGCGCCGTTGGCAGGGGGCAAGGTAGCCGGTGTTTAAGCCCTTCCAGAGCACCGGCATAGGCAGCCTTCCGCACACCGAGGCCCAGGAGGCCGTGGAGCTGGTGCTGGGGGCCTTTGACATCCCCTTCTGGCCCCAGCTGCCCAGGGCCTCCTTCAGGGAGCAGATGATCGCCCAGTTCACCGAGGGCATGCCCATGGTGAGGATTGACGAGGCCTCAAGGCGCCTTTGGGTGGACCGCTCCGCCTCGGAGGAGCTGGAGCGCTTCTACGAGACCTGGAGCCCCTCAAGCAAGCTGGCCATCTCCGAGCCCTATGCCCGGGGCCTCCATGCCTTCCTCAGGCTTACCCGTGGCAGGAGGTTTCAGGCCCTGAAGGGCCATGTCACCGGCCCCCTGACCTTCACCCTGGGCCTGGCTGACCAGCAGGGCCGGGCCGTATACTTTGACGAGGAGCTTCGGGAGATAGCCCTCATGGTGCTTAAGGGCAAGGCCCGGTGGCAGGTGGAGCTCCTCAGGGAGCGGGCCGGGGAAGTGCTCATCTTTCTGGACGAGCCCATTGTCTCGGCCCTGGGCTCAAGCGCCTACATGGGGGTTGGGGCCTCGGAGGCCCTGAGGCTCCTGAGGGAGGCCGTCTCCGACGCCCAGGCCCAGGGGGCCCTGGTGGGCATTCACTGCTGCGGAAGGGCCGACTGGGGGATGCTCCTTCAGAGCGGCCTGGATGTGCTGAGCTTTGATGCCTACGAGTTCGGCAGGACCCTCAGCCTGTATCCCCAGGAGCTCAAGGCCTTCCTCCAGAGGGGAGGCTTTCTGGCCTGGGGGCTGGTGCCCACCACCGAGGCCATAAGACAGGAGACGGAGGAGTCCCTGAAGAGACGCTTCCAGGAGCTCATGGAGCACCTCTGCGCCTATGTCCCCGAAGGGCTCCTCAGAGAGAGGCTCCTTCTGACCCCTTCCTGCGGTGCTGGCTCAAGGAGCAAGGAGGAGGCGGTGAAGGTGCTTCAGCTGCTTATGCGCCTTAAGGAGGCCCTGGCATGAAGGGGTTCTTCATAAGCTTTGAGGGGGTGGAGGGCTCGGGAAAGAGCACCCAGGCGGCCCTGCTTGAGCAGGCCCTCAGGGGCAGGGGCCTCCCGGTGCTCCTTACCCGTGAGCCGGGCGGCACCGCCGTGGGCCGAAGGGTCAGAGAGGTCTTGCTTTCCCCAGAGCACGAGGCCCTGACCGCTTGGGCAGAGCTCTTCCTCTATCTTTCCGACAGGGCCCAGCATGTGCAGGAGATTGTGGTGCCTGCCCTGAGGGAGGGCAGGGTGGTGATTTCTGACCGGTTCTCGGACTCCAGCCTGGCCTACCAGGGCTGGGGCCGGGGCCTGGAGGTGGCAAAAATCAAGACCTTTAACGAGGCCGCCACGGGTGGACTTAGGCCCCATCTGACCTTCCTGCTTGACCTCCCACCTGAGGTGGGCCTGGGGCGCAACCAGAAGGGCCCGGACAGGCTGGAGCAGGAGGACCTGGAGTTTCATCGGAGGGTGAGGCAGGGGTATCTGCAGCTTCAGCGGGCCGAGCCCGAGCGCATCGTCCTCATTGACGCTACATTGAGCCCCCAGGAGCTTCACCAGAGGGTGCTGAAGGTGGCCCTTCAGAGGCTTGAAGCCTGAATTTGACAACCCTTTCACGCCCTGCTAACTTCTAAGGCATGGAGGCCGGGTTCTGCTCCCTGTGCCAGGGACTCATAGGGGCAAGGGACCTAAGGGAGGCCCTCCAGGGGCTTGCCAGGGCCTTGGTGAAGCACCTGGGGGTGAAGGGCTGCACCGTGAGGCTCCTGGATGCTAAGGCCCGCACCCTGCAGATTGTGGCCGCCTACGGCCTGAGCAAGGAGTACCTGAAGAAGGGCCCCGTGCGGCTGCAGGAGCATCCCGTGGATGAGCGGGTGCTCAGGGGCGAGGTAGTAAGCACCCTGGACATCACCAAGGAGCCCCATGTGCTTTACCTGAAGGAGGCCAAGAAGGAGGGCATCTGCTCGGTGCTCAGCGTGCCCCTCATGGCCGAGGGCAGGGCCATAGGGGTGGTGAGGGTCTATACCTCCAGGCCCCACCGCTTCAGTCCCGAAGAGATAGAGAGGGTTCGCTTCCTGGCTGCCATTGGCGGCGCAGTGGCAGAGCGGGCCAGGCTGCTGGCGCAGATGCAGGCCCTGCTTCAGAGTGCCCAGGCGATGACGGCCAGCCTGAGCCTGAAGGAGGTGCTCCAGAGGCTCCTGGAGGGAGCCGTGAAGGCCCTGGGGGCCAAGGCGGCCTCGGTCAGGCTCCTGGAGCCCGATGGCCAGAACCTGCAGGTGGCGGCCGCCCATGGGCTCAGCCAGGAGTATCTGAAGAAAGGCCCCGTGCTGGTGAAAAAGAGCCCCCTTGACAGGGAGTGCCTGGCCTGCAAGGTGGTAAACATCGTGGATGTAAAGAGGACGAGGAAGCTTCAGTATCCCCAGGAGGTGCTGAAGGAGGGCATCAGGGGGCTCATCGGCGTGCCCCTGGTGCTCAGGGGCAGGGTCATAGGGGTGCTGAGGCTCTATACGGCCGTGCCTTATAAGTTCAGCCCTCAGGAGGTGGACTTCCTCCAGGCCCTGGCCTGCCAGGGGGCTATTGCCATAGAGAACGCCCGCCTTTACGAGCATGTCCGAAGGGAGTACGAGGAGCTAAAGAGGGATGTCTGGAGGTGGTATGACTGGGGCGAGCGCTTCCCCCAGAGGCTCTGAGCCGCCCCGGGTCGTCTCCTCGGAGGAGCTTTCCGCCTGGCTCGGGCGCCTGGGAAGGTGCCTCAGGCTCATCGGCCCTACAGGCAGCACCGCAACGGCCGTCTTCAGGAAGGTCGACGGGCCCCAAGAGCTGAACCTCTCCTACACCCACAGCCACCTTCCTGCGGGCAAGCAGTTCATCTTCCTCCCCAGGGAGGAGCTTCTGCGCTTCCGCCTCAAGGGAGGCCGATATGCAGCCCAGGAGCCCCCTTTTGAGCCCGAGGCCCAGCTCCTGGTAGGCCTTCATCCCTGCGATGTCCATGCCCTGGGGTACCTGGACAGGGTGTTTCATGGCAAGGACCCCTTTTATACCCGAAGGAGGGAGAGCACCTTTGTGCTGGCCCTCAACTGCCGGGAGCCCACGGAGTGGTGCTTCTGTGCCTCGGTGGGCACAGGCCCCCTGCTGGAGGCCCCCCTAGGGGCCGATGCCCTCCTTACCCCCCTGGGGGATGGCTCCTTCATCTACGAGGGCTTCAGCGGGAGGCTTCCCAGCCCCAGGGGGCGGAGGCTCAGCAGGGCCTGGGCCCAGAGGAAAAAGAGCGAGCTCCAGGAGCGCCTCAGGGGAGGCTTCAGGAGGAAGGTGGCCCCAGAGGGGCTTGATGAGGTCCTGCTTTCCCAGAGGGAGCATCCTGGGCTGGTACACACTGCCGAGCAGCGCTGCCTTTCCTGCGCCAACTGCGTGATGGTCTGCCCCACCTGCTTCTGCCACGAGGTCTATGACGAGCCCACCCTGGAGCTTTCCACCATAAGGAGGCTCAGGCGCTGGGATGCCTGCCAGGCGGAGGAGTTCTCCCAGGTGGCGGGAGGGAACTTCAGGGCCTCCAGGACTGCCAGGCTCAGGCAGTTTCTGCTTCATAAGCTCAACTACACGGAGCAGTTCGGCTGCCTGGGCACGGTGGGCTGTGGCCGGTGCATTCGGTGGTGTCCCACGGGGATAGACATTACCGCCCTGGCCGGGGCCATGAAGGGGCCATGAGGGCGGAAAATCCCTATCTGCCCTTCAGGGCCGAGCTACTGGGGCTTCGCCAGGAAGCCCCGGGGGTGAGGACCTATCTGCTGAGGCCCAGGGGGCTCAGGGAAGCCCCCCGGGCAGGGCAGTTCATGATGATAGGGGCCCCTGGCGTAGGCGAGGCCCCCATATCGGTAAGCGGCTTCCGCAAGGGGCTGCTCATGCACACCGTTAAGGCTGTGGGCAGGCTCACCCGCTGGCTCCAGGGCCTTAGGCCGGGGGATGTTCTTTTCCTGAGGGGCCCTTATGGAAGGCCTTGGCCCCTGGAGGAGGCCCGGGGCAGGCACCTGTTGTTGCTTTCAGGAGGCATGGGGCTTGCCCCCCTGAGGCCGGTGGTGGGACTCTTCCTTTCGGGGCGGCTGGGGGCAAGGAGACTCAGCCTGCTTCATGGGGCCAGAAGACCCCGGGACATCATCTTCAAGGAGGAGCTTTCGGCCTGGCAGGGGCAGGGCCTGGAGGTGCTACTCACCGTGGATGTGCCAGAGGAGGGCTGGCCCGGCAGGGTGGGGCTGGTGACGGAGCTCCTGGGGGAGCTTGAGCTTGAGCCCCACCGGACGGTGGCCTTCATCTGCGGCCCGGAGATAATGATGAGGTTTGTCCTCAGGGAGCTGCTCATCAAGGGGCTCAGCCCCCGCAGGCTGCATGTGTCCCTGGAGCGGAGGATGCGCTGCGGGCTGGGCCTGTGCGGGCACTGCCAGCATGGGGTGTGGTTCGTCTGCAGGGACGGCCCGGTGTTTTCCTACCCTCAGGTAAGGGGGTTGCCCGATGGCCTCCTCTGAGCGAAAGAGGCTGGGGTTTTTCAAGTTCACCTGCTGCTCGGGCTGCGGGTTTGAGCTCCTTTACTTCCAGCCCTTCCTGAGGGAGCTCCTTGAGCAGTTTGAGCTCGTCTTCTTCCGCCTGGCCTCTTCGGGGGGCAGCCCCCGGGGACCTTTTGACATAGTGCTTGTGGAGGGCGCCGTGACGGAGCCCTGGCAACTCAGGGAACTCAGGGCCCTGAGGCAGCGGACCGCCCAGCTTTATGCCGTGGGCTCCTGCGCGGTACTGGGGGGTATCTCGGCCCTTAAGGCCCTGGCTCCGGAGCTGCAGGTGCAGAGGCAGGTCTACCCCAGGACCCACCGGAGGCTTTCCTCCCTGAGGCCCCAGCCCCTGAGGGCCTATGTAGCCCTGGAGGGCGAGCTGCGGGGCTGCCCTCCCCAGCCGGAGGGTCTTGCCGAGGTGCTCCTGGGCGTGCTCCTTGGCCGCCGGCCCTCTCTGCCCAGCCACAGCGTGTGCTTAGAGTGCAAGATGGGGGGCAATGTGTGCCTGCTTCAGGAGCGCTCCGAGCCCTGCTTGGGCCCTGTGGTGAATGCCGGCTGCGGGGCCCTGTGCCCCTCCGCGAACAGGGCCTGCTACGGGTGCTTCGGCTTCATGCCAGGGGCCAACCTGGAGGCCCTCAAGGAGAGGTTCCGCCAGATGGGTCTTCCGGAGGAGGAAATCAAGAGGCGCTTCAGTCTCTTTGAGGCCTTAAGGGCATGAGGCTCCGGATTCCCTACATAGGGCGGGTGGAGGGCGAGGGGGCAGTGGAGCTTGAGCTCGGGGGCGGCCTAAAGCTCAAGGTGTGGGAGCCCCCCAGGTTCCTGGAGGGGGCCCTCAGGGGCAGGGGGTTCCAGGAGGTGCCGGATGTGGTGGCCAGGATATGCGGCATATGCCCGGTCTCGCACATGCTCACGGCCATTCAGGCCCTGGAGGCCGCCCTGGGATTTGAACCCCCTGAGGGGGTTAGGCTCCTAAGGAGGCTGGCGGCCCTCAGCCAGGTGGCCTCAAGCCACTTGGTGCACCTGGCCCTGCTGGCCCTGCCGGACTACGAGGCTGTAGAGTCCTTCCAGGAGCTTCTGCCCCGCAGGCAGGGGCTTCTTCAGGCGGTGCTCAGGCTGAAGGGGACCCTCAATGACCTTACAGCCCTGCTCGCTGGGGGGAGGGCCCTTCATCCGGTGGGCCTGGTGGTGGGCGGCTTCAGTAGGGCGCCAAAGCCCCAGGAGCTTGAAAGGATGCAGGTGAGGCTGAAGAGGGCCCAGAGGGATGCAGGCCTCCTGTGGAGGCTCTTCAGGGCCCTGAGGGTGCCGGAGCTGTCCCTCAGGAGCATCCCTCTGAGCCTTGCCGCCCCCCAGGAGTACGCCGTAAATGGCGGAGCCCTCTGCCTGGGAGGAAGGCTCCATCCGGCAGGGCATTACAGGAGGCTCCTGGTGGAGGAGGAGCTGTCCCACAGCTTTGCCAAGCGCACCGTGCTGAGGGGCTCTGGGGAGGTGGTAATGGTGGGGGCCCTGGCCAGGCTGAGGAACCAGCACGGGATGCTGCCCAGGCCCTTCAGAGGCTGGGCCCAGGGGCTGCTCAGGGAGGCCGGGCAGAACCCCTTCTACAACCTTCAGGCCCAGGCCCTGGAGCTTTACTGGGCCGTGAGGGAGTGCCGAAGGCTCCTGGGGGCCTTCAAGGTGGGCGGAGGGCTTTACTTCAGACTGCGGGGAAGGGCCGGTGAAGGCCTGGCCCTCACGGAGGCGCCCAGGGGACTGCTCATGCACAGGTATGTGCTTAACCAGAAGGGCCTGGTGGAGGAGGCCGAGGTGGTCACGCCCACGGCCCACAATGTGGCCGCCCTGGAGGCTGCCCTGAAGGCCCTGCTTAGCAGGCACGCCCGGGCGGGCAGGCAGGGGCTTCTTAGGCTTTCGGGCATGCTGGTGCGGGCCTTTGACCCTTGCTTTTCCTGCTCGGTGCATTAAAATCTCAGCATGGAAGAGGCGCTACGGTTTCTGCCCCACACCTTCATCCCCCTGTTTGTGGCCATGGATGCCTTTGCGGTGATGGCCATCTTCCTGGGTCTTACCCAGGGTATGCCCAGGGCGAAGGTGCGGAAGGTACTGCGGGACTCCATCGTGACAGCCCTGGGGGTAAGCCTGGGCTTCCTGGCCATTGGGGAGGGGGTCTTTGCCCTCTTGGGTATCACCGCCAATGACTTCAAGGTGGCCGGGGGACTGGTGCTTTTGATCTTTGCCGTGCTTGACCTGGTAAGGGCCGGCGAGCGCCGGCGCTACCCCGTGGGCACCATGGGGGTGGTACCCCTGGGAGTACCCCTCATAGTGGGCCCGGCGGTGCTTACCACCCTGCTGGTGCTTACGGAGCATTACGGTCTGGCCCCCACGGTGCTTTCCCTGGCTCTTAACCTGGCCCTGGTGTGGCTTGCCATGCGCAATGCCCAGGTGGTAGTGAGGTTCTTCGGCCGGGGGGGCATTACCGCCCTTTCCAAGCTCATGGCCCTGCTGCTGGCCTCCATAGCGGTAATGATGATCAGGCTGGGGCTTGAGGGATTCCTGAGGTGAGGGTGGTGCTCCTGGTGCTGGACGGCCTGGGGATAGGTGCTGCCCCGGATGCCTACCTGTACGGCGACGAGGGGGCCAACACCCTGGGCCATCTGGCAGAGGCGGTGGGGGGCCTTGAGCTGCCGGCACTGGAGCGCCTGGGCCTGGGCAATGTGGGGGACTTCAAGGGGATAAGGAAGAACCCTGGGGCGCAGGCCCTCTGGGGCAGGCTCAGGGAGGCCTCGGCAGGAAAGGACACCATCTCCGGCCACTGGGAGATGATGGGTATCGTGAACCCCAGGCCCTTCCCCACCTATCCGGAGGGGTTCCCCCCTGAAGTGATAAAGGAGTTTGAGCGTCGCTCAGGCCTCAGGGTGCTGGGCAACCGGCCGGCCAGCGGCACCGAGATAATCCAGGAGCTGGGCCCCGAGCACCTGCGCACGGGCCGGCCCATCGTCTACACCTCGGCAGACAGCGTGTTTCAGATAGCGGCCCATGTGGAGGTGATTCCCCCACAGAGGCTCTATGAGCTTTGCCGCATAGCCAGGGACATCCTCCAGGGGCCTCACAATGTGTGCCGGGTGATAGCCAGGCCCTTCCGGGGCCGTCCCGGTGCCTTCAGGCGCCTGGGAGAGGCCAGGAAGGACTTTGCCCTCCCGCCCCCGGGCCCCACGGTGCTGGATGCCTTGAGGGCCCGCAGGGTGGCGGTATACTCCGTGGGCAAGGTCTCGGAGATATTTGCCCACAGGGGGTTTTCGGAGACCATGAAGTGCCGGGACAACGGCCAGGGCATGCGCACCCTGGATACACTCATGCGCTCCCGCAGCCCCGAGCGCTGCCTCCTCTTTGCCAACCTGGTGGACTTTGACACCCTCTGGGGCCACAGACGCGACCCCGAGGGGTTTGCCCGGGGTCTCAGGGAGTTTGACTCCTTCCTGGCCCGGTTCCTGGCGCTCTTCGGCCCTGAGGACTGGTTGCTCATTACTGCAGACCACGGGTGCGACCCCACCTTCAGGGGCACAGACCACACCAGGGAGGAGGTGCCCGTGCTGCTGTGGGGACCGGCCCTAAGGGAGGGCCGGGGTGTGGGCCTCAGGAACGGGTTCATGGCCGTGGGGGCCACGGTGGCCCGTCTGTTCGGCCTCAGGGAGTTTTCCGAGGGGAGCCTTCTTGACCCAGGCGCTTCTTAATCTGGGTAATTATGCCGTGAAGCATCTGGGCCTCCCAGCCTGTAAGGCCTGCCCTTATGAAGATGTTCCTGAGGTGCCTGCTGACCCTGGCCTCCAGGTCCCTGTCGCCCCGGGATACGTAGTCCAGAAGCCTGAGGGCCTCCCTGAACCTCTCCACAACGAACAGTACCTCCTGGTGGCTCACCAAGGGGGGAGGCCTAAGGGAGGGCTCCGCCTGGGCCAGCTCGTAGGCCACCAGTAGCACCGCCTGGGCCAGGTTGTAGGAGGGCGCCTCCGGGGCCGAGGGGATACTCAACAGCATGCCGCAAAGTGCTGCCTCCTCGTTGGTAAGGCCCCTGTCCTCCCGGCCGAACAGTACGGCCACGGGGTTGCCTCCCTCGGCCCAGCCCCTCAGCCTGGGCAGGGCATCCCTCAGGGGAAACAGGGGTCCCCGGTGCCTCCCTGCCCGCCTGGTGGTGCCTACCACCAGGGTCTTTTCCTTCAGGGCCTCCTCCAGGTCATGGCAGAGCTCGGCAGCCTGCAGCACATCTTCGGCCCCCTTGGCCATCCACTGGGCCTCGGGGGCAGGAAAGTGCCTGGGCCTTACCAGCACCAGGTGCCTGAAGCCCAGGTTCTTTAAGGCCCTGGCCGAGGCCCCAATGTTGCCCGGCTCCCTGGGTTCTACCAGAACGAAATGCACCTTGTCTTTCCACATGACCGCTCTGCCGAGGGTTATGATACCATGAAGGCATGGAGGTGCTTAAATACCTGGTATTGATATTTGGGGCCTCGGCCCTGTGCGTGTTCATTCTCAGCAGGCTGAGGGTGCCCGTGGTGGCCGGCTTCTTCCTGGCCGGGCTGCTTTTGGGCCCCCATGGGCTGGCCCTGGTGCCCGAGACAGAGCAGGTGGAGGTCCTGGCCGAGGTGGGAGTGGTGCTCCTGATGTTCACCATCGGGCTGGAATTCCCCCTGCGGAGGCTCTTCATGCTCAGGGGGGCGCTGGTGGGCGGCGGGGCCCTGCAGGTAGCCCTTACCGGGGGGGCCGCCACCGCCCTGAGCATGTGGTTCTTTGGGGACACCCTGGCCCAGGCCCTCCTCAAGGGCTTCCTGGTGTCCCTGAGCAGCACCGCCGTGGTGATGAAGCTCCTTTCCGACCGGGGGGAGCTCAACAGCCCCCATGGGCGCACCTCCCTGGGCATACTCTTGTTTCAGGACCTGGCGGTGGTACCCTTCATGCTGTTGGTGCCCGTGCTGGCGCAGGCCCAGCCCCAGGGGTTGTGGGTAAGCCTCCTGAAGGCCCTGGCAGTGGTGGCTGCCGCCCTGGTGCTTGCCCGCTGGGCGGTACCGGCGCTTCTTCACCAGGTGGTAAGCACCCGCAGCAGGGAGCTCTTCGTCATCACCATAGTGTTCATCTTCCTGGGCACCGCCTACCTCACCTACAAGATGGGCCTTTCCCTGGCCCTGGGGGCCTTCCTGGCAGGAATGATAGTTTCCGAGAGCGAGTACGCGGCCCAGGCGGCCTCGGATGTGCTGCCCCTGAAGGAGAGCTTCGTGGGACTGTTCTTCATCTCCATAGGGATGATGGTGCAGCTTCAGTTTCTGAGAGAGCACCTGGGGGTGGTCTCTGCCGCGGTGGCGGTGGTGTTCGTGCTTAAGAGCGCCCTGGTGTTTGTCGCCGCCTTCCTTACCGGCAGTCCCCTGAGGGCAGCCTTCATCACAGGGCTTTACCTGTTCCAGATAGGAGAGTTCTCCTTCGTCCTGGCCTCCTCGGCCAGGGAGCACGGGCTCCTCAGCCCCTGGGCCTTCCAGGTATTTATATCGGCCTCGGTGCTCAGCATGATGCTCAGTCCCTTCGTGGTGGCCGCTGCCGGCCCCCTGAGCGTGGCCCTGCTGCCCCAGGAGGTGAGGCGGCGCCTGGGACGCCTCAAGGCCGAGGAGGGCTATCCCCACGCCCTCAAGGACCATGTAATAGTGGTGGGCTATGGCTTCAACGGCCGCAATGTGGCCCGGGCCCTCAAGAGCATGGGCATCCCCTACGTGGTGCTGGAGCTAAACGGCGCTACCGTGAGGAAGGCCAGCAGGGAGGGCGAGCCCATCCACTACGGCGATGCCACCAGCAGGGAGATGCTCCTGAGGATGGGCCTCAGGGAGGCCAGGGTGCTGGTGGTGGCCATAAGCGATGCGGCGGCCACTAGGAGGGTGGTGCAGGTGGCCAGGAGGGAAAACCCCCGCCTCTACATTATCGTGCGTACCCGTTATGTGCTGGAGGTGGAGGACCTCCTGAGCCTGGGCGCCGACGAGGTGGTGCCCGAGGAGTTTGAGACCTCCATAGAGGTATTCTGCAGGGTGCTGGACAAGTTCAATGTACCGCAGAACCTCGTCCAGGAGCATGTGCAGGCCGTGCGCCGCCACGGCTACCAGGCCCTGAGGCAACCGGGGCTGCCTGTCCGAAGGCTGGCAGCGGAGGAGGAGCTTCTAAGAAGCATCCAGACCCAGAGCTTCCTGGTCAAGGAGGGCTCGGCCCTGGTAGGCCACACCCTCAAGGAGCTCAACCTCAAGGCCGAGACGGGAGCCACCGTGATAGCCATTAAGCGGGGCAGGGAGCTTCACCCTAACCCCCCTGCCAATTTCCACCTTCAGGCAGGCGATGTGCTCCTGCTCATGGGCAGTGCCCAGGAGCTTCAGCGGGCCTTGGAGTTCCTCGGCACCGAGCGCTTCCTGGTGGCCAAGTATCAGCGCTGAGCTTTTGTGGTAAAATCATAGCCTTATGGAGATGCGTCTGCAGAAAATCCTGGCCCAGGTGGGGTTGTGCTCCAGGCGCAGGGCCGAGGAGCTCATTGCCCAGGGAAGGGTGACCGTAAACGGCGTGCCGGCCCAGCCGGGCACCAAGGCGGACCCGGAGCGGGACCACATAAAGGTGGACGGAAAGCTCCTTCCCCTGGGGCCCGCCCCCAAGGTCTACTACGCCTTCTACAAGCCCCGGGAGGTGCTCTCCAGCCTGTACGACCCCCAGGGCAGGCCCACGGTGAGGGACTTCCTGCCCCGAAGGCTGCGCCTCAGGCTCTGGCCCGTGGGCAGGCTGGACTACCACTCCGAGGGCCTCCTGCTTCTGACCAATGACGGGCAGCTGACGCATGCGGTGCTTCACCCCTCCAGGGGGGTGGAGAAGACCTACCAGGTAAAGGTAAAGGGGCTGGTGGAGCCCAAGACCCTTCAGCGTCTGCAGAGGGGCCTGAGGCTGCCAGACGGCCCGGCCAGGGCGGTAAGGGCGCGGTTGCTCCGCGCTGCCGAGGCCAACTGCTGGGTGGAGCTTACGGTGCTGGAGGGCCGCAAGCACCTGGTAAGGAGGATGCTTCAGGCACTGGGCCATCCGGTGCTGAGGCTCAGAAGGGTGCGCATCGACGGTGTAGGCCTGGGGGGCCTCGCCCCGGGAGGGCTTAGGCCCCTTACGGAGAAGGAGCTGCAGAGCCTGAGGCGACACAGCGGGCTCCTTAGAGAGGCCGTATGAGGCAGCGGCTGGGCTGTGGCCAGCTGAGGGCCGAGCATGTGGGCCGGAGGCTTGTGCTTTCGGGCTGGGTCTTCCGCCGGCGCGACCACGGCGGGCTCATATTCATAGACCTGAGGGACCGCTCGGGGCTCCTGCAGGTGGTCTTCAGCCCCGAGGTCTCCCCCCAGGCCCACCAGATGGCCCACCGCCTCAGGGCCGAGTATGTGGTAGAGGTGCAGGGCGAGCTTCGCCTTAGACCTCAGGGCACGGAGAACCCTTCCCTCCCCACGGGAGAGGTGGAGCTTTATGCCTCGGCCCTCAAGGTGCTCAACGAGTCGGCCCCCCTGCCCTTTTCCCTGGAAGAGGAGGAGGCCTCCGAGAACCTCCGACTAAGGTATAGGTACCTGGACCTCCGCCGCCCCAGGATGCAGGAGAACCTCCTCCTGCGCCACCGGGTGCTGAAGTGCATAAGGGACTACCTGGATGCACAGGGCTTCCTGGAGATAGAGACCCCCATGCTCACCAAGAGCACCCCCGAGGGGGCCAGGGACTACCTGGTGCCCAGCCGGCTCAACCCGGGCCACTTCTATGCCCTGCCCCAGAGCCCCCAGTTGTTCAAGCAGATACTCATGGCCGGGGGGCTTGAGCGCTACTTCCAGATAGCCCGGTGCTTCAGGGACGAGGACCTCAGGGCCGACCGGCAGCCCGAGTTCACCCAGGTGGACCTGGAGGCCTCCTTCGTAGAGCCCCAGGACATCATGGCCCTCGTAGAGGGGATGCTCAGGGAGGTCTTCAGGACGGCCCTGGGCGTGCAGCTGCCCGTTCCCTTCAAGAGGCTCCCTTACCGGGAGTGCCTGGAGCGCTTCGGCACCGACAAGCCCGACCTGCGCATCCCCCTGGAGCTGGCCGATGTGGCCGGGGCTGCCAGGAAGGGCACCTTCAAGGTCTTCCTTCAGGCCTTGCAGGAAGGCGGCAGGGTGATGGGCCTCAGGGGCCCCACAATGGCCGCCCTGAGCAGGAAGGAGATAGAGGACCTCACTGCCCTGGCCCAGGGCTTCGGGGCCAAGGGGCTGGCCTGGATAAGGCTCAAGGGAGGTTTTGACTCCCCCATAGTGAAGTTCTTCCCCCAGGAGGCCCTGGTGGAAATGGCCCAGGCCCTGGGGGCCCAGGAGGGCGACCTCATGCTCTTTGTGGCCGACCAGGAGGAGGTGGTCCTGGATGTCCTGGGCCGGCTGAGACTTGAGCTTGCCCAGAGGCTTGCCCTCAGGAGGCAAGGCTGGGAGCCCCTCTGGGTGCTTGAGTACCCCCTGTTTGAATGGGACAGCACCGAGGGCCGCCTCAGCCCCATGCACCATCCCTTCACCAGCCCCACCGACGAGGACGCCGAGAAGCTCCTTCAGGGCGACCTCTCCGACAAGGCCCTCATGCTTTCCCTCAGGGCCAAGGCCTACGACATAGTGCTTAATGGCTACGAGCTGGGGGGCGGAAGCATCAGGATTCACCGGCCTGAGCTTCAGGCCCGGATGCTCCAGGCCCTAGGCATAGGGGCCGAGGAGGCCCAGGAGAAGTTCGGCTTCCTCCTGGAGGCCCTCCGCTTCGGCGCACCGCCGCATGGAGGCATCGCCCTGGGACTTGACCGCCTGGTGATGCTCCTGGCAGGGGCCAGCTCCATAAGGGATGTCATTGCCTTTCCCAAGACCCAGAAGGCCGTCTGCCCCTTAAGCGGCGCCCCCTCGGCGGTAGGGGCGGCCCAGCTGAGGGAGCTTCACATAAGACTTACCACTCCCTGAGGAGCCTTACCGGCTGGCACACCCTCCGGGGCAGGGCCGAAAGGCGGCCACAGCCCAGGCACAGGTAGCATACCTGGGAAAGGTGCTCCTTCCTGGGGTCCTGGCACAGGTGGACCCCCGTCTTTTTGCAGCGGGGGCAGGGCTCAGGGGGCTTCCTGGGGGGCCTGCTCAATGCCCTGTCTCTGGAGGTACCGGGCCGCCTCGTCAATCATCTGGATGAGGGCCTCGGCATTGCGGAAGCCGGAGACCTTCCTGCCGTCAGGAAGAATGATGGTGGGAGTGCTGCGCACACCCAGTGCCTCGGCCTGGGCGATGGAGGCATCCAGGGCCGAGGTGTCGCAGTCCTCGGGGGCGGGCGGGAGGGGCTTACCCATGAAGGCCTGCTCCAGGAGCTTCAGGCTCCGGGCACAGAAGATAGCCTTGGACTTCTCGTAGGCCTCCGGGTGGATGCGCTTGAGGGGAAAGAGCTTTATGTAAAAGGCTATGTCCTGCCTCTTTCTGAGAACCTGCTTCAACTCACGGTGAAGCTTGGCGCAGAATGGTCAGTCGGGGTCGTCGTAGATGATGACCCTGAGGGGGGCGTCGGCCCGGCCCATGGGCAGGGCGTCCTGGAGGCTTATCTTGGAGACATCTACCCTGCTTAGGTAGCTTAACCTCCGGGCGGTGATGTCCTTGCGGGTGGCTATCTCTATTATCTTTCCGTCAATGAGGTAGTTCTTTCCGAAGTTTATGTAGGCAATGCCCTTCCTGCCCCTGAACTCAAAGGCCACCTCCCAGAGGCCGCTTACATTGGACAGGCCCACCTGGATGACCCTCACCTCGGGGTTGAGCCTTCTCAGCAAGGTCTGGGCCTCCCCGCTGCTGAGGCTGTGGCAGTCGGTGCACACCCCTCCACAGGCGCCCACCACGTTGCCGAAGCCCCAGGCCTGTCCCTGAAGCAGTAGCAGAAGCCCTGCCCCTATGGCCAGCCTCCTCAACATGCAGGATTCATTATACCACAGCCCTTGAAAAAAACTTTCCCTGGTGGTTTAATTCCCTGATATGGCCGAGCTTACCCCCTTGATGAAGCAGTACCAGGAGATTAAGGCCCGGCACCAGGATGCCATCTTGTTTTTCCGCCTGGGGGACTTTTACGAGATGTTCGGCCAGGACGCCGTGGTGGCCTCCCAGGTGCTGCAGATAGCCCTTACTACCAGGGACAAAGGCAAGAAGGATGCCGTGCCCATGTGCGGCATCCCCTACTTTGCGGCAGACACCTACATCTCCAAGCTCATAAAGGCGGGCCACAAGGTGGCCATATGCGAGCAGGTAGAGGACCCCAAGGAGGCCAAGGGGGTGCTGAAGCGCCAGGTGGTAAGGGTCATCACCCCTGGCACCCATGTGCCCGAGCATCCCAAGGAGAACAACTACCTGGTGTGCTTCTTTCCCCAGGGCAGGGTGCACGGGCTGGCGGTGGCCGATGTGTCCACGGGGGAGCTTCTCTTGCTGGAAAGCGGAAGGCCCTTGGGCGATGAGCTTGCCAGGTTTGAGCCCCGGGAGGTCCTGTATCCCCGGAGCCTGAAGGAGGACCTGCACTACCAGGAGCTCCTTCAGCACTACTACCAGAGCCCCCTGGAGGACTTCCTCTTTGACTACTCGGAGGCCTTGAGGGTGCTGCTGGAGCACTACGGGGTCTTTAGCCTGGAGGCCTTTGGCTGTGAGGGCATGGAGGCGGCCATCTCGGCCGCGGGGGCCCTTCTTCAGGCCCTGAGGACTACCCAGGGGCAGGGCCTGGTGCTCCAGAGGCCCAGGGTGCTCAGGGAGGGCGAGCGCATGTTCCTGGATGCGGCCACCAAGAGGAACCTGGAGCTGGTGAGCAACCTGAGGGACGGCTCCAGGGAGGCCACCCTGCTGTGGGCCCTGGACGAGACCCTCACCCCCATGGGCGGAAGGTTCCTGAGGGGCATGGTCCTTGCCCCCCTGAGGGATGTACAGGCCATCAGGCGCTACCTCCAGGCGGTGGAGGAGCTGCTCCAGGACTATGAGCGTCTTCAGGCCCTGCGCTCGGGCCTCAGGAAGGTGCAGGACCTGGAACGCCTGGCCCAGAGGCTCAGGACCGCCACCGCCTCGCCCAGGGACATGGCCGCCCTGTGTAGCTCCCTCAGGCCCCTCAGGGCCCTCAAGGAGGCCCTCCAGGGCGCCCAGGGGGAGCTCCTCAGGGAGCTGGCCTCTGCCCTGGGGGAGTTCAGGGAGCTTCAGGAGCTTCTCAGCACCGCCCTCCAGGAGCCCCCGCCCATGAGCACCAAGGAGGGGGGCATCATCAAGGAGGGCTTCCATCCCCAGGTGGACGAGCTCAGGGCCCTCTCGGCCAACGCCAAGGACTACATAGCCCGGCTGGAGGCCCAGGAGCGCCAAAGGACCGGCATAGCCTCCCTGAAGATAGGCTACAACAGGGTCTTCGGCTACTACATAGAGGTCACCAGGCCCAACCTCGCGCAGGTGCCTCAGCACTATGTGCGCAAGCAGACCCTGGCCTCCTCGGAGCGGTTCATCACCCAGGAGCTGAAGGAATGGGAGGACAAGGTACTGGGGGCCGAGCAGAGGCTCAAGGAGCTGGAGGCCCAGGTGTTTGAAGAGCTCCTGGGGGAGGCGGCCAGGTATGTCCAGGAGCTCTTCGCCACAGCGGCCGCCCTGGCCCAGCTGGATTACCTGGCCTCGCTGGCCGTGCTGGCCAGGAGACACAACTATGTGATGCCCCGGGTGGAGGACTCGGTGCGGCTTTACATAACCGGGGGACGCCACCCCGTGCTGGAGCGCCTGCCCCTTTCGGAGCGGTTCGTGCCCAACGACCTCAGGATGGACGAGTCCCACAGGCTGATGGTCATCACCGGGCCCAACATGGCCGGCAAGTCCACCTACATGCGCCAGTGCGCCCTCATCCTGCTCATGGCCCAGATGGGCAGCTTCGTCCCCGCCGAGGAGGCCGTGGTGGGCATCGCCGACAGGGTGTTCGTCCGAAGCGGTGCAGCCGACTACCTGAGCCTGGGCCAGAGCACCTTCATGGTGGAGATGGTGGAGACGGCCAACATCCTTAGCAGCGCCACTGCCCGGAGCCTCATCGTCCTGGACGAGGTGGGCCGGGGCACCAGCACCTTCGACGGCATAAGCATTGCCTGGGCCACGGCCGAGTACATAGTCCAGCGCCTCAAGGCCCGCACCCTCTTTGCCACCCACTACCATGAGCTTACAGAGCTTGCCCTGAGCAGCCCCGGGGTGAAGAACCTCAATGTGCTGGTCAGGGAGTGGGGCGACGAGGTGATATTCCTCAGGAAGGTCCAGGAGGGCCCAGCGGACAAGAGCTACGGCATCCAGGTGGCCCGCCTGGCGGGGCTGCCCGAGGAGGTGCTCAAGAGGGCCAAGGCGGTCCTGGGCAGCCTGGAGGCCCACATGCTGGATGCCAAGGGCATGCCCAGCCTGCTGCCCGAGGCCTCCAGGCAGCCCCAGCAGATGGACCTCTTCGGGGCCCTGCACATGCGGCTCCTCAGGGAGCTTAGGCAGCTGCCTGAGGACCTGAACCCCCAGGAGGCCCTGCAGAAGCTCCGAGAGCTCAGGCGCCTGGCCCTTTCTTGACAAAGCCTCAGGGGCTGTGATAAGAATTTCAGCATCCTTTGGGGATTGCATACTCCCTGGGTATTGATATACTAAGGCGGAAGAAACCACAACCGAAGGAGGGCATCATGCATCCGGAAGACCTGAGATACCACAAGGAGCACACCTGGGCAAGGGTCTCTGGCAACAAGGCCACCATAGGGATAACCGACTACGCCCAGGAGGCCCTGGGCGATATAGTGTACATAGACCTGCCCGAGGTGGACACCACCGTGGAGGCCAACTCCGAGATATCGGAGATTGAGTCCACCAAGGCCACCTCGGCGGTAATCTCCCCCGTAAGTGGCACCATCGTGGAGGTGAACGAGGAGCTGGCCGACTCCCCCGAGATCATCAACGAGGACCCCTACGGCAAGGGCTGGATAGCGGTCATAGAGATGTCCAACCCCTCAGAGGTGGACGACCTCATGGAGGCCTCCGAGTACGAGAAGCTCATAGAAGAGGAGGCCAAGTGAGGCTGGTAGTCATAGGGGCGGGCCCCGGCGGCTATGTGGCCGCCCTCAAGGCCGCCCAGCTGGGGGCCCAGGTCCAGCTGGTGGAGGACACCCAGGTGGGCGGCACCTGCCTGAACCGGGGCTGCATACCTACCAAGACCCTCCTGGCATCGGCGGAGCTGCTGAGGCGCACCAGGGAACTGCAGCACTTCGGCCTGCAGCTGGAGGGCTCCGTTAAGGTCAACCTCCAGCGCCTCATGGAGCGCAAGCAGAAGGTCATCTCCACCCAGGCCAAGGGCATCAGGGCCCTGCTTAAGAGCTGGGGGGTGCAGCTCCTGGAAGGCAGGGGCATGCTCCTTAGCCCCGAGAAGGTGGAGGTACAGCTTAGGGACGGCTCCACCCAGGTGCTCCAAGCCGACAGGATAATCCTGGCCACGGGCTCCAGGCCCGCCCAGATACCCACCTTCCCCTTTGACGGCAAGCACATCCTCTCCAGCGACGACGCCCTGGAGCTTCAGGAGCTTCCCCAGAGCCTCCTCATCGTGGGCGCAGGAGTGATAGGCTCGGAGTTCGCCTTCATCTTCAGCTCCCTGGGGGTGGAGGTGGTGATGGTGGAGATGCTCCAGCGGGCCGTGGCCACCGAGGACGAGGAAATCTCCGCCCTGCTGGAAAGGGAGTTCAAGAAGCAGAAGATAAAGCTCCTTAAGGGGGTAAAGGTACAGCGGGTGGAGGGCCACCCCGACGGCGTGCACGCCGTGCTTTCCGACGGCACGGAGCTTAAGGCCCAGAAGATGCTGGTCTCCATAGGCAGGGCCCTGAACACCCAGGGCATAGGGCTTGAGGCCGTGGGGGTGAAGACCGGCCCCAGGGGAGAGGTAGAGGTGGACGACCGGATGCAGACCAACATAGAGGGCATCTACGCCGTGGGCGACATCACCGGCAAGCTCCTCCTGGCCCATGTGGCCTCCAGGCAGGGGCTGGTGGCTGCCCAGAATGCCTGCGGTCAGCAGGCCAGGATGGACTACTCGGTGGTGCCCGCCGCCATATTCACCAGCCCGGAGATAGGCTCCGTGGGCCTGAGGGAGCAGGAGGCCCGACAGCAGGGCATTCCTTACAGGGTGGGCACCTTCCCCTACAGGGCCCTGGGCAAGGCCCACGCCATGGGCGAGATAAGCGGGTTCGTCAAGCTCATCGCCCACCGGGACACCGACCGGCTGCTGGGGGCCCACATCATCGGGCCCCATGCCTCCGACCTGGTGCACGAGGCGGCCCTGGCCATGGCCCACGGGCTCAAGGCCTCGCAGCTGGCCCATACCATTCATGCCCATCCCACCTTGGCGGAGGCCCTCATGGAGGCCGCCGAGGCGGTGCACGGTCAGGCCATCCATCTGCCGAAACAGGGCTGAGGAAAGTGGACGCCCCGCAGGAGGAGCAGGACTGGGCCCAGAGCTGCAAGGCCAGGCACAGGGCGCTTTACTCTGAGCTGGACACCCTCCTGAGGGCCCTGGTAAGGTTCTTTGAGCCGGGGCTTCACCAGGACTCCCCCACCAAGGACTTCCTGCCCGAGCTGGCCCTCCTGCGGGACGGCATCCTCCGATGCCTCAGCATCCTGGAGTGCATCATCCCTGAGCAGAGGCGCAACGCCTACTGGCTCAGGCGCTATGCCCAGCAGAGGCTCCTGGAGGCCCCTCAGCGGCAGCACCTCAGGGAGTGGATGCTCCAGCAGGACAGCCTGGAGAAGTCCCTCTACCTCCTCTATGACACCTTCATAAACATCAAGGAGGTGGTGGCGGAGCTCCTGAGGGGCGAGGCCCTGAGCTACGGAAGCTTCATGGGTGCCGGGCAGCTCCTGGAGCGCCAGATAAGGGCCAACCGCTTCCTCAATCCCTTCAGGGCCGAGCTGGACCCCCAGCTGGATGTGATAGAAAACCCCGAGCTTACCGCCATCGTGAAGGGCCTGAAGGAGCCCCCTGTCAGGAGGTTCGTCTCCAGGGTCTTCATCCTCCTTTGGAGGTTCCTCAGGTGGCTTTCCCATGTGGAGCTGGCCACCCAGCGGGAGGTGGCCCTGAACGCAGCTCTCCTGGTGCTTTACATGCTCAAGGTAGAAACGGGGCTCTTCGTGCAGTTCCTGAGGAAGGCCTCCCGGGACCTGCCCCAGGAGCTGGAGGAATGCGCCCAGTCGCTGGCCTACCAGTTCAGCATGGAGCACAGGAGGGTGTTTGAACAGGAACTCCGGGGGGTGCTCTCCAAGGGGCCCGCCAGGCGCAGGGGCCAGATAGAAAACGCCCAGGGCATCCTGCGCAACCTCACCGAGCAGGCGGTCATCCAGGTGGCCCAGCTCTTCAGGCCTTCCCTCCGGGGAGAGGACATTTTCGAGAGCTTCACCACCAAGCTGGAGCAGTCCCTGAAGCTCAGGGAGGATATAGAGGCCCTCAGGCGCCTGCTGGGGCGCCTCACGGCCGGGGATGCGGGGGAAAGGCCCAGGGTGCTTCAGGCCCTCAGGGACTTCATGCGCTACTTCCAGAGCTTCACCTTCAGGCTCCTGAGGCACGACGACTACGAGGAGTTTTCCTCCTTCTTCAACCTGCTTCAGAGCGCCATGGCCAGGGGGGATATGGACAGGCTCCTGGCCCATGCGGAGCACTTTGAAGTCTTCCTCCAGACCACCCTGGGCCACATTGCCCAGAGGGCCGAGCTGAGGGGCAGGGCCCTGGATGAGGGCAAGGTGGAGGGCCTGCTCAGGCAGTATCTGGATTGAGAATATTTTCCACCAAGGAGGCGATGCTCTGATGGGAAGGATAACGGAGATAAGGGCCAGAGAGGTGCTGGACTCCCGGGGCAACCCCACCGTGGAGGCGGATGTGTGGGTTGAGGGCTGCTTCCTGGGCAGGGCGGCAGTGCCCTCAGGGGCCTCCACCGGGAAGAGGGAGGCCCTGGAGCTGAGGGACACCACCAAGCGCCGCTACCAGGGCAAGGGGGTGCAGAAGGCGGTGGACAATGTGCTCCGGCACATAGCCCCCAGGCTCAAGGGCATGGACAGCCGCCGCCAGGCAGAGATTGACCACCTGATGGTGAGGCTTGACGGCACGGAGAACAAGAGCCGCTTAGGGGCCAACGCCCTCCTGGCCGTCTCCCTGGCGGTGGCCAAGGCCTCGGCCCAGGAGCTGGGCCTGCCCCTTTACCGCTACCTGGGAGGGGTGGGCGCCAGGGTGCTGCCGGTGCCCCTCCTGAATGTCCTAAACGGCGGTGTCCATGCCGACAACAACCTGGATGTACAGGAGTTCATGCTCATGCCCCTGGGCTTCAAGAGCTTCTCCGAGGCCCTCAGGGCCTCTGCCGAGGTGTTCTACAGCCTCAAGGCCATCCTCAAGAGGCGGGGCCTGAGCATCTCCGTGGGCGATGAGGGGGGCTTTGCCCCCAGTCTGCAGAGCAACGAGGAGGCCCTGGCCCTCCTCGTGGAGGCCATCCAGGAGGCCGGCTACAGCCCGGGCAAACACATGGCCCTGGCCCTGGATGTGGCCGCCTCGGAGCTCTACCACAAGGGGCGCTACAGGCTGGAGGGAAGGGAGCTCAGCAGTAAGGAGCTGGTGGCCTACTACCAGGGCCTGCTGAGGAAGTATCCCATAGTGTCCATAGAGGACGGCATGGCCGAGGACGACTGGCGGGGCTGGGCCCTGCTGACCCAGAGCCTGGGCAGGAAGGTGCAGCTGGTGGGCGATGACGTCTTTGTCACCAACCCCAAGATATTTGCCAAGGGCATAGCCCGGGGGGTGGCCAACTCCATCCTCATAAAGCTCAACCAGATAGGCACCCTCACGGAGACCATCCAGACCATCCAGATGGCCCAGCGGAAGGGCTACACCGCCGTGGTCTCTCACCGCTCTGGCGAGACGGAGGACACCACCATTGCCCACCTGGCTGTGGCCTTCAACACCGGGCAGATAAAGACCGGCTCCCTGGCCAGGAGCGAGCGGGTGGCCAAGTACAACCAGCTGCTGAGGATACAGGAGGAGCTGGCAGGTGAGGCCCTGTATCTGGGCCCGGAGGTGTTCTATAATATAGGCTGAGATGAGGCCCAGGTACCAGAGCTCCCTGTACCAGCAGGTCAGGGCCGAACGGAGGCGCCGGGCCTATGTGTGCTACACCTTCCTGGTGCTGGCCCTCCTGGCCCTGCTTTCCTCCGGCCTCTTCGGCGACATGGGCCTCATGAAGTACCAGCAGCTGAGGCACAGGGCCCAGGCCCTGAGGCTTCAGGTAAGACAGCTCAAGGCCCAGAACCAGGAGCTCAGGGCCTTCCTGGAGCACCTCAGGAAGGACAGCTTCGTGGTGGAAAAGCACGCCCGGGAGGAGTTCGGCTGGGCCAGGCCGGAGGAATACATCTTCCGGTTTGAGCCCTCCGGGAAGAGGTAGTTCTTAGGCCCCCGTGGCCCTGGCCAGCACCAGGGCGTAGACCTCCTTGGCCTGGGCCCTCCTGAGGGCCCGGGCGCATTCCTCCAAGGTGGCGCCCGTGGTCATCACATCGTCCACCAGGAGGAGCCTCTTACCCTTGACGACCCCGCTGGCCTCAAAGGCCCCCCGAAGGTTTCTGAGCCTCTCTTGCCTGGGCAGGGTGGTCTGCCGGGGAGTGTGGCGCCTCTTTCTGAGGGCACCCAGGAGGAGTGCCAGCCCCAGGCGCCTGGCCACCTCCCTGGCCAGGAGGGCGCTCTGGTTGAAGCCCCGCTTGAGGAGTCCCCTCTTGGTCATGGGCACCGGCAGCACTGCGTCAAGCCCCTGGGGAAGCCCAAGCATGAGGAGCCTCTCGGCCAGGGGGGCGGCCAACTGCCTCCTGGAGGCGAACTTCATGAGGTGCACCGCCTCCTTCAAGGCCCCTTCGTAGAGGCCAAAGCTCAGCGCCCTTTGAAACGAGGGAGGACGCCTGAGGCACGGGCCGCAGGCGCTGGCCCATGGGCTTTCCAAGGGCAGGGCGCAGTAGCGGCAGGCTGCACCCTCATAGGGCTTGAGGGCTCCCTGGCAGCCCTGGCAGAGTACTCCCCGGGCCTCCTGGCCGCAGAGGCTACAGCGCCGGGGGAAGAGGAACTCCAGGACGAGGTCCTTCAGCGCAGAGGGCTCTTGCAGCGCCCGCATCGGGGTCCCAGGGAGAGCTTGCTCTTGGGCAGGCGGTTCTTGGCCCCGCAGCTGGGGCAGGTAAGGATTATGCTTTCCTCCGCCTGGGGGGGCTGCTGGGGGCCCTGCATCCTGAAGGAGCTTATGAAGCCCAGGTAGTTGGCATCCCAGCTTAGGAGCTCCACCCCCATGCCGTCCTTCACCAGGTGGGAGTAGGTCTTGGTAGTGTGCTTCACCAGCCCCTTGAGGCGGCTCTTCTGCCCGTTGGGAAGATAAAGCACCATGTCCAGGACACTGCCCGGGGCCAGTCCCCTCCTGGTGCGAATGAACAGCCCCCTCTCGCTGAGGTCGCTGGTGATGCCCCTGTGGGCCTCGGTACCGGTGGAAAACTCCACTTCCAGCCTGCGGTGGTAGCGTTTATACCGCCTCTTGTCCATTCCTGAACTGCTCCCTCAGCACGATGAGCTCCTGCCTCCTTTGCCCCGTGGAGATGAGCTCCACCCTGGCCCCAGTATACTCCTCTATGGTGCGGAGGTAAACCTGGGCCTCCTGGGGCAGGTCTTCAAACCTGGTGATTCCCCTGGTGCTTTGCTGCCAGCCCTTGAGGGTCTCGTACTGGGGCCGGCAGTGCCTGAGGGCCCAGGCATCGGCGGGGAAGCTGCTGAGCCGGGCCCCCTCCAGGGTGTAGGCGGTGCAGAGCCGGATTTCCTTCAGCTCGTCCAGGATGTCCAGCTTGGTGATGGCCAGGGCACTGAGGCCGTTTACCCTCACGGCATACCTGAGGGCCACCAGGTCCAGCCAGCCGCACCTGCGGGGCCTTCCCGTGGTGGCGCCGTATTCGCCGCCCCGCTCCCTGAGCAGATGTCCCAGGGGCTCTTGAAGCTCCGTGGGGAAGGGGCCTTCGCCCACCCTGGTGGTGTATGCCTTGGCCACTCCCAGCACATGGCCCACCTGGGTGGGGCCAATGCCCAGCCCTGTACAGGCCCCGCCGGCCGAGGCGTTGGAGCTGGTCACGTAGGGGTAGGTGCCGTGGTCCACATCCAGCAGGGTGCCCTGGGCGCCCTCCAGGAGGATGTTCTTCCGCTGCTGGATGTAGCTGTGTAGCACCTCGGCGGTGTCGGTGATGTGGGGTGCCAGGGCCTCGGCATACCTCATGTACTGCTCGTAGATGCCCTGGCTGCTGAAGCCCTTCCCCCCCATGGCCTTCAGCTGCCTGTTGGCCGCCTCCAGATTGGCCTGAAGCTTCTGCCTGAACTGCTGGGGCCTCAGGAGGTCTGCCATCCTCAAGCCTACCCTGGCGGCCTTGTCCACATAGGCGGGCCCTATGCCCCTGCCCGTGGTGCCAATCCTGCCGGAGCCCCTCTGGGCCTCCTGGGCGGCCTCCAGGGCCATGTGGTAGGGCATGATGAGGTGGGCCCGGGCGGAGATGAGGAGGTTTTCCTCGCTTACCCTTACGCCCCTCTGGCGGAGCCCCTGTATCTCCTTCAGCAGGCAGCCCGGCTCCACCACCACCCCGTTTCCTATGACGCACAGGGTGCCCTCGTGCAGTATGCCCGAGGGAATGAGGTGGAGCACGAACATCTCGTCGTTTATCACCACGGTGTGCCCGGCATTGTGCCCTCCCTGGTAGCGGGCCACCAGGTGGGCCTCCTGGGCCAGGTAGTCCACCAGCTTGCCCTTGCCCTCGTCCCCCCACTGGGCCCCTATGACGAGCACCACGGGCATCAGAGGAAGACCTGCTTGACGCTGAGGATGTTGGGCAGCCGCTTGACCTCCTCCAGGAGCTGGGCACTAAGGGGGGTGTCCACGCTTACCACGGAGATGGCCCTTCCTCCGGCCGACTCCCGGCCGAAGTGCATTCGGGCTATGTTTATGTTGTGCTCACCCAGCAGGGTGCCGATGGAGCCGATGACCCCGGGGCGGTCGTTGTTGAACATGAACAGCAAGGTGCCCTGGGGTATCAGCTCCACTGGGAAGTTGTCTATCTGGATTATCCTGGGCTCCTTGCGGCCAAACAGGGTGCCCAGGATGCGGTTTTCCCGGCCATCGCCCCTGAGGGTAAGGCACAGCATGTTGTGGTAGTCCCCGGCGTCGGCGCTCTTGGTCTCCTTTACCTCTATGCCCCGCTGCTTGGCTATGTGGGGGGCGTTGACATAGTTGACCGTCTCCTCCAGTATGGGGGTAAGGAAGCCCTTCAGGGCCGCTATGGTCACCGGAGCGGTCTGAAGCTCCGCCGCCTCGCCCCGGTACTCTATGGTCAGCTCCTTTATGCCGTACTCAAACACCTGGGAGGCAAAGGCCCCCATCTGCTCGGCCAGCTTCAGGTAGGGCCCCAGGCGGGCCGCCTGCTCCCTGGGGATGGAGGGAAAGTTGACGGCGTTGCGGATGGTGCCGTGAAGGAGGTAGTCCACCACCTGCTCTGCTATGGCCACGGCCACATTGTCCTGGGCCTCGGCGGTGGCTGCACCCAGATGGGGGGTGCAGACCACCCTGTCCTGTTGGCACAGGGTATAGTCCTGGAGGGGCTCCTTCTCGAACACATCCAGGGCCGCCCCGGCCACCCTGCCGCTCTGGAGGGCCTCCAGGAGGTCCCCCTCGTTCACTATGCCCCCTCGGGCACAGTTTATGATTCTCACCCCGGGCTTCATCAGGGCGATGGTGTTCTTGTTTATCAGGTTCCTGGTCTCCTGGGTAAGAGGGGTGTGGATGGTAATGAAGTCTGCCCTCCTGAAGAGCTCCTCCAGGGGCAGCAGCTGCACCCCCAGGGCCCTGGCCCTGTCCTCGCTCAGGTAGGGGTCGTAGGCTATCACATTCATCTGAAGCCCCTGGGCCCTCTTGGCCACCTCGGTGCCGATGTTGCCCATGCCTATCACCCCCAGGGTCTTGTTGAAGAGCTCCACCCCCATGAACCGCTTCTTCTCCCATTTTCCCTGGCGCATGGAGGCCGCTGCCTGAGGAAGCAGCCTGGCCACGGCGAACATCAGGGCCAGGGTGTGCTCGGCGGTGGTAATGGTATTGCCCCCCGGGGTGTTCATCACCACTATGCCCTTCTTGGTGGCGGCGGCCTTGTCCACATTGTCCAGGCCGCTTCCGGCCCGGCCGATGACCTTCAGCCTCTGGGCGGCCTCTACCACCTGGGCCGTCACCTTGGTGGCGCTGCGGATTATGAGCCCGTCATACTGCCCTATGATGGAGCAGAGCTCCTGGGGGCTCAGGCCGGTCTTTACGTCCACCTCAAGCCCGGCCTTTCGCAGTATCTCTATGCCCTTGGGGGAGATGCTGTCGCTTACCAGGACCTTCATTTCGCCTCCTTCAGGAACACCTCTTGTGCTGCTGCCACCCCCTGGCCCAGCCTGACGGGATGGCCCAGCTCCTTGAGGGTCATCTCCACGGCACTTATGGCCGTTATCACATCAAAGGTGTCTGCGTAGCCCAGGTGGGCCAGGCGGAATATCTTGCCCCTGGCCCGGTCCTGCCCCCCGGCGGCGGTAAGACCGTAGCGCTCCCTCAGGTGCTTGTAGATGGCCTGCCCGTCTATGCCCGGGGGGGCCTGCACGGCCGTGAGGGCATCGGAGGGGGACTCCTTGGCGTAGAGTTCCAGGCCCAGAGCCCTGACGGCAGCCCTGGTGGCCTCAGCCAGCCTGCGGTGGCGGGCAAAGACATTCTCCAGGCCCTCCTCCCGGAGGAGCTTCAGTACCTCTTCAAGCCCCAGGATGAGGCTCACCGCGGGAGTGAAGTTCGTCTGGGCCTTCTTGAGGGCCTGCCGCTCTTTCCTGAAGTCGAAGTAAAAGTGCGGAAGGCCTGCCTCCTCGGCCCTCTGCCAGGCCCGCTCCGAAACGCTCACGAAGGCCAGCCCAGGGGGCAGCATGAGGCCCTTCTGCGAGCCGGCCACCATCACATCTATACCCCAGTCGTCGGTGCGCAGGTCATGGGCTACCAGGGCGCTTATGGCATCCACCACGAACAGCACCTGGGGATGCTGCCTCAGGACCTCCGACAGCTCCTTCAGGGGGTGGTTCACCCCCGTGGAGGTCTCGGTGGCCTGCACGAAAAAGCCCCTTATGTCGGGGTTCTGCCTCAGGGCCTCCTGGACGGCCTGAGGCTTCACGGCATAGCCCCAGGGGACCTCCAGTTCCAGGACCTGCAGGCCGTAGGCCCTGCAAATCTTGCCCCACCTTTCACCGAACTTGCCCCCGTTCACCACCAGCACCTTTTCGCCAGGACTGAAGAAGTTGTTCACCGCTCCCACCATGCCTCCTGTGCCGCTGGAGGCCAGGATGAGCACATCGTTTCTGGTCTGGAACAGCCACTTCAGGCCCTCCTCAGCGGACTCAAACACGGGAACGAAGTCCGGGGCCCGGTGATGAATGATGGGCTGGGCCATCCTCAGGAGCACCTGGGGCGGCACCGGGGTGGGCCCTGGGGCAAGCAGGTAGCGCTTAAGCATCGGAAATACCTCCCAGTAGGATTTTACCCTTAAATTTAAACTTTAAAAGCTACCACAGGCACAATTCCCTGGTCAAGTTAATGCCTCGGTGCCCGTATGGCATCCCTCCTGTGGAGGATGTCCCTCTGTTCTTGACAACCCTTCCCGGGTGCTTTAAAAAGAACTTATGGCACTAAGGAGGGTATCCAAGGCGGCCACGGTTCGCGAGGAGGTGCTGGCCCGCCGGGCAGAGCGGTTTACCCCTTACATCCTGGAGGCCGCCTTCCGCATAGCCCGGCAGATTGGGGCCAGGGCGGTAATGCTGTACAGCGATGTCCTCACCGACTGGCAACAGCTTCCCCAGGAGAAGGACCTGAAGGTGTTTCTCATAACCCAGACCGCCACGGAGACCACCTCGGCTCTGGGCCATGCGGAGCATGTGCTTCAGGTGCCGGATGTGCCCATGGACAGGCTGTCCAAGATAAAGATGGCGATACTGAAGGCCCTGAGCCTGGGGCTGCTCAAGAAGGGCGACAGGCTGGTGTGCCTCTCGGGCATGGCCCACCTGAGCGAGCTGGACACCCTCCTGGTGCTGGAGGTGGGCGACGAGTTTGAGCTCTTCGGCAGGGGCGATGTGTCCCTGCACCTCATGGAGGGCATTCGCCCGGAGGTCTTCCATGTGGTGCTGGGCATTGCTGCGGAGCTGAGCTACGAGGGCCGGGAGGGCCGGCCCGTAGGGGCCTTCTTCGTCATAGGCGACCACGAGGCGGTGCTGAGGCGAAGCAAGCCCCTCATCCTCAACCCCTTCAAGGGCTATTCCGAGCAGCAGCGCCAGATACTGAGGCCCGAGCTCAAGGAGACCGTCAAGGAGCTGGCCTCCCTGGACGGGGCCTTCGTGATAAGGGGCGACGGGGTAATAGAGGCCGCCGGCCTCATGCTCCTGGGCTCCTCGGAAATCCAGGGCCTCACCCCAGGGCTGGGCACCAGGCACCTGGCCGCCGCCGCCATCACCGCCGCCACCAAGGCCCTGGCCATCACCGTCAGCGCCTCCACGGGCACCCTCACCGTCTTCAAGGAGGGCCAGAAGGTGCTGCAGATAGAGCGCTCCGCCCCTTACAAGGCCTGAGTTTTTGTGCTAAATTACCTTTATGCGAAAGGTGGAGCTTTACGACACCACCCTCAGGGACGGCTCCCAGGCAGAGGAGATATCCTTCAGCGTCGAGGACAAGCTCAGGATTACCGAGAAGCTCCAGGAGCTGGGCATCCACTACATAGAGGGGGGCTGGCCGGGGGCCAATCCCAAGGACGCCGAGTACTTCCGCAAGCTTCGCAAGCTCAGGCTTGAGGGCTCCAGGGTAGTGGCCTTCGGGGCTACCAAGAGGCCCCGGTACAAGAGGGCCCAGGACGACCCCAGCCTGCAGGGGCTGCTGCAGACCGGTGTGGGCCTGTACACCATCTTCGGCAAGACCTGGGACTTCCATGTCCGGGAGGCCCTGGGGATTCCCCTGCAGCAGAACCTGGAGCTCATCCACGACTCGGTGCGCTTCCTGAAGCGCCATGCCGACCGGGTCTTCTTCGATGCCGAGCACTTCTTTGACGGCTACAAGGCTAATCCCCAGTATGCCCTCCAGTGCCTGCAGGCGGCCCGAGAGGCCGGGGCCGACTGCCTGGTGCTGTGCGACACCAACGGGGGCACCATGCCCGAGGAACTGAGGGGCATCTTCAGGGCGGTGAAGAAGGCCCTGAGGGGGGCGGCCCTGGGCATTCATGCCCACAACGACTCCGAATGCGCCGTGGCCAACTCCCTGGTGGCCGTGGCCCTGGGGGCCCGACAGGTGCAGGGCACCATAAACGGCTACGGGGAGCGCTGCGGCAACGCCAACCTCTGCTCGGTGGTGCCGGCCCTTAAACTGAAGATGGGCATTGAGTGCATCCCCCAGGAGAGCCTCAGGAGGCTCAGGGAGGTCTCCAGGTTCGTCTCCGAGCTGGCCAACCTCAGGCCCTTTAGGCACCAGCCCTATGTGGGCGACAGCGCCTTTGCCCACAAGGCCGGGGTGCATGTGAGCGCGGTGCTCAAGAGCCCCCAGACCTACGAGCACATAGACCCCGAGCTGGTGGGCAACGCTCGCAGGGTGCTCATAAGCGACCTGGCCGGGAGGGGCAACATCCTCCGAAAGGCCAAGGAGTTCGGAATAGAGCTTTCCCCAGGCTCGCCCCAGCTCCAGGACATACTGCAGAGGCTGAAGGAGCTGGAAAACCAGGGCTACCAGTTCGAGGCCGCCGAGGCCTCCTTCGAACTCCTGATGAAGAAGGCCCTGGGGCTTCACCGCAGGTTCTTTGACCTCATAGGCTTCAGGGTCATCGTGGAGAAGCGCCGGGAGGGCGAGACCCCCCTGAACGAGGCCACCATAATGCTCCGAGTAGGCGGCCATGTGGAGCACACCGCCGCCACCGGAAACGGCCCTGTAAACGCCCTGGACAACGCCCTCCGCAAGGCCCTGGAGCGCTTCTACCCGGCCCTAAGGAGCGTCAGGCTCTACGACTACAAGGTCCGGGTGCTGGCAGCAGGCCGGGGCACGGCGGCCAGGGTGAGGGTGCTCGTGGAAAGCGGCGACGACCACCGCCGATGGGGCACCGTGGGCGTGTCGGAAAACATCATAGAGGCCTCCTACCAGGCCCTGGTGGACAGCATAGAGTACAAGCTCCTGAAGGAAGAGGGCTGAGGGTGCAGAAGGAGTTCTACAGGAACCTCCTGGACAACCTCTTCGAGGGTGTGTACTTCGTGGATGCCCAGCACCGCATCGTCTTCTGGAACAAGGCGGCCGAGGAAATCACCGGCTTTTCCGCCCAGGAGCTTCTGGGAAAACCCATGTGGGAGCACCTGTTCCTCTACATAGGCTCCAGGGGGCCTGAGCCCATGGGCCTGTGCCTGCTTCAGCAGAGCCTCCGGGAGGGCCGCCTCCTTCAGGAGGACCTTTACATCCAGCACAAGGCGGGCTACAGGGTGCCCGTTTCCCTCCGGGTGGGCCCCCTCAGGGACTCCCGGGGCCTCAAGGGCGCAGTGGGTATCTTCAAGGACAACTCCAGAGAGCTGGCCCATATGCAGAAGCTCAGGGAGCTTCAGGAAAGGGGCTTCTTCGACCCCCTCACCCAGATGGCCAACCGCCAGTACATGGAGCTCAACCTCCAGAGCCGACTGTACGAGAAGAAGCGCTACGGCTGGCCCTTCGGAGTGCTGCATGTGAAGGTCCAGAGGTTTGGGCGCATCCAGGAGGTCTTCGGCCAGAAGGTGGCCGACGAGGTGGTGAAGCTGGTGGCCAGGACACTGCTCTTTCACCTCAGGCCCTTTGATGTGGCCGGCCGGTGGGCCCAGGACGAGCTGGTGGCCATAGTGGTGAATGTAAACGAGGCCAAGCTCAAGAGCATTGCCCAGAGGGTGGCCACCCTCCTTAAGGAACCCGCCCACACCGGGGCCGACATCCTGAAGGTGGAGGTATCCGTGGGGGCCACCCTGGCCCTGGCCAACGACACCGTCAGCAGCCTGGTCAACAGGGCCAGCAAGCTCAGCCCTTGAAGGGCCTTCCACCCCTCGGGTAAGATAAATAGGTTCCCAGGAATTCCCAAATAAAGAGGAGAGCAGATGCTTAAGAAGAAAAAGGAATATGTGGTGGCCGTAGTGGGGGCCACCGGGGCAGTGGGCAACGAGATGGTGGCCGTCCTGCAGGAGCGGAACTTCCCCGTGGCGGAGCTCAGGCTCTTTGCCTCGGAGCGCTCCCGGGGGCTGAAGCTCAGCTTCAGGGGCGAGGAGGTGCCCGTGGAGAGCCTCCAGGAGGACTCCTTCAAGGGCATAGACATAGCCCTGTTTTCCGCCGGGGCCGAGCGCTCCAGGCAGTGGGCCCCCGTGGCGGTGCGAAGCGGCTGCGTGGTGGTGGACAACTCCAGCTGCTTCAGGATGGAGCCCCATGTGCCCCTGGTGGTGCCGGAGGTCAACCCCCAGGACATCCCCAAGCACCAGGGCATCATAGCCAATCCTAACTGCTCCACCATCCAGATGGTCATGGTGCTTAAGCCCCTGCATGAGGTCGCCAGGGTAAAGAGGGTAGTGGTGACCACCTTCCAGTCGGTATCCGGCACCGGCAAGAAGGCCATGGACGAGCTCCTTAGGCAGACTACCGACCTGTTGAACTTCAGGGAGATAACCACCCAGGTCTACCCCCACCAGATAGCCTTCAATGTGCTTCCGCACATAGACAAGTTCATGGAGGGGGGCTACACCAAGGAGGAGCTCAAGATGGTGCATGAGACCAAGAAGATCATGGGGGATGAGACCATAAGGGTGACGGCCACCACCGTGAGGGTGCCCGTCTTCAGGGGGCATGCCGAGAGCATCAATGTGGAGCTTCAGCGCCCCATGTCTGCCAACGAGGCCAGGGCGGTGCTGGCAGCTGCCCCCGGGGTGGTGGTCTACGACGCTCCGGAGAAGAACATCTATCCCCTGCCCATATACGCCGCTGGCAAGGACGAGACCTTCGTGGGCCGCATAAGGGAGGACCACACCGTGGAGGCAGGACTGAACCTCTGGGTGGTCTCGGACAACCTCAGGAAGGGTGCGGCGCTGAACGCGGTGCAGATAGCGGAGCGGCTCCTGCAGATGGCCTCCTAGGGGCTGGCCTCTTTGGCCTGGCTCCACAGGGCGTCAAGCTCCTGGGGGCTGAGCTCCTGGAGCCTCCTGCCCTGGCGCTCTGCCTGGGCCTCCATCCACTGGAAGCGCCTTATGAACTTCTCCGTGGCCTTCTGCAGGGCCCCCTCGGGCTCCACCTGGAGGAACCTGCACAGGTTCACCAGGGAAAAGAGCACATCGCCTAGCTCCTCCTGGACTTCTTCGGGCCCCTTGGCCTGGTCCAGCTCCCGGAGCTCCTCCAGGAGCTTGCCCCTTACCTCCTGGGGAGCCTCCCAGTCCAGACCCACCCGGCTGGCCCTGCGCTGCACCTTCAGGGCCCTCAGGAGGGCCGGCAGGGCCTTGGGGATGCCCTCCATGAGGCTCCGCCTGAGCTTGCCCTCCCGCCTCTTGTGCTCCATCCAGCGGGTGTAGACCTCCTGGGCGCTCCTGAGCTCCTCGGTGCCGAACACGTGGGGATGGCGCCTGAGCATCTTCTGCACTATGCCCTCCAGGACCTCGGCCATGCCGAAGTGGCCCTGCTCCTGGGCCAGCTGGCACTGGAACACTATCTGCAAGAGCAAGTCCCCCAGCTCCTCCTTGAGCCTCTGGGGCTCCTGAGCATCCAGGGCCTCCAGGGCCTCGTAGGCCTCCTCCAGAAGGTAAGGCCTGAGGCTCTGGGGGCTCTGCCGCCTGTCCCAGGGACAGCGCTCCCTCAGGAGCCTCATCACCTCCAGGAGCCTCTCCAGGAGCTCTCCTTCCTTGGCCATGAAGGTATTGTAAGGCATGGGGCAGGGCAGCGCCACCCCCACATCTGCTTGCCCCTTTCGGCAGGAGGCTATACAATACCCCCATGAGCCGCTGGCGCGACTGGTATGAGCAGGGAGAGAGGGACCTTCAGCGGGCCAGGCCAGAGGAGCTTCTTAAGGAGGACAAGCTACTTGACCTCTACTACATCCCCCCTAGGTATCCTGACGGGTTTGCTTCGGGAAAGCCGGCCAGGCGAGAGCTCCTGGGGCGCCTGGAGGCCCTGTGCCAGGAGGCGGCGCTGTTTCCTGGGATAAGGGAGGGCTGGCTCTTCGGCCCGGTGGCCAAGGGGCAGGAGGCAGGCCTTGGCGATGTGGACCCCTTTCTGCTGCTGGAGCGCAGCCCGGAGCAGAACCCCCTCCTCAGGCTCAAGCCCTATTATTCCTTTTTTTCGGAGCGACTCTGTCTGGCCCTGGACATGCTGGCAGCCACCGAGCAGGAGGCCCCTCTGTACCGAGCCTTCCTCAAGGACGCCCCGCTGCTTTTCAGGCGCTGAGCAGGTGCCCCTGGGTCTTTACATCCATGTGCCCTTCTGCCTAAGGAAGTGCCCCTACTGCGACTTCCTGAGCTTCCCCTACCAGGAGGCCCTGGCCGAGGAGTTCCTCCGGGCCCTGAAGGTGGAGATGGGCCTTCACCGGGGCCTGGCCCCTGAAAGCATCTACATAGGCGGGGGCACCCCCACGGTGCTCAGTGCGCAGCAGCTCCAGGCGCTCCTGGGCGCCCTGAGGGAGAGCTTTCCCACGGGCCCCTCGGTGGAGTTCACCGTGGAGGCCAACCCTGCCACCCTGGATGAGGCAAAGTGCGCCCTCCTCAGGGAGGCCGGCGTGGGCAGGCTGAGCTTGGGGCTTCAGGCCCTCAGGGACGAGCTGCTGAGCGCCCTGGGCAGGCTCCATGGGAGGGCCGATGCCCTGGCCGCGGTAAGGCTTGCCCGCGCGGCGGGGTTTGAGGACATCTCCGTGGACCTCATCTACGGCATTCCGGGACAGGGCCTCAGGGACTGGGAGGAGACCCTGGGGGAGACGGTGGCCCTCCTGGGGCCACAGCACATCTCCGCCTACGAGCTCACGGCAGAGGAGGGCACCCCCTTTCATGAGTCCCTGAGAAAGGGCCTCCTGAGGATGCCTCCCGAGGACGAGATTGCCGAGATGTTCCTCATGGCCCACCAGGTCCTGGAGGCGGCAGGGTATGGGCACTACGAGGTCTCCAACTACGCCCTCAGGGCCCGGGAGTGCAGGCACAACCTGAACTACTGGCGCCGGGGCCCCTACCTGGGCCTGGGCCCAGGGGCCCACTCCTTTCTTCAGGGAAGGAGGTGGCGGAACACCCCGGACCTCGGCCTCTACATCCAGGGGCTTCTCCGTGAGGGCCGTCCCCCCAAGGAGGATGTCCATGTCCTGGAGCCCCAGGAAGAGGCCAGGGAGTTCCTCATGCTGGGCCTGAGGCTCCGGGAGGGCATAAGCCTGAAGGAGGCCTCGGAGCTCTACGGCCTTGGGGGGCTTCTTCGGGCTTCGGAGCCGCTACTCAGGGAGGGGTTTCTTGGGTGCGAAGGCGGAAGGCTCAGGCCCACTGTCAGGGGGATGCTGGCGCTCAATCAGGTGCTTCTAAGGCTCTTCGGGGCCTTGGGGCTTTGAAGTCTTCTGCGGAGCCACCACTTGGCCGCCTCCATGGCCAGCACCACCCCTGCCGACAGGGCCAGCACTATCTCTATGTCCCTGAGGCTGGGGATGCCCACCCCGAAGGCCTCCCTCACGGCAGGTATCTGCACCAGGACTGCCGTAAGCACTACGTTTGCCAGCACCGCCGCGATGAGCCACTTGAAGGGCCGCACCCTGAGGATGCTCTGGCGCAGGGAGACCAGGTTCATGGCTATCACCAGCTCCAGCGCCACGAAGAGGAAGAATATCTCCGTCCTGGCCTCCAGGATGCTCTGGGCGCTGAAGAACACCCAGAAGAACAGGGGCGTGTAGATGGCGGCAAAGAGGAATATGAAGGTCCTTACCTCCAGGGAAAAGACGCTTTCCCTGGGGTCCCTGGGGGGGCGCTCCATGATGTCCGGCTCCGGCGGGGCTATACCCAGGGCGATGGCCGGAAGCCCGTCGGTGACCAGGTTTATGTACAGGATGGCCGCAGGCAGGAGGGGCAGGTACTCGTGGCCCTTAAGCACCGCAATGCCTCCCAGCACCAGGATTTCGGCCACATTGGCCTCCAGCAGGAAGGTAAGGTACTTCTTTATGTTGTCGTAGATCCAGCGGCCCTGCCTGATGGCCTTGACAATGGTGGCGAAGTTGTCGTCGGCCAGCACCATGTCTGCGGCCTCCTTGGTGACCTCCGTGCCGGTAATGCCCATGGCCACCCCTATGTCGGCATGCTTCAGTGCGGGGGCGTCGTTTACCCCGTCGCCGGTCATGGCCACCACATGGCCCTTGGCCTTCAGGGCCCGGACGATCCTGAGCTTGTCCATGGGGCTTACCCTGGCGTAGACGCTTATGCGCTCTACCTGCCGGGCAAACTCCTGCTCGTTCATGGCCTGGAGCTCCTGCCCGCTTATGGCCAGCTCGCCCTCCTCATAGATGCCCACCTCCCTGGCCACTGCCATGGCGGTAAGCTTGTGGTCGCCTGTGATCATCACCGGCCTTATGCCCACGGTCCTGCAGAGCCTTACGGACTCCACTGCCTCCTGTCTGGGAGGGTCCATCATGCCCACCAGGGCCAGGAAGTGCATCTGTTGCTCCAGCTCCTGGGGCTGGGACGGGCCGAGCTGAAGGGGGCGCATGGCCAGGGCCAGGACCCTCAGGCCCTGGGAGGCCATCTGCTCGGCCGCCTTGAGGATTTGCTCCCTGTCCTGGCTGCTTAGGGCCCTGCCCCCTTCCTGGTGGCTGCAGAGGGAAAGCACCACCTCGGGGGCACCCTTCATGAAGGCCACCAGCCGGCCCTGGAGCTCGTGCACCGTGGTCATCCTCTTTCGCTCGGAGCTGAAGGGCACCTCCTCCACCCTGGGGTGCTGAAGCCTCAGCTCCTTGGGATGAAGCCCTGCCTTGGCCGCCAGCACCACCAGGGCCCCCTCGGTGGGGTCGCCCTTTATGAGCCAGCGGCCCTGCCCCTGTTGCAGGGTGGCGTCGCTACAGAGCAGCCCTGCCAGGAGGGCCATCCTGAAGTCCCGGGGCGGGAGGCTGAACTGCCCCTTGGGCTCATAGCCCACGCCGGAGACCTCCACCCACCGCCCCCCACTGAGGTAGAGCCTTCTTACGGTCATCTCGCCCCGGGTGATGGTGCCGGTCTTGTCGGAGCATATGACCGTCACGGAGCCCAGGGTCTCCACCGCTGGCATCCTCCTTACCAGGGCGTTGTTCTTGGCCATCTCGTGCATCCCTATGGCCAGCGTGCCCGTGACGATGCCTGCCAGGGCCTCGGGCACGGCGGCCACTGCCAGGGCCACGGCGAACATCACCATGGAGAGGGCAAACTGGAGGTCCAGGCCCTCGCCCAGGGCCTGCCTGAAGATGCCCAGCCCTGCCACCAGGGCGCACACCAGCAGGGCCCCTATGCCCAGCCACTTGCCTATCTCCGCGGTGCGGCGCTCCAGGGGGGTCTTCTCTGCCCTCAGGGCCACTACCTCCTGGGCGATCTTGCCCAGCTCGGTCTTCATGGCGGTGGCCACCACCACGGCCCTTCCCCGCCCGTAGGTAAGCACCGTGCCGGTAAAGAGCATGTTCTTGCGCTCGGGCAGGGGGGCCTCCTGGGGCAGCAGCCCCGGGGCCTTCTCCACGGGCACGGACTCCCCCGTAAGGGAGGCCTCGTTGGCCATGAGGCTGTGGCTCTCTATCACCCTGGCGTCGGCTGGCACCCTGTCGCCGGCCTCCACGACCAGCACATCCCCGGGCACCACCAGCTGGGAGTCAAGCTCCACCTCCTGCCCGCCTCTCAGCACCGTTATGGTGGGCGCCAGCATCTTTCTTAGGGCCTCTATGGCCCGCTCGGCCCGGTACTCCTGGTAGAAGCCCAGACCGGCCGAAAAGAGCACGATGGCCATGATGAGCCCCGCATCGGCCAGCTCGCCCACCAGGGCACTGAGCACCGTGGCGGCCATAAGGATTATGATGAGGACATCCTTGAACTGCCTGAGGAATATCTGAAGGGCCGAAGGGCCCTTTCTCACCTCCAGCACATTGGGGCCGTAGCGCTGAAGCCTCCTTTGGGCCTCCTGGGGGGCAAGGCCCTGGGAAGGCTCCACCTCAAGCTCTCTCAGGAGGCGCTCCTGGGGGATGCTGTGCCAGTTCATAGGAGAGTGATTTTACCTCATGCCCCGGTGTTTGGCAAAGTTTTTCAGGCCCTCTGGGGAAACAGCAGGGAGGCAAAGAACAGACCCGAGGCGCACAGGGCTATGGTGGCCCCCGGGGCGGCATCCAGCCAGTAGGCCAGGAGGAGCCCCCCCATGGTGCAGGCCAGCGACAGCAGCACCGCCAGGGCCAGCACCTTCTGGTAGCGGCTGCTGAGCCTTAGGGCCGTGGCCGCAGGGGCCACCAGGAGGGCCGAGGCCAGCACCACCCCCAGGAGCTTTATGCCCACCACCACGGCAAGGGCTATGGCGGAAAGGAGCAGGTGCTGCAGGAGCTTCACGGGAAGTCCCGAGGCCTGGGCCACCTGGGGGTCAAAGCTCTCCAGCAGGAACTCCTTGAAGAAGGCCCCCAGCAGCGCCAGCACCAGGAGGCTTACTACCAGGGCCTGGAGCACCTCGGCCCGGCCCACCGCCAGGATGCTGCCGAAGAGGTAGCTGAAGAGGTCCACCGTGTAGCCCTCCGAGAGGCCCACGATGAGCACCCCCAGGGCCATGGTGGCGGCGAAGAATATGCCTATGACGGTGTCCTCCCTGAAGGCCCCTCGGCGGGCCGCAGCCCCGATGAGGTTGGCCACCAGCACCGAGAAGGCCAGGGCACTCAGGGTGGGTTCAAGCCCCAGGGCCAGGCCCAGGGCCACCCCGCCGAAGGCCGAGTGGGCTATGCCCACCCCCATGAAGGCTATGCCCCTTAGGACCACGAAGAAGGAAAGCCCAGCCAGGGCTATGCTCAGGGCTGCCCCGGCCACGAATGCATGGCGCATGAACTGCAGCTCCCACAGCTCAGCCATCCTGTCTCCGGCAGGTCAGGCAGCGCTCGTCATGGAGCAGGAACTGCATGTGCGCCCCGAAGGTGCGCTCCAGCACCTGGGGGCTCAGGGCCTCTCCCGGGGGGCCGTAGTAATGGAGCTGGCGGTTCAGACAGGCCACCCTGTCGGCCAGGGCGGTTATGCCCCCTATGTCGTGGGAGGCCAGCAGGACGCTCAGGCCCTCCCTGTCCCTCAGGGCGCCCAGCAGCTGGTAGAAGTCCTCCTGGGCGATGATGTCCACCCCTGTGGAGGGCTCATCCAGCAGGAGCAGCCGGGGCTCCGCCGCCAGGGCCCTGGCCACCAGTACCCTCTGGCGCTGCCCCCCCGAGAGGCTGAAGAAGGGCCTGTCCTGAAGACCCTCCAGGCCCAGCACCCTGAGGACCTCCCGGGCCTTCTGAAGGTCGGCCTCCCGGGGCCTCCTTAGCAGTCCTACCTGGGCATACCTCCCCATGAGCACTACATCCAGCACCGTGACGGGGAAGCGTCCCCTGTCGGGGGAAAGCTGGGGCAGGTAGCCCACCAGGGGCCTGGCCCCCTCGGGCGGCAGGCCGAAGACCTTCACCTCGCCCCTCTGGGGCCTCAGCAGGCCCAGCACCGTCTTAAGCAGGGTGGTCTTTCCTCCTCCGTTGGGCCCCAGGAGGGCCAGCACCTCCGCCTCCTTCAGCTGAAGCTGCAGGCCCTGAAGCACCCACTGCCCCGGCTCGTAGGCCACCCACAGGTCCCTTATCTCAAGAACCTTGCTCATTTCTCAGGGCCTCAAGAAGCTTCCTTAGATTGTAGCGCATGAGGGCCAGGTAGGAGTCTCTGCCCGGGACCCCCCCCAGGGGGTCCAGGAGCACCACCCGGGCGCCCGCCTCCGAGGCCAGCACCCGGGCCTCCCTCAGGCTCATCTGCTCTTCGGCCAGCACCACCCGCACCTTCGCCTCCCTGAGCCTCCTGGCCAGCCGGGCCAGGGCCCTGGGCGAGGCCGGCCTGGAAGGAGAAGGCCTTATGGAGCCCAGGCTTCTTAGGCCGTAGCGGAGGGCAAAGTAGTCCCAGGCAGGATGAAGGCTGGCAAATTCCCTCCCCCTGAGGGCAGAAAGCTCCCGCCTTATCTCTTCATCCAGGGCCCTGAGGGCCTGGATGAACCTCCTGGCGTTGGCCTCGTAGAGGGGCCCACCCGGGGGGTCGGCCTCCAGGAGGGCCTCCTTTATCTTCTCCGTCATCTGAACGGCCAGCAGGGGGTCAAGCCACACATGGGGATTGGCCTGCCCCCCGGGGCCTTGGGAAAGAAGCCTCATTCCCTCCGTAAGCAGCACCCTCTTTGCCCCTGCGGCCTTCAGCAGCCCCTCTGCCCAGAGCTCCAGCCCTGCGCCCACTTGGAAGAAGAGTTCCGCCTCCCTGAGCTGACGCACCACCGATGGCGGGGGCTCATACCCGTGGGGGTCGGCCCCAGGAGGGATGAGTACCTGGACCTCTACCCTCTGGCCTCCCACCTGCCTGACCATGTCGGCCACGGGAAAGATGCTGGCCATTACCCTGAGCTCCGCCCCCTGGGCCAGGGACACCAGGAGCAGGGCCTGGAGCAACAGCACCTGTGGCACTACCCGCATGCCTTACATTTTACTACAAGGGGAAAGGGAGCACATAAACCTTGACAAATTTTTGAATCTCTGATAACCTTCTATTTTCGCATGGGGTTAAAATCCCTTAAGTAATGCGTAGATGGAGGATTAGTGCCGACTATAGCGCAACTGATAAGGTACGGCAGGCAGAAGGTCCAGAAGAAGACCAAGAGCCCTGCCCTTAAGAACTGCCCCCAGAAGCGGGGGGTGTGCCTGAGGGTCTATACCACCACCCCCAAGAAGCCCAACTCCGCCCTCAGGAAGGTGGCCAGGGTGCGGCTCACCAACGGCATGGAGGTCACCGCCTACATCCCCGGCGTGGGGCACAACCTGCAGGAGCACTCCATAGTGCTCATAAGGGGAGGAAGGGTGAAGGACCTGCCCGGGGTGCGCTATCACATAATCCGCGGCGCCCTGGACACTGCCGGCGTGGCCGACAGGCGCAGGGGGCGCTCCAAGTACGGCACCAAGAAGCCAAAGTAAGGGACTGACAGATGCCCAGAAGGAGAGTTGCAGAAAAGCGCGAAGTTCTGCCGGACCCCAAGTTCGGCAGCAAGCTGGTTAGCAAGTTCATAAATGTCCTCATGAAGGACGGCAAGAAGTCGGTGGCCGAGCGCATCTGCTACGGTGCCTTTGAGCTCATAAAGGCCCGCAGCGGCGAGGACCCCCTGAAAGTCTTCAAGCAGGCGGTGGAGAATGTCAAGCCTGTGCTGGAGGTCCGTCCCCGCAGGGTGGGCGGGGCCACCTACCAGGTGCCCATGGAGGTGAGGCCCCAGCGGCGCACCGCCCTGGCCTTCCGCTGGATCATCGGCTATGCCCGGCAGAGGCCCGAAAAAACCATGCGAGAGCGCCTGGCTGCCGAGCTCCTGGATGCCTACAAGGGCACGGGGGCTGCCATAAAGAAGAAGGAAGACACCCACAAGATGGCCGAGGCCAACAGGGCCTTTGCTCACTACAGATGGTAGGCGTTAAGGAAAAGAGGAAGGAGAAGACCGAAGGACAGATGGTGCCCTTAGAGAAGACCCGCAACATCGGCATCATGGCGCACATAGACGCCGGCAAGACCACTACCACCGAGAGGATTCTCTACTACACCGGCGTCACCTACAAGATAGGCGAGGTGCACGAGGGCACCGCCGTCATGGACTGGATGCCCCAGGAGCAGGAAAGGGGCATCACCATCACCTCGGCGGCTACCACCTGCTTCTGGCGCGACCACAGGATAAACATCATAGACACGCCGGGCCATGTGGACTTCACCATTGAGGTGGAGCGCTCCCTCCGGGTCCTGGACGGTGCGGTGGCCCTGTTTGACGCCGTGGCCGGGGTGGAGCCCCAGAGCGAGACCGTCTGGCGCCAGGCGGACAAGTACAGGGTGCCCCGCATAGCCTTCATGAACAAGATGGACAGGGTGGGGGCCGACTTCTTTGGCAGCATCCAGAGCATGGTAGAGCGCCTGGGGGCCCATCCCGTGGCCGTTCAGATACCCAACGGCGCCGAGGAGGCCTTCCAGGGGCCCATAGACCTCGTCAGGATGAAGGCCTACTACTTCCGGGAGGACAGCCTGGGGGCCCAGTACAGGCTCCAGGACATTCCCCAGGAGCTCCTGGAGGAGGCCCTCCGCTGGAGGGACAAGATGCTGGAGGCCCTGGCCGATGTGGACGACACCATAATGGAGAAGTACCTCTCGGGCCAGGAGCCCACCGAGACCGAGATAGTGGCCGCCCTCAGGAAGGGCACCATCCAGATGAGGCTCACCCCGGTGCTTTGCGGAAGCGCCTTCAAGAACAAGGGAGTGCAGCCCCTGCTGGATGCCATAGTACAGTACCTGCCCTCGCCCCTGGATGTCCCCCCCGTGAAGGGCCGGGACCCCCAGGGGCAGGAGATAGAGCGTCGGCCCAGCCCCTCCGAGCCCCTCAGCGCCCTGGCCTTCAAGGTGATGGCCGACCCCTTCGTGGGCCAGCTCACCTACCTGAGGGTCTACTCCGGGCGCCTCAGCGCCGGCTCCTACGTGCTGAACTCCACCAAGGGCAAGAAGGAGCGGGTGGGCAGGCTCCTGAGGATGCACGCCAACAAGCGGGAGGAGGTCAAAGAGGCCCAGGCCGGCGACATAGTGGCCGCCGTGGGGCTGAGGCACACCCTCACGGGCGACACCCTCTGCGACGAGTCCGCCCCGGTGGTGCTGGAGAGCATGGAGTTTCCCGAGCCGGTCATATCCGTGGCCATAGAGCCCAAGAGCAAGGCCGACCAGGACAAACTGGGCCAGGCCCTGCAGAAGCTGTCGCAGGAGGACCCCTCCTTCAAGGTCTACACCAACGAGGAGACGGGGCAGACCCTCATAGCCGGCATGGGGGAGCTTCACCTGGAGATAATAGTGGACCGCCTCATCAGGGAGTTCAAGGTGGGGGCCAATGTGGGCAAGCCCCAGGTGGCCTACAAGGAGACCATCAGGGCCTCTGCCCAGGCCGAGGGCCGCTTCGTCCGCCAAACAGGCGGCCGGGGCCAGTACGGCCATGTGTGGCTCCAGGTGGAGCCCAACCCCGCAGGAGGCTTTGAGTTCCAGGACAAGATCGTGGGAGGCGTCATCCCCAAGGAGTTCATCCCGGCGGTGAAGAAGGGGGTGGAGGAGGCCATGGACACGGGGGTGCTGGCAGGCTACCCCGTGGTGGATGTGAAGGTCACCCTCTATGACGGCTCCTTCCACGAGGTGGACTCCTCCGAGATGGCCTTCAAGATAGCCGGCTCCATGGCCTTCAAGGAGGCCACCCAGAGGGCCCAGCCGGTGCTGCTGGAGCCGGTAATGAGCGTGGAGGTGGTGACCCCTGAGCAGTACATGGGCGATGTCATCGGCGACCTCAACGCCCGTAGGGGCAGGATACAGAGCATAGAGCGCCGGGGCAACGCCCAGGTGCTCAAGGCCCAGGTGCCCCTGGCAGAGATGTTCGGCTACGCCACCGCCCTGAGGAGCCTCAGCCAGGGCAGGGCCACCTACACCATGCAGTTTTCCCATTACGAGGAAGTCCCCAAGGGGCTGGCAGAGAAAATCATCACAAAGGTGAAAGGTACATAAGGAGGGCATGATGGCCAAGGCGAAGTTTGAGAGGGTAAAGCCTCATGTAAACATAGGCACTATAGGTCATGTAGACCACGGGAAGACCACCCTTACGGCGGCCATAACGAAGGTGATGCAGCTCAAGGGGCTGGCGGAGTTTCGCAGCTTTGACAGCATAGACAACGCCCCTGAGGAGCGGGCCAGGGGCATCACCATAGCCACGGCCCATGTGGAGTACGAGACGGATGCTCGGCACTATGCCCATGTGGACTGCCCTGGGCATGCCGACTACATAAAGAACATGATAACGGGGGCGGCCCAGATGGACGGGGCCATTTTGGTGGTTTCGGCTGCCGACGGGCCCATGCCCCAGACGAGGGAGCACATACTGCTGGCCCGTCAGGTGGGGGTGCCCCACATAGTGGTGTTTCTGAACAAGGTGGACATGGTGGACGACCCGGAGCTTCTGGACCTGGTGGAGCTGGAGGTGCGGGAGCTGCTGAGCAAGTATGGTTTTCCTGGGGAGAAGATTCCGGTAGTGAAGGGCAGCGCCCTTAAGGCCCTGGAGTCCTCCAGCACCGACCCCGACGCCCCTGAGTATCAGTGCATACTGGAGCTGATGAAGGCGGTGGACGAGTACATTCCCACGCCTGAGCGTCCCGTGGACAAGCCTTTTCTGATGCCCATAGAGGATGTCTTCAGCATCTCTGGCCGTGGCACGGTGGTGACGGGCAGGGTAGAGCGTGGGGTGCTGAAGGTGGGCGAGGAGGTAGAGATAGTGGGCTTTGGGGAGACGCGCAAGACGGTGGCCACGGGGATAGAGATGTTTCGGAAGCTTTTGGACGAGGGCCGAGCAGGGGACAACATAGGGGTGCTCCTGAGGGGCATAGCCAAGGACGAGGTGGAAAGGGGGCAGGTGCTGGCCAAGCCTGGCAGCATCACCCCTCACACGAAGTTCAAGGCGGAGGTGTATGTGCTGACGAAGGAGGAAGGGGGTCGGCACACGCCGTTCTTCAACGGGTATCGGCCGCAGTTTTACTTTAGGACGACGGATGTGACGGGCGTGGTGAAGCTTCCCGAGGGCGTGGAGATGGTGATGCCCGGGGACAATGTGAACTTCACCGTGGAGCTCATAGCGCCTGTGGCCATGGAGGAGGGCCTGAGGTTTGCCATCCGCGAGGGCGGCAAGACCGTGGGCGCAGGCGTGGTGACGGAGATACTTGAGTAGGGAGTCCATGCAGCAGCAGAAGATAAGGATAAAGCTCAGGGCATACGACCACAGGCTGCTGGACCAGTCGGTGCGGGAGATAGTGGATGCCGCCAAGCGCACCGGGGCCAGGGTAGCCGGGCCCGTGCCCCTGCCCACGAAGATATACCGCTACACGGTGCTTCGCTCCCCCCACATAGACAAGAAGTCCAGGGAGCAGTTTGAGATCCGCACCCACAAGAGGCTCATAGACATCTACGAGCCCACCCAGCAGACCATGGACGCCTTGATGAAGCTGGAGATAGCCGCTGGCGTGGATGTGGAGATAAAGCAGTGAAGGCGGGCATGCTGGGCATAAAGCGAGGAATGACCCAGGTGTTTACCCCCGAGGGCACCCTGGTACCCGTGACGGTTATAGAGGCCCCTCCCGGGCAGGTGCTGGAGGTAAAGACCACAGAGAAGCACGGCTACGAGGCCGTGAAGGTGGGCTTCTTTGAGACCAGCCCCAAGAGGCTTAACAAGCCCCTCAAGGGGGTGTTTGAGCGGGCAGGGCTGAAGAAGTACTTCAGGTACATCAAGGAGTTTGGCCTTCCTGGGCAGGTCCAGGTGGGCCAGGAGCTCACCCTGGAGATGTTCCAGAAGGGCGAGAAGGTCTCCGTAAGCGGCATCTCCAAGGGCAAGGGCTTTCAGGGAGTGATGAAGCGCCACGGCTACCACGGGGGCCCCGGCTCGCACGGCTCCATGTTCAACCGGGCCCCTGGCAGCATTGGGCAGAGCTCCTTCCCCTCCAGGGTATGGAAGGGCAAGGGGATGCCCGGGCACATGGGCTCAGAGAAGGTCACGGTGCGCAACCTGGAGGTCCTGGAGGTACGGCCCCAGCAGAACCTCCTGCTCCTCAAGGGGGCGGTGCCGGGCCCCAGGGGTGCGGTGCTGCAGATAAGGAAGCAGTGATGATGCCTCAGGTACAGGTAAAGGATACGAACAACTCGGTGCTGGGCAGCCTGGAGCTTTCGGAGCGGTTTGCCCTCCTGGGCAAGGAGCACCTGGTGCATGAGGCCCTGGTCAACTACCTGGCTAACCAGCGCCAGGGCACCCACGCCACCAAGACCAGGGGGATGGTCAGGGGCGGAGGGCGCAAGCCCTGGAGGCAGAAGCACACCGGGCGGGCCAGGGCCGGAAGCATCCGCTCCCCCCTGTGGCGCGGCGGCGGGGTGGTCTTTGGCCCACAGCCCAGGGACTACTCCTGGCAGATGCCCAAGACCCAGCGGCGCCTGGCCCTGTTTGCCGCCCTTTCCAGGAAGCTGGCCGACGGCGAGCTGACGGTGCTCAAGGGGCTTCAGGTGCCCCAGCCCAGGACGAAGCTCATGGTGGAGATTCTGGCAAGGCTGGGCCTCCAGGACCACAGCGTCCTGCTGGTGCTTTCGGAGCCGGACAGGAATGTCCTCCTTTCGGCCCGCAACATCCCCAGGGTGGATGTGGTGCAGGCCCAGGACCTGAACATATACGATGTGCTGAGCCACCAGCACCTGCTCATCACGGAGCAGGCCATGAAGGTGCTGGAGGAAAGGCCCCTGTGAAGGACATCTACAGCATCATAAAGCGCCCCCTGTTTACCGAGAAGGGGGCGGTGCTGAAGGAGAAGGACAACAAGGTGGTGGTGGAGGTGGACCTCCGGGCCAACAAGACGGAGATAAAGCGGGCCGTGGAGGAGCTGTTCAAGGTGAAGGTACAGCGGGTGCACACCATCACCATGAAGCCCAAGCTCAAGCGGTGGGGCCGTTCCGTGGGCTACAGCCCCAAGAGGAAGAAGGCCATAATCACCCTCAAGAAGGGCGAGAAGCTGGATTTCATAGAGGGCATGTAGAAGATGGGAATCAGGCGTTATAACCCCACATCCCCTGGCAGGAGGTTCCAGACCGGGCACGACTTCTCGGAGCTCACCCGGAAGGAGCCCTACAAGCCTCTGCTCAGGCCCCTGCGCAAGACCGGCGGCCGCGCCAACACGGGGCGCATCACCGTGTGGCAGCGGGGCGGGGGGGCTAAGAGGGCCTACCGGGTGGTGGACTTCAAGAGGGACAAGCTGGGGGTGCCGGCTACGGTGGAGTCCATAGAGTACGACCCCAACCGCTCCGCCCGTCTGGCCCTCCTGAAGTATGCCGACGGGGAGAGGCGCTACATCCTGGCCCCCGAGGGCCTTCAGGTAGGCCAGCAGGTGGTGGCGGGCCCGGGGGTGGAGATAAAGGTGGGAAACGCCCTGCCCCTGGCGGAGATTCCCCTGGGCACCATGGTGCACAATGTGGAGCTCAGGCCCGGCGGCGGGGGCAAGCTTGCCCGAAGCGCCGGGGCGGCGGTGCAGCTGGTGGCCAAGGAACAGCGGTATGTGCAGCTTAAGCTCCGCTCCGGGGAGGTTCGCCTGGTGCCCTCTGCCTGCATGGCCACCATTGGCCAGGTGGGCAACCTGGAGCATGAGAACATCTCCTGGGGCAAGGCCGGACGGCGCCGCTGGCTGGGAAGGAGGCCCAACGTCCGGGGAGTGGCCATGAACCCGGTGGACCATCCCCTGGGCGGCGGCGAGGGCCGGAGCTCGGGCGGTCGGCCCGCCTGCAGCCCCTGGGGCAAGCCCGAGGGAGTGCGCACCAGGCGCAACCGAAGGACCGACAAGTTTATCCTGAAGAGGAGGAAGTAGAGTGGCCAGGTCGCTGAAAAAAGGCCCCTTTGTGGACGAAAAGCTCCTTCAGAAGGTGCGGCGGATGGCCGCCTCGGGAGAGCGCAAGCCCATAAAAACCTGGTCCAGGCGCTCCACCATAGTGCCCGAGATGATAGGCTTTACCTTCGCGGTGCACAACGGCAGAAAGTTCATCCCCGTTTATGTCACCGAGAACATGATCGGGCACAAGCTGGGGGAGTTCGCCCCCACCAGGACCTTCAAGGGCCACGCGGGCTCTGAGAAGAAGGAGAGGAAGTAAGGATGCAGGTAAGGGCCATACACCGCTATGCCAGGCTCACCCCCCGGAAGGCCCGGCGGGTGGTAGACCTCATCAGGGGCAAGCGGGCCGACGAGGCCCTCCTGGCCCTGAGGTTCATGCCCTACCGGGGGGCCAGGTTCGTGGAGAAACTGCTGCGCTCCGCCATGGCCAATGCAGAGCAGCAGAACGCCAACGCCGAGGAGATGCGCATAGTCCGGGCCTTCGTGGACCCCGGGCCCATCATGAAGCGCCTGGAGCCCCGGGCCATGGGCAGGGCCAATATCATAAAGAAGAGGACTTCCCACATTACCATATATCTTTCTGACGAGGTGAAATAAGTGGGTCATAAGACCAACCCCATAGGAAACAGGCTGGGCATAATCAGGACCTGGGAGTCCCGCTGGTTTGAGCGCCGGGACTTCGGCAGGAACCTGGTGGAGGACTACCACATTCGGCGCCACATAAAGGGGCGGCTCTACCATGCCGGGGTCTCCAAGGTGGAGATAGAGCGGACCGGCCAGAAGGTAAGGGTCATCATCCACACCGCCAGGCCCGGCATAGTCATAGGCAAGAAGGGTTCCGAGGCCGAGCGGCTCAGGAAGGACCTGCAGGCCCTCACTGGCAAGGAGGTGGCCGTGGACATCAAGGAGGTCCGCAAGCCCGAGGTGGACGCCCAGCTGGTGGCCGAAAACATAGCCCTTCAGATAGAAAAGAGGGTGGCCTTCCGCCGGGCCATGAAGAAGGCCGTGGCCAGCGCCCTGCGCTTCGGTGCCCAGGGCATAAGGGTCAACTGCGCCGGCAGGCTGGCCGGGGCAGAAATCGCCCGCACCGAGTGGTACCGCGAAGGCAGGGTGCCCCTTCACACCTTCAGGGCCGACATAGACTACGGCTTTGCCGAGGCCAAGACCACCTACGGGGTAATCGGCGTGAAGGTGTGGATATACCACGGCGACATAATGCCCCACGAGCAGGGGGAGGCGTAAGGGATGCTGGCACCCAAGAAGGTAAAGTTCAGGAAGGCCCAGAAGGGCCGGATGCACGGGAAGGCCTACAGGGGCTCCACCGTGACCTTCGGGCAGTTCGGCCTCAAGGCCCTGGAGCCCGGCTGGCTCACGGCCAGGCAGATAGAGGCTGCCAGGGTGGCCATCACCAGGCATGCCAGGAGGGGCTGCAAGGTGTGGATAAGGGTGTTTCCGGACAAGCCCATCACCCGCAAGCCCGCCGAGACCAGGATGGGCAAGGGCAAGGGGGCCCCGGAGTTCTGGGTGGCGGTGGTCAGGCCCGGCAGGGTGCTGTACGAGGTCTCGGGGGTCAGCCAGGAGGTGGCCATGGAGGCCCTCAGGCTGGCGGCCCACAAGCTGCCCATGGCCACGAAGATAGTAAAGAGGGGTGAAGAGGAGCTGCTATGAAGCCCTCGGAGCTCAGGGACATGACCATACAGGAGCTGAGGCAGAAGGAGAAGGAGCTGAGGAAGGAGCTGTTTAACCTGCGGTTTCAGCAGGCCACAGGGGAGATCGAAAACCCCCGGCGAATCCGCCAGGTGCGGAAGGACATCGCCCGGGTGCTCACTATCATAACGGAGAAAGAGAGGGCGGCAAAGAGGTAGCCATGGCCAAGAAGACACTCATAGGCACCGTGGTGAGCGACAAGATGGACAAGACCGTGGTGGTGGCCGTCACCAGACTGACTCAGCACCCCCGGTACAAGAAGACCATAAAGAGGGTGAGCAGGTTCAAGGCCCATGACGAGGACAACCGCTGCCGGGTGGGCGACCAGGTGCTCATAGCCGAGAGCCGCCCCCTCAGCAAGGACAAGCGCTGGGTGGTGCTTAGGATACTGAGGCAGGAGGCCCAGAGGTGATTCAGGTAGAGAGCATTCTGGAGGTGGCCGACAACTCTGGGGCCAAGAAGGTCCGGTGCATCCGGGTGCTGGGAGGCTCCCGGAGGCGCTACGCCCGGCTGGGAGACCTCATCGTGGTGAGCGTTAAGGAGGCCGCCCCGGAGGGCAACATAAAGAAGGGGGCCAAGGCCAAGGCCGTGGTGGTAAGGACCAGGAAGGAGCAGCGCCGGCCCGACGGCTCCTACATAAGGTTCGACCAGAACGCCGTGGTGCTGGTCAACGCCCAGGGCGAGCCCCTGGGCACCAGGATATTCGGCCCGGTGGCCAGGGAGCTCAGGTGGAAGGAATACATGAAGATCATATCCCTTGCTCCGGAGGTGCTCTGAGAAATGGGCCTGAGGGTGAAGAAGGGCGACACCGTGGAGGTCATCGCCGGCAAGGAGCGGGGAAAGCGGGGCAGGGTGATAGCGGTCCTGCCGAAGAGGCAGAGGGTCATAGTGGAGAAGGTCAACATAGTGAAGCGCCACATGAAGCCCTCCAGGAAGTACACCCAGGGGGGCATCATAGAGAAGGAGGCCCCGGTGCACATCTCCAATGTGATGCTGCTGTGCCCCAAGTGTGGCCAGCGCACCAGGGTGGCAGCCCGACTGCTGGAGGACGGCCGCAAGCTCAGGGCCTGCAAGAAGTGCCAGGAGGTGATTGACTCCTGAGATGACCCCCAGGCTGAAGGAGCGATACAGGAAAGAGGTGCTGCCCAAGATGATGCAGGAGTTTTCCTACCGCAATGTGATGCAGGTGCCCAGGGTGCAGAAGGTGGTGCTCAATGTGGGTCTGGGCGAGGCGGTGCAGAACATCAAGCTCCTGGACTCGGTGCAGGAGGAGCTCAGCATGATAGCCGGGCAGCGGGCCGTGCCCACCAGGGCCAAGAAGTCCATAGCGGCCTTTAAGCTCCGCAAGGGCATGCCCATCGGGGTGAAGGTCACCCTCAGGGGCGACAGGATGTACGAGTTCCTGGACAGGCTCATCAGCCTGGCCCTGCCCAGGATAAGGGACTTCAGGGGGCTTAGCCCCAAGGGGTTTGACGGCCGGGGCAACTACACCTTCGGCATAAAGGAGCAGTTCATTTTCCCGGAGGTCGACTACGACAAGGTGGAGATAGTGCACGGCATGGACATAACCATCTGCACCACCGCCGAGACCGACGAGGAGGGCAGGGCCCTGCTGAAACACCTGGGCATGCCCTTCAGGAAATAGAGGAGGAAGGATGGCAAGGACTTGTCTGATAGAAAAGGCCAAGAGGCCACCCAAGTTCAAGGTCAGGGCGCGCAACCGCTGCCAGATATGCGGTCGGCCCAGGGGCTACATGAGGGACTTCAGCATATGTCGGGTGTGCTTCAGGCACATGGCCCTCAGGGGGCTCATCCCCGGGGTGGTCAAGTCCAGCTGGTAGGAGGCCCAGAGGCATGATGACCGACCCTATAGCAGACATGCTCACCAGGATGCGCAACGCCCTCATGGTGGGGGCCGAGAAGGTGGACATCCCCGCCTCCAGGCTTAAGCTGGAGATGGCCAAGGTGCTGAAGGAGGAGGGCTACATAAAGGCCTACAAGGTGATAAAGGACCGCAGGCAGGGCATCCTGAGGGTGAACCTCAAGTATGTGGACGGAAAGAGCGTCATCACGGGACTGCAGCGCGTCAGCAGGCCCGGCCGCCGGGTGTATGTGGGCTCCAGGGAGATTCCCCGGGTCATGGGTGGCATGGGCATTGCCATACTCACCACCCCCAAGGGGGTGCTCTCGGACAAGGCCTGCCGCCGCCAGAATGTGGGCGGTGAAATCCTGTGCTATGTGTGGTAGGAGGTAGGAGTAGGGAATGTCCAGGGTAGGCAAGATGCCCATAGAGCTGCCCCAGGGAGTGGAGGTGAGGCTGGAGGGCTCCAGCGTCCAGGTCAAGGGGCCCAAGGGCACCCTCAGCTGGCAGCTTCCTCAGCGCATAAGCATCCGCCAGGAGGCAGGCAGGCTCATCCTGGAGCGCCCGGACGACAGCCGGCAGAGCAAGGCCCTGCACGGCCTGGCCAGAAGCATCGTGAACAACATGGTGGTGGGGGTCTCCAGGGGCTACTCCAAGGAGCTGGAGCTGCAGGGCATCGGCTACAGGGCCCAGCTGCAGGGCCAGAAGCTCCTGCTCACCCTGGGCTATTCCCACCCGGTGGAGTTTGCCCTGCCGGAGGGTATAACGGCCCAGGTGGACAAGCGGCAGACCTCCATCACCATCCACGGCATAGACAAGCAGAAGGTGGGCCAGGTGGCCGCTGAGCTCAGGGCCCTCAGGCCACCGGACCCCTACAAGGGCAAGGGCATAAGGTACAAGGGAGAACATGTGAAGCTTAAACCCGGCAAGGCAGGGAAGAAGTAGCCATGGCACTTACCAAGGCAGAGCGCAGGCTGAGGCGCCACAGGAGGGTGCGGAAAAAGGTCTTCGGCACCCCCGAGAGACCCAGGCTGTGTGTGTACCGCAGCCTCAGGCACATTTACGCCCAGGTGATAGACGACACCCGGGGGCATACCCTGGCGGCCGCCTCCAGCCTCAACGGCGACTTCCGGGACTACCGGGGCCACAGGGGCAACAAGGCCATGGCCCGCCTGGTAGGACAGCTACTGGCCCGCAGGGCCCAGGAGGCCGGGATAAAGAAGGTGGTGTTTGACCGTGGGGGCTACAAGTACCACGGTGTGGTGAAGGAACTTGCCGAGGCCGCCAGAGAGGCCGGCCTACAATTCTGAGCTTCAAGGAGGTTTGGTGCAGAGGATAGACCCCCAAGGGCTTGAGCTCACCGACAAGGTGGTCTTCATCAACCGGGTGGCCAAGGTGGTAAAGGGCGGGAGGCGCTTCTCCTTCAGCGCCCTGGTGGTGGTAGGCGACGGCGCCGGCGTGGTGGGCATGGGCAAGGGCAAGGCCTCGGAGGTGCCCGAGGCCATAAGGAAGGCCATAGAGGCGGCCAAGAAGTCCCTGGTGCGCTTCCCCCTCAAGGAGGGCACCATACCCCACCGGGTGGTAGGAGAGTTCGGCTCCGTGCAGGTGGTGATGAACCCCGCCCGAAAGGGCACGGGCCTCATAGCGGGCGGCCCCGTGAGGGCCCTCCTGGAGGTGGGGGGCATCACCGATGTGGTGGCCAAGAGCCTGGGCAGCCACAACCCCTTCAACACCGTCCGGGCCACCATGGACGCCCTGATGAAGCTGAAGGACCCCCAGGAGGTACTCAGGCTCAGAGGAAAGTTCACGGAGGACAAAAGCGGTGAGGATACAGGAGCTAAAGCCGGCACCGGGCAGCAGGCATAAGCCCAAGAGGCTGGGCCGGGGCCCGGGCTCGGGCCACGGAAAGACCGCCACCAGGGGACACAAGGGCCAGAAGGCCCGCTCTGGCGGTGGAAAGGGGGCAGGGTTTGAGGGGGGGCAGATGCCCCTTCAGCGGAGGCTGCCCAAGCGGGGCTTCAAGAACATCAACAGGAAGGAGTACGCCATCATAAATGTGGGCAGGCTCCAGGAGCTGCCCTTTGAGGAGATAACCCCCGAGAGGCTCCTCCAGGAGGGGGTGCTCAGCAGCCTCAAGGACGGCCTGAAGGTCCTGGGCTCGGGCCAGCTCCGGAGGGCCCTCAAGGTGAAGGCCCACGCCTTCAGCGCCTCGGCCCTCAGGAAGATAACCCAGGCCGGCGGCCAGGCAGAGGTCATCTGAGTTGGGCGCCATCAGCAGCTTCCAGAACATCTTCAAGATTCCGGAGCTGAAGGCCAGGGTGCTGTTCACCCTGGCCATGCTGGCCGTTTACCGCATAGGCTGCCACATTCCCACCCCGGGGATAAACGGGCAGGAGCTCAGCAAGTTCCTCCTGGAGCGGGGCGGGGCGGTGATGGGCTTCTTCGACATGTTCTCCGGCGGGGCCCTTTCGCAGATGACCATCTTCGCCCTGGGCATAATGCCCTACATAAGCGCTGCCATCATCCTTCAGCTCCTCACGGTGGTCATCCCCTCCCTGGGCCGCATGGCCAAGGAGGGCGAGGAGGGGCGCAAGAAGATAGTGCGCTACACCCGCTACGGCACGGTGCTGATAAGCGCCATCCAGTCCTTCTTCATAGCGGTGGGGCTGGAGAGGATGGCCGAGGGGGCCTTCGTGCAGGCCCCGGGCTGGAGCTTCAGGCTCATGACCATGCTGACCCTGACCTCCGGCACCGCCTTCATCATGTGGCTGGGCGAGCAGATAACGGAGCGGGGCATAGGCAACGGCATATCCCTCATAATATTCGCCGCTATAGTGGCCCGCTTCCCCGCGGCGGTGGCCAGCACCCTGAGGCTCCTTCAAGCCGGGGAGCTTTCCCTGTTCATGCTGCTTTTCCTGGTGCTGATGATGGTGGCGGTGGTGGCCTTCATCATCTACGTGGAGAGGGCTCAGAGGAAGATACCCATCCAGTACGCCAAGCGCATCGTGGGCCGAAGGATGTACGGGGGCCAGAGCACCCATCTTCCCCTGAAGATCAACACCGCCGGGGTCATCCCCCCCATATTCGCCTCCTCCATCGTGATGTTCCCCGCCACGGTGGCCGGCTTTGCCGGGGTGCCCTGGCTGCAGGGGGTGGCGGAGCAGCTTTCCCTTTCCTCGGCCTTCGGCATAACCCTCTACATAGGCCTCATCATCTTCTTCAGCTTCTTCTACACCGCGGTGATATTCAACCCCGTGGATGTGGCCGACAACCTGAAGAAATACGGCGGCTTCATCCCCGGCATCAGGCCCGGCCGGCACACCTCGGAGTACATCTACCGGGTCCTCACCAGGCTGACCTTCGTGGGAGGCCTGTACCTGGCCTTGGTGTGCCTGCTTCCGGAGATACTCATTCAGCGCTTCAATGTGCCCTTCTACTTCGGGGGCACCTCGCTCTTGATAGTGGTGGGGGTGGCCCTGGATACGGTGTCGCAGATAGAGTCCCACATGGTGACCCGCTCCTACGAGGGGTTCCTGAGACGCCGGAGGCTCAGGGGCAGAAGGGGCTGAGCGGTTGCTCTTTGAAAGAGGGGCCCTGCAAGAGGTGATACTCATCAAGTCGGCCGAGGAGCTGGCCCTCATCAGGCAGGCCTGCCACATAGTGGCCCAGGCCCTGGAGGCCCTGAGGGCAGCGGTGGCCCCGGGCGTCAGCACCAAGGAGCTGGAGGCCGTGGCCGAGGAGCACATCCGCCGAAAGGGGGCCACCCCGGCCTTCAAGGGCTACAGGGGATATCCGGCCAGCATATGCACCTCGGTAAACGACCAGGTGGTGCACGGCATTCCTGCCGAGGGGGTTCGCCTCAAGGAGGGCGACATAGTGAGCATAGACCTGGGGGCCTGCTACAGGGGCTACTACGGCGACGCCGCCGTGACCCTGCCCGTGGGCAGGATAAGCCCCCAGGCCCAGAGGCTCCTGAGGGTCACCCAGGAGGCCCTGGAGCTGGCCCTCCAGGAGGCCACGGAGGGCCGCCGGGTGGGCGACATCTCCTGGGCCATCCAGAGCCATGTGGAGAAGGAGGGCTTCTCGGTGGTGAGGGCCTTCGTGGGCCACGGGGTGGGCAGGTATCTTCACGAGGAGCCCCAGGTGCCCAACTTCGGTCCCCCGGGCAGGGGGCCCAGGCTCAGGGCCGGCATGACCCTGGCCATAGAGCCCATGGTCAATGCCGGCCACTGGGGGGTGAGGATACTCCAGGACGGCTGGACGGCCGTGACGGCCGACGGCACCCTCTCGGCCCACTTCGAGCATACCGTGCTCATAAGAAAGGACGGCCCAGAGGTCTTGACTAAATTGCAATGACAAAAGTATAATGTTTATTTAGCTCCATGCCTAAGGAAGAGAGCATAGAGGTGCAAGGCACCGTGGTGGAAAATCTGCCCAATGCCATGTTCAGGGTCCAGTTGGAAAGCGGCCAGACCATCCTGGCCTATGTGTCCGGCAAAATGCGAATGCACTTCATAAAGATACTGCCGGGCGACAGGGTGCTGGTGGAGCTGAGCCCCTACGACCTGAGCAAGGGCAGAATCACTTACAGGTACAAGTGAGGTGGAGGCCATGAAGGTTCGCTCCTCGGTAAAGCCCATATGCCTTAAGTGCAAGGTCATAAAGCGCAAGGGCGTGGTGAGGGTGATCTGCGAAAACCCCAAGCATAAGCAGAGGCAGGGCTGAGGATGGCAAGGATAGCAGGAGTCGACTTGCCCAAGCACGAGAGGGTGGAGGTGGGCCTTACCCGCATCTACGGCGTGGGAAGGAGCCTCTCCAAGAAGATACTGGCCGAAACAGGGGTCAACCCCGACACCAGGGTCAAGGACCTCCGGGACGACGAGATAGTGAAGCTCCGGAGCTATATTGACCGGAACCTGAGGGTGGAGGGGGACCTCCGCAGGGAGGTCTCCATGAACATAAAGAGGCTCATGGAGATAGGCTGCTACCGGGGGCTGAGGCACCGCCTGGGCCTGCCCGTGAGGGGGCAGCGCACCAGCACCAACGCCCGCACCCGCAAGGGCCCCAGGCGCCCTGTGGCAGGAAAGAGGAGGGCATAAAGGATGCCGCAGCGCAGACGCACAGGCAAGAAGAAGGAGAAGAAGAACATCCCCGTGGGGGCGGCCCACATCCAGGCCACCTTCAACAACACCATCATCACCATTACCGACCCCCAGGGCAATGTGGTGGCCTGGGCCAGCGCTGGCACGCAGGGATTCAAGGGCTCCCGCAAGGGCACCCTCTATGCTGCCCAGATAGCTGCCGAGGGGGCTGCCAGGAAGGCCATGGAGGCCGGCATGAAGCAGGTGGATGTGTTCGTGAAGGGCCCGGGGGTGGGCCGGGAGGCCGCTATAAGGGCCCTTCAGGCCGCGGGGCTGGAGGTCAACCTCATAAAGGATGTGACCCCCGTGCCCCACAACGGCTGCAGGCCTCCCAAGCGGAGGAGGGTCTGAGATGGCTCGCTACACCGGCGCACTCTGCAGGCTCTGCCGCAGGGAGGGCGAGAAGCTCTTCCTCAAGGGCGACCGTTGCTTTACCGAGAAGTGCTCCGTGGAGCGGCGCAAGTACCCCCCGGGACAGCACGGCCACCGCAGGGGCAAGCTTTCGGACTACGGGGTGCAGCTCAGGGAGAAGCAGAAGGTCAAGCACATCTACGGGGTGCTGGAGAGGCAGTTCCGCCGCTACTTCGCCGAGGCCGCCCGGAGGAAGGGGGCCATTGGGGAGACCCTGCTTCAGCTGCTGGAGCGCAGGCTGGACAACGTGGTGTACCGCATGGGCTTTGCCGCCAACCGCCGCCAGGGCAGGCAGATGGTCAGCCACGGCTTCTTCATGGTCAACGGCAGGAAGGTGAACATCCCCTCCTTCCTGGTAAAGGCCGGCGACGTGGTGCAGGTGGTGGAGGACAAGAAGGAGCATCCCTACATAGTGGACAACCTGGCCAAGGCGGAGCACCGGGGCATCCTCCAGTGGCTGGAGGTAGACCCCGCGGCCCGCAGGGGCAAGTTCGTGTATGTCCCTCCCAGGGAGGAAATCCCCCTGGAGGTGAGGGAACAGCTCATAGTGGAGCTGTACTCCAAGTAGCACGGCTTTTGGCAGGGAGGAAAATTCTTTTGGGCTCTATGAGGAGGCCTTTATGGATTTAAGGAAAAAGGGGTTTCAACTGCCTGAGAAGATAAGGTTTGAAGAGCAGACCCTTACGGACACCTACGGCAAGCTGATAGCCGAGCCCCTGGAGCGGGGCTACGGCACCACCCTGGGCAACTCCCTCCGGAGGGTGCTGCTTTCCTCCCTGGAGGGGGCGGCCATCTGCGGGGTAAAAATCCAGGGGGCGGTGCACGAGTTTACCTCCCTGGAGGGTATCCAGGAGGATGTGGTAAACATCATCCTTAACCTCAAGAAGCTGCGCTTCGTGATGCACGGCGACGGGGTGCGCACCGCCACCCTGCAGGGCAAGGGCCCGGCGGAACTGAAGGGCTCGGACATAAAGACCGATGCCAACCTGCAGGTGCTCACCCCCCAGCAGCACATCGCCACCCTGGAGAAGGGGGCGGTGTTTGAGGCGGAGCTTTATGTAAAGAGGGGCAGGGGCTACATACCGGCAGAGCAGAACCGGGATGCCTCCCTGCCGGTGGATGTGATACCCGTGGACTCCGTCTTCAGCCCTGTGAGGAAGGTGAACTTCTGGGTGGAGAAGGCCCGGGTGGGCCGCTCCGCCGACTACGACCGCCTGGTCCTGGAGGTCTGGACCGACGGCAGCGTCAACCCCGAGCAGGCCATCTCGCAGGCGGCAGCCATCCTGACGGGCCACCTCCAGTACTTCATCTTCCAGGAGGAGGAGGAAGAGGAGCCCCAGGCGGTGGCCGCCGAGGGAGGCGACGACAAGCCCTTCTTCAACGAGAATCTCCTCAAGAGCGTGGAGGAGCTGGAGCTGAGCGTAAGGGCCCAGAACTGCCTCAAGAACGCCAACATCCGCACCATCGCCGAGCTGGTGCAGAAGACCGAGCAGGACATGCTGAAGACCAAGAACTTCGGCAGGAAATCCCTTAACGAGATAAAGGAGCTGCTGGCCGGCATGGGCCTCCGATTCGGCATGAAGGTGGACCTGGAGGCCCTGGAGGCCAGGCTGAAGGGATAGGGATGAGACACCGAAAGGCAGGAAGACTCTTTTCCCGCACGGCCAACCAGCGCAAGGCCCTCCTGAGGTCCCTGGTGGGCGCCCTCATAGAGCACGAGAGGATAGAGACCACCGTGGCCAAGGCCAAGGAGGCCAGGAGGCTGGCGGAGCGCCTGGTGAGCCTGGCCCTGAGGGGCGACCTGCATGCCCGCCGGCTGGCCCTGAGCCGCCTTCCCAATAAGGCCCTGGTGGAGAAGCTCTTCAAGGAGATAGCCCCCAGGTTCCGGGGCAGGGCGGGGGGCTACCTCCGCTTGGTGCACACCCGGCAGAGGCTTCACGACAGGGCCCAGATGGCCGTGCTGGAGTTCGTGGACTACACCCCCAGGCCCAGGAAGAAGAAGCAGCAGCAGGAGGCCGGCTCGTGAGCGACTGGCTCCTGGCCCTCGGGGCGGTGCTGGTGTGGCTGCTGCTACAGTGGGTGGTGTTTCCCCGGCTGGGGGTGCCCACCTGAGGCAGCCGCCCAGGGCAGGCGTGCCCGCCCCGGAAGGAAAAGGACAGGCAAGGTCGCCATTGACAAGCCCGAGGCTTTTTTGTATTCTCAAGTAAGAGCTTCTCTTTCTGAATGAAGTGAAGAAAACCTCCCAGGATGGGCTTTGCCTTCCGGGTTATGTGCAAAAGGCATAGCACTACAGAGCAATCAATTCTTTAAGGAGTAGCCATGCAGGACATTTCAATCTCGGAGCTTAAGGAAAAGACCATTGAGGAGCTCACCAAGGTGGCCAAGGAGCTCAATGTGGAGGGCGCCAGCGGCCTGAGGAAGCAGGACCTCATCTTTGCCATTCTTCAGGCCCAGGCCGAAAAGACCGGCAATGTCTTCGGCGCAGGGGTGCTGGAGATACTGTCGGACGGCTTCGGCTTCCTCCGCTCCCCGGACTACAGCTACCTGCCCGGCCCGGACGACATCTATGTGTCGCCCTCTCAGATAAGGCGGTTCAACCTCCGCACGGGCGACCTGGTCTCTGGCCAGATAAGGCCCCCCAAGGAGGGGGAGCGCTACTTCGCCCTACTGAAGGTGGAGGCGGTAAACCATGAGCCCCCGGAGCTTTGCGTCAACCGCCCCCTGTTTGACAACCTCACTCCCTACTATCCCACGGAGCGCATCAGGCTGGAGTACGACCCGGAAGACTACTCCACCAGGGTGATGGAGCTCATCACCCCCGTGGGCAAGGGCCAGAGGGGCATGATAGTGGCGGCCCCCAGGACGGGAAAGACCATGCTGCTTCAGAGCATAGCCAAGGCGGTGAAGAAGAACCACAAGGAGATACACCTCATCATCTTGCTCATAGACGAGCGGCCCGAGGAGGTCACCGACTGGAAGCGCCAGGTGCCCGGGGCCGAGATAATAAGCTCCACCTTTGACGAGCCCCCCCAGAGGCACTGCCAGGTCTCCGAGATGGTCATAGAGCGGGCCAAGCGCCTGGTGGAGGGAGGAAGGGATGTGGTCATCTTGCTGGACAGCATCACCCGGCTGGCCCGGGCCTACAACTCCATCATACCCACCAGCGGCAAGGTGCTCTCGGGAGGACTCGATGCCAACGCCCTGCAGAAGCCCAAGAGGTTCTTCGGCACGGCCCGCAACATAGAGGAGGGTGGAAGCCTCACCATCATAGCCACCGCCTTGGTGGATACCGGAAGCCGCATGGACGATGTGATCTTCGAGGAGTTCAAGGGGACGGGCAACATGGAGCTGCACCTAGACCGCCGCCTGGTGGACAAGCGCATCTTCCCCAGCATAGACATCAGCGCCTCCGGCACCAGGAAGGAAGAGCTCTTGGTGCAGAAGGACACCCTGAGGAAGATGTGGATACTCAGGAAGGTCCTCACCCCCCTGGGACCGGTGGAAAGCATGGAGTTCCTGCTGGACAAGCTCAGGGGCACCAAGAGCAACAAGGAATTCCTTGAGAGGATGAACCAGTAGTGGGCCGGGAGGCCCCATGGCTCAAAAGGGTCGTCCTGGCGGGTGCACTGGGAGGGGCCCTGGCCACGGTGGCCATGGCCCTGCTCCTGGACACCATCTATGGGGACGCCCTGGGGGGCTCCTGGAGGGAGGCCATAGTGCACGACCTGGAGACCTTCCTGAACTGGAGCGTGGAGCCCCAGGACGCGGTGGTCAGCCTGCTACTGGCCCTTACCATGCTCCTGCTGGCGGTCTTCGGGGGGCTCATGGGGGTGGCCTTCTCCTTCTTCCTCTACCGGTTCTTCCAGTTCCTGAGGGAGCGATGAGGCTTCAAGACGATGGAAGGTGCTTTGCTTGCGGGGCAAAAAACCCTCGGGGCCTAGGCCTTTCCTTTGAGCACACCCCCGAGGGGGTGAAGGCCTCCTTCACCCCCTCCTGGCATCACCAGGGATACAAGGCCCTGGTGCACGGCGGGATAATCAGTACCCTCCTGGATGAGGCCATGGTGCATGCGGCCCTAAAGGAGGGCCTTACACCCATAACGGCGGAGCTTCAGGTAAGGTTCCATCGTCCCCTGGAGGTGGGCCAGGCGGTGGAGGTCAGGGGCCGGCTCACAGGGCGGAGGCGGAGGCTGCTGTGGGGGCAGGCCCAGGTGCTGAGGAGCTCCGACCAGCTGGTGATAGCCACGGCCGAGGCCAAGCTCCTTGCCCATGCTGAGACTTCTTGAGGCCCTGGAGCGCTGGCTGGGTAAGCACAAGGCCCTGGTGCTGGCCCTCCTGGTGGGGGTGGCGGTGCTGGGCGCAGGGGTAGGCTGGCGGTACTGGCGCTACACCCAGAACTCCCCCGAGTTCTGCGCCACCTGCCACATGATGCAGGAGTCCTTCCGCTCCTGGCAGCGCTCCAGGCACTGGGATGTCCGCTGCCAGCAGTGCCACCAGATGGGGGCGGTGGAGCTCAACCGCCTCCTGGTGGCCTATGTGCTGAGGGGCGCCACCGCGCCCCAGCGGCAGCTGCACGGCCGGGCCGCCCCCTGGCAGGCCTGCAGGGGCTGCCATGTGCAGGACATCCAGCAGGGCTCCATAAGCCTCAGGCGCTCCTACGGCCACGCCCGCCATGTGTTCATGGAGAACCTGGGTTGCCAGCGGTGCCACTCCGGCAGCATGCACGGCTTTACCCCCAACCAGGAGGCCTGCCGGCGCTGCCACCGGGACAGGCTGGTACACGGGCTGGGCATGGAGGGCCTTCAGTGCCTGAACTGCCACAGCTACGGCGAGGAGGCCCCCAAGATGGTCTCCTCAGGGCGCTGCCGAGACTGCCACCAGGGGCTGCCCACCCAGGGGGTGATGGCCCAGCTGAACTGCTTCGACTGCCACTACCCCCACGGCCGCATAAGCCCCCGAAGCCAGGACTGCCTCCGGGCCTGCCACGGCAACGAGGTGGAGGTGGGCCAGCACCGACGGCACATCCAGCAGGTGGGCCTTCAGTGCCTGAGCTGCCACAAGGCCCACCACTGGCGCATAGGGCAGAGGCAGGCCCGGGGCCTCTGTGACCGCTGCCATCCTATGAAGGACCCCAGGAGCTTCATATACTGACAGCCCCCAAGGGCCGTTGACATTCCGAGGGCGGAGCTATACAATGAAATTGAGAATAAATATCAAAGGAGCACCGCTTATGCATTGCCACGGAGGCAAGGGCAGGCATGGCCATGCCGAGGGACTTAAGAGGGTGGCCCTGGTGGGCAACCCCAATGTGGGCAAGAGCGTCATCTTTGGTCTGCTCAGTGGCCGCTATGCCACGGTGAGCAACTATCCCGGCACCACCGTGGAGCTCAGCTGGGCCAATGTCTCCCTGGACGGGGGCCGCTACCTCCTTCTGGACACCCCGGGGGTGAACAACCTCATCCCCATGAGCGAGGACGAGAGGGTGACCAGGGACATCCTCCTGGCGGAGCGGCCCCATGTGGTGCTTCAGGTGGGCGATGCCAAGAACCTCAGGCGGACGCTGCTTCTGACCCTGCAGCTTGCGGAGATGGGCCTGCCCCTGGTGCTGGACCTCAACATGGAGGACGAGGCCCGGGACAGGGGCATCGTAATCGACAAGGCTGCCCTGAGGGAGGCCTTGGGGGTGGAGGTGGTGGGCACCGTGGCCCCTGAGCGCCGGGGGCTTAAGGAACTGAGGCAGGCCCTGCTACGGGAGCCCCGCATCCCCCGGCTGAAGGTGGAGTATGGGCCCCTGCTGGAGGAGTACATCCGCCAGGTACAGGAGCTCCTTCCCCCGGCCCCTGTGTCCCGCCGCTCTGTGGCCCTGATGGTGCTAAGTGGGGATGAAAGCCTGAGGGGCTGGCTCAGGGGACGGCTGAGCCAGGAGGCCCTGGAGCGCCTGGATGCCCTGAGGGCGGAGCTTTCGGCAAAGCTGGGGAAGGCCGTGGGCTACTACATAAACGAGGTCCGCCTGGCCAAGGCCTCGGAGCTCACCCAGAAGGTGCTAAGGAGGGTGGCCCCCCAGGGGGGCAGGGTGGCCGAGGGCCTCTCGGCCCTGAGCATGCACCCTGTGGGGGGCATGGTGGTGCTCCTGGCGGTGCTGTGGGGGCTTTACCAGTTCGTGGGGGTCTTCGGTGCGGGCACCCTGGTGGACTTCCTGGAGGGAGTAGTGTTCGGGCGATACCTCAACCCCATGTTTACCAAGGTAGTGCAGCTGCTGCTTCCCATAGGGCTCCTTCAGGAGCTCCTGGTGGGCCCCTACGGGCTCATCAGCATGGCCCTCACCTACGCCATCGGGATAATCCTTCCCATCACCACCACCTTCTTCATAGCCTTTGCGGTGCTGGAGGACAGCGGCTACCTGCCCCGCCTGGCCATCATGGCCAATCGGGCCTTCAGGGTGATGGGCCTCAGCGGCAAGGCGGTGCTGCCCATGGTGCTGGGGCTGGGCTGTGGCACCATGGCGGTGATGACCACCAGGATACTGGAGACCCGGCGCGACCGCCTCATAGCCACCTTCCTTCTGGCTCTGGCGGTGCCCTGCTCGGCCCAGCTGGGGGTGATACTGGGTATGCTGGGGGCCCTGAGCGTGAGGGCCCTGGGGGTGTGGCTGCTCAGTGTGCTGGCGGTGCTCTTGCTGATGGGCTGGCTGGCGGCCCGGGTGCTTCCGGGACAGAAGAGCGAGTTCATGCTGGAGATACCCCCCATGCGCATGCCCACCCTGGGCAATGTGGTCCTGAAGACCCTTAACCGCACCGTCTGGTATCTCAAGGAGGCGGTGCCGCTCTTCATGCTGGGCACCCTGGTGCTCTTCGTGCTGGACAAGGTGGCCCTCCTTCAGCTCGTTCAGCGGGCGGCAAGCCCTGTGGTAGTGGGCCTGCTTCAGCTTCCGCCCAAGGCCACCGAGGCCTTCCTCCTGGGCTTCCTGAGGCGCGACTACGGGGCCGCCGGACTGTTTGCAATGTTTGAACAAGGGGCCCTCACCCCTGTACAGGCGGTGGTGAGCATGGTGACCATCACCCTGTTTGTGCCCTGCCTGGCCCACTTCTTCATGACCATAAAGGAGTACGGGCTGAGGACCGCCCTGCTGATGGTGGCGGTGATATTCCCCACGGCGGTGCTCTTCGGGGGGCTCCTGAACTGGGGCCTCAGGGCCCTGGGGCTTAGCCTCTGATATGGTAAAATTTTCCTTGAGGGAGCCTTTATGATGGAAGACAAGCCCTGCAGGAAGAAGCGTTCTGCCCCCGAGCTGGAGAAGACCCAGTTTGAGGACGAGGCCCTGGAGACCATCTGGGAGCTGGCCGAGCGGGGGGAGGTACTCTTTGATGCCCTGGTGGAGGAGCTCCAGGATGCCCGGGCCCTCAGGCAGATGCAGGCCGACGGGCTCATCGAGCTTCAGGGCGAAAAGGTGCTCCTTACCAAGCAGGGCAGGGCCAGGGCCAGGGACATCACCCGGAGGCACCTTCTGGCCGAGCGGCTCTTTGCCGATGTTCTGGACTTGAAGGAGTACGAGGAGGATGCCTGCCGGTTCGAGCATGCCATAAGCCCTGAGGTGGAGCGGGCCATCTGCACCTTCCTGGGCCATCCCCCTACCTGTCCTCACGGAAGACCCATTCCCAGGGGGGAGTGCTGCAAGCTCTTTGCCAAGACCGTCAGGCCCCTGGTTCATCCCCTGCCGGATGCCCAGGTGGGCGAGCCCCTGAGAGTGGTCTTCCTGGCCACCCCTATGATGGACAGGCTGGCCTCTCTGGGGCTGGTGCCAGGGGCGGTGGTGAGCCTCAGGCAGAAGCGGCCCACCGTGGTGCTCAGCATAGATGAGACCACCCTCGCCCTGGAGGAGGAGGTGGCCAGGGGGATATTCGTCAAGCCCCATGAGTCGGAAGTCTAAGTACGGCACCAAGGCCATCCAGAGCGCCCAGTTGGAGGTATGGGACAATCCCTACCCGGAGCGGGACTACGAGGTGGACATAAGCTTTCCCGAGTTCACCTGCCTGTGTCCCCGCTCGGGCTACCCGGACTTTGCCACCATCAGGGTGCGGTATGTGCCCGACAGGTGGATCGTGGAGCTCAAGTCCCTGAAGCTCTACCTTAACTCCTTCAGGGACCGGGCCATCTCCCACGAGGCGGCCACCAACGAGATATTCCAGGCCCTGAAGAGGAAGCTCAGGCCCAGGAGCCTGGAGGTGGTGGGGGACTTCAACCCTCGGGGGAATGTAAAGACCGTGGTGAGGGTCTCTACGGAGCAGGCAGGGCGGCCTTAGCCGCCTGGATAAAGAGCCTGAGCTTGTGGTGGTCCTTCACCCCCTTTTCGGCCTCCACCCCTGAGGCTACATCCACGCCGTAAGGCCTTACCAGCCTTACGGCCTCAGCCACATTGTCGGGCCTGAGGCCGCCGGCCAGTATGACCCTTACGCCCTCCAGGACCTCGGCATCCAGGGCCACCGACCAGTTGAAGACCTGGCCCGTGCCGCCCAGGGCCTCGGGACTGTAGGCATCCAGGAGCAGGGCGCTTACCAGCCCCTTATAGGGCTCCACGGCCCGGAGGTCCCTCAGCTCCCTCACCCTTATGGCCTTTATGAGCCTGAAGGGGGCCTGGCAGTGCTCAGGGGGCTCGTGTCCGTGGAGCTGGGCCACATCCAGGCCTACCTGGCGCACCATGCGCTCCACCTCCTGGGGGGGTCTGTCCACGAACACCCCCACGGTGCTCACGAAGGGTGGAAGCCTCCGGATGATTTCCCTGGCCCGCTCAGGGCTTATGTACCTGGGGCTTCGCTCGTAAAAGACAAAGCCCAGGGCGTCGGCCCCGAAGGCGCAGGCGGCCAGGGCGTCCTGGAGGTTGGTTATGCCGCATATCTTGACCCTCAGCATCCCAGGAGCTCCTTTATCTTGGCCTCTATGTCAGGGGCCTCCATGAGGGCGGTGCCCACCAGGATGGCGTCCAGCCCGGCCTCCTGAAGGCGCTCCACATCGGCCCTTGTGCTTATGCCGCTTTCGGACACTACCACCCTGTCGGCAGGGATGTCCTTCATCAGGGCCAGGGTGGTGTGGAGGTCCACCTTCAGGGTGTGCAGGTCCCGATTGTTTATCCCCACCACGGGGGCACCTATGGAGAGGGCCACATCCAGCTCCTTCAAGGTGTGCACCTCCAGGAGCACGGCCATCTGCAGCTCCGCCTGGGCCAACTGCAGGTACTCCTCTGCCTGGGCCTTGCTCAGGAGTGCCTGAAGCAGCAGCACCGCGTCGGCCCCCAGGGCCCGGGCCTCGTAAAGCTGGTACTCGTCAAACACGAAGTCCTTGCGCAGGATGGGGGTCTCGGGGGCCACCTCCCTGAGCAGCCCTATGTACTCAGGGCGGCCCTGGAAGAAGTCCTCCTCGGTTATGACGCTTATGGCCTGGGCCCAAGGGCGGTAGATGCGGGCGATGCCCCGGGGGTCAAAGTCCTTCCTCAGTAGCCCCCTGGAGGGCGAGGCCCGCTTGAGCTCCGCTATCAGCCTTATAGGTGCCCCAGGGGCCTTCTTGATGGCCAGGGCGAAGTCCAGTGCCGGAGGCATGTCCCTGACCGCGGCCTTAAGCTCGGCAAGAGGCCTTCGGGCCTTGGCCTCGGCCAGGCGCTCCCTCTTCTTCCGGAGTATCTCCGCCAGCACGCTCATAAGAGTATTATACCTGCCTTCTGCCCTCTTGTTTTTTATGTTCAAAGGGGATGCCCTCCCCGAGGGGGGGCAGCGAGCCTCCCTAAGGGGGTATTTTACGGGGGGGAGGCTGCCACGGTGTCTATACAAGGGATGTCCCGCCCACCCACCCTTTTGTTAAAATACCCAGATGTCCTACCACGAGCTGGTCATAGAGGGGGCCAGGCAGAACAACCTCAAGGGCATAAGCCTGAGGCTTCCCCATGACAAGGTGATAGTGATTACGGGGCTGTCTGGCTCGGGCAAGAGCTCCTTGGCCTTTGACACCATCTTTGCCGAGGGGCAGTGGCGGTTCATAGAGAGCCTGAGCACTTACGCCCGGCTGTTCCTGGAGAAGATGGACCGCCCCCTGGTGGATGCCATGGACAACATTCGTCCGGCCATAGCCCTGGAGCAGCGGAACCCTGTCAAGGGGGCCCGCTCCACCGTGGGCACCCTCACGGAGCTTTACGACTACCTGAGGCTCCTTTATGCCAAGGCGGCGGTGCCCTTCTGCCCCAGGTGCCACCTGCAGATCAGGAGGTGGCAGCCCACGGATGTGCTGAGGTATCTACTGAGGGAGCACGGGGGGCAGAGGGCCTTCGTGGTTTTCCCCACGGGCCTCAGCCTCCAGGAGCTCAGGAGGGAAGGCTTCCTGCGCCTCCTGCTGGCGGACGGCCGGGTGGTGGGGCTTGAGGAGGCCCCTTCGGAGGGGCCCTACCGGGTGGTGTTTGACCGTCTGCAGATAAGGGAGCAGCCCCGGGTGGCCGACTCCCTGGAGGGGGCCATGCGGTGGGGTCGGGGCAGGCTGGAGGTGCTGGTGGTGGGGGGGCCTTCCCTGGTGTTCAGCCAGGCCCTGGAGTGCGACCGCTGCGGCTACCAGGCGGAGGAGCCCACGCCCCTTCTTTTTTCCTTCAACCATCCTGTGGGGGCCTGCCCGGAGTGCAAGGGCTTCGGCAATGTGCTCAACTATGCCGAGGACCTGGTGGTGCCCGACCCTTGGCTGTCCCTTCAGGAGGGGGCCATAGAGCCTTGGCAGAAGCCGGCCTACAGGTGGTGGCACAGGCAGGCCCTCAGGGGGGCCAAGGAGGTCGGCATTGATGTCCGCAGGCCCTGGAGGGAGCTTCCCCAGGAGCACCGCAGGATGCTCTTTGAGGGCTCGGAGCACTTCTACGGCGTCAGGGACTTCTTTGAGGAGCTGGAGGGCAGGCGGTATAAACTGCATGTGCGGGTGTTCCTTTCCCGCTACCGCAAGGCGGTGCAGTGCCCGTCTTGCCGGGGGGCCAGGCTCAAGCCCCAGGCCCTCATCTGGCGGCTGGGAGGACTGGACATTGCCCAGGCGGCGGGGCTGTCCTTGGGGGAACTGGAGGGGTTTCTCCAGGGGCTTGAGCTTAGCCCCGAGCAGGCCCAGGTGCTCCAGGAGCCCCTCAGGCAGATGGGCCTGAAGCTGCGGTTCCTTCAGAGGGTGGGGCTTCATTACCTCAGCCTGGCCCGGGAGGCCCGAACCCTTTCGGGCGGGGAGTACCAGAGGGTGAACCTCTCCAACCAGCTGGGCAGCCACCTCACGGGCACCCTGTATGTGCTGGATGAGCCCACGGTGGGGCTTCATCCCCGGGACACCCAGCGCATCGCCTCGGTGATGAGGGAGCTCTCGGAGCTGGGAAACACCCTGGTGGTGGTGGAGCACGACCGGGACATCATCCGCTCGGCCCACTGGGTGGTGGAGCTGGGCCCGGGGGGCGGGCATTTGGGCGGGCGGGTGGTGTTCTCAGGCCCCATGGAGGCATTCCTCAGGGCCAAGACCCTTACGGCCCAGTATGTGCAGGGCAGGAGGCGTCCGGCTGTGCCCCGGCGCCACCCGAGGCCACCTCAGCGGTGGCTGGAGCTTTCGGGCGCCAGGGGCAACAACCTCAAGGCCGTGCGGTTCCGCCTGCCCCTGGGATGCTTTACCGTGGTCACGGGGGTCTCGGGCTCGGGAAAGAGCACCCTGGTGGTGCAGACCCTCTATCCTGCCCTCCGGAGGGCCCTGGGCTTCGGCCCCGCCCATGCGCTTCCCTACGATACCCTCAGGGGGGCCGAGGCCCTCAAGGGGGCAAAGCTCATAGACCAGAGCCCCATAGGGCGCACCCCCAGGTCAAACCCCGTCACCTACCTGAAGGTCTTTGACCACATAAGGAGGCTCTTTGCCTCCAGGCCCGAGGCAAGGGCCCACGGGTGGGGCCCGGGGTTTTTCTCCTTCAATGTGCCCGGCGGAAGGTGCAACACCTGCAAGGGGGAGGGCTACCAGAGGTTCGAGATGTACTTCTTTGAGGACCTCTATGTGAAGTGCGAGGACTGCCAGGGCCGGCGCTACGGTTCCCAGGCCCTGTCGGTCAAGTACGAGGGGCTGGACATCGCCCAGGTGCTCTCTCTCACGGTGGATGAGGCCCTGGAGCTGTTTGCCCAGGAGGCCCAGGTGCGCCAGAGGCTCCAGGTGATGAAGGACATAGGGCTGGGGTACCTGAGGCTGGGGCAGCCGGCCACTACCCTTTCGGGCGGCGAGGCCCAGAGGCTGAAGATATGTGCAGAGCTGGGCCTGGCCCAGAGGCCGGGCCTCCTGTATGTGCTGGATGAGCCCACGGTGGGGCTTCATCCCCAGGATGTGGAGGCCCTGCTGAGGGTGCTGAGGGAGCTGGTAAGGAGGGGAAACACCGTGCTGGTCATAGAGCACAACCTGGATGTGGTGGCCGCGGCCGACTGGGTGGTAGACCTGGGCCCTGAGGGCGGGGCCCAGGGCGGAAGGGTGGTGTTTGAGGGCACCCCCGAGCAGCTCCGGAAGGCGGAGCAGTCCTACACAGGGAGGTACCTGAGGCGCTACCTTATGTCCCAAGAGGCCTGAGGCCTCGGCTTTGATTTTTCCGCCCCCGTCTGATAAGTTTTCTTAAGGACAATGGCTGAGAGATTCTTCCTGGCAGGCCGGTGGGAAGGCTCCTCCCAGGAGCTGGAAGTCCTGAACCCCTACATGGGGCTTCCGTCCAGGCGGGTCTTCATGGCCCAGGAGGGCCACCTGGAGGAGGCCCTTGAGGCGGCCCAAGGGGCCGGGGCCGCCCTGGCCGCCATGGCATCCTACCGGAGGGCGGAGGTGCTGCGCAGGAGCTCACAGCTCATAGAGGCCCACCGGGAGGAGCTGGCAAGGCTCATCAGCGAGGACAACGGCAAGCCCATCTCTCAAAGCAGGGCCGAGGTGCAGCGGGCCGCCCTGACCTTCCAGGTGGCCTCGGAGGAGGCCGTCCGTCCCCCTGGGGAGCTTTTGGCGCTGGAGAGAAACCCCGCCTCGGAAGGCCGATGGGGGCTTCTTAGGCGCTTCCCCCTGGGGGTGGTGCTGGCCATAACCCCTTTCAACTTTCCCCTCAACCTGGTGGCCCACAAGGTGGCCCCCGCGGTGGCAGCGGGCTGTCCCGTGGTGCTAAAGCCCTCCAGCAAGGCCCCCACGGTGGCCCTCAGGCTGGCAGGACTGCTGAAGGAGGCAGGCCTTCCGGACGGGGCCCTTAGCGTGCTTCCCATGAGGGCCTCCCTGGCCGAGCGGGCCCTCCTGGATGCCCGGGTGAGGGTGCTGAGCTTCACCGGCAGTGCCTCCGTAGGCTGGCGCCTCAAGGCCCTGGCGGCGGAAAAGAGGGTGCTCCTGGAGCTGGGCGGAAACGCTGGGCTGTACATTGACCAGGGGGCTGACCTCCCCGAGGCCGCCAGACGCTTGCGCACGGGGGCCTTCAGCTACGCCGGGCAGGTGTGCATCTCGGTGCAGAGGGTGTATGTGCATCAGAGCTGCTGGGAGGCCTTCCTGGAGCTCTTCCTCAGGGAGGTGGAGGACATCCGGGTAGGCGACCCCCTGGATGAGGCCACCGAGGTGGGCCCCCTGGTGGACGGGGAGGCCCTCGGGAGAGTGAGCGCCTGGGTGCAGGAGGCCCTTCAGGCAGGGGCCAGGTGCCTGGCAGGCGGCAGGGCCGAAGGGAGGTTGTATCTTCCCACCGTGCTAACGGGCACCACGGAGCAGATGAAGGTGGTCTGCCAGGAGGTCTTCGGCCCCGTGGTGGTGATGGAGCCCGTGGAGGGGCCCGAGGAGGCCTTCAGGCGCATCAATGCCTCGGAGTTCGGGCTCCAGGCGGGGGTGTTCACCCCCAGCCTCTCGGTGGCCTGGAGGGCCTTTGAGAGCCTCCAGGTGGGGGCGGTGATAATCAACGATGTGCCCACCTGGAGGGTGGACCACATGCCCTACGGAGGTACCAAGCGCTCGGGCACGGCGAGAGAGGGAGTAAAGTACGCCATCCAGGAGCTCACGGAGCCCCGGCTCCTGGTGCTCAGGCCCTGAGATGAGGCAGCCCCAGCATCTGTACCAGGAGGCCCTGAGGTGCCTGGGCGAGGGCGAGCAGCTCAGGGCCCTGGGCCTCTTTGAGCGGGCCCTGGCCGAGGGCCTCCAGGAGCCCCAGCGCACCCTGTGTAGCTCCTATGTGGGCCTTCTCAGGGCCCTGCAGAGGGGGCAGCTTAGGCATGGACTTCAGCTCTGTCAGGAGGCCCTGGGGAGGCTTCCCCATCAGGGGGTGCTTTACCTCAACCTGGCCAAGCTCAAGCTCCGGGCAGGCGACAGGGCCGGCGCCATCCAGGCGGCCAGGGAGGGAATGAGGCACGAGCCCCTCGAGGAGCTTCAGGCCTTCCTGCAGGCCCTGGGCAGCAGGAAGCCCCCGGTGTTTCCCTCCCTGCCTCGCAGCCACCCCCTCAACAAGTATGTAGGGCTTCTGCTTAGCCGCCTGGGCCTGAGGTGAAAACTTGCAAAACCCTTCCAGGTGCTGGTTTAATATTCACAGCATGGTGAGGCCCCTGGAGTTTAGGGACGGCAGGCTCCTTGTCCTGGACCAGCAGAGGCTGCCCGAGCAGACCCACTACATAGAGTGCTCCGGCTGGCAGGAGGTGGCCCGGTGCATCCGGGAGCTCAAGGTTCGGGGGGCGCCGGCCATCGGCATAGCCGCTGCCTTCGGTCTGGCCCTGGAGGCCCAGCACAGTTCTGCCTCCGGGTACCAGGAGCTCTGCCGGGCCCTGGAGCCGGCCTTTCAGGGACTTCAGGGGGCCAGGCCTACGGCAGTTAACCTGCCCTGGGCCCTGGCCCGAATGCGCCGGAGGCTGCAGGCCTCGGAGGGCCAGCCGGTGCAGGCGGTGAAGGAGGCCCTGCTTCAGGAGGCCCAGGCCATCTGGCAGGAGGACCTGCAGGCCAACCAGGCCATAGGGCGCTGGGGGGCTGCCTTCATCCGGGACGGCGATGTGGTGCTTACCCACTGCAATGCCGGCGCCCTGGCCACAGGGGGCTGGGGAACGGCCATAGCCCCCATCCTGGTGGCCCACCAGGAGGGGAGGCGAATCCATGTACTGGTGGACGAGACCCGGCCGGTGCTTCAGGGCTCAAGGCTGACGGCCTGGGAGCTCCAGGAGGCCGGCATACCCTACAGCATCATCACCGACAACGCTGCCGGTGCCCTCATGCGCCTGGGCGAGGTGGACCTGGTGATGGTGGGCACCGACAGGGTGGCGGCCAACGGCGATGTGGCCAACAAGATAGGCACCTATACCGTGGCCGTGCTGGCCAAGGAGCACCAGGTGCCCTTCTATGTGGCGGCACCCACCAGCAGCATAGACCTTTCTACCCCCACGGGCGAGCACATCCCCATTGAGGAGCGGGACCCCGAGGAGGTGCTGTGCTTCCGGGGTCGCAGGGTGGCCCCCCCAGGGGCCCGAGCCAGGAACCTGGCCTTTGACATTACCCCGGCCCGCTACATCACCGCCCTGATAACCGAGCTGGGGGCCTTGAGGCCCAGGGACATAAGGAAGCTCAGGCTGGGGCGGAAGGCCCTGGAGGGCTTGAGGCTCCGGTGATGCTCAGGACGGAGCATCAGGAGTTTGCCAAGGTGCTGAGGGCCTACGAGGCAGAGCTCCGAGAGGTGGAGGAGCACCTCAGGGAGATGCTCCAGGGCCCTGTGGCCCTCGTCTCTGCTGTGGGCCAGTACATTCTCGGCAGCGGGGGTAAGCGTCTCAGGCCCCTGTTCCTCTTGGCCAGCGCCAGGCTGGCGGGCTACCAGGGCAGGGAGCACATCGGGCTGGCCGCCGTGGTGGAGTTCATCCACACCGCCAGTCTCCTTCACGACGATGTGATAGACCAGGCTGAGCTCCGCCGGGGCAAGGCTGCGGCCCACAGCATGTGGGGCAACCAGGTGGTTATCCTGGTGGGCGACTACATGTACTCCAACGCCCTGAAGGCCGCCGTGGGCCTGGGCAGGCTGGAGGTCATGCAGGCCCTGTCGGCGGCCACCACGGCCATGACCGAGGGGGAGCTCCTTCAGCTGCAGCTGACGGGGGACACGGGGATAACCGAGCAGCAGTACATGCAGATCATAGCGGCCAAGACAGGGGTACTGATTTCCGCCGCCTGCCGCATCGGGGCCATCCTGGCCGGGCTGGCCCCGGAGCAGGAGGAGGCCCTGGCCCAGTACGGGCTGAAGGCCGGACTGGCCTTCCAGATGGCCGACGACCTGCTGGACTACCGGGCCCAAAGCGGCTTCGGCAAGCGGCTGGGCATGGACCTCAAGGAGGGCAAGATCACCCTGCCCCTCATATACCTCCTGCAGGCCGCCTCGGCAGAGGAGGCCCAGGAGCTGAAGAGCATAGTGGCAGAGCCCTCCCAGGAGGCCCTGCACAGGGTGATGGAGCTCCTCAAGAAGTACGGCTCCCTGCAAAGGGCCCAGGAGAGGGCCCGGGCCCTGGTCAGGGAGGCCCAGGAGGCCCTGGCCTCCTCATTTCCTCCTTCGGAGCCCAGGCAGGAGCTCATGAGCCTGGCCGAGTATGCGCTCATGAGGGAGCATTGAGCCATGCATCCCATAGTAAGGGTAGCCAAAGAGGCGGTGGAGGCCTATGTGAGGGAGGGCAGGGTCATCCAGCCCCCCAGGGACCTCCCCCCTGAGGTGTGCCATCGCGCCGGGGTGTTCGTAAGCATCAAGAAGGGGGGAAAGCTCCGGGGCTGCATAGGCACCATAGAGCCCCTTACCGACTCGGTGCCCACCGAGGTGATAAGAAACGCCATAGCGGCCGCCACCGAGGACCACAGGTTCCCCCCGGTGACAGAGCAGGAACTGGGGGAGCTTCAGTACTCGGTGGATGTCCTCTGTCGCCCGGAGCCCGTGAGCTCCCTGGAGGAACTGGATGCCCGGCGCTACGGGGTGATAGTGCAGAAGGGGCTGCGGAGGGGCCTGCTGCTGCCGGACCTGGAGGGGGTGGAAAGCCCCCAGGAGCAGCTGTATATCGCCAAACTCAAGGCGGGCATCCCCCCCGAGGACGAGGATGTCCAGGTGTTCAGATTTGAAGTCAGGAGGTTTCACTGAGCGATGACCGAGGAGTTGCCCCTTAAGGCAGACCTGAAGGATGTCCCCCTGGCCACGCTGCTGATGAGCCTGCACAGGCAGCGGGCCACGGGCACCCTCACCGTCCAGGTAAACGGTATAACCAAGAAGATGTACCTCAGGAAGGGCGAGGCCATATTTGCCTCCAGCACCTACGAGGACGACCGCCTGGGGGAGATGCTGGTCAAGGCCGGCAAGATTACCCTCAAGCAGTACGAGCGCTCCGTAGAGCTCCTTAAGAAGACGGGCAAGCGCCAGGGGGCCATCCTGGTGGAGCTGGGCTACCTGAGCCCCAAGGAGCTGTTCTGGGGGGTGAAGTTCCAGGTCAGGGAGATAATCTACAGCCTGTTCCAGTACCCCCAGGGGGCCTACGAGTTCTCCCCCGGGCCCATACCCCAGGAGGTAATAACCCTGAAGATGAGCATGGGCAGCCTCATCTACGAGGGCCTCAGGCGCATAGAGGACTGGACGCGCATCCGCCGGGAGCTGCCGGACATGGAGACGGTGCTGGCCCTCAGCGACGACCCCATGAGCCTGTTCCAGGAGGTAGAGTTCAGCCCCCAGGACAAGAAGATCCTTTCCCTTATTGACGGCAAGCGCACCATCAGGGAGGTGATAGAGGCCTCCTGGCTCAACAGCTTTGAGGCCACCAGGGCCCTGTATGTCCTGTGGAGACTGGGCATCCTTACGGAGAAGCGGGTGGAGGAGGCCGTGCCCCTGGAGGAGCTGTTCAAACCCCTCAGGAAGGAGGAGCAGGCCCTGAAGGCCAGGGTCCAGGAGCTGCACCAGCGCCTGGGCCAGCTGAGTCCCTACGAGCTTCTGGCTCTTGAGCCAGGGGCCTCCCTGCAGGAGGTCAAGGCCAGCTACTACCGCCTGGCCAGGGAATTCCATCCCGACAGGTTCTACGACTCCGACGACGCGGAGCTGAAGGACAAGCTGTCGGCCGTGTTTGACGCCCTCACCGATGCCTACAATGCCATTCGCCAGGAGCTCCAGGCAGAGGAGCCGGAAGTGCCCCTCATGGAGCTTGAGGAGGAGGCTCTGGCCCAGGGGCAGGCCCAGATGGCCCAGCAGGAGGAGCTGGCCACCGAGCAGTTGAGCCTGGAGGAGGCCCCCTCCGAGGAGGCCCCCCAGGAGCCCCCGTCCCCCCAGAAGGTGGCAGAGCTTTCTGCCCAGAAGGTCTCCGTCCTGGAGAAGGCCGAGGAGAAGTTCAGGCGGGGGCTTGAGGCCCTAAGGAAGGGCGAGCCTCAGCGGGCGGTGGAGGCCCTCAGGGATGCCACCAGGCTGGCCCCCGAGAGGGCGGAGTTCTGGAACTACCTGGCCTTGGCCCTTTCCAAGGCCGATGAGCTTTCCTCCGCCGAGGAGGCCCTGCAGGAGGCCATCAGGATTGAGCCCTCCAAGGGCGACTACTACGCCAATCTGGGACTTCTCTACCTCAGGGCCAAGAGGCCCCAGGACGCCAGGGTGCAGTTTGAGAAGGCCCTGGCCCTGGAGCCGGAAAACGACAAGGCCAAGAGGGGCCTCAGGCAGCTAGGGGCCTGAGCGCCTCCAGTGTCCGCTCTTGCCTCCCTTTTTCTGAAGGAGCATGAGCCCCTCTATGCTGGCCTCCCTCTCCACGGCCTTGCACATGTCGTAGATGCTGAGGGCGGCCACCGAGGCCCCTACCAGGGCCTCCATCTCCACCCCCGTGGGGGCCACTGTCCGGGCCGTGCACAGCACCTCCACCCCCTGCCGGCGGAGCTTGAGCTGCACCTGCACGGAGCTGAGCCCTATGGGGTGGCACAGGGGTATGAGCTCGGCCGTCTTCTTGGCTGCCATGATGCCGGCCAGTCGGGCCACGGCCTGCACATCGCCCTTGGGAAGGGCTCCTTCTCTGATGAGCTTGAGGGTCTTGGCGCTGAGCCTCACCAGGGCCCTGGCCGTGGCCTCCCTGGGCGTGGGCGCCTTGGCGCTTACATCCACCATCTGGGCCTTGCCCTCGGGGCTCAGATGGCTCAGCTGCTTCACCTGCTGCCTTCCTTCTGCCTGAGGAGCTTCAGCCTCTGCCGGGCGGCCACTGCCTCGGTGCTTTCGGGGTACTTCTGAATGAGCTCCTTCAGGATGGCCTCGGCCACCTTCTGGTCCTGCATCTTGAGGAAGGCCAGGGCCTGCTTCAGGAGGGCGGCCGGTACCTTGGGGCTTCGGGGATACTTCTTCAGCACCTCCTCGTAGCCCAGGATGGCCTCCTCGTAGTTGGCCTCCTTGTAGAATGTCTCGGCCAGCCAGAACTGGGCGTTGCCGGCCAGGGGATGCTGGGGATAGGCCTTGAGGAAGGCCTCAAAGGCCTCTCTGGCCTGGGGATAGTTCTCCTGGCGGAAGAGCTCGTAGGCTGCCTGGTACCTGTCTTGGGGCTTTTCCGCTCTTGGGGCAGGCTGGGGGGCGTTCTTTATGGCCTCCTTCAGGGAGGCAAGCTCCTGGGCCTGGCCCTTCAGGGCCTCCTCCAGGGCGGCCATCCTGGCCTCCAGGGCCTCGGTCCTCTGGGCCTGCTCGTTGAGGCCCTGCTCGGCCAGGTGCTTTTCCTCCTCCAGCATGCCCCTGAGGCCCTGGAGCTCCGTCCTCAGGGCCTGCACCTCCTCCAGGAGCTCGGCCTGCGAGGCCCTGAGGCCCTCCAGGGGCTCCTGGGCCTTCAGGGCCTGCAGCTCTTGCCTGAGGCCCTGGAGCTCCGTCCTCAGCTGGTAGCTTTCGTGCCTCAGCTCGTTGATGTCGGCCCTTACGGTCTGCTGCTGAAGGCAGCCTGCCAGGGGCAGGGCCAGAAGCAGCGCCAGGAGGCTACCTGGTCTCATCCTCTACAGGCACGAAGTGAGCCCGGCGGTTTCTGGACCAGCAGGCCTCGTTTTTCTCGGTGCACAGGGGCCGCTCCTCGCCGTAGCTTATGGTCTGCAGCCTCTGGGGCTCCACCCCCAGGGCCATGAGGTAGCTCTGCACCGCCTTGGCCCGCCTGTCGCCCAGGGCGATGTTGTACTCGTTGGTGCCCCGCTCATCGCAGTGGCCCTCTATGAGGAGCTTTACATGGCCGTTCTGCAGAAGCCACCGGGCCAGGCGCTTCAGCACGGGCTTGGCCTCGGGCTTTATCTCGTAGCGGTCAAAATCAAAGTATATGTCCTCAAACCGTACCTCCTGGACAGGCCTTGGAGGGCTTGGCTGGGGGGCCTTCTGCACCTTGGCCAGTTCCGCCTCCTGTACGGTCTCCGGAGCCTGAGGGGCCAGCTCCTTCTGGGCCTCCTGGGCCTCAGCGGGGGCGACGGTCTCAGGGGCCTGAGGGGCCATGGTGGCCACCTTCTTGGGTGTGCAGCCGCCTAGCAGTAGCCCCAGGCATACCATTGCGCTCACTGCCAGAAGCTTCATTGGCTTACCTCCCTTTGAATTTTATGCCCCCGTACCGGGGCCCATAGGCCCTGAGGCCCGGGGGCGATATCCTTTTTACATCTTTGCCGTCTGCCCGCATCAGGTAGATGGCCTTGTCCCCCTCCCTGTCGGAGCTGAAGACGATGAACCTCCCGTCAGGACTGTAGCAGGGTTGCTCGTTGTTGCCCTCGGTGGTGAGCAGGCGAAGGTCCGAGCCGTCTGCACCAATGCTGAAGACCTGGTTTCTGCCCTCATATCTTCCCGTAAACACCAGCCTCTTGCCGTCGGGAGACCAGCACGGCGAGGTGTTGTAGCTTCCCCTGAAAGTTATCCTGCGGATATTATAGTCATCCAGGCTCATGATGTAAATCTGGGGCGAGCCCCCCTGGTCGGAGACGAAGGCGAGGCGCCGCCCCTGGGGGTCAAAGACCGGCGAGACCTCTATTCCCGGCCCCCAGGTGAGCCTCTTGAGCTTGCCCTCAGGAGTCAGCAGATACAGGTCGGGGCTTCCGGCCCTGGAGCTGGAAAGCACCACCTCACCCCGAGCGGAAATGTCCCCGGCCAGGCTGACCCCCTTGTCGCTGAAAAGCAGCCTCTCCCGCATGCTCCGTAGCTCCAGCACATAGACGGCCCAGCGCCCCCCCCTGGCCGCCGAGTAAAGGAGCTTTTCGCCGTCGGGGCTGAACCTGGCCGGCAGCAGCAGCTCCTCCTTGAGGCCCAGGGGGCGGGCCCTCCGGCCATCCCAGTCGGCCAGGTAGAAGTCCTTAGGGCCCCCCTCGGCCTCCCCCACAAAGACCAGCTTGGCGGTGAAGGGCCCCGGCGTACCGGTCAGGGCCTCGTACACATCCTGGGCTATGCGGTGCCCCAGGGGCCTGAGAAGCCTCCTGGCAGCCCTGTAGCTCTTGGCCAGTATCTCCGCGCCGGTGAGCACATCCCACAGGTGGGCCTCCACTAGCAGATGGCCCTCCCTGAGCCGCACGGTTCCCCTGAGCACCACCTCCACCCCTGTGGGTGCCCACTTGGCCGCCCTGAAGGGCTCCCCAGGGGCCTGGGGATGCCCGGGCCTCTGCAGCAGGACGAAAAGGCCCGTGGCCAGGAGGTCCTGGGAGACCACCTGGGCAAGTTCACCCCCCAAGGGGCCTGAGAAGGGGCTCACGGCCATGGGGAGGCTCCGCTGGGGGGCCTCCACGGTGATGTAGACCCTTGCCTGGCCCGTGCAGGGAAGAAGCAGGAGCGCCAGGAGCACCAAGGGCCTCACGGTCTGAACACCAGCCCCACTTCCATGCCCACGGGCGGAGGCTCCACCGGGCTGGCCCTCCGAATGGCCCTTACTGCCGAGCGGTCAAAGAGGGCATTGCCCGAGCGCCTCTCAAAGCCCTTTATCTTGAGGGTGCCGTCCTTAAGCACCTCCACTACCACCACGGCCTCCAGCTGTCCCTCCGCCTGGGAGGGCCAGTACCAGTTCTGCCATATACGCTCCTTGAGCCTCTGGTAGTACTCCGCCAGGAGCCCCGCCTCCCTGGGTGCCTCCTTGGCGGCCCTTACCTGAAGGAGCTGCCTCTTACGCTGTAGCCTCTGGCGCACCCGCCTCTTCCCCTCCAGCACCACCAGGCGCTCCTGCTTCAGGGCCCCCAGGGGCTTAACCACCATGCCCTCCCGGGGAGGGGCCTCCCTTTTGGGGGCGGCCTTGGGCCTCTTGGGAGCTACGGCAGGCGCCTTCCTTGCGGTCTTTGCCCGGGGCTCGGTCTTCTTTACGGCCCTGGGCCTTTCCGCCTCCACCAGGGAGACCTCATACACCGCAGGGGGGATTATGTAGATGGCCCTTTTGAGCTTTACACTCAGCAGGGCCGCAAAGAGGAAATGAAGCAGGAAGGAGTAAAGGAGGAAGCGCTCCAGGGCCATTCAGCGTCGCCGGGGCGGCTCCGTCAGGATGCCCAGCTTCTGAATGCCGGCCTCCCTGACCTGGGCCATCACCCTCACTACCGTGCCGTAGGGCACCCTGCGGTCCGCCTTGAGGAATACCTCCGGGTTTACCTTGCTCAAGGCCTGGAGCTTCACTTTGAGTTCCTGGAGGCTTACCCTGGAGTCGTTGAGATACACCCCGCCGTCCTGCTTTACCACGATGCTGAGCCGCTTGGCAGGCTCCAGCTGGCGGCCCTTGGCCCTGGGAAGCTCCACATCCAGCCCCTCCTTAAGCAGCGGGGCCGTGACCATGAAGATTACCAGCAGCACCAGCATCACATCCACCAGGGGGGTGACATTGATTTCCGCCATGGGGGAACGCCCCTTATTGAGATTGCTCACCCGGCCTCCTTGAGAACATCTCCTGGAGCTCCTCGGCATAGCCCTCCGTCTGGCTCAACAGTCTCCTGGCCCTGGAAAGATAGTAGTTGTAGGCCACCACCGCCGGTATGGCCGCAAACAGCCCCATGGCCGTGGCCACCAAGGCCTCGGCAATCCCTGGGGCCACCACCGCCAACGAGGCGCTGCCCGTGGCCCCAATGCCCCTGAAGGAGTTCATTATGCCCCAGACCGTGCCGAAGAGCCCTATGAAAGGGGTGGTGGAGCCCGTGGTGGCCAGGAAGCTGAGGTACCGATGAAGCCTGTCGGCCTCCACCGCCTCCTGCCTCCTCAGGGCTGCCGCCAGGTTCCTGCCCTGCCCGCCCTCCAGGAAGGCCGCCCTGTAAAGACCTGCCAGGGGGCTCAGGGGAAGGGCCTTGGCCTGAAGGAAAAGCCCCTTCAAGTCCGCCCCTGGCCTGAGGTTTCGCACAAACGCCCTGGTCTGCCTCTCCGCCATGGAGAGATAGCGGTACTTAAATAGGATTATCCCCCAGGAAACTACAGAAAACATGAGTAGGACAACCAGGACGGCCTTCACTACCGGGCCGGCCCCCAGCACAAGCTCAAGCACCGTGGCGGACATCTTTGCTTCCAGGGCCTCCTTGAGGTTTTCCATTGAATGTAAAAGATTTCTCAGGGAAAAGTCAAATGGAGCTATTAACAATACTAAAAATCTGATAAATTTTTTTTATTTGACCAAAAATACCCAACTGTATTACTTTTTATAGCCCATCGGGGCGCACGACAAAAAACTCCTGTGTAGAGACAAAAAAACTTTTAAGGAGGGCAAAAAGATGCCGGAGATTGAGTTTCAGGGCAAGAAGATACCTGTGGATGAGGAGGGTTACATACAGAATCTGGATGACTGGAGCCCGGAGCTGGCCGAGTACATGGCCAAGCAGGATGGCATTGAGCTCACGGATGCCCACTGGGAGATAATCAACTTCCTCAGGGACTACTTCCAGAAGTACCAGATAGCCCCCATGATTAAGATTCTGGTCAAGGAAGTAGCCAAGACCATGGGCAAAGAGAAGGGCAACACCAAGTACCTGTACGAGCTCTTCCCTGCCGGCCCTGCCAAGCAGGCCTGCAGGTATGCCGGGCTTCCCAAGCCCACGGGCTGCGTATAAGCAAGACGGGGGTGCACTGACGCCCCTGCGCCGGTGAGCTTGCTACATTAAATCAAGTCGGGGCACCTGAGGGGGCCTCGCAGGGAGAGGGGAGGCTAAAGCGGCCCTTGAGTGCCGAAAGGCTGAGGGAGTACCTGCTAAAGAGGAAAGAGGGGATACTGGCCCAGTGGTTTGAGCGCACCGTAGCCAGCTATCCTCCTGAGACCGGTCGGTTCCTGCGTTCCCAGCGGGAGCAGTTCACCAACCCTGTAGGCCATGCAATCCGGCAGGCCCTGGAGGCCCTCCTGGAGGGGGTGCTCCGGGCCCAGCCCCCCACTGACGAGGCCAAGGGCTTCCTGGAGAACCTCATAAAGGTCAGGGCGGTACAGGACTTCTCTCCCTCCCAGGCGGTGGCCTTCATCCTGGCCCTGAAGGACATCCTGCTGAGAGAGCTTTCCTCTGAGCAGGAGCTCCTGGGCCATTACCCCGAGCTTCAGGGCAGGGTGGACGCCCTGGTGCTTCTGGCCTTTGACATGTACGCGGCGGCGAGGGAAAGGGTCTATGAGTGCAGGGTTGAGGAGGTCCAGAGGCTCAACCACAGGCTGTGGCAGCGGGCTGGGCTTCTTGGGCCCCGGTGAAATTCCTGAAAGGAGAAAGAGGGTAGGCTGATGGGTGTGTGGTTTTCCTTCTTCTTGACCGTAGCGCTGGTGGTGGTGGCCCTCCTGGGGGCAGGGGTGCTGAAGCTGGGCTACCTCTTCGGCGTGGTGGTGCCCTATGTGGCCTTTGTTCTGTTCGTTGTGGGTTTTGTCCTCAGGGTGCTCAAGTGGGGCCGCTCCGCCGTGCCCTACAGGATACCCACCACTTGCGGGCAGCAGAAGTCCCTGGACTGGATCAAGCACAGCAGGCTGGAAAGCCCCTTCACTGCCCTGGAGGTGGCCGCCAGGATGGCCCTGGAGGTGCTGGCCTTTCGCTCCCTGTTCAGAAACCTCAGGACTGAGCTCAGGGAGGGAAGGCCCGTTTACGCCTCCTCCAAGTGGCTGTGGATGGCCGCCCTGGCCTTCCACTGGAGTTTCTTTGTCATCCTCTTCAGGCACCTGAGGTTCTTCACCCAGGAGGTGCCGGGCTCTATCAGGGCAGTGGAGAGGCTGGATGCCTTCTTCCAGATAGGGGTGCCCCTGCTTTACATGACCGATGTGCTCATCCTCCTGGCCCTCAGCTACCTGTTCGTACGGCGCATAGTGATACCCCAGCTCAGGTACATAAGCCTTCCTGCCGACTACTTCCCCCTGTTTCTCATCCTGGGCATTGCCATCACGGGAGTACTCATGCGCTACTTCCTCAGGGTGGATGTCACCAGCATAAAGGAGCTGGCCATGAGCCTCATGCGCCTGGAGCCCCAGGTGCCCCAGGGCCTCAGCCCCCTGTTTTTTGCCCACCTCTTCCTGGTGAGCGTGCTTTGGGCCTACTTCCCCTTCTCCAAGCTCATGCACATGGGCGGGGTCTTCATGAGCCCCACCCGCAACCTGGCCAACAACAGCCGGGCAAAGCGGCATGTCAATCCCTGGGAGTACCCCGTGAAGGTCCACACCTATGAGCAGTATGAGGAGGAGTTCAGGGACAAGATGAAACAGGCCGGAATCCCGGTAGAAAAGGAGTAGACAGCCTATGGCAGCCAAGACCCCAAAACCAGAAGAGCTCTCCAAGATAGACTTCAGACCCCCTGAGCGGTGGTGGATGGACACCCTGCCGGTTCAGTTCCGTCCCGGCATGTACTGCTACGGGGCCAAGGCCAAGAACCTGCAGGCCGTGGACATGCCCAACGCCAGGGACTGGTCCCCCACCGAGGAGGACTGGAAGCTGCCCCAGAATTGGCAGCAGATAGTCCTGGAGGCCATGGCCGACAGGCTGAAGAAGTACCGCTCCCTCATCCTCTTCCTGGACATCTGCGTCCGTTGCGGCGCCTGTGCCGACAAGTGCCACTTCTTCATAGGCTCCGGCGACCCCAAGAACATGCCGGTGCTGAGGGTGGAGCTCCTGAGGTCGGTGTACCGCCGGGAGTTCAAGCGGGCCGGCAAGCTCCTGGGCCGGCTGGCAGGGGCCAGGCCCCTTACCCTGGACGTGCTGAAGGAGTGGTGGTATTACTTCTACCAGTGCACCGAGTGCCGCCGCTGCTCCGTCTTCTGTCCCTACGGCATAGACACCGCCGAGATAACCATCATGGCCAGGGACATCATGAACCTCCTGGGGCTTAACACCGACTGGATATCCGGCCCCGTGGCCAACTGCTACCACAAGGGCAACCACCTGGGCCTGGAGCCCCACACCCTGGTGTCCAACATAGAGTTCATGCTGGACGACATAGAGGAGATAACCGGCATTCGCATAGAGCCCACCTTCAACCGCAAGGGGGCCGAGATACTCTTCGTTACCCCCTCGGGGGACCTCTTCGGCATGCCGGGCATCTACACCGCCATGGGCTACCTGATGCTGTTCCATGAGCTGGGGCTGGACTACACCTGGAGCACCTATGCCTCCGAGGGCGGGAACTTCGGCTTCTTCACCTCCATAGAGATGGCCAAGAGGCTGCACTACAAGGTCTACGCCGAGGCCAAGAGGCTGAAGGTCAAGTGGATCCTGGGGGGCGAGTGCGGCCACATGTGGAGGCTGTGGCATCAGTACCTGAACACCTGGCACGGCCCGGCCGACTTCCTGGAAGTACCGGTAAGCCCCATCACTGGCACCAGGTTCGAGCACGCCAGGGCCTCCAAGCTGGTGCATGTGGTGGAGTTCACCGCCGACCTCATCAGGCACGGGAAGCTCAACCTGGACCCCTCCAGGAACGACCACCTGAAGGTGACCTTCCATGATTCCTGCAACACCTCCAGGGGCATGGGCATCTTTGAGGAGCCCCGCTACGTGCTCAGGAATGTGTGCAACCACTTCTACGAGATGCCCGAGGAGACCATCAGGGAGCGCACCTTCTGCTGCGGCTCCGGCTCGGGTCTTAACGCCGGGGAGAACATGGAGCTGAGGATGCGCGGGGGCTTCCCCAGGGCCAACGCTGTAAGGTATGTGCACGAGCGCTACGGTGTTAACGCCCTGGCCAACATCTGCGCCATAGACAGGGCGGCCCTGCCTACCCTGATGCAGTACTGGGTACCAGGGGTGGAGGTCTACGGGGTGCACGAGCTGGTAGGAAACGCCCTGGTCATGAAGGGAGAAAAGAAGCGGACCCTGGACTTGAGGACCGAGCCCCTGCCGGGGGTGGAGGAGGAAGAGGAGGGGCAAGAAGAGGCAAAGGAGGGTGAGCAGTAATGCAGGATGGCGGAAAGATTCTTCTGGGCCTTCTGGTGTTTTTGGCCCTGGCCTTTTTCCCCTTTTACTACAATGTGGGCAAGGCCAAGGCCAGGCCCGAGCCCAGCCTGAAGACCCCGGAGATTCAGAAGCTGAAGGTAAAGGAGTGCGTGGAGCCCAAGGCCTTCATGAGGGCCAACCACATGCAGATGCTGGATGAGTGGCGGGACCAGGCCCTCAGGAGGGGCCAGAGGGTGTATGTGAGCTCAAGGGGTGTGCGCTTTGACATCAGCCTCCAGAACACCTGCATGCGCTGCCACTCCAACAAGAAGAAGTTCTGCGACGAGTGCCATAACTACCTGGCAGTGAGGCCCTACTGCTGGGACTGCCATGTTGCGCCAAAGGAGAAGGAGCTATGAGCTGCGACAGAAGGGAATTCCTAAGGATGATGGGCATCTCGGCGGCCGCCCTGGGCCTCTCGGGCCTGTCGCTGGGGAGGCATCTGTTGGCCCCGGGGGAGCTGGAGGCCAGGGAGTTCGCCCTTCGGCCCGAGGCCCTGAGGGCAGAGCGCTGGGGCATCGCCCTGAGGATGGAGAGGTTCTTCTCCCAGCCGGAGCTCTACGACGCCTGCATCAGGGCCTGCCACGAGGTGCACAATGTGCCGGACTTCGGAAACCCCAAGGACGAGATAAAGTGGATATGGAAGGAGGAGTTTGAGCACGCCTTCCCGGGGCAGCAGAACCCCTACCTGCCCCAGGAGATAGCCCACAGGCCGTTTCTGCTGCTGTGTAACCACTGCGACAACCCTCCCTGCGTGAGGGTCTGCCCCACCAAGGCCACCTTCAAGAGGCCCGACGGCGCGGTGGTGGTGGACTTCCACCGCTGCATCGGCTGCCGCTTCTGCATGGCGGCCTGCCCCTACGGGGCCAGGAGCTTCAACTGGCGAAACCCCAGGCCGTTCATAAGGAAGCAGAACCCGGAGTTCCCTACCCGGATGATCGGAGTGGTGGAAAAATGCAACCTCTGCGTGGAGCGCCTGGCCAAGGGGCTCAGGCCGGCCTGCGTGGAGGCCTCTGGGGGGGCCATGGTCTTTGGCGACCTGGCCCAGGGGGACTCGGAAATAAGACAGCTCCTGAGGGAGCACTTCAGCATAAGGCGTAAACCGGAGCTGGGGACTCAGCCCAGTGTGTTCTACATAATAGGAGGTTAGAGGGATATGCTGGAGAAGGCGCTTCAGGGAAGCCCCAGGTACTGGCGGTGGGTGGCGGTGCTCCTGGCCCTCAGTGGGCTGGGCTTCATATTCTACCTCAGGCAGTTCACCCAGGGCCTGGGCATTACCGGCATGAGCAGGGATGTGAGCTGGGGCTTCTACATCGGGCAGTTCACCTTCCTGGTGGGCGTGGCCGCCTCGGCGGTGGTGCTGGTGCTGCCGTACTATCTGCACAACTACAAGGTCTTCGGCAAGATGGTGGTGCTGGGGGAGTTCCTGGCCGTCTCGGCCGTAAGCATGTGCATGCTGTTCATATTCGTGGACATGGGGCAGCCCATGAGGGTGTTCAATGTGCTGCTTCATCCCACGCCCAACTCCATCATGTTCTGGGATGCCCTGGTGCTCAGCGGCTACCTCTTTCTGAACATCCTGGTGGGCTGGACGGTGCTTCATGCCGAAAAACGGGGGGTGGCCCCGCCCAAGTGGATAAAGCCCTTCATATACCTGTCCATCGTTTGGGCGCCCAGCATCCACACGGTGACGGCCTTCCTCTACGCGGGGCTTCCGGGCAGGCACATGTGGCTTACCGCCATTATGGCGGCCCGCTTCCTGGCCTCGGCCTTCGCCTCGGGGCCGGCCCTCCTGATAGTGCTGGCCCTCATCATCCGCCGCTACAGCAAGTTTGATGTGGGCAGGGAGGCCATCCAGACCTTGGGCAAGTTCGTCACCTACTTCATGGTAGTCAATGTATTCTTCCTGGCCCTGGAGCTCTTTACCGCCTTCTATTCCCAGATACCCGGGCACATGCACCCCTTCCAGTACCTGTTTGCCGGGCTCGAGGGCCATGGCAAGCTGGTGCCCATGATGTGGCTCTCGGTGGCCGCGGCGGTGGCCTCGCTGCTGCTGCTTCTGATTCCCGGGCTCAGGGCCCAGGAGGGCCCCCTGGCCCTGGCGGCGGTGCTGGTGTTCATCTCCCTGTGGATAGACAAGGGGTTCGGCCTGGTGGTGGGCGGCTTCATTCCCAACCCCTTTGAGCGGGTCTTTGAGTACTGGCCCACCCTGCCGGAGACCTTCATCACCCTGGGGGTCTGGGCCGTAGGCTTCCTCATCCTCACGGTGCTTTACAAGGTGGCGGTCTCGGTGAAGGAGCAACTGGAGGCCTGAAAGGAGGGTTTTTCTGTCATGCCCATCATAGAGCATAAGGGTGCCCGGTTCGAGGTGGACGACGAGGGCTTCCTCCTGAGGTCCGAGGACTGGTCCGAGCAGGTGGCCCAGGCCCTGGCCGACAGGGAGGGGCTGGGAGAGCTTAACCAGCACCAGATGGAGCTGGTGAGGTTCATCAGGGAGTACTACCAGAGGATGAAGGCCTTCCCCATACTCAGGGCGGTGTGCTTCTATGTGCACCAGGGCAAGGACTGCTTCAGGGACAGCTTCCTGCCCCCCCTTAAGGCCTGGAAGGTGGCAGGCCTGCCCAAGCCCGACACGGTGATGCGCACCTACCTGGAGTCGGAAGGCACCGATGTCCCTACATAAAGACGCTCTAAGGAGGTGATATACAGAGATGGGCTACATGGTCAGTGTGGATGCAGACAAGTGCGACGGCTGCGAGGAGTGTGTGAACATCTGCCCGGTGGAGCTCTTTGAGATGTCCAACGGCAAGAGCCAGCCCAAGGCCGATGCCGAGTGCGAGTTCTGCGAGAGCTGCCTGGGGGTCTGCCCTACCGGGGCAATAACCATCACCGAGATGTAGGGCCGCCCCCCTGACGACCTGGTTTCCAAAAGGAAGGGGGCCAGCTTGCTGGCCCCCTTCCTTTTTACCCTTCCCCTCTTTCAGGCGCTACTTCTTCTGTATGTACAGCTCCCAGTAGCCCTTGTCCTCCAGCTTCACGCTCTCAAAGCCGTAGCCCTGCTTCTCCGCCCAGCGGGGAATGGTGTCCTCGGCCGAGGCGGGGGCATCGCAGAGGACCTTCAGGACCTCGCCACTTTGCAGTTTCTCCATCTCCTTCTTGGTCAGCACCAGGGGGTAGGGGCACACCCTGCCCAGGGTGTCCAGGACCTTTGCGGGCTCCTTGCTGCTGAGCTCACCCATGTCTTGCCGTCCTCCTTCTTCTGAGTTTAGAAAAACAGTACATGCTTGGCCTCTTCCATGACCTTCTGTATCTCCGAGTAGGGCACCACGTTTATGGAGACCTCGGCCCCCATCTCCGAGGCATCCGGCAGCGCATCGGGGCTTATGCCGAAGCGCTCCAGGTCCTCCTTGCACACCAGGATGTGGAGGTCCACCAGCATGCAGTTCTTCAGATGAGTCTCCGTGGAGGTGATGCCGTAGGTCTCCATGGCCTTCTGACCCTTGGTAAGGCCCAGCACCCCGTCGCCTATGAAGCACAGGGTGGGGGTGACGGTATCGCCGTCCTCCAGCAGTATCTCCACGGTCTGGTAGGCCAGGGCATGGGTTATGGCCAGCCTGGAGGTCTCCCCCTTGTACTGGGGCCTCTGCACGATGAAGGCGCATTTCACATCGGCCATCTCATTCACCTCCTATGTGTAGTACCCTGTCGGCCTCGAATATCTTGGCCAGGTACCAGTGCATGGCGTTCCACTGCACGCCCTCTATGGCGTCCTGCCTGTGGATGCCCCGGGCCAGGTTGCAGGCCTCGCAGGTGCATATCTCCACCCCGCGCTCCAGAAGGCTCTTGAGGTACTGCTCCCCCGTGGAGTAGTCCTTCAGATGCTTCTGGTTGGCCTTCACGGAGGCCACGGCGTTTCCTGAGAACCAGATGTTCACCTTGTGGCCCTTCTTTACAGCGGCATCGGCCAGCTTGAGGGCGAAGTCGTAGGCCATGTTGCCTACCAGGCCTGGGAAAACTCCTATCGTCAGCACTCCCATGGTATTACCTCCCTTTGGTCAGAGCCAGGCTACTTTGTCAAACTCGTTGAAGATGACATCCACCAGCCCCTCGTAGTCCAGCACCTTCACCCTGGAGTCCACCTGCTGCGGGTCCAGCCCCCGCGTCAGCAGGTCCTCCTTCAGGGCGAAGATGTGAGGGGTCTTCTGAAGAAGGGCCGAGCTTTCCCCCCCCTCCTGGAGCACTGCATGGTACACCCCGTTGAGCACCAGGATGAGGCCCAGCTTCTCCGCCTGGAGCCTCTCCAGGGTGTCCACACAGAGCCTGTAGTCGCTTACCAGGACTCCCAGCTTCATTGGCACCTCCCCTTGCCAGAATTTGGAGTGTAATTTTATACCAGCCCAGGCGCCGCTTTGTCAACCGGAAAGGGGTTTTTCCTTGACTAAGGATTCACCCTGCTGGTAAATTATTTAGGCAAAAAGCAAGGGTTTGAAAGGGGTGAACAGGTGAATGCCCTCTGTAAGGGTTACCGAGAGCGAGTCCTTTGAAAATGCACTCAAGAAGTTCAAGAAGCAGTGCGAAAGGGAGGGCATCCTCTCGGAGATAAAGAAACGGGAGCATTACGAAAAGCCCAGCGTGCGCCGCAAGAAGAAGGCCATGGCCGCCCGCAAGAAGGCCCTCAAGAAGATGCGGGCTCACCGGTAGAGGCCCCTATGGCTCTGGAGCGCCTGGATGAGGACCTCAGGGAGGCCCTGAAGGCCTCCCAGCAGTTGAAGGTCCAGACCCTCCGAATGCTCAAGGCTGCCCTGAAGAACAGGGAAATCCACAAGGGCGGCCCCCTTACCCAGGAGGAGGCCCTGGCCGTGCTTAGAAGCCTCATCAAGCAGAGGCAGGAGGCCCAGGAAAGCTTCAGCCGGGCCGGCAGACAGGAGCAGGCCCAGAAGGAGGCCCAGGAGATGGCCATTCTCAGGGCCTATCTGCCCAGGGAGCTTTCCGAAGAGGAGCTCTCAGGGCTCATCGGGCAGTGCATCCAGGAGGCCGGGGCCACGGGGCCCAGGGACCTGGGCAAGGTGATGCGCCTCCTGATGCCCAGGCTCAAGGGGGCGGCGGACGGCAGGGTGGTGAACCAGATGGTAAGAAAGGCCCTGGAGGCCATGGAGGCTGGAAAATGACCCTCAGGGAGTTGTACGAGCGGGCTGTGGCCCTGGGCATGGAGCACGACCCCAGGGGCAGGGAGGCGGTCCAGAGGGCCCTCCAGGAGCGCCAGAAGCAGTACGAGGCCATGAAGGAGCAGCAGAGGCGCTTCTTTGACCCCGAGGCCCTCCGAAACCCCTACTCCGACACCAGGATACTTTCGGGCACCGGGCAGGAGGAGCTTCAGAGCATCCTGGTGGGCATAGATGTAGAGGTGCAGGAGCTCCTCCTGGCCGAGGCCCTCAGGGCCAGGGGCCAGAGGGTGGATGCCGTGCTGGCCCACCATCCCGAGGGCAGGGCCTATGCCAACCTCTACCAGGTGATGGGCATGCAGGCCGACATCCTCAACCGGTTCGGGGTACCCATTAATGTGGCCGAGGACCTCCTGGAGGGGCGCACCAAGGAGGTGGAGCGCAAGCTCATGCCCGTCAACCACACCAGGGCCGTGGATGCCGCCAGGCTGCTGGGCATCCCCTTCCTGTGTCTTCACACCGTGGCGGACAACATGGTGAGCACCTACCTGCAGAGGCTCTTTGAGCAGAAGGCCCCCTACAGCCTGGCCGATGTGCTGGAGCTTCTTCTGGAGATACCCGAGTACCAGGAGGCCGCCAGGGTGGGCGCCGGCCCCAAGCTCCTGGTGGGCTCCGAGACCCGGAAGGCCGGAAAGATATTCGTGGACATGACCGGCGGCACCGAGGGCTCCAAGGAGATATTCCAGAGCATGGCCGCCAGCGGCATCTCCACGGTGGTGGCCATGCACCTGAGTGAAGAGCACCGCAAGGAGGCCGAAAAGAACCATGTGAATGTGGTCATAGCGGGGCACATCGCCAGTGACAACCTGGGGCTGAACCTCCTCCTGGACGGCATCCTGAAGGAGGCCCCCCTGCAGGTGCTGGAGTGCTCGGGCTTCAGGCGCATCAGCAGGGCCTAAGGCCTCCCCACCAAGGGCAGGCCCCTTTTTGCATGCTATGAGGCAGGCCTCCGAACTTGTAGAGGAGATAAAGTCCAGGCTGGACATCGTGGATGTCCTCTCCGACTACCTGGAGCTCCGCAGGGCCGGGCAGAACTACAGGGCCCTGTGCCCCTTCCACGCCGAAAAGACCCCCTCCTTCGTGGTAAGCCCTGAAAAGCAGCTCTACCACTGCTTCGGCTGCGGCGCCGGGGGCGACCTCATCGGCTTCCTCATGAGACACGAGGGGTTGAGCTTTCCCGAGGCCCTCAGGGCCCTGGCCCGGCGGGCAGGCCTCAGGGTGGAGGAGTTCTCGGGCCCCAGGGGACCCAGGGAACAGCTCCTGGAGATTCTCCAGGAGGCCCAGGACTTCTACCGCCAGGCCCTCAGGCAGCGCAAGGATGTGCTGGAGTATCTCCTTAAGCACAGGGCTCTGGAGCCCCAGAGCCTGGAGCGCTTTGCCCTGGGCTACGCCCCTGAGGGGCCCAGGGCCCTCTACGAGCACCTCCTCAGGAAGGGCTTCTCCAAGGCCCTGGTGCTTCAGAGCGGGCTGTGCCAGAGGGGCCAGTGGGGACCCTACGATTTCCTCCGCCACAGGGTGGTCTTCCCCATCCAGGATGCCCAGGGCAGGGTGGTGGCCTTCGGCGGAAGGCTCCTTCAGGGCGAAGGGCCCAAGTATCTGAACAGCCCTGAAACGGGCCTCTTTAAGAAGGGCCAGACCCTCTACGGCCTCTACCAGGCCAGGGAGGCCTTGCGGAGGAGCGGCTCGGCCCTCCTGGTGGAGGGCTACACCGATGTGCTCATGTGCCAGCAGTACGGGTTCGGGCATGCCGTGGCCCCCCTGGGCACCGCCCTTACCGAGGGCCACCTGAGGGTGCTGAGGAGGTACGCAAGCAGGGTGGTGCTGCTTTTTGACAGCGACCGGGCCGGGCTTCAGGCGGCCCGGCGGGCCCTGGCACTGTGCCTGGAGGCCGGGATGCTGGCCCAGGTGGTGCTGCTGCCCGAGGGGCAGGACCCCGACAGCCTCCTCAGGACCCAGGGGGCCCAGGCCCTGAGGGAGGCCCTGGAGCGCTCCCTGGAGCCCATGGCCTTCGTCCTCAGGAGCTTCCAGGGCCATAAGGTGGAGGCCCTCAGAGAAGCCCTGGGGCTGCTCCAAAGGACAGGAGATGCCCTCCTGAGAGAGGAGCTCTTGAGGGAGCTTTCCGAGGTCTCGGGCCTCAGGGAGGAGGCCCTGAGGGAGGAGCTCAGGAAGCTCCGGGCCCCCAGGGAGGTGCCGGGGCCTACCCCCCAGAGGAGACGGCACACCGAGGAGACCCTGCTCCTTAGCGTGTACCTTTCGGTGCCGGAGCTCAGGGACTATATCCAGAAGGCCCTCAAGGTGGAGCATCTCGGGGACGAGATGGTAAGGGAGGTGTTTCTGAGCCTTTCCAGGGAGGGCAGAGTTCCGCCGGATGCCCCTTCGGAGCAGCAGGCCCTGCTTTCCTGGCTGGCCCTGGAGCCAGGGTTTGACCCCCAGAAGGATGACCCCAAGGGGATAGCCCGGCAGTGCCTCAGGAGGCTTAGCCACAGGAGCCTTCTTCGGCAGATTCAGCAGGCCCGGGCCAGCGGCGACCTGAGGCTTCTTGGTAAACTACTCAGAGAGCAAAAAAGAAGGGGGAGTGCCGATGAAGAACGAGGAGTTTGAGGACTACCAGGAGGCGGACCCTCTGCAGATGCTCCGGCAGCCCCAGGAGCCGAGCCCTGAGGAGACGGAGCCCTCGGAGGTAGAGTACGAGCCCATAAAGTTCTACCTCAAGGAGATGTCCTCAGTGCCCCTCCTTACCAAGGAAGGGGAGGTGGCCATAGCCAAGAGGATTGAGCAGGCCAGGGCCCAGCTTGCGGCCAAGGTGTTTTCCATACCCTTTGCCCTGTGGAAGCTCCTTCAGCTGGGGGAGATGGTGGGCCGGGGCGAGGCCCCCCTGGCAGAGCTCATCCACAACGGCGAGGACATAGAGGACGAGGACATGCTGGCGGAGCGCCAGAGGTTCTACGAGACCACCAGGAAGCTCAGGGACCTGCTCAGCCGGAGGCGCCGGGCCACGGTGAGGTTCCGACTTACCCGCAGCAGCCGTACCGCCAAGACCCTCCAGGGTATATCGGAGCAGATGACCCAGTGCGTGGGAAGCCTCAGGCTCAAGGAGGAGACGGTGCTGGCCTTCAGCCAGGAGCTTCAGCGGATGCTCCGGCGGATGCTGGAGGTCCGCCAGGCCCTCCGGCAGGGGCGCCCCAAGGCCCTGAGGCAGGAGCTTCAGGACCTCAGGGAGGCCCTGGGCCTGGGCCCCCGGGAGGCGGCCCCGGCCCTGAAGAGCCTCCAGGAGCTGGAAGAGGAGCTCCTGGAGGCCAAGCGACAGCTCATAGAGGCCAACCTCCGCCTGGTCATAAGCATAGCCAAGCGCTACATGGGCAGGGGCCTCAGCCTGGCAGACCTCATCCAGGAGGGCAACATCGGGCTCATGCGGGCCGTGGACAAGTTCGAGTACCAGCGGGGCTACAAGTTTTCCACCTACGCTACCTGGTGGATAAGGCAGGCCATCACCAGGGCCCTGGCAGACCAGTCCAGGACTATCCGCATCCCCGTTCACATGGTGGAGACCATAAACCGCCTTACCAGGGCCTGCAGGGAGATTGTGCAGCGCACCGGCCGGGAGCCCCTGCCCGAGGAGATTGCCCAGAAGCTGGGCATGCCGGTCCAGAAGGTCAAGACCATTCTGAAGATAGCCCGGGAGCCCATCTCCCTGGAGACCCCCGTGGGGGAGGAAGAGGACAGCCACCTGAGGGACTTCATAGAGGACAAGACCGCCCCCTCGCCCCTGGAGGAGGTGCTCCTTCAGGACATGAGGCAGCAGCTTCAGAAGGCCATCAGGAGCCTCAACCCCAAGGAGCGACTCATCATCACCAAGCGCTTCGGCCTGGGGGGCGACGACCCCCACACCCTGGAGGAAGTGGGCAGGGAGTTCTCCGTCACCAGGGAGCGCATTCGCCAGATAGAGGTCAAGGCCCTGCGGAAACTGAAGCATCCCTCCAGGAGCAAGTGGCTCAGGGACTTCATAGAGAAGCCTTGACTCCATTGAAGGGGAGCCATTACAATTGAGTTTTGCAGGGCCCTTAGCTCAGCTGGTAGAGCTACCGGCTCATAACCGGTTGGTCCCAGGTTCGAGTCCTGGAGGGCCCACCACCCCCAAAGGAGAAGGACTGTGAAGGACAGCCTCAGAGCCCTCATAGAGCTGCAAGCCTTGGATGCCCAGATACTGGCCCAGAACTCCTTCATCCAGGAGCTGCCCAAGAAGCTCAAGGACGCCCAGGGCCCCTACCACAGGGCCAAGGCCTACAGGGATGAGAAGCTGAAGGCTCAGGAGGCCCTGAAGAAGAGGCGGAAGGAACTGGAGCTGCAGCTGGAAGATATGAACCAGAAGATAGAGCGCCTCAAGGCCAGGACCTCGGAGATAAAGACCAACAAGGAGTACCAGGCCCACCTGAAGGAGATTGAGCAGGCCGAGGCCTCCCGCTACAACCTGGAGGACCGCATCCTGGAGGTCATGGAGGCCCTGGAGGCCGCGGAGCACACCCTCAAGGAGGCCCAGGAGGCCCTGAAGACAGAGGAGGAGAAGCTCCAGGCCCTCCGGGCCGAGCTTGACTCCCAGGCAGAGAAGGCCCGGGCGCGGCTTCAGGCCCTGAAGGCCCAGAGGGCGGAGATGACGAAGAGACTTCCCCAGGAGCTCTACGAGCTTTACATGAACCTCCTTCAGCGCCACGGCGGCTCGGCCGTGGTGGAGGTCAGGGCGGAGGTCTGCCAGGGCTGCCACATGAACATCATGCCCCAGCTGTATGTGGAGATAAAGAAGAACGAAGAGATAATCCAGTGCCCCCAGTGCCACCGCATCCTGTACTACAGGGAAGAACCCGCTCCTGAAGAAAAGCCCGCATGAGATGGGCCCTCCTCTATGCCGATGGCGCCTGCAGGGGAAACCCCGGGCAGGCGGGCATCGGCGGCGTCATAAGGCTGGGCGGCCGGAGCCAGGAGTTTTCCCTCTCCATAGGCCTCAGCACCAACAATGTGGCCGAATACCGGGCCCTCCTGGAGGCCCTTGAAAGGGCCAGGGCCATGGGGGCAGAGGCCGTGGAGGTGAGGCTGGATGCCGAACTCCTGGTCAGACAGATTGAAGGCTCCTACAGGGTTAGGGACGAAAAGCTCAAGCCCCTTTATCAGGAGGTGAGGAGGCTCCTGGAGGGCTTCAAGCGCTACAGGGTGGTGCATGTGCCCAGGGAGCAGAACAAACGGGCCGATGCCCTGGCCCGCCAGGCCATAAGGGGCTAAGTGCCGGAGGGGGGATTCGAACCCCCACGGGCCGAGGCCCAGCGGATTTTGAGTCCGCCGCGTCTACCAGTTCCACCACTCCGGCTGCCCCTATGTTTAATATTGTATTGCATCTTTTGTCAAGGTGAGTTAGAGTAAGTAATTACTAACATGGCTGGGAAGACCGACACCGAACGCAGGCTCCTGGAGGCCATGCTCAAGGTGGCCTCGGAGGTGGGCTATGCCAGGGCCACTACCAGGCGCATAGCCCAGGAGGCCCGGGTGGCGGAGCTTACCCTCTTCAGGCGCTTCGGCTCTAAGCAGGAGCTTTTCAGACAGATGCTCAGAACCTACGGCTTCCTGCCCCGGCTGAGGCAGGTACTGGCGGGGCTGCAGAATGTGCAACCCAGGCCGGCCCTAAGGAGCGTGGGTCTCCGCTACATTGCCACCCTGAAGGAGCGCAAGGCCCTGGTGAAGGTGATACTGTCGGAGATAAGCACCCAGCCCGGAGCTCTCAGGGGGGTGTACGTGGAGCTCATCGAGCAGATGGTGGACCTCTTGGCCGGTTATCTGCGAAGGCACCGCCAGGAGTTGCGGAGGCCCCTCAGGGCCCGCAGGGCTGCCAGGGCCTTCCTGGGAATGATATTTTCCTACTTCCTGAGCGAGGAGATTCTCAAGAACAGAACCATCGGAGCCAGGCAGATGCAGGAGGCTGTCGGCAACATGGTGGAGATTTTCCTCAGGGGAATTCAGAGGCCATGAGGTTTTTGCTCCCTGCCTTTGTTGCCCTCCTGATGGTTGGGGAGGTCTGGGCCCAGGGGGCTGTGCCCGTGGTGGTGGAGCCCCTTAAGGCCGGACGACTCGCCCCTCAGAGGCAGCTGGTAGGCACTATGCGCTACGGCAGAGTCTCTGCCCTGGCGGCCGAGGTACAGGGCATGGTGAAGGAGGTCTCCTTCCAGGAGGGCGGAAGGCTCAGGAGGGGACAGGTGCTCCTGAGGCTTGACACCCAGGACTTGGAGCAGGAACTTCAAGCCCTGGAGGCCACCCTCAGGGCCTCGGAGGCGGAACTTCGGAGGCTGGAGGGAGACTTCAGGCGCATAGAGGCCCTGTACAGCGCGGGCTCGGTAGCCAGGCAGCGCTATGAGCAGGGGCTCTGGGCCCTGAAGGCCCAGCAGGCCAGTGCAGAGGCCCTGAAGGCCCGGCTCCGGAGGCTGAAGATAAGGCTTGGGAAGTCCACCATAAGGAGTCCCTTTGACGCCCTGGTGCTCAGGAAGCACACGGAGGTAGGCCAATGGGTGGCCCCCGGCACGGTGGTGGCCACCCTGGCGGAGGACGAGCAGATAGAGATACTGGTCAATGTGCCCCAGGAGATGCTGCCCTTCATTCGGCCGGGCCAGGAGGTGGAGTTTGAGGCCTTAGGCAGGAATGGCCGGGCCCAGGTACTGGCCGTGGTGCCCCGGGCAGATGTGCCCAGCAGGAGCTTCCCCGTAAGGCTCAGGGCCCCCAATCCCGGGGGCTTCTTCAAGCAGGGTATGGAGGCCTGGGTGTGGCTACCTGCAGGAAGACCTGTGCAGGCCTTCCTTGTCAACCGGGATGCCCTGCTTAACCTCCAGGGCCAGTGGGTGCTCTTTGTGGCCCAGGAGGGCAGGGCCAGGATGGTGCCCGTGAAGCTGCTGGGCTATGAGGGCCGGAGGGCTGCGGTGCAGGCGGCGGCCCTCCGGGAGGGCATGCTGGTGGTGCTGAAGGGCCAAGAGCGCCTCAGGGACGGGCAGCCCATTGAGCTTCCTCGGTGAGCCTCATTGAGGCCTCCATAAGGCGGCCTGTAGCCGTAGTGGTGGGGGTGGCCCTGTTGCTCCTCATGGGCCTTATCGCCCTAGCAAGGATGCCCTACCAACTGAGCCCCACGGTGATAGAGCCCGAGATAAGCATCAGTACCCGATGGCCAGGGGCCAGCCCCCTGGAGTTGGAGCGGGAAGTCCTGGAGGCCCAGGAGGAGGTGCTCAAAGGCATACCCGGGCTTGTAGAGATGGAGGGCACCGCCTCGGACGGCACGGGCAGTATCACTCTGCGCTTCAGGGTGGGCACCGATGTGGATGCGGCCCTCTTGAGGGTCTCCAACAAGCTCCAGGAGGTGGCCTCGTATCCGCAGGGGGTGGAAAGGCCGGTGATTACCGCCACGGGGGCAGCCACCTCGCCGGTGGTGTGGATGATCCTAAAAAGCCTGCCTGGAAACCCCCGCTCCGTCTACACCTACCGCACCTTCTTCGAGAACGAGGTGCGCCAGTACCTGGAGAGGGTTCCAGGGGTGGCGGACCTCTTTGTGGCAGGAGGCACCGAGGAGGAACTCCAGGTGCTGGTAAAACCCCAGCGGCTGGCCTCCCACGGGCTTACCCTGGCCCAGGTGGCCAGGGCCCTGGCAGAGGAGAACATCAACATCTCCGCCGGGCTTATGGATGTGGGGAGGCGGAGCTTCAGGGTGCGCACCGTGGGGCAGTTCAGCAAGCCCGAGGAACTCCGGTCCCTGGTGCTTTACTCCGACGGGCAGCGCCGGGTGCTCCTTGGCGATGTGGCCCGAGTGCGCCTGGGGTATGAAAGACCTACAGTGGCCATGATGCACAACGGCCAGGAGGGTATCGCAGTGGGAGCAAAGCCTGAGCCAGGGGCCAATGTCCTGGAGCTTACCGACAGGCTTCACCGGGCGGTAAAGAGGCTCAATGCCGAGGTACTTAGGCCCAAGGGAATATACCTGGAGTGGGTCTATGACCAGAGGCCCTACATCAAGGGGGCCATCAATCTTCTGAAGAGAAACATTCTCATAGGGGGAGCTCTGGCGGCGGTGGTGCTCCTTTTGTTTCTTCAGAGCGCTGTGGCCACTCTGGTGGTGGCTGTGGCCATTCCCATAAGCATCATCGGGGCCTTTATCTTCATGGCCCTGACGGGCCGGACCCTCAATGCCGTGAGCCTGGCAGGCATCGCCTTTGCCGTGGGCATGCTCCTGGATGCCGCCATAGTGGTGCTGGAGAACATCAAGCGCCACCTGGAGGCGGGCAAGTCTCCCTTCCAGGCCTCTCTGGAGGGCACCCGGGAGGTCTGGGGTGCGGTGCTGGCCTCCACCCTCACTACGGTGGCGGTGTTCCTGCCCGTGGTGCTGGTAAGGGAAGAGGCCGGACAGCTGTTCAAGGACATTGCCATTGCGGTGTCCTTCGCCATGCTGCTGAGTCTGCTGGTGGCGGTGTCTGTCATTCCCATGGTCTCGGAGCAGCTCTTCAGGCTGAGGTCTCCTGAGCATCGGAGGCCCCTTCAGCCCCTCAGGGCCTGGGGCCACAGGGTGGCCGAGGCCGTGATGCGCCTGGTGAAGGCCGTCACCAGGGCCTGGCCCCAGCAACTGGCCACGGTGGTCTCCCTTACTCTGGCGGCGGTGCTCATGAGCTGGGCCCTGCTTCCCAAGATGGAATACCTGCCCCAGGGCAACCGCAACCTGGTGATAAGCCTTCTGGTGCCTCCGCCAGGGCTTTCCTACAAGGAGAGGGTGGAAATCGGTGAGCATATCTTTGACTTCACCAAACCCTATTTCAGGCGCGATCATCAGGGGGTGCCGGGCATCAAGAACCTCTTCTACGTGGGCTCCCAAGGGGTAATGCTCTTCGGCGCCACCAGTGTCCACGAGGACAGGGCTGCCCAGATGGTGCCCCTGTTTCAGAGGCTGATAAGGAGCATCCCCGGAATGTTCGGGGTAAGCAGCCAGGCCGGCATATTTCAGACCCGGCTGGGAAGGGGAAGAAGCATCGATGTAGACCTTAGGGGCCGGCGGCTTCAGGACCTGACAAGAGCCGGCAGGGTGCTCTTCGGGGCCATAAGGGAGGCCATCCCCGGGGCCCAAATAAGGCCTATACCCTCACTGGAGCTCCTGTACCCCGAGGTACGATTCCTCCCCCTGAGGGACAGGCTTAGGGCCGTGGGGATGAGCACAGAGGAGCTGGGCATTGCCCTGGATGTCCTTATGGATGGAAGGAAGGTGGCGGAGTTTTCCCCTCCAGGGGGCAGGCAGATGGACCTGGTGCTCAGGGCCTCGGAGGGGGAGTTTCACAGTCCCGAGGAGCTTTCAGGGGCCTTGCTGAGCACCCCCTCGGGCAGGGTGGTGCCTGTGTCCTCCCTGAGCAGGCTTCAGCACGCCACGGGCATAACCCAGATAAGGCATCTGGAAAGGGCCAGGACCATCACTCTTCAGGTAAGGCCTCCTGAGGAGATGCCCCTTCAGGAGGCCATGGAGCTCCTTAGGCAGAAGGTGCTGCCCGGGCTCAAAGAGGCAGGGATGCTAAAGGATGTGGAGGTCCGCCTAAGCGGTGCAGCGGACAAGCTCACCCAGACCAGGAAGGCCCTTCAGTTCAACCTCGTCCTGGCAGCCCTCATTGCCTATCTTCTCATGGCCGCCCTGTTTGAGAACTTCCTCTATCCCCTGGTGGTGATGTTCACCGTGCCTCTGGCCGGGGCAGGTGGATTTCTGGGCCTCAGGGCGGTGGATGCCCTCATAGCGCCCCAGAGGCTGGATGTGCTTACCATGTTGGGGTTTGTGATTCTCGTCGGAGTAGTAGTCAACAACGCCATTCTCATAGTGCACCAGAGCCTCCGGAATGTACGCCTCCACGGAATGCAGGCCAGGGAAGCGGTGCTTCAGGCCACCAGGGTGAGGCTCAGGCCCATATACATGAGTGCGGCCACCAGTATATTCGGGATGCTACCTTTGGTGCTGGCCCCTGGGCCGGGCTCGGAGCTTTACCGGGGTCTGGGCAGCGTGGTACTGGGTGGTCTGGCCCTGTCCACGGTGTTTACCGTGCTGGTGATTCCGGCCCTCCTGATGCTGCTCATGAGAGTAAAGGGGGCTTGATCTCAAGAAAGCTTGGCGGGAGTGTGTGGGAATCGAACCCACCCTGCCCGCTCCTGACGGGCAACACTGGATTTGAAGTCCAGGAGGGACACCAGTACCCTATACACTCCCTATTGGCTGAATTTTAAACGATTCCCACGAACCTTGACAACCCCAGGTACCGAAAGGCCACAAACAGCACCCCTGCGGCCAGCACCGCCTTTATCAGCCGCTCGGGGAAGTATTTCTGGCAAAGACCTCCGGTGTAGATACCACCAATGCCCCCTAAGGCGAAGAGGCCTCCCAGGAGCCAGTCCGGACTGGTCTTTAGCCCCAGGGGGCTTAGCCAGTAAAAGAGCACCCCAGCCAGGGAGCTCAGAAAGGTGTTGGCCAGCACCGCGGCCGAGACGGCATAGACCGGCAGGCCTAGCACCGCTACCAAAAAGGGCGCAATCAGAGAGCCCCCGCCTATCCCGTAGGCCCCTCCCACTACCCCGACGGCGAAGCATACCGGAAAGAGGGACAGGTGGCCTACCTCATAGGATGCGTTTCCGTAGCGGAAGCTCTGCCTCAGAAGCCCCAGGGGACCGGCCCGGATACGAGCCCTTGGGGCCGCAGCCCTTCTTGCCAGCAGGAGGTCGCGCAGGAGCCTCAGGCCCAGGTAAAGGAGCACCAGGCCCACGAAGGGCTGAAACTTCTCGGGACCGGGCATGAGCCTTACCCTTATCACATATCCTGCGAACATTCCCGGTATGGTGCCTGCCAGAAGGGCCAGGACAAGACCCCAGAGCATCCTTCCCTGCCTTACGTAGGAGAGCAGCCCGGGGGGTATGGCCAGGGTGTTAAATAACAAGTTGGTGCCGCTTACGGAGACCCCCGTGTAGCCCAGAACGCTCATCTGAAAGGGCAGAAGCAGAAAGGCCCCGGAGACCCCTCCCATGGAGGTGAAGAACGATATCAGGAAGGCCACCAGGGGAGGGATGAAGATGGGGGTTTCCACTCCCGAGGCGGGAAACCTTATCCACAGCCACTCCATGGTCGCTGAGTATAGCAACCGCAGGTTTACAAAGGCAAGGGCTTGCATTATCATTATAATTCATGAAGTCCCTGAGACTTGCCCTGGCCCAGATTAATCCCACCGTGGGGGCCCTGGAGGCCAACGCCCAGAAGGTCATTGACTACATCCAAAGGGCCAGGGATGAAGGGGCCTCCTTGGTGGCCTTTCCAGAGATGGCCCTTACAGGGTATCCCCCCGAGGACCTTCTGCTTAAGCCCAAGTTCATAGAGGACAACCTGGAGGCCATCGGCGAGGTGGCGGCCCACACCCAGGGCATCTGTGCGGTGGTGGGGTTTGTGCACAGGCGGGACGACATCTTCAATGCCGCCGCTGTGCTCTGCGATGGCCAGCTGGTGGATGTGTACCACAAGGTATACCTGCCCAACTACGGGGTGTTTGACGAGATGCGCTACTTCCAGGCCGGAGGCCGCATCCCCCTGTATGACGCTCAAGGGGTGCGCTTTGGAGTTAACATCTGCGAGGACATCTGGTATCCCGAGGGCCCTACCAGGGCCCAGGCCCTCAAGGGGGCGGAGCTGGTGGTTAACATAAACGCCTCGCCCTATACGGTGGGCAAGGGGGGCTTCAGGCAGAGGATGCTTTCCACCAGGGCCTCAGACAGCGCCGTGGTGGTGGCCTATGTGAACATGGTGGGGGGGCAGGACGAGCTGGTCTTTGACGGCTCCAGCATGGTGTTCAGCGAGCGGGGTGAGCTGCTGGCCATGGCCAGGGCCTTTGAGGAGGAGCTCCTGGTGCTGGATGTGGACCTGGAGGCGGTGTTCATGTGGAGGCTCCATGACCCCAGAAGGAGGCAACAGAGCCGGGCCCTCGCTGAGCCTGTGGAGGTGGTCTCACTGCCTGTGGCCTTCAGGGAGGCCCCGGGGCCTCCCTGCCGAGGCTGCATACCCGAGGCCCTGGAGCCCCTGGAGGAGGTTTACAAGGCCCTTGTCCTGGGGGTGAGGGACTATGTGCAGAAAAACGGCTTTAAGGCCGTGGTGATGGGCCTGAGCGGAGGCATAGACTCTGCCCTGGTGGCCGCCATAGCTGCCGACGCCCTGGGGCCCCAGCGGGTGCACTGTCTGTTCATGCCCTCTCCCTATACCTCCCAGGAGAGCACCGAGGATGCTCATCAGGTGGCCAGGAACCTGGGCCTTAAGCTGGTGGAGCTCCCCATAGATGACATCTTCCAGGGCTATCTTGAAAGACTGAGGGGGCCCTTCCAGGGGCTTCAGCCCGACACCACCGAGGAGAACATCCAGGCCCGAATAAGGGGGAACCTCCTCATGGCCTTCTCCAACAAGTTCGGCTGGCTGGTGCTGACCACGGGGAACAAGTCCGAGATGAGCGTGGGCTATGCCACCCTGTATGGCGACATGGCCGGCGGCTTTGCGGTCCTTAAGGATGTGCCCAAGATGATGGTCTACGAGCTGGCCCGATGGCGCAACGGGAAGGCGGGGTTCGACCTTATACCCAAGAGGGTACTTGAGAAGGAGCCTTCGGCCGAGCTTAAGCCCGGGCAGCACGACACCGATACCCTTCCTCCCTATCCAGTGCTTGACCCCATACTGAAGGCCTATGTGGAGGAGGACAGGAGCTTTGAGGAGATACTTACCTTGGGCTGCGAGCCAGAGTGCGCCCAGAAGGTGATAGCAATGGTGGACAGGAGCGAGTACAAGCGCCGCCAGGCCCCCCCGGGGATAAAGATTACCCCCAGGGCCTTCGGCCGGGACAGGCGCTTCCCCATCACCAACCACTACAGGGACTTCTGAGCCCCATGAGGTACCCCGTGGCAGTCCTACTGAGCCTGCTTATTGCAGGAGTGGTGTGGGCCCAGGAGTTCAGGACCGACGCAAGGATAAGCCAGATAAGGCCCAAGAAGCCCGTGAGGATAGAGCTCAGGAGGGACACCGAAGGACGGTACTCCTGGAGCCTCAGGGGTTCTGACCTGGAGGAAATACTTCGCATTGACCAGCGTCTGAGGCACTACCTCCTGAAGCAGCGGCAATGAAAGGCACCCTCTACGTTGTGGCCACTCCCATAGGGAACCTCAAGGACATCACCCTGAGGGCCCTGGAGGTCCTGAAGGAGGTAGACGTCATCGCCTGCGAGGACACCCGGCGGGCCCAAAAGCTCCTTACCCACTATGGAATAAAGAAGCCTCTGATAAGCTACTGGTCTGGCCGGGAGAAGCTCAAGGCCCAGGAAGTGCTGGAGCGTCTCAGGGCAGGGCAGGATGTGGCCCTTATCTCCGATGCCGGCACCCCTGGGGTCTCGGACCCCGGGGCACTGCTGGTGTCCGAGGCTGTTCAGGAGGGGTTCGAAGTGGTGCCCGTGCCCGGGCCCAGCGCCCTCATGGCCGCCCTGAGTGCCTCGGGCCTTGCCCTCAGGGAGTTCGTGTTTGTGGGGTTTCTGCCCTCCAGGCGCACGGAGCGCCTGAAGGTGCTCAGGGAGCTGGCCCTGGAGCGAAGGCCTGTGGTGTTTTACGAGGCCCCCCACAGGCTCCTCCAGAGCCTTCAGGATGCGGCCCAGTGCATGCCCCAGAGGCAGGCGGTGGTGTTCAAGGAGCTTACCAAGCTGTTTGAGGCCTCCTGGCGGGGCTGCCTGCAAGAGCTGGCCCGGCGCCTGAGCTCAGAGCCGGTGGCGGGGGAGTATGTGGTGCTGCTGGGTGAAAGGCCCAAGGAGGCCGGGCCTGCCCCTGAGGAGGCCCTTCAGGAGGTCCGGAGCCTCATGCAGCGGGGTCTGGGAAGGAAGGAGGCCGTGAAGAAGGTGGCCCAGGCCTACGGGCTCAGCAAGAAGGAGCTTTATGAAAGGAGCCTGCAATGACATATGCGGTGTGGCTGGCCCTGGTGGCGGTGGTGTCCTTGTATCCCCTGAAGGGCCCAAAAGGCCCTCCCTATGCGGACAAGCTCTTTCACATGGTGCTTTATGCCATCACGGCGGCGCTGTTTTTCAGCTATTTCATCAGGCGCTACAGCTTCAGGAAGGCCCTGGTGTGGGCCGTGGGGCTTTCGGGCACTTATGGGTTTGCCATGGAGGCGCTTCAGCCCCTCGCAGGGAGGGACTTCTCCCCCCTGGACGGGCTCAGCAATTTGCTGGGCGCAGCCCTGGCGGCCCTTTACATAGGTCATAGGAGGGGATGGAGATGAAGCTCCGGCCCGTGCCCCTGGGAGTGGCCGTAGGGCTCCTCTGGGGAGTGCTGATGATGCTTACCACATGGCTCAGCGTCCTTACCGGCTATGCCGAGGAGTTCCTCCGGGTGATGGCCGGCTCCATTTACCCCGGCTACAGCATAAGCCCCCTGGGGGGACTAGTGGTGCTGGCCTATGGTTTCCTGGACGGTTTCGTGATGGCCGTGGTAGTGGCCTGGCTTTACAACCGTCTCTCCTGAGGAGGGGCCATGGTCAGCAAGGTGTTTTTCGCCCCCGCCAGGGTGCGGAAGTGGAGGCACGAGGAGAGCCTTCCGGGCCGGCTTCAGGGGCTTCTTCAGGCCCTCAAGTTGAAGGAGCACTTTGCCCAGGGCGACTGGGTGGCCGTAAAGACCCACTTCGGCTCCCCGGGGGCCCACAGGGTGGTAAGGCCGTTTTTTCTAAGGGTGGTGGTGGAGGCCCTCAAGGCTGTGGGGGCCAAGCCCTTTGTGACCGACACCGTGAGGATCCCCGGACTCCAGTACCTGGAGGTGGCCAACGCTCAGGGGATAAACCACCTGTCCGTGGGGGCCCCTGTGGTGCTGGCCGACGGCCTGTGGGGCAGGGACAATGTGCTGGTAAGGGCCGGGGAGCTCCTGGGCGAGGTGGCGGTGGCCTCGGCCATCCATGATGCCCAGGGAATGGTGGTGGTAAGCCATGTAAAGGGCCACATAAACGCCGGCTACGCCGGCGCCATAAAGAACCTGGCCATGGGAGCAGTAAGCGCCGAGCACCGTAGCTGTGGCTGGCGCTGCGGCCGCGGGGGGATGCACTCCATAGGGGAGGGAAAGCTTTACTGGGACCAGGAGCGCTGCCAGCTCTGCTACCAGTGCGAGGAGGTCTGTCCCCTGGAGTGCATAAGCTTCCAGGAAGGGGGAAAGCTCTTCTACTACAACGACGAGCGCTGCTGGCGCTGCGGCCGCTGCAAGAGGGTCTGCCCCCAGGGGGCCATACAGCACCAGGAGGCCTCCGAGGAGGACTTTCTCCGGGCCTTGGCCGAGGCTGCCCAGGCGGTGCTCAGCACCTTTGAGCCGGGAAAGGTGCTTTACCTGAACTTTCTGACGGAGATACAGCCCGAGTGCGACTGCATGCCCGGGGCCGATGTCCCCGTGCTGCAGGACCTGGGGGTGCTGGGTTCGGCCGACCCTGTGGCCGTGGAGGCTGCCAGCATGGAGCTACTGAGGCAGGCCCGGCCCCTGCCTGACTCGGCCGCCGAGGAGCACGGCGCAGGCCCAGGGGATGATGTGCTCCTGAGGCTTCACGAGAAGCCCTACTGGGTGCAGCTTCAGGAGGCCGAGCGCCTGGGCCTGGGCTCAAGCCGGTACGAGCTGATAAGGATATAAAAAAATGCTGCTGCCAAGAGGTGGGCGGCAGCAGCCAAGCTTAGGGGAGGTAACGAGGCGCTTTCAAGAATATTGTTATCACAGGGCGCAGGGTTTGTCAAGTAGAAATTTTAGATTATCTTATAATTGATTTCCTCGTTTGGGACAGGCACTCCCTTGGGGCTTGGGGGGCTGTGGTATAATTTCCCCCGTCATGTTTGCCCAGAAGCTGGTAAGGGCGGGGGTGCGCAGGCTCAGGGCCTATGAGCCCCACCCCGAGGATGCCAGGGTCAGGCTTGATGCCAACGAAAGCCCCTATGCCCTTCGGCTCCCTGGCGAGGTGCTCAGGGGCCTCAGGAGCAACCGCTATCCTGACCCCCGGGCACTCGGGCTCAGGGGGCTTTATGCCAGGTGCATGGGACTTCAGGGGCCCGAGTGGGTGCTTCATGGAAACGGCTCTGACGAGCTCATATATTACATAATTGTGGCCCTGGGGGGACCGGTGCTCTATCCCACCCCCACCTTCAGCATGTACGGGCTGATAGCCAGGGCCTTAGGCCAGAGGGTGCTGGAGGTGCCCCTAAAGAGTGATTTCTCTCTTCCGGGCAGTTTCTTTCAGGCAGCCAGGAGGGCCAAGGTGGTGTTCCTCAGCAGTCCCAACAACCCCACGGGCAATGCCTTCAGCCGAAGGGACATCCTCAGGCTCCTGGCCCTCGGGAACTCCCTGGTGGTGGTGGACGAGGCCTACCAGCCCTTCAGCGCCAGGGCCAGCCTGGCAGCGCTGCTTGGAAGGCATGAGAACCTGGCGGTGCTGAGGAGCCTGAGCAAGGTGGGCCTGGCGGCCCTGAGGGTGGGCTTTCTCCTGGCGCAGCCCTGGCTGCTGAGGGAGCTCAACAAGGTGAGGCTCCCTTACAACCTCAACGCCCTGAGCCAGGCCCTGGCCTGCCACTTTCTTTCCAGGCCCCAGGTCCTGGAGCGCCGGGTGCGGGACATAGTGAAGGAGCGCAGGAGGCTTTACCAGGCCCTGAGGAGGCTTCCAGCACTCCGGGTCTATCCCTCGGAGGCCAACTTCCTCCTCTTCAGGGTCAGGGACGCCGAGGGGGTTCACCAGGGGCTTCTCAGACGCGGGGTGCTGGTAAGGGAACTGGGCCCCCAGGTGCCGGGCTGCCTGAGGGTCACCGTGGGCACCAGGGCGCAGAATGACGCCTTTCTTAGGGCCCTTAAAGAGGTGCTTTCGTGAGAAAGGCCATGCTTCAGCGCACCACCAGGGAGACGGACATCTCCCTGGAGCTCCGGCTGGACGGCAGGGGGAGCTTCAGGGTCCAGACCCCTATACCATTTCTTACCCACATGCTGGAGCTCCTGTCAAAGCACAGCCTCATGGACCTGAAGCTCCAGGCCCAGGGAGATGTGGAGGTGGACTACCACCACACCGTCGAGGATGTAGGCATTGTGCTGGGCAAGGCCCTGAAGGAGGCCCTGGGAGCTGGCAAGGGCATAAGGCGCTATGGCTGGGCCTCGGTGCCCATGGACGAGGCCTTGGCCCAGGTAAGCCTGGACATCTCCGGCAGGGCCTTCCTTCACTACAAGGCCTCCTTCCCCAAGAGGGCCAGGATAAAGAATTTCGACCTGGACCTCATAGAGGACTTCCTCCATGCCCTGGTGGCCAACGCAGGTTTCACCCTCCATGCCCACATCCTCTATGGCCGCAATGCCCATCACATGGCCGAGGCCCTGTTCAAGGCCCTGGCCGTGGCCCTCAGGGAGGCGGTGAGGCTGGAGGACCGGGTCAAGGGGGCCCCTTCCACCAAGGGCAGGCTCTGAAATCCTGTAATATAAATCTATGGCAAGGAAGGCGCCCATAGTCCCCCTAGGGGAGCTGAGGACCATCCTCCTGGACATGGATGGCACTCTGCTGGATAAGTACTTTGACGACTACTTCTGGGAACACCTGGTGCCTGAGAAATACGCCGAGAAGCACAATATCACCTTCGGCAAGGCCAGGGAGCTTCTGCTGAGCACCTACAGGCGCCACGAGGGGACACTTAACTGGACGGACCTGGACTTCTGGAGCAGGGAGCTTGACCTGGACATCCCGGCCCTGAAGGAGCAGATACGCCATCTCATAGAGGTGCACCCCCATGTGGAGGAGTTCCTGGCGGAGATGCGCAGGCGGAGAAAAAGGCTCTACATGGTGACCAACGCCCACTACAAGGCCGTGGACATAAAGCTTAGGAAGACCGGCATCGGGCGGTACTTCCACCGGGTGCTCACCTCCTTTGAGCTGGGTGCCCCCAAGGAGAGCCTTCGGTTCTGGCAGAGGGCCCAGCAGAGCCTGGACTTTGAGCTTCATAGCACCCTGCTGGTGGACGACTCGGAGGAGATACTCCGGGTGGCCCGGCGCTTCGGCATCCGGTGGCTGCTCCTTAAGCTGGGGGCGAGCTCCAAGGGCTTGGACAAGAGACCCTCGGGGCAGTTCCCCGTGCTCAGGGACTTCAGGGAGCTCCTTCGGTGAAGGCGGCGGAGCTTCTGCTTAAGTGTCTTGAGGCCGAGGGCGTAAGCCACATCTTTGGTCTTCCCGGGGAGGAGAACATAGAGTTCCTCAGGGCCCTCAGGGGCTCTGGCATAAGGTTTGTGCTTACCAGGGACGAGCGGGGGGCCTCCTTCATGGCCAATGCCTGGGGAAGGCTTGGAGGCAGCCCTGGGGTGTGTCTTTCCACCCTGGGGCCCGGGGCCATGAACATGCTCACCGGGGTGGCCGATGCCCTCCTGGACTTTGCCCCCCTGTTGGCCATCACTGCCCAGAGGCCTCTGGGGCAGGCCCTGCAGGAGACCCACCAGTATGTGGATGTCCTCTCTGCCTACAGGCCCCTAACCAAGTGGAACGCCTCCCTGCGAAGGGAAAACATCCCCCAGGCCGTCAGAAAGGCCTTCAGGCTGGCCGTAGCGGAAAAGCCCGGGCCGGTGCACCTGGAACTTCCCGAGGATGTGGCCTCCGAGGAGGCAGAGGGCCTTGAACCCCTCAGAGCCGCCCCTTCAGGGCAGGCCCTTCCGGAGAAAGGGGCCCTCCAGAAGGCGGCCCAGATGCTTGCCTCGGCCCGCTGCCCCGTGGTGGTGGCCGGTGCAGGGGTACTTAGGGCCGGGGCCAACAGGGAGCTTCTAAGCCTCTGCAGGAGGCTTCAGGCCCCTGTGGCCAGCACCTTCATGGCCATGGGGGCGGTGCCTCACACGGATGAGCTTTTCCTTTCCACCATAGGGCTTCAGGAGCGGGACTTTGCCCTGTGTGGTCTTCAGAGGGCCGACCTCCTGGTGCTGGTAGGCTACGACCCGGTGGAGTTCCGCCTGCCCCAGGCGCTGGCCCGAAAACCGGTGCTCTTCATAGGGGCCAGCCCAGCGGAGCTGGAGTACTTCGACCAGGCAATGGAGCTCGTGGGGGCCCTGAGGCCCACCCTCCGCTGGCTCGCCCGCGCTCTAAGACCCAAGGGGGTGCAACCCGAGTACCTCAAAAGGCTGAAAAGACTTACCATAAGAGGCCTTGCCACCAAGGGGTTTCCCATAAAGCCTCTCAGGGCGGTTCAGGCCCTGAGGGAGGCCCTGGGCCCCAGGGACATCCTCATAAGTGATGTGGGGGCCCATAAGCTCTGGATAGCCCGCTTCTACCCGGCCTTGGCGCCCCAGACGGTGCTCATGTCCAACGGGCTTTCCTCCATGGGATTTGCCCTCCCTGCGGCGGTGGCCGCAGCGCTCCTTAGGCCGGGCCGCAAAGTGCTGGCGGCAGTGGGCGACGGGGGCTTCATGATGACCGTGGCAGAGCTCGAAACTGCCGTGAGGCTGGGTCTGTCCCTGGTGGTGTTCATATTCAACGACGGCGGCTACGGCCTCATAAGGTGGAAGGAGCAGGCCCGCTACGGCGAGAGCTTCTTTGTGGATTTCCAGAACCCGGACTTTTCGGCCCTGGCGGAGGCCTTCGGGGCCAGGGCCTTCAGGGTGGACTCGGAGGGACAGCTTCCCCTGGCCCTCAGGGAGGCCCTGAGGTACAGGGGGGTGGCGGTGCTGGACTGCCCGGTGGATTACTCGGAAAACCCCAAGCTCACCGAGGCCCTGGGCTCGGTGGTCTGTCCCATGTAAGGATGCTCAGACCCTTGGGGCTCATAGCGGCCCTGGCCCTCGTGTCCGGCTGCGCCACCATGCCCAGGGGATACACGGCCCTCCGAGAGGGCCGGAACCTGGAGCTTCAGGAACTCCTCCAGGAGGTGCAGCAGGCCAGAGTGGTCTTCGTGGGTGAGGCCCACACCAGCCGGCAGGACCACCTGGTGCAGCTCAGGGTGCTGAGGCACCTCAGGCAGCAAGGCAGGGCTGTGGCCTTGGCCGTGGAGATGTTTCCCCCTGAGGCCCAGGAGGTGCTGGATGAGTGGTTGGCAGGCCGAGTCTCTGACAAGGCCTTCCGAAAGCTCTTCCGTCAGTACTGGGAGATGCCCTTTAGCTACTACAGGGGGCTCTTCCGCTACGCCAAGGCCGAGGGGATACCTGTCTTCGGCATAAACGCCCTGAGGCAGGACATCCAGAGGGTGGCCAGGCAGGGACTGGCTGCGGTGCCTCCGGAGCTGCTGCAACTTCTGAGGTTTCGTCCCTGCGCCCAGGAGCCTTCCTATGTCCAGGCCCTGGGGTTCAACAGGCTTAGACACCGAGGCAGCCTCGGGCATCTCTGTGATGCCCAGAGGCTGAGGGACACCATCATGGCCTACCACATGGCCCGCATCCTGGAGAGCACTCCCTACACCCTGGTGGCCATAATGGGGGCAGGGCATGCCAGCAGGCCGGCAGTGCCCAGGTTGCTGCTTGAAAGGATGCCGGGGCTACAGATAAAGGTCCTGCTTCCCCGCAACATGCAGCACATGGTGGGAAGGGACCTGGATGTCTCCATGGGGGATTACATATGGTTTTAGGGGGGATAAAGGCGGAGTACACGGACTTCCTGGTGATAGGCAGCGGGGTGGCCGGCCTCAGGGCCGCTATAGAGCTTGCCTCCCACGGCAGGGTAGTGGTGGTCACCAAGGACATACCCACGGAGAGCTCTACCGAGTACGCCCAGGGCGGAATTGCCGTGGCCCTTAGCGATGAGGACGAGGTGGGCATCCACTACGAAGATACCCTGAGGGCCGGCGACGGGCTCTGCAACGAGCAGGCCGTCAGGGTGCTGGTTCAGGAGGGGCCCAAGCGGATAATGGAGCTTATTTCCTGGGGGGCGGAGTTTGACAAGGAGGGCTCCAAGCTGGCCTTCGGGCTTGAGGCAGCCCACACCCGCAAGCGCATCCTGCACAGCCACGGCGACGCCACGGGCAAGGAGCTGGAGAGGGTGCTTATTAGCAAGGTGCGCACCCTCAAGGAGGTAAGCAGGCTGCCCTTCAGCACTGCGGTGGAGCTGCTGGTAAGGGAGGGGGTGTGCCTGGGGGCCCTGGTGCTCAGGGACCGCCGGGTCCAGGCCCTCCTGGCCAGGGCCACCGTGCTGGCCACGGGCGGGGCAGGACAGGTGTATGCCATAACCACCAATCCCCAGGTGGCCACCGGCGACGGTATAGCCCTGGCCTACAGGGCCGGGGCAGAGCTCCAGGACATGGAGTTCGTGCAGTTTCATCCCACCAGCCTGTACCTGCCCTCGGCACCCCACTTCCTTCTGACAGAGGCCATGAGGGGCGAAGGAGGGGTGCTCAGGAACACCCGGGGCGAGGCCTTCATGCGGCGCTACCACCGACAGGGCGAACTTGCCCCCAGGGATGTGGTTAGCAGGGCGATTCTACAGGAAATGCACCGGCTGCGCTCCGAGCATGTATACCTGGACATGACCCACCTGGGAGAGGGGTTTCTCAGGAGGCGCTTCCCCAGGATATACGACACCTGCCTGCGCTTTGGTCTGGACATTGCCAAGGAGCCTATCCCCGTCTGCCCCGCGGCCCATTACATGATGGGCGGAGTGAGGACCGACCTGTGGGGCCGGACCAGCCTGAAGGGCCTCCTGGCGGCCGGTGAGGTGGCCTGCACAGGAGTGCACGGGGCCAACCGCTTGGCCTCCAATAGCCTGCTGGAGGGCCTGGTCTACGGCTACAGGGCAGGCCTGAGGGCCCCCCAGGAGGCCCTCACCCAGGCAGAACTGAGGAGCCTGAGCCGCGGGGTAGCGCTGCAGTTTGTCCCCTACTCCATACCTGCCCACGACGAGATAAGGGGGCAGCTAAGAAGGCTCATGTGGCAGAAGGTGGGCATCATTCGGCATGAGGAGGGCCTCAAGGAGGCCCGGCGGAGGCTTTCCCGCTGGCAGTTCATCCTGCAGGCATCCTTCCTTACTCGCCGGGAGCTGGAGCTCAAGAACATGCTCCAGGTGGCGATGCTCATCAGCCAGGCAGCCCTCCAAAGACGGGAAAGCATCGGGGCCCACTACAGGGCGGACCATCCTCATCGCAGCCCTCACTGGCGCAGACACCTTCTGTGGCAGAAGGACAGAGGGGGGTTCTACATCAAGGCTTCATAATTCTTTCACAAAATTTTCATTTTTCTGGGTTAAAGTCCTTTCAGGAGGCGCTTGAGGAATGAATCTTCCCGTCTTTCGGCTCCTGGCAAGGGAGATAGGCTCCAGGTGGGCGGTGTACCTCCTTACGGTGAGCCTGGTGGCCCTGGCGGTGGCGTTCCTTTCTGCCCAGGGCTCTCTTAACAGCTCGGCCCAAGAAGAGATAGAGGAGCTCACCCACAGGCTGGGCGATGCCATGCTGGTGCTACCCCAGGGCACGGACCTGGCCGAGTTCTACCGCATGCGCTACGGCGAGGCCACCATGCCCCAAGAGTATGCCCAGAGGCTCAGGGACTCCCACCTGGGCAAGCATATCCGCCAGATAGAGCCGGCCCTTTACGGCAATATCACCGTTGGGGGCGTGGAGGCCATACTGCTGGGCCGCAACTTCCGCTTTCCCTCCGGAGGGGGAGGCGAGCCCGTGGCCCTGGGTGCCGGCCTGGCCAGGAGGCTGGGCCTTGCCAGGGGCGACACCCTGGAGCTTGGCGGCCGAAGGCTTCAGATAATCAGCGTGGTTGAGCCAGCTCCCAAGGGCTATGACATGGCGGTCTTTGCTCCCCTCCAGACTGCCCAGGCGATCCTGGGACGCCCGGGCAGAATCAACGCCCTTCATCTTAGCGGCTGCTGGTGCGAGCTGGATGTGGCAGGCCTGACCGCCCAGGTAGAGAGCTCCCTTCCAGGCACCATGGCCATCACCGTGGAGGGTATGGCCAAGGCCCACGAGGAGATAAAGGCTACCATGGAGCACTACCGGGCAGCCTTCTGGGGCGGCGGCGCAGTGCTGGTGTCGGCCAGCGTGGCCTTCCTGCTCCTTTACCTTCTGCATAAAGGCAAGAGGGAGATAGGGCTGCTCCTGAGCATAGGGGTATCGCCCAGGGGGATCTCCGTGAGGAACGCCATCGTCTCCCTGGGTATCGTCATTGTGGGCACCCTGGCCGGGTATCTTCTGAGCATACCCCTGATGGCCCAGGCAGGGCTCATGTTCATGAAGGTAAAGCTGAGCCCTTCCTTGGAGGTGCTCCCCTGGCTCCTGGCCCTGAGCATGGGGGCGGCACTGCTGGCCTCCTTGATACCGGCGCTTCACATAAGCAGGCTTGACCCTACAAGACTTCTCAGAGAGGAGTAAGACGGTATGCTTGAGGTCAAATCCATAAGCAAGAGCTTCAGGAACAACAGGGGCGAGGAGGTCGTTGCCCTCAGGGGTGTGAGCCTGGAGGTACAAAGGGGCGAGTTTCTTAGCATCGTAGGGCCCAGCGGAAGCGGCAAGAGCACCCTGCTTTTCATAATGGGTGCACTCCTTAGGCCTACGGAAGGGCAGGTCTATCTCATGGGGCAGAACATCTACGACGGCCGGCCGGCCTCCTACAGGGCTGCCCTCAGACTCAGGGAGATAGGCTTTGTGTTCCAGACCTTCAACCTGGTGCCCTACCTCAGGGCCATTGAGAATGTGGCCCTGCCGTCCATGCTCAGCACAGGCTCCAGGAAGAAGGCCCTGGCAAGGGCGCAGGAGTTGCTGGAGCGCTTCGGCCTGGGCCATAGGCTCCAGCACAAGGTGGAGGAGCTCAGCGTAGGCGAGCGCCAGAGGGTGGCCATCTGCCGCAGCGTGATAAACGAGCCGGCCTTGCTTCTGGCCGATGAGCCCACGGGCAACCTGGACCCCGAAATGACCCATCAGGTGATGCAGCTCTTTAGCGAGCTTAACAGCCGGGGTATCACCGTCGTGGTGGTGACCCATGAGGAGGCCGTGGCCTCCTACGCCCAGAGGGTCCTTCGCCTGAAAGGGGGAGTCCTTCAGGGCTGAAAAGATGCTCTTTCGACGCCAGATAGCCCTGGGCCTATGGTTGGTGTGGCAGGAGCTCAGGGCCTCCAGGACGGCCTGGTTCATCAGCATTGCTCTGCTGGCGGTGCTGGTGGCCATACCCGCCGCGGTGGACTTGGCAGGAAGGGCCAGGGAAAAGGCCGTGCAGCGAAGCCTCCACTACCTGGGCCCTCCGCTAAGTGTGGTGCCCCCGGGGGTCTCCTCCTTTGAGCTTGCCACTGCCCGGCTGGGGGAAAGGACGTTTCCGGAGGAGATACACCGGGTGATACTCGGTGAAATGTCCCCGCTTTTAAGAGGGAACGAGGCCCGCCTGATTCTCAGCCTCCCTGTAGGGGCAGGGGTGTATCCGGTCATAGGAGTGGAGCCGGAGGGCCTCTATTCCTATCCCTTGGTAAACTACCGGCTGAGCAAGGACGGGGTGCTTTTGGGTTCTGCCCTTGCCCAGAGGCTGGACAAGGCCGAGGGGGACCTCCTGCGCATAGGGCAGAGGGTCTTCAGGGTTCAGGCGGTGCTTCAGAGTACTGCCTCGGTGGAGGACATAGCAGCCTTTGTGGCACTCCCTGTGCTGCAGAAGATGACCGGCAAGGAGGGGCAGATAAACGAGGTGCGCCTGTTTGCGGCGTCGGAGGAGGCACTCAGAAGGCTCAAGGAATTTCTCAAGGACCTGCCCGTGGCAATCGTGGATTCCTCCCGAAAGGATGTAGCCCAGGTGCAGACTGGCTTGAGGAGGTACCAGGGGCTTCTTTACGGGCTGTCCTTTTCCTTGGCGGCTCTGTGTGTGGCCATCGGAACATATATAAACCTGGAGGGAAGGAGGCGGGAGCTCTGCACCCTTTACACCCTGGGTACCACGAGGGCACTGGTGCTTTGCCTGGCAGTAGGCCGGGCCGCCTGGGTGGCCCTGGCGGGCGCTCTTGGGGGGAACCTGCTTGCCCTTGCCCTTGTGGCGCTGCAGGGCCATGGCCCAGTAGAGGTCCTCTCACCAGAGGTGCTCAGGAGCACCGTCTTTGCGACCCTTTTCATCGCCATAGGGGTCTCTGTGCCGCTGGCCCTTCAGGTGGCCCTGAAGGCAGAGCTGACAAGGCACATGTAGGGGGATGGTGCGAGAGGGGGGAGTTGAACCCCCACGGCACAGGGCCACTGGAGCCTAAGTCCAGCGCGTCTGCCAGTTCCGCCACTCTCGCTGGGCAGTTCGCCTGCTTGATTTTAAAGGATTTTTCCAGGACCGGTCAATCTGACAGTTCCCGGCAGGGCTTTCGGTGAAACCCCGCTGGTGATATAATCTCTCTTTAAGAAGGCAGAGGGTGCCGCAACTCAGTAGAGGGACGATTGTTGCCAAATAGCATGGGAGGGGAGATGATTGCCTGCCTTAGGCAGTTTTACTGCCTCTCTGCACTGCCCGAGGAAGCCCTAAGGAGGTTGTCCCAGGGGGCAAGGAGGAGGGTGCTCGCAGCGGGGGAGCCTCTCTTCAGTGAGGGGGAGAAGGTGAAGTGGCTCTGGATGATTCGGTCCGGCTCCGTCAAGCTGCTTAAGACATCCCCCGAGGGAAGGAAGCTGGTGGTCATGGTCATGAGGGAGGGGGAGCTTCTGGGGTGTGAATCCCTGCTGGGTCAGAGGTATCTTCTCGAGGCGGTATCCGAGGGGGTTTCCGAAGTGGTGGTGATTCCTGCAAGCATGTTTAAAGAGGTGTTCCTTAAGGAGATGGGGGCGGCGGGCATGAGGTTGCTGCAGGTGCTGAGCTGCTGCGTAAGGCAGATGCTCTGGCTGGTGGAGGACCTTGCCTTCAGGGACGTGCAAATGAGGATTCTGTGCAGGCTTTACGAAATGGGGACCTGCAGGGAAGAAGGCCCCCTGGTCTTCCTCAACTTCACCCACCAAGATATAGCCTCCATGGTAGGCTCCGTAAGGGAGGTGGTCTCAAGGGCGATGTCCAAGCTGAAGAGAGAGGGGGTGATAGTGGACAGCACGGTGAAGGGTTTCAGGGTCGACCTGCGCAGGCTGGAGGAGCTCCTTTCCGAGAAAGGGCTTTCACCGGGTTCTGCCCAACTACAGTGGTAAGGTCTTCTTTGTGACAAAAGTCACTGCAATGCAGGGACATCACGGGTAATATCATCCCTGTGAACGGACTGCCCTACATCGCCTCGTGGAACCTGACCAAGAGGTGCAACCTTAGTTGTCCGCACTGTTATATAGATTCCACCGCCGACTCTGCAGATGAGCTGACGCCCCAGGAGGCAATGTTTGTTGTCGACGAGCTTACCTATCTGAACCGGAAACTCATGCTCGTCCTTTCGGGGGGCGAGCCTCTCCTGAGAGATGACCTTCTGGACATAGTGAGATATGCCACCGAGGCAGGGTTCATCGTGGTGATGGGTTCCAACGGTACATTGCTTGGCGAGGAGTCGCTACTGGCCCTCAAGATGGCGGGGCTGAAGGGGCTTGGCGTTAGTGTGGACTCCCTGCAGCCCCGGGGCCACGATGCCTTCAGGGGCACGAGGGGTGCTTGGCAGGCCTCGGTGGAGGCGTTGCAGAAGGCCCGGCAGATGGGCATCCAGACCCAGATGGATGTGACCCTCAGGGATGAGAACTGGCAGGATGTGGAGGGCTTCGTAGAGCTGGGGGTGAAGCTGGGGGTGAAGGCGGTCAACTTCTTCTTTCTGGTCTGCACGGGCAGGGCCATGGGCTCGCAAATCTCTGTCAGCCACTACGAGAGGGCCATCCACAGGATAGCAGACCTGATTCTCAGGGAAAGAAGGACCATGGTCAGGGCCAGGTGCGCCCCCCACATCTACAGGGTGCTACACAAAAAGGGCTACACCCTGCCGGCGGGCACCAGGGGCTGCCTTGCCGGCATTTCCTACATGAGGGTTGACCCCCAGGGCAATGTCACCCCCTGCCCGTACATGCCTGTGGTGGTGGGCAACTTGAGGCAGACCTCCCTGAGGCAGATATGGGAGGAGGCCGAGGTCCTTCGGCAGCTAAGGAAGGGGATCTATGGCGGAAGGTGCGGAAGTTGCGAGTACTCGGAGGTATGTGGTGGGTGCAGGGCCCGGGCCTATGCCGAAACAGGAGACCTCTACGGCCAGGACAGCCTGTGCGGCTATGAGCCTTCCTCAGAAGAGAAGGTGCTGCCCCAGGAAGGGGACGAGTTCACGCTCTCTTGGCAGCCCTGCGCCAGGGAAAGGCTCAGGCGGGTTCCCCCCTTCATAAGGAGGATGGTGATAAGGGTTATAGAGGAGAAGGCGAGGCAGAAGGGACTGAAAGAAGTGACATCCCGCCTCATTGACGAGGTAAAGCCCCGGGTAAGGGGGCACAGAGGTTGAGGTGAAGCCGGAGGCATGAAGGAACTCAGCACGATACTCTTGTGCTATGACAACGCCCAGCAGGCCCAATGGGCAGCCGATGCGGCTCTGGAGATTGCCAAGGCCTTTGGTTGCAGGGTGGTGGGAGTGCATGGATACAATGCTGCAATGCACGACGGTGCCTTCAGAATCATGGAGCCCGTGCTGCCTCAGCGGTATCAGCGGGAGGAGATACTCAGGAGGCAGAGGCAGTTGCACGACGGCCTCATAAGGGTGGGGATGGAGAAGATATCGCTGTCTTACCTCAGGCCCCTCCAAGAGCGGTTCCAGTCCGAGGGGGTGGAATTCATCCCCAAGGTGAGGGAGGGAAAGAACTTTGCGGCAATAAACGCAATGATAAGGGAGGAGGAACCCTCCCTTGTTGTCATGGGCAGCAAGGGGTTCGGCTCGGGCAGGGAGGGATTCATAGGGAGCGTGTGCCTCAGAGTGCTCAGGTCAAATGGCGGGGACTTCCTCATCCTGAAGGAGCCCCTTAGGCTTGCCTCGGCCAGGCCCCTAAGGATGGTGGTATGCCTTGACGGGAGCAGCTCTGCCGTGGGGGCCCTGGAAGGGGCATGGCTGCTGGCGGAGGAGTTCCAGGCAGAGCTGCACCTCGTCTATGTCTATGACTCTGCCCTCCACAGGGCCGTGTTTGCGAAACTCCAGGGGGCCGCTCTGAGCAGGGAGGGATTCAGGTTCAGCGGCAAGGAGCAGGAGAGGCTTCACGACGAGTTCATTGACAGGGGGCTGGAGCGGGTAGGGTGGATGGTTCTTGACAGGGCGGAGAGGGAGGCCAGGTCATGGCATGCCCTTCCTGTGCGTAGCCTTGTGGCGGGGTTCGGTCCCGTGCAGCAAAGGCCTCAGCCTGCGGTACTGAAGAGAGTGCTGGATGGCCCTGTCTACGAGCGCATCTGTGAATATGCCCAGGAGGCAGAGGCTGACATGATTTTCCTGGGAAGGACGGGCAGGCATTACACCCAGGGGATGGACATGGGTTCCGTGGCCGAGAATGTCCTCAGGTTCTCACCCTGCAGTGTGTATATCTCCGGGCACAGGGAATTTCGGGGATGGAAGATATAGATAGATTTTAAGGAGGAGACGGATGGGAGGGCTTCTCAAGAAACTTGCCATCTTATTCATCGGCATTGCCGTTGCCGCCGCTGGAATTTACATAGGGGCCAAGTCCGGGGTGGACTACAGGGATTTCCCCCTGATAGGTGCAAGGAATGCGGTGTGGGTGCTTGCCCAGACGATGCTGCTCTTTGCCGCCTTCATCCTGGCGGTGCCCGTGTTCGTCTTGATCATTGAGATAGCAGGCTACGTGAGGAAGGACGAGCGGCTGGACAGGCTGGCAAGGGATTTTGCCAGTCTCCTTCCCCTGTCCTATTCCATAACGGCGATACTGGGTGGGCTCTTCACCCTTGTCAGCTATGCCTATTTCCCCAGGTTCATGAACTACATGACCTCAGGCTTCAAACCCACCTATGTGGCCTTTGCGATTCTCCTAGTGCTTGAGACGGTGGCCCTGTACTTCTACTGGGTCAGCTGGGACAGGCTCAAGGGGCAGAGGAAGCTCCAGCACATAGCCCTGGGCGTGCTTCTTAATGTCCTGGGCACCCTGGTGATGATGGTGGCCAATATATGGGGCTCCTTTCATCTGAGCCCCGCCGGCGTGGACTCGGCAGGAAACATCGTGGACCTGAAGGCGGCGATTTTCAATCTCACCTTCTGGCCCCTGAACATCCACAGGTTTATAGCCAATGTATCCTTTGGCGGTTTCATCTGCGCAGCCTATGCTGCCTACAGGTACCTCTCCACCGACCACCCCCAGGAGAGGGCCCACTTCGACTGGATGGGCTACACGGGCACCTTCGTGGGCGTGGTCACCATGATACTCCTTCCTTTTGCCGGCTACTACTTCGGCATGGAGATTTACAGGTTCAATGCCCAGATGGGGATTACCTTCATGGGAGGGGCCCTGTCCAAGATATGGCTGCTACAGGCCATAGTGATAGCGGTCATATGGCTAAGCGTGTGCTACTACCTCTGGCTTGGGCTCAACAGGATTCCCGCAGGGGAGAAGTACAAGAAGTACCTGCCGTACCTCAGCTGGGCGCTCATAATCGCCTTTGCCGTGTGGGCGACCCCTCGGGCGTGGGTGGCCTCCCTAGAGGACATTGCCGGTGGCATCCATCCCATATACGGCAGGGTGGGCATCATGGCGCCGAAGATTACGGCCGTGAACCTGGCCATCCTGGGGGTCATCATCACATTCCTCATCAACAGAAGGGCAGGAAGGCTCATCCCGGAGGGCAGGAAGGGGTTCATCTACATCCAGTGGCTCATAATCCTGGCCGTGGTGGTAGGGAACCTCGTGGTGCTTTATTACAGCTACAAGGTGCCCTCGGCCACCAGGATAAAGCTTTCCATCTATACATTCGTCTTCATGGTTGTCGCCATCGGGCTCATCTACCTCGTTGACGGGCTTCTCCTTAGGGGCACCAAGAGGGCGGGGGATATCCTCTGGGGGCAGATGCCACCGCGCTCCCAGTATGCCCTCATAGCGGCGGCGGTGTCCAATGTGTGGGCGATGGCCCTGCTGGGCTATGGCCGTGCCGCTGCAAGGCTGAACTGGCATGTCTACGGTGCGCTACAGGATAAGTCCAAGTACGCAGGGCTTCCCAAGATGGGCGATGCCACCCTGGTGATATCCGGCATCACCATCCTGTTCTTGATACTCATCGGCATTGTCTTTAAGGTGACCGGCATGCAGAGGGGAGGTGCCCGATGAGCGGAGGGATGAGACTCGTGGTGGTTGCCCTGGTGGTGACCGCCTTTTATGCCTGGTTCGGCTATTCCATTCCCCAGTCGGCATGGGAGGCCCCCAAGAGGGTGGAGATATCCAGGCAGATGAGCCCGGCGGAGCTTGCCCAGGTGGGCAAGGAAATATTCAAGAAGGCTGGCTGCGGTGTCTGCCACAGCACAACGGGCGAGAGGCTCCGGGGGCCGGACCTCTCAAGGATTGGCGCTGAATGGGACCCCCAGAGCATGGCTGCCATACTCTACATGGGCACCGACATCATGCCTCCTGCCACCGGGCCGCCTGCTAACCTGACCCATGAGGAGATAACGGCACTGATCGCCTACATGCAGACCCTGGGGGCAACCCCCACGGTAAGGATAGGCGACATTGTACCGCCCCAATGAGCCAGGGAGGTGGGGATATGCAGAAGCGTAGAGGCAGGATTCCCTCAGCGGTAATATCCATTGCCATAGTGGTGTTTTCCTACATCTTCATGAGGTACATAATCCAGCCGCCCTTTCCCCCGGCCCTAGTGAACTTCTACATGCTCTTTGTGTTGGCGGGAGTGCTCATATATATAACCCTGGATGACAGGAGGCTGGAGGAGTTCCTGGATTTCATCTCCCTGAGGTCGAAGGAGAACCTCTTCTATGACCTCCTGCGCAAGGCCCTGCTGGTGGCCATACCCCTCCTGGTGGCCTACAATGTCTACTCCAGGGAGAAGGTCTCCTACTCGCCGCCGGCAGAGCTCTTCCAGCCCCATGTGACCCCGCCCCAGTGGGTAGTGGACATGGAGGTGCCCGAGTGGGCAGCGGATTTTGACAACTGGTCTCCAGAGAGGATAAAGCGGGGGCAGAAGATATACGAGGACCACTGCCTGGTATGCCACGGCAAGGAGGCCGACGGCAAGGGCCCGGCGGCATCGGCCATTCGCTACCCTGCGGCACCTACCAACTTCAAGGAACCTGGCACCATTGCCCAGTTGCCCCTCAGCTATGTGTACTGGAGGGTGAGGGACGGAGGCATATTTGACAAGCAGTTCAAGTCGGCAATGCCCGGATGGGCCGATGAGCTGGAGGAGGAGCAGATCTGGGAGGTAATCATGTATATCTACACCAAGGCGGGAGTCAAACCCAGGACATGGGAATAGGGGGACGGAGAATGAGAAGCAGTGCCGCGGAGGTGGCCTTCCAAAGGGGCAGGATATACGAGCTCCTGAGCTACCTTTTCTGGAGCCCCTCCAGGGAGTACATAGAGTTCATCCAGGAGGGAGGCCTGGAGGATACCTTTAGGGAGTCTCTGGCGGTATATCCCCTGAGGGAGAAGATAGACACCTCCTTCCTCCAGAAGGCGGTGGCGGACCTCGGGAGGATGCCCTTGGAGGCCCTGCAGGCATGCTACGAGACGCTGGAGACCCCCAGGCTTAAGATACTCTACGAGTGCCGGTATCACCAGCCCTTTTGCAGCCACCAGGAGATGGCCGATGTGGCCGGCTTCTACAGGGCCTTCGGTTTCACCTTTGCAGGCGAAAGGCCCGACCACATCTCCTATGAGCTTGATTTCATGCGGCTCCTGGCCTTGAAGGAGGCGGTGGCAGAGCTTGACGGCAATCGGGAGGCCAGGATGGTCTGCCTGGAGGCAGAGAGGGCGTTTCTCAGAGACCACCTGGGAAGATGGGTGCATCTGCTGGTGGGTGCCACCGAGGCAATGGACTTCTACAGCCCCATGGCACGGTTGCTTCAGAGCTGGGTCAGGGCCGAGTGCGCCTACAGGGCGGCCAGGCCCGAGCCCCTGGGGTATCCCCTGGAGAGATTGAGGGACGACGGAGCGGAACCGCTGAATTTCTGCATAAAGGAGGCCAAAGGTGAAGGGCTTCAGTAGGAGAGAGTTTCTCAAGTGGTCCCTTGCAGGTGCGGCAGGCCTTGCGGCCAGCCACCCGAAGGTAGCCTTCCTGCAGCCTGTGGTGGTGGACAACCCCCTCAGGTGGTATCCCCACAGGGACTGGGAGAAGATATACAGGGACAAGTACAGATACGACTACATCTTCCACTTCACCTGTGCCCCCAACGACACCCACAACTGCCTCCTGAGGGCCTATGTGAGAAACGATGTGATCGTGAGGATCGGCCCCACCTATGGTTTTCACCAGGCCGAGGATGCCTACAAAAACAGGGCCACGCAGCGGTGGGAGCCCAGGTGCTGCCAGAAGGGCCTGGTGCTTAACAGGAGGTTCTACGGCGACAGAAGGATAAAGACCACCATGGTGAGGAAGGGCTTCTACGAGTGGGCAAGGGCTGGGTTTCCCAGGGACCCCCAGACCGGCAAGCCGCCAGAGAAGTACTTCCGAAACAGGGGCCAGGACCGTTGGCTCAAGATGCCCCATGAGGAGGCCTATGAGCTGGTGGCCAAGGCACTGCTTGACATCGCCAGTACCTACAGCGGCGAAAAGGGAGCGGAGTACCTCAGGAGGCAGGGATACGACTCTGCCTCCATAGAGGCGATGCAGGGGGCCGGCACCCAGGTCCTGAAGTTCCGGGGCGGCATGCCCCTGCTGGGGGCGGTAAGGCTCATGGGGTTTGTGAGGATGGCAAACATGATGGCCCTGCTGGACGATTACATAAGGAAGACGGGCCCTGCCAGGGCAGTGGGGGCGAGGCACCTGGACAACTATTCCTGGCACACTGACCTGCCGCCGGGCCACCCCATGGTCACGGGGCAGCAGACCGTGGACTTCGACCTTGCCCTGGCCGAGAAGGCAAAGCTGATCACCCTCTGGGGGATGAACTGGATAAGCACGAAGATGCCCGATGGGCACTGGCTCACGGAGGCGCGGCAGAGGGGGGCCAAGGTAGTGAACATAACCGTAGAGTACCAGTCCACGGCAAACAAGTCCGACGAGGTAATCATCATAAGACCCGGTACGGACCATGCCCTCATGCTGGGCCTTGCCCATATCCTCATGAAGGAGGGGCTCTATGATGCCCCCTTCGTGAAGTCCTTCACCGACCTGCCCCTCCTGGTGCGGACCGACACGCTGCAACTGCTGAGGGCCTCGGAGGTGTTTGAGGGCTACAGGCCCACCGAGCTTCGGAACTACATATCCGTCGTAGGGGAGGGGAAAACGCCTCCTCCACCTTTCAAGCATGGCAGGCAGTACATCTCAGAAGACATGAGGCTCAATTGGGGCGATTTCGTGATGTGGGACAGCAGGGGGAACAGGCCCGTAGCCGTAAGCCGCGACCAGGTGGGAAGGCGCTTCAGCGCCCTGGGCATAGAGCCGGCCCTTAAGGGCAGGTTCCGTCTGCGGACGGTGCAGGGCAGGGACATAGAGGTCAGGCCCGTTTACGACATCCTCTGGGAATACATCTCCCAGTTTACACCCCAGGTGGTTTCCGAGATAACCTGGGCACCGGTTAAGGCGATAAGGAGCCTTGCCCGCCAAGTGGCCAAGAACAAGGGGTCCACCCTCTTCGTGGTGGGGATGGGGCCAAACCAGTTCTTCAACGCCAGCCTCAAGGACAGGGGCATATTTCTGGTGGCGGCCCTCACCAACAACATAGGCCATATCGGGGGCTCCCTAGGGAGCTATGCCGGCAACTACAGGGTCGCCCTCTACAACGGGCTCCCTCAGTACATAGCGGAGAACCCCTTTGATGTGGAGCTTGACCCCGCGAAGCTTGCCAGGGTCAGACCCTACCTGAAGTTCGAGTCGGCCCATTACTTTGCCCACGACAGCAGGCCCCTGAGGGTGGGCACGAGGCTGTTTACAGGCAGGACCCACATGCCTGTGCCCACGAAGCTCATCTGGTTCGCCAACAGCAACTCCCTCATCGGCAACTGCAAGGGTAGCTACGAGGTGGTGGTGAACGCCCTTCCGAAGATAGAGGCGGTGGTGATGGCCGACTGGTGGTGGACCATGTCCTGCGAGTACTCCGATGTGGTCTTTGCGGTGGATTCCTGGGCCGAGTTCAAGCATCCCGACCTCTGCGGCTCGGTGACCAATCCCTTCAACCAGGTGTTTCCCGTCACGCCCATAAAGAGGATCTTTGACACCGTGGGAGACATAGAGACCCTGGCAGGGGTGGCCAGAAAGCTTGCGGAGCTCACGGGCGACAGGAGGTTTGAGGATTACTGGAGGTTCGTCTACGAGGGCAAGGTGGAGGCATACCTGGAAAGAATCACCAAGACGAGCACCGCCCTTAAGGGGTTCACATTCAAGGAGCTCCATGAGCGGGCCCTGAAAGGGGTGCCCTCCCTGAAGAACCTTAGGACCTACCCGAAGGTAACGGGCTGGGAGCAGACGAACGAGGACAAGCCGTGGTACACCAAGTCGGGAAGACTGGAGTTCTACAGGGAGGAGCCCGAGTTCATTGAGCACGGGGAGAACCTGCCCGTTTACAGGGAGCCCATTGATTCCACCTTCTATGAGCCCAATGTGATTGTCTCCAAGGGCAGCCCGCTCCTTAGACCGATTCAGCCCGAGGACTTCGGTCTCAGCCGGGACGAGCTGAGCACGGAAGTCAGGCAGGTAAGAAATGTGCTAAGGCCCTGGGAGGAGCTCAAGAAGACCCGGCATCCCCTCATGAAGAAGCGAGGCTACAGGTTCCTGTTCATAACACCGAAGTATCGCCACGGCGCCCACTCCACCCCCATTGACCTGGATTTCATAACCGTCTGGTATGGTCCTTTCGGGGACATCTACAGGAGGGACAAGAGGAGCCCCTGGGTGGGAGAGGCTTATGTGCACATGAATCCCCGCGATGCCCGGGAGCTGAGCATAAACGACGGTGACTATGTGTGGATAGATGCCGACCCCCAGGACAGGCCGTTTCACGGATGGCAGAAGAAGCCCCGGGACTACAAGGTGGCCAGGATGATGTGCCGGGTGAGATACTACAGCGCCCTGCCCAGGGGGGTGCTCATAATGTGGCACAACATGTACCAGGCCACCCATGGCTCCGTGAAGGGCCACGAGACAAACCCTGACGGACTTGCCCGAAACCCCGAGACCAACTACCAGTCCATATTCAGGTACGGAGGGCACCAGTCCTGCACCAGGACATGGCTTGGCCCCACCCTCATGACCGACTCCCTGGTAAGGAAGGAGGTCTTTGGCCATAAGATAGGTAAGGGCTTCCTGCCCGATGTCCACTGTCCCATCGGTGCCCCCAGGGAGGCCTTTGTAAGGGTAACTAAGGCCGAGGACGGTGCCGTGGGCGGCAAGGGCCTCTGGAGGCCGGCCGCCCTGGGCTTCCGAAAGGGCTATGAAAACGAGACCATGAAGAAATACCTGAAGGCCCAGTACATAGGATAAGGGAGGGCGTATGCCAAGGCAGAGGGTGTACAACTGGCAGATTGGCAGGAGGATGCTGTACCCCTACGAGGGGACAAGGCCCAGGAGGCAGTTTGCCGCCGTGTTTGACATCAACAAGTGCATTGCTTGCCAGACCTGCACGATGGCGTGCAAGCAGGGTTGGACGGCGGGCCCGGGGCAGGAGTACATATTCTACAACAATGTGGAGACCAAGCCCTACGGCTTCTATCCCCTGGCCTGGGATGTCAAGCTGCTGGACATGCTGGGCAGGCAGACATGGGATGGCGGCCGCTACAGCGGAAAGACCATATTCGAGGCAGCCCCCAGGGGCGAGACCGCCGTGGGCTACATCCCGGACAAGGAGGACTTCTCCTATCCCAATGTGGGTGAGGACGAGCCCTACGGGGACGTAGCCCAGGGGGATTACATCACCACCCCCCACAGGGTGTGGCACTTCTACCTGGCAAGGATCTGCAACCACTGCACCTATCCTGCCTGCCTTGCCGCCTGTCCCAGGAAGGCCATATACAAGAGGGCCGAGGACGGGGTAGTCCTGGTCGACCAGAAGAGGTGCCGGGGCTACAGGGAGTGCGTCAGGGCATGCCCCTACAAGAAGGTCTTCTTCAACCCTCACAGCAGGATATCGGAGAAGTGTATCGCCTGCTATCCCCTCCTGGAGCAGGGTGAGCAGACCCTGTGCATAAAGACCTGCATCGGAAGGATAAGACTCAACGGCTGGATAAGCACCCCCGAAAAGGCGGAGCCCTCAAACCCCATTGACTACCTGGTGCACATCAGGAAGGTGGCCCTGCCGCTTTTTCCGCAGTTCGGCCTTGAGCCCAATATCTACTACATACCGCCCCTTCATGTGCCCAGGGGGTTTCTCTACCAGATGTTCGGCCCCGGGGTAAAGGAGGCCCTCGGACGGTACAGGGCTGCCAGTGAGGACAAGGAGCTCCTGGCCGTGCTTACCCTCTTTGGCTCCACGGAGTTCTGGCTCCAGAGGTACAGGCTCAGGGGGGATACCGTCCTGGGCTACGACGCAAGGGGCAAGGAGGTCGTGAGGGTGCCCCTGTATGAGCCCGTCTACATAAGGCCCTTTTACGATGAAAGGCTTCAGGCCTACAGGCACAACATAACATAGAGGAGGCGGGGATGCTCAGGTGGTTGTTCATAGTGGTTTTAGCGGCGGCCCTGGCGGTACAGGGCCATGGCATCGCCCGGGGGCAGGGTGTGGTGATATTCGCCAAAAAGGTTGTGGGGGACATCCCTTTGGACCCCCATGCCCCGCTGTGGGAGGGTGCGCCCCTTGTGGAGATTCCCCTTTTTCCGCAGGTGATGGCCAAGCCCAGGATATACGAAAGCAGCATAAGGGGGCTTGAGGTGAGGGCGCTCCATAACGGTAGGGAGATAGCCTTCCTGCTGCAGTGGAGGGACGAAACACAGGATGCAGGAGTTGATGTGGGCGGCTATGGGGATGCCGCCGCCCTGGAGTTCCCCTCCCAGGGGGCGGAGGGAAAGCCCCATTTCGGAATGGGCGACGGAGAAAACCCGGCAAACATATGGTACTGGAGGGCTGCCTCGGAGGAAGCCCCCGGGGCCATGGCGCCCAAACAGTACAGTCCCCGCTTTGAGACCGACCCCCAGACGCACATCCTTATTGACAGGGCATGGCAGAGCGGCGTCTTGGCGGGAAATCCCATTTCCCACCCCCTGGCGCCTCCGGTGGAGAACCTCGTTTCGGTGGGCTTCAGCACCCTGACGGACAACTCCGCCTCCCAGGTCCTGCCCCAGGGGAGGGCCTCCTGGAAGGACGGCCGCTGGAGGCTGCTCCTGAAGAGGGCCCTGGAGTCCACCAACAGGTATGATGTGAGCTTCACCGAGGGTGCCGTAACGCCCGTGGCCTTTGCCGTCTGGGATGGCTCCCAGGGCAACAGGGGCGCCAGAAAGGCGGTCTCCACATGGTACTATGTGGCCCTGCAGACCGAGGAGCGCATGGCGGCCTATGTCCTGCCCGTGGTGGCCTTCTTAGGGGTGGCGGCCCTGGAGTACTGGGTCATTAACCTTATAAGAAAGAAGAGGGCTGGATGATGAAAGGCGCACCGAGTAAGCTGGCCATACCGCAGGTCTTCCTTCGGTGGCTGGCGTCCTCCAGGCTTGATTTCCTAAACGGCATGCTGGAGGGCAGGCCCCTACGCTACTTCTCGGCACACCTGCCTGTGATGGCCACCTGGAACGGCAGCGGGGAGTTCCCCGTAAACCTTACCGTGAAGGGCATAGGCCTGGTACCCAGGGACGACCTCGTGGGCGAGTATATTGACCTCTTTGAGTCCCTGAGTGCCGAGGCGAGGGCTGGCAACTGGGGGGAGACCCTGTCAAAGAGGGTAGATGCCCTGAGGGCCCTCTACGGCAATGTGGAGAATTTCAACCCTTTCCTCTTGGGGGGGCTGGAGATATTTGAGGGTACGGCCTTCCGGAACCTCCTGGCCAACCCCCGGGCAAGTCTGCTTTATGTGGGGATGGCCAGGCAGGAGGGAGGGGGCATTCGGTACATCAGCTTTCAGGTCAACGGGCATGTGGAGGTCCTCAAGAAAGACAGCCTCTATTACCGTTATCTCCTGGCGGCCAGAAGGCTCTTCGAGTTTGACAAATTCCACATCTACCAGCCTGAGTACCCCTACGGATACCTGCTCCATGTGCAGGAAGTAAAGGACAAGACACCCTGGTCCCGGGCCCCCGGGCATCCCTCCCGAGGGCTATAGCTACTGCCACCTTCCTGGCACGGGACTTCCGCAGTGGCTACAGCGGCCGTTCCTGATGCGGTTCTGCAGCACCTGAAAGACATACCTCCTTATAAGCAGGCCTCCGCAGCTGTGGCAGTAGGTGTTTTCCCATTTGTGCCCGGGCACATTTCCCAGGTAGACATACCACAGGCCTGCCTCTCTGCCCAGGTGCCAGGCCTGCTCAAGGGTTTCAACTGGTGTGGGCTCCAGGTGGCTCCACTCGCAATGGGGATAGAACCTGCTGATGTGCCAGGGGGTCTGCACTCCCAGGGCGTCCTTTATCCAGCGGGCGATGGCCCTGAGTTCCTCCACCGAGTCGTTTACTCCCGGCACTATGTTGGTCACGCACTCCACATGCACGCCCAGGTTGCGGGCCAGCTCCGTGGAGCTTCTCACTCCCTGGGCGGCCCGGGTATGGGCAATCTTTCGGTAGGTCTCCTCAAAGAAACCCTTGATGTCTACCCTGAAGACATCCAGCCAGGGTGAAAGCATCCTCAGGGCCTCGGGGCTGATGAAGCCGTTGGTCACATAGTTGGTAAAGAGGCCCTGCTCCTTGGCCAGGCGGGCGCCCTCCAGGGTGTACTGGAACCACAAGGTGGGCTCGTTGAATGTCCACGAGATGCCTTGAGCACCTTCTCTGAGGGCCATCTGCAGGAGTTCTCCAGGCCCCACATAGGTGGTGCCCATGGGTCCGCCCTTGTAGTGGGCAATCTGCCAGTTCTGGCAGCCGGGGCAGCGGAAGTTGCACCCCACGCTGCCTACGGACAGCCATACCGAGCCGGGCAGGAAGTGAAACACCGGCTTCTTCTCGATGGGGTTCATGCTGAGGCTTGAGACCTCACCGTATATCAGGCTCACCAGTCTGCCCCGCCTGTTTTCCCTGGTAAGGCACCAGCCCCTTTTGCCAGGAGCGATGCTACAGCGCCTCTGGCAGATAAGGCACCTCAGGTATCCCCTGGGCAGGCGCTCATACAGCAGGCTCTCCCGGAGCATCCTTCAGAACCCCCATCTGAGCAGGCTGTAAAGGACCTTGTCTTGTCCCAGGGAGCCGAACTGCCCCTTACTGCTTCCGCCTGGAAGCACAGCGCCCAGGGCAAGCCAGAGGGTGTCGGAGAGCCTGTAGCGCACTTGAGGAAGGAGCAGGTAGTCCCCTTCGTCAGGGCTCCAGAGGCTCAGCCACCTGAGGGTGAGGCTCTGGTGCCAGAGCTGCTTCAAGAGCTTGAGGCTAAGGACGTGGCTTCCGCCTTCCTGAAGGTAGCCCTGAAGGGAGGCCGTGAGCTCCCTGGCCAGTTGGGCCTCATACCTCAGGAGCAGCCTGCCCTGCCTGAGGCCTGCTCGGTAGAGGGAGGCCTCCAGCCCACCCACCCCCCCTGCCACCGGCCCCTCAAGGCTCAGCCCCCAGCTCAGGAGCCTCCTGTAGGGGGGCTGGCCTGTAAAACCTTTGTAGAAGTAAAGCGCCGTATCCCAGCCCCCGAAGTTCCTAAGCGCCCTGAGGGCCACCTGGAGGTTTTCAAGGCTTACGGGGGGCTCCTCCGCCCCTGGAGGGGCGGGGACATGGAACCTCTCCGGGCCGGGAAGCTCGTCGGGCTCAAACCGGGGGATGAGCACCACATCCACCGAGGCCTCCTGGGGGTACAGGGCCAGCCAGAGGGCATCAACGGGCTTTCGCAGATACTGCAGGGGCCGACCGGCAAACAGAGCCTGGTAGTCCTTGGGAAAGAGGTCATTCAGGAAGACAAGCTCGCCCAGTCCCCAGGTAAGCACCTGCCTTCCTGCCCTGAACTGCAGGGCTCCGTAGGCCCAGTCAAGGTAAAGCTCCCTGAGCCCGGCACCCGGGGCCCCCTCTACATGGTCGTGAAAGAGCTCTGCCTTGAGCTTTCCATGCCCGGTTAGTGCTTCCACCTGGAGTCTCTCCTCGGCCCATTTGAAGTCTCCCCCTGTGGGGTTTTCACTGGCGATGTTGAGGCTCCAGTTCAGCTGCAGAAACCCTCTGAGCTCCAAGGCCTCCCCCTTAAGGGGCAAGGTGGCCAGGAGAAGCAGCAGGGCCCCTATCTTAGCCATCGCATGGGGGGACGGCGGAGGTAGCGCTCCGAAAACAGGGCATCTTTCAGGCCCTGGTTGTAGCGCACCTGGGTGAAGCTGACCTCGGTGCGGTGGCCGGTCTCGGCATCCCGCATGGTGCGCTGGAGCACGGTGGGAAGGCCCTGGATGTGCTCTACCTTATCGGCGCTGAAGACCTTGAGGAGCCGGTCCCCCGGGCCGTAGTACTCCTCCTTGAGGGGAAGGAAGCTCTCCTGGTCTATCCAGGATATCTTGTAGGTGTAGAAGGCCTCCTCCTTGGGGGTGCTCTTTATCACATAAGTGGGCCGGCCCTGGAGGGGCTCCCTTCTAAGCAGCACATGGGTGTCGTCCCCGGGGTCTCGGCCTGAGACATCCTCGTAGGTGAAGTCCGAGCCGGCAAAGCTGGAATGCTTGTCCCTGGCAGCCACCCTCTTGACCATACCCAGGGCGGGAATGAACAGCCAGCGGTCGTCGTCCCTCCCGGGGTGCTTGTGTATCAGGAGGCTCATTCCCCGGACATCCACGGGACGGAAGAAATAAATGTAGTACTTCTGTCTACCCTGAGGGTAGTTCTTCCTTAGCATAACGAGCTCCCTGAGCCTTTCCCTTCCTGCCTTGCTTATGAGCCTCATGAGCACCCTGGCCTTGAAGTCCTTCCCCTGGTAGTAGAAGGCCCTGTGGGCCCGCTCCATCACTTCCTGGGCACTTAGGGCAAGGGCCGTTGCGGGCAGAAGGAGCAACACCCCCAGGGCAAGGGCCTTTCTCATCTAGGCTCCTCCTTGAGCAGGACTTTCCTTCCCGCTACGACGAGGGCCGGCAGAAACAGGAGGGTGGCCAGCCCCGCCGAGAAGGTTATAGAGCCGAAGAACAACCCCACCGTCACATAGGGCGTAAGGGTGGAAAGCATCAGGGGCAGGAAGCCCAGGCCCACCACCAGGGCATTCCTGAAGATGGCCAGGGCGGGCTCGCCCCCCATGCTCCAGCTCAAGGTGGGCTCCAGCGCTCTCTCCCTGGAGAACCTGTCCCTGAAGCGGTGCACGAAGTGGATGGCGAAGTCCACTCCCAGGCCCAGGGCCAGGGTGGAGCAAACTGCTATGGGCATGTCGTAGTCCTTGCCCGCATAGCCCACCATGGCGTAGCTGAACAGCACCGCCAGGGCCAGAGGAAGCATGCTCAGCAGTCCCCACCAGAAGGAGCGGAACTGCGCTATCAACAAGAGCAGTATGGCCCACCAGGAGCCCACCGTGGCCTGGAGCATCCCCTTGACCATGAGGGCCTGCCAGGTGATGTTCAGATAGGGGAGCCCGGACCACTGGGGGGCCTTTATGCCTGCCGGGGGAGGGTTGTCCTTCAGGAAGGCCTCCAGGTGGCTCACCACTGCCTGCATGTCCCGGTTGTCCCCTGAGCGGAGCTGCACCCACACATTGGCCCTCTGCTGGGGGTAGTCCAGGAACTCCTCCAGCTCGTCGGGAGCCGAGGACATGAGGTACAGGAACAGGTACTGCCCCACGGTACGCCTGTCCTCGGGGAGGCGGTTGAAGGCCTCCTCTTGGTCATGGAGCACATAGTTTATTCTCTTGAGCACATCCACCACCGAGGTGGTCTTTCCTACCAGGGGGTGAAGCTGGAGGTGCTCCTGGAGGGCCTGGAGGTAGGCCAGCACCTGGGGCTCCTTCATGGCCCCTGTCTCGGAGCCCTCTATTACCAGGTAGGATATGTAGGTGCCTCCCATCAGGCGGTTGAGCACCCCGTCGGCCACCCTTACGGGATGATGGGGTTTGAACCACTTTACCGGGTTGTCGTTCACCCTGAGGGCCTTTATCCCCCAGAGGGAAAAGAGGATGCCCAGGGCCAGGAGGGCTACCAGGGGCTTGGCCCCCCTGAGGCAGAGGCGTCCCAGGCGGCCCAGGAGGGGGCTTCCCTCCTGCTGGGGCAGCCTGGCCGGCCTGGCCCACAGGGACAGCATGGCAGGAAGAAGGCTCATGCTAAGCAGCCAGGCTACCACCACCCCCAGGGCCACGAACAGGCCGAAGACCCTCACAGGGGGTATCTTTGCCCAGGCCAGCATGGAAAAGCCCACCGCCGTGGTCAGGGAGGTGTAAAGCATGGGCTTGGCCAGGGCCCTGTAAAGCTTCTGGAGCACTTCCCTTCTGTCCCTGCCCGGGCCCAGCCTCTGCCTGAGGTCGCTGAGCACATGCACCGCATCGCACACCGCTATGGGCATGAGGAAGACCGGAATCATGGAGGACATTATGTGCACCTCAAAGCCCAGGGCCACCATGGCTCCCATGCTGCAGAGCACCGCCAGCATGGCCACCGCCATGGAGGCCACCACGGGCAGCAGGCTCCTGAAGATAAGATACATGAGGGCCATGAGGAAGGCCCCTGCCAGGGGGGCCACCACTGCCATCTGCTTGAACATCTCCGAGCCGAAGGTATCCTCTGCCAGGGGGAGCCCCGCCAGGTAGAACTCCTCTTCAGGCCCCAGGATGCGCCTGCATATCTGGGCCACCTGCTGGGCCACCTCGTGGGCCATGTCCTTCTGCAGGATGGGTATGTAGATGGCGGCGGCCTGCCCGTGGGAGGATACCAGGCGGTCCCTGAACAGGGGGTTTTCCAGCACCTCGGCCCTGAGGCGCTGAAGGCCCTCCTGCCCCTGGGGGGCTTGCAAAAGGGGAGGGCGCACATGGAGCACCCCTTCCCGGGCCACCACATTGTTGGTGCTGCTTAGGCTTTCCACATCCCTGCCCACCACCCCCGGGAGCCTCTTCACCTCGGCGGTTATCCTTGTTATCCTTTCCAGGGTGTCGGGCTTGAAGATGCCGTCCTGGCGCACGATGCCCAGCACCAGGAGCTCCTTTATCCCGAAGGTCTCCTTCACCTGCCGGTGAAAGACCCTCACGGGCTCCTCCTGCCTGAGCATGTTCTCAGGGTCGGTGTCTATCCTCATCCTGGGCAGTTGGGAGGCCAGGGCAAGGCTGATGCCCAGGCTCAGGGCTATCACCAGCCTGGGCCTTCGTAGGGAAAGCTCTACCAGCTTCAGCACCACTTGGTGCATGGCTCAGTAAGGCAGCCTGGTAAGGCCGTGGCGCATCTTGAACATGAAGTATCTCTCAAAGGCATGCTTGAGCCACTTGAACCACCGCCCCTGGATGATAGCTGCCTTGTCCCTGGGAGGCACCACCGGCCTGGCCATCATGAGGGCCGCGCTTCTGCCCATGTCCATGAGGCAGATGACATCCAGCACGGGCTCCTTAGGGGGGGATTTTCCCAGCACCTGGGCCGCTATGGCGGCAGCAGCGGTCTTGGCCATCCGCACCGTCATGTAGCCGGTCTTGGGCAGGCCCGTGGGCACAGGGGTAGGCTCGGGCGGGGCCATGGCCACGGCCACACCCACGGAGAATATGTTCTCGTGCTCCAGGTGCCTGAAGAGGCCGTCCACGGGGATGAACCCCTTGGGGTTTCCCAGATGGGCCACGGCAGGCACCCCCTGGAAGGCAGGGGTGAGCATGGCATACCGGTAGGGCAGCTTGGTGCCGTCCTGGAGCCTCACCTCCTGGGGGGTAATCTCCTGCACGGCCTGGTTGCACAGGGTCTTTATCTCCCTGTCGGCGAACCAGTCCTCGAAGGCTCGGCGGGAGTTCCTGAGCCCTCCGATGCCCATGTGCCCCGGGTAGGGCTCGGAGCTCAGGTAGATGATGGGGGCCTTGCTCTTTAGGCCCTGCCTCCTTAGGGCCTGCTCCATGAGGAAGGCCATCTCGTAGGAGGGGCCGAAGCAGCTTGCCCCCTGCACCGAGCCCACCACTATGGGCCCCGGGGACTGCAGGAGCTGCTGCCAGGCCTCCCTTGCCCTGAGGGCCTGCTTAAGAGTGCAGATGCACTCCGTGTAGCCCCCTTCCGGGCCCAGCCCTGGCACGGCGGCGAAGTGCAGATAGGGCCCGGTGGCAATCACCAGGAAGTCGTAAGGTATCTTGTCTTCGGATGTCTCTACCACAGAGGCCTGGGCATCCACCCCCCGGGCAGCCAGGTGCCTGAAGCGTATGCCCTTGGGGGGGAGGATTCTCTGCAGGGGAAGAATTATGCGCTCCGGGGCCTCCTGGCCCATGGCCACCCAGATGAGAGAGGGCAGGAAGACGAATTTGTCCTCGTCGGAAAGCACGGTAATCTCGGCCCTGTCGCCCAGGAGCCTCTTGAGCTCAAAGGCAGCGGTGAGCCCCCCGAAGGAACCCCCCAGCACCACCACCCTTACGGCCATCTCCTGGCGCCTCCTCCCCTTGGTTTAATGCTTACCGGCGCTTAGAAGAGCCCCAAGGTCTTTTCGTGCCGGCTCATGAGCTCCACCAGCCCCTGGTGGGAGACGGGCTCTGCCCGGCCTTCCGAGAGGCCCCTCAGCCTGAGGTCCTCGGCCAGGACATAGACCCTCCCTGGGAAGTTCCCCAGGAACCTCTCCTGGCAAAGCAGTACGCCGTTTTGTAGAAACAGCACCTCGGCCTGCATCAGCCTGGCGAGCTCCAGGGCCTTCTGGGCCCTCTCCCCGGGGCCACTCTTGATAAGTACCAGCATCCTGTGCGCCTTCTCCTTAGAAGATAAAAGTCTTCCCTGCTTTCTTAAGCACCTGGGCCGCCTCCTGGGTGCTTACGAGCCTTGCACTCTGGGGCAGCTCGTCCCTGCTAAGGCCCCAGCTCTTGACCGAGGCCTCCTCCAGGAGGACCTCCACCCCCATGTCCAGGCAGTCCCTAAGGGTCTCCTCCAGGCCGGTCAGGCCGGACTGTCCGGCCTCCTGGCCCTTCTTGGCCAGCATCACCCCGCCTGAAAGCAGAAGCAACACCGTAGAGAGCTCCTCTCCCACTGCGCCCATGGCGTGCCTGAGGGCCTCGGCCGCCTCTACATCCCCGTAGGGAGGCCTTGAGAGCACGATGCAGAGGTCTATGTCCTTCGGCTCGGCCATGCCTCCTCCTTCCTCAGGGGCCCAGGTTGAGCCATACATCGGTCTCCTTCATGGTCTGGAAGAGCCCTTTGAGGGAGCCCACCTGGGTGCCCTCCAGGTAGTCCTCCTTCCGCGCCCGGCGGAAGTTCAGGCAGCCTCCTCAGAGGTAGACCTTCAGGCCCTTCTGGATGAGCTCACTGAAGAGCTCCTCGGCATTAGGGAGCCCCCTGGCCTTCTGCCCCTTGAGGAAGCAGTAGACGCCGTCGCCCGAGGCGATGAGGTTCACAGCATGGCCTTGCCTCAGAGCCTCCGAGGCGATGCGCACCGCCGTGAGGGTGTTCTGATGGCTGTAGGGGGCGGTGCTAAGAAACAGGGTGAAGGTCTTCTTCTGGCTCACGCCTTACCTCCTTTGAGGATACTTGCCCCGCTTGCTCACAGGGCAGCAGGAGGGCCTGGCCAAGGGGCTGTAGTGCTCCTTCTGAAGGACCTGAAGAAGCTCCGCCACCACGGGCTCCACCAGGAAGTAGCACCTGAGCCTCCCGTCCATGTAGTAGTCAATGATGCCCTGGGCCCTGAGGAGCCCCAGGTGCTGCGAGACATTGGGCTGGCTCAGGCTGAGGAACTCCTCCAGGTCGCTCACGCACTTGACGCCCTTAAGGAGCTCCCTGAGGATCCTCAGCCTCACGGGGTGGGCCATGGCCTTGAGCAACTGTGCTGCCCTGCCGGTGGAAACCATGCTTGTATAAGAATATAAGAAGATTTGAATGCTTTGTCAATAGAAAAATCCTCCCCCTGGGGAAACTCTGTGGGGGCCTCCAGGTGGGCGCAGGGGGAAAGGAGGCTCCCTCAGTGCCTCCGACAGGCTGGGTCTTATCTTCCGTGCATGCGGAAGAAGTTCTCCAGGCTGCGGTCGTAGGTGCGCTCGTACTGGGCATTAAAGAAGCAGGCCGGAAGCTCTCCGTTTCGGCGGTGGTAGTGCAGGCACTCGCAGCAGCGGTACTTCCGGGCGCAGGGCTCGTAGGTGCAGTTGCAGTACTTCTTGTTCTCCTGCATAATGCATTCCATGCTCATGGGCCTCCTCCCTTAGGGGTTTTCAAACTCAATTATAAACTATTTGCCAATACAGAACTCCCTGAAGACCCTTTCCAGTATCTCCTCGGTGCCGATGGAGCCTGTAAGCTGGCCCAGGGCCTCGGCGGCCTCCCTGAGCTCCAGGGCCACTATCTCCAGGGGCTTCTGGGTGCTCAGGGCCTCCCTGGCAGCCCCCAGGCCCCTGAGGGTGGCCTCCAGGAGCCCCTTGTGCCTGAGGCTGCTGATGAGCAGGGGCTGGCTCCCCTCGGCCTGGCGCCTCAGGCAGAGGCTCTTGAGGATGGCCCCCCTGAGGGCCTCAAGCCCCTGGCCCGTCCTGGCGGAGAGGGCCACCTGGGGGCTTGAGGAGGGAAGCTCCTCGGTCCTGAGCCTTCGTGGCAGGTCGGCCTTATTGAGTACCAGGATGTGGCGCCTGCCCTGGAGGCTCCGGAGCACCGTGAGGTCCTCCCGCCTCAGGGGCTCCGAGGCATCCAGTACTGCCAGCACCAGGTCTGCCTCCCTGAGGGCCTGAAGGGAGCGCCTCACCCCTTCGGCCTCCACCATGTCGTGGCTTTCCCTTATGCCCGCGGTGTCCATCACCCTGAGGGCCAGGCCCCCGAGGTTTATCTCTTCGGAGACCACATCCCTGGTGGTGCCGGGCTGGGCCGTGACGATGGCCCGGTCCTGGCCCAGCAGGGCATTGAGCAGCGAGGACTTGCCCACATTGGGACGGCCCACGATGGCGGTGCGCACCCCCTCCTTGAGCAGTCGCCCTTCCTCGTAGGTCTGCAGGAGGGCCCTTAGGTCTTCCTCGGTGCGGGCCATCTCCGCCAGCATGTCCTCCAGGCTCTGGGGCTGTATGTCCTCCTCGGGGAAGTCTATGTGGGCCTCCAGGTGGGCGCAGAGGGAAAGGAGCCGCTCCCTCAGTGCCTCGATGCGCTCCGACAGTCGGCCCTGCAGTTGTCCCAGGGCCATTTTGCGGGCCTCCTCGGTGCGGGCCTTTATGAGCTCGAGCACTGCCTCGGCCTGGGCCAGGTCAATCCTGCCGTTGAGGAAGGCCCTCTTGGTGAACTCCCCTGGCTGGGCCAGTCTGGCCCCCTGCTGGAGCACCACCTGGAGGACCCTCCTCAGGGGGGCCAGCCCGCCGTGGCAGCTTATCTCCACCACATCCTCCCTGGTGTATGTCCTGGGGGCTCGCATCACGCTAAGGAGCACCTCGTCCACCACCTCCTGGCCGTCCAGGATGTGGCCGTAGAGGATGCGGTGCGAGGGGCTCTCCGACGGCCTCCTGCCCCTGGGGCTTGCAAAGACCCTGTCGGCGATTCGAAGGGCCTCAGGGCCGCTGAGCCTCACTACCCCGATGCCCCCCTCTCCCAAGGGGGTGCTGATGGCGGCTATTGTGTCCTCAAGATGCATAATATAAAATTAACCAATCGTGAAGAATAATGTCTAACCGAAGGGGGTAGAGATATGCTTTTTGAACCCATAAGTTTCTCCGGGCTTGAGCTTGAAAACCGCCTAGTGCGCTCCGCCACCTATGAGAAGCGGGCCGACGAGGACGGCCATGTGACGGAGCACCTGATAGACCTCTACGAGGAGCTTGCCAGGGGCGGGGCGGGGCTCATCATCACTGGAAACGCCCTGGTGCATCCTTCGGGAAGAACGGTGCCCCAGATGCTCAGCGTGCACTCGGACATCTACCTGGACGGCCTCAAGAGGCTTACCGACAGGGTGCACGCCCTGGGCGGGGTAATAGCCCTGCAGGTGGTGCACGGGGGCAGGCAGTGTCCCCCGGTGCTTCTAGGAGGGGCCCAGCCCATGGCCCCCTCGGAGGTATACGAGCCGGTCCTTAAGGTCTCCCCTCGGGCCATGAGCAATGAGGAGGTGTGGCAGATGGTGGAGGCCTTTGCCCAGGCGGCCCGGAGGGCCCAGCTGGCAGGGTTTGACGCAGTGCAGATTCACGGGGCCCACGGCTACCTGGTGAGCCAGTTTCTTTCACCCTACACCAACCGCAGGGACGACTACTGGGGCGGGGATGCGGAGCGGAGGTTCCACTTCCTGGAGGAGGTGTACAAGGCCATGCGCCAGGAGGTGGGAAGCCTCTACCCCATTCTCATAAAGCTCAACGGCGACGACCTCCTGCCCGGGGGGCTTCAGCCCCAGGAGAGCCTGCAAATAGCCAGGAGGCTTCAGGACATGGGCATTGCCGCGGTGGAGATAAGCGGTGGCATGATAGAGTCCGAGCCCAAGCCCGTGAGGCCCAACATCCTGAGGCCCGAGCAGGAGGCCTACTTCCGCCCCATAGGGGCCCTGTTTAAGCGGAACCTCCAGGTGCCGGTCATCCTCACGGGGGGGATGCGCTCCAGGGCGGTGATGGAGCAGGTGCTCAGGGAGGGAGCCGCCGACATGGTGGGCCTGAGCCGTCCCTTCATCCGCGAGCCTAACCTGCCCCAGCTACTGAGGCAGGGCAAGGAGCGGGCCGACTGCATAAGCTGCAACAAGTGCATGCGCTTCATGAGGCTGGACTTCGTCAAGTGCGTGGCCCTCATTGAAAAGGACCAGGCGTAGAAGACCCCCCCTGGGACAGCACTTCCTGCTGGAGCCTTCCATCTTGGCCAGGATAGTGCAGGCCTCGGGCATAGGGCCCCAGGATGTGGTGGTGGAGATAGGGCCCGGGCCGGGCAAACTCACCAGGATGCTCCTTCAGCGGGCCAAGAAGGTGGTGGCCATTGAGCTTGACCGCAGGCTCTACGAGCGCCTGGTTGAAGAGCTGGCCTCTGAGGAAAGGCTGCAGCTTCACCTGGGCGACGCCCTGAAGTTCCCCTACCACCAGCTGGGGCCTTTCAAGGTGGTGGCCAACATTCCCTACCAGATCACCACCCCGCTTCTCTTTAAGCTGCTCGGAGAGCCCGGCCTCAAGGGGATGACCCTTACGGTGCAGCGGGAGGTGGCCGAGCGCATAATCTCCCCCCCGGGGAGCAAGCGCTACGGCCTGCTTTCGGTGATGGTGCAGCTTGTGGCCCAGCCTGAGATAAAGTTCCTCATAGGCAGGGGGGCCTTCCGCCCTCCCCCCAGGGTGGACTCTGCCTGCCTTCACCTCGGCATGCTTCCTTCCCCCAGGGTGGAGGTGCCGGACAGGGCCCTCTTTGACCGCCTTGTCAGGGCCGCCTTTTCGCAGCGCAGAAAGACCCTGCTTAATGCCCTCAGGGGCACCTTCCCCCGGGCAGAGGAGGCCCTGAGGGCCGCCGGCATAGAGCCCTCCAGGAGGGCCGAGACCCTCTGCCTGGAGGACTTCTCCAGGCTGGCCAAGGCCCTGCTTACCCTGCAGGGTAGCGGAAGAGCCTGAGCCAGTCCTCAAACACCCTGAGTTTGTCCTGCCCCCAGGAGGCGATGAGGGGCTTTACCTCCTTGAGGGACTTTTCCTTCAGGGGGTCACCCACCTTGGAGAAGAACAGGTCGGCAAAGCTTACCAGCTTCTCCTCCAGGCTCTGGGGGGTCATGTCCCTAAGGGGCAGGGGGAAGTTGTTCCTCCTGATGTCCTCCACGGTGAGGCCCACGCCCACATGGCGCTCGGCCACCAGGGCATGGCGGACAAGGCCCTCCGCCTCCAGTATCTGCCTTCCCAGCACCCCGTGGCATATGTAGGGCTTGCTGCCGTAGCAGCCCAGAAGGGGGGCGTGGGTGCGGAAGATGCCTATGTCATGCAGCATGGCCGCCTCCTGGAGGAACTTGAGGTCAAGCTCCAGCCCCGAGCCCCTGGCCACCTGCAGAGCCTTCTGGGCCACCTGGCGGCTGTGGGTAAGGAGGAACTCGTAGGCCTTTGAGCCAGGGCGGTAGTACTTCCTTATGATTTCCTCAGGGGCCATTGGGAGAATATAACACAATTTTTCGGGGTGTCTTACGCCCCGAAGAGTTGTCGGGTTTTCTGAGAGTGGAGCCAGAGGTGGTTGTCTTAAGGGGCCCTTATAGGGTATCTTTAATGAACTTATGCGTTTCGGAGGAAGGCTATGTTCAGCATAACCGAGCGGGCTGCCCAGAAGGCCCTGCAGCTTCTGCGGGCCGAGGGCAAGGAGCACTGGGGACTGAGGGTATATGTGAGTCGGGCCGGCGGTTGAGGGGGCGGAGGCTATTCCTACGGGTTAGGAATACAAGAGCATCCCTCTCCCGACGATGTGGAGCTCCAGGAGCACGGCCTGAGGGTGTTCCTTGACAGCTTCACCGCCCATCTTCTTCAGAACACCCAGATGGACTACTTGGAGGAGGCCGGCACCTCGGGCTTCATCCTCAGGGGCATGCCCGAGGGCGGCTGTCCCAGCTGCGGCTGATGTTTCCTGCCCACAGGCCCAGGAGGCTCAGGCGCACCGCCGCCATTCGCCGAATGCTCAGGGAGACTACCCTGAGCCCTGCGGACCTCATCTACCCCATGTTCGTCCTGGAGGGTCAGGGCACAAGGAAGGAGGTGCCCTCCATGCCCGGGTGCTACCAGGAGTCGGTGGACAAGCTCCTGGAGAGCGCCAGGGAGGTCTTCTCCCTGGGGGTGCCGGCAGTGATACTGTTCGGCATACCCTCCAGGAAGGACGAGCTGGGCTCTGAGGCCTACAATCCCCAGGGGGTGGTGCAGAGGGCCGTAAGGGCGCTGAAGGAGGCGCTTCCGGAGCTGTGGGTGATAACCGATGTGTGCCTCTGCGAATACACCAGCCACGGGCACTGCGGGCTGGTCAAGGATGGGGAGGTGCTCAACGACCCCACCCTGGAGCTCCTTCAGAAGGAGGCCTTGAGCCACGCCCGGGCCGGGGCCGACATGGTGGCTCCCTCGGACATGATGGACGGCCGGGTGGGAGCCATCCGCAAGGCCCTGGATGAGGAGGGCTTCAGCCAGGTGGGCATAATGAGCTATGCGGCCAAGTATGCCTCGGCCTTCTACGGTCCCTTCAGGGAGGCTGCCGAAAGCACCCCCCAGTTTGGCGACCGCCGGAGCTACCAGATGCAGCCCCCCAACCGCCGGGAGGCCCTCAGGGAGGTGGCCCTGGACATCCAGGAGGGGGCCGATGTGGTGATGGTCAAGCCGGCCCTGGCCTACCTGGATGTGATAGCCGAGGTGCGCAGGAGCTTCCAGGTACCCGTGGCCGCCTACAATGTAAGCGGCGAGTACAGCCTCATAAGGGCCGCCGGGAGGCTGGGCTGGGTGGATGAGCAGGCGGTGATGATGGAGACCCTCACGGCCATAAAGCGGGCCGGGGCAGACCTCATTCTCACCTACTTCGCCAAGGAGGCGGCCAGGCTGCTTCAGGGCTGAAGCAGGCCTGCCTCCAGGAAGCTGAAGTAGCCGTCCTTGGAGATTATCAGATGGTCGTGCACCTTTATCTGCAGGCTCTGGGCCGCCTTGCGGAGGGTGTCGGTAAGCAGGACGTCGTCCTTGGAAGGCCTGGGGTGGCCGCTGGGATGGTTGTGCACGAATATGAGGGCCGAGGCCTTGTGATAAAGGGCCCTCTCCATGACCTTCCTGGGATAGACCACCGACTGGTCCACCGTGCCCTCCTGGATGACCTCGTCGGCGATGACCTCGTTCTGGGCATTGAGGAAGATGGTCCTGAACTGCTCGTCCCTCAGGCCCTTCATCTCGGCCCTGCAGTAGTCCAGCAGCTCCAGGGTGCTGGATATCTTCTTCTTCCTCATGAGCCCCTGCCTGAGGTAAAGCCCTGCGCAGGCCCTCAGGAGCCCCAGGAAGGTGGCGGCATGCTCCCCTATGCCCTGGAACTTCACCAGTTCCTCAAAGGGGGCGTCCAGCACTCCCTGGAAGTCGCCGAAGCGCTCCAGCAGGGCCTTGGCCAGGGGCTTTACATCCCTGCGGGGAATGGCGTAGGTAAGCAGCAGCTCCAGGGCCTCGTAGTCCTGGAAGCCCTCAAGCCCTGTGCGCCTGAAGCGCTCCCTCAGCCTCCGACGGTGCTTCAGATAATGAGGATGCCGCTTCTTCATGGAAGTGCACCTGTGATTATATCATCACCAGGTGCTTAGCAGAAAGCGCAGGTTCCTGAGCTCCTGGACCGGGCTGCGGGCCTTGCGGGGATAGAAGTCCCGGTAGGTCTTGACCTTGATGGAGCCCTCCCTAAAGATGACCTTCACGGCACCGTCCTGGTCGGTGCGGTACAGCCTGGCCCCTGTGGCCCGAAGGGCCTGGAGGGTTTCGGGATGGGGATGGTTGTGCCGGTTTCGCCCTACGCTTATCACCGCTACCTCGGGGCGGATGCTCAGGAGGAATGCCCAGTCCGCCGCTGTCCTGGAGCCATGGTGGGGCACATCCAGCACTCGGCTCCGCAGCACCGGGCCCAGATGAAGGAGGTCCTCCTGGGCCTCCGCCTCTATGTCCCCGGTAAGGAGCACCGAGGCCCCGGAGGAGGCCACCCTAAGCACCAGGGAGTCGTTGTTCTGGGCGGTGTAGTGGTCCCCGTAGAGGGTGAAGAAGCCCTCGTAGGGATGAAGGGTCTGGATGCTGTAGCCCGGGCCCTGGAGGGTGTCGCCCCTTTGAAGATGCCTCTTGGGGATGTGCTGCAAGAGCTGCCCCTGGTAGAGGAGCCTTCCGTTGTCCCAGATTTCCCTCACCCTTATGGCCCTCAGGAGTCTCCGGACGCCTCCTGCGTGGTCCGGATGCCCGTGGCTGAGGGCCAGGGCCCACACCTGTCTTTTGCCCTGGTGCCTCAGGTACTGCAGCACCTCCTTGCCGGTCCTTCCTGTGTCCACCACCAGGCTCTGCCCGTCAGGGAGCTCCAGCACCGCGGCCTTGCCGTGGCCCACATCCAGGAAGGTTATGCTGAGTCCCCTGGGGGAGGCCCATACATAAAGGGCGTAGAGCAGGAGGGGCACCACCGCCAGGGCCAGCAGCAGCCGCCTCCTTCTGACAAACCACAGGACGGAGAAGATGTAGAACGTAAAAAGCAGCACCGGCGGGTAGGAGGGCACGGAGAGCGAGCTGAAGGGCAGCGAGGCCAGGGCCCTTGTCCCAGAGAGGCAGCCACCCATCAGGGGCTTGACCACGGGGGCCGAAAGCAGGGGAGCGCCCGTAAACAGGGACAGGCCCACGGAGCCCAGACTCAGGGGCAGCACCAGGAGGCCCACCACAGGGGTGATAAGCAGGTTGGCCACCGGGGATATGAGGGAGACATGGTGGAAGTGGTAGGCCACCAGGGGGGCCAGCCCTACGGTGGCCGCCAGGGTTATGAGGAGGGAGGCCTTGGCATAGCCCGGGAGGCTCCAGCGGTAGGAGCGCCCCTTGAGCACGAAGCCTATGAACAGCACTGCCAGGAAGGACATCTGGAAGGAAAGGCCCAGGAGCACCCAGGGCTGCCACAGCACCAGCACCAGGGCAGCCACCCCCAGGGCCCTAAGCCAGGCCCTCTCCCTACCCAGGAGCATGCCTGCCAGCAGCAGGGTGGTCATCACGAAGGCCCTTATGGTGGGCACCCTGGCGCCCGAGAGCATGAGGTAGCCCAAGGCCACAGGCAGGCTCAGCAGGGCGGCCAGCTGCCAGGGGCTCAGCCGCAGGGTAAGGCGCTCCAGCCACCCCAGGGGAAGGAGCCACAGGAGCCCCCTAAGGAGCGCCGACACCAGCAGGCCCAGGAAGGCAAAGTGGGTGGCAGAGATGCTCAACAGGTGGGCCAGCCCGGCGCGGGAAAACATCTCCCAGTGCTCCTCGGTAAGGAGCAGGCGCTCACCCGTGGTGATGGCCATGAGGACGGCGGCCTGCTCGGGGGGAAAGTGCTCCATGATGAGCCTGTTTGCCTCGGCCCTGGCCCTCTGGAGCAGTCCTGCGGGGCCCTCCCCCAGAACCTCCCTTAGCTCTGCCCTGGGCCGTCTTGGCACCCAGCCCGGGTTGGCCCTCCTGGGAGCAGGAAGGAGCCTGAGCTTCAGGCGGTAGAGCCGGTCCTGCCTGAGGGGCTCCTTCAGCCACACCCTGAGGGGCGGAAGGCCCTTGTCCCGGGGGTAAAGCACCTGGGAGTACCTTTCTTCAGAAGGCAGGGCTACTGATGCCGTGGCCTCCAGCACCAGGGTCTGGGGCTTCCTGGGGAGCTCGGGGGGGCCGCCCCTCAGGAGGGCATAGCCTACCCCCAGCAGGAGGGGCACCAGGAGCAGGAGGCGCCCCTTCCTGAGCAGCCAGGGCAGGGCGGCCAGCAGGGCCAGCGTGCTGCCCAGGGGAAAGAGCTGGCGGGCGTAAAGCCACAGCACCCCCAGGATGAAGGCCAGAAGATACGGCACCTTATCAGCCCAGCTTCTCGGCTATGAAGGCGGCTATGCGCTCTGCGGCCTTCCCTACGGCCTTCCGCTTTCGGCCCTCCACCATCACCCTTACCTTCTGCTCGGTGCCCGAGGCCCTCACCAGCACCCGGCCCTTAACCTGCTGCTGGGCTTCTTCAATGAGCTCCTTGAGACCCCTGAGGCCCCCCAGCTCGCCCTTCCGCCTTACGGGCACATTCAGGAGCACCTGGGGGTACAGGGGCATCCGGGCCCTGAGCTCCGAAAGGGGCAGGCCTTTGAGCTTCATCAGGTGAAGCATCTGCACGGCGGTAATGGGGCCGTCGCCCGTGGTGTTGTACTGGAGGAAGACCACATGTCCGGACTGCTCGCCCCCCAGGGTGTAGCCCCCCTTGAGCATCTCCTCCAGCACGAACCTGTCGCCCACCCGGGTTCTCAAGAGCCTTATGCCGTGCTCCTTGAGGAAGTGCTCCAGGGCCAGATTGCTCATCACGGTGGCCACCACGGTGTCGCCCTTGAGCTGGCCCGAGCGCTTGAGCTCCACCGCCCAGAGGCCCATCACATGGTCGCCATCCAGCACATGGCCCTTCTCGTCCACCAGGATGGTCCTGTCGGCATCGCCGTCGTGAGCCACTCCCACATGGGCCTGGTGCCTCAGCACCGCCTTCCTCAGGCCCTCCACATGGAGGCTCCCGCAACCGTCGTTGATGTTCAGCCCGTTGGGCCTGTCGTTGATGCTTATCACCTGGGCCCCCAGCTCCCTCAGGAGCACCGGGGTGGTCTTGTAGGCGGCCCCGTGGGCCGAGTCCACCACCACCTTCAGCCCCTCCAGGGTCTGGCCCCTGGGAATGGTGGACTTGATGTACTCTATGTAGCGGCCCGTGGCGTCCTCCAGCCTGAAGGCCCGACCTATGGAACCCTTAGAGGGCCTCCTCAGCGGGGGCGAGGCCGCCAGGCGCTCTATCTCCTCCTGCAGGCGGTCGGGGAGCTTCAGCCCCTGGTGGTTGAAGAACTTTATCCCGTTGTCGTCAAAGGGGTTGTGCGAGGCCGATATCACTATGCCGGCATCCAGGCGGAGGGCCCGGGTGAGGAAGGCTACCCCTGGGGTGGGCAGGGGCCCCACCAGGGTGACATCCATGCCCATGGAGCATATGCCCGAGGTAAGGGCGCTCTCTATCATGTAGCCCGACAGCCTGGTGTCCTTGCCTATGAGCACCATGTGCCTTCCCCGGCGGTGTCTCAGGGCCTTGGCCACTGCCATGCCTACCCTGAGCACCGTCTCAGGGGTCATAGGGGGCGAGTTCACCTTCCCCCTTATGCCGTCGGTGCCGAAGAGCCTCTTCATCGCTTCCTTATCACCACCTTCACCACCACCTCCTGGGGCTGTATCCTCAGGGCCCTGGGGGGCTTCACCACCCTGAGGGTCTCCACCACGCTCTGGCTGGCCCGGGAGATGTCCAGGGTCTCCGTAAGCACCGAGTTGAACCCCGCCAGCTCCTCCTGGAAGGCCTCCACCATCACCTCTCCCGGGGAGACCTCTATGCGCTCAATCATGAAGCCCTCTTGTGGACTGCCCCTTATGTCGGCCCGCACGGGAAGGAGCCTCCTGCCCACGGGCCTCAGCTCCACCCAGATGCCCGAGGGGCTCAGCCCCTCCACCCTGAGGAACCCTGGCCTCTGGACATAGGCGTCCTTCAGGGGCATGAAGTTTCTGCCCTCCTTCAGCCCCTTCAGGGAGATGCTAAGCCTTATGTCCCCGGGGCTCAGTTGCCTCAAGAGCCTTTCGTTGCCTCTCAGGAGTACCGACACCTCCCTGGGCTCGTACTGAAGCAAGGCCAGCCCCTGGGGCACATCGTGGAAGGCCGGCTCCAGCTTCACCGACAGCTCCGTCTGGGTGCGGCTCAGCACGAACATCCACAGTATCACCGCCAGGCACACCGAGGCCACCTTGAGCCAGAGGTTCTTGCCCAGGAGCCTTCTTAGAGCCATGCTACTTCTCCGCCTTGGCCACGGCAAACACCTCCGCCAGGGCCTGCCTGAGGGAGGTCATGTCCATCTGCTCCGTGAGCCTGCCTCCCATGGCTATGGATATGGAGCCCGTCTCCTCCGACACCACTATGGCCACGGCATCGGTCTCCTCGGTTATGCCCAGGGCGGCCCTGTGCCTGGTGCCCAGGGCCTTCCGAAGGTCGGTGGTGAGGGCTATGGGCAGGAAGCAGCCGGCAGCGGCCACCCTGTTGCCCCGGATGATCACGGCCCCGTCGTGAATGGGGGAGCTGGGATGGAAGATGCTCAGGAGCAGCTCCCTGCTGACCCTGGCGTCCAGGGGCACGCCTACATCTATGAAGTCTCTCAGGTCGGTCTCCCGCTCCAGCACGATGAGGGCGCCCATCTTGCGGTTGGCCAACGAGACGGTGGCCCGCACTATCTCCTCTATGGAGCGCAGCTCCTCCGCCGTGGTGAAGGCCCTGAGTATGGGTGCCTCGCCCATCTTGGCCAGGGCCCGGCGAATCTCCGGCTGGAATATCACAATGAGGGCTATCACCGCAAAGGCCCAGAAGCCTTGAAGCAGCCAGTCCAGGGTGTAGAGATTGAGCTCCCTGGCCAGGATACTGGCCAGAAGCAGGATGCCCAGGCCCAGGAGCATCTGCGCCGCCTTGGTGCCTCGCACTATCAACAGGAGGCGGTAAAGGAGCACCGAGACCAGGGCAATGTCCAGGAGGTCGTACCACCGGAACTCCTTAAGAAGCTGAAGCATCCCTACACCCTCTTTCTCAGCCAGGCGGTGGGCCTAACCGCCCTGTAGCCGCCGTTTCCGTCGGCATAGACGACCCTGGCTATGCGGGCATTCAGTATCATTCTCTTGCACATCATGCAGGGCTCAGAGGGGCACTCACCCCCCTCCTGCCCGTCGGTGCCGGCTATGTAGATGGTGGCCCCCTGGAGCTCCTCCTGCGATGCCCTGATGATGGCGTTGGCCTCGGCATGAACGCTGTGGCAGAGCTCGTAGCGCTCCCCGTGGGGTATCTGCAGCTCCTGCCGGGTGCACTGGCCTACCTGCAGGCAGTCCTTCATTCCCCTGGGGGCCCCGTTGTAGCCGGTGCTCACTATGGTGTTGTCCTTGGTGATGACGGCGCCGTATCGGCGCCTCAGGCAGGTGGCCCGCCTGGAGACTGCCCTGGCTATCTCCAGAAAGTACTCGTCCCAGCTGGGCCGCCCCTGGTAGCCGGGAGGTTGCCCTGAGGCATGGCGCCTCCCGGTGGGGCTTGTCCTTCCCTGCTGTGTCTTCCGCTTCATTAAAGAGTTCAGAGCCCCTTGGGAATTTTTGCAGAATATTTTAGCACAAGGGCCTTCAGGCCCAGAGCCCGGGCACCTGCTGCCCACAGAAGGGGCAGCGGCTCTCCCTGAGGAGGTTTCGGCGCACCCGGTAGCCCAGCCGCTCAATGAGCAGTCGGCCGCACCTGCCGCAGTAGGTGTGCTCGGCCCGGCTGCGCAGGTTGCCCAGGTAGACATACTTGAGGCCCTCTGAGAGGGCAATCTCCCTGGCCCGCCACAGGGTCTGCTCAGGGGTGGGGGGGAGGTTCCTGAGCTTGTAGTAGGGGAAGAACCGACTCAGGTGAAGGGGCACCTCTGGGCCCAGCTCTGCCCTTATCCACCGGGCCAGGGCCTTAAGGAGCCGGTCGGAGTCGTTGAGGGTGGGGATGACCAGGTTGGTTATCTCCACCCACACGCCCAGTCTCCTGAGCTCCAGGATGCACTGAAGCACCGGCCTCAGGGTGCCGCCGCAGATGCGCTGGTAGAAGTCCTCGCTCATGGCCTTCAGGTCCACATTGGCGGCATCCAGCCACTGGCTCAACTGCCTCAGGGGCTGGAGGTTTATGTAGCCGCAGGTGTGCATGAAGTTCCTCAGCCCCACCGCCCTGGCTGCCTGGGCACACTCCAGCATGTACTCGTAAAACACCGTGGGCTCGGTGTAGGTGTAGGTGATGGAGGGAGTCCTGTAATAGAGCGCCGCCTTGGCCACCTCCAGGGGGGGCAGGTGGTAGGCCCGGGCCTCCTCGGGCCTGCCCTGGGATATCTGCCAGTTCTGGCAGAACTTGCAGGTGAGCACGCAGCCTACCGTGGCTATGGACAGGGTGCCCGTGCCGGGAAGCACATGGTAGAGGGGCTTCTTCTCAATGGGGTCAATGTTTACCGAGCAAGGCCTGCCCCAGACCAGGCTCCACAGCACTCCGCCCTTGTTCATGCGGACCCGGCAGCCCCCTATCTGGTAGTCCTGCAGTACGCACTCAGTGGGGCAGAGCTCGCACTTCACCCTCGCCATGTTTTTATTATACCGCCCTTTGCCTTATAATCTCCCCGTGGCTGGCACCAGGGGAAGGATTGCCCGGGCGGCAGGGGCCATGTCCGCAGCCACCCTGCTTAGCAGGGTGCTGGGGTATGGGCGCGACATGGTCATTGCCTTCTACCTGGGGGCCACGGGGCTTTCCGACGCCTTCTTCGTGTCCTTCAGGATTCCCAACCTCCTGAGGGAGCTCCTTGCCGAGGGCTCCATGGCCTCGGCCTTTGTGCCCGTGCTGAGCAAGCGGCAGCACAGCCAGGGCCCCCAGGAGGCCAACCGCCTGGTACAGGTGGTGCTGGGCTTCGTGCTGGTGGCAGTGGGCCTGCTGTGTCTTCTGGGCATAGCCCTGGCCCCCCTGGCGGTGGCAGCGGTGGCGCCGGGCTTTCTGGATGAGCCGGAAAAATTCTCCCTCGCCGTGCTTCTTACCAGGGTGATGTTCCCCTTCCTGCTGCTGGTGAGCCTGAGCTCGGTGCTCATGGGGGCACTGAACACCCGGGGGGTGTTTTTCCTGCCGGCCCTGGCACCTGCGCTCCTTAATGCAGTGGTGATAACCTCGGTGCTTGTCCTTGCCCCGGGGATGCCCAACCCGGCTCTGGCCGCGGCAGTAGGGATAACCCTGGGGGGGCTGGCCCAGGTGCTGCTGCAGTGCCCCTCGGCCCTCAGGAGGGGCTACAGCCTCAGACCCCTGTGGCAGCCCGCCCACCCCGGGCTCAGGGAGATAGGCCTGCTGGTGCTCCCTGCCGTCTTTGCCATGGCTGCGGGGCAGCTCAATGTGGTGGTCTCCAGCGTTCTGGCCTCCTTCCTTCCCGAGGGCAGCATCACCTACCTGTTCTACGCCTTCAGGCTGGTACACTTCCCCATAGGGGTCTTCGGAGTGGCCATGGCCGTGGCGGCCCTGCCTACCCTGTCAAGACATGCCGCAGGAAGGGACTTTGCCGCCCTGAGGGAGGACTTCTCCTTCTCCCTGAGGGTTCTTCTGTTTCTTTCCATCCCGGCCATGGCCGGGCTCATAGCCCTGAGGGTGCCCATAGTGAGTACCCTGTTTTACCGGGGCCGGTTTGACTGGGCCGCCACCCAGGGCACCGCCGATGCCCTCCTCCTGTATGCCCTGGGGGTATGGGCCATGGTGGGCCTGAGGCTCCTGAATGCCGCCTTCTACGCCCTGGGCGATACTCGCAGCCCTGTCCGGGGGGCGGCCGCCTCGGTGGGTGCCAATCTGGCCCTGAGCCTCCTCCTGATGGGCCCCCTGGGCTACAAGGGCCTGGCCCTGGCCGGAGCCCTGGCCGCCACAGTGAACTTCACCCTCCTGGGCAGGATGCTTATTCGGAGGCTCCAGGGCCTTCGGTGGGGGGCTATGCTGGGCAGTGCCCTCAAGTCCCTCCTGGCCTCGGCCCTCATGGCCCTGGCAGCAGTCCTGCTGGCCAGCCGGGGGCCCTGGGGCCTTGCAGGCCACGGCCCCCAGAAGGCCCTGTGGCTGACGGTCTGTGTAGCCCTCAGCATAGGCATCTATGCCCTGGTATGTTATCTTCTTAGGAGTGAGGAGTTGCACTACATCATCAAGCGATTCAAGGAGAGGCGCCAATGAAACTGACAATACTTGAGGTAGGTCCCCTTCAGGCCAACTGCGTGCTTCTGAGCGAGGAGGCCTCGGGGCAGGCCCTGGTGATTGACCCCGGGGACGAGCCTGAGCGCATCCTGGAGGCTCTGGAGGGCCTCCAGGTGCGCTTCATCGTCTGCACCCACGGACACTTCGACCATGTAGGCGCCGTGCCGGAGCTGAAGGAGGCTACGGGGGCCCCCCTGGCCCTGCACGAGGCCGAGGTGCAGCTCTACCAGGCCGCCCTGGACATGGCCGCCTTCTGGGGCTACAAGCTCCAGCCCCTGCCCCCCCCAGATGTGCTGCTTAAGGAGGCTGATGTGCTTGAGGCCGGCTCCCTGCGCTTTCGGGTGCTCCATACCCCTGGACACAGCCCCGGAGGAATATGCCTGCTGGGACATGACCTGCTCATCAGCGGCGACACCCTCTTTGCCGGCTCCGTGGGCCGCACCGACTTCGAAGGGGGCGACATGGAGGCCCTCCGCCGCTCCGTGGCCAGGCTGGCCTCCCTACCTCCCCATACAAGGGTCATCCCAGGCCACGGCCCCCCTTCCACTATTGCAGAAGAAAGAGAAAACAACCCTTTTATGGAAGATTTATGAGCTTGCTTAAGAGATATTAAGCTAATTCCCAAAATTGTCTAATTTTAGTTGAATTTACTTGATTTTGGCCGATTCAGGTATATTGACTCGGTCCCCAAAAGTGTTATTCTAAATATGGAAGTGAAGGAAGGCTTAAGAAGACGAGGTTCTTAAGCCTGGTGGTCTTTGGCAAGGGGGCCATGCCACGAGGCATGGTTTTAATTTTCTCTGCGGCACCTTGGGTGTGGAGAGCCGAGGGAGCAGCTACGGTAAGGGGGCCGGAGTACAGGTGTGGTGAGCATGCCCCAAGGCCCGGGTAAGGGGAAGCCTAAGCACCTGTCAGGCACCCACTTGTAGGTTGAGCCTCGGAAGGCTCGCCCCCAAGGTGTCGTGGAGAATAAGTTTTCCGCTCTTTGAAAACTGTAAGCAGGTCCCACCCAGTCAGCCTTTGAGTTTCCAGAGTTTAGGATGAGAGTTTGATCCTGGCTCAGAGCGAACGCTGGCGGCGTGCCTAACACATGCAAGTCGAACGGGCCAGCGTCTCACACTGATGTTCCTTGGTCCTGCCATGGGTGCTGAGGGGCA